>Ga0209281_1000004_pt1 | contig 1253949 bp, 1148 predicted proteins | sample MedtruBG_FD_187514 | JGI IMG/M metagenome (GOLD analysis project Ga0209281, IMG submission 187514) | Root nodule microbial communities of legume samples collected from California, USA - Medicago truncatula BG (SPAdes) (version 2) | ecosystem: Host-associated > Plants > Roots > Nodule... | reverse complement strand
CCTCAAGCGTCGACGTACCGCTCGGATCGGGCGTCTATATGGCAGCGCCGTCGTGCTCGCTGGATAACAAACATCAGACCGTGGACCTGGGGGAATTTCGCAAAAGCAGCAGCGGTTCATTCCCGCGTGAAGGGAAGCTGACCCGTTTTGGCATGGATTTTACCTGCAGCAGCTACACCAACAATGTCGAGTTTACCTTTGATGAGCCCTACACCATTGTGCCCGGACGAGAGACCATTTCGGCAGTGAGCGATCAAAATGGCGAAAAGCTAAATGGGTTAGAAGTGGGTATGTTTAACAGCGAGGGTAAAGCGGTCAGGATGGGCGTGAAGCAAAGCGTTGGGATTGCCCAAAAAGGGAAAAATACGGCGTATTTTCAGGCGGCGGTCATACAAACTGCGCCACAGGTTACCGATGCGAGCGATCACGAGTTTACCGGTGCCTTCACCGCGAAGGTGAATGTCACGATCACCTATTACTAGGATTTCTCTCTTTCTCAATGCACAAAGGGCGTATCAACAGCCGTAGCTATGTTAGTTTCTGAGGAAACCTATCGGCTCGCAGGCCGGAGTTCATCTTCTTTCCTGCGATGCCGTGCAAAATTCGAGCAGAATAGTCTATGATTTTTAGAGGGTTACTTGAAACTGACAGGATTTGCCCACATATTTAGCGTATGACACTGTAGATGGACAGAAGAGGTGAAATTATGACTGCTGATGATCTTAAAAGAAAAGCCGAGGAAGAGATTTCTGCACTTATCTCAAAGAAAATCATAGAGCTTCGGAAAAAAACCGGGAAAGAGGTGTCTGGCATAGATTTTACTGAGCGTGAAACAATGATCGGTCTGGAAGGTTACGAGGTAAAGATCAATCTTCTTTGATGACCACGCGACATGACTTTGCTATTCCTCGCTTTTTAGCATCATCACATCACAGATAACAGTTAAGCTGCTTGCTTTCGGCGGGTGGCTTTTTTTTATCAACGCCCTCCGCGCGGGGGATTTTTGAAGGGGCCAGAACCCGCCTGAAGTGCCGCTTCGCATGGCTTATTGAGGTCACCGACCTATACTTAGTCTGCAGTGAATGGCTGCATATCCTACTGGAGTAAGCCGTGAAAAACTATTCTACGCAAGTCAACAAAGACACGCCGAAAAAACCGGATAATACGCCGAAAGACAACGATAAGAGCCCGCAGAAAAGCAAAAAGTAGTGACTCAGGCTGTGCCTGACACACCGTTCGTCGGAGGTTAATGTGACTGAACGTCGAGATTGGGTTGATCCTGTACCGGTAGATGACCCTCTGCCGGGTGATACTGACCCCGTTGACCCCATCATACCTGATGATGTTGATCCACCGCTCAGGTAGCTTGCTACTAACCGCCTACGGGCGGTTTTTTATTTCCGTTGTGTAGCGGGTGGTTGATAGTCGGTTACAGCACCATCGCGCATAATCAGGCCATTCATATCATCAGAAAAGGATGTCAAATATGTCAGATAAACATTGGTCGAGGACGGAATATCTTCACCAGACGGTGACGAACCCCAATATTCACATCAAAGGCACGCACAGTTATTACAGCGACTGCTGGGACAAGGGTTTTGAGCGCTCGGTGGTGCGGTATCTGCTCGGCGATGAGGTAAGCAGAAACTGGGAACCGCTCGGCGAACTGGACCAGCTCTTCATCGGCAACTTTGTCTGTATCGGTGCGGAGTGTGTGATTCTGATGGGCGGGAACAGCACTCATCGTCTGGACTGGCTCAGCCTTTATCCGTTTATGGAGTCCATCAAAGAGGCCTATCAGCCGCGTGGGGATACGGTGCTGCAGGATGGATGCTGGCTGGGAATGCGGGCCATGATCATGCCTGGCGTCACCATCGGCGAAGGGGCTGTGGTCGCGGCGGGAGCGGTTGTGACCAAGGATGTGCCGCCGTACGCCGTGGTCGGTGGCAATCCGGCAAAAATACTGAAATATCGACTGCCGGAAGAGGATATTGCGCGGCTGCTGGCGCTGAATCTGTATCAGCTGCCGGAAGAGACGCTGATGGAACTGCAGCCGCTGTTGTCGTCCGGGGATATTTCAGCGCTCGAACGGGGCGTGTCGGGTTATCAGGTTTCCCAGGCATGTGGCGCAAACAAATAGCCTTTGTTACGCACAGTTTTGATGCGGTACGGCTCGGTGGCGTTATCCAGCAGCTTTTTACGCAGCCGCGAGATGGCGACGTCGACGCTGCGGTCCATACCGTCGTAACTGACGCCGCGCAGGTTTTTCAGCAGCGCATCACGGTCCATGATTTGCCCGGCATGAGTGGCCAGTTCCCATAGCAGGTCAAAATCGGCGGTCGACAGCGCGATATCTACCCCGGAAAGCAGCACCTGGCGGTTAACGGGATCGATCGACAGGGTGCCAAAGCGCATGGCTTTGTGGGGCGTGAGTGCGGCAGAGGCTGTCTGGTTTTCCGTCGCAACGCGCTGGCGCAGATGCAGGCGCAGACGGGCCAGCAGCACCGCAGGCGGCGTGGTTTTGAGAATATAATCGTTCGCGCCCATCTCAAGCGACAGAATATGGTTCATGTCGCTGTCGAGGGAGGTGAGCAGCACTATCGGGCCGTCCCATTGCGCGCGCAGATCGCGGCACACGGTCATCCCGTCTTTGCCGGGCAGCATGATGTCGAGCAGGACCAGGTCCGGTTTCTCGCGCAGCACCACCTCTTCAGCGCGGTCACCACGTGGCTCGACGATAACGTCCATATCGTGTTTTCCCAGATAAGCGGCAATCAGCTGGCCGACTTCGGGTTCGTCCTCAATAAAAACGATCTTATTCATACAACGTCTGTTTTCGTGAAAAAAGCCAACATACACCGCGTAACCTTAACCTTCCATTAATCTTTCTAAATTAACCTGAGTTCCGTTATTCTGACCGGTATTGTTAGTTGATTGTTATGGGAAAAGAATGGCGCTCTTAATCAAAGCCGCGCTGGGTGCGCTGGTCGTGGTGCTGATTGGCATTTTAGCGAAGACGAAAAATTACTATATCGCCGGGCTGATTCCGTTATTCCCGACCTTTGCGCTCATTGCCCACTATATCGTGGTGTCAGAGCGTGGCATTGACGCGCTGCGCACCACCATCGTGTTTGGCATGTGGTCCATCATTCCCTATTTTATCTATCTTCTGTCGCTGTGGTATTTCACGACCATGATGCGCTTACCCCTGGCGCTGGGCGGGGCGGTAGTATGCTGGAGCCTCAGCGCCTGGGTGTTGATCTTCTTCTGGAGCCGCTTTCACTAATTCAGCGGGCGGCCGCCATCTACGCCAAAAGAACGGCCTGTGACGTAGCGGCTGGTCAGCAGATAGTCGATAAGATCGATCACCTCTTTCTCGCCCGGCGCGATTTTCATCAGTGATTTATTGAGCGCTTTTTGGCGGTATTCCGCATCATCATGGTCGTTAAACATAATCAGCGACGGGGCGATAGCATTCACCTTGACCTCTGGCGCGAGCTTGCGGGCGAACGAGCGCGTCATGTTGTCCAGCGCCGCTTTACTCGCCGCATAGGCAATATGTTTGTCGCTGCCGCGCTCCACCACATAGTCGGTGAAATGAATAATATCGCTCGCGGCGTGACCGTGACCGCACAGCAAATCCTGCAGGGCGTGGTTGAGCAAATAGGGGGCGTGGACGTGGATCTGCATCATCGCCGCGAGGGTTTCGCTCAGCGAGGTTTCCGGGGTTTCCGCCAGCCAGGCACTGGCGTTATGCACGATGGCGCGCAGACTGTCGGTGGTTGATTTTACCTTGTCGGCAAACGCCAAAATGCCGTCGTCGGTGGCGAAATCTGCCTGGATGCAGACGGCACCGGCTTTTCTCAGTCCTTCAATAGCGTCGTATTCTGTTCGGTAACTGACGATCACCGGCTGATGCTGGCTAAGAAAATGGTGAGCAAGGGCGAGGCCGATGCGTCGGCCAGCGCCAGTAATCAGAATCGGGCGTTGCGGTGCATTTCCCATCGTATTTTCCTTGAGAGTTCAACGATGGGAAAAATCGCGCTTATCCCATCAACATCCACGTTGCCGGTACGGCAGCAACCAGTAACATGCCAATCAACGCCATTTCACGACGCTTGAGCGCGTGACCTAACTGATGCGTGCGGCGAGCGTAGATAAACACCAGCAGGCCCGGCGCATACAGCACCACAGAGAGCAGCAGATGCATGGGGCCTGAGGCATAAAGTAACCATAATCCGTAGAGACAAGCGCCAACACCGACCATGTAATGTGCCGGGCGGCTGGCTATTTTTAACAGATAAGCCCCGACTAAGAAATAGGGTACCAGAATCATCTCGGAGGCAATGGTCAGCAGGGTGTTATAGTCAGAACCTGTGAGCCAGATCAGCACCAGACAGACCTGCACGCTGATGTTGGTCAGCCACAGGGACGCCGACGGTGCGCTGTTTTTGTTCTGACGCGCAAACAGGCGCGGGAAAGCCTTATGCGTCGCGGCCAGGAAGGGCACTTCTGCCGCCATAATGGTCCAGCTCAGGTAAGCGCCGCAGACCGAAACAATCAGCCCAGCCGCAATCACTACATCGCCCCAGGACCCCATCATTCTGACCATCAGGCCCGCCATCGACGGGTTACGCATCTCAGCCAGCTCAGGGCGCGCCACCACGCCGATGGAGAGCAGCGTCACCAGCAGATAAACGCTCAGCGCAGCCAGTACCGCCAGCAGCGTGGCACGGCCTACGTCGCGCTTATTACGGGCGCGCGCTGAAACCACCACCGCGCCTTCGACGCCGATAAACACCCACAGGGTGATAAGCATGGTGTTTTTCACCTGCTCCCAGACCGGTACGCCAAGCGCGACACCGCTGAAATCGAGGCTGAAAACATCAAGACGAAACGCGATAAACGCCAGCACGATAAACAGGCCCAGCGGAACCAGCTTAGCCAGCGTCGCCACCAGGTTAATGCTCGCCGCCGTCTGCACGCCGCGCAGTACCAGCCAGTGAACTAACCACAGCAGCACCGACGCCCCGACGATCGATTGCCAGGTATTGCCGTCGCCAAAGAAGCGCAGTTCAGGCGTATCGGTAAAGAAACTGAGGGCAGAGAAGACGATCACCAGATAGGAGACGTTGGCGATCACCGCGCAGAGCCAGTAGCCCCAGGCCGAGCAGAAGCCGATCAGCTCGCCGAACCCTTCGCGGGCGTAGGTGAATATTCCGCCGTCCAGATCCGGGCGGATGCGCGTGAGCAATAACATGGCAAAGGCCAGCAGCAGGATCCCGACGCCGGTGATCCCCCAGCCGATGAGCAACGCCGCGGGGCTGGCGACTTCCGCCATATTCTGCGGCAAACTGAATACGCCTGCACCCAGCATGGAGCTTAAAACGAGCGCAGTTAAAGCGCTCAGGCCAAGTTTCTTTTCCATTGGCTTCCTGTTATGAAAGGTCCAAATCCAGAATAATTATTTCGCACAAGCGCATAAAAATGGTGGATCACACTAAGGCGCGGGATTTTACGGAGTGTCTTGCAGGCATGCAATGATGTGAGGCAGAAATTAGAGAAAAGTTACAAAAAAGGCGGCATTGCGCCGCCTTTTCACACCTGCTGATTTACTTGTACAGGTCTGCGCTGATGGTCACGTTGTTACCACGTTCCTGCCACTGGCGGGTGATGTGGTAATACTTCGCACCTTTCTTCGCTGCACGCTTCGCCACCTGGTAGGATACTTCGGTCATGTTGCCGTAGTTACCGGTGAATTTGACGCTGTCGAAAGGCACCATCTGCGCGGCAGTGGCCTTGTTCAGCTCTTCAATTTTAGTGCCGTCCGGCAGGGTGACGGTGTAACGGCCGCCCTTAGTGGTCTGAGTTTCAAAGAAACGACCGACGTCAGCACTTGGAGTCGCGGTGGTTGCCACGCCCGGGATTTCCACTTTCTTCGCTTCTTCGCCGCCTTTCGCCAGCGCTGCGCGACCGGCTTCAGAATCCGCCGGGATCACATCCGGGCTTTGCAGAACGCGTTTTTTGGCATCGGCTTTGTACAGGAAAGCGGTAATACGCTGGTTGCCGCCCTGGTTAGCGTCAATCTGGCGCACGATATAGAAAGAGGCAGCCCCTTTCGCCTTCGCGGCTTTGGTGATGGCATCGTTCACTTCAGGCTGGCTGCGGTAGAAGCCCTGGACGGTCACGGTGTCATACGGCTCAAGCGCAATCGCCTGATCCTTTGGCAACTCCATCACGCCATTAATGACGCGGTTTTTCGGCGCATCCGCTTTTTTCGCATCTTGCTTGTAGAGATCGACCACGACGCGCAGGTTGCCGCCGCTACCGTAATCAGATGTATCAACGACATAAAAAGAGGCGGCACCCTCTTTATCAGCGCGAAGTGACGCTGCTCGCACTGCATCGCTAATGGCGTTAAAACGACCGGTAACCGTCACACGATCGTAAGGTTTCAACGCTGCCGCTTGCTCCGGCGTTAACTCTGTCGCGGCGTTAGCGGACAGGGCGATCGCAGAAAGGAGTGCGGACGCCAGGAGAGTGTTCTTAAGCTTCATAAAAATAATCCTTCGCCTTGCGCAAACCAGGTACTGGTGTTGTTGTTAATTTGAATTCGTCGCCGATTATGGCATTTAAAACCCGTCGCTGTCTGCGCGATTTTTCACTCCCTGTGCTCACGACAGGATCAAATTCGATAACATTTACTGATATGTCGAGTAAACAAGCGTTTGAGCAGTAAAACTGATTAAGCATATGACTTTTACAAGTTAATTTAATGTTAATGGGTTGTTCTAATACGGCGCTATATCATGTTTTACCGCTTCGCTTGAGCTATTTATCGGCCCTGGCGAGGAAAATAAGGTAAATATCGCTGTCAGAGACCGCGATCACTTATTTTTCACAGATAAAGTCAGAAATAGTGTTTTCTTGCTGTAGATCACAAGCGGTATTTTCAGTAGGTTATAGAAAGTTTGTTACTGTTTTATTTTCCGTGGTTATTTACCCGTCAGGGCTCTCCCTGGCGACGCTTATGCAAATCGCGGTCATTTATCGACAAACCATCATCAAGAACCGATGGAAGGGAAAACTATGCGTATTGGGGTACCAAAAGAACGGTTAGCCAATGAAACCCGCGTTGCTGCGACGCCGAAAACGGTCGAGCAGCTGCTTAAACTGGGTTTTACCGTCGCGGTTGAAAGCGGCGCGGGCAAACTGGCGAGCTTCGATGACGAGGCATTTATTCAGGCGGGCGCTGAGGTGGTGAGCGGGTCTGAGATCTGGCAGGCACCGGTAATCCTGAAGGTGAATGCGCCAACCGAGAGCGAAATCGCCCTGTTAAATCCGGGCACCACGCTTGTGAGCTTCGTCTGGCCTGCGCAAAATCCGGAGCTGATGGAGAAACTGGCCGCGCGTGGCGTCACCGTTATGGCGATGGATTCCGTGCCGCGTATCTCCCGCGCGCAGTCGCTGGATGCGTTGAGTTCCATGGCGAACATCGCCGGCTATCGTGCCATCGTTGAGGCTGCCCATGAATTTGGTCGCTTCTTTACCGGTCAAATCACGGCGGCAGGGAAAGTCCCACCGGCAAAAGTGATGGTGATTGGTGCGGGTGTCGCGGGTCTTGCGGCAATCGGTGCGGCGAACAGCCTCGGTGCGATCGTGCGTGCGTTTGATACGCGCCCTGAAGTGAAAGAGCAGGTGCAGAGTATGGGCGCCGAGTTCCTTGAGCTGGACTTCAAGGAAGAGGCGGGCAGCGGAGATGGCTACGCTAAGGTGATGTCCGAAGCGTTCATCAAAGCGGAAATGGAACTCTTCGCGGCGCAGGCGAAAGAGGTCGATATCATCGTCACCACGGCGCTGATCCCTGGCAAACCCGCGCCGAAGCTGATCACTCGTGAAATGGTCGATTCCATGAAAGCCGGGAGCGTGATTGTCGACCTGGCCTCGCAGAACGGCGGCAACTGTGAATACACCGTACCGAACGAAGTGATGACCACCGCCAACGGCGTGAAAATCATCGGTTACACCGATCTGCCAGGCCGCCTGCCAACGCAGTCTTCCCAGCTGTACGGCACGAACCTTGTGAACCTGCTAAAGCTGCTGTGTAAAGAGAAAGATGGCAACGTGGTCGTTGATTTTGACGATGTGGTAGTGCGCGGCGTGACGGTGATTCGTGACGGCGAAATCACCTGGCCGGCTCCGCCAATTCAGGTTTCCGCGCAGCCTCAGGCGGCGCAGAAAGCCGCACCGGCACCCAAAGAACCGCCGAAACCGATCTCTCCATGGCGTAAATACGCGCTGATGGCGCTGGTGATTATTCTGTTCGGCTGGCTCGCTGACGTGGCACCGAAAGAGTTCCTCGGCCACTTCACCGTGTTCGCGCTCTCCTGCGTTGTCGGTTACTACGTGGTGTGGAACGTCTCTCACGCACTGCACACGCCTTTAATGTCGGTAACGAACGCCATTTCAGGGATCATCGTGGTGGGGGCGTTACTGCAGATTGGTCACGGCGGCTGGATCAGCTTCCTGAGCTTCATCGCGGTGCTTATCGCCAGTATCAATATTTTCGGTGGTTTCACCGTGACTCAGCGCATGCTGAAAATGTTTCGTAAAGGCTAAGGGGTAGCATATGTCTGGAGGATTAGTAACAGCTGCATACATTGTTGCCGCAATCCTGTTTATTTGCAGTCTGGCGGGGCTTTCCAAGCACGAAACGTCGCAGCGCGGGAACCACTTCGGTATCGCGGGGATGGCGATTGCGCTGATTGCCACCATCTTCGGGCCGGATACCGGCAACGTCGCGTGGATCCTGGTGGCGATGATTATCGGTGGGGCGATTGGTATTCGCCTGGCAAAACGCGTCGAAATGACCGAAATGCCAGAGCTGGTGGCGATTCTGCACAGCTTTGTCGGTCTGGCGGCGGTGCTGGTCGGCTTTAACAGCTATCTGTACCACGAACCGGGCATGGAACCGATTCTGGTCAATATCCATCTGACCGAAGTGTTCCTCGGGATCTTCATCGGTGCGGTGACCTTTACTGGCTCAATCGTGGCCTTTGGCAAACTGCGCGGCAAAATCTCGTCTAAGCCGCTGATGCTGCCAAACCGTCACAAAATGAACCTCGCGGCGCTGGTGGTCTCTTTCCTGCTGCTGGTGGTGTTCGTGCGTACCGAAAGCACCGGCATGCAGGTGCTCGCGCTGCTGGTGATGACTGTTATCGCGCTTGCGTTTGGCTGGCATCTGGTGGCCTCTATCGGCGGGGCGGATATGCCTGTCGTGGTATCGATGCTGAACTCCTACTCCGGTTGGGCAGCGGCGGCGGCGGGCTTTATGCTCAGCAACGACCTGCTGATCGTTACCGGCGCACTGGTAGGCTCGTCGGGTGCGATTCTGTCTTACATTATGTGTAAGGCGATGAACCGTTCGTTCTTCAGCGTTATTGCCGGTGGTTTTGGTACGGACGGCGCGTCATCCAGCGGTGACGAAGAAGTGGGTGAGCACCGTGAAATCACGGCGGAAGACACCGCGGATATGCTGAAAAACTCCCATTCAGTGATCATCACCCCAGGCTACGGCATGGCGGTGGCGCAGGCGCAGTATCCGGTGGCGGAAATCACCGAGAAGCTGCGTGCGCGTGGGATCAAAGTGCGTTTCGGTATTCACCCGGTGGCAGGGCGCTTGCCTGGTCACATGAACGTGCTATTGGCGGAAGCCAAGGTGCCTTATGACGTGGTGCTGGAAATGGACGAGATCAACGATGATTTCGCCGACACCGACACGGTACTGGTGATTGGCGCCAACGATACGGTGAACCCGGCGGCGCAGGATGATCCAGGCAGCCCGATTGCCGGTATGCCGGTTCTGGAAGTGTGGAAGGCGCAGAACGTAATCGTCTTCAAACGCTCGATGAACACCGGTTACGCTGGCGTACAAAACCCGCTGTTCTTCAAAGAGAACACCCACATGCTGTTTGGCGATGCGAAAGCCAGCGTGGACGCGATTCTGAAAGCGCTGTAGTCGCGCGATCGCCCGGCGGCACATGCTTGCCGGGCCTTTGACGAACCTCAGTGCCGGACAAACCGGCATAAAAAAGCCGCCATCGTTGGCTGCTTTTTCTATTTAATAATTCTCAATCGTCTTCTTCGTCATCCAGCTCCACCGGGGTTTGATACTGATCCGGTTTGATGACCAACAGATCGCAGCGCAGATGGTCGATCACCTGTTCCGCCGTATTACCGAGGAAGGCTGCGGAAATACCGGTGCGCCCAACGGTGCCAAGCACCACAATCCCCGCCTGCAAATGCTCCGACAGATCCGGGATCACCTCTTCAGGCAGCCCTTTTTCTACGTGCGTCATTTTCTCGTCGATACTGAATTTCTGGCGCAGGGATTTCATGGCCAGCAGGTGCTGACCGCGAATAGCATCGTTATAGACGCTCGGGTCAAATTCAGGCAGTTCGATGGCGATATTGATAGGGGTAACCGGATACGCACCGACCAGATGGACTTCCGTATGGTTAACCTGTTCGGCAAGCTGGATTGTCTCTTTAACCAGTTTTTCGTTCAGCGCGTTGTGATAATTCTCTTCGCTGGCGAGGTTTACGGCCACCAGCGCTTTACCGCCTTCTGGCCACGGCTGGTCTTTCACCATCCACACCGGGCAAGGGCATTTACGCAGCAAGTGCCAGTCGGTTGGGGTAAAAATCACTGCTTCCAGCTTGTCGTGCTGGTGCGCCATTTTCAGCAGCAGGTCGTGTTTTTCGCTGATCACTTCCTGGATAATGGCTTCGAAAGGACGGTTATGCCACACGACTTTGATGTCGATGGGGATCCCCGCATCAATGTAATATTTAGCCTGCTCGCGGATCCACGCGGTCCGCTGGCTGATCACTCCCTGACGCATAGCAGTGCGCTCGTCAGGCGACAGAAGGGTGGTCATCTCATATGAGAAGTCATAGATCGGCAAAAACGCTTTGATTTTGCCGCCAATCCGTTGATGTAAATAGACAGCTCGCCGTAACGCCGGTTGATCGTCCTGATTAGGATCGATGGCCACCAGCATGTTTTGATACTTTGCCATACAGGTCTCCTTACTACTGTCACCACAGTCTGTAATTAAAAGAGTAACCTATATATGTTGAATGAAACAGGGGATAAGGTTTTGCCAGATCAATAAATCACGAAAATTTATCGATCCGGCAGAAGAGAAGCGAGGCTTAAGCGACGTTGCGGGAGTGACCGGCGAGAACCGCCAGTGCTTCACCGTTTTCGATGGTGATATATTTGCCTTTCACCGCCAGCATGCCACTTTTCTGAAAACGACCCAGCAGGCGGCTGATGGTTTCAACGGTCAGGCCCAGGTAGTTACCGATGTCGCCACGGGTCATGGTGAGGCGGAATTCACGCGGGGAGAAACCACGTTCAGCAAAGCGACGCGACAGGTTATAGATAAAGGCTGCCAGACGCTCTTCCGCATTCTTTTTGGAAAGCAGCAGGATCATGTCCTGATCGCCTTTGATCTCACCGCTCATCAGACGCATCATCTGCTGACGCAGGTTAGGCATTTTGCCTGACAGATCGTCCAGCGTTTCAAACGGGATTTCGCAAACCATGGAGGTTTCCAGCGCCTGAGCGAAGCTCGGGTGATGGCCGGTGCCGATAGCGTCAAAGCCCACTAAATCGCCCGCCAGATGGAAGCCAGTAATCTGCTCATCCCCTTGCTCGGTGATGGTGTAGCTCTTAATGGTGCCAGAGCGGATCGCATAGAGCGATTTCAGTTCGTCTCCCGCTTTAAACAGCGTTTGCCCTTTCTGAATAGGCTTTTTGCGCTCGATGATATTATCAAGCTGATCGAGTTCATGCTCATTCAGGGTAAACGGGATACAGAGCTGGCTAATGCTGCAATCCTGGCAATGGATAGCACAACCGCCAGACTGAATGCGTCGTATAATTCGCTTTTCCGGGATCATAGGTCTGCTCAAGCCTTAATTGATATTGGTCAATTTTAACATCTTTTTGGAGTGTGCGTAAGCCTGGGAAACCATCAATAGCGGCAAGTGGCGACATTGTGTCGCCATCTTCTTGAAATTCCACAGCTTGATTGTGGAATAATGACCTAAATCATAGAAAATTAAGCACTAAAAGCCTGGATTTCTACAACAGCAAATAGCCTTCGTGGCGCAATAACCACTCTTTACGCTGCACACCACCGGCATAGCCGGTCATGGTGCCGTTACGGCCAATCACGCGATGGCAGGGCACCACAATGCTGACCGGGTTTGAGCCGTTGGCGGCACCGACGGCACGCGCGGCACCCGCGCGGCCTAACTGCTCGGCGAGCTGACCGTAATGCATAATCTGTCCGCAGGGAATGGAGCGCAACACCTGCCACACTTCGCGCTGGAAAGGCGTGCCTGCCGTGGCGGTCGGTAAGGTATCAATGATGCCGAGATCGCCCTCGAAGTAGTCCGCCATTTTCGCGCTCAACCCGCCGGGGTTCGTCGCGCTGATGCGCTCATAGCCGCCACGATAGTGGATATTCAGCAGTTCCACCATCCGGTCGCTGTGCTCTTCCCACTCCACCGCGCGCAGGTTGAACTGCTCATCGGCAATGATCCACAGCGGGCCAAGCGGCGTGGCAATCTTATCTTCGAGTAATCTCAGCATCCTTTGTCCCTTAATTAAGCCGTGGGTAAATCCCCGGTCCAATTGGCAGCCCCACAAGATACCATGCGATTAACATCACCAGCCATACCCCTAAAAAGATAAGCGGATACGGTAACACCAGCGAATAGTAGGTACCCAGTTTCGCCTCGGGCTTATAGCGTTGCAGGAAGCCTAAGAACAGTGGCACAAACGGCGACACCGGTGCGAGAGGGATTACCGACGAATCGGCCACGCGGAACAGGATCTGGGCGAACGCCGGATGAAAGCCGAGCAGCATAAACATCGGCACAAAGATCGGCGCCAGAATCGACCAGATGGCAGACCCGCTGGCGATAAACATACACAGCAGGGATGACAGCAGCGCCAGCCCAACAAACGCCGGTACGCCGCTCAGTCCGGCGGACTCCAGGGCATCGGTCAGGCCAACGGCCATAAACTTGCCCATGTTGCTCCAGTTGAACATCGCCACAAACTGCGCCAGCGGGAAAACCATCACGATAAAACCCGCCATCTCTTTCATCGGCTCGATCATCAGATGGGGCAGATCGCCCTGGCGGCGAATTTTGCCGGTGGCAATGCCGTAAGCGAGAGAAACGATAAAGAAGAACAGAATAATCAGCGGCACAATGCCCTGAATAAACGGCGACGGCAGGACCGTGTGTTTTACCGGATCGCGCAGGACACCGTTTTCAGGCACCACCATCAGCGCTATTGCCGCGATAAACAGCAGCGAGACGACGCCGGCGATGCGCAGGCCGTGGCGCTGTTCCTTACTCAGTGCCTCCAGCTTTTCATCACGGCTGCCTTCCCATGTACCCAGACGCGGCTCGACGATCTTATCGGTGATCAGGCCGCCCACAATCGTCAGCACAATCACTGAGCTTGCCATAAAGTACCAGTTGTCGATCACGCTGACGTGCATGGCGGTATCAATGGTTTTCGCCGCTTCGGTGCTGATCCCCGAGAGCAGCACATCGGTGGTGACGATCAGCAGATTGGCGGTAAAGCCGCACCCGACGCCCGCGATGGCCGCGAGCAAACCCGCCACCGGATGACGGCCCACGGCGAGGAAAATCAGTGCACCCATCGGCGGCATAATCACCAGCGCCGCGTCAGAGGAAATGTGGCTGAAAAAGGCGATAAACAGCACCATATAGCTGGCGTAACGTGCGTTCACCACCGACGCCATTTTGACCATCAGCGCCGGTAACAACCCCACACGTTCAGCCAGACCCGCGCCCAGCACCAGCGCCAGAATCGCCCCCAGCGGCGCAAAACCGCTGAAGTTTTTAATCACATTCGGCAAAAACCAGTGCAGCCCTTCGACGCTGAGCAGGTTTTTCACCGCCACCATGCTGCCATCCGCCGGGCTGCGCACGTTAACGTCAAAAGCCGACAGCACGGCGGTGGCGATCATCAGAATCACAATCAAATAGATAAAAAGCAGGAAAGGGTGCGGCACTTTATTGCCGATCCTTTCAACCCAGCCATAGACCTTACCGGATGGGGAATGCGAAGGTATGGAAGACATACTCATGGGCGTTCCTCGGGACTGTTGTGTTGTTGTTTGCGTGTTTTATTATTTTAAAGGTGACGGTGTCACGTTATGTGGGATCGGACACTCGTACGGTCGTTCTTTTATCTGTTGTTCAAACTCATTCCGGCAGGATTGCAGCAGCGACGCGTCCTGCAGCAGATTCAGCGCCGTAGCGCCCATCACTTTTCCCGCCAGCAGCATACCTTTATGGGCAATAGAGGTGCGACCCTGCGCCACCAGCTGCCAGGTGTGAAGCGGCGTGCCGACGGTAAAGCAGGGGCTGAAGCACTGCGCCACCGGCATTTTCCAGCTTACGTCGCCCACGTCAGTGGAACCCGCCAGCACATTATCGGTGATGGCGTAGGGCGCGACCTCATCCACCAGCAGCGTCTCATGATGTCGACGGGCAAAGGCTTTACCTTCGTCTGCGCCCGTAGCGGCGATATTTTTCAGGCTGTTTTGCAGATCGTTTGGCGTGAGGGTTTTACGAATTTCAGCGGCAAATTCGCGCTCTTCTTCCGTCCACGCAGGCGTACCGTAATGCTGCAACGCGCTGTACATCGCTCCTTCAAGGGTGCGGTTCGGTAGATAACTGGAGCAGGCTTTATCAAAGCGGCGTTCGACGGTGGTTTCTGTCATCAGCGCTGCGCCCTGTGCGATCTTTTCAATACGCTCGTAGATCTGCTGGGCGTCGGCCATCTCCGGGGCGCGGATCAGATACAGCACCTCGGCCTGAGCCTGCACCACGTTCGGCGAAATCCCGCCGGTGTTGGTGATGGCGTAATGCACGCGGGCTTTTTCGATGATGTGCTCATTGAGGAAGTTCGTGCCGGTGGTCATTAGGGTAACGGCATCCAGCGCGCTGCGCCCGAGATGAGGCGAATTCGCGGCATGCGCGGCGATCCCCTGAAAGCGCCACGAGGCCTGGATATTCGCCAGCGTGCTGACGTTAAACATCCCGGCAAAGGCTTCGGGATGCCAGGTCACGGCGGCATCCACATCGTCAAACAGCCCCTCGCGCACCATAAAGGTTTTGCCGGAGCCGCCTTCCTCACCCGGGCAGCCGTAAAAACGCACCGTGCCGCTGCCACCGTGTTTTTCCAGCCAGCTTTTCACGGCTACTGCGCCTGCCAGCGCCGCCGTTCCCAGCAGGTTATGTCCACAGCCGTGGCCGTTCTCGCCGGGTGTATCTGATTGCGGCGTGGCGCAGTGCGCGGTTTGGCTTAAACCCGCCAGTGCGTCAAATTCGCCTAATAGGGCCACTACAGGTTTGCCGCTGCCAAAGCTGGCGATAAAGGCATTCGGAATACCGCCTGCATCGCGCGTCAGGGCAAAACCTTCGGCTTCCAGCGCGCTCGCCAGACGTTCGGCGGACCAGAACTCTTCAAAGCGCGTTTCCGGGTGATCCCAGATTTCATCCGCGATATCGGTGAAGGTCTGACATCGGGTTTCAATCGCATCGTCAATAAAACGGTAGATCTCCTGCATCACACACCTCGCGTCCACGGAAAATTGAGCGCAGTACGGGCCAGCGTTTCAATCGCCACCGCCATGACCTGCTCGTCAAAATCAAACTTTTCATTGTGATGACCGGCGCTCAGATCGGTGCCAAACACCATATAAGAGGCCATCCCGCCATTCTGCTGCACCCGCGCCATCATCAGCGTGGCGTCCTCTGATCCCGCCGGGGCCTTCACTTTGTCGATGGCCTGGCGCACGCCCGGCACCTGGCTTGCCTGTTCACGCAGATAGTCAACCCACGCCGGTGACGGGGCGCTAGAGGTCGCGGCGCCCATCAGGCGCATTTCGGCTTTTACGCCGTAGAGCGCAGCGGCACCGTCGATCACCGCCTGAGCACGTTCAAATACGTACTGATTAATGGCCTCGCTTTCACCGCGCGTTTCCACTTTTAACAGCGCGCTGGCGGGAACGACGTTACGCCCGCTGCCCGCCTGCATAACGCCGACGTTAACGCGTGACGCCCCTTCGCTATGGGGAGCAATGCTGTGCAGGGCCAGTGCGGCCTGAGCGGCGGCGAGCAGGGCGTTGCGGCCATCTTCCGGTTTACCGCCCGCGTGGGCAGCCACACCCGTGAAACGGACGTCAAATTTGGTGGTCGCCATAAAATTATCGCTCCCACAGATAACGGTTCCGGTCGGGACACCGGTGCCGATGTGGATCGCGGTAAAATAGTCGACGCCATCCAGCGCTCCGGCAGCCACCATGGCGCGTGCACCGCGCGTGCCTTCCTCAGCGGGCTGGAAGATAAGTTTAAGGGTGCCGTTCAGCCGGGATTCGTTCTGCTTCAGCAGATGCGCCAGCCCAAGGCCGATGGTGGTATGACCATCGTGGCCGCAGGCGTGCATCATCCCAGGGTTGCAGGAGGCAAAACCGTCGCGGAACGGGCGATGGCTGTCGTCGAGGGCTTCGCTGAGATCCAGCGCATCCATGTCCACCCGAAACGCGAGAGTCGGCCCGGGACGACCGGTGTTCAGCGTGGCGACAATGCCGGTGAAGCCGCCTTCAAAGGCGCTGAGCCATTTCTCTGGCGCGCCCTGCTGGCGGGCGCGGGCAAATTCCGCGGCCAGCGTGTCCGCGTCGGGCAGTCCCATTCGGCTGTCGGCATCGACCACATCACGGCCCATCGCCAGCGTATAGCCCAGGTTATCGAGGATCTCCGCGACTTTTGCGGCGGTGCGAAACTCCACCCAGCCGGATTCGGCATACTGGTGAAAATCACGACGCCATGTTGTCAGCTGAGGCATTAATTTTTGAAGGGATTGTGTCAATGAATCCATCTCTCTTCCTGTCATCATGAAAATATGTGAACTGCTTCACGCTGTGATAGTTTTTACTTATCACTAACCAATTTTTCACAGTTTTAACCGTTCCGGAATTACCCTCGCACATCCATTTCCATTAAAGTAGATGACAATTTCTTTACTCTGATAAACAACGGTTATCGGTCGGGCTATGTCATTTCAGGTCAAATTTCATCAGATCCGCGCGTTCGTCGAAGTGGCGCGTCAGGGCAGTATTCGTGGTGCCAGCCGGGCGATGAATCTGTCGCAACCGGCGTTAACCAAATCCATCAAAGAGCTGGAAGAGGGGATGGCGGCGCAGCTGTTTGTGCGGCGCAGTAAAGGCGTGGCGCTGACGGAATGCGGCGAGAGTTTCTATCAGCACGCCAACCTGATCCTCGAAGAGCTGCGCGCCGCGCAGGATGATATTCGCCAGCGTCAGGGGTTGCAGGGCGGGCAGATCAATATCGGGATGGGAGCCAGCGTGGCCCGGACGTTAATGCCTGCGGTGATCACCCGTTTTCACGAGCAGCATCCGCAGGTGAAAGTGCGAATTATGGAAGGGCAGCTGGTGTCGATGATCAACGAATTACGCCAGGGAGAGCTGGATTTCACCATCAATACCTATTATCAGGGACCTTACGATCACGAATTTACCTTTGAAAAACTGTTCGAAAAACCCTTCGCCATATTTTGTCGGCAAGGTCATCCGGCGATTGGCGCAAAATCCATTAGTGAGCTTATGAATTATAACTGGACGATGCCCACGCCGCGCGGAAGTTATTACAAACAACTTGAAGACATATTCCGCCATCGCTCACAAATACCGCAAATTGGCGTAGTGTGTGAAACATTTTCGTCCTGTATTAGCCTGGTGGCGCAAAGCGATTTTTTGAGCATTTTGCCGCAGGAGCTGGGCTGCGACCCTCTGCTGGCGCACCGTCTGGTGATGTTGCCGGTTGAAGAAATATTACCCAAAGCCGCTTATTATTTAATCCAAAGACGTGATTCCCGACAAACACCGTTGACGGCGTCATTAATAACGCAGTTCAGAAGACACGCACGTGGAATAATGTTCAACGAAAAGAAATAAAAAAATAGAGCCTGCCGACATCGGACAGACCCTACAGTACACACAGCAGTGCATCCTTGTGCAAGTCCCGCTTATTATCCGTGTTGCAGGTTTATTTAGTTATAACAGCTTTCCTCTAAAAATAAAGTGATCGGAGTGCATGATTTAACTTATTTTTAACTTAAACTGTACACTTAATCACCTGTTAAATTTATTTTAAGGCGGCTTCATGATTATCTATTAGCTTTTTTAATACATATCTGCGCGTTATTATTTTTTCAGGGCGCTCGGCTGATATTGAGACGCTCGCCGGGCGCAGGTATAGTACGCCTTCAGATGTAGCGGGAGGAGCACCATGAAACCTGACGACAAATCGCTTTTTCTTGACGCCATGGATGATGTCCAGCCGCTGAAGCGCAGCACCGATATTAACTGGCAACCGAGCCGCAATCCGCGTGCCCGTCAGCGTATCGACACTACCCAACTTGATAACTTCCTCACCCTCGGCTTCCTCGATGTGCTGCCGCTTTCCGAACCGCTGATGTTTCAGCGCGAAGGCGTTCAGCGGGGAGTCATTGATAAGCTACGCACCGGTAAATACCCGCGTCAGGCCAGCCTGAACTTATTACGCCAGCCGGTGGAGCAGTGCCGTCAGATGCTGTTTGCATTTATTCAGCAGGCGCAGCAGGACAGTTTACGCAATCTGATTATCATCCACGGCAAGGGCCGTGAAGAGGGCTCGCATGCCAATATCGTGCGCAGCTACCTGGCGCGCTGGCTGGCGGAATTCGACGCCGTGCAGGCCGTTTGCGTTGCGCTGCCCCATCATGGCGGCAGCGGTGCGTGCTATGTAGCCTTACAAAAATCGGACGACGCTAAGCTGGAGAACCGGGAGCGGCACGCGAAGCGCAGCCGCTAAGTGCATCAAAAAGTTTCCCAGTTGCCATCTCCGGCGGAGGCTGCCGCCGGGCGTAATACCTGCGGTGTTTTCAGGTTTGCCGCGCGCGGGGAGATCGTCTTCGTTTGCACGTTCAGACGAAATGCGGCGACGGCCTGGCGCAGCTGTTCCGCCTGATCCTCCAGCGCCGCTGCCGCCGTAGCGGACTCCTGCACCAGCGCGGCGTTTTGCTGCGTTACGCTATCCATCTGCGAAACCGCCAGACTCACCTGCTCAATACCGCGACTCTGCTCATCGGACGCCGACGCGATTTCACCCATAATATCGGTTACGCGGGTGACGGCTGCGACGATCTCTTTCATGGTTTCCCCGGCTTCACTCACCTGACCGGAGCCGGTATTCACCCGGCTGACGGAATTTTCGATTAGCGCTTTGATCTCCTTCGCCGCCTGTGCGCTGCGGCTCGCCAGGGTGCGAACTTCCCCGGCGACCACGGCAAATCCGCGCCCTTGTTCACCGGCTCGCGCCGCTTCCACCGCAGCGTTCAGCGCCAGAATATTCGTCTGGAAGGCGATGCTGTCGATCACGCTGGTAATGTGCGCAATTTGCTGGGAGCTGTCGGCAATTTCGGTCATCGTGCGAATTACGTTATCCACTACACGCCCGCCGCGATCCGCCGTTTCCGACGCGTTCTTCGCGAGCAGCGTCGCCTGGCGCGCGTTGTCTGAGTTCTGTTTAACCGTCGCCGTCAGCTCTTCCATACTCGCCGCCGTCTCTTCCAGCGAAGAGGCCTGCTGTTCGGTACGGGCCGAGAGGTCATTGCTGCCCGCGGCGATTTCGCCCGCGCCGGTGTAGATAGAATCGGTACTGCCGCGCACCGCGCTGACGGTCGTAACCAGCGACGTCTGCATCTCATGCAGCCCGGCCGCCAGCTGGCCCATCTCGTTGCGGCTGTCGATGGAAATAGCTTGTGTTAAATCGCCGCTGGCGATGGTACGGATATGATTCATCACGCTGCGCAGAGGTTTCAGCAACAGGTGCTGTAATCCTTGCCAGAACACAATCAGTACCGCCACTACCACCAGGAAAATGGTGCCCAGCGTCCACTGCATATGGGTAAAGCTGTTCTGGTTCTCTTTAGCCGCCGCTTTCAGCAGGGTGTTGTTTTCCGCCCGCCATTGGGTGTAGACGGCTTCCATTCCATCCTGCGCCAGCTGCGCGTCGAGATCGCCATACGCCTGATAGTTATCCGCGCGCAGATACTCAATCGACAGGCGCATCACCTCATGCATTTGGGTGTAGGCTTTTTGCATTTCAGCCGTGAGTTCCGGGCGCTGGCCCTTCACCGGAGGCATGGCCTGCCAGGCGCTGTAGTAGTTTTCCGCTTTGGTCAGGGAATCGCTGGCGTTACCGAGCAGCTTATTGATCGCCGCCAGAGAGGCCGGGTCGCGCTGATTTTTGAGATAACGAATGGCGACGCGCGTCACCGTGACGCGGGTTTTGACCAACGTGTTGACGCTGTCGCTCAGGCTCTCCTGCTGTGCATTCAGGTTGCCTGAGTTCTGGAAGTTATGACGGTCATTGCTGACAGCGGAATAAAACAATCCCCCCGTGACGACTTGCAACAGGCAGAATATAGTGAGAGCAAAGACAATCCCGGTAATAACGTGCAGATTTTTCAGCATGACGGAAGCCCATTTGATGTGCAGAAGTTGCATCATTGTTATCGACGTAGTGGGGCTAAACTTTAATTTTACTACTGCTTAATTGGCAGTCAGACAGGTAGACGCATATGACCCGTATTGAGAAAAGTGGCAGTTATACGTTAGGGACTCGCACGGTTAACCGACTCGGCTATGGCGCGATGCAGCTTGCTGGTCCCGGTGTATTTGGTCCGCCAAAAGACAAAGCGGCTGCGCTGGCAGTGCTGCGCGAAGCGGTGGCGGCTGGGGTGAATCATATTGATACCAGTGATTTCTACGGCCCGCATGTGACCAATCAGCTGATTCGGGAAGCACTGCACCCGTACCGTGACGATCTGACGCTGGTAACGAAAATTGGCGCCCGTCGCGGAACTGACGCCTCCTGGCTGCCGGCCTTTTCGGCGCAGGAGCTGACGCAGGCGGTGCACGATAACCTGCGAAACCTGCAGCTGGACGTGCTGGATGTGGTGAATTTACGCATTATGTTTAGCGCTCACGGCCCTGCAGAGGGATCGATCGAAGAACCTTTAACTACGCTGGTGGAATTACAGCGTCAGGGGCTGGTACGACACATTGGGCTGAGCAATGTTACTGCCACGCAAATTGCGCAGGCGCAGCGCATCACGCCGATTGTCTGCGTGCAGAATCTCTACAACATCGTGAATCGTAGCGACGATGCGCTGATCGATGAGCTGGCGGAGCAGGGGATTGCCTATGTGCCGTTCTTCCCGCTGGGGGGATTCACGCCGCTGCAATCGTCCGGCCTTCAGGTGGTTGCTGATTCACTGGGTGCCACGCCAATGCAGGTTGCACTGGCATGGCTGCTGAAACGCTCGCCGAATATCCTGCTGATTCCTGGCACGTCGTCGGTGGCGCATCTGCGCGAAAACCTGGCAGCTGGCGATCTGGTGCTGCCGGATGACGCCCTGGCTGCCCTGAACGCGCTGGCGGAATAACCCCTTCTGTCCAGGTAAACCGGCGGCCACGCCTTTATTCCGTGGCCGCTTCCGTCATTCGGCTTCTTCTGTGCAGCTCTAGCGCCTCAGCGATAATTTCCTGCTTACTCAGCCGCGTTTCATACGCTGTGGCTCTGACATATTCGACCAGCGTGGATTCAATCCTCGCGCTCAACATTTTTAAGTTAGCATCCTTTGCTGTACCGCGTGCTACACGCTTGTCCGGGTAATCTCGGCTTGGCATTGCTCAAGTCCTCCAAACGTTGTCTTGTTAATTCGTGCTGTGAAATATGCGTGGAGAGTGATTACAAGTCAACTTTCTGAAACTGCGGTTTAATTTGTATTAAATCCGTTAAAAACGCGCCTGGTTTTTGTGCTGATTTTCATTTGAAAGGGGAAAGGCTTGAGTATGGAAAGTGTGCAAAACAGCGGAAAATAATCATCCGGTTTTGCATAGTGTGTAAACGCTTCCATTCTCGGGGTGGGGTCCTGCGTGAGAGCTTCTGGCTTAATCATAAATCTGCTCAATGAATTACAGGGATGTAAACAATTAAACATCACCTCAACGTGGGATCTTTACCTATGCAATAAAATGCTTTTTTATGCACTTAAAAATCGGAAAGTCCCATTTTTCGCCGATAGTGCGCCTGAGAGAGGGCGTGAAAGATGTAACATTTCTGCAAAGAACGGTTGCAAGAGCGGGCGTAAAAACAGCATAAAATTCTGAAAAAGTTTTATTTTAGTGAGTTTGTAGTGTCTATTTTTTATGTGAAGTGATGATTTTTATTTTTGTTAGTGTGCTATGTTTTTTGTTGTAGTGTGCATGAAGTGTATGTTGTGTCTGCAAAGGGATACTGGCAATTAACAACCCCATTATTAATCTGTGTTATCCTTTGCGGATTGGCGCTATCAGGAAGTCATCGGCATGTATCACCTTTTCTTGGAATTCGATAATCTTGAACCCGGCGTGAAGTCTGTCGAAGATCTGAAGTATGTCATCCGTGATGATAAGCACACCGCTTTTGTGATGAGTGCGGTGGTAGCCAAATTTATCAAAGATGCGTTGATCATGAACCACACTATCATCAGTCTGAAGAACTGCCGTTTCGCCTTTGCGAACGGGGCAGAGTTCGTCGAATTTGACAGCAAAGGTCGGTCAAGGCGCTTCACCGACACACCGGACTGGTTCATTACACCTGGCGCGTTTGCGCGCTCCCAGTGGCTGGTGAACCATGAGCTTCACGATCTGATGACGCCGCAGTTTATCTCTACGTTTCTGGAGATGTTCTCCGATGTGAAAAAACGTCGGGAGCACTGCAATCTGCTGTTTGATTTGCAGCTCGAAGAAAGCCCTCAACGCGGGAGAAGCGGTGCGAAAGCGGCCAGCAAAACCCGTGGCTCCACGAAACAGAAGATTTCTGATTTAAGCTCATTTGAATTATTCAGCCAGTTCTTTAACCGTCTCAAAAAAGCGGTCGAGGCCAACCAGTTTCCCACGGTGCAGGTGCTGACGGGCATCGATGACGTCGCCAAAGTGCCCGCCACGCTGAAGAGCGCCGTGCGCACCTGGTTTAAAGCGATTTCGTCCGAGCTGCCGCCCAACAGCAAAAGAGTGGGGGCCGGTAATCCCGAGCTGTTTTGCGCGCCGGTTCGCGCTCAAATCCAGCACATCGAAGCCTACGGCGTTGAGCGTTATTACAAGAAGCTGTCGAAGGCGATTGCCGAAGGCGGCGAGCGGTATATCGCTGATTTCACGTTTAAACTGTAGGGCTGAAACTGCCCATCAGAATAAAGGTTGGCGCTTTTCGCTGGTGCTGGTTAATCATCGGCACCAGCCGTCTGAAGTGTTCGCTCGCGCAATGCGCATCCAGCGCGGCGCGATCCGGCCACTCTTCGATAAAAACAAAATGCCCGGCATCTTTCTCGTCCACATATAAATCGTAGGCAATGCACAGCGGCTCCCGTTTGGTGGCCTCCACCAGCGCGCGGTAGAGCGGGAGTACGGTCTCAATGGCTTCCGGTTTAATAAAATCTTCCGCGATGACTTTCAGCATGATCTCTCCTTTTTAAATTCCGTGTGACTTCAACGGCTTCATTTTCGCGGGCCAGAATCGACTTGATCTGATCGCTAAATGCATAATACTGTATTTATATACAGTTATTATCGGGTTGGCTATCATGAATCCTGTTTTTTCATGTGAACATAAAGAAATCATCGAATTACCGCTTTTCCTGGAGCGCGTCCCGTGCGGGTTTCCCAGTCCCGCGCAGGATTATGTCGAAGATCGTCTCGATCTGAACAAACTGCTCATCGCACACCCCAGTGCGACCTATTTTGTGAAAGTGAGCGGAGATTCCATGATCGGCGCAGGGATTGGCGACGGGGATCTGCTGGTGATCGACCGATCGTTAACGGCGGAACATGGCGATATTGTGGTGGCGGCGATTGCGGGGGAGTTCACCGTGAAAGAGCTGCGCACCCGCCCGTACCTCCATCTGCTGCCGCACAACAAGCACTATTCTCCCATCGTTTTCCAGTCAGAGGACGAGCTGCAGCTCTTTGGCGTGGTAACGCACACCGTGAAATCGCACAAACATGTTCGCGCTCGTTGACGTCAACAGCTTCTACACCTCCTGTGAGACGGTGTTTCGCCCCGATCTGCAGGGCAAACCGGTGGTGGTGGTGTCCAACAACGACGGATGCATAATTTCCCGCTCGGCAGAAGCCAAAAAGCTCGGCATCAAGATGGGCGCGCCTTACTTCAAGATTAAAGACGAACTGCGGCGGCAAAAAGTGGCGGTGTTTAGCTCCAACTACGCCCTGTATGCAGACCTGAGTCATCGCGTGATGACGATCCTGGCGGAGATGGCGCCTGCGATTGAAGTCTACTCCATCGATGAGGCCTTTATTAATGTCTCCGGCGTGGCCAACTGCATCGCGCTTGAGACGTTTGGCCGTCAGATCCGCGAGCAGATCCTGAAAAATACCGGGCTGACCGTTGGCGTCGGTATCGCGCCGACCAAAACCCTCGCCAAGCTGGCCAACTTTGCGGCCAAAACCTGGCGCAAGACCGATGGCGTGGTGGATCTGTCCGATCCGGATCGTCAGCAAAAGCTGCTCGCGCTGGTGCCGGTGGGCGAAGTGTGGGGCGTGGGGCGGCGCATCGGCAAAAAACTCAATCAGATGGGCATTGAAAACGCGCTGCAGCTGGCGGAGTGCTCAACCTGGGTGATCCGTAAACATTTCAATGTGGTACTGGAGCGCACGGTGCGTGAGTTGCGCGGCGAGCCTTGTCTGGAGATCGATGAATTCGCGCCAGCGAAACAGCAGATCATCTGTAGCCGCTCCTTTGGGCACCGCATTACGGAGTACCGCGAGATGCAGCAGGCGGTGTGCGCTTACGCGGAACGTGCCGCCGAGAAGCTGCGGGCAGAAAAGCAGTTCTGCTGCGTGATCAGCGTGTTTATGCGCACCAGCCCGCACGCGGAAAATGAAGTGTTTTATGGCCCTCAGGCCAGCGGTCGTCTGGCGATCCCGTCGAATGACACGCGCGATATCATCCGCGTCGCCAGCCATGCGCTGGAGCGGATCTGGCAGGACGGTTTTCGCTATATGAAAGCGGGGGTGATGCTGAGCGATTTTTTCAGCCAGGGGGTCGCGCAGCTGAATTTGTTTGATGAATACCAGCCGCGAAACAACAGCCAGGCGCTGATGCAGACTATCGATCGGCTCAATCTCTCCGGGCGCGGAACGGTCTGGTTTGCCGGTCAGGGCAGCCAGAAAAGCTGGGCGATGAAACGCGAAATGCTGTCGCCGGGGTATACGACACGCTACGCCGATTTGCCTGTGGCAAAATAGTCGTTTCCCTCGTCGCGCGAGACAGTAAACTCGTGCGGTTTAACTCTGCTCGGGGCCGCTGATGAACAACGTTGCGCTAATGTATCGCCGTTTTGGTGAGCCGGAATCGGTGCTGCACCTGGAATCCTCCGTCTGCGGGCCGCTGACTCCCGGCCAGCTACGGGTGCAGATGCTGTTCGCGCCGGTCAACGCCTCGGATCTGATTCCCATCACCGGGGCTTATCGCCATCGCACGCCGCTGCCTGCCATTGCAGGTTACGAGGGGGTTGGGGTGGTGATTGACGGGCCGCCCGACTGGACCGGTAAACGTGTGCTGCCGCTGCGCGGACAAGGAACCTGGCAGCAGGTGGTGGATTGCCCGGCGGATCTGGCGGTTCCTGTGCCCGACTTTATCGATTCCGTGCTTGCCGCGCGCGCGTACATCAACCCGCTGGCCGCGCAGCTGATGTTGAAACACTCTCCGCCACGAGGAAAACGCGTGCTGCTGACGGCCGCCGGATCGGACTGTGCGCTCCTGCTGGGGCTGTGGGCGCTTCAGGCGGGGGCCGAATCCGTGTACGGCATTCATCGTTCAATGGTTCACGCCGACCGGCTGGCAGCGCGGGGGATCACGCCAATATCGCACCATGACACGGCGGCGATCCACGCCATCGCCAAAGAGACGGATATTGTCTTCGACGCCACGGGTGGCGAGGTGGCCGAGCAGATCCTGAATACGCTGCCTGCGGCAGGCGTGTTTGTCAGCTACGGTCTGCTGTCCGGGAAGTTGTTCCGGCAACAGCCGCAGGTGCGCTGGTTTCATATCCGTAATTACCTGGCCGGAATGAGCGTGGCCGAGTGGCAGGGGGAGTTTCGTGAAATCTGGCCGAAACTGCAGGCCAGCCACGGCGGCGACGCCACGCTGTTTTCCCTTACAGAGTGGCGTCCGGCGCTGGCGTATTACCGCGAGGCGGGCAGGATCGCGAAGCCGGTGTTTGCGATCAGCGATGGCTGACGTCGCTCAGCAAAACGGCAATACTCTGGCCGCCCACCGTCTGCTCGAGGGCAATCTTCACGATAATGGTCAGCGGCACGGAGAGCAGCATCCCGACCGGGCCGAGCAGCCAGCCCCAGAAGATTAACGATAAAAAGACCACCAGCGTGGACAGCCCCAGCCCACGCCCCATCATGCGCGGTTCGAGAATATTGCCGAACACCAGATTTATCACCAGGTAACCCGCCAGCACGATCAGGGCATCGTACAGTCCGCTAAATACCAGCACCTGAGCGATAGGGGGTATGGCGGCCAGCACCGAGCCAATGTTGGGAATATAATTGAGCGCAAAGGCCAGCAGCCCCCAGACAAACGCGAAGCGCACGTCCAGCGCGGCAAGCATGGCCCACGCCACCAGACCCGTCACAATACTGATGGCCGTTTTCAGCACCAGGTAGCGCGAAACACTGTCCAACGCCCTCTGAATCGCCTCCATCCCCTCAACCGGGCGGGACATCATCTGCTGCAACTTCACGGGCAGCTGCGGCACTTCAATCAGCATAAACACCACCGTCAGCAGCAGCAGGAAAATCGAGGTCATCGCGCTCGAAAGCTGTGACAGCAGCGCCGTCACCAGCGTCATGGCGGCATTAGGGTCGATGTACTTCAGCAACTCTTCTACGGAGACTTCAATCCCGGCGCGCTGCAGCCAGGGTTCGAGATGCTGTAACGGCACGACCAGCGAGGAACGGTACTGCGGCAAAGTGCGCGCCAGCTCGTTCAGAGAGGTGCCCAGATACGCCACCAGCAGCACCATGGCCAGAATAATCACCGTGATAAGCAGCGTAATCGCCAGCACCCGCGGGACGCGCAGGCGCACCATGCGCTGCACCAGCGGGTTGAGGATCACGGCGATAAACAGCGCCAGAATAAAGGGCACAATGATGTCGGCGGCAAAACGTACCCCCGCAAGAATGATCACCAGCATGCCGAGCATGATGACAATTTTCAGTCCGTTCAGTGTAATGATGGGCTTAGCCATGTGAGTTCCCGCGTGACGCTTTTTATTTATAATAATGATAATAACGGCAACGCGCATTTTATATGCGAACGAAAATAAAACGGGCAGGGTAAAGAATTGAAAATGTTTTGAGTAAATCCTTAGCTTATGGTACAAATCAGGCGTGTTTAACTACCGAGGACAATTTTCATCCGCAATGACGAGAAGCAATACCGCGGATAATTGTAATATTATGGACAATCTGTTCAGGACGTACTTTTCAAATAACACCGCTGTATTTTCCACCTCCCTCTGCCTGCTGTCCGGTGAGCAACACTGGCGCAACGCGCTATAGTCCCGTCTTCTGCCTGAGCTGACGCCATGCGTCTGGCTATCTGATTTATTTCATATTTTTGGGTTTGTCGTTTTCGACAAGCTGCAGTGATTTATATTCTCATGCAGGAGAAGTACCATGTTTTACTGGATATTGTTAGCCCTGGCCATTGTCGCTGAAATTACCGGAACCTTGTCGATGAAATGGGCAAGCGTCAGCGATGGCAACACCGGATTTATTTTAATGCTGGTGATGATTTCCCTTTCGTATATTTTCCTGTCGTTCGCGGTTAAAAAAATCGCCCTCGGCGTGGCGTATGCGTTGTGGGAGGGGATCGGTATTCTGTTAATCACGCTGTTCAGCGTGATGTTATTTGATGAAACCCTGTCAACGATGAAAATTGCCGGTCTGACCACCCTGGTCGCGGGCATTGTGCTGATCAAATCGGGCACCCGCAAAGGCAAAAAACAGCCACAGGAGCCAACTCATGCAACAGTTTGAGTGGGTACATGGGGCGTGGCTGGCACTGGCGATTGTGCTGGAAATTGCCGCCAACGTATTCCTGAAATTTTCTGATGGCTTCCGCCGTAAAGTCTACGGCCTGATGTCAATCGCCGCAGTGCTGGGGGCGTTCAGCGCGCTGTCCCAGGCGGTGAAAGGGATCGATCTTTCCGTGGCCTACGCCCTGTGGGGCGGTTTCGGTATCGCCGCAACGCTGGCGGCGGGCTGGATTTTGTTCGGCCAACGTCTGAACCGTAAAGGCTGGATTGGCCTGGTCCTGTTGCTCGCCGGCATGATCATGATAAAACTGGCCTGATGTGATCGCTGCCTGTATTTACGGGCAGCGAAATTCGCTACCTGTATTACTCTTAGAAAGAAGTGCTTTTGAGAGGGCGGCGAATGTATAACCCATTAAGCTGGCGCAATATTCCCACCGCGAAAACCCTGTTTGTCATGATTTTTATGGCCGGGATCGGCCTGATCGTTTCCATCATCGCGCTGCTTTACCTTTCCCTGCACCTCATCAGCAGTAAAACCAACGAAATAGATGAACACCGTTCGGCGCTCTCCGTACAAGGGGCGATCCAGACGTCGGCCAACCGCGTCTGGTCGCTGGTGATTGATAATGCCGTCTGGGATGATGCCGTTCGTGAGGTTTATCCCCCGGTGCTGAACACCGAGTGGCTGTACAATACCTGGGGGGCAGGCTTTAAAATCAATAATTTGTACGACGGCACCTTCGTGCTGGACGAGCATTTCAACGTGCTGTGGGGGTCGTTTCAGAGCAAAGCCTTCCACGAGAAAAACCTCGATTTTTTTGGCAATGGCCTGAAGGCGCTGATTCGCGATAACGCCGACGCGCTGCGCGCTGAGAAAAATATCTACGCTGGGATCACCCGCACGCGCCAGGGGGTAGCGTTTGTCGGCATTGGGCTAATCCGCCCGATGATTGGCCGCCTGCAGGTGCACAACGATGTGCGCCGTTACCTGGTGATCACCCGCCACCTGAATCCGCAAATTCTGAGCGATTTGGGCAATACCTTTCAGATTGAAGATCTCAATTTCACCGTCAATCACACCAGCATAGCCAGCGTTCCGCTGAAAAGCTCGGCGGGCGAGCTGCTGGGCTATCTCAACTGGCAGCCGCGACTGCCCGGTGCGCAGGCGGCCAGCGCCGCGTCGAACGACATCACGCAAATTGTGACCCTGGCGGCGGGGCTGATCCTGCTGTTTATTCTGCTGAGCAGCGTCGGGCTGTACAAACTGGCGCGCGGAGAAAATCAGGCCCGGCGAGTGGCGCGGACGGACTGGCTGAGCCATCTGCCCAATCGCCGCGCCCTGATTGAGGAGCTGGAGCGGGTGAGTTTGCGCGGCGATATTGATGTCAAAAGCGTGGTCTTTATCGATCTCGATGGTTTTAAAGATGTGAATGATATTTACGGTCACGATGTGGGCGACGATCTGATCATCATGATGGCCGGCGCCCTGCGTGAACGGGTGCCGGAAGGGGGCATGCTGGCCCGCATGGGGGGCGATGAATTTGCGATGTTGATTGGCGGCGACCATTCACAGGCGCAGGCGGCGGCGTTTGCCAGTAACGTGCTTGAATTCCTGAGTGCGCCCCTGCGCCTCGGAGAGCGCACCATTCACATCAGCGCCAGCATCGGAATTGCCAGCGGCACGCTGATCGAATGCACCAGCTCGGAGCTGTTCCGCCGGGCCGATATCGCCATGTATCACTCGAAAATTACCGGCAAGGGCCGCGTCACCCAGTATGACGCTGAACTGAACAGCGTGCGCGAGCAGCAGCTGGCGATTGAAAATGAGATCCGCAGCGGCATGGAACGCGACGAGTTCGACATCTGGTATCAGCCGATTATCGATGCGCGTAGCCAGAAAATGACCAGCGTTGAGGCGCTGCTGCGCTGGCCACGGCGTCCGGCGGGGGAACTGGGACCGGATGTGTTTATCAGTATCGCCGAAACCAGCGGCCTGATTTATGGTTTAGGGCAGTTTGTCCTGCGCCGCGCCTGTCAGGATCTGGAGCCTTTTGGTGATTTGAAGCTGTCGGTAAATATCTCTCCGGCGCAGTTTCGCGATCCCGAATTTGAGGACAAAGTGGCGCAGGTCATTGAAATGACGCGTTTCCCGGCCACGCGTCTGCAGCTGGAAGTGACGGAAACCTACGTGCTGGAAAACCCGGAGCGCGCCAGGGCGGCGATCTCGAATCTTAAAGCGCTGGGCATCGCCGTCGCGCTGGACGATTTTGGCACGGGCTACTCCAGCATCGGTTATTTGCGCCGTTTTAATTTCGACACCATCAAGATCGACAAATCGCTGGCTGGGCTGGTGGATAACGACGAACAGGCGGCGGCGCTGGTGAGCGGAACCGTGCGGATTGCCAGTGCACTGGGGATGGCGGTGGTGGCCGAAGGCGTGGAAAACGAAAAGCAGATGAAACTGCTGCGCCTCGCGGGCTGCGACCAGTTGCAGGGGTTCTGGTTCAGCCAGCCGATGCCCATCGAGGCAATTATGGAATTACGTGAAATCAAATATGGCTGAGCTATTCCTGCGCCAGCGCTTCCAGTTTTTCCCGAAAACCGGTCACGGATAACGCCCGGTTATCGGCGCGCCAGCGGTCTTTGGCGGCAGGCGCTGAACTTTGTACGCCAATCAACTGCCAGCCGCCGTCGGTTTTCAGCATCAGCGGAGAGCCGCTATCGCCCGGCAGCGTATCGCACTGGTGGGATAAGACGCTGTTTTGCGCCCAGCCGGTGACGATGCAGTCCGTGTGGGTGTAGAGCGAATCCAGGTGATCGACGGGATAACCCGACTGCGTGACTTTACGGTCGGCGGCTTTTAAGGCTGCCGTCAGCGCCGCTTTGTCGCCATCAAACAGCGGCAGAGGAGTGATCCCCGAGGGCGGATAGCGCAGAACAATCAGACCAAAATCCCACTCGGCTGCCGCCGGCGGCACAATCCAGCCGTCGCCGTCCGGCTTTAAGCGTTTGCCTAACGACGGATCGACACGACCTTCGATGCCGTGGATCTCATAGCGCCAGAGACCTTTTTGGGAGATAAAACGCAGCGCAACGGCTTTGTCCGGCTTGCCTTTCGGTGGGATCAGTAAACAGTGCCCGGCGGTCAGGGCCAGATGAGGTGAGATCAGGGTTGCGGTACACAGGTTGCCGCTGGCGGTTTCCAGCTGCCCGATGGCATCCCAGGGCGCCCCGGTCGGATCGGTGACACGCGTGCGGTCATCATGACCAAAGAACAGCGTTTTGATCTCTTTGGCAGCCATGGCGCTATCATCGCCATCGTCTGCATGTGCCAGGCCTGAAAAGAGACAGAACGTTCCCAGTAACAACACAACAGTTTTCCGCATATCACACTCTGGTGGGGTAATTATGATTATAAAAAGTTGAACCCTATGAAAATACTATAGACGGGACGGCGTTAAAGTGGGAGTAAAATCAGCGTGCTACAATCAGGAAAGATAAAACATGCTGGCGATAATCGCGCATAAAATAAGCGTGATAAGAATGAACTCAAACCGATAGCGCCGCAGCATACGCCCTCCGGATAAAAAAACGGCGCCGATAAATACAGCTCAGCGCCGGTTTAGCAACGTGCCCACGAGGGGCACGGTTTAGCGAGTGCGATTACGCAGCAGGCTGTGCAGCTGGTTTAGCCGCTTCGTGTTTTACTGCTTTTTTGTGATGCTTTTTAGCAGCCTGAGCTTTCTGCTCTACAGCAGGTTTAGCAGCGGCTTTCTTGTGGTGTTTTTTTGCCGCCTGGGCTTTCTGCTCAGTTGGCGCAGCCGTAGTGGTAGTGGCGGCTGGTTTGGTTGCTGCTTTTTTGTGGTGCTTTTTAGCGGCCTGAGCTTTCTGCTCTACAGCGGCTTTCTTGTGTTTTTTGTGGTGTACAGTTTTTGCTGGCGCCGCTTTCGTGGTCGCAGCAGCAGCCGGAGCTGGGGTAGCAGACGTTGCAGCATCAGCAGCAAACGCAGCAGAAGACAGACCCATAGCAGCGGCAACAACCAGAGCTAATACTTTTTTCATTCTCATACCCTCGAATTTGGTTTCTCATTTAACCCCACTGCGGGGCCGTTGAAATAACTATATCCTTATGAATTCGAGGCTTCCGTGAGTCATTGGTATCGGCGTGTAACGGAATGTACAGCGCCGGGTACTCGCCCCGGCGCCGGGGATTACAGATAGCGGGAGGTGAGGTGGTCGCGGAAGTAGCGGCTGTTAAGATCTTCACCCGTGGCCTGGGTAATCAGCTGCGAAGTGGTGAAGCGGCTGCCGTGCTGCCAGATGTTCTGGTTCAGCCAGTCAAACAGCGCCGAGAAATCACCCTCCGCAACAGAGGACTCCAGCCCCGGCAGTGCCGTTTTCGCCGCACTGAACAGCTGTGCGGCATACATCGCCCCCAGCGTATATGACGGGAAGTAGCCAAAGCCGCCGTCGGTCCAGTGGATATCCTGCATACAGCCGTTGCGGTAGTTATCTTTTGTCGACAACCCAAGCCACGCCTGCATTTTCTCGTCCCACAGGGCCGGGATGTCGTCCACTTCGATTTCACCGTTGATCAGCGCGCGTTCAATTTCGTAACGCAATACCACGTGCGCCGGATAGCTCACTTCATCCGCATCAACACGGATATAGCCCGGTTTCACGCGCTGGTTCCAGGCGATGAAGTTCTCTTCACTAAACGCCGCTTGACTGCCAAAGCGGGCATGTACCGCCGGGAGCAGATGTTTCAGGAACGCATTGCTGCGGCCCAGCTGCATCTCGAAGAACAGGCTTTGGGATTCATGGATGGCGGTGGAGCGCGCCAGTGCGACGGGCTGGCCGAGCCAGTTGCGCGGCAGATTTTGCTCATAGCGCGCATGGCCGGTTTCGTGCACCACACCAAACAGGGCGCTCAGCAGCTCGTCTTCATCGTAACGCGTGGTGATGCGCACATCTTCCGGCACGCCGCCGCAGAACGGATGGGCGCTGACGTCGAGACGCCCGGCGTTAAAATCGAAGCCCAGCATTTTCATCGCTTCCAGCCCCAGATCACGCTGAACGGCGGTCGGGAAAGGACCTTGTGGTGGAACGAATGATTTTTGTGACTGCTTCTCTACCACTTGTGACAGCAGATCGGGCAGCCAGGATTTTAGATCGCCAAACAGCACGTCGAGGCGGGCGCTGGTCATGTCTGGCTCGAAGATATCAAGCAGAGCATCGTATGGGGTGCAGCCCTTGGCTTCGGCACGCAGACGCGCCTCTTCACGGCTGAACTTCACCACCTCTTTCAGGTTGGCTGAAAAACCCTGCCAGTCATTAGCCGGACGCTGGGTGCGCCAGGCGTGTTCACATTTGCTCCCGGCCAGCGACTTGGCTTCCACCAGCGATTCCGGCAGCAGGGAGGCCTGCTGGAAATGGCGCGTCATCTCGCGCAGGTTGGTGCGTTCAACGTCATTAAGATCTTCACTTTCGGCAGCGGCCAGCCAGTCGCCCACTTTTTTATCCGTCAGGATTTGATGCTGTAACACGCTCATTTCCGCCAGTGCTTCCCCACGCGCCTGGCTCCCGCCCGGCGGCATCATGGCGAACATGTCCCAACTGGCGATGGAGGAGAGATGGGAGAAACGGGAGAGACGCTGGAACGTGCGGGTGAGTTGTTGGTAGTTGTAGTTATTCATGAGGTCCTCGTGTCGGAATCGGGCGATGGTTCTGGCAATGTAACAGATATGCGCGTTTCTGACACGACGGTGAGTTAATCAACAGTGAATATTCATCTCATGGCGTATTCATGAATTTCAGCGCTGAATTGTGGAGTATATTGTCTGGCGGGGGCAGGGCTGTCGTTATAAATTATTTAAAATAAACCTTATCTTCGGTTAATTAATATTTTATATCTGTATTGAAACATGAAAAAGCGACATGTTTTTATTTCTCGTCAGTAGAACAGGGCCTCAAAGGGGGATGTGTTAATTAACATGTTGTTTTGTATAAGATCGCACAAACGGGAAGACGTCTCGCTGTACTAACCTGCACTATCTCCGTCAACGTTTCATGGATTGCCAATACAGGAGCAGGTTGAATGTTGCGAGGTAAAAGAGCGGTTGTCACCGGAGGTGGCAGTGGGTTTGGTCAGGCATTGGTGGTCTGGCTGGCTCGCGAAGGGGTTGACGTGGAATTTTGCGCGCGACGGCCAGAAGATATTCAGACAACCTGCGGTATCGTCTCAGCAGAAGGCGGGAAGGCAAGGGGCTATGTCTGTGATTTAACCCATGTGGCATCCATAGAAGAGTTCGCAGGGCTAATAACAAATTCAGATGCACCGGTCGATATCCTTATTCTCAACGCCGCACAATGGTTGTCCGGGGAATTAGAGGATCAACCCGCATCAGAATGTGTTACTACCATTAACTCTGGTCTTACAGGCTCGATTTTACTCACTCAGGCTTTACTTACCTGCTTAAGACGTTCCAGCTCGGCTGATATTATTTCCATCATCTCAGCATGTGGTATTCCTGGCTTTACAGATTCAATTGCACATCCGGCATTTTTTGCGAGTAAGCATGGTCTGAGCGGTTTTACGCAGACGCTGTCACACCAGCTTGCGAAGGAGAATATTCGCGTCACCGGTCTGTATCCACCCGATTTTGAAATGACCGATTTAAATGAACTGCCGAATGGCACGGTTAAAATGGGTGAGGCGTTGTTGAACGGGCGTTCAATCTGGGAAGCGGTACGTTTTGTATTGTTACAGCCCCGAAGCTGTCATGTGAGTACCCTCTATTTTCAGGGACCTACGCGGGAGAATGTAGTACGCCGAAACGGATAATCCCAGGTGGTCATCTGTCTCTGCTTTTCATTTATAACTTCATGCATTTTACTTTTCGCAGACCTGGCTGCGGGTGCCAGGCGCGGATATCAGCGTCATTTTCCAGCAGTAAACACAGCTGAACCTTCAAGTATTTCAATGATCAAATCGGCTGGAAGGATGATTTCAGTGGTCTGTCTCAGCTCTTCGATTGTCCACCAGTGGTGCTCGCGAATGATGTTCTTTTCATTGCTGCTCCACCCTGAGCGGTCGATATCTGATTGATCTGCATGAATAATAAAGAAACGCTCTTCGGCGAGAACAGTCTCCCCACTCGGCAGCATCATTTCGAAGGTTCGGGAAGCTGTCTGCGGACCTGCTGAGTCTCTTGTCAGGCCTGTCTCTTCACGTAATTCGCGCAACGCAGCCTGCTCGAAAGATTCATTGTGCTCAAGCCCTCCACCGGGCGTTGCCCAGTAGGTCTTTCCACGCAGAGCGTCATCGTTATGGCAGAAGCAAAAGAGCAAAACGCGATTCTCAGGCGAAATAACGATCAACCGGGATGACGGGCGAGTGCGCACAAAGCCTCCTGAAATAACGTGTTAATCTCAACAACTCATAAAATATAGTAGCTATACATATACACTGAGTTACCAGGTAATACAGGTGGGATACTTTACAGGATAATCATTATGCACTCACATCCGTTACGTCAGGTTATTGAATCTTGTGACAGAGCAATTTCCGCTAAAGACTTTGATTCTCTGATGCAGAATTACGCTGAAGATGCTGCTCTGGTGGTGAAGCCGGGATTAACCGTCACCGGTAAAGAGAATATCCGCAAAGCGTTTATTGCCATCTCTGATTATTTTCAGGATCAACTTATTGTTGAGCAGGGAGAGATGCAGGTTATCGAAGGGGGCGGCAATGCGCTCGTTATTATGGAAACTGTACTTCGCTTTCCTGATGGCAAGGGGGGAACGGTCGAAACCACACGTCGTGCGACCTATGTTTTCAGGCGGGAAACGGATGAGCGTTGGCTGTGTACAATCGATAATTCCTATGGCACCTCTCTGTTAGATCCTGAGACGGCCTGAAGAGAGGAGGGTACAGTGAAGGGAACTCAGCCCTCTCGCCCTGGCAGGTCTGCTATGAACGCCACCCGTCTGCAAAATGCGTACAGCGTGACGAATGAGAAAACCCTCGCGCTCTGGCGGGAAAACCCCGCTATCGGGGAAATCAGGAAAGAGCGTTACTACGATCCTGACAAACTGGCGCTTGCAACGGGCATACAGCCGGTATTGCCCGAGCCTGTGGTATGCCTCATTCGCGAACTGGAGCAACGCACGGAGGGCGATCGACTGGCCGACGTTCTTCCTGTCAGTAGCGTCCATTTTACCTTTCTGCCTCTGACTCTGCCGCTGTATGAAGAAAAGGAGCCGCTGCCTGAAAAAACAGGGCAGTTGACCGATATCTGGCGTAAATATCAGGGAAAGCACATTGTGATCCGGCATCTAAGGCTGGTGGCACTGCCCAGTCAATTGCTGCTGGCTGGTATCCCCGATGATCCCGCCATTGCCCTGCGCCAGTCATTCTGCGAGAGCGTTTTAGATTCCCAATGGAAAGATGAGCTGCTGCTGCGCCATACGGGCAGCCCTTTGCCCGCACCGTTCTGGCACAGCACGCTGTTGCGATATAGCGCAGCGTTTTTACCCACGCAACTGCGCGAGTTTTTTGTCCGGCATCAGACGGTCGATTTCGGCGACGTTTCGGGAGCGTTGGCGTTAGCGAGAGTTAACTATAACTGGACTAAGTGCTTAATAAATAAGTTCGAATGATGTCAGTGGTTGAAAAATGTTTAGCAACGGGCACTAATCAGATTGTTGATATCAGGTTATCGCATTCGTTAACTCTGGCAGCTTTAATACCAGGTGACAGGAATTTCAACGAGGATGAACGCCATGCTGCTGGAAAAGCTAAAAGCACTTGAATGCACTCTTCATGGGATCAAACGGAACGACCTTGAATGGCTTGAGCACATACTTCATCCTGAGTTCAGGGAAATTACACGTTCGGGCGTCCTGGTGACTCGTGAGGAGACGATAGCGTCTCTGATGGGTGAAGAATGTGTCCCGGCCATTCTCAGCAACGACTTTCGCCTCATCAGCATTCGCGAGGATTTTGCCATCTTGCATTACAGGACGTTTCATCCGGAGGGTAGTCGCGTTTCCCTTCGTTCATCGTGCTGGGCGCGTTCTGATAATGGGCAATGGAAGTTAGTTTTTCATCAGGGAACCCCGGAGCCGAAGAACGTTTAGACGCGGAACAGTAAAGTCTGCTATGTGCTCAGAGCAGCACTTAGGATGCTTTTTCATGTACTGTCATGATGAATGTGAGTGAACTTTCACCCCGGTTCTCATAGAAATGCGGGACGTCGGTTCTGGCCGTTGCTGAACAGCCGGTATTCACCGAATACAGGTGCTCCTGTACGCCAAGCGTAAGCGTCCCCTCTTGTACATAAAACAGTTCAAGCGTTCCCTGCGGATGACCGGGTGAAGCAAATTTTTCCCCTGGCTGCATTTCCCACATCCATAGCTCGGTCATATCGGGGCCGCCGGATCCTGCGAGCAGTCGTGCTCTTCCCCCGTTTTCGCCATTCCAAAGCTCAGGGATCTCATCTTCAGCGATGAGATGCACGGTCGGTTTGGAACTGACATCAACAAAATCCGCTACTGAAACGCCCATCGCAGCAGCCAGGCGGCATAGCAGGGCGATGCTGGGATTTGCCCTGCACCCCTCAATCTCAACCAGAGCGCCCTTACTGACGCCCGCCCGGCGGGACAGCTCATCGAGTGATATTTTCTTTTGCTTACGGTACAGCTTAATCCGCTGCGATACGGCTTCGTTAACGGTATTCATAATCGCATTTGGGTCGGTCATTAAATTGACTTTTTTGGTCATTGGTCATTATCATGGAATAAATTGGTCATTACAGGATTATCACGTGTTCATTGTCTCTCCGTCAATTGCCCCAGAGGTTTATGGTATCGCCCCCGGTTTCCGGGCTCTGAGTCTCTGTGTACAGGCCGCCCCGGTACGTAACCCGCGCGTTGGTGAAATCGCTCTGCAAGAAGCCTGCGAAGCCGTTCTGGCTGGAAGCCCTGCCTGGGCCGAAGCACATTTGGCCGCGTGGGCAGAAGTGTTTCAGGGATTTGGTGCCAGGCCAAAACGCACGCCGTGCTCAGCTGATGCGCTGCGTAAGCGCGTTCTTCGCGACGGCGCAATGCCCGCTCTTGATCCGGTCGTGGATCTCTATAACGCCGTCAGTCTGAAGTATGCCGTTCCGGTTGGGGGAGAAAATATCGCTGCCTATCAGGGGGTGCCACGGCTGGTTGTGGCAAAAGGCACAGAACCTTTTGATACTGTCAAAGAGGGTGAACCCGCAGTTGAATACCCTTCGCAGGGAGAAGTTATCTGGTGCGATGATGCCGGAGTGACCTGCCGCCGCTGGAACTGGCGACAGGGGATCAGAACTCGCCTGAGTGTGGACGCGCAGCAAATGTGGTTCATTCTGGAGAGTCTGCCGCAGATGCCCCTGGAAAAGCTTCATGAAGCCGGGAAGATGCTGACAGACGGCCTTGAAGAAATGATGCCGGGTGTAATGATTGACGTGGCTTTTATAGAAGATGCTAAACAGCCAGCTCCAGGTTTATGACATCCGTTTCGCCCTGACAGCGCGACCCCGTATAATGCCGCACAACTTACCGTAATAACGACCGTGACCGCGCCTATGAATCTCAATCGCTTCTGCTACTTGCTCCTCATCGTTTCAGCGATCGGAAGCATGTTTACCGCCCATACCATTGCCAGCTGGCTCCTGCTCGCCAATGTGCTTACGCTGGTGATCTATGGCGTGGATAAAACGGCGGCGCGCAAGGGCTGGCGCAGAGTGCCGGAATCTACATTGCTGGTGTTTGGCCTTGTGGGAGGATGGCCCGGCGCGATGGCGGGCCAACAACTCTTCCGCCATAAAACGCAAAAGCAGCCATTCAAAACCAGGTTCATCGTCAGTGTGATTGTGAATGTCTCAGCGCTGGTGGCGGTGTTTCAGCTTTCCCATTTCGCGCTCGTTTGAAGCATAACCGTCAGTGCAGACGTTTATGCAGGCTCGCCCCGACCAGCAGCGCGGCGCACAGCATCAACGCAATAAATCCCCCAACACCATTCCAGCCATAGTTGTGCCAGAACACGCCGCCGAGAGTCCCGGCGATGCTGGAGCCCAGGTAGTAGCTAAACAGATAGAGTGATGACGCCTGGCCTTTGGCGCGACGGGCGCGCGGGCCGATCCAGCTGCTGGCGACGGAGTGCGCGGCGAAGAAACCAGCGGAGAAGAGCAGCATTCCGGCGAAAATGACCCACAGGGGAGAGAGCAGGGTCAGCAGCAGGCCCGCGAGCATTACCCCTGTCGAGACCAGCATCACCGGCCCTCGACCGAAGCGTGCGGTCATCGCGCCTGCTTTCGGCGAGCTCCAGGTCCCGGTGAGATAGGCCACGGAGAGCAGGCCGACAAAGGCCTGGCTCAGATGCCATGGCGAGAGCATCAGGCGATAACCGATATAGTTAAACAGGGTGACGAACGACCCCATCAGCAGGAAGCCCATCAGAAACAGACGCGGCAGACCCTGGTCGCGCCAGTGCAGGCGGAAGTTGATAAACAGCGTTTTTGGCCGCAGGGAAGTAGGGCGGAAATGGCGTGACGCCGGCAGGATACGCCAGAACATCAGCGCTGATGCCAGGGCAAAGCAGCCAATCACCGCAAGCGCGATGCGCCAGTTAAACAGATCCGTGAACACCCCGCTCAGCAGACGTCCGCTCATGCCGCCAATCGAGTTCCCGCTGATGTACAACCCCATCGAGAAGGCCACAAAGCTCGGGTGGATCTCTTCGCTGAGATAGGTCATTCCGACCGCCGCCACGCCGCTCAGGGACAGCCCAATCAGAGCGCGCATCACCAGGATCCCGTGCCAGCTGGTCATCATTGTCGAAAGCAAAGTACACACCGACGCGAGCAGCAGCGCGGTCACCATTACCGGTTTGCGTCCGATGGCGTCGGAGAGCGGGCCGGTAAACAGCAACCCGACCGCCAGCATCCCGGTTGAGATCGACAGGGAAATACTGCTGCTGGCGGGCGAGACGCCAAACTCATGAGAGAGAACCGGCAGGATCGGCTGCACGCAGTACAGCAGGGCGAAGGTCGCGAGACCGGCGGAAAATAGCGCCAGCGTGACGCGCATAAATTGGGAAGTACCACGTTTGATAAACTGGTTCGGCGCGGGTGCTGCGGGTAAATCATTAATGTCGCTTGCCGGGGCGATATCAACGGTAGATGTACGACTCACACTCATTCCTTGCTTAAACATCCCCGTGATTTCTGGTGACGGGTATGACCACAAGTTCAGAGTAGGAAATTGTAAATATTCTGTCTAATATATTAATAATCTCAAATGATACGTTAAACATATGAATATCGAGCTGCGCCATTTACGCTACTTTATCGCTGTTGCTGAAGAACTCCATTTTGGCCGGGCGGCCGCGCGGCTGAACATCTCCCAGCCGCCCCTGAGCCAGCAGATCCAAATCCTTGAGCAGCAGGTTGGCGCACGTTTGCTGGCCCGCACCAACCGCAGCGTCAGCCTGACGGAGGCGGGAAGGCAGTTTCTGGCCGACAGCCGACAAATACTGAGTCTGGTCGATGACGCCGCCGCGCGCGCCGAACGTCTGCATCTGGGCGAAACGGGCGAACTGCGCATCGGATTCACCTCGTCGGCGCCGTTTATCAGCGCGGTGTCGGATACCCTGTCGTCGTTTCGCCGCCATTATCCCGATGTGCACATTCAGACGCGCGAGATCAATACGCGGGAGCAAATTGTCCCGTTGAATGAAGGTTCGCTGGATCTGGGGCTGATGCGCAACACCCATCTGCCCGATACCCTGGCCTGGGAAGTGATTCTGCGCGAGCCGCTGCTGGCGATGATTCCTCGCGATCACCCGCTGGCCGAACTGGACTCGGTAACGCTTGCCCAGCTGGCGCAGGAACCCTTTGTCTTCTTCGACCCTCATGTCGGGACCGGGTTGTACGACGACATTCTGGGCCTGATGCGCCGCTACGGGCAGGCGCCGGTGATCACCCAGGAGGTGGGCGAGGCGATGACGATAATCGGTTTAGTCGCGGCAGGGCTGGGGGTATCGATTCTTCCGGCGTCATTTAAACGTGTGCAGCTCAGCGAAATGCGCTGGGTGGCGATCGCTGAAGAGGATGCCGTCTCTGAGATGTGGCTGGTGTGGCCAAAACACCATGAACAGAGCCATGCGGCACAGCGTTTCAAAAACCAGCTGATTGCAGCCTCAAAGCGGCCAATAATGGCCTGAAAAAGGGCGAAAAATGTGCGGCAAATCACATGGCTAAGTTTAAATTTGACGATTGCCTGCGAAGTGCTTCACCATAGCCCAAAGTTTATTTCGAAGCGCGAAAATAAGGATGTAAGAGGTGGTTGCTGATAGTCAGCCAGGACATATTGATCAAATTAAGCAGACCAATGCGGGTGCGGTGTATCGCCTGATTGATCAGCTTGGCCCGGTCTCGCGTATCGATCTTTCCCGACTGGCGCAGTTGGCGCCAGCCAGTATTACCAAAATAGTGCGTGAAATGCTGGAAGCGCATCTGGTTCAGGAGACGGAAATCCAGGAACCGGGTAGCCGTGGCCGTCCGGCGGTGGGGCTGGTGGTGGAAACCGAAGCCTGGCACTATCTGTCGATTCGCATCAGCCGCGCGGAAGTGATTCTTGCCCTGCGCGATCTGAGCAGCAAGCTGGTGGTCGAGGACCGTCTCGAACTGCCGCTTCAGTCAGAGCAAACCCTGCTTGAACGCATCATTGCTCATATCGATCAATTTTTTATTCGCCACCAGCAAAAGCTGGAGCGGTTGACGTCCATTGCGATCACCCTGCCGGGAATTATTGATACGGAAAATGGAATCGTCCACCGCATGCCGTTTTATGACGACGTCAAAGATATGCCGCTGGGTGAAGTTCTGGAGAATCACACCGGCGTACCGGTCTACATTCAGCATGACATCAGCGCCTGGACGATGGCTGAGGCGCTGTTTGGCGCCTCTCGCGGCGCGCGTGATGTGATTCAGGTGGTGATTGATCATAACGTCGGGGCGGGCGTGATTACCGATGGCCGCTTGTTACATGCCGGGAGCAGCAGCCTGGTGGAAATTGGTCACACGCAGGTCGATCCCTACGGCAAGCGTTGCTACTGCGGCAATCACGGCTGCCTCGAAACCATCGCCAGCGTCGAAAGCGTGATGGAGCTGGCGCAGCTGCGTCTTAGCCAGTCGATGAGCTCGTCGCTGCACGGCCAGCCGCTGACCGTCGAGTCTTTGTGCGGCGCGGCGCGGCAGGGCGATCTGCTGGCGAAAGACATCATTACCGGTGTGGGCAATAACGTCGGGCGTATTCTGGCGATTATGGTGAATCTCTTTAATCCGCAAAAAATCCTGATTGGCTCGCCCCTGAATCAGGCCGCCGAGATCCTGTTCCCGGCGATTTCTGACTGCATTCGTCAGCAATCCCTTCCGGCCTACAGTAAAAATATGGTGGTCGAGAGCACGCAGTTTTCCAATCAAGGCACCATGGCCGGGGCCGCGCTGGTGAAAGATGCCATGTATAACGGTTCGCTATTGATCCGCCTGCTGCAGGGATAACTCTTTTTCGCTGATCTCATAAAAATTGCGCTATCTCAATCTGGACCGACGGCGCATACCTTAGACTCACTCCACTGAATTATTTACTTAGTTTATATTTTCAAAGCATATGCCCAAAAGGTGGAGTGAGTGATGCTTAAGCGTTTCTTTGTAACGGGTACTGATACTTCTGTCGGTAAGACGGTGGTGTCCCGCGCTTTGCTGCAGGCCCTGGCGGCAGGCGGTAAAAGTGTGGCAGGGTATAAACCGGTCGCGAAAGGAAGTAAAGAGACGCCAGAAGGACTACGCAATAAAGATGCGCTGGTGCTGCAAAGTGTCTCAAGCCTTGAGCTGCCTTATCAGGCCATCAACCCGATCGCGCTGAGTGAAGACGAAAGTAGCGTCGCACACAGCGGTCTTATCAATTATTCCCTGTTGTCCAACGGGCTGGCGAACCTCAGCGATAGCGTCGATCACGTGGTGATCGAAGGCACCGGCGGCTGGCGCAGCCTGATGAACGATCTGCGTCCGTTATCGGAGTGGGTGGTGCAGGAACAATTGCCGGTGCTGATGGTTGTCGGCATTCAGGAAGGGTGCATTAACCACGCATTGCTGACCGCACAGGCCATTGCTAACGATGGTTTGCCGCTGATTGGTTGGGTCGCTAACCGCATCAACCCCGGTCTTGCCCATTACGCCGAAATCATCGACGTGTTGAGCAAAAAACTGCAGGGGCCGCTGGTGGGTGAACTGCCGTATCTGCCCCGCGCTGAGCAGCGCGATCTGGCGCGTTACATCGATCTGTCGATGCTGGACAGCACCTTCTCCGTTGAGAAGGTCGTCGCGTAACGTCGAAACCGGGCAGCAGTCCTGACTGCCCGGCTATTATCCGCAGTATTTACGTGTCGCTGTGAATATTCAGTGCACGACGGGTTCGTCCTGAACTCAGATACTCCGCAATATAATCCTGCGAAATCTCACCGTTATAACGACCCTCTTCATCTACGATCGGCATCCAGCTGGTGTTGCTCTCATACAGACGCGACAGAACAACGCGCAGATTGTCTTCCGCTTTGCCCGTCATTCGGAACGGATGCAGCATGTCTGCGCAGGAGCCAGTGGCGTGACGCGCTTCGCGGCGCTTCACAAAGCCCAGCGGTTTGCCGTTGCCATCCACCACGGTGATGGCGCGGATGTCGTTGTCATCCATGGTGGCAAACGCCTCCGGCAGGGAGGTGGATTCGCGCACGGTGATCGTCGGCTGTTGATCCGTAACGTCACCCGCCGACACCAGCAGCAGGCGTTTCAGGGTGCGGTCCTGGCCGACGAAAGAGCCAACAAATTCATTAGCCGGTTTCGCCAGCAGTTCATCGGGGCTGGCGCACTGCACGATACGACCCTGACGGAACACGGCGATACGGTCGCCGAGCTTCAGCGCTTCGTCAATGTCATGGCTGACCAGCATCACCGTCTTTTTCAGTTTGCGCTGCATCTCCAGGAACTGGTTCTGGATCACCTCACGGTTGATCGGGTCTACCGCACCGAAAGGTTCATCCATCAGCAGTACCGGAGGATCCGCCGCCAGGGCGCGAATCACGCCGATACGCTGCTGCTGGCCGCCGGACATTTCGCGCGGATAGCGGTTGAGGAATTTATGCGGGTCCATCGCCACCATATCCATCAGCTCTTCAGCACGCGCTTTGCTGCGCGCCTTATTCCAGCCCAGCATGCGCGGTACCACGGTGATGTTCTCTTCGATGGTCATGTTCGGGAACAGACCAATCTGCTGGATCACGTAACCGATATTGCGGCGCAGGGTGACGGTATCCATCTCGTTGGTATTTTCGCCGTTAATCAGAATAGTGCCGCTACTCGGGGTAATCAGGCGGTTAATCATCTTCAGCGTGGTAGTTTTACCACATCCTGACGGCCCCAGCAGGACACACATTTCCCCTTCAGGAACGTTCAGGTTAACGTTGTCGACGGCCTTAAAGGTCTGGCCATTTTTCTGTGAAAATTGTTTGGTGAGGTTTTCCAGTTTTATCATTATCGAATCCCCTTCGGAGTCAGCACGACCTGCAGGCGATGGAGCAGCCAGTCGAGCACAATAGCTAAAAGACAAATCATTAAGGCACCGGCAATCAACATGCGAATGTCGCTTCCGCCGATACCGTTCAGCAACAGCAGCCCCAGGCCGCCCGCGCCAATCACGGCGGCGATAGCCATGACGCCGATATTCATCACCACGGCAGTACGAATGCCGCCGAAAATCACCGGCAGGGCCATTGGGATCTCCACCCAGCGCAGGCGCTGCCAGAAGGTCATGCCGATTCCGCGTCCGGCTTCACGCAGACCGGGCGGCAGGCTGTCGAGCGCGGTGTGGGTGTTACGCACAATCGGCAGCAGCGAGTAGAGGAATACGGCGGTAACGGCGGGCAGGGCGCCAATACCCTGACCGATCAGCGAAAAGAGCGGAATCATCAGGCCGAAAAGGGCAATCGACGGAATGGTCAGAACAATGGTCGCGATGCCCAGCACCGGCGTCGCCAGCCATTTATGGCGCACGATCAAAATGCCCAGCGGCACGCCGGTCACAATCGCCAGTCCGACGGCTAATGCCACCAGCCACAGGTGCTGAAAGGTGAGGGTTAATAAATAATCCCAGTTATCAATAATGTAGTGAATTGTCTCCATAGCGCCTCCTTACAGCAGCTGCTTGCTACGCAGGAAATCACGGGCGACCTGCTGCGGTGACTGATGGTCGATATCAACCTTTTTATTCAGCTCGGTGATAACGTCGTTATTAAGCTGGCCGGAAAGGGTGTTGAGCGCCTCTTCCAGACCAGGGTTGGCCGCGAGGGTGTCTTTGCGCACCACCGGCGTGACCGCATAGCTCGGGAAGAAGCCTTTATCATCTTCCAGCACTTTCAGATCGAAACCTTTTACGCGCCCGTCAGTGGTGTAGATCAGGCCCGCATCGACAAAACCGTCGCGCACGGCGTTATACACCAGGCCGGGGTCCATCTGGCGAATTTGCGGACGATCCAGTTCCATCTGATAGGCTTCCTGCAGCGGCTTCATGCCATCGCTGCGCCAGGCGAATTCCAGGTCTAAGCCCAGCAGCCAGTTGTTGTCCGGATCGGTTTTGCGGATCTGCTCAATTTTGGCCACCATCTCGGACATCGTGTTGATGTGCTCGGCTTCGGCGCGTTTACGTTGCATGGCGAACGCGTAGGTGTTGTTCATGTCCGCCGGTTTGAGCCACACCAGGCCGTGTTTCGCGTCCAGGCGTTTCACCGTGTCGTAGGACTCCTGCGGCGACATGCGTTTGTTGATGTGGTTAAAGATAATCAGCGACGTCCCGGTGTACTCCCACGTCATATCAATCTGCTTGTTGATCATCGCATTACGGGAAATGACCGTCGCGATATTGGTTTGCGGCTGAACCTGGAACCCTTTCTTTTGCAGATACTGTACGGTCATGGCAGATAAAATATGCTGCTCGGTAAAGCTCTTGGTCGCCAGAATCAGCGGTGCGGCCTGGGCCTGGCTGACCAACAGCGCGGCGGTAAACAGGGCCGCCAGGCGTGAAGACAGTCTCATACTTGCTCCTTGTTATTGTTATCGTGCGATATGTGGGCTCATCAGACGGCCCAGTGCAGCCAAAAGCGTATCCAGAATCAGCGCGAAGAGCGCCGTGGCCGCCGCACCCAGAATCAGGGTCGGGAAATCGTTCAAATAGATGCCGGGGAAAATCAGCTCGCCGTAGCTGCTGGCACCGATCAGGAAGGCCAGCGGTGCGGTACCGACGTTAATCGCCGTGGCGATGCGGATGCCGGAGAGCATTACCGGCCAGGCGTTAGGGATCTCCACCTGACGCAGACGTTGCCATTTGGTCATCCCGATACCGTTAGCGGCTTCGAGCAGTGAGGCGGGAACCGAGCACAATCCGGCATAGGTGTTACGCACAATCGGCAGCAGCGACGCCAGGAACAGGGCGATAATCGCCGGTTTGTCACCGATGCCGAGTACCACCATCGCCAGGGCCAGAACCGCCAGCGGTGGCAGGGTGTTGCCGACGTTAAAGATTTGCATCACGTATTCGGCGGTGCCACGCGCTGCCGGGCGGCTCAGTAATATTCCGCTCGGGATCCCGACTAACAGGGCAAAGAACATGGAAGAGAAAACTAAAATCAGGTGCTGCTGACCGAGATACAGCAGGTCAACCTGGCGCGCTTTGATAGTATCCAGCCCAATTCCCCAGGCGAGGAGAGCGAGAACTGCAATAATCGCGCCGATGAAAAGCAGCGTACGTGTCAGTAATGATGAGTGCATTGCGGTGTGTCTCCCTGTGCGCATGCGTTATAGCAACCCATTGATTGCCTGTTGTTATGCCATGTTTCGGCAGGGGTACATGACCTATAGCAAGCGATTGGGAAGGGTTCCAGCGGCAGAGAAAATCAGTTCGGGGAAGATGGCAATGTAAACAGGGTGTTACGCCTTATGGAGTAAGGCCTCAGGGGATGCGGGCAGAATAGTCCTAAAGGTAAAACTTAAGAAGTGACACCGTCACAAATGAGGGGTTTCGCACGGCAGGTAAGTGCCGTGCAAAGAGACAATTAGCGATACAACGGTTTGTCGGCGACCGGGATCAACAGGGAGGATTGCCAGCTTGCCAGCGTCTGGCGGGCAAGCTGAGCAAGGCCGACATAAAACGGATGACCGGCTTCTTCAATGAATACCGTTAAAAAGCGCTGGCTCCACGGCAGCAAATGCCATGCCAGGAGTTGATCTCGCTCGGCGTCGCGTCCATTTTCGGCAAGCCAGGCGGCCAGCATCAGCAGCGTGCCGAAATGGTCTTCCGGCTCGTTTTGCTGTACCTCGAAAGCGATGGCGTTTTCCCGCATCCACTGGCGCAGGGCCAGCGTCGAATCGCCAAACAGCACCGATTCACGATCGAGCCACACGGAACCCCACGGCGGCGCAGGCAACGCCCACGGGCCGATGAACAGACGCTGCCAGGCATCCGTCAGCGGCTCGTCGGTGGTGGCGCGCAAGGTCTCAGCGATGGGCCGTAAATCGTCCTGCGCCAGCGGCCAGTCCAGGTGCCAGTCGCTGGTGGTCAGCGCTGACACCAGCGGAGCGGCCTGCTCGCTGTCGGGTGAGAAATAAAATAAAGCTCCCAACACCCGGGCACTCAGTGCGAAAGATTCGCGCGGTAACACTTCATTCATAACAACGTTCCTTTAAACCTTCTCGATCTGCACCAGGTTAGTGTGCTGCGGGTTGCCTTTCGCCAGTGGCGACGGGCGGTGTGTGGTCAGGGTGTTGATGCACGAACCGTGATCGACACGATCCCCGCTCATATTCGCATCGTGCCATGCACCCTGGCCCATCGCACTGACGCCAGGCATGATGCGCGGCGTCACTTTTACCGGAATACGCACCTCGCCACGGGCGTTAAACACCCGCACCAGATCGCCATTTTTAATGCCGCGCTGATCGGCATCGACCGGGTTAAGCCACACTTCCTGACGGCAGGCGGCCTGTAAGATATCAATATTGCCGTAGCTGGAGTGGGTGCGAGCCTTAAAGTGGAAACCAAACAACTGCAGCGGGAACTTGCTGCGCTCCGGAGCGTCCCAGCCGTCAAAGGTTGAGGCGTACACCGGCAACGGACTGATGGTTTCGTCTTTTTCCAGCTCCCAACTGCTGGCAATTTTCGCCAGCTGGCTGGAGTAGATCTCAATTTTGCCCGACGGTGTTTTTAGTGGATTGGCCTGCGGGTCGTCGCGGAATTGCTTGTACGCCACAAAGTGGCCGTTCGGATCTTTGCGCTTGTAAATGCCCATCTCTTTGAGGGCATCGTAAGACGGCAGCTGTGGATCTTTCTCAAGCATTTTCGCGTACAGCAGTTTTAACCACTCCTCCTGCGTACGCCCTTCGGTGAACTGCTGATAGACATCCGGCCCCAGGCGCTTCGCCACTTCGCTCATGATCCAGTAGATCGGTTTACGTTCAAATTTCGGCGCGGTGACGGGCTGGAGGAAAATCAGATAGCCCATGTTACCCGCGTAGTCGTTAGGAATAATATCTTCCTGTTCGACGGTCATCAGATCGGGCAGCAGAATATCGGCGTATTTCGCCGACGAGGTCATAAAGTTATCGATCACCACAATGGTTTCGCACAGGCTTTCGTCCTGCAAAATATCGTGGGTTTTGTTGATATCGGAATGCTGGTTGGTGATGGTGTTACCGGCATAGTTCCAGATGAATTTAATCGGCACATCCAGCTTATCTTTGCCGCGCACACCGTCGCGGGTGGCGGTCATCTCCGGGCCACGCACAATGGCATCGGTCCAGCTGAAGCAGGAGATCTGGGTTTTGACCGGGTTATCCGGGAGCGGCATCCGCTCAATGGTGATGGTGTAGGTGGATTCACGGGCACCGCTGTTGCCGCCGTTGATCCCGACGTTGCCGGTTAGAATGGGCAGCATGGCGATGGCGCGGGATGTCAGTTCGCCGTTGGCCTGACGCTGTGGTCCCCATCCCTGGCAAATATACGCCGGTTTTGTGCTACCGATTTCCCGGGCGAGTTTGATGATTCTGTCAGCGGGAATACCAGTGATGCGTGACGCCCATTGCGGCGTTTTGGCCGTACCGTCTTCGCCCTGGCCGAGAATATAGGCTTTGTAGTGGCCGTTTGCGGGCGCATCGGCGGGCAGCGTTTTTTCGTCGTAGCCGACGCAATAGGTGTCGAGGAAGGGCTGATCGACCAGGTTTTCGTCGATTAACACCCAGGCGATACCCGCGACCAGCGCGGCGTCGGTGCCTGGGCGGATTGGAATCCACTCATCTTCGCGTCCTGCGGCGGTATCGGTGTAGCGCGGATCGATGACGATCATGCGCGCATTTGAGCGTTCACGCGCCTGTTCCAGAAAATAGGTGATCCCGCCGCCGCTCATACGTGTTTCCGCCGGATTGTTGCCAAACATCACCACCAGTTTGGTGTTTTCGATATCCGAGGTGCTGTTGCCGTCATTGGAGCCGTAGGTGTAAGGCATGGCGCAGGCGATTTGCGCGGTGCTGTAGGTGCCGTAGTGGCTGAGAAATCCGCCGTAGCAGTTCATCAGTCGCGCCACCAGCGAGGCATACGGCGAGGAGCGGGTAATGTTGCCGCCGACGATGCCGGAGGAGTAGTTGATATACACGGCTTCGTTGCCGTATTTCTCCACCACGCCTTTCAGACTGCGGGTGATCGTATCAAGGGCTTCATCCCAGCTGATACGCTCAAACTTGCCTTCACCGCGCTTGCCGACGCGCTTCATTGGGTAGTTAAGACGGTCGGGATGGTTGATTCTGCGGCGAATCGAGCGGCCACGTAAACAGGCGCGCACCTGGTGATTGCCGTAGACATCCTCGCCGGTGTTGTCGGTTTCAACCCAGTAAACTTCGTCGTCGCGGACGTGTAATCGCAGGGCGCAGCGGCTGCCACAGTTCACTGAGCAGGCGCCCCAGACCACTTTATCCGCGGCAGGCTGTACCGCCTGTTGTACGGCAGCGGCGGCACTTTTCAGGCCGAAGGGTAGTGAAATCCCTCCGGCAGCGAGCGCCAGAGAGCCAATTGCAGTGGATTTAACGAGAGTTCGACGGCTGATCCCGCCGTGATGTTCGATATCGGACATGACTCACTCCATCTTTGTCATTGCGTAGGGTTTTACCCGCGATAAGCACCGGGTAATGATGGAGTGAGTTTTACCTATTCAGGGGTAATAAACATTAATCCTTATCAAGCTAAGGGAATTCCCGCAGATAAATTACTGCGGTTCGTTCGGCGCATTGTCTTGCGTCCCCGCACCACCCGCAGGTGCGCTGCTGCTGCCGGTACGGGTGTAGAGAATTTTAAAGGTATCGTTCGCGCAATGTCCCACCACCTGCGCATCCGCCTGGTCGGCCTGATCGTTTGGCACAATGTTCAGGCTAAAACCGGATTCAGGCACGCCGTTATTGATAATGCGTTGCTGAATGTCACTTTTGACGCGCTCGCACGAGTCGGGGGCGGCCAGAACAGCAGGGGAAATGCCTGCTAACAGCAGCGCGGTAATCCAGGGTAACCGTTTCATGTGTGGCTCCTTCTCTCTGTGTGTGAGTCTTATTTTAGCAGGCATAATGTAAATAGTTGTATTGCCGCGAAATTTTCTGAAAAATCCGAGAGCGAATTTAATTCTGGTTAAATGCGCGATGTGATTATTTAAGCGAGCGATGAGTAGCCTTCTAATAAATCCATTCGTTGGCCATTTTCCTGTACATTATTTATTTTGAATGTGGATTTTAATTTCCAGCGTCGGCAATGAAAATAAAATTGAGCGAGTGGCTTATTTAATCATGCCCGTTAGGCTTATTGGCTGACGTTTCATTTTAATTCTGTACTTTTAAATTTTACGGAACAGGAGAAATAAAATGTTAAGCCAAAAAAGTTTGACGGAAAAAGAGCGTCAGGATGGAATGTATGTGCTAGAGCAGTGCATGGGATTTGTCTGGCAGGCTGCCCTGCGTACCGCTGCGTTATTACGCGTTGCGGATCATCTTAAAGACGAAGATAAAACCGCAGAGCAGCTCGCGCACGAGCTAAATGTCGATGCCGGGTATCTGTATCGGGTTATGCGAACCCTGGCCTCTCGCGAGGTATTTAGCATGACTGACGATGGTCTGTTTACCCTGACCCCCGCCGCACAGTTTTTGCGGTCTGACACCCCGTACTCCTTGCGCGAAGCCGTGCTGATGTTAACGGATAAAACCCTCTGGCAGCCCGCCGGGGAGATGACGGATATCGTGAAAGGCAGGCCGGTCTTTAACGAATTATTTGGTATGCCGTTTTATGAGTACTGGGGAACGAAAAAAACACCGTCAGGCGACGACGGTTTTCATGCCGGGATGGCCTCGATGTCGAGCGTCGAAAACGACATGCTGGCCGATAATTATCATTTCCCGGAAAATGCCACGGTCGTTGATATAGCCGGTGGGCTGGGGAATCTTTTATTGACGGTTTTGCGACGCAATCCCACTCTTCACGGTATTTTATTTGATCGCCACAACGTGGTTAGCGAAAACAGTTTGCATCTACTAGGCAATAAATCCCGCTGGGAAACCATTGCAGGGAGTTTTTTCGAAGCCTGCCCGGTGGCGGATATTTATATGTTGAAATATATTTTGATGGACTGGCCAGATGAAAAAGCCAGCCAGATATTACAAACCTGTCGAAAAGCGATGAAAGCCAGTTCCCGCTTATTAATTCTGGAGCCGCTGATCAAAGAGCAAGATAACGAGCAGGGAAGGTATGAAATTGATCTTCTCTTGCTGTCGGGTTTCGACGGTGGACGTGCTCGTACGGAGAAAGAGTATGCAGACTTGTTAGGTCACGCCGGGCTGAAGATAAACCGGGTGATCCACACACCGTCCTATTTATCCATCGTGGAGGCGGTACCGGCCTGACGCGTCGCCGGGTTCACAAATGTCATCATTGCTGCTGTGTTTCGCTAAAAAGTAACCCTCTGTATTTGCTACTATGTGAGGTAATAATGTTCACGCATCGGTGAGAATGTGAAGAAACTAGCAGTAATGATTGCGCTGACAGGCGTGCTGGCGGGGTGCGATAACGCCTCCGCGCCGCTGTCGTTTACGCCGGAGATGGCCAGCTTTTCGAACGAATTTGATTTTGATCCCCTGCGCGGGCCGGTAAAAGACTTCACCCAGACGCTGTTCAATGAGAAAGGGGAAGTGAGTAAACGCGTCACAGGATCGCTCTCGCAGGAGGGGTGTTTCGATACCCTGGAGTTGCACGATCTGGACGCGAACACCGGCGTGGCGCTGGTGCTGGACGCCAATTTTTATCTGGATGTAGAAACCCAGCAGCAAAAAATTAAGCTGCAGGGGAAATGCCAGCTGGCTGAGCTGCCCTCGGCGGGCGTGACATGGGATACGGACGATAACGGATTTATTGTCACCGCACACGGCAAGGCGATGGAAGTGAAGTACCGCTACGACGCTGACGGCTATCCGCTGGGTAAAACCACGGTGTCTGGCGATCAGCATCTGTCGGTGTCAGCCACCCCGTCGAACGATAAGCGCAAAAAACTCGATTACTCTGCGGTCAGCCTGCTTAACGACAAACCGCTAGGGTCGGTGAAACAGAGCTGTGATTACGATCGCCACAATAACCCGGTAAGTTGCGAGTTACATATTGTGGATGACAGCGTGAAACCGGCGGTGGCGCACAAGTACACCATTAAAAACAGTATTGAATATTACTGACAGGCAGGTTTTGTAAGCCGGGTGGGGCGAAGCCGCTACCCGGCGTAAAAACGCGTCACTGTGCGGTGGGTTTCAGAAGCTGGCTTCCGGTCGCTCTGTGTTCTGCCAGGTAGCGATCCTGGAAAATACACATGCGAATGGTGTTGCGGTACTCGCCGTTGATAAAGAACTCATGAATCAGTTCGCCTTCAACCATAAACCCGAGTTTACGGTAAATATGGATGGCTTTTTCATTCTCTTTATCGACGATCAGATACAGCTTATACAGGTTGAGCACCGTAAAGCCGTAATCCATCGCCAGTTTCGCCGCCCGGGTGGCAAGGCCTTTCCCCTGGTATTCCGGCGAAATAATGATCTGAAACTCCGCCCGGCGGTGGACGTGGTTAATCTCAACCAGTTCGACCAGACCGGCTTTTTCTCCGTCGCACTCGACAACGAAACGGCGCTCGCTCTGGTCGTGAATATGTTTATCGTACAGATCCGACAGCTCAACAAACGCCTCGTAAGGCTCTTCGAACCAGTAACGCATGACGCTGGCGTTATTATCGAGCTGGTGAACGAAGCGCAAATCCTCGCGCTCCAGCGGTCTGAGTTTTACCGTTAACGGGCTGGCCATAATCATCCTTTCTGGCTGTCGAAATTAAGGCGCGACCGAACGACCGGTACGACGATCCAGGCAGCGCAGGGTATTCGGTTCCCAGTAAGCATTCACGTTCGCGCTTTGCTGGCATTTATCACGCATATCAAAAGCGACATCATCTTTGTCCCACTCTTTTTCAACGCGTTTGTTAACTTTCTGGCGAAGGCTGCGGGTGTCATTCCATTGTTCTTTATCCATTGCGGCATTCTGACGGCTCTGCGCGCTGTCACCCGACTCAATGATCAGTTTGCTGGTGTTGGCGGAGGCGGGGGCCATAAAGGCGAACGCCGTCAGGGAGAGCATGGCCGCCAGACAGAAGCGTTTGCGTAATGTACTCATTGCGTATTCCTTGTAGTGGGTTTACCCAGGGTCAATTCTACACCAATCTGAAAAGGTGGCATACCCACGCGGCAGGCAGGGTAATGGTCGCGCCATTATCGCGTATCATGGTTAAACCTATTCTCACTCACTCGTCAAAATGATTAAAACAACCTTACTTTTCTTTGCGACCGCGCTGTGCGAAATCCTCGGCTGCTTCCTGCCGTACCTGTGGCTGAAACGGGGGGCATCGGTATTGCTATTACTTCCGGCCGGGATCGCGCTGGCGCTGTTTGTCTGGCTATTGACGTTACACCCGGCGGCCAGCGGGCGCGTATATGCCGCTTACGGCGGTGTTTATGTCTGCACGGCGCTTGTCTGGCTGCGGGTGGTCGATAGTGTGAAGCTCAGCGCCTACGACTGGGCTGGCGCGCTGATTGCACTGTGTGGGATGTTGATCATCGTGGCAGGCTGGGGGCGCGCATAAGCGCCTTTGTTTTGTGATCTGTGGAAGATTTTTTGATCGCTATACTTGTATGGTAGTTGCGTAATTAAGTAAATTCCTTGCATCACACTGAGCGATGTAAGGAACTGGATCATGAAAATTGTCGGGGCCGAAGTCTTTGTCACCTGCCCGGGTCGTAATTTTGTCACCCTTAAAATCACCACGGACGACGGGATCGTCGGCCTGGGTGATGCCACCTTAAATGGACGCGAGCTTTCTGTTGCCTCCTATCTGAAAGATCACCTTTGCCCACAGCTGATTGGCCGCGATGCGCACCGCATCGAAGATATCTGGCAGTTCTTCTATAAAGGCGCCTACTGGCGGCGCGGGCCAGTCACCATGTCGGCGATTTCCGCTGTCGATATGGCCCTGTGGGATATCAAAGCCAAAGCCGCCGGTATGCCGCTGTATCAGCTGCTGGGCGGTGCATCGCGCGAAGGTGTCATGGTTTATTGCCACACTACCGGGCACACCATCGATGATGTGCTGGAAGATTACGCGCGTCACAAAGAGATGGGTTTCAAGGCGATCCGCGTGCAGTGCGGCGTTCCGGGCATGAAAACCACCTACGGCATGGCGAAAGGGAAAGGGCTGGCCTACGAACCGGCGACCAAAGGCGACTGGCCTGAAGAGCAGCTGTGGTCCACGGAAAAATACCTCGATTTCACCCCTAAACTGTTCGACGCCGTGCGTAACCAGTTCGGCTTTAACGAGCATCTTCTGCATGACATGCATCACCGCCTGACCCCCATTGAGGCGGCCCGTTTTGGCAAGAGCATCGAACAGTACCGCATGTTCTGGATGGAAGATCCGACGCCCGCCGAAAACCAGGAGTGCTTCCGCCTTATCCGCCAGCACACGGTCACACCGATTGCCGTCGGGGAGGTGTTCAACAGTATCTGGGACTGCAAACAGCTGATCGAAGAGCAGCTGATCGATTACATCCGCACCACCATCACCCACGCGGGCGGGATCACCGGGATGCGCCGGATTGCGGATTTCGCCTCGCTTTATCAGGTGCGCACCGGCTCGCACGGCCCGTCGGATCTGTCGCCGATTTGCCACGCCGCCGCGCTGCATTTCGACCTGTGGGTGCCGAACTTTGGCGTTCAGGAGTACATGGGCTATTCCGAGCAAATGCTGGAGGTCTTCCCGCACAGCTGGAGCTTCGATAACGGCTATATGCATCCGGGCGATAAGCCGGGTCTCGGCATTGAGTTTGATGAAAAACTGGCCGCGAAATATCCGTACGACCCGGCGTATCTGCCGGTCGCCCGCCTGGAAGATGGCACCTTGTGGAACTGGTAAGTTGAGATCGGGAGTCCGTATGACAACTGAAACTATCAATACAGAAAGTTTAACCAAGCCTGCGCGGATTAAAAAAATCCAGACCCTCACTCTGGTGCTGTTATTCCTGGCAGGGATTGTCAATTTTCTGGACCGCTCCTCACTGAGCGTGGCCGGTGAAGCCATTCGCGGTGACATGGGGCTGTCGGCAACAGAATTTGGCTTTTTGCTTTCCGCATTTTCACTTTCGTACGGACTGGCGCAACTGCCTTCCGGCATATTGCTCGATCGCTACGGGCCACGACTGGTGTTAGGCGCAGGCGTGATCTTCTGGTCATTGATGCAGGCCCTGACGGGCATGGTGAACTCCTTTAGCCATTTTATCCTGCTGCGTATTGGCTTAGGGATTGGCGAAGCGCCCTTTATGCCTGCCGGGGTGAAATCCATCACCGACTGGTACGTGCAAAAAGAGCGGGGGACCGCGCTGGGGATTTTTAACTCCTCCACGGTTCTTGGGCAGGCAATCGCGCCACCGATACTGGTGACAATGCAAATCCTGTGGGGCTGGCGGGCCATGTTCGTGATCATTGGTCTGCTGGGGGTGATAGTCGGCGTTTGCTGGTACGCCTGGTATCGCAACCGCGCGCAGTTCGCTTTCCAGCCGGAAGAACGCGAATACCTTTCCGCGCCGGTAAAACCGCGCCCAACGTTACGTTTTAGCGAATGGAGTGCGTTGTTCAAACGCCGCACCACCTGGGGAATGATTTTAGGGTTCTCTGGCGTGAACTACACCGGCTGGTTGTATATCGCCTGGCTGCCCGGCTATCTGCAGGCCCAGCAGGGCTTTAGCCTGGCAAAGACCGGCTGGGTTTCGGCGATCCCGTTCCTGGCGGCAGCCGTCGGGATGTGGGTCAACGGACTGGTGGTCGATGCACTTGCCAAAAGAGGCTATGACCTCGCCAAAACGCGCAAAACGGCGATTGTGGTGGGGTTGATCCTGTCGGCTTTAGGCACTTTGCTGGTCGTGCAATCGTCGTCCCCGGCGGAAGCCGTCACCTTTATTTCGTTAGCCCTGTTTTGCGTCCACTTTGCCGGAACCTCCGCGTGGGGCCTGGTACAGGTGATGGTCGCTGAAAGCAAAGTCGCCTCCGTTGCCGCCATCCAGAACTTCGGCAGCTTTGTTTTTGCCTCGTTCGCGCCAGTCGTGACCGGCTGGATCGTCGATAAAACGCATTCCTTTAATCTCGCCCTGGTTGTCGCGGCCTGCGTCACCTTTGTTGGGGCGATGTGTTATCTCTTTATTGTCAAACACAGGATTGATTAATTTCTTAATAACAACGCGTTATGTAAGAAAAGGATCGGTCAGGAGCAACCATGAAAAGCATCGTTATTCAAAAACCGAATGAGCTGTTGATCGAAGAGCGTCCGTTGCCCGTTCCGGCACCGGGCGAAGTCCGCGTCAAAATCACCTTAGCCGGGATTTGCGGCTCCGACAGCCATATTTATCGCGGTCACAACCCGTTTGCGAAATACCCACGTGTCATTGGCCACGAATTCTTTGGCGTGATTGACGCAGTCGGAGAGGGCGTGGAAAAAGCGCGTCTCGGGCAACGCGTATCCGTGGACCCGGTGATCAGCTGCGGAGAGTGTTGGCCTTGCTCAGTCGGCAAACCGAATGTCTGCACGTCGCTGGTGGTTTTGGGTGTGCATCGTGACGGCGGGTTCAGCGAATATGCCGTGGTTCCGGCGAAAAATGCGTGGACCATCCCGGATGCCATTTCCGATCGCCACGCGGTAATGGTGGAGCCTTTCACCATTGCGGCCAACGTCACCGGGCACGCTCAGCCGACGGACAAAGACATCGCGCTGATTTACGGTGCCGGTCCGATGGGGCTGGTGACCGTTCAGGCGCTCAAAGGCGTCTATAACGTGAAACAGGTTATCGTCGTCGATCGCATCGATGAACGGCTTGAAATGGCTAAACGTAGCGGCGCAGACTGGGTGTTCAACAACGCGGAACAGTCTCTGCAGGCGGCGCTGGATGAGAAGGGGATAAAACCGACGTTAATCATCGATGCCGCCTGCCATCCGACGATATTGCAGGAGGCGGTCACCCTCGCGTCACCGGGCGGTCGCATCGTATTGATGGGCTTCTCCAGCGACCCGAGCCAGGTAACACAGCAGGGTATTACCGGCAAAGAGCTGTCGATATTCTCATCTCGCCTGAATGCCAACAAATTCCCGGTGGTCATCGACTGGCTGGAAAAGGGGCTGATCGACCCAGAAAAACTGATTACCCACACTTTTGACTTTCACCATGTGACAGACGCCATCGAACTGTTTGAGAAAGACCAGCGGCAGTGCTGCAAAGTCTTGCTGACGTTCGGCCAATAACAACACACGCGGTTAAGTGGTACGCATCTTACCTACATTCAGAGATAGCCATTATGACTCAGACACAACCTCAAAGAACGACGTCGGATCTGGTGAAAGCGGCGGTGTCCGGCTGGCTTGGCACCGCGCTGGAATTCATGGACTTCCAGCTCTATTCGCTGGGTGCGGCGCTGGTCTTTCATGAAATATTCTTCCCGGAGCAGTCCGCTGCGATGGCGTTGATTCTGGCGATGGGGACCTACGGCGCGGGCTATATTGCGCGCATCGTCGGGGCGTTTATCTTCGGCAAAATGGGCGACCGGATCGGGCGTAAAAAGGTGCTGTTTATCACCATCACCATGATGGGGATCTGTACCACGCTGATTGGCGTACTGCCAACCTACGCGCAGATCGGGATTTTTGCACCGGTTCTGCTGGTGACGCTGCGTATTATCCAGGGGCTGGGTGCCGGGGCGGAAATTTCGGGTGCGGGGACAATGCTTGCGGAATACGCGCCGAAAGGGAAACGCGGGATTATCTCATCGCTGGTCGCAATGGGGACCAACTGCGGGACCTTAAGCGCCACGGCGATATGGGCGGTAATGTTCTTTGCCCTTGACCGTGAAGAGCTGGTCGCCTGGGGCTGGCGTGTACCTTTCCTTGCAAGTGTCGTGGTGATGATCTTCGCCATTTGGCTGCGAATGAACCTCAAAGAAAGCCCGGTGTTTGAGAAGGTCAACGATGAGAGCAGCCCAGTGGTGACGGCAGAAGAGACCTCTCTGGGTGCGATGTTCAAAAGCAAATCCTTTTGGCTGGCAACCGGCCTGCGCTTTGGTCAGGCGGGGAACTCCGGTCTGATTCAGACGTTCCTCGCGGGCTATCTGGTGCAGACGCTGCTGTTCAATAAAAGCATTCCGACCGACGCGCTGATGATCAGCTCCATTCTCGGGTTTATCACGATCCCGCTGCTGGGCTGGCTCTCCGATAAGGTTGGGCGTCGTCTGCCGTACATTCTGCTCAATATTTCCGCCATTATTCTGGCGTACCCAATGCTGTCGATTATCGTCGATAAAAGCTACAGCCCAGGGGTGATCATGCTGTCGATCATCATCATCCATAACTTTGCGGTGCTGGGGCTGTTTGCGCTGGAAAACATCACCATGGCGGAGATGTTTGGCTCGCGTAACCGTTTCACGCGGATGGCGATTTCAAAAGAGGCCGGTGGTCTGGTGGCGGTCGGTTTTGGCCCGGTGCTGGCGGGGATTTTCTGCAACATGACCGGCTCATGGTGGCCGATTGTGGCGATGATGGTGGTCTACTCCCTGATTGGCCTGGTGTCTGCTTTCCTGATGCCGGAAGTGCGCGACCGCGATCTGAGCCTCGCGGAAGATGCCGCTGAAAAATCGGGTTCGGCAGTGCCTCTCGGGCATACGGTGAATCAGTAATCTGATGGGGCGGGAGCGTGATCCCGCCTTTTCTTCTCTTCTTGTATGGTAGTTGATGAAAATCAAAGATGTCATACCAATTGCGTGAGATGGTCTACCTCCTCAGATTCGACGACCTCTCACCTAAATGAGCCTTCTCATGAATAATAAATTGTTGAATGCCAAAGCGACACTTCCTGCTTATGACCGTAACACACTGGTACCACGTATCGTGCACCTGGGTTTCGGTGCGTTTCACCGCGCCCATCAGGCCGTTTACACCGATATCCTGGCGGCTGAGCACCATAGCGACTGGGGCTACACCGAAGTCAACCTGATTGGCGGCGAACAGCAGATTGCCGATCTCAAAGCCCAGGATAATCTCTACACCGTGGCGGAAATGTCCGCCGATGCCTGGACCGCTCGCGTCGTCGGCGTGGTGAAAAACGCGCTTCACGCGCAGGTAGATAGTCTGGAAACCGTGCTGGCTGCCATGTGCGAGCCGCAGGTGGCGATTGTTTCACTCACTATCACTGAAAAAGGCTACTGCCACGCACCTGCGACCGGGCAACTGATGCTCGATCACCCGCTGATTGCCGCCGATCTGCAAAACCCGCAGCAGCCAAAATCCGCGCCGGGCGTGGTGGTCGAAGCGCTGGCACGCCGCAAAGCTGCGGGCTTACCGGCGTTCAGCGTGATGTCCTGCGACAATATGCCGGAAAACGGCCATGTGATGCGTAACGTCACCTGTGCGTATGCCCGTGCCGTCAACGCTGAGCTGGCAGACTGGATTGAAGCGAACGTGACGTTCCCGTCGACGATGGTCGATCGCATTGTTCCGGCCGTAACGGCAGAGACGCTGGATAAAATCGAACAGATTACCGGCGTTCGCGATCCGGCAGGCGTGGCCTGTGAACCTTTCCGTCAGTGGGTAGTTGAAGACAACTTTGTCGCCGGGCGCCCTGAGTGGGAAAAAGCAGGCGCAGAGCTGGTGGCTGATGTGATTCCGTTCGAGGAGATGAAACTGCGTATGCTCAACGGCAGCCACTCTTTCCTTGCCTATCTCGGCTATCTGGCGGGCTACCAGCACATCAACGACTGTATGGAAGACGAAAACTATCGCCGTGCAGCCCATGCGTTGATGCTCAACGAACAGGCACCGACTCTGAAGGTAAAAGGGGTCGACCTGGGGCGCTACGCTGACCTGCTGATTGCGCGCTACAGTAACCCGGCGCTGCGTCACCGCACCTGGCAAATCGCGATGGACGGCAGTCAGAAGTTACCGCAGCGTATGCTCGATTCCGTGCGCTGGCATCTGGTGCATCAGCAGAGCTTCCCGCTGCTGGCGCTGGGCGTGGCAGGCTGGATGCGTTATGTCGGCGGTGTGGATGAAAGTGGAAACGCGATTGAAGTCTGCGATCCCTTGCTGACAACGATTCAGGCTGCGGTGAAGGGCAGTGCCGAAGGCGAAAGCCGCGTGAAAGCGCTGCTGGGAATTGAGGCGATTTTCGGCAATGAACTGCCGCTGGAAGCGCGTTTTGTGGATGCGGTAATGCACGCATATAAAATGTTGCTGGAGCAGGGCGCTAAAGCAACCGTGGCGCAGACTGTCTCTCAGAAATAATCACGACTCATGCCGCCGCGTGCGGCGGCATGTCATTGCACCTGTTAGTGCATTCCCAGACGAATCAGTTCAATCGGTTCGAACTTGCCTTCACAACCTTCCACTTCTACCGTTTTGTTGCGGCGTACCTGGGTCGCATCCAGCCCTTCGGCGTGAATTGCGCGGATAACCCCAATATGGCCAGTACCGTTAATCATTACACGGCTGCCAGTGGTAATAGCGTTGCGGTTGCGGTCGTAAGTCATCATGGTTATTTCTCCTCTTCTCAACACATCACGGCGATATACAGTTCCAGCCGCTGACGGGAGAATATAAATACGCCTCTTGCCGCAACATTTTTTTGTTTTTGATCAAGGTCACACTTTTTTGTCTGCATTTTATCCGCATAGCCCCGCTCAGACGTAAATTGACAAAACGGACAATTGTTTTCGTTTATTGATAGTTCCCTCAGTGAACGGTTTAGCCTTTGTTTCAAATAGGCATGTCACTCTGAAGACAGATAAGTAATTATTTTTATTTGGATAAGGAAGGGCTTATGTACAAGAAAATATTGATGCCTGTGGACGTATTTGAAATGAATCTGAGCGATAAAGCGGTACGCCACGCGGAGTTCCTGGCGAAGGCGGATAACGCCACCATCACGCTACTGAACATCCTGCCAATCAGCAGCCGCTCGTTGCTGCGCGGCTTTAACTCTGATATCAAAAAATTCGAGGCTTATATAGTGAGCGAGTCAGAGAAAAAGATGAATGAATTAAAACGTTTGTTTGATATCGCGCCGGAGAATATTCACACCGAAGTACGTTTTGGCAATGTTCGCGATGAGATCATCAGTATGAGCAATAAAGACGATTATGAGGTGATTGTTATCGGCTCTAAGACGCCCGGTTTATCCAGCCATCTGCTTGGCTCGAACGCGGAATCTGTTATTCGCTACGCCAAAATACCGGTATTAGTGGTACGTTAAATCGTATGCCGCATCCAGGAATTTACGTGGGATGCGGTTTTCATTAATCTTCCGTAAACCAGTCGCTGTTTTCCTGGCGAATAAGCTGAACCGACTCGCCAATTTCCTGCAAATGCACGGTCATCGCTTTGACGATGGCGTCTCCGTCGCGTTTTTCCAGCGCGGCAAAAATATCGTGATGCTGACGCAGCAGCATTTCCGGCGGGGAGACGTGATCGAGACTCATATAGCGCACGCGATCCATCGTCGCTTTAATATTCTCAATGGTATCCCACGCCAGCTGACAGTCGGCAATTTGCGCCAGCTTCTGGTGAAATTCATCATCGAGCTGGAAAAAATCGTTGATCTGCGTGCGTTCAATCGCAATGCGCTGCTGGTGGAGGTTTTGTTCCAGAAGATAACATTGATGCTCGTCGACCAGCGACGCCGCCCGACGCACAACCGCGCACTCAATCGCCTGACGGACGAAACATCCGTTGCGCACCTGCGAGAGGGAAATCTTATTGACGTAGCTGCCGCGCTGCGGGCGAATCTGAATCAACCCGTTTTCCGCAAGCTTAATAAAAGCTTCGCGAACCGGCTGGCGGGACACGTCAAAACGCACCGATACCTCTTTTTCAGAGAGCGGAGTGCCAGGCGGAATCAGGCAATGGACGATATCACGTCGCAAAATGCGGTAGATTTGCTGATTAACAGGTTGGGTAGGATTAAGTTGCGATTCGGCGGCCATTGGATGTGGTTTCTCAGAGAGTTAACGCTTCAATACTACCATTCTTTTGCCGCGCATCCCATACCCGACCCGCAGGCCGGGCAGGGAAGTATCAGCCGCGATGTACGCTTAAACCCGCAAAACTCTGACTAACAGGCATCATTTCGACGGTGTTGATGTTGACGTGTTTTGGCAACGTCGCGACCCACCAGACGGTTTCGGTCACATCTTCCGGCGTCAGGGCTTCGGTGTTCTCATAGGTTTTGCCTGCTTTCGCATCATCACCTTTGAAACGCACGTTGGAAAATTCCGTGCCGCCCACCAGGCCTGGCTCGATATCCGTCACGCGGATTGCCGTGCCGTGCAGGTCGGTGCGCAGGTTCAGGCTGAACTGACGCACAAAGGCTTTGGTTGCGCCGTAAACGTTGCCGCCCGCGTAAGGCCAGCTCCCGGCGGTAGAGCCGATGTTGATCACATGCCCACGGTTGCGCTCGACCATGCCAGGCAGCACCGCGCGGGTCATATACACCAGACCTTTATTGTTGGTGTCGATCATGTTTTCCCAGTCTTCTACGCTGGCCTTGTGCGCAGGCTCCAGACCCAGCGCCAGACCGGCGTTGTTCACCAGAATATCAATGGCACGCCATTCGGCAGGCAGATTCGCAAGCATCTCTTCAATGGCGGCGCGATTACGCACGTCCAGCTGCGCCGTCAGAATGCTATCGCCAAGCTCGTCTTTCAGCTCCTGTAAACGCTCCTGACGACGGCCTGTTGCAATCACTTTATGCCCATTGGCGACGAAGCGACGCGTGATGCTTTCACCAAAACCCGCCGTTGCCCCGGTAACTAATACGATCATCTCACTGTTCCTCAACGCTTTTTGTGTTGTACAACCATAGCACGGCATCCGGCACACCGTTAAGGCAACTTTTGTATCGCTAAATGATCGACTTTTCCGTCAACAAAGGTGACGTCATCAGTAAATAACAGCGATACATTTATATCGCCTGGAATTCAAAACCGGGTCTTATCGTGCTTCTTAAGCATCCCGGAAACAGAATATCTGGCAGCAAGCAGTCTGCCGTTAATGGGGATTGCAGCTCACTGCTGCCTGTCCTACTCTGGGAGGATAACTATGTGCCCAGGAGTCAACGATGTCGGTTTCCAATCCATTTTTTGAAGTCAGCGTATTGCCTTACCAGGCGCCTCGATTCGACGTAATCGAAGACAGCCACTACCGCCCGGCATTTGACGAGGCGATGCGCCAGAAGCGCGCAGATATTGATGCCATCATTGCTAACACCGCCGCACCCGATTTCACCAACACCATTCTGGCGCTGGAAAAAAGCGGCGCGATGCTTTCCCGCGTCAGCAGTGTCTTTTTCGCGATGACCTCGGCGCATACCAATGATTTTTTACAGGAACTGGACGAAGCCTTTTCCACCGAACTGGCCGGACTGTCTAACGATATCTGGCTGAATAACACGCTATTTTCACGCGTCGCGGCGGTGCGGGAAGGGGCCGCGTCGATGGATGCCGAGTCCCGTCGCCTGGTGGAAGAGACGTATCAGCACTTTATTTTGGCCGGTGCGCAGCTAACCGACGAGCAAAAAGCCGAGTTAAAAGCGCTGAATACCGAGGCTGCGTCCCTGACCAGCCAGTTTAATCAGCATCTTCTGGCGGCGGATAAAGCCGGTGGGCTGGTGGTGGATGATGTTCATCTGCTTGAGGGGCTGAGCGCCGAGGAGATCGCGACGGCCGCGCGTGCCGCTGCGGAGAAAGGGCTGGCCGACCGCTGGCTGATTCCGTTGCTCAACACCACCCAACAACCGGCGCTTGCGGCGCTGCACGACCGTCAGACGCGGGAAAAACTGTTCAGGGCGGGCTGGACGCGCACGCAAAAAGGCGATGAAAACGACACCCGTGAGATTGTGCTGCGCCTGGCACAACTGCGCGCACGCCGCGCGCAACTGCTGGGGTTCGAGAGTTATGCCAGCTGGAGCATTGCCGATCAGATGGCGAAAACGCCTGACGCAGCGCTGAAATTTATGCGCGGGATCGTCCCAGCCGCGAGAGCGCGCGCCGAACGCGAGCAGGCGGACATTCAGAAAGTGATCGATGGCGAGCAGGGGCATTTCAGCGTGCAGGCCTGGGACTGGGCCTATTACGCGGAGCGCGTACGCCTTGATAAATACGCTCTCGATGAATCGCAGATTAAACCCTATTTCGCTCTTGATAACGCCCTGCGCGATGGCGTGTTCTGGGCGGCCAGCCAGCTGTTTGGCATCCGTTTTGTCGAACGTTTCGATATTCCTGTCTATCACCCGGACGTGCGCGTGTGGGAGATCTTCGACCATACCGGCGAAGGGATGGCGCTGTTCTACGGCGATTTCTTCGCACGTGATTCCAAAGGCGGCGGGGCGTGGATGGGCAATTTCGTTGAGCAATCCCATGAATTCTCCGCCCGCCCGGTGATTTACAACGTCTGTAATTACCAGAAACCGGCCGCTGGCCAGGCGGCGCTGCTCTCCTGGGATGATGTGATCACCTTGTTCCACGAGTTCGGTCACACGCTGCACGGTCTGTTTGCCGATCAGCGCTTTGCCACGCTATCCGGCACCAACACGCCGCGCGATTTTGTGGAGTTCCCTTCGCAAATTAATGAACACTGGGCCAGCCATCCGCAGGTGTTTGCGAACTATGCCCGTCACTATCAGACCGGCGAGCCGATGCCGGACGCCTTGCGCGAGAAAATGCTCAGCGCGACGCAATTCAATAAAGGCTACGACATGACCGAGCTGCTGAGTGCGGCGTTGCTGGACATGAATTGGCATGGAATTGGAGCGAAGGAAACGGTCAGCGATGTTGAGGCGTTTGAATCCGCCGCGCTGAAAAAAGAGGGGCTGGATCTGCCCGCCGTGCCACCGCGCTATCGTAGCAGCTATTTTGCCCATATTTTTGGCGGCGGTTATGCGGCAGGCTATTACGCCTATCTTTGGACACAAATGCTGGCAGACGACGGCTATCAGTGGTTTGTCGAGGAGGGCGGATTAACGCGTGAAAACGGGCAGAAATTCCGTGAAGCGATTTTGTCGCGCGGGAACAGCAGTGATTTAGCTGAACTTTATCGACAGTGGCGCGGGCACGATCCGAAGATTGAAGCGATGCTCCTGAACCGTGGATTGAGTGAATAAGGTTTTCGCATGACGACTTTTCATCAACTTAATGCCACCAGCCTGCAAGGCCAGCTCATCTCTATGGCCGACTATGCGGGTAAGCTGGTTCTGGTGGTAAATACTGCCAGCCATTGTGGCTTCACACCACAGTACGCCGGCCTGGAAATGCTCTACAAAAAGTACGCGGACCAGGGGCTGGTGGTGCTGGGTTTTCCCTGCAACCAGTTTGGTAAGCAGGAGCCTGGCGGCGCTGAAGACATTACCCAGACCTGCCGCATCAACTACGGGGTGAGTTTCCCGATGTTCGAGAAAGTGGAGGTCAACGGCGACGCGGCGCACCCGGTTTTTCGTTACCTTAAAGAAGCCTTGCCCGGCGTGCTGGGTGGGCGAATCAAGTGGAACTTCACAAAGTTCCTGATTGGGCGCGACGGCAAGCCCCTTAAGCGTTTTGCCCCTATCTCCACCCCGGAGAAAATGGAGGCCGCCATCGTTGCGGCACTTAAAATCTAAGTATCAGGGAAAGTCGAAAACATAAATGCCCTTACGGGCATTTATGTTTTACAGGCAATAATTCTGATATGACTGATTAAACAGCCAGTCTGTTATTCCAGCGCATTAATGGAAAAACAGCGCAATCAGAATAATGATGGGAATAGGAACACCTAAGAAGAACAGTAATAATGAGCGCATTGTAGACCTCTCGCTTAATTAAAGATTATAAATCACGTTGACGGCCACCGAAGGTCGCACACAGGCTGGCGACAAAGGCACCGGCCAGCAGAGAAATAAATGTCCACAGCATGAGATAGCTCGTGGTTTTGCGTGCGGTATCAGCAGCTTGCTGCGCTTTCTCCTTCGCTTCTTTTAATTTAGCCTGGGCTTTGTCATAGGTGCTCTGTACCCGCTGCTCAGCCTCTTGCTGAGTGATACCCGTGTTTTGAGCAATCAGCTGGGCGACATACTGACGATCTTCCTGAGGTAAAGCGCCGGTGGTTATGCTATTGGCAAATATGCCGGTCACTTCACCTAACTGTGCTGGTGAAACGTGTTGCTGAGAGGGCGCTGCAGGAGCAGGCGCTGCGGCAGGAGAGGCGGGATCGGCTGCACCGTTTGCTGGTGTGCCAAGATTATTCGCCCTGAACAGTGAGTTAACGAAATAGTTCATTGACGAACCCTCTACAGCCGACGATCCGTTCGCCATACTTGCTGCACCCGTCGCCGTGGCCACCGCAGCACCTCCGGCAACGGTACCCACCACTTTAGCGCCCCCGCCAACGATGGCACTCATCGTGCTCGTTAACAGTGCTGCGGAGACCAGCGCTGCCACAGCCCAGGCTAAAAACCCGTGTGCAGTGTCGCGAAAGTAAACTTCATCGGTGTGGGTATCGACCCACTTCGAGCGCAGTCGTCCGGCTAAATAGCCGCCCATACCCGACGCAACAATTTGCGTGAACGTCAGCCAGGCGATGGCAGCGATCCCCACCGTACCCGCGTCAAGCCCACGGCTTTCCCATGGCGACACGGACGTAAGCCCCAGGCCTGCGCCCAGAATCAGCAATATCAAAGAGAGGGATGCTGCGGCTGCGGCACCGGCAAAGATGGCGCCCCATGAGACGGCGCTACTGCTCGCGGCAGGCACGGGCAGGCGCGTATCAGGATACGTCGTGTTAACGGAGGCGTGTTCGTGAATGTGAGTCATAGCTGTTGTCCTTTGATTAATCTTTGCGTTCGGAACCAGGAACTGATTGAAAAAACAGGAAACATTATCACCTTCAACATTAAGGCTCTTGAGGAGCCTGGTAATGCCATAGATAAAAGGGAAAGCTGTAAAACCTTAAAAAACCAAAACTTAAAAATCAGACTGGGAATGCATTCCACGAACTAAGGATAGTAGATAATTTTGCCCCTTCCGGATTTTTAACGTTATAAATCCGTTAGCAATGTAGATGACGGATTTTATAGTGAGCCGTAAATTTACCCGGCGCGGCAGGGTGAATGACACAAGAACTACTCTGCGTTAGCACTCTCGTTTGAGCCAAATAGGAGTCCACTTTGTGCCAGGAGCGGACTTTTTGCACTTCAGCAGCCTGGCGGGCGGCTCTCAGTCTTATCTCATTTCTCAGATTAAAAGTTCCAGTCCGCTGCTGTCGCGAGCGTCACAAACGGGCCAGCAAGGGTGGCGTTGTGATGGCTGATGATTTCATTAGCTGACAGGTAGCTGTTATCCATTGTCGTGTGCGCATCTGAAATCAGCACAGTCCTGAATCCCAACTCCGGCGCTGCACGGCAGGTAGTGTCCACACAGAATTCTGTTTTCATCCCAGCGATGACAAGTTGTTTTATTCCCCGCTTGCCGAGCTGAAGCTGCAGGCTCGTATCCCGGAAACAGCTGGGGTACTTTTTAATAAAAACGACATCTTGCTCAGCATTCACACTCATTTCGGGTATCAGCTGTGTGAAGGGACTTTGCTCAGAGAAGGGGGAATCGTCAGGACCGGTGTGACGGGCAAAAAAGACTGGCACTTGCGCTTGCCTGGCTTTTTGTAAAAGCAGGCAAATGTTTGACAAAACCGAGTCTGCGAGATGGGGTGACGAGGGGCCACGGAAAAGCCCCCGCTGCATATCGATAATTAAAAGTGCATTTTCAGATGAAATCATGGTGTATCTCCATTCAGTAAATCATGAACGGAGAGATTTTCTTCCCCGTCCGGTTTGGCGGGGAGTCAGAATCTGTTTTGTCAGGAGCCAGTCACAGATGCGCACACGCCGCCGAAGGTTTCGGTGGTGGTAACGGTTGTCGCTGGCTGAGCTGGCTTAATCATTTTCCGGCATTCTCTTATGAGTTGAGAATCAGTAAACACAACAAATCTTAAAAACGGCTCTTCATGTTTTAGCACCGGGAATTGAAGATTTCAAAGGATATGTTTCCTGATTGATGATGTTTCCGGTTGGCATATTCCGACAAAAATTTACCTTCCGCTCAGCGCAGATCACCCCAAGGGCAGGCATTAGAGAAGGGCTCAAGAGAAGATGAATCGGTGAATCTTTTGCGCCCTTCTGGATCGTAAGAGGTGTGATTACCGGTAACTGCGTAGTGCCGCTGGGAATACCTCGGTTAGCCAGTCAATAAACACGCGTAACCGGTGCGTCATGTGCCTGTTCTGGGGATAGACGACATAAAAAGGATAACTCGCGGGGCGCCATTCTTGTAGGATCTCAACCAGTGTGCCGTTGTTCAGTTCATCTTTCGTCGCATAGCAAAAGGTCTGGATGATTCCCATTCCCGCCAAGGCCGCAGCCAAATGCGCATTACTTTCGTTAACCCCGATGTGATGCTGTGTCTTCATTTCCCGCTCTTCACCTTCTACGATAAAGCGAAAAGGAAAGGCTCTGCCCGTCAGCGGAGACAAATAGCTCACCAGCTTATGTCCATTTCTTAATTCATCCGGATACGCAGGTACGCCAGCGGCTTTCAGGTATCCCGGCGTAGCGCAGGTCACCATTGGGGCATCACCAATGTGGCGGGCGATCAACGAGGAGTCATTGAGCGCGCCACCACGGATGACACAATCCACATTTCCGCTAATAAGATCCACCGGCCTATCGGAAACGCCTAAATCGATTTTGATTTCCGGATAGCGCTGCAAAAAATCCGGTAACGCCGGGATCAGGACTTCACGTGCGGTAGAGCCGCCGACATCAATACGCAGATACCCTTTAGGTCTGCTCTGCAAGGCGCTAAACGACGTGTCTATCTCCTCAATATCAATGAGTACCCGCGAGGCTTTTTCATAATAGTCCTGACCCTCTGGCGTTGCGACGACGCGCCGGGTCGTACGATGTAAAAGACGCACGCCGAGATGGGCCTCCAGTGATTTAACCAGCTTACTTAATGTGGCATTCGGCAGATTAAGTGAATCCGCTGCCCGCGTAAAACTGCCAGTTTCCACCACCCGCGTAAACGCACGCATAGCCATTAACTGATCCAAGTTCTGTCTCTCCGTGAGGGAGTTGATTATTCACCTGTAGAAAGAGTGTTTTCTACTTTTGCTAATTTATCAATAATTTCTCTGCGGCTAGTGTGAGTTCACAGGCTGAATGACGGCCCATTCGAACCCACAACCGAGGATATGAATAATGAGTAAACCACTTTCAGACAAAATTGCCCTGGTCACGGGCGGCAGCACAGGAATCGGTCTTGCCAGTGCTCAGGAACTGGCGGCGCAGGGGGCAAAAGTCTACATCACCGGACGTCGTCAGCAGGAACTGGATGCGGCTATAGCGTTAATCGGCCCGTCGGCTAAGGGGATTAGGGCCGATATCTCCCGTCTTAGCGATCTGGATAATGTTTACGCACAAATTGCAGAAGAGTCGGGGCGTCTGGACATTCTGTTTGCTAACGCCGGTGGCGGAGATATGCTGGCGCTGGGTGAAATAACGGAAGAACATTATGACCGAATTTTCGGGACCAATGTTCGCGGAGTATTATTCACCGTCCAGAAAGCACTGCCACTGCTTGGTGCCGGTTCATCCATTATCCTCACCGGTTCCACCGTTTCGGTAAAAGGGACGGCTAACTTTAGCGTGTATAGCGCCAGTAAAGCCGCAGTGAGAAACTTTGCTCGCTCATGGGCGCTGGACTTGCAGGGGCGGGGTATTCGGGTGAATGTCGTGAGTCCGGGTCCGGTCAAAACGCCTGGATTAGAGGGGCTGGTTGCCGAGGAACAGCGTCAGGGCCTGTTTGATGCGCTGGCGGCGCAGGTTCCGTTGGGCCGGATTGGTGAGCCAGCGGAAGTCGGCAAAGCCGTTGCGTTTCTGGCGTCTGATGCCGCCAGTTTTATCAATGCTATGGAGCTGTTTGTTGACGGCGGTATGGCGCAGATTTAATTCTGATATCACACCGTCAAATCCTACGAGGCGACGGTTTTTCAATGGACGGCTGGTGTCACGCAGTTTTAACGCCTCAGTGTGACAACGCACAATGCGGTTCCAGCCATTCCTGCTGGGTTTTGTCATCTCGCAAAACATAGCGACTGTTTGCAAATCACATCACTATCGTCGGCAAAATTTGCATAACTCCCTTCTTTTGACGAGGTTCGGTCAAAACGGCTGCTGTGTGCCAACAGCGGACCTTTTACCCTTACATGTGTATAAGCTCGTCCTCAGTCCTAAATTCTCAATGTATCGATAACCGCTCGTAGAGCAGGCGACACATTGCGGTGCGGATAATATAGAAATGAGCCTTCCAGGCGTTGGCTGTAACGTTGTAAAACTCTGATGAGCGAACCCTGTTCTAAATCCTCAGATACCAACTCTTCCGGAACATAAGCCAGTCCCAGGCCCAGCCTGGCCGCTTTGGCCTCCATATAGCTGTCCGCGAAAACCCACTGCCCCTGCGGCCGATGGGTGATTTTTTTACCGTTATGGTGAAGTTCCCATGAGTACAGTTTCCCGTCGCCAAACTGATAAGCTATGCAGGGATGAACCGCTAAATCTGCGGGGGCTTGCGGAAAGCCATAGCGACGAAAGTGGTCAGGCGTGCCGACAACAGCCATCTCCATGTCTGGGGAAATACGCACAGCAACCATGCCACTACTTACTTCAGGCCCCAGGCGAACACCCGCATCAAACCTCTCGGCAATAATATCGACAAATCGGCTTTCGCTAATGAGTTCCAGTCGGATATCCGGGTAGCTCTTCTTAAACACCGCAAGCTTTGGCAGAAGCAATTTATCAATAGCATGCTGACTGGCATTGATGCGTACCGTCCCCGATGGGGACTGGCGATAATGAGCCAGCGTGTCCAGTCCCATATCTAAAGCGTCGAATCCTGCTTCAATGGTCCGGTAGAGCTTTTCACCGGCATGGGTGAGCGATAATCTGCGTGTAGTGCGCACCAGGAGCTGAACTCCCAGTCGTTCTTCAAGTTCCCGAACTGAACGGCTTATTCCTGATTGTGCCAGGCCAAGGCGATGTGCTGCTGCTGTAAAGCTCCCTTCCCGTACCACCTGCATAAACAGGTACAAATCGTTATAGTTTTCCCGTTTCGCCATCATTCCGCTCCCAAAATCACATCTTAATTTAGAACAATTTGGTATTAATCCTAGCACTTAACACCCTCTAATCAGCACTATTTCTGCTAACTATAATGAGCGCATTGCTACAAAGCACAGCAGTGTTGTCCGTATGAAACCTGTTTCAATCACGTTTTATAAGGGGAGTTTTGATGACTGTTTTCACCCAAAAACTGGCAACTGCGATACCCGCCATGCTGCTATGTGCATCATTAAGTGGAGTCACAAACATGAGTTATGCTGATACAACTAATCCGAACGCGCCTGTTTCGCTGGTCGAAAAATGGGACAAAACATTCCCTGAAAGCAAGAAAGTGGATCACCGTAAAGTGACCTTCCAGAACCGTTATGGGATCACTCTAGTGGGGGATCTCTACATCCCGAAGGATCGTGGTGAGCGTAAGCTGGCGGCCATTGCCGTCAGTGGGCCTTTCGGCGCAGTGAAAGAGCAATCTAGCGGACTGTATGCACAAACGCTGGCAGAACAGGGGTTTGTTACCCTGGCGTTTGACCCTTCGTATACGGGAGAAAGCGGTGGCTCTCCACGTAATGTCGCCTCTCCGGATATTAATACCGAGGATTTCAGCGCGGCAGTTGACTTCTTAGGTCTGCAAAAAGAGGTTGATCGCGACCGTATCGGGCTGCTCGGTATTTGCGGCTGGGGCGGCATGGCCTTAAACGACGCCGCAATGGATACCCGCGTGAAAGCGGTGGCGACCAGCGTGATGTATGACATGAGCCGTGCGATGGGGCATGGTGTGGGTGATGGTAAAGACCGCTATTCAACTAAAGATCGTCGCGCAGTACTACAGTATCTGAACGCACAGCGTTGGAAAGATGCGGAAAATGGCACTTACGCGCCCGGCGGCCATGACATTAATGTTGATGAGAAGGGTAACGTCAGTGCATCGGATCGTGTTTTGCCGGAAACGTTACCTGCTAATCCTCATCCTGTTTTGAAAGAGTTCTTTGATTATTATCGCATGCCGCGTGGTTTCCATGCGCGTTCGGTCAATTCAACCGGGGCCTGGAATGCGACGATGCCGCTGTCATTTATGAATATGCCGCTTCTGAGTTACGCCAATGAAGTCACTATCCCTACACTTATTGTGACCGGCGAAAAAGCCCACTCACGCTATTTTGCCGAAGATGCCTTTAAGGCCATTGGCAGTAAAGAGAAAGAACTGGTGATTGTTCCGGGGGCAAACCACGTTGATTTGTACGATAACGTTGCGGGCAAGATCCCTTTCGATAAATTTGAGCAGTTTTTCAAAGCTAATTTAAGATAACGACCTGAAACCGCCTGCTAATTGCAGGCGGTTTTAATCGTTCGCTCCCCATTCTCATCCACATGTTCTCGTTATTCTCTGAATAGCGTCTGTCCCGGCTGTTCTGAATCTCGCCGCGTCCATATAAAGAGATGCTGATAATGTCCATAGTAAGTCTTAAAAGATCACCTAAAAAAACAGATGCGCACTGGGGTGGCGTGTTTGCCATGACGCTCTGCGTTTTTGTACTAATCGCTTCCGAATTTATGCCGGTCAGCCTATTGACGCCTATTGCCCGCGAGCTGCACATCACGGAAGGCCTGGCAGGCCAGGGAATTGCAATATCTGGCGCGCTGGCGGTACTGACCAGCCTGACTATCTCCCATATCGCCGGAGATCTGAATCGTAAATATCTTCTGCTGGGGCTAGCTGTCCTGATGGCCATATCTGGATTGGTTATCGCCGTGGCACCCAGCTATCCGGTTTATATGCTGGGTAGGGCCCTGATTGGCGTCGTCATCGGTGGATTCTGGTCACTCTCAGCTGCAACCGCCATTCGGCTCGTACCGCAGCATCAGGTTCCCCGTGCGCTGGCGATTTTTAATGGTGGGAACGCGCTGGCTACCGTTGTGGCTGCGCCACTTGGTAGCTATCTGGGGACAACTGTCGGCTGGCGTGGGGCCTTTTTATGCATCGTCCCCCTGGCGATAGCCGCGTTCATCTGGCTATGGGTCAGCCTGCCCACTATGAAAAGCGATAAAAAACAAAAGCTAGAGGGAACTCTGCTTCGTCTGTTCAGCGACGCCATTGTACTAACAGGACTGCTAGCCTGCGGGCTCTTCTTTATTGGGCAGTTTGCCTTATTTACCTATGTGCGCCCCTTTCTTGAGAACGTGACCAACGTAGGTCCTGCTGGGTTCTCACTGATTTTGCTCGCAATAGGCGCAGCAGGTTTTGTCGGCACATTAGCCGTATCGATATTCCTGAATGCCAGGTTGTATCAAATTTTAATAATGATTCCCCTGCTTATGGCAACGGTAGCCGGTACATTATTGCTGTTCGGACACAGCATCTGGGCGGTTACAGTTTTGCTAAGCCTGTGGGGGTTACTGGCCACGGCGGCGCCAACGGGATGGTGGACATGGATTGCACGGGCGCTGCCTGAAGATGCAGAGGCGGGTGGTGGTCTCATGGTTGCGGTGATCCAGCTTTCGATTGCACTTGGTTCAACGGCAGGAGGATTGGTATTCGACAGTCTGGGATGGCAAAGTGCTTTCGGCTTGAGTGGGTTATTACTGCTGGGGGCGGCAGCGATGACTTACGTCACATCTCTTCAAAACAGTAAGGCGCACTAGCACAATCCATTTATTTCAGGCGTGCGCTTAATTATGGCATATAGCAGAGAGCCGAATGTCTGCTTTTCGCTCACAGCTGACCTTCTGAACGACACGTCCGCTCCGTGCCTGAGCGGACGTTGTTGCCTCAATGTACTTTAGCTACTCTTATGCTAATAATTTGACGGAAAAGAAGGGGCATTCATGCGGGAAATCGTTGTGGCGCCATACGATGAAAAATGGCCTGCTATGTTTAACGCTGAAAATTTTCTGCTACAAGCATTGCTTGGTGACGTGGTTAGGAAGATTCATCATATTGGCAGTACGTCAGTGCCTGGCCTTTCAGCAAAGCCAGTGATTGATATACTTCTGGAAGTTGCCGATATCAACCAACTGGATAAATGCAACTCTGCAATGGTCGACGCCGGATATGTTTCTCGCGGTGAAAACGGCATTGCAGGACGCCGGTACTTCATTAAGGGAGGGGATCAGCGTAGCCATCAAGTGCATGCGTTTTCAGTAGGGGACATTCAGATACAAAAACATCTTTCTTTCCGCGATTATCTGAGGAAAAACAGTGATATTGCAAGTGACTACGCTGAGATAAAGCGTACAGCAGCATTGCTATGTAAGAATGATGCACATCGTTATAGCGCATTAAAAACGAACTTTATAGAGCATCATCTGCAACGTGCTCTGATTGATCTGGAACGATAGATATTGAGTTTGCCACTGTGATGTTTTGTTTAACATAATGCAACTGCCCTATTTTAGGGAGTAACTTGCCCGCCAACTCTGCCTATATGCGCTATGAAACGTCTGCTTTTCGCTCACAGCGGACCTCGCGCTGCTTCGGCGGTCCGCTTCTTCAGGCAGAACGAATGCTTCGAATAACAAAGAGTAATATTGAGAAACTGCCCAAAACGTCCTTTTTTATCCAGCGGTATCGGGCATGATTTTTCTCCACCAGTCAGGTTTCATATCCTGAAAAGAGTGGGAGTGGGGCGAAAAAATGACGGCTTCGTTGTGGTCAAAAACACCGCTGAGTAAAGCCGTCCCCGGCGCGTCATCAATCGCACCTAAAGAACTGCCACACCTGGTGCAGAATGCTCTGGATGAGGTTTTAGATGAGCGATATAAAGAAGGTGTGCCTCCTTCACCCGTCCATTCAACATTCGCCGAGTGGAATTCAAGCCATACTGCGGTCTGACAACCTGAATGCTTCTGGCAAATATCACAGGAGCAGGAATGAGTGGAAACTGGGTTAATCGCTGTGAATCTGATAAACCCGCACAAACATCCGCCTGACAGTTTCAAATCCATATCAGTCGATACCTTATCAACGCTCAGAGAATGACAAAGATAGCATCGTCTGTTTTTTGCTCAAAGCATCTCCAGAACCTTACACATTATTCCCACCGCACCCGGTGCAGGTCATCAAAACGCATTTTACGTAACCAACTCACCCAAATCAGTAGTTAACAGTGAATTCCATTAACGAGTGAAGCCGACGGGCTTATCACTATTATGCTATCTATCAGAAGGTTAGGCCTGAGAGGTTAAAAGTGATTACATTCCGCGCAATGACGGAAGATGAATATCCCGCTTATCTTGAATATTTTGTTCAGGATTATGCCAATGAAATCGAATCAAACTATCGCGTATCGCAACCGGATTCTCTGGCAAGAGCGAAACAGGAATTAACGGCATTGCTTCCCGAGGGTGTAAATACCGCAGGCCAGGTGCTGTTGTGTATTATCGCGCAGTCGGCCCATGTCGGTTATCTCTGGTACAAACCCGACCCGGTTATGCGTACGGCTTTTATCTACGATTTCCATATTCTCACTGCCTGCCAGGGAATGGGATTGGGTAAACAGTCGCTGGCTGCTTTCGAAGCGTATTTAGGAGCGAAGGATATTAAAGAGATCAAATTGCGTGTGGCAGGGGACAATGCTCGCGCTCAGCATATTTATGAAGCCAGCGGATTTGGGGTGACGGGTATCAATATGAGTAAATCTATTACGGACTGAGGGACTAAGAAGAACCTGATTCGCACATCTTTTTGGCGGTGTTTATGCTGCGGGATTTATAGAGGCCGGGTACGCGTCAACGCCACCCGGCCTGGAACATCAGGCCACTTCGTTCGGACAGTCTTCGCCGTTTTCCAGCTGTTTCAGGTTACCCAGCGTGGTTTCTGAAATGCTGATCAGCGCTTCGGCGGTCAGGAACGCCTGGTGGCCGGTAAACAGCACGTTGTGGCAGGCGGAGAGGCGACGGAACACGTCGTCCTGGATGACATCGTTAGACTTGTCTTCGAAGAACAGATCGCGTTCGTTCTCATACACGTCCATCCCCAGCGCGCCAATTTTCTGCGTTTTGAGGGCTTCGATCGCCGCCTGAGAGTCAATCAGACCGCCACGGCTGGTGTTGATAATCATCACCCCGTCTTTCATCTGGTCAAACGCGCTCTGATTGAGCAGGTGATAGTTCTCGGGGGTCAGCGGACAGTGCAGGGAGATCACGTCCGACTGAGAGAGCAGCGTCGGCAGATCGACATACTCCACGCCCAGCTCCAGCGCGGCAGCACTTGGATACGGATCGAACGCCAGCAGACGCATCCCGAAACCTTTAAGAATACGCAGCGTCGCTACGCCGATTTTACCGGTGCCGATGACGCCTGCGGTTTTACCGTACATGGTAAAGCCCGTCAGACCTTCGAGAGAGAAGTTGGCATCACGGGTGCGCTGATAAGCACGGTGAATACGTCGGTTCAGAGACATCATCATACCGATGGCATGTTCAGCCACGGCTTCCGGGGAGTAGGCCGGTACGCGCACCACTTTTAACCCCAGCTCTTTCGCCGCATCCAGATCGACGTTGTTAAAGCCCGCGCAGCGCAGCGCGATGAACTTCACGCCGTGCTTTTTCAGCTCTTCCAGCACCGGACGGCTGCCATCGTCGTTGACGAAAATACACACCGCTTCGCATCCGTTCGCCGTTTTGGCGGTTTTTTCAGTCAGCAGAAAGTCAAAAAATTCGAGTTCGAATCCGTAAGTCTCGTTAACATGTTGCAGATACTTTTTATCGTACTGTTTTGTGCTATATACCGCGAGTTTCATAAGACTTTCTCCAGTGATTTTACCATCACGTTAGCATGATTAAAATAATCTTACAATTTATAAAATATTATTGAATTCAATAAGTTCTATGAATAATTCTAGAGCAACTATCCTTAAAAATGGCGTTGACTTCAACTGACTGGCTAAACATGCCACAATGACGGGCACTGTCGGCTTATTTTTTCGCTAAATCAGGATATTAACTGCCCATGAGGGGTAAATACAAAGCCGCAATTGCGCTATTGCTGTTGTTCATTCTTCTGCCGCTGACGCTGCTGATGACGCTCGCCCAGTGGGTGCCAACCCTTGCCGGAATCTGGCTCCCCGTCGGGACGCGCATTGCTTTCGAGAAAAGCCCGCGTCTGACCCGCAATCAAATTATTATCCCCGATCTTCGCTATCTGGTGGAGGACTGCGAAATCGCTCGCGTGGAAAACGCCACGCTGTCGCACCCCAGCCGCTGGAAACTGGATATCGGTGCACTCGATCTCAATACCGCCTGCCTGAGCAAACTGCCGCAGGCGGAACAGGCTAACACCGCGCCCAAAACCCTTGCCGAATGGCAGTCGATGCTGCCGAACACCTGGCTGACGATAGATCGCTTAACGCTCTCTCCGTGGCAGCAGTGGCAGGGCAAACTCAACATCTCTTTAACCCCCTCCGTTCAGGACGTGACCTACCAGGGCGAACAGGTCAAGGTGCGCGGCAAGCTTCGCGGGCAAAACCTGACCATCAGCGAGTTTGAAGTCCATCTGCCGGATTACCCGCAGCCGATCAGGCTGGCAGGGGAATTTACCCTGCCGCTGGTGCCGGACGGCGTGCCGGTGAAAGGCCATGCGGAGGCCACTCTGACGGTGCCGCCGCTTTCATCACCGGTGGACGCTGATCTCGACTGGGAAGAAAACCGTGGTCAGCTGGTGCTGACCGCCCGCGATAACCCCGATCCGCTGCTGGATTTGCCGTGGCAGCTCACTGCTGAACAGCTGATAGTCAGCGACGGACGCTGGCACTGGGATCTTGAAGGGCTGCCCCTGAGCGGCCGCGTGGGCGTGAAAGTCGACAACTGGCAGCAGGGGCTGGAAAACGCCACCTTTAGCGGTCGTATGAACGTGCTGACTCAGGGCGATGCCGGGAAAGGTAACGCCGTGCTGAGCCTCGGACCGGGCAAACTGAGCATGGAAAACAGCGCCATGCCGCTGCAGGTGACGGGCGAAGCCAAGCAGGGCGACCTGATTCTGTACGCGATTCTGCCAGCCCAACTGACGGGCAGCCTCGCCGATCCGCAGCTCGTCTTTGAGCCGGGCGCGCTGTTGCGTTCACGCGGTCGGCTTATCGACTCGCTCAATATCGATGAAATCCGCTGGCCGCTGGCGGGCGTTAAACTCTCGCAAAAAGGGGTGGATGGTCGGCTGCAGGCGATTCTGAAAGCCCATGAAAACGACATGGGCGATTTCGTGCTGCACCTCGACGGACAAGCCAATGACTTCCTGCCGGACAGCGGCCTGTGGCAGTGGCGCTACTGGGGTGAGGGACACTTCACGCCGATGAATGCCCGCTGGGATGTGGCCGGGAAGGGAGAGTGGCGCGACAGTGCCATCGAACTGACGGCGCTCTCGACCGGTTTCGATAAACTGCAGTACGGCACCATGCTGGTGAGCAAGCCGCGTCTGGTGCTGGATCAGCCGGTGCGCTGGCTGCGTGGCGAAAACAATCCGCACTTTAGCGGCGCGCTCTCCCTGGATGCGGAGCAAACGTCGTTCTCCGGCGGCAGCGTGTTACCGCCGTCGACCCTCAAGTTCAGCGTCGATGGCACCGATCCGACGTTCTTCCAGTTTAAAGGCGATCTGCACGCCGGGGCGATTGGCCCGGTCCAGTTGAACGGTCGCTGGGATGGGGAGCGTCTGCGCGGTCAGGCCTGGTGGCCAAAACAGTCCCTGACGGTCTTCCAGCCGCTGGTGCCGCCCGACTGGAAAATGAATCTGCGCGACGGCGAGCTGTACGCTCAGGTGGCGTTTTCAGCGGCCGCCGGGCAAGGATTCGAAGCGGGTGGTCATGGCGTGGTGAAAAGCGGCAGCGTCTGGATGCCCGACAACCAGATCAACGGCGTCGATTTTGTACTGCCGTTCCGCTTCAGCGAAGGCACCTGGTCTCTGGGCACGCGCGGCCCGGTCACGCTGCGCATCGCCGAAGTGATAAACCAGGTCACCGCACGCAATATTACCGCCGATTTGCAGGGCGATTACCCGTGGAGTGAATCCCACCCGCTGCTGCTGACCAACGTCAGCACCGACGTGCTGGGCGGAAAAATCACCCTGCAGCAGCTGCGGATGCCGCAGCACGATCCGGCGCTGCTGCGGGTGCAGAATATCTCCTCCAGCGAGCTTATCAGTGCAGTCAATCCGAAACAGTTTACCCTGTCCGGCCCGGTGAGCGGGGCGCTGCCGTTCTGGCTTGAGAACGAAAAATGGATCATCAAAGACGGCTGGCTGACTAACCCCGGCCCGATGACGCTGCGTCTGGATAAAGACACGGCAGATGCCATCGTCAAAGACAACATGGCGGCGGGCGTGGCGATTAACTGGCTTCGCTATATGGAAATTTCTCGCTCGTGGACGAAAATCAATGTAGATAATCTGGGTGTGTTGACCATGCAGGCGGCGATCAGCGGCACCAGCCGCGTCGACGGTAAAAGCAACACCGTGAACCTCAATTACACTCACGAAGAGAATCTTTTTACCCTGTGGCGCAGCCTGCGCTATGGGGATAATTTACAGGCATGGCTTGAGCAACACGCGGCGTTACCGGATGCCCGCTGTCAGGCAGGCAAGGAATGTGAGGAACAACAATGAAAAAGCTGACAGGCGCGCTCGGCGTGGTCATGGTCGCAATGCTATCAGGCTGTACGCCCCGCATCGAAGTGGCGGCACCGAAAGAGCCGATCACCATCAATATGAACGTCAAAATCGAACATGAAATCCACATCAAAGTGGATAAAGACGTCGAAACCCTGCTGAAATCGCGCAGCGATCTGTTCTGAGGATGCCATGAAACGACTTCTTGCAATCGGTCTGCTGGCGCTGGGCATGAGCGCTCAGGCGCAGGCGATTACCTTAAACGAAGCGCGCGCGCAGGGGCTGGTGGGCGAGACGCTCAGTGGCTATATCGCGCCGCTGCGCCAGGATAAACAAACGCTGGCGCTGGTGAACGAGATCAACGCGGCGCGTACCGAAAGCTACCAGAAACTGGCGGACAGCAACAATATTCCGGTGGATGAAGTGGCGAAAATGGCCGGGCAAAAGCTGGTGGCCCGCGCGCAGCCGGGCGAATACGTGAAGGGTATCAACGGAAAGTGGCTGAAGAAGTGATCAGCGGTAGCGCTTGCGATACTCGCCAGGCGACACGCCAAAGCGCTGTTTGAAGGCCGTAGAGAAATGGCTATGGTCGGCAAAGCCCCAGCTATAGCCAATGCCCGCCAGTTTTTCATCATCGCCTGTGGCGCGTAGCACTTGCGCGCACAGGTCCAGCCGCCGGTTTTTGATGTACTGCGCCACCACCAGCCCTTTATCGGCAAACATGCGATACAGGCTGCGCACCGACATCCCGCTCTCGGTGGCAATCCACTCCGGTCGCAGCGCTTCCGACTGAATATGGGAATCGATCAGCGACAGCACATTCTGGAACTGACGCTCTTTACGCGGCGGCGCCGATTCGCGCTGCTGAAACGCCGGGCGCAGCAGACACACCATCGCTTCCAGCGCCGCTTCGCTCTCCATATCGCTCAGCTGCGCATTATCCATACTCTCCTGTAACAGCCGATAGCTCAGCTGCACGGTGGGCAGCGTGCGCGACAGCTTATGGGCGCAGCTCACCTCCTGGAAACGGCACTGCTGTTCCAGAATCTGGCGCGGCAGTAACAGGGAAATCTGGCGCGATTTGTCGTGCCAGTAGATCGAGCAGGGGCGTGAGGCGTCAATCAGCGTAATGTCACCCGCGTCGATCACAATCTGCTTATCATCCTGCTCCAGCGTAGCCTGACCTTCGAGCTGAAACACAGTGTAAAACCAGGCGTCGTTGCTGGTTTTGATCTCCTGACGGGTGCGAAACAGGTTAACGCCTGCGGCGGTGACGGTGCTGAGCTTCAGGCTTCTGGCGTAGCTGGTTTCCAGTTCACCGATGAACTGGCCCGGCAACGGGCGCGCGGCAAAGCTGCCACACACCTGGTTAATTTGCGCCAGCCACTGCTGATATTTTTCCTGCTCACTTGCACACGCCATCTTTCATCTCGCTGCACTGTCAATGTTTTTGCATTGTTGCATTTGTGTTGCATTTTGTCAGAGGTCAGGGCTGACTATAGGAAAGAACACTCGCTGATAACAGTGTTATAAGCCGGAATTATCATGATTTGCGGGGGCTGTCACAGGTGGCAAAACGAATGTCACAGAGATAAAAGCGCGTTTTGCAAACCCATCTTAGACTGCGATGACACCCTGCGAATAATAATGAAGGAGCACCCTATGTCTGAGTCACAGACCGCCGTCCTGCAAAGCGTGCAACAGTTTTTAGACCGTCATCATGGCCTGTGGATCGAGGGCCGCCCGTCGGCCTCTGAAAGTGAAAAGCGCCTGAACATATTCAATCCGGCGACGGGTGAAGTGATTGCCTCGACGGCAGATGCGAGTGTGGACGATGTGGATCGCGCGGTGATGTCCGGCTGGCGCGCCTTTGTCTCCCGCAGCTGGACCGGGAAACTGCCTGCCGAGCGCGAGCGCATTTTGCTGCGTTTTGCCGATCTGGTGGAGCAGCATACGGAAGAGCTGGCGCAGCTCGAAACCCTGGAGCAGGGCAAATCGATTAACATCTCCCGCGCGTTTGAAGTGGGCTGCACCCTGAACTGGATGCGCTACACCGCCGGGCTGACCACCAAAATTGCGGGCAAAACGCTCGATCTCTCCATTCCGCTGCCGCAAGGGGCGCGCTATCAGGCGTGGACCCGTAAAGAGCCGGTCGGCGTGGTGGCCGGAATTGTCCCCTGGAACTTCCCGCTGATGATTGGCATGTGGAAGGTGATGCCTGCGCTGGCTGCGGGCTGCTCTATCGTGATCAAACCGTCGGAAACCACGCCACTGACCCTGCTGCGCGTGGCCGAACTGGCAAGCGAGGCGGGCGTTCCCGATGGCGTATTTAACGTCGTCACCGGTAGCGGTGCCGTGTGCGGCGCGGCATTAACCTCGCATCCCCATATCGCCAAAGTGAGTTTTACCGGCTCAACGGCCACCGGCAAACAGATCGCACGCACCGCCGCCGATACCTTAACGGGTGTGACCCTGGAGCTGGGCGGCAAAAACCCGGCGATAGTGCTGAAAGATGCCGACCCAGCGTGGGTGGTGGAAGGGCTAATGACCGGCAGCTTCCTCAACCAGGGGCAGGTGTGTGCCGCCAGTTCGCGCATTTACATTGAAGCACCGCTGTTTGATACCCTGGTGAGCCACTTTGAGCAGGCGGTGAAATCCCTGAGCGTCGGGCCAGGCATGTCGCCCACGGCACACATCAACCCGCTGGTCTCCCGCGCCCATTGCGACAAAGTACAAACCTTCCTCAACGAGGCGCAGCTCAGCCGTGCCGAGCTGATTACCGGCAACAGCGGCCCGGATAAACAGGGCTATTACGTTGCGCCAACGCTGGTGGTAAACCCCGATGCCAGCCTGCGCCTGACCCGCGAAGAGGTGTTTGGCCCGGTGGTAAATCTGGTGCGAGTGGCCGATGGGGAAGAGGCACTCCAGCTGGCGAACGACACGGAGTATGGCCTGACGGCCAGCGTCTGGACGCAAAATATCAGCAAAGCGCTGGAGTACACGGACCGTTTACAGGCGGGAACCGTGTGGGTGAACAGCCATACGCTGATCGACGCCAACCTGCCGTTTGGCGGCATGAAGCAGTCCGGCACAGGCCGCGATTTTGGTCCTGACTGGCTGGATGGCTGGTGTGAAACGAAGTCGGTGTGTGTGCGGTATTAATTGCCCTTGTCGGGTGGCGGCAACGCTGCCCGACAAATCATCACTGCGACCAACGATTTCGCCCGCCTTCTTTCGCCCGATAGAGCGCCGCATCCGCCTGCGCGACAACGCCGTCTGCGGTCAGCCCCGCCGACATTTCGGCGATCCCCATGCTTGCCGTCACATACTCGCTCACCTTCGACGCCTTATGCGCAATCGCGGCCTCGCGCAAATTATCCTGAATACGTTTCGCAACCTTACCGGCCATTTCCGGTGGGCAATCGAAGAGGATCAGCAAAAACTCCTCGCCACCATAGCGTGACACCAGATCGTCCGGCGAGCGAACCGACGCTTTCAGCGCCTGCGCCACCCGCACCAGACACTCATCGCCCGCCTGATGACCATACGCATCGTTGTAAAGTTTGAAATAGTCGACATCCAGCATAATAAGCGTGAAAGATTTTCCCTGACTGACCGCGCGCTCCAGCACGTTTTCCATCTCCCGTCGGTTGGCCGTTTCCGTTAGCGGGTCCTGATGCGCCAGCGCGTCGAGACGGGCAATCAGCAGCTGGTTTTGTTGATTGCGCTGCCAGGCTTCGTCGAACCAGCGCAGCAGGATAAAACGCCCGCAGATCAGGATCAGCGTAAACACCGTCCACATCGCGGCAAAGCGGACAGGCAGGCCATGATTAAGCACGACACTTGCGAGCGGCAGGGTCAACCACAGCGGCAGCACGCAGGCGAGCAATCCCACTGGATAGAAATAGAGCGCAGTAACGGCGGTCAGTAGCAGAATGGTACACAGGGGCCAGGCGTGAGGAAGCTGCCAGTCAACGATAAACCAGTAACAGCAGAGCGCCCACAGCAGGCCGGAGGTAAAGAGCACCAGGCTAATCCCGGCGATATGTCGCCAGCTCATCACCACCAGCGCCGCCGACAGGGCAATGACCCCGAGCATTGCGGCATCCACCAGTAACCCGATTTGCTGCCCTGAAATATGTGCAGGATCGAAACTGGGCACTAGCGTGTTGCGCAGCAGAATCATCAGCGCAAAGCTGACGTGCGCAAACGCCAGCCACGGCATATTGATTGTCAGACCGCGAGACACCATCGCCTGGCGGGTTGGCCACGAGGTTAACTCGGGCTGCGGGGTGTGCCTCTTATCTGTCATTTACGCGTCATCGTTGAGAAAGGGCGGGAATAGACAAAGCGTGGCACTTTCCGGCGAGAATTCAATGGTATCCCGTTAAAAACAGGCCGGGCATTTGCCCGGCCAGATTTGCTACTTCTCATCTTTCTTCTTGCCGAGCGTGGGGGTCTCGTCGAAGAAGTTCCACGGTTTGAGCAGGGTATGAACCCACTCGGTCGGCATGATCGGCCACTCCTCGGCGCGCGCCACGTGTGTGGTGCCGGTGGTCATCCACACCACATCGTCCTGATTATCGATGGATTCGTTATCTTTGCTGTACTGCCCCAGACCGCTGTCGTGAATCGAACGGTTCGGGAATTTGCCTTCCGGATAGCGCTCATTCGCATGATAACGCGTGACCCACAGCTGCTTATCCATAAAGCTCAGGCGATGGTAGATCCACTCGTCTGGCGCGAATTTCGCGCCGCTCGCGACCGGGTGAGTGCCGCCCGCGTAAGGGATAATCTGGTACGAGACCGGGTTGCCCATGCGGTTCTCTTTGCTGGTGTTGCTCAGGAGTCGAATGGTGCCGGGGTCGAACTTCTGCGCCGCCTGCTGCTCCGTATCAATATTGTACTGATTCACCTGCATGGTGCTGGTGCGCGGGCCACCGGCGGTGTTCGGTTTCACCTCCGGGTCCATCGCCACCAGACGGTTGTTGGTGCCATCCACGTCCATATCCAGACGGAAGTTGTAGATGTGCTGGTGGGTGGTACCGACGATGTTGTGGTCGATCAGGGTGCCATATTTGGTATCGTCTTTGGCGCTCGGGTCATGCATGGTTTTAGCCTGCACACCTTTTACCGCTTCGATACCCGTTGCGCCTGCATCGATGCCAATGGTGCCGTTTTCGTGGAAGATCCAGTCAAAGATATAGTCGTAGTTGCCGACGGTACTGATCCAACGCACCACCAGTTCACGGCGCTCGGTGCTGACGTTCGGTTTGCCCATCTCCTGGTGCTTATATTCCGGCCCGGCGTAGCGTTCAAACACGGCAATCGCGCGGGGGATCTCCATCGGCGTGCCGGTGTAATCCGGAATGGTTTCGTTGAGCATCACCGCGTTCGACGGCGCATCTTTGCCACGCACCAGCGGCGAGGTCAGGGTGCCCATGCCGTAATCACCGGAATCGAGATAGGCTTTAAAGTACCAGCCCACGTCCGGGTCGCCATAAGGAACAATCATCCCGCCGAGCGAGCCCTGATACATCACCTGGCGTTTTTTGCCGTTGTCGTTATAGGTCACAGTCGAGATGACAGGCCCGACGCGGGAGTCGAGACTCAGGTGAAAGTCCCAGTTCTGCCAGTGGATCATATCGCCCGTAATGGTGTAGTTCTTGCCCTCTGGCTCGACAATCTCCAGCGGTTTTTTGACGGTGGCGATACGATCACGGCCATCATACGGACGCGGATTCATTGGCACCGGCACCACCGGACCTTCTTCAATTTTGAGGATTTTTTTCTGCTCGAGATCGACCACCGCCACCAGGTTTTCAATCGGGTGCGCCCAGTAGTTACCGTCGCCGGTGTCGAGATAGCTGACCACTTTCAGCAGGCGCTCTTCCTGTTTCAGACCGTCTTTCCCGTCAAAATAGCCGACGGTCAGCGGGGTACCGATCACTTTCTGCGGGTCGTCCACGCCGTGTTTTTTCAGCGCTTGCGCATATTCCGGGCTGCTCATGATGATCTGCTGTACGGCGGTGAAATCATCCAGCAGCACCATGCCGTGGGCGTCGTTGACCGGCGTCCAGCTCAGGACTTTTTTGTCCTTCAGATCAACGACGCTCTCAATGACGTGTTTACCATCCAGCATGGTGACATTCGCCTGACGCGGAGCATCGACAGCCGTGCCGTTCAGGACAAAATCCCACACTTTGGCTTTGTCGGGTTCGGCCAGCGCAATCTGGGTGAAACGGGTATTGGGTTTGAACTCCGCCGCGGTTTTCACGATCTCGACGGCCTGTTTGATTTCGTCTGCGGTCAGTGCGTTGAGCGGATGCGGGCGTTTTTCCACCTGGAAGGTCTGATCAAGTCCCGACTGGAAAACATCGTTGATGAAGGTGTCGGAGATGAACGCCTTGTTGTCTTTCATCACCACCGGCACCTGCAGTTTAAGCGGCTTGCCGTTGACGATGGCGGTATTCGCGCCCGGTTTGACCTTCACAAAGGCACCGTCTTTGGCAATGGTAAACATCTGGGCGTAATCGTCCCATTGCACATCGGCGCCAAAATCGGCGAGGGTTTTATCCATCGGAACCATATGCGCTTCGCCGCCATGGGCGAACGCGGGAGATTGCCAGGCGCATAACAACGCGACAGCCACGGCCAGTGCCGTCTTACGGGCAGAAAAAGAAGAAGGGCTTCCCATCGTTGACCTCATCATTATTGTGTTATTGGTGTTGTGCAGCGTTATCCTGACAGGCGCGGGCGCAAAGTGTTTGCCTGCACCTGCCAGGTTATTTGTCACTCTTGCCAAATTAAAAACCGGGAAGGGGCCTTCCCGGTAAAAAGACACATCAGTCGGTGAAATCGCCCTGCTGGCGAGCCACGAGGGTCAGAATGGAGTAAAGCGCGACAGGCTGCTGGTGCTGGTTAAAGACCTCGACGGCCCATTCCACCACGCCGGTTGGTTTTTCGTCTGCGGTGCGCTGTTTCTTCAGGGTTTTGCGCTTACAGATCAGACGCACCTGAATGGTATCGCCCGGTTTGACCGGCTCGATAAAGCGCAGATTTTCCATGCCGTAGTTGGCGATAACCGGCCCGACGCCCGCATCAACGAACAGACCCGCCGCCGCAGAAATCACAAAGTAACCGTGTACCACGCGCTCGCCGAAGATAGACTCCGCAGCGCCAATTTTGTCCATGTGGGCGTAGAAATGATCGCCGCTCAGACAGGCAAAATTGACGATGTCCGTTTCGGTCAGGGTGCGGCGCGGAGTCAGCAGGCTGTCGCCAGGCTGCAGCTCTTCGAAGTATTTGCGGAACGGGTGTACGCGATCTTCCTGCACCTGCGCACCGCGCACCCACTGTTGGCTGACGGCGGCGAGCATCGACGGGCTGCCCTGAATGGCGGTACGTTGCAGATAGTGCTTCACCGCACGCAGCCCGCCCAGCTCTTCACCGCCGCCCGCGCGCCCAGGCCCACCGTGAACCAGCTGCGGCAGCGGGGAGCCGTGGCCGGTAGACTCTTTCGCCGACTCGTTGTTAAGGATCTGGATACGCCCGTGCGCCCGCGCCGCGCCGGAAATAAACTGGCGGGCGATATTCGCATTTGCCGTTACCAGCGTTCCGGCCAGGCTGCCTTCACCGGCGCGGGCCAGAGTCATGGCGTGGTCCGCGTCACGATACGGCATCAGCGTAGCGACCGGACCAAAGGCTTCCGTCGCGTGAACGGCAGGGGTCTCGTCAGGCTGCGGACAGAAGAGCAGCGTCGGCGGGAAGAATGCGCCCGCAGCGTGTAGATCGGCTTTGCCGCCGAGACGGATCTGGCAGCCCGCAGACACCAACAGATCGACTTTTTCCTGCACATCGGCACGCTGTTCGGCGTTGACCAGCGCCCCCATTTTGACCCCTTCCTGCGCCGGATCGCCGACCACCACTTTTTCGAGACGGGCGATCAGCGCCTGGCTGACCGCTTCAGTCTGCCGTTGCGGAACAATAATGCGGCGAATGGCGGTACATTTTTGCCCGGCTTTGGCGGTCATCTCACGCACCACTTCGCGGATAAACAGCGCAAATTCCGGCTGCTCCGGCGTCACGTCTTCCCCCAGCACGCAGCAGTTCAGCGAGTCCGCTTCCATGGTGAACGGAATGGATTTGGCGACGATATTCGGGTGCACACGCAGCATCTGGCCGGTGGAGGCGGAGCCGGTAAACGTCACTACGTCCTGGAAATCGAGATGATCCAGCAAGTCGCCCGCACCGCCGCAGATCAGGCTAATCGCCCCCACCGGGACCAGGCCGCTGTCGATGATGGATTTGACCATCGCCTGGGTGACCTGCGCGGTAGCGGTAGCCGGTTTAATGATCGCGGGCATCCCGGCAAGCCAGGTCGGCGCCAGTTTTTCCAGCATCCCCCAGCAGGGGAAGTTGAAGGCGTTGATATGCACCGCCACACCGGATTTGGATGTCAGCACGTGGCGCGCGGCAAAACCGCCTTCCTTCGACAGGGGGATCAGCTCGTCTTCTGGCCACAGGGTGTCATCGGGCAGTTCGCGACTGCCGAGGCTGGCGTAGGTGAACATCGTGCCGATGCCGCCTTCGATATCCACCCAGCTGTCCGCGCGGGTCGCGCCGGTCTTAGCCGACAGGGCATAAAAATGATCTTTCTGGCTCAGCAAATGTTTGGCGACCGCTTTCAGCATCGCCGCGCGTTCGATAAAGGTCATCGCGCGAAGTGATTCACCGCCGCGTTCGATGGCAAAGCGACGCGCTGCCGCCATATCCAGACCTTCGCTGGTCACACTCCACAGGGCTTCGCCGCTGATGGCGTGATGAATGTTGCGCTCACGGCCCCGGCCAGACTGCCAGGTGCCGGACAAGAAGCTGGCTAACTGCTGCATCTCTCTTCTCCAAATGTTACGTAATTTCACTATAGATAGTTTGATTATGAATCATAAAAAGCAAGTGATGTTTTAATGATTTGTTAACAATGTGATCTTGTCGGATGAATCTTCAGGCGAACAGCGCCCGCCATAAGCGGCTTGCAGTAAAAGCCTTGCGAGCGACATCACAAAATAGACAAACACTCCTTGGGGTTATATTTAACCTTTGTGTAACTTTTAAGAAACGAAGTGATTCATCATTAAACGATGATTGACGATTTAACGAATCATAAAGGTGACGACGTGACGGAAGAACAACGCTTTGAACAGCGCATCGCACAGGAGACAGCCATCGAGCCGCAAGACTGGATGCCGGACGCCTACCGCAAAACCCTGATCCGCCAGATTGGTCAGCATGCGCACTCCGAAATTGTCGGCATGCTGCCGGAAGGAAACTGGATCACCCGCGCGCCAACACTGCGCCGCAAAGCGATTCTGCTGGCGAAAGTACAGGATGAGGCGGGGCACGGGCTGTATCTCTACAGCGCGGCGGAGACCCTGGGCTGTGCGCGGGAAGACATCTACCAGAAGATGCTCGACGGCAAGATGAAATACTCCTCGATCTTCAACTACCCAACCCTGAGCTGGGCCGACATCGGCGTGATTGGCTGGCTGGTCGATGGCGCGGCCATCGTTAACCAGGTGGCCCTGTGCCGCACCTCTTACGGGCCGTATGCCCGCGCAATGGTGAAAATCTGTAAAGAAGAGAGCTTCCACCAGCGCCAGGGGTTTGAAGCCTGTATGGCACTCGCGCAGGGCAGCGAATCTCAGCGCCAGATGCTGCAGGACGCCATCAACCGTTTCTGGTGGCCCGCGCTGATGATGTTCGGACCGAACGACGACAACTCCCCCAACAGCGCCCGCAGCCTGGCGTGGAAAATCAAACGCTTCGGCAATGACGAACTGCGCCAGCGCTTTGTCGACAACACCGTCGCGCAGGTCGAGATGCTGGGCATGACCGTGCCGGATGCGAATCTGCACTTCGATGAAGCGAGCGGCCACTACCGCTTTGGTGAAATCGACTGGCATGAATTTGAAGAAGTGATTAACGGACGCGGCATCTGCAACCACGAGCGCCTCGCCGCGAAACGTAAAGCCTGGGAAGAGGGGGCGTGGGTGCGCGAAGCCGCACTGGCGCACGCAGAAAAACAACACGCCCGCACCGCCGCGTAAGAGGAATTAACCATGAGCAATGTCTACTGGCCGTTATATGAAGTGTTTGTTCGCAGCAAACAGGGGTTATCCCACCGTCACGTGGGCAGCCTGCACGCCGCCGATGACCGCATGGCGCTGGAAAATGCGCGCGATGCCTACACCCGTCGCAGCGAAGGCTGTTCGATCTGGGTGGTGAAAGCGAGCGAAATCGTCGCCTCGCAGCCGGAAGAGCGCGGAGAATTTTTCGACCCCGCAGAGAGCAAGGTCTACCGTCATCCGACCTTTTACACCCTCCCTGATGGCATCGAGCACATGTGAGGATGGATATGAAAGCAACAACGCAATATGCCCTGCGTCTGGGTGATAACTGTCTGGTTCTGTCGCAGCGTCTCGGCGCGTGGTGCGGCCATGCGCCAGAGCTGGAGATCGATCTGGCGCTGGCCAATATCGGCCTGGATTTACTCGGACAGGCGCGCAATTTCTTAACCTACGCCGCCGAACTGGAAGGACAGGGCGACGAAGACACGCTGGCCTTTGGCCGCGATGAGCGCCAGTTCAGCAATCTGCTGCTGGTGGAGCAGCCGAACGGCAACTTCGCCGACACCCTGGTGCGTCAGTATTTCATCGACGCCTGGCACGTGGCGCTCTTTACCCGTCTGACCCAAAGCCGCGACGCGCAGCTGGCCGCGATTGCCGCGAAAGCGATCAAAGAGGGGCGCTACCACCTGCGCTTTAGCCGCGGCTGGCTGGAGCGTCTGGGCAACGGCACGGAGGTGTCGGCGCAAAAAATGCAGCAGGCGATCGATTCCCTGTGGCGCTTTACCGCCGAACTGTTCGAAGCCGATGCGCTGGAAGAGCAGCTTGTTGCCGAGGGGATCGCCGTCGACCCGCGCGAACTCCGCGCCGAGTGGGAAGCGGAAGTGTTTGCCGGTTTCAAGCAGGCCAGCCTGAACATTCCGGAAGAGGCGGCGTATCGCACCGGCGGCAAAAAAGGGCTGCACACCGAACATCTGGGACCGATGCTGGCGGAGATGCAGTATCTCCAGCGCATGTATCCCGGTCAGCAGTGGTAGGAGGAGGTGGCTATGCAACGTCTCGCTGAGATCGCCCCGGCGGAAATCCCGCAAATCTGGTCGCTGTTAAGCCAGATCCCCGACCCGGAAGTGCCGGTGCTTACCATCACCGACTTAGGCATGGTGCGCAGCGTCTGTGCACAGGCGGGCGGCTGGGTGATTGGCTTTACGCCAACCTATTCGGGCTGTCCGGCGACGGAGCATCTGCTCGGCGCCATTCGCGAGACGATGACCGCCCACGGTTTTACGCCGGTGCATATCGTCCTGCAGCTTGACCCGGCCTGGACAACCGACTGGATGACCGACGACGCCCGCGCGCGACTGCGTGAATACGGCATCAGCCCACCGGTAGGTCACAGCTGCCATGCGCATGCCCCTGCCGAGGTGGCCTGCCCGCGCTGCGCGAGCACCGACACGTCGGTTATCAGTGAATTTGGTTCAACGGCCTGTAAAGCGCTCTATCGCTGTAACGCCTGCCGTGAACCTTTCGACTATTTCAAATGTATCTGAGGTTGCCATGACAACGTTTCATTCTTTAACGGTGGCAAAAGTGGAACCCGAAACCCGCGATGCGGTGACCATTACTTTCGCGATCCCACAGACTTTGCAGGACGCCTACCGTTTCCGCCCCGGTCAGCATTTGACGCTCAAGGCGCAGCTGGCAGGCGAAGAGCTACGCCGCTGCTACTCCATTTGTCGCAGCGTGACGCCGGGCGAAATCAGCGTGGCGGTGAAAGCCATCGACGGCGGGCGTTTTTCTCGCTATGCCCGCGATGAGATCAAACAGGGCATGGCGCTGGAGGTGATGGTGCCTCAGGGCCACTTTGGCTATCAGCCGCAGGCGGAACGCACCGGGCGCTATCTGGCGATTGCCGCCGGTTCAGGGATCACGCCGATGCTGGCGATTATCTCCAGCACCCTGCGGGTCGAGCCGCAGAGCCATTTCACTCTGATTTACGGCAACCGCAGCAGCCAGAGCATGATGTTCCGCCAGGCGTTGGCGGACCTGAAAGACACCTGGCCGCAGCGCCTGCAGCTGGTGAATATTTTCAGTCAGGAGACCCTCGACAGTGAACTGCTCCACGGGCGTATCGACGGCGAAAAATTGCAGCAACTGGGAAAAACGCTGATCGATTTCAGCCTGTTCGATGAAGCCTTTATCTGCGGCCCTTCGGCGATGATGGACGACGCCGAGCTGGCGCTGAAAGCGCTGGGGATGCCGGAGAAAACTATACACCTTGAGCGCTTTAATACGCCGGGGAGCGCCGTGAAACGCGCGACGACGATTCAGGCGCAGGGGCAGAAAGTGACTGTCCGTCAGGATGGCCGCGACCGCGAAATCACGCTCACCGCTGATGACGAAAGCATTCTCGACGCGGCCCTGCGTCAGGGCGCAGATCTTCCGTATGCCTGCAAGGGCGGCGTCTGCGCCACCTGCAAATGCAAAGTGCTGCGCGGAAAAGTCGATATGGCGACCAACTACAGCCTGGAGCCGGACGAACTGGCGGCGGGATATGTCTTGAGCTGCCAGGCGCTGCCGCTGACCGCCGACGTGGTGGTCGATTTTGACGCGAAGGGGATGGCATGAGCGAGCTGATTGTCACCCGTCATGGCCGCGTGCTGCAGCTGACGCTGAACCGTCCGGCGGCGCGCAACGCACTTAACAACGCGCTGCTTTCGCAACTGGCGGACGAGCTGGAAGCCGCTGCGGTTGATGGCGAGATCTCCGCCTGTGTCATTTATGGCAACGAGCGCTGCTTTGCCGCCGGGGCCGACCTCAACGAGATGGCGGAGAAAGATCTGCCCGCCACGCTGAACGACGTTCGCCCGCAGCTCTGGGCGCGCATTAACGCTTTTAACAAACCGCTGATTGCCGCCGTAAACGGCTTTGCGCTCGGCGCAGGCTGCGAATTAGCACTGCTGTGTGACGTGGTGATCGCCGGAGACAACGCCCGTTTTGGTTTGCCGGAAATCACGCTTGGCATTATGCCGGGCGCGGGCGGTACCCAGCGTCTGATCCGCAGCGTCGGCAAGTCCCTCGCCAGCAAAATGGTGCTGACGGGCGAAAGCATTAGCGCGCAGCAGGCGCAGTCGGCAGGGCTGGTGAGCGACGTATTCCCGTCGGCGCTGGTGCTGGAATATGCCCTGAAGCAGGCCGTACTGATGGCGCGTCATTCTCCGCTGGCGTTGCAGGCCGCGAAACAGGCGCTGCGCCAGTCGCAGGAAGTGCCGCTACAGGCCGGTCTGGCTCAGGAGCGTCAGCTGTTTACGCTGCTGTCTGCCACGGAAGACCGCCGGGAAGGCATCGCCGCTTTCTTACAAAAACGCACCCCCGACTTTAAAGGACGCTAATTGTGGAATTTATTCTGAGTCATGTTGAGCAGGGCGTGATGACCATTACGCTGAACCGCCCGGAGCGTCTGAACAGCTTTAACGATGTCATGCATCAGCAGCTTTCCGAGTGCCTGAAGCAGGCCGAACGGGATGACACTATCCGCTGCCTGTTGATTACCGGTGCCGGACGCGGTTTTTGCGCCGGGCAGGATCTGAATGACCGCAACGTCGACCCGAACGGCCCCGCGCCGGATCTCGGCTACTCCGTGGAAACCTTCTACAACCCGCTGGTACGCCGCCTGGCAAAACTGCCGAAACCGGTGATCGCGGCGGTGAACGGTGTGGCAGCGGGAGCAGGTGCAACGCTGGCGCTGGGCTGCGACATGGTGATCGCCGCGCGTTCCGTGAATTTCATGATGGCGTTTAGCAAGCTCGGGCTGGTGCCGGATTGCGGCGGCACCTGGCTGCTGCCGCGCGTCGCCGGACGTGCGCGGGCCATGGGTCTGGCGCTGCTGGGCGATAAGCTGAGCGCAGAGCAGGCGCACGCCTGGGGGATGATCTGGCAGGTGGTTGACGATGAAGAACTCTCTTCCACCGCGCAGAAACTGGCGATTCATTTTGCCTCTCAGCCGACCTTGGGTCTGGGGCTGATCAAACAGGCGATGAACGCCGCCGAAACCAACACCCTGGACGAACAGCTCGATCTGGAGCGTGATTATCAGCGACTGGCCGGGCGCAGCGACGACTATCGCGAAGGCGTGAGCGCGTTTCTCGCCAAGCGCCCGCCGAATTTCACGGGGAAATAAGATGACGATGAGAATTCACACCGTCGCCGTGATCGGCAGCGGCACCATGGGGGCCGGGATCGCGGAAGTGGCCGCCAGCAACGGACATCAGGTACTGGTGTACGACATCGCCTCAGACGCTGTGGTTCGCGCCGTCGAAGGCATCCGCACGCGGCTGGAATCCCGCGTCGCGCGCGGAAAGCTCTCCTCCGAGGCCAGCGAAAAAATTGTCGCGCGTCTGCTCCCCGTTAACGATATCCAGGCGCTTGCCGCCGCCGATCTGGTGATTGAAGCGGCCTCCGAGCGCCTTGAGGTGAAAAAAGCGCTGTTCAAACAGCTGGGCGATATCTGCCCGCCGCAGACGCTGCTCACCAGTAACACCTCGTCGATTTCAATCACTGCGGTGGCTGCCGAGGTGCGCCATCCGGAACGCGTCGCCGGGCTGCATTTCTTTAACCCGGCGCCGGTGATGAAGCTGGTGGAAGTGGTGAGCGGGCTGGGGACGTCAACCGAAGTGGCGGATCTGCTGTGCGAACTGGCGCTGAACTGGGGCAAACAGCCGGTGCGCTGCCAGTCCACGCCTGGATTTATCGTCAACCGCGTGGCGCGTCCGTTCTACTCCGAAGCCTGGCGCGCGCTGGAAGAGAACGTCGCCCCGGCGCAGGACATCGACGCTGCGCTGCGCGAAGGCGGCGGTTTCCCGATGGGGCCGCTGGAGCTGACGGATCTCATCGGGCAGGACGTGAACTTTGCCGTGACCTGCTCAGTGTTTAACGCTTTCTGGCAGGAGCGCCGTTTTCTGCCGTCGTTGGTTCAGCAGGAGCTGGTGCTTGGTGGACGTTTCGGCAAGAAAACCGGGCAGGGGGTTTACGACTGGCACAGCGAGCGGCCAGCCGCCCAGTGGCTGGAACCGGTCGGCGCGACCTTTAGCCCGACGACCATCGCAAAAAGAAGTGACGGTGTCACTGAAATCGACGAAGTGCTGCTGGTGGAGACCACCGGCGAAACCGCGCAAAGCCTCGCCCTGCGCCTTAATTCACCGGTGGTGGTGGTCGATCGAATGGACGGCGACGCCGTGGTGATTGCCGCAGCGGCCAGTAATCCGCACTCCGCCACGCAAAAAGCGATCTATCACCTGCAGCAGCAGGGAAAACGCGTTTTGCAGAGTGCGGATTATCCCGGTCTGCTGATCTGGCGCACCGTGGCGATGATCATCAACGAAGCGCTGGATGCCCTGCAGAAAGGGGTGGCCAGCGAGCAGGATATCGACACCGCGATGCGCCTCGGCGTGAACTATCCCGTCGGGCCTATTGCCTGGGGGGAACGTCTGGGCTGGCAGCGCCTGCTGATTCTGCTGGAAAACCTGCAACGCCACTACGGCGAAGAACGTTATCGCCCCTGTTCACTGCTGCGCCAGCGTGCGCTTCTGGAGAGTAGCTATGAGTCATAACGCCTGGCACAACGCCCGCGCCATGTATGAAAACGATGCCTGCGCCCAGGCGCTTGGGATCGACATTATCGAGATGGACGAGGGCTACGCGGTGCTGACCATGACCATCACGCCGCAGATGCTCAACGGCCACAAAACCTGCCACGGTGGCCAGCTGTTCTCGCTGGCGGATACGGCGTTCGCCTACGCCTGCAACAGCCAGGGGCTGGCGGCGGTGGCCTCGGCGTGCTCCATTGATTTTCTGCGCCCTGGGTTTGCCGGAGACAAGCTGACCGCCAGCGCCCGCGTGAAACATCAGGGCAAACTGACCGGCGTGTACGACATCGAAATTACTAACCAACAACAAAAAACAGTCGCCTTGTTCCGCGGTAAATCGCACCGCATTGGCGGCAGTGTGACAGGAGAAGCCTGATGCGTGATGCATTTATCTGTGATGGTGTTCGTACCCCGGTGGGGCGTTATGGCGGTGCGTTGTCTGGCGTGCGCGCAGACGATCTGGCGGCCGTCCCGCTGCGCGCGCTGCTGGCGCGTTATCCGCACCTGGATGCAGAACGTATTGACGATGTGATTTTCGGCTGCGCAAACCAGGCCGGGGAAGATAACCGCAACGTGGCGCGCATGGCCGCGCTGCTGGCGGGCTTACCGCAGACGGTGTCGGGCACGACCATCAACCGTCTGTGCGGTTCCGGACTGGACGCCGTGGGGTTTGCGGCGCGCGCAATTAAAGCGGGCGATGCGGATCTGCTGATCGCCGGTGGCGTTGAATCCATGTCCCGTGCACCGTTTGTGATGGGCAAAGCCACCACGCCTTTCCAGCGTCAGGCGGAAATGTACGACACCACCATTGGCTGGCGATTTGTGAATCCGCTCATGCATCAGCAATTCGGAACTGACAGCATGCCCGAAACGGCAGAGAATGTAGCTGAATTGTTAAATATTAGCCGCGCTGATCAGGACGCGTTTGCACTGCGCAGCCAACAGCGTACCGCGCAGGCGCAGCAGAACGGCATTCTGGCGCAGGAGATCGTGCCGGTGAGCGTGGCGGGCAAAAAGGGCGTTGTCACCGAAGTGCGGGTGGATGAACATCCCCGCGCCGACACCACCTTAGCGCAGCTTTCCGCCCTCAAAACCCCGTTTCGTAAAAACGGCGTCGTGACGGCCGGGAACGCATCGGGGGTGAACGACGGTGCGGCAGCGCTGATTATTGCCAGCCGTGAGATGGCGCAGCAGCAGGGGTTAACCCCGCGTGCGCGCATCGTGGCGATGGCCAGTGCCGGCGTCGAACCGCGACTGATGGGGCTTGGCCCGGTTCCGGCCACACGCAAAGTGCTGGAGCGCGCGGGTCTGAGCATTAACGATATGGACGTGATTGAGCTGAACGAAGCGTTTGCATCGCAGGCTCTGGGCGTGTTGCGTCAGCTGGGGTTAGCGGATGATGCCGCGCACGTAAACCCGAACGGCGGCGCGATTGCCCTGGGCCATCCGCTGGGGATGAGCGGCGCACGACTGGTGCTGGCGGCCAGCAATGAATTACATCGACGCAACGGGCGCTACGCGCTTTGTACGATGTGCATCGGTGTGGGCCAGGGCATTGCCCTGATCCTGGAGCGTGTTTGAGCAAAACTACCTGCGAGTACCCTACAAAATGACAACGACAACAACACAACTTGATGCCATTGAAACAGCCTCGGTGGACGAATTACAGGCGCTGCAAACTGAACGCCTGAAGTGGACGCTGAAGCATGCTTATAACAATGTACCTATGTACAAACGCAAATTCGACGCTGCGTGCGTGCATCCTGACGATTTCAAAGAGCTGTCCGATCTCAATAAATTCCCCTGCACGACCAAGCAGGATCTGCGGGATAACTACCCGTTCGATACCTTCGCGGTGCCGATGGAGCAGGTGGTGCGCATTCACGCCTCGTCCGGCACCACCGGTAAACCGACGGTGGTCGGCTACACCCAAAATGATATCGACAACTGGGCCAATATCGTGGCCCGTTCCCTGCGCGCGGCCGGTGGCACCGCGAAAGACAAAATTCACGTGGCCTATGGCTACGGTTTATTTACCGGCGGGCTGGGTGCGCACTATGGCGCTGAACGGTTAGGCGCGACGGTGATCCCGATGTCCGGCGGGCAGACGGAGAAACAGGCGCAGCTGATCCGCGATTTCCAGCCGGATATGATCATGGTAACGCCGTCCTACTGCCTGAATCTGATTGAAGAGCTGGAGCGCCAGATGGGTGGCGACGCCAGCCAATGCTCTCTGCGCGTCGGCGTGTTTGGCGCAGAGCCATGGACGATGGCGATGCGCCATGAAATTGAGCGACGACTGGGGATTACCGCGCTGGATATTTACGGCCTGTCAGAGGTGATGGGACCGGGCGTGGCGATGGAGTGCATCGACACCGCCGACGGCCCGACCATCTGGGAAGATCACTTCTATCCGGAGATCGTCAACCCGAACGACGGTACACCTCTGGCCGACGGCGAGCAGGGCGAACTGCTGTTCACCACTCTGACCAAAGAGGCGCTGCCGGTGATCCGCTATCGCACCCGCGACCTGACGCGACTGCTGCCGGGGACGGCGCGCACCATGCGCCGTATGGATCGTATCAGCGGGCGCAGCGATGACATGCTGATTATTCGCGGGGTGAACGTCTTCCCGTCACAGCTGGAGGAGGAGATCGTCAAGTTTGAGCATCTGTCGCCGCACTACCAGCTGGAAGTGAACCGTCGCGGGCATCTTGATTCACTTTCGGTAAAAGTCGAGCTGAAAGAGAGCAGCCTGGTGCTGAGCCACGAGCAGCGCTGCCAGGTGTGTCATCAGCTGCGTCATCGCATTAAATCGATGGTCGGGATCTCGACGGACGTGACGATTGTGAATTGCGGCAGTATCCCACGCTCCGAAGGCAAAGCCTGCCGGGTGTTTGATCTGCGCAAGGTGGCGGCTAACGGTTAACCCTCCGCCCGGCCTATAAACTATCGTAGGCCGGGCAAGCGCAGCGCTGCGCGGTATCTGTGTGCTATGATTCATCCAGGACAAAAATCACAACAGAATGAATCAGATGAGTAAACTCGATACTTTTATTCAGCACGCCGTCAGCTCTGTGCCCATCAGCGGAACGTCGCTGATTTCATCCTTATATGGCGATTCGCTCTCGCACCGTGGCGGTGAAATCTGGCTCGGGAGCCTGGCTGCGCTGCTGGAAGGGATGGGATTTGGCGAGCGCTTTGTGCGTACCGCGCTGTTTCGCCTGAATAAAGAGGGCTGGCTGGATGTCTCCCGAATTGGCAGGCGCAGTTTTTATCGTCTGAGCGATAAGGGGCTGCGGTTAACCCGTCGCGCAGAGAACAAAATTTACCGCGCTGAACTACCGGCGTGGGACGGAAAATGGCTGTTATTGCTCTCGGAAGGGCTGGATAAAAATACCCTCGCCGATGTGAAAAAACAGCTCATCTGGCAGGGGTTCGGCACGCTGGCCTCCAGCCTGATGGCCTCACCGTCGCAGAAAATGGCCGATGTGCAATCCCTGCTGCATGAAGCGGGTGTGGCCGAAAACGTGATCTGCTTTGAAGCGCACTCTCCGCTGGCGTTGTCGCGTGCGGCGCTGCGCTCCCGCGTGGAAGAGTGCTGGCAGCTCACGGAACAAAACGTGATGTACGAAACCTTTATCGACTCGTTCCGGCCTTTACTCCCTCTGCTGAAAGAGGCGAGAGCCGATGAGCTGACGCCGGAGCGCTGTTTCCAGATCCAGCTGTTGCTGATCCATTTTTATCGCCGCGTGGTGCTGAAAGATCCGCTGCTGCCGGAGGAGCTACTCCCCGCGCACTGGGCCGGGCAAACTGCCCGCCAGCTGTGCATTAACATCTACCAGCGCGTGGCACCGGGTGCCCTGGCGTTTGTCAGTGAAAAAGGGGAAACCTCGGTCGGGGAGCTGCCGGTACCGGGGGCGCTCTATTTCCAGCGCTTTGGCGGCCTGAATATTCCATAACGGAGGAAGAATGCCTGTATATCAAATAGATGGTCTTACACCTGTCGTGCCTGATGAGAGCTACGTTCATCCTACCGCCGTGCTGATTGGCGATGTCATTTTGGGCAAAGGCGTCTACGTCGGGCCGAACGCCAGCCTGCGCGGCGACTTTGGCCGGATTGTGGTAAAAGACGGTGCAAACATTCAGGATAACTGTGTGATGCACGGCTTCCCTGAGCAAGATACGGTGGTGGAAGAGCACGGACATATCGGTCACAGCGCCATTTTGCACGGCTGCGTGATCCGTAAAAATGCGCTGGTCGGCATGAACGCGGTGGTGATGGACGGCGCGGTGATCGGCGAAAACAGCATCGTCGGCGCGGCGGCATTTGTGAAAGCCAAAGCCGAAATGCCCGCCAACTATTTGATTATCGGCAGCCCGGCAAAAGCCATTCGTCAGCTGAGCGATCAGGAGCTCGAATGGAAAAAGCAGGGGACGCGCGAATATCAGGTGCTAGTTGAGCGCTGCAAAATGACCCTGCATCAGGTAGAACCGCTGCGGGAAGTGGAGCCGGGCAGAACGCGTCTGGTTTTTGATGAAAACCTGCGCCCCAAATCCTCGCAAAAGAAATAAAATTTGTCTGTTTATGTCAGGGCAAAATTATTTTCGTCGGCCTTTTCAGGGGCATCGATGATGAACGGTTAAAATAAACATTGCTTATTATGCCCTGCCGTGCATTAATGCCCAGCGTTTACGATTTAAACAAATTTGCCAGCCGAAAGGCCAGAATAAAGGAGCCTTATATGTCTGCAAAAATTATTGGTTTAGTAAAGTGGTTTAACGAAGATAAAGGCTTTGGCTTTATTTCTCCGGTAGACGGCAGCAAAGATGTTTCTGTCAATTTATCTGCGTTGCAGGGCGATAATTTCAACACACTGTTTGAAGGTCAGAAAGTGGAGTTCGTGATGGGCGCTGGCGCGAAAGGCCCGGCTGCCGCTAACGTGGTTCTGCGCGACTAACCTGTTTTGATCTCTGCGAGTCTGCAACCACGATGACGGCGAAAGCCTCAGTAGTCAGAATCGCAGAGGATCAACAAATCAGACTTTTTGGTTGGATTTGAACATTGTGCTGCAGTAAGGGCAAACGAGCAGTGACCCTTTTTGAACGCGCGTATAACTGTGTTCAGAGTCTTTAGTGCAGTTTGGGCAAGGGCATTTAATCAGAAAGTTACGGCGGGCTTTTCCATCTTTGCGATCGGACATAGGCATTTCCTGTGTAATTGGCCTGCTACCATACACGTATCATCCTCAAATAGCTCGCATTCATTTCTGCTGTAAAAAATTAACTTCTCTTCGCATCAAAATCCTGCCAAAAATATTTCAGAATAATTCCGTATAATTATTTGCGGGCGCGTCATGGCGTGGTGGAAATAGGGTGCGGATAAAGAGAGAGGAAAAACCCTCCCACCGGGCGGTGAGAGGGGGAAAATCTTATGCAGCGACCAGGCTGTCGATAGCGGATTTCGCGTCGGTCTGTGCTTTGGTTGCCACTTCCGGACCGTAAGCGATGCCTTCAGCAAAGACAAAGTTTACGTCGGTGATACCGATGAAGCCCAGGAACAGGGTCAGGTACGGTGCAACCAGGTCAGTTGGGGTATCTTTGTGGATACCGCCACGGCTGGAGAGCACGATTGCGCGTTTGCCTTTCACCAGACCTTCCGGACCGTTTTCGGTGTAACGGAAGGTTACGCCAGCACGTGCGACCAGGTCGAAGTAGTTTTTCAGCTGCGTCGGGATGTTGAAGTTGTACATCGGGGCGTTGATCACGATCACGTCGTGCGCCTGCAGCTCAGCAATCAGCTCATCAGACAGCGCCAGCGCTTCCTGCTGACGTGGGGTCAGTGGGGCATCGCTCGGACGCAGCGCGCCAACCAGCTCACCATCCAGTACCGGAATCGGGTTTGCAGCCAGATCGCGAACGGTGATTTCGTCAGCGCTGTGCTGTTCACGCCACTGTTCAACGAAATAATCAGACAGCTGACCAGACTGAGAGTACCCTGCCAGAATACTGGATTTGAGAACTAATACTTTGCTCATGGGTGATTCCTTAAATTGTATTGGATTGGGGGTTTCCCCGTTGCTTGCTGACACTTTATTCACAATCCTGTCGCAGAGATAGCGCAATATATCGAATTCTATGTTCGATTTTTTTGAATAAGGCAGTCAAAGCGGCGGTGTGGTACTCTATAGCAATCATTCAAGTGAGATTTAGCCTGGCAGAGCACTGCCCCCTAACACTATGACAGAACAACTAAAATTAACCTTCCCGATGCTGATGCAACAGCTTGATACGCTGATGCTGCGAGATAAGCAGCGCTTTGCGCGTCGCCTGCACGGCGTTAAAAAGGTTAAAAATCCTGATGCACAACAGGCCATTTACCAGGAGATGGCGAAAGAGATTGAACAGGCAGCAGGGAAAGTCGTGCTGCGCGAAGCGGCGCGACCATCGATTGAATACCCGGAAAACTTGCCTGTCAGTCAGAAAAAACAGGAAATTCTCGAAGCCGTGCGCGATCACCAGGTGGTGATTGTCGCCGGGGAGACTGGCTCCGGTAAAACCACTCAGCTGCCAAAAATCTGTATGGAGCTGGGCCGCGGGATCAAGGGCCTGATCGGTCATACCCAGCCGCGTCGTCTGGCGGCGCGTACGGTGACGAACCGTATCGCCGAAGAGCTGCAAACCGAGCCGGGTGGCTGCATCGGGTACAAGGTGCGCTTCAGCGATCACGTCAGTGACAACACCATGGTCAAACTGATGACCGACGGTATTCTGCTGGCTGAAATCCAGCAGGACCGGCTGCTGATGCAGTACGACACCATCATTATCGATGAAGCCCACGAGCGCAGTCTGAATATTGATTTCCTGCTCGGGTATCTGCGCGAGCTGCTGCCGCGCCGCCCGGATCTGAAAATCATCATTACCTCCGCGACGATCGATCCGGAGCGCTTCTCGCGCCACTTCAACAACGCGCCAATCATTGAAGTCTCTGGCCGCACCTATCCGGTGGAAGTGCGCTATCGCCCGATTGTGGAAGAGGCGGACGACACGGATCGCGACCAGCTGCAGGCCATTTTTGATGCCGTTGACGAGCTGGGCCGCGAAAGCCCCGGCGATATTCTGATCTTTATGAGCGGTGAACGCGAAATCCGCGACACCGCCGATGCGTTGAGCAAGCGCGATCTGCGCCACACGGAGATCCTTCCGCTGTATGCCCGCTTGTCTAACAGCGAGCAGAACCGCGTGTTTCAGGCCCACAGCGGCCGCCGGATTGTGCTGGCGACCAACGTTGCCGAAACCTCACTCACCGTGCCAGGCATTAAGTATGTGATCGATCCGGGTACGGCGCGCATCAGCCGCTACAGCTATCGCACCAAGGTGCAGCGCCTGCCGATTGAGCCGGTTTCACAGGCGTCGGCGAATCAGCGTAAAGGCCGCTGTGGACGTGTGTCGGAAGGGATCTGTATTCGCCTCTATTCCGAAGACGATTTCCTGTCGCGCCCGGAATTTACCGATCCCGAAATTCTGCGAACCAACCTGGCGTCCGTTATCCTGCAAATGACCGCCCTCGGGCTTGGCGATATCGCAGCGTTCCCGTTTGTCGAAGCGCCGGATAAACGCAATATTCAGGACGGCGTGCGCCTGCTCGAAGAGCTGGGGGCGATCACCACCGACGAACAGGCGAACGCCTATAAGCTGACGCCGCTGGGCCGCCAGCTCAGCCAGCTGCCGGTGGACCCGCGTCTGGCGCGCATGGTGCTCGAAGCGCAGAAACATGGCTGCGTACGCGAGGCGATGATCATTACCTCGGCGCTGTCGATTCAGGACCCGCGCGAGCGGCCAATGGACAAAAAGCAGGCGTCCGATGAAAAGCATCAGCGTTTCCACGATAAAGAGTCCGATTTCCTCGCTTTTGTGAATCTGTGGAATTATCTCGGTGAGCAGCAAAAAGCGCTGTCGTCGAACCAGTTCCGCCGCCAGTGTAAGGTCGAGTATCTGAACTATCTGCGTGTACGCGAATGGCAGGATATCTACACCCAGCTGCGGCAGGTGGTGAAAGAGCTGGGCATTCCGGTGAACAGTGAGCCGGCGGAGTATCGCGAGATCCACATGGCGCTGCTGACCGGGCTGCTGTCGCACATCGGTATGAAAGATGCCGATAAGCAGGAATATACCGGCGCGCGCAACGCCCGCTTCTCGATTTTCCCAGGTTCCGGTTTATTCAAGAAACCGCCGAAATGGACTATCGTGGCCGAATTGGTCGAAACCAGCCGTCTGTGGGGACGCATTGCGGCACGTATCGATCCTGAGTGGGTCGAACCTGTCGCGCAGCACCTGCTGAAACGCTCGTACAGTGAACCGCACTGGGAGCGCGCGCAGGGCGCGGTAATGGCGACGGAAAAAGTGACCGTTTACGGCCTGCCGGTCGTGGCGGCGCGTAAGGTGAACTACAGCCTGATCGATCCGGCGCTCTCCCGCGAGCTGTTTATCCGCCATGCGCTGGTGGAAGGCGACTGGCAGACTCGCCACGCCTTCTTCCGCGAAAACCTTAAGCTGCGCGCCGAAGTGGAAGAGCTGGAGCACAAATCCCGTCGTCGCGACATCCTCGTGGACGACGAAGCGCTGTTTGAATTCTACGATCAGCGCATCAGCCATGACGTGGTGTCTGCGCGTCACTTCGACAGCTGGTGGAAAAAGGCCAGCAAAGAGTCACCGGACCTGCTCAACTTTGAAAAGAGCATGCTGATTAAAGAGGGCGCGGAGCAGGTCAGCAAGCTCGACTATCCGAACTTCTGGCATCAGGGCAACCTTAAGCTGCGTCTGACTTACCAGTTTGAACCGGGGGCAGACGCCGACGGCGTGACGGTGCACATTCCGCTGCCGCTGCTGAATCAGGTGGATGAGAGCGGCTTTGAGTGGCAGATCCCCGGCCTGCGCCGCGAACTGGTGATTGCCCTGATCAAATCCCTGCCGAAACCGGTGCGCCGTAATTTTGTTCCGGCCCCGAACTACGCGGAAGCTTTTTTAGGCCGCGTCACGCCGCTGGAATTGCCGCTGCTGGATGCGCTTGAGAAAGAGCTTAGACGCATGACAGGTGTGACCATTGACCGCGAATCCTGGCACTGGGATCAGGTACCCGATCACCTGAAAATCACCTTCCGGGTGGTGGATGATAAAAACAAAAAGCTCAACGAAGGCCGTTCGCTGACGGAGCTGAAAGAGGCGCTGAAAGGCAAAGTGCAGGAGACGCTCTCGGCGGTTGCCGATGACGGTATCGAGCAGAGCGGGCTGCATATCTGGAGTTTTGGCAATCTGCCGAATCACTACGAGCAGAAGCGCGGCAACTACAGAGTGAAGGCCTGGCCGGCGCTGGTGGATGAGCGTGACAGCGTGGCGATCAAGCTGTTTGATAATCCGCTGGAACAACAGCAGGCCATGTGGCGTGGTCTGCGCCGCCTTCTGCTGCTGAACATTCCGTCGCCGATCAAATATCTGCATGAAAAACTGCCGAACAAAGCCAAGCTCGGACTGTACTTCAACCCGTACGGCAAGGTGCTGGATCTGATTGACGACTGCATCTCCTGTGGGGTCGATAAGCTGATAGACGAGGCGGGCGGTCCGGTCTGGACGGAAGAGGGCTTTGCGGCCCTGCACGACAAAGTGCGCGCCGGGCTGAACGACACCGTGGTGACCATCGCTAAACAGGTCGAGCAGATCCTGACGGCGGTCTTTAATATCAACAAACGCCTGAAAGGGCGCGTGGATATGACCATGGCGTTGGCACTGTCTGACGTGAAAGCGCAGATGGGCGGGCTGGTGTATCGCGGGTTTGTCACCGGCAACGGTTTCAAGCGCCTCGGCGATACCCTGCGTTATCTGAATGCGATTGAAAAACGTCTTGAGAAGCTGGCCGTCGATCCGCATCGCGATCGTGCGCAAATGCTGAAAGTGGAGAGTGTTCAGCAGGCGTGGCAGCAGTGGTTAAACAAACTGCCGCCGGCGCGCCGTGAGGACGAGGATGTGCGGGAGATCCGCTGGATGATCGAGGAGCTGCGCGTAAGTTTCTTCGCGCAGCAGCTCGGCACGCCGTATCCGATCTCCGATAAGCGTATTTTGCAGGCGATGGAGCAGATTACGGGGTAGTTTGCAGGCCGGGTTAGGCGTCGCCGCCACCCGGCGGGTCGTAAGACGTGTGTGTTTATCTCCCGGTGGCGCAATGCTTACCGGGCGCTAAACACGGTTCAGCTATTCACCATTGCCAGGGTAAATCCATCCCAACCCTTTACCCCCACGGTTTGCAGCGCGGTGGCCGTGAGGCGAGGGTTTTCCCCGATCATATCGATAAAACGCCGTACGCCCTGTACGCGCTCATCATTGCTTTGCTCATTGATTACCTCGCCGTCACGCACCACGTTATCCCCGATGATCACGGTGCCAGGGCGGGAGTAGCGCAGCGCCCACTCCAGATAGCCCGGATTATTCGGCTTATCGGCATCGATGAAGATCAGGTCAAAAGGGGGGATATCGCCGAAACCTTCAAGCGATTGCAATCCAGGCCCCTCGATAAGCTCAATCTGCGCCTGCAACCCGGCAAGGCGGATATTCTGCCTGGCGGTTTCGGCATGAACAGGGTCGGCCTCAAGGGTGATAATTTTGCCGTCAGGCTGTAACGCGCGCGCCATCCAGATCGTACTGTAAGCACCCAGAGTGCCGATCTCCAGGATGCGCTTTGCCTGCGTCATCTGGACAAATAAAGCCAGTAACTGCCCCTGATTTGCCGCGACGTCATGCTCCGGCAGCCCGGCTCGTTTGTTATTTTCCAGAACGCTTTCCAGCATGCTATCCTGGGGAATAAGAGAAGAAATCATATAGTTATCTACTGCAGACCACGTTTTTTGCATAGACTGACCCCTTAGTTTTTCTCAGACCACCCGCCGCCCAGCGCCTTATACAAATCAATCTGCGCCAGCAGCAGATTATTTTTCACCTGTACCACATTCGTTTGCACCGAGAACAGCGTGCGCTGGGCGTCCAGCACGTCCAGATAGGAGGAGTAGCCGTTGCGATAACGGTTTTGCGCGATGCGCAGCGTCTCCTGGGCCACATCCTGCTGCGCCATTAACTCCGTCAGCTGCTCCTGATAGCGCGTGATCGCATCCAGACTGTCGTTTACTTCACGGAACGCATTGCGCACGGTTTTTTCATAGCTGTACAGCGCCTGATTACGCTGGGACTGAGAGATATCCACCTGCGCGTTCAGCGCCTGGCGGTTCAGCAGCGGTGCCAGGATGCTGCCGCCGAGACTCCAGAGCTGCAGCGGGTTGTCGAGCAAACCGGGCAGCGTGCGATCCTGTATCGATCCTGTGGCGGTGAGGTTGATCGACGGCAGCAGGCTGGCGCGGGAGGCGGCGAGCGTGGCATCGGCGGCGATCAACTGGCGTTCCGCCTGCACAATGTCCGGGCGGCGATTGAGTAACGTCGACGGCAGCTGCGACGGCAACGGCAGCGGCGTGAGCGTGCTGAAACTGTCGCTGCGCGCCACTGCACCGGGATTCGCACCCAGAAGCTGGCTGAGCGCGTTTTCCTGCATGGCGATCTGATGCTGGAGCAGCGGGATCTGCGCGCGCGTCGAACGCAGCTCGGAATCCGACTGCATGAGCTCCAGGCGCGAGCTGTAGCCTGTTTCGAACTGGCGTTTGGCCAGAGCCAGCGCATCTTCCCGTGATTTCACCGTGGACTGGGTGACGCGCAACTGCTCATCAAGAGAAAGCAGGGTGACATAGCCCGAGGCCACCGACGAGGCGACGGTCAGATCCGCCGCGGCAGCCGCCGCTTTTTGCGCCTCCAGCGTTGCCTCGGCGGCATTCGCGGTGCTGCGATTGACGCCCCAGATATCCACATCGTAGCTGGCAGTGAGACTTCCCTTATACAAAGTGCTGTAGACAGGCAGGCCGGTCGCAGCTGACTGGGCACGGGCGCGGGTGCCGCTTACCCCCGCATCCAGGGAGGGGAACAGACTGCTGTCGGCAGCATAGACCTGCGCCTGATATTCGTTGATCCGCTCGCGGGCGATCAGCACGTCGCTGTTATTTTGCAGCGCCTGATCCACGTAGCGATTGAGATGATTATCGTGAAAATTGCGCCACCACAGCTGCTCTGCTGGGCTGGTCGGGCCACGGGTTTCGCGCCACTCGGCGGGGATGTGCAGCGTGCTTTTGGCTGGCGCGACATCCACCGACTGACAACCTGCCAGCCACAGCGCACCCAGCATGCAGACGACGGGGCGAAGCGTCATTGTTTCGCCTCCCGCGTGTCGATGTTCACCTGAACGGACATGCCAGGGCGCAGCAGGGCGGACTCTTCGGGCTTGCCGAGCACTTCGATGCGCACCGGGATACGCTGGGCAATTTTCACAAAGTTACCCGTGGCGTTATCCGGCGTGATGGCGCTGAACTCGACGCCGGTCGCCGGAGAGATACTCTGCACGCGGCCCTGATAGCGTTTGCCGTTCAGGGCGTCGACGGTAAAGGTGACGGGCTGTCCAACGCGCAGGTCCGCGAGCTGTGTCTCTTTAATATTGGCGATCACCCAGTGCTGCGGTGGCACCAGGGTAGTGAGATGGGTTCCGGCGGTGACGTAGGCGCCGAGTCGCACGGCAATTTGCCCGAGCTGACCGTCGCGCGGGGCGACAATCCGCGTGTTCTGCAAATCAATTTGCGCCAGCTCCAGCGCGGCTTTTGCGCTCTCGACGTCGGCCTCCAGCGAGCCGCGATTGACGATGACCGTCTGCAGGTCCTGACGCGACATCTCAAGCGTCGCTTTGGCCTGCTCAATATCGGCGCTGCCCTGAGCAGCGCTGGCGAGCGCCGCATCGCGTTCGCGAATCGACAGGGAGCCGTCGGCGGTCAGATCGTTAACGCGCTTTAAATCCGCCTGCGTTTTCACACTCTGGGCGCGCGCGTTTTTTAGCGCCGCATCGTTACGGGCAATCACCGCTTCGGCGCTTTTGCGCTGTTGCAGATTATTGTTCAGCGCCGCCATTTTCATTGCCAGCTGCGCCTGCGCCTGATGCACGCGCTGGCGATAGATGCGGTCATCAATTTGCAGCAGCAGATCGCCTTTTTTGACCTGCACGAAATCCTGCACCTTTACCTCGGTGATATAGCCGTTAACCTGCGGGCTGATAAAGGTGGTCTGCCCGCGCACATAGGCGTTATCCGTGAACTGACTGTGGCGGGTAAAGGGCGGCAGTTGCCAGGCGTAGAGGATCACCAGCACCCCGACAATCCCTATCGCCGCTGCGGTAAAAATGGAAACAATGCGCAAATTATTGCGGGTAGTGGCCTGCTCTTTGGCGGCATCCTGCTGACTCATAATCTCTCCGGAGGTAATGCGCTGTTCATTCTCGGTTTTCTTCCATTATTTGGTGCCCGTGGCGTGTTTTAGCGCCAGACGGGCGGTGATTCTCAGGCGCAGCAAGCGCCACAAAATCCACACCAGCGTGGCGGTGGCAATGCCTGCGGTCAGCAGATAAGTATCGTTATAGGCCAGAATATTGGCTTCCAGCGTCGTGACAGTTTGCAGCTGCGTGACGGCCTGGGTGTTAAGCAGGGCGCTGTCGCCAATCAGGTTCTGATACATCTGGGTGTAAATCTGTAGCCGCTCGTTGACCAGCGGATTGAGCGTGGTGAGTTGATCGGCCAGTAAGTTCGAATGGTATTTCTCGCGCCAGGTCTGAAAGGTGCCGAGGATGGCGGAACCCAGCAGGCCGCCGACGTTCTGGCTCATGCCAAACAGCACCGAGAAGCTGACCAGATTGCGCGGATCGGCAATCACACCGCCAATACCCGCCAGCATCGCCGGGGCGAGGAAAAATGCGCTGCCAAAGCCGAGCAAAAACTGGCTCAGCATCAGCTGGTTCGGGCGCGTCAGATTGTTCGACTGGCTGTCCAGCAGCGACGCGACAATCATCAGTACCAGCGAGGTGACTATCGGCCAGGCCAGTCTGGTGGGTTTGATGGTCAGGCAGCTGGCGACTATGCCGCAGACAATCCCGGCGAGGATCGACCAGGCCAGATGCGTCATCTGTTCATTCTGCAGGCCGACGTACTGTAGCCAGCCGATCACCCCGGTGTTTTGCTCCGCCAGCACGATGCGGATGAGCAGCATAATCAACCCCAGGCGCAGAATACTGCCGCTGGAGAGCCAGCGGGTATTGAGCAGGGGGTTGCTGCGGTTATGCTCGAAAACGATGGCCGAGAGGATCAGCACCAGCGACAGAGCCAGCGACCAGCCAATCCACGGCGCTTCAAACCACCAGTCGAGCCGCCCCAGCGAGAGCACCGCGCACAGCAGCGCCATACCGGGTGCCAGCAGGAAGAAGGTGATGAAATCTTTCTTTTCGAACACTTTACGGCGGTCGCCCGGCGGGAGTTTCAGCGCAATCACGCAGCCGAGCGAAATCAGCGCCAGACCGAGTTCAAAAAAGTACAGCCCGCGCCATTCATCGAGCTGGAGCAGCTCCGTCGAAAACAGTCGCGCAATGGGGATCGCCAGCGACGACCCGGTGATACCGATGGTCAGCGCTTTCAGGCGATGTTTCGCCGGCCAGGCCTGAATCTGATAGTAAATCCCCAGTGAACTCAAGGCGGCGGCCACCATGCCGTGGGCGGCGCGCACCATCAGCGCCGAGCTGAGATCGTTAACGAACAGGTGGAAAAACGTCACCAGCACATACAGCACCAGAAACCCTTCCGTAAACGCGCGCAGCCCGAACTGCTGGCGAAACTTCACCAATAGCAGATTGATCGAGACGTTGGTCATCACGTAAACGGCAGGGAGCCAGGCGATCTCCGTCGACCAGACGGCGAATGTCCCCTGCAGATTTTGCAGGTTGGCGGCAACCATCGCGTTGCCAAGCGCTCCCGTCAGGCAAACCAGTAAACCGACCACGCCGTAGGCCACTCTTTTCGGTGTGCTGTGCAGCGGTGTGGAAGGGGACCCCAGCAGGGCGGGTTTTTCATGTGGCTGCCACTCGCGAGGAGCATAAGGATCGCGTTGAGGCAGGCGCATAACGTCGGTTACCTTTGGAAAAGTTGAATAGTTAGTGGGCTAAGGATTCTACCTGTGGCAGAAATCATAATTCAAGTGAATATGAAATAGTTCATTAAATCAAATATGATTGCCCTCAACTGCGGTATCGTGCGGGCGGCTTTCGGAGAGATCCTCTGTTTCACAACCTCATACGCGCTACCCTGAAAGTAACCTGATGTAAGGAGGTAACGATGACGCTGACACTTTTTCCCTGCCTGCCCGAGACCACGCTGGCGGCGGTTAACACGGTGGGCAACTGGCTGGCGCAGGACGATAACCCGCGCGACCAGCCCTTTGACGCAGTGATCCTTGCCGGGAATGCGGTGATCCCGACCATTGACGCCGCCTGTCGGGTCGCGTCTGAACAGGCGATCCCATTGCTAATTAGCGGCGGTATCGGCCACTCGACGACGTTTCTGTACGCGGCGACGGCGCGCCACCCGCGCTATAACACGGTGCCGACCACCGGACGCGCCGAGGCGGCGATTCTGGCGGATATCGCACGTCAGTTCTGGCACATTCCTGACGACCGTATTCTGATTGACGACCAGTCCACCAACTGCGGTGAAAATGCGCGCTTTAGCTGGAACCTGCTGAAGCAGCACGCACCCATCCCGCAACGCATTCTCGTGGTACAGGACCCGACCATGCAGCGGCGCACGATGGCGACCTTTGCCAGAGTGTGCCGTGACGAGCGCGAGTCGCCGCACTTCATCAGCCATCCGGGGATCACTCCGCATCTGCAAAACAGCGAAAACGGCCTGGTGTTTAGTGGCGGCGGGGAGGGGCTTTGGCCGGTTGAGCGTTATCTGTCGTTGGTGCTGGGTGAACTCCCGCGCCTGCGGGACGACGCGAACGGCTACGGCCCGGCGGGGCGGGACTTTATCGCTCACGTCGAGATCCCGCCTGATGTGGAAGCCGCGTGGCAGATTTTGCGCCACGACACCACTCTCACCGACGCGCTGGTCAGTCGCTCTCTGCTGTAAGTGATGCCCGTTTGCGAACCCTCTGTCGCAAACGGGCATTTTATGTTGCCGGTCTGTAATGTCATTGTTTTGCTGACCCGTTTCTTTTTTGAGATATCTCACAAAAACAGCGCGATACGATAGGCAACCTGACGCCTGATTGTAATTTTTAACATTAATTTTACTTGTTAAAAACAGTGCAATTACAGGAGCAGGTCATGACAGTACCCGTACAACATCCTATGTATATCGATGGACAGTTTGTTGCCTGGCAAGGTGAAACCTGGATTGATGTGACTAATCCCGCCACCGAAGAGGTCATTTCCCGTATTCCCGATGGGCGCGCCGAAGACGCCCGCAAAGCGATAGAGGCAGCTGATCGCGCGCAGGCCGGCTGGGAAGCGCTCCCGGCGATTGAACGCGCCAACTGGCTGCGCAAAATTTCCGCCGGTATTCGCGAGCGCGCCAGTGAGATCAGCGCCCTGATCGTGGCCGAAGGTGGCAAAATTCAGCAGCTGGCCGACGTGGAGGTCAGTTTCACCGCCGATTACATCGACTATATGGCCGAATGGGCGCGCCGCTACGAAGGGGAGATTCTGCAGAGCGACCGTCCGGGCGAGAACATTCTGGTGTTTAAACGTGCGCTGGGCGTAACGACCGGCATCCTGCCGTGGAATTTCCCGTTCTTCCTGATTGCCCGCAAGCTGGCACCTGCGCTGCTGACGGGCAACACCATCGTCATCAAACCGAGCGAATTCACGCCAAATAATGCGATTGCGTTTGCCAAAATCGTCGATGACATCGGACTGCCAAAAGGGGTCTTTAACCTGGTGCTTGGGCGCGGCGAAACCGTCGGGCAGGAGCTGGCGGGCAACCCGAAAGTGGCGATGGTGAGCATGACCGGCAGCGTCACCGCCGGGGAGAAAATCATGACCGCAGCGGCGAAAAACATCACCAAAGTGTGCCTGGAGCTGGGCGGCAAAGCGCCTGCTATCGTGATGGATGACGCTGATCTTGAGCTGGCGGTGAAAGCGATTGTCGATTCGCGCGTCATTAACACCGGGCAGGTCTGTAATTGCGCTGAGCGCGTGTATGTGCAAAAAGGCATTTACGACCGCTTCGTGAACCGTCTGGGTGAAGCGATGAAAGCGGTGCAGTTTGGCAATCCGGCCGAGCGGAATGATATTGCGATGGGCCCGCTGATTAACGCCGCTGCCCTTGAGCGTGTGGAACAAAAAGTGGCGCGCGCGGTGCAGGAAGGGGCCAGAGTGGCGCTGGGTGGCAAAGCGGTGGAAGGTAAAGGCTATTTTTATCCGCCGACGCTGCTGCTGGATGTGCGCCAGGAGATGACCATCATGCATGAAGAGACCTTCGGGCCGGTACTGCCGGTGGTGGCGTTTGATTCTCTGGATGAGGCGCTGGCGATGGCTAACGACAGTGAGTATGGCCTGACCTCGTCCATTTACACGCAAAATCTGAATGTAGCGATGCAAGCGATCAAAGGGCTGAAGTTCGGCGAGACCTACATCAACCGCGAGAACTTTGAAGCGATGCAGGGCTTCCATGCGGGCTGGCGGAAATCGGGTATCGGCGGGGCAGACGGGAAACACGGCCTGCATGAATATCTGCAAACCCAGGTGGTGTATCTGCAGTCGTAATTTTGCGATACGCGGGCAGCCTGGCTGCCCGCTGTAAATCAGAGTGCGGCGAACTTATCCAGCGTGCGCACCAGCTGGGTGACGAAGCCGTATTCGTTGTCATACCAGGCGACGGTTTTTACCAGCTGCAGGTCGCCCGCCTCGGACACTTCTGTCTGAGTGGCATCAAAGATCGAGCCAAAGTGCGAGCCGATCACATCGGAAGAGACGATCTCCTCGTCCGTATACCCAAAAGAGTCGTTGCCTTCGGTCGCTTTTTTTAGCGCGGCGTGAATCTCATCTACCGTCACTTTTTTCTCCAGAATCGAGACCAGTTCTGTCACCGATCCGGTTTTCACCGGTACGCGCTGGGCGTGACCTTTGAGCTTGCCGCTGAGCGCCGGGATCACCAGCCCAATCGCTTTTGCCGCCCCGGTGGTGTGCGGAATAATGTTCTCCGCCGCCGCGCGTGAGGCGCGCAGATCTTTCCCGCGCGGCCCGTCGACCAGGGCCTGAGTGCCGGTATAGGCGTGGATGGTGGTCATAGTCCCGACTTTAATCCCAAAGGCGTCGTGCAGTGCTTTCGCCATCGGCGCCAGGCAGTTAGTGGTGCAGGAGGCCACCGAGATAATGGTGTCGCTGGCGTCAATCGTGTCGTCGTTGACGTTAAAGACGATGGTTTTCATCTCGCCTGCAGGCGCGGAGATGAGCACTTTTTTCGCCCCGGCGTCCAGGTGGGCTTTGGACTTTTCTTCCGAGGTGTAAAAACCGGTACATTCAACCACAAGATCGACGCCCGCCGTGGTCCATAGAATGTGTTTGGCCTCTTTTTCAGCGTACACGGAGATGGATTTGCCATCCACAATCAGGGAATCTTCGGTGAAATCGACGCTCCAGGGGAAGGGACCGTAATTCGAGTCATGCTTTAGCAGATACGCCAGCACCTTGGGGGAGGTGAGGTCGTTAATGGCGACGACGGTGTTGCTGTCCTGAGTTTCAAGCAGACGGCGCAGGACGAGGCGTCCGATGCGACCAAAACCATTAATGCCAATTTTACTCATGGTTGACTCCTGTATGAACTGAACGATGCGACAGTTTGAAAACTCCTCCAGGCTTAGACCATGTCGGCGGGTGAGGCAATTGAAGATGATTCATGAGCAGGCGAAGTTTTTGAAAACCCATAAAGAAAAGTTAATGAATTTTTAAGGAAAGCCCGTTATGTTGACCCTTTGTTCGACCTTTTCCAGGAAATCATATGCGTAATAAATATACTGGCCTGCAAATTGGCATTCACTGGCTGGTGTTTCTTCTGGTTATCGTGGCTTACGCGGCGATGGAGCTGCGAGGATTCTTCCCACGCAGCGCGCGTCCGGTAATTAATATGATTCATGTTTCCTGCGGGATTTCGATCCTGGTATTGATGGTGGCGCGTCTGCTGGTACGCCTGAAATTCCCGGCACCGCCGATTCAGCCTAAGCCAAAACCGATGATCACCGGGATGTCACATCTGGGGCATCTGGTGGTGTATCTACTGTTTATTGCTTTGCCATTAATTGGCCTGGTGATGATGTACAACCGCGGCAACCCGTGGCTGGCCTTTGGCCTGGTGATGCCCCATGCGGCAGAAGCGAATTTCGATCTGGTGGACAGCCTGAAGGCGTGGCACGTGACGCTTGCGAATATCGGCTATTTCGTCATCGGCATTCACGCTTTTGCGGCGTTGCTGCATCACTATTACTGGAAGGACAACACGCTGCTGCGCATGATGCCGAAAAAGCGTTCCTGATAATCTTTCCTGCCTGTCCCAAACCCGCTCTCGTCAGCGGGTTTTTTGTGTTTATTTCCGACATCAATCCATAAAAAGAGCCATTCCAGTTAAGCGAATAAACATTCGTTCTTAAGGTGAGCTTTAACCCAATGATTTGCTTTAAGTCTGTTGTATTTCAGTCATGAATATATCCATGACAAACGCAGGGTGAACGATTATAAATGCACTATCCACCACGGACAGGGTGTATCCAAATCTGCAGTGCTGTGTGTTTACGGGACCTGACCGATGTCGGCAGGTTCCCGGATTTTCCCTGGTACTTCAAATGAGCGCTCTTCAACGCCTTCCTAAAGTACAAAATTTACTTAAGTCGAATTATTTGATGTCTCGAGCCGCAACAGATTGCACCTTCCAGCGCCCATTTTCTCTGACCATGCAGTCAATAATAGTATGAGCCTTGTTTTTGCCGAACGCGATATAGATGTTGACGCAAATCGGATCGGTGTCTACTGAAACGACGTTAATATTATCGGGCCAATCTTCACCAATATCCTGCGCTTTAAGAAAAAAGTCTGCATCATAAAATGGTTCATCATCATAATCTTGATCTTGCGTATGACGTAGTTTCTGCATTGTGGATGCAGTAACATAACGATCAATTTCATGATTGTCAGTGATAGGAAAGTGATTTTCGCTAATCTGAGTAACATACCATTTATTAAATGCAGCGGCCTGGGTAGCCGCATCGTGAGTATTTGCGAGAACTGACGTCGTGATCATTAACAGCGATAATAAACTTTTCATGTTAATAGTGCCTGTAAAGCTTGAAAGCTGGCTTTAATTCTCTATAGCGTGGGCCGGGGTACATTCCATGTTGGATAAAGTCAGAGTACCAGGTGCCAGAGCCATCATAAATACATGCGTGACCGTGCTGGTTTTCCCCGGGGAGGGCGTCAATGACAGCAACATCTCCCTCAATAGGTGTGCCGTACACCTGACTGAATCCAGCCATTTCAAGTGAGTGCCCGAAATACATGGCATCGGCACCATTAATCTTAACTCCTCCTGCCCGAATTGCAGCGGCTACTGCACGTGCGCAATAACCCGTACTATGGAGGTGTTATTGCTGACGAGCATAGGTCACTGCGACGTGTTTAGACCATATCATTTTCAATATCCTTATTATTGAAGAAGAAATGAGTCATGTTTTACGCCTGTTTCGAATGTTATTTTGTAATACATGGTTAAGTGATGTTAACCATTACTTGTGTACGTTATAAAAATAAATCAACTATTTGCAGATATAATGTTAGTTGGCGTTCTACGGTTTTAAATTTTAGGCTTCATTCAGGATTAAGTGAAATATGAAGGACCGCGTTAATGAGTCACCTGGTATTACTATCGCTTAGTGCCTCAAATCCCTTGTTTACATGGATACCTGAAAGTAGTTACTATACCCCCCTACAGTATCCATGAGGAGGGCGTATGCCTCATTCACCCGAAGACAAAAAACGCGTACTGACTCGCGTGCGGCGCATTCGGGGGCAGGTTGATGCCCTTGAACGTGCGCTGGAGTCCGGCGAACCCTGCCTTGCCATCCTGCAGCAAATCGCGGCGGTTCGCGGTGCGGCGAACGGTTTGATGGGCGAGATGGTCGAAATTCACCTTAAAGATGAGCTGGTGACGGGCGAAACCACCGCCGACCAGCGTGCGGTTCGCATGGCGGAAGTCGGTCATTTGCTACGCTCCTATCTAAAATAAAACACTGGCATCACATAAAGGAAAGCAATATGAAATCACGTGCAGCTGTCGCATTTGGCCCCGGCCAGCCGTTGAAAATCGTCGAAATTGACGTTGCGCCGCCGAAGAAGGGCGAAGTGCTGATCAAAATCACCCATACGGGCGTGTGCCACACCGATGCCTTTACCCTGTCGGGTGACGATCCGGAAGGCGTCTTCCCGGCGGTATTAGGCCATGAAGGCGGTGGCGTGGTAGTGGAAGTCGGTGAAGGCGTCAGCAGCCTGAAGCCGGGCGATCATGTTATTCCTCTGTACACCGCCGAATGTGGCGAGTGTAAGTTCTGTAAATCCGGTAAAACCAACCTCTGTCAGGCCGTTCGCGCCACGCAGGGCAAAGGCCTGATGCCTGATGGCACCACGCGTTTCTCTTACAACGGTGAGCCGATTTATCACTATATGGGCACCAGTACCTTCAGCGAATACACCGTTTGTGCGGAGATTTCCCTGGCGAAAGTGAATCCACAGGCACCGCTGGATAAAGTCTGCCTGCTGGGCTGCGGCGTGACCACCGGTATCGGCGCGGTACACAACACGGCGAAAGTGAAAGAGGGCGACACCGTGGCGGTGTTTGGTCTCGGCGGGATCGGTCTGGCGGTGATTCAGGGCGCGGTACAGGCGAAAGCCGGGCGCATCCTCGCAGTCGATACCAACCCGGAGAAATTCAAACTGGCCGGTGAAATGGGCGCAACAGATTTCATCAACCCGAAAGACTACGACAAACCGGTTCAGGATGTGATTGTTGAACTGACTGACGGCGGCGTGGATTTCAGCTTTGAATGTATCGGCAACGTGAATGTCATGCGCTCTGCGCTGGAATGCTGCCACAAAGGCTGGGGCGAGAGCATCATTATCGGCGTGGCAGGGGCGGGTCAGGAGATCAAAACCCGTCCATTCCAGCTGGTGACCGGGCGCGTCTGGCGCGGCTCCGCATTTGGCGGCGTAAAAGGGCGCACCCAGCTGCCTGGGATGGTCGAGGATGCAATGGCCGGGAAAATCAATCTCGACCCGTTCATTACCCACCGTCTGCCGCTTGAGCAGATCAACGAAGCCTTCGATCTGATGCACGAAGGAAAGTCGATCCGCACCGTCATACATTTCGGCAGCAACTAATTATTCTGCCAGCGGTTTTTTGCCGCTGGCCCTTCCTGCATATTCTTCTCTAAAGTGTGACCTGTCTGGCGCTTTTAGCCATAAGCAAATTTCCTGCCGTGCCGATGACTATTTTACAGGCGTGTTTTTCACGCATTTACCTATAAAGAGAGTCGACGGTCATGGACAACACAAAAACGATGCGCAGCCCGCAAACGCTGAGCTTCCTGCATCATATCCGGCTGGTTCCGCTGTTTTCCTCAATTCTCGGTGGCATCATTTTGTTATTCGCATTGAGTTCGGCTCTGGCGGGGTATTTCCTGCTGCAGGCTGACACGGATCTGCAGGATGTCACGTCAGAAATCCAGGTACGTACGGGGCTGTCGAATAGCTCGAACCATTTACGCACGGCGCGCATCAATATGATCCATGCCGGTGCGGCCAGCCGTATCGCTGAGATGGACGCGATGAAGCAAAACATCGCTGAAGCCGAGACGCGTATTAAGCAGTCGCAGGAGAGCTTCGCCGCCTATATGAATCGTGCCGTGCGCACGCCTGCGGACGAAGCGCTGGATGGCGAGCTGAAAACCCGCTTTGATGCCTATATCACCGGCCTGCAGCCGATGTTGAAATACGCCAAAAACGGCATGTTTGAAGCCATCATTAATCACGAAAATGAATCTGCGCGCCCGCTGGACGATGGCTACAACGAAATCCTGCTGAAGGCGATTAAGATCCGTACCGATCGCGCGAATGCCCTCACGACGGACGCTCACAAGCGTACTCAGCTTGGCCTGATGTTTATGGTCGGCGCCTTTGCGCTGGCGCTGGTGCTGACCGCGATGACCTTCGTGGTACTGCGCCGCACGGTGATTCATCCGCTGCAACGCGCTGCCCGCCGCATCGAACAGATTGCGAAGGGGGATTTGACCATGGCGGACGACCTGACCGGTCGCAGCGAGATCGGGCGTTTAACCCGCGATCTGCAAACCATGCAGCACTCGCTGGTGAATACCGTCGGGACAGTTCGCCAGGGCGCGGAGCAGATTTACCGTGGCACCAGCGAGATTTCTGCCGGTAACACCGATCTCTCTTCCCGCACCGAACAGCAGGCGGCGGCCATCGAACAGACCGCTGCCAGCATGGAAGAGCTGACGGCGACCGTGAAACAGAACGCCGATAACGCCCATCATGCGAGCAAACTGGCGGAAGACGCTTCCGGGAAAGCCAGCCGTGGCGGCCAGATGGTCTCTGGCGTGGTGAAAACCATGAGCAATATCTCTACCAGCTCGAAGAAAATCTCGGAAATCACGGCGGTGATCAACAGCATCGCTTTCCAGACCAACATCCTGGCCCTTAACGCCGCCGTGGAAGCAGCCCGTGCGGGTGAGCAGGGGCGCGGATTTGCCGTGGTCGCCAGCGAAGTGCGTACGCTGGCAAGCCGCAGCGCCAATGCGGCAAAAGAGATTGAAGGCCTGATTAATGAATCCGTCACCCTGATCGACCAGGGTTCCGGCGAAGTGGTTGCCGCGGGGAATACCATGAATGAAATCGTTGAAGCCGTGAAACGCGTCACCGATATCATGCTGGAGATCGCCGCAGCCTCCGACGAACAGAGCCGGGGTATCGTGCAGGTGAGCCAGGCGATCTCTGAGATGGATAAAGTAACCCAGCAGAACGCCTCGCTGGTGGAGGAAGCCTCTGCGGCGGCGGCATCGCTGGAAGAACAGGGTGCTCGTCTGACCGAAGCCGTGGGCGCGTTCCGTCTTAACGGCACAACCGCCAGTCGCGGGAATAAAGCGGCGCCGGCCACCCAGCCTGCGCCATTGCGTCAGGCGGTGGTTGACGGTGGGGATAACTGGGAAACATTCTGAGTGGGTGACATATCGATGGGCTGCTATGTCTTTCCCCATCGATAACATCATACGTCCGTAAACGTGAAACGTCGCCGGGCGATAAAAAAAGGGGCCAATCGGCCCCTTTTTCATTACTGCTTTTACGCTTTATCTGGCAGGGCGTAGGCAATAATGTAATCACCACGGTCCGGTGACTGACGCGCGCCACCTGCGTTAATGATGATGTACTGTTTGCCGGTTTTCGGCGACACGTAGGTCATCGGGCCTGACTGGCTGCCCACTGGCAGACGGTCTTTCCAGATCTCTTTCCCGGTTGCGGTATCAAACGCGCGCAGGTAGAAATCCTGAGTGCCCGCGAAGAATAGCAGACCAGACTGGGTGGAAAGCGATGCGCCCAGCGTCGGCATCCCGATTGGGATCGGCATGTGCATACGAATGCCCAGCGGACCGGTATCTTCAACGGTACCGACCGGAACCTGCCACACCAGCTTGCCGCTTTTCAGATCCACAGCGGACATGGTGCCGAACGGTGGTTTCTGGCACGGAATGCCCAGCGGAGAGAGGAAGCGCTCGCGCATTGCGCCAAACGGCGTACCGTCCATCGGCACAATACCCATCTCGATCCCGCTGGCGTTTTTGGCAACGTTCGCGCGCGGCACCATATAGTTCGCGAGACCCAGACGCATATCGTTGACGAACATCAGACCGTTATTCGGATCAACGGAGACGCTGCCCCAGTTCATCCCGCCGAGGGAGCCAGGGAACTGCAGGGAGCGGTCAAGACCCGGTGGGGTAAAGACGCCCTGGTGACGCATCTCTTTAAACTGAATGCGGCACAGCAGCAGATCGACCGGCGTTGCGCCCCACATGTCGGATTCGGTCAGCGTCTGGTTGCCGATCATCGGCATGCCAACGGAATACGGCTGCGTTGGGGAGTAACGTTCGCCTTCAATATTACCTGCCGGAACCGGACGCTCTTCCACTTTGGCTACCGGCTTGCCGGTTTCGCGGTTGAGCATAAAGATCATGCCCTGTTTGCTGGTCTGCACCAGCACCGGCGTGGTGCCACCTTTACCGTCAGGAAGATCGTACAGCAGCGGCTGCGAAGGCAGGTCGAAGTCCCACAGGTCGTGGTGTGTGGTCTGGAAATGCCAGCGCACCTGACCGGAAGTCGCGTCTACCGCCACAATTGACGAACTGTATTTATCGTCCAGCGCGGTACGTTCGCCAGCATAGAAATCGGGCGTTGCGTTGCCGGTTGGCAGATAGATCAGGTTCAGTTTTGCGTCGTAAGACATGGCAGACCAGACGTTCGGCGTACCGCGCGTATAGGTCTGGCCTTCTGGCGGCAGGCCGGTCAGCTCCGGATTGCCGGGGTCCCAGGCCCATGCCAGTTTACCGGTGTGCACGTCATAGGCACGAACCACACCCGGCGGTTCGCCAGTCGAGAAGTTATCCGCCACGCGACCACCGACAACCACCACATTACCGGCCACCAGCGGGGTGGAGGTTTGCTGATAGTAGCCCGGTTTGATTTCACCCATGCCGACGCTGAGGTCAACAATACCGTGATCGCCAAAGTCTTCGCAGACTTTGCCTGTATCGGCGTTGATGGCAATCAGGCGCGCATCGGTGGTTGGCAGGAACAGACGACGGGCACAGGCGGCCGGTTGCGTGTCTGTTTGTGACGTTGTCACGACGCTGTGATCTTCAAAGAAGCCCAGGCCACGGCAGCGCTGCCAGTTTGGCGCGGTGGCTTTGAAATCGTAGCGCCATTTTTCTTTACCGGAATCCACGTCCAGCGCCAGCACTTTGCTGTATGGCGTGCAGACAAACAGGGTGTCGCCCACCTGCAGTGGCGTGTTCTGATCTTCTGCGCCAGAACCGTTGCTTACCGGGATATCACCCGTGTGCGCGGTCCAGGCCACTTTCAGCTCGCCGATGTTTTGCTTGTTAATCTGATCCAGCGCGGCAAAACGGTCCCCGTGGGTGGTGTTACCCCAGTGTTCCCAGTTTTTCTGCTGCTCGCCAGGGGCGACGGGTTTCACCGGCACCGCTTCGTTAGCCGTGACCAGCGTTTGCGGCTTAAACATCCAGCCGAAGCTCACCAGCATCGCCACGGCTAGCACGGCGGCAAGGGTAAACGCCGGGGTTTTGTTTACGGCCTGGTTGCCGTTTGCTGCGCGCAGGAACGGCCAGACAATGGCACATAAAAAGGCCAGCACGGCGAGGGTAAACAGGCGCGAGAAGAGCGGCCAGAAATCCCAGCCTGCATCACTGACGGCCCAGAATAACGACGCGATAAACGCGATGGCATACAGAATGATGCCGCTGGTGCGATTCATGAGGATTAAAACGGCGGCGATAACCATCATCACGCCAATGATCAGGAAGTACCAGCTTCCGCCTACGGTGGCGAGCTTAAAGCCCAGCCCGCCGACCGCCAGTCCGATGATTGCCATCAGGACGACCAGGAGCCACTGCAGGAGTCTCGGAACCCCGCGTGGCGCGCTGCCAAATGCCATGTCTATCTCCTTAAAGACCTCGTATTTCTCCGGTGGCACGGGCGCAGAGCCTGTACCAAATGGGTAACCGAATACGGGTTTAATGATGATTTATACGATGAATACCGTTTATACGGCTTTGAAATCCACCGAATGAAATAGGGTGTGAACCATTTGGTGAATTCGTGGCTATGATAAGTCTGTTAAATTGTTTGTTGCAATTGTTAATAAAAAATTTCGCATTATTTGATTAAAAGCGATAAAAAACCCGTCATCACGACGGGTCAGCTGGAAAGCGAAGGGAGACGGTTAAATCGGCATCGACTTGCGGATGGCGCTCAGCAACGCTTGCGCCCCCGAGGAGAGCGGGGTGTCTACGCGGGTCAGGATACCAATCGGCTCACCGGCGCCCGGCGACGCAACAGGCAGCGCGGTCAGGGTGCCCTGGCGGAGATCTTCTTTTACCGCCCCGGACGGCACGAACCAGACATAGTCATAATCTACCGTCAGCTGGCGCGACAGGGAGGCCGAGAGGGTTTCGATACACCCCGATGGCAGCTTGCAGCCCTGCATTTGCAGCATCACTTCGGCGTTATGGCGCGGAACAGTCCCTTTTGGAGACACCACCACCGGCCATTCCATGACCCGGCTCAGGGTGACCGTATCATGCAGCAGCGGGTGATTCGGGCGAACCACCAGCTTCAGCGATTCCAGGAACAGCAGCTCGTAATTCAGACCGCCCATCAACTCTGGATCGGACATTCGCCCAATGCCCAGATCCAGCTCGCCAGACTTTAACCCGGCCAGCAGCATGGTGTTATTCATCGTGGCGACCTGCAGCGTGGTGTTTTTTTGCTGCTTGTGAAACTGACCAATCGCCGAAGGCAGAATGCCGAGCGCCGCCGTAGGCAACGCGCCAACGCGGACCACATCTGAGATCTGATCGTCCTTACGATTCAGCGCCTGACCGGCGGTATTGAGCGCATCCAGCACTTTGACGGCGTGGGTGAGAAACTGTTCGCCGACTAAGGTGAGCTGCGCGCCAAGACGCCCGCGATCGAACAGGCGTGCGCCGGTGAGTTGTTCCAGTTCGTTCAGGGTTTTCGAGAGGGCTGGCTGGCTAAGATTAAGAGTTTCAGCCGCACGCCCCAGCGTTCCCTGTTGAGCGACGGCCACAAAAGTGTGCAGATGGCGCAAGCGTATGCGCTGACTAAACAAACCATTTTTTTCCATGATGCGATGTTAAGAACAGAGCCGTGCGAGTGACAAGGGAAGATGTTTAATTTTGATAACTTGATAGCAAAATATTATTAACATTTGATCTATTTGAGTTACAAGAATTTTTTCACCCGGGGATGAGGTGATTCTCCTGAGGTTTTTTCTTCGCGCAGAAAGAGAAAAAGCGCAGGGAATAACCACTTGTCTGTCAGGATCACAAATCGCAAATTCTTCCCCCCAACGACAGCGGCCTTCTCTACACTCCAGGTAATATTCACTGGAGGCATGACATCATGGCGAACACCATCACGGCTGATGATATTCGGGAACACTTTTCGCAGGCTATGTCAGCGATGTACCAGCAGGAAGTTCCGCAGTACGGCACGCTGCTGGAACTGGTAGCGGACGTGAATCTGGCGGTACTGGAAAACAATCCGCACTTACATGAACAGCTGGCCAACGCCGATGAGCTGGCGCGGTTAAACGTCGAACGCCACGGGGCTATTCGTGTCGGGAGCGCTCAGGAGCTGTCCACCTTGCGCAGGATGTTTGCCATTATGGGCATGTATCCTGTCAGCTATTACGATCTTTCCCAGGCGGGCGTCCCGGTGCATTCTACGGCGTTTCGTCCCATTGATGACGCTGCGCTGTCGCGCAACCCGTTCCGCGTGTTTACGTCGTTGCTGCGCATGGAGCTTATCGAAAATGTCGCCCTGCGCGAACGCGCGGCTGAGATCCTCGCCCAACGTACTATTTTTACTCCGCGCTGCCTGGAACTGATTGCGCTGCATGAGTCAGAAGGGCAGTTTACTGATACGCAGGCGCGCGAATTTGTTCAAGAAGCACTGGAGACGTTCCGCTGGCATCGCCACGCCACCGTCGATCAGGAGACCTATCAGGCGCTGCACGATGAGCACCGTCTGATTGCCGATGTGGTCTGTTTCCCGGGATGTCATATCAACCATCTTACGCCGCGCACCCTGGATATCGACCGGGTGCAGGAGCTGATGCCGAAATATGGCATTGAGCCGAAGATTCTGATTGAGGGGCCGCCGCGTCGTGAAGTGCCGATTTTACTGCGCCAGACCAGTTTTAAAGCGCTGGAGGAGCCGGTGCTGTTTGCCGGAGAGCATAAAGGCACCCATACGGCGCGCTTTGGCGAAATCGAACAGCGCGGAGTTGCGCTCACGCCAAAAGGCCGCGAACTGTATGACCGTCTGCTGAATCAAGCCGGAACCGGCAAGGATAATTTGACGCATCAGCTGCATCTGCGAGAGGTGTTCCAGACTTTCCCGGACAGCGAAATGTTCCTGCGCCGTCAGGAGTTGGCCTATTTCCGCTATCGTCTGACGCCTGCGGGCGAAGCGCACCGACAGGCGTTCCGCCCGGGCGACGATCCTCAGCCGCTCATTGAGCGTGGCTGGGTTGTGGCGCAGCCGATTATTTATGAGGATTTTCTGCCGGTGAGTGCGGCGGGGATTTTCCAGTCCAATTTGGGGAATGAAACCCAGGCCCGCAGCCGTGGAAATTCGAGTCGTGAAGCGTTCGAAGTCGCACTGGGATGCCCGGTAAACGACGAGTTTGCGCTGTATCAGCAGGCCGAAGACCGCAGTAAACGGCGTTGCGGTTTGCTCTGAAATCGCTACTCTGCTGGGGTGTGATGGAAAAAGAAGGCAAGTATGGAAAATTCCACGACCCCAGTAGTGACTACCCGCCAGGGCGCAGTAAGCGGTTTTATTGATGATGATGTGCACGTCTGGTGCGGTATTCCGTATGCCGCGCCGCCCGTTGGCGCGCTGCGCTGGCGCTCGCCGCAACCACCCGACTCCTGGGAAGGTATCCGCCCGGCCAGTACGTTCTCGGCATCCAGCTGGCAAAACATCGACTACTGTCGGGAACTGGGCGGGGGCGACCCAGGGCGATTCTCGGAAGATTGTCTCTATCTCAACGTCTGGGCTCCCGCAAACCGGACCGGGCCACTTCCCGTGATGGTCTGGCTGCATGGCGGCGGGTATACCATTGGCGCGGGCGGATTACCGCCTTACCAGGGGAAAGCGCTGGCACATCGCGACGTCATTGTTGTCACCATTAACTACCGTCTGGGCCATCTCGGCTTTTTCGCTCACCCGGCGCTCGCCGGCGAGGAAGCAGATGTGGTGCATAATTTTGCGCTGTACGATCAAATCGCGGCGCTTCGCTGGGTACAGGACAATATTGCTGCATTTGGCGGCGATGCGGATAACGTGACCGTGTTTGGCGAATCCGCCGGGGCGCGAAGCGTGCTGTCACTGCTGGCTTCGCCGCTGGCAAAAGGGTTGTTTCACAAGGCGATCGTGCAGAGCGGTTACACCCTTCCTGATACCCCGCGCGAGCAGGCACTGCAAAAAGGTGAGGCGCTGGCGGCGCATTTCGGCATTGAGAATGCGACCGCTGAACAGCTGCGGGCGATCCCCGCCGATGCGTTCTGGTCACTGACGGCGCCACTTAATATTGCCCCGACGCCGATTGTCGGCGACTGCGTGCTGCCAGAAGCAATGCTGGATGTGTTTTTCTCGGCCCGCCAGCATCCGGTTCCGGTGATGATTGGTTCCAACAGTGACGAAGCCAGCGTGATGGCGGTATTTGGCATCGATCTTGCCGGGCAAATTCAGAAGCTGCGTCGGGAACGTCGGTTTGGCCTGGGGCTGATCAAGCTGCTTTATCCCGGTGTGAAGGGGGATGAAGAGCTGGGGCGGCAGGTGTGTCGTGATATGGCTTTTACGACCATGGGATTTGTGGTGATGCAGGCTCAGCAGCGGGTCGGCGAACCCTGCTGGCGCTACTGGTTTGATTACGTTGCGGAAGCGGAACACGAAACCTATCAGAACGGCGCGTGGCACGGCAACGAAGTGCCGTATGTCTTTGACACGCTCGGAAAGGTGGAACCTGCCAGCCAGTATGTGAACGAGCGCGATTTGGCCTTTGCCGCGCAGGTGGCAGATTATTGGGTCAATTTTGCGCGTTTCGCGAGCCGAACCTGTGATGCGCTACATGGCCCGACGCGCTGGCCAGCCTGCCGGAAAGGGCGTGATGTGCTGTTACGCATTGGTTTGAATAAACATGCAGGATTTCGCCTGGAAAACCGCTTTATGCGCGCCAGAATGAGCCTGTTTAAACGGGTGATGAAGCATCACGTGAGCCTGGATTGAGCAGACACGCGCGAAACGCGGCCAGCCCGGCGGCTTTTGCGCGTGATTCCCGTAACACCAGCCGATAGCTGGCGCCGGTTTTCACGCTGGTATTGAAGGGGCGTGCCAGGCGCCCGGCGCGAATATCTTCTCTCACCAGCGTTTCGTCCGCAATCGCCACGCCCAGCCCCTGCATCGCGGCGGTTATCGCCAAATCCATGGTGTCGAAGTGTTGATTTCGCTGCATTGTCAGCGCGAGCTCTTCCTGCCTGGACAGCCACAACGACCAGTCGGTTTTATCCCGCGTGGGGTGCAGGAATGTCAGCGACTCCAGAGGGGCGCTCATTCGTAATGGACTCATCACCGGCGTGAGCGCCTCTTCGAACAGCAGATCGCCCGCGCTGAGATGCGTTCCGAAGACGATAGCCGCATCGTAAGACTCGGTTTTGAAATTCACCGTGTGATCGGTGGTGGTCGTAAGGGCAATTTGCAGCTCAGGCTGATCGCGCTCCACTTCAAGCAGGCGTGGAACCAGCCAGCGCATGGCGCAGGTCGGGACTTTCAGACGCACCACCGTTTGCTGCGCGCGCGCCTGTTCCGCGACGGTCAGCAGGTGTTCGAAGGCGGCCTGTAAATCCGGAAGCAGGGCGCTGCCCTGAGATGAAAGCCGCAGCCCGCGCGCATGACGTTCAAAAAGAGAAAAGCCGAACCAGGACTCCAGTGTGGCAATTTTACGACTGACGGCACCCTGAGTGAGACACAGCTCTATCGCGGCGTGGGTGAGATTCAGATGACGAGCGGTGACCAGAAAGGCGTCCACAGCATTGTGCGGAAATGAACGGCGCGACATAAACACTCCAGGTATGCGTTTTTATCATGTCGTTCATAACACCTGACCTTAAGGTGCCTGTCAATCAGCGAAAAAAAACCCGCCGGGTGGCGGGTTTTTGGATTATGCGCAGAATTAGAACTGGTAAACCAGACCCAGGGCTACGATATCATCAGTAGAGATGCCAGAATCTTTATAGAACTGATCATCTTCATCCAGCAGGTTGATTTTATAGTCAACGTAGGTGGACATATTTTTGTTAAAGTAATAGGTCGCACCAATATCAGCGTATTTAACCAGATCTTTATCGGTGTTGCCGTTATAGCTCAGGTCCTTACCTTTAGACTGCAGGTAGGAAATAGAGGGGCGCAGACCGAAATCGAACTGGTACTGAGCAGTAATTTCGAAGTTCTGCGTTTTGTTCGCAATACCGCCATCATCGCTGTTACCGTAAATGGTCATATTACGGGTTTCAGAATACATGGTCGCCAGGTAAATATCGCGATCGTCATATTTCAGACCCGCAGTCCATGCTTCGGCTCTATCGCCACCAGCATAACGGCCACCACCAGAGTTAACCTGGTCGGTAGTACGGTCGGAAGAGGCATACGCCGCACCTGCGCTGAAGCCCATACCGAAATCATAGGTGGTGGACATACCATAGCCGTCGCCATTTTCATGACGAATATCGCGGCCGTTGTTGGTGCCTTCGTTACCGTTGCCATCACCTTCGTTGTTACCCTGATACTGCAGGGCGAAGTTCAGGCCATCAACTGCACCGAAGAAGTTGCTGTTTCGGTAGGTTGCAACGCCGTTTGCGCGGCTGGTCATGTAGACATCAGACTGTGCCCAGGTATCGCCACCAAACTCTGGCAGCATGTCGGTCCAGCCTTCTACGTCGTACAGTACGCCGTAGTTACGACCGTAGTCGAATGAACCGTAGTCACCAAATTTCAGGCCTGCGAAGCCCAGACGGGTCCAGGACTGGTTAGACGAACCTTCAGTGTTGTTCGCCTGAACGTTGTATTCCCACTGGCCAAAACCGGTCAACTGGTCGTTGATCTGCGTTTCGCCTTTGAAGCCAATACGCACGTAGCTCTGATCGCCATCCACACCAGAATCATCAGAGAAATAGTGCAGGCCATCAACTTTACCGTACAGATCCAGTTTGTTACCGTCTTTGTTATAAATCTCTGCTGCGTGAGCAGCACCGGCTGCCAGAAGCGCCGGGATAACAAGTGCCAATACTTTTCTATTCATTTTTTTCATTCCTTAGAAAGGTTTTTATTATGATTTGAAATGAACTTTTGCCCATTACAAGAATCACCCGAATCCTAATATTGTTTTTAATAGGGCGGCAAACAGTATGCGCTTATAAAATGTTAAGAATTAATTCCGCCGTAACGGAATGAAATCTCAATTATAATGAGTGATGGATTACTATTATTTATTGATGGGAGTTATTAATTGTTAATTAACAGTGCTGAAAATTTCGTCTTGTTTATTATGTTTTCACCAGTGTGATTTAATAATTGTGACCGCTGCATGAGTTTTTAATGGAAAAATAAAAACTCTGTTTTTGTCAGAATTGCGCCCGGCGAAATGGGTCAGCCATGCGTTTTCATCATGGCTACTATGACAACAATTCGGTTGTCGCCAAAGCTGCCTTCGCGTTGAATAGTTATGCAATATCCACGAGAAAGGATTGATGATGACTCTGCGTACTCCCGTGCACACCCGCTCGAAACTGCCTGACGTTGGCACGACTATTTTTACGGTGATTGGGCAGCTTTCTGCTCAACATAACGCCATCAATCTTTCTCAGGGGGCACCTAACTTCTCCTGCGATCCTAAGCTCATTGCAGGCGTAACCCGCGCCATGGAGGCGGGGCATAACCAGTATGCGGCTATGACCGGCCTGCAGCCGCTGAAAGAACGCATCGTCGATAAAATTGCCACACTCTATGGCACCCGTTATGACGCCAGCAGCGAAGTGCTGATTACCGCCAGTGCCAGCGAAGGGCTGTACTCGGCCATCAGCGGCCTGGTGCATCCTGGCGACGAGGTGATCTATTTTGAGCCGTCGTTCGACAGCTACGCGCCGATTGTGCGCTTACAAGGCGCCACACCGGTGGCGATTAAGCTGACGGTGCCTGATTTTGCCGTCGACTGGGATGAAGTCCGCGCCGCGGTGACGTCGCGCACACGCATGATCATCATTAATACCCCGCACAACCCGAGCGGTCAGGTCTTCTCGGCGAACGACCTCGAACAGCTGGCGGCGATTACCCGCCAGACGGATATCATTATTTTGTCTGATGAAGTGTACGAACACGTCGTGTTTGACGGCCAGCCGCATCACGGCATGGCAACGCACCCGCAGCTGGCGGAGCGTAGCGTGATCATTTCATCATTTGGAAAAACCTATCATGTCACCGGCTGGCGAGTAGGGTATTGTGTGGCTCCCGCTGAACTGATGGACGAAATCTGCAAAGTGCATCAATTCCTGATGTTTTCTGCCGATACCCCTATGCAGTACGCCTTTGCAGAGCATATGGCCGATCCTCAGACCTGGCTGTCGCTGTCGGCGTTCTATCAGCGCAAACGCGATTTACTGCAAAATCTACTGGCGGAGTCGCCGTTCCGTTTGCTGCCGAGCGCAGGTTCGTTCTTCCTGCTGGCCGATTACAGCCACTTCAGCGACGAAAGCGACAGTGAGATGGTCAAACGGCTAATCGTTGAATCCGGTGTCGCGACCATTCCGCTGTCGGCGTTTTACACAGACGGTACAGATAACAAATTGATCCGCCTCTCTTTTGCGAAAGACGAGGCAACATTACGGGCAGGTGCGCAGGCCCTGTGTCGGGTTAAACCACGCTAAGGAGTGTTGAGATGAAATTTAACGCGTTAGTTGTCGGCATGGGATTGCTGTGTTCTTTTTCTTCCTTCGCTGCAACCGAGCTGCGCTATGGCCTGGAAGCGGAATATCCGCCGTTTGAAAGCCGTAATGCGTCGGGTGAACTGGAAGGTTTTGATATCGATCTGGGCAAAGCGATTTGCAAAGCCGCTGAGCTAAAGTGCAGTTGGGTCGAGACTTCATTTGATGCGTTGATCCCAGGGTTAATGGCGAAGAAATTCGATGCCATCAACTCGGCCATGAACATTACGGAGCAGCGTCGTCAGAGCATTGATTTCACCCAGCCGATCTACCGTATTCCTTCCCAACTGGTCGGGAAAGAAGGGAGTGGCGTCGACGCGACGCCGGAAGGTTTGAAAGGTAAAACCATCGGTGTGTTGCAGGGTTCCATTCAGGAAACCTATGCGAAAGAGCACTGGGAGAAGCACGGTGTCACCGTGGTGTCTTATAAAGATCAGAATATGGCCTGGGGTGATTTGCTGAATGGCCGTATTGATGCCTCGCTGGTGATGTCCGCGGCCGGGCAGGCAGGTTTCCTGAGTAAGCCGCAGGGGAAAGGGTTTGGCTTTATTGGCAAACCGGTGTCGGATGACACTATCCTCGGCAGCGGGATCGGTTTCGGGCTACGCAAAGGTGACGAGGCCACCAAAAAACAGCTCGATGCGGCTATCGATAAAGTCCGCGCTGACGGCACCATCGACCAGCTTGCGAAGAAATACTTCCCGGGCATTGATGTCAGCGTAAAATAATAATATTGCGCCTCTTCGCCTCTGATGCAGATGTCCATCAGAGGCTTTTTATTTTCGATTTATACATAACTTTACCGTCAATTCAGTCCTTTCCCCTCGACAGAAAATATTTCTCGCTTTGCTCAGAATATCGCCGCTCAACAATTGGATTTCTAACCGTTTTTGTTTAGGCTGTGCGTTCTTTCTTGCCGTCGTTTCGCTGCCCGCGAAACTCATTCACACGACCATAAGGACGTTTTCTCAGGCATGAATCGCAGACGTTTTTTACAAGGCTCGCTGGCAATGGCTGCGCTGAGCGGTACCGCTGGACTCTCATCGCTGTTTTCCCGTGCGGCATTTGCCGCGGAATCGGATATTGCCGACGGTCAGAGTCGTCGTTTTGACTTCTCTGTACTGCAATCCATGGCGCACGATCTGGCGCAAACTGCGTGGGGCGGTGCGCCGCGTCCGCTGCCCAATACGCTGGCGACCATGACGCCGCAGGCGTACAACGCCATCAAATACGACGAGAAACAGTCCCTGTGGAACAATATTGAAGACCGCCAGCTCGACGTGCAGTTCTTCCATATGGGAATGGGATTCCGCCGGCGTGTGCGTATGTTCTCGCTTGATTCTGCGACATCCCAGGCGCGTGAAATTCACTTCCGCCCGGAGCTGTTTAGCTACAACGATACGGATGTCGACACCCAACAGCTGCAGGGGCAGAGCGATTTAGGCTTTGCCGGTTTCCGCGCCTTTAAAGCGCCGGAACTGGCGCGTCGCGATATCGTCTCCTTCCTGGGCGCGAGTTATTTCCGTGCCGTGGATGATACCTATCAGTACGGCCTGTCTGCACGCGGTCTGGCGATAGACACCTTTACCGATACGCCGGAAGAGTTCCCGGACTTCACCTCATTCTGGTTTGAAACCGTCAAGCCGAACGACACCACGTTTACCGTCTATGCGCTGCTCGACAGCCCAAGTATCACCGGTGCCTATAAGTTCGTGATCCACTGCGAGAAGAGCCAGGTGATCATGGAGGTGGATAACCACCTGTATGCCCGTAAAGACATCAAGCAGCTCGGCATTTCCCCAATGACCAGCATGTTCAGCTGCGGGAATAACGAGCGCCGCATGTGTGACACTATCCATCCGCAAATCCACGACTCCGATCGTCTGGCGATGTGGCGGGGCAACGGCGAGTGGATCTGTCGTCCGCTGAACAACCCGCAAAAACTGCAGTTCAACGCCTTCCAGGATAAAAACCCGAAAGGCTTTGGCCTGCTGCAGCTTGATCGCGATTTCTCCCACTACCAGGACATCATGGGCTGGTACAACAAGCGTCCGAGCCTGTGGGTTGAGCCGCGCAATCAGTGGGGCAAAGGCAGCGTCGGACTGATGGAGATCCCTACCACCGGCGAAACGCTGGATAACGTCGTCTGCTTCTGGCAGCCGGAAAAACCGGTTAAAGCTGGCGATGAGCTGGACTTCAAATACCGTCTCTACTGGAGCGCACAGCCGCCGGTTCGCTCGCCGCTGGCGAACGTCTATGCCACCCGCACCGGTATGGGCGGCTTCCCGGAAGGCTGGGCACCAGGCGAAAACTACCCGAAAGTCTGGGCACGTCGCTTTGCTATCGACTTCGTGGGGGGCGATCTGAAAGCCGCTGCGCCGAAAGGCATCGAGCCGGTGATTACGCTCTCTAACGGCGAAGCGAAACAGGTCGAAATCCTCTACGTCGAACCGTTCGACGGCTACCGTATTTTGTTTGACTGGTACCCAACGGACGATTCCACCGATCCGGTCGAAATGCGCATGTTCCTGCGCTGTCAGGGGGATGCGATCAGTGAAACCTGGTTGTATCAGTATTTCCCGCCTGCGCCTGATAAACGCAACTACGTTGACGATCGCGTGATGCGCTAACGCTGAACTCCCTCTCCCAAACCGGGAGAGGGAAAGTGAGGACCCATGACGGCTAACACCCCTGAAATCATTCCTGTTACCGACCGCATCGAACTGCGGGCCATCGACGAGCGCTATACCGCTGAGCTGCACAATCTGGTGGTCAAAAACAAAAGCTGGCTACAAACCGCCTTTGACTGGGCGCAGTATGTGGGAACGGAAGACGACACGCGCAAAAATGTGCTCAGCAATCACATGCTGCATCAGCGCGGTTACGCGAAAATGTTCCTGATTTTTCAGGATCAGACCCTGAAAGGTGTGCTGTCATTCAACTCGATTGAGCCGACGAATAAGACGGGTTACATCGGCTATTGGCTGGATAAAGGCAGCCAGGGGCAGGGTATTTTGTCAAACGCGTTGCAGGCATTTATGCGCTATTACGCTGAGCGCGGGGAAGTCCGCCGTTTCGTCATCAAATGCCGCGTGGCGAATGCGCAAAGCAACAGCGTAGCCGTGCGCAATGGTTTTGAGCTGGAAGGCTGCCTGAAAGAAGCCGAATTTTTAAACGGCGAGTTCCAGGATGTAAACAGCTACGCCAAAATCATTCGTCTATAGCGCGCCGAGCAGCGGGGTGCGGGTGATGCGCTGTTTTCCGTTGATCACCTTCTCACCGCGTAAATGGATGTTATCGCCACCGAATGCCTCAATCACCGCATCGTCGGTGATTTCAATACGATGCTCGATCAGCACATCGCCGCTGATTCTCGCCCGTCCCTGAATCACCACTTTGTCATCAATCAGGATCGGGCCACCGCGCAGCCAGGCCTGGCCGCCGATCAGCACATGATGTTTGATGATCACGTTCCCCTCGACCACGGCGTTTTCAGCCACCTGCGAACTGTAGCGTAGCGTCGGAATCGCATCGTCTTCACGTCCGGCAACCAGCCGGGCATTGCCATACACTTTTGCGCAATCGCAGACCCAAACGTTATTCAGATCGTTGCCTTCGATGAGCGCATTCTCGAACACTTCGGCCCGATGCTCGATAAAGGCGAAATTGACCATCGCCTCCCCGTAAATCTGCGCCTGATGGACAATTCTGGACTGGCTGACGGTGGCGTTATCGTAAATTTTCAGAACCTGTTCACGATCCGGCGTCAGGCCAAGGGCTGCAATGATCGTGCTTTGATGCAGAATCCGTGCATTGCCGTAAAGATGGCAGATACCGCGCACTTCGGAAGACTGAACGGTGACGTTGTCACTTAACTGTGCGCCATGGCTGATGTGTGAACCGTCGACCCAGCTGTTATCAGCGATTTTCGCGCCGTGGCTGATCATACAATGCTGGGTGATTCGCGCGTTATCGCGAATTTGCGCCTGTGCGAAAACTACGCTGTTTTCATCATAAACCCAGCAGTTACCGTCATGGGACAAGGCGCTTTCATCCTCAAGCCAGCCGCCTTTTGTCCCGGCGGTCACATCGCTGAAATCTCGTGTGGCGATGATTTGCCGGAGCTTTACGTCTGCTTTTGCTTCGCCGTTCTGCCAGTGGTGGAGGCGGGTTTCGTCGCTGAGTCGGTATTTTTGCATCTCGTGATCTCGGCTAAGGGTCTTTACTAACCGTAGCAAACTTTACGTCTTCTGAAGTGCTGGCAACCGCGTCTGAAACCCCTTAAACTAGCATTTCAAATATAATTTATACTTTAAAATGAATGCATAATAGGCACAAATCCCAACAGGTTCTTAACTTACCATTCGGTTACTTTGGCATGGTATTGGGGACTATTGGTATGGGTTTCGCGTGGCGCTATGCCAGCACGATCTGGCCGGTTTCCCGTTGGCCGGGTGAGATTCTGGTGCTGGTGGCGATCCTCATCTGGTTTTTGCTGACCCTGGCAATGCTTACCCGCGCCGTACGCTTCCCGCACAGTGTTCTTGCGGAGATGCGCCATCCACTGATGAGCAGTTTTGTGAGTCTGTTTCCGGCCACCACACTGCTGGTGGCGATAGGGTTTGTCCCCTGGTGTCGACCCGTTTCGCTGGTGCTGTTTGGTATCGGCGTTGTGGTGCAGCTGAGCTATGCTGCCTGGCAAAGTGCCGGTCTGTGGCGGGGGAAACACCCCGAAGAGGCCACCACGCCGGGCCTGTATCTCCCGACGGTCGCCAATAATTTCATCAGTGCGATGGCCTGCGGCGCGCTCGGTTTCCACGATGCCGGGCTGGTATTTTTGGGTGCCGGCGTTTTCTCCTGGTTGAGCCTTGAGCCAGTGATATTGCAGCGTCTGCGCAGTTCTGGCGAGCTACCGGCGGCGCTGCGCACCTCTCTGGGTATCCAGCTGGCGCCTGCGCTGGTGGCCTGCAGCGCCTGGTTTAGCGTCAACGGCGGCGAGGCAGATACCTTCGCCAAAATGCTGTTTGGCTACGGGCTGTTGCAGCTGCTCTTTATGCTGCGCCTGATGCCCTGGTATCTCTCCCAGCCGTTCAACGCCTCCTTCTGGAGCTTCTCGTTCGGCGTTTCTGCGCTCGCTACCACCGGGCTGCATCTGGGGCAGAGCAGTCCATCGGGCTTTTTCCACGCCATTGCGGTACCGCTGTTTATTTTTACCAACTGCATCATTGCGCTCTTACTGGTGCGCACCTTCATTTTACTGGTGCAGGGAAAGCTTTTAGTTCGTTCAGATAACGCCACGCTTATGCACGCTGAGGAAAAGAGATGACTCACTTTGATGAAAACTATTTTACGGAAAAATATGGCCTGACCCGTACTCACTCGGATGTGGTTTACAGCGCCGGGATCGTCAAACCCGGCAAAACCCTGGATCTGGGCTGCGGCAATGGTCGCAACAGTCTGTATCTGGCCGCGAAGGGTTATGACGTAACCGCCTGGGATAAAAACCCGATGAGCATCGATAACATCGCGCGCATCCAGGCGGAAGAAGGGATCGTCAATCTGCAGGCTTCCGTGCAGGATCTGAACAGCCTGAGCTTTGACGGTGAGTACGATTTTATTCTCTCGACCGTGGTGATGATGTTCCTGGAAGCCAAAACCATTCCAGGACTGATTGCGAACATGCAGCGCTGCACCGTGCCTGGCGGTTACAACCTGATTGTGGCGGCGATGGATACGGAAGATTATCCGTGCACCGTCGGTTTCCCGTTCGCCTTTAAAAGCGGCGAGCTGAGCCGCTACTACGAAGGCTGGGAACTGCTGAAATATAATGAAGACGTCGGTGAATTACACCGCACCGACGCCAATGGCAACCGCATCAAACTGCGTTTCGCCACACTGCTTGCCCGCAAACCGGCCTAACGCGCCGCCAGCAGGCAGAGTTGCAGGGCCGTTTTGTAAGAGGCCTCGAACGACGACAGCGGCAAAAACTCAAACTTCGAGTGGAAGTTATGCGCGCCGGTAAAGAAGTTCGGGGTCAACAGTCCTTTCGCCGACAGGGCCGCACCGTCGGTGCCTCCGCGCATCGGCGTCGGTTTTGGCGTGATGCCGAGCGACGTCATCGCCTCAAACATCAGGTCGATAGCACGACGATCTTCCCCAATCGCATTGCTGATATTGCTGTAAGTGTCTTCAATGTGATGCTCGACGCGGGCAGTAGGGTGTTGCGCGGCGATTTTACCGGCAACGTCAGCGATCTGTTGTTTGCGCGCGGCAAAACTCGCTGTGTCGAAATCACGGATATTGGCTTTCAGTACCGCCTCGTTTTGCCCGGCCTGAATGCCGTTAAACCAGATATACCCCTCGCGGCCCTCGGTGCATTCCGGCGTCTGCTGACGGTCGAAGTGGCTGATGTAGTCCATCGCCATCAGTAGCGGGTTCACCAGCACGCCTTTCGCCGACATGGGGTGGGCGGTTACGCCGGTAAAGCGGATTTCTGCCGCTGCCGCGTTAAAGTTCTCGTAAACAATCTCGCCAATTTCGCAGCAGTCGATGGTCCAGGCAAAATCAACGTCAAAACGTTTTAGATCAAGCGCTTTCGCCCCGCATAAGCCAATCTCTTCATCGGGCACAAACGCCACCACGATATCGCCGTGCTGATCTTCTGCCGTCAGGTTTTCCAGAACCGTCATTACCACCGTCACCGCGGCTTTATTATCTGCGCCTAATACGCTGGTTCCGTCGCTGAAAATAATCTCTTCGCCAGGATAAGCCAGTATTTCCGGATGCTCATTCACCCGTAACCAGATCTGTTTCTCTTTATTTAGACAGAGGTCTTCTCCTGCAAAAGTTAATATTTGCGGATGAATATCCGGTGATAATCCCACGTCTACCGTATCAATATGGGTAATAAAACCAATGCGCGGAGCGCCGCTGACATTGCCTTTTTTGACGGCGGTCACCGTGGCAAATTCGTCGATCACGATGTCGCTCAACCCCAGTGATTCCAGCTCTTCTGCCAGCACCCGCGCCATCTCGTGCTGGCCTGGTGTGGAAGGGAGGGTTGCGCTTTTCGGATCGCTCTGGCTGGTGATGGCCAGGTAGCGATAAAAGCGTTGGGTTAATTGACTGGAAAGCGAATTCGTCATAGTGATTCTCTCTTTATTTGTATTATCAGGTGTTTGCATTGTCACTTTAATGGTATTTATGCAATGGCAAAAGAATTAATTAGCCGTCGAATTAAAAAGACAGGAAAATGCGATGAATAGCAAACTGACAACCTTAACCCTGGCAATTGCTGCATTAACGGTAAGTTCCGCCGTGGCGGCAAAGACACTGGTGTATTGCTCCGAAGGATCGCCGGAGAATTTTAATCCCCAGTTATACACCTCTGGCACCAGCGTGGATGCCAGTGCCGTACCGGTCTATAACCGACTGGTCGATTTTAAACCCGGCACGACGGAGCTGGTGCCAAGCCTGGCCGAAAGCTGGGGTGTCAGCGAGGACGGCAAGGTCTACACCTTCCATCTGCGCAAGGGCGTTAAATTCCAGAGCAATAAATTCTATAAACCGACGCGCGATTTTAACGCCGATGATGTGATTTTCTCCTTCATGCGGCAGAAAGACGTTAACCACCCGTACCACAACGTCTCCAACGGCAGCTATTCCAACTTTGAAAGTCTGGAGTTCGGCAGCCTGATAACCGCCATCGACAAGGTGGACGACCACACCGTGCGCTTTACCCTGGCGCATCCGGAAGCGCCGTTTGTCGCCGATCTGGCCTGGTATTTTGCCTCGATTCTCTCCGCGGAATACGCCGACGCGATGCTCAAAGCGGGTACGCCGGAAAAAGTGGATATGGACCCGATAGGCACCGGGCCGTTTAAACTGACGCAGTACCAGAAAGATTCGCGCATCCTCTTCACCGCGTTCCCGGACTACTGGCAGGGCAAATCAAAACTCGACCGACTGGTGTTCAGCATCACACCGGACGCCTCCGTGCGTTTTGCTAAAATCGAGAAAAACGAATGCCAGGTGATGCCGTTCCCAAATCCTGCCGATCTGCCGCGCATGAAGGCCAACAGCGATATCAACCTGATGAGCAAAGCGGGGCTGAACACCGGATTCCTGGCGTTTAACACCCAAAAGCCGCCGCTGGATAACGTGAAAGTGCGTCAGGCGCTGGCGATGGCGATCAACAAACCGGCGATCATTGACGCGGTGTTCCATGGCACGGGAACCGCAGCGAAAAACCTGCTGCCGCCGGGCATCTGGAGCGCCGACAGCGAGCTGAAGGATTACGATTACAGCCCCGATAAGGCCAAAGCGCTGCTGAAAGAGGCGGGATTTGCCAACGGCGTGAGTATCGAGCTGTGGGCGATGCCGGTGCAGCGCCCGTATAACCCGAACGCCAGGCGGATGGCCGAAATGATTCAGGCTGACTGGGCGAAAATCGGCGTGCAGGCCAAAATCGTCACCTATGAGTGGGGCGAATACCTTAAGCGTGTGAAGGGCGGTGAGCACCAGGCGGCGCTGATGGGCTGGACCACGGCGACGGGCGACCCGGATAACTTCTTCGGCCCGCTGTTTACCTGTACGTCCGCCAACGGCGGCTCGAACTCGGCGAAATGGTGCTATCAGCCGTTTGATAAGATCATCAACGAGGCGAAATCGATAACCGATCACGAGAAACGCGTGGCGCTGTACAAAGAGGCGCAGCAGATGATGCACGATCAAATGCCTGCGGTGATGATTGCGCACTCCACCATTTTCGAACCGGTGAGAAAAGAGGTGAAGGGTTACGAAATCGATCCGTTTGGTAAACATCTCTTCTGGCAAGTGGATATTAAATAACCATAAATCACTGCCCGTGACTATTCCGGGCAGTTTGTTTTTTGAATTGTGCCGCCAGCACCCTTTTTGTCACAACAAACCCCTGATTCTTTTGCTATAACTTCATATGCATATCTGCACATAACAGGGATTCACAACCATGCGTACTCACACTTTTTTTAAAGTTGCAGCGCTCTCTGGCCTTCTGGTTTTAGCGGGCTGCGCGTCCAAAGTGGCGCAACCCGATCAATATTCGGGCTTTTTGAAAGATTATTCAGGCTTGCAGCAGACAACGTCAGCAACGGGAAAACCGACGCTGCGCTGGGTAGATCCATCCTACAAACCGTCTAATTACGATAATATTGTGTGGAATCCAATCACCTATTATCCGGTGCCTAAACCCACCACGCAGGTAGGGCAAAAGTTACTGGACGATCTGCTGGCCTACACCAATACCAAAATGAAAGCGGCCATTGGTCAGACGAAACCGCTGGTGACAACACCAGGGCCACGTAGTCTGATCTTCCGCGGTGCGGTAACGGGTGTGAGTTCGAAGAGCGAAGGGCTGCAGTTCTATGAAGTGGTGCCGGTTGCGCTGGTAGTAGCAGGTACGCAAATGGCGACAGGACACCGCACGATGGACACCCATCTCTTCTTTGAAGGTGAGTTGATCGATGCGTCAACGGGTAAACCGGTGATCAAAGTGGTTCGTAAAGGCGAAGGGAAAGAGCTAAGTAACGAAAATTCACCAATGACCGTGGCGACGCTGAAACAGGTCGTGGATGACATGGCGACGGATGCCACCATGTTTGATGTGAACAATACCAAAAAATAATCTGAAACCGGCGGCCTCACACCGCCGGTTTTTTTATGCCATCCGCAGACGCCTGAACCAGGTTTCCGGTCGGGTGAACATCACCAGGTTCCCCGTCAGTATCAGCAATAATCCCGCCACCGCGTTCATGTGCCAGACGTAGCCCTCATACACCGTAGAAATCGACAGCGCGACCAGCGGGAACAGCAGGGTGCTGTAGGCCGCTTTGCCTGCACCGATGCGACCGACGAGGGTGAAGTACGCGCCAAAGGCAATCACAGATCCAAAGATCGCCAGATACAGCAGCGCACCGATGTAGCTCATGGTCCACTCGGGGACAAAACTGTCGCCGCGAACCAGCGCAATCGCACCCATCACCAGCGTACCGTAGGTCATCGCCCAGGCGTTGGTGGTCATGGTTTCCAGGCCGTTACGCTGATGGCGAAGGCTGATCATATTGCCCAGCGAGAAACCGTAGGTTCCAAGCGCTGACAGGCCGATACCCAGCAGCAGTTCGTGACTCCAGCCGCTGGCCAGCAAATCGTCCCAGAAGAGGGTGATGATGCCGAGCAGCCCCAGGATCGCGGCGGCCCAGAAGCGCGCCGGTGGACGCTGGCCGAAGAAAATAAAGCTGTTAATGGCGTTATACAGCACCGCCATCGAGAAAATGACTGACTCCAGCCCGGTATTGATAAACTTCGCCGCCGTGTAAAAGCACCAGAAGTTGAAGCAAAACACGCAGCAGCCCTGAACCATACAGAACAGATGATCGCGCACCGCCAGTTTACGCAGACGCCCCAGCGCCAGCAGGACCAGCATCATCGCGGCGCTCGCCACGGCAAAGCGCCAGAAAATGGACACCGGCGCGGCAACCGGTCCTTGTTGCAGGAAAATCGCAATCCAGGTCGTCCCCCAGATCACCACCACCAGCCCATACAGAAGTGCGTTCATCGTTCTCTCTTATCAAAGGGTAAAAGTGAAGTGTGACCGGAACTGAACCGGCGCGCTTTCAGCCACTTGCGGCTCACTTGCAAATTCTTGCGCTTTTTTGTTTCCCCATGACTGGTATCGCGGGGCAACACTTCTTAGACTGTCGATCTGTTTACTTGCCAGTTACGGTTATGTCTCACGCTTACGACACCTTTGAAACCCTTCGCCAACAGAACGCCGTGCTGCGGGAGACGGTCGCCCTCAATTCGGGCATCCAGCTGGCGGCGTGGTACAACAAGCACGATACGGTGACGGTAAAAAGTAACCACCATACCCTGAGCCTGTATGTGGCGGACGGCTACGAGAGTTACCACAAAACGGCCAGCGGCTGGAAAAACGGCGGCGGGCCGGACCGTTTTTGCCTGATGCCAAAAGAGAGCGAGTCGAGCTGGGACATCCGCGACGATTTATCCTTTGTGCACCTCTACTGCACTGACGAGCACCTGCGCGAACTGGGTGAGAAGATCTGGGATAAAAGCCCGGCGGCGATCGCGCTGGATGAAAAAACCTTCGCCAGCGACCCTAAAATCGCGATGCTTTATCGCCAGTTTTTGCTCGGCTGCGACTGGCAGCAGCAGGCCAACCAGCTGACGCTCAGCACTGCCAGCACCTTGTTGCTGACCCACCTGATCCAGAACTATTCCAGCGTGCAGTGGAAACTGCCCGTCGTCACTGGCGGCCTCTCGCCCTACGTGCTGCGCAACGTACTGGAGTATGTGAATAACCATCTTTCCCAGGCGTTAACGCTGGCTGAGCTGGCTGCGGTAGCGGCGTTGAGCGAATACCACTTTGCCCGCATGTTCCGCCAGTCGATGAATATGGCGCCGCATCAGTACGTCATGCAGCAGCGTATGGAAAAGGCGAAGAATCTGGTGCAGTTCACTCAGCAACCTTTGACCGACATCGCGCTGGCCTGCGGGTTTAGCTCGGCCAGCCATTTCAGCAATCGCTTTAAAGCGACCCTCGGATTAACCCCCTCGCAGCTACGCGCGGCGACAGCGTGATAACACGACAAAACAGATCCCACCCGCGATAAGCCCCCAGAACGCCGACCCAATCCCGAGCAGTGTTACACCGCTGGCAGTCACCAGAAAAGTGACGATGGCCGCATCGCGCTCCGCCTCATGCTGTAACGCCTGATACAGACTGCCACTGATGGTGCCCAGCAACGCCAGCCCGGCCAGCGTCTGGATCCAGCTGAGCGGCAGCGCCGCCATCAGCGCGGTAATCGATCCGCCGAAAATGCCTGCCAGCAGATAAAACACGCCTGCAGCCGCCGCGGCCAGCCAGCGCTTGCTGGCGTCCGGGTGCGCGTCCGGGCTTTGACAAATGGCGGCGGTGATTGCCGCGATGCAGATGGAAAAGACGCCAAACGGCGAGAACAGCAGGGCCAGTGCGCCGGTGAAAATGATCAGCGGCGAAACCGCGACCGGATATCCGGAGGCTTTCATAGTGGCGAAACCCGGCGCGTTTTGCGACGCCATGGTCACGAGAAAGAAAGGCAGGCCGATGCTGACGAGCGTGGTGAAGGTAAACTTCGGCGCGATAAATTCCGGAAGCACCACGCGAAAAGCATGATTATCCGTGACAACGTCACCTCCCACCCAGGCTGCCACACTTCCGACCAGCAGTGTAGCGACAATGGCATAGCGCGGCGCGAAGGCTTTTGCGACAAGCCATGCCAGCAGCATGCTTCCACACAGCAGAAAATGGCCCTCAAGATGACTGAACGCCTGCAGGCCAAAGCGCAGCAGCACACCGGCGAGCATCGCCGCCGCAAGAGTATGTGGGATAATTTTCATCAGCCGGGCGAACAGACCCGTCACGCCGCACAGCAGAATTAGCGCGTTAGCGAAGATAAAAATGCCGATGGTTTCGGCAAGGGTGACGCCCTGCAGGCTGGTCGCCAGCAGCGCCGCGCCAGGCGTGGACCAGGCGGTAAGCACCGGCGATTTGTACCACAGGGAGAGAGCGAGCGTGCTTACCCCCATCCCAATACCGAGCGCGGTCATCCAGCCTGCAATCTGTTGGGGCGTGGCGCCCGCTGCGGCCGCAGCCTGCCAGATGATGGCGGCAGAGCTGGCGTAGCCCACCAGCACGGCGACGAAACCGGCCAGCACCGCAGGAAAAAGTGAGGAGGAAGGGCGCATAAAGACTCCGTTGTGCGTTATAGCGTCCGTGGGAATGTAGCACTGTGCGCTATAGCGTACAAGTGGTACACTCCCGGCAACGGGAGGAACTATGAATATCACTCAACATCTGGCGTCAACGCTGAAAAACGAGCGTCAGGCGCGTGGCTGGAGTCTGTCGAAGCTGGCGGACGAGACAGGCGTGTCGAAAGCGATGCTCGGGCAAATCGAGCGTAACGAGTCCAGCCCGACGGTCTCGACCCTGTGGAAAATCGCCACCGGCCTGAACGTCCCTTTCTCCGCCTTTATTACACTGGAAACGCACCCGCAGCCCGTCTTTGACCCGCAGCAGCAGGCGATGGTGGTCAAGCCGCTTTTCCCGTGGGACGAGACACTAAAGTTTGACCACTTTTCGATTACTCTGGCGCCGGGCGCAATCAGTGAATCGACGCCGCACGAAGCGGGTGTGATTGAACATGTGGTGGTGATCAGTGGGGAACTGGAGATGTGTCTCGACGGCGTCTGGTGCACGATTTTGCCTGATTCCGGCGTGCGTTTTGCGGGCGATAAACCCCATGCCTACCGCAACAGCAGCGGGCAGACCGTGCACTTTCATTCGTTGATACATTATCCCCGTTAAAGGTACGCAAAACGGTTTCGCTGTCGTAGACTTCTGACTACAATAGCCGCCATTTTGACCATAACGGATAACGACGAAGTATGCGCCTGCAATCCCATCATCTTGAACTCTTAAGCCCGGCCCGTGACGCCTCCATCGCGCGTGAGGCGATCCTGCACGGTGCGGACGCGGTCTATATTGGCGGCCCGGGCTTTGGCGCTCGCCATAATGCCAGCAACAGCCTGCGCGATATCGCCGAGCTGGTGCCGTTTGCCCACCGTTTCGGTGCCAAAGTGTTCGTGACCCTGAACACCATTCTTCATGATGATGAACTTGAGCCTGCCCAGCGTCTGATTACCGATCTGTACCAGACCGGCGTTGATGCCCTGATCGTGCAGGACATGGGTGTGCTCGAGCTGGACATACCGCCGATTGAATTGCATGCCAGCACCCAATGCGATATCCGCACTGTCGAAAAAGCGAAGTTTCTCTCTGACGTCGGTTTTACCCAGATCGTGCTGGCGCGCGAGCTGAATCTGAACCAGATCCGCGATATCCACCAGGCCACCGACGCCACCATTGAATTCTTTATCCACGGCGCGCTGTGCGTGGCCTATTCCGGCCAGTGCAACATTTCCCACGCGCAGACCGGGCGCAGCGCGAACCGCGGCGACTGCTCTCAGGCGTGCCGTCTGCCGTACACCCTGAAAGACGATCAGGGGCGCGTGGTGGCGTTCGAAAAACATCTCCTGTCGATGAAAGACAACGACCAGACCGCCAACCTGGCGGCGCTGATCGACGCAGGCGTGCGCTCCTTCAAGATTGAAGGGCGCTACAAAGACATGAGCTACGTGAAAAACATCACCGCGCACTACCGCCAGATGCTGGATGCCATCATTGACGATCGCGGCGATCTGGCGCGCGCGTCTGCCGGGCGTACCGAGCATTTCTTTATTCCGTCGACGGATAAAACCTTCCACCGTGGCAGCACGGACTACTTCGTGAATGCGCGAAAAGGCGATATCGGCGCGTTCGATTCACCGAAATTTATCGGTCTGCCGGTGGGAGAAGTGCTAAAAGTCGCGAAAGACCATCTCGACGTGAAAGTGACCGAGACGCTCGCCAACGGCGACGGTCTGAATGTGATGATCAAACGTGAAATTGTCGGTTTCCGCGCTAATACGGTAGAGAAAACCGGCGAAAATCAGTATCGCGTCTGGCCAAATGAAATGCCTGCCGATCTCTATAAAGCGCGTCCGAATGCGGCGCTCAATCGCAACCTGGACCACAACTGGCAGCAGGCGTTGCTGAAAACCTCCAGCGAACGTCGCATCGCCGTGGATATCGAACTGGGCGGCTGGGAAGAGCAGCTGATCCTGACCATGACCAGCGAAGATGGCGTGAGCGTGACCCATACACTGGACGGTCAGTTTGAAGAGGCGAATAACGCCGAAAAAGCGCTGAACAGCCTGAAAGAGGGCGTGGCGAAGCTCGGGCAGACAATCTACTACGCGCGGGATATTCAGGTGAACCTGCCCTCCGCGCTGTTTGTCCCGAACAGCCTGTTGAACGCGTTCCGTCGCGAAACGGCAGAGATGCTGGATGACGCGCGTCTGGCAAACTATCCGCGCGGCAGCCGTAAAGCAGTTTCCGTGCCTGCGCCGGTCTATCCGGACACCCACCTGTCTTTCCTTGCTAACGTCTACAACCACAAAGCGCGGGCGTTCTACCATCGCTATGGCGTGCAGCTGATCGACGCGGCCTATGAAGCGCATGAAGAGAAGGGCGATGTGCCGGTGATGATCACTAAACACTGCCTGCGCTTCGCCTTTAACCTGTGTCCGAAACAGGCTAAAGGCAGCATCAAAAGCTGGAAAGCAACGCCGATGCAGCTGGTGAACGGTGACGAAGTGTTAACGCTGAAATTTGACTGCCGTCCGTGTGAAATGCACGTCATTGGTAAGATGAAAAATCACATCTTCAAGATGCCACAGCCGGGTAGCGTGGTGGCATCTGTCAGCCCGGAAGATCTGATGAAAACCCTGCCAAAGCGTAAAGGGGTTTAATCAGCGAAAATGGGTCTCCGGTTTGCGCGATTTTAGCCAGTGATGGTGCTCGCGCAAACCCTCCGCAGACTCCTCCGCCACATACCGCAGTTCGTCGCTGTCCGCGCTATGACGCAACTGATGGTCGGCATTCTGTACCAACAGGTATTCATGCCCTTTATGCCCCGCCATTAACTGACCCGAAAACAACGCGCAGGTCAGCAGTACGATTGATAAACACGTTTTAACCATTTCATCACCACCGCGTAATATTTGCGGCTACTATGCCAATAGTTGCGTCGGGTTATTATTCGGATATTCAAACTAACGAAAAGAATTTGTCAGTTTTTTAGCGTCAAATTTGTATCAAGTCCAATAATGGACCCAGCATTTTTAAGGGAATTTCAGCGTGTTGAAGAACCTGCAAATAATAGGTGCTAGAAGATTAGGAGGATTCCGATATAATAAGCTTTTGACTATGGACCAGGTCGATCAAATGACAAAAGCATCCTCTCTTTCCGCCATCGGTATTGCTGTCGCAATTGTTGGCGCTGCCTATATGGGTTACGCGCACTTCCACGATAAACCCGATTATCTGCAAGCCGCTGAAACCCGAGTCAGCTCTTATCTCACCAGTGACTATGGCCGCGTATCCTGCAACAGCACGCAGGTGAAGGGCCAGCAGTGGCATCTTGAGTGCCACAACGTGGCGAAAAGCAAAAACTTCGAATATGACGTCTATCCTGCTGAAGAGGCGCCCTATGCCGTATCACGCGCATTTTACCTTGAAGCGGTTAACGATAACGCCATTCAAAGCGCCAGTCAGGGGCTGATGAAATATCTGCAAATTAGTACAGCAGCGAATAATGTCCAGTCGTGATAATGCCGGATGGCGTTTGTTTAATATTCGTTTATGAAATGAATGGTAGTTTATTATGCGATCCGCTACCGGTTATGGAATACCGGACGTAGATACCAAAATACAAATCTATCCATGCAAGCATTTACCGCCAGATTATGGCGGTTTTTTTTGCGTTAAATTCAGCGAATATCGGCATGACACTGGCGGGCTAAATACTGTTTTCGGTATTGCGCAGGCGAAAGATCATACTGCTGGCGAAAATGGTGGCGCAGGGTAGCGGAATGGCCGAACCCGGTTTGTTCTGCGATGCTGTCGATACTTAAGCGGCTATTTTCCAGAAACTCCTTTGCCCGCAGCAGCCGTTCGTTCAGTAGCCAGCGCGCGGGCGTGGTTCCCGTGGCATTCGCAAACCGGCGCAGAAAGGTCCGCTCACTCATTCCCACACGACGCGCCAGGGAACTCACGCTGTGGTTCACCGTCAGCTGCTGATGCAGAAAATCAAACAGCTGCCCGAATCGCTGGCTCTCCCGCAATACCGCGACCGGACGGCTCACCTGCTGCGTTTGTGCGCCATCGCGATGTGGCTGAATCACCAGACGGTGCGCCACGCGGTTCGCGGCGTCCATGCCATAATCACGCCGGACGACGTGCAGGCACAAATCGATTCCGGCGGCGCTGCCCGCCGAGGTGAGAATTGTCCCTTCGTCCTGATAAAGCACATCTTCAATCACCTCAATTGCCGGAAAGCGCGTTTTCAGTGTCTCTGTATAGCGCCAGTGCGTGGTGGCTTTTCGCCCGTCAAGCACGCCTGCAGCGGCCAGCACGAACACGCCGGAACAGATTGAGAGCAGATGGCAGCCGCGCGCGAGGGCACGGCGAAGCGCCTCGCACAGTGCGGGCGGAACGTTTTCCTCCACACCGCGCCAACCGGGAACGATAATCAGGTCGGCCTGTTCCAGAAGTGTTAAATCACCGTCTGCCACCATTCTGATCCCGCCCGTTGCCCGCAGCTCGCCTTGCTCCACGGAAGCCACGCTAAACCGATACCAGTCATCGCCCATTTCCGGGCGCGGGAGGCCGAAAATCTCGACCGCCACGCCAAACTCGAAAGTACACAGACCGTCGTACGCCAGGGCAACCACCCGCGGGCGCGGGACCTGTCGTAAGTTTGTCATCATTTTGCTGTTTTCTGGCATAACCGCAGGCATTCACTGACTCAATTTTTGGATAACGTACTGTTAACACAAACGCCATACAGGAGAAAGTACCATGAGTTATGTCACTGAGTTTCCCGCCGCCGACCCACAAGAGTCTGTCGCCCATTTTCTGCGCCGTCTGAGCGTGGAAACGGACTGCGCCGACGTGCACCACGCCATAGCCCATCATCAGCAGGATTTTGTATTGCTGCACGTCGTGGGCCGCCCGGAGCAATTTGCCCGCCGTCATCTGCCGGGGGCGATCCATTTGCCCTGGTCGGCGATGAACGCCGAAACCATGGCGCAGTGGCCGCAGGATACCCTGTTTGTGGTGTACTGCGCCGGACCGCACTGCAACGGCGCAGATCGGGCGGCGCTGAAGCTTTCCCGCCTCAGCTTGCCGGTCAAAATCATGATCGGCGGCATCACTGGCTGGGAAGATGAAAACTTCGCCTTTGCCACGGATGATTGACCTGAAGATGAAAAAAATTCATCTGCCATGAAATTTTCTCGTTTGCTGCAACGCAGGGGTTATGACATCTTTTTGGACATATAGCCATCCAGAAGTCTAAAAGTTCAATTACTGAATTATCACTGTTGGCAATCAAATGCTGGCAGCAAAGGAGAGAATCATGCAACGACAACACGCCCCGTACCGTGCCGATGTGGTAGGCAGTTTTTTACGTCCCGATGCGATTAAAGAGGCGCGAGTGAAATTCGCCAGCGGTGAGATTGACGCCGGTCAGCTGCGTGCCGTTGAAAACGACGCCATCCGTCAGGTGGTAGAGCAGCAGTGCGCCTGCGGCCTGCACGTGGTGACGGACGGTGAGTTTCGTCGCGCCTGGTGGCACTTTGATTTCTTCGACGGTTTACAGGGCGTGGAACGCTACGATTCAAACCAGGGTATCCAGTTTAACGGCGTGCAGACCAAGGCCCACGGCGTGCGCGTTACCGGCAAACTGGGCTTTGGCGACCATCCGATGCTGGAAGATTTCCGCTATCTGAAAAGCATCAGCGGCAACGCCCAGCCGAAAATGACCATTCCAAGCCCGAGCGTGCTGCATTTCCGTGGCGGGCGTAAAGATATCGACGCGACGGTTTACCCGGAACTGGACGCCTATTTCGACGATCTGGCGACCACCTGGCGTGATGCGATCCATGCATTTTATGAAGCGGGCTGCCGGTATCTGCAGCTGGACGACACGGTCTGGGCCTATCTCTGTTCTGACGATCAGCGCCGCCAGATCAAAGCGCGCGGGGACGATGCGGATCAGCTGGCCCGTACCTATGCCCGCGTGCTGAACAAAGCGCTGGAAGGCAAACCAGACGATCTGACCATCGGTCTGCATGTCTGTCGCGGCAATTTCCGCTCCACCTGGATCTCCGAAGGCGGTTATGAGCCGGTGGCCGAAGTGCTGTTTGGTTCGGTCAACGTGGACGCGTTCTTCCTCGAATATGACAACGACCGCAGCGGTGATTTCGCGCCGTTACGCTTTGTTCGTCCCGGCAAGCAGCAGGTGGTGCTGGGCCTGATCACCACCAAAAATGGCGAACTGGAAAACCCGGAAGGGGTAAAAGCGCGCCTGGAAGAGGCGGCGCAATACGTGGCAAAAGAGCAGATTTGCCTCAGCCCGCAGTGCGGTTTTGCCTCCACGGAAGAGGGCAACACCCTGACGGAAACCCAGCAGTGGGACAAAGTGCGTCTGGTGACGCAGATCGCTGACGAAGTCTGGTAATGCTTCGGGCACAGCGTTGCACTTTATTAATGCAGCGCTGTGCCATTCTGAGTCGTTTCCCGCCGTTTACTACTTTTACCCCCCTGAAATTCCGCGATTTTCCATCCTGGCATCCTTTTTGCTCTCCTGAAAATGACACGTTTGATTCTGCGTCCAGATAGTACCGGACGTTTTCGCACAGCTTGTTTTTCAGGAGTGAAAATATGCACCGTCGTACCTTAATCAAAGCTTTCGCACTGTCTGCTTCCGTGGTCGCAATGGGGATGAGTTTCGGCGTGCAGGCTGCCGATACGATTAAAATCGGGATCATGCACTCGCTCTCCGGCACGATGGCGATCTCAGAGACGCCGTTGAAAGACGTGGCGCTGATGACCATTGATGAAATCAACGCCAAAGGCGGCGTGCTGGGTAAAAAGCTCGAACCGGTGGTGGTAGACCCGGCCTCGAACTGGCCGCTGTTTGCGGAAAAAGCGCGTCAGCTGTTAAGCCAGGATAAAGTCGCTGCGGTCTTTGGCTGCTGGACTTCTGTGTCGCGCAAATCGGTATTACCGGTCTTCGAGGAGCTGAACGGGCTGCTGTTCTATCCGGTGCAGTATGAGGGCGAAGAGATGTCGCCAAACGTGTTTTATACCGGTGCGGCACCCAACCAGCAGGCCATTCCTGCTGTCGAGTATCTGATGGGTGAGGATGGCGGGAGTGCCAAACGCTTCTTCCTGCTGGGGACCGACTACGTTTACCCACGCACCACCAATAAAATCCTGCGCGCTTTCCTGCATTCCAAAGGGGTTCAGGATAAAGACATTGAAGAGGTCTACACCCCGTTTGGTCACAGCGATTACCAGACTATCGTCGCCAATATCAAGAAATTCTCCGCTGGCGGCAAAACGGCGGTGGTCTCCACCATCAACGGCGACTCCAACGTTCCATTCTATAAAGAACTGGCAAACCAGGGCGTGAAAGCGACGGATGTGCCGGTGGTGGCGTTCTCCGTGGGTGAAGAGGAGCTGCGCGGCATCGACGCTAAACCGCTGGTGGGTAACCTCGCCGCCTGGAACTACTTCGAGTCTGTCGATAACCCGACCAACCAGACGTTCGTCGCCGCGTATAAAGCCTACGCCAAAGCGCACAAACTGCCGAACGCCGATACGGTAGTCACTAACGATCCGATGGAAGCCACCTACGTGGGCATTCATATGTGGGCGCAGGCGGTGGAAAAAGCCGGAACCACCGACGTGGACAAAGTGCGTGCCGCCATGGCCGGACAATCCTTCAAAGCGCCGTCAGGCTTTACGCTGACCATGGATGAAACCAACCACCATCTGCATAAGCCGGTAATGATTGGCGAAATCGAAGGTGATGGCCAGTTCAACGTCGTCTGGCAGACCGATAAAACCGTCCGCGCTCAGCCGTGGAGTCCGTTCATTCAGGGCAATGATAAAAAGCCCGATCAGCCGATGAAAACCGCCAGTAACTAAGCCTAATCGCACGGAGAAAAGCCATGAGCGTAATGCGAATGTTCGTCGCAATAGTCTGGCTTGCCGGTCTGCTGCCAGGGATGGCGCAGGCGTCGGATGCGGACAACTTTGTCGCCGCAAGCCGCAGCCAGCAAACCGCACTGCTGGAACACTGGGCCGTCGCGCCGGATGTCAAACGCCTGCCACTGTTGCAGGCCCTGCAGAAAGAGAACCTGTTTGCTGACGGGCAGAAGCACGCTTTTGCCCGTGTCAATGGCGAGATGGTCGCGCTGGGGGAAGCGTCGACGGTGGCGGGTGAGCCGAAAGCGGTCCGTCTGACCAACCGCCTGCGGGTGTTGGCCTCGACGGCGCTGTCCACGCACCTGCTCGCCAGTGACAACGTCACGCAAAGAGCGCGTGCCGCGCTTCAGTTGCAGCGCGATGCCACGCCGGACATGCTGAACATGTTGCAGCAACGTCTGCTCGTCGAGAAGGATGACAGCGTGCATCAGGCGCTGGAAGTGGCGCTGGCAAATCTCCAGCTGGTCAGCCCACAGGCGGAGGTGCGTTTGCAGGCGGTTGAGCTGCTGGGGCATTCAGCCGATCCGGAAACCCAGACCCGTCTGTTGCCTTATACCCAGCCCCAAACGGAACCCGACGCCCGCGTGCGCGAGGCGGCGGAAAACAGCCTGAGCAAAATCCAGCATCGTCTGCTGATAAGCGATCTGCTGGGGCAGGCCTTTATGGGGCTGTCGCTGGGGTCCGTACTGCTGCTGGCGGCGCTGGGACTTGCGATCACCTACGGCTTGCTGGGGGTGATCAATATGGCGCACGGCGAAATGCTGATGCTGGGCGCCTACTGCACGTGGATGGTTCAGCAAATGATGGCGCAGTTTATGCCCCAGTGGCTGGCTTTTTACCCGGTGGTGGCGCTGCCGGTGGCCTTCCTGGTGACTGCCGGGATCGGTATGGCGCTGGAGCGCACGATTATTCGCCATCTCTACGGTCGACCGCTGGAAACGCTGCTCGCGACCTGGGGTATCAGCCTGATGATTATCCAGATTGTGCGCATGACCTTTGGCGCGCAGAACCTGGAAGTGGCTAACCCGGCGTGGCTGTCGGGGGGCGTGCAGGTTTTTGCCAATCTGATCCTGCCGTGGAACCGTCTGGTGGTGCTGGGATTTGTGCTGCTGGTCCTGTTCTTCACTTGGCTTATCCTCAACAAAACCCGCCTGGGGCTAAACGTGAGGGCGGTGACGCAAAACCGCAGTATGGCCGCCTGCTGCGGCGTGCCGACCGGGCGCGTCGATATGCTGGCGTTTGGTCTGGGATCGGGGATCGCGGGATTGGGAGGCGTGGCGCTGTCGCAGCTCGGTAACGTCGGGCCGGAACTCGGGCAGGGTTACATCATCGATTCGTTCCTCGTGGTGGTGCTGGGCGGTGTCGGCCAGCTGGCAGGCAGCGTGGCGGCAGCATTTGGCCTCGGGATCTTCAACAAAATTCTTGAACCGCAAATGGGTGCCGTGCTCGGCAAAATCCTGATTCTGGTGGCGATCATTCTGTTTATTCAGAAACGTCCTCAGGGGTTGTTTGCACTTAAAGGGAGGGTGACAGACTGATGAGCCAGCCGCTGACGTTAACCCTGGCGCGAAAAGCGCCACGCTTTATCCCGCTTTTTGGCAGCCTGATACTTGCCATTTTGCTGGTCCTGCCGTTTCTGGCGCTGCTGCCGGCCAGCCATCCGCTGTCAGTTTCCACCTGGATGCTGACGCTCGTCGGGAAGATCCTCTGCTATGCGATCGTTGCCGTCGCCCTCGACCTGGTCTGGGGTTATGCCGGAATGCTGTCTCTGGGGCACGGTATTTTCTTTGCTCTCGGCGGGTATGCGATGGGGATGTACCTGATGCGTCAGGCCTCGGGCGAAAGCCTCCCGGCGTTTATGTCGTTTCTCTCCTGGAGCGAACTGCCGTGGTTCTGGTGGGGCACACAGCATTTTGCCTGGGCGATGCTGCTGGTGGTGATGATCCCCGGCCTGCTGGCGCTGATCTTCGGCTGGTTTGCCTTTCGCTCAAAAATCAAAGGGGTCTATTTTTCGATCATGACCCAGGCGCTGACCTACGCGGGCATGCTGCTGTTCTTTCGCAATGAAACCGGCTTTGGTGGCAACAACGGCTTTACCGGGTTTACCACGCTGCTGGGCTTTTCGGTGACGGCAACCACCACGCGTATCGCCCTGTTTCTGGCGACCGTTGTCCTGCTGGTGGCCTCGCTTGCCATCGGTTTTGCGCTGGCGAAGAGCAAATTTGGCCGCATCCTGACGGCGGTGCGCGATGCGGAAAACCGCCTGACGTTTTGCGGCTACGATCCGCGTGGTTTTAAACTGCTGGTCTGGACGCTTTCGGCGGTGTTGTGTGGGCTTGCCGGGGCGCTGTACGTCCCACAGGTGGGGATTATCAATCCCGGCGAAATGTCGCCAACTAACTCCATTGAAGCCGCGATTTGGGTGGCTCTTGGTGGGCGAGGAACGCTGGTCGGCCCGGTGATTGGCGCGGCGCTGGTCAACGGTGCGAAAAGCTATTTCACCGTGGCGATGCCGGAATACTGGCAGCTGTTTCTCGGCGGAATTTTTATCGCCGTCACGCTCTTTTTACCGCGCGGCGTCTACGGGCTTTTTCGTAAGGGAGAGAAATAATGCAACCAGCCGAAGGACTCTTTACCCGGCAGTTGCCCGGCGACCGCTTTCGCGATCAGACCGACCCGGTGCTCCAGCTGGAGTCGATTAACGTCAATTTCGACGGTTTTCAGGCGCTGACGGATCTGTCGCTTAACATTGGCGTGGGTGAATTGCGTTGCGTCATTGGGCCGAACGGCGCGGGGAAAACCACGCTGATGGACGTGATTACAGGCAAAACGCGGCCACAAAGCGGGCGGGCGATTTACGATCAGTCGATAGATTTAACGGGTCTCGATCCGGCGGCGATTGCACGCCAGGGGATCGGGCGCAAATTCCAGAAACCGACCGTGTTCGAAGCCCTGACGGTGTGGGAAAACCTGGAGCTGGCGATGAAGGGCGATAAATCCGTGTGGGCCAGTCTGCGTGCGCGTTTGACGTCAGAACAGAGCGACCGTATCCACGAGATGTTAACGCTGCTGCGCCTGAGCGCGGAGCGCGACCGGCGCGCCGGGATGCTCTCTCACGGGCAAAAGCAGTTTCTGGAAATCGGCATGCTGCTGGTGCAGGAGCCGCATTTGCTGCTGCTCGATGAGCCTGCCGCCGGGATGACGGATGCAGAAACCGAATATTCGGCAGAGCTGTTTCGCACGCTTGCCGGAAAGCACTCCCTGATGGTGGTCGAGCACGACATGGGCTTTGTTGAAACCATCGCCGATCACGTCACCGTTCTGCATCAGGGGCGAGTGCTGGCGGAAGGCTCGCTGCGCGAGGTGCAGGCCAACGAGCAGGTGATTGAAGTCTATCTGGGACGCTAAAGGAGCCGTCATGCTACAGGTAAACGAACTGAATCAATATTACGGCGGCAGCCACATTTTACGCGGCGTGAGTTTTGATGCACCTGGCGGGGAGGTCACCTGTTTGCTCGGGCGCAACGGCGTGGGAAAAACGACCTTACTCAAATGCCTGATGGGGCTGATTCCGGCGCGCAGCGGGGAGATTGTCTGGCAGGGCAAAACCATCACTCACGCCAGGCCGCACCATCGCGTTCAGTCTGGCGTGGCGTACGTGCCGCAGGGGCGTGAGATTTTTCCGCGTCTGACGGTGGAGGAAAACCTGTTGCTGGGGATGTCGCGTTTTTCCGCACGAGAGGCAAAAAGCGTCCCGGAGGATATCTGGCAGCTGTTTCCGGTGCTCAAAGAGATGAAGCACCGTCGCGGGGGCGATCTCTCTGGCGGGCAACAGCAGCAGCTGGCAATTGGCCGCGCGCTGGCAAGCCGTCCGCAGCTGCTGATCCTCGATGAGCCAACAGAAGGCATTCAGCCGTCAGTGATTAAAGAGATTGGCGTGGTGATCCGCCAGCTCGCCAGCCGGGGCGATATGGCGATTTTACTGGTGGAGCAGTTCTATGATTTTGCCGCGGAACTGGCGGATAACTACCTGCTGATGTCGCGCGGAAGCATCATTCAGCGCGGGCGCGGTGAGAACATGGAGCAGGAGGGCGTTCGCGGCTTAGTGGCGATCTGAGGGTTATTGTTTTTTGAAATGTTATATTATAACATTCGCATTCTCATAACATGGAGTGAGGATCGCGTTTTGGCAGCACATATTGGAAAATTTGCAATGACTCTGGGGGCGCTGCTGGTCAGCGGCCATCTGTTTGCCCACTCGCACGGTCACCAGATGACCGAAGCGGAACAACAAGCGGCGAACGGGGTATTCGAGGATAAAGACGTTAAAGACCGCACGCTCTCCGACTGGGACGGTACCTGGCAGTCCGTTTATCCTTTCCTGGTTGACGGTTCACTGGATCCGGTTTTCAAAAAGAAAGCGGAAAAAGAGGGAAGCAAATCCTTTGACGAGGTGAAAGCCTACTACCGCAAAGGATACGCCACGGACGTAGACACCATCGGCATTGAAAATAACGTGATGGAGTTTCACACCGGCAAAACGGTGGCGAGTTGTCATTATGACTACAGCGGGTTCAAGATCCTGACCTACGCGTCAGGCAAGAAGGGCGTGCGTTACCTGTTTGAGTGTAAAGACGCCAGCTCTAAAGCACCAAAATTTGTGCAGTTCAGCGACCACACTATCGGCCCGCGTGCCTCGGCGCATTTCCATCTCTTTATGGGCAATACCTCCCATGAGGCGCTGCTGAAAGAGATGGATAACTGGCCGACCTATTATCCGAATGAGATGTTTAAAAAGCAGGTGGTGGAGGAGATGCTGCACCACTAAGGTTACCGCAAGTTATGTTGTTAAACGCCGGGCACGCGCAACGCAGCCCGGCAACACGCTACGCCGTTTCCACTCGCTCAGCCCAGGGCTTCACGCTCATCCCGCGCAGGATCATCAGCCAGGCCACCACAATCGCAACCATCATAATCACAAACAGCGACCAGTGCGGCAGGTGGGTCAGAATGAGTCCGGTAATCATCGGGTTCGCCGCCGCGCCCAGCCAGCCCAGCGCCTGCGCCGAGAAGTAGCTCGCTTTCATCCCCGGCGGCGCGATGTTATCGATCAGCAGATATTCACCCGGTGCATAGATAATCTCGCCGATGGTAAACACCGCCGAGGCAATTCCCCAGTAGATCAAATTGGTGCCCGAGAGCATAAACCCGCCCAGCCCGAGCAGGAAGAAGAGTGTCCCGAGCGCCATCAGCGGACGAATATTGCTGGCCTTCAGCCTGCGACCGATAAAATATTGCAGAGAGACCACCATCGCGGCGTTGGCAGGCAGCACCACGGCGACCACTTTTTCTGCGAATTCACTGGTGTAATCCGCCGCCAGCACATACTGGGAGATACAGCTGGCGAACGAGCCGCCGACGTAAGAGGCCAGCAGACCAGAGAGCGTATACCAGAACAGCGCCCGGTCACGAAGCAGCACCGAGGGTTGCCACGGAACGGTGACGTTGTCACTGTCTGCCGCAATACTCTTTTGCACATACACCTGAATAAACACCAGCGGCAGTGCGGCGCAGAAGGCCGCCAGCCAGAAAGGCAGTTGCAGGCTGTACATCACCAGCAAAGTGCCAATCGGCGGCCCGACCGTCCAGCCGATATTCAGAAAACTGTAGTTGAGAGAGAAGACGCGCGCTTTCTCGCCAGGCGTCAGTACATCTGCAAACCAGGCTTTGAGTACGGTTGAGAACACAGAGTACGCGCAGTTAATCACCGCGAAGAACAGCACCACCAGGGTGACATTATTCACCAGCGGAATGGCCACGAAACCGGCGATAAACGCCAGAATCGACAGCAGCATGTAGCGCTTTTTATCGAACTTATCCGCCAGGATGCCAAACCCCATGCTGAACACCACGCCAATGGTCAGGGCGATGGTCAGGGCATAGCCGATATTCGCCACGCTCATCTGGTAAACGCGCGTGAGGTAGATGGTCATAAAGGGCAGCGTGGCCCCCCGACCGATGGTTAACAGTAATGACGATGCCAACAACGCTGCGGTTGAGCGCCTGAGTGATGATTTCATTTTCCTGCCCGACATATGCTTATGCTTTTTTTATGTCTCAATGATTATCACGCCATAAGGGGAGTTGTATACCACCCAATTTTTCCGTAAGCGCTTTGTCTGACTGCCAGAATTAATGATCTTTTCCTCACTCGCTTTTTTCGTTACCTTGAATCTGTTTACAAAAATTTAATAAATCAGGGGCAGGGTATGACGCGCAAAGACGGACTGCTGGCGTTGCTGGTGGTCGTGGTATGGGGACTGAATTTTGTGGTGATTAAAGTGGGGCTGCACAATATGCCTCCGCTGATGCTCGCCGGTTTGCGCTTTTTACTGGTGGCCTTCCCGGCGCTGTTTTTTGTCGCCCGTCCAAAGATCCCGTTTCGTCTGCTGCTCGGCTACGGCCTGACCATCAGCTTTGGTCAGTTTGCCTTTCTGTTCTGCGCCATCAAGTTTGGGATGCCAGCCGGGCTGGCATCGCTGGTGTTACAGGCGCAGGCTTTCTTCACCATCATTCTTGGCGCGTTTGTCTTTGGTGAGCGTTTACAGGGCAAACAGCTGGCGGGGATTACGCTTGCGGTATTTGGCGTGCTGGTGCTCGCCGAAGCGAGTCTGAACGGTCAGCACGTGGCGATGCTGGGCTTTATGCTCACACTGGCCGCAGGGCTGAGCTGGGCGTGCGGAAATATCTTCAACAAGCTCATTATGCAGCACGAGGCGCGCCCGGCGGTGATGTCGCTGGTGGTCTGGAGCGCGCTGATCCCGGTCATTCCGTTTATGGTGGCGTCGCTGATGTTTGACGGCCCGGCGCTGATGCTGAAAAGCCTGATTGAGATCGATCTCACCACCATTTTGTCGCTGGTGTATCTGGCCTTCGTCGCGACGATCGTCGGGTATGGCATCTGGGGAACGCTGCTCGGGCGTTATGAAACCTGGCGCGTGGCGCCGTTGTCACTGCTGGTGCCGGTGGTCGGGCTGGCGAGTGCGGCAGTTCTGCTGGGCGAAAAACTGACGATGCTGCAACTGATCGGCGCGGTGCTGATCATGGCGGGGCTGTACATCAATGTCTTTGGATTGCGGCTGCGTCGGGCGACGCGCATCAGGGGATGAAAAAAGCCCCGCAAACGCGGGGCAAAAACGAATCAGAGGTCGTGCTGATTGTAATACGGCACGCCTAATTCGTCGGATTTGTCGCTACCCGCACCCATATGATTGAAATCAAACGGTGATTGATCGTGTGCGGTAGGCAGAACCATCGTGGTGCGGCTGTTCTGCTGATTAGCGTGAGTGGTTTGCTCCGCAAAAGTCTGGCCGGAGACCAGCACCAGTAAGGTGAGGGCGGCGGAGGCGATACGTTTCATGATTTCCTCGGTTACGTCTTATTACAGGCGATTAGCAATTACAATGTGTTAGCGGATGCAGATAGCGGGATTCGCCGGGCATACTGGTGATTCGGTACTTGTGCGGCGGCACGTCGAAATAGTTCTTGAACGTGCGGGTCAGGGTTTGTTGCGATTCAAACCCATAACGCTCAGCCAGATACAGAATCGGCTCGTTGCTCTCTTTCAGTTTCTGCGCAATTTCCGTCAGCTTACGGCTGCGGATGTATTGCCCTAAAGAATGACCGGTCTCTTTTTTGAACATCCGTTGCAGGTGCCATTTTGAGTAACCTGAACGCTCAGACACCTTCTCAAGTGAGAGCGGCGATTCCAGGTTATCTTCGATCCAGTCCAAAATGCTATGAATAGTGATGGCGTCATTATTGCGTCTGGACATCGTCATACCTCTTCTGTTTACGGCAGGATTTTCTTCAGCAAATGCTCAAGAGTGACCACTTCATCCGCCGTTAAGTTTTTTGTTAGTTCCTGGTGCAGTGTTTGTCCTACTAACTCATGACAGCGTTCGCACATGGCCGCACCATCGCTGGTGAGCTGCACCAGTACGCCGCGCTTGTCATTGGGGTTAGGTCGCCTTTCAATCCATCCTTTGCAGACAAGACGATCGAGCATGCGCGTGAGCGCGCCAAGGTCGACAGAGAGCACCTTTTTCAGCTCAACCGGGGTGATGCACACTTCGCAGCGAATGGAGCACAGCACTTTGAACTGGGTCGCAGTGATGTCCATCGGAGACAGATAGTCGTTGAGCAGGCGATCTTTTTTCTGGTTCACCATATGAATAAGACGGCCCAGTGGAATAATTTCGTTAAAGAGATCACTGGTGCTTTTCACAATGGTTGCCCTGGCAAGTAGTTTAATCACGGCAGATATTATTGCTCAGGCAAGTATAAGTCAACCGAATGTATCCGCCGATGCCACGATTTGCTAAAACGTTTCATGAACTTTTTTTGAGTCCTTTTAAATCATAAACATAACGCTGGGTTATCGTAATTCAGCGGAAAACACTGCTTACGTTGTCTGCATGGCTGTGTCAGGCCATTTCACCGTATACTGTCAGTGTTGATTATGGATAAGGACGACGACGCACTATGGTGGAATTAATTCAGGCAATAGGACTTGGGCTGGTGGTGCTGCTGCCGCTGGCGAACCCGTTAACAACCGTGGCGTTGTTTTTAGGGCTGGCGGGCAACATGAATAGCGCCGAACGTAACCACCAGTCGTTGATGGCATCGGTGTATGTTTTCATCATCATGATGGTGGCGTATTACGCCGGACAGGTGGTGATGAATACCTTCGGAATTTCGATTCCCGGGTTACGAATTGCAGGGGGCTTAATCGTCGCCTTTATCGGTTTCCGCATGCTGTTCCCGGCGCACAAAGCCCATGAATCGCCGGAAGCGAAAAGCAAATCGGAAGAGATGGAGTCTGAGCCTTCCGCTAATATCGCATTTGTACCGCTCGCCATGCCAAGCACGGCAGGGCCAGGGACGATAGCGATGATTATCAGCTCCGCGTCAACGGTACGTGATGGCACAACCTTCTCCGCGTGGGTCGTCATGGTGGCGCCACCGCTGATCTTTGCCATAATCGGCGTCATTTTGTGGGGATGTTTGCGCAGTTCCGGCGCGATCATGCGTTGGGTGGGTAAAGGCGGTATCGAGGCGATTTCTCGTCTGATGGGCTTCCTGCTGGTCTGTATGGGTGTGCAGTTTATTATTAACGGCGTACTGGAAATTATTAAGACCTACCACTAACACAGCCGGGCCTACACAATCTGTAGGCCCGGGCAATTGCTACTTTCTTCGGCAGACATCACCCATGATGTGTCTGCTCTTCCAGCGCTACCGGCCACTTGCGGAAGATCAGAATCGACCAGATCAACGCCGCCAGCGCCGGAATCGCCCCCAGATAGCCAATTGCTGACATAGAAAAATGCAGGCTGATCTGATTTCCCACCAGCGCACCCGCGCCGATGCCTAAATTGAAGATCCCGGAGAAGAGCGACATCGCTACATCGGTGGCATCCGGTGCCAGCGCCAGGACTTTAACCTGCATACCGAGGCCGATAATCATCATCGCCACGCCCCAGCAAATACTCAGTATCGCCAGATTTGTTTCGCTGCCTGCCGCCGGCATCAGCAACACCAGACACAGCATCAGGGCACCGATAGCGCCGCTCACCAGTAGCGACGCGTGCTGATTGCCCAGTTTACCAAACAGGATACTGCCGATAATGCCAGCCCCACCGAGAAGCAGCAGCAAGACCGTTGCAAAATTAGCGCTAAAGCCCGCGACAACCTGCACAAAAGGTTCAATATAGCTGTAGGCCGTGTAGTGGGCGGTAACGACAATGACCGTCAGCAGATAAATACTCATCAGCGCCGGGCGGCGGAACAGCACCGGCAGGCTTTTAAGCGAGCCAGAGTGTTCACTCGGTAATTTCGGCAGGAGTTTGATCAGGCACAGCAGGGTGATCAACGCGCCCATACCGATGGCAAAGAAGGTGGTTCTCCAGCCGAAATACTGCCCGACGATGCGCCCGATAGGCAGGCCGAGCACCATCGCCAGCGCGGTGCCGGTCGCCAGCAGGCTCAGCGCCTGCGCGCGTTTACCTGCAGGTGCCAGACGAATGGCCAGCGAGGCGGTAATCGACCAGAAAATGGCGTGAGCGAACGCAATACCGATGCGGCTTATCACCAGCACGGTAAAGTTCCAGGCGAGGAACGACAGCACATGGCTGGCGATAAACAGCACAAACAGGCCAATCAACAGCTTGCGTCGCTCCATCTGGCTGGTCAGCAGCATAAACGGCAGGGACATCAGCGCTACCACCCACGCGTAGATGGTCAGCATGATCCCGACCTGCGCAGTTTCCATCTGGAAACTTTGAGCGATATCGGAAAGCAGACCCACGGGAACAAATTCCGTGGTATTGAATATAAACGCGGCAATGGCAAGCGTGACCACACGTAGCCACGCGACCTTGCGTGAAACTGTGTTCGAAGGCATAAGATTTGGGGTTCGTTGCTGAAAAGATGAGAGGGCGATCTTAAAGCCTTAACTGGCTAAAAGACAATCATTATGTGATGCAGATCTCAATATTTTGCTTATACGTCCTGTAGCGAAGGACGTTGTTTTCCTTGAATATAAAGAACAGCACAATAAAAACAGGCGGTACGACGATGCAAGAAATTGATTTTTATCTGGTGGATGCCTTCAGCGATAAAGCCTTTGGTGGCAACGCCGCCGCAGTGTGTCCGCTGGAGGAGTGGCTTCCGGACGAGACGTTGCTCAGCATGGCGAAGCAACATAATCAGTCGGAGACGGCGTTCTTCGTGCGTACGGACGAGGGTTTTGAGCTGCGCTGGTTTACGACACTTGATGAGATTGACCTGTGCGGGCATGCCACGCTGGCGGCGTCGCATGTGATCTTCGAATATCTCGACTATCCGCATACGGAAATTACCTTCACTACCCGTTTTGTCGGCAAACTGACCGTGAAGCGCAACGGCGACTGGCTGACGCTCAACTTCCCGGCGTGGGCGAGTGAGTCCGTCGATAATCCTCCGGCGCTGCTGTTTTACTCCCTTGGGATCACCAGCGCGAAAGAGGTTCGCGTGGCGCGAGACTATATGGTGGTGCTGGAAAACCAGCAGCAGGTTGAGTCCATCAGCCCGGATATCTCATCCATGATCCCGCTCGACAAAATGGTCTGTATTACGGCCCCCGGTGACGAAGCGGATTTCGTCAGCCGCTTCTTCTGCCCAGGCGAAGGCGTGCCAGAAGATCCGGTGACAGGCTCCACCCACAGTATGCTGATTCCCTACTGGAGCGAAAAGCTCGGCAAAACGCAGATGCAGGCGCGCCAGGTGTCGGCCAGAGGCGGGGATCTGCGCTGTGAGCTGCTGGGCGACCGGGTGCTGATTGGCGGGCAAGCCACGCTGTATCTCAAAGGAAAAATCTTCCTGCGCCAATAGGGTTCGCCTATCCGTCTACATGCCCGCAGTCTGCGGGCATGCTGCCAGTAGGGGGAGAGGTTATCGCGGTTTAAATATAATGACTGTATATAATTACAGTGCCCCGCATTTTTGGCACCCTTTATCAGGCAATCCTCAAACGAGGTGCAGAGATAAGTTAAAAGTATGAACACCTGAACCGAGGTGGCAGCTATGTTGATAACAAACAACAAAAGGAGCCTGCCATGTATTCCATTACCTCTGAATCTGCCTCTCATCCGGATATTGTGGCGCTGATCGCCGCCCTGGACAGCTATCAAACTGAGCTTTACCCGGCGGAAAGCAACCATCTGGTCGATCTCACCCAGCTGGCGGCGGGGTCGCTTTTAATGATGGTGATCCGTGATAACCAGCTGAATGCCGTGGGCTGCGGGGCGATCGTGCTCAACGGCGACGGCAGCGGGGAGATGAAACGGGTGTATATCGATCCCACCCATCGCGGACAAAGGCTTGGGGAAAAACTGCTGGCGGCGCTGGAAGACGAAGCCCTGAGCCGCCACTGCCACACGTTGCGCCTCGAAACCGGTATCAAGCAGCACGCGGCTATCCAGCTGTATGAGCGCTGCGGTTATCAGGCGCGCCCGGCGTTTCCGCCCTACGACGAAGATCCGCTGAGCCTGTTTATGGAGAAGGTGCTGGTGGCTGACGTTCGTTTAGCAGTGCTATAAACGCTTCCAACTGACGCGTCATTGCGCCGCGTCGCCACACCAGCCAGGTCGTGAGCCAGCGCCAGTTTTCTGCCAGCGGCCACGCCTCCACCTGAAGATGCCCCGGCATGCTCTCCAGCATCGAGCGGGGCATCAGCGCAATACCTGCGCCCGCAATCACACAGGCCAGCATACCGTGGTACGACTCCATCTCATGGATCCGCCCCGGCGTGGCGCGGTCTGCGTGAAACCAGCTCTCCAGATGCCGTCTATAGGAGCAGTTGGCGCGAAACGCATACACGTCCCGACCGCTTACCTGCGTGGCGCGCGACACCTTTTCATGCCCGGCGGCGGCGACCAGCATCATCTCTTCCTGATAGACCGGCATCCCGTCCAGCTCCGGATGCGAGAGCGGCCCGTCGACAAACGCTGCGCTCAACGTGCCCTCCAGCACGCCATCGATCATCGTGCCGGAAGGTCCGGTGGACAGGGCGAACTGAATGCGCGGATAGCGCTGGTTAAACTGCGCAAGGGATTCAGGAATCCGCACCGCGGCGGTGCTCTCCAGCGCGCCCAGAGCGAACAGCCCCTGCGGTTCATCCCCGGCGACCACCATCCGTGCCTCATCGACCAAGGCGAGGATCTGCTTGCTGTAGCGCAGAAAGTTATGCCCGGCGGGAGAGAGGCGCAAACGCTGGTTTTCACGGATAAACAGCTCAACGCCAAGATCCGCCTCCAGCTGTCGGATTCGGGTGGTCAGGTTGGACGGAACACGATGCACCTTTTGCGCCGCCTGGGTGATGCTCCCGGTCTGCGCGACGGCGTTAAACATTTCGAGCTGAGTTAAATCCATAGCATTCTCTATTCGTGAATAAGTGAGTCAGTATTATTCATTTTTAAGAAATAGCAGAGTGAGCCACAATCAATCAACCCTTATTACGTGGAGAAGACTATGACTCATTCACCGGCTACCCATGCGCTGTCAATTAATCCGGCTAACGGCGAAACCCTCGCGGCCTATCCGTGGGCCACCGCCGCCGAGTTAGAGCAGGCAATCGCGCTGGCGGATCGCGGTTTCCGTCAGTGGCGCAATGAAAGCGTTACTCACCGGGCGCAGAAACTGCGCGATCTTGCTAGCGCACTGCGGGCGCGCGCAGAAGAGATGGCGCAAATGATGTCCCGTGAGATGGGTAAACCTATTTTGCAGGCACGCGCCGAAGTGACGAAATCTGCCGGTCTGTGCGACTGGTACGCCCAGCACGGCCCGGCGATGCTGGCTGCGGATCCGACGCAGGTTGAAAATCAAAAAGCGGTGATCGAGTATCGCCCGCTGGGACCGGTGCTGGCAGTGATGCCGTGGAACTTCCCGCTGTGGCAGGTGCTGCGCGGGGCGGTACCGATTCTGCTCGCCGGTAACAGCTATCTGCTTAAACACGCGCCGAACGTTCTGGGGTCGGCGACGCTTATCGGCGAGATGTTCGCGGATGCCGGTTTTGCGCCAGGGGTGTTTGGCTGGGTCAACGCCACGAACGACGGCGTCAGCCAGGCGATTAACGATCGTCGCATCGCTGCGATTACCGTCACCGGGAGCGTACGTGCCGGGGCGGCGATTGGCGCCCAGGCGGCTGCGGCTCTCAAAAAATGCGTGCTGGAGCTGGGTGGGTCCGATCCCTTTATTGTGCTGAACGATGCGGATCTGGATCTGGCCGTGAAAGCGGCCGTCGCCGGACGCTATCAGAATACCGGACAGGTGTGTGCGGCCGCTAAACGCTTTATTGTCGAAGAGGGGATCGCAGAGCAGTTTACCGAACGCTTTGTCGCGGCTGCTGCGGCCCTGAAGATGGGCGCGCCCGATAACGAAGAGAACTATCTGGGGCCGATGGCGCGGTTCGATCTGCGTGATGAACTGCATCAGCAGGTACAGGCGACGCTTAACGAGGGCGCAACGCTTTTACTCGGCGGAGAGAAAGTGGCCGGTGCGGGGAATTACTATCCGGCGACCGTATTAGGCAACGTTACCCCAGAGATGACCGCGTTTCGTCAGGAGCTGTTCGGGCCGGTCGCCGCGATCACCGTGGCGAAAGACGCGGAACATGCCCTGATGCTTGCAAACGACAGTGATTTTGGTCTGTCGGCGACCGTGTTTACCGCCGATGCGCAACGTGCCGAGGCGTTTGCTCGCCAGCTGGAGTGCGGCGGGGTGTTCATCAATGGCTACAGTGCCAGCGATGCGCGCGTGGCCTTTGGCGGCGTGAAGAAGAGCGGCTTTGGCCGTGAGTTGTCTCACTTCGGTTTGCATGAGTTCTGCAATATCCAGACCGTATGGAAAGACCGCGTGTAGGTCTTGTTAAACTTGCTTAAAAGGCCTTCACCGCGAAGGCCTTTGTCATTTTTGTGTCATGGTTCTGTCATTTGCGTTTCGTAGACTCCCACGCGTCTAACGTACTGTTACAGAAGAATATTATGAACCTAACGCAAATTTTCAGCCGTATTGCGAAGCGTCAGTTTGGTCTGCTGGCGGGCATCTTTTGTATTATCGGGCTTTTCTCCGCCCTGCAGCTCTCCTCGTCAATTCTCCTGACCGCCTCGCTTCGTGATGCCCAGCGCAATGAACAACAAAATCAGCTGACGCAACAGCAGCAAAGCAAACTGGATCTGGCGCGTGTCTCCCTGCTGGCGGCAAGCGATCTGCTCAATCGCTCGGGCGTCTATTTTATGCAGGATAAAGAGACCGGCTCTGAAGGGAGCTGGAACAGTCTGATGGATGAAGCGCAAAAGGCGCTTAATGCTTCCCAGGAGGCCTGGAAGGGCTGGCTGGCGCTGAATCCGCTCAAAGACGAGGCGCTGATTAATAGCTATCAGTTATTCTACGGCGCCATCAATGAGCAGGCGGAAGGGCTGGTAAAGACCCACTCCATTGACGCCTTTTTTGCCGTCCCCGCCCAGGCGTTTCAGACCGACTTTAATGATAACTACGCGCGCTATCAGCAACTGAGCGAACAACGGGCAGGAGAAGGGCGCCAGTCGCTGATGGATCGCCTCGCTGATTTGCAGTCGCTGTTCCTGCTGGCGCCAGTGGTCCTGCTGCTGATTGCGGTGGCGGTATGGTTTGGGATGTCGCGCTGGGTGATTGCCCCGCTGCGCAGGCTTATCGCTCATATCAACCAGCTCGCCGCCGGAGATCTCTCAGGTACCGCGCCGGCTGTAAACAATTTTAACCGCGAAATCGGGCAGTTGAGCGCCAGTATTAGCACCATGCAGCGCGGATTACAGCAGCTGGTGACGCAGGTGAGTGAAGCCACAACCGCAATGGTGGAAAACATCGGCGAACTGGCGGAAGGCAATCAGAAGCTGTATCAGCAGTCTGCGCGTCAGGCACAGGAACTGAGCGACGTGACGGCGCACATCGCCACGCTGGAAACCCACGTGGAGGGCAATACCGGGTACGCGAAGCTCGCCAGCTCGCGTGCGGATGAGGCGCGCAAGACGGCGGCGGGGGGCGATATCATGATGTCGACCGTTAATGCTTCCATGCAGGCGATCGTAGAACGATCGTCAGAGATGCGCGGGATCGTCTCGATGATCGACAGCGTGGCATTTCAGACCAACATTCTGGCGCTGAACGCCGCTATTGAAGCCGCCCATGCGGGCAATCAGGGGCGAGGGTTTGCAGTTGTTGCGCGTGAAGTGGGATTGCTGGCGAGAAAAAGCAGTCACTCGACGCAAACCATTCAGGAGCTGATTAATCACTCGTTACAGGGAATTGAAGACGGATCGAAAGCGGTGGTGAAGCTTGAGAACAACCTGCAGCAGGTGACCGGGCTGGTGGCAAATCTGAGCGGTCTGCTTGACGATATTTCTGCTGCCACGATGAGTCAGGGGGAGAGTATTCATCAGATGACGCGCCAGCTGCAGGCGCTGAATCAGGTGTCGCAACAGACGGATGTACTGGTGACCACCGCCTCCCAGGCGTCGCGTCGCTTACACGATGAGTCGTATTTGCTGATGCAGGCGGTTTCGCGTTTTCGTCTTCCCGCCTGACGCGACACATTCGCCTCTGTTATACTCGCAGCCCGTTTTTGGCCTCCAGGCAAGGAGCAACATGTGGCTGCGGTCATCGATAATCAGATGCTGGAAGAGATTCTGGCGCAGGTTCGTCCGTTAATCGGGCAGGGAAAGGTTGCCGATTACATTCCGGCGCTGGCGTGCGTCAGTGGCAATAAGCTGGGTATCGCCATTTGCACCGTGAAAGGTGAGCTTTATCAGGCCGGCGATGCCGCCGAGCGCTTTTCGATTCAGTCGATCTCCAAAGTGTTAAGTCTGGTTGCGGCGATGCGTCAGTATGACGAAGACGAGATCTGGCAGCGGGTGGGGAAAGATCCTTCCGGTCAGCCATTTAACTCGCTGCTCCAGCTGGAAATCGAACAGGGCAAACCGCGCAATCCTTTTATCAACGCCGGTGCGCTGGTGGTCTGCGACATGCTGCAAAGCCGTCTTAGCGCGCCGCGTCAGCGGATGCTGGAGATTGTGCGCCAGCTGAGCGGCGTTTCGGATCTGAGTTACGACGCTAACGTTGCTCGCTCTGAGTTTGAACATTCGGCGCGAAACGCCGCCATCGCCTGGTTGATGAAGTCTTTCGGTAATTTCCATAACGATGTGGCTACCGTACTGCAAAACTATTTCCACTACTGCGCGCTGAAAATGAGCTGTGTGGAACTCGCGCGTACTTTCCTGTTTCTGGCCGATCAGGGCTTCTCCTCGCTACATAATCAGGCAGTTGTGACGCCGATGCAGGCGCGTCAGGTCAATGCGCTGATGGCGACAAGCGGGATGTATCAGAACGCCGGGGAATTTGCCTGGCGCGTCGGGCTGCCCGCTAAATCAGGCGTCGGCGGCGGGGTGGTGGCGATTGTGCCGCACGAAATGGCGATTGCGGTCTGGAGCCCGGAGCTGGATGACGCCGGGAACTCGCTGGCAGGCGTGGCGGTGCTGGAGAAACTCACCCAGCGGCTGGGGCGGTCCGTCTACTGATGAACACCCTTGACGATCTGTTTGCCCGGCTGGCACGTTCAACCTTTCGTTCTCGCTTCAAACTGGGCACGAAAGAGCGGCAGTACTGCTGGGACAAAGGGGCGGAAACTATCGATCAACACGCCGCGGATTTTGTTGCCCGTCGTCTGGCGGCGGCCATGCCCGTCAACGACGGCAAGCAGACCCCAATGCGCGGGCATCCGGTCTTTATCGCCCAGCATGCTACGGCAACCTGCTGTCGCGGTTGTCTCGCTAAATGGCACCATATTCCCCGGGGCGAGGCGTTAAATGCCGATCAGCAGCGTTACATTGTGACGGTCATCCACCACTGGCTGGTGCTGCAAATGAACGCCCAACCTTGATGGGTTATGCATGCCGGCTATGTATGTTATAGATACGTGCTAATCTTTTATTATTCTGCTGATGACCGCGAAATAATTGCGCTAAGCAATTATATGGATTGATATTTGATGCCTTCTTCTTTGACATCCTTTAAGCCTTTTCTGCCCGATAATCCGCTTCGCAATGCGGTCGGTATTTTTATTCTGACCACGCTGTTCTATTTTATTGGTGCGGAACTGCGTCTGGTGGAAGCGCTCTCACTGTTCTGGCCGCTGAATGGCGTAATGGCCGGGGTATTTGCCCGTTACGCGTATCTTAACCGCCTGCACTATTACGCGGTGTCCTATGTCGCGATGCTGATGTACGACGCGGTGACCACCCACTGGGGGATGGCCTCGGTGGTGATCAACTTCTCCAATATGGTGTTTATCGTGACCGTGGCGCTGCTGGTGACGCGGGACAGACGTCGGGGCCGCACGGTTCCGGACCCGATCAATGCCTTACGCCTGTTTAACTTTTGCCTTATCGCCGCGCTGCTATGCGCACTGGTGGGGGCGATGGGTTCCGTCGGAATCGACAGTCAAACTTTCTGGCCGCTGTTTGCCGACTGGTTTAGCGAGCAGTTCTCGACTGGCGTGCTGATTCTGCCGTGCCTGTTGACCATTAAAATCCCTGAGATCAAGAACCCGGTGCGGGTAGAACACTTTATGCCCGTGGTGGCACTGATCGTCTCTGTCCTGGCCTCGGTGGTGATCGGCGGGGCGGGCAGCCTGGCCTTTCCGCTGCCGGCGCTGATCTGGTGTGCGGTGCGTTATTCGCTTCCCGCGACCTGTCTGCTGACCTTTGTCACCGGCGGGGTGGAGATCATCCTGGTGGCGAACTCGATTATTAATATTGCCGTGGCGACGCCGCTTTCGACGCCGATGATGTTCTCTGCGCGTCTGGGCATCGCGACCATGGCAATTTGCCCGGTGATGGTCTCCGTGAGCGTGGCGGCGATTAACTCTCTGATTCATCAGGTGTCATTGCGCGCCGATTATGACTTCCTGACGCGCGTCTATTCGCGCTCAGGTTTGTATGAAGCGCTGAAACACGAAGAGTCCCATCGTCATCCCCGTTTTCTGACCGTGATGCTGCTCGATATCGACTACTTCAAAAGTATTAATGACAACTATGGTCATGAGTGTGGCGACCGGGTGCTGGCCTCTTTCGCCGGGCAGGTGCAGCAGGTGGTGGGCGAGGACGGGCTGGTGGCGCGCATGGGCGGGGAAGAGTTTGCGGTCGTGGCCAATACCGTTGATGCCCGTCAGGGCGTTGAGCTGGCAGAACGTATCAGAGAATCTGTTGCTTCGCATCCCTTCAGCTGGGGTCAGCACACGCTGTTTTTGACGGTGAGTATTGGGCTTGGGAGTGCGAAAGCAGAATCCTGGCAACTCACGGAGGTCTTTAATAAGCTGTTAGCCGAAGCCGACGAGTATCTCTATCGTTCGAAAAAAGCTGGGCGAAATCGTACCAGTGCGCGTCATCCAGACGATCTGCGCGTCGTCGAACCGCAAAAAAGTACGGAACAGATGTAAACGTATCCATCCCAGGCAGAATGCGGCCCTGATGTTATCACTTTGCTGATAAATTGCTTGCTACGTATTTTTAAGCTCAATAAGATACCGGTGATAACACATCGGAAAAATCGCGTAATGAACGGAACTGATAAACTGAGTAAAAACCATCGCTTACCAGGGAGTCGTTTTGTTAAACGTATGTATCTGATGCGTATCCTGGGCACTTTTCTCTGCTTTATTCCTATTCTTTCTGTCCTGACTGAACATCAACGTTCAGTGTGGCTAATGCTTTTGCTGGCGCTAAACGCGTTTGTCTGGCCGACCGTCGCCTGGCTGCGCGCCAGTCGGTCTTCTACGCCGCTGGCCGCAGAGCATCAAAATCTGGTGATCGATGCAGGGGCAGGAGGCTTCTGGATCGCGATGATGGCCGTGAATCCGCTGCCCTCGGTGGTGATTGCCACGATCCTGCTGGCCGATCGTCTGTCCGCAGGCGGTTTTGCCCTGATGAAGCGCGCGGCGATAGCCATGCTGGCGGTGTTTCTCGCTGCCTGGCTGTTGCAGGGCATGGCGATTATTATCACCGTTTCGCAACAGACCATGTTTGCCACCTTGCCCCTGATTGCGATCTACATCATTGCGCTTAGCGTGCTGACGGACAGTATTGCCATTCGTCTGCGGATCAAATCCCGCGAGCTGGAGCGGATCGCGATGATGGATCCGCTGCTGGATATCGCGAACCGGCGCCTGCTGGAAAAGCGCATCGAACACGAGCTGAATAAACTTCAGCAGGCCTGCCGGGAATCGGCGCTGATGTTCATTGATATCGATAATTTTAAAGAAGTGAACGATCGTTTCGGGCATAAAGTCGGGGATGCGTTGCTCGCCTCGGTCTCGGAGATTTTACACATTGCCACACGTCAGACAGACACCCCGGCGCGGCTGGGCGGCGATGAGTTTGTGATCCTGCTTCCGGATACCAGCATCGATGAGGCGCACGTGGTGGCGTCGCGGATCATGGAGGCCGCCGCCATTATGCAAGATGTGGCGCATGAAACCGTCAATTGCACCCTCAGTATTGGCATAGCGGGGGCAACCCGCGAGATGTCCAACGTAACGGACTGGCTGCAGGCGGCGGACACCGCCCTTTACCAGGCTAAGCGCGGCGGTAAAAATCGAATTTTTGCGCACTGACAAGTCGTTTCTTTAGGCTAAGCTATTAAAAAGCTGCGTGTCAGGAGACATCATGAAAGCGCCCGCGATCCCTGCCAATGAATCAGACCGTCTGCTGTCCCTGCGTGATTCCAGGCTTTTGGAGTCGAACAACCATCAACCCTACGATCGCATCACCCGGCTGGCAAAACGCCTGTTTGCCGTGCCGGTGGCGAGGGTGAACCTGATCGACGAACGTTCGCTGGTGGCGCTCTCTTTAGACAATGCCATGGCCGCCGTTCTGCCGCGCAATCTCTCTTTCTGTGGGCATACGCTGTTTAATAACGCACCGCTGGTGGTGTCTGACCCGCGACATGATCCCCGTTTTGCCGATAATCCGCTGGTAAAAGGCCAGCCTGGCGTACGTTTTTACGCAGGGTATCCGCTGCGCTTGCCCGACGGCGCTATCGTCGGCACGCTGTGTTTGATGGACTATGTCCCCCGCGATTTTGTTGCGGCCGATCTTAACGCCCTGAGCGACCTGGCAGCGCTGGCGGAAGACGAGTTCGCTGCCGCCTGTGCGGCGACGACGGATGAGCTGACGGGGCTGTTTAACCGGCGTGGATTTAATCAGTTAGCGGCGTTTGCCTTATCCGGCGCCCGGCGTCGTGCAGAGCCATTGACGCTCGCCTGGATGGATCTGGACCGCTTCAGACAAATCAACGAACGCTACGGGCAAGCAGAAGGCGATGCGGCGCTGAAAGCCATGACCGAGCTGATGCGCACCTCGTTCCGTGAGGCGGATCTGCTGGTGCGTTACGGTAGCGATGAATTCGCGGTTCTGTTTGCCGATACGGATGAGCAGGGGGCCTGGATTGCGATGCAGTATCTCAATGAGCAGGTCGCGGAATACAACCAGCGGGGGCTGCATCCCTGGAGCCTGACATTCTCCTGGGGAATCTGTGAATTCGACCATCAGCAGGATGATTTGCAGCGCTGGCTACAGACCGCTCACGACAAAATCCTCGCCATGAAACAGCGATACAGTGCAGACAGCGGACATAATAAAAGCCTATGAATGGCGTGCTTGCGTTAAATAATTGTTAAAGGCAATCTGAGGCGGTCTCTTCACAAGGAAATCCCATGACCGCCTCTCTGCACATTCACACCCTTTCACGTGACGATATTCTCTCGCATCTCGACTCACTGGCTGACATCCTCGAAAACTGCGTTAACGGCGGGGCGTCGGTGAGCTTTATGCTACCTTTTTCGGCTGAAAAAGCGCGTCAGTTCTGGCTTGGCGTGGCGGAAAGCGTGGCCCGCCGGGAGCGCACCGTGCTGGCCTGTCGAGACGAAGGTGGCGAATTTTTGGGTACCGTGCAGCTCATCACCGATCAACCGGAGAACCAGCCGCACCGCGCGGATGTAGCCAAGCTGCTGGTCCACGAAAAAGCCCGCCGTCGCGGTGTGGCGATGCGCTTAATGGAAGCCCTGGAAGCGGTGGCTGTGGAAGAGGGTAAAACCGTGTTGGTACTGGATACGGCTTCGGGCAGCGGTGCTGAGACGTTCTATCAGCGTGCGGGCTGGCAAAAGGTCGGTGAGATCCCGCGCTACGCCCTGATGCCGGACGGCGAAATGACGGCGACATCGGTGTTCTATAAGTTTTTATAATATTTTTCACAATTGCTTTATGAATTGATCAAAACAGGGTTTCATGGTCGAAAAGTTTGATAAGTTATTGGACCAATCTTATCGGGCTGTATGACTAATTTAAAAAGGAACCCCTTGTGAACACACTCAATCGTCGTGATTTTCCCGGTGCTCTCTATCCTGAACGTATCATCCAGTTTGGTGAAGGTAACTTTTTACGTGCGTTCATCGACTGGCAGATCGACCTGCTGAATGAGCACACCGATCTGAATTCCGGGGTGGTGATTGTTCGTCCTATCCAGAGCGATTTCCCACCTTCACTGAGCACTCAGGATGGTCTGTACACCACGATCATTCGCGGCCTGAATGAGAAGGGCGAGGCTGTGAGCGACGCGCGTCTGATCCGTTCCGTAAATCGCGAAATCAGTGTCTACAGCCAGTACGACGAATTCCTTAAACTCGCACACAATCCGGATATGCGCTTTGTGTTCTCCAACACTACCGAAGCGGGCATCAGCTATCACGCCGACGACAAATTCGACGATGCGCCTGCCGTGAGTTATCCGGCAAAACTCACCCGTTTACTGTTCGAACGTTTCAGCCATTTCAACGGCGCGGCCGACAAAGGCTGGGTGATTATTCCGTGCGAACTGATTGATTATAACGGCGATGCGCTGCGTGAACTGGTGCTGAAATATGCCCAGGAGTGGGCGCTGCCAGCGGCATTCACCCAGTGGCTGGTTGATGCCAACAGTTTCTGCTCCACCCTCGTGGACCGCATTGTCACCGGCTACCCGCGTGACGAAGTGGCCGCGCTTGAAACGGAACTGGGCTACCACGATGGCTTCCTCGATACCGCTGAACACTTCTATCTGTTTGTGATTCAGGGGCCTAAATCTCTGGCCGCCGAACTGCGCCTCGATAAATTCCCGCTTAACGTCCTGATTGTGGACGACATCAAACCGTATAAAGAGCGCAAAGTCGCAATCCTTAACGGCGCGCACACGGCACTGGTTCCGGTGGCCTTCCAGGCGGGGCTGGACACCGTCGGCGACGCGATGAATGACGCAGAAATCTGCGCATTTGTGGAAAAGGCCATCTACCAGGAGATCATCCCGGTGCTGGATTTACCAAAAGATGAGCTGGAATCCTTCGCCAGCGCGGTGACAGGGCGTTTCCGTAACCCGTACATTAAACACCAGCTGCTGTCGATTGCCCTGAACGGGATGACAAAATACCGTACCCGTATCCTGCCGCAGCTGCTGGCAGGGCAGAAGGCGACCGGGAAATTACCTGCGCGTCTCACCTTTGCGCTGGCCGCGTTGATCGCGTTTTATCGTGCAGAGCGTGAGGGTGAACACTATCCGGTGCAGGACGATCTGCACTGGCTGGAGCGCTATCAGCAGCTGTGGGCGCAGCATCATGACAAGCAGATCAGCACCAGCGAACTGGTGAAAGCGGTTCTCAGCGTGAGCGAGCACTGGGAGCAGGATCTGACGAAAGTGAGCGGATTGGTAGAACAGGTTACGCTCGATCTGGATGCGATTCTTCTGAAGGGGATGCGCGCGGCAGTGAAACCGCTCTGCTAATCCTCTCGCCCGGCTCCGGCCGGGTTTTATTTAAAGCATCGTTAGTTACAACATACTATATGCACCGTTTTTTTATAACACACTTCGGCATCGTGCGCTTTTTGTCTCGCAGTTAAAAAGGGGCAGCAATCCTGTAACAAGCTTGCAACCGTGACGGCGATCACGTTTAATAGTCGCGCTCTTTATTGACCTGAAGCTGACTATGATTGTTCGTCCTCAACAGCACTGGCTGCGCCTGATTTTTGTCTGGCACGGCTCCGTCCTGTCTAAAATCTTTACCCGGTTGTTCCTTAACTTCCTGTTATCCATCGCTGTTATCGTGATGTTACCCTGGTACTCTTCCCTTGGGATCAAACTGACCGTTGCGCCGTTTAGCATTCTCGGCGTGGCGATCGCTATCTTCCTCGGGTTTCGCAATAACGCCTGTTATTCGCGCTACGTTGAGGCTCGCCAGCTTTGGGGGCAACTGATGATAGCGTCACGCTCGCTATTTCGCGAGGTGAAAAACACGCTCCCGGACGATCCGCATCTCAGCGAGTTCGTGCGTCTGCAGATCGCCTTCGCCCATTGCCTGCGCATGACGCTCAGACGCCAGCCGCAGGCGGAGCAGCTTTCACGCTATCTTTCTGCGTCACATTTACGCGCGGTGATGGATTCAAACTCGCCGTCGAACCGTATTTTGCTGATCATGGGCGAGTGGCTGGCGGTGCGCCGTCGGGAAGGGCAGCTGTCAGATATTCTGTTCCACAGCCTCAACAATCGTCTGAACGACATGTCCGTGGTGTTAGCCGGATGCGAGCGGATTGCCAATACGCCGGTGCCGTTTGCCTACACCCTGATTCTGCACCGCACGGTCTATCTGTTCTGCATTATGCTGCCGTTCGCCCTGGTGGTCGATCTGCACTACATGACGCCGTTTGTCTCGGTGCTGATCTCTTACACCTTTATCTCCCTCGATGCGCTGGCTGAAGAGCTGGAAGAACCCTTCGGCGTGGAAAATAACGACCTGCCGCTGGATGCCATCTGCAATGCGATGGAGATCGATCTGCTGCAAATGAACGATGAGCCGGAAATCCCCGCCCGCGTCTTACCGGACAAGCATTACCAGCTCACGTAATGAACATTCAGGAACGCTGCAAGGCGTTCCACTCCTCTCGGGTGATTTCCCATAACTCCGAATCCAGCTCGCCGCTGACATAGGCTTTCTTTTCCGTTCTTACCAGGCGCATTCCACTGCTGGTAGAGATCCGCTGAGAGCGCTGATTGACGGCGGCTTTTGGCGCACGCAGAAGCGGTTTGTTCAGCGTATTAAACCAGAAGTCCGTCGCGGCAATGCTCGCTTCGCGCATATAGCCCTGACCCTGCCATTCGGGTGCCAGCCAGAATCCCCGATTGTTATCCTCGACGTCGTACAGGCAGATCAGGCCAATCAGCTGATCGGGGTTGTCTTTGCAACGAATCGTCCAGAACCACGCCACGCCATTTTCCACATCCGGCAGGGCGACGTTGTTCACGTATGTTTCTGCGCCATCGGACGGATAGGGCCAGGGTACGCTCGCCACCATATAACGCACGATCTCCCAGCGCGGATATAATGTCTGGATTTGCAGCGCATCTTCCGCTTCCAGCGGTTTGAGTAACAGACGTTCAGTGGTTAACGTGGGCGTTTTCACGATTCGGATCTCCATTATTTGTCGTTATGTTTTTGTTTGCCTTCTGCTATTTTCATGATTACCACATTCTGCTGTGACTGAATAGCCGAGGAAAATATGACGTTAAGACTGGCCGCACCGGAAGAGGCCGAGAGACTCTGGCTCGTTCGCAATCTGGCTATCCGTGCAGGCTGCCAGAGTAGCTATGATAGTGACGTGATCGCCCGCTGGACGCCGGAGGCAATGCCGGAAAGTTACCGTCAGGTGATAATCGATAATCCCTTTTACGTGGTCGACGATGAGAAGGGAGAAATCGTGGCAAGCGGCTATCTCGATCTGGCCGCCAGCAGCGTGGAAGCGATCTTTACCGTCCCCGACGCAGCCGGAAAAGGGCTGGCGGGGCGGATCATCGCGGCGATTAAAGCAGAGGCACGCGCACGCGGTATTTCGCAATTAACGCTCTCCTCAACGCCCAACGCGCAGACTTTCTATCAGAAACAAGGCTTTGTAACCGTTAGCGAGGGATTTCATTATTCAAGAATGGCCGATGCGCAGCTGCGTTGTATTCACATGACGATCGATTTAACCGGCGAGGAGACCCTATGACGATAACCGTAAGGGCGTTGCGTGCAGAGGATTATGCCGACTGGCGGCCGCTGTGGGATGGCTACACGGCGTTTTACGAATGCAAACTCGATGAGTCCGTGACCGCGTCGACATGGGAAAGGGCGCTGAGCCCGCATTCTGCACTGCTCTGTCGGGTCGCGGAAATGGACGGGAAAGTCGTGGGTTTCGCCCTGTGTGTGCTGCATGAAGGGACATTTTCAACCGCGCCCGTATGCTATCTGGAAGATCTGTTTGTCGATGCAAATGTGCGTGGGAGCGGTGCCGGAAAGGCGCTGATAGAGGCCCTCCAGGCGGAAGGAAAGCGCGAAGGGTGGTCAACGCTGTACTGGGTGACGCGTCAAAACAACCCTGCGCGAAAACTGTATGACAAGTTTAGTGAAGCGGACGATTTTGTACGTTATCGCCTGTCGCTTTAAGTTCTTTTAAGGTTCACGACGCGCAACGATAAACAGGCGCGGGAAAGCCAGCAAAATCTGCCCGTTTTCCTGCAGCGGATACTGCTGCTCCAGAAGTTCAAGATAGCGATCCAGATAGTTCCGCTGCTCATGTTCGCTCAGCTCCTGCAACCAGGGGCGCAATCCGGTGGCACTCACCCAGTCAACGATCGCCTGATGCGAACTCATCTTGTGATAGTAGGTGGTGCGCCAGATATCCACGTCGCAACCCGCGTCCGTCAAAATATCAAAATAGGCATGAACGCCGGGCAGCGGATCGCGGCTGCGGTCCGGGAAACCTTGCTCATAAGCCACTTCACGCATCAAAACGTGCGATGGCTCATCGCGATTATCAGGCATCTGAATCGCCAGCACGCCGTTCATTTTGAGCAGAGAAACCAGGTGCGGGAGCAGCTCGTAGTGATCGGAAATCCACTGCAGGGACGCGTTGGCATAGATAAGATCAACCGAATGCGCGGGACGATAGGTTTGAATATTGGCTTCAATAAACTGGCATTCGGGCAACGCCACCCGCGCCTGTTCCAGCATGGCCGGTGAATTATCCACGCCAACAATGTGTGCCGATGGCCAGCGCTGATGCAAAAGTGCGGTGCTGTTTGCCGGGCCACAGCCCAAATCCAGCACATCCGTCACCTCGTTCAGCGCCACTCTTGCCAGCAGTTCGGCGGCGGGACGGGTGCGTTCCGCGCCGTATTGCAGATATAAAGAAGGGTTCCAGTCGGCCATCATCGCATCTCCAGTTTGCGGGTTTCAGCAAGTGTAGATGATTGGCGATGGTTATGTTCAGGCGTTTAACCAGGCCTGGCCGTCAGCTTTCATTTTTCGCTCTAATTCACTGCCGCGCGTGGCAAAAACACGTTTAACCGGGAACCCACTCTTCTCCAGCACGTAGGCGAGAGCGGCGTATTCACGCGGGTATTTCTCGGCAGTCGTCGCGTCTATCTCCACCATTCCCATCGGGAACGTAAAGGTGCCCATGTCGTAAATGCTCTGACGATGGAACAATTTCCAGACGCCGTCGCGTTTCTCCATCAGGTCGTAGAAACGGTTATGTCCGTTGCAGCCCACGTTCAGTTTGACGTTTTCGGCGATAATAATGGCGTTCGTTTCCACGATCGCTTTGTCACCCTTGAAGGTAATAATCGGGCTGCCCATCAGATGTTTGGTGCGGATATCCGATGCCCCCATACGCTCTGAACCCGTCACAAAATCACCGAAAAGCCCTTCAAACCAGGTGACTTCGATAGTGCCGTCAGGGTGAAAGAGTGAACGCAGCTGTTCCCATTCGTTCAAATCCCGGTGGATCCAGCCGTTGATCAGGTCGGTAATCTGCAGGCGATCTTCAGTTCTGTTTTCCATTTTTCGTGCTCCGCTAATGAAAGATGCATGGAGTATTCACCCTGCGTTCGATAACATCCAATACTATAAAATGACAGATTAATCAGATTTAATGATTGCTGGAGGTGCGACATGGATTTACGCCAGTTACGCTATTTTCTGGCCGTGGCGGAAGAGAAGCATTTTGGCCGCGCCGCTCAGAGCCTGAACATCGTCCAGCCGGCGTTGAGTATGCAGATCCGTGCGCTGGAGGAGGAACTCGGCGGCGCGTTGTTGGTTCGGACCAGCCGAAGCGTCGAGCTGACCGAAGCGGGAAAACTGTTCCAGACCGAGGCACGACGCACGCTGGAGCAGGCCGAGTTTGCCCGACACGCCGTTGCGCGATCCCTGCGCGGAGAGACCGGCACGGTGCGAATCGGGTTTGCCGGGAATGCCGTATTTAGCGGGAAACTGATGCGTGATTTGCGTCATTTTCGCCAACGCTATCCGGATGTGGAGATGATTTTGCAGGAGGTCCCGGCGCAGCAGCAGGTGGAAGCCATTCTCGCCGGGCGGCAGGATATCGGCTACACGCCGGATCACAGCAAAACCCTGACCGCCGGAATCAGAGTGCAGAGGATAGGGGACTGGGACATTCTGGTGGCATTGTCGGACGAACATCCGCTGGCTGAGCGTCCGCTCTTCACCGTCGAGATGCTTGCCGGGCAGCCGCTGATCCTCTACGACGCCCATGATACGCATGAAAATCTGTATCTCATGCTGAGCCAGCAGCTGCAAAGCAGGCTGCAGATCGCACACCTTTCTGACAGCACCCTGAGCGTCCTGGCCCACGCTGCCGCCGGAATGGGGCTTGCGCTGGTTCCCGCACCGCTGCAGCAGGTGAATATTCCCGGCCTGGTTTATCGCCGTCTGAATGCCCCGGCGTTAACGGCCAATTTGCTGCTGATTAGCCGTGACACGGAGACAAGCGGCGCGGTGAACGCATTTCTGTCGTTAGCGGCACAGGGCGCGGCTCGTTGATCTGTCCCATGCCTCCATCATGGACATTCTGGAGCGCGTCATTTGCCCCATTTCCGCGAACCGATGACGCACAGAATGACGCCTGCGGTGATAACGATCATCAACGGACTGACGCTTTCGTGCAGGAGCGTCGCCGACAGCCCCAGGCCGAAGAACGGCTGTAACAACTGCAGCTGACCGACGGCAGCGATCCCGCCCTGCGCAAGCCCTTTGTACCAGAAAATAAAGCCAATCAGCATGCTGAAAAGAGAGACGTATCCCAGCGCCAGCCAGGCGGAATATCCGATGTGGCTGAAGGAGGCCGGCTGGGTCATTACTGTGGCCGTCAGCATAAAGGGCAGAGAAATCAACAGCGCCCAGCTGATAACCTGCCAGCCTCCGAGCACACGGGTCAGCCTGGCGCCTTCGGCATAACCCAGACCGCAGACGATCACCGCAGCGAGCATCAGCAGATCGCCAACAAGAGAAACTGCCGCGCTTTGTGAGAGGGCAAAGCCCATCACCAGAACGCTGCCCAGCACAGAGAACATCCAGAAGGCTTTTTTGGGCCGTTCACCGCCGCGCAGCACGCCAAAAATCGCGGTGCTGAGCGGCAGCAGGCCGAGAAAAACAATCGAGTGCGCCGAGGTGACATGCTGAAGCGCCAGCGCCGTCAGTAGAGGAAAGCCGATCACCACCCCAAGCGCGACCACGACGAGAGGCAAAATGTGCGACAACTGCGGGCGTTTTTCCTTAAACCCGACGATCAGCATCATGGCAAAAAGACCGGCAATGGATGCCCGCAGGAACGTCAGGAAAAATGGATTCATATCCAGCACCGCCACACGAGTGGCGGGTAGCGAACCGCTGAAAATGATGACGCCCAGCAGCCCGTTCAGCCAGCCGGACATCGCGTTGGAATCCGTTTTATGCACTACGGAATTGACCACATATACCTCTTTATTTTCATCACGCCCGCAGGCTTGAGCATCTGTGAAGCCGATGGTAGTCTCATGAATCCGATACAATCAAAAAATTGTCATGGATACATTCGATGAAAGCCCGGTATAAAGCGATAGTGGATACCTTCGCAGCGTTGATTCGGGCGGGGACGCTCACGCCTGGCACCCGGCTGCCGACCCACCGCCATCTGTCACAGCGGGAAAAAATCTCCCTGGCGACGGCGACCCGCGTCTATACGGAGCTGGAAGCGATGGGGCTGGTGAGTGGCGAAACCGGGCGAGGGACGTTTGTCCGCGAGATTTCTCTTCCTCACGGCCACGGGGTCGATCAACAGGCCGTGGCATCTGATGTGCTGGATTTGAACTTTAACTATCCCGCGTTAGCGGGGCAGGGAGAGCTGCTGCGCGAGGCGTTACGCCAAGTATCGAACGCCGGTGATATCGAATCGCACTTGCGCTATCAGCCCCATGCCGGGAGGCTGACCGATCGCGAGATTATTGCCGGGCATTTCTCCTGTCAGGGATTTCGCCCTGCGCCGGACAATGTCGTCATCGTCAATGGCGCCCAGCACGGATTGACCGTCACGGTGATGGGGCTGCTGCGCCCCGGCGATGTAGTGGCCGTGGACGCGTTGACCTATTCCGGTTTTAAAGCGCTGGCCACGTTATATCATCTGGAGCTGATCCCCGTCCCGTCGCTGGCTGACGGCCCGGACCTGAACGCGTTACAGCAGATTTGCCAAAAACGCCCTGTTAGGGCGGTGTACACCATGCCCACGTTGCACAACCCTTTGGGCTGGGTGATGAATCGCGAGCAGCGACAAGTGCTGGCCGGGATTGCCCGCGCCCACGATCTCATCATTATTGAAGACACAGCGTATGCCTATTTGATTGGCAGGCCACCGCCGCCGGTCGCGGTTTATGCACCGGAACGCACGGTTTACGTCACCGGATTTTCAAAGAACGTGGCAACCGGGCTACGGGTGGGCGCGGTGATTTGCCCTGAATCGTACCGTCCGGCCCTGGAACGCGCGGTCCGGGCGACCAGCTGGAATACGCCATCCATCATGACAACCCTGGTGTGTAACTGGATTCAGGACGGTACGGTGTCGCGTTTTGAAACGCTGAAAAGACGCGATGCGCGCGAACGGCAGGCGGTACTCAGGGACTCCTTAGGCGAGCTGGCGTGCATTACTCATCCAAATTCCTATTTCGCCTGGCTTCCCCTGGCTGAAGAGGCGCGCGCCGACCGGGTGGTAAAAGATCTGATGGACAACCATATCTCCGTTTCAACGGCTGAGCCGTTCTGTACGGCGCAGACCATCCCTCAGGCCATCCGCATCGCGCTGGGGTCGGTGTCGATTGAGCATCTGCGCACCGCACTGGTCAAAGTGCGTGAAGCGATAGCGTTAGAGCAAAGCCGCTGAACAGATTACCGGAACTCAATCCACTTTCAGCATCCCTAACAAACGTTTCACCGTCCGCGAGCGTTCGAAACGACGCCAGCAGAGGGCGATATCCGTAAAGAGTTCCGGTGTGGTCAGGGCATGATAGGTCACATCGGTCGGCGAAATGGCGGCCATCGACTGTGGCACCAGGGCGAACCCGCCCCCTGCGGCGACCATGCTCAGGGAGGACGAAAGCTGCGAGGATTGCAGCGTATGGTGCATATCAATTCCGGCCCGCTCGCAGCAGCCGTAAACGCGCTCGAACAGGGCTGGCGCAACCTCCTGCGGGAATAAAATCATCGGCGTATCCCGAAGCTGGTCTAGCGCCAGCGCGTCGCACGCCGAAAGGGGATGCGTACGGTGTAACGCCACCACCATCGGTTCCCGGTCGAGTAACTTCAGCTCAAATTGCTTGCTGCTCTCGCACGGTAAACGCACAAAGGCGATATCCAGTTCCCCCTCTGCCAGCATCGTCATCAGCGAGGACATATTGGCTTCGACCTGGTGAACCGTCACCGCCGGGTTCTGAAGCTGATACTGATGAATCAGCGCAAAGATCTGCGGATGAAACGCATCTGAACTGGTGATCCCAATCGACAAATTCCCGCTAAGCCCGCGCGCAATGCCCCTGGCTTTCTCCAGCGCGGCATCGCTCATCGCGAGGATTTTGCAGGCGTCCTCATAGAAGGCTTCTCCCGCCTCGGTGAGTTCCACGCCCCGCGTCAGGCGCCTGAACAGCGGGGTGCCCACTTCCTCCTCGAGCCGCTTGATCTGCTGGCTCAGGGGAGGCTGCGACATCCCCAGTGCTTTAGCCGCTTTGGTGAAGTGTCGTTCGCGCGCAACCGCAACAAAATACCGTAGATAACGAAGTTCCATATCAAAAACGTCTCAAACCCGCATGCTTTCTATATTGGAACTCTCTGCTGAATCGGGTCAACATTTATTTAACCTTTATAAATAAAGTTGAAGAGGAAACGCATGATGACGCATTCATCTGCATGCGATTGTGAGGCGAGTTTGTGCGAAACCCTTAGAGGATTCTCGGCGCAACACCCTGACAACGTGATCTATCAGACATCGCTAATGAGCGCCCTGTTGAGCGGCGTATATGAAGGGGAGACCACCATCGCCAGCCTGCTCTCGCACGGCGATTTTGGCCTCGGCACGTTCAACGAGCTGGATGGCGAAATGATTGCCTTTAGCAGCCAGGTCTACCAGCTGCGTGCCGATGGTAGCGCCCGCGCGGCAAAGCCGGAGCAAAAAACACCGTTTGCCGTGATGACCTGGTTCCAGCCGCAATATAAGAAAACATTTGATGAACCGGTCAGCCGCCAGCAGATCCATGACGTGATAGACCAGCAAATTCCATCGGATAATCTGTTTTGCGCGCTGCGTATCGACGGCAACTTCCGCCACGTACACACCCGTACCGTTCCTCGCCAGACGCCGCCTTATCGCGCGATGACCGACGTGCTCGACGACCAGCCGGTGTTCCGTTTTAACCAGCGCAAGGGGGTTCTGGTCGGATTCCGTACCCCGCAGCATATGCAGGGGATTAACGTGGCGGGTTATCACGAACACTTCATCACTGACGATCGTCAGGGCGGCGGGCATCTGCTCGATTACCAGCTCGAGCAGGGCGTACTCACGTTCGGTGAAATTCACAAGCTGATGATTGACCTGCCTGCCGACAGCGCATTTTTGCAGGCTAATCTCCACCCGGGCGACCTCGATGCAGCGATCCGTTCCGTCGAAAACTAACAGGAGAATCATCGTGAACAGTGATAAACAGGCTCGTCAGTGGGCGCATGGTGCCGATATGATCGTCGGCCAGCTGGAAGCGCAGGGCGTGAAACAGGTTTTTGGTATTCCCGGCGCAAAAATCGATAAAGTCTTTGATTCACTGCTGGATTCTTCCATCAACATCATTCCCGTGCGTCACGAGGCGAATGCGGCGTTTATGGCGGCAGCGGTAGGGCGATTGACCGGTAAAGCCGGTGTGGCGCTTGTCACCTCCGGTCCGGGCTGTTCGAACCTGATCACCGGTATCGCCACGGCCAACAGCGAAGGTGACCCCGTTGTTGCCCTGGGCGGGGCTGTGAAACGGGCAGATAAAGCCAAGCTGGTCCATCAGAGCATGGACACCGTCAGCATGTTCAGCCCGGTCACCAAATACGCCGTGGAGGTGAGTTCTTCGGATGCCATTGCCGAGGTGGTATCCAATGCCTTTCGCGCCGCTGAGCAGGGCAGACCGGGCGGGGCGTTTGTAAGCCTGCCGCAGGATATTGTCGATCTGCCGGCCACCGGCGCGATTTTGCCTGCCAGCACATCGGCACTCATGGGCCCGGCCCCTGACGCGGCGATTAATGACGTCGCGAAGCTCATCGAAAACGCCAAAAATCCGGTCATTTTGCTGGGCCTGATGGCCAGCCAGCCCGCGAACAGCGCGGCGCTGCATACGCTACTGGAGAAAAGCGGTATTCCTGTCACCAGCACCTATCAGGCGGCCGGAGCCGTGAATCAACAGCACTTCACCCGCTTCGCCGGACGCGTCGGCCTGTTTAATAATCAGGCGGGCGACAGGCTGTTACATCTGGCGGATCTGATTATTTGCGTGGGATACAGCCCGGTGGAATACGAGCCGTCTATGTGGAATAGCGGCGACGCCACTCTGGTGCATATTGATGTACTTCCGGCCTATGAAGAGCGTAACTACGTTCCGGACCTCGAACTGGTCGGGGATATTGCCGGCACGCTAAACCGGCTCGCCAGCCGGATCAGCCATACGCTGGAGCTGAGCCCGCGCGCCACTGAAGTTCTCCTCGATCGCCGACATCAGCGTGACTTGCTCGACAGACGTGGCGCATCGCTTAACCAGTTTGCCCTGCATCCGCTGCGCATCGTGCGTGCCATGCAGGACATCGTTAACAACGACGTGACGCTCACCGTCGACATGGGCAGTTTCCACATCTGGATTGCCCGCTATCTCTACAGCTTCCGCGCGCGTCAGGTGATGATTTCAAACGGTCAGCAGACCATGGGCGTTGCGCTGCCGTGGGCGATTGGCGCCTGGCTGGTCAACCCTGGCCGCAAAGTCGTCTCGGTGTCCGGTGACGGGGGATTCCTGCAGTCGAGCATGGAGCTGGAAACCGCCGTGCGCCTCAAAGCCAACATTCTGCACATTATCTGGGTTGATAACGGCTACAACATGGTGGCTATCCAGGAAGAGAAAAAATACCAGCGCCTTTCCGGCGTGAACTTCGGCCCGGTGGATTTCAAAGCCTATGCCGATGCGTTTGGCGCGAAAGGCTTTGCCGTGGAGAGTGCCGACGCGCTGGAACCCACGCTACGTGCGGCGATGGAGGTCGACGGCCCTGCCGTGGTGGCCATTCCCGTCGACTATAGCGACAACCCGCTGCTGATGGGCCAGCTCCATCTCAGTCAGATTTTGTGAACTACTTAAGGACAAAAACATGCATAAAGTTGCTCTCGTAACAGGCTCCGGTCAGGGAATTGGTAAAGCGATTGCGCTTCGCCTGGTGAAGGACGGTTTTGCGGTTGCTATTGCCGATTACAACGGCGAAACAGCAAAAGCCGTCGCCGATGAAATCATCCGTAACGGTGGCAAAGCCATTGCCGTGAAGGTGGATGTATCGAACCGTGAGCAGGTGTTTGCGGCAGTAGAGAAAGCCCGAACGGCGCTGGGTGGCTTCGATGTGATCGTCAATAACGCCGGGATCGCGCCGTCTACGCCTATCGAGTCGATCACGCCTGAGATTGTCGACAGGGTTTATAACATCAACGTGAAAGGGGTGATCTGGGGGATTCAGGCCGCGATTGACGCTTTTCGCAAAGAGGGGCACGGCGGTAAGATCATCAACGCCTGCTCCCAGGCGGGCCATACGGGAAATCCTGAACTGGCGGTCTACAGTTCCAGCAAATTTGCCGTACGCGGCTTAACGCAGACCGCCGCGCGAGACCTGGCTCCGCTCGGCATCACCGTTAACGCCTACTGCCCGGGTATTGTGAAAACGCCGATGTGGGAAGAGATTGACCGTCAGATTTCCGATGCCGCAGGCAAACCGGCGGGCTACGGCACTGAAACCTTCGCCAAACGCATCACGCTTGGCCGCTTGTCCGAACCGGAAGATGTCGCCGCCTGCGTCTCTTACCTCGCAGGGCCTGATTCTAACTACATGACCGGTCAGTCTTTGCTGATTGACGGCGGAATGGTGTTTAACTAAAAAATAACGATAAGCTCTGACATGTGTTTCCCCTGCATCATTGCAGGGGCTTTTTTTTATGCGCGGTTTTCTCTGTCGCCCGCTATCTGCTAATCCTTAATGCTTGACCCAGACCAGTTGTTCCACCGGGAAGCCCAGCTCACGCGCCGTCGCGAGGAAGTCCTGCTTGACCGTCTCTGGAAGGGTTGTTGAGCGAGAGAGGATCCATAAATAGTCGCGATTTGGGCCGCTGACCAGTGCGTGCTGGTAATCCTTATCCAGTTTAATCACGTTATAGCCGCCGTAAAACGGGCCAAAGAACGAGACTTTCAGCGCTGCAGTGGTGGGCGCTCCGGTGAAGTACGCTTTCCCTTCACTTTCTTTCCACCTGTTCTTAATCGGATCATATCCACGGTTGAGTACGGTAATCCCCCCGTCGCTACGCAGACCGTACGTCGCTGTAACCTGTTCCATCCCTTTTTCAAAGCGGTTTTCCAGGCGCGCGATTTCATACCATTTACCGAGGTAACGGCTGGCGTTAAAGTCGCTGACAGGTTTCACGCCCTTTGGTGGGGTCGGTGATTTACATGCAACCAGCGTGAGCGCCACAGCGATACCCGTCATCACAGGCCATAGTTTCATGTGAACTCCTTTCTTTTTAGTAACCGGGAGTTAAGTGTAGTGTAAACAACAGGTCAGAATGATTATCACAAAAAATTGAGTATTTCCTGATAAGACGGCTGACGGTGAAAAGCGAAGGTTGCTCAGGTTATTCTCTACGGGCCTGAAAAACTGAGCGCTTCCTTGAACAGTCATTATTTCTTGATCTGTTTTCCGTGTTCATCCACAACAGGTTCACCATCTTCTTTCGTGAACGCACCGCGCTGCTCTTCCGTCAAAATATCCAGCACCACCTCTGATGGCCTGCATAAACGCGTCCCCATAGGGGTAACGACAATGGGCCGGTTGATGAGAATAGGGTGCTGTAACATGAAATCAATCAACTGGTCATCGCTGAAAGAGTCGTCTGCCAACCCTAATTGCTCATAGGGTTCGACATTTTTGCGTAACAGCGCCCGAACCCTGATCCCCATATCTGCAATCAGTTTCACCAGCTCTTTCCGCGTGGGCGGGGTATCCAGATAGAGGATAATCTTGGGTTCCGTCCCGCTGTTGCGGATCATTTCAAGGGTATTTCGCGACGTGCCGCAGGCTGGGTTGTGGTAAATAGTGATGTTGCTCATATCAGTACCTCATTACACAGTGAAAGACAGGCGAAGCGCCAGCGCGACCAGCGTCACAAATAGCACCGGGATGGTCATGACGATCCCGACCCGGAAGTAATATCCCCAGGTGATGGTCATATTTTTCTGCGCCAGAACATGTAGCCACAGCAGCGTCGCCAGGCTACCAATCGGGGTGATTTTAGGGCCCAGATCGCTACCGATAACGTTGGCATAGATCATCGCCTCTTTGATGACGCCGGTCGCGGTACTGCCATCGATCGACAGGGCACCCACCAGAACGTTTGGCATATTGTTCATTACGGAGGAGAGAAACGCCGTCAGGAATCCGGTCCCGAGTGTCGCAGCCCACAAACCGTGATCGGCCAGTTGGTTGAGCAGAGCAGAGAGGGCGTGCGTCAGGCCCGCATTGCGCAAACCGTAGACCACGAGGTACATGCCCAACGAAAAGATCACGATCTGCCAGGGCGCGCCACGCAGCACGTTGCCGGTATTAATGGCATGCCCTTTTTTCGCGACGGCAAACAGAAGCAGCGCACCGACGGCAGCAACCAGGCTCACCGGCACGCCGAGCGGCTCGAGACCAAAGAATCCGACTAACAGCAGCACCAGAACCAGCCAGCCCATTTTAAAGGTCGCGCCATCGCGAATGGCCATTTTCGGTTGCTTCAACAGAGAGACGTCATAAACGGCGGGAATCTCTTTGCGAAAGAACACATGCAGCATAACCAATGTTGTAGCAATCGCTGCGAGGTTGACTGGGACCATCACTGCGGCATATTGCGCAAAGCCCAGTTTAAAGAAATCCGCCGACACGATATTCACCAGGTTTGACACGATCAGCGGCAGGCTGGCCGTATCGGCGATAAATCCGGCCGCCATGACAAAGGCCAGTGTGGCGCCTTTGCTGAAACCCAGCGCGAGGAGCATCGCGATTACAATCGGGGTCAAAATTAGCGCGGCACCGTCGTTGGCGAACAGCGCGGCCACCATCGCACCCAGCAGGATAATCCAGGTGAACAGCAGGCGGCCACGGCCATTGCCCCAGCGGGCAACATGCAGCGCGGCCCATTCAAAGAACCCGGACTCATCAAGAAGAAGACTGATGATGATCACGGCGATAAACGTGGCGGTGGCGTTCCAGACGATTTGCCAGACCACCGGGATATCTTCGGGATGAACGACCCCCGTCAGTAAAGCCAGACCTGCACCCAGCATGGCGCTCCAGCCAATGCCCAGACCCCGTGGTTGCCAGATAACCAGAACGAGGGTAAGCAGAAAAATTGCACCGGCCAATAACATCAGTCACTCCATTCATATCTATTCAGACGAATATGTAAACGCATTTCAGCATGCAGCCGGTGAAGCGTTGTTGAAGGTGTTGCGAATGTTTTCACGCTCACAGTTCCAGGCTGAGTCAATAATCGCCGCCGCCCACGCGGGCATATGTGGCGAAAGGCGATAGTGCACCCATTTCCCTTCACGACGATCGGAAACCAGCCCGGCCTCACGTAATAACGCCATATGGCGTGAAATTTTGGGCTGAGACTCTGTCGTTGCTGCACAGATATCGCATACGCAAAGCTCTCCGGACTCCCTGAGCAACATCACGATCGTTGAACGGGTTTCATCAGAAAGTAATTTAAAAAGCTGAACAGGCTGTAGCATGTTGCACCTCGATAAGATTTGACAACACATATGGTAACCCATATATGTTAACTTTAAAAGTACAGCGTTTAAGAACGGAGCCATTTCATGAAACATTTACCCGCCATCGAACCACAATTCTTTGATGATACGGTCACCAGCAAAATTTCAGGCAGTGACCCAACAACGCCGCCACGCATTCTGATTCTCTACGGATCCATTCGGGAGCGTTCCTACAGCCGGTTTGCCGCAGAAGAAGCGGGGCGGTTATTGACCGAAATGGGCGCCGACGTGAAGATATTTAATCCATCGGGTCTGCCATTGCCGGACGACGCACCGGAAACCCATCCGAAAGTGCTCGAACTGCGGGCGCTGGTCAGATGGTGTGACGGGATGGTCTGGAGTTCTCCCGAAAGGCATGGCGCAATGAGTTCGGTGATGAAAGCGCAAATTGACTGGATACCGCTGAGTGAAGGCGCGGTTCGGCCGTCCCAGGGAAAAACGCTGGCCGTGATGCAGGTTTGCGGAGGCTCGCAATCATTCAATACCGTCAACCAGATGCGAATCCTTGGTCGCTGGATGCGAATGTTCACCATTCCAAATCAGTCGTCAGTGCCCAAGGCGTGGCAGGAGTTTGATGAAGAAGGACGGATGAAACCGTCAGCCTGGTACGATCGAATTGTGGATGTCACAGAAGAGCTTTATAAAATCACGCTGATTCTTAAAAGACACGCAGGTTATCTGTCCGACAGGTACAGCGAAAGAAAAGAGAATCACCAGGCGCTGTCGGCGCGAGTGAATCAGGCAAAAATCTGAGAATCGATTTCAGAGGGATGCGGAAAAGACCGGATTGAGCGAACTCCGGTTGTACATAATCAGCCTGATGTGGATGGTAGATTTGAGTGGTTATATGATTGGTGCGCATAATGTATATTATGTTAAATGAGAGATTTAATAGTTGAGTATGCAAGTTTGCTGAACATGTTCTTATCTCCGATTGAGTACGATTCACGGGGATATAACAACATCGGTTTGTATAACGGATATGTACGAATGGGCCTTTATTGCAAGCCTGTGTATGTATCAGAGACGTTGATACAGTGTGATACAAAAACAGGTCATTGCGTCTTAACGCGAGACGCGATAACGAACATAATCGTCGGCTTCGCCAATGCGAAAAGCCCCTGGATTGTTTGCCGATAACCGGACTTTCTTGTACCCTTCCCTTGCACTCCTTGACGACTCACAGCAGAAACCGGACTTCACTATGGCAGCTCATATTTCCAAAGATCCTTTGCATGGCGTAACGCTTGAAATGCAAGTCAACGCACTGGTTGCCCGTTACGGTTGGGTTCAGTTGGGCAAACTGATCAACATTAACTGTTTTAAAAGCGATCCTAGCGTTAAATCGAGTCTGAAGTTTTTGCGTCGCACTCCCTGGGCGCGTGCTGAAGTTGAAGCCCTGTATCTGGACTCGCTGGACGATGCGGCACCTGAAGAATCTGACCCGCTTCATAATGACCCTTGGGCTAACAGCCGACTGAAAAAGAGTTGATATCAGATGCCCTTACACGTTAAACGTTCTGGCGCACTTATTCTTCTCGCGCTGCTGCTCGCCAGCTGCTCATCCAAACCGCCGGTTTCCTTAGTCACCCCGCTTCCGCCGGTGACCAAACATCCACTGCCTGATAAATCACGTGACCATGGCCCGATGCGCGGCATTTGGCTTGCGACCGTGTCTCGTCTCGACTGGCCGCCGGTCTCCTCCGTGAATATCAGCAACCCGGCTACCCGCAACAGCGTGCAGCAAAAAGCGCTGACCGATAAGCTCGATAAACTGAAAAGCCTCGGTATTAACACGGTATTTTTCCAGGTCAAACCGGATGGCACGGCGCTGTGGCCGTCAAAGATTTTACCCTGGTCTGACACGCTCACCGGACACGTCGGACAAGATCCAGGCTACGACCCGCTGATGTTTATGCTCGACGAAGCGCACAAACGCGGTATGAAAGTCCACGCCTGGTTTAACCCTTACCGGGTCACGACCAATACTAAACCGAGCACAGTCGCGGAACTGAATCGCACGATTTCACTCAATCCGGCCAGCGTGTTTGTTCTGCATCGCGACTGGATCCGCACCGCCAGCGATCGCTACGTGCTCGACCCGGGTATTCCTGAAGCCCGCGACTGGATCACCAGTATTGTGGCCGAAGTCGTTTCACGTTATCCGGTCGATGGTGTGCAGTTCGATGACTATTTCTACACCGAAACGCCCGGCTCGACGCTCAATGACTATCAGACGTTCCAGAAATATGGCGCCGGGTTTGCGTCAAAAGCCGACTGGCGCCGACACAACACCCAACAGCTCATTGAACAAGTTTCGCGCTCGATTAAGCAGCTGAATCCCGGCGTCGAATTTGGCGTCAGCCCTGCGGGCGTCTGGCGTAATCGCTCCCACGATCCGTTAGGATCCGAAACGTCCGGTGCCGCAGCCTATGACGAAGCCTTTGCCGATACCCGTCTTTGGGTGAAGCAAGGTCTCCTGGATTATATTGCGCCTCAGGTATATTGGCCCTTCTCACGCAAAGCCGCGCGTTATGATGTGCTGGCAAAATGGTGGGCAGACGTCGTTAAGCCGACCAACACGCGCCTTTATATTGGTGTCGCGCTGTATAAAGTGGGTGAACGATCTAAAAATGAGCCAGACTGGACCGTTAATGGCGGTGTGCCGGAGCTGAAAAAACAGCTCGATTTGAACGAATCGGTACCGCACATCGACGGTACGATTCTGTTCAGAGAGGACTATCTCAACCAGCCGCAGGCGCAGGAAGCGGTCAGCTACATCAAAACTCGCTGGGGTTCGTGAACCCCGGCTAGTCGGGTTTTGGACCGAACATTTCCAGTAATTGCTTCTGATCGGGCATTCCGACCACCTGCTGCAACTCGTTTCGGTCATTCATGTAATAGATTGCGGGCGTAGCGTTTGCGCCCAGCTCATCCATCAATTTCTGGTGCTGCTGGAGCAAATTGAAGGTCTCTCGCGATGAGGTGCCCTTCAGCTCCGGCAGAATTTTACCGCCGGAGAGTTCATACTCTTTCCACGCCGCGACCGGATCGGCTGCATTCAGAATGGCTGTCGCATTTGGGCCACTTTTCGGATTTAAAAACGCCACCAGCAGCGTATTTAACTGCACTTTCCCGGCTTTTACCCACGGCTGGGCTTCGGCCCAGAATTTTTTGCAGTACGGGCAGAACGGATCGGCAAAAACATACACCTTCCGGGGAGCCGTCTGTGCGCCCTCTTTCAACGACTGCGTTTTGTTGAGCGTATCCCACATCTGACGGCCTAACGGGATGTAAATCTCTTTCTGGAAATAGGCTTCGCTGATGTTTTTACCTTTATCATCATAAAGATAACCAGAGATAATATGCTTCCCGTCAGGCGTCATAAACAGCGTGACGCCCATGTCCTGATACTGCCCGATCCAGCTTTTTACTCCGCCGGGAGCATCAATTTCTTTGATATTATGAATGCCCTGCTGCTCACCAAACTGCTTTACAATCGGCGGAATATCGCTGGCTGCCATGGCCAGCGCGGGAATAAACCATGTGGTCATAAGAAGAAGATTGCGCATAACACACCTGTAAAAAGAAGACGCACCGATAATAGACCATAACGATGGATATCCCCTTACCTGGTGTGTAAGGTTTTGTCTTTGTCACTTTTTTCCTGAACCAATAATCGCCAGTCCCCTTCTCACAACAAGGCGTTTATATATGCGGAGAGAAAAATTTCATCGCGCGTTAATGCGTCATCAGTGGCCAGTGAATATCCCCGACACCGTTGAGCTGCGGGCGGGAAAACAGGAAGCCCTGGAAACGTCTGATCCCGGCCGATTCCAGCCAGCACCACTCTTCCATCTTCTCGATACCTTCTGCCACCAGCGTAATTTCCAGATCGGTACAGCAGCTGACAATCGATTTCACGATCGCCTGCTTCGGGCCACTGAGGTGAATATCGCTGACAATTTCCCGATCAATTTTGATCTTATCCGGCTGGAATTTGGTGAGCAGCGACAGCCCGGCATATCCCGAACCGAAATCGTCGATAGCCAGACCGATCCCCGCTGCCCGCAGTTGTTTGATGGCGCTATTAAACTGTTTAAAGCCGGAAATCATCTCGTTTTCCGTCACTTCCACCACCACTTGCTCAGGCAAAAGATGGTGTTTCGCGATATTTTCCAGCAGGAAACTTACCGCATCGGGCACATTGATTAGTGAGCCTGGCAGCAGATTGATGGCGATCTTATGACTGCCAATACCGATTTTTTCTGCCAGCGCAAAGACATAGGCTTTGGTCTGAAGATCGATTTCATAGAGTTTGTCAGGATGAATGGCATTAAAGAAACGCTCCGGGCTTCCCCCGTCATTGCCGCGAATCAACGCCTCTAGGGAGGTGATTTTCCCCTCTGATGGCTCAACAATCGGCTGGAAAGCAAACTGGCATATCTGGTTTGTCATTAACCCCTCGACGCCTCGTCCAAAAGGCGCCAGTTCTGATTCCAGTTTCCAGCTTTCGGGGCGAAATGCATCGTTCGCACCAGACTGCTTTTTATGCGTGATAAAGCGCTGAATGAATTTAAATACTCGATCTTCAGAAGTGAGGTAGCTTTCGAGTTTGCTGTAGCGCAGCACCGATTGCAGCACGGATTTTGGCGTATCTACCTGCAGGTCGAACAGCAGCATGCCAACGTTTTCGAAGCGACGGCGTGGCCCGTAATCGCGCATCAGTTCCACGACGCCGTTATGCCGTTTGTCAGCCCGGATTTTCTGGAAAAGCGTAACGACGTTCTCTTCTTTCCCCTCAAGGATTTGCAGAAACTCCGCGCCGTTAAACAGCAGAATGCCGGTAATGTTTAGCCCGGCATTACGCTGTTTTGCTTTTTCGACCAGTGAAATGAGTTCGAATGGTTCACAGGATGAATTTAACTGGCTTCGATAAATGAGTGTAGTCAGCACGGTAAGTCAGTCTCGCCATGATAATTTCGCCTTTAAGCGATTGTTTATCATAATTTATAGCCGCCGACTAATAATATTGCCTCAACAAATCATTTTCAGATTTTTTAGTACAAACATAACCAGCCCAAATGTAGTAATTGTCACTTTGCCCTCTTTATCCCCGCCAGGGGATATTTCCCGTTTATCCCTTTGCGGGGATAATTCGCTGATTAATCCTCTCCAGCATGTAGCTATAAAACGGATTTGAGGTCACGCGCATCAGCGAATCCATCCCTACCACCAGCACCGAGGTTTCGCCGCGCAGGGCGAAATTTCCCAGGTTGATACCGTAATGGTGCGGATTCACAGGCTCGCTGCCGTACAGATCGTCCGTTGGCGGGAACGGAATCGCCACATGCGATAAGGAGTAGAGATCGCGTGGATACGGCGTCGTGAGCGTTTGAACCGTATCATTCACCGCTCCGGGCGCCGTGGTGCGGGCTTCAGTGTTTAACGTCTGCGCAGAGGCATTGGTCACCACCGTGATCGCGAAGCGGCGCGGCGCAGTCGGCAGCAGTCCATTCACCGCCACATACGAACCCGGCCTGAACAGCGGGCGCAGCGTGCTCGCCTGGTTGATATCGAATATGACCAGCTCGCTCCCGTTCTCCGGCAGCAGATTAAACAGCGAATCGACCACCCCGCGCGTGCTGACAGTGGAGTCCATCACCGACTGGAATGCCAGCACCGGCGGGAACGAGGCCAGTTTATTCTGGCGCACCTGATTGTTGAGCTGCTTTTGCAAAGCCTGGGTTAACTGCCAGGACTGGCGTGCGGCATTCACCGGAAAGGAGTTGTATTTAAACGGATTATATTCGGGCAGAACGCTGAGCCACGCCGCTTTGGCAAACGACGGTAACAGCGCGGGTAAACCCGCCAGACCGGCAAAACGCGCAAACGCGTGGACGCGGATCATCGGAGACAGCAGGATCAGCTGTTGCGGTTTGCGAAGACGGGGATCGTCATTGGCGTCGAGAGCATATTTCATCGCCAGCGCCCCGCCGTTGGAATAGCCCACCAGATGCAGAGGCACATCGCTGCCCGCAAGACGCGTGGCTTCGCGAACCGCCATACGCGCCACGGCCAGCCACGCTTCCCAGTCGATATGGGTTAGCGCACCCGGTGCCGTACCGTGTCCTGGTAGTCGTGGCGCAACGGCCACAAACCCGCGCTGTTGATAATCAACGGCGATACTGCGTACGCTATAGGGCGAATCCGTCAGCCCGTGCAACAGCACAACGGCGCCTTGCGGTTTACCTTCCGGCATCAGCACAAACGAACGATTGCCGTCATCGGGAAACTGCCCCGGCCACATAGGGCTGTGACGATAATAGCGGTTCAGCGGCGTCTGATCCGCTTTATCCAGTTTGTCCGTCACGTCCGTTTGCAGATCGTGGAAAATCGCCGTTTCGCGCGTCAGATAATCATTGAAACTGGCGCGATCAACCTCCTGCACAGACATCTCGTGCGCCGTCCAAGTATGCCAGGGATGCAGCGCCGGGCCGGTTTCGGTCTTATAGACCCGCACCGCCAGCAGCACGATCAGCACAATTCCCAGCACCATAGCGGCACGTTTCATCAATGCCCACATACGCACCCGTATCCGCCACGGCAGATTAGCCATTCCCGTCTCTCTTTCTGTAAAAAATAAGGACCTATCTTAAAAGAGATAACGCACGATGCCAAAAGTGCAATCCTGGCGTACAGTCATTTGATGCGTCTGACACTCGTTCTGCTGCTTCTGCCCATGTCTGTTTTTTCGGCGCCGCTCGTGCCGCCCCCCGGTTTTGTCAAAGCCCAGCCGCACAGACTGCAAGGCAAATGTGTTCCTCTCCCCGCGCCGTACACCGGCAATCTTGTGTTTCGCAGTAAATACGACGGGTCGGACAGCGCTCGCGCGACGCTAAACCCTCAGGCGGAAAGCGATTTTCGCGCCCAGACAAAGGCCATAACCGATTTTGAACGCGGGATTGCCGACATGGTCTGGCGCTATAAACAGAGCGGCGATGAGAAAACGCGGGAGTGTGTTCTGAATGGCTTTACGAGCTGGGCAAACGCCGGGGCGTTAACCTCGACGCAAACCAACCACACCGGGCGGTCGATGCGTAAATGGGCGCTGGCGACACTCGCCACCAGCTGGATTGAACTGAACGCACCGGCAAAAGACGATGGTGCGACGACGCGCTGGTTGTCGTTGCTTGCCGATCAGGTGAAAGAGGACTGGGACGGTCTACCCCTTTCTAAAACCAATAATCACAGCTACTGGGCCGCATGGTCAGTGATGGCGGCGTCGGTCGCGCTCGATCGCCGGGATCTCTTCGACTGGTCGTTGAAAGAGTACCGCATCGCGGCAAGCCAGATTACCGCGAACGGCATATTACCCAACGAACAAAAGCGCGGCCCACGCGCCGTGGCCTATCATCACTATGCCCTTCAGCCGCTGGTGATGATCGCAAGCTTTGCGAAAGCTAATCAGGTGGATATCACCCAGCAAAACCGTAGTGCGCTCAAAAGGCTCGCGGGATATGTCCTGACGCACGACACCCATGATGAGTGGTTAGAGCCATATTGTGACCTGACGAAATGTGACAGCGTCACGCTTGCGCGAAGAGACAGACTGCGCCCAATAAAAAACCGCCGTCTCGGCGGTCAGTTAACGCTCATCTACGCACAATAGCCGGGCAGCGCCCGGCTTTGCAGAGATTAGTTCAGTTTATAATCCAGCGTGATTTCCGCTTTAAGAACCTGAGAGACCGGACATCCGGCTTTCGCCTTCTGAATAATGCCGTCGAACTGCTGTGGCTCAATGCCTGGTACGGTTACCTTGCTTTGCAGCGCGATTTTGGTGATCGCAAAGCCGCCGTCAGTTTTATCCAGCGATACATCCGCCGTGGTATCGATGGAATCCGCGGTGTAACCCGCCTCTCCCAGCATCAGTGACAGCGCCATTGAGAAACAGGCGGCATGCGCTGCGCCAATCAGCTCTTCCGGGTTGGTCCCTTTCTCGCCTTCGAAACGGGTATTAAAGCCGTAAGGTTGTTGATTCAGGACGCCGCTTTCCGTAGAAACCGTTCCTTTGCCGCGTTTAATATCGCCAGACCAGTGTGCCGAACCGTGCTTATGAATCGTCATTATTGCTCTCCTTTTGGCTTACAAAGGATTAAGTATAGAACGTCAACACCAATGTGAGAGGAACACGGAACACTCTTAGGCGTTTGCTCACTTCGTCATCAACGACTCGCTCAATGCATCCAGGAATAAGCGCTGGGCCGCAGGCTGATAATCCCTGGACTGATAGATCCCAAAAATGCCGATCGGTTTCGGCGTGAATGCGCTGAGGACGGGAACCAGCTTGCCGCACTCCAGCGCGGGCTGCGCTTCCCACGCCGGCAGCATTGCGATCCCGCAGTGCTGGATGGCGGCCTCCATCAGCAGCGACGAAATACTGGCGCTCAGATTGCCGCTCACCGCAACGGAAACGACCTCTCCCGCGTCGGTGAGAAAATTCCATGACTGTCCGGCAAAGAAGCTGTAATGCAGGCAGTTGTGTTGCGCGAGATCCTCAAGGCTTTGCGGCGTGCCGTGGTCAGCCAGATACTCTGGCGAGGCGCAAAGCACCGAGCGGCACTCACCCAGACGGCGGGCGATCATTCCAGGTTCCGGGTTGTCGGTAATGCGGATCGCCACGTCGATGCGCTCACCCACCAGGCTGACGGGATGATTATTAACGTCCATTTCGACGCGCACTTTGGCATGACGCGTCAGAAAATCCGGCAGCATCGGGGCGACAATCTGCATCGCCGTGAAGTGGGCGCAGGCTACGCGCAGCGTGCCGGACGGCGTTTCACGGGAGGACTGATCCTCAATCTCCTGCGACAGCCGTGTGAGATTGCGGGTTTTCTGCAAGACCTTTTCCCCGGCAGGCGTCAGGGTGAGCTTACGCGTGGAGCGATGCACCAGCCGCGTTCCGGCCCATTTCTCCATTTGCTCCAGATAACGGCTTACCATCGGGCGAGAAATGCCCAGCGCGCGGGCCGCAGCGCTCAGACTCCCCAGCTCGCAAATACGGTTATAGACCTGGGCGGCAATCACGCGATCCATTGTTATGACTCCATCTGCTCGATTTATGAAACTAAGCATGTCTTGTTTCAGGAATTCTGGCAAATCGAGAGATCCGTACAATAGAGACTTTCCGACACTACCGAGACAAAATGATGAAGCTCAATCGCCTTGCCCTACTGTGCGCCCTCTTCACACCCGCTGTTTTTGCCGCGCCCTTAACGCTGGATACCTATAACCCACAGGAGAAAGGTATCTTCGCCGTCTCTTCGACGCTGGTTTCCGGGCCGAAAGAGGCCGTGCTGTTCGATGCGCAGTTCAGCGTCAAAGATGGCGAGCAGCTGGTCGAGAAAGTGCGTCGCAGCGGTAAAACCCTCAGCAAGATTGTGATTACCTCCGGCGATCCGGATTTCTACTTCGGCCTTCAGCCGCTGGTGAAAGCCTTCCCGAATGCCAAAGTGGTGGCGACCCAGGCGGTGGTGGATCACATCAAGGCTACCAAAGATGCCAAACTGGCCTTCTGGGGGCCACAGATGAAGGACGGCGCGCCGTCAGAACTGATTGTCCCGCAAGTGATTGCATCAACCACCTTTATGGTGGACGGCGAGAAAATCGATATCGAGCAGGCAGACAGCTACGCCGCCTACGTATGGATCCCGTCGGCCAAAGCCATTCTCGGCGGTACGGGCATCTCATCGGGCATTCACCTCTGGACGGCAGACACGCAAACCAAAGCCAGCCGCCAGCAGTGGTTGTACACCCTGGATGAAATGGCCGCGCACAAACCCGAGCGCGTTATCCCAGGCCATTACCTCGGTACCCCGCCTGCCGGTACCGCCGCCATCGATTTTACCCGCACCTACCTGCAGCAATTTGAGCAGGCGCTGGCGGCGCATAAAGCGTCAACTGGCGTGATCGACACCATGAAAAAACAGTGGTCGGATCTTGCCGAAGTCAGCTCCCTGGAATTGAGCGCGAAGGTCAATACCGGCGAAATGAAGTGGTAACAGGCTAACGGTCTCCTGCTATATTTATTCTTTTTATAGCAGGAGATGATTATGCAACCCTCAGTAAGAGGAATTGACCACATTGGTATTACGGTTCCTGACATTGAACAAGCCACGTTATTTTTTGAGAAAGCGTTCGCATCAAAAGTGATATATCGTTCAGCAGATCCTGGCAGTGAAAATATTGATGACGAAGCCCAGGAAAATACCTTGAGGCTATTTCCAGGGACCAAAGTCCGCGCTATCAGGATGCTGGCAATGCCTCATGGCCCAGGTATTGAACTGTTTGAAATGCACGGCCCAGAACAGCAATCCGCTGCCCGTCCCAGTGATTTTGGCCTGCAACACTTCGCTGTCTATGTTGATGATTTTGCACGTGCCATAGCGTGCTTTACCGCTGCTGGCGGCGAGATGTTTACCGAGCCAAAACCCCTTTCATTCCCCGCTGAACGTGGCGAAGGCAATGCCTTTTGCTACGGTAAAACCCCCTGGGGAAGCGTGGTTGAATTGATTTCATGGCCGTCCCCGATGCCCTACGAAAAATATACGAATCTGCGTCGCTGGAAACCCTGAGTTAACGAAAAAAACGTTAAATATGATATTTTTATTTCCAGGATGAATCTGAACCACAGCGGGAAGAATATTTGCCATTCTGAATGTGAATTATGAATTGCGTACCGGATTATTAAACAGATAACGACACGGAGGCAGCATGTTTACACATTACTCAGCAAATACTCATTCCGCACAACCGGCCCTGGTGAATGCGATTGAACAGGGCCTGCGCGCCGAGCATGGCGCGGTCACTGAAGATGACATTTTAATGGAACTCACCCGCTGGGTTGAGGCCTCAGATAATGACATCCTCAGTGATATCTACCAGCAGACCATTAACTACGTTGTGAGTGGTCAACATCGCCCCCTGTAAAATACCTGCTATGCTGGATCTGCAACCTAAGGGGTTACATTTCGTTTGCGAAAGCAAACTGGTCCTTAAAACTATCAACAGGATTGAGGAGTTAACATGAAATCGAACCGTCAGGCACGTCACATTCTGGGACTGAACTATAAGCTGTCTAACCAACGTAAAGTGGTGATCGAGGGCAGCAACGAAACGGTAGTCACCCACACGCACGGCAGAAAACGCCACGCAGACAAATAATTCACGTCACTGAATCACGACACCATCGGCAAAACCGATGGTGTTTTTGTTTGTGTGTTGCGGTAATTAACATTTAGCTCCTTTATAATGCCAGTCGACGTCGCCCTGCCAGCAAGCCAGAAAGATGACAATACGCAGTGCCAGGGACGGATATTCAAAAAATCGAGTGAGTGACATGGACAACAAAGCAAAACATCATCGTTCCCTTTATATCCCCTACGCGGGGCCGGTACTGCTGGAGTTCCCGCTGCTGAATAAAGGCAGCGCCTTCAGCGCGGAAGAGCGCAGCAGTTTTAACCTGCTTGGCCTGCTGCCGGAAGTGGTCGAAACCATCGAAGAGCAAGCCGAACGCGCCTGGATCCAGTACCAGGGCTTCAAAACCGAAATCGACAAACACATCTATCTGCGTAACATCCAGGACACCAACGAAACCCTCTTTTACCGTCTCGTGCAAAATCACCTCGAAGAGATGATGCCGGTGATTTACACCCCGACCGTCGGGGCGGCCTGTGAGCGCTTCTCCGAGATCTACCGTCGTTCGCGCGGCGTGTTTATCTCCTACCAGAACCGCCACAACATGGATGACATCCTGCAAAACGTGCCGAACCACAACATCAAAGTGATCGTGGTGACGGACGGCGAGCGTATTCTGGGCCTCGGCGACCAGGGTATCGGCGGCATGGGTATTCCTATCGGCAAACTTTCGCTCTATACCGCCTGCGGAGGCATCAGCCCGGCGTATACGCTGCCGGTGGTGCTGGATGTCGGCACCAATAACCAACAGCTGCTGAACGATCCGCTGTATATGGGCTGGCGCCATCCGCGCGTAACGGACGATGAGTATTATCAGTTCGTCGACGACTTCATCCAGGCCGTAAAACACCGCTGGCCAGACGTGCTGCTGCAGTTCGAAGACTTCGCGCAGAAAAACGCCATGCCGCTGCTCAACCGCTATCGCGATGAGATCTGCTCTTTCAACGATGACATTCAGGGCACCGCAGCGGTGACCGTCGGCACGCTGATCGCCGCCAGCCGCGCGGCTGGCAGCCAGCTGAGCTACCAGAAAATTGTTTTCCTCGGTGCAGGCTCTGCCGGCTGTGGGATCGCAGAACAGATCATCGCGCAAACCCAGCGCGAAGGCTTAAGCGAAGAGCTGGCCCGGTCGCGGGTGTTTATGGTCGATCGCTTCGGTCTGCTGACCGACGGAATGCCTAACCTGCTGCCGTTCCAGACCAAACTGGTGCAGAAACGCGAAAACCTGAAAAACTGGGATACGGATAACGAAGTGCTCTCCCTGCTGGACGTGGTGCGCAACGTGAAGCCGGATATTCTGATCGGCGTTTCGGGGCAAACCGGGCTGTTCACGGAAGAGATCATCCGCGAAATGCACAAACACTGCCCGCGCCCTATCGTGATGCCGCTCTCTAACCCGACCTCTCGCGTCGAAGCTACGCCGCAGGACATCATCGCATGGACGGAAGGCAATGCGCTGGTCGCGACCGGCAGCCCGTTTGATCCGGTAGTGTGGAAGGACAAAATCTACCCCATCGCGCAGTGCAACAACTCCTATATCTTCCCGGGAATTGGTCTGGGTGTGATCGCATCCGGTGCGTCGCGCATTACGGACGAAATGCTGATGTCTGCCAGCGAAACCCTGGCCAAGCACTCTCCGCTGGTGACCAACGGCGAAGGTCTGGTGCTGCCAGAACTGAAGGATATCCATACCGTATCGCGGGCGATTGCCTTTGCGGTCGGCAAAATGGCGCAGCAACAGGGTGTGGCGGTGAAAACCTCCGCCGATGCATTGCAGCAGGCCATCGACGACAACTTCTGGATGCCGGAATACCGGAACTATCGTCGTACCTCGATTTAAACCTTCCCTCTGTAAGTCGCCGGGTAGCACAACGCCACCCGGCAAACGCCAGGCCCGGTGGCACTCTGCTTGCCGGGTCTGTAAAACCCCGCTACACTCCCTTCATCCATAAACCCACTGAATAAATAAGGAGGCTAATTATGCTGTATAGTGAAATTTTCAATGTTTCACATACATTTGGTGATCGCACCAGCTCAAGCGTTATCGGTATCGTGCTGCGATAACTTCTGCTTGAGCGAAGACACCCACACCTGAATCCCTTCCCTCGGGCTTACTGAGTTATCGTCAGCGATGTTTGACGAGGCATTTCCATGCCTGTAACACTTGAGTAAGCAACAATGAGCACATTACTAACTGCACAATCTCTCCGCGTTGAAACAGCGTTTAACACCCTTTTCGACTCGCTCTCCTTTACCCTGAAAAAAGGCGACCGCATTGGTCTGCTGGGCGATAACGGCTGCGGTAAAAGTACCCTGCTGAAGATCCTCGATGGCACGGAGTCCCCTTCTGTCGGCACGGTAGCGCTCGCCGGCCACTGCCTGATGGCACGCGTGGAGCAGCATCTGCCGGAATCGATTTATCCTCTGTCAATGCTCGACGCCGTGCTGGCGCAACTGCCCGCAGCGGAACGCGACAGCCTGCGCTGGCGCGCCGAAACGTTGCTTGGCGGTATGGGTTTTACCGCGCAGGATATGGCCTTACAGTCGTCGACCCTGAGCGGCGGGCAGCACACACGGCTGCTGCTGGCGCGGGCGTTAATCAGCGATCCCGACCTGCTCCTGCTGGATGAACCCAGCAACCACCTCGATCTGCCAACCATGCTCTGGCTGGAGCAGTTTTTACAGAACTGGTCCGGCAGCTTTGTGCTGGTGTCCCATGACCGACAGCTGCTCGATGCCGTCACCAACGGCAGCTGGATTCTGCGCGATAAAACGCTGCACAGCTTCGCCCTCCCTTGCTCCGCCGCCCGTCAGGCGCTGGCCGCAAAAGACGAAAGCGATGCCCAGCGGCATAAGGCCGAGCAAAAAGAGATCGACCGCGTTGCGGCCAGCGCCAAACGGCTGGCGACCTGGGGCAAGGTCTACGACAACGAAGATCTCGCCCGCAAAGCGAAACAGATGGAAAAACAGGTCGAACGCCTGAAAGAGAGCCAGACCGATCTCACGGCGGGCAGTCCGTGGACGTTAACACTGCGTGGCGATGCGCTGCGTGCCGACCGGTTGCTGGAGATGACGCATCTTCCCGTCCCTCCGGTGCCCGGCTTGCCCGCGCTGTTTGACGTGGATATCGCGAGGCTTAAGAGCGGCGACCGCGTGGCGATTATGGGCCGTAACGGCTGCGGGAAATCCTCGCTGATGAAGCTTATCTGGCGGCAATTTGTCACAGAACAGTCGACGGATGAACTGAAAATCCATCCCCGCTTGACCCTGGGCTACTACGACCAGACGCTGCACCAACTGCCGGACGATGCCCCGCTGCTGGAGGCGCTGGAGCCGTTCGCGCCAGACCCGCAGGTGCGCAAAATGGCACTCATCAGCGCCGGTTTTCCGTGGATGCGCCACGGGCAGAAAGTCAGTACCCTCAGCGGCGGCGAACGTTCTCGCCTGCTGTTTGTCGGCCTGACGCTCGCCCGTTACAGCCTGCTGATGCTTGATGAGCCGACCAACCACCTGGATATGGAAGGGAAAGAGGCGCTGGCCGAAACGCTGCAACAGTTTGAAGGCGGCGTGCTGCTGGTGAGTCACGACAGGCAGCTCATCAGCCAGAGCTGTAACCGCTTCTGGCTGATTGAGGACGGCAGGCTCAGCGAATGGCATGACGCCGAAGCGGTGTTTGCCCGTCTGCGGGAAAGCAGCGGATTAACCCCACCTGACGTGTCCGCCAATACAGCGCAATCAGCGCCGACAGAGTTTGACGATCTGCTCGAAAGACTGGTGGCGCTGGAGACGCTGCTGGCTGAGGATATGGCGCGTAAGTCGAAGCATCAAAAACCTCAGCTTCAGCAACAGTGGCGCGAGGAGATTGCCCGGCTAGAAGCACAGCTGTAACCCTGCGCCCGGCTGCACGTTCAGCCGGGCCAGTTTATTATTGCGGTTTTTTTGCTTTCCAGGCGTCCCACGCCTGTTTGATTTCCTGCTTCGCGGTCGCGGCATCGTTAAAGCCATTCAGATCCACTTTTTTACGCCCTTCCGGCAGCTCTTTATAGACGCGGAAAAAGGATTCGAGGCGCTGCACTTCGATTTTCGGCAGATCGCTCAGCTCTTTAATGTCGTCGTAGGTTGGGTCGATTTTGCTCGCCGGGACAGCCACAATTTTGTCGTCTTTATCCCCGCCATCCACCATTTTCAGCACGCCAATCGCACGCAGTTTGATAAGCGTACCCGGTGCCATTGGCGCGCGGGTGTAGAAAATCACGTCCAGCGGATCGCCATCCCCTGCAAGGGACTGCGTGAGGGAACCATAGTTAGCCGGATAAGCCACCGGCATCGACTGGAAACGATCGGCAATAATAAAACCGGTTTTGGCATCGGTTTCATATTTGATGATACCGCCCGCCGGGATTTCGGTGACGGCATAAAACTCTTCCGGATTATTTTCCGGCTGTGGGAATTCCAGGATATTTTGCGCCTGCACAGAGGCGGAAAGGAGAATGCTAACGGCCAGTAAGGTTTTGAACAGCTTCATGTCTTTTAACTCTTCGGTTATTGGGAAGCCAACACGTTACGTTTTCCAGATGACAGAACCATGACGTTTTTTTGTCAGTTCCTCATCCCCACCTGTATTCAGGGCTTGAAGGGTTTATTGATGCTTTAATCGCCTGAATGACAACGAAATTATTACATTATGTTGCCCCGCCCTTGTATAAAACCGCCAAAGCATTAATCCTTAAGGAGTAAGAACGATTCTCATCTTTTTTACTGGCTATGCAGATACCGAACATGAACATGGAGATACATATGAAGGCTGCTGTCGTTACTCAAGATCATCAGGTTAATGTCACCGATAAAACCCTGCGCGCGCTGCAACACGGCGAAGCGCTGCTGAAGATGGAATGCTGTGGCGTCTGCCACACGGATCTTCACGTGAAGAACGGCGATTTTGGCGATAAAACCGGGGTGATCCTCGGCCATGAAGGGATTGGCATCGTCAAACAAATCGGTCCTGGCGTCACCTCTCTGAAAGTGGGCGATCGCGCAAGCGTGGCCTGGTTCTTCCAGGGCTGCGGTCATTGTGAATACTGTAACTCTGGCAACGAAACCCTGTGTCGCGACGTGAAAAACGCCGGGTATTCCGTTGATGGTGGGATGGCTGAAGAGTGCATCGTGACCGCCGATTATGCGGTAAAAGTGCCGGACGGCCTGGAATCCGCGGCGGCCAGCAGCATCACCTGCGCTGGCGTCACCACCTATAAAGCGGTGAAAATTTCCCACATCAAACCGGGCCAGTGGATTGCGATCTACGGTCTGGGTGGGCTGGGCAACCTGGCGCTGCAATACGCGAAAAACGTCTTTAATGCCAAAGTCATTGCCATCGACGTGAATGATGCGCAGCTGAAACTGGCCGCCGACATGGGTGCCGATCTGACGATCAACTCCCGCAATGAAGATGCGGCGAAAGTGATTCAGGAAAAAACCGGCGGAGCGCATTCTGCGGTCGTCACCGCGGTGGCGAAAGCCGCGTTTAACTCTGCGGTCGATGCGGTGCGTGCCGGTGGCCGTGTGGTGGCTGTCGGTCTGCCGCCAGAAGCCATGAGCCTGGATATTCCACGTCTGGTACTGGATGGAATTCAGGTGGTCGGTTCGCTGGTGGGGACCCGTCAGGATCTGGTCGAAGCCTTCCAGTTTGCCGCCGAAGGCAAAGTGGTACCGAAAGTCACGATGCGACCGCTCGGCGACATCAACGCGATTTTCAAAGAGATGGAACAAGGCCAGATCCGTGGCCGTATGGTGATTGATTTCCGTTCTTAATGGATTCAGGACGGGCTGCGGCGATCCGTAATCCAGTCCTGTACGTCAATCAGGAATGTATCGGGTGCTTTACGGTACATTTTGCGCGCCAGATCGAGAATGGTGTGGCGCGCCAGTTCTTCTTCCATCCGCTGTTGGGCGCTGTCCATCACCGAACGCACGCCGCATGGCCCGTCGCAAACCCAGGCCGGTGGAGCTTCATCAAACACCGCCAACCGCTGGCGCACTTCCCGACATTCAAACATATTCTTCTCGCCATCAATGGCATGCACCACATCCAGCACTGAAATGAGTTCTGCCGGACGCGCGAGTTTAAACCCGCCGCCCTTGCCTTCCGTGCTGTTGACCAGCCCCGCCCGCGAAAGACGAGTAAAGATTTTGCCCAGATAGTCGTAAGGCACACCCTGCAGTTCCGCCATCTCCCGGACGCTCAACTCTCGCTCGTTGCCTTTGGCATCTACCATGCACATCAGACTATGAATGGCGTACTCCACACCGGAACTGTAAAAGGCCATGATTAACTCCGCTCTCATTATTCGTGGTTATTATAGCCGCGTTCGTGAGCGGAAAAATAGCCCATGACTCCCTCCCCAGTTAACTCACTGATTTTTAGCTCGTCTCACATGCGCTTGCTCGCTAACTCAGAAAAAAGTTGTCGGAGTTAACTCCGACAAGTATAGTTGCAGTCAGGTCAGACACAAAGCCTGATGAGCAAAAGGATCGAAAATGAAAAAGCATATTTTAATTGTGGGCAGTGGTTTTTCCGGTATGTGGGCAGCGGTGAGCGCAGCGCGCCTGGCGGCGCTGAACGGGAGCACCGATCTGCGTATTAGCGTGCTGGCTCCGCAACCTGAGCTGCGCGTTCGCCCGCGTTTCTATGAAGAGAACGTCGCCGGACTGGTGGCTCCCCTGACGGATCTGTTTGCCGAGCTTAGCATTGAGTACATTCAGGGAAGCGCAGAACGCATTGATACCAAAGAGAAAGCCGTGTGGTATCGCGACAGCCAGGGCAACACTTCCCTCATAACGTATGACCGCCTGGTACTGGCCACCGGCAGCCAGGCCAAACGCCCGGCGGTGGCCGGTCTGACTGAATTTGCTTTTGATATCGATCAGCTTGAATCTGCTCAGGTGTTCGAAAAACACCTCGATGCCCTGGTTCATCAGCCCTCTACCCCGGCGCGTAACACGGTGGTGGTCTGTGGGGGCGGGTTTACCGGCATTGAGCTGGCAACCGAATTACCGGCGCGTTTGCGTGCCCGCTTTGGTGAAGATACGCAGACTAAAGTCATCGTAGTTGAGCGCGGTGCGGTTATCGGCGGTCGTTACAGTGAAGCGTTGCGCGATGTGATTGCGAATGCCAGCGAAGAGCTGGGCGTGGAGTGGCGTCTGAACAGCGAAATCGAAGCGGTCGATGCGCAAGGCGTCATTCTGAAGAGTGGCGAACGCATTGACGCTGCCACCGTGGTCTGGACCGCTGGCGTGGAAGCTCATCCGTTGACGACTCAGATTGACGGCGAGCGCGACGCTCAGGCGCGTCTGCGGGTGAATGAACTGCTGCAAATCCCTGCGCACCCGGACGTCTTCGCCACCGGCGATACCGCCCATGCGAAAACGGATGATGTGGGGAATACGGCGCTGATGACCTGTCAGCATGCGATCCAGCTCGGAAAATTTGCCGGACACAACGCCGCTGCCAGCCTGCTGAACGTCGAGCCCTACCCGTATCGCCAGGTGAATTATGTCACTTGCCTCGATCTCGGTGCCTGGGGCGCGGTGTACACCGAGGGCTGGGAGCAAGAGGTGAAACTGGTCCGTGAAGAGGCGAAAAAACTCAAAATTGCCATCACCAACGAACTGATCTATCCACCCGCGGCCAATCGCGCAGTTGCCTTTGCAGCAGCGGATCCGCTGGCGAAATTTGTGTAAAGAGTTCATCCGCTCCTGACCGAGGGCGGCTTGTATATTTCCGATTTCCGGCAATCCTTATCTCAATTCCTTTGTTCCTTTGTTTTCAGCTGCGCCCGATGATGAATCCGACGCTAAAACGAAGATAACAAAGGAATTCACCATGCAAACCCCTTTTCGCCTGCCGCTGCTGACGGCGCTGATCCTCGCGGCGACGGCTGCACACGCCGCCGACACACCGGTTAAAGGCGGCACGCTTGTCTATCTGGAACAACAGGCGCACACCAATCTTTATCCCCCGGCGGGCGGCTTCTATCCGAACGGCGGCATTCTGAATCAGATCACCGACAAGCTCACCTGGCAGAACCCGAAAACGCTGGAGGTGGAGCCGTGGATCGCCGAAAGCTGGTCCACCAACGCCGACAAAACCGAATACACCTTTAAAATCCGCCCTGGTGTGACGTTCTCCGACGGCACGCCGCTCGACGCCAACGCGGTGGCCAAAAACTTCGACACCTATGGATTGGGCAACAAAGCCCAGCGCCTGCCGGTTTCCGAAGTGATCAACAACTACGACCGCAGCGAAGTGATCGATCCGCAGACGGTGAAGTTCTACTTCAAAAAACCGTCGCCAGGATTCTTACAGGGCACCGCCACTATTGGTTCTGGGCTGGTGTCACTCAGCACCCTGAAGCGCAGCTTTGAAGAGCTGGGCGACGCGCGCCACATCATCGGCTCCGGCCCGTTCGTGGTGAAAGATGAAAAACTGGGCCGGGAAGTGACCCTTGAGGCGCGCAAAGCGTACCAGTGGGGCCCGAAAAATCTCGCCCAGCAAGGCCCGGCAAATCTGGATGGCATTAAATTTATCGTCACGCCGGAAGACAGCGTGCGCGTCGGCGCGCTGCTGGCAGGCCAGGCTGACTTTATCCGTCAGGTGCAGGCCTACGACGAAAAACAGGCCACCGAACAGGGCTATAAAATCTACGCTGCCCCAACGCGCGGCGTGAACGACAGTATCAGCTTCCGCCCGGATAACCCGCTGGTGTCTGACCTTCGCGTGCGTCAGGCGCTGCTCCATGCCACCAATGCGAAACAGGTCGTCGAAACCCTCTTCTCACCGAATTACCCGCAGGCGAAATCGGTGATTGCCGATTCTGCCGCTGGCTTTGTCGATCTCAGCGACAAGCTGACCTTTGACGCGACGAAAGCCAACACATTGCTCGATGATGCAGGCTGGAAAACCGGCGGCGACGGTATCCGTGCCAAAGACGGACTGCGACTGGCGCTGACGGTCTATGAATCCCTGCCGCAGCCGCAAAACAAAGAGGTGCTGCAACTGGTGGCCCAACAGTGGCGTCAGGTCGGCGTAGCGCTGAACGTCAAGGCGGGTGATGCGGGCAGTCGCACGCTGGATAACCTCGACCCGCTGAAAACGCCGCTGACGGTGTCGGAAGTCGGCCGCGCCGATCCGGATGTGGTGAAAAGCATGTTCTATCCGGCCAACCGCGACGCGCTGCTGCAAAAAGGCGGCTCCAGCGACAAGGTGAAAAGCTTCCGCGACGACAAACTCAACGAACTGCTGGTGAACATCTCCGCCGAAGTCGATCCGCAAAAACGCCTGCAGCTGACGGGCGATGCCCAGCGCTATCTGCTGGATAACGCCTACGTAATTCCGATTTTTGAAGAGCCGCAGGTCTTCGCCGGTGCGCCATGGCTGAAAGGGGTGAACTTCGAAGCGGTAGGACGTCCATCGTTCTATGGCGCATGGATCGATAAACACTAAGGGGGCGATGATGAGCCATTATCTGCTGCGACGGGCCGGAATGGGGCTGCTGGTCCTGTGGGCCGCCTTTACCCTCTCCTTCGTGCTGCTTCAGGTGCTGCCGGGGGATGCGGTGCTGATTAAATTTCAGAACCCGGATCTGGGCTTAAGCCCGGCGCAAATCGAAGAGATGCGCGTCGCCTACGGTGCAGACAGCCCGCTCTGGCAGCAGTATTTCCACACGCTGTTTGCCATGCTGCGCGGCGATTTTGGTTTTTCATTGCAGGCGGGCGTGCCGGTGAGCGAACTGATCGCGAGCAATCTGCCGGACACCCTGAGTCTTGCCCTGCCCGCATTCGCGCTGGCCGTAATACTGGCCTTCGTGCTGGCGTTTGCCGCACGTCTGCCGGGGCTGCGCTGGGTGAGTAACGCCATTCAGTCCGTGCCGGTACTGTTTATCTCGCTGCCGACCTTCTGGCTCGGCATCGCGCTCATCCAGCTGTTCTCCTTCCAGCTACGGCTGATTCCGGTGATTAACCCGTCGCCATTGCAGGGGTTGATCCTGCCGATCGTTACTGTCGCCATTCCGATCTCCGCCCCGCTGGCGCAAATTCTGATGCGCAGTCTCGATCAGGTGTCCGCTCAGCCGTTCGTCGCCGTCGCGCGCGCCAAAGGGCTGAGCGAAACCGGCGTGCTGTGGCGTCACGTCACAGGCAATGCGCTGCTGCCGGTGCTGAATATCGCCGGGATTTTGCTCGGCGAACTGATTGCCGGGGCGCTGATTACCGAAACCGTATTTGGCCGTAGCGGTCTGGGCCAGCTGACGCAGCAGGCCGTCAACAACCAGGATATCGCCGTATTACAGGCGGTGGTGATGATCTCGGCTCTGGGGTTTGTGCTGATTAACCTGCTGGTGGATCTGCTGATGCCGCTGTTTGATCCTCGTCTGCAAACCGTCACCGGAGGTGCATCATGAGTCTGGTGGACTATGCCGCCGCGGCGCGAAAACGCGTCCCGGCCCTTCGCACCGTCGACATTCAGCCCGGATTATGGCTGGCGTGGGGCGTGATTATCGTTGCCGCTCTGGCCGCACTGGCGCCGGGTTTGCTCACCCACTACAGCCCGATTGAAGGGATCGCAGGCGCACAGCGTTTAGCTCCCCAGGCGGGACACTGGCTGGGAACCGATCAACTTGGCCGCGACGTCTACGCGCGCATTGTCTATGGCGCATCCCACTCACTCAGCGCCGCCCTGGCGGCCGTGGCGATGGGATTAGTGGCTGGCACGGCAATGGGGGTTATCGCCGGTGCCTTCGCCGGGCGCGTGGAGTCGGTGCTGATGCGTTTTGTCGATGTGCTGCTGTCGATTCCCTCGCTGCTGCTCTCCCTGACGGTGATTATTTTGCTCGGTTTCGGCACGGTGAACGCGGCTATTGCCGTCGGTGTGGCGTCGATTGCCAGTTTTGCCCGCCTGGCGCGCGGCGAAGTGGTGCGTATTCGTCACGCAGATTACGTCGAAGCGGCCTACGGCAGCGGCGGCACCTTCTGGGCAGTGCTGTGGCGTCACATTTTGCCGAACTCCCTGACGGCGGTGCTGGCCTTCGCGACCCTGCAGTTTGGTCAGGCGATCCTCGCCCTTTCGACGTTAAGTTTCCTCGGCTACGGCACCCCGCCGCCCGTCCCGGAATGGGGGCTGCTGATTGCCGAAGGGCGTAACTATCTCTCCACCGCCTGGTGGCTGACCACCTTCCCCGGCATCGTGGTGATCGCCGTGGTGCTTGCCACCAACCGTATCAGCCAACAGTTAAGCGGAGGCCGCTCATGACCGTTCTGTCCGTGGAAAATCTGACTTTAAGCTACCGCATCGGTCGCCAGTGGCGTGAAGTGGTCCACAACGTCAGTTTCACCCTGAAACGCGGGGAAATGCTGGCCTTTGTAGGCGAGTCTGGCTCCGGGAAAACCACCACTGCGCAGGCGATTATCGGCTTGCTGGCGGACAACGCCCGTCGCGACAGCGGCAAAATTGTGCTGAACGGCGAAGAGATCAGCCAGTGGTCAGCAAAACGGCTCAACAGCCTGCGCGGAGCGCGTATCAGCCTGGTGCCGCAGGACCCTGGCAACTCCCTGAATCCGGTCAAAACCATCGGTGCCCAGGTGGGCGAAGTGCTGCATATTCACCACAAAATCACAAAGACCGAGCTAGAAAATCAGGTGCTGGCGCTGCTGACTAAAGTCGGGCTAAGCCACCCGGCACAGCGGATGAAGCAATATCCGCATCAGCTTTCCGGCGGGATGAAGCAGCGGGTACTGATCGCCATCGCCATCGCGTTGCGCCCGGATGTGATCATCGCCGATGAACCGACCAGTGCCCTGGATGTGACGGTACAAAAACGCATTCTTGACCTGCTGGATATCCTGCGCCGCGAATCGGGAACGGCGGTGCTGTTCGTCACCCACGATCTGGCCCTGGCCGCTCAGCGTGCCGATCGCTTACTGGTCTTTCGGCACGGTGAAGTTCAGGAACAGGGGGCAACCGCCGACGTGGTGCGCGCCCCGCAGCACGCCTATACCCGCCAGTTGCTGAGCGATTTGCAGGGTTCGCGCTTGACCATTGCGCCGGTCTCAGGCCTTCGGCTGGCCTCTCCTGCCATTCGCGCTCAGGCCATCAGCAAGCAGTTCACTCTCAGTAAAGGCCACACTTTACAGGCGCTGGATAACGTCAGCTTTGATGTGCAGCGCGGCAGCACGCACGCGCTGGTCGGGGAGTCGGGATCGGGGAAAACCACTCTGGCCCGCATTTTACTGGGGTTTGAGCAGGCGGACAGCGGGCGCGTCACCCTCGATGATATCGATGCGACCCGGCTCAGCGTGGAGGCACGCCGCCAGCTGCGGCAGAAAATTCAGTTCGTCTACCAGAATCCGTTTGCCTCCCTCGACCCACGGCAAACGCTGTTTGAGATCATCGAAGAGCCGCTGAAAAACTTCAATAAGCTCGCCCGAGCGGAGCGCAAATCCCGCGTCGAGGCGGTGACCACCCGCGTAGCCCTGCCGCTTGAGCTGCTGAGTCGTACCGCTCGCGAGCTGTCCGGCGGTCAGCGTCAACGCGTGGCCATCGCACGTGCGCTGATTCTGGAACCAACCATTCTGGTACTGGACGAAGCGACCTCGGCGCTGGATGTCACGGTGCAGGCGCAAATCCTCGCCCTGCTTCAACAACTCCAGCAGCAGCTGGGGCTGACCTATCTGTTTATCACCCACGATCTGGCGACCGTTCGCCGCATTGCGCACAGCGTCACAGTGCTGCGTAGCGGTCAGGTTGTTGAACATGGCACGGTGGAGGCGCTCTTCTCCTCGCCACAGAGCAGCTATACCCGCGAGCTGATCGACGCCATCCCCCATTTTTCACCCGTTACGAAGGAGTACGCATGACGCGTAAACGCCTGGGATTCTTTACCCGCCTGCTCGACGACGCGCCTGCGAAAGCGCGCTATCGTCTGGCAACAGAACAGATCCGCCATGCCGAGCGCCACGGTTTTCATACGGCCTGGATTGCTCAGCACCATTTCCATGAGCGCGAAGGCGGCCTGCCGTCGCCGCTGGTGTTCCTCGCTCACGTTGCGGCCCAGACCCAAAGCATCCGTCTGGGCACGGCGATTATTACCCTGCCGATGGAAAACCCGCTGCGCGTGGCGGAAGACGCGGCGGTCCTCGATCTGCTGGCGGACGGTCGCCTTGAAGTTGGTTTTGGCTCCGGCGGTACGCCGACCTCGTTTCTGCCTTTCGGCCTGACGTTCGACGAGCGCGGCGCGACCTTTGCCGACCATCTGCACCTGATTCAGAGCGCCTGGCGCGGTGATTCCCTGACGCATCCGGATAACCATCTCTATCCACCTGCGCCGCAGCTGGCAGAGCGCGTGTGGATTGCGACCTTTTCCGTTGAAGGCGCCGTGCGCGCCGCCCGGGCGGGGCACGGGCTGATGCTCTCCCGCACTCAGCCTCGCCCGGCTGACCAGCCAGAGCTTACTCTCGACCAGATTCAGAACCCGATTGTGGATGCCTATCTCGCCGCGCTGCCCTCGGGAGTGGCGCCGCGAATTCTGGCCTCGCGCACGGCGTTTGTGGCCGACAGCGATGCGTATGCTCTGAACGTCGCGACGCCCGGGTTAACCCGGCAGGCACAGGCGCACCGAGCGGCGGGTCATACCGTAACCGGTGACAGTGTCACAGATTATATTCGCCAGTTCGACGCCCATATCGGCGCGCCGCACACCGTGCTGGACTCCCTTGCTCAGGATTCCGTCCTCAAACGGGCGACGGATATTTCATTCCAGGTCCATTCCGTTGAGCCGTCCCATCGGGACACCTTACGTTCGATTGAGCTTATTGCTGAACATATCGCCCCTCATATTCTTTAAGGAGTCCCTATGTCTTTAAGTCAGGATATTGTTGCCGAATTAGCGGAGATCGCCCCCGGTTCGCCGCTGGCAACGGCTCGCGCCACGCGCGATGCCGCCACCCGTCATGCCCAGGGAAGCTATGAAACACTTTTTAGCCAGCAGGATGCGGCGTTCCCCCTTGATGAACGCGCGGCGGTGGCCGCTAAAGTGGCAAAATGGCACCGCGTCGATGCGCTGGCCGCCCACTACGCCGGTTTTGGGCTGGCTGATCCGACTTCCGCACGGCTGACGCCCGCGCTGACCTTTGCGCGTCTGCTGACGTTTTCCCCGGTCGAGGCCACGCCCGGCGCATTAAGCGCACTGACGCAAGCGGGATGGAGCAAAGAAGCCATTGTGACGCTGGCTCAGCTGATCGCGTTCGTGAGTTTTCAGAGCCGTCTCGTCGCCGGGTTGCGCCTGCTGAATGACAAAACCGTGGCTGCAAGCGACACGCCGGTGGTGGCGGGGATCTGGCACAGCACGCCTGCGACAAAAAGCGGCAAACCGGCGCCGGTACAGTTCACGCAGCAGGAGCTGGGCTGGGAGCCGTGGCTGGCGTCAAAACCGCTGGCAGAGTTCAACGCCGACGAGCAGGCTATTCTTGCGAAATTTGGCCATACGGACTCAGACTATTTCCGCCTGCTGGGGCGCAATTTGCCGGTTCTGGAACAGCGCACGCTGACCGATAAAGGGATTTTTTACACGCCAGGCGGCCTGCCGCGCGCGGAGCGTGAACTGGCGGCAACGGTGACCAGCAAGATCAACGGCTGCATTTACTGCGCATCTGTCCATGCGCGTAAGGCGAGCCAACTGTCGAAGGACGATAGTGCCATAGACGCGCTGCTGGCCGTGCGGCCGGGGCAGTCCCTGAGCGAGGGGCAATCGGCGCGCTGGCAGGCGGAAATTGATTTTGCGGCGGCGCTGTCCGTGACGCCACCCGCTGTGACACCCGCGCATCTCGCGGCACTGGAGAAGCAGTCTCTGGACACGCTTGAACAGCTCGATCTGGTGCAATCTGCGGCGTTCTTCGCCTGGGCCAACCGTTTAATGCTGACCCTCGGCGAACCTTACCTTCCGTAACGTAAATCAGGCTAACGCGCTGGCGTTAGCCTCCGCCCGTTTGGCTTTCTGACGGCCATACAGCAGCAGCGATGACATGGCGGCGAATGAGAGGAGCGCCGCCGGTAACGTCACGTAGCTCCAGCTGTAGCCGAGAACGATCATCATCCCGCCGAAATACGCCCCAATCGCACTGCCAAGATTAAAGGCCACCTGCCCGCCCGCCGCACCCAGCAGCTCGCCACCCTGCGCATTTTGCAGCAGCATAATTTGCAGCGGTGCCGACAGCGCGAACAGCCCCGCGCAGCAGATAAAGCCCATCACCAGAGACGCAGCCTGATTTTCACCGAAGGCAAACAGCATCAACAGCGACACCACGATCACCAGATCGGTGGTCGCCGCAATGCGCAGCGGGCTGTAACGACCGGAAAGTTTGCCGCTGAGCAGATTACCCAGCACCATGCCCAGCCCCATCAGCATCATGATAACGGTCATAAACCCGGCGGAGAATCCGGAGACGTTGACCATAAACGGCTTCACAAAACTGAACCATGCGAAGACTCCGGCATTACCGAACATCGTCGCGGCAAAAATCAGCCAGGGTTCCGGTTTCTTCAAAAAGTGAAATTGTTCCGTGAGTCGGGTTTCGGTTTTATCGTACAGAGTCGGCACCCAGAAAATGACCGACAGGATCACCAGCGCGTCAAACGCCGCAATCAGAAAGAAGGTGTAGCGCCAGTTATATTCATGCCCAAGCCAGGTGCCGAGCGGAACCCCCACCAGATTGGCGACCGTCATTCCGGCAATCATCCCCGATACGGCGAGGGTGACTTTTCCCGGCGGTGCTATCTTTGAAAGAATGATCGCGCCGACGCCGAAGAAGGCCCCGTGCGGAAAGCCGGACACCAGCCGCCCGATGGCCAGCCAGAAATAGGACGTTGAGAAGGTAAAAATGGCGTTTCCGACCACGCACAGGGCGACCAGAAAAAGCAGAACCGTCTTTAGCGAGAACTTATTTGAAAACAGCGCGATGATCGGCGCGCCAATGACCACGCCAAAGGCGTAGTACGAAATCATGCTCCCGGCAGAGGGGATAGAAATGCCGGTATCGTGCGCCAGCTCGGTCAGCACGCCCATGATGCCAAACTCGGCCATGCCCAGTCCAAAAGTACCCAGCGCCAGTGAAAAAACGGTTTTATTCATACCACAGCCATTTGTTAAAAATTTGCAACAGCCATTATTGAACAAACGGGTATGGTGAGCCAGTTCCAATTGGCGCTCTGACACGTTAATCCATTCATTCGGTCTGGCTTGTGAATATCCTTAACCGATAATCGCGACGCCCAGGCGTTCCATAATTTGCGCAACCTGATAGCTATCGAGCTTCACCCCCTGCAAATCGACGCTGCGCACGTCCAGATCGCCGAGTTCAGAATTGGTCAGATCGCAATGGGTGACGTTAACCGCCCGCCAGTCGAATGACGAAAACTCCCCGCCCGACAGATCGGAGCCGCTAAACGTTGCGCCGAGGATCTGCGCGCCGTTCCAGCGGTTTTCCCACAGCTCGCATTTTTCGAGCACCACTTTGGAAAAGTTGGCGTAGCTGAGATTGCTTTTGGTGATGTACGCGCTGCAAAACCAGCTGCGGGAGGTGATCATGTTCATAAAGCTGGTGCCGCGAAAGTCTGCGCCCTGCGCCCGACACTCGCGGATTTCAATCCCCAGCGCGCTGGCGTTCCTGAAATCGGCCATCGTTAAATCGCAATTTTTGAAAATGGCGTCTTTCAGCGTGGCGCGAGAAAAATTCCCGCCCTGCTGGCTTTCGCGATCGTAAAACTGACAGCCGATAAACTCCGTGCCGGTCAGATCGACGCCGGAAAAGTCGCAGTGGCGAAATGTCCCGTTCTCAATTTTCTCGCCCGTAAACTGGTTTTTGCCAATTCTTACCCCGTCCAGCGTCAACATTTTACGACCACCTGTGTTTATATACAGTAATGCCGTATTCTAACCCGATCCCATGGTGTTGTGTAAATAATTCCCGCGAGGATTTGCGAGCACGATTACACTTCAAAGTGTTCTTACCCTCCCTTCTGTCGAAGAGGATTGCCATGGGAAACATCAAGAAAGCGAAAAGCCCGGCGGAAAATGTGAAACGCGAACCGCTGAAAGAGAAGGCATACGAAAAGGAGCTGCGGCGTCTGCACGTTGAGCTGGTCAAGCTTCAGCAGTGGGTTGTCAGTAAAGGGCTAAAAGTCTGCGTGGTGTTTGAAGGCCGCGACGGTGCAGGTAAAGGCGGAACGATTAAAGCCATCACCGAGCGCGTCAGCCCCCGTGTGTTTCGCGTCGTTGCGCTGCCCGCGCCGACAGAGAAAGAGAAAAGTCAGCTCTATTTCCAGCGCTACGTGCCGCATCTGCCCTCGGCGGGAGAAATCGTGATTTTCGATCGCAGCTGGTACAACCGTGCGGGCGTTGAACGCGTCATGGGCTTTTGTACGCCTGAACAGGTGCAAAAGTTTCTGGATGGCACGCCGACCATGGAACGGGCGATGGTGGATGCAGGGATCATTCTGATCAAATACTGGCTCGAAGTGACGCCCAAAGAGCAGGAGCGCCGCCTGCGGGATCGTATTGATGACGGGCGCAAAACCTGGAAGCTGTCACCGATGGACATCAAATCGTTCAGACTGTGGGATAAATACACCGAAGCGCGCGATGCGATGTTTGCCGCCACCGATACCGCCTGGGCGCCGTGGTTTGTCGCTCGTTCTGAGGATAAAAAACGGGTGCGACTGAATGTCATCTCGCATTTGCTGTCGCAAATCCCCTACAAAACCCTGCCCGTTGAGCCGGTAAAACTGCCGAAGCGTAAAGTGGGTAAAGTAAAACCGACGGATTATCCGTTCCGCTATATTGCGGAGCGGTTCTGAAAAGCGCCTGGGGCAGCCGATAAAACACCTGCCCCAGGACTGCACAAACGCAGCGCCGCCGGCAAATACCGACGGCGCATGCTGTTACTTCATCCCTTCCGTGCTCTCTTTTTTCGCTTCCAGTCTTTCGACATCACGATACCAGCGCGGATGGTGTTTTTGCGCCCAGCGGCGGCTTACCTTCCCTTCGATCATCCCTTTAATCGATCCTTTCACCCAGAAAGCCATATACATATGAATCAGGATGGCATGGATCAGAATGATGGCGACGGTTGCATGGATCAGCAGGCTGTAGCGAATCACCTGAATCGGGAAATAATGGGCAAAATAGGGACGCCAGATAATCACCCCGGTCACCAGCAGCACAAAAATCATGCTCATGATGGTCCAGAACATCATTTTCTGTCCGGCGTTGTACTTGCCCACTTTCGCGACTTTGTGCTCGTTGCCTTTCAGCACTTCAACAATCCCCTTCACCCACGGAATATCCTGCTTATCCGGGATGTTGTGATGCACAAAGCGCACGAACATAAACATCAGCACCACGAAAATCAGCACGCCAAAGAACGGGTGCAGAATTCGGCCCATCTGCGGCGTCCCGAAGGTTTCGGTCAGCCACTGCAGCGTCGGGAAGAAGAAAGAGATCCCGGACACGGCCACCAGAAAGAAGCAAATGACCACCGTCCAGTGACAGGCGCGGTCGACAAACTTGGTGCGCACAATCATCTTCGACTTACTCATGATGTTCATCCTCGTCGTCATCCACCTCTTTGTTTGGCCCGATACCGATGTAGTGGTAAATCAAACCGGCAAAGGTGGCGATAAATCCGGCCGCCGCGAGCGGTTTGAGCGCTCCTTTCCACAGGTTGATGGAGGTATCAATCGCCGGATCTTTAGGCAGATTGTGATACAGCTCTGGCTGGTCGTTGTGATGCAGAACGTACATCACATGCGTCCCGCCGACGCCCTGCGGGTTGTAAATCCCCGCGTGGTCATATCCGCGTGCTTTGAGCTTATCGACGCGTTCCTGCGCCACCTCAAGCATCTCTTTCTTGGTACCGAAATGAATTGCCCCGGTTGGACAGGTTTTCACGCAGGCAGGCTCCTGCCCGACGCTGACCCGATCCACGCAAAGGGTGCATTTGTATACCCGGTTATCCTCTTTGTTCAGACGCGGCACGTTGAACGGACAGCCGGCGATACAGTAGCCGCAGCCGATGCAGTTATCCTGCTGAAAATCGACGATCCCGTTGGCGTACTGAATAATCGCCCCGGCGGACGGGCATGCCTTCAGGCAGCCCGGATCCTCGCAGTGCATACAGCCGTCTTTACGAATCAACCACTCCAGCTTGCCGTTCTGATCGGTTTCGCTAAAACGCATTACCGTCCAGGATTTGGCGCTGAGATCCGCCGGATTATCGTAAACGCCCACGCAGTGCCCGACGTCATCGCGGATGTCGTTCCACTCCGAACAGGCCACCTGGCAGGCTTTGCAGCCCACGCAGGAAGAGACATCAATCAGCTTGGCGACTTCTGCTTTATAGTCCCGCGCACGAGGCGCGGGAGTCATGCCGTTGGTCGCGGAGCGTTTGATAATGTCTTGTGTTTCCATAGCCATTGAATCGCTCCTTACGCTTTCTCGATGTTGACCAGAAACGCTTTATATTCCGGCGTTTGCGAGTTGGAATCGCCGACGTTTGGCGTCAGGGTGTTGGCGAGATAGCCTTTTTGCGCCACCCCTTCAAAGCCCCAGTGCAGCGGAATGCCCACGGTCTCGACCTGCTGGCCGTTGACGTGCAACGTCTGCAGACGACGCGTAACCACCGCCACCGCGCGAATAAAGCCGCGTTTGCTGCTCACCTTCACGCGATCGCCGTTGGTGATGCCTTTCGAGCGCGCCAGGGTTTCACTGATTTCGACAAACTGTTCCGGCTGCGCGATGGCGTTGAGCCGCGCGTGTTTGGTCCAGGTGTGGAAATGCTCGGTCAGACGATAGGTGGTCCCGACGTACGGGAACTTATCTTTCTTACCCAGGCGCAGCGCGTCGTCTTCATACAGGCGAACCACCGGGCTGGAAACCACGTTCGGATGCAGCGGATTGGTGCCGAGCGGCGTTTCCATCGGTTCGTAGTGCTCCGGGAATGGCCCTTCTGCCAGCTTATCGAGCGCAAACAGACGCCCCAGCCCTTCTGGCTGCATGATAAACGGCCCGGTCGCACTGCCCGGCGGCGAGGTGTTGAAGTCCGGGATATCGTTCCCCGCCCACTTCGTACCGTTCCACGCGATCAGTTTGCGTTTCGGATCCCACGGCTTGCCGTTAATATCCGCCGATGCACGGTTGTAGAGCACGCGACGGTTGAGCGGCCACGCCCAGGCCCAGCCAAGCGTATTGCCCAGTCCTGACGGATCGGCGTTATCGCGGTTGGCCATCTGGTTGCCCTGCTCGGTCCAGCTTCCTGTGTAGATCCAGCAGGAGGAGGCCGTTGAACCGTCATCGCGCAGCAGCGCAAAGCTGTTCAGCAGCTGACCTTTTTTCGCCAGCAGATTGCCGTTGGCGTCATACAGATCTTCCAGCGCATAGCCGTTGTTCTCTTTCGCCACCTCTTCCGATTCCGGATGGTCCGGCTGCTTGTAATCCCAGCGCATTTTCAGCAGCGGTATCGCCCCTTTACCACCCAGTTGGGCGTACATCTCGCGCAGACGATGGTAAATACCGGCCAGAATTTCGCCGTCGTTACGCGCTTCGCCCGGTGCATCCTGGCCTTTCCAGTGCCACTGCAGCCAGCGGCCAGAGTTGGCGATGGAGCCATCTTCTTCCGCGAAACAGGTCGACGGCAGACGGAAGACTTCGGTCTGAATCGACGCGGTATCAACGTCGTTCATCTCGCCATGGTTCTGCCAGAAGTTGGAGGTTTCCGTCACCAGCGGATCGATCACCACCATGTACTTCAGCTTACTGAGGCTGCGCACAACCTTGTTTTTATCCGGGAAAGAGGCCACCGGGTTAAAGCCCTGGCAGATGTAGCCTGTGACGTTGCCCTTATCCATCATGTTGAAATACTTGATGACGTCGTAGGCCTGGTCCCATTTCGGCAACCACTCAAAGCCCCAGTCGTTCTCTTTCTGCGCCGCATCGCCGTAGAAAGACTTCATCAGGCTGACGAAGAACTTCGGATAATTACTCCAGTAGTTCACCTGCTCCGGCAGTGTCGCTTTTGGCGTGTTGGCCGCGAGATAGGTCTGCAGATCGGTCTGTTTTTCCGACGGCAGCGTCAGATAGCCGCTCAGGCTGGTGGAGAGCAGCCCCAGATCCGTTAACCCCTGAATATTGGAGTGTCCGCGCAAGGCATTCACGCCGCCGCCCGCCATCCCCATGTTGCCGAGCAACAGCTGGATCATCGCCATGGTACGGATGTTCTGCGCACCAACGGTGTGCTGCGTCCAGCCCAGCGCATACAGGAACGTGGTGGTGCGATCGGCCGCACTGGTTGAGGCCAGCACTTCACACACTTTCAGGAAGTCCGCTTTCGGCGTTCCGCAGATGTTTTCCACCACGTCCGGCGTGTAGCGAGAAACGTGCTGTTTCAGCAAGTTCCACACGCAGCGCGGATCGGTGAGGGTTTCATCGCGTTTCGCAAAACCGTTTTCATCGAACTGATAGTTCCAGGAGGATTTGTCGTACTGACGTTTTTCTGCGTCATAGCCGCTGAAAAGCCCGTCATCAAAGGCAAAGTCGTCCCGCACCAGCAGATTCGCGTTGGTGTAGTGTTTAACGTATTCGGCGTTGATCTTGTTGTTTTCAATCAGATACAGCAGCACGCCAGACAGGAACGTGATGTCCGTACCGGAACGAATCGGCGCATAGATATCCGCCACCGATGCCGTACGCGTAAAGCGCGGGTCGACGACGATCAGCGTCGCATCGTTGTTATTTTTCGCTTCCATCGCCCAGCGGAATCCCACTGGATGGGCTTCAGCGGCATTACCGCCCATCACCACCACGACGTTGGCGTTTTTGATATCAACCCAGTGGTTGGTCATCGCACCGCGACCAAATGTTGGAGCAAGACTTGCTACCGTTGGTCCGTGTCAGACGCGCGCCTGGTTATCGACGGCCAGCATGCCAAGTGAGCGCACAAATTTTTGCGTCAGCATGCCGGTTTCATTACTTGCCGCAGATGCGCAGAGCATCCCGGTGGAAAGCCAGCGGTTCACGGTCACGCCCTGCTCGTTCTTTTCAACGAAATTGGCGTCACGGTCGTCTTTCATTAATTTGGCGATGCGGGTAAAGGCATCGTCCCAGGATATGCGCTGCCATTTATCAGAGCCAGGCGCGCGGTATTCCGGGTAACGCAGGCGGTTGTCGCTGTGGACATAATCCAGCAGGCCTGCGCCTTTCGGGCAAAGTGCCCCACGGCTCACCGGATGATCCGGATCCCCTTCAATATGGTAAATCGCTTCTTTGGCGTTTTTCGCGCCATCGCCCAGGCTATACATCAATAGCCCGCATCCCACGGAGCAGTATGTGCAGGTGTTACGGATCTCTTTAGCGCGCAGCAGTTTATAGTTACGCGACTGAGCCAGCGCGAGTTTAGGCATAAAGCCCAACGCAGCAGCTGTTGTTCCGGCCATACCGCCCGCGCAGATTTTAAAAAACTTTCTGCGGCTGACGTCCATTGCTGTCCTCGTTATCTGTAGGAGACTTCGCGCCGCAAACTAGCAGCAAAGCCCCTGATTTTTTTGCGTCAAATCAATCTCCTCGATCTTCGCCCCCTAAATAGTCCGCTCTGGCGGCTTTGCTTAACCCTTTGGGATTAGCGGTTCGTAGATTGATTCGCGAAAACGCGGGAAACAGTGCTATAAATTTGCCCCTGAATTTCGTTGGCGTTTGGGAAAGCAATGGACAGAAAAAGAGCAACATTGATTGGGCTGGCCGCGATTGTGCTGTGGAGCACCATGGTGGGATTAATTCGCGGCGTGAGCGAAGGACTGGGGCCTGTCGGTGGTGCGGCAATGATCTACACCCTCAGCGGTTTACTCTGTTTAGTCACCGTGGGATTCCCGACTATCAGACGCTTCTCACCGCGCTATCTTATTGCCGGCAGCGTGCTGTTTGTGAGCTATGAAATATGTCTCGCCCTTTCGCTGGGCTACGCCAGTAACCGTCATCAGGCTATCGAAGTGGGGATGGTGAATTATCTCTGGCCGAGCCTGACGATTGTGTTTGCCATTTTGTTCAATGGGCAGAAATCGACTCTGTGGATTGTGCCGGGATTATTGCTGGCCTTGTTCGGTGTCTGCTGGGTATTAGGCGGTGAGAAGGGTCTGCATATCGACGAAATAACCGCCAATGTGATCTCCAACCCGCTGAGCTATGGGCTGGCGTTTGCTGGCGCGTTTATCTGGGCGGCATACTGCACTGTTACCAGCAAATACGCTAAAGGACAGAACGGCATTACGCTGTTCGTGTTACTCACCGCGCTGGCGCTGTGGCTGAAATATCTGTTCAGCGATCAGCCGGAAATGATATTCAGCGTGCCGGTGGTGATCAAACTGCTCATGTGCGGAATTGCCCTCGGATTTGGCTATGCGGCGTGGAATATCGGCATTCTGCATGGCAATGTTTCTGTGCTCGCCACCGTCTCTTATTTCACCCCGGTGCTGTCCGCGGCGCTGGCGGCTGTTCTGCTTAACGCCCCGCTCTCTTTTTCCTTCTGGCAAGGGGCGTTAATGGTCTGCGCAGGCTCGCTGCTGTGCTGGTACGCCACCCGAAAATAATTCTATTTAGGGGGAAATCTCCCCCTTCTGTTTTATCTGCACAAATAAAATGTGATCTTGCGTCAGATTATCTATTTTTCACATAGTGTTTACATTTAATCTCTGTTTATATTCCCCGCGCTCGTAACGTCTTCTTACATTCTTATTGACATAAACTGACACCCCTCTGGGATTAATAAATGGCTATTAATCGCCCTGGATATAGACGAACACGCAATAGTTTATGACTGAATATTTCAGTAATGCTCGCCTATTCTCACAGCAAATGTCTCATAACTGTTTGATTCTTCGTTATCACCCTTCATTAAATTGCGGTAATTCATCTATAATTACGCTTAATTCCGCAATGAAATTAAAACCATCGATAATTATATTGGCAATAACTATAAATATTAGAAAATACTCAATTACCGAATAATAAATAATCAAATCTGCGGAATATTGGCCGTTTTATCAGACACCGGTCACACTAATTGAAATTATCAGCAATAAATTGAAACTTATTATTGAAATGCGGCTACAACATTTCTAAAAATAGCATGCCATTGACGAACGACCTCGTTTAGAAATCGTTTATTAATGGCTCAGGAAATGCCCAAAAGAAAATTATAAGGATTATTAAAATGAAACTTAAATTAGTTGCAGTGGCAGTGACTACTCTGTTGGCAGCAGGCGCGGTAAACGCGGCTGAAGTCTTTAACAAAGACGGTAACAAACTGGATCTGTACGGTAAAGTAACAGGTCTGCACTACTTCTCTGACGACGCTGGCAACGACGGCGACAAAACTTACGTGCGTCTGGGCTTCAAAGGCGAAACTCAGATCAACGACCAGATGACCGGTTACGGTCAGTGGGAATATGAGTTCAAAGGCAACAACGACGAATCCAACGGCGACAAAGGCAACAAAACTCGTCTGGCGTTCGCGGGCCTGAAATTCAACGAATTTGGTTCTTTCGACTACGGTCGTAACTACGGCGTAGCCTACGACATCGGCGCATGGACCGACGTTCTGCCAGAATACGGCGGAGACACCTGGACTCAGACTGACGGCTTCATGACTGGCCGTACTACCGGTGTTGCAACCTACCGTAACGCAGACTTCTTCGGTCTGGTTGATGGTCTGAACTTTGCTGCACAGTACCAGGGTAAAAACGACGACCGTGATATCACCACCGCGAACGGCGATGGCTGGGGTCTGTCTTCTACCTATGAAATCGACGGTTTCGGCGTGGGTGCGACCTATGCGAAATCTGACCGTACTGACAACCAGGTTCGCGCTGCAAGCAACCTGAACGCAGGCGGCGAAAACGCAGAAGTTTGGGCTGCTGGCCTGAAATACGATGCGAACAACATCTACCTGGCAACCACCTACTCTGAAACCCGCAACATGACCAACTTCGGTGACGGTTACATTGCGAACAAAACTCAGAACTTCGAAGCGGTTGCTCAGTACCAGTTCGACTTCGGTCTGCGTCCTTCCCTGGCATACCTGCAGTCCAAAGGTAAGGACATCGGTTCTTACGGTGACCAGGATCTGGTGAAATACATTGAAGTCGGTACCGTTTACTACTTCAACAAAAACATGTCCACCTACGTTGACTACAAAATCAACCTGGTTGACGACAATGCCTTCACCAAAGCTGCTGGTGTGAGCACTGACAACATCGTTGCACTGGGTCTGACTTACCAGTTCTAAGTGTTTGTCTGTTAAAAAAGCCAGCCCTCGTGGCTGGCTTTTTTTATCGCAGTCCACTGGCGTGATAAAGGAGTACGCCATGCACCTCTATACCGGACGCTGCCTGTGTGGAATGAGCCACTTTAGCGTCAACATCGAGGCCCTCGACGTCTATGCCTGTCACTGTACGATGTGTCAGAAATGGTCGGGGGGCATCGCGATGTATCTGGAAACTCAGGGCGAACCCATCGTGGAAGACGGTTCGATCTCCCCTTCGCACTTCTCGTCGTCTGTGCGCGGCGAACGCTGGTTCTGCCCCGGCTGCGGCTGCCCGCTGTGGTTTGAGCTTACTCCCACTGGCCGCTATTTTGTCCCATGGACGCTGCTCGAGCTGAGTGAAGATGAGCGTCGTCGCCTGGTTCTGGCCGCCGAGATCTACACCGAAACGCAGCCCGCGTTCTGGCGACTCACCGGACAATACGCCCGATTCAGCGGCACCGAGATCGAAGCGCTGGATAAAAACTGCTCGTTTACACCGTAGCGCTGACCGCCGCGCGCCTGAGCCAGGCTTGCAGCAACTTGCCATCTTCGGTCATATCCGAATCCTGACGGACGCACAGGTAATAATCGCGCCCGTCATCGATTGGCGCATCAAAGATTTTCACCAGCTCGCCACTCTCCAGATAGGGCGCGATCAGCGGCTCGCGCATCAACGCGCAGCCCAGTCCGGCCTGCACACCCGCCAGCGTCAGTAAGCCATCCTCAAACAGCGGGCCGCTCTTGCGCGCAGGCCGTTTAACGCCCTGCTGGATAAACCACTGCTGCCAGGTGCTGCGCTCTTCATCGTGCAGCAGGGGCATCTGGAGCAGCTGTTCCGGCGTATCCATATGGCCGTGCACGCGTAAAAACGCCCGGCTGCACACCGGCACCATCTGGCCTGAAATCAGTTTTTCACTCTGATACCCCGCCCACTGGCCGTTACCAAAGCGAATCGACATATCCGACGCATCGCTCAGATAGTTGCGATGGTTGGCATACACCACGTTAATTTCCGTCTGCGGATTGGCGCGCATAAACGCAGGCAGGCGCGGAATAAACCAGCCCATGCCGAACAGCGGAATCAGGCTGATGGTCACCTGACGGGTCTGGGCCTGCTCCACCAGGTGCTCCGTCGCCTGACGCAGCACGTTGAACGCCGCACGAATAGAGCGGTAATAGTCGCGTCCCTGCTGGCTCAGGACCAGCCTGCGCCCCTGGCGCTCTGTGAGCGGCATTTGCAGATACCCTTCCAGCACCTTGAGCTGATGGCTAACGGCAGACGGCGAGATCGCCATCTCCTGCGCGGCCAGCGTCACGCTCCCCAGCCGGGCAATCGCCTCAAAGGCCCGCACGGCACGCAGGGGCGGATCGTTCGCCAGACGGCTTTCGGCATAAGCAGGCAGCTGCAGTGATTGTTCTGTTTTATTCATATGTTGATTTTAGGGCCGTAATTTCGCTCAGATGACGTTTCACTATTCTCTTTAAAATCATCGCGATAAATCAATCTCGAATTATCATAAGAAATAATATATGCGTATTTTACAATTTAATTCAATTATTGGATGTTACCCGCTGAAAGAGCAATCTGTCGGGTAATAACGTTGGACACACTGATACAACAACTGATTAATGGCGTGATGCTGGGCAGCATCTACGCGCTGATCGCGCTGGGCTATACCATGGTGTATGGCATTTTGCGCATCATTAACTTTGCCCACGGCGACATTTTGATGGTCGGCGCGCTTACCACGCTGTCGGCCCTGAACGCGCTGAACAGCACCTTCCCGCATATGCCACAGCTGCTACAGCTCGGCTTCGCGCTGGTTGTCGCCATGGCGGTCTGCGCCCTGCTGGCGATGGCCGTGGAGCGCTTCGCCTATCGACGCCTGCGCAACGCGCCGCGTCTGGCACCGCTGATCTCCGGGATCGGCGTTTCGGTGTTGCTGCAAACCGTGGCGATGATTATCTGGAGCCGCAACCCGCTGATGTTCCCGCAAATTCTGCCGATGGACGCGATTGCCGTCACCTCCGGCAGTGCGAACCATCCCCCGGCGATCATTACCGTCACCGGCATTGTCACGGTATCGCTGGCACTGGCGGTGATGATCGGCCTGTGGCTGCTTGTGGAATACACCCGTCTCGGGCGCGGGATGCGCGCGGTGGCGGAAAACCCGCGCGTGGCCACGCTGATGGGGGTCAATCCCAACGCCATTATCACGCTGACTTTCGCCATCGGCGGCATCTTCGCCGCGCTCGCAGGCGTAATGATGGCGAGTAACTACGGCAACGCCAGTTTCTCGATGGGCTTTTTGCCCGGCATTAAAGCGTTCACCGCCGCTGTTCTGGGCGGCATCGGCAATATTCGCGGTGCGATGATCGGCGGGATCCTGCTTGGGATCATTGAATCGCTGGGCGCGGGCTATCTGGGTGAACTCACCCACGGCGTGTTTGGCAGCAACTACCAGGACGTCTTTGCGTTCATCGTGCTGATTCTGGTGCTGGTGTTCCGCCCGGCCGGTCTGCTGGGCGAACGCGTGGCGCACAGGGCGTAGGGAAAACTATGACAACAACATCATTACAGGCACCCGTCTCGGAGCGCCGCTTCTGGTCCGGCATGACCCTGTTCGTCCTCGCCCTGCTGATTGCTCCCGTGGTGGCAAGCCAGCTCGGCGGCAACTACTGGGTGCGCGTGATCGACTTCGCTCTGCTGTACATCATGCTGGCGCTCGGGCTGAACATCGTCGTGGGCTACACCGGCCTGCTGGATATGGGCTTCATCGCGTTTTATGCCGTCGGCGCCTATCTTGCAGCACTGCTGGCGTCCCCGCATCTGCTGGAGACGTTCCCTCTTCTCGCCGTCTGGTTCCCGGACGGGCTGCACACCTCTTATCTGCTGATTATTCCGCTGGCGGCGCTGGTCGCGGCGGTGTGCGGGATTATTTTGGGCGCGCCCACGCTCAAATTGCGCGGCGATTATCTGGCGATTGTCACCCTCGGTTTTGGGGAGATCATCCGTATTCTGATGCGTAACCTCGACCGCCCGGTGAACATCACCAACGGTGCAAAAGGCATTACCGGCGTCGATACGCTCAATCTGTTTGGCCTGAAGTTCAGCGGCGTATACCACTGGTTCGGCATGAAAGTCCCGGCCCTGTGGCTGTGGTATTACCTACTGATGCTGGTGATCGTGCTGATTATTTTTGTCTGCCTGCGCCTGCAACATTCGCGCATTGGCCGCGCATGGCACGCCATTCGTGAAGACGAAGACGTGGCCCGCGCGATGGGCATCAACGTGCGTAACTACAAACTGCTGGCCTTTGCGATGGGTGCCTCTTTTGGCGGCGTGGCGGGAGCGCTGTTTGGCGCATTCCAGGGCTTCGTGTCGCCGGAATCCTTCACCCTTCAGGAATCCATTGCCGTGCTGGCGATGGTGGTGCTCGGCGGGATGGGCCACATCCCCGGCGTGATCCTTGGCGCAGTGCTGCTCACCGCCCTGCCGGAGATCCTGCGCAGCCAGGCCGCGCCCGTACAGCAGGCGCTGTTCGGCACCGTACTGATCGACCCGGAAATTCTGCGTCAGCTGTTCTACGGCCTGGCGCTGGTGCTGGTGATGCTGCTGCGCCCGTCTGGGATCTGGCCGGTTCGCCACAAGGAGGTCAAGGCATGAGCCTGCTCACCGTTCGCAATATGTCTAAACGCTTTGGCGGCCTGACCGCCGTGGACGATGTTTCGCTCTCCATCAATCAGGGCGAAATCTACGGTTTGATTGGCCCTAACGGCGCAGGGAAAACCACCTGTTTTAACCTCATTACCGGTCTGTATCCGGCGGACAGCGGCGAGTTTTCGATTGCCGATAAGCCCTATTTTCCGAAGCAGATCGACAAAGTAACGGCTGCCGGGATCGCCCGCACGTTCCAGAACGTGCGTCTGTTTAATGAGATGTCGGTACTGGAAAACGTGATGGTCGGGCGCCATGTGCGCACCCGCAACGGCCTGTGGGCCGCGCTTACGCGTCACAAACGGGCGCGCGCCGAAGAAGCGCAAACCCGCGAGCTGGCCTGGCACTGGCTGGAGTACACCGGTATCGCCAGATTCGCCCATTATCGCGCCTGCGATCTGGCCTACGGGCATCAGCGTCGGCTGGAAATCGCCCGCGCGCTGGCGACCGACCCGCTGCTGCTGGCCCTCGACGAACCGGCCGCTGGCATGAATGCGGCTGAGAAAAACGCCCTTGGCGAACTGCTCATCCGCATTCGTGACGATGGCAAAACCCTGCTGATGATTGAGCACGACGTGAAGCTGGTGATGGGTATCTGCGATCGCCTGACGGTGCTTGATTACGGCAAAACGCTGGCCGTCGGCACACCCGACACCGTTCGGCGTGACCCGGCGGTGATCGCCGCCTGGCTTGGAGGCAACGCCCATGTCTGAGTTACTGAAAGTCGAACGTCTGGACGTGCATTACGGCGGGATTCAGGCGGTACGCGATGTGTCGTTCAGCCTGCAAAAAGGCGAACAAGCGACGCTGATTGGCGCTAACGGCGCGGGAAAAAGCTCAACCGTACGCGCCATCACCGGGCTGGAGAACTTCGGCGGCACTATTGCGTTTAACGGCCAGCCGGTGCGTAAACGCAAAGCCGAAGCACTGCTTCGCGACGGGCTGGTGATGGTTCCGGAAGGTCGCGGCATCTTTGCGCGCATGACGGTGCTGGAGAATTTACAGATGGGAGCCTGGCTGCGGCGCGACACGGCCAATGTGAAAGCCGAAATGGACGAGATTTTCGACCGTTTCCCGCGCCTCGGTGAGCGTCAACATCAGCTCGCCGGGCTGCTTTCGGGCGGTGAACAGCAGCTGCTGGCGCTGAACCGCGCCCTGCTCAGCCAGCCGCGCCTGCTGATTCTCGATGAGCCGTCCATGGGGCTGGCACCGAAGATGGTCGAAAATATTTTTCAGGTAATCAAAGGGCTGCGTGAGCGCGGCGTGGCCCTGCTGCTGATCGAACAAAACGCCCGGCTGGCGCTGGAAGTGACGGATAGCGCCTGGGTGATGGACAGCGGCAGCATTGTGCATCACGGCGACTCGAAAGCGATGCTCAATGACGATCAGATTGCACAAATTTATTTGGGCGAAATGCCCGTTTAACACACCAACCAACACCAGGGAAATATAATGAAAACCGTAAAAATCAGTGCGCTCAGCGCCGCTCTTCTGCTCAGTGGTTTTGCCTCTTCCGCGTCATGGGCGGCGGAAAGCGAAACCGTGGTCATCGGCCTTGCAGGCCCGCTCACCGGCCCGTCGGCACGTATCGGCAAAGATCTGGAGAACGGCGCGCAGCTGGCGATTGACGATATCAACAAACAGCATCCAACCATCGGCGGCAAAGCCGTGACCTTTAAACTGCAGTCCGAAGATGACCAGTCCGATCCGCGCACCGCGGTGGCTGTTGCTCAGCGTCTGGTCGATAGCGGCGTCGCGGGCGTAGTCGGCCACTGGAATACCGGCACCAGCATTCCCGCAGCGCGGGTGTATCACGACGCCGGTATCGCCCAGGTAGCGCCCGTCGCCACCGGCCACGCCTATACCAAACAGGGTTTTGACACCAGTTTCCGCGTGATGGGCCACGACGATGACGGTGGTCAGTTCGCCGGCGAATACGCGGTGAAAACACTGAAAGCCAAACGCATTGCGGTGATCGACGACCGTACCGCGTTCGGCCAGGGGCTGGCGGATGAATTTATCAAATCGCTGGACGCGCAGGGTGTGAAGATCGTCGACCGCCAGTACGTTGACGATAAAACCGTGGACTTTAGCGCCGTTTTAACCGCCATTCGCAGCAAAAACGCCGATCTGGTGTTCTTCGGCGGTGTCGATAGCCAGGCCGCTCCGCTGGCGCGTCGTATCAAACAGCTGGGCATGAACGCCACGCTGATGGGCGCAGGCGGTTTTGTCAGCCAGACGTTCCTGCAGCTGGCACAGAAAGAAGGCGAAGGTGTTGTCGCGCTGGAGCCAGGTCTGCCGGTCGATCAGATGCCGGGCGGTAAAGCCTTTGAGCAGGCATATCAGTCGCGCTACCACACCCATATCGAACTGCATGCGCCGTTCGCCTATGACGCCACCCGCGTGCTGGTTGCCGCCATGGAAAAAGCCAACTCTGTCGATCCGGCTGAATATCTGCCCGCCCTGCGCGCCATCAGCTATTCCGGTGTCACCGGACAGATCGCCTTTGACGCACAGGGCAATCTGAAATCCCCGTCCTTTACCGTCTACAAAGTGGTCGATGGCAAATGGCAGCCGCAAACCGTTCTGGGCGGCGCAAAAACGAAGTAACGCAGTGAGGCAATGTGATGAGTGATAACAATGAGCTGGGCATTCTCGCCCGCCGCAAAATAGAAGCAGAAATTATTAAACCTATTTACGAAATCCTGGTGCGCGAGATAGGGAAAGCCCGCGCCCAGGCGGTAATTGGGGAAGCCATCGAACAGGCGGCGATTGACGCGGGGGCACATTTTGCCCGTCAGGAGCCGAACGGCGCGGATGTGAAGAGTTTTATCGCCCTGCAATATCTCTGGGAGAAAGACAACGCGCTGGACGTGAAAGTGATCGACGCCGACGACCAGCAGTACAACTATAACGTCACCCGCTGTCGGTATGCCGAGATGTATCACGAAATGGGGCTGGGCGAGATCGGTCACCTGCTGTCGTGCGCCCGCGATGAGAAATTCATCGTCGGCTACGCGCCTGACGTCGAACTGACGCGCACCACCACCATCATGCAGGGCGGAAAATGCTGTGATTTCCGCTACCACACGAAAAAGGACAAAGCATGATCCACATCGATGCGCAGCGGCTTTGGTCCACGCTCGGGATGATGGCGCAGATCGGCGGCACGCCCGCCGGTGGCGTAACGCGTCTGGCGCTGAGCGATGAAGATCGTATTGCCCGCAACCTGCTGCGCGACTGGGCGCGGGAAGCGGGTTTTACCTGCGACGTCGACAGCATGGGCAACATGTTTATTCGCCGCGCCGGGAAAAACCGCGCCCTGCCACCGGTGATGACCGGCTCGCATGTGGATTCCCAGCCGCTGGGCGGAAATTACGACGGGATCTACGGCGTGCTGGCCGGGCTGGAAGTTCTGCGCACCCTCAACGATCATCACGTGGAAACCGAGCGCGACATCGTGCTGGTGAACTGGACGAACGAAGAAGGCGCGCGTTTCGCCCCGGCGATGCTGGCATCCGGCGTCTGGTCCGGGCAATTTAGCGAAGAATACGCCCTCGCTCGTACGGATAACGCAGGCATAACCGTAGGCGAAGCGCTGGAGGCTATCGGCTATCGCGGCACCCTGCCTGCGCGCGCGTTTCCGGTTCACGCCTGCTATGAACTGCATATCGAACAGGGACCGATTCTGGAAGATGAGGTTATCGATATCGGACTGGTGCGCGCCGCGATGGGCCAGCGCTGGTTTACCCTGACGCTGGACGGTTTTGCCGCGCACGCAGGGACGACGCCGATGCACAGCCGTCGCGATGCGTTAACCGCCTTCGCTGAACTGGCGCTGATGGTTGAAGAGATTGGTTATCAGCACAAACCGGACGGCCGCGCGACCATCGGCATGGCGCAGATAACCCCAAATTCGCGCAACGTCGTCCCGTCGCGTGTGGTGTGCAGCGTGGAGTTCCGCCATCCGCAAAGCGACGTGCTGGAAGCGATGGAAGCCGCGATGCGTGAGGCGGCGCAAGGTCTCGCCACACGAGGGGTTACGGCAAAGGTCGAACGAATCTTCGACTACGCGCCTATCGCCTTCGACGAGCAGTGTCTTATGCGCAGTGAAAAAGCGGTCGAAGCCCTCGGCTATTCATCAAAACCGATGGTCTCCGGCGCCGGGCACGACACCTGCTACATCAGCAAAATCGCCCCGGCCAGCATGATCTTTATTCCCTGCGAAAAAGGCATCAGCCACAACGAAGCGGAAAACATTCTGCCGGAGTGGTCTAAGAAAGGGGCGAATGTCCTGTTGCACAGTGTACTGAGTGCGGCACAGGAGAAATGATTCGCGAAAAAAATGCCCGGTAAGCGCAACGCTACCGGGCGTTTTTTACTTCTGCTCCACCCTCGCCAGACTAAACCATATCCCGCACGCCAGTATCATCAGCATGGCACCGGCGCTGCCAAGGGCGACGCTGTGCGAGGTGATAAACGCGGCTTTAGCGGCTTCAATCGTCGCGTCTGCCAGCGTCGGCGTAAGTTCTTGCGCAACTTTGACCGCTTCACCAATCGACGAAGAGGCTTTGTCGGCAAGCGTGGCGCTCAGCCCTTGCGGCAGCTCGATAGAGGCCGAGAAGCTGCGGGTAAGCATCAGGCCAAAAATCGCGATCCCAAGACCCGCGCCTAACTCGTAGGACATTGTTTCGATAGCCCCTGCCGCGGCCGCTTTTTCCTTCGGCGCGGCGGCCATGATCGCGGAAGTCGATGCCAGCAGCGCACTCGCGGCGCTAAAACCGAGCAGCACCATCAGGCTCCATGCCTGCCACTGCTGAGTGCTGAAATCGAGCATCGACAGCCCGATAAAGCTCACCGCGCTTAGCCCCATGCCGCCTGCCGCGACCAGCCGCAACCCGAGTTTTCCGACCAGCACGCCCGCAATCGGCCCGCTGAAACCGCTGGCGACCATCAGCGGCAGCATAAACATGCCCGCTTCAAACGGCGTAAAACCGTGCACAAACTGCAGCTCCTGCGCCATCAGCAGTTCAAAGCCCACCAGCGCGATCATCGCAGTCATCGCCATCACCACGCCGCTCAAAATAATGCGATGGCAGAACAGGCGCATGTCGATCATCGGTTTGCTGGCTCGCAGCTGAATACGCACGAAGATGAACAGCATCACCGCACCGGTGAGCAACGTTGTCGCCACGATAGCCGGTGAAAGTGTGCCTTTCAGCGCTGTTTTCGCGCTGTAGACCAGCAGCAGAATTGCCACAATCAGCATTAACGCGTGCGAAATGTTCAGCGTCTGCTCCGGGCGTCCCTGCTGTTTCGGCACAAAACGCGCCGCCAGTGCCACCACGATCACCACGATCGGCACGTTGATCAAAAATACCGATCCCCAGTAGAAGTACTCCAGCAGCAGGCCGCCCACCAGCGGGCCAAAAGCCGCTCCGCCGGAACCGACCGCAGCCCAGACACCTAACGCGATATTACGATGACGCGCCTCGACAAACAGCGTGCGGATCCCTGCAAGCGTTGCCGGGATAATCATCGCCGCACCAATCGCCAGCGTCGCGCGGGCCGCAATCAGCCAGGCCGCAGACGGGGCAAACGCGGCCGCCAGTGACGACAGTCCGAACAGGATACTGCCGAGCATCAGCAACTTTTTAAAGCCGATACGATCTCCGAGCGCGCCCATCGGCAGCACCATGCCCGCCATCACCAGCGAGTAAATATCAATAATCCACAGCAATTCGTTACCGCTGGCCCCGAGCGTCATACTCAGCGTTGGCGCGGCCACATGCAGTACCGTTGCGTCAATCGCGACCGGAATATACACCAGCACGATAATCACTAACGCTAACCACCTTTGAAACATAAATTTCCCTTTCACACTAATCTGGACACGTGTCCAGGATGCGATCCTACGGAAAGTTGAACGCGTGTCCAGCTTTTTGTTACACTCGTTTCGTCGCCATTGAGAGTGAGAGAACATGAGCTATTTGAGCAAGGATGAACGGCGGGAAGATATCTTGCAGGCCGCGATGCGCGTCGCGTTAAACGAAGGGTTCAGCGCCATGACGGTGCGGCGCATTGCAGGCGAAGCGGGAATTGCCTCCGGCCAGGTCCATCACCATTTCGCCAGCGCCGGAGAGCTGAAAGCATTGGCCTTCGTGCGTCTGATCCGTGAACTGCTCGATGCCGAGGTGGTGGGCGACTGTCGCCATCGTCTGCGCGCCATGCTCGGCAGCGATGAGGGTCTGTTCGAGCCTTATATTCGTCTGTGGCGGGAAGCGCAGATCCTCGCGAGCCGCGATCCGGACATTAAAAGCGCCTATGTGATGACCATGGAAATGTGGCATCAGGATACCGTCGCCATTATCCGTCAGGGCGCCGAAGAAAAGGTATTTACACTCTCAGACCGCCCCGAAAATATCGCCTGGCGATTGATAGGTTTAGTCTGCGGACTGGACGGTATCTACGTGTTAAATATGCCCGAAATGGATGACGACGCATTTAATAAACATCTTGATAAATTAATTTCTTTGGAATTGTTTTAATACTCCTAATTGAGTATTTAAAACCGCGATTTTTTACAATTAGTAACACATAAAGCGAATCATCTCTCCTCTCGTAAACTCAGGGATTCGCTTTCTTATCTATCCTTTCAGAAGCATCTGAATAATTCCAAAAACCTTAATCGTATAACGTCATCCATCTGACTGTTTTCACTTCTCTTTTCTGTTTTTACGGGTAAGTACGAGGGCGATATGTCACAACAAAGTGAGAAGAATAATCATTATCTTTTAAATAACTGGAAACCGGAAAACGCGGCATTTTGGGAGAATAAAGGTAAACACATCGCGCGACGAAATCTTTGTATATCCGTCGCTTGTCTGCTACTGGCCTTCTGCGTGTGGATGTTATTCAGCGCGGTTGCGGTCAATCTCAATAAAGTCGGCTTTAATTTCACCACCGATCAGCTTTTCATGTTAACCGCTTTACCTTCTCTTTCTGGTGCAATATTACGCGTGCCCTATTCCTTTATGGTGCCGATATTTGGCGGACGTTACTGGACAATATTAAGCACCGTCATTCTGATTATTCCCTGCGTGTGGCTGGGGATCGCCGTGCAGAATAGCGCCACGCCCTACTGGGTGTTTATCATCATCGCCCTGCTGTGCGGATTTGCCGGCGCGAACTTTGCCTCCAGCATGGGCAACATCAGCTTTTTCTTCCCGAAAGCAAAACAAGGCAGCGCGCTGGGCATTAACGGGGGGCTGGGTAATCTCGGCGTCAGCGTGATGCAAATGGTGGCTCCGGCGGTGATCTTCCTGCCGATGTTTGCGTTTCTCGGCGTCCATGGCGTACCGCAGGATGACGGTTCTGTGCTGTCGCTGGCTAACGCCGCGTGGATCTGGGTGCCGCTACTGATTATTGCCACTCTCGCCGCCTTTTTCGGCATGAACGATATTGCCAGCTCGAAAGCCTCGATTGCCAGCCAGTTGCCGGTGCTGAAACAGCCGCACCTGTGGTTGCTAAGCCTGCTCTATCTGGCGACGTTTGGCTCTTTTATTGGTTTCTCCGCAGGCTTTGCGATGCTCGCCAAAACCCAGTTCCCTGATGTGAACATTCTCCACCTCGCCTTCTTTGGCCCGTTGATCGGAGCGCTGGCGCGATCGGCGGGTGGCGTGGTGTCGGACAAACTCGGCGGTGTGCGCGTAACGCTGGTGAACTTTATCCTGATGGCCGCCTTCAGCGCCCTGCTGTTCCTGACGCTCCCCGGCTCCGGTTCCGGCAATTTCACCGCCTTCTATCTGGTGTTTATGGGCCTGTTCCTGACCGCCGGTTTAGGCAGCGGCTCCACCTTCCAGATGATCGCGGTGATCTTCCGCCAGATCACAATTTATAACGTCAAACTGCGCGGCGGCACGGAAGAGCAAGCCCAGCAGGAAGCGGTGTCAGATACCGCGGCGGCGCTCGGGTTTATCTCCGCCATCGGTGCGGTCGGCGGCTTTTTCATTCCTAAAGCCTTCGGTACTTCGCTGGCGATGACCGGTTCCCCCGTCGGCGCAATGAAGGTCTTTTTGGTGTTCTATATCGTCTGCGTGTTTGTCACCTGGCTGGTGTATGGCCGTCGGCAGAAACACGTCAAATCATAACTATTCCGTTCAACACTTTTGTGAGCAGTGTAACCACGGGGTGGGCGTCGCCCCGTCAGGAGAAACGTCATGAGTAAATTGTTGGATCGCTTTCGTTATTTCAAACAAAAAGGCGACACCTTCGCCGACGGCCATGGGCAGGTGATGCACACCAACCGCGACTGGGAGGACAGCTATCGCCAGCGCTGGCAGTTCGACAAAATCGTGCGATCCACCCACGGCGTTAACTGTACCGGCTCCTGCAGCTGGAAAATCTATGTCAAAAACGGCCTGGTGACCTGGGAAACGCAGCAGACCGACTACCCCCGCACCCGCCCTGACCTGCCCAATCATGAACCCCGCGGCTGCCCGCGCGGCGCGAGTTACTCCTGGTATCTCTACAGCGCCAACCGCCTGAAATACCCGCTGGTGCGCCGGAAATTGATCGAACTGTGGCGCGAAGCGCTGGGCCAGCATAGCGACCCGGTGCTGGCGTGGAATGCCATCATGAGCGATCCGCAAAAGACCAGCAGCTACAAAAAAGCGCGCGGCCACGGCGGTTTTATCCGCTCTAACTGGAAAGAACTCAACCAGCTGATCGCCGCCGCGAACGTCTGGACAATCAAACATTACGGCCCGGATCGCGTCGCCGGATTCTCGCCGATCCCGGCGATGTCGATGGTCTCTTACGCCGCCGGTACGCGGTATCTTTCGCTCCTCGGCGGCACCTGCCTGAGTTTTTACGACTGGTACTGCGATTTGCCGCCCGCCTCGCCAATGACCTGGGGCGAGCAGACCGATGTGCCGGAGTCGGCCGACTGGTACAACTCCAGCTACATCATCGCCTGGGGATCGAACGTGCCGCAGACGCGTACACCGGACGCTCACTTCTTCACCGAAGTGCGTTACAAAGGCACCAAAACCATCGCCATAACCCCTGACTTCTCGGAAGTCGCCAAGCTGAGCGATCAATGGCTGGCACCGAAGCAAGGCACCGACAGCGCTCTGGCAATGGCGATGGGCCATGTGATCCTCAAAGAGTTCCACCTCGATAACCCGAGCGAATATTTCCTCAACTACTGCCGCCGCTACACCGACATGCCGATGCTGGTGATGCTGGATGCGCGGGACGACGGCAGCCTGGTCCCTGGCCGGATGCTGCGCGCCTCGGATCTGGCCGACGGGCTGGGTGAGGAAAATAACCCGGAATGGAAAACCGTCGCCTTTGATATCGCCGGTGGCCTGGTAGCGCCTAACGGCTCAATTGGTTTCCGCTGGGGTGAAAAAGGCAAATGGAACCTGGAGCCGCTGGCTGCCGGTCAGGAGACGGAGCTGACGCTCTCGCTGCTCATCACCCACGATCAGGTCGCGAATGTGGCGTTCCCCTACTTCGGCGGCAATGAAAACCCGCACTTTCGCAGCGTGAAGCAGGACCCGGTGCTGATCCGCAAAGTGCCGTCGAAAACCCTCACCCTCGCCGATGGCCGTCAGCAACAGGTCGCCAGCGTTTACGATCTGATCCTGGCGAACTACGGACTGGATCGCGGGCTGGAAGATGACAACGCGGTAAAAGATTACGCCGAAATCAAAGCCTACTCCCCAGCCTGGGGCGAGCAGATCACCGGCGTACCGCGTCGCCATATTGAACAGATCGCCCGTGAATTCGCCGATACCGCTCATAAAACCCATGGACGGTCGATGATCATTCTCGGTGCGGGCGTGAACCACTGGTATCACATGGACATGAACTACCGTGGGATGATCAATATGCTTGTCTTCTGCGGCTGTGTCGGCAAAAGCGGCGGCGGCTGGTCGCACTATGTCGGCCAGGAGAAGCTGCGTCCGCAAACCGGCTGGCTGCCGCTGGCGTTTGCCCTCGACTGGAACCGCCCGCCGCGTCAGATGAACAGCACTTCGTTCTTCTACAACCACGCCAGCCAGTGGCGTTATGAAAAACTCACCGCTCAGGAGTTGCTCTCGCCGCTGGCGGATAGCGCCAAATTCACCGGCCACCTGATCGACTTTAACGTGCGCGCCGAGCGGATGGGCTGGCTGCCCTCTGCACCGCAGCTTTCGCTTAACCCGTTGCACATCAAAGCGCGCGCCGATGCTGCCGGGATGTCGGCGCAGGATTACACCGTTCAGGCGCTAAAATCGGGCGATCTGCGCTTTGCCTGCGAACAGCCGGACAACGGTAAAAACCATCCACGCAATTTGTTTGTCTGGCGCTCGAACCTGCTCGGCTCCTCCGGGAAAGGCCACGAGTACATGCTCAAGTACCTGCTCGGCACCGAAAGCGGGATTCAGGGCGACGATCTTGGCTCCACAGACGACGTTAAACCGGAGGAGGTGGAGTGGCAAACGGCCGCCATCGAAGGCAAGCTCGACCTGCTGGTGACCCTCGATTTCCGGATGTCCAGCACCTGTCTTTTCTCGGATATCGTCCTGCCGACTGCCACCTGGTATGAAAAAGACGACATGAATACGTCGGATATGCACCCGTTTATTCATCCACTTTCTGCCGCCGTCGATCCGGCGTGGGAGTCCCGCAGCGACTGGGAAATCTACAAAGGGATCGCCAAAGTCTTTTCCGACGTCTGCGTCGGGCATCTGGGCACCGAAACCGACGTGGTGTTGCAGCCTCTGCAACACGACTCCCCGGCGGAGCTGTCCCAGCCCTTTGATATTCAGGACTGGCGCAAAGGCGAATGCGATCTGATTCCTGGCAAAACGGCGCCGAATATCGCCGTCATTGAGCGCAACTATCCGGAAACCTACGAGCGCTTTACGTCGCTGGGGCCATTAATGGACAAACTCGGCAACGGCGGAAAAGGCATTTCGTGGAACACCCAGGATGAAGTCGATTTCCTCGGCAAGCTGAACTACGTCAAGCTCGACGGCCCGGCCAAAGGGCGACCGCTGATTGATACGGCCATTGATGCCTCGGAGGTGATCCTCGCGCTGGCCCCGGAAACCAACGGCCACGTGGCGGTAAAAGCCTGGAAAGCCCTCGGCGAATTTACCGGGCGCACTCACACACATCTGGCGATCAACAAAGAAGACGAGAAAATTCGTTTCCGCGATATCCAGGCCCAGCCGCGCAAAATCATCTCCAGCCCCACCTGGTCTGGCATTGAGAGCGAACACGTCTCCTACAATGCCGGGTACACCAACGTTCACGAGCTGATCCCGTGGCGCACCCTCTCTGGTCGCCAGCAGCTGTATCAGGATCATCAGTGGATGCGCGCCTTTGGTGAAAGCCTGGTGGCCTACCGTCCGCCGATTGATACCCGCAGCGTGACGCACATGCGAGAAATTCCGCCAAACGGCTTCCCGGAAAAAGCGCTGAACTTCCTGACGCCGCACCAGAAATGGGGCATCCACTCCACCTACAGCGAAAACCTGCTGATGCAAACCCTGTCTCGCGGCGGGCCGATCGTCTGGATCAGCGAAGCGGACGCCAGAGAGTTAGGCATTGAAGACAACGACTGGATCGAAGCCTTCAACGCCAACGGCGCCCTCACCGCCCGCGCGGTGGTGAGCCAGCGCGTGCCGCCAGGGATGACCATGATGTATCACGCCCAGGAGCGCATTCTGAACATACCGGGATCGGAAGTGACTGGGCGTCGCGGCGGCATTCACAACTCCGTCACCCGCGTCTGCCCAAAACCCACGCACATGATTGGCGGCTACGCACAGCTGGCCTACGGCTTTAACTACTACGGCACCGTCGGCTCGAACCGCGACGAGTTCATCATGATCCGCAAGATGAAAAACATTAACTGGCTGGATGGCGAAGGTCGGGATCAGGTACAGGAGGCGAAAAAATGAAAATACGCTCACAGGTCGGCATGGTACTGAATCTCGACAAGTGCATTGGCTGTCATACCTGCTCGGTGACGTGCAAAAACGTCTGGACCGGGCGCGAAGGGATGGAGTACGCGTGGTTTAACAACGTCGAAACCAAACCGGGCATTGGCTATCCGAAAAACTGGGAAGATCAGGAGGAGTGGCAAGGCGGCTGGGTGCGTGGCATCACCGGAAAACTCACGCCGCGCCTCGGTGGACGCGTGGGCGTGCTGTCGAAAATCTTCGCCAACCCGTCGCTGCCGGGCATTGACGACTATTACGAACCCTTCACCTTTGACTATCAGGATCTGCACCGCGCGCCGGAGGGCGATCATCTCCCTACCGCTCGCCCGCGCTCACTGATCAGCGGCAAACGGATGGACAAAATCGTCGGCGGCCCAAACTGGGAGGAGCTGCTCGGCGGCGAATTCGAGAAACGCGCCCGCGACCGTAACTTCGACAAGATGCAAAAGGAGATGTACGGCCAGTTCGAAAACACCTTCATGATGTACCTCCCGCGCCTGTGCGAACACTGCCTCAACCCGAGCTGTGTCGCCACCTGTCCGAGCGGCGCCATCTACAAACGCGAAGAGGACGGCATCGTCCTGATCGACCAGGACAAATGCCGCGGCTGGCGCATGTGCATCAGCGGCTGTCCGTACAAAAAAATCTATTTCAACTGGAAGAGCGGCAAGTCTGAAAAATGCATCTTCTGCTACCCGCGTATCGAATCCGGCCAGCCGACCGTGTGCTCGGAAACCTGCGTCGGCCGCATTCGTTATCTTGGCGTGCTGCTGTACGACGCGGACCGCATCGAAGAAGCGGCGAGCACCGAGCACGAAACGGATCTTTACGAGCGTCAGTGCGACGTGTTCCTGAACCCGAACGACCCGGCAGTGATTGAGGAAGCGCTGAAACAGGGCATTCCGCAGAACGTGATCGACGCGGCGCAGCGCTCGCCGGTCTACAAAATGGCGATGGACTGGAAACTGGCCCTGCCGCTGCACCCGGAATACCGTACCCTGCCAATGGTCTGGTATGTGCCGCCGCTGTCACCGATTCAGTCCTACGCCGATGCGGGGGGGCTGCCACAGACCGACAGCATTCTGCCTGCCGTCGAAAGCCTGCGTATTCCGGTGCAGTATCTGGCGAATATGCTGAGCGCGGGCGATACCGGCCCGGTGCTGCGCGCCCTGAAACGCATGATGGCGATGCGCCACTACAAACGCTCGCAAACCGTCGAAGGGGTGACCGATACGCGCGCCATCGACGAAGTGGGCCTGAGCGTGGAACAGGTGGAGGAGATGTACCGCTACCTGGCGATTGCCAACTACGAAGACCGCTTCGTGATCCCGACCAGCCACCGTGAAATGGCGCGTGACGCCTTCCCGGAGAAAAACGGCTGCGGCTTTACCTTCGGCGACGGCTGTCACGGCTCCGACACCAAATTCAACCTGTTCAACAGCCAGCGCATCGACGCCATTAATATCTCCGAGGTGCGTGAACACGGGGAGGGAGAGTAATGCGAATTCTTAAAATTATCGCCCTGCTCATTGAATACCCTGACGAGGCGCTATGGGAGAGCCGCGATGAAGCCCTTTCTCTGATCGCACAAGATGCCCCGCTGCTGCTGCCGTTTGCGCAGCAGCATCTTGGCGCGGCGCTGCTGGATAAACAGGCCCAGTGGTGTGAAGTGTTTGAGCGCGGACGGGCCACCTCGCTGCTGCTGTTCGAGCATGTTCACGCCGAATCCCGCGATCGCGGTCAGGCGATGGTCGATCTGATGAGCCAGTACGAGAAAGCCGGTTTACAGCTCGACTGCCGCGAACTGCCGGATTATCTGCCGCTCTATCTGGAGTATCTGAGTCTTATTCCTGACGATGAAGCGCGCGAGGGGCTGCAAAACGTCGCGCCGATTCTGGCCCTGATCGGCGGGCGGCTAAAACAGCGCGATGTCCCGCAGTATCAGCTGTTCGACGCCCTGCTTCAGCTCGCCGCCAGCAAACTAACAAGTGACAGTGTCACCAAGCAGGTGGCAACAGAACAGCGCGATGACACCCGTCAGGCGCTGGATGCCGTGTGGGAAGAGGAACAGGTGAAGTTTATTGAGGACAACGCCACGGCGTGCGACAGCTCGCCGATGCAGCAATATCAGCGACGCTTTAGCCAGGACGTCGCGCCTCAGTACGTGGACGTCAGCGCCGGAGGCCCGAAATGATGCACTTTCTGAACGTCTTCTTTTACGATATCTACCCGTATCTGTGCGGGACGGTGTTCCTGCTGGGAAGCTGGCTGCGCTACGACTACGGGCAGTACACCTGGCGCGCGTCATCCAGCCAGATGCTCGATAAGCGCGGCATGGTGCTGTGGTCGAATCTGTTCCATATCGGCATTCTGGGGATCTTTTTCGGCCACGCCTTCGGGATGCTGACGCCGCACTGGGTCTATTCGTGGTTCCTGCCGATGTCGCAAAAACAGCTGATGGCGATGATCCTCGGCGGCGTCTGCGGCGTGCTGACGCTGGTCGGCGGCGCGGGACTGCTGGTGCGCCGCCTCACTAATCCGCGTATCCGCGCGACCTCGTCCACGGCGGATATCCTGATCCTCTGCGTGCTGCTGGTGCAGTGTATTCTCGGTCTGGCGACGATTCCGTTCTCCGCACAACACCCCGACGGCAGCGAAATGCTGAAACTGGTCGACTGGGCGCAGGCGGTCGTCACCTTCCACGGCGGTGCTTCCGCGCATCTCGACGGCGTGGCCTACATCTTCCGCGTCCATCTGGTGCTTGGAATGACCATCTTCCTGCTGTTCCCGTTCACCCGGCTGGTTCACGTCTGGAGCGCGCCGGTGGAGTACCTTACGCGGCGCTATCAGGTGGTGAGATCGCGCCGCTGAGTAAACTAAACCCTCCCCGTCACTCCAGGCGGGGACGTTACCATTTGACGCGCACCCCAATATTCCCGCCGGCCCCGTAGTTATCGGATGGATTATGCGGACTCGCCTGAACGCCCAGGTTGCCGTACACCTCATAGCGCCCGTCATTCCACGCCAGCGTGCCGCCAACGCCCGTCGCAATTTGCGTCCGCGCATCGCGCGATGCGAAGTTGACCTCGGCGACATCCACAGAGCGGCCATCGCCCAGCTCCTGATACACATCAAGCGTAACTTGCAGCAACGAGCGTGTCCGGGTTTTGTCCTGCGCCTGCCATTCGTCGCGACGATCGCCGCTGACACCCAGACGCGCAAGCAGACTGTTCCCCTCGCTGAGTGACACCTTGCTGTCGAACCTGTCTTCAAAACTGTCGAAATCCACGCGCGACCAGATCAGCTGCGCCTGCGGCGTAACCGCAAAACCGGTGCCGGAATCGAGACGCCAGCCCGTTTCGACGGAGCCTGCGTAGCCGTTCCCTTTATTGGACGATGTCAGCGGTTTGCCGATCGTGTCGGAATCCAGATCGCTGTCGAAAAACATCATTTGCAGCTGCCCGTCGACATAAAAACCGTTATTGCCGTACCAGGTCAGCGTCATCCCAGGGCCGTAACCGGTGGTGTTGATACTGCCTTTGCCAGAGTAAGCACGAATATCCGCATCCGCCTTGCCATAGCTAAAGTTCACGCCGCCCGTCAGCAATCCGTGCGCGTTTTCATGCACTGGCACATCCAGCCCGGTCTGTAGTTTCCAGAGCGTGGTTGTACGCTGAGCGTCGGTCGTGGATGTGACCGGCTCACTGTGCGTACGCGTACCTTCAATACGCGCCCAGGCGCCAGGCGCACTTTCTGTTTGCGGCGCAACGCCGTCCACCCAGTAGCGATCCCCCACGCGCTGTTGTAGGGTAGGAACGCGATTCAGTTCCGCGAGGATCTGCGGATACTGTTCATAGAGGGCCGCCCCGGGATGGTAACGCTGCGGCACATTTTCATCCGGCGTTTCAGGGATGACAGGGAACACCGGTAATCCCGGCGTGACCGGGTTGGGCACAGGGGTTTCGGGATTGGGCACTTCAGGCACCGGCGCGACCGGTGACTGTGGATCGGCGAGATCCGAGGTCAAATACCACCAGCGCCCCTGCCCATACTCCAGCGTGCGAAACGTGTAGGCATACGCGCCATGCACCACCGCCTGTTCACCGTCGGTCGTGGTGAAATCACCGTGAAGCGTAAACGCCTCGCCGTCCGATTGCTGCGCGGCAAAAATCAGGGGTATACCGTTTTCCGTGAATCCCCCTTCGCCACCGAGATTCACGATCTCAACCGTGGTATTGCCCGACGCGCTGCCGGTAATAAGCAGCCGGTCTGAGGGGGAATCATCGCCGCCGAGGACACTTTCCATCAGCACTCTGCCACCGTCGCCGTGATAGTCCCCGTCAATGGTCAGGGTGCCGATGGAGTTGCCCGGCGAAATCGTTCCTGCATTGGTGGTACTCCCGACACGCCCGATGCCCTCCAACGTGCCGCCCGACAGCAGGGACACCGTCGCACCAGACATATCGCCGTTGACGCTTATCACGCCATTTTCCTGAGCCTGTAGCAGCCCGGTAAAATCACCGTGATCGCGATTAAACAGCGTTCTGCCGTTAACAGCGTCGATCGAGATATTCCCGACCAACCCGGTGCCCGCGCCTTCAGCATTATCCAGCCCATCATTCAGGGTGCTGTCGAATACGTAGTTCGTGGCGTTATGATTAAGAATAATGTGGCCGGAACCCTCTCCGGCAGTAATCCGATCCCCGACAACGCTGCCCGGCGCGCGCGAGGCCTCTCCTCCGATAATCAGCACCCCGCTTGACCCCGCATTTTGCCCAAGCGTGACCGTGCGGGCATTGACGACGCCCCCATCAGCGACGATCAAGGTACCCGCTCCGTCGCGGCCAATCCCCAGGCTATTGGCGGTATTCCAGGTGGAGCCCGGCCCGGTGACTTCGACCGTGCCCGATGACAAAGCATTAAAACCGATAAAACCGGTGGAGAGATTCGTCACCAAACCGCCATCACGAATGAGCAAGGTTCCGTGACCCATATGCCCGACATAGAGGAAACTGGTGTTATCCCAGTGAGAACCGTCGCCCGTCACCACCACGTGACCTTCTGAATCCGCAGTTGACGCCACAAAGCCGCTATAACTTTGTACAATGCCCGTCTCGCCCCCGCTCACGCCTATATTTAACGTTCCGTTAATATGAAAATTAAGCGCCGTCGCCGGTGAGCCTGCATCGCCAGGAACAGTAATAACTTGCCCTTCAGTAATATTATCAATCGCCTGAACAGAAACCGATATCGGAATAATAATAAGCAGGAGAAGCAGGTTTATCGAAAAAGAGATAATAGTCGGCATGCGCGAAGCAGCATTAACCCACCGCGGACGGGAAAAATAGATAAACATAATCTGACCTTTAGTGTGCTGGTGTAAAACACCAGCAGGAGAAGTAATTATAGCTAACCAGGTAAATATTTTATAAATGTGTGACGGATATCATTCATCAGTAATTTTGCAACGGGTGTGAGCGTTTGCTGTTGGCGGTAGATCAAACTGTATTTTCCGTCGGGCAGGATCTCCTCGACATTTATCTGACATAACTTATCTTTCAACCACGGAAGCGCCAGCATGGCCTGCGGGCCCACGGAAAGATAGCCCTCGCCCAAAATAAGCTGTTCGGCAATAGTGGTGGAATCGCCATACAGAACAGAGGCTTCAGGGCCTTTGCCATCAGGAAACACCACGCTCTCAATGGCGCTAAAAAAACCGGCACTGGCAATGGGGAGATACCATTTCGCATTGCGCAGTTCTGCAAGCGACCGCGCCTGTGACAAGGGATGATCCCTGTGGGCAAAAACACAAAATTTCGCCCTACCCAGCAGCTCTTCGCTGAACTCCTGCAGGGCAATATCGGGGGTGACGATACCGAGAAAAAAGTCCATCCGCCCCAGACGCAGCGATGCCAACAGCTCCGACAGCTGCCCTTCGATCACCGTTAATGTCGCCTGCGGGTAACGGGTTTGAAATCGCTCAATGATACCCGGCATGATCCCGAAGGCTGGCAGATGTGAGCAACCAAACATCACCACGCCCTGGGCCGCACTCTCCTGCTGGCGAAGCTCATCAACGGCGCGTTCCAGCTCGTTGAGCACGAGGTTCATTCGCGGTTCAAAAATGCGGCCAGCCTCGGTAAGCAAAGCGCCGCGCGCGGTTCTGTCCAGCAGTACCACACCCAGGGTTTTTTCCAGCTCCTGTATGCTACGGGTCATCGCAGATTGTGTCTGATGATTCGCCTCCGCTGCCGAACGTATGCTCCCGTGCTGAATAATCGCACGAAGATTTTTTAGCTGATTAATTTTCGGCAGATGACGCATCTGAATCCTCAGCACAGCAACGGATAAGCGTTAAATTATAGCAGCGGATGTATGGTGCTATAGGCTGATACGTCGCCTTTAAATTCACGCCCTTGCATTGAGTGGGGATATTATTTTAATTCTGCGGCAGTGTAAATTGCACCGGTGATGCTTTATTTGCATCGCAATGACATAAAAGACATACCTTAATTTTATTTTTAATCCAACACATTAAAGTCATTTAAAAATAAATATGGATTATAGACTGCACGAAAATATTACCTGGATAATGAAATAACGTTCGCCGTCAATTAAAAAAAGGGGCTTTCGCCCCTTTCAACTCTATTTCCCCGCATCGGGATGGGTATCAAACCCGGCCATCACCGCCGTCAGTTCGGTCAGTGAAAAACCGTGTTTCGGATCATCCACGCCCAGCCCAAATCGCTCCTGCATCAGCGTATACAGCGCTTTGGCGTCCGGCAGGTTAATCTGCTCCGCCACGCGCGTGCCCTGCCAGTGGGTAAAGTGGTAATTGGTCAGTGTCAATTTACCGCCGTCCGGCAGGTGTCGGCACATCAGCAGGTGGTGGCGGAAGTGCGACTGAGGCCAGTGAGCAGACCAGAAATTGCCCATCACGTAATCGGTGAAATACTGCGTCGCAAGGTCAAAATGGTACATCGACTGCCAGTGCTCGTGATGACGGAACTGCAACACCCAGTCGTTGTTCTCGTTCATCAGGCGATAGACGCCGTGTGGCGTGGCCTGCTCTTCTGCGGCGATCAGGCGAATCGGCGCCGTCAGCGTCTGTCCACCGAATCCGACGTCCGCAATCCAGCGCTCGCCGTTGAGTTCAACCAGCAGCAAACGGTGGGTGCGCGGCGGCATCTGCGGCGGATTCGCCAGCACCACGCGGCCCAGCACGCTGCGCACCTCAAAACCGACCTCGCGCAGCACGCGCTCGAACAGCCCGTTCTGCTCAAAGCAGTACCCGCCGCGCCGCGCCGAAACCAGTTTGTCTGCCACGCTCTGATCGTCGAGCTGGATTTCGCGCGGCATCACCACGTCAATATTTTCAAACGGGATCGCGCAGTTGTGACTCAAATGCAGCGCCCGCAGGGTGTCGATATCCACGGAAACCGGCTGCTGCCAGCCGATGCGGGCAAAATAGGCGCTCAGAAATGGGGACATAGTGAAGTTCCTTGTAGAGATATTCCCTGTTTATAAACTATTTTTGCCTGCCCACTGGTGTAAAAGTGCTTTTTATCGGGCCGCGCCGCGCTGCATGATGCGAAGCGCCGTGAGCATCAGCACCAGCCCGGTCACTAGCGTCAGTGTCGCCATCGCCATCCCTTGCCCCACGGAGCCCTGTTCAAACTGACGCCAGATAAACACCGAGACGGTTTGGGTGCCAGCTGGTGCAAGCAGCAGCGACGTTACCAGCTCCCGCGAGGCAATGGCGAAGACCATCAGCATCGCCGCCAGCAGCGCCGGGGAGACCAGCGGCAGCACGATAAAGCGCAGCGCCTGAAACGCCGATGCACCATGCACGCGCGCAGCGGATTCAAGATTGCCGCCCAGCTGGCGCAGCGCGCTCCCGACATAGCGCACCGGCCACGGCAGAAGTAAACAGCAGTAGGAGAGCAACAGGATCGCCCAGCTGTTGTAGGGTGAAATTACCCAGAACGGCTGGTTCCACAGCAGGATCAACCCGACACCGACCACCACACCGGGCAGCGCCGCAGGCATCAGAGAGAGCGCATCGATCAGGCCGCGCCCGGTGATCTTCTGCACCACCACCAGCCACGACGCCAGCAAGCCAAGCAGCCCGGTGATGCAGGCCGCGCCGAATGCCAGGGAGAGGCTGGTTCCCAGCGCCGCCAGGGCGTCACCCTGCTGGCTAAACAGCGCGGCATAGTGTGACAACGTCACGTTAGAGAGCGTCACGCCGCCCGATAACGTGCCCAACATCCCCGACAACACCATCGATGCGCCGGGCAACACCACCGCAATTATTCCTACCAGCGCCATGAATGCCACCATCGGCAGCGTCCAGCGCCCTGCCTCCGCGCCCATGTTTTCCGTCGGTTTACCGGTGATACTGGTGACATCATGCTGACCGGTCAGCTTTTTCTGCACTCCCCAGGCGCACAGGGCGATGGCGACTAATACCACCGACAGCATCGACGCCCCCGAAAGATCGATTGGCCAGTCGGCCAGTTTTTTCTCGATGTCGGTGGTCAGCATCACTACGCCCGCGCGCGTTCCCAGCGCCGCCGGAACGCCAAACTCCTCAATCGCCAGGGTAAAAGCCAGCAGCATCCCGGCTGCCAGGGACGGGGAAAGCATCGGCAGAGTGATGTGCCAGAACGCCCTGCCCGCGCTGGCGCCATGAACGCGGGCGACCCGCGCCAGACGCTGCCCGCTGGCGAGCAGACTGCGCGAAACGGCGAAGTAAACCACCGGGAAAATATTCAGCGCCATCACCAGCACAATCCCGGTTTTACTGAACAGCAGATCGTTCAGGGAAATCCCGGTGAGTTGCTGCAAATAGCCGTTAGTCTGAAGCACCAGCATCCACGACAGCGCCGCGATATAGGGCGGCGTTAAAAACGGGATCAGAAACAGCAAATCCCACAGGCGCGGCAGCGGCAGATTAAACAGCCCGCGTGCCACGCCGAGGGGAAAGCCGATCAGCGCGCTCACCAGCGCCACGCCGAGCGCAATCTGCAGCGTGCCACCGAGCATGCCGGGGAGCTGCGGCTCAGCTAACAGCGCCTTGACCCCGCCAAACGCACCGGAAAACGATCCGGCACTGAACTGCGGAAATACCGCCTGAAGGAGAATAAACGCGAGCGGAAACGCCACCAGAATCACCAGCAGCGCCAGCGTCATCACGGATAAAAATCGTTGATTCACGAGACAATCCTGAAGACGGGGTTGCCCCCGTCGAATGAATTACAGGGAGAAAAGCGTGTTGAAGCGCTTGAGAATATCGCTGCGCTCGCTGCTACCCTCGCTTTTGGTCGGCAGGATTTTCAGCTCATTGAGCAGCGGACGTTTAGCCTGAACATCGTCGCGCGCGGGCATCAGCCAGGCATCGGCGACCATCGTCTGGCCTTCCGGCGACAACACGTAATCGACGAACGCTTTGGCGTCGTCGGCATGGGCGGTGGATTTAAGGATCATCATCGGACGCGGCGCGATCACCGTGCCGCTGGACGGGAAAATGACTTTAAGCGATTCGCCCTGATTGATATTGCCGTAAGAGACATAGTCAACCGCGCCAAATACCGCCGCTTTCGCCCCCTGCATCACCGGCGTCACCGCCTGCGCGTTCGGGCCGCTGACCACCATGCCGTTCTTTTTCAGCTTATCAAACAGCGTCCAGGCGTTGTCGCCCATGCCATTTTGCAGCCCGATCAGCAGGTCCAGCGACGCGCCTGACAGCGCCGGATCGGGCGTGGTGACTTTATCTTTGAACGCATCGGTGGTCAGATCCTGCCACTCTTTTGGCTCCGGGGTGCCGCTTTTGGTGTTCCAGACGATGCCAAGCGCCGACACGCCCTGGGCGACATAATCCGTGGATTTCAGCGTAGCCGGCACGTGCTGCGCGTTCGCGCTCTGGTACGGTAACAGCCAGCCGCGCTGGTGCAGATCTTCTGCCGTATCCCAGGACGCGGAGATCAAAATATCCGCCTGCGGATTGGCCTGTTCGGCCTCCAGACGCGCCATGACTTTGCCGGTGGTCGCCTGGAAAATATCCACTTTCACCCCGGTTTTCTTTTCAAACCCGGTTGCCAGATTCTTGGCCAGCGATCCTGGCCCTGCGGTGTAGACGGTCAGCGCGTGGGCGCTGGACATCATGACGGAAGATAGCGCCATGGCGAGAAAAACTCCTTTAGTAACGGCAAATGACCTTTTCATGCGAACTCCCCTGAGGATGAAATCAAACGATCGGCAGCGACGCTGCCTGCAGACAAATGCACGATGCGATCGGCCAGAAGTTCAGCCTCCCGGCGGTCGTGGGTAACATAGATGGCCGTCGTCCCGAGCTGGCGCAGAAGCGTTGCCATCTCATGACACAGTGATTCGCGCAGTTCGCTATCGAGATTGGAGAGCGGTTCGTCGAACAGCAGCACGCGCGGCTCGGCGACGATCGCCCGGGCGAGTGCTACCCGCTGCTGCTGGCCGCCGGATAACCCCGCCGGTTTGCGGTCGGCAAAATCGCTTAAGCCAACCCGTGACAGCGCCTGCGCCACGCGCGTGCCGATGTCACGGCGCGGGATGTGGCGCATTTTCAGGGGGAAGGCCACGTTTTGGGCCACCGTCATGTGTGGCCAGAGGGCGTAATCCTGGAAGACCATGCCGATGTCACGGGCCTCCGGCGGCAGCGACCAGCCTGCTTTCGCCACCCGTCTGTCACCAAAGAAGATTTCGCCCTGTGCGGGCTGTGCAAGCCCGGCGAGCAGTCGCAGCAGTGTGCTTTTCCCACAGCCAGACGGGCCGAGCAGCGCGACGACGCTACCCGCATCAATATGCAGATCGAGTTGATTTAACACGGTGTTCGCACCAAACGCGTACGACACGCCGTTGAGCGTGATAGTGCTGTACATCTTGTTATCCTCTTTGGGATTTCGTGTTCGCCACTGTAGGGAGCCTGTATGACGAACGCATGACACGCATGTTGCAGCTTGATTTCACCTGCGTTTCAGCCGTTTAATGCCGTATTGCCCCTGTATGAGGAGTTCCTGTGAACCATGTCCGTCCCGTTGAATTAAAACATGCGAGCCGCCTTCTCAATCACGGCCCGACGGTGCTTATCACCAGCCGCGATGAGCAAATCGACAGACGCAACGTGATGGCCGCGGCCTGGTCGATGCCCGTCGAATTCGAGCCACCGCGCATTGCGATTGTGGTGGATAAAAGCGCGTGGTCGCGCGAACTGATCGAGCGCAGCGGCATGTTTGGTATCGTTATTCTGGGCGTCGCCGCCGCGAACTGGACCTACGCCGTGGGCAGCGTCAGCGGTCGCGATGAGGATAAATTTAACGCCTATGGCATTCCGGCAGTCAGCGGCCCGGTGCTGGGCCTGCCGGTGATAGAGGAGCGGTGTCTGGCGTGGATGGAGTGTCGCTTACTCCCTGCGACCTCAGCGGCGGAAAAATACGATACGCTGTTTGGCGAAGTGGTGGCTGCGGCAGCGGATTCACGCGCGTTTGTCGCCGGACGCTGGCAGTTTGATGAGGATAAGCTCAATACGCTGCATCACCTGGGGGCGGGAACTTTTGTGACGAGTGGGAAGATCGTAAAAGCGCCGGAATAAATTCCGGCGCTGATTTTGTCGGCCCGGTTCACCGGGCATTTTTCCTGCTTAACGGGCTGCGCTAGCCTTTCGCGCGACTGGCAATAATGTCATCGGCCACGTTGCGCGGCGCTTCGGCGTAATGGTGGAACTCCATGCTGTAGGTTGCACGCCCTTGCGACATCGATCGCAGGGTGGTCGCGTAACCAAACATCTCGGCCAGCGGAACGTCAGCGCGAATAATCTGGCTGCCGAACCGCTCTTCCATGCCCTGCACCATCCCGCGACGGGAAGAGAGATCGCCCATAATGTTCCCGGCGTACTCTTCCGGCGTTTCCACCTCCACGTGCATCACCGGCTCCAGAATCGCCGGGTCCGCTTTGCGCGCGCCCTCTTTAAAGCCGAAGATCGCCGCCATGCGGAAGGCCATTTCCGAGGAGTCGACGTCATGATACGAACCAAAAGTCAGGGTCGCTTTCACGTCTACCACCGGATAACCCGCCAGCACGCCGCTGTTCATGGCTTCACGCAAGCCTTTTTCCACGGACGGAATGTACTCGCGCGGCACAACGCCGCCTTTGGTGGCGTCTTCAAATTTAAAGCCGCTGCCTGGCTCAAGCGGTTCAAGGCTTAGCACGACGTGGCCGTACTGCCCTTTACCGCCGGACTGACGGACAAATTTGCCCTCGATCTCTTTCACCGCTTTACGCAAGGTTTCGCGGTAGGTGACCTGTGGACGGCCAATGTTCGCTTCAACGCCAAACTCGCGTTTCATGCGGTCGACGATAATTTCCAGGTGCAACTCGCCCATCCCGGAGATAATCGTCTGGCCGGATTCTTCGTCCGTGTGCAGGCGGAACGACGGATCTTCTGCCGCCAGGCGCTGCAGCGCGATCCCCATTTTCTCCTGATCGGCCTTGGTTTTCGGCTCAATCGCCAGAGAAATCACCGGGTCCGGGAACTCCATACGCTCCAGGGTGATCAGGTGATCCGGATCGCTCAGGGTATCGCCCGTCGTGACATCTTTCAGCCCCACGCAGGCGGCGATATCACCCGCACGCAGTTCATCGACCTCATGACGGTCGTTGGCATGCATCTGCACAATACGCCCGATACGCTCTTTCTTCCCTTTCACCGGGTTGTACACCGCATCGCCTTTTCTCAGCACGCCGGAATAGACACGGATAAAGGTCAGCTGGCCGACGTACGGGTCGGTCATCAGCTTGAACGCCAGCGCTGAGAAGGGTTCGTCGTCGCTCGGGTGACGCTCCGCCGGTTGCCCTTTATCATCCACGCCATCAATAGCCGGCACGTCGAGGGGCGATGGCATCAGTTCGATCACCGCGTCGAGCATGCGCTGTACCCCTTTATTTTTAAAGGCACTGCCGCACAGCATCGGCTGGATTTCACCTTTGACCGTGCGTATGCGCAGCCCGTCGATGATTTCCGCTTCATCCAGATCGCCCGTTTCCAGGTATTTATCCATCAGCGCATCGCTGGCTTCCGCGGCGGCCGAGACCATTTTTTCCCGCCAGATTTTGGCGGTGCTCAGCAAATCGTCCGGGACCGGCGCATAGCTGAAGGTCATGCCCTGGGTGGCATCGTCCCACAAAATGGCGCGCATTTTGATGAGATCGACCACCCCGCTGAAGTGCTCTTCCGCGCCAACAGGGATGACAATCGGCACCGGATTGGCCTTCAGGCGATCAATCATCATCTGCACCACGCGGAAGAAATCGGCTCCCGGACGGTCCATTTTGTTGACGAACGCCAGGCGCGGGACGTGGTATTTGTTCGCCTGGCGCCAGACGGTTTCCGACTGCGGCTGGACGCCACCGACGGAGTCATAAACCATCACCGCACCGTCGAGCACGCGCATGGATCGTTCCACTTCAATGGTGAAATCCACGTGCCCTGGGGTGTCGATAATGTTGATCCGGTGCGGTTCAAAATTACGATCCATACCGGGCCAGAAGCAGCTCACCGCCGCGGACGTAATGGTGATCCCGCGCTCTTGCTCCTGCGCCATCCAGTCAGTTGTTGCCGCGCCATCGTGAACTTCACCCAGTTTGTGGCTCATTCCGGTGTAAAACAGAATGCGCTCGGTGGTGGTCGTTTTACCGGCATCGATATGCGCGGAGATACCGATGTTGCGATAACGCTCAAGAGGGATGGGTCGGGGCATGATAAATCCTTAGTCAGTTTGACTTGAGTAGAACGACCGGAATGGTCGTCTGTGTGTTCGTCTGCTATAATAGTCCTATTGTACGAGTATATACGAACTATTTTTTTTAAGGATGGGCCTATCATTAAGATAGCTCACCTTCCCGCTAACCCAGGAAGTCTATGATCGCCAACCACCCCGAACCTGAACAAATCACGCTGGAAAATGTGCTGTTAGCCCTCGGTAACCCGCTGCGACTGGAGGTCCTCCGCCTGCTCGCCGATGGCAGTGAACTGAGCTGCAACGCCCTGCGCCCGGAAGACATTGCCAAATCAACCATGACCCACCACTGGCGCGTGCTGCGCGATAGCGGCGTGATCTGGCAGCGCCCGCAGGGGCGCGAGAATATGATTTCGCTTCGAAGAGAAGATCTGGATGCCCGCTTTCCGGGGCTGCTGGATACGTTGTTGCGGGTGATGGGCTAGCGTTTCATGCCGGGTAAGCGAGACGCCACCCGGCCTAAATCTTACATCGAATAACCAGGCTTTTTAATGAGTTCATCCAGCTTCGGTCCGATTTCCGTATCCCAGACCTGCGCTTTCCAGTCTTCCTGCTGCACCTGATTCAGGGCCACAGAGACTGAACTGTCTTTACTGTTAAAATGACGAATAATCACCTCCGCGATATCCGCCGCCAGGGCGGTTTTTTGTTCATCGTTCAGATCGCGGGGAAAACATTTGATATCAACGTGTGGCATTGCAGGCTCCTGTTGTTGTGAGCGTTTCAACTTATCAGATAATTTCATTCGCCTTTAACACCTTGTGCAGTTCTGGCCGCTGACAGACAGCATCGGCGATGGCGGTGATACGCGGCGTATTGGCGGCAAACCACGCGTGGCGCGGGCCCCAGGTGCGCATCACCGCAACATAGACGTCAATGAGCGTGAGCTGCTCGCCAAGCGCATAGGGCGCGGCTTTAAGATGATTATCCAGCCACAGGTAGAGCGACTTTCGCCAGGCGATACAATTTTCGCGCAGCTGTTCCGGTGCGTCCGGCGCCCAGCGTTCAGGGTAATCGGCGTAGGTAAACGTAGGATAGACATTGGCAACCAGCCAGATCAGCAGGCGCTGAAACTGCGCCCGGTCGGGATGGCACACGGGTGGGGCGAGTTCCGGGCAACGGTCCAGAATCATCAGGCCGATGGCGGCCGTTTCACTCATCACTGCGCCATTTTCCAGCTCAAGCGTCGGCACCTGGCACAGCGGATTGAGTTTCTCCAGCAGAGCGCGCTGCGGGCCTGGCGAATCAAACCCTTCGACGTTGATAAAACGATAGGGAATATCGGCCAGGGTCAGCATCACTTCGCTGATTGCCGAACCCCAGCCGGGTACGCCATACACGTTAATCATACTGCCCCCACTCAGAACAAATTCTAAGTGTAGAACATCAGTAGGTGATGCCCGGCGGATTGACTTCGGAGCGCGCGACGCCTTCGCCCTGCTCACCCCAGCGCGCCAGCACCTGCTGATACTCCCCACGCTGAATCGCCCCATCGAGCGCGGCCTGCAGGGCATACACCAGCTCATTCCCCTTTTTGGTGGTGGTCGCAACATAGGCTTTTTTCGGCCCAAGCCCCACTACCCGGGTTTTGCCCGTCAGCGCCGCTTTATAGGCGGAAACTGACTGCGGGCCGAAAAACACATCCGCGCGCCCGGACTGAATATACAAATTGCCGGAAGCGTCATCCGTCAGATAGACCGGCAGCGCCGCCTCGCGCCCAGCCTTTTTGTTCTCCTCGTTCCAGCCGAGAAGAATGCGCTCCTGATTAGTGCCGGAGCCGACAATCACCTTTTTACCCGCCAGATCTTCTGCATTTTTAATTGTCTGCACGTCGCTGGTGGATTTCACCGAAAACGCCAGTGAATCGACGCGATAGGTGGCAAAATCAAACTTCTCTTTACGCTGCTCTGTCACCGCAATGTTCACCAGCGCCACGTCGTAACGCCCGGAGCTGATCCCGAGCGGCCAGTCTTCCCAGGCGGTCGGTACCAGTTTCAGTTTTAACCCCAGACTCCCCGCCAGCAGCCGGGCGATATCCGGATCGCTGCCAATGCGGGTGCGATTATCGCTGGCAAGCAGCGCCAGCGGCGGCGAATTAAGGGCAGAAATGGCGACCGTCAGCGTACCCGGCTCGACAAATTTATAGCCCTGCGGGATCTTCGCGATCGCCGCCTGATCCACCGTCACCGGCAGCGGCTGTTCATTAGCCTTTAAATCAATGCTGGCCTGGCTCACTGAAACGACGCCCAGCAGCGCCAGCAATCCGTATTTCATACCCTCTCCTTACAGCACTTTCGACAGGAACTGACGCGTTCGGGCGTGGGACGGACGGTTTAATACCTCGTCGCTACTGCCCTGCTCGACAATTTTGCCATCGACCATGAACACCACCTGATCCGCCACTTCGCGGGCAAAACCGATCTCATGCGTCACCACCACCAGCGTGGTGCCGGACCGGGCCAGTTTTTTGATCACGTCCAGCACTTCGCCCACCAGTTCCGGGTCGAGAGCCGACGTCGGCTCATCAAACAGCATCACCCGCGGGCGCAGGGCCAGCGCACGGGCAATGGCGATGCGCTGCTGCTGGCCACCGGAAAGATGACGCGACCAGGCGTCGGCTTTTTCACGAAGCCCGACCACATCCAGCAGGCCGTATGCCCGCTCTACCGCCGCTTTGCGACTCAGCTGCTTATGCGCAATCGGCGCTTCAATCAGGTTTTCCAGCACCGTGAGATGCGGGAACAGGTTAAAGTTCTGGAACACGTAGCCGACGTTGACGCGCTGCTTGAGGATCTCTTTCTCTTTCAGCTCATAGAGTTTGTCGCCCTGACGGCGATAGCCGATGTAATCCCCGTCGATCTGGATAAAGCCTTCATCGACGCGCTCCAGGTGGTTAATGGTGCGCAGCAGCGTCGATTTACCGGAGCCGGACGGGCCGAGGATCACCGTCACCGAACCGGGCGGGATCTCCAGCGAGACGTTATCCAGCGCCTTATGGCGACCAAAGAATTTACTGACGCCGGTAATCGAAATATGTCCTTCAGGAGAGGCTGGCATGGATAGGCTCCTGTGATGGGGTAACGGAACGAGTGCGCTGACTGGCGCGAGACTGATTCACCGCCGAGCGGCGCTCGCTGCGGGCAAGACCGCGCTCCACCACATGCTGAATGACCGACAGCACGGTGGTGATCACCAGATACCAGGCCGCGCCAACCATCAGTAGCGGGATCACTTCCTGCGTGCGGTTGTAGATCATCTGAATGGTGTAGAACAGCTCCGGCATGGCCAGGACGTACACCATGGCGGTGCCTTTGGCGAGGCTGATAATCTCATTAAACCCGGACGGCAAAATGGTGCGAAGCGCCTGCGGCAGAATAATGCGCACCGTGCGGCGCCAGGCCGGTAGGCCCAGCGCGGCAGCCGCTTCGTACTGGCCGTGATCGACGCCTAAAAAGCCGCCGCGAATGATTTCAGCGGTGTAAGCGCTCTGCACCAGCGTCAGGCCAACCACGGCGGTAGAAAACTGCCCCAGCACGTTGATGGTCTCAAATGTGCCCCAGGTTATCTGAGTAAAAGGCACGCCGAGGGAGAGCGTGTCGTACAGATATGAGAAGTTGTAGAGGATGATCAGCACCACAATCAGCGGCAGCGAGCGGAACAGCCAGATGTAGCCAAACGCCAGGGTGCTTAACAGCCACGACGAAGAGAGTCGCGCCAGCGCTAACATGCCGCCCAGCACCACGCTTAACGCCGTGCCGATTAAGGTCAGCAGCAGGGTTTGGCCGACCCCTTCCAGAATCACCGGATCGAAGAACCAGCGTGCAAACACGCCCCACTCCCAGCGCGGATTAAAGGCCACCGACTGAACGACGACCGCCAGCACAAACAGCGCGGCAATCGCTCCGACGGTGCGCCAGGGATAGCGCGCCGGGACCACTTTGATGGTTTCAACGTTGTTGTTCATCGTCGTTCCTCATGCGGATTTACTGAACGCTTCGCGAACCAGCGTTTTGGTGAAGCGCAGACGCCCGTCAAAGGGGGGCTGGCTGTACTCTTCCGGATCGCGTTCGAGATCGAATTGCGGCGCGTAGCCCTGGCTTAGATAGAGCCTCACCGCTTCCGGTTGACGAAAACCGGTAGTGAGATAGATACCGCTGTACCCCGCCAGCACCGCCCTGCGCTCCAGCTCCTGCACCACGCGCGCGGCCAGCCCCTGCTGGCGCAGCGTTTTGTTTGTCCAGATGCGTTTGATCTCGGCGGTGTGCGCGTCAAAGGGTTTGTACGCGCCGGTGGCGATGATCTCGCCGTCGCGCTCCAGCACGATAAAAAGCCCCTGCGGTGGCAGATACCACTCGGTCAGTTCGATTTCTGCGTCTTTGGAAAAGTAGTCGCCGTAACGGGCGGCGTACTCTCCGAACAGCCCGTCAATGATGGGCTGAAGATCGGCATCTTCCGGCGAAACGTCGCGAAACAGATCGCTCATGTGACCTCCTTAGTCGCCCAGCCCGGCCGGGTTCACTTCTGAGCTCGGAATACGCTCGACACCTTCGCCCCAGCGGTTGAGCACCTTGTCGTAATCCCCGTTTTTAATCACACCGTTGAGCGCCGTTTGCACCGGTTCTACCAGCCCGGAGCCTTTTTTCAGCGTTACGGCGATGTGCGCCGCTTTCGGCCAGCCGCCATCCACGCTGCCCACCAGTTTGGTTTTGCCAGTCAGGGCCGCTTTCCACGCGCCAATCACATTCGGCCCGAAGAACGCATCAGCCCGCCCGGACTGCAACGCCAGCGTTTGCGCCGCGTCGTCTTTGGTGTAGACCGGGGTGAACGGCTTCAGCCCTTTTTTGAGGTTTTCCGCGTTCCACGCCAGCAGGATCGCTTCCTGATTGGTACCGGAGCCGACAATAATGCGCAGCCCGGCAATGTCTTCAGCCTTCTCAAGGGATTTAATCGGGCTGGTCGATTTGACGTAGAAACCGAGGGAGTCTTTTCGATAGGTAGCAAAATCGAACTTCTCTTTGCGCTCTTTGGTCACCGTGATGTTGCTGATCGCCGCGTCATATTTTCCGGATGCCACGCCGAGTGGCCAGTCCTCCCAGGAGGTCGGCACCACGTTCAGCTCCAGCCCGAGGCTGTCAGCCACCAGACGCGCAACGTCCACTTCGCTGCCCAGCAGGGTTTTGTTGTCATCGGAGAACACGGTAAGCGGCGGCTGGTTCAGCCCCGCCACGGCGACGGTGAATTTTCCCGGCACCGCAAAGCGATAATCCTTCGGCAGTTGCGCCACGGCATCGCCGTTTTTGACGGTATTCACCGGCGTTTTATTGGCCTCGATGCTCACACCGGTGCCGTTAATGTTCACATTTTCTGCCCAGACGGCAGGGGTAAAGGCCAGCGCGAGCGCCAGAACGAGCGAGGTTTTCTGCATAGCGTGTCTTCTCTTATTGTTGTGTGAACTGATTTTTTGGCTGGTCTAACCCCAGGCTTTCGCGAAGCGTGGTGCCCGGATAGTCGGTGCGGAACAGTCCGCGGGCCTGCAGGAGCGGCACCACCTGATCGACAAAGCGCGGGAAGGTGTCTGGCGTACCGCCCTGAATAATGAAACCGTCTGCGGCGTAGGCGTCGAACCACTGCTGCAGGCCATCGGCCACCTCTTCCGCGGTGCCGGAAAAACGTGGGCGCGGGGAGGCTGCTTCCAGCGCCACCTGACGCAGCGTCAGGTTCCGCTCGCGGGCGTTACGTTTGATCTCATCGGTGGTACTGCGGAAACTGTTTTGCCCTAATTCGCCGATATCCGGGAAAGGTTCGTCGAGAGGATACTGGCTAAAATCGTGATGCTCGAAATAGCGTCCGAGATAATTCAGCGCGTCGTTTATCGATACCAGCGCGGCGGTGGTTTGATACTGTTCTTCCACGTCTGCGGCATCTTTTCCGACAATCACACTCACGCCCTGGAAAATATGCAGTTCATCAGCGCGGCGGCCGTTTAATTCCAGCTGAGATTTCACGTCACGATAAAAGGCTTTGGCTTCGTCCAGGGTCTCGTGATGCGTAAATATGGCGTCGGCATGTTTTGCCGCCAGTTTTTTGCCGTCTTCCGAGGCCCCCGCCTGAAACACAATCGGGCGGCCCTGCGGTGTGCGGCCAATATTCAGCGGCCCGGCGACCTGGAAGAAATCACCGTGGTGATCCAGCGTGTGTAATTTCTGCGGATTAAAGAATTGCCCGCTCGCTTTATTGCGCACAAAGGCGTCCTCTTCCCAGGAGTCCCACAGCCCTTTCACGACGTCGAGATACTCATCGGCGATGCGATAGCGCAGTGCGTGCTCGGGGTGTTTTTCGCGGGAGAAGTTTTTCGCTGAGCCTTCCAGCGGCGAGGTCACCACGTTCCAGCCCGCGCGCCCGTTGCTCAGATGGTCGAGGCTGGCAAACTGCCGCGCGACGGAAAACGGCTCGCTGTAAGAGGTCGACAGCGTTCCGACCAGCCCCAGTCGCGAAGTTATGCTCGCCAGAGCGGATAAAACAGTTAACGGCTCAAAGCGATTCAGAAAATGCGGGATCGACTTTTCATTAATATAAAGTCCATCGGCGACGAATAAAAAATCGAGTTTCCCCTCTTCCGCTTTTAACGCCGTCTCTTTGACGAAATTGAAATTAATGCTGGCATCAGCCACGGCTGCCGGATGACGCCAGGCGGACATATTTCCCGATGCGCCATGCAATATGGTCCCAAGACGCAATTGTCGTGTTGCAGACATAGTCACCCCTTACTGGTTAAATTTGATGTAATGCTTTTTCTGCAAGCTGCGAGAAATAGTGCGCGGCGGGTTCGATTAAGGCTTCGTCCGGATTAAAACCCGGATGGTGCAAACCGAAAGGACTGTTGCTGCCAATGCTGACGAACGCGCCGGGAATGTGCTGTAAATAGACGGCAAAATCTTCACCGCCCATGTGCAGCTCTGCGTGCTGCGTTTCGTAACCCGTTTCGCGCGCCACGGAGGTGGCGAAATCGGCCCAGCGTTCATCGTTCACCAGCGCGGTCGGTCCGGCGTACCAGGTGATATCAATCTGCGCGTTAAAGGCGCTGGCAAAACCGGCAGCGATTTCGCCGACACGGGCTTTGACGTTCTGCTGCACTTCAATGCGATGGGTGCGAAGCGTCCCTTCCAGCTCCACGCTCTCAGGCAGTACGTTCCAGGTGTTGCCGCCTTCGATGCGCGTCACGCTCAGCACCACGGAATCCAGCGTATTGACGTTACGGCTGGCGACACTTTGCAGGGCGGTGACGAGCTGGCTGGCAAGCAGAATGGCGTCGGAGCCTTCGTGCGGACGGGCGGCGTGCGCCCCTTTACCGGTCACGCGGATCACAAAGCGGTCGACGTTGGCGTAAAACGGCCCGCCGCGCGTGGCGAAGGCCCCCACCGGTAAACCGGGTTCGTTGTGCATACCGAAAATCGCGCTGACATCCTGAAGCGCACCGGCGCGGACCAGGCTTTTCGCTCCGCCAAAATTCTCTTCGGCGGGCTGGAACAGAATGCGCACCCGCCCCGGCAGCGTGGCTTCGCGGGCTTTGAGTTGCAACGCTGCGCCCAGAATCACGCTGGTGTGAATATCGTGACCGCAGGCGTGCATTACGCCCGGATTTTGCGAGCTAAATTCCACACCGCTGCGCTCCTCAATCGGCAGCGCGTCGATGTCTGCGCGCAGGGCAATCTGTTTCTGGCCCTGACCAATTTCGGCGACGATCCCGGTCTGGAGATCGTACGGCAGCACGGTGATCCCGGCCCCCGACAGCCACTGGCGCAGACGGGCGGTGGTTTCGACTTCCTGCCCTGACAGTTCAGGATGGCGGTGCAGTTCACGGCGCCAGTCGATCAGCTGTTGTCCGAGGCTCATACCAGCACCTCCCCGGCAAATTTGGCCTGCGCCAGTAAGCGCAGGGATTGTGTGCGGGCGACTCCATCCGCCACGGGCGTATCAATAATAAATTCGTCGATGCCCCATGTCTGGTGCAGGTTTTCCAGTTCATTGAGCACCGATTCCGGCGTGCCTTTGATCAGCGACTGGGCGCGGCGGGCAATGCGCAGCGGTTCGCTTTCGGCCTGTCGCGCAAAGGCATAGGCCTGCTCTTCGCTGGCGACCGTTACCCGCTGGCCGTTCGCCAGCTCAACGCCCCACACTTCCACTTTTTCCGCCAGCGCATCGGCCTGCGCCTGAGTCGGGGCGACGATGGCCTGAACCGCCACGATGGCGTTAAGCGCGCTGTGAGTGCGCCAGGTTTCCAGCACGTCGCGCAGGAGATTCACATCCCCGTTGAGATGGGCGGCAAAGACAAAATTCCAGCCGAGTTTCGCCGCCAGCTGCGCGCTTTCAACGCTTGCGCCGAGCAGGAATTTTTCCGCGGGCGCAGAGGGCAATGGCGTGGCTTTGACGCTGTCGTCCTGCACGTCAGTTGATGGGGTAAGCCAGCGATCGAGCTGGGTCAGCTGATCGGCAAAACTCCCCTTTTCGTCCTGATGCAGCCCCTGTTGCAGCGCGCGCGTGGAGAGCGGCAAACCGCCGGGCGCTTTCCCGACGCCCAAATCGACGCGGCCAGGGGCAATCGACGCCAGCACGTTGAAGTTTTCCGCCACTTTGTACGGACTGTAATGTTGCAGCATCACGCCGCCAGAGCCGACGCGGATGTGTTTGGTTTGTCCCAGAATCCAGGCAATGAGCAGCTCAGGCGAGGGGCTGGCCAGCTGCGCGGTATTGTGATGTTCGGCAATCCAGAAGCGGTGAAAACCCAGCGCTTCGGCCTGTTTTGCCAGACTCAGGGTACGCGCCAGCGCGTCGGCGGCCGTTTCGTTCACCGCCACAGGGCTTTTATCCAGAATGCTGATTCGCCAGGACATGTTGTGTTCTCGTTTGACTTAACATGTCGCCATTATTAAAGGGGGATTTCACCTCTGAGAAACAATTAATTTACATTTAGTTTGCCGGAAATCAGAAATGCATCCCCCTTCTCTTCATAAGCCTATCGTGCAGAACAGATTAGCCGCCGCGATCTGTCCATGTTAACGAAAGTGTATTTCGGGAGTTCAATTTCCGTGGTTTATTCATATTTCACTTAATATTTAACTTAAGGAGAGAATTTCATTCGCCATTAAAAATGGCGGCACTCTTTTTTTTGCAAATTCATTACATAAGCAATGTTTAATAGATAAAAAATAGTTAATTCAGGTGCTTTCTTGTTCACCCTGTTTTGTGGAAGAATGCGCAGGCCGTAATAAACACAACAATAACTTTTGTCTTGCCTGAATATTTTTCGGGCGGCTTTTCTGTTTTTTTGACATCACCATGGAGTTTTTCATGAGAAATAACACTCCTGTTACACAAAGCGAGTATTTACTTAACGAAGGGTCGACGCTGATGTCGACCACCAATACGCAGAGCCATATTACCTATGCCAACTCTGCGTTTATTGAAGCCAGCGGCTATAAAGAAGAACATCTTATTGGCGAGCCGCACAATGTCATTCGCCATCCGGATATGCCGCCTGACGCCTTTGGGGATATGTGGTTTACGCTCCATCAGGGCCAGAGCTGGACCGGGCTGGTCAAGAACCGCCGCCATAACGGCGATCACTACTGGGTGCGCGCCAACGTCACGCCGGTGTATCAAAACGAAACGCTGACCGGTTATATTTCCGTGCGAAATATCCCCCCGCGCGATGAGATAGACGCCGCTGAACATCTCTATCAGCGGGTCAGAAATAACCAGCTTACCCGGCATCGTTTTTATAAAGGCTTACTGGTTCGTCGCGGGTTATTCTCTTTTCTTTCTCTCTTTAAAAAAATAAGCACGGCGAAAAGAGTCAATTACGGTATTGCCGTTACCGCTATGCTTTCGTTACTGGTATCCCTTTTATTACCGAAAGGAGTGATGCAAATCGCCGGGCTGATGGCGCTCTTTATTGTGCTGGGCTTATATCTGAATGCGCAGGTTTGCCGCCCTCTTAAAAAGATTGTCCGCCAGATGCAACAGGTCGTTTCCGGGCGAAAACCCGCTTATTTTCATTTTGATCGTGTCGATGACGTGGGCATGATGATGCGCCTGGTCAATCAGTCGGGGCTGAATTTAAATTCTCTGGTTGATGACGTCGGAACGCAAATTGCCGGGATCAGCACCATCAGCCAGCAGGTGGCAAAAGAAGGTGCTGCGTTACAGGCGCGCTCTGAAGAGACGGCTGATGATTTGCAGCAAACCGCTGCCGCCGTGGAGGAGATCGCCAGCGCCGTAGAGCAAACCGCGCAAACCGCCGGGGAAGCAATCCATATGGCCGACCGCACCAGCAGCAGCGCCCACAGCGGCGAAACCGCCATGAAGCAGACCATCGGCATGATGCAGTCAGTGTCGAAGGATAACAGCCAGATTGTCGATATTATTGGTGTGATCGACCGAATCGCCTTCCAGACCAATATTCTGGCGCTCAACGCCGCCGTAGAAGCGGCGCGCGCGGGTGAAGCGGGCCGTGGTTTTGCGGTCGTGGCCGCCGAAGTGCGCAACCTGGCGCAGCACTCGGCCTCGGCGGCGAAAGAGATCAAAACGCTGATCGAGAAGAACGTCGCCAGCGTCAACGCCGGTGTGGCAATGGTCGAACAGACCGAAACCCATCTGACGGCGATGATTTGCAATGTGTTACAGGTGACGTCGCTGATCAAAGAGATCGGCCATGCGACGCAGGAACAGACGCTGGCCCTGACGCTCATCAACGAGTCCATTTCCCGTATCGGCGTGATGACCCACAACAATACGGGGATGGTCGATAACGTTACCCGCGCCGCTAATCACCTGACGGAGCGCACCACACGGCTGCAACAGGCGATTGCGGTATTTGGCGGTTAACGCCCCTGATACTCCTCGTCGCTCACTTTTTCCAGCCACTCCACCGGGCTGCCGTTCACGGATTCGGCGATGGCAATATGGGTCATCGCGGTCTGTGAACTGGCCCCGTGCCAGTGTTTTACACCAGGCGGTATCCAGGCGATATCGCCCTGGTTCAGCACCTCGGCGTCTTTGCCCCACTCCTGTAACCAGCCGCGTCCCTGCGTCACAATCAGAGTCTGTCCCAGCGGATGGGTGTGCCAGGCGGTGCGCGCACCCGGCTCGAAAGTTACCGTCGCGCCGCCGACGGACGCAGGTTCCGTTGCCTGAAACGGCGCATCAATGCGCACGGTTCCGCTAAACCACGCTTCCGGGCCACGGGCTGAGGGTAACGAACCACTACGGATAATTTTCATGTTGTCTCCTGTTTTGCTGATGCGTTAACAGTAGCGCAAACCAGTGAGCAGCATTAGACTGCATAATCAGAAAGGAACCATGAGCCAAATTCATATATCGGGAGCCTCGCCGTGCTGAAAGACAATTTCAACGATTTGTTGTCGTTTATGGTAGTCGCTCGCGAGCGGAGCTTTACCCGCGCCGCTGCCCAGCTTGGCGTGTCGCAGTCGGCACTGAGCCACGCAATGCGCAATCTTGAAGCGCGTCTGGATATGCGCCTGCTCACGCGCACCACCCGCAGCGTGGCCCCGACCGAAGCCGGCGAGCAGCTTTTTATGCGCTTAAGCCCACACCTGCTGGAGATCGAACAGGAACTGACGGCCCTGCGCGAGATGCGTGACAAACCCGCCGGGAACATTCGCATTACCGCCGGTGAGCACGCCATGTCGGCAGTGCTGTGGCCGGTGCTGAAACCCTTTATGCTGCAATACCCGGATATTCACGTTGAGGTCACCGTCGACAACGGCCTGACGGATATCGTTGATGGTCGTTTTGATGCGGGCGTGCGCCTCGGCGAACAGATCGCCAAAGACATGATTGCGGTGCGCATCGCGCCGGATATGCGGATGACGGTGGTGGGCTCGGCAGACTATTTTGCGCGCCACGGCATGCCAGAAACGCCGGAGCAGCTGGCAAACCATTCATGCATCAATATGCGCCTGCCTACCCTCGGCGGGCTGTATGCCTGGGAATTTGAAAAAGACGGGCGAGAAATACGCGTGCGGGTGGAGGGGCAGTTGACGTTAAATAACCTGCCGCAGCGGATTGATGCCGCCGAGGCAGGTCTGGGGCTGGCGTATGTGCCGGAAGATACGGTGCAGGATGCCATTGCGAAGGGCCGACTGATCCCGGCCCTGCAGGCATGGTGCCCGTATTTCGACGGGTACCATCTTTACTACCCGAGCCGCCGCCAGCACACCACCGCGTTTTCGCTGCTGGTCGACGCCCTGCGTAAGACCTAAATTACTTGCCGACGCGCGCCTGCAAATGCTGCGGGTAGCGATCGCCGACCACATCAATGCTCGCCAGCGCCTCATTAATACGGGCGAGCGCTTCCGGTGACAGTGTCACGTTAACGCTTCCCAGATTCTCCTCCAGACGATGCAGTTTGGTGGTACCCGGAATCGGCACAATCCACGGCGCTTTCGCCAGTAACCACGCCAGCGCGATTTGCGCCGCTGTCACGCCCTGCTCGGCAGCCAGGCGCTGCACCAGATCCACCAGCTGCTGGTTAGCCTGCCGTGAGGCTTCGCTAAAGCGCGGCACCACGTTGCGGAAATCGCTGCTGTCGAAGGTGGTTTGGGCGTTGATCGCCCCTGTCAGGAACCCTTTACCCAGCGGGCTGAACGGAACAAAACCGATGTTTAACTCCTCCAGCAGCGGCAGAATTGCCTGCTCGGGCTCGCGCCACCACAGGGAATATTCGCTTTGCAGCGCGGTGACCGGGCAGACCGCATGCGCGCGGCGAATGGTGTCGACGCCCGCTTCTGACAGGCCAAAGTGTTTTACTTTACCTTCGGCAATCAGATCGGCAATCGTTCCCGCGACCTCTTCCACCGGCACGTCCGGATCGACGCGGTGCTGATAATAGAGGTCAATCACCTCTGTTTTCAGGCGTTTTAACGATCCTTCAATCGCCGCGCGAATATGTTCAGGGCGGCTGTTAAGTACCTGGCCCGGCTGATCGCAGTCAAAACCAAATTTGGTCGCAATCACCACTTTGTCGCGCACCGGTGCCAGCGCTTCGCCGACCACCTCTTCGTTAATATACGGGCCATAAACTTCGGCGGTATCGAAAAAGGTGACGCCGCGATCTACCGCTGCGCGGATGAGGGCAATGGCCTGCGCCTTGTCCGTCGCCGGGCCGTAACCGAAGCTTAAGCCCATACACCCCAGCCCCAGTGCGGAAACCGTTAAACCGTTTTGTCCGAGTTGTCGCTGTTGCATCTCTTTTCCTCATGGGTTTTCGTGATTAACGCTTTTACTGTAGAGGGAGTGGTTCATGAGCACTACAGCGCAGAAAAGCTTGTGCTTATGAATTCAGTTCATCAATGCCATTGCGCAACTATTAAGCACGCCTGATGATTAAAGCAGCAGTTAACGGGTCATTTTCTCTGCAAACTGGTCACTATTCAGCATGTTGTGATCCTCGTCTGCTCTGACCACACCATTTCATTCGATCCGTATCACTTTCAGACCGGTTATATTTTGCGTCGCTTATGGATTGCGGGTAGGATGCTTCGCCATGTTTTGCCTTATCCATACGCAGAATGACTGGAAAGGCGACATCTGGCTGCGCAGAAGCAATCGTTTGGTCTGCTGACAGCCATGTACGGGCATCCCTAAGATGATTCAGACAGGTAAACAGGTATCTCAATGAAAACAAGCAATAAAAACGCAGCCGATCATCACGCTGCGAAACGTCGCTGGTTGAACTCTCACGAAGAGGGCTATCACAAGGCGATGGGCAACCGTCAGGTACAGATGATCGCCATCGGCGGCGCTATCGGTACGGGGCTATTTTTAGGTGCAGGCGCGCGTCTGCAAATGGCTGGCCCGGCTCTCGCACTGGTCTATCTGGTGTGCGGTATTTTCTCCTTCTTTATTCTGCGTGCGCTCGGCGAGCTGGTATTGCACCGCCCTTCCAGCGGCAGCTTTGTCTCCTATGCCCGTGAGTTTCTCGGCGAAAAAGCAGCCTATGTGGCGGGCTGGATGTACTTCGTCAACTGGGCGATGACCGGGATCGTGGATATCACCGCGGTCGCGCTGTATATGCACTACTGGGGCGCGTTTGGCGATGTACCACAGTGGGTGTTTGCCCTTGGCGCGCTGGCGATTGTCGGCACCATGAACATGATTGGCGTGAAGTGGTTCGCCGAGATGGAGTTCTGGTTCGCGCTGGTGAAAGTTCTGGCGATTGTGATCTTCCTGGTGGTCGGTACGGTGTTCCTCGGCAGCGGTAAACCGCTCGACGGCGGCGCAACCGGCTTCCATCTGATAACCGATAACGGCGGCTTCTTCCCGCACGGTCTGCTGCCTGCGCTGGTGCTGGTTCAGGGCGTCGTGTTTGCCTTCGCCTCTATCGAACTGGTCGGGACCGCCGCGGGTGAATGTAAAGATCCGCAGACTATGGTGCCAAAAGCGATCAACAGCGTCATCTGGCGTATCGGTCTGTTCTATGTTGGCTCGGTGGTACTGCTGGTGCTGTTACTGCCGTGGAATGCCTATCAGGCGGGTCAAAGCCCGTTCGTGACCTTCTTCTCCAAGCTCGGCGTGCCTTACGTGGGCAGCATCATGAATATCGTGGTACTGACCGCCGCGCTTTCGAGCCTGAACTCCGGTTTGTACTCCACGGGCCGTATCCTGCGCTCCATGTCGATGGGCGGTTCTGCGCCTAAGTTCATGTCGAAAATGAGCAAACAGCAGGTGCCGTACGCGGGGATTCTGGCAACGCTGGTGGTGTATGTCTTTGGCGTGTTCCTGAACTATCTGGTCCCGTCTCAGGTGTTTGAGATCGTACTGAACGTGGCGGCAATCGGCATTATCGCCTCCTGGGCGTTTATCGTGGTCTGCCAGATGCGCCTGCGCAAAGCGATCAAGGAAGGTAAAGCGGCGGATGTGAGCTTCAAGATGCCGGGCGCACCGGTGACCTCGTGGTTGACCCTGTTGTTCCTGTTGAGCGTGCTGGTGCTGATGGCGTTTGACTATCCAAACGGCACCTACACCATCGCCACCATTCCGCTGCTGGCGGTGCTGCTGGTTGCTGGCTGGTTTGGCGTGCGTAAGCGTGTAAACGAAATCCACAGCACCGCGCCGGTACTGGCGGATGATGTGCAGCACGACGCGCCGTTGATCGAAGAGACGTCGCGTTAAGATTTTACAGGCCGGGCCAGGCGACAACGCTCCCCGGCAACAATAAACAAGGAAGGCCTGGGCCTTCCTTTTTTTTTACCCCACAGCGCCAGATTTACGCGGCGCTACCACACTCGCTTTACAGCGCGATACGGATCACGTCGTCAGGCTGGGTGGCTTCCTGCTGACGGGTAGATTTCTGTTTCACCGTCACATACAGCGTTTTGCCGTCAGCGGACAGCGCCAGGCTGTTCGGGAAGGTTGGCGTATCGATGGTTTTCGTTACTTTGTAGGTTTTCGCGTCGATCACGCTGACTTTGCCCGCTTCGCGGTGCGTCACGTAAGCTTCGTTGCGCGTCGGGTTAAACAGCACCGCCAGCGATTCCGGCGCAGCGATTTTCTCGATCACACTTGCGTCCTTCAGGTTCACCACCAGCACTTCCGGTTGTTTGGAGTCGGTCAGGAACGCGCGTTGCCCTTTGGTATCCAGGCTCAGGTTCAGGTAGAAATGCTCTTTCCCGTCGTCCTGCACTTTTTTGCGGCTCAGCACTTTGTGCGTGGTCGTATCGATGGTGATCAGCTCGCCGTCGGCGTTGGTGCTGTAAAGACGTTTTGCCTGCGCATCCAGCGCCAGACCCGTGCTGAATGCGCCGGTGTTAGCAATGGTCTCTTTCAGTTTCAGGGTTTCGCCATCCACTACCCAAATCACACTCTCTTTGCCGATACCGGTGATATAGACGGTATTGGTGGTGTCATCGGCCACCAGCTCGCGCGGCTGCAGCGGCTTCACGGTTTCGCTGCGCTTGCGATCGTCAAGCACCAGGCGCCCTTTCACTTCGCCGGTTTTGGCGTCGATAGCCGTTATCGCGCTGTTGGTGGTGTTACCAAACCACAGGGTCTGAGTGGCATTGTTGATGGTGGCGCCGAACGGTTTTAAATCGTTATGAATGGCCTGCGTCACTTCAAGTGTGACGGGATCAAGACGGTAAACCACGCCACCTTTATCCGTTTTGCGGCTTTGCGTGGTCGCAACCCACAGGGCATTTTCCTGCTGGCTGACCGCCATTTCGTAAGCCCCTTTACCCACCGCTTTTCGCAGCATCTCTTCTGCAGCATGAACATTAAACGACCCCGCTACCAGCAGTGAACCCAACAGCAGAGAACCACGCAGACGCGGTGAGCACAGATGACGTAATGACATGACGACTCCCTTTGATAAAAAAATGTGTAATGCCGACATTGCTTCCCTGAGACGAAGTCATCGCTTCATCCTGTTTTATTGTTGAGAATAGTAATCATTATTCACCTGAATGTGGAGCCTTTGTTTCCCCTTTCGCGCCCCGCTTCGTTTTTATCTACACTTCTGTTAACGCAACGTGCTGTTAAAGTTTTCAAAACCTTTACAAAAGATTTACCATACGCACATGTGTTCCATTTGGTTCGTTTTCTTCATCAACCGGCTCTTTATTCATGAAAATCATTTCTGCCCGTCAGGCCACGCTCACCCTGTTGTGGATGCCGACGATCTTTGCCCCCGCAGCGGCACTGGCTGCACAAGAACAAACGATGATCGTCAGCGCCACGCCGCAGACCGTTTCTGAACTCGATACCCCTGCCGCGGTTAGCGTCGTGAACGGGGATGACATGCGTCAGGCTGCGCCGCGCATCAACCTTTCTGAATCGCTCGGCAGCGTGCCAGGTTTACAAATTCAGAACCGGCAGAACTACGCTCAGGACCTGCAGCTCTCCATGCGCGGCTTCGGTGCCCGCTCCACCTTCGGCGTGCGCGGTATTCGCATGTACGTCGACGGCATTCCGGCGACCATGCCGGACGGCCAGGGGCAGACTTCAAATATCGATCTCTCCAGCATCGACAGCGTCGAAGTGCTGCGCGGCCCGTTCTCTGCCCTGTACGGCAATGCCTCCGGCGGCGTGATCAATATCGCCAGCCAGACCGGCCAGCAGCCGCCGACCATTGAAGCGAGCAGCTATTACGGCAGCTACGGCACCTGGCGCTACGGCCTGAAAGCCACCGGCGCAATGGGTGACGGCACCCATGCGGGCGATGTGGATTACACGGTGTCGACGACCCGTTTCACGACGAAGGGCTATCGCGACCACAGCGGCGCGCGTAAAAATCTGGCGAACGCCAAACTGGGCGTGCGCATTGATGACGCCAGCAAACTGACGCTGATTTTCAACAGCGTCGACATGAAAGCTAACGATCCGGGCGGACTGGATTATCAGGAGTGGCGCGATAACCCGCGTCAGTCTCCGCGTGCCGATCAGTACAACACGCGCAAAACCATCAAGCAGACCCAGGCTGGCCTGCGCTACGAGCGCCAGCTGACGGAGCAGGACGATCTCAGCGTGATGATGTACGCCGGTGAGCGTGAAATGACTCAGTATCAGTCGATTCCCTATCAGCCGCAGCTGAAAGAGACCCACTCCGGCGGTGTGATCGATATGCAGCGCCACTATCAGGGCGTGGACACCCGCTGGACGCATCGCGGCGAACTGCTGGTGCCCGTGACCTTCACCACCGGGCTGAACTACGAAAACATGAGCGAAGATCGTCGCGGTTACGAGAACTTCGTCATGAACAACGGCGTGCCGGAGTACGGCGTGAAAGGCGATAAACGCCGCAACGAACGTAACCTGATGTGGAACGTCGACCCGTATCTGCAGACCAGCTGGCAACTGACGCAAAAACTCTCCCTGGATGCAGGCGTGCGTTACAGTTCCGTGTGGTTCGACTCCAACGATCACTACGTGCAAGGCGCCAACGGGGATGACAGCGGCGACGCAAGCTACCACAAATGGCTGCCTGCCAGTTCTTTAAAATACGCTATCACCGATGGGTGGAATGTCTACGCTGCGGCAGGCCGTGGGTTTGAAACGCCGACCATCAACGAGCTCTCCTACCGTTCCGGGAATCAAAGCGGGCTGAACTTCGGCCTGAAACCCTCCACCAACAATACTTACGAAGTGGGCAGCAAAACCCGCGTCGGCAATGGTCTGTTGACGGCGGCGCTTTTCCGCACCGATACGGATGATGAGATTGTGGTAGACGCCAGTTCCGGCGGCCGTACCAGCTATAAAAACGCCGGGAAAACGCGTCGTCAGGGCGTGGAGCTTTCCCTCGATCAGCAGTTTGCCGAGAACTGGAAGCTGAAAATGGCGTGGACGTATCTGGATGCAACGTACCGCACCAACGTCTGTTCCGACGCCGACTGTAACGGTAACCGTATGCCGGGCATCGCCCGCAATATGGGCTACGCGTCGTTGGGCTGGCAGCCGGAAGAAGGCTGGTACGCAGGCTCCGATGTGCGCTATATGAGCGATATCATGGCGGACGATGAAAACACCGCCAAAGCCCCTTCCTACACCGTGGTCGGCCTGAATACGGGCTACAAATTTAACTACGGCAACTGGGGAATGGACGTCTTCGGGCGCGTCGATAACCTGTTCGACAAAGAGTATGTCGGATCGGTCATCGTTAACGAATCCAACGGCCGCTACTACGAACCGGCTCCGGGGCGTAATTACGGCGTGGGGATGTCCGTGTCATATCGCTTTGAGTAAAATCGCAATCCGTCGATGAATGAGCATAGCAACCAATCCCGCCTGACCAGGGCGGGATTTTTTTGCACGCGTATTTTCGACGCCGTTGTACAATTCACTCCCCTTTTATCAGAGAGCGTAACCAGTCAGTCTCTTTTTCTGTCGGGACAGCCAGAATGAACGGAAAATAACATTCCCGGAGGAGCAATTCTTCCGGGAAATAGTTAAAGCAGGGAATAGTTATATTAGAAAAGTGTAAAGTGATTAAACTATTACTTAACTAAAATACTGCTGCAATAAAAGCGCCGTCGACCCGTCAATGAGTTTATCAATCGCTTTATCACAGGCCACTGCATCGCCGCGCTCAAGCGCATCCAGCAGTTCATCGTAGCGATACGAGTATTTTGAAATGTCGTGTACATCTTCGTAGAGATAATTGAAGCAGGGGCCAATACGCACCCAAAGTTGCTCAATCATCGCCGTTAATGTGGGCATCTGGGCGCATTCATACAGCCTGAAGCGAAACGCACGATTGGCATGCAGGGCGCGCTGCGCCTCGCCGTTACGCATTGCAGCGTGGAATTTCTCTGCCAGATCGCGTAATTCCTGCAGCTTGCTGTCTGTCATTTTTTCACAGGCTGCCGCAACCGCCATTGACTCTAATTGCTTACGAATGGCGTTTATTTCTGTATAGCGATCGAGGGTGATCTCCGGTACCAGAAAAGCCTGTGCCGGTGTGGCATGCAGGGCTCCGGCGGAAACCAGCCGTAAAAGCGCTTCGCGAACTGGAGTAATACTGGTGCCTAATTTATCCGCAATCTCTTTGGTAATAAGCCTGGCGCCAGGTTTGAGCGCTCCGGCAATCAACGCCCCTTTCAGGCTCACCTCAACTTGCATCGTAAGGCTCAGGCGTTGTGCTTTTTCTAAATGTTCCAATTCAAGCATGTGCATTTCCTTCAGCTTAAAAAATAAGCGCTATTCATCCACTCGTTTTGACCTGAACGAGTGCCTGTCGATATATCCTGTATCTTCACACTGGTATTGGAATGACGCTAAAAAATTCAAGAACCAAAATTTATGCATTTTTTTGCCCTCGGCTCACCGAATCCGGTATGGCCGATAGCTATGCTGGTATTATTAAAGACATTATAGTCAAACTTTAAGAATATATTATGGCGGGGATTCCCGCCATAATGAGTACCATTAGTTATCCTTCGCGACGCGTATCACCACTTTGCCAAAGTTTTTGCCTTCCAGCAGGCCAATCAGCGCCTGAGGTGCATTCTCCAGCCCGTCGATCACCTGCTCGCGATACTGAATTTTGCCCTCTTTGATCCAGCGCCCCATCTCATCCTGAAACTCCTGAATGCGATGGCCGTAATCCTGGCCAATAATAAAGCCCTGCATGCGAATGCGTTTCTTGAGCAGCGTCGCCATCAGCAGAGGCAGACGGTCTGGCCCGTCCGGCAGCCCGGTGGCGTTGTACCCGCTCACCAGCCCACACACCGGCACGCGCGCCGAGGTATTCAGCAGCGGCAGTACCGCGTCGAACACTTTACCGCCGACATTTTCGTAGTACACATCGATGCCTTTCGGACAGGCCTGTGCCAGCTGTTCGGCAAAATCGTCTGCACGATGATCCAGGCACTTGTCAAATCCGAGGACCTCAACCGCGTGACGGCATTTCTCCGCGCCACCCGCAATGCCGACCACATAGCAGCCTTTGATTTTGCCGATCTGCCCGACGGTCGCCCCAACCGGGCCGGTTGCCGCTGCAACCACTAACGTCTCACCCTCTTTCGGCTGGCCGATATCCAGCAGCCCCATGTAGGCTGTGAAACCGGGCATTCCCAGCACGCCGAGTGCCCAGGATGGCTGTTTCACCTCATCGCCGAGTTTGACCAGGCCCGTGCCGTCAGAGAGTTCATACTCCTGCCAGCCGCTGTAGCCCAGCACCCACTCGCCCGCTTTAAATTTCGGATGGTTCGACTGCTCAACGCGGCTGACCGTGCCGCCCACCATCACCGCGCCAATTTCAACCGGCGGCGAATAGGACGGCGCATCGCTCATGCGGCCACGCATGTACGGGTCGAGTGACAGCCAGACGGTACGCAGCAAAACCTGCCCGTCCGCAGGCGTTGGGATCGGTTGCTCTTCTAAACGAAAATTTTCCGCGACCGGCGCACCCTGTGGGCGAGACGCCAGCACAAGGCTGCGGTTTGTGTTTGCAGATTGACTCATGGATCGCTCCTTATTACGCAAATGTCCTTAGAGACTAGCGCCTGTTGCCGACAACTGCCTTATCATTACGAGCCAGACTGATTCAGGCGCACCACCAGATACACGCAGGGGTTTTGCGTCTCATTGATAAAGCGGCAGTCGTTAGGTGGCCCCAGCTCCAGACAATCTCCGGCCTGCATTTCATGGCGGGTATCGCCCTCCTGAAAAACCAGTTCACCGGACTGCAACCAGATAAGCTGACGCGCCAGCGCGTAGGATGACGCAGGCATCGGCACATCGCTGCCGCCGGGGAGTTCGACCTGAACCAGATCGATTGGCAAATCGGTACGCGGTGAAACGTGGCGGCGCAGATAATGCGTTTGCGGATCGCGCCACACCGGCTGGTTGGCAAAGCGCAGCAGCTTGCCTTCCTGCATCTCAGCGCGGGCGATGAGCGTCGACATGCTGATACCGAACGCCCCCGACAGCCGCGCCAGAAGTGTTGCGGTCGGGCTGCTTTCGCTGCGTTCAATTTTGTGGATCATGGCGCGTGACACGCCTGCCCGCTCAGCAAGCTCGCTAAGCGACCAACCGCGCGATTCGCGTTCCACCCGAATTCGCGCGCTAATCCGTTGATTCATATCGTCTGGCATAGTGTTCATGACGTCATACTATAGTGTATGGACCCGATTTCAATGCCGTTGTCATAACAAAAAAATATGTCTTATGCCGTAGCGGTCTGGCGCGGCATTTGTGTAATATTGTGAGTAATACGTACCACTATAGTGAACAACCGATCCCGAGGTTCCGATGATTATCCGTCACGCCAGCAAAGAAGATTGCGCCGCCATCGGCGAGATTTACAACCACGCGGTGCTGCATACTGCAGCAATCTGGAACGACACCACCGTTGATACGGAAAACCGTATTGCCTGGTTTGAAGCGCGCACGCTGATGGGCTATCCGGTGCTGGTCAGCGAAGAGAACGGCGTGGTCACAGGCTATGCTTCCTTCGGCGACTGGCGCGCATTTGACGGTTTCCGCCATACGGTGGAGCATTCGGTCTACGTTCATCCCGACCATCAGGGTAAAGGCATTGGCCGCGAACTGATGAAAACGCTGATCGTTGAAGCGCGCGCCATCGGCAAACACGTGATGGTGGCGGGCATCGAAGCGCAAAATCAGGCCTCCATTCATCTGCATGATACCCTCGGTTTTGTCATTACCGGGCAGATGCCGCAGGTGGGCACCAAATTTGGCCGCTGGCTGGATCTGACCTTTATGCAGCTCCAGCTCGACGATCGCCACGAACCGGACGCGATCGGATGAACCAATCCCTGACGCTGGTCTTTCTGGTGGCTGCCGGCATCGGTCTGGTGGTGCAAAACACACTGATGGTGCGCATCACCCAGTCGTCATCGACGATTTTGATCGCCATGCTGCTGAACTCACTGGTCGGTATTGTCTTGTTTGTCAGCATATTACTGATTAAAAACGGCGTGGCGGGCTTCAGCGAGCTGGCGTCCACAATACGCTGGTGGACGCTCATTCCTGGGTTGCTGGGGTCATTTTTTGTCTTTGCCAGCATCAGCGGTTATCAGTATGTCGGTGCAGCCACCACGATTGCGGTGCTGGTCGCCAGTCAGCTGATTGGCGGGCTGGTGATGGACGTGCTGAAAAGCCAGGGGATCCCGCTGCGGGCGCTGATTGGCCCGGTCTGCGGTGCGGTGCTGCTGGTGATTGGCGCCTGGCTGGTTGCCAGGCGCCAGTTCTGACGTTTACAGAATCGAGCCGCCTTTGGTCAGCTGGTCGTGGCGGGCGTCGGCCTCTTCTTTATGCTGCTTGCCGTGGTGCGCAATGGTGTTACGCAGACGTTGCTGCTGAGCGTAGCGATCTTCGCGGCTCAGTTCGCTGTCTTCGCTCAGTTCGATGAGCAGTTCATTCATGTGAGTGATGACACTCTCTTCCACCGCGGCATCCACGCGCGCAATCACGTCGTCTAAATGTGACATTGTCACTCCTTGTCATCGAGTCATATCGCCGGGCGGCGGCATTGCCTTACCCGGCTAACACATACACTGTCCAGTTGACCCGATAAGCGCAACGCCACCGGGCATCTGGCTAGTTCAGCTTCGCTTTGGAGAAATCACTGCCCATCAGGCTAACGCTATACCCGGTCACATTACTGCGCGTGGCGTAGAACGTTTTGCCGTTTGCCAGCGCAATCCACGGCGCCTGTTGGTAGAAAATCTCCTGCGCCTGGCTGTACAGCGCCGCACGCTTCGCCGGTTCGCTGGTCAGCTTCGCTTTTTGTACCAGGTCATTATACCCTTTGTCACACCAGCGTGCGGCATTCGAGCCGGTCTTGATGCTGTTGCAGCCGAGCAGCACATCGGCGAAGTTGTCCGGGTCGCCGTTATCAGACATCCAGCCAAACAGCGCGCTGTCGTGCTCGCCTTTACGCATTCCGGACAGGTACTCGCCCCACTCGTAAGAGACAATTTTCGCCTTCACGCCTACCTTCGCCCAGTCGCTCTGGATCATCTCCGCGATGCGTTTGGAGTTAGGGTTGTAAGGGCGCTGAACCGGCATCGACCACAGGGTCACTTCTGCGCCCTTCTCCAGCCCCGCCTGCTTCAGCAGCGCTTTCGCTTTTTCCGGATCGTAACTGTAGTCTTTCAAATCTTTGTTAAAACCGAGCATGTTCGGCGGAATCGGTGATTTAGCGACCGTACCGGAACCCATAAACACGGCGTTAACAATGGCCGTTTTATCCGTCGCGTAGTTCAGCGCCTGACGCACCAGCACGTTATCAAACGGTTTTTTCTCGGTGTTAAACGCCAGATAGCCGACGTTCAGCGCATCAACGGAATGCAGCGTCAGATCTTTATTCTTCTTAATCACGTCAAACTGAACCGGGGATGGCGCAGGGATAATCTGGCATTCGTTGGTTTGCAGCTTCGCGAGGCGCGTTTCAACGTTCGGCGTAATCGAGAAAATCAGATGCTTTGTTGGCACCTCGCCGTCCCAGTAATTCGGGTTAGCAACGTAGCGGATCAGAGAATCAACTTTATATTGCTGCAGCACGTACGGGCCGGTACCAATTGGCCAGGTGTCGACGTTTTCCGGCGTCCCTTTTTTGAGCATAGCGTCTGCGTATTCGGCTGACAGGATCGAGGCGAAATCCATTCCCCAGTCGGCGAGGAACGCCGCGTTCGGCTCACTCAACACAAACTGCACATGGTAATCATCGACTTTTTTGACTTCCTGGATCAGCTTATCCAGTCCGACGTCATTGAAATATTCGTAATTACCCTGGGAGACGTTGTGATACGGATGCTTAGGGTCTTTCTGACGCAGCACCGAGAAAATAACGTCGTCGGCGTTAAAATCACGGGTCGGTTTGAAGTATTTGTTGCTGTTAAATTTCACGCCTTTACGCAGCGTAAACGTATAGGTTTTGCCATCCGGAGAGATAGTCCAGGATTCTGCCAGCGACGGAACCGGGGTATTTTTGACCGGATCAAAATTAATCAGACGGTTATAAAGCACCTGAGAGCTGGCAACGAATGACGGGCCGGAGCTGGCGATTTGCGGGTTGAACGACTCCGGTGACGCCTCAGAGCAGTAAATGATCGTATCTGTGTTTGCCGCCCAGGCAGCGCTTGCCGGTAAGAGTGTACTCAGCGCAAGCGCGAGCAGCTTTTTCCCTGTGGTCATGGTTATAAGCCTTTTTGATTTTTATATATAGAACGTCAATAACAGCACAGCCCTGAGCGGGTGGCAAATAACGAAACACTATCAGGATATTCTAAAGCCATTAATTTCGCTGGTTTAACAGCCAGCCATCGCCCGGTGATTTGCCTTAAGTGTGCTGTTTCGTCAACCACTAATGCACCTTTCTATCCGCTAAGAAATCGCCGCTTTTAGCGTCTCCTCGTCCGTTTGCTTGCAAAACGATTTCGTTAAAGTAATGGGGTGAAGAAGTCTACAGGACCAAATCGTGGCAAAAACACTTTTACGCAGCGGCAATCTCGATGATTTTCAGGCCGTTGGCGGCGGCGGACAGGCCGTATTTGAATCAGCACTACAAATCCGTGAAGCGCTGCGTCTGCGCAAACAGCAGACGATCGTCGATTGTCTGGCGATCCCGCAGGTGAACGACGGCGGCGACCGTGTCGACTGGTATTCACCGGTGGACGGTGACGTTCTGGGCTGGAATGCCGCCGATGAAGACGCACGTTTTCGCGCCCTGCGCTATCTGGAGAACACCCTCTCAAGCGTTGAATCGCTGAGCAAAAAGAGCCTCCAGTCGCCTAAAACCGCACAACAGCTGTTTGGTTCCCTGCTTTCAAAAGCATTCCAGTTCCCCGGCGAAAATTTCCTGTTCCTCGTCGACGGCAAGCCGGTTATCGCGTTCTGGGGTTTTGTGAATCTCAATGAAAACGCGCGCGAGGATGTTCTGGATTGCCTGCGTGAATCCCTCAAGCCTGAGCCGATGCCTGCGCCAGTTGAAGAGCCTGAGCCTGAAGAACCCGCCCCGGCGATTGTGTTTGAGCAAGCCGACGCGCCGCTCATCGCACCACCGCCTGTGGTTCGTGTGACAGAGGACGACCTCTATTCCGCTGAGCCTGCGCCCGTGGTGATGCCTGAAGTGTCCGCGCCCGCAGAACCTGCGCCTGTGGTTGTAGGCAAAAAACGCCGCGTTCCGCTCTGGTCTCTGCCTGTGGCGGCCGTGATTGTCGCGGCCATCGCGACTCCGCTGCTGTGGCCAAAACAGGCGCCTTCGGCCGAGCCTGTCGCAACGCCTGCTCCGGCACCGATTGCTATTGCCCCGAAACCGGTAAAACCAACGGTCGAGATGGCGATGAATCTGCCGCTGCATCAGGCCGAAATTCTGCCGGTTAAAGCCGCAGAACCTGCACCGGCCCCGGTCGCAGAACCGGTGATAATTTCCGCGATCCCAAAAGATGCCATGGTGATGGACGCCGTTCAGGTAAAAACCGGCTCAACGAAATTCCTCAACGGCACCTGGCGCGCCATGCTGGACGTGAAAGATCCGATCACCGGGAAAGCACCGTCACTGCGTTATCAAATTCAGAACAACAAGGGGACCGCTCGTGTGGTTCAGGGCGATAACGTTATTTGTCGAAGCGACATTTTCTCGGGCCTTCACAGCAACGGCGAACTGATGATTAAGAGCCGCGGCAATGCCCGCTGTACGGACGGTTCGCGCTACCCGATGCCGGAAATCGCCTGTAAAGCCGGGACTAACGACGTGGCGGAGTGTACTGCCCGTTATGATGCCAAAACCGTCGTTCCGCTGACGTTCAAGAAAGCAGGTGCCTGATCCTATGCTGGTAAATCTTTGCGACTACAAACAAAGCGTCACGCTGATTGCGAACAGCGGCGTACAGTTTCTTGATTTTGGCCTGACGCCACAGGACACGGCAAGTCTGGGCCGGTTCGTGCGAAAAACCGCCAATGGCCCTTTGCTGCGCCTCAATTACGATCTGGTCAATGGCCGCTACACCCTGCCCGCTGCACGCGGCGGTCAGCCTGAAGTGGTGAAACCGGAAAGCACGTTTACCCTGCATCAGTCCCTGGCGGTGTTGGATGGCGTCTGGCTTCCGGTGCCTTTTTTACGCTTTAATCCGCCGCGTACCTTTGTTGACGGCCCGGATAACTGGGCGCGCGCGCAGGTGCGTAAGCTTGAGACGCCGGACAGCGCGGGTAACACCCACCGTGTCACGTTCGCGCTGGACAGCCAGATAGCCGATCACGCCACGCCGGGCCTGTCACCGGTCGAAAACGATATTCTGAACGGCACCCGTTTTGCGCTGGCCTGGCGCGACGACGAGGTGCTGAGTTTTCTCGATCAGACCTGGATTGACGGCTGGCTGCGGGAGGCATTCAGCGGCTACGCCACCAGCGTCGAAAACCGCTCCGAGCGCGACCTGCACCAGGCGATGCGCGGCTTTGAATATCAGGCCCACTGGCTCAACCTGATGACTATGCTGGGCGAGCAGATCGCCGTTCCGGAAGTGAAATTTGTTACTCACACCCTGAGTACGCCCGCCATTCCGGTCGATCTTATCCTCGATGTCGGCAACACCCACACCTGCGGCGTGATCATTGAAGATCACGGCGATGCCAATGACGGCTTACGCCAGACCGCCGAACTGCAGGTGCGCTCCTTAAGCGAACCGCAGTTCCTGAATGAGCCGCTATTTACTAGCCGCCTTGAGTTTTCTGAAGCCCGCTTTGGCAAGCAGCACTTCTCCGTTGAAAGTGGCCGCGAAGATGCGTTTGTCTGGCCTTCAATCGTGCGCGTGGGCGATGAAGCGCGCAAACTGGCGATGCAGCGTCTGGGCACTGAGGGCAACAGCGGGATCTCCAGCCCGCGTCGCTATCTGTGGGATGAAACCCCGACAGTTCAGGACTGGCGCTTTAGCAGCATGAATGCCAAAACCCAGCGGGAACCGCTGGCAACCGCCTTCCCGCTGATGAACCTGATGAACGATGACGGGCAGCCGCTGTTCACCCTGCCGCCGGATGAACGTCTGCCGGTCTTCTCACCGCAGTACAGCCGCAGCACGCTGATGACGCACATGCTGTGCGAACTCCTCGCTCAGGCTCTCGGCCAGATCAACAGCGTCGCCACGCGTCTGCGTTTGGGTTTCCCGGCCTCGCCACGCCAGTTGCGTACCCTGATCCTGACCCTGCCCTCGGCGATGCCGAAACAGGAGCGCGAGATTTTCCGCCGCCGCATGTTTGAAGCCATCGCCATCGTCTGGAAAGCGATGGGCTGGCACCCGCAGGATGACGATTTTGCCAGCCGCAAGCAGCAGGATAAGAGCGTGGTTCCGGTTCCCGCTATCCAGATGGAGTGGGACGAAGCCAGCTGCGGACAGCTCGTGTGGCTGTACAACGAAGCCATTTCCCATTTCGGCGGCCAGACAGAAGCGTTCTTCGCCTCTCTCGCCTGTCCGGACCGCGAAGTAGAGCCGGGCGCACAGCCTGGGCGCTCGCTGCGCGTGGCCTCCATCGATATTGGCGGTGGCACTACTGATATGGCGATTACCCACTATCAGCTGGATGACGGCTCTGGCAACAATGTCAAAATCACCCCGCAGCTGCTGTTCCGCGAAGGATTTAAAGTGGCGGGCGACGACACGCTGCTGGACGTGATCCAGCGCTACGTCCTGCCCGCCCTGCAAACGCAGCTGCAAAAATCCGGTATCGCCGATGCTTCTCTGCTGATGGCTTCGCTGTTTGGCGACTCCGGGCGCATTGATACTCAGGCAGTGCTACGCCAGCAGACGGCGCTGCAGCTGTTTATGCCGATTGGGCACGGGATCCTCGCCGCCTGGGAGAGCAGCGATATCGACGATCCGCTGGCGGGTTTACACGCCACCTTCGGCGATCTGCTAAAACAGCAGCCGACCCGCAACGTGATGAACTATCTGCAACAGGCGATCGACCACGCGCTGCCCGCCGGTTCGGCAGCGTTCGATCTGTTTGCGGTTCCGCTGCATGTGAACTTCCAGGAAATGCAGGACGCGATGCTGGCGGGCCAGTTTACGCTGGCCGCTCCGCTGCATGCCGTGTGCGAAGCGATTTCCCATTATGCCTGCGATATTTTGCTGATCACCGGGCGCCCTGGCTGTCTGCCTGGGGTGCAAGCGCTGATTCGCCACCTGCAGCCGGTGCCGGTCAACCGCATCGTCTGGCTGGATAAATACCGCGTACATGAGTGGTATCCGTTTAGCCAGCAGGGCCGTATCGGTAATCCAAAATCTACGGCTGCCGTCGGCGCGATGCTGTGCAGCCTCGCCCTGGACCTGCGTTTGCCGCGCTTTAATTTCAAAGCTGCCGACATCGGTGCCTATTCCACCGTGCGTTATCTCGGCGTGCTGGATAATACGGTCAACACGCTGCGCGAAGAGAACGTCTGGTATCAGGACATCGACCTCGATAAGCCGGGCGCGAAGCTGGATGCGCGACTGCACTTTCCGCTACGCGGTAACGTGACGCTCGGCTTCCGTCAGTTGGCTAACGCACGCTGGCCCGCCACACCGCTCTATACGCTGAGCATTAACTCAGCAGAGCTGGCAAAAGCCATCGCCGGAGACGGCGTGCTGAACGTGCGCCTGCAGCTACGCGGCGGAACGAAACACGAAGGCCCGGAGTCGTTTGAGCTGAGCGACGCCTGGCTCCAGGACGGGACACCGGTGCCGCCTGACGCCTTAACGTTTAAACTGAATACCCTGGCCGACCGCCGTCATAGCGGAAGCCACTACTGGATCGACAGCGGGAGCGTATATCTCAAATGACAGCGATGACTGCCACCTCTCAGGCGTTAATCGAGTGGATCAACGACACGCGCCTGCATGCCCCGATGCTGGATAACGATGCTGACGCCCTGCTGGCCCGCCTCACCTGCGCGCAGGCACGCGGACAGGTGCTTGACCGCGCCCTGACCGGACACAGCAGCATTGGCCTTTACGGCCATTCGCAGGCTGCCAAAGCGCATCTCCTGGCGTCACTGTGCGGCAGCGGAAACGGTCGGCTGGATGTTTCTCCCGGCCAGCGCACCTTTGACTATTTTTCCCATATCAACCCCGGCCATGGCCTGACGAACATGGCCGTACGTTTCACGCCGCGCTCCAGTGATGTCAGCGACGATGCCTTCCCGCTGCGCCTGAGCCTGGTCACGGAAGCCGAGCTGGTCCAGCTGTTTATTGCGCGTACCACGCTGCACACGCTGATTCGCCCGGTAGAAAAATCGGTGATTGAAGCGCGTGTCGAAAAATGGCGTGCCCTGCGCCAGCCGCAAGGCGTTCCGGGGATCACCGCCCAGGAAGTGGCGACCATTGCCCGCTACTGGCGCAGCACCGTTCCCGCCTCTGAACAGCAGATGGACGATAGCCTGTGGCATCAGTTTGCGCAGCTGATCCCCTCCCTCGATTTAAGCACTCGCGCCAGCGTCTGGTCGCTGCTGTGGGGTGAGCAGCAGGAACTGACCCAACAGTGGCTGAAACTGGCCCACGTGCTGCATCAGACCAGCCACTCCCGCCAGCTGGCGGCACCGCTGAGTTTGCTGGTCGATAATTTCGGCCTGCCCAGCGAAGGGTTCCTCACTCGCGCAGAGTTCACCGCGCCGGACGCACAGGAAGCCGTGCTGCACCCGCTGAATAATGGCGAGATGTTGAATGCCATTAGCATTCCCGTCGACGTGCTGGCATTCCTGACACGCGAACTGGTCCTGCCCGCTGAAAACGGTGTGCTGGATAACGTCGATATTATTGATATTCCCGCGCCATCGGAGACCGATCTCTCGCCGCTTGCAGAGGCCAAATGCACATGGCTGCTGGAACATTATCGCCAGCAGATGCAGCCCGACGTGCTGGTGATTTGCAATGCTACCGCCCGCCACGAGCAAACGGCAAAAACGGCGAAAACCTTGCTGAACTGGGTGAAAGATACCCAGACGACGGAAGAGTCCGCCCTGCCTGGTCTGGTATGGGCCATTACGCCGCACGACGCGCGATTCCTCACCAAACAGAATCTGGATGAGGCGGTGCAGCACCTGCTCGGCAAACCGGGCCAGCGCTGGGGAACGTTACAGGCTCTCGACACGCACAGCATGCAGCGCGTGGTGGAGTGGCTGTCGCAGGCGACGCTTGCCACGCAACGCCAGTCTCGCCTGCAAGCGCTGAAAAACGCTCAGCAACGCGAGCTTCGTGCGTTGATGCAAAGCTATCTCGCGCCGATGGCCGTTGAGCCTGATGCACAACGCACTCAGGCCGAAGCGATGGTGCGCACACTACAATCCAGCGCAGCCCGCCATGGCGAATTGCTTGAAGGGCTGCTGCCACCGCTGAAAGCCTTCGAAACGCTGCTTACCGTGCAGCAGCCCCGCGAAGAGCAGGTTAACGGTTTGTTCACCGACGCGATTGATCTCTTTGCCGACAACGCTAGCGAAGGCCATGAGGTCTTCCAGACCAAAGATAAAGCGCGTCTGGCACATCGAGTCTGGATCAACCATCTGCGCCAGTGGAGCCGTAACGAAGCCGCCGCGAACAGACTGGGGCTGGACGTTGCTGCACTCCCCCAGATTGCCGATACGCTGGTAATCAGTAGCTATCGCCTGAATCTGCCGCAACAGTTACAGCGCATCGTAGAAGCCGATAAAAGCAGTGCCGCACAGCTGCATGCGGCCATCGGTAACTTCATCGGCTGGCTGGGCTACGCTGAAACACCTGCGGCGACTCGCCCCGCAAGCCGCGTGCGTAAAGGCCAGGCCATCTTCGTGACGCCTGTCGTCAGCAGCGCAACGCCAAGACTGACGCAACTGGGTGAGCAGCCGGTTCACGCCGCCACGGTGTACGTGTACGATTGGCTGGTCGCGCTTTATACCCGCGCGATTGAAAATATTGGCTATCAGCACCCGCATGATATCCAGCCCGCCGCACGTCAGGCGTTACAAACAATATTGCGTTAACCCTAAGGACAGCCTGCAAAGGCGCGGGCTGTCACTCTTCTGAGACACAATCCGAAAGCGCGCGCGCCAGCGCGGAAGGATTTTCCCACGACATGGAATGCCCGGCGGCAGGGATCACCAGAATCTGGACACCCTGCTGACGCATCTCTTCGGCCTCGGCGTCTGGCAGCGAGAGTTCGCCAAACAGCAGCGTGACCGGACATTTCAGCGCCAAAAAGCGTGCGCTCCAGTCAGGGGTAACGCCCGCAACCAGAGACGCGGCACCGCGCCAGACGGCATAAGGTGCATTACTGCGCAGACACCCCGCCCACGCAGACGCTTCGGCGGCAAGCATAGTGTGATAGCCAGTTTCAATAAATGAGGCCTCACTCTGCGCGGCAATCGCGCGGCTGAACATGCCTCCTCCCGCATGAAAATTGGGTTCAGAGACAATCAGCCCGCGAATTCGGTTTTCGGTAAGACAGGCGGTTTCGATAGCGATGCTGCCGCCCATGCTGTGGCCATAGAGCCAGAATGCGTCAATATTGAGATGGTTCAGTAGTTCGACAACGACCTTCGCCTGATCGCTGGTGCGATAGAGAAAGTGTTCAGGTTTGTCGCTATAGCCACTGCCGGGAAGGTCGATAAGAATGGCCCGACGCGCACCAAACTGCGGATCGCAGACGACGCGGGGATATTCATACGAAGAGGCGCAGCCGAGGCCGTGAATAAAGACCACGGGATCGCCAGAACCAGGGAGGTCCTGCCAGCGCACATTGCAGCAGGCTTGCTGCGAGTAAAAACTGTTCATAAGCACTCCTTTGTCGACACACTGTGTATTTATACAGTCACTCGTAGCGGAATGCTATTTTGTCTTTAAATTTTGGAAGCGTGCTTCAGAAAAGTGAGATTAACAGTGCCACAGGAAAGCTCATCGGCCAGGTCGAGCCCACCAGAAACGCGCTCAAAAACCGAATGCGTTTACGGTCTTTCGACAGGAACCAGGTAATCAGGGCGCATATTGCTGCCATGACTGCGTAAAACACCAACATCTTTTGATAAAGCGTCATTCTGTGCACTCGATCGATAAATAACCGCGCGCAATATGCGTCATATATTGATACAGATCAAGTTTTAATGTTACAGATTAACCACTAAAATCACATGGTTAATAACAATGAAGTATTTCGTAGACGTTAATTCCCCGCCTGAGTTACCCCTTTTCCTACCCCTTTAAAGTTGCATCCTATATGCACATTTTGCACAATGATTGTGCCCGAAAAGTGGTGTAATAACAGCAGGCTTTAGAGGGAGAAACTATGTTACGCATTCCGCAGAGTTGTATTCATACCCGTTCCACCCCTTTCTGGAACAAGGACACCGCCCCTGCTGGCATTTTCCAGCGCCATCTTGATAAAGGCACGCGACCGGGCGTTTATCCCCGTTTGTCGGTAAGTCAGGGAGCGATACGTTACTTAGGTTATGCCGATGAGTTCACGCCGGTCCCTGACAGCGAACTCATCATCAAGGCTGGCCATTTCGGCGTGTTTCCGCCTGAAAAATGGCATCACATTGAAACGATGACTGACGATACGATTTTTAACGTCGATTTCTTTGTTGAACCGGAAGTTTTGAAATCTCTTTGAGCATTTAAACGCCCGTAAGGAACTTATTATGCTACGTATTCCTGAAAATTTTGTTCACACCCGCGCCACTCCATTCTGGAACAAAGACTCCGCACCGAAGGCCCTGTTCACCCATCACAACACCAAAGCGGGCGTGTATGGCCGCCTGTCTGTTATGCAGGGCGCGGTGAAATATTATGGATTCCCGGATGCGCAAGCCACTGAACCCGATCTTGAACTGATTATCGAAGCGGGTTCTTTTGGCATTTCGCCACCGCAAAAATGGCACCGCATTGAGCTTCTGACCGACGATACCTACTTCAGTATTGATTTCTTCGCCGATCCGCAGGCAAATCTTGAAGGCGCGGGCCTGGGAAAAGTCGTTAATACACATAAGGGGTAAGAAAATGGGCAAGGCAACGTATACCGTCACCGTCACGAATAACAGCAACGGCGTGTCGGTCGATTACGAGACACAGGCCCCAATGGAGCTGTTAATTCCCGATGTCGCAGCCGATGTTGTGAAAGATTTGGTCAATACCGTGCGCGCGTATGACACGGAAAATGAGCATGATGTCTGTGGCTGGTAGACACTGCCGGGTGGCGATGACGCCTGACCCGGCAACGATTTAATCCCGGTAAGCGCAGCGCTACCGGGCGTTAAACAGCGCTAGTGTTTAATCATGACGTGCCTGACCACGGTGTAATCCTCCAGGCCATACACCGACATATCTTTGCCGTAACCAGATAGTTTCATGCCGCCGTGCGGCATTTCGCTGACCAGCATGAAATGGGTATTCACCCAGGTGCAGCCGTATTGCAGCTGAGCGCTGAGTCGATGCGCGCGGCCCACGTCTTTCGTCCACACCGATGACGCCAGACCATACTGCGAGTCATTGGCCCAGGCCAGAACTTCCTCTTCATCGCTGAATTCCGTCATGCTGACCACCGGGCCAAACACTTCGCGCTGGACGATGGCGTCTTCCTGTTTTGCTCCCGCCAGCAGCGTGGGCTGGAAGTAATACCCTGCGCCGTCCACTTTATTGCCCCCGGTCACCACGTTGACGTGTCCGAGCGCTTTGGCTGCATCCACTGCCTGGCAGACCCGCGCCAGATGCGCCGCAGAACTGAGCGGCCCCAGTTCGGTAGATTCATCATCCGGCGCGCCGGTTTTCAGCGTGGCCACTGCCGCACCAAGCTTTTCGACAAGAGCGTTGTAAATCCCTTTTTGCGCGTATATTCGGCATGCGGCGGTACAGTCCTGGCCCGCGTTATAGAAACCGAAGGTCCGCACGCCCTCGACAACCGCGTCGAGATCTGCGTCGTCAAAGACGATGACAGGCGCTTTACCCCCGAGCTCCATGTGGGTGCGTTTAATCGACGACGCCGTGTGGCCGATTATGTGCTCGCCGGTGGCAATCGATCCGGTCAGGGAGACCATGCGTACTTTTTCATGCCCCGTCAGCGGGTCGCCAACGGTTTTGCCGCGACCGAACAATACATTTAATACCCCTGCCGGGAAGATCCCTTTCGCCAGTTCCCCCAATTTGAGTGCGGTCAGCGGCGTGATTTCTGAAGGTTTGATCACCACGCAGTTACCGGCGGCCAGCGCCGGAGCCAGCTTCCACGCTGCCATCATCAGGGGATAGTTCCACGGCGCGATGGACGCCACTACGCCCACCGGATCGCGGCGAATCATGGAGGTATGGCCGTCGAGGTACTCTCCCGCCGCCAGTCCATTCAGCGTACGAGCGGCACCGGCAAAGAAACGGAACACATCCACGACTGCGGGAATTTCGTCGTTGATGACACAGTGCAGCGGCTTGCCGCAGTTTTGCGATTCGAGGCGCGCGAATGTGTCGGCATGTTCCTCAATCATATCGGCCAGTTTCAGCAGGCATTCGGAACGCGCTTTCGGCGTGGTTCGGCCCCATTCTGAAAAGGCGCGGTCGGCGGCTCGCACGGCAGCGTCGACCTGTGCGGCAGACGCTTCGGCGATCTCCAGCAGTACCTCGCCCGTGGCAGGATTGTAAACCGGCTGGTTTTCGCCTTCGCCGGTGACCAGTTCACCATTAATCAGCAGTTGAGTTTGCATAGCATTGTCCTGTTGAAATCAACGTTATTTCCCGCTTTCGACCACGTTTTCGTTGTCGCGGGTTAGCCACCAGGCCCCCAGAATCGGAATGGTCGTTACCAGCATCACCAGCAGCGCAACCACGTTAGTGACGGGCACATCACGCGGGCGTCCAAGCTGATTGAGTAACCACAGCGGTAACGTACGCTCATGTCCCGCCGTAAATGTCGTGACGATGATTTCGTCGAACGACAGTGCAAACGCCAGCATTCCTCCCGCCAGCAGTGCAGAGCTTAAATTCGGCAGCACGACGTAGCGGAAGGTTTGCCAGCCGTCGGCACCTAAATCCATCGACGCTTCGACCAGGCTCCACGAGGTGCGCCGGAAGCGAGCGATGACGTTGTTGAACACCACCACCACGCAGAAGGTCGCGTGGCCGGTAACGATGGTGAAAAAGCCCGGCTCGAGATTGATGGTTTTAAACGCCGTCAGTAGCGCCAGACCGGTGATGATCCCCGGAAGCGCAATCGGCAACAGAAGCAGCAGCGAGATGGCGTTTTTGCCGAAAAACTCGCTGCGCCAGAGTGCCGCCGCCGCCAACGTCCCCAGCACCAGCGCAATGGCCGTCGAGAGCGACGCGATTTGAAGTGACAACGTCACTGAATCGATAATATCGCTTCTTGATGCCGCCACGCTAAACCACTTCAGGGTCAGCCCTTTCGGGGGGAAGCTGAACGCCCCATCTTCCGTATTAAAAGCATAGATGGCGATAATCAGAAGTGGGAAGTGAAGGAAGATCACACCACCCCAGGCCGCCAGTTTCAGGAACACGTTCGCGCGTTCAGAGTGCATCGAACGCTCCCAGACGTTTCACGAACGCCAGATAGAGTGAGATAAGCACAATCGGCACTAAGGTAAACGCCGCCGCCATAGGCATGTTGCCGATCGCCCCCTGCTGCGCATAAACCATGTTGCCAATGAAATAACCCGGCGGGCCGACCAGCTGCGGCACGATAAAATCCCCCAGCGTTAGCGAGAAGGTAAAAATCGAACCGGCCGCAATGCCAGGAATGGCCAGCGGCAGCACCACGTAGCGGAAAGTCTGGCGCGGGCGCGCGCCCAGATCGGCTGACGCCTGTAACAGCGAGGGCGGCAGGCGTTCCAGCGCCGCCTGGACGGGCAGGATCATAAACGGCAACCAGATATAGACAAAGACGAGGAAGCGCCCCAGGCCGGACGTCGACAGCGTGTTACCGCCAATCGCTGGCAGCGTCAGCACTGACATCAGCAGCGGCTCCAGCCCCATATAACCGAGAAACCACTGCGCGACGCCATCTTTTGCCAGCAATAGCGTCCACGCGTAGGCCTTAACGATGTAGCTCGCCCACATCGGCAGCATCACCGCGATATAGAGAAAAGCTTTCCATTTTCCGCGCGTGTAGCGCGCCATGTACCACGCCATCGGAAAGGCCAGAATCGCGCTGGCAATCGTGACGGCAATGGCCATCAGCAAGGTGCGCAGGATGATGTCATAATTGGCAGGGTTGAAAAGTGCCAGTATGTTCGCAAAGGTCAGATCCGGCGTCACCGACATGGTGAAATCGTCGAAGGTGTAGAAACCTTGCCACAGCAGGGTCAGCAGCGAGCCGAGATAGACAATCCCGAACCACATCAGCGGCCCAAGCAGGAGCAGGAACAGCCCTAGCGACGGTTTGCGCCAGAGCAGCGTCGTGATCCGGCTGACCGGGCCACGGGAGGATGGTGCAGGAGAAACGCTCATGTCCATCTCACCTTTCCTCATGCAGCGGCACCATTGCCTCGCGCGACCAGGAGGCCAGCACCTGCTGGCCTGGGGCAACATCCACAGGGATATTCGCGCCGCTCAGATTGGCCTGGCTCACCAGCAGTTTTGCGCCATCGGCGAGACGCAGCTCAAACCGCGTTGCCGCGCCCTGATATTGCACCGCCTGTACCACGCCCTGTACCTGAACATCGCCGCTCTGATTGAGGCGAATATGTTCCGGTCGCAGCGAATAAATTCCCTCCATGCCGCAAACCTGTTTTGCCACGGCGGCATCAAACACGTTGGATGTGCCGACAAAGCTGGCGACGAACGGCGTGCGCGGGCGCATATAGAGCTCGCGCGGCGTATCGACCTGTTCAATTCGCCCGTTGTTAAACACGGCGACGCGATCGGACATCGACAGCGCTTCGCCCTGATCGTGGGTAACGAAAATAAAGGTGATCCCCAGCTCCTGCTGCAGTTTTTTCAGCTCGAACTGCATCTGCTCGCGCAGTTTCAGATCCAGCGCACCGAGCGGTTCGTCGAGCAAGAGCACACGCGGCTCATTGACCAGCGCGCGGGCGATAGCCACACGCTGGCGCTGCCCGCCGGAAAGCTGAGAGGGCTTACGCTTTTCCGCAAACCCTAATCCCACTTTTTCCAGCGCGTCACGCGCCTGCGCCTGGCGTTTCTTTTTATCGACGCCTTTCACCATCAGCCCGTAGGCAACGTTTTCAATGATCGACATATGCGGGAACAGGGCGTAATCCTGGAACACGGTGTTCACATCGCGCTCCCACGGCGGTAGCTCGCTCGCCTCTTTGCCGAAGATTTTGATCGCCCCGCCGCTCAACTGCTCGAACCCGGCAATCAGGCGCAGACAAGTAGTTTTGCCGGAGCCAGAAGGCCCCAGCATGGAGAAAAATTCGCCGTCGCGAATGCGTATGGTGACACCGTCCACCGCCCGTACGTCGCCGTACAGACGGGAGACGTCGTTAAACTCAACTGCGTACGTCATGGTCTGCTCCCGGGCGATTAACGGCCACCCATGATGGCGATGTAATCCTGCGTCCAGCGGCTGTACGGGACATATTTTCCGCCTTCTGCAATTGGGGTTTTCCAGAACATGATTTTGTCGAATTCGTTATAGCCGTTGGTTTCGCAACCTTTTTCGCCGAGCAGCGTGCTGGCTTTACAGCCCTCAGCCACCACCGGCAGAGAGCCAAACCACGCCGCCAGATCGCCCTGCAGTTTTGGTGTCAGCGACCAGTTCATCCACTTGTAGGCGCACATCGGATGTTTGGCTTCGGCGTGCAGCATGGTGGTGTCTGCCCAGCCGGTTACCCCCTCTTTCGGGAAGACAGTGGCGATGGGCTGGTTTTCCCCTTTCAGGGCGTTAGCCTGATAAGGCCATGCGCTCGATGCCACTACGCCTTCGTTTTTGAAGTCGCTCATCTGAACGGTGGTGTCGTGCCAGTAACGGTGAATCAGCGCGTGCTGGTCACGCAGCACTTTCAGTACGGCTGCGTATTGCGCCTCGGTGAGCTGGTACGGGTCAGTAATGCCGAGCTGCGGCTGCGTGGCTTTGACGAACAGCGCGGCATCCGCAATGTAGATCGGGCCATCGTAGGCCTGTACACGGCCTTTGTTGGTTTTGCCGTCCGGGAGATTTTGCTCTTTAAAGACCACCGCCCAGCTGTCCGGCGGTGTCGGGAAGGTTTTCGTGTTGTACATCAGCAGGTTCGGTCCCCACTGATACGGCGTGCCGTAGACTTTGCCGCCAACGTTGAACCATTCGCCTTTCACGATGCGCGAATCAAGGGTTTTCCAGTTGGGGATCAGATCCGGATTAATGGGCTGGACGCGTTTCCCCATAATCAAACGTAACGAGGCATCGCCGGAAGCGGTGACCAGGTCATAGCCCCCTTTTGCCATCAGGCTGACCATCTCATCGGAGGTGGCTGCCGTTTTGACGTTCACCGCACAGCCGGTCTCTTTTTCAAACTGTGTTACCCAGTCATAATTTTTATCCGTCTGGCCGCGTTCGATGTATCCCGGCCAGGCGATGATATCCAGCCTTCCCTCGCCTTTGCCGATCTCTTTCGGCGGCTCTGCGGCTTGCGCGGTCATGATGGTCATGCCGAGCGCGCACAGGCTGCTGCGGGCAAATTTTTTGCTCATTTGATTTACTCCTGTCGCAATGAAATTTGGCGGCAGCCGTGCCGTAAAAATATCTCCCTTAATAAACGTAGACTGCGCAAATGCGCCGCACCCTGCGGGCTTTGGAAATTTCATCAGGTTGTGACAGAGGGCGCATTCCCTGTTAAGTGGATTATAGACAAGGAGTTAGCGGCGAGCGGCGGTATGCAGATTTCCTATGACCGGCAGTCGGGAATAAACCCGGCACCGGTCACAGGATAAGCATTGTTTATTTATACGAGGATATTACGCGTGCGGTAAATAAGCCTTTTCGCTTATTTCAGCATGACGCTTATTAATTTCGCCAGCTGGATTACAGCCTGTTCTTCCCGCTCCCCCCACGCCCAGGAGGTATTAAAGCGAAAGAACGGTGTCCAGACGTCGGAAGTAGAAAACATTTTGCCCGGCGCGATGCTGATATGGTGCGCCAGCGCCTGCTCGCTGAGCAGCCCGGCGTCCAGCTGTGCAGGCAGTTCCAGCCACAAAAAATAGCCGCTGTCGTTGTGGTGAATTTTCACTTCCGCCGGCAGATGGCGCATTAACGATTGCCACGCCTGCTGCTTACGCTCGGCCAGCGTGCGGCGCAGGCGGCGAAGATGGGCGTCATAGCGTTTGGTGGCAAGATAATCCACCAGAGCAAGCTGCATCGGGGAGCTGGTCGAAAGCGTGCTCATCAATTGTAATTGCTGGATGCGGCGCGCATGTTTGCCCGCTGCGACCCAGCCGATACGAAAACCAGCGACCAGACATTTCGAGAAAGATGAGCAGTGCAAAGTCATATCCTGGCGGTCCCAGGCTTTTGCGGGCAGCGGTTTTTCGCGCCCAAAATAGAGCTCGCTGTAGACGTCATCTTCGATCAAGGTGACGTTATGTTTCGTCAGTAGCGCCACCAGATGGGCTTTTTTCTCGGCGCTGAGGGTAAAGCCCAAGGGATTTTGGCTGTTAGTCATTAGCCAGCAGGCTTTCACCGGATAGTCGTTCAGCGCCTGCTCGAGGGCGTTGAGGTCGATCCCTTCGCGCACGTCGGTGGCGATCGACAGCGCCTTGAGTTTTAACCTTTCCAGCGCCTGAAGTGCACCGTAGAAACAGGGGTTTTCGACAATCACCCAGTCACCGGGTTCGGTCACGGCCTGGAGACTCAGATTGAGGGCTTCCAGCGCACCGGCGGTGATCACAATCTCTTCCGGCGAAATATTCATCCCCTGCTGCGCGTAGCGGCGGGCGATGGCGTGGCGGAGATCGACGTTACCCGGCGGCAGGTTTTCAATCACGCTCATGGCGGTTGCGGTTTTGCTGACGTTGGCAAGGGAGCGGTTCAACTGCTGAAGCGGGAAAAGCCGAGGATCGGGGAATGCGGAGGCAAAGGGTAAAACAGAGGGGTCGCGGCTGGCCTGCAGGACATCAAAAATATAGGTATTGATATCGACCACTTCGTCGCGCATCACCTGCGCCGGTGGCGCAGGCTGCTGCTTTATCGGGCGTGGAGCAACGTAGTATCCCGACTGTGGGCGAGCAACGATTCGCCCCTGACTTTCCAGCGTTTGATAGGCATGACCGACAGTCATGAAACTCATGCCGCTGCTGGCAACTTGCTCACGCAACGACGGTAGTTTATCTCCCGGCAACCACACGCCAAGTTCGATTTGCGAAATGATTTGCTGCGCCAGGCGCTGGTATTTTTTCATCGTTCTCTCCTTGCTTCACACCATAGTATATCAGCAGGAGAAAATTGGCAGTTTTAATGAACTGTTATAGCTTATGCGGTGTTATGACGGACGATGACTGAGGTGTGCACGCTCAGATGGCGCGGACGTTGCCAGATGGTCAAAGGTCATCATGGACGATTTGCAGAAAATGCATTTCGCACCGTGTGGGTTTTTTTCAGACACATCAAAAACGGATGTGCGGTATTGCGAGCCATGACAGCATGGGCAGCGAAAATGGATATAAGAAACCATATGAATCTCCAGAACACGTAAATACGTGAATGACAAATTGGGCCTTTCAAGGCAATGATGGTCTGAGACAAAACTAATCGGAGTGTCAGAGTGTAAAGAGAAGACCCAAGAGGCTGCGGAGAGGCACAACGTGATGAGAAATGCTTTGAAACGACGTCAGATATTTTTTTGGGTATCAAACCGAGGAGCCATTAACGCATGAGTGAGAGAACAAAACAACCCCTTTAATGAAGAAAACTCATAAAAATAAAATTCTTATGCTCTGAACGTTTAACGGCCTTATCCGTTAGTCGTGCTTAACTGTTCACTATATCAGATGACTAAAGCCCATGGTTTTCGCAAACTGTTATACATAAATTTCAAATTTCTGCCTCTGATAGTTCGATTCCGCCCCCTATACCATAACACCACACCGATTGACATTGAGGCTGTGCATGTTTGGTTTAGATGCTTTTCATCTGGCGCGGATACAGTTTGCCTTTACCGTATCCTTCCACATTATTTTCCCGGCGATCACCATTGGTCTCGCCAGCTATCTGGCGGTGCTGGAAGGGCTTTGGCTCAAGACCAAAAACCCCGTCTGGCGCTCGCTGTACCATTTCTGGTCCAAAATTTTCGCCGTCAACTTTGGCATGGGCGTGGTGTCCGGGCTGGTGATGGCCTACCAGTTCGGGACCAACTGGAGCGGATTTTCGCAGTTCGCGGGGAGTATTACCGGCCCGCTGCTGACCTACGAAGTGCTGACCGCCTTCTTCCTCGAAGCCGGTTTCCTCGGGGTGATGCTGTTTGGCTGGAACAAAGTCGGGCCGGGGCTGCACTTCTTTTCCACCTGCATGGTGGCGCTGGGCACCATTATTTCGACCTTCTGGATCCTGGCGTCCAACAGCTGGATGCAGACCCCTCAGGGGTATGAGATCGTCAACGGCGTGGTGGTCCCGGTCGACTGGTTCGCGGTGGTGTTTAACCCCTCCTTCCCCTATCGCCTGTTCCATATGTCCATTGCGGCATTCCTGAGCAGCGCCCTGTTCGTGGGTGCATCTGCGGCCTGGCATCTTCTGCGCGGTAACAATACGCCCGCTATTCGTCACATGTTTTCCATGGCGCTGTGGATGACGCTGATTGTCGCGCCAATTCAGGCGATGGTCGGTGATATGCACGGCCTGAATACGTTAAAACATCAGCCCGCCAAAATTGCGGCGATTGAAGGTCACTGGGAAAACCCACCCGGTGAACCGACACCGTTGTTGTTGTTTGGCTGGCCAGATATGGAGCAAGAGCGCACCCGCTATGGGCTGGAAATCCCGGCGCTCGGCAGCCTGATTCTGACGCACAGCCTGGATAAACAGGTGCCAGCGCTGAAAGATTTCCCGAAAGAGGATCGCCCGAACTCGACCATCGTCTTCTGGTCATTCCGCATCATGGCGGGGCTGGGAATGCTGATGCTGCTGCTAGGCGTTGTCGCCGTCTGGCTGCGCTACAGGCAGCGCGTTTATACCTCGCGTCCTTTCCTGTGGTTCGCTCTGCTGATGGGACCGTCCGGTCTGATCGCCATCCTTGCCGGTTGGGTCACCACCGAAGTGGGTCGTCAGCCATGGGTCGTTTATGGTCTGCAACGCACGTCAGATGCGGTATCTGCCCATGGCGATCTGCATATGAGCGTAAGCCTGCTGGCCTTTATTGTCGTCTATACCTCGGTGTTCGGCGTTGGCTACAGCTACATGGTGCGGCTTATCAAAAAAGGTCCGCAGGAACACGAATCCTTCCCGACCGAAAACGATGGCCGTCCGGCTCGCCCGCTCTCTGCCGCCAGCACTGAATTCGTGATTAAGGAGAAACCATAATGGGCATCGATCTTTCCATTATCTGGTTTGTGATTATCGTATTCGCCACGCTGATGTATATCGTCATGGACGGCTTCGATTTAGGCATCGGCATTCTGTTTCCTACCACCCGCGACGCAGACGATCGCGACGTGATGGTTAACAGCGTCGCCCCGGTCTGGGACGGGAATGAAACCTGGCTGGTGCTCGGGGGGGCGGCGCTTTTCGGTGCGTTTCCGCTGGCTTACGCAGTGATTATTGATGCCCTGACCATCCCACTCACGTTGATGCTGATCGGCTTGATTTTCCGCGGCGTGGCCTTTGAATTTCGTTTTAAAGCGACGCCCGCACACCGGCCTTTCTGGGACAAAGCTTTTATTGGCGGCTCCATTCTTGCCACCTTCAGCCAGGGCGTGGTGGTTGGCGCGGTGATTAACGGTTTTTCGGTGACCGAGCGCGCCTACAGCGGCGGGCCATTTGACTGGTTTACGCTCTTTAATCTGTTCTGTGGCGTGGGTCTGACAGTGGCGTACGCCCTGCTCGGCGCGACCTGGCTGGTGATGAAAAGTGAAAATCCGCTTCAGGGGAAAATGCGCGGGGTATCTAAAAAGCTGCTGCTGACGCTGTTAGCGGTCATCGCGGTCATCAGCCTGTGGACGCCGCTGGCGCACCCGGCAATCGCCGAGCGCTGGTTTACCCTGCCCAATCTGTGGTTCCTGCTGCCGGTGCCTTTGCTGGTCCTCGCACTGAGCGGTTGGGCATGGAAAAAACTGAACGATAGCGACAGCCACAATGCACCGTTCGTTCTGACGCTGGGGCTGATTTTCCTCGGATTTAGCGGGCTTGGGATCAGCATCTGGCCGTACATTATTCCGCCGTCCATCACACTCTGGCAGGCCGCGGCCCCGCCACAAAGCCAGGGCTTTATGCTGGTCGGCGCCCTGCTGATCATCCCGATTATTCTGGTCTATACGTTCTGGAGCTACTACGTGTTTCGCGGAAAAGTGCAACATGGGGAGGGGTATCACTGATGCAACAGCCGGTCTGGAAACGCCTGATGTGGTTAGTCATTATTTGGGGAGGCAGCGTGCTGGCACTGGCTGCTGTGGGGATGTTCTTCCGCATCCTGATGACTGCCGCAGGCTTTAAATCGCACTAACGTTTTGATAGCCGGGTGGATATCCCTGCCCGGCTTTCGGCACTTTCAGATAAACACCCATGACAAACGGGAGGGTATCGTTAAAGATATTCACATATATTTATCGGATTTATAGTTTGAGAAGCAATATGAAAAAGCTCGTGGCGTTAAGCCTGGTGACCCTGGCGCTGGCAGGTTGTGTTAATCCCGGAAAGGCGTCTGTTCAGGCAGACCAACTCGAAGGGCACCGTTTTGTGCTGGAGAGCGTAAACGGCGCGGCGGTCAAACCCACCGCGGTGCCACCGGAAATGCGCTTTGGCGAGAAAATGGCTGTTTCCGGCGTGATGTGTAACCGCTTTAGCGGCGAAGGCAAATTATCGGAAGGCGAGCTGAAGGTCAAAGCCATGGCGATGACGCGCAAACTCTGCACCGATCAGCAGCTTAACGAGCTGGATGCGACGATAGGCAATATGCTGCGCAAAGGCGCGCAGGTCGATCTGACGGAAAATCAGTTGACGCTGGCGACAGCAGATAAAACGCTGATGTTTAAACGCGCAGACTAATCAGTAGTTACCGCATGACCCTACGGCAAGCGACTGCTCACTGCAGCGTTTGCCATTAGGCAACGCACACATCCCGACAGCTGAGCCATCAAGCTGGCGAGCGACAGACAACGATCCGCCCACCATTGCGCAACTGGCCTGCCCGGAGCTGGACATTGCCGCTTTCATTCCCGGTGAAACATGTGCCGCCGTCGCCTGCTGAACCGGTTCATTGCTGCACGCAGACAACAGTAACGCCGCACACCCTACCCAAAACGCTGAACGCATTCTCTTTTCCCCATACAAATTGCGAAACCTAAGCATAATAGGCACCCTGCGCCGCCCCGTCGAGAGCGGAACTGCGTATTTATGCACCTGAGAAACAAATTCTTGCGATTTTTTTGCCAGAAACTTGATCTACACATTGATGCGAAGAATAGCCAGGACACAAAAGCGAAAATCGGAAAGCCTGACCTTTGCTAAAATAGGGATATAACTATCAGGACTCGTCGACGTTTCACGGGTCCCTCTTTTTTGCGCAATGTAAGGGTGTCACATGATCACTATTGACGGTAATGGCGCGGCCGCGTCCGTCGCGTTCCGCACCAGCGAAGTTATCGCCATCTACCCCATTACACCAAGTTCGACCATGGCGGAACAGGCTGATGCCTGGGCGGGCAACGGGCTAAAAAACGTCTGGGGCGATGTTCCCCGGGTCGTCGAGATGCAGTCGGAAGCCGGTGCTATCGGCGCGGTTCACGGCGCACTGCAAACAGGTGCCCTCTCGACGTCGTTCACCTCATCGCAGGGTCTGCTGCTGATGATCCCCACGCTGTATAAGCTCGCCGGGCAGTTAACGCCGTTCGTGTTGCATGTGGCAGCGCGTACCGTTGCCACCCATGCTCTGTCGATTTTCGGTGACCACTCGGATGTGATGGCGGTCCGTCAGACGGGCTGCGCAATGCTGTGTGCCAGTAATGTGCAGGAAGCCCAGGACTTCGCGCTGATTTCCCACATCGTGACGCTAAAAAGCCGGGTGCCGTTTATTCATTTCTTCGATGGTTTCCGCACTTCTCACGAAATCAATAAAATCGTCCCGTTGTCGGACAACACGATTCTGGAGCTGATGCCGCAGGACGAGATCGATGCCCACCGCGCACGCGCGCTGAATCCGGAGCATCCGGTTATTCGCGGCACTTCCGCAAACCCCGACACCTATTTCCAGTCCCGTGAAGCCACCAACCCCTGGTACAACGCGGTTTATGATCACGTTGAGCAGGCGATGAGTGATTTCTCGGCGGCCACCGGGCGTGAATATAAGCCGTTTGAATACTATGGCCACCCGCAGGCCGAGCGCGTTATCGTGCTGATGGGCTCTGCGATTGGCACCTGTGAAGAGGTCGTCGACGAGCTGCTTTCTCGCGGCGAAAAGGTTGGCGTGCTGAAAGTGCGTCTGTACCGTCCCTTCTCTGCGAAGCATCTGTTGTCCGTGTTGCCGGAAAGCGTCCGTTCCGTTGCGGTACTCGATCGCACCAAAGAGCCGGGCGCGCACGCAGAACCCCTCTATCTGGATGTGATGACGGCCCTGGCCGAAGCCTTCAACAGCGGTGAGCGCGAAACGCTGCCGCGCGTCATCGGCGGACGCTATGGTTTGTCGTCGAAAGAGTTCGGGCCTGACTGCGTGCTGGCAGTCTTTAATGAGCTGAGCGCCGCAAAACCGAAACCGCGCTTTACGGTCGGTATTTATGACGATGTGACTAACCTGTCGCTGCTGCTGCCAGAAAACACCCTGCCGTCGACGTCGAAGCTGGAAGCGCTGTTTTACGGTCTGGGCAGTGACGGTAGCGTCTCTGCCACCAAAAACAATATCAAAATCATCGGTAACTCCACGCCGTGGTATGCCCAGGGTTATTTTGTTTATGACTCCAAAAAGGCGGGCGGCCTGACCGTCTCGCACCTGCGCGTCAGCGAAAAACCGATTCGTTCCGCCTATCTGGTTGAGCAGGCCGATTTTGTTGGCTGTCACCAGCTGCAGTTTATCGACAAATATCAGATGGCCGAACGCCTGAAACCGGGCGGAATTTTCCTGATTAACACGCCGTACAATGCTGACGAAGTGTGGTCGCGACTGCCGCAGGAAGTGCAGGCGGTGCTGAATCAGAAACAAGCCCGTCTGTTTACCGTCAACGCGGCGAAAATTGCCCGTGAATGCGGCCTGGCGGCACGCATTAACACCGTCATGCAGATGGCCTTCTTCCACCTGACGGATATTCTGCCGGGCGACAGCGCGCTGACCGCGTTGCAGGGTGCCATTGCCAAAAGCTACAGCAGCAAAGGGCAGGATCTGGTGGAGCGAAACTGGCAAGCGCTGGCTCTGGCCCGTGAATCTATTTCTGAGATCCCGCTTCAGCCGGTGAATACCGCCAGTGCAAACCGGCCACCAGTGGTGTCTGACGCCGCGCCTGATTTTGTTAAAACCGTAACCGCCGCGATGCTGGCGGGTCTAGGCGATGCCCTGCCCGTCTCCGCCCTGCCGCCGGACGGCACCTGGCCGGTGGGCACCACCCGCTGGGAAAAACGCAACATCGCCGAAGAGATCCCGATCTGGAAGGAAGATCTCTGTACGCAGTGCAACCATTGCGTTGCGGCCTGTCCACACTCGGCCATCCGCGCGAAAGTGGTTTCTCCAGAAGAGATGGAAAATGCCCCTGCCAGCCTGCACTCGCTGGATGTGAAATCCCGCGATATGCGTGGGCAGAAGTACGTGCTGCAGGTCGCGCCGGAAGACTGCACAGGCTGTAATCTGTGCGTGGAAGTATGCCCGGCGAAAGATCGCCAAAATCCGGAAATCAAAGCCATCAATATGATGTCGCGCCTGGAGCACGTCGAAGAAGAGAAAGTGAATTACGACTTCTTCCTCGGCCTGCCGGAAATCGATCGCAGCAAGCTCGAACGTATCGATATCCGTACCTCCCAGCTGATTACGCCGCTGTTTGAATACTCGGGCGCCTGCTCCGGCTGCGGTGAAACGCCCTACATCAAGCTGCTCACCCAGCTGTACGGCGACCGCATGCTGATCGCGAACGCCACCGGTTGTTCGTCTATCTACGGCGGTAACCTGCCTTCTACGCCGTATACTACCGATGCCAATGGCCGAGGCCCGGCATGGGCAAACTCTCTGTTTGAAGATAACGCCGAGTTCGGACTGGGCTTCCGTCTAACGGTCGATCAGCACCGCGCCCGCGTGATGCGTCTGCTGGAACAGTTTGCCGATAAGCTTCCTGCTGAATTAAATGCAGCGCTGCACAGCGACGCCACACCAGAGGTGCGTCGCGAGCAGGTGGCAGAACTGCGTCAGCATCTTCAGGGCGTGGAAGGCGCACAGCAGCTGTTAACCGACGCCGACGCGCTGGTCGAGAAATCGATCTGGCTGATTGGTGGTGATGGCTGGGCGTACGACATTGGTTTCGGCGGGCTGGATCATGTTCTTAGCCTGACGGAAAACGTGAACATTCTGGTGCTCGATACTCAGTGTTATTCCAATACCGGCGGTCAGGCGTCTAAAGCCACCCCGCTGGGGGCCGTCACCAAGTTTGGTGAGCACGGTAAACGCAAAGCGCGTAAAGACCTGGGCGTCAGCATGATGATGTACGGTCATGTGTATGTCGCACAGATTTCGCTTGGCGCGCAGCTCAACCAGACGGTGAAAGCGATACAGGAAGCGGAAGCCTATCCAGGGCCGTCGCTGATCATCGCTTACAGCCCTTGCGAAGAGCACGGTTACGATCTGGCACTCAGCCACGATCAGATGCGCCAGCTGACGGCGACCGGGTTCTGGCCACTCTATCGCTTCGACCCACGTCGTGCCGATGAAGGGAAACTGCCGCTGGCGCTGGACTCACGTCCTCCGTCTGATGCGTTGGCAGAAACGTTGATGCAGGAGCAACGCTTCCGTCGTCTCAATGCCCAGCAGCCAGAAGTGGCCGAGCAATTGTGGAAGGACGCGGCGGCGGATCTGCAAAAACGCTATGACTTCCTGGCGCAGATGGCAGGAAAAGGCGAGAAATCGACCAGCGAGTGATAAAAAAAAGCCCGGAGCATCAGCTCCGGGCATATCCTGTCAATTCTGGATGATAGCTCAGTAAAACACTCTCAGTGCATTAACGGATGAAGAATCATAAAGGCATATAACGGTTTAAAGTTTACCGTCAACTAACAGGAAAGAATAATTTTTAATTTATATAGTTCAATGAATTACATTCACTGTAATTATTTTTCCACCCCGTGTTACGCGTCACCCACTTGCACGCTCGCCCCTGCTGTTAGATGATAAATCTCCTGTTTTATGCTGTATGGGACAAATCATCATGGTCCATCATCCTGTAAGGTCTTCACGTATCGCCTCCATTGGCTATGATGAACGCAGCGCCACGCTGGAAATCCGCTTTCTCGATCGTCGGACGCTGCGGTATCAGCAGGTTCCGGTACGCGTCTATAACGATTTTTTGCAGGTCGTGTCAAAAGGTCGCTTTTATGATGGCGTCGTAAAGGGGAAGTTTAAGGAAATCACCGTATACTGAGCCTTATCCCTATCCACGTGAAAGGATTTCTTCCGTGCTTACCCGCTTATCATTGGCTGCTCTGATTTTGCTAACCTGTCTGTGGATGGCATTAATTTTTGATTTCGGCGATATCGTGCGTCATCTCAGTGAATTACTGCAGGCACTGGATGCGGATTAACACGCCTTTTATTGTTAGTTTTAATAGATATCAGACATTGGCTGTCTCTTTCTCCGCTTAGGCTAAAATTGAATGTGTATGCGCAAATTCAATTGAACACTGGCCTTCTCGATAATCAGGAGATCAAATGACTGACTTAAACGAACGCGTTGAAACCCTTGAGCAGACAATTAATGAGCTACAAATAGACCTTCACGCATCAAAGATTGCCATCACTGTTTTATCCTCGGTAATTAATAACATGAGTGGCAATCCTGGCCTTCTTTCAAGTTCATACGAGGAGGAAAAAAGCTCGGCACCACTGGTCAAGTTCAACCATCCCGAGCAGGAAGGATATGAAGATAAGGTGACGGAGAGAGTTTTAGCACTGCTGGCAAAATCAGGCCAGGTGGGGTAAGCAACGCTGCCCGGCTTGATGAGACTTGCGGGGATAACGCCGTCATTATGCTTCTGCTCATGGTGATGGCCTTAAAACACATGCCCGTGATCCAGCAATTTGATGTGAGTTCAGCGCTTACGTTTTATTTATCACTGTCGATAGCCTCTGAGTGATTGTTAATTCAGCCTTTATTATCCCGGTAGAGATTGTCATTTCATCCAAGGTATTTCCCCCTCAAACGTTAGCATATAATATATTTAACATTCTCCTGTTTTTGAATTTACGCCTCCGCCAGGAAGTTTCTCATTTTATTGCTAATTCCTTTCTATGCGCCCCCTACCCTAAATATCAGCTACCCTTAAAGACTGCGTGAATGATGCGCATCACTTTTTCACAAGTCGAATTGTGAGAGGAGTATTTAATGACAATCAAGACTCTCGAAGATTTATTCATTCATGACCTTTCTGATATTTACAGCGCAGAAAAACAAATCACCCGCGCGTTACCTAAAATGGCGCGGGCGGCGACAGATCCCAAACTGATTGCTGCATTTAATCAGCACCTTGAAGAAACCCGCGGCCAGATTGAACGGCTAGATCAGTTGGTAGAAAGCACAGAAGGTGTTCGAATCAAGCGCATGAAATGCCATGCCCTTGAAGGGCTGGCAGAAGAAGCGCAGGAAATCATCGACTCCGTCGAAGCGGGGCCGGTCCGCGATGCGGGTCTGATTGGCGCCGCCCAAAAAGTGGAACACTATGAAATCGCCACTTACGGCACACTGCATGCTCTTGCTAAAAAGCTGGGATACAAAGATGCGGCAAGGCTGCTGGAAGAAACCCTCAAGGAAGAGAAAGCCACTGACGAAAAATTGACGGTGATTGCTGATCAGCAGCCCTAAATTCGTTTGTTGGTAAATAATCGGCCTGCCGCTGTGCGTTAAGCACGCCTGCAGGCCTTTTTTTGGCCTGAGGTTTGGTATGGTCTGGTACTCAGAAACCCCACTCCTCACGGGCCGTATCGGAGCGCGATGCGCTTCTGCTGCAAAACGTGCTGGCATTCGTCGCCGCAATCCGTACCATACACGGCACACTTTCGCATGCTGGTTGCTATCAGCAGGCGCTAACCCGTCTTCTATTGCCAATCAGATGGGGCACGAAAATGCGCAGAGGGTGTATGAAATCTATGCTTCATGGATAGAAGTAGTGAACAGCGAGCAGGTCGAAATGCGCCTCATGACGCTGGCGCGTTAAAATGGTTTTGTCCCACTGGTGCCCCATTTGATATTTGAGTAAAGTATAAATGCAAGATAATCAATCAGTTAATAAGAAAGAACAATACAACCTGAATAAACTGCAAAAGCGCCTGCGCCGCAACGTCGGTGAAGCCATTGCAGACTTCAACATGATTGAAGAAGGCGACCGCATTATGGTCTGCCTGTCAGGCGGTAAAGACAGCTACACGATGCTGGAGATCCTTCGCAATCTGCAGCAAAGCGCACCGGTGAACTTTTCCCTGGTGGCGGTCAATCTTGATCAGAAACAGCCTGGCTTCCCGGAGCACATCCTGCCGGAATACCTTGAGCAACAGGGCGTCGAATATAAGATTGTCGAAGAGAATACCTACGGCATCGTCAAAGAAAAGATCCCGGAAGGGAAAACCACCTGCTCCCTGTGTTCGCGTCTGCGCCGCGGTATTCTGTATCGCACCGCCACCGAGCTGGGCGCGACGAAAATCGCTCTCGGCCATCACCGCGACGATATCCTGCAGACCCTGTTCCTGAACATGTTCTACGGCGGCAAAATGAAAGGGATGCCGCCGAAGCTGATGAGCGACGACGGAAAACACATCGTTATTCGCCCGCTGGCCTACTGTCGTGAAAAAGATATCGAACGTTTTGCGCAGGCGCGCGAATACCCAATCATCCCTTGTAACCTGTGCGGCTCGCAGCCGAACCTGCAGCGTCAGGTAATTGGCGATATGCTGCGCGACTGGGATAAACGTTATCCGGGCCGCATTGAGACCATGTTCAGCGCGATGCAAAACGTTGTGCCTTCTCACCTGTGTGATACTGAACTGTTCGATTTCAAAGGCATTAAGCACGGTGCGGAAGTGGTGAACGGTGGCGATCTGGCGTTCGACCGCGAAGAGATCCCGATGCAGCCTGCGGGCTGGCAGCCGGAAGAAGATGAGTCTCAGTTGGATGAAATGCGACTGAACGTTCTGGAAGTGAAGTAATACTCTGGCGTCTCAGAGACTCTCTGAGACGCTTTTCTTTGTGGCTTATTTGAGCAAACGCACCTTACAGGTTTTGCCTTTAATCTTCCCGCCCTGCAGCTGTTTCCACGCTTTGTTCGCCACTTTCTGACGCACCGCTACATAGACGTGTGCCGGATGCACCACAATTTTGCCGATATCCGCACCCTCAAGTCCGATATCCCCGGTCAGTGCGCCTAATACATCCCCAGGACGCATTTTGGCTTTTTTGCCGCCGTCGATGCACAGAGTCGCCATTTCAGCGGCCAGTGGCGTGATACTGACACTGCCCAAAGCGGGCATCCAGTTGAGTTTCAGCTGCAGCATTTCAGACAGAATGTTGGCGCGCTGTGCCTCTTCCGGGGCGCACAGGCTGATCGCCAGACCGCTGTTGCCCGCTCGCGCTGTACGACCAATACGGTGAACGTGGACTTCCGGGTCCCACGCCAGCTCGTAGTTAACCACCAGCTCCAGGGATTTGATGTCCAGGCCGCGCGCTGCCACGTCCGTTGCCACCAGCACGCGTGCGCTGCCGTTGGCGAAACGCACCAGCGTCTGATCGCGGTCGCGCTGTTCCAGATCGCCATGCAGGGCGAGCGCACTCTGCCCCGCCTCGTCAAGCGCGTCACAGACGGCCTGGCAATCTTTCTTCGTATTACAGAACACCACGCAGGAGGCCGGCTGATGTTTGCTCAGCAGCTTTTGCAGCAGCGGAATTTTGCCGTTTTGCGAGGTTTCGTAGAACTGCTGTTCGATGGACGGCAGCGCATCCACCGCGTCGATTTCAATGGTAGCCGGGTTGTTCTGCACCCGTCCGCTGATTGCCGCAATCGCTTCTGGCCAGGTTGCGGAAAACAGCAGTGTCTGGCGCGTCGCAGGCGCGAAACGAATCACTTCATTGATGGCATCGGTAAAGCCCATATCCAGCATGCGATCCGCTTCATCCATCACCAGCGTTTGCAGGGCATCCAGCGAAACGGTGCCTTTTTGCAGGTGATCGAGCAGACGGCCAGGCGTGGCGACAATAATGTGCGGCGGATGCTGCAGCGAGTCGCGCTGCGCACCAAACGGCTGGCCGCCGCAGAGGGTCAGAATTTTGGTGTTAGGCAGGAAGCGCGCCAGACGACGTAACTCCCCTGCCACCTGATCCGCCAGCTCGCGCGTCGGACAGAGCACCAGGGACTGCGTCTGGAACAGGCCCGCATCAATCTGCTGGAGCAATCCCAGGCCAAAGGCGGCCGTTTTTCCACTGCCGGTTTTAGCCTGCACGCGAACGTCTCGTCCTTCCAGAATCGCCGGAAGCGCGGCAGCTTGTACAGGGGTCATCGAGAGATATCCCAACTCGGTAAGATTGTCGAGTTGGGCGGCAGGCAGAACGTTCAGCGTAGAAAAAGCGGTCACAATGTACTCTCAAGGTAAAAAAATCACAGTCAGTTGGCGCGTATCCTCGCAGATCTGCGCTACCGATGCGACAATTTAATCGGTTCTTCATCCGGCGGCGGGTCGGGCATTGGCTGCGGTCGGGGGATCGGATCGGGGACAGGCACCGGATCGATGGGTATCGAGTCAGGTACCGACAGTTGCGTGTAAAGCAGTGAAAGCAGATAGCTCATGTTTCCCTCCAGTTTATCGGGGTGACCCTTTTAGGGTAGACGCTGAGATTCTGGAGGCAAAAAAAAGCCGACTAATTTAGTCGGCGTCGTACGAATCAATATGTGCTATGCAGTAATTCAAAAAAGGAAGTAAGACAATATGGAGCGCAACGCCCATCGCTTGACGTTGCATTCACCTGCGGGAGTAATACTGCACCGAACGGGGTAGCCGTTTATTGACTTCGCTCAAACAAAAACGCGTTTTGAAGCCAGAAAACGCCTGAAAATGTGTAAATTTACAGCCATTTACTGCGATGCAACCACCACGCAACACCACCAATCAAAACAACTAACATGATGCAAAAAGCGGAAAAGCCGAACCGGTACGCCCCGCCTGGTATGCCCCCGAGATTCACACCAAATAGCCCGGTCAAAAACGTGCTGGGTAAAAAGACCATCGCCATTAACGACATGGTGTACGTCCGGCGCGAAAGTGACTCCTGCATCACCGTTGCGATTTCATCGGTCATTACCGCCGTTCGCGCAATACAGGAGTCGATCTCATCCAGCCCGCGCCCGAGCCGATCGGCGATATCCTGCATGCGACGTCGCTGATCGTCGTTCATCCACGGCAGACGTTCGCTGGCGAGCCGCGCGTAGACATCACGCTGCGGGGTCATGTAGCGACGCATCACAATGAGCTGTTTACGCAGCAGAGCAAGATAACCGCGCGGCGGAATTTGCTGATCGAGCAGGTTATCTTCGAGATCGATAATTTTATCGTGCAGCTCTTCGATAAATTCACTGGCGTGATCCGTCAGCGCATCGCAGGCATCGACCAGCCACGCACCGCAGTCGACCGGCCCGGTCCCCTCTTTCAGATCGTTGACCACATCATCCAGCGCCAGCACTTTGCGCTGCCGGGTGGAGACAATCAGACGTTCATCCATATAAAGACGCATGGCGACCAGCTGATCCGGGCGCTCGTCGGTGCTGCCATTGATGCAGCGCAGCGTAATCAGCGTGCCCTCCCCGAGACGGCTGACGCGCGGTCGCAGGCTCTCCCCGGCCAGCGCGTCGCGCACGCTGTTTGGTAGCAGCGGCGTCGATGACAGCCACTGCGCACTGTCCGGATGGGTGTAGTTCAGATGCAACCAGCAGGGGTGCTCGCTGTCTATAATATCGTCATCTTCAAGGGGTCGCGCCCCGCCTTTACCGTCCAGCAGCCACGCAAATACCGCATCCGGAACATTAACGTCCGATCCCTTAATGCCTTCCACAGTGACTCCCCCTTTTTGTCATGAACATCGTCAGTCTAGCCTTCCCGAAAGGTTATTCAACATCTACCGACAGCATAGCGCTGAATTTGCTCATGAATTAACCCTTATCCTACTCTAACCACTGGACAGAAAGATGCAAAACAGTAGAGTTACAGAAATGCTGCCATTTTGTTTTTAAATGTATCTTTTACGAGTGTGACGATGAAAAAGCCCTGTGCGGCCTTCGATGTTCGTCTTGCAGAAATGCGGACCATTGCCATTAAAACCAGTGTGACATGGTTCCTGTGGGTAAATATGTTGTTCTCCTCTTTCATCCTGGGGCGTAACTATTTCTCCGCCTTCGAGTCAGAGGTCCTTTTCCACCACCCCGCGGCAGTGCTGGAAACCATGATGGTGGCCGACCTGACCCTCTCCGCCGCCGTGTTATTCATCATGCGGATGGCCCCCCTGCAAAGCGCACAGTGGCTCGGTACGTTAGCAAAGTGGACCGTGGTGGCCCTCAGTCTGTGCTGGGCGGGCTGTTTCTTTGTCCTGATCGTCAGCAACGATCTGCGCATCATCTTCCCTTCTGCCGCATTACTGCTGTTTACCGCGCTGATCTCACTCTACTTTGATCCCAAAGTCCTGCTGAGCTTTATTCTGCCGGTCTGGCTGACGATACTGATTACCTCACTTTTTTACCGCAACGGCCTCACGGTCATGAATGGATTGCAGTGGATTTTGCTGGCGGGACTGATTGAATCAGGCCGACGTATTCTCAACAGCTGGTTTCTGCTCGCCCTGCGCCGCGAGCAGGAAAATTCGGATTTGATTCAACGCCTGGGCCTGCTGGCCAACAACGACCCGCTGACCGGGATTGCGAACCGTCGGTCATTTGAAGCGCAGATGGATCAGGCCATCCTGCGCCATCAGCAGGATGGAAACAGCTTTGGGCTGATCATGCTCGATGTCGATCACTTTAAACTTTACAACGATTATTACGGGCATCAAAAAGGCGACCTGTGCCTGATGGCCATCGCCAGGGCGCTGGAATCCGCCGCGCTGACCTCAAGCGGCATTGTCGGGCGTTTTGGTGGTGAGGAGTTTGTTTTGCTGCTGCCCGATGCGGACTCGCAGGCGTTACAGTCGGCTGCACAGAATATTGCGGCGGTGCTTCAGGCGCAGAATATTCCTCACGCGGGTTCTCCCGTGAGCGACCGCGTGACGGTGAGCCAGGGGCTGGCGTTATGGAAACCCGGCGTGACCGCACGGGAACTGATAGCGAGGGCGGACAAAGCGCTGTATCAGGCGAAACAGGCAGGACGTAACCGCTACAAAGTATAAAGCCTGGCGAACCAGGCTTTTCCAGTCAATCAGTCAGTATGAGTGTTCTGCGTGGCGGGGAAAGGCGCTGTGCTCCTGGCGCACACTCTCCTGCCAGTCAGGTTGCGAGCCGCCCTCCAGCCTGAAATTCCGGGTGCGCGTCTGAAGCTCAATCACCTGGTTTTTCAGCACATCGGAGGAGCCTGACAGTTCATCCACCATCGCCACGTTACTTTGCGTCACACGCTCCAGCTCAGACAGCGCCTGCGTGATTTGCGAAATCCCTTTTTCCTGTTCAGAGGTACTCGCCGAAATCTCATCCATCAGTTTGCTGACATGCCCGGAACCGTTGACGATTTCGTGCATATTTTTCTCGGCTTCCGCGACCACCGTCACGCCCTGCGTCACGTTATTGCTCGTCACGTCGATCAGCGACTTAATGCTTTTCGCCGCCTCTGCACTGCGATGGGCAAGATTACGCACTTCACCGGCGACCACGGAGAAACCTTTGCCGTGATCGCCAGCCCTTGCCGCCTCGACCGCCGCGTTCAGCGCCAGAATATTGGTCTGGAACGCGATGCCGTCGATCAGAGAGATGATCTCGGTCATTTGCTGCGCGCATTCCGTAATCGACTGCATATTATTTGCCACCTGCCCCATCAGCTCGCCCCCTTTGCGCGCCTGCACCGTCGCGTGGTTCGCACGCTCGCTGGCAAGACGGGTGTTATCGGCGTTGTTACGGGTGCTGGCCGCCATCTGCTCCATGCTGGCAGCGGTCTGAATAAGCGAAGCGGATTGCTGCTCTGTCTTCACCGACAATTCCGCGCTGCGTGAGGAGAGTTGTTCTGAGAGGGTCATCGCGGATTGCGACGAGGCGCGTATTTCCCGCACCAGCGTGGCGATGTTACTGGATAAGCTATTGATCCCCGGAATTAAACGCCCCGCACAGTTGTTGCCAAACTCGGGGATAGAAACGGCAAGATTGCCTGAGGTGACCTCTTCGATACTTTTTTTCACGGTGTTGATCGGCGTCACAAGATATTTTGTCATGTAGGACCACAGCAACATGACCGCAAGCACATTAATAATATTTACTGCGATAAAAAGCGTTGTACTTTCCGATAAAGTCCAAACTAGACCATCAATGATTAAAAGCACGACTAGCAGAAAATATATAATAAAGGTTCTTACGCTAATATTTCTAAGCATAATTGATCCCATACAACAAGTCGGAGGAGGTATATTGGTTATAGCATTCGCATTTTCTTTTTCCACCACATTTTAAGTGGCATTTATTATTCACCTCCGGATGCCGTAAATTTACCTTAAGTCAGTACACAGAATCAGCTTAACCTCAACCATGAGCGCTTTATTCTTTTCACCCCTATTTTCTTTGTGACAACAATAGTTAGCAAACAGATGATTAAATATTAACGCAAAGTTTATTAAGAGCGAATGCTACTGCTGATTAAAATCATGTAGCGCTACTTAAGTCATTAATGAGAGAATATATCTTCGATGCGTTCCTGCACGTAGAAATAACGCGTTTGTTGTTGATTTTTGATAAGCAACTAATCTTGGAATTAGTTAGAGTAAGCCTCGGCGGTGATGAGTCACGCACCGGATGAACTCAATAACGACTTTTTAGCGTGGGATTGCATAATGCTCGATGTGTCCTGGGACCCCGTTCTCATTGCCATCTCATTCCTGGTGGCGTTTATCGCTTCATTTGTGGCGCTCGACAGCGCCGGCAAAATATCGGGTGCCAGCCGCAAAGCCGCTCTCTGGTGGCGCATGGCCGGGGGCGTCACGCTGGGGATAGGTATCTGGTCAATGCATTTCATCGGTATGCTATCGATGAAAATGCCGATCGACATGAGTTATCACGTCTGGCTTACCGTCGGCTCACTGGGCATCGCCATTGTCGCGGCCACCAGCGCCATTAATATTGCCGTTCCGGGTGATTCTCTCTCCTTTTTTCGCTGGTTGTTTTCCACGCTGATCCTTAGCGCAGGCGTCGTGGCCATGCACTACACCGGGATGGCGGCGCTGATGCTAAGTGATGACATTCGCTGGAACATGACCCTCGTGACGATCTCTGTCGCAATCGCCATTGTCGCCTCGGGTGCCGCTCTCTGGCTTGCCTTTCACCTGCGCCGGCGGCACAAAGGCGTGTTTATCAACCGCGTCGCCGCGGCCGTGGTGATGGGCGTTGCCATTTGCGCGATGCATTACACGGGAATGAGCGCAGCCAATTTTCAGCACGCCGCGCACATGATGCCGGGCGGAGTGAGCGAGTTAGGGCTGTCAATTTGGGTCTCCACCACCACGCTCGTGCTATTGGGTATCATGCTGATTATCTCGCTGGTGGACTCCCATTTTCGCACTCATCGCCTGACGGAAAACCTGCGCCAGCTCAACACCCAGCTGGAGCGTAAAGCACGCTTTGACGCTCTTACCGGGCTAGCCAACCGCACGCAGATGGATCTCAGCCTGCAGGATTGCCTGCACGGCTCACTGCTGAATAAAAAACAGTTTGCGGTAATGTTTCTGGATATCGACCATTTCAAACTAGTGAACGACGCCTGGGGGCATCAGGTTGGCGATGAACTGCTGGTAAGCGTCGCGCAGCGCATTACCGCCCGGCTGACGCCGGGAATGAGTCTCGCCAGGCTCGGCGGCGATGAGTTTATCCTGCTGCTGCCCGACTGCGATGACGAGAAAATTACCGAACTCTCCACGACCCTGCTCGACGATATTCGCCGCCCTTTCGCCATTGGCGGCCACGCGCTGAATATCACCTTAAGCCTTGGCGTGAGCCTTTATCCTCAGCACGGTGAAACCCTCCACGAACTGAAATTTAAAGCCGATGCCGCGATGCATCACATTAAGCAGGAGGGGCGCAACGGCTGGGCGATTTATCGCCCGGAGATGTCGAAAAGCATCTCAGCAGAGCCGTCTTTCCTGCAGGATCTCACCCAGGCGCTGGAGCGCGAGCAGTTTGAGCTTTGGTATCAGCCCACCTACCACGCCGCAGTGAATGAGATTCACGGCTTTGAAGCCTTGTTGCGCTGGCACCATCCTGAACAGGGTGTGCTGCTGCCGAACGTATTCCTGCCATCGCTGGAAAAAACAGGATTAATCATTCCGGTGGGGGTGTGGGCCATTGATCAGGCCTGCAGACAACTGCGCTTCTGGACGGAACAGGGATTCAGCCAGTGGACGCTGTCGTTTAATTTGTCCCCTATTCAGTTTGAGCAACAGGATATATTCGAGGTGATTTCCGGCACCATGCAGAAATACAATCTCGAACCTTCACGACTGATCCTCGAAGTCACCGAAAGCACGGCCCTGAAAAACCTGGAACGCAGCATTGAATTATTAGATATGTTTAACCACGCCGGTTTTACCGTTTCCATCGACGACTTTGGCACCGGATACTCTAACCTGCTGATGCTGAATGTGCTTCCGGCTAAAGAGCTTAAAATAGATAAAAGTTTTATTGATAGCATGCGGGAAAACGATAAAAGCAAAAAGATTGTCGAAACCATTATCCACGTTGCCCGGACCATGGATATGGTGGTGGTCGCCGAAGGTATTGAAACCCAACAACAGCAGCAAATGCTGGCAAATCTGGGATGTGATTATCTGCAGGGCTATTATTTTTCCCGCCCGCTTCCTGCAGAACAGGTGCCGTGGCTGGTATTACAGAATAAATCTGACAAACAAATTATTCCAATTGGTAAAAATCAAATAGAACCCCCACTTCATTCACAAAAAAATCATGCCTGATGTGATGAAGTGGAGTATGTTTTGAAATATGCCCACGTGTGTATAACCGTGATACCGCAAATTTCATGAGCGTTGGCTGCCGATGACTGGGAAGACTCTATGTTGCCACACAGCTTTGATGCGCTGAATTTCGTCAAAACACCGGTTTGGTTAGTCTCACCCGTCTCTGAGCAGGTTATTTTCGCCAATAGTGCGGCGAGCGACATGATGCGTAATAAAACGCTGAATGACATGCGTCAGGGCGCTTATTCCGCCAGTGCACAGCAGCAGCTGGCAATGTACGTTCCTGATCTCAAATCCGAGCTGGAAATTGTCGAAATCTGGACCGTCTGGCGCAACGATCAGGAAACCACCCTGAGCTGTCGCCTGTCCCTCACCGAGCATGAAAGTGCGGGTGAAATCATTGTGTTTGAAGGGCTGATTTCCCAGGCCCCTTCCGGCCTGAAAGCGAGCCGCTCTGCCAACTACCAGCGTAAAAAACAGGGTTTCTACGCCCGCTTTTTCCAGACTAACAGCGCGCCCATGCTGCTCATAGATACCGCGCGTGACGGGCAAATTGTCGACGCGAATCTGGCGGCCCTCAATTTTTACGGTTACAGCCACGATGACATGTGCACAAAACACACATGGGAAATTAACACCCTGGGGCGCGATATCTTGCCGATTATGACGGAGATCGCCCGTCTTCCCGGCGGGCATAAGCCCCTTAATTTTGTCCACCGGCTGGCCGATGGCTCCACCCGCCACGTGCAAACGTACGCGGGTCCGATTGAGATTTACGGCGACAAATTAATGCTGTGCATTGTTCACGATATCACCGAGCAAAAAAGGCTTGAGCACGAGCTGGAGCACGCCGCCCTGCGGGACTCCATGACCGGCCTGCTAAATCGTCGACAGTTTTATCTCATCACTGAACAGACTCATCCGTCCCATTTGCCCGCCCAGCAGCAGTTCAGCCTGTTACTGGTCGACATGGATCATTTCAAGAATATTAATGACGTATTCGGCCATTCCAGGGGCGACGAGGTGCTGATTTCTCTGTCGCGCATGCTCGAAGCCTGCAGCCGTAAAGATGATTTTGTGTTCCGCTGGGGCGGCGAAGAGTTTGTGATCCTGCTGCCGCGTACCACGCTTGAGGCTGCGATGCAGGTGGCCGAAACCATTCGTGCCGAAGTGGCGCGCATTGTCATCCCCGGCCTGCCCCGCTTTACCGTGAGTATTGGCGTCGCGCGACATAATCCGGACGAGAGCATCGACGATCTGTTAAAACGCGTAGACGACGCCTTATACCGCGCCAAAAACAATGGCCGCAATAAAGTGCTCGCCGCCTGAAAACTGGAGTATTGATTAAAGCCCCGCTACAATGCCCCCTCGAATTAACAGCGGTCAGGTGGGTCACTTTTGCTATGGGGAAAACAGAAGTCATACTCATCCTAATTATTCTCAGCGTTATTATATTTGGCTTATGGTTTATTTTTAGCGGTGAGATGTGGCACCTGGTGGGGTATCTGGAAAGCAGCCTCTACCCGGCGATTGACGCGCCCTGACTGGCGAATCAAAAAAAGGCCCGTTCTCAGACGGGCCTTGTTATTCATATTAATGCTTCTCGATATACATCGTCCGGCTATACGCCACATCTTCCGCGTTATTTATCGGATACCCTTTCACCCACGGCTTAATCAGGCGACCGTTGGTATATTGATAAATCGGCGCGATCGGGGCCTTTTCGGCAAGGATTTTCTCAGCCGCGTTGTAATCCGCATTGCGCGCTTTCGCCGTCGTTTCCAGCGTCGCCTGGTTGATAATCTTGTCGTACGCCGGATCGCTGAAGCGCGAAATGTTGCCGCTGTGTGTGGATGTTAACAGTGACAGGAAAGTGGATGGCTCATTGTAATCCCCCACCCAGGAGGCGCGGATCACGTCGAAGTTGCCGGTATTGCGGCTATCAATATAGGTTTTCCACTCCTGATTCTGCAGCTTCACATCCACGCCGAGGTTTTTCTTCCACATCGACGCCACCGCAATCGCAATTTTCTGATGGTTTTCTGAAGTGTTATAGAGCAGCGTCAGTTTCAGCGGTCGCTGCGGGCCGTATCCGGCAGCCTGTAACAGCATTTTGGCCTGCGCATTCAGCTCGGCCTGCGACATCTGCTCGAACGGTGACTTTTCTGGCGTAAAGCCTGCAGTCACATCCGGCGTAAAGTGCCACGCCGGTTTCTCGCCCGTTCCGAGCACCTTCTCCGCCATAATCCGACGATCGATGGTCATGCTCAGGGCCAGTCGCACACGCTGATCGGCCGTGGGCCCTTTCTGAGTGTTAAACGCGTAGTAATAGGTGCCCAGTTGCGGCGGCGTATAAACCTGCCCCGGAATATCTTTGAGCAGCTTCTGATAGAGATTTTTTGGGAAGGATTCGGTGATATCAATATCCCCCGCCAGATAGCGTTTAGTGGCCGATGACTCCTGGTTGATTGGAATAAAAGTCACTTTTTTCAGTACCGTCTGGGCGTTGTCCCAGTAGGACGTATTCGGCTCAACCACCAGCTTCTCATTCACCACGCGATCTTTCAGAACATAGGCACCGTTGCCCACCAGTGCGCCTGGGCGAGTCCACTCTTTTCCGCTCTCAACGTTGGCTTTCTGCACAGGATAAAAAGCAAAGCTGGCGGTCAGATTAGCGAACCAGGGCAGCGGTTTATCGAGCTGCACGCGAAGGGTTTTGGCATCCACGGCCGTGATTCCAAGCGTATTGGGCTGGGCTTTGCCGTCGATAATGCTCTGGGCATTAGTGATCCCCGCCAGCGCCACAAACCAGGCAAATGGCGACGTCGTTTTCGGGTCTACCAGGCGCTGCCAGCTGTAGACAAAATCTTGCGCCGTTACCGGCGTACCGTCTGACCACTTCGCGTTGTCGCGTAAGGTAAATGTCCAGATACGGTTGTCATTGCTCTGCCACTTCGTCGCGACACCGGGGACGAGTTCGCCCTTTTCATTCTGATTCACCAGCCCTTCGAACAGATCGCGGATCACCTGAATTTCCGGTAAGCCGACGGCTTTCGCCGGATCGAGCGAGGCGGGTTCGTCCTTGATATGGCGGACCAGTTCCTGTTTTTCCGCCAGCTTCGTTCCCTGAGGAATATCAGCTGCATAAGAAACAGAAGTGAGTCCACACAGCCACAGCGCAGTACAGAGCAGCGAAACAGGATGCTTCATGAGATCCCCTTTGGAATGATGGGTGACAAGCAGATGCGTAATTATTTGTTTCAGAACAGCGAAATGCAAACACCTTCGCGCGGAAAGTTGAGATCGGATCAGTTTCTCCGGCCCGTGAAACTATTTGATTAAGCGCGTGTTTTACACAACACTGGCTATAAAGAACTCGCTATCAGGATTTCATATGTCACTTACCCGCCCAAGAACGGAACGTGGCGCTTTCCCGCCCGGAACGGAACATTATGGCCGCTCATTTCTGGGTGCCCCGCTGATCTGGTTTCCTGCCCCGCAGGCCGACCGCCACAGCGGGCTTATCATCGCCGGGACGCACGGGGATGAGAACTCCTCCATCGTCACCCTCTCCTGCGCGCTGCGCACGCTGGCGCCCGATCTGCGTCGTCATCACGTGGTGTTAACGGTTAATCCGGACGGCTGCCAGTTAGGGCTGCGGGCCAACGCGCGCGGCGTCGATCTGAACCGCAATTTCCCTGCGGCCAACTGGCGAGCGGGAGAGACGGTATATCGCTGGAACAGCGCGGCGGACGAGCGTGACGTGGTGCTCCTCACCGGTGAAAAACCCGGCTCAGAGCCTGAAACCCAGGGGCTGTGCCAGCTCATTCATCATCTTCAACCGGCGTGGGTGGTGTCGTTTCACGATCCGCTGGCCTGCATCGAAGATCCACGCCACACGGAGTTAGGCGAGTGGCTGGCTGACGCCTTCGCGCTGCCGCTGGTCACCAGCGTCGGATACGAAACGCCAGGCTCGTTTGGCAGCTGGTGCGCAGACCTCGGCCTGCACTGCATTACCGCCGAGTTCCCGCCCGTCTCCTCTGATGAAGCGAGCGAGAAATACCTGAAAGCGATGACCGGCCTGCTGCGCTGGCAATCTCAGAGGTGAAGCGTCCCGGTGGTAAAATTCAGCGCTGGTGAGACATCCACGGCGAGCCAGGTGGGTCCATCAAGATCGGCGTAGCTCACCTGCTCTGTCAGCGGCAGTGCGGCGCTGATGGCTCTTGAGGTGCAGAGCATACAGCCAAGCATCAGCGCGAATCCGTCAGCCCGCGCCTGTTTAGCCAGCGCCAGTGCTTCGGTTAATCCACCCGTCTTATCAAGTTTAATGTTCACCATCTCGTAGCGCCCTTTCAGCCCGGCCAGGCTGTCACGCGTGTGGCAGCTCTCATCGGCGCAGATAGGCAACGGGTGGATAAAGTTTTCCAGCGCGGCGTCTTGTGCCGACGGCAGCGGCTGCTCCAGCATCGCCACGCCCAAATCAGCCAGCAGCTGACAGCGCGCGGCCAGCCCTTCACTCTTCCAGGATTCGTTGGCGTCGACAATGAGGGTCGCTTCCGGAACCGCGCTGCGGATCGCCACCATCCGCTCGCTAATCAAATGATCGTCAAGCTTCACTTTCAGCAACCGCGCCCCGGCCTCATACAGCGCTTTAGCACTTGACGCCATCTGCGCAGGCTCGCCGATCACCACCGTTTGCGCCGTTACAATGGTCTGCGGCAGTACCACGCCCAGCGAGTCGCTGATCGTATGATTCTGCCGATGCGCCTCCAGCGACCACAGCGCACAGTCGACCGCATTACGCGCCGCACCCGCCGGGAGCGCCTGTTGCAGCGCTTCGCGTGTCAGCCCCTTTTCCAGTTCAGGAACGATAGTCATGATCTGCGCCATCACCGACGCGAGACTCTCGCCGTAGCGAGGATAAGGTGTGCATTCGCCCGCGCCCTTCACACCGTCTTCTTCAATCTCGACGACGACTACGCTGGCTTCGCTACGGCTACCGCGAGAGATCACAAACGGGGTATGCAGTGGCCACGCTTCTTCATAGACCTTGACGGTTCTCATCACTCACTCCTGTAGGGAAAAATAGGTTTGCCGTGTTATCCGCTGTTGTCATACACTAGCCGCGACGTTAACTATATGTAAACAGGAAGATATCTATGTCACAACTCGTTCATTTCCAGGGCAACCCGGTTTCTGTTGCAGGTTCCATTCCGCAGGCAGGCAGCAAAGCACAGGCTTTTACCCTCGTGGCAAAAGATTTGTCTGACGTAACACTGGGTCAGTTCGCCGGTAAACGCAAAGTCCTGAACATTTTCCCAAGCATCGACACCGGCGTTTGCGCTGCGTCCGTGCGTAAATTCAACCAGCTGGCGACCGAAGTCGACAACACCGTGGTGCTGTGCATTTCCGCGGATCTGCCGTTCGCCCAGTCCCGTTTCTGCGGCGCAGAAGGTCTGAGCAACGTTATCACGCTTTCTACCCTGCGTAGCCCTGATTTCCTCGAAAACTACGGCGTAGGTATCGCGGAAGGCCCACTGAAAGGCCTGGCTGCCCGTGCAGTCCTGGTGATCGACGAAAACGACACCGTGATCTTCAGCGAGCTGGTCAACGAAATCACCAACGAGCCAGACTACACCGCTGCGCTGGATGTGCTGAAAGCGTAACGACATCGCTCAGCGCTCAGATATTCAAAGCCTCGCTGATGCGGGGCTTTCTTTTGTCTGACGTCTGCCCAGAAACGATACTCTTTGTCCCTGTGCACACTATCGAACGGTTGCGAGATGAACTTAACGATGGAGCAGGCGTGGGGGAAAATTCTGGAAGGGTATGATCCGTTTGGTAACAGGATGCGGTTTTGCAAGGCGTGAGTTATAAAATCTGAGGAGGATGTAAATCTTTCTGAGCCGCATCTCGCTCATTGAGATAACTCCCCTGAGCGAGATGCGGATGTCCGACGCCAGCGTCGCGCAGCATGCGGACATCGCACTCAATACGGCGATATCAGAACGCGATCATCACCACGTATTCAAAAACTCTGCGATCTCATCGATCCGCGTTTCATCGATTCCGGCTTCCCGGGCCATCTCACTCTGCGCCTCTTCGCTGATCTCCTCGTTATTCATTAAACGCGTGATCAGCGACTGGAAATAATAGGCCACCGCGTCGCGCTCTGCTTCGCTGACGGGTTTTGCGGATTCCTTTGAATATTCATCCGCGATGTCATAAAACTTTAAAGGTATTTCATTGCTCATACGTTAAGCCTTAATGTTTGGATAGCAAAAAACCCGCCCGCGCGGGATTTTCTCAGTTCTGATCGTCCGCTTTCTTCTGATTTAGACCGTACTCACGCAACTTATTGGCGATGGCCGTGTGCGATACGCCCAGGCGTTTCGCCAGTTTACGGGTGCTCGGATAGTTGCGATAAAGTTGGGTCAGCACAGAACGCTCGAAACGGCTGGTGATGTCATCCAGCGAGCCTTCCATCGCCTCTTCGCCAACCGACACGGTTCCCGCATCGTAATCCGGCAACAGAATGTCCTGCGAGCGCAGCTCGTAGCCTTCCAGCTGCGTGAGCGCACGGTAGACGGCGTTTTTCAGCTGGCGGATGTTGCCCGGCCAGCCGTAGCGCGTCAGCATCGACCCCAAATCCGCCGAGAGTTTCGGACGCGGCACGCCCTGCTCGTCGGCAAAGCGCGCCACGAACAGTTCGGTCAGCGGCATAATGTCCTGCGGACAGTCGCGCAGCGGCGGAATATTCAGGGTCAGTACATTCAGTCGATAATAGAGATCTTCCCGAAATACGCCCTTTTGCACCAGTTCGACGAGGTTTTTCTGCGTCGCGCAAATGACGCGCACATCAACGTGAACCTCGTGATCTTCCCCGACGCGGCGGAAAGTGCCGTCGTTGAGGAAGCGCAGCAGTTTAGCCTGCATGCGCGGCGACATCTCGCCAATCTCATCCAGCAAGACCGAGCCGCCGTTGGCCTGCTCGAAGAAGCCTTTTTTGCCTTCCGGCGCGTGGCCGAACAGCTCGCTCTCAACGGCATCTTCCGGAATAGACGCGCAGTTCAGGGCCAGATAGGGTTTTGCCGCGCGTGGGCTGGCTGTATGAACCGCATGTGCCAGTAAATCCTTGCCAGTTCCCGTTTCGCCGGTGATCAGCAGCGGCGCAGTGAGATTCGCAAGTTTACGCGCCTGGTCCACCACATGCTTCATTTTCGGGCTAACGGCAATAATCTGACTGAACGCGCCGACATCCTGGTTGGAGAGATTCTGCAGCTGGCGCCCCATACGGATGGTCGAACGCAGCATGATCACCGCGCCGGTCAGCACGCTGACGTCATTCTCACCGCGCAGATGCACCGGGGTGATCTCCATCAGGAAGTTCTGGCCGCCGATCACCACATGTTCGCTATGCGTGCCCTGCGGATTGCTGTCGAGCCAGCGCTGGAAATTGAAACCGGCAATCAGCTGCGACGCATGATGGTTGCTCAGTTTTTCCTGACTCTGGCCGAACAGCTGGCAGCTTGCCTGGTTGGTGCGCTCCACTTTGCCTTTCAGATCGAGGGATAAAAACGGTTCAGGCATCGCTTCGAGCAGCGCACTTAACGCCAGATGCTCGCGCTCTGACGGCATCCACGGCACGGTACGCACATCCGTAACGCCAGCGATACGGCGGATTTCCGCCATCAGGCTGCTAAAGGTATTAAATTCGATTTCGGCAAAATTGAGATAAATTCGCCCGATAGGGTCGATATCGATGCCGCGCAAATCAATGTCACGCAAAACAAGGAGATCGAGTAATTCGCGGGTCAGGCCGATACGGTCCTGACAGAACACTTCCAGACGCATGGGAAATTCACTCTTTAGCCAGTAACCTTAAAATGATATGTCAGATATCGTCTGGCTGGAAGCTCGCTGTCAACAAATATTGACAGCGAGGTGAATTCTTCAGCGTTTACTGCGGTTTTTTGCTCAATGTCTCTTTCAACTGGCCAATCAGTTCGCGACGGAAATCCCCGAGACGCGGTTTATCGTCATTCATCCATGGCAGGGGGCGGCATAATTCCATGGCTTTGATCCCCAGACGCGCGGTTAACAGACCCGCCCCGATCCCCTGTGCCGCGCGGGTGGACAGTCGTGCGGCAAGATCCTGAGACATCCAGTCCATCCCCACTTCACGGACCAGTTCACTGGCACCGGCAAAGGCCATATTCAGCAGAACCAGGCGGAAAAGGCGCAGACGGCTGTAATAGCCCAGTTCGATGCCATACAGCGTGGCAATGCGATTGATAAGCCGCAGATTTCGCCACGCGATAAAGGCCATATCCACCAGCGCCAGCGGGCTGACAGCAATCATCAGCGTCGACTCCGCCGCCGAGCGGCTAATCTCACGCCGCGCCTGGGAATCGAGCACGGGCTGAACGATACTCGCGTAGAGACTCACGATTTCACGGTCGTTTTGCGTTTCATGGATCGCCGCATACCAGCGCTGCAGAGCCGGATGGGACTGGTCAATCCCGGCCTGGCTCGCCAGTTTTTCACAGAATGCGCGCCCTTTTCCGGTGGCATGACTGTGTAACAGATCGCGCGCTTCGTCGCGCTCATGGGCGCGCTGGCGCAGTCGCCACAGACGACGCCATTCGGTCGCAATCGACCCAACGCCCGCCCCGACGATCAGCGCCCCTGCCGCGCAGCCGCCGAGGGCGACCCAGTCCTGAGTTTGCCAGGCATTCACCGTCCACTGAACGCCCTGTCCGACCACGCTCACGCCAAACAGCGTCAGCCCGGCCATCACCATTTTGCGCCACAGGCTGCGTTTGGGCCGCAGCGCCGCCTCGACCACCGCTTCTGCCGGCCCTTCGTCCGACAGCAGTTCGTCAGCGACGACAGGCGCGAATTTCTCGGCCTCCGGACCACTGAAAGCCTGGGCAGATTTAAAGGCTTCGTCGCGCGCCTGCTCAAGCGTGCCGGTAAAATCGATGCGTGGCTTTAAAGGTTCGGTCATCGCAGCTTATCTCCTATTAAAAACTCCAGCGCCGCGTCCAGGCGAATGTGCGGCAACGGCTGGTCGACATTCATTGCCTGAGGGCGAAACGCCTCAAACTGAAAACCCTGATTTTGCCAGAACGCCTGCCCCGGCAGACGAGCGGGCACTTCGCCAGGATAGACGGTCAGCGGCTCGCCGTCGCTCAGACGGTTGCCGCGCAGGGCCGGAATTTTCTCACCGTTGACATCAATCAGCCCGCTCTGCGTCGCCTGCACCGCGGCCAGCCCCAGACAGTCCGTGCTAATCCCTTCAAACGCCGCATTTTGCCAGGCGTCCTGCACCAGCTGTTGCAGCAGCGAGACCATGTTCGCATGCTGATCGACCGTCACATGATCGGCTTTGGTCGCCGCAAACAGCAGCTTATCGATCACCGGCGAAAACAGGCGGCGGAACAGGGTTCGCTGCCCGTAGTGGAAACTTTGCATCAGTTGGGTGAGCGCCAGGCGCATATCGTTGAAGGCCTGCGGCCCGCTGTTGAGCGGCTGCAGGCAGTCCACCAGCACAATCTGGCGGTCAAAGCGCAGGAAGTGATTTTTGTAGAACCCCTTCACCACTTTCTCGCAGTAGTAGTTAAAGCGATCGCGCAGCATCCCGACGTTACTGTGTTTATCCGCCATCGCCAGTTTGGATTCGCCCCAGCCATCGACGTCCGGCCACGGGAAGAATTGCAGCGCGGGCGCGCCCGCCATTTCGCCCGGCAGCACAAACCGGCCCGGCTGAATAAAGTGCAGCCCCTGCTGTTTGCATTGATGAAGATAATCAGTCCAGGCCTGGGCAATCGCCGCCAGACGGTTTTCGTCCGCCGGTGCCAGCGGGTCCAGCCCCGCGCAGAGTTCGCGCCATTTTGCCGACCACTCCGCGCGCTGCCCCTGCAGAAGCCCGGTCATTTGCCGCGACCAGCTCAGGTAGTCCTGGGCCAGCATCGGCAAATCGAGCAACCATTCGCCGGGATAATCGACAATTTCCAGATAGAGCGTGGACGTGTCTTTAAAATGGCGTAATACGGATTCGTTAGAACGAAAGCGCAGCGCGAGACGGATTTCGCTCACACCGCGCGTCGGCGTCGGCCAGGCGGGTGGCGTGCCGTACAGCTGTGCCAGCCCTTCGTCATAGGTAAAACGCGGGATGCCAAAGTCGCGCTGCGGTACACGCTTCACGCCAAGCAGGCGCTCTTCGCGCGCGGCACTCAGCAGCGGCAGGCGCGCTCCGGCGTGTAAATTGAGAAGCTGGTTGACCATCGCGGTGATAAATGCAGTTTTGCCGCTGCGGCTAAGTCCCGTCACCGCCAGACGCAAATGGCGGTCTACGCCACGGTTAACCAGTGAGTTGAATTCGTTTTTAAGTCGCTTCATCGCCATCCTGTTTTGCCCCGAAGACCGCTGATATCAGCTTCAGAATACAATAAATTGGGGCAGATCGTTGATTTTCAATTCATTGTCACTGTCATTCCCGTTTTTTCTCCCGTAATATAATCCCACTACCGCTATCATGGAGTTGTAAGGTGTATGTCACCCACCATTTATGATATTGCACGTGTTGCTGGCGTATCAAAATCAACCGTGTCCAGGGTTCTAAACAAGCAAACAAATATCTCCCCGGAAGCACTTGAAAAAGTGCAAAAAGCGATTGATGAATTAAATTATCAACCCAACAAGCTGGCCCGTGCCCTGACCTCTTCAGGTTTTGACGCGATCATGGTTATTTCCACGCGTTCAGCCAAGACCACAGCCGGTAATCCTTTTTTCTCTGACGTGTTACATACCATTACGGAAAAAGCCGAAGAGGAAGGTTTTGACGTTATTCTTCAAACGTCGAAAAGTAGCGAAGATGATTTGCAGAAATGCGAAAATAAAATTAAGCAAAAAATGGTTAAGGGAATTATTATGCTCAGTTCCCCGGCCAATGAATCTTTTTTCCCACGGCTTGATACCTATGGCATTCCCGTCGTAGTAATTGGTAAAGTCGAAGGCGATTTCCAGAATATCTATTCAGTCGATACGGATAATTTCCACGGCAGTATGACGTTAACCGATACGTTTATTCGCAATGGCCATCGCAAAATCGCCTGTCTGCATGCGCCCGTTGATTACCACGTCTCAATCGACCGTCTCGCGGGTTATAAAGCCAGCCTCGAAAAACACAACATTGTCTTTAATGCTGACTGGGTTGTCGACGGCGGATATACCCACGAAAGTGCGCTGGACGCGGCCTGTCAATTACTCTCCTCAGCACACCCACCGCGTGCCGTTTTCGCCACGGACAGTATGAAACTTCTCGCTCTGTATCGCGCAGCGGATGAATTAAACCTGATGATCCCGGAACAGCTGGCGATCGCCGGTTATACGGATCCGTTGCTGTCGTTGATATTGACCCCTGCGCCGGCTGGCTTCGAAATCCCTACCCGCCAGTTGGGCGAACAGAGTTGCGATGTCCTGTTCAAACGTATCGCCGGAAAAGAGGCACCACGCCAGGTCATTGTTGACACGGCACTCTCTGAAACGCCCTCGCTTCGCTGAATCCAGGGGCGTCAAAGCCCCTGGCAGTCACCCCGTCAGAATGCGTAGTTCACGCCGACGCCCGCATAGTGGAAGCGGTCGTTTTTGCCTTCGTCGTGATTTTCCCATTCGTACGCGTATTCCAGCGTCATGGATAATCCATTCATAAAATCGTACGCGTAGAGCATACCCAGGCGGTTAAAATCATGCCCTTCGCGGTCTGGATCGTCCTGCCAGTCCCAGTTCGACCAACGATCCAGACCAATGCGGGTATACGGCGTTAAGGTGGTATTACCCAGAGAGATCGGCAAATAGGCGCGAATTTCCTGCGTGGAAAACTCACCGTTATTTCGGCTGCCGTCCATATTAAAGCCGCGCTCTAAATAGTAATTGGCTTTCGCCGAAAAGGTTTCGTTAATGGTCCAGGTAAATCCGGTTTCGGTTTCTACGCGGCTGTCGGAATAACCGGTTTTTTCCAGATCGTTGGCAAACTGATACATCGCAAACCAGCCGCTAAAGCGCCAGTCATCGCTCAGTTTCAGATCCCAGTCGGGCTGAATTTTATAGCGCTGCATATTGGCGGTGCCGTCTTTCGCGCCGTGTTCATCTTTAAAATGGTAGCCATAATTGCGGAAGCCACCGGTCAAACCGAGGGTGAAATCGTCGCTGCCGATAATACGATAGCGCAGCTCAAATTCCGGGCGATCAAAATAGGTCCCGCGTGTCATGCTGCTGTAATCCACCGGACCTTCCTGATACATGGCCAGTGAAATAGTCCATGCGTCCCAGGTGGCATTTAACCAGACGGAAGGTTCATATAATCCATCTTTATCTTCGCCCTGCCCTTCGACGTTTTCAATCTCATACATAGCACCTATATTAAAGTGCCATTTTTCTTGATTGTCAGCCGCCTGGGCGCACGTTACCCCTGCGCATAATAAAAGCGCAGCACTTCTGTGTAGAGTACTCATTTGTATATTCCTTTATAAAATAACGACTAAAAAAGCCGGAAAGAAAATTCCCGGCAACGAAATCTTTTATCTCAGCGCTATTTCGCTATCAGCGTCGAAGAAGTGACATTTATCCATTTCAAACTGAATGGCCAGGTTATTCCCGGCACGGTAATCGTTGACCGCGCCGGCGCGCAGAACCAGCTCATGCCCCCCCACTGTGGCGTAGAGCATAAACTCTGCTCCGGTGAGTTCTGCCACGCTGACTTTGGCTGTGATATCCATGGGGATGCCTGATGACGTGAGAATGTCTTCGGGCCGGATGCCAAAGACCACTGCCTTGCGCTGATACCCCATCGCATTCAGCACAGCGAGTTTCGTTTCGGGGATCGCCAGACGCAGCGTTTCAGTGACGAAATAACGGCCATCAATTGCCCCGCGAATAAAATTCATGGCCGGTGATCCGATAAAACCAGCAACAAACATATTGGCCGGTTCGTTATAGACTTGCTTCGGTGCGCCCACCTGCTGAATATAACCGTCCTTGAGAATCACAATTCTCGTCGCCATGGTCATGGCTTCCGTTTGATCGTGAGTCACGTAAATCATGGTGGTGTTCAGTTTCTGGTGCAGCTTGCTGATCTCTGCACGCATCTGCACACGCAGCTTGGCATCGAGGTTGGACAGGGGTTCATCCATCAGGAAGACTCCCGCCTCGCGCACAATCGCCCTTCCGAGTGCCACACGCTGGCGCTGGCCACCGGACAACGCCCCCGGTTTTCGCTTCAGATAATCACGCAGCCCCAAAATTTGCGCCGCCCAGCTGACCCTTTCCTCAATGACCGCTGGCGCTATTTTTTGCATCTTCAGACCAAACGCCATGTTGTCGTAGACGGTCATATGCGGATACAGGGCGTAGTTCTGGAACACCATTGCGATATCGCGCGATTTGGCCGGAACATCGTTCATCCGCACCCCGTCGATAAACAGCTCACCCGCGCTAATCTCCTCCAGCCCGGCAATCATGCGCAAAGTTGTCGATTTGCCACAGCCCGACGGACCGACAAAGACGATAAACTCTTTATCTGCGATTTCGAGGCTGAAATCCTTCACCACATGAACCTGGTTGGCGTAGATTTTTTGAATATGTTTAAGCGATAGCTGAGCCATTATGCCCCCTTAAGTGATGCCCGTTATGGCCGCGCATGGCCTGCCAGAAATCGGATAAACGCGGCCAGGACAGTTCATCCGTGGAAGAAAGTGTTAAATCTGCGCCAGATAACTCGCCGCCGATCCCAACCGACAGCATGCCTGCGGCATTGATCGCCTCAATACCCGCCTGCGCATCTTCAATCCCAATCGCCTGCTCCGGTGTGATGCCTAATCCTGCGCAGGCCGCCAGGAAAATGTCAGGATGCGGTTTCGAGAGCTGAATGCGCGACGCGTCGGCGCAAAAATCGAAAGCGCTGGCGATCCCCAGAGCCTGGAGGATCGTGGGCGCGTTAAGGGAGACCGACGCCAGCCCGATGCGCACCTTGTTCGCGCGGATTTCCGCCAGTAGCTGCGCAATACCCGGCAGAAGTGAATCGTGGGTTAACCCCTTAAGTGATTCGACGTACAGCGCATTTTTGGCCTGCGCCAGTTGCTCGCACTCTTTCTGGCTGAACGCCTCTTCCATTCCACCGTGGCGCAAAATACGGGCGAGTGAGTCCATCCGACTAATACCCTTCAGCCCGGCATTGAACGCCTCATCAATCGGGATGCCTATCTCTGACGCCACGCTCTGCCAGGCCAGAAAGTGCAGATGCGCCGTGTCGGTAATCACCCCGTCTAGATCGAAAATCACCGCCTTAAACATTGTTGTCGCCCTCCGTGGTAGCGGTCCCAAATTCAGGTAAATCAACAGTGCGCGTTTCATGGGCTAAAAGGTGGTGTGTTTTCCCCCAAAGCGTCACTGCTATCGGCGCACTGGAACGCAGCGTCACTGATGCGCCCTCAACCAGAATATCAAGACGTGCACCGCGCCACTGAAGAGAGAATTGCAGTCGCTGCCAGTGTGTCGGCAGTTGCGGCGTCAGATGCAGTTCGCCATCAATAATCTGCATCCCTGCAAAGCCCTGAACGACGCCCGACCAGATTGCACCCGTTGCGGCGGCGTGGATCCCATCGTCGCAACTGTGAGGATCGTCACCCAGATCAATCGCCGCACCCGCTCGCCAGAACGCATAGGCGCGGGCATTATCACCGCAGCGAGCAGCCACAATGCCGTGAATCGACTGACTCAATGAGGAGTCGTGGATCGTGCGCGGCTCGTAGAAGGCCAGATTCGCCGCACATTGTTTGCGGTCGAACTTATCTGGCAACAGATAGTTGAGCATCACCACGTCCGCCTGCTTGAGGATCTGCATTTCATTGACCTCCGCGCGGGAGTAGTCCAGCAGAATGGTTTGCTTGCCGGCCTGCGCTTTATAACGGCGAAGATCTATCGCAGGTTTCGCCATAAAGGTGTCATCCTGCGGGATAACCCCCTGCTCATCAGCGGAAGGCAGCCACAGCCGTGCCAGGAATTTCTGCGCCGCTTCTGTAAACGCATCGTCCTGCCGATTAAAGTGTTCCATCAGCGTCAGGGCATCATGGACGTTTTGCCAGGCCATATAGTTGGTAAAGGCATTGTTGTTCACATGCTCGGTATACTCGTCCGGGCCGATAACGTCATGGATCTCAAGCCGGCCATTCACGTCTGTGGCCCGCGATATCCAGAACGACGCGGTTTCCATGAGCAGCGCCAGCCCCTCACTGCGCATGAAGTCGCTGTCGCGCGTCGCTTGCCAGTAGGTCACGACGGCCCAGGCGATATCGGCGACGATATGGTGCTCCGCCAGCGCCGACGCCACTTTTTGCCGCAGGCCGGTGCGAATATTGATGGCCGCGTATTCAGGCGTCTCCTCCTGTCCGCTGTCTGCGCTCTCCCACGGAAACAGCGCTCCCGCCCAGCCGTTGCGCTGTGCTTTCTCACGGGCTCCGGCAAGGTTCAGCCAGCGATAACGCAGCAAGCTGCGGGCCGTTTGCGGCCGCGTAAAGAGGTGGAACGGTAACAGGAAGATCTCAGTGTCCCAGAAAACGTGGCCTTTATAGCCTTCGCCGGTCAGCCCTTTCGCCGCGATACTGCATCGCTCATTGTGCGCAGGCGTCATGGCCGTCAAATGCCAGACCGCGTAGTCGAGGGCGAGCTGATCCTGAGGATCGTCGGACTGCACGCTAACGCGGCTGGTTTGCCAGTGCATGTCCCAGGCAAGTGCAGACTGTTCCAGCAATGCGTCGTAGCCCTGCTCCGCGCAGCGTTTTAGCTCGGCCAGGCCTTTTTGTGCAAAGGCAGACTGCTCAAGTGCTTTATCGTGGCGATGGGTTATCCAGACGATTTTCTCCAGCGTAACTTTCTGCCCCTCTTCTGCCTCCAGCGTATGGTGGCAGTTCAGACGCCGGTTTTTGGCGGTAAAACAGTTTTCACTCGGGGTATCCAGCTGACAGCTCGCGGAGATCACGACGTCAGTCGAGCGATCCTGAGTTTCATATACGCCTTGCATGAAATGCTGATCAAATACCTGAACAGAGGTTTCATCCAGATGCTGTCGACCGCTGTTGGTTTGCGTCGCGTCGATTCCCGTCGAGAAGCTGATGCGCGCAGCGCCGTCCAGGGGAGTGACGGAAAATTGCAGCGCCACCAATGGCAGCTGATCCAGTGAGACAAAGCGGCGGCTGTCGATGCGAAAGCGTTTTCCCCTGGTTGAACGCCAGACCAGGCTGCGGCGTAGCTCGCCGTTAGAGAACGCTAACTCACGCTCCCAGCAGAGAAGCTCACCTGCCAGTAGCGAAAAATGCTCGCCGTCCAGCTGCAGTTCAATTCCCAGCACATCCGGGAGGTTCACCAGTTCCTTCGTTTCGTTGCGCCCTGCGCGGTGGTAAACCCCCGCCAGATACATGCCGCGCGTTTGCTGCGTATAGTCCTCTTCATGACTGGCGCGAATGCCCATATAGCCATTGCCACAGGCCATGATCGACGCGTACTTGTTCAGACTGTGCGGGCTGAACGTGGGTTCTGAAAGACGAGAGAGGTTCAGCATAATTCTACGCTCTCCCGTGTTTCTGCCGATTCATAGAGCGCCGCCACGAGCTGCTGGATCACCAGCCCCTGCTCGGCATCGGCAATCATGACCGGCTCGCCCAGCACATGGCGCACAAATGCTTCCATGCTGCGTAAATGGCGTTGATCGTCCGCGTCGTCGCGGCTTAAAATCGTCTGTAACTCGCCCCCCACGTCATCATAAATATGCGCCGGGAATAATGTTGCGCCCGCTTTTTCACCGCAAAATGAGACGTTCATGATCGATCTCTCGCGGATGTTAAGGGCAAACGACGTATCGAGACGTAAGATCCCCCCGTTGCAAAACTCAATAGTGCCAAACAGCGCATCTTCAACGGTATAGCCTTTGGGGTCCCATTCACCAAACTGTCCACAATGCTTAGTGGTGCCCAGCTTTTGAAAACTGTGTGCTGTCACGCGTTTCACCGCCGGGAACCCCAACACGTACATCGCCACATCGAGCATATGGATGCCGATATCAATCAATGGCCCACCGCCTTGTAGCGACTTATTGGTAAAGGCACCCCAGCCGGGAACACCGCAACGACGTAACGCCTGCGCGCTGGTGACATAAATCTCGCCAAAGGTGCCGTTTTGGACCGCTTCACGCAGCAGTTGCGCATCCAGCGCGAAACGATGGTGAAAATCGTAGGCCAGCACTTTTCCAGCATGCCGGGCCGCCAGACGCATCTCGTCTGCCTGCGCAGGGGTCATAGCGGGTGGCTTTTCGCACATCACGTGGCAACCCGCCTCCAGCGCCGCCATCACATGTTCATAGTGAAAACGATTCGGCGAGCAAACGCTCACGATGTCAGGCTTTGCCTCCTGCAACATCAACCTCGCGTCCTGATACACACCTGCGATAGCGTGGCGCTCAGCAAATGCCTGCGCCTGATCCAGGCGGCTGTCCATGACAGCCACCATCTGCAGATCGCTGCGCGTGGCGTAATACGAGGCATGCACTTTGTCTGCAACCTGCCCGGCGCCAAGGATGGCGACGCGCAGAGGCAAAGGTGTAGAAGCACTCATCACGCTCGTCATCCTCAGCAGTCACGTAAATAGTTGAGCGAAGCCTGATAGGCTTTGGCCGGATCCTCCGCGCGCACGCGGCACTCATATACAACGTAGCCTTGATAATCATCGGCGCGGAGCTGGTCAAACAGCGCAGCAAAATCGAGCGTGCCGCTGCCAGGCTGATAACGGTGATTGTCGGCGATATGAACATGCCCGAGCCTGTCACGATTATCGTGGAGTGCGCCGGTCAGAGAATCCTCTTCGATATTCATATGGTAGAAATCGCCGATAATCTGCACGTGCTTGAGCGCATTTTCTTCGATATAGCGACGCGCATCCGCCAGCGTGTTGATCATGTGATCCTGATAGCGGTTCAGCGGCTCAAGGTAAACGAGGGTTCCGGTACGCGCCGCTACGTCATCTAACCAGCGCAGGGAGGCACTGACCGCTTTGCGATCGCCATCCAGACTGCGCGGCGAGGTCATCGGCGGCAGTCGGAAGGTAAACATCCCCCAGGCCGCAGGCACGATAATGCCCTTTCCACCCACGTCACTCAGCGCTTCAAGAATACGTTCGATTTGCTGCAAACCGTTCAGACGGCGCTCTTCGATAAAATCACCGATCCAGCCGTCGTAGCCGCCACAGGCGGTGGTCACTGGCAACCCGGTGGCTTTTATGGCGGCTTTCACCTCCGCCAGATTATCAACCAAAAGCTTGCCGTCGATTTCATAGCCATCAAAACCCATTGCCTTGATGTACTGGAATTTTTCAAGAATATCGGTCGGGAAAAAGGCCTGATTTTGTGTTGCAATTTTCATCTTTTGTTCTCGCTTGCTTAAAAAGTCACGCCCATTTTGATGCTCAGTTCCGGATGCTTATCGACATACGTCATATAGCTTTCCGCACTGGTTTCGAAGCTCACGATCGGATCGATCAGATCGTCGCAGTTGAGGTAGCCATTCATCAGCAGCTCCCAGCAGGTTTCTTCGATGCGTTTACGGCTCCAGCGCGGGTAGTCCGGGTTCGGCTCGCTGCAGGCGCGTGAAAAGACGATCTTCGCGTTATTGAAATGCGCTTCGCGGCCCAGGTTGAATCCTTCGGCAAAGGGTTTCGCGAATGCGACATAAGAGAGGGTTCCGCCGTAAGCCAATCCGCGCAGTGCGGATTGCAACGCATCGGCGAAGCCGCTGGTTTCGATAATGATGTCGGCACCCTGCTTTCCGGTGAGCTGTTTAATCTCCAGCCCAACGTCATTGCCGATCGGGTTGATGCAGAAATCCGCGCCGTGACGACGGGCGATGTCGCAGCGGTGTTCGATAGGGTCAACGCCAATGACTATGGACGCACCCGCTTTTTTTGCCAGCTGGATGGCGATCTGCCCGATGGCACCTAACCCTACCACCACCACAAAATCTCCGACGCGAACGTTAGCATCACGTACCCCGCTCATGGCGAACTGTGCCGGGTCATAGCAGACGGCGTTTTTCCAGGATGCGCCCTGCGGCATTTTACGTAGCTTGTAGTTGTTAACGGCATTGACGATTACCGTCTCCTGAAGCGGCCCGTAGCAGCAAACGGAATCCCCGATCTGGTAATCCGTGACCTCTGAGCCGCATTCAATGATGTCCCCGACGATCATATTGCCCAGCTGGAATTTGCCGAACTCGATACCACGCGCAGCGCCTTCAGCACGCGGTGTGAAGAGTTGCCACTCAGCATTGAACTCTTCGTCAATAAAGGGGCTTGCCGCCCGGAAATCGACCACTTCTGTTCCGTGCTTTGGCGCGCCGTAACGGGCACGGATCTTGACTTCATTTGCCGCCACAGGGCGATCTTCGTACTGGACCAGCGCGGCTACGCGCGGCGCTGTCGCAACTAATTTTTTCATGACTACTCCTTGTTAAAAACAGGCCGCCTCAGCCCTTTACGCCACCGGCGGTCAAACCACTTTTAATGAAACGTTCAGAAAGCGCATACATCACAACCACCGGCAATGCCGTCACCAGCGACGCGGCCATCATGCGGCCCCAGATATAGTCCGGCGTACTGAAGAGCGTGTTCAGGCCGACCGGCAATGTGAAGTTGCTGGCGCTTGAGAGGAAAATCGATGCAAACAGGTAGTCGTTCCAGGCCACCATGAAGCAATAGACAAACACCGAGACCAGGCCGGAGATGGCAAGCGGGACGGTGATACGGAAGATAATTTGCAGACGGTTTAGCCCATCCATCATCGCCGCTTCTTCAATTTCGTCCGGTATGGTGTCGAAATAGCTTCTGAGCATGAAAACAGCCGTCGGTAGCGTCTGAGTCACCATCGTGATGATCAGCGCCAGTTCGGTGTCGTAAATGCCGAGCGCGGTAATAATTTTGAACAGCGGCACCACCAGTAAAATCCCGGAGAACATATAGACGCTATAGAAGCTGGCATTGATAGTGGCCCGCCCTTTAAAGCGAAGCTTCGACAGCGCGTAGGCCCCGAGCGTCCCGAGGAATACCGCAATAACCGACGAACTCAGGGAGACCAGCAAACTGTTCCTGAAATAGTTCACAAACGGGAAAATCAGCGGGTTAAAGATGTCGATGTAGTGCTGCAACGTCCATGCCTGCGGCAGGATCGTCGGATGCAGTGAAATCGCCTCTTTGGCACTTTTGAACGAGGTCATGAGCATCACGAAGAACGGAAACAGCGTGATGAGCAGAAACAGCGCCAGTCCGACGTAAAATCCGACGCGACTGAGGGTGCGTTTACTTGTTGCCATTGAGGTTTACCCTTTTTCTGGTCAGCAGGATGACGGCGAAAATAATCACAAACAGCACCACTGAGATGGCGGCCGCTTTTCCCAGATCGTTAAAAGCAAACGCCGTTTTGTAGAGATAGACGCCGAGAATATCGACCTTAGTGGTGAGCAGATAAACGTCCGCGAACATGTAGAACATCCAGATGGTCCGCAGCGTCAGTACGGTTGCCAGCACCGGCATGATCGCGGGAAGCGTCACGATCCGAAAACGCTGCCAGCCGTTCGCACCATCCATCTCTGCCGCCTCGTACAGCGATTTATCGATGGTCTGTAAAATCGCTAAAAACGAGATAAATGCGTACGGGAAATAACGCCAGATGGCGAACAGCACCACCAGCACAAAGCTGCTGCCGGGGTTGTCAAACCACAGCGGTGCCTGGTCGTAAAGGTGCAGCACATCAACGCCCAGATAGTTCACGATGCCATAGCCGTTGTTGAACATGTATTTCCATGCAAACACCAGCGAGATGGACGGTGTGACGTACGAGAGGATCACCAGTGAACGCGCCGTTTTACGCAGGCGAAACTCGCGATTGAAGAAAATCGCCACGGCCAGACCCAGGCCAGTGCTGCCAAGCACCACCAGCGCCGTATACCAGAAGGTCATCCACAATGAGTGCCAGAACGCGGAATCCCCCAGAATCCGGATATAATTATCCAGACCGACAAAGGTGGCGCTGATACGCGGATTCAGCGGCAGGCGTAAAAAACTGATTTCGACATTTGAAATCATCGGCCAGGCTACCAGGCCCCCCAGCAATATCAGGCTGGGGGCCAACAGCAGCATGGCGAAAGGCAGATCGGAACGGCCAGTAAACAACCTCTTCATAATTCCCTTCGCGGTGCGCCCCTATCGTTGTGAAATCAGATCGGCCAGACGCTTCTGGCTATCGTTTAACGTGGTGGAGAGATCTTTCTTCCCGACCGTCACGTCATGCACCATCGAACTGATCACACCCGAACCGGTGACGTCGCCCATACGCGTAAAGTTTTTGTCGCCGACAGCACCAAAGACCTGAACGTTGGGAAACTGGGCTATCAACTCATACGGAAGCTGACCAAACGCCTGTATGACGTTGTTGTTTTTCCACGACGCGGTATCCACCACCCGTTTGTTGACCGGCAGCGCCGCACCCGGCGACATCATCACCCAGTCGGCTGCGTTTTGAGCCTGCTCCATCCAGGTGACAAAGGTTTCTGCCGCTTTGGTTTCTTCCTCGGTTTGCCCGTTGGTGATGGTTAGTGATGTCACCATGCCGTAAACCGCCGAGGATTTTTCCGTCGGCACAACAAACCCGAGATCGGCCGGATTGCCATCTTTAAATACCGCAGGAAGGATATAGGTGGAGTAGATCGCCATTGGCGCGGAGCCGTTCATAAAGGCGTCTTTAATTTCCATCACATCGTTGGAGCCCGGCATGGTGGTAGCCGCCAGATCGCGATAGAACGCCAGCGCTTTCGCCATCTCTGGCGTATTGATGACCACATCCCCTTTCGCATCGAAGACGTTCGCACCACCCGACAGCGCAAACTGAGAGAATGCCTGTTCGGTCATGACACTTTCCGCCGTCGGTAAGGCGATACCGTACTGTTTTTTCTCGGGGTGATTCAGGGAATGACTGGCTTTCAGCAGTTGCTCCCAGGTTGCAGGCTCCTGAATCCCCGCAGCGGCCAGCACCGATTTGTGGTACCAGACGCCGGAAAGCCACGCGCTAACCGGAACACCTGTCCACGCCTTACCGTCTTCCGTGCGCACCACGCGCAGAATGCCGTCGTAGAACGTGTTTTCACCGACAGCGCCAATCGCGGCGCTGATGGCATCGCGGTCGAGCAGCTGTTCTTTGTCCATCACTTTGGCGTAGTCGTGACTGACTTCAATCACCTCAGGCAAAGCGCCTGTACGGGCCAACGTAATCACCTTGGTGTTATAGGCATCCTCTTCCACCGGAACCTGTTTTACCTTGATGGACGGGTTGTCTTTCTCGAAGCGTTCAATAAGTTGAGTGATTACCGCCTGGCGCTCCTGCTCCACCGACGAGTGCATGAATTCAATGGCGACTACTTTATTGTTGTCATCCCGACAGCCTGACAACAGGGCGCACGAAACCAGTGCTGATAACAGCACAATTTTAGGCATCTTCATTTTTATCGTCCTTTTAGATTTCTTTAATCCACATAACCTGCCACGGATTAAGGGTTACAGAATCTCCGTTAACAGGCGTTCCCGTAAGTAATTCCACCCCAGAGTGAATTCCCGAGGAAATAATTTGCGCATGTTCATTAAAGTTAAACAACGCCGCGATCCGCTCACCATTATCTGCGACACGAATGATTCTAAGAACATGCTGATTCGGTGCGTCATAAAATGCTGTGCTGTCAGGATGAAACGCTTTTTGCTGGCGGCGCAGTGAAAGCATATTTTTTAATTCTGTATAAATTTTGTATCTGAGACTACTATGACATTCCAGCTCGTTATCAATTTCACCCTCGTGATATTTCCGCCGATTTATCGCCCGGTTATACCCCAGCCGCTCAACGTTATCATGATCGTTACGAGAGCCAATAATGCTTTGAATATAAATTGCGGGCACGCCTGGAAAACTTAATAACACGGCATGAGCCAGAAGGCATCGGGCAATACGTTCGTCATCTGTACTGTCTTGCCGACTTAATGCATCCAGATAAGTCACATTAATTTCATAGGGGCTGCGGCTGCCGTCCGGATTATTTTTCCAGTTTACCAGCGCGCCTTCATGCTGGAGTTTTTCGACCAGTGCCAGAATATCGCTCTCAGGAATAATCCCACGCACCGGGTTCAAGCCAATACCGTCGTGGGAGGCGAGGAAGTTAAACCAGGTGGTCTTCGATGAAGGCAGCGTCAGCTGCTGCGCCCACTGGCAAAGGGCCTCAATGTTTTGGCTATGCACGCTGTGAAGCACCAGCGGCGGCAGTGAAAACTGATAGACCATCTGCGCTTCGTTGGTACCGTCGCCGAAGTACGAAATGTTGTCTTTATGGGGGACATTGGTTTCAGTGATGATGACCGTACCGGGCGCAACCTCTTCGGTGATCGCGCGGAACAGCTGAATCAGACGGTGAGTTTGCTCCAGATGGATGCAGGTCGTTCCTGGAATTTTCCACATAAACCCGACCGCATCCAGACGGATGTAATCGGCACCTTCAGCCAGATATTTCAGAAGCACATCGACCATGGCGATAAGGACCTGCGGGCTGGCAAAGTTGAGGTCAACCTGGTCTTCGCTGAAGGTGGTCCACAGGTGGCGCACCGTGCCCTCAGCCATTGAGAACGGTGTTAACAGCGGCAGTGCGCGCGGACGGGTTACGGCTGATAAATCCGTTGCCGGGTCTACGGCGATAAAAAATTCTTCAAAGCCAGGAACCTGGTTTAAATAATTGTTGAACCACTCACTTTTGGCTGACATATGGTTGCAGACAAAATCAAACATCAGATTCGTTGATTTTTTTAACTCTGCCACATCACCCCACTCACCTGTTTCTGGCGCAACGCGGTGATAATCGACGACCGAGAATCCGTCGTCCGAAGACCACGGATAAAAAGGCAAAAGATGGACGTGAGAAAATGAATCAGAAAGCCAGCGATTATAAAATCGCGTAAAAACAGGCAGCGCTTTTTCGTTGCGATTTTGAAACTGATCGGCATAGGTAATTAATACCACATCCTTTTCATCCCAGTTCGCCTTACGCTGATGACTAATAACCTTCCGTGCGTTTCCTATCTTTTCCTGAAAAATACTAAAATCCTTATAAGAAAAAGAATCGCCATAAATAAGATTAATTAAATGCGTTATTTTATTGTTCATGTTGTTTTCCATGGTAGCGGTCCCACGGAAAGCAATCTACTCCCCATAAAAATTTCTGTCAACGAACCTCAGGGATCAAAAGTGCAAATAAAAAGCGGCTCTGCTCATTAATGTGAGCTAACGCAAAGAAAGGATGAAACAATGATAATGGTATTCAAAACGGGGCTGATGCCCTCTCTCGCGATGAGAGAAGGCATTAAATGAGGGAAGTGTCAGGAAAAATAACGGCGGGAAAAACGGCCTGCGACCTTCTTGAGCAGCGGCTCCAGTGCCACGGCCAGTAACATTCTGATCGGTTTCCGGGCAACAGATTTCACCGCCCAACCCGCCACACCTGCCGGGCCATAACGTAGCGCGGTCAATAAAACGAATTTGCCTGCAATTTTAAGGCCCGGTTTCATTTTCTGACCGGCCTGCTGCCAGTTGCGATTCATATTTTTATCTCTCTGTTAAAGCTGACGAAAACGACTTCTCAGCGTGAACGTGTCGGACGTGACATAACGTTCCATTTCGCGCAGACGCTTCTCGCCTGAGGCCAGTTCGGCATCCACCGAGTCGAGCAAATCGCTGCTGGTCGGCGCATCTTCCGATGACATGGCGCTGTCCGGCATCGGATCGAGCACGAAGGACAAAATGATGTAAGCCACCAGGGTAAAGAATGCCAGACCAAAGAAGATCGACAGCACGGTGACCACACGCACCAGTTTCACTGGCACATCCAGATAGCGCGCCAGCCCGGCGCACACGCCGCGCACCATCCCCTGCTGGGGGATGCGCCACAGTTTTTTATTTAAATTCAGTCCGCCCATTAATTCTCCCTCCAGTTTGGATGTTCAGCGTCCAGAATGGATTCGAGCGCCTGGATGCGTTCACGCATTTTTTTCGCGTCATCGGTGAGCTGCAACAGCCGTTGCTGCTCGCTTTGCGAGAGCTCGCCCCGGGAAGAGCGGTTGCTGTAGTGCAGCCATAACCAGATCGGCAGAACGAAAAGCACGAAAATGGTCAGGGGAATAGCCAGAAACAGCGCACTCATAGGGTCTCCTTGTCTTACGATGCGTTGCGGCACGTTGAAGTGCCGCATTCATTATTATTGGTTGTCTTGCTTCATTTTGGCTTTCAGCACCGCAAGTTGCTCGCTGATTTCGTCATCCGCTTTCAAATCGGCAAACTGCTGATCCAGCGTTTTCTGTTTGCCAAAGCTGTGGCTCTCGGCCTCGGCTTCCATATGGTCGATGCGGCGTTCAAAAGATTCGAAACGCGCCATCGCCTCATCCAGTTTACCGCTATCCAGTTGACGGCGAACGTCGCGGGATGAGCTGGCCGCCTGGTGGCGCAGCGTCAGAGCTTGCTGGCGAGCACGCGTTTCGCTGAGTTTGTTTTCCAGCTCGGCGATCTCTTTTTTCATGCGGGTGAGCGTTTCATCCACCAGCGTGATTTCATGCTCCAGCGTCGCAACGATGTCGGTCAGCTTTTGTTTTTCGATCAGCGCCGAACGGGCCAGATCGTCTTTATCTTTACGCAGCGCCAATTCCGCTTTTTCCTGCCACTCGCTCTGTTGAGCGGTAGCCTGCTCGATACGACGTGACAGCTGTTTCTTTTCAGCCAGCGCACGCGCAGAGGTGGAACGGACTTCAACCAGCGTGTCTTCCATTTCCTGAATCATCAGACGCACCAGCTTTTGCGGGTCTTCCGCTTTCTCCAGCAGCGAGTTGATGTTGGCGTTCACGATGTCGGCAAAACGAGAAAAAATACCCATAATTCAATCCTCACATTTCTGTTATCGGGCGATGCCCTGCTGATGAGCTAATACAATTCCCGTGCCAAGTTTTTATCTTATTGATTTATATGATTGTGGTTGATTTTACACCACGGACATCCTACTCTCACCTGGTGAATATCGCTAACGAGTGGTTAATTTCATCATGGCTGATTACAAAGACAATTTACTGGGCGAAGCGAACAGTTTTCTTGAGGTGCTGGAGCAGGTTTCGCGCCTGGCCCCGCTCAATAAGCCGGTACTGATAATCGGTGAGCGCGGCACCGGAAAGGAGCTTATCGCCAACCGTCTGCATTATCTGTCCGGGCGATGGGACGGGCCGTTTATCTCCTTAAACTGCGCGGCGCTGAACGAGAATTTGCTTGATACGGAGCTGTTCGGCCATGAGGCGGGGGCCTTTACCGGCGCGCAAAAACGCCACCCCGGACGTTTTGAGCGTGCAGACGGCGGGACGTTGTTTCTTGATGAACTGGCCACCGCCCCGATGCTGGTGCAGGAAAAACTGCTGCGCGTGATTGAGTACGGCGAGCTGGAGCGCGTGGGCGGCAGTCAGCCGTTGCAGGTGAATGTGCGCCTGGTGTGCGCCACCAATGCCAATTTGCCGGAAATGGTGGCGGAGGAAAAATTCCGCGCGGATCTTCTCGATCGTCTGGCCTTTGACGTGGTGCAGCTCCCGCCCCTGCGCGAGCGCCGCAGCGATATCATGCTGCTGGCCGAGCAGTTCGCCATTCAGATGTGCCGCGAGCTGGGAATGCCGCTGTTCCCCGGCTTTAGCGATTATGCGCGGGAAACGCTGCTGGACTACCGCTGGCCGGGCAATATTCGTGAGCTGAAAAACGTGGTGGAGCGCTCCGTGTATCGCCACGCCAGCAGTGAGACTGAGCTGGATAACATTATTATCGATCCCTTTTACCGCGCCGCGCCGACGAAACCAGAACCGACGCCGCATGCCGATACCCCTTCTCTGCCGCTCGATTTGCGCCAGTTTCAGCACAAACAGGAACACCAGTTGCTCGAACTGAGCCTGAAAGAGGCAAAATATAACCAGAAGCAGGCAGCCGAACTGCTGGGTCTGACCTACCATCAATTAAGGGCATTGCTCAAAAAGCATCAAATGCGCTGACATTATCGGCACTTACCTGCAGACATTTTTACGAATCAGGGGTAAGTGCGATACACTTTGCAGATCGAATCTTAAAACCCTGAAAATTATGCGTCTGGTTTTATCGTCCCTGATTGCACTCGGTCTGTTTAGCCGCCTGGTCTTTGCTGCGCCCGAACAGACTGCGCTTCCTGATATTCGCGACAGTGGTTTTGTCTATTGCGTGAACGGGCAAGTCGACACCCTGAACCCACAAAAAGCAGGCAGCGGCCTGATTGTCGACACCCTCGCCGCACAGCTTTACGATCGCCTGCTCGATGTTGACCCTTACACCTACCGCCTGGTGCCGGAGCTTGCCGAGAGCTGGGAAGTGCTTGATAACGGCGCAACCTACCGTTTCCATCTGCGCGACGATGTGGCGTTTCAGTCGACGCCGTGGTTTAAACCGACCCGTAAGCTGAACGCCGATGATGTGGTGTTTACCTTCCAGCGTATTTTTAACCGCAATCACCCGTGGCATAACGTCAACGGCGGCAGTTTCCCCTATTTCGACAGCCTGCAGTTTGCCGATACGGTTAAAGACGTGCGTAAGCTGGACAGCCGGACGGTGGAGTTTCGTCTGGTGCGCCCTGACGCCTCTTTCTTATGGCACCTGGCTACCCACTATGCGTCGGTCATGTCGGCCGAGTATGCCGATAAGCTGACAAAAGTGGATCATCAGGAGCTGCTCGACCGCCAGCCGGTCGGCACCGGCCCGTTCCAGATGGCGGAATACCGGGCTGGTCAGTATATTCGGTTACAACGTCACGAACACTTCTGGCGCGGTACGCCGCTGATGCCGCAGGTGGTGGTCGATCTCGGCTCCGGCGGGACGGGCAGATTGTCCAAGCTGCTGACCGGCGAATGCGATGTGCTCGCGTGGCCTGCCGCCAGCCAGCTGACGATACTGCGCGACGATCCGCGCTTACGTCTGACCCTGCGCCCTGGCATGAATATCGCTTATTTGGCCTTTAATACGGACAAGCCGCCGCTGAATAACCCCGCCGTGCGTCATGCCCTCGCACTGGCGATCAATAACCAGCGCCTGATGCAGTCTATTTATTACGGTACCGCTGAAACGGCGGCGTCGATTCTGCCGCGTGCGTCCTGGGCCTATGACAACGAAGCGAAAATTACCGAATACGATCCGGCTAAAGCGCGCGAGCAGCTTAAAGCGCTGGGTGCGACCAACCTCACGTTGCAGCTTTGGGTCCCGACCAGTTCGCAGGCGTGGAACCCGAGTCCGTTAAAAACGGCGGAGCTGATCCAGGCGGATATGGCTCAGATCGGTGTGAAAGTGGTGATAGTTCCCGTCGAAGGCCGCTTCCAGGAGGCGCGCCTGATGGATATGAATCACGATCTGACGCTCTCTGGCTGGTCGACGGACAGTAACGATCCCGACAGTTTCTTCCGCCCGCTGCTGAGCTGTGCCGCTATTCGTTCCCAGACCAACTACGCTCACTGGTGTAACCGTGAATTTGATACGGTGCTGCAAAAAGCGTTGTCGTCCCAGCAACTGGCCTCGCGTATTGAGGCTTACGACGAAGCGCAAAACATTCTGGCCCGCGAACTGCCGGTGTTACCGCTGGCCTCTTCTCTGCGATTGCAGGCCTATCGCTATGATATTAAAGGTCTGGTGCTCAGCCCATTCGGCAACGCTTCGTTCGCAGGCGTGTCGCGTGAGAAACAAGATGAGGTGAAAAAACCATGATTATTTTTACCTTACGCCGTCTGTTACTGCTGGCAGTGACGCTGTTTTTTCTGACCTTTATCGGCTTTAGCCTGAGCTATTTCACGCCCCATGCCCCGCTGCAGGGATCGTCCTTCTGGGATGCCTGGCTGTTCTGGTTTAACGGCGTATTGCACTGGGACTTTGGTGTCTCCAGCATTAACGGCCAGCTGATCTCTGAGCAGTTAAAAGAGGTGTTCCCGGCGACCATGGAGCTGTGCATTCTGGCCTTTGGTTTTGCCCTGTTGGTGGGCATTCCTGTGGGGATGCTGGCGGGGATCACTCGCAATAAATGGCAGGATAAGCTGATCAGCGCCCTCGCCCTGCTCGGCTTCTCGATTCCGGTGTTCTGGCTGGCGCTATTGCTGACGCTGTTCTTCTCTCTGACCCTGGGCTGGCTGCCGGTCTCAGGTCGCTTTGATCTGCTTTATACCGTCAAAACCGTCACCGGATTTGCGATTATCGACGCCTGGCTTTCTGACTCCGTCTGGCGTCACGAAATGATCATCAGTACCCTGCGCCACATGGTGCTGCCGGTGCTGACGCTGGCGGTCGCGCCAACCACGGAAGTGATTCGCCTGATGCGCACCAGCACTATCGATGTGTTTGAGCAAAACTACGTGAAAGCGGCTGCCACTCGCGGCCTCTCTCGCCTGACGGTTTTACGTCGTCACGTCCTGCATAACGCCCTTCCGCCGGTCATTCCGCGCCTGGGGCTGCAATTTTCCACCATGCTGACCCTGGCGATGATTACCGAAATGGTGTTTAGCTGGCCGGGTCTGGGCCGCTGGATGATCAACGCCATTCGTCAGCAAGACTATGCGGCGATATCTGCCGGTGTGATGGTGATCGGTTCGTTGGTGATTATCGTGAACGTGATTTCTGACATTTTGGGTGCCATGGCCAACCCGCTGAAACATAAGGAATCGTATGCCTTACGATAGCGTATACCGGGAGAAGCGCACGCCCGGCGTAGTCCGTACCGTATGGCGCAAATTCTACGGCGACACCACAGCGATGATCGGTTTGTACGGCTGTGGCGGCCTGGCGCTGCTCTGTATTTTTGGCGGCTGGTTTGCCCCTTACGGGCTTGATCAGCAGTTCCTCGGCTATCAGTTATTACCACCGTCGTGGTCGCGCTACGGCGAAGTGTCGTTCTTCCTGGGCACGGACGATTTAGGTCGCGATGTGCTGAGTCGCCTGTTAAGTGGCGCGGCCCCGACCGTCGGCGGCGCGTTCGTCGTCACGTTCGCCGCGACCTTCTTTGGCCTGGCGCTCGGGGTGTTTGCGGGCGCCACGCACGGCCTGCGTTCGGCGGTGCTGAACCATATTCTCGATACCCTGCTGTCGATCCCGTCTCTGCTGCTGGCGATTATCGTGGTGGCGTTCGCCGGGCCGCACCTGTCCCATGCGATGTTTGCCGTCTGGCTGGCGCTGCTGCCGCGCATGGTGCGCTCGGTTTACAGCATGGTGCATGATGAGCTGGAAAAAGAGTACGTGGTGGCGGCGCGTCTTGACGGCGCCACTACGCTGAATATTTTGTGGTTCGCGGTGATGCCGAATATCGCCTCGGGGCTGGTGACCGAAATCACCCGCGCCCTGTCGATGGCGATTCTGGATATTGCCGCGCTCGGTTTTCTCGATCTCGGCGCGCAGCTGCCCTCGCCTGAATGGGGGGCAATGCTCGGTGATGCGCTCGAACTGATCTATGTCGCGCCGTGGACGGTGATGCTGCCCGGTGCCGCCATTATGGTGAGCGTGCTGCTGATCAACCTGCTGGGCGACGGTATTCGCCGCGCCATTAATGCGGGGGTGCAATAATGCCGTTACTTGATATCCGCAATCTGACCATTGAATTTAAGACCGGCGAAGGCTGGGTGAAAGCGGTCGACCGCATCAGTATTACCCTGGCCGAGGGTGAAATCCGTGGGCTGGTGGGCGAATCCGGTTCAGGTAAAAGCCTGATCGCGAAAGCGATCTGTGGCGTCGCCAAAGATAACTGGCGCGTGACCGCAGACCGTATGCGTTTCGACGATATCGATCTCCTGCGCCTGTCGCCTCGCGAACGGCGCAAGCTGGTGGGTCATAACGTGTCGATGATCTTCCAGGAGCCGCAGTCGTGTCTCGATCCGTCGGAACGCGTCGGGAAACAGCTGATGCAAAATATCCCAGGCTGGACCTATAAAGGCCGCTGGTGGCAGCGTGTCGGCTGGCGTAAACGCCGCGCGATTGAGCTGCTGCACCGCGTGGGGATTAAAGACCATAAAGATGCGATGCGCAGTTTCCCTTACGAGCTGACGGACGGTGAGTGCCAGAAGGTGATGATCGCCATTGCGCTTGCCAACCAGCCGCGCCTGCTGATCGCCGATGAGCCGACCAACGCCATGGAGCCGACCACCCAGGCGCAGATTTTCCGCCTGCTGTCGCGTCTGAATCAGAACAACAACACCACCATTCTGCTCATCAGCCATGACCTGCAGATGCTGAGCAAATGGGCGGACAAGATCGACGTGATGTACTGCGGTCAGACGGTAGAAACGGCCATCAGCGAAGATTTAGTGACGACGCCGCACCATCCGTACACCCAGGCGCTGATTCGCGCGATCCCGGATTTTGGCAGCGCGATGCCGCATAAAAGCCGACTGAATACCCTGCCGGGCGCCATCCCGCTGCTGGAGTCGCTGCCCATTGGCTGCCGACTTGGCCCTCGCTGCCCGTACGCCCAGCGCGAATGCATCGAAACGCCTCGTCTGACCGGCGCGAAAAACCATCTGTACGCCTGTCACTTCCCGCTGAACATGGAGAGAGAGTAAATGGTCGAAACGTTGCTGGAAGTTCGCAACCTGAGTAAGACCTTTCGCTATCGCACGGGGCTGTTTCATCGTCAAACTGTCGAAGCGGTGAAGCCTCTCAGCTTTACCCTGCGCGAGAAGCAGACGCTGGCGATTATCGGCGAAAACGGATCGGGGAAATCTACGCTCGCGAAGATGCTGGCGGGGATGGTCGAGCCGACGGCGGGTGATGTGTTGATCGACGACCATTTTCTGTCGTTTGGCGACTATTCGTTCCGCAGTCAGCGTATTCGTATGATTTTCCAGGACCCGTCGACGTCGCTCAATCCGCGTCAGCGTATCTCGCAGATTCTGGATTTCCCGCTGCGACTGAATACCGACCTGGAGCCAGAAGAGCGGCGTAAACGTATTATCGAAACGCTGCGCATGGTCGGCCTTCTGCCCGACCACGTCAGCTATTATCCGCACATGCTGGCACCGGGGCAGAAACAGCGTCTCGGGCTTGCGCGCGCGTTGATCCTGCGCCCGAAGGTGATTATCGCCGACGAAGCGCTGGCATCACTCGATATGTCGATGCGTTCACAGCTCATCAACCTGATGCTTGAATTGCAGGAGAAACAGGGTATTTCGTATATCTATGTGACCCAGCATTTAGGAATGATGAAACACATTAGCGACCAGGTGCTGGTGATGCATCAGGGTGAAGTGGTGGAGCGCGGAAGCACCGCCGATGTGCTGGCCTCCCCGCTGCACGACCTGACCAAGCGCCTGATCGCCGGGCATTTCGGTGAGGCGCTGACGGCTGATGCCTGGCGCAAGGATAAATGACACCGGCCATATAAAGTGGTCGGATTAACTCTGAACGCGACACGTGCTATTATCGCCGCGTTTTAACGACGATCGCCACGATGAGAGGGCGTTCGCCATAACAATGAATATAAGGATCTAAGCTATGGGTTTTCTTTCCGGTAAGCGCATTCTGGTGACTGGCGTTGCCAGCAAACTGTCCATCGCCTACGGCATTGCACAGGCTATGCACCGCGAAGGCGCTGAGCTGGCGTTCACCTACCAGAACGACAAGCTGAAAGGCCGCGTTGAAGAGTTCGCCGCGCAGCTGGGTTCCAGCATCATTCTGGAATGCGACGTTGCACAAGACGAAAGCATCGATGGCATGTTTGCTGAGCTTTCAAAAGTCTGGCCGAAATTCGACGGCTTCGTTCACTCAATCGGTTTTGCACCGGGCGATCAGCTGGACGGCGACTACGTGAATGCGGTAACCCGTGAAGGCTTCAAAATCGCGCACGACATCAGCTCTTACAGCTTTGTGGCGATGGCTAAATCCTGCCGCACCATGCTGAACCCAGGCTCCGCTCTGCTGACCCTGTCCTACCTGGGTGCTGAGCGCGCTATCCCTAACTACAACGTGATGGGCCTGGCGAAAGCCTCTCTGGAAGCTAACGTGCGCTACATGGCGAACGCGATGGGTCCTGAAGGCGTGCGTGTTAACGGTATCTCTGCTGGCCCAATCCGTACGCTGGCGGCATCCGGTATCAAAGATTTCCGTAAAATGCTGGCGCATTGCGAAGCGGTTACGCCGATTCGTCGTACCGTCACCATCGAAGACGTGGGTAACTCCGCAGCCTTCCTGTGCTCTGACCTCTCTGCGGGTATTTCCGGCGAAGTGGTTCACGTTGACGGCGGTTTCAACATCGCGGCAATGAACGAGCTGGAAATCAAATAAGTGTTTCACTCTCTTCCCGCACGGGAAGAGAGTTTTTCTCCCGCCAGAACCGCCCTTTTTCCCGTCGTTATTCCGTTCCGCTATTTGTTATCACCTAACAATATTTTTCGCACTGAAAGCCATGCGCCAGGATATTGATCGCCATTTGAGATCAAGGAACGCACATGGAACAACGCCGCTTTACCGGCAAAGGCCACTGGTATCACGAGACCCAGACAAATCACTGTCGGGATGATGTTTTGCCGTTGGTTCCCGAGGCCGCTCATGTCGACGATCGTTTTCTGCTCGATTTAGCCTTGCCCACAGAGATTGTGACCCCGTGCGAAAGCTGGCTGAAACCGGCGCGTGCGCTGTGCGATTTACTGTTCCCGTTGCATATCGCGGTGAATCGCCTGCACACGCTCAGCGCCTATGACCGCCTGAGCACCGCGTTGACCGTGGCGCAGGCCTGTGGTGTTCAGCGACTGTGTAACCACTATGCCGCCCTGCTCGCCCCACTTCCCGGCCCTGACTCCTCGCGTGAAAGTAATCAACGCCTCGCCCAAATCACCCAGTACGCCCGCCAGCTGGCCAGTTCGCCGGATATTATCGATGGCAAAGCGCAGCTGCAGCTTGATGAGGTCGGCCTGACGACCTACGACGTTATTGTCATCAACCAGATTATTGGCTTTATCGGTTTTCAGGCCCGCGTGGTAGCGGCATTTCAGGCACTGCTGGGGCACCCTGTGCGCTGGCTGCCTGGGCACCATATTCCGCCGCATGCGCTGATTCCTGATGTGGATATGAATGCGTGGGAGCCGATTTTCCCGGGCGTGGAGTTACGCTACGCCACCGCTCAGCAGCTGGAATCGCTCTCCCGCTGGCAGGCAGAGCCGCTGTTACGTGAATTAACGCCAGTTCTGTGCCACGAACCGGCGCTGCTCGAAAGCGTAGGGGAATTTCTGCAAAGCGATATGCACACGGCAAATTCGCGCTATGGCGCGCTGGCGTCTGTGCTTGCCGCGACCGAACTGTTGAGCCGCTCTCCCGATCGCTTTAGCGCCGCGCAATTTTCCCCTCTTATTGAAGAGGGTATTCCCGCCGCCGACGCCATCCATTTACTGACCTGGAGTGCTTTTTTGGGCTGGATCAACCGTCTGAAAATCGCCTTAAGCAAGGGCCAATAACCCTGCACAATCCCTAAATGCGCTTGCTGTAGCAGTGAGATTCGCGTAAAACTGTCAGCCGCTCAATGGCCACGAAAATAGAACACTATGCTTCAGGACAACCCGCTGCTAGCGCAGCTTAAACAGCAACTGCATTCCCAGACGCCACGCGCTGAAGGGGTGGTAAAAGCCACGGAAAAGGGCTTTGGCTTCCTGGAAGTCGATGCACAGAAAAGCTATTTCATCCCGCCTCCGCAGATGAAAAAAGTGATGCACGGCGATCGTGTGACGGCAGTGATTCACACCGAAAAAGATCGTGAATCCGCCGAGCCAGAAGAATTGATCGAACCTTTCCTGACCCGTTTTGTCGGTAAAGTGCATCGCAAAGACGATCGTCTGTCTATTGTGCCGGACCATCCGCTGCTCAAAGATGCTATCCCTTGCCGCGCAGAACGCGGCGTTGAACACGATTTTAAAGAAGGTGACTGGGCCGTTGCCCAGATGCGTCGCCATCCGCTGAAAGGCGATCGCGGTTTCTACGCAGAACTGACTCATTTTATTACCTACAGCGACGATCATTTCGTGCCGTGGTGGGTAACGCTTGCCCGTCATAATCTGGAAAAAGAGGCGCCAAACGGCGTTGCGACCGAGATGATGGATGAAGGCCTGGCGCGTCGCGATCTGACCGCCCTGAACTTTGTCACTATCGACAGCGCCAGCACCCAGGATATGGATGATGCGCTGTATATCGAAGAAGGCAGTGACGACAAACTGCACCTGACCGTCGCGATTGCCGATCCGACCGCCTGGATTGCTGAAGGCAGCAAGCTGGACGACTCAGCGAAAATTCGCGCGTTCACGAACTATCTGCCGGGCTTCAATATCCCGATGCTGCCGCGTGAACTCTCCGACGATCTCTGCTCTCTACGTCCGAATGAAGTCCGTCCGGTACTCGCCTGTCGCATGACCGTTGCCGCAGACGGCACGATTGAAGACGATATCGAATTCTTCGCCGCGACCATCGAATCCAAAGCGAAGCTGGCGTATGACGATGTCTCCGACTGGCTGGAGAACACCGGCAGCTGGAAGCCGGAAAGCGAAGCGATTGCTCAGCAAATTACCCTGCTGCAGCGCCTCTGCCTGAGCCGTGGCGAATGGCGTAAAACCCATGCGCTGGTGTTTAAAGATCGTCCGGATTACCGCTTTGTACTGGGCGAAAAAGGCGAAGTGCTGGATATCGTTGCTGAACCGCGTCGTATCGCTAACCGCATCGTTGAAGAGTCGATGATTGCCGCCAACATTTGTGCCGCCCGTGTGCTGCGCGACAAATTAGGCTTTGGCATTTACAACGTTCATACCGGTTTTGATCCGGCGAACACCGAAGCGCTGGCTGCCCTGCTGAAAACGCATGACGTACACGTCGATCCGCAGGAAGTGCTGACGCTGAATGGCTTCTGCAAACTGCGCCGTGAACTGGACGCGCAGCCGTCTGGTTTCCTTGACAGCCGCATCCGTCGCTTCCAGTCCTTCGCCGAAATCAGCACCGAGCCTGGCCCGCACTTTGGCCTCGGTCTCGAGGCTTACGCGACCTGGACCTCACCGATTCGTAAATACGGCGACATGGTGAACCACCGTCTGCTGAAAGCGATCATCAAGGGTGAAACCATCGCCCGTCCACAGGAAGAGACAACCATCCAGATGGCAGAGCGACGCCGCCTGAACCGCATGGCTGAACGCGATGTCGGTGACTGGCTGTACGCACGCTTCCTGAATGATAAAGCCGGAACGGAGACCCGTTTTGCGGCAGAGATCATTGACGTTAGCCGCGGCGGTATGCGCGTGCGTCTGGTGGACAATGGCGCCGTTGCCTTTATCCCTGCCCCGTTCCTGCATGCGGTTCGCGATGAACTGACCTGCAGCCAGGAAAATGGCGCGGTGCAGATCAAAGGTGAGACAGTTTACAAAGTCACCGATGTGATTGATGTCAATATTGCTGAAGTGCGCATGGAAACCCGCAGTATTATCGCGCGCCCTGTTGCCTGATAAGCCTTAAATATGTCGGCGGTTTCTTTTTGGGAACGCCGACATTTTTCTTCCCTTGCTAAATCGTGTATTCATCACTTTTTCTTAATATATTCCTCTCGAAGCCCACAAAAACAATCACAATTATCTACAGTAAAAGAAGACCGTCATCTTTGGTTACGGGAATTTTTATCCACGTGTATCCTTTTTATCACTTCTCGTTTTAATATAAGAATGTAGGGAAAAACAATAAGTTCAGCTCGGTTATGCCGCTGTGTCACTACGGAAAAGTCGAATGCAAATGCATAATTTTGCGCCATTGAGCAGGTCCGGGAGAAAACATGATTGACGATCTGGAGCATAATTTGCTGTTTCGTTACATGGGCACACACAGCCCCTGGTGGCGTCTTACAGCGGACAGTAATGCTCTCCATCTCGCCGCCAGTGAAAACTCGGACACGACCCAGGTCATCGCCTTAAGCGACGATCAAGCAGAACTGATTCGCCAGCTCACCGTTATTACCTCCAGCATCACCCTGACCCTTTCCCTGTACGGCTCCGATGTTCCCGTCCATCTGGTGGGGCGCAAAATCAACAAAAAAGAGTGGGCAGGTACGGCCTCTGCCTGGAACGACACCCCTTCCGTCGCTCGCGACCTGGTACAGGGGTTATCCTTTGCCGAACAGGTGGTTTCTGAAGCTAACTCGGTAATTGTGATCCTCGATCAGCAGGGCAATATTCAGCGCTTTAATCGTCTGAGCGAAGAATATACCGGCATGAAAGAGCAGGAAGTGATCGGGCAAAACGTCTTTAAGCTGTTCATGAGCCGCAGCGAAGCGGCAGCATCTAAACGAAATATTTCCGGTTTTTTCCGTAACGGCAGTTCTTACGAAGTCGAGCGCTGGATCAAGACCCGAAAAGGCCAACGATTGTTTCTGTTCAGAAACAAATTCGTCCACAGCGGCAGCGGGAAAAATGAAATTTTTCTTATCTGTTCCGGCACGGATATTACTGAAGAACGCCGCGCGCAGGAGCGTCTGCGCGTGCTGGCCAATACCGACACCATTACCGGCCTCCCCAACCGCAACGCCATTCATGAGCTGATCAGCGACGCGATCGATACGCGCGGCGAGGCTCAGGTCGGCGTGGTGTATCTCGATCTCGATAACTTTAAAAAAGTGAACGATGCCTACGGGCATATGTTTGGCGATCAGCTGCTGCAGGCGGTCGCCCTTGCGATTTTAAGCTGCCTGGAAGAGGGCCAGGTGCTGGCGCGTCTCGGCGGCGATGAGTTTATCGTGCTGGCGACCAACACCTCACAAAGCACCCTTGAGGCGATGGCTTCGCGCATCCTGACGCGTCTGCGCCAGCCCTTCCGCATCGGTCTTATCGAAATCTACACCGGCTGTTCGCTGGGGATCTCCCTGGCGCCGCAGCACGGCACCGATCGCGAAAGCATTATTCGCAACGCCGATACGGCGATGTACACGGCCAAAGAGAGCGGACGCGGCAAGTTCTGCGTCTTCTCGCCAGAAATGAACCAGCGGGTATTCGAATACCTGTGGCTGGATACGAACCTGCGCAAAGCGCTGGATAACGATCAGCTGCTGATTCACTACCAGCCGAAAATAACCTGGCGCGGCGAAGTGCGCAGCCTTGAGGCGCTGGTGCGCTGGCAGTCGCCAGAGCGCGGGCTGATCCCGCCGCTGGAGTTTATCTCCTACGCCGAAGAGTCGGGGCTGATTGTCCCCCTCGGGCGCTGGGTCATGCTCGACGTGGTGCGTCAGGTCGCGAAATGGCGTGATAAAGGTATCAACCTGCGGGTGGCGGTGAACGTCTCTGCGCGACAGCTCGCCGACCAGACGATATTCAGCGATCTCAAGCAGGCGCTGAAAGATCTTCATTTCGAATACTGCCCGATTGATGTGGAACTGACGGAAAGCTGCCTGATTGAAAACGAGGAGCTGGCCCTGTCGGTGATCCAACAGTTCAGTCAGTTGGGGGCACAAATTCACCTCGATGACTTCGGCACCGGGTATTCCTCCCTGTCACAGCTGGCCCGCTTCCCGATTGACGCCATTAAGCTCGACCAGGTGTTTGTGCGCGATATCCATAAGCAGTCGATTTCACAGTCGCTGGTGCGCGCTATTGTGGCCGTGGCTCAGGCGCTGAATTTGCAGGTCATCGCGGAAGGTGTGGAGAGCGCGAAAGAAGACGCCTTTCTGACCAAGAACGGCGTCAACGAACGGCAGGGTTTTCTGTTTGCTAAGCCGATGCCCGCTGCCGCATTCGAGCGCTGGCTCAAGCGTTATCAGGCGAAGAAAATGCGTTAACTGGCTTTGCGCATGCCCGCCGCATTATGACGGTTTTGCAGCATCACCAGACGTTCCATATAAGCAATGTCTTTCGACTCCAGGCAGAACGCCGCATCCACCCAGTCCTCTGTGATATCCATTAATTCACTGCGTGGTAGCCGCAGCACACGCTGACGGGCGCGAAGCATTGCCCGAACGCCGTTCAGCTTCGGCTGTAAGGTATCGATGAACGTGCGTGTCGATACGTATCCCTGCCCCGGCTCAAACAACACATCCACCAGACCAAATTGCTCGTGCCACTCCGCCGTGTGCGACTCACCTCGGTAGATCAACTCCTCGGCCAGCTTCATACCTGCGCGGCGAGCGACCAGCGAATATCCGCCCATGCCGGGGAACAGGTTAAAAGCAATTTCCGGAAAGCCCAGACGCGCATCGCGCTGCGCCAGCACAAAATGGTGTGCCAGCGCGGCCTCAAAGCCCCCACCAAGGGCGCTGCCCTCCACCATCGCCAGCGTGATAGCGCCTGTATCAAACCCGCGCGACGCCGCGTGAACGCAATCGACGCAGGCGCGAGCGTAGGCGCGCAACGCTTCGCGGCGTCCGTTTTGAATGCACTTCACAAAGAAGCGTAAATCCCCTCCCGTGTTGTACATATCCGGAACCAGTGAGCCGGTAACCCAGAAGTCGACGGCAAAACCGGATTGCCGCACTAGCCACGACATATTCATGATCTCCTCAATTAATGCGTGATTAAAGCAAGGACGCGGCTGGGCGCGTAGCAGCATCCACACAGTGCGCCGTTCCTCCTCGTAATAGCCTGCGAGTTGGGTAAAACGTTCAGGATCGGTGAACAGTTTGCAGGTTGCTTGGTTGATGACTGTCATAGTCTAATTCCTCATATAAAAAAAGCGCCTTGCGCGCAGTTTTAGACTAATCCACCACCCAACTCGTCTGTATGCGGAGGGATAAATTTATCACTTTCATTTATGTAATTTGGTTAGTGCATTTTTTCCCTTCTCTTTTGGAAGCAATTTCTGCATCATTGAAATTATTAACTTTTCGTTCTGAGGGTGAGATGATGTCTGAAGTTGACGCGCAGAGAGTGGCACAACGTATTGATACGGTGCTGGATATTCTGGTCGCTGGCGATTACCACTCCGCGATCCGTAATCTTGAGATCCTGAAATCTGAATTACTGGCGCAGAACGGTACGGGCCATTCGCCCGATCCCGACCCGTCTAAAGCCCCCTGGGAAGTGTAACCTTTACCCCTTTTCGTTTTGTCGTACTTTCAACCCGCGGCGTTCGCCGCGTTTATATGGATGCTATGAATTCCCGACAACAAATCATTCTGCAGATGGTGATCGACAAAGGACGCGTGAGTGTCGTCGAGCTGGCCAAAACGACCGGCGTTTCAGAGGTCACTATTCGTCAGGATCTGAATCTGCTTGAAAAACAGAGTTATCTGCGTCGTGCTCACGGTTACGCCGTACCGCTGGACAGTGAAGACGTTGAAACGCGCATGATGACCAATTTCGCGTTAAAACGTGAACTGGCGGAGTTTGCCGCCTCGCTGGTCAACAACGGTGAAACCGTGTTTATCGAGAACGGCAGCAGCAACGCCCTGCTGGCCCGCACGCTCGCGGAGCAGAAAGACATCACGATCATTACCGTGAGCAGCTATATCGCCCATCTGCTGAAAGAGACGCGATGCGAGGTGATTCTGCTGGGCGGTATCTACCAGAAAAAAAGCGAAAGCATGGTCGGGCCGCTGACGCGTCAGTATGTTCAGCAGGTTCACTTCAGCAAGGCCTTTATCGGGATTGACGGCTGGCAGCCGGAAACCGGCTTTACCGGCCGCGATATGATGCGTTCCGATGTGGTAAACGCGGTTCTGGAAAAAGGCTGTGAAGCCATTGTGCTGACAGACAGCTCGAAATTTGGCGCGGTGCATCCCTATATGATGGGGCCGATCTCCCGCTTTAGCCGTGTCATTACCGATGAACGTCTGAGCAATGCGCACCGCGAGCAACTGCAGCGCGACGGCTTGACCGTCGATATCGTCAAACACTCTGGCTGACCCTCTCCTGCGCCCGTCTTTGCGGGCGCATAGCCTATTCTGGCATCTGAGATAATTCTGAACATCCCTTTAAGATTATTTACCTGTCGTTTCGATACCAAAAACTTAAAATTACTATTAGCGATATAACAGGAAGTGACTATCACCTGCGTGATTGTGTAACACCTGCGCGACCAGGTTTCACGGAATATGACGCTGAAGTATTCTTTTGACTATACTTACAGATAGCTTATTTCCGTGAATCAATAATTCAGGAGAAAGTATGATGAATTTAACCAGCAAAAAATTAGCCGCAGCTGTTTTGGCAGTAACCCTCGCAATGTCTCTGAGCGCATGTTCTAACTGGTCTAAACGTGACCGTAACACCGCGATCGGGGCAGGTGCCGGTGCTCTCGGTGGTGCAGTCTTAACCGATGGTAGCACGCTGGGTACATTAGGTGGTGCCGCCGTAGGTGGTGTTATCGGCCATCAGGTCGGTAAATAAGATATATTAAATAGCCACTGTTTGATTTGATTAATTCAGAACGCAATTTTCTGACTTACGCACCAAGAAAAAAGCCACGGTAAATACCGTGGCTTATTATTTTAGCCGCCTGCCAGTTTGACTTTCATCCCTTTGGCTTCGAGCAGGGTTTTAATTAACTCGCGGTTGTCGCCCTGAATTTCGATTACGCCGTCTTTGACCGCGCCACCGCATCCGCATCGCTTTTTCAGCTCTGCGGCCAGTTTTGCCAGCGCTGCGTCATCCTCGTCAATGCCGGTGATCAGGCAGACACCTTTGCCCTTGCGACCACTGGTCTGACGCTGGATACGCACAATGCCATCGCCCTTCGGACGCTGCACGGCCACTTTTGGCTCATCGATACGGCCACTGTCCGTCGAATAGACCAGACGGCTGTTAGAATCGCTCATTACGCCCCCTTACCCAGAGATGCATTAATTGCTTTTAAGGTTAGCGCCGGATCGGCAGATTGCGTGACCGGACGACCAATCACCATATAGTCAACGCCTGCCGCCAGCGCCTGCTCTGGCGTCATGATACGACGCTGATCGCCCGCATCACTGCCCTGAGGACGAATGCCCGGAGTAACCAGTTTGAATGCCTGCCCCAGCTCAGACTTGAAACGCACGGCTTCCTGAGCGGAACAGACCACGCCATCCAGCCCGCAATTTTGCGCCAGGCGCGCCAGGCGTTCAGCGTGCTCAGCCGGTGACAACGTCACGCCAAGATCCCGTAAATCACTCGCTTCCATACTGGTGAGTACGGTAACGGCAATCAGCAGCGGTGCGTCTTTGCCAAACGGCACCAGCGCTTCGCGAGCGGCGGTCATCATTCGCGCCCCGCCTGATGCATGCACGTTCACCATCCAGACGCCCAGTTCAGCCGCAGCTGCTACCGCGTGGGCAGTGGTGTTTGGGATGTCATGGAATTTCAGGTCGAGAAATACCTCGAAGCCACGCTGTTGCAGATCACGCACGATTTGCGGTCCAAACAGGGTGAACATCTCTTTGCCGACTTTCAGACGGCAGTCGCGTGGGTCGATGCGATCGACAAACGCGAGTGCGCTGTCGCGATTGTTATAGTCGAGTGCAACAACAACAGGAGATTCGGTTACTACGCGGGAAGAAGAGGATGCAACAGACGTCATGACCAGCCCTTTTCGTCTATGGGCGCCGCAGCGGCGCGGGATAGATAAACGGCGAGCATTCTACCTGTCGGCGCCAGAAATTGACAGAATCGATTTACCGTCCTGCATGACGGCAGACCGCACGGAGTTAAACAGGTCATAAAACGTAAAGAGTATGTTGTAACTAACATGCAGTGTTTTAAAAAATTACTGCCCGTCCAGACCGCGTATCGGCTTAATGGTTGACCAGGCGCGGCAAGAAGGGCAATGCCAGTAGAGCGTGTAGGCGGTAAATCCGCATTTTGAGCAGCGATAGCGCGGCTTGCTGCGCACCTGTTCGCCAACCATGTCACGCAGCACCATCAGGCTCTCTTTCGCGCGCCCTTCTTCCGCATCGTTCAGATGGTAGTCCATCAGCTTGTGGAAGACGCGCATGGTCGGGTGACGCTGCAGCTGACGGGTGATATAGACCTGGGCGGTATCGTTGCCTTCGTGCTGCTCCACGACATCCGCCAGCATCAGCTCCGCCGTCGCACCGGTGTTCTCTTCGACGCAGCGACGTAAGAAACTCACCCACTCATCCGGACGCCCAAGCTGCTGATAACAGGTTTGCAGCATTTCCAGAGTTTCACTGACCAGCTCTTTATCCTGGTCAATCACCCGCAAAAGGCATTCGACCGCTTTGCCAAACTCGCCTTTCGCCATGAACACCCGCCCCATCATAATGGAGATACGTGCGCTGTTACGATCGGCAGACGCGCCCTTTTTCAGCAGCGACATGGCTTTGTCCATATCATCGCTACCCATCTGCTGTAAGGCCAGCTCACAGTAGAAATGGGCGATTTCAACGCGTTGGTTGTCTTTCCCGAGCTTCACCAGGCGTTCTGCGGTATCGATGGCTTTTTGCCAGTCGCTGGTTGCCTGATAAATTTGCAGGAGTTGCTGTAAAGCGCTGATGCGAAAATCGGTTTCATCGACCAGCTGACTGAACATGTCTTCAGCGCGATCGTAAAGGCCGGCGGCCATGTAATCACGGCCCAGCTGTTGGACTGCCAGCAGACGTTGATCGTAGGTGAGAGAGGCGCTTTCCATCAATGTCTGGTGGATGCGAATGGCGCGATCGACCTCGCCACGCGAGCGGAACAGGTTTCCGAGGGTGAGATGCGCCTCAACGGTACCGGTGTCCTCTTTTAACATGTCGAGGAACAGGTCTACCGCTTTATCCTGTTGGTTGCTCAGAAGGAAGTTAACCCCCGCCACATAGTCACGGGAAAGCCGGTTTGCCTCGTCCTGCTTATTTTGTTGCGCACTTCTGCGGCCCATATACCAGCCATAGGCTGCGGCTACAGGCAAAAGCAGAAACAACAACTCCAGCATATTCGTTTATTCCTTCACGACCGGCACACCAGTATTTACCGGCACGTCGCTCACAGGCGCAATTTGATTTTCAAGACGTTTGATTTTACGTTCGGCGCGCGCCAGAGAAACACGAACTTTCAGCCAGAACAGGCCACAAACCAGCCAGCCGATGATAAACCCCGCGGCGAATAAAACAGCAAGCAAGCTCGATACGCGATACTCGCCCTGCGCCAGCAGGTAGTTGAATGTCACCAGTTGATCGTTTTGCGCACCCAGCGTGACCGAAATAACAAAAATCGCTAACACCAGTAAGAATATGAGTAGATATTTCACATGACGTCCCGTTATGTGGTTTAAGCGAATAAAGTCTGTTCAACTCGCCGCAATCAGCCTTATAAACTACCATTTTAGCCGCAAGCGCGAAACGGAAAAAGTGATAGGGTCCATGATGATTTGTGGGCTAAACGGCGAATTTCAACCATCAGCCCTCTTCATGCTCTCTTTGCGCGATCTCTTTGTTCTCTTCCGGCGGTGGCGTCAGTGGTCCACAGAGCCGTTGCGCAAGCCAGGTCGCGAACGTCACCAGCAGCCATGAGATAAGCGTTGCCACCACCAGATCCCGCGGCCAGTGCATCCCCAGCAGCAGACGGCTGCCCATTACGCCCGTCGCCCAGACCAGTAAAATCGCAATGGTCACGGTACGACGACGCGGCCAGAGTAAACCGACGGCTAACAGCGCCCAACTGGCCGCAAACATGGTATGCCCGGATGGGAACGCGAAACCGGTCTCTTTTTGCCAGTGTTTGCGTAAAAATTTCGGAATTTCCTGCGCTTCAGCCAGCTGATCTTTCACCAGATGCCCGCGCTCTTTACGCTTTAAATTGTAGAAGGTATCTACCGGAATATGATGCGTTTTTTCAAGCCAGACCACAAAGGGGCGCGGCTCCTGGACGTGATCTTTGACCCATGACTTTATTCCCTGGCCAACGACGATTGCCCCACCCAGAATGACAAACAGCATGATCGCCGGACGCAGCCGAAAACGCAGGCACCATAAAAACCACGCACAGAGGATCCCGTGGGTAATGATCCCCCACGGCTGGGTAACGGTTTCCGTCAGCCAGTACAGCGCTTTCAGCCACGCGCTGTTATGTCCCGGTTGCCAGGCCCAGCCCGAAATCCATACCGCAACGGGCATAATGAGTAAAATGGCGGCACCGGCAGCCGTGCGGCGGGCAATTGAAAGCATGTTCTCTCCTTTTTCGCTAAGCTCAACAATCATAACTGAATTTATCGCAATTCGTGAAAATGTCGGATTGTGCGTTTAACGTCCGTATAGTATGCCCTCAGCTAGGTGAACGCCGTCGGCTTGTGGCAAAATAGCGAGATACTAAAGCCGAAGGGCGACTGACACGAAACGTGTCAGCATACTCTGGAGAATCACATGCAGCTTAAACGCGTGGCAGAAGCCAATCTGCCAACCCCATGGGGCGATTTCCTGATGGTGGGTTTTGAAGAACTGGCAACCGGACAGGACCATGTCGCACTGGTGTTTGGCGACATTTCAGGGCAAACACCGGTACTGGCTCGTGTCCATTCCGAGTGTCTGACGGGTGATGCCTTGTTCAGCCTGCGCTGTGATTGCGGTTTCCAGCTCGAAGCGGCGCTTTCTCATATCGCCGAAGAAGGCCGTGGCGTGCTGCTCTACCATCGCCAGGAAGGTCGTAACATTGGTCTGCTGAATAAAATCCGCGCCTATGCGCTACAGGATCTGGGCTACGATACCGTCGAAGCCAACCATCAGCTTGGCTTTGCCGCTGATGAACGCGATTTCACCCTGTGTGCGGATATGTTCAAACTGCTGGGCGTGGACGAAGTGCGTCTGCTAACGAACAACCCGCGCAAAGTGGAGATCCTCACCGAAGCCGGGATCAATATCGTGGAACGTGTGCCGCTGATTGTGGGCCGTAACCCGAAAAATGCGCATTACCTCGATACTAAAGCCGCGAAGATGGGTCACCTTCTTAGCGAGTAAAAATATGGCCCGGCTTACGCCGGGCCAACGCCGTTAGTTCAGCATATTACGAATCACATAGTGCAGAATGCCGTCATTCTGGTAGTAGGTCAGTTCCGTCGCCGTGTCGATACGACAGCGGCAATCGAGCACTTCGGTTTTACCGTCCGCGCGTGTGAGCTGTACCGGAACGGTCGCCCCCGGTTTCAGGTTCTGCAGATCGCGAACATCAATCCGCTCTTCCCCCGTTAATCCCAGCGTTTTACGCGTCACGCCCTGCGGGAACTCCAGCGGCAGGATCCCCATCCCAATCAGATTCGAGCGGTGAATACGTTCAAAGGATTCCGAAATCACCACCCGCACGCCCAGCAGACGCGGCCCTTTCGCTGCCCAGTCACGGCTTGAGCCAGAGCCATACTCTTTACCGGCAATGACCGCCAGCGGCGTGCCTTCTTGCTGATATTTCATCGCTGCATCGTAGATCGACACAACTTCGCTACCAGGAAGATGGCGCGTCATTCCGCCCTCAACACCCGGCACCATTTCGTTTCGGATACGAATATTGGCGAACGTACCGCGCATCATCACTTCGTGGTTGCCGCGACGGGAGCCGTAGGAGTTAAAGTCGCGACGCTCAACGCCACGTCCCTGCAGGTAACGCCCTGCCGGGCTGTCGGGTTTAATACTGCCCGCCGGGGAGATGTGGTCGGTGGTGACGGAGTCCCCCAGCATCGCCAGAATGCGCGCGCCCTGGATGTCGACCAGCGGTTTCGGCTGGGCTTCCATGTCATCGAAGAATGGCGACAGTCGGATATAGGTGGAGTCACTCTGCCAGCCGTAGGTGTCAGACCGTTCCACTTTGATGGTTTTCCACTCCGGCGTACCTTCAAACACCTCGGCATACTCCTTGCGGAACATCTCGGTGGAAACCTGCTCCACGGCGCGGGCAATTTCTTGCGCCGATGGCCAGATATCTTTCAGATACACAGGATCGCCTTTCCGATCGTGGCCGAGAGGATCGCTGGCCAGATTAATGTTCATGTTGCCCGCCAGGGCGTAGGCGACCACCAGCGGCGGAGAGGCCAGCCAGTTGGTTTTCACCAGTGGATGAATACGGCCTTCAAAGTTACGGTTACCCGAAAGTACGGCACCCACCGTGAGATCGCCCTGCTTGATCGCCTGCTCGATGGGGTCCGGCAGTGGTCCTGAGTTACCGATGCAGGTCGTGCATCCATATCCCACCAGGTTAAAGCCCAGCTCGTCGAGATAAGGCGTCAGTTTGGCTTTCGCCAGATAGTCCGAAACAACTTTCGACCCCGGCGCTAACGACGCTTTAACCCACGGCTGACGTTTCAACCCGATCATTACTGCTTTTTTCGCCAGCAGACCCGCCGCCATCAGCACGCTCGGGTTGGAGGTGTTGGTACAGGAGGTAATGGCCGCAATCACCACGGCACCGTCAGGCAGCTGATACTGATGCCCGTTCATAACATAATCGACCGGGTGGCGGTCTTTTTGCGCGTTATTAAGTTCCAGCTCGTTACTGGCGGCAAAGGCTTTCGGCACGTTTTGCAGCGCGACGCGATCCTGCGGGCGTTTTGGCCCGGCGAGGCTCGCCTCGACTTCATTCATGTCCAGTTCAAGCGTGCTGGTGAAGACCGGCTCATCGCCCGTATTGCGCCACATCCCCTGTGCTTTGGCATAGGCCTCGACCAGCGCCACTTGCTCGTCGCTACGCCCGCTCAGGCGCATATATTCCAGCGTCACGCCATCGATTGGGAAGAAGCCGCACGTCGCACCATATTCAGGTGCCATGTTGGCGATGGTCGCACGATCGGCCAGCGGTAGAGAGTCCAGACCGTCGCCGTAGAATTCAACAAACTTGCCGACCACGCCATGTTTACGCAGCATCTGGGTGACGGTCAGCACCAGGTCTGTAGCGGTAATACCCTCGCGCAACTTGCCCAGCAGCTTAAAGCCCACCACATCTGGGATCAGCATCGAGACGGGCTGTCCAAGCATTGCGGCTTCGGCTTCAATCCCGCCGACGCCCCACCCCAGAACCCCGAGTCCGTTAATCATCGTGGTGTGCGAGTCGGTCCCGACCAGCGTGTCGGGATAAGCGATCCACTCTTTGTCCTGCAGCTCGCTCCACACCGCTTTGCCCAGATACTCCAGGTTCACCTGATGGCAAATCCCGGTGCCGGGCGGTACGACGCTGAAACGGCTAAAGGCCTGCTGGCCCCATTTCAAAAATACATAGCGTTCGTGGTTGCGCTCCATCTCCAGACGCACGTTCTCTTCGAAAGCGTCGTCATCGCCAAAATGGTCTACGGTGACAGAGTGGTCAATCACCAGATCGACGGGAGAAAGCGGGTTCACTTTGGCGGTATCGCCGCCGAGACGTTTAACGGCTTCGCGCATCGCCGCCAGATCCACTACCGCCGGTACGCCGGTGAAGTCCTGCATCAACACCCTCGCCGGACGATAGGCGATTTCACGGTCGGCGTGGGCGTTTTTCAACCACCCCGCCAGTGCGTGGATATCATCGGCAGTGACAGACTCGTCATCCTGCCAGCGTAAGAGATTTTCCAGTAAAACTTTCAGTGACTTGGGTAAGCGCGCGATGTCCCCAAGTGTCCTGGCGGCCAGCGGCAAGCTGTAGTAGTGATAGGTCTTATTCTCGGCTTGCAACGTGTCCTTACTGGCTTCGCGTAGGGTTAACGACATAAGCTCCTCCTTAATGACAGGGATACCCCGACAATCATCGGGGCTGTAATTAAAGATAACACAAAGATGTCGTAACGTTTTGATAACAACCCGAATTGATAAATCGGGATTATCGATGAAGGGGGTACGAAAACAAAAAACCTCGCCGGAGCGAGGTTTTGCTATTTAGTTTAAGGCCAGCCAGATTAGCTGCGCCCAGAACAGGACGGATACGGTAAAAGCCCCCATCCAGGACCAGTATTTCATGTTTTGTAGGGTATTCATCATCTGACACCAGGCTTTATATTTCTGTGGTAACTTGGGGTGCTCCCCGTTCTTTATTGCTGATGTGTATTTATTAAAGAGTACAAAAGTACACGGTTCTCACCTGATATTCGCAGGCTAACCGTATTATCAATTATTGTTTTTTGGGTTCGTCTTCTGCGAACGTATCAATAAAGGCTTGCTGCTGTGCGGAGAGCTTCCAGGATGCCGGAACGGTCGTTACAGGCTCTTTACGTGCTTTATGGCCGTTGTCACCTGGCTGACACATCTTTTTAACCGGTTCAGTACGCATGTGAACTGCCATCGCTATCCCCAATATTTCCAGACCAGTAACGCTACCACCACCCAGAACAGGGCGGAGCCAAGAAATACCGCCAGCCAGGCTTTACGCTTAAGCGCTGGGTCCCTTTGCGGATCTTCACTTCCTGACGGCATTGCTAACCTCATACAATCGACTTCGCTTATCATTTCGATACCAAACAATCGGTACAAGTAATCATGAGTTGAGATAAATCCTAAAGAAACTTTAGTCGAAAAGCCAGTGAATTTACGATCGTTTCCAGGGAATTAATTAATCTTTTGACCAGAAATAAATAATTGAAACGAGGAATTTGCGTAGCGGGAATTTACTTTCTACTTTTGTCGCAAATTTGCGACAGTTTAACCCTAAACTTATAACGTTTATGCGGTTATATGCGGCAGAGAATGGGGATGATGATAATTCTAATTTAGCTTTAAGACATTATTTCGGTATCTTTCCGGAAGGAAAGATACCGGGTGTGATTATTTTTCCGGAAGTTTAATGTCCTGGAACATCGCTTCAATATCTTCATTCGAGCGTAACGCTACCGCGGTATCCACCACATCACGGGTTAAGTGTGGCGCGAAGCGTTGAATGAAATCATACATATAGCTGCGCAGGAAGGTGCTGCGGCGGAAACCGATTTTGGTGGTGCTGTGGCTAAAGACATCATGGGCGTCAAGGCGTACCAGATCCGGGTCAGAGACCGGGTCTACGGCCATACTCGCAATCACCCCCACGCCTAATCCCAGACGCACATAAGTCTTGATAACGTCGGCGTCGGTGGCGGTGAAGACGATGCGCGGGGTCAGCCCTGCACGATTAAACGCGGTGTCGAGCTCAGAACGTCCGGTAAAGCCAAAGGTGTAAGTCACCAGCGGGTACTGTGCCAACTCTTCAATAGTGACCGATCCCTTTCCTGCCAGCGGATGTTCCGGCGTCACTACAATCGAACGATTCCAGTGGTAGCACGGCAACATCACCAGATCGTCATAGAGGTGCAGCGCTTCGGTTGCAATCGCAAAGTCGGCATTACCTTTTGAGACCGCTTCCGCGATTTGCGTCGGCGAACCCTGATGCATATGCAGCGAGACGCGCGGGTAACGCTCGATAAAGCCCTTAATCACCCCTGGCAGCGCGTAACGTGCCTGCGTATGGGTGGTGGCGATATAAAGCGAGCCTTTATCGGGCCAGGTGTGTTCACCGGCAACGGATTTAATTGCATCAACCTTCGACAACACTTCGCGGGCGATACGAATAATCTCCTGACCGGCCGGAGTGACCTGCGTCAGATGCTTACCGCTGCGGGCAAAAATCTGAATACCCAGTTCATCTTCCAGCATACGCACCTGCTTACTGATGCCGGGCTGAGACGTATAGAGACCTTCTGCGGTCGAAGAGACGTTAAGGTTGTGGTTGACCACCTCAACGATATAACGAAGCTGTTGTAGTTTCATGCCTGACCATCCGATTTAGCGCACAGGGATAATCGCTTAAGACGATTTAATAATAAGAAAGGGGTTAACTATAACCACTATATCATTTATAGCCCGAGTGTATAGTACGGAACAAAAAATAATAACGACCAATAAAAAAGGGCCGGAAGTCCGGCCCTTTCAGGTAAGTCACAGGAAGAAAAGATTATTTCTTACCTTCAACCCATTTACCATCCACGAAGAATGCAGACCAGCCGGTCGCTTTACCCTCTTTCTCGGCAGCGACGTACTGCTGCTTCGTTTTACGGCTAAAGCGGACTACGGTCTTATTGCCTTCCGGATCCTGCTGCGGCGCATCGGCCAGATAACGCAGTTTCTCTGGCAGACGGTCGCGGAAGCGGTACAGCTCTTCCACCAGCGGCGCACGGGTTTCACGCGATTTCGGGAAGGTGTTGGCGGCGAGGAACACGCCCGCAGCACCGTCACGCAGCACGAAGTATGCGTCAGACTTTTCACACGGCAGTTCTGGCAACGGAACCGGATCTTCCTTAGGAGGAGCCACTTCGCCGTTACGCAGGATCTTACGCGTGTTCTTACATTCGTCGTTGGTACACGCCATGTACTTACCGAAACGCCCCATTTTCAGGTGCATTTCAGAACCACACTTCTCGCACTCCACAATCGGGCCGTCATAGCCTTTGATGCGGAACTCGCCCTCTTCGATTTCGTAACCATCGCAGGTCGGGTTGTTACCGCAGACATGCAATTTACGCTTCGGATCGATCAGGTAGCTGTCCATCGCCGTACCGCACTTCTGGCAACGGCGTTTCGCACGCAGCGCGTTGGTTTCTGCATCGTCACCTTCCAGCACGTTGAGAACTTCGTTCTCAGGCACCAGGTTGATGGTGGTTTTGCAGCGCTCTTTCGGCGTTAAGGCATAGCCAGAACAGCCGAGGAACACGCCGGTAGTCGCGGTACGGATACCCATTTGGCGGCTACAGGTCGGGCATTCGATGCTGGTCAGGACCATCTGGTTCGGCTGCATTCCGCCCTCTTCTGGCGCTTTTTCAGCTTTCTCCAGTTGTTGGGTGAAATCGCCGAAGAAGCTGTCGAGCACCTTCTTCCATTCAGCTTGATGGTTAGCCACCTGGTCGAGGCGGTCTTCCATCTGCGCGGTGAAATCGTAGTTCATCAGCTCGCGGAAGTTATCTTCCAGACGATCTGTCACGATCTCACCCATTTTTTCAGCGTAGAAACGACGGTTCTCAGCGCGAACGTAGCCACGATCCTGAATGGTCGAGATGATCGACGCATAGGTGGACGGGCGGCCGATACCGCGTTTTTCCAGCTCTTTCACCAGTGACGCTTCGCTGAAACGCGCAGGCGGCTTGGTGAAGTGCTGGGCCGGGATCAGTTCCGTCAGCGAAAGCTCATCGCCCTTGTTCACCGCTGGCAGCGTACGATCTTCATCACCTTTACGCAGTGCTGGCATGACTTTCGTCCAGCCGTCAAAGCGCAGGATACGGCCGCGCGCTTTCAGACGGAAATCGCCTGCGCCTACGGTCAGTGTTGTAGAGTCGTATTTCGCCGGGTTCATCTGGCAGGCCACGAACTGACGCCAGATCAGCTGATACAGCTTCTGGGCATCGGTTTCCATGTCTTTCAGGGCTTCGGATTCGACAGCCACATCGGACGGACGGATCGCTTCGTGCGCTTCCTGAGAGTTTTCTTTGCTCGCATACTGGATAGCGCTTTCCGGCAGGTATTTCTTGCCGAAATTATCGCTAATGTAGTCGCGCACCATGCTTACGGCGTCCTGGCTCAGGTTCGTTGAGTCGGTACGCATATAAGTGATGTAACCCGCTTCATACAAGCGCTGCGCCATCATCATGGTTTTCTTCACGCCAAAGCCCAGACGCGTACTGGCCGCCTGCTGGAGCGTGGAGGTAATGAAAGGCGCGCCCGGTTTGCTGCTCGTCGGTTTGTCTTCACGATCCAGCACCTGATAACGGGCTTTTTCCAGCAGCGCAACCGCCGCCATGGTTTGATCGCGATTAACAGGACGGAACGGTTTGTCTTTTTCGTGGGTCACCTGCAGCGGCAGTGCATCGCCGCCTGGCGTTGCGACATTCGCGTCGATTTCCCAGAACTCTTCTGGCACAAACGCTTTGATTTCGCGCTCACGCTCGACGACCAGACGCACCGCTACGGACTGAACACGTCCAGCGGAAAGGCCACGCGCGATTTTCTTCCACAGCAGTGGCGAAACCATGTAGCCCACCACGCGGTCCATAAAACGACGCGCCTGTTGAGCGTTTACACGATCGATATTCAGTTCGCCCGGCTTTTCAAACGCCTGACGAATCGCATTCTTTGTAATCTCGTTAAACACGACACGGCTGTATCGTGATTCATCACCACCAATGATTTCCCGCAGGTGCCATGCAATGGCTTCCCCTTCGCGGTCAAGGTCGGTTGCGAGATAGATGTGGTCAGCTTTTTCGGCGAGCTGCTTCAGCTCATTAACGACTTTCTCTTTGCCGGGCAGCACTTCGTACTGTGCTTCCCACTCGTGCCAGGGATCGACACCCATACGGTTGACGAGCGCGCTACGTTCATCCTTTTTAGGCTTCTTAGCCCCTTTGGTGGAGGTAGAGTCTGCGCTCTTTTTACTGGCTGAGCCACTGGTCGGCAAATCGCGGATGTGACCAACACTGGATTTAACCACATAGTCATTACCCAGATACTTATTGATCGTTTTGGCTTTTGCCGGGGACTCAACGATGACGAGAGCTTTACCCATATTCACCTTTACCTAATTTAATTCTTCCAGGAATACGCCGCATGTTGATTTCCCTTCCGCTGGCGACGCGTTGTTGATATTGCGACGACGCCAGGGGATATCAACCCCTTTCTTCCTACCGGACAACAGCAGAACCTGTCCAGGTGATTGAGTTATCGGGCATTTCACTCTTATCAAAATGACTATGCGACGAGCTTTCGGTCGAATGTCAAGCAATTCTGTTGCCAGAATGACGAAAGCGCACACTCTACCTGATAAAATCTGTTACGCAACTTTATTAGCATGCAAAAGCAAATCGTGCCAGCTTTGCACCAGGCGCGTAGCCCCGCGAAAAACAGGGAAAATTTGCCCAGGGTGCGCGTCCGGCGTAGACTATTGCCACTGTTTAAGGAGTGGAATATGCAGCAAAATACCCAACCTATCGATCGTGAGACTTTGCTTGTCGAAGCCAACAAACTGATTCGTGAACACGAAGATACCCTGGCCGGTATCGAAGCCACCGGCGTTGAGCAACGTAACGGCGTGCTGGTGTTCAGCGGCGAATACTATCTCGATGAGCAAGGGTTACCCACCCCTAAGAGCACGGCGGTATTTAACATGTTTAAATACCTGGCCCATGCGCTCTCAGAGAAATATCACCTGGTCGATTAACGCGAAACGCGAGGCAGATGCCTCGCGTTTTTGTTTACAGCAGCGGTTTTTGTCCGCGTTGTAGCCAACGCAACAGCAAGCGGTCCGCGCTCTCGGCGGCGCTGTTTGTGAAGCGGTCGAGCATTCTCTTACGTTGAGTATAGCGTACGCCCACTAGCTCACGGCCCTCCATCAGGCTCAACAGCAGGTCATCGCTGGTACCCACTTCATCTACCAGCCCTTTTTCCTGTGCCTGAAGGCCATACCAGTGTTCACCGGTCGCTACCTGCTCGATGTCCAGCGACGGACGCATCCGTTTAACGAAGTCCTTAAACAGATGATGCGTTTCGTTGAGATCTTCACGGAATTTCTGTCGTCCCTCTTCCGTGTTCTCGCCCAGCAGGGTCAGGGTACGCTTATACTGCCCGGCGGTGTGCAGCTCGATATCGATCTCTTTATTTTTTAGAAAACGATTGAAGTTAGGGATCTGCGCCACCACCCCGATCGAGCCGAGAATGGCAAAGGGCGCGGCTACGATCTTATCGGCAACACAGGCCATCATATAGCCACCGCTGGCTGCGACTTTATCCACCGCAACCGTCAGCGGAATCTGTTTTTCACGCAGGCGCTGCAGCTGAGAGGCGGCCAGACCGTAGCCATGCACCACTCCACCCGGGCTTTCGAGGCGCAGAACGACCTGGTCCTGAGGTTTTGCGACCGCCAGTACCGCCGTGACCTCTTCGCGAAGTGAAGTAACTTCATGGGCATCCATACTGCCTTTAAAATCCAGCACATAGACCCGTGGTTTCGTTGATTCCTGATGATGCTGTTTCGCCTTCGCTTTTGCCGCTTTGGCTTCAAGCTTTAGCTTTTTCTTTTGCGCCTTATGCCACTGTTTCTGCTGATGCCCATCCAGCAGCGCCACCGACATGTCTTCCTGCATCTCCTTATACTGCTCGCTTAAGCGGGTAATGCGCAGTTCACCACGCTGACGCTTACGCTGCGTCAGGTTCACGATCAGCACTGCAATCACCGCTATAGCGATCACCACTGTCGCGATTTTGGCCAAAAACAGACCGTACTCAGAAAGTAATTCCACGTGTTCCACCTTGATTTAACCACGAATCTTTCACGACCAGTGTACAACAGCCTTTGCCAGGCGTCTCGCATACGACAATAACGCTGCGAGGCGCTTTCCAGAATGTCTTCTTGTGGCTGAAATCGTTGCAAATTGTTAATTCAGAAGCCTTCTCTCCTGTAGACTGATTGAAATCACCCGCCGTTTCGGGCATAAAGCCAAAAAGTGAAAGAAAAGCAGGCGCCGCAGGCCCGTCATGCGCCACAGGAGTATTCGTGCACTATCAACCACAAAAAGATCTACTGCAAAACCGCATCATCCTGGTGACCGGTGCCAGCGACGGCATTGGCCGTGAAGCGGCACTCACCTACTCCCGCCACGGCGCGCAGGTGATGCTACTCGGTCGGAATGAAGAAAAGCTGCGCCGCGTGGCGCAAGAGATGAGTGACGCCAGCGGAGAGACGCCGCGCTGGTATATCCTCGATTTACTGACCTGTACGCCGGACTCCTGCGCGGAGCTTGCACAGCGTATCGCCGCGCACTACCCGCGCCTGGACGGTGTGCTGCACAATGCCGGTCTGCTCGGAGAAGTGCGTCCGATGGATGAGCAGGACCCGCAGATCTGGCAGCAGGTGATGCAGGTTAACGTTAACGGCACCTTTTTCCTCACCCAGGCGCTGCTTCCTTTATTACTCAAATCTGAATCCGGATCGCTGGTCTTTACCTCGTCCAGCGTCGGGCGTCAGGGGCGAGCTAACTGGGGCGCTTACGCCGCGTCGAAGTTTGCCACCGAAGGGATGATGCAGGTGCTGGCCGAGGAGTATCAGACCCGCCATCTGCGCGTCAACTGCATTAATCCAGGCGGCACGCGCACGGGCATGCGCGCCTGCGCGTTCCCGACGGAAGATCCGCAAAAGCTCAAAACCCCCGCCGAGATTATGCCGCTCTATCTGTGGCTGATGGGCGACGACAGCCGCCGTAAAACCGGTATGACATTTGATGCCCAGCCGGGCCGTAAGCCAGGAATTTCGCAATGAGTGAAGAACGCCATCAGCAGCGCCAGCAGCGTCTGAAAGAACAGGTCGATGCCCGAGTCGCCGCCGCGCAGGAAGAACGCGGCATTGTTATTGTCTTTACCGGCAACGGAAAAGGCAAAACCACGGCAGCCTTTGGCACCGCCACCCGCGCTGTCGGCCACGGTCAGAAAGTGGGTGTGATTCAGTTCATCAAAGGCGAATGGCCAAACGGTGAGCGTAATCTGCTGGAGCCGCACGGCGTGGAATTTCAGGTCATGGCGACCGGTTTTACCTGGGATACGCAAAACCGCGAAAGCGACACCGCCGCCTGCCTCGCCGTGTGGGAACACGCAAAACGGATGCTGGCCGATCCGACGCTGAATATGGTCCTGCTCGATGAGATTACCTACATGGTGGCGTATGACTATCTGCCGCTGGAAGAGGTGCTGGACGCGTTGAAAAATCGCCCTGTCCATCAGACGGTCATTGTGACCGGACGCGGCTGCCATCGGGATATTCTAGAGCTGGCCGATACGGTCAGCGAACTGCGCCCGGTCAAACATGCGTTTGACGCCGGAATAAAGGCGCAAATCGGTATCGACTACTAGAAAAGAAAAACCCGGCAGCCGCCGGGTTTATGTTTAGCCGTTGTTGTTACGGCTGCCAGAGCGGCGAGAGGTGCTCACCTGGCTGTGGCGTTTCACCGCGCGGCGAATCTGATTCGCTTTCACGCGACGACGGTCTTTTTCAACCGCCACTTTGGTCGTGGTTTCTGGCTGCAATTCCACCAGTTCACGCAGGTAGTTAGTCTGGGTCAAATCCAGTTCGGTGTAACCACCGCGCGGAATCCCCTTCGGCAGCAGAATGTCACCGTAGCGCACGCGAATCAGACGACTCACCTGCACGCCAACCGCTTCCCACAGACGACGAACCTCACGGTTACGACCTTCCGTCAGCGTGACGTTATACCACTGGTTGATCCCTTCACCACCGGTGAATTTAATGGTTTTGAACGCCGCAGGACCATCTTCAAGCTGAACGCCGCGCGACAGGTCACGCAGTTTATTTTCATCAACCTGGCCGAATACACGCACAGCGTATTCACGTTCCACTTCACGGCTTGGGTGCATCAGGCGGTTAGCCAGTTCACCGTCGGTGGTGAACAGCAGCAGACCGCAGGTGTTCACATCCAGACGGCCTACCGCAATCCAGCGCGCACCGCGCAGTTTTGGCAGACGGTCAAAGACGGTTGGGCGGCCTTCCGGGTCGTTACGTGTACACAGCTCGCCTTCCGGCTTGTAGTAAGCCAGCACGCGGCAAATCTGTTCAGCAGACTCTTTCACGGAGATCACATGACCGTCGAGACGGATCTTCATCCCCGGAACGACTTCAACGCGGTCACCCAGCTTGGCAATTTTGCCGTCAACGCTGACGCGACCCGCTTCGATAATCGTTTCGATTTCACGGCGTGAACCGTGGCCAGCACGCGCCAGCACTTTCTGTAATTTTTCGCTCATTGAGCATCCTTCAGGTGTCGCCTTCACAGGCGTCGAATTAGGGTCAAAATAGCGGTCTACCGCTGTTTTGATGGCCGCGTAGTATAGCCGCTTATACCTTTACAAGAAAGGCTTTACGTCACCCACGCCTTCACGAATCACTTCTGGTGCATCTTCCGTCAAATCAACGACCGTCGTCGGCTGCTGGCCGAGGTAGCCACCGTGAATAATCAGGTCTACCTGTTTCTCCAGACGGTCTTTGATCTCCTCCGGGTCGGACTCGGTGAAATCGCTGCCCGGCAGCATCAGAGAGGTCGACAGCATCGGTTCGCCGAGGGTCTCAAGCAGCATTTGCGCAATCGGGTTCGACGGCACGCGCATCCCGATCGTTTTGCGTTTTTCCTGCAACAGACGGCGCGGTACTTCCTTGGTCCCTTTCAGAATGAAAGTATAGTTGCCCGGCGTGTTATTTTTGATTAAACGGAAGGCGACGTTGTCTACGTAGGCGTAGGTCGAAATTTCCGAAAGATCGCGGCACATCAGGGTAAAGTTATGCCCGTCCGGCAGATGACGGATGCGGCAAATACGCTCCATCGCCCCTTTGTCTTCGATTTTGCAGCCCAGCGCATAGCCGGAATCGGTCGGGTAGACAATCACACCGCCCTTGCGAACGATCTCAACCGCCTGATTGATCAGGCGCGCCTGCGGGTTATCCGGGTGAATATAGAAAAATTGACTCATGCTTCCCTCTCTTCAATATGTTGCTGCGGCTGCTCCCAAAGTGCCCAGACGGGTTCCACGCCTGCGGGTAACCAGAGCTTACGCCCCAGCTCAATCCATGCACAAGGCTGATGGAAATCCGAGCCTTGCGACGCAAGCAGACCATACTGACGCGCATAGGTCGCCAGCTGACTGCGCTCATTGGGTGCCTGCTGGCACTGGGAAACTTCCATCGCTTCTCCACCCTGTTCGGCGAAGTGCGCCAGCAGTCTTTTCAGCCACTTAGCCGAAAGGTTATACCGCCCTGGATGGGCCAGCACCGCCTTGCCGCCAGAATGATGAATGACATCAATAGCTTGTTTTATTGTACACCACTGTGGCGGAACGTAACCGGTTTTACCGCGTGCCAGATATTTTTTGAAGACATCGGCAAAATTATTCGCTTTACCCGCTTCGACCAGAAAACGGGCGAAGTGGCCGCGCGTCACGGCACCGCCGTTAGCCAGGCGTCGTGCCCCTTCCAGCGCGCCGGGAATCTGCGCTTTCTCCAGTCGCTCGCCAATCAGTTCCGCGCGTTGATTGCGGCGCGCTTTCTGCTCTTCGAGGAACGCACACAGGGCCGGATGTTCGATATCAATATTCAGGCCGACAATATGAATTTCGTGATTTTCCCAGACCGTGGAGATTTCTACGCCGGATACCAGCGTCAAAGGCAGCGCGCTGCGGGCAATCTCCGCGCGTGCCGCCGGAATAGCATCCGTGGTGTCGTGATCGGTTATTGCCAGCGTACCTACACGCATTTCTACCGCGCGGTGAACCAGCGCTTCGGGCGTCAGCAGGCCATCAGAGGCCTGGGTGTGGCTGTGTAAATCATAAATCACGGCGTATTTTGTCTCGCTCAAAGCGGTTTCCATCACAGGTTTGTCGTATAACAGAGGGCTATGATAACGGCTTAAGCGCAAATTCTGAAATCAGGGGTTGACAATACGCCATCGAACTAGTTAACTAGTACGCAAGTTCACTCAAGAAGGTATCTGAAAATGAAAGCACATTTCTCTCTGCACGGTTGGTGGCGCACTTCCTGATCCTCGGGCAGTGTCACTCGTCTGCAAATTGCAAACAGATACCAGGCCCGCCACGATGCGGGCTTTTTTATGAACAGAATTAATGAGAACAACAATATGCAAACCGCTAAAACACACCTTGAGTTGCTGACCTGCGAAGCCGTGTATCGCCACAACCCTACCGCCTTATTCCACCAGGTGTGCGGTGCACGCCCGGCCACCCTGCTGCTCGAGTCTGCTGACATCGACAGCAAAGACGATCTGAAAAGCCTGCTGCTGGTTGATAGCGCACTGCGCATTACCGCATTAGGTGACACTGTCACTATTAAAGCACTGTCTGAGAACGGTGCCGCCCTGCTCCCGCTGCTTGATGCGGCGCTGCCTGCGGGTATCGAAAACGAACAGCGCCCGGAAACACGCATTTTGCATTTCCCGCCGGTCAGCCAGCTGCTGGACGAAGACGCGCGTCTCTGCTCCCTCTCCGTATTTGACGCCTTCCGCCTGCTGCAAAACCTGGTCGAAGTGCCTGAGAATGAGCGCGAAGCGATGTTCTTCGGCGGGCTGTTTGCCTATGACCTGGTGGCCGGTTTTGAAGATCTGCCTGAAACCGAACAAGGCAATCGCTGCCCGGATTACTGCTTCTATCTGGCGGAAACGCTGATGGTGATTGACCATCAGAAAAAGTACACCCGCATTCAGGCGAGCCTGTTCACCCCTTCGGTTTCGGAAAAACAGCGTCTGGCGCAGCGTATCGAACAGCTTCAGCAGCAGATGACCGAAGAGCCGACGGCGCTGCCGGTCCAGCGTATCGATCATATGCAGTGTGAAACGAACCAGACAGATGACCAGTACGGTGCCGTTGTACGTCAGATGCAGAAAGCAATTCGCGCCGGTGAGATTTTCCAGGTGGTGCCATCGCGCCGCTTCTCGCTGCCGTGCCCGTCTCCGCTGGCCGCGTATGACGTGCTGAAGAAGAGCAACCCAAGCCCTTACATGTTCTTTATGCAGGACAACGATTTCACCCTGTTCGGGGCGTCGCCAGAAAGCTCGCTGAAATATGACGCGCCTAGCCGCCAGATTGAAATTTATCCGATTGCCGGTACACGTCCACGCGGTCGCCGTGCTGATGGCTCCTTAGATCGCGATCTCGACAGCCGCATTGAGCTTGAGATGCGTACGGATCATAAAGAGTTATCCGAACACCTGATGCTGGTCGACCTGGCCCGTAACGATCTGGCGCGCATTTGTACGCCAGGCACTCGTTATGTCGCGGATCTGACTAAAGTCGACCGTTACTCCTTCGTGATGCACCTGGTGTCTCGTGTGGTTGGCGAGCTGCGCCATGACCTCGACGCGCTGCACGCCTATCGTGCCTGCATGAATATGGGCACCCTGAGCGGCGCGCCGAAAGTCCGTGCAATGCAGCTGATTGCCGGAGCCGAAGGCCGTCGTCGCGGCAGCTACGGCGGTGCCGTGGGATACTTCACCGCGCACGGCGATCTGGACACCTGTATCGTCATCCGCTCCGCCTACGTGGAAGATGGCATTGCCACCGTCCAGGCTGGCGCAGGCATTGTTCTCGATTCTGTTCCGCAGTCTGAAGCTGACGAAACTCGCAGTAAAGCTCGCGCGGTATTGCGCGCCATTGCCACCGCACACCACGCACAGGAGATTTTCTGATGGCTGACATTCTGCTGCTCGATAATATCGACTCCTTTACTTACAACCTGGCAGACCAGCTGCGTGCAAACGGGCACAACGTGGTGATTTACCGCAATCATGTTCCGGCGCAAACCCTGATTGAGCGCCTGGAAACCATGCAAAACCCGGTGCTGATGCTCTCTCCTGGCCCGGGTGCACCGAGCGAAGCGGGCTGTATGCCTGAGCTGCTGACCCGTATGCGCGGCAAACTGCCAATTATCGGCATCTGCCTTGGGCACCAGGCGATTGTTGAAGCGTACGGCGGATACGTCGGCCAGGCGGGTGAAATTCTGCACGGTAAAGCCTCCAGCATTGAACACGACGGCCAGGCGATGTTTGCCGGGCTGCCAAACCCGCTGCCGGTCGCGCGTTATCACTCGCTGGTCGGCAGCAATATTCCGGCGGGGTTGACGATCAACGCCTCTTTTGAAGGAATGGTCATGGCCGTGCGTCACGACGCCGATCGCGTCTGCGGCCTGCAGTTCCATCCGGAATCGATTCTGACCTCAAACGGCGCACGCCTGCTGGAGCAGACGCTCAACTGGGCGCTGCAGAAGCTGGAGCAAACCAACACGCTGCAGCCGATTCTGGAAAAACTCTATCAGGCCCAGACGATGACCCAGCAGGAGAGCCACCAGCTTTTCTCTGCGGTGGTTCGCGGTGAACTGAAGCCAGAACAGCTGGCCGCCGCGCTGGTCAGCATGAAAGTGCGCGGTGAGCAGCCACAGGAAATTGCCGGTGCGGCGACCGCCCTGCTGGAAAACGCCGCCCCGTTCCCGCGTCCGGATTATGCGTTCGCGGATATCGTCGGCACCGGCGGTGACGGCAGCAACAGCATTAATATCTCTACCGCCAGCGCCTTCGTGGCGGCGGCCTGCGGCATGAAAGTGGCGAAACACGGTAACCGCAGCGTCTCCAGCCGCTCAGGCTCTTCCGATCTGCTGGCCGCGTTCGGGATTAACCTCGACATGAATGCTGAACGTTCCCGTGAAGCGCTGGACGATCTGGGTGTCTGCTTCCTGTTCGCGCCGAAATATCACACCGGTTTCCGCCACGCGATGCCGGTCCGTCAGCAGCTGAAAACCCGCACCCTGTTTAACGTGCTGGGGCCGTTGATCAACCCGGCGCATCCGCCGCTGGCTTTGATTGGCGTCTACAGCCCGGAACTGGTACTGCCGATTGCGGAAACCCTGCGCGTGCTGGGCTATCAGCGTGCGGCCGTGGTCCACAGCGGCGGAATGGATGAAGTGTCGCTCCATGCGCCAACGCTGGTTGCCGAGCTGCGCGACGGCGAAATTCAGAGCTATCAGCTGGACGCTGCCGACTTTGGCCTGACGCCCTATCATCAGGAACAGCTGGCAGGCGGCACCCCGGAAGAAAACCGTGACATTCTGACACGCTTGCTACAAGGTAAAGGTGAAGCCGCCCATGAGGCCGCTGTCGCCGCCAACGTCGCAATGTTGATGCGTTTGCACGGCGAAGAAGACTTACAGGCTAACGCACAAAAAGTCATGGCCGTATTGCGCTCCGGCGCAGCTTACGACCGCGTTACCGCACTTGCGGCAAGAGGGTAAATGATGCAGACCGTTTTAGCGAAAATCGTCGCCGATAAGGCCATCTGGGTAGAAGCGCGCAAAGAGCAGCAGCCGCTGGCCAGTTTCCAGAATGACGTGGTTCCCAGTCAGCGCCGTTTTTATGATGCCCTGCAGGGCGCGCGCACCGCGTTTATCCTGGAGTGCAAAAAGGCCTCGCCATCGAAAGGCGTGATCCGCGACGACTTCGATCCCGCGCGTATTGCCGGGGTCTACAAACACCATGCGTCAGCCATTTCGGTGCTGACGGATGAGAAATATTTCCAGGGCAGTTTTGATTTTCTGCCGATTGTCAGCCAGATTGCCCCGCAGCCGATTCTGTGCAAAGACTTCATTATTGATGCGTACCAAATCTGGCTCGCGCGTTTTTATCAGGCCGATGCCTGCCTGCTGATGCTCTCCGTGCTGGATGACGAGCAGTATCGACAACTGGCCGCCGTCGCCCACAGCCTGAATATGGGTGTGCTGACGGAAGTGAGCAACGAAGAGGAGCTGGAACGCGCCATTGCGCTGAAAGCCAAAGTCGTCGGCATCAATAACCGCGACCTGCGCGATCTCTCCATCGACCTGAACCGCACGCGCCAGCTGGCGCCACGTCTCGGAGCTGGCGTCACCGTTATTAGCGAGTCGGGCATTAATACTTATGCCCAGGTTCGCGAGCTGAGTCATTTCGCAAACGGCTTTTTGATCGGCTCGGCGCTGATGTCTCACGACGATCTGAATGCCGCTGTCCGCCGCGTGCTGTTAGGTGAGAACAAAGTCTGCGGGCTGACGCGCCCTCAGGACGCCGCCGCCGCCCTCGAGGCGGGTGCCGTCTACGGCGGGCTGATTTTTGTCGACTCGTCTGCGCGAGTAGTAACGGAAGATCAGGCCCGCGAGGTGATTGCCGCTGCTCCGCTGAGCTATGTTGGCGTGTTCCGCGATGCGCCAGTTTCGGACGTCGCCGCCAAAGCTGAAAACTTATCGCTGACTGCCGTGCAGCTGCACGGCAACGAAGGTCAGGCGTACATCAATGAACTTCGCCAGGCACTGGCACCGCAGGTGCAAATCTGGAAAGCGCAAAGCGTGAGCGACACGCTGCCTCCACGCGATCTCCAGCATGTCGATAAATATGTGCTGGATAACGGCCAGGGCGGAACCGGCGTTCGCTTCGACTGGTCCCTGCTGAACGGTGAGAAGCTGGACAACGTCCTGCTGGCGGGTGGATTAAGCCCTGATAACTGCGTAGAAGCCGCGAAAGCAGGCTGTGCGGGTCTCGATTTCAATTCTGGCGTGGAGTCTCAGCCGGGTATCAAAGATGCCAGTAAGCTGGCCTCGGTATTCAAGACGCTGCGTGCATATTAAGGAAGAGCAAATGACAACTTTATTAAATCCCTATTTTGGTGAGTTTGGTGGCATGTACGTGCCGCAGATTTTGATGCCTGCCCTGCGCCAGCTTGAAGAAGCGTTTGTCAGCGCGCAGAAAGATCCGGCCTTCCAGGCGGAATTCACCGACCTGCTGAAAAACTACGCGGGTCGCCCGACGGCGCTGACCAAATGCCGTAACCTGACCGAAGGCACAAAAACCACCCTGTACCTCAAGCGTGAAGATCTGCTCCACGGCGGCGCGCACAAAACCAACCAGGTGCTGGGCCAGGCGCTGCTTGCCAAGCGGATGGGCAAAACCGAAATCATCGCCGAGACCGGTGCAGGCCAGCACGGCGTGGCATCAGCGCTCGCCAGCGCCCTGCTCGGCCTGAAATGCCGTATTTACATGGGGGCGAAGGATGTAGAGCGTCAGTCGCCGAACGTATTCCGTATGCGTCTGATGGGTGCCGAAGTGATCCCGGTACACAGCGGCTCCGCCACGTTGAAAGATGCCTGTAACGAAGCGCTGCGCGACTGGTCTGGCAGCTACGATACCGCGCACTACATGCTTGGTACCGCTGCGGGCCCACACCCGTTCCCGACCATCGTGCGTGAATTCCAGCGCATGATCGGGGAAGAGACCAAAGCGCAGATCCTCGAAAAAGAGGGTCGTCTGCCGGATGCGGTTATCGCCTGCGTCGGTGGTGGTTCCAACGCCATCGGCATGTTTGCTGATTTTATTGATGACGAAAGTGTGGGCCTGATCGGTGTCGAACCTGCGGGTCACGGCATTGAAACCGGCGAGCACGGTGCGCCGCTGAAACATGGTCGCGTAGGGATTTACTTCGGCATGAAGTCGCCGATGATGCAAACCGACGAAGGCCAGATTGAGGAGTCTTACTCTATCTCCGCCGGGCTGGATTTCCCGTCCGTCGGGCCGCAGCACGCGCATCTGAACAGCATCGGTCGCGCGGATTATGTCTCGATTACCGATGACGAAGCGCTGGAAGCGTTTAAAACTCTGTGCCGCAACGAAGGGATTATCCCGGCGCTGGAGTCTTCTCACGCGCTGGCTCATGCGCTGAAGATGATTAAAGAAAACCCGGAAAAAGAGCAGCTGCTGGTGGTTAACCTTTCCGGTCGCGGTGACAAAGATATCTTCACCGTTCACGATATTCTGAAAGCACGAGGGGAAATCTGATGGAACGCTACGATAACGCATTTGCTGAACTGAAAGCCCGCAAGGAAGGCGCGTTTGTTCCCTTCGTCACGCTGGGCGATCCAGGCCCGGAGCAGTCGCTGAAAATTATCGACACCTTAATTGCTGCGGGTGCCGATGCGCTGGAGCTGGGGATCCCGTTCTCCGATCCGCTGGCGGATGGCCCGACGATTCAGAACGCCACCCTGCGCGCCTTTGCCGCAGGCGTGACCCCGACCCAGTGCTTTGAGATGCTGGCGGCAATCCGCCAGAAGCATCCGACCATTCCGATTGGCCTGCTGATGTATGCCAACCTGGTCTTCAGCAAAGGTATCGATAATTTCTACGCCGAATGTGCACGCGTGGGCGTTGATTCAGTGCTGGTCGCCGATGTGCCGGTAGAAGAGTCTGCACCGTTCCGTCAGGCAGCGATGCGTCACAACGTCGCGCCGATCTTCATCTGCCCGCCAAACGCCGATGACGAACTGCTGCGCCAGATTGCCTCTTACGGTCGCGGGTATACCTATCTGCTGTCGCGCGCGGGCGTTACCGGTGCGGAAAACAAAGCAGCGCTTCCCCTGCATCATCTGGTGGAAAAACTGGCCGAGTATCACGCTGCCCCTCCTCTGCAGGGCTTCGGAATCTCATCACCAGAGCAGGTCACCGCAGCGATTGATGCCAATGCCGCAGGTGCTATCTCCGGATCCGCGATTGTGAAAATTATCGAGCGCAACGTCGATAAGCCAGAGCAGATGCTGACTGAACTGCGTGACTTCGTCGCTGCGATGAAAGCGGCGACGCGCAAGGGCTGAGTGTTCTGACCGTCTGGCGACCCGCCAGACGGTTATTCCCCTTTAATACTGTCCGCGTATTTACGCACCAGCCGAAACAGACTCCCCACATCTTCTTCCTGCCAGTCGCTGAAAATCTGGTTCATCAGCGTCATACGCGCCTGCGCGATTTTCATCGTTAACGCTTTTCCTTGCGCCGAGGTGGATACTTCGGAAACCCGTTTATCCGTCGCGCCTGGCTTCTTCTGCACCAGCGCTTGTGCCTCCAGACGTTTAACCTGGCGACTGACGGTGGTGTAATCGCGCCCCAGCCTGTCGGCAAGCTCGACCACGCCCAGCGGGCCGTAGCGGTCGATGGTGATGAGCAACGGGAACAAAATTTGATCCAACAAAACGCCCGCCTCCGACAGCAGGGTGTTGTCGCGTTGCGGCTGATTCATTACGCCCATGATATCCAGCAGCGCGCCGTGAAAATCCGTGACATCGTATTTATGTGCATATTGCATATATTTTCCTGGCGAGTATAGTGCTCTAAAAGATATGTGCATTTTACACATATTTGACAACAGGAGAAAGTGTATGAAAGCAGCCGTTGTTTATGATCCGCTCGCTGGGCCGGTTTACGCCGATTTTGCAACACCCAACATTGAGCCAGGCCAGCACCTCGTTCGCGTTACCGCCTCGGCAATCAGCCATGTGGTGAAAAGCCGGGCCTCCGGTAAGCACTACAGTTTTGACGGCACACTGCCCTTTATCGCCGGGATCGACGGAACGGGCGTCACCGAAGCAGGTCAGCGCGTCTATTTTGCGTTTCCGCCGTCCCCCTGGGGCAGCACGGCGGAGTTTGCCCCAGTCGATGTGAATCTCTGTATTCCCTTACCTGAGGGGCTGGACGATGCCACCGCCGCCGCGATGGCGAATCCGGGGATGTCGGCGTGGGCCGCACTGGTGACACGCGCGCAGTTTCAGCCAGGCGAGACCGTACTCATCAACGGGGCCACGGGCAGTGCCGGGCAGCTTGCGGTGCAAATTGCCCGCTACCGTGGCGCCGGGAAGATCATCGTCACGGGCCGCAATCCGCAGGCACTGTCCCGCCTCAATGCGGATGTGAGCATACTGCTGAGCGACGATAACGCGCGCATCGCACAGGCGTTTGCTGAACAGGCGGCCCAGCAGATTGATGTGGTGATCGACTATCTGTGGGGGCAGAGCGCGCTCGCTATTCTCAACGCTCTGGCAAAGCATACGCCAGGGCTGACGCCGGTGCGTTTTGTTCAGGTCGGCTCACTTTCCGGCGCGGAAATTGCGCTGCCGAGCGCGGTACTGCGCGCCTCTCCGATTCAGTTAATGGGCAGCGGGATTGGTAGCCTGTCGCTGGCACAGCTCATTCAGGCCACGGGTGAGATGTTTCAGGGGGCGGTTCCCGGTGGATTCACGATTGCCACCACCAGGGCACGGCTGGAAGATGTCGCTCAGGCATGGTCACAGGATGACAGCAAAAAACGCACGGTGTTTGTGATGAACTGATGGCAAACGGCAGAGCCTCTACGACTTAAGGGTGAGGACAAAATTGATCGGGTCGAGCTTTTGGGTGGACGACACTTTTCAAATTGGATCGTAAGAGTATGATCCCCCTTCTTTTCGGCACTCTGCCGTTTTAAATCCTTCTGAGTTCAGAGGTTTACACATGTCATGGCAACACTTCAAACAGGCTTATCTGATTAAGTTCTGGTCCCCTGTTCCTGCAGTCATCGCTGCGGGTATCCTCTCTACCTACTATTTCGGCATTACCGGCACCTTCTGGGCGGTCACGGGTGAATTTACCCGCTGGGGCGGACAGCTTTTGCAGCTGGCGGGCGTGCATGCCGAAGAGTGGGGTTATTTTAAGCTGATTCATCTGGAGGGCACCCCGCTCACCCGCATCGACGGGATGATGATTATCGGTATGTTCGGCGGCTGTTTTGCGGCGGCGCTATGGGCCAATAACGTCAAACTGCGTATGCCCCGCAGCCGTATTCGTATTGCGCAGGCCATCGCGGGCGGAATTATCGCCGGGTTTGGCGCGCGTCTGGCGATGGGGTGCAACCTGGCGGCCTTCTTCACGGGTATTCCTCAGTTTTCCCTGCATGCCTGGTTTTTCGCCGTGGCGACCGCCATCGGTTCTTACTTTGGCGCGCGTTTCACGCTGCTGCCTATCTTCCGCATTCCGGTCAAAATGACCAAAGTCAGCGCCGCCTCCCCGCTCACGCAAAAACCGGATCAGGCGAAACGCCGTTTCCGTCTGGGAATGCTGGTCTTTTTCGCGATGATTGCGTGGGCACTGTGTACCGCATTTAATCAGCCAAAACTGGGGCTGGCGATGCTGTTTGGCGTTGGCTTTGGGCTGCTGATTGAGCGCGCGCAGATCTGCTTTACCTCGGCGTTCCGCGATATGTGGATCACCGGGCGCACCATGATGGCAAAAGCGATCATTGCCGGAATGGCAGTCAGCGCCATCGGTATTTTCAGCTATGTGCAGCTGGGCGTGGAGCCAAAAATCATGTGGGCCGGCCCGAATGCGGTGATTGGCGGTTTGCTGTTTGGCTTCGGTATTGTGCTGGCGGGTGGATGCGAAACCGGCTGGATGTACCGTGCCGTGGAAGGACAGGTTCACTACTGGTGGGTGGGTCTCGGCAACGTCATCGGCTCGACTATTCTGGCCTATTACTGGGACGATCTCTCGCCTGCACTCGCCACCAGCTGGGATAAGGTCAATCTGCTGAACACCTTTGGTCCGTTGGGCGGGCTGCTGGTCACCTACGCCCTGCTGTTGATCGCCTTTTTACTGGTTATCGCCCAGGAGAAACGATTCTTTCGTCGCACCGCGCGTAACACTGAAACACAGGAGAATGTGGCATGACGCAAATTGTCCCTGATTATCGCCTCGATATGGTTGGCGAACCTTGTCCGTACCCGGCCGTCGCCACCCTCGAAGCCCTGCCGCAATTGAAGAAAGGGGAAATTCTGGAGGTGGTGAGCGATTGTCCTCAATCGATCAATAACATTCCGCTGGATGCCAAAAATCACGGCTACACCGTGTTGGATATTCAGCAGGACGGCCCGACCATTCGCTATTTGATTCAGAAGTAACGCCCCTCTCACAACGTTCCCCAGCGGGAACGTTGTTCCCTCCGCTTTGCCGATGAAAAAACAACCAACACGTTGCGTTAGCTCTCATTTTCTTTTTATCGCGAAGAATACTGTATCCACAGTTTCCATGAGGATAATCTGATGAAAAAGTTACTGATATGTTGTCTGTTCGGCAATACCGCCCAGTCGCTTGCCAGGAAAATGCAGCATGCTGTTGATGCGCGCGGAATGAAACTGCTGATAAGCGCCGTCGGGCTGGATAATTTCGCCAGCGTCGCCCCGGCTTTTGACGCCTTCCTGGTCGCGCCGCACATTCAATATAAGCTTGAAGAATTACGGGCAGTGATTGGTGAAGGCCAGCCGATCACGGTTATCGAAAGCTATCCGTTTGCCTCACTGGACGGTGAGAAGGTGCTGGAATTTGTACTTAAGCATATGCCGGAGCTGGTGGCATAGCGTTGATCAATGAAAACTGGCCGCAGTACGACCAGTTTTTTACGAGCGTTGAAGCGATCAGAAACGATAACCCGCCGAGAACATAAACACCCATGGGTCCAGGCGCGTATGGACGCTCTGCTGTTCGCCGCCAGCCTTGAAGCGCACGTCGGTGTCGATATCCATATACCAGACGGACATGTTCAGCAGCCAGTCGCGGTCGATCAGATAATCCAGCCCGACCTGCCCCGCAGCACCCCAGGAATCTTTCAGACTCAGATCGGAAAGACCGGCCTCTTTACCCGTATCGTTAAACTTCTCGTCGAAGAAGGTGGTGTAGTTCACACCTGCACCGATATACGGACGCACTTTGCTGCTGGCATCACCAAAGTACCACTGCGCCATCAGGGTTGGCGGGAGCTGATGAACCGTTGCAATATTTCCCGTCGGACCGGTGCCGACTTTGTGGCGGAATGGCGTTGCCGCCAGAAGTTCAATACCGACATTTTCCGTTGCCATATAGGTGAACGTCAGGCCCAGTTGGGTATTGTTGCTGACGTTGAAGCCGCCCAGACTCCCCAGCACATTGTCCGATCCCTCTGTCGGGCGAACCGTTGCCGAACCCGCACGAATAAAGAACTCGCCCGCTTCATGTGCGTACGCACCGCCAGAAATACTGCTTAAGATCAGGGCTGCCACTGCTAACTTTTTCATATCCGCTCCATCGTTGTGGTTTTATTGGCGCGGTGAATATACTCATAAATAAGTAACAAGTGATCTAACTCAGATCACACTTGGTCTGGTAATTTAACATTCATTGATCCAGATTAATTTTTGCCGTGCAAACCGACACGCATATCCTCGTCTCAGGTCAATTTTGCAAAATGACCGAGGCTTTACAAAGATATGCTTTTCCATACAAGTCATGGTGCTGCCACGACAGAGTTATCCAGGGTACAATTGCCCGCTTATTAATACCTGCAATACTCAAGGAGAGTGCATGTCTATCACGGCGAAGTCCGTCTACCGTGACACGGGGAATTTCTTCCGCAATCAGTTCATTACTTTTTTACTGATCGCCTTGCTTTGCGCGTTTATCACGGTGGTGCTTGGCCATGCGTTTTCGCCGAGTGATGATCAAATTGCCACCCTGAGCCAGGGCGATCATCTCGCCGGCAGCGGCGGGTTGTTTGATCTGGTTCAGAACATGACGCCAGAACAGCAGCAGATTTTGCTGCGCGCCTCTGCGGCATCGACCTTCTCGGGCTTGATCGGTAATGCGATTCTGGCGGGCGGTGTCTTGCTGATGGTTCAGCTCATTTCTGCGGGACATCGCGTCAGCGCCCTGCGCGCCATCGGTGCCAGCGCGCCTGTACTGCCTAAACTGTTCATCCTGATCTTTTTGACCACCATGCTGGTGCAGATTGGGGTGATGCTGGTGGTCGTGCCGGGTGTACTGCTGGCAATAATTCTCTCGTTCGCCCCAGTGATGCTGGTGCAGGACAAGATGGGAATATTTACAGCCATGCGCAGCAGTGCAAAACTGGCATGGGCAAATATGCGCCTGGTGGCCCCGGCGGTGATCAGCTGGCTGCTGGCCAAAACCCTGCTGCTGCTGTTTGCACCAAACTTTGCGGTCTTGACGCCAAACGTCGGTGCGGTGGTTGCAAACACGCTGAGTAACCTGATTTCAGCCGTGTTGCTGGTCTATTTATTCCGCCTGTATATGTTGATTCGCCAATAGTTTCCCTGAAAGCAGATAATGGAATCGAAGAATGAAGCAGTTTCTTGATTTTTTACCGCTGGTCGTGTTTTTCGCGTTTTACAAGCTCTACGACATCTATGCCGGCACAGCCGCGTTAATCGTCGCGACGGCCGTGGTGTTGATTTACAGCTGGGTGCGTTATCGTAAAGTCGAAAAAATGGCGCTGATCACCTTTGTACTGGTGGCGGTGTTTGGGGGATTAACCCTGTTCTTCCATAACGATGAATTTATCAAATGGAAAGTGACGGTCATTTACGCGCTGTTCGCGGGTGCGCTGGTGTTCAGCCAGTGGGTGATGAATAAACCGCTGATTCAGCGCATGCTCGGCAAAGAGATCACCCTTCCTCAGGAAGTGTGGTCGCGCCTGAATATCGCCTGGGCGCTGTTCTTTATCCTCTGCGGGCTGGCGAATATCTACATTGCGTTCTGGCTGCCGCAGAATATCTGGGTCAACTTCAAGGTCTTTGGCCTGACGGCGTTGACGCTGATTTTCACGCTGCTCAGCGGTGTGTATATCTATCGCCATATGCCTCAGGACGATAAGCACTAAAATTGAAGGCCAGGCAGCGTGCTGTCTGGCCTTTTCTCTTCCCGACCGTCTGCTTTTCGTATTTCCCACCAGCTGTAAATCATAGTAGCATCCCGCCTGTCGTCTTCCGTAACGAGCTTAAGAAACAATGACAATAACGAATGACGCCCCTCAGGGCGAACTGGTTTTACGCACACTTGCTATGCCTGCCGACACCAATGCGAACGGTGACATCTTTGGCGGGTGGTTAATGGCCCAGATGGACATGGGAGGCGCGATCCTCGCAAAAGAGATCGCACATGGCCGCGTGGTGACGGTCAGAGTCGACGGGATGACGTTTTTGCGTCCGGTCGCAGTGGGTGATGTTGTGTGCTGCTACGCACGCTGCGTCAAACGCGGTAACACGTCGATATCGATCAACATTGAAGTCTGGGTAAAGAAGGTCTCTTCCGAGCCGATTGGCCAGCGCTACAAGGCGACTGAAGCGCTGTTTATCTATGTCGCGGTGGACAATCAGGGCAAACCTCGCCCACTGCCACAGGTATAAAAAAAGCCTCCATCTGGAGGCTTTCTTGTTTATTCCATCTGCGCCCCGCCGTTCAGGCGGAAGACGATGTTAACGATAAGTCCATTCCCCGGCTTGCCAGGCTCGTAGCGCCATTTACGCATCGCGGCTTTCACTTCTCGCTCGAACATGTTTGCTGGTTGCGCCGAGAGCACTTCGACGTTATCGACACGGCCATCCGCGGTCACGTCAAACTTCACACGCAGACGTCCCTCAATACGCAGGGCCTGTGCACGCGCAGGATACTGCGGCTGATTGCGGCTCATCGCGCGCGGACCAGAAGGAGCAGACACCACCGGCTTCGTCGTCGTCGGCGAACTATTCATGACCGGTTTCGCGGGTGCGGTGTTCTGGGTTGACTGCACCGCGCGGGGTTCGACCGGACGCTCTTCACGCTTCGGACGCTCCTCGACCTTTTTCACCGGCTTCGGTTTTGGCTTCGGCTTAGGTTTTGGCTCCGGCTTGTGGATCACCACGGGCGCTTCTTTCGGCGGTTCCGGAACAATTTCAGGTTCGGGTTCTGGCTCAGGCTCGACAACCGGCTCCGGCGGAGGCGGAACCACCTGCGGCTCCAGGTCTGCTGGCGACACCATCGTCACAGAAATCGGCTGCGCAGGTGCTGGCATTTCAATAACCTGATGAACCGAAGTGTAGAGCAGCGCCGCCACGACAGCGCCGTGGATCACAACGGACAGTAGCGTCGGCCAGGGAAAGCGGCGAGGTAAATCGAGGGTCATCGAAGTCATAATCGTTACAGTTAAAAAACCAGACCCTGATTTTAAATGCAAATAGCAATCATATTCAATAAGGCACTCCATCTTCTCGCGATTTAACTGCTCGCGAGGCCAAAAAAGGCGCATCTTTGTTATGGTTTTAACAAGGTCGTTATCTTTACATTGCAGTCATCGATGCTTTCACATAACGTAATTGACACTTTTTATGGCTAAGGAGCTCCGCCGTGCTTTACGTGATTTACGCTGAAGATGTTGCCGATTCTCTGGAAAAACGACTTTCCGTGCGCCCTGCCCATCTCGCGCGTCTGCAACTGTTACATGACGAAGGAAAATTACTGACCGCCGGCCCGATGCCCGCAGTGGATAGCAACGATCCCGGTGCGGCTGGCTTTAGCGGCTCAACGGTCATTGCGGAGTTTGAATCGCTGGAAGCTGCACAGTCCTGGGCCGAAGCAGACCCGTACGTCGCGGCAGGGGTTTATGAGAAAGTGACCGTCAGACCGTTCAAGAAAGTGTTTTGAGGTGAGGGGGGAAGGCTCCCGCAGGAGCTTTTGAAAACGCTTCAACCCAATGAAATAAAAGGATTTATTTCAGGTCTCGTCCACATATTGACCACATCGATATATCAAGCCCCGTTATGCGGGGCTTTATCTTCAAATTTATGCATCAGCAGTGATATCTTTTTTTCTAACATATTGGTCGATTACTCATTAAAGTAAGCGCGTTGCTTTTGTCCGGATGATTAAGTGTTATGCACCAAAACTCATTGTGTCTTTCACATTCTCGTTGTTCACTGCTTAAAGGCAAGGCGGGATTATTTCAGTTCTGTATAATTTAAGCTTTGTTTAAGATGGTGATAATGCCTCTGAAGCAGGCTATCATTAGCTCAACAATACGATGCAGGCTCTAATAAAAAGACGAAGCATGATTTGGATACTTAGTAGGTCATTACTAAACTACCGCATTTGGAAAAAAGATGAAATTTTTAGATGATATTATATCTTCAATCGCTGGAAACGCTAAAACAAGGATAAATGACCCTTTCATTGGAACTTTTGTATGCACTTGGATTGCTTGTAACTGGAATCATTTGGCCTTGCTTTTTTGGGGAGAGGGAAAGGTTACTGAGCGTATAAATGCTTTCTATAGTTATCTTTATGAAACTCCTATTTTAAGAATAAACTATATTTTCACGATCCCATTTCTTATTACCTTATTTTACCTCTTGATATTTCCTTGGGGGGCTGTAGTTATTAATTTCATTCAGCGATGGGCTAGTGAAAGACTACATGGTCAGGCGGTCAATATTGAATTGGCAAAAATAAATCAGCAAAAAGAACTCAATAAAGAAAAACTTCTATCAGATCCAGATAAACAGTTTCTTGAACAACTAGTGCAACAGGAAATTGATAAGAGAAATGAAATACAAGAGCAACGACGGAAAAAAGGAGATCTCTTAGCTGCTAAAGCACTTGAGGCTCATGGTAAAGCAAAAGAACAATCTGTAAAAACGCAAGATGCTGAGAATAAAGAAAAGGCATCTGCATTAGAATTAGAGAAGAAAACCAAGCAGTCAGAGTTAGAGAGGATTCGATTTGAAAGTAGCACTGCAAAGGCCAGAGCAGCTTTGGCATCCCACCGTTTCCCTTCAGCCTATTATCTCATGTTAAAAATTGAAGAAAGCTTAAAAGAAGATGGAATCAAAGTATCCCTGCAGTCATTGAGCAATATCGTATCTGCTCTTTTTGGATATGAAAACTTTGATGAATTGTTGCTGGATAAAAACTTTAATAATGAAGTTTTAGACAAGGTTGAATTTATTTATTATGATGATGAATTAGGAAGACGCCTTGAAGAAATTGTGTTAGAAGAAGACTCCGATAATGATGATTTAACTGCAGATATGATCTTTAATCATTTCGAACTTATCTTCGATGATCTGCCTTTTGTATTACTTTCTGGGGATGAACTTGCTGAAAAATGCAGAGAAACCTTTGAAAACAACCGCTATGATGTATTTCAATCTGAGGGACTTTCTGGTGCAATAGCAGAATCAGATACTTATTTTGATGAAATCGAAGACATTAATATTGAGCAATTTGAGTTCGAAAATGGTTTTTATACAGATCTTTCAGCAAATGCGAGCGGTTCACATTACAAAGAAGAAGGTGTTTCAGGGCGAAGTATGTCGGTTTTGATTCAAATGAAAAGTAGTGTTCTGGTTGGAAGATTCGGCCTTGGCCCTATTGAGGAAGGAGATATATCAGGCACTTTAGATGATTACGAATAGTTTTTAACTTTTATTGTCAGTGCTGAATCGAGAGTTCCTTCATGCAATGTAGTTAGCCCCGCATTTGCAGGGCTTTCTTTTGCTCACTGCCAGTATATTTGCTGCTGGCCGGACACCGTAGGATGCGGTGGCGCTGGCATGACCTCCCCCGGTGAAACAATGAAACGCGAAAGGGTCTCGGTCGTGACAAAGGTACAGCTGCAGTTGATATTCTGGCACTGGTGATACCGCTCCTTTGTGGTATCAGAGAAATAACGGCTTGTGCGCGCGTGGGCGGCGTGATGGCATTTTGGACAGTGAAACATGGTGAGCACCTCTTAACGATTCCGATGCGTTAACTTTACTCACTTTACCCATATAAAACAAATAGATACACCAAATAATCTATTCAGTTTCTTCACTCTCATACTCAACGTCTGACACCTTCACCTCAAGCTCTAAGCCCGTCGTGTAGCCGTTCCCGTTAAGGTTATGCACCACCCGGCTGATTATCCACGCCTGCTCGTCGATGACGCGCTTAAAGCCTTTCACCGCTACCGGCATTTCAGGAAATAAATCCGCCCGGCCAGTGGCGAGCGTAATCGAAAACTCCGCCACACCGCGCTGTATCTTGTCCCATTTTGCCTGAGCGGCGCGCATCGCCTGCGCCTTTGTCGCAAAGATAGTCGTGAGCTCCAGCACGTTGTCAGACTCACCGGCCATATATTCGCCCTCGCGCGCTTCCTGCTCTTTCTTTGCTTGGCTCTTTGCCGGTAGTTTTACGGCTTTCGGGTGCTGCAGTGCGCGCAGGTGCTGCTCTTTCGGCTTGCGTTTCAGCTTCACCTTTTGCTTTTGCGGTTTCGGGTCTCTGGTGTGCAGCCATTTCGCCGTGACGCCGGTGTACGCCTCGCGGTCAGCAATAGCGAACTGATGCCGGTCGCCGTCACCGCGCTCGACGGTCATTTGTAGGATAGCCTTGCCACTGGCCGTCACCGCGCTACCGGCTTTCAGGAATAGTAATTTCCCATATTTCACCGACACTGATGCGCCGTTACGCTCCGCCAGTCGGGCCAGAAATGCCGCGTCGGATTCCTGCGACTGGTCAATATGCGGCACCGGGATCGCTTTCAGGTTGTCAGCCACGCTGGCCGTGAGTTTGTTGCGCTGCGCAATGGTCTCCACAATCACCCCGATCGTGGTGTCATGCCATGACTGCTCGCGGCGTGAGTTCAGCGTCCCGCGAAAATCCGCACTGCGCCCCCTGATAGTCAGCGTATCGGGCGCGCCCCGGTGCTCGATTTCATCGACCGTAAAACTGCCCTTGTTGAGCAACGCGGAGCCCTGCCAGCCCAGCCACAGCGTCAGCAATGCGCCGCGCGGCGGCAGCTCGACCAGCCCGTCGGCATCGTCGAGCTCGATGTCGAGCTGATCAGCCTCGAATCCGCGATTGTCGATCATGGTCAGGCTGATGAGCCGGTCGCTGAAATTCTGCGTGATATCCGTGCCATCGAGTGTGAGCATATACGCAGGCGCGATGCGCGCTCCGGCTTGCACGTTCATTCCCGTTATCATCCCGCCAGCCCTCCGAGCCAGTTACCGGCAGACGTGACCAGACTGTCAGCCTGCGTTTTCAGATCGCCATAAATCGCCGCGAGCGAGTCATCGACGCGTTTCAGCGACAGGCTAAAATCAATTTTGCGTGCCTGGCCATCGCTGAAAAGCTCGGTGTGGGTGTGGGTCACTTTCTCGATGACGTACATTCCGAGGATCATGCCCGTCCCGTCAATCAGCGGCCATGCGCGCCCCTCGTCAGCCATCAGTTCGACCGCCGTCAGCGACAGGCGGCCGCCGGTGATTTCAGGGTAAAGCGTGCCTGACAGGGTGCGGGAGGTCTCCCCCTCCCCGAGAAACTGATACGCCGGTGACTTGCCGATGCGGTCGTTCGACGCCCAGCGGTAATCCTTCGAATACTGCATCGACTGATACGGCAGGGTGTGCCGTTCAAACACAAAAAAACCGAGCACCATTAGCATGTTTTCCCCTCCCTTAATCGTGTCTCATACTGGATCGCTGGCGCGCACGTTTCTCACGGTCGACTTTCTCGACGGCGTCGCGCAGCTGACGGTCGAGGTCACTGCCCGGCGCAGCGCTGCCCTGCAGGGTGATGTTGTATTCGCTTTTACTCTGGTCGATGTAAGACCGCCCAGCGGGAGCCGTTACCGGCTGATACGGCTGATAACCGCCGTAGCTCGCAGTCGCCGGGATATACCCGGCACCCGGCGCGGCCTTATCCGCTTTGGCGGCAGTCTGGTCGAGGTCGCTGGATTCCTTTTTGATGACCCCGAGCTTTTCCAGCAGCCAGCCGACTTTGCCGCTCAGACTGTTGAAGATATTCAGCGGAGCCATCAGCGCATCGGCCAGCCCCTGACCAAAGGCCACCCCGACATTTTTGCAGCTCTCCAGCGTCTCTTGCGTGGCTTTCACCGGCGCGAGCAGGTCTTTAAACCACTTCCAGACGACACCGAGCTTTTCCGCAATCGCATCAAACACCGGCGCGAGCGGGGCAAACATTTCCCCGACCGGCGCAAAGGCTGTCTTGAGCCCTTCCACCACGCCCGAGAAAAAGGCGCTTATCGGCTCCCAGTATTTACGGATCAGCAGCGCACCGGCCACGACAGCAGCTACCACCGCCACCACTGGCAGAGTGATTGCACCAATGGCCGTGACGATAGCCCCTCCGATCGTGCTGAATATCACGCCCATCACCCCGGCGGCGGCAATGATGGCGTTAATCCCCATCACCACCGGCCAGGCGACGAGGCCAATCCCGCCCATCACGCCAGTCAGCGCCAGCGCACCGCCGACCACCACACCGATTGTGGTCGCCAGCCCCTTATTTTTCGTGATCCAGCCATCGAGTTTGAGCACATACTGCGTCGCCGTCTGCGTCAGCCTGCGCAGCGAGCCCTCCTGCTGGTCAAACAGGTCAGTGCCGACCGCCTCATACGCCGACTCAAACTCTTTAAAGTCGCCGCCGAGGTTGTCCTGCATGACTTTAACCAGCTCCTCAGTCTTACCATCTGAGGCCTTAAACGCCGCGGTGAGCTGGTCGAGTTTGCCGGTCGACGCGGCAGCCATCAGCACCGCTGCTGACGAGCTGGCCTCCTCACCGAAAATGGTTTTCATGTATTCGGCTTTCTGGCCGGTGCCGAGATTGTTTTTCTCAAAACTGCGCTGCATTTCTTTCAGGATGGAAAATATCGGGCGCGTGTTTCCCTTGCTGTCCGACGTTTTCACCCCGAGCTCTTTGATGGCGTCATACGCTTTACCGGTCGGAGCCTGCAGGCGACTCAGCACCGCACGGCTTCCTGTTCCCGCCATCGAACCGGTGATTTTTGAGTCGTGGAGCGCGCCCACCATCGCGGCGGTTTCCTCGATACTCACCCCGGCATTTTTCGCCACCGGCGCGGCATAGGTCAGCGCATCACTCAACCCGTCAAAATCGGCGGCAGTTTTGTTCATCGTCATCGAGAGCACGTCGCCAATGTGCGCGACCTTGTCGTTGGAAAGCTGAAACGCGGATTTCATCCCGGTCAGCAGCGCGGCGTTCTCTTCCATCGAACGCTGATTCGACAGCGCCATATTCAGAGTGACCGGCGTCGCCGCCTGAATCGCCGCCGCATCACCGCCACTTTTGGCAATGATGATCTGCGCGCTGGCCGCATCATCGGCAGACGCAGCGGTATTGTCACCGAGCTGTCGCGCCTGCTTGCGCAGCGCCTGCATTTCGGGCGACTGCTTTTCGACGCCGAGCACGGCCTGCAGCTCAGAGTTTTTCTGCGCAAAGTCGAAGCCCGGCATCATCAGTTTCACCCCGGCGAGGGTGCCCGTCGTGGCAATACCAACCCCGGCAGCGCCAGCCGCCGCCATACTGCCAGCCATCGATTTACCGGCCTGATAGCGCTCTTTTACTCTACTGAGTTTCGCCTGCTGCGCGCTGACCCTCGCCAGTGCCTCACGCTGACGGTTGAGCTGCGCGTTGGTTTCGCTGATGCGGGACTTAAGCCCACGTTCATCGTTCGCCAGTTTGCGGGTGTTAATCCCCACCTGCGCGAGCTCGGTGCGTTGACGGTGTACCGACTGGCGCAGGCCGTTATATTTGAGCTGCAGGTCGGCGGCGGATTTCTTCGCTGCTTCCAGTGCGCGCGCCTGTGCGAGCGTCGGGGTCTGGGTGTTTTTAAACTGGACGGCCAGCGCGGCCGCCTCCTGCTTTGCCTTTTGCAGTGACTGGCCGGTGACGGCAAGCTGCGCGCTGGCTTTCCTGAATCCCTCAATGCGGGACGCCTGCGCGTTAAGTTCGCGCAGGCTTTTCTTTGAAGTGCGGATATCGCCAGACAGGGATTTGCTGGCGTTCTGGATAGCCTTAAGCGGTCGGCTTGCCCGGTCGACCGCGTTCAGCAGCACCTCAAGTCTGACGTTATTGCTCATGGTGGTTTCCGCTACGCTGCAGCGCTTTCTCGCGCCATGTGATAAGCTCGGTCACGCTCAGGGCATTCAGCTCTGAGGGCGGCCAGTGAAATATCACCGCGATATCCGCCATCAGGTCATCGACCGAGAGGTGTTCGGGGAAATCTAGCGTTCCGAAGCTGGTGATAAAAAACCGACCACCTTACCGGCGAGCGAAATCAGGTCGGACACATCCAGACGCGCGACTTCATGCTCAGTCAGTGCGGGATAGGTCATGCGCGGCAGCACCTTAATCAGGGCATCAACGTCAGAGTTTGCCAGTGCCGCCAGCGACACGCCGCGCAGGGTTCCCGCGTTCGGTTTGGTCAAAGTTACCTGCTCGATTTTCTGCTCGCCGCGCATCAGCGGGGTATCGAGAGTCACGACGTTCGGGTTTTCGGTTTCGTTGGTGTTTTTCATGTTTTTTTCTCAGCAAAGTTAAGTGACCGGCCAGCCCCGCTGACCGGGTCAGGGGTTACAGGCCAATCGCCTTACGGTGCTCCGCCAGACGGTCGACGCCGTCGACTTTCAGCACCATGTTAATGACGTCAATCTCGATGACTTCCCGGCCATCGATCGTGAGCTGGTAATAGGCGCACTCGGTCGACATTTTGGTCGTCCCGCTTTCACCCTGTTTGTTTTCGCCGCCGTCGAACTCTTTGTGACGACCACGCATCACCACCTCAACGGCAGAAATTGCGCCGGTGTCGTCGCGCTGATACGAGCCGCTAAAACGCAGCGGCACACTGTCAGCACCCGGCGACGCATACTGTGCCCACAGCTCGACGTCGGGCAGACCGCCGAGCGTCCACTCCAGCGACAGCGCATCGTCATCGAGACCAAGGTCAATCGACACCGAGCCCGGCATCCCGCCGCCGCGATATTTCTCCAGCTTGCGGGTCAGCTTCGGCAGGGTGACGGATTCCACGACGCCCATGTAGCTGAGACCATCGTTGAACATGTTCAGATATTTAAGCTTGCGGGGTAATGCCATGCTCTCAGCTCCTTAGCTATTGACCGATTCCGACAGGTTCGCCAGATAGGTATCAGTGATGCGCTGGCGCAGGGTCAGGTTTTCCAGCGGCGGGACGGGGGTGTAGTCGTAATCGATATACAGTTTCCCCACTTTGAGGGTCGCGGTGTCGTTCGAGTCGGTGTCGTACCAGCAGGAGCCATCGACGATATAGCCGTTGTTTTTCAGCTCGCGGAATTTGGCATTGATACCCGAAACGATGTCGCGGATAAGCGTCGGGGTGATGGGCTTGTCCATCGCCCACGCGTGCGCCTCCGCCATCGTGTCGGCCAGCACCTGCGCGGTGCGGGTGTAGTTCTCAAACAGGAAAAGCGGGTCATCCGAGCAGGTGCGGTTGCCCCAGAACTTAAAGCCGTCGTTGCGAATCAGCGTGGTGACACCGGCCTGATTGAGCAGGTTGGCGTCGGTCGCAGGCTCCTGCAAATCCCATGAGACCGAGGCACTGACGCCGGTGACACCATTCACGCCGACGTTTGACAGGGTTTTGTGCCAGCCGACCGTCTGGTCGATTCTGGCGCGCAGACCGAGCGCGCGCGCCGTCGCCCAGGCGGTAGAGGTTTCACTCTTCGCAGTGTCCCACGCCAGAAAATCGGGGAAGATCACCATCAGCTCGCGCTGGCTGAAATTCTCGCGATAGTCGATAGCCTCCGAAATGGTTTTGCAGCCCCATGCGCTGATATAGCCGAAGGCGCGCAGGCTCTGACAGGTGGCGGCGAGCGCGGTCGCCACTTCCTGCGAATCCAGCCCCGGCACGCCGAGAATGCGCGGCTTGACACCGGTGACGGTTTTCGCGGTCAGCAGCGCTTTCAGCCCGGTGTATTTCCCGTTTTCGTCCGTGGTGCCGATGATGTTCGAAATCGTTTCTTTCTGTGCCGCGTCGGGGTCGTCGGGGTCGTCGACACCTTCGGCCACGCGCACGACGACAATGACCGGTTTGCACTGGTCGGCGATGGCCTGCAGGGATTGTGAAAGCGTGCCCTGTTTACCGGCTTTACCGATAGCGGTTTGCACGCTGGTAATCAGCACCGGCTCATTGAGCGGGAATGCGTTTTCGTCAGCATCGCTGGCCGTGCAGACCATGCCGATGATGGCCGTTGAGACGGTGGAAATGGTGCGCACGCCGTCGTTAATCTCGATGACCTGCACGCCGTGATGATAGTCGCTCATCCGTTAAACTCCGTGGTGTAAGGGTGCAACTATTTTCTGTTGTGTACACGACTGGCGCGATGAAATGGCGTTGGAGGAGGGATAACACAACAAACAAAAAGCCCTCCGGGTGGAGGGCTCTGGTCATTCTGGTTTAACCGGCCAGTCAATATCTGGCGCGCTGGCGGGTTCTACCCGACCCAACAGGACGCGGTATGTTTTCATCGCTGTCAGGAGCGCTAATTCTTCCTCTGTCGCAATCCCCAGCTCCGCCGCATCCTGCAGCGGCGAGATAATCTGCGAGACCTCCGACAAAAGGCTTTGCTTCTTTGCCTCTGCACGTGCCACATGATCCACCGGCGCGGGGATGATTTTTTTGCCGTCATACATCCATTCGCCATCGATATTGAAACCTGCAGGCACGGATTTTTTCGTGACTTCCGCCACCGCCATATTGACCGGCCACAGCGCAGAAACATCGTAATCCGCCGTGCGGATAATCCCGTCATCGGTAAAAGCAATTTTTAACTTAGTGGCTGAAAACAGGGACTGACTGGCGTACCAGTCTTTTCCGTCCTCATCCTGCAGATAAAGAATATTGTCAGCTTCTCTGACGACAGGCTCGTAAGCCGTCAGTGTTTTAAGTTCCATATTTACCCCGAAATGGTTCGCCATGCACCGTTGATATTTATTTGCATCGGTTTGTATTGAATAGTGTCATCAACCGGCGCATCACCTTCGACATACCAGCCTGTAAAGGCACAGCCAGCGGGAACATAGTTCCAGCCATTGCGCTTTAAAATGATGGTCCCGGGGCTCCCCTGACGAACATCGATTACCGTTGCTGTTTTTAGCGGATAGCGCCCGTCGCTTTCGGCTTTGGTATAGGCTCCGGTTTTAGCCATATAACCCGCATCAGATTGCGCTTTGGTGTAATAACGAGAATCAAAGTTACCGTAATCTGACGGAACAAATCTCCCGCTACCAGTGATTCCACCATTCACGGCAAGACCATGCCCCATAGTGACTGCGCCGGTAGCGATATCGACGTAAAATGGACGTAGGTTGTTATAGTCTCCGAACTGATCACCGGAGTTTGTCATCATCAGATAAAGTCTGTTGCCATCGTTTCGCCAGAATGTGCCGTAACTCCCGTAAGCTATTCGGAAACTATTAGCGCTTGAGCTTTGCATTTCACCCGTGGCTTTCATGGGGCCACTCAAATTAACGGCCCTGCCATTGGCTGTGGTGACAGAAATAGAACCATCTTCACCTAAAACTATTCCACTGCCGCCCTTATAATTAAAAAGCGATACATGGTAATTTGCGCTCCCTCGCCCCACATAAAATAAGTTATCCCCGTTGTAATCTTTACCCAGAAGATAGGTAGATTGACCCGCAGCAAGCGGCCAGAGCGCTACCGTTGCCCCATTACCTTTGACGGCAATCCCTTTCTGGAATGTCCCGCCCTGCGATGCTGAAACGGCGTCAACATCCGCCGCTGATGGCTTGTTTTTATCGGTGTAAAAATACTGATAATCCTTGCTACCCGTCCCCGTTGCGCCATCCCATCGAAACGCGATTTTTCCTTTTGGATCGGATGGAATAATCAGGTGACGACTTTGCTTTACCGCCCCACCATCCTGATAAAGCGTAAAGGTATAGGCGTAAGGTCCACCGCTAACAGCGTGCGTCCAGAAACCGGAAGGTAAATCCGTCGGGATATTGTCGTAATTGTTACTCGCTACGGCAGGCGTGCGGGGTGCCACACCTCCCAGCCCGTGCCAGCCCGTCACCGGTACTCGCCCGGCTGTCGTGTCTGTTATCGACGTGACGACATCTGCTTTTGCCGCCGTTCCGAGGCTCTCCTTAACTTTGGTCAGGTCATCATTAACGGCCTTTACCGCCTTTGGGGTCGCCGCCAGCGCCTCAGAGGTGCTGTCGGTAGCGCTACTGAGCTGGACAATGCCCTTCTGCTTTATGGTGGCGTCCTGAGCCGTATATTTCCCATTAGCGAGGTCATACGCCGCCTTGACCGCGTTCGGGGTCGCGGCGAGCGCCTCAGACGTGCTGTCGGTTGCATTGCTTAACTGCGTGAAACCCTTTTCTTTCAGTGTGGCGTCGGGATGGCGACGGGATTGCTCATGCTCCGCGAGCTTATCGTCGACATAATCCTGTGTTGCCATCACCAGCGTGGTATCAATGGACAGCTCGACCGTGTCGATATCGCTCACCATGATAACCATTCGCAGGGTCTGCGCGCGTCCCGACCCTTCCGCCAGCTCGGGCTTGTAGCTCTCTGCCATATTACCGACCGCAATCAGCGTGCCGGTGTCATCGTAAAGCCCCATTTCACGCAGCCAGAAACCGCCGGTCTCTGGCGGAATCACCAGCTCCGCGACGACATAGTTTTTGTGCTTTTTGTCCTGGCTGATTTTATTCAGCGCATGACGCCAGACCTCATTGACCAGTTTTGTCTGACTGGCGTTCGGTTCGGGCAGTTTGCCGCCGCCATCCCCGACGGCCATCGCCACGAAATTGACTTTTTTCCCGTTCGGGACGCTCGCCGCCGCCAGTTTCTCCGCACCGGCTCGGGTGATAACGGTTTTATATTTTACTGTCATTTTGCTCTCACTTATCCGGGGTAAACCGTGGTGATATCGCCGTCATAGGTCAGCGCGCCGTAATACAGATGACCCGGAATATCCTGAATAATATTCAGACCGATAAGATGACGGCTGGCGGGTTTGGCATCGGCAATCAGCCGCTCCATTTCGTAATACATTTCCTCGGTGATGCCGGTCTCCAGCACGCCGATATCGAGGCGAAACGTGCCGGGCGGGTCGTTCGTTTCCCACCACTCCGTGACGTTAATCAGATACCCGAGCGGCTCCACTACACGACGCACCGCGCCTATCGTCCCTTTGTGCGCATGGATAAACCACGCGCTGCGGATCACCTCGCGTTTCGTTTCTTCCGGCCAGCTTTCATCCCAGCGGTCAACCGAAAACGCCCACGCCAGCCACGGCAGTAGGTTCGCCGGGCAGGTGTCAGCGTTCCACAGACGGCGCAGCGGGACGGGGGTATTTTCGATATCCGCACAGGCGCGCGCCGCCGCCACCTCAAGCGGTGACGAGCCGACCGGCAGCAGTCGGTTATTACTCATCGTTACCCCCGACCGTCACACTGTACGCGGTGCAATAAGACGCCTGCGTATCATCGAGCACGATGTCGGCCACCGGCGCGGCCAGCTCGACACGCTGCACCCCCTCGACGTGGAGCGCGGCAAAAATGGCGGATTTGCGGATATCCCGCCCGAGCCGGTGCTGCGCGCTGATATAGGTCTGCAGCTTCGCTTTTGCCGCACTGAGCACCGGCTCGCTTTCGGGGCCGGGGTAAAGATAAAGCGCCGCGTCGATGGTGTAGTCGACAATGGTCGCTGACTGGACGGTCACGCGGTCAGCGACTGGCCTCACATCCTCATCGTTCAGCGCGGCACGCACCACGGCGAGCAGCTCGTCGGACGCCGCGCCGTTATTCTCGCGGGACAGCACTGACACGGTGACGCAGGCTGGTTCCGGGCTGATGACCGAAATATCGGCGACCCGCCCGTCAGCGCTGCGGCCATGAAACTGATACGCGCCGGTCGACCCGGCCACGCTCATTCCCTCAAAGGCCTGTTGAATGCGCAGGCGATAGTCGGTGTCTGATTCCATCACGGCGGGTGTCGGCGGCAGCGTGGTCTCATCGGCTGGCGTGATAACGAGGCGCTCGACGTTGTAGTTTGCTCCGAGATTATCGAGGTCATGCCCGGCGGCGTAAGCCAGCATCACCGCACGCGCCGATTCATTGACACGCTGTCGCCAGATAACTTCACGATAAGCGTTCTCCTGCAGGAGCTTCACAATCGGCTCAGATTCAAGCGTCAGCGTGCGCGCGACCGCCTCCTGCTGGTCTACGGGATAAAGCGAGACCAGCGTCGCCTTGCGCTCGGTCAGGATGGTTTCAAAATCCAGCTCTTCCACGACATCGGGCGCGGCGAGCTGGTTCAGGTCAACAATAGCCATAGCGTTTAACTCAGTGGAATAGTGAGGGAAAAAGGCTGGTTTGAGTTGGTGCGCGTGCCGGTAATATCGACATACAGCGCCCCGTCATCCTCACCGCGTTCAAAGGTGATGGTCGAGAGGGTGACGCGAGGCTCCCACTTCTGGATCGCGGAATAACACGCGGCCATAATCTGCAGGCGCAGCGCCGGGGTCTGCGGCTGGTCAATCAGCGCTGACAGGAGCGAGCCGTATTCACGGCGCATCACTCGCGAGCCAACCGGCGTGACCAGAATGTCGCGCACGCTTTGCCTGATGTGATCGGCCTCAGAAATACTGAGCCCGGTGTGGCTGTTAATACCGAGATATCGCACCGTCATTGTGTCCCCACCGTTCTGTCATCGCCGCGCTTCACGCCGCCGTGGTCGTGGTCATCAACCTGCACGCCGTTGGAGGTCAGTTTCCCGCCGGTGTGCTCGATATCCCCATACATTTTCCCGCCCTTCTGCACTTCGAGAGTCCCGGTGATGAGCTTGTTGGTACACACCACCTCGGGTGTATCGAGCGTGATACGGGTTGAGGCTTTCACCAGCACCACCGGCACGGTGGCGGTAATGGAATCCGACGCGGTGACGTCGGCGGTTTTAATGCCTGATACGGTGAGCGCCCCGCTGTCGGGTTCGTACTCGATAACCGCCCCGTCAGGAAAGGCAATGTGAAACGCATCAGGTGAGGCAGACGGCGCGGGGTTGTCATCAGAAAAAATGGAGGGCAGCACAAAGGCCGTATCGAGCTCACCCCCAATAGCCAGAATCAGCACCTGCTCACCAACGGAAGGAGCCCACCACACCCGCGAGCGACCGGCGCGAGAGGTCAGCCAGTTAAGCCACGTAGTTTGCATCCCGCCGGTCTGGACGCGACAAAGCCCTTCGACGGGGTCGACGTCGGTCACAATGCCGGTACGGATAAGGTTGCGGATCGCCCGGGCGATATCCTGCAGAGAAGTTAGATTTTTCATGAGGGAAGGATGCCGCCGGGCAAGGCCAGCGGCAATCGAGCGGGGTTTTGTAGGGCCTGAAACAACATGCTACGAATCAAAACGCTCCTTTTAAGCGCTTTTTGGCAACGTTTAGTTAGACTTTTCAAAAAGCGCCCAAACCAGACGATTGCGTTTCATGTACATTCCTAAACTGAGCCTTCGCACTTTTTCGGTTAGGTGCAAAGGCTCATAAAAGGAGTTTTAGAATTATATGCAGGTTGATGGAAGCCCTAATCATAAGTGTTTGCGCAACATATTGACTGTTAAATCTTGTAGGATGAAAAGCGAACGTTGAGAAGACATGGTGATAGTCTAAAGCAATATCAAATGTTACAGACATACTAGCTTCTCTGAACAGCTATATGGGTCAATAACAAATCGTTGCTGACTATTGCATAAGTCGCAACTATACTTGGGCCGATAAAATCCTCAATAGGGATAGGAGGCAATCCGTTACGATGGGAAAGGACAATGAGTGGCTGTCAACCTGTTATGAACGAGCAAGAGTTAACAATTACTAGTTTTTTGGAACTCCTGACGGTAGCTCTTACAGAAAACTGTTCAACAAATCGCCAGTTTGGCATCAGAAATTTCAACTATGTTGAGATTATAGACTCACAACCAAAATACAAGAGGTACGGGACTGTGATTAATGAATATAGCCAACCATTATTTTTTGGTAAAGATGGAGACCCACTTAAAAAAACGTTCAATTTAGGGATTATACACAAAAGTTATATTGGAGAATTAAAAGATGAGTAAAATAGATGCTATTTTTATTGAAAAGATGTGGGGCTACAAAAATGTACACCTGCAATTAAATGAGTCCATTAACTTTCTAATAGGGGTTAATGGGTCTGGGAAAACCACCATAATTAACATCATAAGTAATGCGCTTTCAGTTGATGTTGGCCAGTTGCTTGCCATGCCATTTAGTGAATTAGCTATTTTATTCACAAAAGGAGAGATGATTAGAGTTGAGAAAACAAGTAAGACGAATGTTAAATTCTCCATAAATTACGAAGGGGATGTTTTTACATTTAACTTAGAGGATGATGAATATAATTACGTAATGGACCAAAGGATTGATGAAGCTAAGAGCATGATCTCTAAATTTTCATCGATAGATTTTTTGCCGCTATCTAGAACGAGGAGAAGGGAATATGAACATGATCCTTTTTCCGATTCGCCTTCCGATCCAGTAAATAACAAACTAGACATCATAAAAAATGAGCTTGTTGGCAGATTTTCAAGACACTCAAAAATTTACAACAAAATAGCCAGCAATTTCCAAAGAGATATATTCAATAAATTACTTGAAGTCCCTGGAATAGATGAGCTTAAATTTTTTAACGATTACTCCAATCTTGATAGAGAGGAAGCCTCCCTTCGCGAAATATCTAACTTCATGTCTCCCCAAAAGGAAGGAAGTAGCAATAAGAGATTGGAAAATTACTTCCAAAAACTACGTGGTGTAATGTCAAGCATTGAAAGAAAAGAAAACAACCTTTCGGTTTCAGACTTAGGAATTATGTTTAACGCTTGGAGAACCAGTTCCTTAATTGCAGATTATGAAAATCTTAAAAAGAAAAAAGATGATATATTTAGAACTCAAAATGAATTTTTTGAGGTATTTAAACTGTTTTTCCCTAAGGACAAAGAGATTATTCTGTCCAGTCAAAATCAGTTAGTAATGAAGGCCAAAAATGGTCACATTAGCTTGAACGAACTTTCGTCAGGCGAGAAACAAATGATAATTTTACTTGGTCAGATTTATCTGAGCGAAAGCAAACCCATTCTTTATATTGCTGATGAACCTGAAATATCACTGCATGTTAAATGGCAAGATAAAATAGTCGATGCTCTCATCACTATTAATCCTAACGCTCAGTTTCTATTAGCCACCCATTCTCCTGATGTTATTGGGAGAAGAAGAGATTTCGCATTAAAGGTATAGGTTATGGAAGAAGATTTCATTTCAAGGACACCAAACGGACTTTTTGCAGAAGCAACGGTCAGAGATGTTAGTATTATTTTCCATATTGAAGGTAAAGGAGATAGTAACGATATAACTAAACTCCCAGACTATATCTATTATGATTCAATTATCTCCAATTTCTTTGATGGAAAGTATGAGATAAAAGTTGAGGGCGGAAAAACGACTCTTCAATCCATGGTTGCAAACTTGTCATCTTTGTCAGATGGAGACCCTCACGTTGTCTTCATGGATAGAGACCATGACGAAATGGTATCTAATGGTTTAATAAAAAATGACTTTGTTTTTTATACCTTAGGATATAGCTATGAGAACGATTTTTGGACAAGTAAAATGCTGAAAAAGATTCTATCTTCTCTTTTAGCAGCTAACCCAAAGATAGATGGATTTATTTCCGACTGGAAAAAGCTAGAAAAAAAGATAGCCTTCATTCATAAGTTTAATTTATTATCGAAAGTCAATGGCCAGCAGATTTTCATATTTAAAGGATTATGCGGCGTTCTCTTTGAATATGATAACAGCTCTTTTGTGATCGACCCACTCTGTATTTCCCGCATAAAACAAAAGTGGGATGGTTTCGGTGTGCGCTCTACCTCAGCAACAAAACTAACTAACAAACTGCTTAAAGATAAGTTTTATTCTCACCCTGGATATATAATTCAAGGGCATGCTTATGAAGCTTATGCGCTTGAAGCTCTTCATCAGTTTAATAGCTCATGTCAAATGTTTGAACAGAATTCAAAGAATTTTTTAGTTTATAAAAACATTGCTTTTTCTCACTTCCGTGCAACACCGCGAAGCTTTATGTCCTCTTCCGCCATTGACTATTACGAAAAGATATTCACTGATATTCAACAGGCGTGACAAAAAGGCGGTTTCTTCCCAAAAGAGCCGCCTTGCTATAAAAAAGATTCAGCATGATTCCCTAGGCAAAGTCATGTATTTTTTTTGCATCCTCATTTATATTTAAGCCCCTACTCTTTCTACATTAAATTATTCAAATTATGAATTGTTGAGCAAACAATTCCTCAATAACATCCTTTTCTGTCGGGTTGAATCCTAGCAACTGACGCTCCGGGTATTGCACATCCTGAGCGTGACGACCTGGCCTGTCTCTAAGCCCAAACTGGTGAATCCGCGCGATACGCTGCACCTTGCCAGTAAACTCCACCACTGCAGCATCATTGCGACCACTGGCTTTCATGTAGCGACTTGAGCGCAGCTTCTGAAACATGGTGCGCTTGATGCGTCCCGACTTTGCTCTGAGCGGCTGGCGCTTTCTGGCCTGATAGGGTGAGCCATCGGGCGCAATCTGCTGTTTGATACGCTGCTGTTGCGATCTGCGCAGTTCCTTCGCTATCTCAGCAGCGAGCTTGCGCCGCCCCGCCGGTGACAGCGCACCAATCAGCCCGGCCAGCTTATCGTCAAAGGGTTTAAACTCACTCATCCCATTTGCTCACTAGCTCGCCATTGATATAAAGCTCGGTCGGTCGCGTGACCGGTTCGGGCATAGGCGGCTCGGGTGCATATCTGACGTGCAGCGCGCCGTTTTCATCCCTGACGAGCGTGCGCTCGGTGAGTTGCAGGCTGATACTGATATCAACACTGTCGCCGTCATTCAAATCCATCTGGAAGCGATAGCCCTTTTTACGCCCCTCATCCGTGGTGCAGATATCCGGCTGATTCTCACGCAGCCACGCAGCCACCGGTACAAAAATCAAATCCGGGTCGCCCACAAAGTCACACACGATCACATTCAGGGTGTAAATCTTTTCGTGAGACAGCGAGGCCGCGAGGCGCGCATCGATATTCCCCTCATCAGCAAAGATGCGCATCATTTCGGGGTTAGTTTTTAACTGCTGTACGGCGTCAGTGAGTGCCTTGCGCAGGCTTTTCATTTTCTGCATCGGTTTTGTCCTGACAGTCTTTGATGGTCTCGATCTTGAGCGCGCAGGCGGTGAGCGCGTGCTCAAGCCTGCGGATATCGGCACTCAGGTCGCCGTTAGTTTCGGGTTCGCTTCCCGGCATCGGGCAGAGGCTCACCCTCGGGCAGGCGTTGTAGACAATGACCGGCGGAGGCGCAGGCCGTTCGGGTGTGCAACCGGCGCACAGCATCAGGCAACTCAGCGCGATACCAGCGGCGTAATTCCTCGTTTTCATTGAGTAACCTCGTGATAGTTTCTTCACGCCTTGCCGCCAGCTCACCGGCAGCGGCCAGCTCATCAGCGAGCCTGAGCTGCGCGGTTTCATTCGTCCTGGCGATACGTTGCGACACGGCAAGCTGATTTTTCAGCATCCCGATAGTGGTCTTTTGCTCGCTGGCGACCCGGTTCGCTCGCTCAAAAGAACGGGATAAATTCGCGTTGTCGTGGCGCAGCCACAGCACCACGGCGAGCAGACCGACCAGCACAATCATCAGCACTTTCATGGCATCCCCTTTACGCAATAAGCCCGCTCCCGCGCGCGGCGGTTTTCCAGCCCTTTGTTTTTAACACCGTTCACATACACCCAGCGGGTGAGCTGGTCGCACGCCTGCCACCATTGCTGACGCTTGATAAACGAGACCAGCGTCGAGCGACAGGCCGCGCCGGTTCCCACGTTAAAGGCAAAACTGACCAGCGCGTCATACACGCGCGGCGGCATCGCCACCGGCACACACACCGCGAGCAGTTGCTCTGTATTCAGTACATCCGCGACGAGATTCGCTGCCGCCTGTCGCTCGGTGATCTCCCCTTTCGGGGTGACACCGGCAGTGTGTCCGATGCCTGACGTCCACACGCCCGCGCTGCACTGATAAGGCGTCAGGCGACACCCTTCGAGGTTAGCGAGTAATGCCAGCCCCTCGGGTGAGGTGTTCAGCAGAGGAAAGTCAGGCATGAGCACCGCCAGTGCCAGCACGGCGGCCACACTGCAGCGTTTAATGATTGATTTCACGAATGGCCCCCTTATCCAGTCCGAGGGATTGCAGATAGCGAAAGGTTTTGCGCTTAAACCAGAAATTGGTCAGCGCGGTAAAAATGGCGCAGGCACTGCCCACATACAGCGCCAGCTTTTCGGGCGACATCGCCCCGAAATACGCCAGCGCCACGGCCAGCCAGTAGGCGATAAACGTCGTGATTTTTTCCATGCTCAGTCCCATAAATTCACCGTTTCGGTTTTCGGCGCACTGTCGGTCTCGGGCAGCTCTATCGCCGTGCCGTGCGGCAGGATGACGCCCAGATAGGACAGCCCCGGATTGGCCTTCAGCACCGTCTCGACCACGCCCTCCGTGCGCCCGTAATGCCGGGCGCAAATCGCGTCGAGGGTGTCGCCCTGCATCGCGTACACCTTCATTAGATTTGCCCCACGATGCAGCGCGCTTTGTCCTGGATGCGCGCCACTGACCAGCGCATATCACGCCACATTTCATCGATGGTGCTGTCGATGCTGTCAGCCTTTTTGTCACCCTTACTGGTCGCATCCACGCCGCGATAACGCTCGTAAAGCGTGGCGGTCGTCATCGAGCACACGGCGTTGAAGTAGTGGAAACAGCGAACACTTTCGCCGTCGAGCTCGTCGGTCGGGACATCCGCGAGCGCGGCATGACCCGCGTCGAGCTGGCGGTCGCGCCAGTCGCGCAGCTCCGCATTGGTTTCGGCGATGGCGGTCTTGATTGCCCGGCGCAGGCGCACAGGCGAAACGGTCTGCTCAAGGCGCATTTCTTCGCGCACGCGCTGTGGGTCGACATCGGGGAAAAAGCCCGTGTTTTTAATCACCGGCTCGCTCACGCCCGGTGGCGGTATCACCACGCCCGGCACGTCCTGCGGCGCTGTAGTGGGCTCAATTATTAGTGTCGTCATGACAACCTCGGGTAATAGGTGGGCGGTGGACGCCGGTCGCAGTCAGGGCAAGTGATACCCGCATTGACCGGCGTGCCGCCCGGCTCGGGGAGCGTTCGGTTAACCTGCGGTTTTTGCCGCTTTGGGAGGACGCCCGCGCCGTGCCGCTGGTTTAGCGGTGGCTTTGCGCGTGCGTGGTTTATTGGTTTTCGGTGCGGGTTCGGGCTTCGGTTTCAGCTGACGCTCAAGCTGTTCGATATCCTTTTTCACGCCGATAGTGCGCTCCAGCTGAATGGCACGCTGCAGGTGCGACAGTGCGTCGGGCAGATTCCCCGCGTCGCGCAGCACGTAGCCGGTGATTTTGTGCAGCTTCGCACGCACGATATCGGGCATATCTGCACGCTCAGTCAGCGCGAGGGTATCGAGCAGGTTTGCCAGTTCGACCGGCTGCTTACCGTCACGCAGGCGTTGCGCGGCGAGTGCCACCTCTTCGGCCAGCAGATACGGCGTGGTACGGCGATGACCGCCGACCGGCATCGTAAGTCCCCATGTCAGCGCGTAACGGGCAATTTCCAGCGCCCCGGCAATGTCATCCGCATCGAGACGCCAGAGCATGACGGTCATGACAATGTCATCCTGCGCGCCTTTGCCGTTCGCGAGCACACCCGCCACCCACGGCAGATAAAACGGCAGCAGTTCGCGCTTTTTGTCGGCCTTACGCTCAGTGGATCGGATTTGTTTTAACGTGCGACAGTCTGCGGCCAGCTTTACCAGCATCTGCTCATAGGCAGTTGCATTGCGCAGCGGAGCAGCAGCCCGCCGCGCGGTTTCAGAGGCCGAGACCCGCATCATGTGAAGCGCTGCGGGGCTCGTCATGGCTTACTCTCCGGCGGTCTGGTCGGCAGGCGCAGCATCGCTTTCAGGCTCCGCCGGGGCCGCGAATTTGCCGAGGGTGATGTTTTCAATCAGGCCACCGGCCGCATAGGCTTCAACCACGTAATCGACATTCATCGACTCGTAGTTTTCGATGCGGTCTTTCTTCGGCTCCTCGATGATGGCGCGGCGGTGCGCGTCATCCATGAAGTAAATCGACAGGTTATCGAGGCGGGTGATCATCAGGGCATTGGCCGGGAAGTACGGCACGCGCACGGCAGGCAGATTGCCGATGCGCTTCTGGCTGATGATGATGTCAGCGGCCAGCGTCTCGCTGTTTTCCTGGGTCTTGTTGACGATCGGGAAATATTTGTCAGCGAGCAGCTTGCGACCGGTGATGACCACGAGCTCCGGGTCATCCTGATAAATCTCGTCAATCAGGTTAGTGGTGGCGTCCATCACCAGCGCATCGAGGTTTTTGTAGTCGCCGTTTTCACCCACGCGGATCACGTCGGAAATGACCGTGCCGTCTTCGCCGGTGATTTTTGACATCACGCGCGCCGGGGCTTCATTGCGGTACTTCTGCAGCCAGCCGGTGGCGACGTCCTGCAGCAGCGGGTTCTGCTTGCGGTTGGAGGTCGCCGCGCGCTCGATGCCGTTGAAACCGGCCATGATGAAGTCGAGCGACTGGCGCTTAATGATCGTGTCGCGGATGCGGGTCTGGAAGTCCTGGAATCGCGCCCACAGGTCGAGCTGCTTGTAGCGGATATGGAAATCGAAGTTAATCTGCGCGCACTCGTACTGGTTGGATTCGAGCGCAGTGAAATCAGCGGTCTTACGCTCATCATCCCCGGCGGTGTCGGTGGTGCTCGCAATGGTGCCGTTCACGCCGACACCAACCTTTTCGCCTTTCAGCTCATCGACCGGCACGATATTAATCTGGGTCAGAAACGCGGATGACAGCTGCAGGGTGTTCATCAGGGTCTGGGTCACAGACGGTTCGACGGTGAATTTCTTCGCCACGTCATCAGTCCCGACGCCGTTCAGCTCCGCCACGCGGGACAGGTAGGCATTAAATTTGAAGCGGGTTTCTTTACGCATGGATAGTCCTGTTATTCAAAATAGGGTTCTGGCCGGGCAGCACGCCCGGCGCGTTATCAGCAGTTAGTCAGCAGCTCGTCGCCGGTTCCGCCTTTTGAGAGTTCACGGCGCGGCTGGCGCTGGCTTTCGGTGTTATCGAGAGAGCTTTTCAGGGAGGTAAACGCCTGCGCGTTTTCTTCGGTCTGGCGGGTGACGTCCTGCTGCAGCTGCGAGAACGCAGTTTCCATATCTGCCAGGCGCTTTTCGGTGGCGGTCAGGCTGGTCTGCACCTGCTCAGTGACGGTGGTGACAGCTTCATGCACATCCGCCAGACGCGCGTCGTCGCTGACCTGCTTGCGGCTGATAATGGCCCTGACCTTGTCGGTCAGGCTGTTGAGCACGGTGTCGGGCACGTCCTCAAATTCCAGCTCTGCCAGCGTGGCAACGGAAAAGAGATCGTCAGGGTGAGCTTTTTTACCGGCGAGCGGGTTGTGCGTCGCCCGACTGCAGAATTCGAGGTATTCCGTGCCGAGGCTTGCGGGGTCATCCGTCACCGCCAGACCCACGAGGTAACATTTGCCGCTGTTGGCAAAGTTCGGGCGAATTTCCATCGAGGTGTAAACCTTCTGACCGGCACGCACCATACTCACCAGCTCGTCGAGCGGCGCGATTTTGCCAAACAGCGCTTTCTTGCCGTTCAGTGCTGAGTCATCGCTGATGATTTCGGCTTTAACTTCGGTCACGTCGCCATAACGCTTGAGCACGCTGTCGGGCAGAATGCCGCGCAGGTGTTCGAGGTTGATGCGACAGCCATAGACACGCGGGTCGAAGGTGTCGGCCATGTCCTGAATGTCATCCCCGCTGATGACGCGGCCATCGCAGGTGTCGCCCTCGACGCCAATGCGAAACCATTTAGAAACTTTCTTTGCCATTGTTCAGGTGTCCTGATGTTGGGTTTTCGGTTCGGGTGTAGTTTCCCGACTCCGCCCCGCATCAGCCACCGCTTGCAGAAGTGCAACCCCTGACACAACAGGGGGTTAGCGATAATCCCCTGCCATTTCCTTAGCCTTGCCCAGTATTCACCGACACGAGGCAACCATGACCATCTCGACCGACCTCTCCCTTTTGCATGACCCGCGACGACAGGCGCGCCTGCTGTTCTGGCAGGGATTTTCTGTGCCACAAATCGCTGACACGCTGCAGGTGAAGCGCCCGACGGTGCAGAGCTGGAAACAGCGCGACGGCTGGGAAGAAACCGCGCCGCTCAACCGGGTGGAAACGACACTTGAGGCGCGCCTGATTCAGCTCTACGCCAAGCCCGACCTGACGCCCCATGATTTTAAGGTCGCTGATTTTCTGTCGCGCCAGATGGAACGGTTCGCGCGCATCAACCGCTACGGCCAGACCGGAAATGAAGTGGATTTAAATCCCAACATTGCGAGCCGCAACAAAGGGGATCGCAAAAAGCCGAAACGTAACTATTTCAGCGAGGAGGCTATCGAGAAGCTGGAAGAGATTTTCCTCGACCAGTCATTTGAGTATCAGCTCAACTGGCATAAAGCCGGGTTAGAGCACCGTATCCGCCACATCCTCAAATCGCGTCAGATTGGCGCGACGTTTTACTTCGCACGTGAGTCATTGCTGCGCGCCCTTAAGACCGGACAAAACCAGATATTTTTGTCGGCGAGTAAGACGCAGGCGTATGTGTTCCGTAAGTACATCCTCGCGTTTGCGCGGCTGGTCGACGTCGACCTGTCAGGCGACCCGATTGTCATCGGTAACAACGGCGCAGAGCTGATTTTCCTCGGGACTAACTCAAACACCGCGCAGAGTCACAACGGCGACCTGTATGTCGATGAAATTTTCTGGATACCCAATTTCCAGCGGCTGCGCAAAGTCGCCTCGGGGATGGCGTCACAGTCGCACCTGCGCACCACCTATTTTTCGACACCGTCCACACTGGCGCACGGCGCGTATCCGTTCTGGTCAGGCGAGCTGTTTAACCGGGGGCGCAGCAACCGCGACGAACGGGTCGACATCGATATCAGCCACCAGGCGCTCGCCGGTGGCGTGCTGTGCCCGGATGGACAGTGGCGGCAGATAGTCACCATCGAGGACGCGCTCGCCGGGGGCTGCACGCTGTTCAATCTGGATCAGCTGAAACATGAAAACAGCGCCGATGACTTCCGCAATCTCTTCATGTGCGAGTTCGTTGACGATAAGGCGTCGGTATTCCCGTTCGAGGAGCTGCAGCGCTGCATGGTCGATGCGATGGAAGAGTGGGAGGACTTCGAGCAATTTGCCGACCGTCCATTTAACTGGCGACCGGTCTGGATTGGGTATGACCCGTCACACACTGGCGACAGCGCAGGCTGCGCGGTACTGGCTCCGCCACTGGTTGCCGGTGGCAAGTTCCGCATTCTTGAGCGTCACCAGTGGAAAGGGATGGATTTTGCGGCACAGGCCGAGGCCATCCGGTCGCTGACAGAAAAATACACCGTTGACTATATCGGCATCGATGCGACCGGCATCGGCCAGGGGGTTTACCAGCTCGTGCGCTCATTCTTCCCGGCGGCGCGCGCCATCCGCTACACGCCTGAAATGAAAACCGCGATGGTGCTGAAAGCGAAGGACACCATCCGACGCGGGTGTCTGGAATATGACGCCGGTGCGACCGATATCACGCAGTCGTTTATGGCGATCCGCAAAACCATGACCAGCAGCGGGCGCAGCTCGACCTATGAAGCGAGTCGCAGCGAGGAAGCCAGCCACGCGGATATCGCGTGGGCGACCATGCACGCCCTGTTAAACGAACCGCTTTCCGCCGGGAGCGGGATGCACTCCAACTCTATTCTGGAAATTTATTAAGATGGCAAAACATAAACCAATCAAGCAGACCGCCAGCGCGCCGCAAAAAATGGAAGCTTTCACCTTTGGTGAACCCTCCGCCGTCATGGACCGCCGCGACATCCTCGACTATGTCGAGTGTATTCATAACGGGAAATGGTACGAGCCGCCGGTCAACTTCTCGGGGCTGGCGAAAAGCCTGCGCGCCGCCGTGCATCACAGCTCGCCGATTTACGTCAAACGTAACATTCTGGCGAGCACCTACATTCCGCACCCGTTGCTGTCGCGTCAGGATTTCAGCCGCCTCGTGCTCGATTATCTGGTCTTTGCCAACGGCTATCTTGAGAAGCGAATGAGTGTGACCGGCCAACTCCTGAAGCTGGAAACCTCCCCGGCGAAATACACCCGTCGTGGCGTCGAGGATGGCGTTTACTGGTACGTGTCGAGCTTCACCCATCCGCACGAGTTTGCGCCCGGCTCGGTGTTCCACCTGCTTGAGCCTGATATTAATCAGGAGCTATACGGGATGCCGGAATACCTGAGTGCGCTTAATTCCGCCTGGCTGAATGAATCCGCCACGCTGTTTCGTCGCAAGTATTACCAGAACGGCGCGCACGCGGGTTACATCATGTACGTGACCGACGCGGCGCAGAGCAGTACCGACGTCGAATCGCTGCGTGATGCGATGCGCAATTCGAAAGGGCTCGGGAATTTCAAAAACCTGTTTTTCTACGCGCCCAACGGTAAACCGGACGGCATTAAGATCGTGCCGCTGAGTGAAGTCGCCACGAAAGATGATTTTTTCAATATCAAAAAGGTGAGTGCCGCCGACCTGCTCGATGCGCACCGTGTGCCGTTTCAGCTGATGGGCGGCAAGCCCGAGAATATCGGCTCAATGGGGGATGTTGAGAAGGTGGCGCGGGTGTTTGTGCGTAACGAGCTGACACCGCTGCAGGAGCGGTTTAAAGAGATTAACGACTGGCTCGGAATGGAAGTGATCCGCTTTAAACCTTACAAACTCGATAAGGATGAATGAAACACATGCAATAGCCGCTTAATGCGGCTATTGCCAAATGTCAGCCTAATTCGATGTCGGGATCTGCAAAACTGAGAGTATCAGGGTCAAATGCATCAGTTTTGGAGTCTCCATTTTCGGTCATCCATCTTGCTATAATATAGTCTCCCGGAACATGCTTCCAAGCAGCGCCCATATCTTTAGCGATACCCAAAACCGTCATCGGACGATCTCCAGAATTCAATGTAACTACGTTGCCCTCTACAAACGCCATATTGCCCCCTATTCTTTATGCATGAAATGCTGTCGTAGCCCCTCCTGACATCGCAGTGAGGCATGACCGTAAACCACCATAGATTTAATAGTTTGAAATGGGCAAAAGCGCGCTCAGACGTTCGGATGATTTAATCCATTCGCCAACTTAGCGCGCAATGCTTTCCCCGCCACGCCTGCCCGCTTCATGGGGTGGTTTAAATGCAGATGCATTTGAGTATCAAACCCGCACAGCCGCTGACTCACTACTTAAAATTGAAGCATTCTAAACAGATGCAAACTCATTCAAGTAAATACACAATAAAAGACATACATTTTTGTGTTCTTAAATTTTGCATTATTGTAAAAAAGCTATTAAAAACTCAGCTCGCTTTGAGCGCTTTCCGGACAAGAAACTGTTCCAGATAAAGTATCAAGAACTCCTGCAGCAACAGCTTGAGCCAATTTACAAGGAACGGCATTACCTATCTGCCGCCAGACAGAGGAGTTTTTACCTGCAAACTCATAGTTACTTGGAAATGTTTGAATTAAAACCGCTTCATCTATAGTCAACCGACGTAAGTTATTAGGCACGTCATGCATTGATTTAGGATCACCACCGTTCATCAAATGACTATGATAGGTTTCAATATAACTAATAGCGCCACTATACAGATGCTCTTCATCAATTATCGGAGTTCGGTTCCCCCCCATTGATGCCGCTATGGTTGATGCAAACCCATCCGGATTAATAGGCCGCCCTTGGCCATTAAACATCATACCGGCGTACGGTGATTTTCTTAAAACTGGTTTTGCAGCATTTGTAATCCTTGCATTGCAAATCCGAGAGTTATTCAAAGTCCCAGCTCTTCCCAAAGGACGAATAACTTCACCAACCGTTGGAGATGAACATTTATAGTTCAGTATTGCTTGCTCTACTAATCGGGCGCTTTCTGCAGTTTTAAAACCTATAAAAAACATACGCTCACGATTTTGAGGAACTCCAAAGTCCTTAGAGTTTAGGATCAATAACTTCGAAAAATAGCCTAGACTTTCTGCCGTTTTGAATAACTCTGTTCTAACAGCTTCAAACTTAGATAAGGAAGCTAGTGCTTTTACATTTTCCATAACGAAGCACTGCGGTCGAACAATTTCAACTGCTTGCATGAAAGACCATACTAATTTGCTGCGAGGATCATGAGCATCCATTTTTCCAGCAACTGAGAATCCCTGACATGGCGGTCCACCAAAGACACACGCCACATTCTTCATCTCCTCAAGTTCTGACAAATACTCTTCAATACCGCCACAGACTATGTGTGATTTGTGATTGAGCTTAAATGTTTCACAAGCGTCTTTATCTTTATCATTAGCCCATATGGTATCGAACCCAGCATTTCTGAAGCCTACATCCATACCTCCAGCTCCTGAAAAGAGACTAACCGCTGAGTATTTGCTCATTAATTCAACACCTAAATTATTCGATTTTGGAATAAAACACCATGATAGGTAACGATAGACGAGGATGCAAGTTGCGCAGGGTCAAATCAACCAACATGGCAAAACGAAAACCAACTATACATGATCATCGATACAGGTGCCTAGTCCAGCATCTCCTCAAATTACGTAAAGATGCGAACCTTTCTCAATCAGAATTGGCGGTTGTTCTTGGTCTCTCTCAATCAGATATCTCGAAAATTGAAAGTTTTGAAAGACGATTGGATGCATTGGAGCTTTTCGAGATATTGGAAGTTTTAGCGAATCGGCTAGATCTTTCGATGGATATATTATGGAAGGATATCTATGAAAGTATCAGTGAACCACGACAAAGCATATGAAGTAATTTTATCGGCTATAGATGAAGCTAAAAAACTTACTGGTTGTACAACTTCTAACTCGGCTTTAATACGTAGCGTAATCTTAGGTTCACATCTGACTTATCGTTACATCCTAGTCACAGGATTACTGGCAAAAGCAACAAATAATGATGTTAATCCATTAGTTTTACAAGCAAAAGCTGAAGTGGATGGCGCATATGATGCAAGAAGTCTATGCCATTCAGTTGTCGTTGGCAGAGTTGAAACTCAATTTCTTGAAGGTAAATTAGGTGCGTCCAATGAACCCTTCCTGAATAAACCAGCAAGATATACAATGCATTCTGCTGATAACCCTGTTCGCGGTGGTAATGATAAAGAAATCCAGCTTAAATCTATTGAGATCCTGCAAGACGCAAAAACTAGTTCTCAAGCGTATGAAATGCTTGTTGCCGCGATGTTTTATACTCTGCAAAGACCAAACAGAGCAATAACACCCACTGCTAATGACTTCAATTTCCAAGAAACCATTCATGCTATAGTTGAAAATGCATGCGATGGTGAAAGTTGTGCAATAGTTTCAGCTTTAGCTCTCTATTTACTGGCAGAAAAAAATGAATGGCAAATCAAAGCTCATCCAGTTAACCAGGCTGGTAGTTCCTCGAATGAAGTTTTAGATATTGATGTCTACTGTAATGATACTATTTTTCTTTCAATAGAGGTTAAAGACAAACTATTCAGCTCTCATGACGTTCATCATGCTATTACCAAAGCAGCGGCCAATGGTGTTTCAAAAGTAATTTTTCTCAAAGGCCCGAGAGCAATAGCAATTAACACTACTGAGTATGATGCAATAATTAGTGCAGCAAGTCATGGTGTTTCGCTAACTTTCAGTAATGTTACAACGTTCGCTATGACATGCTACTCTCTCGCAAATGAAACAAACAATGCAATGATCATTGAGTTTGTTAATCAGATAGTTAAAGACGTAAGAGCAAAGGATAGTACCGTGGAATATCTCAAAAGGTTATTCAGCGAGTAAATATGTGGGAGCGGAGCATAAGATCCACTCCCGCACACATTTTATTTTCAACTTATAGATACTTAGGACTCATCGGCCTTACTTATATCCAAACCATCTTCTCGTAGAATGGTTGTAAGCATGTATCAACGAGTCCTTTCGGTAACTCGCTTATCGATAATTCATCATTGACTCCGCCTAACCCACAGTTATTGACAGGACTCCGAGGCGCGGCAATGCCGCTTTTTAAGGTCAAATGCTCAACGGCCAAAAGCTTAGGAACGATGCGCCATTCGGCTGTCCGGGTAACACGTACCAGCTCAGAGCCCAAGTGCGGGGCGTAGATGCCCACGACTCTCTCTATATCCTCTTCGTAGGCGTTGACCTCGTCAGTCACGTTACGAGCTACACGGACGGTCTGACTATCACGTGGAACATTCGCCCCACCCTGCGCGGCGATATAAAGGTCAAATTCACCTTCATCAGCTGCAACTCTAGCCGCTTCGACGCGCTCATCAAATTCATCAGCAATGCTCACCCCACGAGGTAGTTTGCGCAGCTCGCGATAAGCGCCCATTGTTGGCAGACCAATAGATTTGAATTGCGGGATGCGCCACGTTGACGCCCAAGCGGTTACAGCTGCGGCTGTATCGGCGAGAGGCTTGCCGGTGTCGTGATCGACCTGACCATCGAGCGCGTAACCATCGATATTCTTCGCAATGTACTTTGCAATGTAACCGGCTGCGCCACCTTGATTGAGATGCTTCGCTTCAAACCGCTGTGCTGCAGCGCCCTTTTCATCACCATCCTCTTTCAAGGCATAACGGCGCATGATTTCGGTGATGTGTTTGCGCTGCTCAGGTTTGCAAAAAAGCATCATGTGCCAGTGTGGTGTCCCGTCATGATGCGGCTCAACAACGCGCATCCCGTAGACCTGCAGATCGTTATCTTTAAAAGCTGTGCGCATCAGGCTCCAGATGCGGCACAAATATCGCTGTCCACCCTTAGGCGTAAAGGCGGTTTCATTCCATCCGTGATTGAGTTGCACCGTTTTTTTATCGCCCTTTCCAACCTGACGTGTCGGGTGATACTTTGATGGCGTGGTGATAGTGATAAACATCCCGACATCACCCTGACCGGCCGCATAGCGCTCAATCCCGGCGATAGTGTTCATCAGTTCCATACGACGAATTTCGGGGTTTGAAATACTGCTCATGACTTTGCTGATGAGATCGATGCGTTCCCCGGTTACTTTGTTTTCCAGCTCGCATGATTTGAGGTATTCGAGATTAGCCAGGCGGCGAGAATGAACGTCGCGGATCGCCGTTTTGCTGGCGTATGGGGAGCGATCTTTGTTCACCTCTCCGGCGGCAATCAGCAAGGCCTCGTGCCAGCGCATACGCTGCGCCTTAAACTGGTTAATCCACCATTCATCATTAATCAAACGAGCGATAGCGGAAAATGCCTGACGGATCGTGATTTGCCCTTTGCGGTATTTCTTCCAGAACATCGGAGTGATGTTGAATGCGCGAGCTGCACCGGCAACGTGACCATATAAGTGCGCCTGCGCTTCATCGGTGAAAAGGGTCTCTTTACCGCCGTGAGCATCTGCCCATGCGTCGCTGAGTTCCTCATAAGCGACATAGAGCTGCGATGCGATACGGGCGGCAAACTTTTTTAGCGCCTTGTCACTCATACCCGCTAAATGTGAATAGCTTTCGCGCTCACTCAGGAAGAGAAGCGATGCCGTCTCATTCATTCCGTTTAGCTGATTGACCCGATCGAGACGCGGCCCCACCCGTTGCTCGACGGTGTTCTTAAGGAAATAGAAACCATGAAGTGGGCTTTTAGTACGACGGATGAAGTCATACCGCGAGTTAAACAACGTTTTTAAGACATATGGCAGGCGATTAACTTTACCTAAAACACCTTGCACCTGACGGAATTCGCCACGTGTAAGGGGTCTGTCACGGCCAATTGCAGAGCGTGGAGCATTCCAGGGATAAGCACCGACGAATCTATCATCGGTGTGTTTCATGAACGGAGGCGGTGGCGAGGGAGCTATGCGCCCTTTACATGGGCTGGTCACTCACACACGCCCGCATAAATGCTACTGCATACGCTTAAGTCAGTTGATGCACCCAATAGATCAAATTGAGTTCCTCCGTGGGTAGTCATTGCCCAGTCACGGTATGTCTGTATGCCGTAACCATCGACAGTTACAACATTAATTCGCTTCTCCGCTCGCTTCGGATCTTGAGTTGAAGGGAAGAAAACAGCATTGCCCCTACGGGAGCATTCCGCAACGAGCCGTTCCCACTCCGACACACGGGCGATTTCTTCAGGCCATCTGGTGAAAATTTCTGCCAGTTCAGATTTCCTGACATTGACGCAAGGCATACACCCTACTCGCCCACATCCTTGCAAATAAAGAGGATTAGGTTTGATGCCGTGGCGTTTTGCGATGGCAAAAACCTCCTCATGCTTCCATTGGAGGATCGGGCGATAAACATGCAAACCCGGTGTATTGTCTGCGTCCTCTTCCCATTCAGACAAAGCAGCTCGTGCACGCGACTCCTGAGCCCGCACTCCTTGCCACATAACCACCTCATCGAAATCATTAAGAGCGGGTCCGACGACCTGGGTTTTGACTGGCTCGTGTTTCAGTTCGAATGTGCAAAATTTTGCTTTTGTGGAGGGAAATCGACCTTTCCACATAGCCAAATCTAAAAAAGGAATTCCAGTTGGTTGAAGTAATGACAATGCGCGTTGAATACGAAATGCAGCTTCATCCCTGGTGAAACCGCACTCTTCGACGAGAGAAACAGGCCATCGCTCAGCTATAAAATCCCGCTTCCCCTGTATCCGTTTAGAGAAATCAGCCTTTACACGAATAATATTCCCAAGGCGATTCTCCAGATAATCAAGATAATCCATCGTCTGAGGGTGTTCATGCCCGGTATCAGCAAATACAACCCGGAAAGGAATGCCGTTCTCTATAGCTAACAGCCAATCAGCTAAACTATCTTTCCCGCCAGAAACTGTGACTATATTGATTGTGTTATCAGCTAAGCATCGATCATCAATCGTCATTTGCGAGTATTCCTTTTAGAAAAGCCAGCGGTGCACTCATGACCAATGCGTTCGATTTGATAGCCTAATTCTGCAAAGCTGCTCGCTTCGCCTGTTAAAATATCGTGGAGAATCAGACCTGAGACGAGCTTAGGAATAGTTGGGTAGTAACCCACAACATCCAGCCATTCCTTGCCTTCGTTCTTCCCGGAGTTAGCGGTTTTCTTTTCCTGCAAAATGAACTGATAGCGGTCGCTGGTAATGACGTATTGATGATTTATTTCGATACGGATGCTCATTTTTTCTTCCTTTTAAAAGTGGTTAACCAGCTCAACCGAAAATTGAGTTGTGCAATTTTTCCGACTCTTGGCCTAATAACTCGATAATCTCGGTGCGATTAAATTCTGACTTACTGATGTGAGCGATAAGCCCGTCAAACTGAGAGGAGAAACGGGTCGCCGTGTCTCGCTGTGCTTCGCTTACGGCCTGCGCCAGAAGCGCTGAAAACATGCCCCGCTGCGCTGTATTTTGTTTATGCATTTGCCTATCTCCAGACAAAAGGAGTCCCCACGCTGTAAGGCGCGTAATAAAACGAATCCAGTTTAATTAATGTAAATACTGCTCAGGTTTTACCGAGGTTAAGATGGTTGGTGCGTATTCAAAAAGACTAAACAGTTCTCGCAGCGCGCGGAAAAGTTTGTCGCGCCAGTAGCAGTCTTCATCATTCAAACGCCAGTGCGGCATACAGAATTCCTGCTCTGTAAGCCCGGCATGAAGAAAAAGCGATCGCCTTTGGCTTACGGTGAGGCGGCTAATGAAAGTCGCCTTAGTTGCGCCATGCTGGCGAAACCGGCTAAAGGCAAATCTCAATTCATCAAGCGCACAGACGAGACGCTCGCGATCTGCTTCGTCCATTTCCTCCAACCGCATGACTGAGTGACGTTGCTTTAACTGAGCGTGAAAACAAACGGTGAGTCGTTCCCGCTCCATCATCTGATTGTAAAAATCGCAGGTATCTTGCCAGCGAGGTTGAGCCAGGTACTTACAGACCAAGCCACGAAGCGCAGTCGGTTGTTTCTGGATCACATCAAGAGTCATAACGGTCATAACCACAGCCCTCTCTTTTTGACCAAGTGGCGAAGCTTCTCAATAAAACCGGGCTTACGGGTACGAATGATGATGCCTTTGCGACCGCGCCCGTGTGTGATGGTGAAGTTAATCCGGTTAGGGCTTTCTCTACGCAGTAGCTGAGCAATGCATCGAGGTTCGTTTTTCATGCTGGCTCTCCTAATCCGAGCCACATCAGCCAACCGTCACGAATTTCTTTCGGACGACTGTCATAAGCCATCTTCATTCCTTTGTTCCATGCTGGCAGGTAGACCCAATACTCTCCTGCTCTCCCACTGGTCGACTGCGGATCTGTCATCTCAACCACTGGAAGCTTTCCCTTCTCAATCATGCCTTTCACGGCTGCTGGGGTTTTACCAATAAGACGCGCGAATTCCTGATAAGGGACGGCGTCGCTCGCACTCTCAATAACCCTATTCATTTGTGACTATTCCTCGTTAGTGTTTTAATTGCTCCTAATGGCTTTTAATTGCGATATTGGAGCCATAAATCTGCGATAACGAAACTAATATTACTCCGTTATCGTTTTTCTATCAATAGTGGAGTGTTAATTACGATGATACCCGTGAACGAGAAACTGGCCATCATGCGCGAGTCGGAACGTATGAATAGAAAAGAATTCAGTGACTTAACTGGAGTTCCGTATAGCTCTCTTTCGAGTTATGAGAAGGGAGTAAAAGATATGGGCATACAAGCAGTAATGAAGATTTTGAACCATCCTCAGTTCAAAAAATACACTATGTGGTTCATGACAGAGACGATATCACCAGAAGCTGGGCAAATTGCACCGGCTCTCGCGCACTTTGGGCAGCAGACAACAACGTCATCCCACTCAGACCAGAAAACTGGCTAACCATTTACGGCGCTTATTTGTGCAGTCAATGCACGGTGAGCTTTTGTTATTTAAATCAGGAATTTGAAGTACGCTGTAACATCATCGGGAGGCTTTATGTCTATTAAAAAGCTCGATGATGGTCGATATGAAGTGGACATTAGACCGACCGGGCGTAACGGAAAACGCATCCGTCGGAAGTTCGACAAGAAAAGCGAGGCGATGGCTTTTGAAAAGCATACTCAATATAACCATCACTCAAAGGAATGGCTTTCAAAACCAACGGACAAACGCCATCTGTCTGAACTGAAAGAGTTGTGGTGGAAACTAAAAGGTCAGCATGAGGAACACGGCCAATCGTATCTCAATAAAATTGAGCGATTTGAAAAGATGACCGGCAACCCATGCGCCTTTCAGATCACCAAAAGTCTGATAACGCAGTATTGCGCACAGCGACGGGGTGATGGCATTAAGCCAACCACCATAAACCGTGACCTCATCACGCTGGGCGGTATGTTCACCACCCTGATTGAGTCAGAGCTGTATAACGGTGAGCATCCGTTCAGAGGGTTTAAAAAACTGAAAGAGCAGACTGCCGAAACGGGCTATCTCACTCTTGATGAGATTGACGCACTTCTGGCGGCGCTATCGGGTGGAAATCGCAAGATCGCGGTTTTGTGCTTGAGCACCGGTGCGAGATGGGGCGAAGCAGCGCGACTGAAAGCGGAGAACGTGATTCATAACCGGGTGACTTTCGTGAAGACGAAAACCAACACCCCGCGCACGGTTCCGATCTCCGAAGAAGTTACGGCTTACATTGTCGGTAATACGCGAGGATTTCTGTTTCCTGATGCTAGCTATAAAGTATTCAGGAAAATCCTCAAAGCGGTTAAACCTGACTTACCCGCCGGGCAAGCAACGCACGCGCTGCGACACTCTTTTGCAACGCACTTTATGATTAACGGAGGCAACATCATTACACTACAGCGGATTCTGGGTCACACAAAAATTGCACAGACAATGGTCTATGCGCACTTCGCTCCGCAGTACCTGCAGGATGCGATTTTGCTCAACCCATTAAAGGGTGAAAGCGGTGGACAGAACGTCCACATAACGTCCACACCCTAGGTGCTTTTTATGGCTTTTGACTGCTTGTAGTAAAACGTGAAGCCTTGTCTGGCGCGGCTTTCCAGTTTCGCCAGGCATAAAAATGGCTCCCGCAGGCGCTTTTCCTATATCGTCATCACGATTGCATTGATACCAAAAGCCCCGCCAGTGTGTGCGGGGCTTTTATTTTTTACATGACTCAACAGGACAGGAAAAAAGTAATCCCCCTCACCTCATTCACTCCCCGCGCATACTAAAACCGGCTCTGCGGAAGTCTCGATATACTTCGGGATTGGTGAATGCCGGGAACTTAGCTTTCTGGGCTGCGGATTTGAGTGCTTCGCAATAGGCTTTATTGCCGTCGCTGGTCGATATGTTTAACGCCGTGCCATCCTCTGCAAACTGGATGTGCAACCTGCATTGTTTTCCTTTCCAGCGCTGAGGATCAACAAGTTGGTTATTGATGGCATCTCTGATGGCTCGCGCCTGTGCGCCCCACTCATCCTTGTCATCCCAGCGGCCGGAACTGCAATCACCCGTTGCGGTGGTTTTATGGCATCCGGACGGATGTAACGGTGCGCAGCCCGAGACCAGGCTTATCAGAATGGCGAGCATAAGAATCTTATTCATGTGAAACCTTTAATATCGTCCCGCCAACCGCTTTCACGTTTGGCGGGACGATGGTTCTCAATGCAATGACGCGAGTCGCGCCGCAAAGCCCACAAACAGCAAACCGATCAAGCCATTTCCCAGCTTCGCCAGTTTCTTTTTGGTTTTCAGGTAGCGGGTGACAAACGCGCCGGAGAAGATCAGGAAACTCATATACATAAAGCTGATAAGCTCAAGAGTGGTCGCGAGGATCAGGAAAGAGGTCCCGGTGTTTTTCGCGCTGACGTCGATGAACTGTACGAAGAATGAGACGTAGAACAGAATCGCTTTAGGATTGGTCAGGCTCAATACCAGCGAGCGCTTCATGATCATGCTCGCGGGTTCCGTTCCCCCGGCTTGCGCGCTATTTTTATGCGTCATCACTGACCAGAGCATTTTGCCACCCAGCCACAGCAGATAGAGCGCACCGAGATAGCGGACGATGTTGAACAACACCGGTGTGGTCTGGATCAGCGCAGCGACTCCTGCCCATGCCAGAAACATCAGTACCGCATCACCGATGAAAACTCCCGTGGCGGCGAGATAACCTTTTTTCACCCCGTGGCCGATGCCGGTTTTTAAAACAAACAACGTATTCGGGCCAGGCACCAGCACAATAAAGAAAGCACCCACAACATAAGTCCAGAAATTGAGAACACCAAACTCCGCAAACACCACCCGCTCCTTTTATCAAATAAATGAAAATGCCGCAGCTAAGCGGCATTTCAGGGTTAACTTTCGCTATTGTACGCCGTTATACCCGTCAAGATAAGACGCTGCCAGCTCATTCCCGAACAGCTTCGCATCTTTCTCTTCCATATCAGATGACCACTGATCGCTCTTATTACCCGTAAAGCTGTTATTAGTTTTGACGCCTTTCAGCACCTGATCGCGGATACTTTGCGCATACTCATTGGCTTCCACCAGGGTGCGCCCCGCTTTGCGGTCCGTTTTGCCCTGCTCGTAGAGCTCGCGAAACTGCGGCACATTCAGGCGATAATTGAGCTGTTGGCTGTTGGCGAAATTTCCACCGACAAAATTCGATTGATGAGAAACGAAGTAATAAGCGTGTCTTTCAGGTGCGGTTTTGCTGTTGGCGCATCCGACGAGGACCGTCACGGCCATGAGTGCGGCGAGGTATTTACTGTTCATCCCTTTTTATTTCCCTTTTATATGTTCCACTGCATCATCCAGGCACCGACAAAATCAACCAGCCCTGAAAATGATGACAATCCCAAACTTTCCCTGAGCGCATCCAGCGCAAAAAGCACAACCAATACCCACAGGAATGGATTCATCTGTTTTTATTCAATGCGTTATGTAGGTGAATTATATCTGAACAGCAGGGGGCGAAGGATACTGCGAAAATTGATAGTTATGCGGGAAACATCAGGCACCTGTCACGGTGCCTTCAGGGTACTCAGAGATCGCGAACGGCAAACACCAGTGCATTACGGTGATGGCTAAGTCCACATTTTCTGATGGCGTGGATACGCATATTGCGGCGGGACTGAGCCTCAAGCCAGCGGGCTTTACGACGACTCATTTGTCGCAACATGCGCCAGCGCCCTACTTCCGTTCTGCTGCGCTTCATGTCTACAACTCTTTCCTTAACAGAGACGCCATTATAAACCCCTGCCCACGGTAAACCAGCGCTTTTACCCACCCTTTTTATTTGCCAGATCAATTCTGATGCGTACACTCATAACAATACGCTTTCAAAAGGATTTTTTATTTATGACAACCTTCTACACCGTGGTGAGTTGGCTGGTCATTCTGGGATACTGGCTGCTGATCGCAGGTGTGACGCTTCGCATCCTGATGAAACGCCGGGCCGTCCCTTCTGCCATGGCCTGGCTTTTGATCATCTACATCCTGCCGCTGGTAGGAATTATCGCGTATCTCTCCTTCGGTGAATTGCATCTGGGTAAGCGCCGCGCCGAGCGTGCGCGCGCCATGTGGCCGTCGACGGCAAAATGGCTGAACGATCTGAAATCCTGCAAACATATTTTCGCCCAGGAGAACAGCAGCGTCGCCTCGTCATTGTTCAAACTTTGCGAACGTCGTCAGGGAATTGGCGGCGTCAAAGGCAATCAGCTGCAGTTACTCACTACCTCCGACGATGTGATGCAGGCGCTGATCCGCGATATCCAGCTCGCCCGACATAATATCGAGATGGTGTTCTATATCTGGCAGCCCGGCGGAATGGCCGACCAGGTAGCGGAATCGCTGATGGCGGCATCGCGCCGGGGTATTCACTGTCGTCTGATGCTCGATTCCGCCGGCAGCGTGGCGTTCTTCCGTAGCCCCTGGGCGACCATGATGCGTAATGCCGGCATTGAAGTTGTCGAAGCGCTGAAGGTAAATCTGCTGCGTGTGTTCCTGCGCCGCATGGATTTACGCCAGCATCGCAAGATGATCATGATCGACAACTATATTGCCTACACCGGCAGCATGAACATGGTCGATCCGCGCTTCTTTAAACAGGACTCTGGCGTGGGTCAGTGGGTCGATTTAATGGCGCGTATGGAAGGCCCGGTTGCCACAGCGATGGGGATTGTTTACTCCTGCGACTGGGAAATCGAAACCGGCAAACGCATTCTGCCGCCGCCGCCCGACGCTAACATCATGCCGTTTGAGCAAGAGAGCGGCCATACCATTCATACCATCGCTTCCGGGCCTGGATTTCCCGAGGATTTAATCCACCAGGCGCTGCTCACGGCGGCCTATTCTGCGCGTGAATATCTGATCATGACCACGCCCTATTTTGTCCCGAGCGACGACCTGCTCCATGCGATTTGCACCGCCGCACAGCGCGGAGTGGATGTCAGTATTATTATGCCGCGTAAAAACGATTCGGTTCTGGTGGGCTGGGCCAGCCGGGCCTTCTTTAGCGAGCTGCTGGCAGCGGGTGTCAAAATTTATCAGTTTGAAGGGGGCTTGCTGCATACCAAGAGTGTGCTGGTCGACGGCGAACTGAGCCTGGTCGGCACGGTGAATCTGGATATGCGCAGCCTGTGGCTCAATTTTGAAATTACACTGGTGATTGATGACGTCGGTTTTGGTGGCGATCTGGCGGCGGTGCAGGACGATTATATCTCCCGCTCGCGCCTGCTGGATGCGCATCTGTGGATGAAACGTCCGCTGTGGCAGCGGATCACCGAACGACTGTTTTACTTCTTTAGTCCGTTGCTGTAAAACGTGCCCAACGATGTTTTAACAGGTAATCATCATGGAAATGGATCTGAACAATCGCCTGACTGAAGACGAAACCCTTGAGCAGGCCTACGACATTTTTCTCGAACTGGCGATGGACAATCTCGATCCCGCAGACGTGATCCTCTTCAATCTGCAATTTGAAGAGCGCGGCGGCGCAGAGCTGTTTGACCCGTCCGAAGACTGGGCCGAGCACGTCGATTTCGACCTCAACCCGGACTTCTTCGCCGAAGTGGTGATTGGGCTGGCCGATACTGACGGCGGCGAGATTAACGACATTTTTGCCCGCGTGCTGTTGTGCCGGGAAAAAGATCACAAGCTGTGCCACATCCTCTGGCGCGAATAACAAAAAGGCTGCGATGGCAGCCTTTTTTATTTAGTCCAGTAGTTCACTCCCGCAGCGATTACAAAACCGCGCACTATGCTCATGGCTCGCCTGCTGGCATCTCGGGCACTTACGCTGCTGCTGACGATTCTGAAATGCCGCGCTCATGTGAGTGGTAATCAGACCGGTCGGGATAGCAATCACCGAGTAACCAATCAAAATCAGCACTGATGCCACGATCCTGCCGAGCGGCGTGTGGGGGGTAATGTCCCCGTAGCCCACGGTCGTCACGGTGACAATCGCCCAGTACACCGACGCATTCAGCGTGGTGAAACCGTAAGTCGGCCCTTCAATCAGATACATTAGCGCGCCGAAAACCACCATCACAATCGCGATAAACGAATAGAACAGGATCAGCTGATGGCGGGCGCTATAAATGGCTTTCCAGAACACGCGTAAAGACGGCATAAAACGCAGCAGTTTCAGGACGCGCAGCACGCGGATGGCGCGCATCGCTCGCCACGCAAAAACATAATTGATGCTGATTTCAGGCCACAGCCACATTACATACAGCGGCAGAATCGTCGCTAAATCAATAATCCCCCAGAAGCTGAACACATATTTCGCCGGATTTGCCCAGCTGAACAGGCGCAGGAAATACTCCAGGGTAAATATCAGGGTGACAAACAGCTCCAGCCAGACGAACAGATGCCATTCATCGAGCGTAAGGTGATACTGCGTCCCCAGACCGGATTCAATAAAGATGATGAATACGCTGAGAAGCGCAAACAGGCCGCACAATCCTTCGAAGCGACGCCCGGAGCGGGTGTTAGGATCGAATAGCAGGCGATAGGTCTTACGCCGGACAGAAGAAACGGATATCGACACGTTAACCTCGCAAAAGAAGAAGGGCTGACATCATGTCAGCCCTTGCGATTATAACGGGTCTACTTTCAGGCAGGAAACCGCATGTCGGAAACTTCCTTCCAGAACAGGCCGGGTTTGCGCACATTCCGGTCCCGCCATTGGGCAACGCGTGCGGAACACGCAGCCAGACGGCGGGTTGATCGGCGAAGGCAGCTCCCCTTCCAGAAGCTGGATGACTTTATTTTTTTCCAGATCCGGGTCGGGAACCGGCACCGCGGACATCAACGCTTTGGTGTAAGGGTGCAGCGGGTTGTGATAGACCTCATCATAGGTGCCCAGCTCCACCGCATGGCCAAGATACATCACCAGCACGCGGTCGGAGATGTGTTTCACCACCGCCAGGTCATGGGCGATGAAGATCAGCGACAGCCCCATTTCACGCTGCAATTTCTGCAGCAGGTTCACCACCTGCGCCTGTATCGACACGTCCAGTGCTGAAACCGGTTCGTCACAGATAATCAGCTTCGGTTCCAGAATCAGCGCGCGGGCAATACCGATACGCTGACACTGACCGCCGGAGAACTCGTGCGGATAGCGGTTGATAAGGTTCGGCAGCAGGCCCACTTTCATCATCATCGCTTTCACGCGATCACGAACTTCCTGACGCGGCATTTTCGGATGATAGGTGCGAAGCGGCTCAGCAATGATATCGCCGATGTTCATACGCGGGTTCAGGGAGGCCAGCGGATCCTGGAAAATCATCTGGATGTCGCTGCGCACCGCGCGCCACTCTTCCTGTTTCATTCCCAGCAGGTCTTTGCCAAGCCAGGCCACTTTGCCGTCCGTCGCTTTGACCAGGCCGATAATGGCCCGGGCAAAGGTCGACTTTCCGCAGCCGGACTCGCCGACCACGCCCAGGGTCTCCCCTTCATAAAGACGCAGGGTGACGCCATCGACGGCTTTCAGGGTTTTCGACGGCTGCCAGAACCACTGCTTGCCGTCTTTAATGTCGAAATGCACTTTTAAGTCAGCGATTTCGAGCAGGACATTTCTTTTTTCGTCAATGGCGTTCATACCAGCTCCTCATGCGGCTTAAAGCAGGCGCGCAGGCGGCCTGGTGCAAACTCTTCCAGCGGGGGGGCGCTGTTGCAGATTTCCATCGCGTACTGGCAGCGAGGCTGGAACGGGCAGCCTTTCGGCAGACGCAGCAGGTTTGGCGGGTTGCCGGGAATGGTCAGCAGTGATTCGCCTTCCGCATCGAGACGCGGAACCGCATTCAGCAGGCCGATAGAGTACGGGTGCGCAGGATGATAGAACACATCGCGCGCCCTGCCGTACTCCATGGTACGACCGGCATACATCACCAGCACTTTGTCACAGATGCCGGCCACGACGCCGAGATCGTGGGTAATCATGATGATGGCGGTGTTGAACTCACGCTTCAGTTCGTTCAGCAGGGTCATGATCTGTGCCTGAACGGTCACGTCCAGCGCGGTGGTGGGTTCATCGGCGATCAGCAGTTTTGGCCGACACAGCAGTGCCATGGCGATCATTACGCGCTGGCGCATCCCACCGGAAAACTCATGCGGGAACATGCGCATGCGTTTCCGCGCTTCTGGCATTTTGACTGCATCCAGCATTCTGACTGACTCTTCGAACGCCTCGGCTTTGTTCATGCCTTTATGCAGCATCAGGACTTCCATCAGTTGCTCACCCACACGCATGTACGGGTTCAGCGAGGTCATTGGGTCCTGGAAAATCATCGAAATCTGTTCTGCGCGCAGCTTGTTCAGCTCGTGCTCAGGCAGATTCAGAATGTTTTTGCCGTTAAAGGAAGCGGTTCCCCCGATGCGGCCATTCGGTGCCAGCAGCCCCATCAGCGCAAAGGCGGTTTGCGATTTACCAGAGCCGGATTCACCGACGATACCCAGCGTTTCACCGGCCCGCAGATCGAAATTCAGATCGTTGACGGCGGTAACATCGCCATCCGGGGTTTTAAAGGTGACGCGCAGATCTTTGACATCCAGCAGCACGTTTTGCTGCTTTTGCGCCTGTGGCGCAGCTGCCGTTTCAATAATAGTCATCGCGGCACTCCTTAACGGTCTTTCGGGTCGAGGGCATCACGCAGGCCATCGCCGATAAAGTTGAAACAGAACAGGGTTACCACCAGGAAACCAGCCGGGAACAGCAGCAGCCACGGAGAGACTTCCATGGAGTTTGCGCCATCGCTTAACAATGCGCCCCAGCTGCTCAGCGGCTCCTGGGTACCCAGACCGAGGAAGCTCAGGAAGGATTCAAACAGGATCATGCTGGGTACCAGCAGTGATGCGTACACCACGACCACGCCCAGCACGTTTGGCACGATATGGCGCACCACAATCCCGCTGACGGAGACACCGCCCACCTGGGCTGCTTCGATAAATTCTTTACGCTTCAGGCTCAGGGTCTGGCCGCGCACGATACGCGCCATATCCAGCCAGGAAACCATCCCGATAGCCACGAAGATCAGCAGGATGTTTTGTCCAAAGAAGGTCACCAGCAGAATAACGAAGAACATAAACGGGAAGGAGTTCAGGATTTCCAGCAGACGCATCATCACGGAATCCACTTTGCCGCCGAGGTAGCCGGAAAGCGAGCCGTAAAGTGTGCCGACGATCACCGCTACCAGCGCCGCAGCGATACCGACCATCAGAGAGATACGGCCACCGATCGCCACGCGCACCAACAGGTCGCGCCCGGAGGAGTCCGTACCAAAATAGTGGCCGGAAACCATATCGGGAGCACTGGACATCATGCCCCAGTCAGTATCGAAATAGGTGAACTGCGACAGCATCGGGGCCAAGGCCACGAACAGGGCAATACAGATCAAGACGACCAGACTGGCGACGGCCGCACGGTTATGCATAAAGCGACGGCGGGCATCTTGCCACAGGCTGCGCCCTTCGACTTCAAGTTTCTCAGTGAAGTTTTCCAGCGCCTCGCTGTTTTTCTTACTCAACATCATGGCGTGCTCCAGCGCTAGTAGCGAATTTTCGGGTCGATAACGGCATACAGCACATCGACAATGGCGTTAAAGAGAATGGTCAGTGCACCGACCAGGATCGTAAGGCTGAGCACCAGCGAGTAGTCACGGTTCAGGGCACCATTCACAAACAGCTGACCGATACCCGGCAGGCCGTAAATGGTTTCAATGACCATGGAACCCGTGATGATCCCAACGAACGCAGGGCCCATATAGGAGAGCACAGGCAACAGCGCAGGTTTTAACGCATGACGGAGAATGATGCGGTGCATCGGCAGGCCTTTTGCCCGCGCGGTACGAATAAAGTTGGAGTGGAGCACTTCAATCATCGAACCACGGGTAATACGCGCGATACTGGCGATATAGGCCAGAGACAGCGCCACCATTGGCAGAATCATGAATTTTAGCGCCCCGCCGTTCCAGCCGCCTCCGGGCAGCCATTTGAGCGTGATGGCAAATATCATCACCAGTAACGGTGCCACCACAAAGCTCGGGATAACCACCCCGGTCATGGCGATCCCCATTACCGTGTAGTCCCATCGGGTGTTTTGTTTCAGCGCGGCAATGACGCCTGCGGTGACCCCCAGGACAACGGCCAGAATAAACGCCGCTGCGCCTAACTTAGCCGACACGGGGAAGCTCGATGCGACGAGGTCGTTAACGGAATAGTCTTTATATTTAAACGAAGGACCAAAATCGCCCTGTGCCAGCTGCTTCAGATAATTGAAGTACTGCGTGGAGATAGGATCGTTTAAATGGTATTTGGCTTCGATGTTCGCCATGACTTCTGGCGGCAGTGCGCGCTCGCTGGTAAACGGACTACCTGGTGCGAGACGCATCATGAAGAATGAAATCGTAATGAGAATAAAAAGCGTCGGTATCGCTTCAAGACAGCGACGTAGGATAAATTTCAACATTGCCCGTACCTTCTGGCGTGTGCCTTTTACACAAGCTCGTTCAGTCGTTACTGAATGATGCCGTGTATATTGTGCGATGAATTAAGACACGGTGGGGCAAATAACTTTGCCCCACGGTTTGCCATTAATGCTTAATGATGTACAGATCTTTGGTGTAGATGTTATCCATCGGATCTTTGCCGGTATAACCGCCAACCCATGGTTTCACCAGACGCGCGTTTACATAGTAGTAAACCGGTACAATCGCAGAATCCTGACCCAACTGCTGTTCCGCTTTGTCGTACAGTGCAGTACGCTGCGCTTCGTCAGTCACTTTCAGCGTATCTTTCATGATCGCGTCAAAGGCCGGGCTCTTATAGTGCGCGGTGTTCATGGAGCTGTCAGACAGCATGGTGTTCAGGAAGGAAGTCGGTTCGTTGTAATCCGCACACCAGCCCGCACGCGCCACGTCATAGTTGCCCTGATGACGGGTATCCAGGAAGGTTTTCCACTCCTGGTTCACCAGCTTCACATCCACACCCAGGTTTTTCTTCCAGATGGAGGAAGCCGCGATGGCCAGTTTTTTGTGCAGATCGGAGGTGTTGTACAGCAGGTTAAACGTCAACGGTTTATCAGCGGTGTAGCCTGCTTCAGCCAACAGTTTTTTCGCTTCTTCGTTACGTTTTTCCTGAGTCCAGGAGAACCACTCTGGTTTGGTCAGTTTCGCACCGTCAGTATATGGCGGGGTGTAGCCAAACGCTGGCAGATCGCCCTGCGCTTTTACTTTGTTCACGATGATGTCGCGATCCAGACCCAGTTTCAGCGCGGTACGTACGCGAGCGTCATTGAATGGCGCTTTCTGGTTGTTGATTTCGTAGTAGTAAGTACACAGATACGGGTCAACGTGAACTTCAGTCGGGATCTCTTTTTTCAGCTTCTGGAACAGTTCGATCGGCAGGTTGTTATAGGTCATGTCGATCTCACCGCTGCGGTAGCGGTTTACGTCGGTGACTTCAGACGAGATCGGCAGATAGGTAATCTGATCGACGATGGTTTTCGCGTTATCCCAGTAGTTGGTATTACGCTCCATCACGATACGCTCGTTAACCACCCAGTCTTTCAGCTTGTACGCACCGTTGGTCACGATGTTCGCTGGCTGAGTCCATTTCTCACCGAATTTTTCGATAGCGGCTTTGTTGACCGGTGACATGGCCGGGTTAACCAGCAGTTTGTAGAAATACGGAACAGGTTCGCTCAGGGTCACTTCCAGCGTGTGGTCATCAACCGCTTTTACGCCCAGCTCAGATGGTTTCTTTTTGCCGTCGATGATTTCATCAACGTTCAGGATGTGACCGTACTGCGGATAGCTGGCGTACGGGGATGCGGTGTTGGGATCCACCAGACGCTGCCAGCTGTATACGAAATCTTGTGCGGTGACAGGTTCACCGTTGGACCATTTTGCGTCTTTACGCAGGTGGAATGTCCAGACTTTAAAGTCTTTATTATCCCAGGATTCAGCCACGCCCGGGATCGGGTGACCGTCTTTGGTGGAGGTAATCAGCAGGCCTTCAAACAGGTCGCGGCTGATGTTTGCTTCAGGAACGCCTTCAATTTTGTTCGGATCCAGTGACTGTGGCTCGGCGCCATTGTTGCGGATCATGGTTTGCTTTTCTGACAGTGTGACACCTGCAGGTACATCAGCAGCCATTGCCATATTACCTGCGATTAGCGCAGTGAAAATTCCTGCGGCAATCAGACTTTTTTTTGTGATGATGGACATTGTGTTGATACTCCACTCATTATAATTACTGGTTTTAATGCCAGCCTGTTTATTTCCCCTAAGGGGTCCTGAACAACGCAGGAGTTTAGCTGCTGTCAGGTCGTTTACTTCTTGCTATCACCGACTGTACTTATTACTGGTGGCTCGTTTGGCCGCCTTGCGTCGATTCTTAACACGCCTCCCCTGTTTTGAGGCGTGTGATGTCTCGTTGAGATGAGCGTTATATTTGAAAATCATTCTCATCTGGAAAAGTGCGTTGGCAAAATATAAGGCCGGAAAGTACCAAATGGCTTAATTTCGCGCCAATACATTTTGCAAATTTGTTAAGCAATTCTCTTTAACGGGGAGTCCCGTTTTTCTGGGGGGCGTCCTGCCACACATCAAAGGTAAAGAAACTACCAAATATTCAATGTGATAGAGAGTTTCCTCTCGCCCACCGCTGTGTTGTGGTCACCTCGGTGGGTTTTTGTACAAAAATTTAACAACTGATTATTATTTAGCACATTCGTCTAGGGGAATGTTGAAATTACTAATATCATTTCAGTTATCGCACAGCAAGCCCCAGAGTATCGTGTGAGTAAAATAACAGAGTGTTTGCGCGGTTTATGTTCAGGTCGTGTGAAAGGATAAAACTAAGTTACTGAAATGTAAGAAAACAGATTTATTAGCAGAATTTATTATGTCTTGTGAAGTTTTCAACTTTATTTATATGATTTGCTGATAATCACGAAAAAAAACGGAGCCACTGGCTCCGCTCTTTCAAATGAAAACGTTAATTTAGTAACCCAGGGAAAATACTTTTTAGCCCGGTCACAATAAATTCGATCCCAAGCGCCATCAGCAACAGGCCCATAATACGGGTAATAACGTTAATGCCGGTCTGCCCCAGCAAACGCACCAGCCAGGGTGCAATTCGGAAAACGCCCCAGCAGCAGAGGGCAAACAGCGCAATCGCCACCGAAAAGCCAACCAGATGCACCCAGTTGTGGTAGCGGGTTCCCCAGACGATGGTCGAGCTGATTGCCCCCGGTCCGGCCATCAACGGCAACGCCAGCGGCACAACGCCAATGCTTTCGCGTACCGCCGTTTCTGATTTTTCCTGCTTGTTCTGTTTATCCTCACCCAGCTTGCCGCTGATCATCGACATGGCGATAGTCACCACCAGGATGCCGCCGGCGATACGGAAGGAGTCGATGGAGATGCCAAAGATTTGCAGAATCGAATCACCGAGGAAAAGCGACGTGAGCAAAATGATGGCCACCGACAGGTTTGCCGTCAGGTTGGTCTTATTTCTGGCAACCGCCGTCTGGTAACTGGTCATGCTAATGAAGACAGGAATGATCCCGACCGGGTTCACCAGCGCGAACAACCCGATAAAAAACTTAAAATAAGTAGAAAAATCAAAGAGCAATGGGGTCACAGTTAGCTCCGTAAATCAGCATGGCCCAGGCGACAGAATAAAGGGATAAAAACCGCGCTGAAGATACGCTTTTTATCAGCATACTTCACCAGAAATCTGCGCCAAAACGCTATGATTTTCATGTGTTATGTATTTGTGTAAGCAATGATAGTTTTGATTCCATTACTTTTGTAATTATTTAACACTTGATATGATTGTGCGAAATACCCGTGCTGAAAGGTATCAGCTTCGGTGTAAATTGATTTAGATCATGTTTTTCGTACTCAGAAGTGAGTAATCTGGGTGACACCAAAAGGGAGAGAAAGAAACAAAAAGGGATGATGCTAAAGTCAGGCTCTTTTAGTAAGTTAGTGCAAAGCGTTAACAGTAAACGAGACTAAACCTTTGTTTTACTGTGTGTTAAGCAAGTACTGGCACCTCGTCTATAATGTTGTCGTATCGAGCGCTGGTTTACTAAAAGAGTTTAAACATTATCAGGAGAGCATTATGGCTGTTACTAATATCGCTGAACTGAACGCACTCGTCGAGCGCGTCAAAAAAGCCCAGCGTGAATATGCCAATTTCACCCAAGAACAGGTTGATAAAATCTTCCGCGCCGCCGCACTGGCTGCTGCAGATGCTCGAATCCCTCTCGCTAAAATGGCCGTTGCCGAATCCGGTATGGGTATCGTAGAAGATAAAGTGATCAAGAACCACTTTGCTTCTGAGTATATCTACAACGCCTATAAAGATGAGAAAACCTGTGGCGTGCTGGCTGAAGACCACACCTTCGGTACCATCACCATTGCAGAACCTATCGGTATCATTTGCGGTATCGTTCCGACAACTAACCCGACTTCTACCGCGATCTTCAAATCTCTGATCAGCCTGAAGACACGTAACGCCATCATCTTCTCCCCACACCCACGTGCTAAAGATGCGACTAACAAAGCCGCTGACATCGTACTGCAGGCTGCCATCGCTGCGGGTGCACCAAAAGATCTGATCGGCTGGATTGACCAACCTTCTGTTGAACTGTCAAACGCACTGATGCATCACCCGGACATTAACCTGATCCTGGCAACCGGTGGCCCAGGCATGGTTAAAGCAGCATACAGCTCTGGTAAACCAGCAATCGGCGTAGGCGCAGGTAACACCCCTGTTGTTATCGACGAAACGGCTGATATCAAACGTGCTGTCGCGTCTGTCCTGATGTCCAAAACCTTCGATAACGGCGTTATCTGTGCTTCTGAGCAGTCCGTTGTTGTGGTTGATTCTGTCTATGATGCGGTGCGCGAGCGCTTCGCAAGCCACGGCGGCTACCTGCTGCAGGGCAAAGAGCTGAAAGCGGTTCAGGACATCATCCTGAAAAATGGCGCACTGAACGCCGCCATCGTTGGTCAGCCAGCATACAAAATCGCTGAACTCGCAGGTTTCACCGTACCCGCTACCACTAAGATCCTGATCGGTGAAGTGAAAGTGGTTGATGAAAGCGAACCTTTCGCACACGAAAAACTGTCCCCTACTCTGGCGATGTACCGTGCGAAAGACTTCGAAGACGCTGTGGTCAAAGCAGAGAAACTGGTGGCAATGGGCGGTATCGGTCATACCTCTTGTCTGTACACTGACCAGGACAACCAGCCAGAACGTGTGAAATTCTTCGGCGACAAAATGAAGACCGCACGTATTCTGATTAACACCCCGGCTTCTCAGGGTGGTATCGGTGACCTGTACAACTTCAAACTCGCGCCTTCCCTGACTCTGGGTTGTGGTTCATGGGGTGGTAACTCCATCTCTGAAAACGTTGGTCCTAAGCACCTGATCAACAAGAAAACCGTTGCTAAGCGAGCTGAAAACATGTTGTGGCATAAACTTCCGAAATCTATCTACTTCCGCCGTGGCTCTTTGCCAATCGCGCTGGATGAAGTGATTACTGATGGCCACAAACGTGCGCTCATCGTGACTGACCGTTTCCTGTTCAACAACGGCTATGCAGACCAGATCACCTCTGTTCTGAAAGCGGCTGGCGTTGAGACTGAAGTCTTCTTTGAAGTAGAAGCTGATCCAACCCTCACCGTTGTTCGTAAAGGTGCGGAACTGGCGAACTCCTTCAAACCAGACGTGATCATCGCGCTCGGTGGCGGTTCCCCAATGGACGCCGCGAAAATCATGTGGGTTATGTACGAACACCCAGAAACGCACTTCGAAGAACTGGCGCTGCGCTTTATGGACATCCGTAAACGTATCTACAAGTTCCCGAAAATGGGCGTGAAAGCGAAAATGATCGCCGTCACCACCACTTCCGGTACCGGTTCTGAAGTGACTCCGTTTGCGGTTGTTACCGACGACGCAACCGGCCAGAAATACCCACTGGCTGACTACGCGCTGACTCCAGACATGGCTATCGTTGATGCCAACCTGGTGATGGATATGCCGAAATCACTGTGTGCATTCGGTGGTCTGGATGCAGTAACTCACGCCCTGGAAGCTTACGTTTCTGTACTGGCATCTGAATTCTCTGACGGTCAGGCACTGCAGGCTCTGAAACTGCTGAAAGAAAACCTGCCAGCGTCTTACAACGAGGGGTCTAAAAACCCGGTTGCTCGTGAGCGTGTGCACAATGCCGCGACTATCGCAGGTATCGCATTTGCTAACGCCTTCCTGGGTGTATGTCACTCCATGGCGCACAAGCTGGGCTCTCAGTTCCACATTCCTCACGGTCTGGCGAACGCCCTGCTGATTTCCAACGTTATCCGCTATAACGCGAATGACAACCCAACCAAGCAGACTGCATTCAGCCAGTACGACCGCCCAATGGCTCGTCGTCGCTACGCTGAAATCGCAGACCACCTGGGTCTGAGCGCTCCTGGTGACCGTACCGCTGCGAAGATCGAGAAACTGCTGGCATGGCTGGACAGCATCAAAGCTGAACTGGGTATTCCTAAGTCAATCCGTGAAGCGGGCGTTCAGGAAGCTGACTTCCTGGCACACGTTGACAAGCTGTCTGAAGATGCCTTCGATGACCAGTGTACTGGTGCGAACCCGCGCTACCCACTGATCTCCGAGCTGAAACAGATTCTGCTGGATACCTACTACGGCCGTGAGTTCCACGAAGACAACGCTGTTGCAGTGAAAACTGAAGCACCTGTTGTTCTTAAAGCTGACAAGAAAGTGAAGAAAAACGCTTAATTGCTTAGCCCAATAAAAAACCCGCCTCGGCGGGTTTTTTTATGTCTGTTGATTACTCTACAGACAAAGGGGAATAAGCTGTTATCGGCGAGAATTTTCCTGAATTGCCGTCAGTGAGCCGACAACCAGCGCTTCTTTATAATGCTTGCGACATACCGAGATATAACGCTCGTTGCCACCAATCACCACCTGCTCCCCTTCTGCGTAAGGTTTCCCTTCCTGATCAAGACGAAGCACCATACTGGCTTTACGGCCACAGAAACAGATAGTTTTCAGTTCCACCAGCTTATCTGACCACGCCAGTAAATACTGGCTGCCAATAAACAGCTCTCCGCGGAAATCGGTGCGTAAACCATAGCAAAGCACGGGAATATCCAGCTGATCGACCACTTCAGATAACGCATGGACTTGCTCGCGGGTCAGGAACTGGCTCTCGTCCACCAGAACGCAATGTACCGGCTTCTGCGCGTGTTCTGTGCCGATATCTTTTAGCAGGTCAGTCTCTTTATTAAACAGCGTTGCAGGCGACGACAGGCCGATACGCGAGCTCACCTTTCCGGCACCAAAGCGATCGTCAATCTCGGCGGTGTAGACGATAGCGCGCATACCCCTTTCTTGATAGTTATAAGCGGACTGTAGGAGCGCCGTGGACTTCCCTGCATTCATTGCGGAATAGTAAAAATATAGTTGTGCCATTGGTCGTTAAACCCTAATCAATGTGTAATATTCCCGATGGTTGATTGTACCCTATTTTTCCCCCTTTCTCAGCGACGCTACGCACAGACTCAGCCTGAGAAGTAAAGTCAGGTTCCGGACGAAATGAGAAAATAGCATGTTAAAACAGGCAGTAATCACACCTGGACCTCATAAACCCTGACATTTCAACTTAAGCAAATCCTGATTTTTATAGTGGAGTCAGCTGGCTTTAAAATTCAGTATTTATTAACTATCGGTGCGGTTAAACGGCATTATGGGAGTAATACAAAAGGTTGATATTTATCCGGGGTAACTATAAGCGGTTAGAGATTTGTCACAAAACTAAACACTCTGGCCATCAGTTTATCCCATTAGCAGGGATATCAAATCTGTCTTTGGCGTAATGAAATTTAAGTTAGCGTCATTAATAATAGCGCCAGATATTAACTCTTTTTTGAATTCCTTACATTCCGACCTATTGCACATCTGAAATTATCACTCTATTATTAGGACAACAAACCAACCCAATATAAGTTTGAGATTACTACAATGAGCGAAGCACTTAAAATTCTGAACAACATCCGTACTCTTCGTGCGCAGGCAAGAGAATGCACCCTCGAAACGCTGGAAGAAATGCTGGAAAAATTAGAAGTTGTTGTAAACGAACGTCGTGAAGAAGAAAGCGCTGCTGCTGCTGAAATCGAAGAACGCACTCGTAAACTGCAGCAATATCGCGAAATGCTGATTGCAGATGGTATCGATCCAAACGAATTACTGAACAGCATGGCTGCTGCTAAGACCGGTACTAAAGCTAAACGCGCTGCTCGCCCGGCTAAATATAGCTACGTTGACGAGAACGGTGAAACTAAAACCTGGACTGGCCAGGGCCGTACCCCAGCAGTTATCAAGAAAGCCATGGATGAGCAAGGCAAACAACTGGACGATTTCCTGATCAAGGATTAATCACCCCGCCTTCAGAAAAATCCCGTTTATACGGGATTTTTTATGCCTGTAATTTACCGCCGAGATATCTTCTTACACCCCGTCATATAGCCACATCTATTAGTGCCAACTTCCTTACATACCCTCGGTGCCGGTATCAGGCATAAAAAAACCGGTGGAGTAAGACTCACACCGGTTTCGACCATCACAGGGGGCAGATTAGTTTTTAATACCCATGGTCTCTTTCAGCCAGGCTTTAAATTCTTCGCCCAGTGAGTTGTGGCGAATACCATATTCAACGAAAGCCTGCATATAACCGAGTTTATTACCGCAGTCATGGCTCTTGCCTTTCATGTGGTAGGCTTCAACGGTCTCTTTTTCGATCAGCATATCAATGCCATCGGTCAGCTGGATTTCGTCGCCAGCGCCCGGAGGGGTTTTCGCCAGCAGTGGCCAGATCTCTGCGCTCAGCACATAGCGACCAACAACCGCGAGGTTAGACGGCGCCACATCGGCTTTCGGCTTCTCAACCACACCGACCATTGGCACGCTCTCACCTGGCTTCAGATCAACGCCTTTGCAGTCCACAACGCCATACGCAGTCACGTCTTCAACAGGTTCAACCATGATCTGGCTGCTGCCGGTTTCGTCAAAGCGACGAATCATATCAGCGAGGTTGTCCTGAGAGAGGTCTGATTCGAACTCATCGAGAATCACGTCTGGCAGAATAACCGCGACCGGCTCATCGCCGACAACCGGATGTGCGCACAGCACAGCGTGTCCCAGGCCCTTAGCCAGCCCCTGACGCACCTGCATGATGGTCACGTGAGGTGGGCAGATTGACTGAACTTCTTCCAGCAGCTGACGTTTAACGCGTTTTTCCAGCATGGCTTCAAGTTCAAAACTGGTATCGAAATGGTTTTCGATAGAGTTTTTGGACGAATGGGTCACCAGCACAATTTCTGTAATACCGGCAGCAATACATTCATTGACGACATACTGGATTAATGGCTTATCGACCAAAGGCAGCATTTCTTTCGGAATTGCCTTTGTGGCCGGTAGCATCCTGGTTCCCAATCCCGCTACCGGGATAACGGCCTTTGTAACTTTCGAATTTAGGGCAGCCATTGAAATCTCCTGAACTGTTCAAGTTTTGAACTTTATGCATTGAATAACGCGACAAGTATATCAGTCTCGTTCAGTAAACCGGGTCTGAAAAGGGCACGTTACCCATCAATTAGGATAAATACGTATCAAACTGGCAGTGATAGTAGCACTGCCGTTAAAACGAAGGTAAAGCTATCTGACGAATAAAATTCAACTGCTTATTCCGTGGACAACATTAAGCGTAAACGCCCACCTGCTCCCCAAATTTGACACTGCCAGGACGCGCAGCGGTGACTTATTTGATTAAGATAAGTCGTACCCAGCGTTCCTAAAGGAACACCATTGCTGACCTGAATATGATGCTCACCGGTATTCAGCGTGGCGTTTAGACCCGCAGAGACCAGAATGAGATTTTTTAATTCGCTATGGTAATAACCGACTAACAGCGGAAACTGTCCCGGCAAATTGGCCTGACGGAAAAGATGGTTCACCTGTTTCAGCAATGCCCCTAATTCAGGAAGTCGCTGCCCCTGATGGGAGAGCTGTTCTTGTAACAAACCGTTAAATAATGCCCGCAATAATAATGCCGCTAATACCCCATTATCACCCGCTCTCGTCACATCGAGGCAATAAAATGCCAGGTCAACATCCGATAACGGTGCAATATCAAGCACCAGGCCGTGCTGATCTGCGGCAACAAGTTGTCGATAGTTAATTCTGCAATGCGATATATTCTGCTGAACCGGTGGCTGAAGTTCTTGTAAAAGCTTAGCAGCAGCATGGGGATTACTGACCAGCGCATCCCAGTCCTGGAAAAGGCGTTCTTCTTCCTCAACGCGGGAATTAAACATATTCGGATAGAGGCAGGCAAAAACCGTTTCCCGCAGACGGTTCAAATCTTTTACCGGCTTCAGGAGGACATCCTGCACGCCGAGACGCAGCGCTTTGGCGATGTCGGCCATATTCTCGGTCGCGGAGATCACAAGGATTGGCGTCTGATCACCTTCATTGCGCAGATGCTCCACCAGTTTAAGCCCGTTCATGCGCGGCATCGCGATATCACAAATCATCAGATCGGGCTTGGCTGACGCCATTTTTTCCAGTGCATCCACCCCATCAACGGCCAGTATGGTCGTTGCGCCCAGCGAACTTAACCACGAATCCATCAGCGAACGGAAAACGGGCTCGTCTTCGACTATCAGAATCTGTTTTCCTGCCAATGGCTGTGTCATGGTCTCTCCTCTGGCAGACGATAAATCAATAGTGGCATGCTATTGGTACTACCGCCTGTCAGATTTTGCTGAAGTCTTCAAAAAAGGGCTAAGCTGTCGCTCGCACCAAAGGTAACAGTTCGTCCATTTTTTTCTCAACAGCCAGTGCTCCGGCGGCGATCGCCGCATCTGCGCGATGGAAGTCGAGTGTTGATATTTGCGGACAGAATGGCTGAATCAGAATATCCGGAGGATCACCCGCCATTCGATTTCGCTTCAGGCGATTCTCCAGTACCTGAATAGAAGTGGTCATGATCTCCATTGCCGTCGGCGCGGAGACCATCCGGCGCGTCGTTGCACGCCCTAAACGCTCACGCAGGCGCTTATGCCAGGCAAGCTTTTCGTTTTCCGTTTCGTCGTTCTGGAGATTCACCGGCATTAAATCTTGTTGCATCAGGTGGGCGTCATGCTGCAAATCGACGGCGATAACAATATCAGCGCCCATCGCGCGGGTCAGCGAGATCGGTATGGGATTTACCACGCCGCCATCCACCAGCCAGTAGCCATTATGAGGAACCGGTGCCATCAGGCCAGGAATACTGCAGGACGCACGGACGGCAAGGTGGATATCACCCTCGGTGAACCAGATTTCCCTGCCCGTGCTGAGATTGGTTGCCACAGCGCCAAAGGGCATCTGGCAATGGTTGAAGTCATCCAACGGCATGATTTGGCGGAACTGGTTAAACACGCGCTCCCCGCGCAGCAGGCCGCCGCGTTGCCATGAAAGATCCATCAGGCGCAGTACGTCCCAGTAGCTAAAGGAACGCACCCACGTTTCGAGTTCCGGCATTTTACCGCACGCGTAGGCGGCACCCACCAGCGAACCAATTGAACACCCTGCTACAAGATCAACATCGACACCCAGTCTTTTTAGCGCGTTAATCACGCCAATGTGCGACCAGCCCCGGGCTGCACCTGATCCCAGCGCCAGACCAATTTTTACCTTTCTCATTAGCCCTGTTTGACTTCCCCTGGATTCCTAACGTAGCGTCATCGCTACTGCTCAGTTAACATAGTGCCACCTGGGCGTTTAAACGCCGTGACTTTTTTATTCCAGGAAGAGAATTGTGTCTCAACTCTGCCCCTGTGGTAGCGCCCTCGAGTATAGCCTATGTTGCCAGCGATATCTTTCTGGCAACCAGGTTGCACCCGATCCATCACACCTAATGCGCTCCCGGTATGCTGCTTTTGTGATCAAAGACGCAGACTACCTGATTAAAACCTGGCACCCCTCGTGCCACGCCGCTGACTTCCGCCAGGAAATTGAAGCCGGATTCGCCAATACGCAATGGCTCGGCCTGACGCAGTATGAAACCGCCCCCGGCAGCACGCCCAACGAAGGTTTTGTCAGCTTTGTTGCCCGATTTATCGAGCACAATAAGCCCGGCGCCATCATCGAACGCTCCCGGTTCATACTGGAGGGCGGACAGTGGTACTATATTGATGGTACTCGTCCGCAGTTTGGTCGTAACGACCCCTGCCCCTGCGGTTCAGGTAAAAAATTTAAAAAGTGTTGCGGGCAATAACGCCTGACCACAAATAACAAGCAAACACTCAACAGGATTTCCTCGCGATGCAATCATTACAACGCAAAATACTGCGTACCATTTGCCCGGACCAGAAGGGTTTGATCGCCCGTATTACCAACATTTGTTACAAGCATGAACTGAATATCGTGCAGAACAACGAATTTGTGGATCACCGCACCGGCCGCTTCTTTATGCGCACCGAACTGGAAGGGATCTTCAACGACACCACCCTGCTCGCCGATCTCGATGGCGCGTTACCGGAAAACTCCATCCGTGAACTGACCCCAGCCGGGCGTCGCCGCGTGGTGATTCTGGTCACCAAAGAGGCCCACTGCCTGGGCGATCTGCTCATGAAAGCCAATTACGGTGGTCTGGACGTCGAAATTGCCGCGGTAATTGGCAACCACGATACCCTGCGTACCCTGGTTGAACGTTTTGATATTCCGTTCGAGCTGGTGAGCCATGAAGGCCACACCCGCGAAGAGCACGACGATCTGATGGCTCAGGCCATCGAAGCGCACAACCCGGACTACGTGGTGCTGGCGAAGTACATGCGCGTGTTGACGCCATCATTCGTTTCCCGCTTCCCGAATAAGATCATCAACATTCACCACTCGTTCCTGCCGGCGTTTATTGGTGCGCGTCCTTATCACCAGGCCTACGAGCGTGGTGTGAAGATCATCGGTGCAACCGCCCACTATGTAAACGACAACCTGGATGAAGGCCCGATCATCATGCAGGACGTGATTCACGTCGATCACACCTACACGGCGGAAGACATGATGCGTGCCGGACGCGACGTCGAGAAGAACGTGTTAAGCCGCGCGCTGTATCAGGTGCTCGCCCAACGCGTCTTCGTTTACGGCAACAGAACGATTATTCTTTAATCCTTTGTGAAATGAATTGATTAGCTTTGCGCCTTTACGGGTAAAAAGCAGACAAACGAATCGTTTTCATCAAAGGAATGCTTTACAGGGGCGCGTCATTTGATATGATGCGCCCCGCTTCCAGCAAGAAGCAGGCCAGTAAAAGCATTACCCCGTGGTGGGGTTCCCGAGCGGCCAAAGGGAGCAGACTGTAAATCTGCCGTCATCGACTTCGAAGGTTCGAATCCTTCCCCCACCACCATCTCAACGCTCAAGCATCATACCCCTGGCGGGGTTCCCGAGCGGCCAAAGGGAGCAGACTGTAAATCTGCCGTCATCGACTTCGAAGGTTCGAATCCTTCCCCCGCCACCATCTCGAAGATTAAATCCAAACTTTTTATCCGCAGAATATTTCATATTCCCATTGGGGAAGGATGAGAAGCTTCGACTAAGGTTCGATTCGAGCGTAGCGAGAAAGCGTTGCCGCAGGCAACGACCCGAAGGGCGAAGCGCAACGCGCTGAGTCATCCTTCCCCCGCCACCATTTCTCAGACCAAATCCCAACTTTTCTGTTCGCGCAATATTTCCTATTTCCGTCCACCTTTTCTTCCCCATTAAATATTTAACCGACTTTCACACACCTGCTTTTCTCTCGTCGTAATCCGTTTCCAGAGGCGAAAAAAACCCCGCCGAAGCAGGGTTTTGTTCATTCAGCATGCGCCGCTTAGCGACGTGCGCGAACGATCTGATATCTACGCGTCAGATACTCGACCGGCACGCTCCAGATATGCACCAGGCGCGAGAACGGGAACAGCACGAACAGCGTCATACCCAGCACCAGATGCATGCGGAAGATAAACGCCACCCCGTCGAGATGCGCGGACGCCCCGCCGTGGAAGGTCACCACAGACTGCGCCCAACCAACCAGTTTCATCATTTCGCTGCCGTCCATATGTTGGGCAGAGAACGGAATCGTCGCCAGACCCAGGGCGCACTGAATCACCAGCACCGCCATCACCAGAATATCAGCAACTGTCGTGGTCGCACGGATGCGAGGGCTGAACAGACGGCGTTTGAGGAGCAGCAAACCGCCCACCAGACACATCAGGCCCGCAGCACCACCACCAAACATCGCCATTTTCTGTTTCACGTCCAGCGGCAGCCAGGCTTCATACATCCAGTGCGGTGTCAGCATCCCGAAGGCATGGCCTGCAATCACACCCAGAATCCCGATGTGGAACAGGTTAGACGCCAGGTTCATCCCTTTGCGATCCAGCATCTGGCTGGAGCCTGCACGCCAGGTGTACTGGCCGTAGTCGTAGCGCAGCCAGCTGCCCACCAGGAACACGGTACCCGCAATGTAAGGATAGATATCGAAGAAGAACATATTCAGGAAGTGCATTAGTGCTGTCCTCCGTTAGAGATATTCAAATATTGCGGGGCGACAGCTCCGGCAAAACGACGCTGGTGAGCCGAGATTTCTGACTCGCCACAGTTCTGGTCAGCAAGGAATTTCACCTGCTCTTCTTCCCACACCGCATCCAGCGCCTGTGGGGTATCATCGCGCGCTTCATCGGCGATTTTCTCCGCCACTTTATCGCTGTCGATGGCGGTATTCGCCAGTTTCACCAGCAGATCGAACAGCACCGCATAGCGGCTTTCACGCTGCTTCAGGCGCGCACTTAACAACGCCAGAATCGGCGCGATGTCCTGCAAACCGCCCAGCGCCTCTTCACGCGGCAGCTGAGCCAGATATTCCAGGTAAAGCGGGAGATGATCCGGCAGTTCGCGGCTGTCTAACTGCAAGCCCTGAGCTTCGTACTGTGCCATCAGGTCAACCATCGCCTGGCCACGATCGCGGGATTCACCGTGAACGTGTTCGAACAGCAGCAGCGAAGTCGCACGGCCACGGTCGAACAGCTGGCTGTAGTCAGACTGCGCGTCCAGCTGATCCTGAGTGAGTAAATCACGCAGGAAAATACCCAGCGCCTGTGCATCTTCTTTATCCAGATTTTCTGATGACGCGAGTGCATCAAAGAGTTCCTGCTGATGCTGCCACAGGGCAGCATCAGGGTACTCGAGCAGACGCGAAACAATGACGAGTTCAATCATTGGTGCGGCTCCGTTTTGCTGGTCACATCCATCGCATCAATGCGACGGCTGTTAAACAGGTTGAATTTGCTGTCTGAACCGTGGCAACCGTCGCCAAAGGTAAAGCCACAACCGCTCTTCTCCGGGAAGGCTTCACGCGCCAGCTCACGGTGGCTGCTCGGCACCACGAAACGATCTTCGTAATTCGCAATCGCCAGATAGCGGTACATCTCCTGCGCCTGGGCTTCGCTTAAACCCACCTCTTCCAGCGCGCGGGTATCGATCACACCCTCGACCGTTTCCGCGCGTTTGAAATGACGCATCGCCAGCATACGTTTCAGGGCCAGCAGCACCGGCTGGGTATCGCCTGCGGTGAGCAGGTTCGCCAGGTACTGAACCGGGATACGCAGGCTTTCCACGTCCGGTAAAATACCGTTGCTGCCCAGCTCACCCGCATCGGCAGCGGACTGAATCGGTGACAGTGGCGGCACGTACCAGACCATCGGCAGCGTGCGATATTCTGGGTGCAGCGGCAGGGCCAGCTTCCAGTCCATCGCCATTTTGTACACCGGCGACTGCTGTGCGGCGTCAATCACGCTCTGCGGGATACCGTCTTTCAGCGCCTGCTCGATCACTTTTGGATCGTTAGGATCGAGGAACACGTCCAGCTGACGCTGATAGAGATCTTTCTCGTTCTCGGTGCTTGCGGCGGTCTCAATCGCATCCGCGTCATACAGCAGCACGCCCAGATAACGAATACGGCCTACGCAGCTTTCAGAACAGACGGTCGGCATACCCGCTTCGATACGCGGATAACAGAAGATGCACTTCTCGGACTTCCCGCTCTTCCAGTTGAAGTAGATCTTTTTGTACGGGCAACCGGTAATGCACATCCGCCAGCCGCGGCACTTGTCCTGGTCGATCAGGACGATGCCGTCCTCTTCACGTTTGTAGATCGCACCGCTCGGACAGGTCGCCACACACGCCGGGTTGAGGCAGTGTTCGCACAGACGCGGCAGATACATCATGAAGGTATTTTCGAACTGACCGTACATCGCCTTCTGCATGTTTTCGAAGTTCTGATCTTTCGACAGTTTCTCGAATTCGCCGCCCAGATCGTCTTCCCAGTTCGGACCTTTACTGATTTTGTCCATACGCTGGCCGGTGATCAGTGAACGCGGACGGGCAATCGGCTGATGTTTCCCTTCTGGCGCGTTGTGCAGATTCTGGTAGTCAAAATCAAACGGCTCGTAGTAATCGTCGATGCCCGGCAGGTGCGGGTTAGCGAAGATTTTACCCAGCAGCAGCGCTTTGTTACCCATGCGCGGCACCAGTTTGCCGTTGATCTTGCGGATCCAGCCGCCCTTCCATTTTTCCTGGTTTTCCCAGTCGGTCGGGAAACCGGTGCCCGGCTTGGTTTCTACGTTGTTAAACCACGCGTATTCCGCGCCTTCGCGGCTGGTCCAGACGTTTTTACAGGTGACTGAGCAGGTATGACAGCCGATGCATTTATCCAGATTCAGCACCATGCCGACTTGTGAACGAATTTTCATTTTACGCTCTCCTGTACCTGGTCATTACCTTCGCCATCTAACCAGTCAATATTCTTCATCTTACGCACCACCACGAACTCATCGCGGTTGGAGCCGACCGTACCGTAGTAGTTAAAGCTGTACGCCAGTTGCGCATAGCCGCCGATCATGTGAGTCGGTTTTGGCGTGATACGCGTCACCGAGTTATGGATACCGCCGCGCTGCTGGGTGATTTCAGAACCCGGCAGGTTCACGATACGTTCCTGCGCGTGGTACATCATGGTCATCCCGGCTGGCACACGCTGGCTTACCACCGCACGTGCCGTCAGCGCACCGTTGCTGTTGAACACTTCAATCCAGTCGTTATCCACGATGCCCAGATCTTTGGCATCCACTTCGCTCATCCAGACAATTGGCCCACCGCGACCTAAAGTCAGCATCAGCAGGTTGTCGCTGTAGGTAGAGTGGATACCCCACTTCTGGTGCGGCGTCAGGAAGTTCAGCGCTTTTTCCGGGTTACCGTTGGATTTCTCGCCCATCACCTCTTTCACCGAACGGGTGTCGATTGGCGGACGGTAAACCAGCAGGCTTTCACCGAAATCACGCATCCACTGGTGGTCCTGATACAGGGACTGACGGCCGGTAAGGGTACGCCACGGGATCAGCTCGTGCACGTTGGTATACCCGGCGTTATAGGACACATGCTCATCTTCCAGACCAGACCAGGTCGGGCTGGAGATAATTTTGCGCGGCTGGGCCTGAATATCACGGAAGCGGATTTTCTCGTCTTCTTTATTCAGCGCCAGATGCGTGTGGTCACGACCGGTAAACTCGCTGAGTGCAGCCCAGGCTTTTACCGCCACCTGACCGTTGGTTTCCGGTGCGAGGGTCAGGATCATCTCTGCCGCATCAATCGCCGTGTTCAGCATTGGCTGGCCTTTCGCCGGGCCGTCCGCTTTGGTGTAATTGAGCTTACGCAGCAGATCCATTTCGCTCTGGGTGTTCCAGGCGATGCCTTTCCCGCCGTTACCGATTTTCTCCATCAGCGGGCCGATAGAGGTAAAGCGCTCGTAGGTGGCAGGATAATCACGCTCCACCGGAATGATGTGCGGCGCGGTTTTACCTGGGATCAGATCGCATTCGCCTTTTTTCCAGTCCTTCACATCCAGCGGCTGCGCCAGTTCGGCGGCGGAGTCGTGCTGGATGGGCAGCGTCACTACGTCGGTTTCCACACCCAGGTGGCCTACGCACACTTCTGAGAACTTTTTGGCGATGCCTTTGTAGATTTCCCAGTCGCTTTTGGAATCCCACGCCGGGTCAACGGCCGCAGACAGCGGGTGAATAAACGGATGCATATCCGACGTATTCATGTCGTCTTTTTCGTACCAGGTCGCCGTCGGCAGCACGATATCGGAGTAGAGACAGGTACTGGAGAGACGGAAGTCCAGCGTCACCACCAGATCCAGCTTGCCGTCGAGACCGTTGTCTTTCCACTCGACTTCTTCAGGTTTCACGCCGCCCTGTTTGCCCAGATCTTTACCCTGAATACCGTGGTCAGTGCCCAGCAGGTACTTCAGCATGTATTCGTGACCTTTACCGGACGAACCGAGCAGGTTCGAACGCCAGATAAACAGGTTACGCGGGTGGTTTTTGCCGTTTTCAGGCTGTTCCGCCGCAAAGCGAAGCGAGCCGTCTTTCAGGGATTTCACGGTGTAATCGACCGGTGACATACCGGCTTTTTTCGCTTCTTCTGCGATGCGCAGCGGGTTAGTGCCCAGCTGTGGCGCAGAGGGCAGCCAGCCCATGCGTTCTGCACGCACGTTGAAGTCGATGAGATGTCCGGTATAGCGGGATTTATCCGCCATTGGCGACAGCAACTCCTGCGCGGTCACGGTTTCGTAACGCCACTGGCTGGAGTGGTTGTAGAAATAGGAGGTGCTGTTCATGTGACGCGCCGGACGCTGCCAGTCGAGGCCAAACGCCAGCGGCTGCCAGCCGGTCTGCGGACGCAGTTTTTCCTGGCCCACGTAGTGTGCCCAACCGCCGCCGCTCTGACCGATACAGCCGCAGAACACCAGCATATTGATCAGGCCACGATAGTTCATATCGAGGTGATACCAGTGGTTCAGGCCCGCGCCGACGATAATCATCGAACGACCGTGAGTTTTGTCAGCGTTGTCGGCGAATTCACGCGCGATACGGGTGATTTGTGCGCGTGGCACGCCCGTCACCTGCTCTGCCCACGCCGGGGTATACGCTTTGATGTCGTCGTAGCTGGTTGCACAGTTTTCGTCGTTCAGACCGCGTTCCAGACCGTAGTTGGCCATCGTCAGATCGTAAACGGTGGTCACCAGTGCGGTCGATCCGTCAGCCAGTTGCAGACGTTTCACCGGCAGTTTGTGCAGCAGGATGTTTTCCAGCTCCACTTTCTTGAAGTGTTCAGAACCTTCGCCGCCGAAGTACGGGAATCCGACTTCCGCGATATCGTCCTGGCTGCCCAGCATACTGAGGCGCAGTTCGGTCTCATCACCGGTGGTCGCGTTACGTTGCTCGAGGTTCCATTTGCCTTTTTCACCCCAACGGAAACCGATGGAGCCGTTCGGCGCGACCATATCCCCTTCATTGTTGAAGGCGACGGTTTTCCATTCCGGGTTATTTTCCTGGCCCAGCGCATCCACCAGATCCGCCGCACGCAGCATACGACCCGCTGCGTAGTAGCCGTCTCGCTCTTCGAGCATCACCAGCATTGGCATGTCAGTGTAGCGACGCACGTAGTCGGTGAAATACTGGCTTGGTTTGTCGAGGTGGAATTCACGCAGCATGACGTGACCCATCGCCAGCGCCATCGCGGCATCGGTACCCTGCTTCGGTGCCAGCCACAGATCGCACAGTTTCGCGATTTCGGCGTAGTCCGGCGTTACGGCAACGGTTTTGGTGCCTTTGTAACGTACTTCAGTAAAGAAGTGGGCGTCCGGAGTACGGGTCTGCGGCACGTTAGAGCCCCAGGCGATGATATAGCTGGAGTTGTACCAGTCCGCGGATTCAGGAACGTCAGTCTGTTCGCCCCAGGTCTGCGGAGAGGCTGGCGGTAAGTCACAGTACCAGTCGTAGAAACTCAGGCAGGTCCCGCCGATGAGAGACAGGTAGCGCGCGCCCGAGGCGTAAGAGACCATCGACATCGCCGGAATTGGCGAGAAGCCTGCCACGCGGTCCGGGCCGTAGGTTTTAACGGTGTAGACGTTGGAGGCCGCAATCAGCTCGTTCACTTCCTGCCAGGAGGAACGAACAAAACCGCCGCGTCCACGCGCCTGTTTAAAGCTTTTCGCTTTATCAGCGTCTTCAATAATGGAGGCCCAGGCATCAACCGGATCGCTGTGCTGCACTTTCGCTTCACGCCACATCTTCATCAGGCGTTTACGCATCAGCGGGTATTTCAGGCGGTTAGCGCTGTACAGATACCAGGAGTAGCTCGCACCACGCGGGCAGCCGCGCGGTTCATGGTTTGGCATATCCGGGCGGGTACGCGGATAGTCGGTCTGCTGCATTTCCCAGGTAACCAGACCGTTCTTAACGAAGATCTTCCAGCTGCAGGAACCGGTGCAGTTTACACCGTGTGTAGAACGAACGACTTTATCGTGCTGCCAACGTTGACGGTATCCATCTTCCCAGTCCCGGTTGGTTTCCAGAACCTGACCGTGCCCATCGGCAAAGGTCTCGCCCTTCTGCTTGAAGTAGCGAAACCGGTCCAAAAATTTGCTCATCGGGTATCTCCTGTGTGGAGCCTGTGGCTCTCTAAATCGACATTGCTGATTTGCAGCGAAGGTAACGCTATGAAAGATGGCGGGAATTGATAACGATCAAGGCGAGCGGGCTCTATAACGCAGGGTATTAGGGCGAATACCACCAAAGCGGTAGAAAAATTAATTTTTTAACTATCTGTTATTTATAGATATTTTATATTTATCCTTCTTATGGCCCCGCTTTTTTTAACATCTTAGGTATTAAGGGGTAGATACCGCTGCAAGGCGATGGCGATCACAGTGTTACCCCGGCTCCCGTTACTACACCCAACAAGTATGTTGTAACTAAATACAGGATAAAAAAAACGCGGCACTGAGGCCGCGTAAACGGATAATCAAACTTACTTATTATTCTTAGTATTCCGACCGTATACCAGCCACGTGATCACCACGCAGGCGACATAGAAAATAAGGAAGACTTTCATCGCACCCGCCGGGGAGCCGGTCAGCTCCAGAGAGATGCCGAATGATTTCGGGATAAAGAAGCCACCGATCGCGCCAATCGCTGAGATAAAGCCCAGTGCCGCTGCGGTGTCGGTTGCGGCTTCACGCATCGCGCGCTCTTCAGTACCGCCCTGCGCTTTCACACGATCCATGGTCAGCTTACGGAAGATCACGGAGATCATCTGGAAGGTTGAAGCACTCCCGAGACCAGCCGTCAGGAACAGCCCCATGAACACCGCGAAGAACGCGATAAAGTTACCGCCCTGGCCGTTGGTTGGCAGCGTCAGGAACAGCAGCGCACAGAAAACCGCCATCAGGATAAAGTTCACCAGCGTGACGCGAGTCCCGCCCAGACGGTCGGAAATCATCCCGCCGGTAGAGCGTGCCAGAGCGCCGATAAACGGACCGAAGAAGGCAAAATGCAGGATCTGCACGTCCGGGAACTGGGTTTTCGACAGCATCGCAAAACCTGCGGAGAAGCCGATAAAGGAGCCAAAGGTCGCCAGATACAGCAGCGCCATGATCCACAGGTGGGCGCGTTTCAGAACCGGCAGCTGCTCACTCAGCGACGCTTTAGATGCGGACAAATCGTTCATAAAGAACCAGGCCGCCAGCGTGAAGACCACCAGGAAAGGCACCCAAATCCAGGCCGCGTTTTCCAGGAACAGTTTAGAACCGTCTGCCTGTTCCACGCCGGTGCCGCCGAAGACAGCAAAGATAGACATAGAGATCGCCAGCGGCGCGATCAACTGCATCACGCTCACGCCCATATTCCCGAGGCCGCCGTTAATACCCAGCGCGCCGCCCTGCTTTTGTTTCGGGAAGAAGAAGCTGATGTTTGCCATGCTGGAGGCAAAGTTAGCCCCGGCAAAACCGCACAGCAACGCGATGATGACAAACACGCTGAACGGAGTAGACGTATCCTGCACCGCAAAACCCAGCCATACGCAAGGGATGATCATGATACCGGTGCTGAACGCCGTCCAGCGACGACCACCAAACAGCGGAACCATGAACGCGTAAGGAACACGCAGCAGCGCGCCGGAGAGCGCAGGTAACGCGGTCAGCATAAACAGCTGATCGGTCGTGAAGTTAAAGCCTACTTTCGGCAGGTTCACCGCCACAGCACTGAACAGCATCCAGACACAGAATGCCAACAACAAACACGGAACAGAAATCCACAGATTACGACTTGCTACACGTTGACCACGCTGTTGCCAGAACGCCGGATCTTCCGGATGCCATTCTGTTATAACAGCTCCGGATGCCCTTTCCGGGGCGGATGAGTGACTCATAGACACCTCTGATTATCGAATGATGCTGCAAACATTAGGGTTTTAAGCAGGCGGTAAGTTGATATAAATCAAAGGAAAAGTTGACTGTCAGACGCTCAAAAAAACGCCATGACTCTTAGTGAGTAGATGATTTCGGCAAAAAAGGTGTGGTTTTTTAACGGCGCTGACGGTTTGCCGGTCCCTCCTCCCCCTGGCCATTACCCCTGCGGCAATTTAGGAGTAATCCTTTGTTGGTATGGGTATACTCCAGGGTATGCATGAAAATAGCGCCATTCCTGGAGGCAGGCAAAATCAGGAGCCCGGCAAGCCCATGTTAAAACGACTCTTCTCTCCGCTGACGCTGGTTAATCAGCTGGCCCTTATCGTGTTGCTGTCCACCGCTATTGGTGTGACCGGCATGGCGATCTCTGGCTGGCTGGTACAGGGCGTTCAGGGTAGCGCGCATGCCATTAACAAGGCAGGCTCCCTGCGTATGCAGAGTTATCGCCTGCTGGCGGCAGTGCCGCTGACGGCGGAAGACAAGCCCCTGCTGGATGAGATGGAGCGTACCGCATTTAGCCCGGAACTGGAAATCGCCGCCCGTCGCGATGGTCAGACAAAACAGCTTAACGCGCTGCAGGGCTACTGGCACAGTCAGCTCAAACCTGGACTGCAGCAAGCGCACAGCCCTGATACGGTGGCCGGTGATGTGGCGAGTTTTGTGGCGCGCATCGACACGCTGGTCTCCTCTTTCGACTCCTCCACCGAAATGCGCATTGAGCGCGTGGTCACAGTCCACGGCGTAATGGCTGTTTTTATGGCGCTGCTGCTGGTGTTTACCATCGTCTGGCTGCGCGCTCGCCTGCTCTATCCCTGGAAGCAACTGCTGGCCGTGGCCCGCGCCGTCACTCAGCGTGATTTCACCCAGCGCGCGCACATCAGCGGACGCAACGAAATGGCGATGCTCGGTCAGGCGCTGAATGATATGTCCGGCGAGCTGGCCGAAAGCTACGCGGTGCTGGAAAAACGCGTACAGGAAAAAACCGCCGGGCTGGAGCAAAAAAACGAAATCCTCTCGTTCCTGTGGCAGGCGAATCGCCGTCTGCACTCTCAGGTTCCACTCTGCGAGCGCCTCTCCCCGGTGCTTAACGGCCTGCAAAATCTGACCCTGCTGCATGACATTGAACTTCGGGTCTATGACGTTGAAGACGAAGAGAACCATCAGGAATTCACCTGTCAGTCGGATATGACCTGCGATGACAAAGGGTGCCACCTGTGCCCGCGCGGGTTACCAACGCCCGCCAGCAGTGGCACAACCCTGAAATGGCGTCTCGCGGACAACCACACTCAGTACGGCATTTTGCTGGCCACGCTGCCGACCGGCCGCCATTTGAGCCACGATCAGCAGCAGCTGGTCGATACGCTGGTCGAGCAGCTCACGGCGACGCTGGCGCTGGATCGCCATCAGGAAAAGCAGCAGCAGCTGATCGTCATGGAGGAGCGCGCGACCATTGCCCGCGAGCTGCATGACTCGATAGCCCAGTCGCTCTCCTGTATCAAAATGCAGGTCAGCTGCCTGCAAATGCAGGACGACGCCCTGCCACCCACCAGCAAAGAATTATTGAGTCAGATTCGCAACGAGCTGAACACCTCCTGGGTGCAGCTGCGCGAACTGCTGACCACCTTCCGTTTACAGCTCAACGAGCCAGGTTTACGCCCGGCGTTAGAGTCGAGCTGTCAGGAATTTAGCGCCCGGCTGGGCTTCCCGGTGAAGCTGGACTACCAGCTGCCGCCGCGTTTTGTCCCTTCCCATCAGGCCATTCATCTGCTGCAAATCGCCCGCGAAGCCCTGAGCAATGCGCTCAAGCACGCCGATGCGACGGCAGTGACGGTGACCGTTGCGCACCATGATAATCAGGTGAAACTGACGGTTCTGGATAACGGCCGCGGCGTGCCGGAAAACGCTGAACGCACCAACCACTATGGGTTAATTATTATGCGAGACCGCGCGCAAAGCCTGCGCGGGGATTGCCAGGTTCGCCGGGGAGAGTCTGGCGGCACTGAAGTCGTAGTGACCTTTATTCCCGAAAAGCCTCTAATCACTTCCGAAGGAGAAAACCATGACTAATCAGGAACCGGCAACCATCCTGTTGATCGACGATCATCCGATGCTGCGCACCGGCGTAAAACAACTTGTCAGCATGGCGGCAGATATCACCGTCGTGGGCGAAGCCAGCAACGGCGAACAGGGTATTGAACTTGCCGAGTCACTCGATCCTGATTTGATCCTGCTCGATCTCAATATGCCGGGCATGAACGGCCTGGAAACCCTGGATAAACTGCGCGAAAAGTCCCTCTCCGGGCGCATCGTGGTGTTTAGCGTGTCCAACCATGAAGAAGATGTCGTCACCGCGCTAAAACGCGGCGCAGATGGCTATCTGCTCAAAGATATGGAGCCGGAAGATCTGCTGAAAGCCCTGCAACAGGCCGCCGCAGGTGAAATGGTACTGAGTGAAGCCTTAACGCCGGTGCTCGCCGCCAGCCTGCGCGCCAACCGCGCGACGTCCGACCGCGATGTGAGCCAGCTGACTCCGCGCGAGCGCGACATTCTGAAGCTGATTGCTCAGGGCCTGCCGAACAAAATGATCGCCCGTCGTCTGGATATCACGGAAAGTACGGTCAAAGTGCACGTCAAGCATATGCTCAAGAAAATGAAGCTCAAATCGCGCGTCGAAGCGGCCGTCTGGGTTCATCAGGAGCGTATTTTCTAGTTTTATTCGTCCGGCAGCAGTTTCCATCTCGGATCGTCATCCGGCACTGCCAGCAGCGGTGGCGACAGAGAGAGCGTGATCTCATTGGAAGAGACACGCTGCCCGTCTTCATCCTCGACCACCACCGACAGCCGCCAGCGGTTCGTCGCGCCTTCGCGGTCATCCCAGGCCGGAAGTATCACACTCCAGCCATCACTGCTGCTCGCATTCGGTGGCGAAGTCAGACTTAACGCCTGCGTATCGCCCTGCCAGTGAAGACGACGCACCCCATGGGTACTGCGGATCTGCAGTTTCAGATTCACGGTTTCCCCCGGATGCAAATCCCACGGCGGCGTCGCCAGATAGACCGACAGCGTCTTGCGCTGGCGGAACTCCATCACCGGCAGGCTGGACCGATCCGGCGAATCGTAGCGACTTCCGCGCAGCGAGCGCGCAGCCGCCACTTCATCCGACGAGAGCTGTTTTTTCAGCGGGACGCCAAAACGATAGTTGAGTTTCATGCCAAGATTATTCTGGCTGACGCCGCTCTCGCCCTGCTTGTGGGCCGCCGAAAACGTCAGAAGTGGCACAGGTGTGTAATCCAGCCCGAGGTTTACCGCCATTGGGTTGTGATACCCGGTGCCGCTGCGAAACAGATCGACGTTATCACCGAAATATTGCTCGAAACTGACGCTGGTATTGAAATGATGAAAGTATGGCAGCCAGGCTTTGGCCGTCACGTCATAGCCCCGCGCCATCCGCTGCTCTTGTACGTCGGAGCTGTCGCGCCAGCTGGCGAACGGCTGGTAGTAGTTTGCCGATAAGCGCAGGTTTTCGCCCCAGGCTTCGGCACCCAGCCCGGCGCGCTGTAAATTCTCATCCAGCAAGTTATCGTAAAAGGTGTTGTAGCCCAGCAGCCATTTCCCCGCGACCCAGCGCTGGCCGATGCCCGCGTTACTTACCAGCCCGTCGGTTTGCTGCGTCAGCCCGAGCTGGCTCCAGCTCAGATAGCGGTTGTTGTCCTGCCAGGGAATAAACCACCTGCCGCTGCTGCCGGTAAATTTGCCGTCGTCATCCACCAGCAAATCGACGCTGGCATTACCCCAGGGCGACAGCCAGGACTCGATCTGCTGATTCACTTCCCCGCTGACCACGTCGCGCACCTGACCAAATGCAAACTGGCGCGCCTGCTCGCCGGTGGTCAAACCGTTGTCGGTCATGCTTGCTTCACCGAAGGCTTTCGCCATCTCCGCCAGATGTTTTTCACTCTCACCGGAGGGTTGAGCCAATCCGAGATCCGGCAGGCCATCACCGTTGTTATCAAAGGGGTTTTTCGCCTGATCTTCAAATGAACGGGAGGCAGCCGAAACGGCTCCGGCCGGAATAAGGAGGAGTAACAGCAGCGCGCGAATGTGTGGTGAAGCCATCATGAATGTCGTAACTGTGATCCAGATCGCAAGTTCATACAGTGCTAACCTTAACGCGTTCCGGACATTTTTGCAGCCTTAAGGGCAATTTCAGGAATATCCCGAGAGGCTGGCTTTACACTCCACCGTGTACCGTTTTCCCGGCGCGCACAGCCAGATGTTTAACCCACCGTGCTCGCGCGGTAGCATATGCGCATGACCGCTGTGCTGTTCCCCCTTCGATGGCACCGGGTGGCCCGCCATTGAAATTCGTCATGCTTACTCTGCGGGGTCAATGTTATCCCGTGGACTAAGCCCTATCCGTGCCTTATTACACTGAGGAGTTACCATGCAGAAAATTGTGATCGTCGCCAACGGCGCGGCCTACGGCAGTGAATCCCTGTTCAACAGCCTGCGTCTCGCCATCGCCCTGCGCGATCAGGAGAGCGAACTGGAGCTGCGTCTGTTTCTGATGTCCGATGCCGTCACCGCCGGGCTGAAAGGGCAAAAACCGGCAGAGGGCTATAACATTCAGCAGATGCTTGAGATCCTCACCGCCCAGAATGTGCCCGTGAAACTGTGTAAGACCTGCACCGACGGGCGTGGGATCACCGCCCTGCCGCTGATTGACGGCGTTGAGATTGGCACCCTGGTGGAACTGGCGCAGTGGACCCTGTCCGCCGATAAAGTATTAACTTTTTAATAATAAACCCGTAAACATATTTTTTACTTATGGGCGCGGTTGCACCATCAAGTTACCGGCTGGGTTGCCGATAGGCTACTTAAGTCAACTCAGCAGGTACACAGTGAATGTTAAGATCAATCCGTGCCCGTATCATCGCCGCGACAACAGGTTGTCTGGTTGTCGCCCTTCTTCTGAATACCATTATTAACTTCGAGGTCACGCGGCAGGATAACCAGCAGTCGCAGCGCGATATTCTGGCCAGCACCAGTGCCAGCCATAATCTCGCCATTGCCGACTGGGTTAACAGCAAGCTGACGGTGATCGCCTCCGCGCAATCCGTAGCGCTGAGCGACGATCCGGTTCCGGTGTTTAAGCAACTGGCACAGGCCGGTGGCTTCACCAACGTCTACGTCGGCTATGCCAGCAAAACGGCAAAATTCTCTGACCCCGCAGGCGTCCCGGCGGATTACGATCCCACCGTGCGCCCGTGGTATCAGCAGGTCGTCAGCGCCGATGCGCCTGTCGTTACCGCGCCCTACGTGGATGCAGGAACCGGTAAACTGGTGGTGACCTTTGCCGTGCCGGTGAAAGAAAACGGTGAGCTGAAAGCGGTAGTCGCCGGGGATGTGGCGATGGACAGCGTGGTGGCTAACGTGCGCGGTATTCACCCGACGCCTGCCAGCAGCGGCCTGCTAATTGACAGCGACGGTACAGTGATTGCCGCCAGCGATCCGGCTCTGACACTCAAACCCTTCAATGAAGCCATCAACGGCGTCGATATCAACGCGCTGAAAAAAGGCACGGAACTCGACGGCACCCTGGGCGGCGCGGAGAAAACCTTCATCGCCACGCCGGTGGCGGGGACTCACTGGCTGTTAGTCGTCGCCCTCGACAGTAACGATGCCACCTCCGGGATGCGCTCTCTGCTGAAAGCCTCGGGGCTGTCACTGGTGATTCTGGTGCTGCTGAGCGGTGCGATTGTTCATTTTATTATTGCCCGCCTGCTCAAGCGCCTGTCGAATATCCGCGATGCGATGCACGCCATCGCCAACGGAACAAACGATCTTTCTCAGCGTCTGCCGGATAACGGCCAGGACGAAGTGGCGGAAATCGCCCAGGCCTTTAACGCCTTCAGCGATAAGCTGTCGACAGTAATGGTGCAGCTGCGCGACGCCAGCTCCTCGGTCAAAAACGCTGCGCGCGAAATCGCGGCGGGCAACCAGGATCTCTCGGGACGTACCGAGCAGGCGGCCTCCAGCCTGCGTGAAACCGCCAGCGCTGTGGAGCAGATTACCGCCTCCGTCACTCAGTCCACCGAATCCGCGGCAGAAGCCAACGATCAGGCGAGCAAAGCCTCGGCTGCGGCTTCGCGCGGCGGCGAAGTGGTGTCTCAGGCCATCACGACCATGCAGTCTATCGAAGTGGCGTCGGCCAAAATCGGTGATATCACCAGCGTCATTGACGGGATCGCCTTCCAGACCAACATCCTGGCGCTGAACGCCGCCGTAGAAGCAGCCCGTGCGGGCGAACAGGGGCGCGGATTTGCGGTGGTGGCCGGGGAAGTTCGCAGCCTGGCAAGCCGCAGCGCGCAGGCGGCCAAAGAGATCAAAACGCTGATCGACTCAACCGCCCACAGCGTAGCGACCGGCTCCCGCTACGTGCATCTGGCCGGGGAGAGCATGGACGAGATCCGCTCCACCATCGGCAGCGTATCGGGGATTATGCGTGAAATCACCATCGCCACCAGCGAGCAGATGAAAGGCATTCATGAGATCAACCACGCCGTGACCCATCTCGACAGAATGGTGCAGCAGAACGCGGAACTGGTGGTGGAATCCGCCGCCGCGGCGAGCGCCCTGCAAAGCCAGGCGGGCGACCTTGCTGAAACGGCAGGACATTTCCGCATATAATTTTCTTCCGGCGCGTATTGGCCTGTTCAAATACGCGCCAGCTGAACCCTTTCAGGCATTTTGTCATTTTTGTTTAAACGTTATGCCATTTTTTGATCAAAATCAGCATCCCCTGCCTTCCCCTTTGGTGTTATGCAATGAGTGAATTGTGAACAACATCACGCTCAGGATTAACCGCAGGGAGAGCGTTGTTTCCGGACTATGGGGTAAAGAGATGGCACTGGTAAAAACAAGTTTGAAGCTGTTTGGCGGGGATACGGTGGTGGTGCGCTGCTCAGAGCGCTGTCATATTCATTTGATGAGCGCTAAAGCGCAGAAGTCGTCGCAGGCGGATATTTTAAGCGTGCAGAATAAAGACAATGCGTGGTTAACGGTGCCCTATACCGGCACCTGGGATGTACTGATCGACAGCCACAGTCAGTCGCTGGAGCACTCCGTCAACTACGTCGCTGCATAACATTTACGCCCGGCGAGCCGGGCGTCTCTTTTCAGGCAAAACCCGGACACAATGACGCTTCGCGGGGATCCCCCTCAATTAATGCTTTCACTTTAGCGACCAGCTCATTCAGGCAGTCATCCTGCATCCCTAAACGCGTCAATTCCTGATCGAGGGAGAACAGGTACTGGGCGTTGGTACCCAGCGGACCACTGGCAGCGGCGATAAGTGGCGCGATCACCTGCGTTCGGGTGTCGGATTCGTACAAAGGATGACGCGGGTCCATGATAAACACCAGCGCGTTGACGGTGCGACCGTCGTCGAGTTCAAGCTTGCACCAGCTCGGCATGTAGCAGCCGGTGATCATTTCGCGCTTCCACAGCAGCGCCAGCTCCTCTTCGAGGGTGTCGTCCGGCAGACGATAGGCCACACCGGTGGTGCGCCCGCCCTCTTTTAGTGCAAGCATTCGGCCAGGCTGACAGGCGCTGCCACGTCCGGCAGTCAGGCGCAGACAAAATGCGCGATGCCATCCTGGGAGCGTGCCCGTTGCGGATTCCACATACTCCAGCGCAGGATTCCACATCAGCGAACCATAACCAAATATCCATACCGGGCCTTCATCCGGACGACAGGCAATCGTCGCCGCGAGCGACGCTGCACGTTGTTCAGCCGACCAGAGAAGCGATTCCTCAATAGCACCAAATGCCGTCTTACAATCTGCCTTCATTAAGAAATCACGCGTTAACACTTTCCACCTCCGCCACTGCATGCTTCCTTGCGACATCTTGTTGCGCCTTCCCGGCATTTCGTTTTCTGCTCATTTTGACAGCAGTCAATAAACGATAAGCAATTCACAGGCCAGTTGCAATACAACGAAAGTTCAACAGCCGGAAAAGTCAAAACAGAGGCGGCTAATCATAAGGCGACTATTTCTTTTTATGCCATTTATCATCTTCACCTTTTTCATAATCATGTTTTACCGCCGCCCACGCGACACGATGGGCAGTCTCTTCGCGGCTCGCATCGTCGCGACGGTCCTCTTTATCCTTATATTGATCCCAGGCGCTGTTAAACGCCTCTTTATAAATATCCTGTGCGTGGGCAGGCAGCACATGCTGAACGCTGTCGGGCAGGTCGCTTTTCGATTTGTAGGGCATGATTCACCTCTTTTTGGTCAAAAAGATAAGTGTGGTCGATGGCTGTTTTCACTGCCAGTCAAAATGACAATTGTGTGAAATTAATTAACTTAAAACACTGTTATTTAGACTGTATTTAGATTAAAAACGTTTTTACGGGCAGTTTGAGAAAAATCGCTACCGTGACGTAAAATTAAGTAAAACATCACTGGTAATTAACGGTTTTCTGTTAGTTTAATGGCCTGCAATTTCATTCTATAATTACAAACACCTGCATTGACGGAGTATCACATGACAACAACGCATGAGGCGGTTAAGACCCGCCACAAGGAGACGTCGCTTATTTTCCCGCTTGTGGCACTGGCTGTGCTGCTCTTCTGGGGAAGTAGTCAGTCACTGCCAGTGGTCGTTGGAATTAACATTCTTGCTCTTATTGGTATTTTATCCAGCGCATTTAGCGTCGTACGGCACGCCGATGTTCTGGCTCACCGCCTGGGTGAACCCTATGGCTCTCTGATTTTAAGTCTTTCCGTCGTTATTCTCGAAGTCAGCCTGATTTCCGCACTGATGGCGACGGGCGACGCCGCACCGACGCTGATGCGCGATACGCTCTATTCGATCATTATGATTGTTACCGGCGGCCTGGTGGGCTTCTCGCTGTTATTGGGCGGGGGGAAATTTGCCACCCAATATATGAATCTGTTTGGCATTAAACAGTATTTGATCGCCCTCTTCCCGCTGGCGGTTATTGTGCTTGTCTTCCCGATGGCGCTGCCGGGTGCGAATTTCACCACCGGTCAGGCGCTGCTGGTTGCCCTGATTTCCGCCGCGATGTACGGCGTGTTCCTGCTGATTCAGACCAAAACGCACCAGAGCCTGTTCGTGTATGAGCACGAAGACGACGGCGACGACGATGACCCGCATCACGGTAAGCCGTCAGCGCACAGCAGCCTGTGGCACACGGTTTGGCTGATCGTACATCTGATTGCGGTTATCGCCGTCACCAAGATGAACGCGAACCCGCTGGAAACCCTGCTGACAGAGCTGAACGCGCCTGTGGCCTTTACCGGCTTCCTGGTAGCGCTGCTGATTCTCTCGCCGGAAGGTTTAGGTGCCCTGAAAGCGGTGCTGAATAACCAGGTCCAGCGCGCCATGAATCTGTTCTTCGGCTCGGTGCTGGCGACGATTTCACTTACCGTACCGGTGGTGACGTTGATTGCCTTTATGACCGGCAATGACCTGCATTTTGCGCTGGGGGCGCCAGAGATGATTGTCATGGTAGCGTCGCTGCTGCTGTGCCAGATCTCGTTCTCAACCGGACGCACTAACGTACTGAATGGCGCTGCGCATCTGGCGCTGTTTATCGCCTATCTGATGACGATATTTGCCTGACGTTCTGCGCCATTGCCGCGCCGCCAGACACAAAAAAACCCGCCGCGGCGGGTTTTTTATTTGCTCAGAGATTAGTTGCTGGTATCCAGCTCATCGAAGCTCTTCACCAGATCGTCAATCGCTTTGATCTGTTTCAGGAACGGCTCCAGTTTATCCAGCGGCAGCGCGGATGGGCCGTCGCATTTCGCGTTGGCTGGATCCGGGTGCGCTTCGATAAACAGACCGGCCAGACCGGTCGCCATACCGGCACGCGCCAGCTCGGTGACCTGACCACGACGGCCGCTGGAGGCTGCACCAAACGGGTCGCGGCACTGCAGCGCGTGAGTCACGTCGAAAATCACCGGGGAGTTGTTAGAGACTTTCTTCATCACGCTGAAGCCCAGCATGTCGACCACCAGGTTGTCGTAACCGAAGTTTGCGCCACGGTCACACAGGATGACCTGATCGTTGCCGCCTTCGATGAATTTATCGACGATGTTACCCATCTGGCCAGGGCTGACGAACTGGGGTTTTTTCACGTTGATGACTGCGCCGGTTTTCGCCATCGCTTCAACCAGATCGGTCTGACGCGCGAGGAACGCCGGAAGCTGAATCACATCCACCACGTCAGCAACAGGCTGCGCCTGAGACGCTTCGTGCACGTCGGTGATCACTTTCACGCCAAACGTCTGTTTCAGCTCCTGGAAAATCTTCATCCCCTCTTCCAGGCCCGGGCCACGGTAAGAGTTGATAGAGGAGCGGTTGGCTTTGTCAAAAGAGGCCTTAAACACATACGGAATGCCCAGTTTCTGGGTCACAGTCACGTAGTGCTCGCAGATACGCATGGCAAGATCGCGGGATTCCAGAACGTTCATGCCACCAAACAGCACGAACGGCAGGTCGTTTGCCACGTTGATATCACCAATGCTAACCACTTTTTGTTTCATAGGATCGCCTTATTCAGGTGTGAATCGGAATTAAGATTAATGCAGTGTAATTTGTTTATGCGCGATCGAGTTGATCTGCGCGCGAATCATTTCGCTTATCGGATCTTCCGGGCACTGCTCAACGAAGTAATTCAAATCGTTGAGGGCAACGTGCTCACATTCCAGCTGCGCGTAGATAAGGCCACGGTCGCGGATCTCGTACGGGTCTTCCGGATTGAACTGCAGCAGCACTTCGCTCGCGCGCAGGGCCAGCTCCATCTGCCGCTCTTCCATCAGCGCGGCTTTCAGCGTATCCAGCAGTTTACGTACCACTTCGGCGTTATCCGCCTCATCGAGATCTTCGTTAAACAGCTCTGCCACCGGGCTAATATTGCCCTTCAGCCAGACATCCAGCGTGTGCTCGTCCAGCGTGTCGCCATTGAACGGATTGATCAGCCACATTTCGCCATCCAGCCACTCCGCGCGCAAAATCATCTGCGTCGGGAAAATGACCGGCACCAGCGGAATATCCAGCCGGTTAGCGACCCACAGCAAAACAGCCCCCAGAGCAACGGCGCTGCCCTGACGGTTCTTCAATACCTGATCCAGCCACAGCGCGTCGGAGAGGCGATACACGCCGCGCGTGTCGCAAAAGCCCCATTCGCCGTAAAACAGCTCGATCAGTTTTTCCAGCTGCCAGTCCTGAGGACGCGCTTCGCTGATCTCTTCACGCGCCAGGCTTGCCAGATTTTCCAGCTCATCGTAGACCCACTGCGAGGTGAAATCGTCACGGATCATCTCAGAGATCAGGACCATTCCATCGCAAAGCGGTACTTTATTAAATTCGAAATCGGCTAAGGACCTCATACTTACCCCAGTAACGGTATTCTTGTGGTGGCGAGTTTAATGATGATGTACAGCACCACCAGCCCCAGCAGGAAGGCGATAAAACCGGCCTGCTGGCTGCGCGGACGACGACGTCCAAGCGCGATAAAACCCAAAACGATGTAGATGATAACGCCAAACAGCTTTTCAGTCAGCCATGCGCCTTTATCAGTAAATGGCAGATAGCCCGTTAGCCACATCAGACCGGCGCCGGAAAGCAGCAAAACCGTGTCGATGCAGTGCGGCGCAACGCGCACCCAGCGGGCGTCGATGAGCGGATGGTTGCTGTAACGCCACCAGTAGCGCACCACGAAAAAGCTGATGGTCAGCACCACGGCGGCAATATGCACAGCGATCAACACGCTGAAGGCGCTCATGGCTTTTTCCCCAGCGTCAGGCGTTCATTGCCGCCGTAGTCACGACAGGTTTCGACGCTCGCGTATCCCGCCGCACTAAACAGCGCACGGACCGCTGCCCCCTGCGTCCAGCCGTGTTCAAGCAGCAGCCAGCCGCCGGGCACGAGGTGCTCGCGGGCGGTCGTGATGATATGTTCGATATCGGCCAGCCCGTCGTTCGCTGCAACCAGCGCCGTGAGCGGCTCAAAGCGCACATCCCCCTGCGACAAATGCGGGTCGTGCTCATCGATGTAAGGCGGATTGCTGACGATCATCTCAAAGGTGTGCTGCGCCAGGGCGGAAAACCAGCTGCTTTGATTGATCTGAACGTTACTGAAACCCAGACGCGCAAGATTGCGCTGCGCCAGGGCTACCGCGTCAGGCATTACGTCGACCGCGGTAACCTGACAATCGGGGCGCTCGCTCGCCAGCGCCAGCGCAATCGCGCCGGTGCCCGTGCCTAAATCCAGTATGCGACACGGGCCGTCAGGCAGACGCGCCAGCGCCTGCTCGACCAAACACTCGGTGTCCGGGCGCGGGATCAGCGTGGCGGCTGAAACATACAGCGGCAGCGACCAGAACTCCCGTTCACCGGTCAGGTGCGCCACCGGCTCACCGGTTTTACGCCGGGCGAGCAGCGCCGCGAGCTGCGCTTCCTGTTCAGGCGTCAGCAGCGTCTCACCGAATGCCAGGAGATAAGTACGCGCTTTTCCGGTGACATGTTCCAGCAAGATTTCGGCGTCGCGACGCGGGCTTTCACTGCTGGAAAGCTCGCCCACGGCGGCACGTAACCAGGCCTGAAAATCCATTAGTCCTGCTCGGCCAGCGCGGCCAGCTGATCGGCCTGGTATTCCTGCACGATCGGCTCGATCAGGGAGTCGAGTTTGCCTTCCATCGTCTCATCCAGACGGTAAATCGTCAGGTTGATGCGGTGGTCGGTCACACGGCCCTGCGGGAAGTTATAGGTGCGGTTACGATCGCTGCGATCGCCGCTGCCCAACAGGTTACGACGCGTAGACGCTTCGGCCTGCTGGCGTTTCGCCATTTCGGCGGCGCGAATACGTGAGCCGAGCACCGCCAGGGCTTTAGCTTTGTTTTTGTGCTGGGAACGTTCGTCCTGACACTCCACCACGATGCCGGTCGGCAAGTGGGTAATACGGATCGCGGAATCGGTGGTGTTGACGTGCTGACCGCCCGCGCCTGACGAGCGGAAGGTATCAATACGTAAATCGGCTGGATTGATATCCGGCAGTTCAGCTTCTGGCAGCTCCGGCATCACCGCAACGGTACAGGCAGAGGTGTGAATTCGACCCTGGGATTCCGTCGCCGGGACGCGCTGCACGCGGTGCCCGCCGGACTCAAACTTCAGACGGCCATACACGCCGTCGCCGCTGATCTTGGCGATCACTTCTTTATAGCCACCATGCTCGCCTTCGTTGGCGCTCATGATTTCTACGCGCCAGCGGCGGGATTCCGCGTAGCGGCTGTACATGCGGAACAGATCGCCGGCAAACAGCGCGGCTTCGTCGCCACCCGTTCCGGCGCGAACTTCGACAAACGCGTTGCGCTCATCGTCCGGATCTTTTGGCAGCAGAAGAACCTGGAGCTGCTGCTCCATCTCTTCGGCGCGCACTTTGGCGTCCTGCAACTCTTCCTGCGCCATTTCGCGCATTTCAGGGTCGTCGAGCATCATCTGCGCGGTTTCAATATCTTCCTGAACCTGCTGCCATTCAGTAAAGCAGCGCGCAACATCACTGAGCTGCGCATATTCGCGCGACAGGGCGCGAAAACGATCCTGGTCAGCAATAGTCGCGGCATCACCGAGCAGGGCCTGAACTTCTTCATGGCGCTCGTGCAAAGCTTCCAGTTTGGCGACGATAGAGGGCTTCATAGGCGTAAAATGCACCTTGTAATAGAAAATGGGTGTGTGGCGCTATTCCAGCCCGAGGCTGTTGCGCAGAATAGTCAGGCGTTCATCATCCCCGTCACGGGCTGCCTGTTGAAGTGATTTGGTTGGAGCATGGATCAACCGGTTGGTTAGCTTCCACGCCAGGTCCTGCATAATGACCTGCGGATCGCCGCCCTGCTCCAGGGCCGCCATCGCTTTGGCCGTCAGATCGTCACGTACCTGTTCCGCCTGACCACGGTATTCGCGAATCGTCTCGCTGGCGCTTTGCGCGCGCAGCCAGGCCATAAATTCGCTCGATTCCTGCTCGACAATCGTCTCTGCCTGCACCGCCGCCGCTTTACGCTGGGCGAGGTTGTGGGAAATGATACTTTGCAGATCGTCAACGCTGTAGAGATAGGCGTTTGCCAGCTTGCCGACTTCCGGCTCGACGTCACGCGGGACGGCGATATCCACCAGCAGCATTGGCTGATTGCGGCGCGATTTCAGCGCACGCTCCACCATCCCTTTACCGATAATAGGCAGCGGGCTGGCGGTTGAACTGATAATGATGTCCGCGTCTTTCAGGCGTTCATCGATGTCGCTGAGGGCAATCACCTCTGCGCCCACTTCATCTGCCAGTACCTGCGCGCGTTCGCGGGTCCGGTTGGCGATGATCATCTGCTTGACCTTATGTTCGCGCAGATGACGCGCCACCAGCTCAATGGTCTCCCCGGCGCCGACAAGCAGCACGGTGACCGTTGAGAGCGATTCAAAGATTTGACGCGCCAGCGTACAGGCTGCGAAGGCAACAGAAACCGCACTGGCACCAATGTCGGTTTCGGTTCGCACACGCTTCGCCACGGAGAATGATTTCTGGAACATGCGTTCCAGCTCGCTGGCTTTGAGATGGCCTTTCTGGGAATCGGCAAAGGCTTTTTTGACCTGCCCGAGTATTTGCGGCTCGCCGAGTACCAGCGAATCGAGGCCGCTGGCGACGCGCATCAGATGGCTGACCGCATCATTATCATGATGCCAGTACAGACTGTTGCGCAGCTCTTCTTCGTTCAGATTGTGGTAGTCGCATAACCAGCGGATAAGCGCTTCGTGGAGGTTGTCTTGTTCTTCCACGCTCAGATATAGCTCAGTACGGTTGCACGTAGAGAGCACCACGCCACCCTGCACCATCGGCTGGGCAAGCAGGCTATCCAGCGCCTGGTCGAGCGTATCCGGCGAAAACGTAACGCGTTCTCGCAGCGAAACCGGGGCTGTTTTGTGGTTGATACCGAGTGCTAAAAGGGTCATGTGAGCGGGAGTAGTACCAGCGTTAATAAGGTTAGCAGGTCGCATCATACAGGATGCGCGAGATCAATAAAAGAGAGTGCCCCCTTTCCGAGTAATAGCCGTTTCCGGCTAATTTCATGATTTAAGACAATATGAACGTAGACGCTGCCACCGCCCGGCGCTAGCATTAAGGGTTATAACTGCAACGCATCTCAAGGATTTGTCACGACTATGGCCCGATTCATTCGCTTGTTACCGCTGGCGGCGCTGGTTCTTACCGCCTGCTCGATTACTCCGCCCAAGGGCCCCGGCAAAAGTCCTGACTCACCGCAGTGGCGTCAGCACCAGCAAGAGGTGCGCAATTTACGCCAGTATCAGACGCGCGGCGCGTTCGCTTATCTGTCAGATCAGCAAAAAGTGTATGCCCGCTTCTTCTGGCAACAAACCGGGCAGGATCGCTATCGCCTGCTGCTGCTGAACCCGCTCGGCAGCACTGAACTGGAGCTGAATGCCCAGCCAGGCACCGCGCAGATCACCGATAATAAAGGCCAGCACTACACCGCGACAGATGCCGAAGAGATGATTGGCAAGCTGACCGGCATGCCTATTCCGCTCAATAGCCTGCGCCAGTGGATCCTCGGTCTGCCGGGCGAAGCCACCGATTATAAACTCGACGATCAGTATCGCCTGAGCGAACTCAACTACACCCAGAACGGGAAAACCTGGAAAGTGGTGTATGGCGGCTATGACAGCGCGAGTCAACCGGCATTGCCATCCAATATGGAACTGACGGAAGGCAGCCAGCGTATCAAGCTCAAAATGGATAACTGGATCGTTAAATGATGAGCCAATGGCCCTCTCCGGCGAAGCTGAACCTGTTTTTGTACATCACCGGGCAACGCGCTGACGGCTACCACATGCTGCAGACGCTGTTTCAGTTTGTCGATTATGGCGACACGATCTCCATCGAACTGCGCGACGACGGCCAGATTCACCTGCTGACGCCCGTTGACGGCGTCGCTCATGAAGATAATCTGATCGTGCGTGCCGCGCGGCTGCTGATGAACGCGGCGGCCGGCTCGGGAAGGCTTCCGGCGGGGAGCGGTGCCGATATCCATATTGAGAAACACCTGCCGATGGGCGGCGGTCTGGGAGGCGGCTCTTCCAATGCCGCGACGATACTGGTTGCATTGAACCATCTCTGGGGCTGCGGATTAACGCCTGATGAACTGGCCGCGCTGGGGCTTTCGCTCGGCGCCGATGTGCCGGTGTTCGTTCGCGGTCACGCCGCGTTTGCCGAAGGGGTTGGCGAGATCCTCACGCCGGTCGATCCACCGGAGAAATGGTATCTGATCGCCCATCCTGGTGTGAGTATTCCGACCCCGGTTATTTTTAAGGATCCGGCGTTGCCACGGGACACTCCTGTCCGGTCAATAGAAACGTTACTAAAATGTGAATTCAGCAACGATTGCGAGGTTATCGCAAGAAAACGTTTTCGCGAGGTTGATGCGGTGCTTTCCTGGCTGTTAGAATACGCCCCGTCGCGCCTGACTGGCACAGGATCCTGTGTTTTTGCTGAATTTGACACCGAATTCGCCGCTCGTCAGGTGCTAGAGCAAGCCCCGGAATGGCTGCATGGTTTTGTGGCGCGTGGGATGAACACTTCCCCGCTACAGCAGGCCATTCTGGCGCAGACTGAGTTTCGGTGACAACGTCACCCTGTTCCAGACGTTGCATCGCGCTCTTTAATACACCGCCTGGATAGCGTTCGCCTGGCCCGCACAGTTAGTGGCGAATGTTATCCACCATTGGACGCATGCCTGAGGTTCTTCTCGTGCCTGATATGAAGCTTTTTGCTGGTAACGCCACCCCGGAACTAGCACAACGTATTGCCAACCGCCTGTACACTTCCCTCGGCGACGCCGCTGTAGGTCGCTTTAGCGACGGCGAAGTCAGCGTACAAATTAACGAAAATGTACGCGGTGGTGATATTTTCATCATCCAGTCCACCTGTGCTCCAACTAACGACAACCTGATGGAATTGGTTGTTATGGTCGATGCCCTGCGCCGTGCTTCCGCAGGCCGTATCACGGCTGTTATTCCTTACTTCGGCTATGCCCGCCAGGACCGTCGTGTCCGTTCCGCGCGTGTACCGATTACCGCTAAAGTGGTTGCTGACTTCCTGTCGAGCGTCGGTGTTGACCGCGTTCTGACCGTTGACCTGCACGCAGAGCAGATCCAGGGCTTCTTCGACGTTCCAGTTGATAACGTATTCGGCAGCCCAATCCTGCTCGAAGACATGCTGCAGCTGAACCTGGATAACCCAATTGTGGTTTCTCCGGACATCGGCGGCGTGGTTCGTGCTCGTGCGATTGCCAAACTGCTGAACGATACCGACATGGCGATCATCGATAAACGCCGTCCGCGCGCTAACGTCTCTCAGGTGATGCACATCATCGGTGACGTCGCTGGCCGTGACTGTGTACTGGTTGATGACATGATCGACACCGGCGGCACGCTGTGCAAAGCCGCTGAAGCGCTGAAAGAACGTGGTGCTAAGCGTGTGTTTGCATACGCAACTCACCCGATCTTCTCCGGCAATGCTGTCAACAATCTCCGCAACTCCGTCATCGACGAAGTGGTGGTGTGCGACACCATTCCATTAAGTGATGAGATCAAGGCGCTGCCAAACGTACGTACCCTGACCCTGTCAGGCATGCTGGCCGAAGCGATTCGTCGTATCAGCAACGAAGAATCCATCTCTGCGATGTTCGAACACTAATCGAACACGGCCCAAAAACCCGCTGCGGCGGGTTTTTTTGTCTTCATTACCTATTTGTATGATTAATACCTCCTTCACCTGCCATTCACATGACAGATGATGTGCTCACGGAAAAAGAGAATTGTGAAAAACGTAGCGTCCTCACATGTTCTGCCCTTTCGCGCCCTCATCGACGCCTGCTGGAAAGAAAAATACACCTCATCACGTTTTCTGCGTGATGTTATCGCCGGGATCACCGTCGGGATTATTGCCATTCCACTGGCGATGGCACTGGCGATTGGCAGCGGCGTTGCCCCGCAGTACGGGCTGTACACCTCGGCAGTTGCCGGGATTGTCATCGCCCTGACGGGCGGGTCGCGCTTTAGCGTCTCCGGTCCGACAGCGGCCTTTGTAGTGATCCTCTACCCGGTCTCTCAGCAGTTTGGTCTGGCCGGTTTGCTGGTCGCCACGCTGATGTCGGGCGTATTTTTGATTCTGTTCGGTCTGGCCCGTTTTGGCCGGTTGATCGAGTACATCCCGCTCTCCGTGACGCTCGGTTTTACCTCCGGGATCGGCATCACCATCGGGACCATGCAAATCAAAGATTTTCTCGGTTTGCAGCTCGCACAGGTGCCTGAACACTATCTGCAAAAGGTCGGTGCCCTGTTTATGGCCCTGCCGACAGCGAATCTGGGCGATGCGGCTATCGGTATCGTTACGCTCGGCACGTTAATTCTCTGGCCACGGCTGGGCATTCGCCTGCCGGGGCATCTTCCCGCGCTGCTGCTGGGCTGCGCAGTGATGGGCGTGGTGAACCTCCTCGGCGGACACGTCGCCACTATCGGCTCGCAGTTCCACTACATTCTGGCGGATGGCTCCCAGGGCAACGGCATTCCTCAGCTACTGCCTCAGCTGGTGCTGCCATGGAATTTACCTGGCTCGGACTTCACCCTCAGCTGGGATTCCCTGCGCGCCCTGCTCCCGGCGGCGTTCTCCATGGCGATGCTAGGCGCAATTGAATCGCTGCTCTGCGCGGTGGTGCTCGACGGTATGACCGGCACCAAGCACAAAGCCAACAGTGAGCTGGTCGGCCAGGGATTGGGTAACCTTATCGCGCCGTTCTTTGGCGGTATTACCGCCACGGCAGCGATTGCCCGTTCTGCGGCCAACGTGCGCGCCGGGGCCACCTCGCCAGTGTCTGCCGTTATCCACTCTCTGCTGGTGATCCTCGCCTTGCTGGCGCTCGCTCCGCTGCTGTCGTGGCTCCCGCTCTCCGCGATGGCCGCCCTGCTGCTGATGGTAGCGTGGAACATGTCTGAGGCGCACAAAGTGGTGCATCTCCTGCGCCGCGCGCCGAAAGACGACATCATCGTAATGCTGATCTGTATGTCCCTGACGGTGCTGTTTGACATGGTGATCGCCATCAGCGTCGGGATTGTGCTGGCCTCGCTGCTGTTTATGCGCCGCATTGCGCAGATGACGCGCCTGTCACCGGTGAATGTCGAGGTGCCGGAGGATGTGCTGGTTCTGCGCGTTATCGGCCCACTATTCTTTGCGGCGGCGGAAGGTTTGTTCAGCGATCTGGAATCGCGTATTTCCGGTAAGCGGATTGTGGTGCTGAAATGGGATGCAGTTCCGGTGCTCGATGCAGGCGGTCTGGATGCTTTCCAGCGCTTTGTGAAGCGTCTGCCGGAAGGCTGCGAGCTGCGGGTGAGTAATCTTGAGTTCCAGCCCCTGCGCACCATGGCGCGCGCGGGCGTGCAGCCGATTCCGGGGCGACTGGCGTTCTACCCGAATCGCGAAGCGGCATTAGCGGACCTCTAAACATAAAAACGGCTCCATCAGGAGCCGTTTTTGTATTCATCTTCTGCAGGCTGGTTAGCGCTGCGGTTACCCGGCAGGTGTACTAGCTAGGTTTATGCTGGTCCCGGCGGCAGCGTTTGTCGTAATGGCGTACCCACCAGTATCGGTCGCTGACCTGCTCATGGCCACTCACGCGGGCCCCTGCCAGCCACAAAACCGCACCTAAAAAGATGCTCAGCACCGCGCCGTGCGCGAAGTATTGTGGGAGGTCAAGTTGCGGCAACTGGTTTAAAATAGAATAACCCACACCTGCTACCATCACGAACAGGCCCAACCCCATTAGCACGTTACCGAGTCGTGAAGCGTTTCTGCGTTTCATATGTCACCTCCGGAACTTTGGGTTGCAGGGAAATGTCCCTAATCCTTGTGTGTAAAGTATAGACAACGGGTCTTTTATGAGTTGCGTGAATGATCACAATAATGAGCACGCCCGAGACAAAAGTTTACAAATAAGCGCCTGAACAGCTTGAAATTCTAATGATTCAAACCCGTCATTATTCAAATTTCCCCTCTTCCTGCCGCAGAATTTTGTCAAGCGGCGCGCCAGACAGTAAACTACGCGGCAAATCTGGAACCTTTAGGAATTGAAACGTGACGATTAAACTGATTGTCGGCCTTGCCAACCCAGGCGCAGAGTATGCGGCCACCCGCCATAACGCCGGAGCCTGGTATGTCGATCTGCTGGCCGAACGGTTACGTGCCCCCCTGCGTGAAGAGCCGAAATTTTATGGCTATACCTCGCGTATCAACCTCGCGGGTGCCGATGTGCGTCTGCTTGTTCCGACCACATTCATGAACCTGAGCGGTAAAGCCGTGGCGGCGATGGCGACGTTTTATCGCATCAATCCGGATGAGATTCTGGTCGCCCACGATGAGCTGGATTTACCGCCCGGTGTCGCTAAATTCAAACTCGGCGGCGGTCACGGTGGTCATAATGGCCTGAAAGACATCATCAGCAAACTCGGCAATAACCCGAACTTTCATCGTTTACGCGTGGGAATCGGCCATCCGGGCGATAAAAACAAAGTTGTCGGTTTTGTGCTGGGTAAACCACCCGCTTCCGAGCAGAAGCTCATTGACGATGCCGTAGACGAAGCGGCGCGCTGTACCGAGGTGTGGCTCAAAGAAGGTTTGACCAAAGCGACAAATCGTTTACACGCCTTTAAAGCGCAGTAGTCCGCGCGAGACGCCATTTTTACCGCGCGTGACGGCGGTTACGTGTATAATAGGCAAAGTTATTTACTTTTCTTCAATCGGTTAATGCTAACGGGTTGAATATCAAGACATTAAGGTGATTTAAAGATGGGATTTAAATGCGGTATCGTTGGTCTGCCAAACGTGGGCAAATCCACCCTTTTTAACGCGCTCACCAAAGCGGGTATCGAAGCAGCAAACTTCCCGTTCTGTACGATTGAGCCGAACACCGGCGTCGTGCCGATGCCTGACCCACGTCTGGATCAGCTCGCTGAAATCGTTAAACCCCAGCGTATTCTGCCAACCACCATGGAATTCGTCGACATCGCGGGCCTGGTAAAAGGCGCCTCCAAGGGCGAAGGCCTGGGTAACCAGTTCCTGACTAACATCCGTGAAACCGAAGCCATCGGCCACGTAGTGCGTTGTTTTGAAAACGACAACATCATCCACGTGAATAACAAAGTCGATCCGGCTGACGATATTGACGTTATCAACACTGAGCTTGCCCTGTCCGATCTGGACACCTGCGAACGCGCAATCCACCGCGTGCAGAAGCGAGCCAAAGGCGGCGATAAAGACGCGAAAGCCGAACTGGCAGCCCTGGAAAAATGTCTGCCACAGCTGGAAAATGCGGGAATGCTGCGCGCGCTGGATCTGACTGAAGAAGATAAAGCGGCAATCAAATACCTGAGCTTCCTGACCCTGAAGCCAACCATGTACATCGCGAACGTCAACGAAGATGGTTTTGAAAACAACCCGTACCTCGACAAAGTGCGTGAAATTGCCGCTGGCGAAGGCTCTGTCGTCGTTGCTGTATGTGCTGCCGTTGAGTCTGACATCGCTGAGCTGGACGATGCCGACCGCGAAGAGTTCATGGCTGAGCTGGGTCTGGAAGAGCCAGGCCTGAACCGCGTTATCCGCGCGGGCTACGAGCTGCTGAACCTGCAAACCTACTTCACCGCTGGCGTGAAAGAAGTACGCGCCTGGACCATCCCTGTCGGTGCCACCGCTCCGCAGGCGGCCGGTAAAATCCACACCGACTTCGAAAAAGGCTTTATCCGCGCACAGACCATCGCGTTTGAAGACTTCATCACCTACAAAGGTGAACAAGGCGCGAAAGAAGCCGGCAAGATGCGTGCAGAAGGAAAGGATTACATCGTCAAAGATGGCGATGTGATGAACTTCTTGTTTAACGTCTAATAAGTTTTGTTGTCTGGCGAGATGTCAGCAACAACAACCCTTATCAAATCCACGCTCCGGCGTGGATTTTTTATTTGTATAAAATTACAGGTATAATCCCGGCAAATTTCCAACAGGTTCAGATACGAAGATGACAAAACTTACCTTACAAGAGCAGATGCTCAAAGCAGGCCTGGTCACCAGCAAAAAAATGGCCAAAGTGCAGAGAACGGCGAAGAAATCCCGCGTGCAGGCTCGCGAGGCGCGTGAAGCGGTGGAAGAGAACAAAAAAGCCCAGCTCGAACGTGATAAGCAGCTAAGCGAACAGCAAAAACAGGCGACGCTGGCGAAAGAGTTTAAAGCGCAGGTGAAACAGCTGATTGAGATGAACCGCATCGTGGTGTCACGCGGGAACATCGATTTCAACTTCACCGATAACAACCTCATCAAAAAGATCGTTGTCGATAAAACGACGCAGACGCAGCTGATTAGTGGCCGTCTCGCCATCGCCCGCCTGGTGGTGGATGGGGCAAGTGAAAGTCAGTACGCGATTATTCCGGCAAGCGTCGCGGATAAAATCGCCCAGCGTGATGCAGACAGTATCGTCCTGAACAGTGCCCTGAGTCAGGAAGAGCAGGACGAGGACGATCCATACGCCGATTTCAAAGTGCCTGATGATTTGATGTGGTAATGACGTTTGCGGTCAGAACGTGCTGGCATTACGCGCCGTGATGCGCTCTTCGCTCACGGGATGCACAAAGTGCAGCTCGCTGGCGTGCAGCATCAGACGCGGCGTGCGCTCAGTACCTGGCAGCGTGAGGCCGCCATACAGATCGCAGCCTAAAATTGGGTGCCCCAGCTGCTGGCAGTGAATACGCAGCTGATGGGTGCGCCCGGTTTCCGGAGTCAGCTCGACCCGCGTCAACGGCAGTAACACCCCTTCCCTTTCCTGATAAATACGTTCAACCACCCGATAGCGAGAGCGCGCGGGTTTGCCCGTGATAGCGCAAATCGACATCAGCGGGAACAGCGCCGGATCTTTGGCAATCGCTGCATCTATCACCCCCTCGTTATCGTCCAGATGCCCACACAGCAGCGCAGTGTAAATCTTGGACACGCGACGCTCGCTAAACTGCTGGCACAGCGCCGCATTGATAGCCTTATTGCGGGCCACCACCATCAGCCCGGACGTGCCGAAATCCAGGCGGTGCACGAGGGTGCAGCCAGGGAAAATTTTCACCAGCCGATAATGCACCGAATCGAGATTCTGCGGATTTTTCCCCGAAAGACTCAGCAGCCCCGCCGGTTTGTTGATCAGCACCAGATGCGCGTCCTGATAGAGAATTTCGATCTCGTCGAGGCAAGGTGGGGCAATAAAGGTATCGATAATCGTAGACATCAGGCTGCACGGATAAAGAGTGGGAGCGGATGATAACGAATTTTCATCCTGGTGGCGAATCAGCCTGCCGCCCCCGCTGGAATTATCTATACTCCCTTTCATCTGCCCTCACCCTGTAAGGCCGCCCGTGTTTGCTACTCTTCTTGTCGCTGTCGTTGCCGTCATCCATCTCTATATTCTGGTGCTCGAAATGTTTTTGTGGAACACCAAAACCGGCCAGAAGGCTTTTAATTTGAGCGCCGACTTTGCGCGCGAAACCCGCGTTCTCGCCGCGAATCAGGGGCTGTACAACGGCTTCCTGGCGGCGGGATTGCTTTGGGGGCTATGGCTCGGCGAACGCGGTGTTTCGGTGATATTCTTCTTTCTGATCTGCGTGCTGGTTGCAGGCATTTTCGGTGCGGTAACCGCCAGTCGGAAGATACTTTATGTGCAGGCGCTTCCAGCGCTTGCCGCGATCGTTGCGCTAATAGCCCGTTGAGATCATCCGTTACCGTTTTATTTCCTCATCCGGAAAAGTAAAACGTTTCGTCTCACCGCCGGCCTGATAACCGTTGCGGATTAAGACGCTTAGCGCTTCAAAATCGGTAAGGAGTGATAGGTGTCAGGCGCGGACGATGCTATTTCAAGACTGGTAATGATCTCCGTTATAAAAGTGCATCTGAACATAAGATTATTGATATGTCTGTGTTAAGTATCTTCAAGCCGCCCAGGATTATCCCCTCTTTATCAAAAAATAATCCTGAATAAAAAAGGGTGTCATGCAGCCTTTTTTATTCATAACAACTCGGTTTATTTGCCATCAAAGAAGTCTGAAGGTAGTTGACCTGGCGGCATGTTGATAACCTTGTCGTTATCAGGCCCTTCGTTTTTCATATAAGTCACTTTTGCGAATTCAGGAATGACAATATAAGGGTAAGCGGGTCCCTCGTCACGAGAACGATGCATATCATCAATAAATTCGTTCTGGTAACAGATGGTTTTCTCGGGATGCTGACCTTCTCCGGCAATCCACTGGGGGAAGAAAATCGTACCGTGAATGACTTTTCTTCTAATATCGAATAACAGACTTACGCAGGTGCCGGTAGGCTCGTGCCAGTCAACCTTGAAAATACCTGGCGCAAACTGGATTGCATTCATCTTCTGATGCGTTACCCAACGCCCACCAACAAGTCCCTGATGGATACGGTAATCGCAGGTGGTATTATTCCGGGCATACCACTCATACTTCCAACCATTGTCATAAGTATAAACAAAATGCGTTCCAATAAACTCAGATAGATCATTAGAAAATTCTTTATTTATTTCTTCTGCCATTTGTATATCCTCCAGTTATAGATATACAAAAGTAGCCGCTAAAGTTCAGGCTTACCAGCTTCTGAATCGTAAAGATGGGCACACTCAAGCAGAAAAAAGATTATCTCATTGATTTTTATAGCGACATCTGAGAGAAGAACTTCCTTTCCGCTTCATGCCTGGTATTGCCCTTCTTATTTGCAACATAATTCTTTTCAATAGAGTTAATGCTCCGTCGATACGGCCAAACAGAATTATGTAAATTTATTTAATAATACTTTTTCGGCTACGCTCAACTTAATTTAATTCATTCATAATGAGTCACATCTTGCATATCTTTTGCAAGTTAGGAGCATTATTTTTCGATTAGACTTGAGTTAAGATTTCTGTAAAGCACTTTCATTTTCCTGACGTTCTCCTCATCATAAGCTATTAGAACATCCGGTGTTAACCAATAATGACTTACAAAGACCAAATACTTAACACCTTTGATATTAACAAACTCTACATCTTTATCAATATAACCACTGTACTCTTTCGTCTTAACGACAGCACTGACTACTTCAACATCACCCGGCGAAGATTGCCAGACCAGGAAGCGATCGAACAAAGCATCCCATGCGGGTAAAAGTGTCTTATCGGTATATCCGTGATAACCCATATTGCTTCCCAGGTCGACTGCTAGTCTGGCATATTCTGGTGGGTCCTCAATTCTGATCAGCGCGTGGCCTGGAGCAGGGTATTTTATAGTAAGATCTGGCGTAACCCTGATATATTCCATATCAGTCCTGTAAAAATCAAAAGGCTCGATGCGCAAGGTTTTATATACAGAATGACAACCAGCCATCAAAAAAGAAATGAATAGTATTCCAATAAAAAATGCAGCCTTTTTCATATTAAAATCCCTTGTAATATGCTCAGTTTATACAACCGCTGAAGCATGATACGTGGCAAGCTTCCCAGCCTCGATAAATCTATCAAAAAGACAATTCACCTACCTGTAAACTGGTTAAACATGATTATCGGTAAACCTGCTGTTTTCTTTAGCTGAATCAACATCTGATTGAACATGTTAGGCGCACCTTCCGCTCGATCTTTACGCACACTTGGAACCTGTTATTAACCTTAAGCAAAATCTCAATTTACTCGATCCATTACATTACAAAACTTCCAGCTGCGGCCTAGGGTATCGTCCGCTTCTCGCTCACAGCTGACATGCGCGCCCTATATCAATCGATTTTGTGTCAGGAGAGGAAGTTTACAGTTTTAGAAATCAAGCTAATGAGCATAAAATCTCTCAACTGATGGAACGGAGAGGCAGAAATAAATGACGACAAGGCAGTATGCGCAAAAATCAATTTTCGATTTGGAAGCAATCTTCGAGCAGTCGCGTAACAATGCTGATGAACTTGAACAGCTGTTGAGCGAGCTGACCTTTCGCAACACTGCCAGGGCGCGAACGCTGACGATAAAAATTGAGCAAGCCTTAACCGCACTTAACTGTTGTAGCGTGGTCTCCATGTCTGGCTCCAGTCCATCAGAGCATCATCACGATTCGGCGTCCAGGCAATCTTCCCAAGTCGTGCCCCGCTATGCGCCTACAGCGGTAGTGCAACTACGGCAGAAGGCTTCTTCAGCTCCCGTTACGCAACAGCAATTCGGTAACGAGCAGTTCGACCCAGGTTCGCTCCCCTCTTTCTCTACGTCAGGCAAGGCGAATGATGCGCGCGCGATACTGGCAGCATGGACTGCCCTCGAAGCACTGTCGCCTCAAGGTTATAAACGCCCAGAGGATATGGCAACCGGCGATCGCTCCAGGGTTGCTCTATTGGAGCGAGGTGTTCCATGGGGACCAAATGCCCGCAGCAAGCCCAGTTATAAGCTTTATTTCGAGGTCGTCCTCGGCTCAATCGCTCTCGACAAGGCGACGGACGAACTGGTCAAGGTCTTTGGTGAAGATGAGGAGCGTTCACGCCCGGACGGAAAGAAAGCGGCCATCGGCTCTATCCTGATCGACAAAGAAGGCTATGTGCTTGAGGACAAAGGCGTTGCCGTTTCCAGTTTTGCCTGGGCACTCAAGCTGGCTCTCGATCTGAAGCTTGGGAGCTTAGGGAATTGGCCGAATGTTGAGCCGCGCATTATCGAGCATCTGGATCGAATGGTTCGCCGCCACAACGAAGAGGGAGAACCCATACCGATCGATCTGAATGTTGTTCATAACGCTTATAAATGGCTTGTATCGCAGTTCAGTGTACCCGAGCACTTGGTTGAGCCACCCACATTCGCGATTAAGGTGTTTCATCATTTCAAGGCCAAGGCGCCCCCTGAACCTTCGTTACTGAACTCCTTCTATCTTGAAGATCTCGGTGAAGCAACCAAATTGCTCGAGACGGGCAAAGCCGGAACAGGTTTGCGCCGCTATATGGGAATTGGCAGGCCTGACCAAAAAATCGACGTGCTATCGCCCATTTCCGCAGTTGAGCCTTTCGTAGCACCGTCGCTCATGCCGCAGGCTCGTTGGCCTTCGAAAGGCGGCCATCCATTGGTACTGCTTCAACAGGCTGCCGTGAATGCGGCGCGTGCTGAGCTGAATGATGCTCCTGGTATGATAGGTGTCAATGGGCCACCGGGTACTGGAAAAACCACTCTTCTGCGAGATATTGTCGTTGGGTGCATTCTTGATCGGGCCACAGCGATGTGCGGCTTCAACAAACCGCAGGATGCCTTTTCCACAACAGGCGAGAAGCTGGCATTCGGCTCCAATGCCTTCCTACACTTCTACAAGTTACATGCATCCTTGAGGGGCCATGAGATCGTCGTAGCCTCCTCCAATAACAAAGCGGTCGAAAACGTCAGTAAAGAGCTTCCTCTCAAGGAAGCCAATGGTCGCCATGAACAAATCGCCTATTTTCGGTCCATCAGCGACCTGATTGCGAATCCCAAACGCGCCGGCTATTTCGAAGCCGAGGCCGAGGCCGACATCCCCTCCGACCCTGTCGAAACTTGGGGGTTGATCGCCGCTGCTCTCGGCAAGAGCAGCAACCGAGGCGCGTTCCAGCAAAGTTTCTGGTGGAATGAAGACGGTGGTTTCCTTACCTACCTGAAGGCAGCTCGCGGCATAAACGTCTTGCGTGAGATCAAGGACGAACAAACTGGCGAAATCATCGATCGCGTGATGCCCAGCGTGGTTGTCAATGAGCGGCCCAGCACCAACGAAGCGGATGCTTTAGCGGCCTGGCTGAAAGCGCGAACCGCATTTCTTAAACTCAAGGAGACGGTAGACGCCGAAATCACCAGCATCGAAGAGATGCGACGGGATATCCAGGCGCTCAAGGGAGCGACTACCGAACTTCAAAGTGTGGAACAGCGTCGTCCGAGTCTGATTGAAGCCGTCGAAGAGGCGCACCAGATTGCTGAATCCTGCCAACGGAAACATGAGAAGGCAAAATCGCAGATCGAGCAGGACAAGATTATGCTCGACAGCCATCTTGCTGGCCGTCCAGGTTTCTTCTCCCGTTTGTTCGCGACTGCGGTCTGGAAATCGTGGAGATCGACACTGCAGAAGCTCTCGGCGACCTTGCAGCAATCAGTCTTACGGGCGCAGGGGACGGACGGTGCCCTGGAGCTTGCAAGGACTGAGTGGAGCAATACTGAGTCCCAGTTACAGCAACTCGACCAGGAAATTTCCATCAAACGTCACGCTGTCTCGAAATTGAAGGCAACCGAGGCAGAGGCACGAAACCGCATGGGAGACAGGGTCGTTGATGAGAGATTCTTCGAGCGTGAGCACGAGGCTATCCACCTGACTGCGCCATGGCTTCCCGATGAGGTTCATCGCCTGCGGGAGGATCTTTTCGCCGCTGCCCTGACTGTGCATAAAACGTTCATCGATGCTTCGGCCAGCCGCTTGCAACACAATCTTGGGCTATTGATGTCGGGCATGGTGGCTGGTGCTTTCCAGTCTCCTGCTCACCGTGAACTTCTTCCCGAACTTTGGTCAAGCCTTTTCATGGTGGTGCCGGCTGTGTCAACAACGTTTGCCTCAGTACGAACCATGTTCGGGGATCTGCCATCAGAGAGTATTGGCTGGCTTCTGATAGATGAAGCGGGCCAGGCCATTCCTCAGGCAGCAGTTGGAGCTATCATGCGGGCAAAGCGCTCCATCGTGGTAGGCGACCCGTTGCAAATCCCACCTGTGGTTTCACTTCCTGAAAAGCTGAACGCCGAAATATGCAAGTTCTTCGACATTGACCAAATCGAATGGTCTGCCCCCGCTGCCTCTACGCAGACCCTTGCTGATCGGGCATCGCGCTTCAAATCCACCTTCGTCATGGACGTAGGTGATCGAGAAGTCGGGCTGCCACTCCTCGTTCACAGGCGTTGCCAGAACCCAATGTTCGACGTTTCTAACTCCATCGCGTATGCCAAGCAAATGGTCCATGCTGTCGGGCCTAAAAGACCTGGCTCTATCGGCTCGGCATTGGGGAGATCTCACTGGGTGGATATCAATGGCGATGCTGAGACGAAATGGTGCCCCGACGAGGGCGAAGCGGTTATACGAATGCTCAAAGAGCTGGCAGCATCGGGCATTACAAATCCGGACGTATTTATCATTACACCATTCAAGATCGTAGAGCAGAACATGCGTCGGCGTCTCGACAGTGAAACTGATCTGCTGCGGGCGTTCGGCGTAAAGTTGGATGAGTGGTGCCGTGATCGTGTAGGCACGATCCATACGTTCCAGGGCCGAGAAGCGGACACGGTCATCCTGTTGCTGGGTGCGCCGAAAGCGAGTCAGCAAAGGGCGCGTCAGTGGGCGGCAAGCCCGCCAAACATAATCAATGTAGCCGTCTCACGCGCCAAGCAAAACCTGTATGTGGTTGGCTCGGCTGCTGCATGGGCGGGGGCAGGAACTAGCCTGCAGATCCTGCAGCGGCAGTTGGCGTAATCAGCCTGACAATCTCCGATGCGGCCCTCATTTTTGAGGGCGCACCGCGAGTAGTCTTGTACTTACCTTAGTAACGGACTGGCCGCTTTATGCCAAATGCGGGCATGATCCCTATAGCCGAGAAACTAATGGATCAAGCTATGAAGCGAAAAAGCAATGAGCAACATCCCGCCGGCAATGTTGACGTATTTTTTGAGCATTAACGGGTTCGTTTTTTTAACTGAAAATATCAGTGTCTGACTGACAGAGAAAAGCCAAACGCTCATCACCACGACATGCACTGATGCCAGCGTCAGGTAATTACTAACGCCTCCCTTTATCCCTGCGAACTGTGAAACGACCGTCACATAGAAAAGGATGGCTTTTGGGTTCAAAACATTCGCAAGCCACGCCTCTTTTAACGTCACCACATGCTTTGAATCCCTAAACCCGTCTGTAGTGACCGTTATCCCACTGCGGATAAGCATCGCGCCTAACCAGAGCAGATAGGCCGTTCCGGCAACTTTGAGCACTGCAAACGCTGCCGGGGACGAGATGAGCACAGCAGTCACACCCAGCCCTATTAAAACCGCATGGGTGTATATGCCCAACGCTGTTCCGGCGAGCGTTCTGATTAGGCCTTTGTGACCACCAGCCAGAGCACTGTTCATAACGAGAGTGAAGCTTGCGCCGGGGGACAGTGCAACAGGCAGTAGTGCTGGCATAAAGCCGAAAATGTTCACATCCATAGATTTTGGATAGTAATGGACACTCTCACAGATTGCCAGTTGAGGCGCTGCGCAACCCTCTGCACTGCCACTGTAATCAACAACCGTAAGATTCTGTTCAAGGTCCGCGATTCACTTTCTAAGCTGGAAAAAACTGACGCCGGATGTACTCCATTGCCAGCCTGAACTTACCCCTCAGACTGCCAGTAAAGCGGTGAACCAAACACCTCAAGATAGTAATCGATCACCGCCCTGACGTTCAGCGGCGGATGGCGGGTGTGGGGGTAAATAGCCGCAATGTTCTGTGGCTCCGTTTTAATAGAGGTATCCATATCGGTCAGTAGCGCGATCAGCTCACCGCTTTTCAGTCTTTCAGCAATCAGCCAGTCCGGAAAAAGCACAATGCCCATCCCGCCCAGAGCCGCAATAAGCAAAGTCTCTGCGTTATTGGATGACATCAGTGGCGACACGGGATAGTGCACCCACTCCTCACCTGGCTTGCGAACCAGCCAGCGGTTTGGACCGGAAGATCCACTGTAGACAAGGCATTTGTGGCGTCCGAGATCCTCGGGGCATTCAGGCATACCGTATTTATCCAGATACGCAGGCGACGCGGCCAGGTGATAAAACTGCTGCCCGAAAACGCGCGCATGAAAGGAAGAGTCAGCCAGAACGCCAATCCGGAAAATGACGTCGGCGGCATCCCTGTGTGGATCGATGTAATCATCGGTCAGCGTCAGCTCAATGGTCAGACGGGGGTAACGCGCCGTCAGACCCGCTAGTCCTGGGGCCACATGCCGCTGTCCGAAAAATACCGGGGCATTAATGCGAATTAAACCTGAAGGCTCAAGCGCACGTTCATCCAGTTCGCGGCGGGCATCCTCAAGATTACCGGCCATGGCGCGTGCGTGCCGGATAAAAAGGTGCCCACTTTCAGTCGGGATGACAGCGCGCGTGTTTCGATAAAAAAGCTGCTGACCGAGCGCATCTTCAAGATGATGGATAACGCGTGAAACCTGCGAAGCCGATATTCCTTCGCGGCGCGCGACCACGGAAAAATTCTGCGTTTCATACACGTCTATAAAGATTGAAAGAGAACGGATACTGATATTGCCTGCGCCATGCATTGATGCAAATCCTGCAAAGGTGTTTCCTGAATTATGGCATTTTTCACATCTCAGGCCAGGTGTAATCTTCTGCGCTTAGACAACCGTAGAGAGTTTGCTATGCAACTGGTACTGATTTTAATTGTTATCGCGGGCGGAATGGGATTGTCCGTAGAGGCCGGGCTGCTGGGGCCGCTGGGAGGAGAAGTCGGCGATTTATGGGCGACATTCAGCGTATTCGGCGTGGGTGCGGCCCTGACGTTTTTGCTGATGCTGTTTTTCAGTCCACGTAATAGCCCAACCTTTTTCTCGCAGCCCTCCTGGAACCTACTGGGCGGGGTGCTCGGCCCTGTTTACGTCATTATTCTGACCATCGCTACACCGGCGATCGGTATCGCTATGACGATGATAGGCATTCTGGCAGGACAGGTATCCAAAAGTCTGATCATTGACCACTATGGTCTGCTGGGCACGCCACATCGAAAAATTGACAATAAACGCATTATCGCGCTGATTTTTATCGTACTGGCGCTGGTTCTTGTTGCTCGGGGTTAAGAAAAAATGATGACATTTATGATGATTGTGTTGGCGGTTATTGGTGGTGCAATGCTCAGCATTCAGGCTGCGATAAATGGCCAACTGGGTAGCAAAGTGGGTGTATTCAAAAGCGCATTCCTGACCTTCTCCGTCGGCGCGCTTATTACTGCCCTGCTGATTTTCTTCTTTGAGCCTAAACATGCTACCAGCCTATTGGATGTACCGAAGTGGCAACTGTTAGGTGCGATGTTTGGTGTGCCTTACATCGTCATTATGGTCTTTGCCGTCCAACGTATCGGCACAGCCGTTGCAACGGTTGCGGTGATTTTCGGTCAGCTGACAATGAGCATGCTGATTGATAACTTTGGCTGGCTTGGCAACGGGGCGATCCCCTTCTCGATGAATCGTCTGGGTGCCATCCTCTGTCTGGGTATCGCGCTGTTCTTCATCTACTCCAGCAACAGAAGCAAAGCTGCACCGGCTAAAGAAACGCGTCATCAGGCAACCGTTAACGAATAAACGTCCCGGATGAGTAGCAAAAAAAAGAAACCGTCGTCGTGACCGGTTTCTTTTAAATTTAGCGGGGTGTTATTTAACGCAGATTATCTGGAAAATTGTCCGGCAATTCACTCGCCGCGCAGGCAATCACATCGTCATTATTGGCACCGCAGTCACGAATAAAGGTGATAGTGGCAAATTCATCAATAACCTCCGTCGGATAAGCCGGACCGGCATCGCGGTACTGATTCATCAGCGGAATATGGTCATTCTGGAAACACACGGTTTTTTCGGGGTTATTCATCACCCAACGTGGGAAGAAAATAGTGCCATGGAAGAGTTTATCCCCCAGATTGACAATTAAGCTCACATCCGTGCCGGTTGGCTCCGTCCAGGAGATTTTGTAAATACTTTCACCCACGCGGACGATATAAGCCTGCTGATCTTTGACCCAACGATTCCCCACCAGGCCGCTGTGAATACGGTAGTCCAGGGTTTGTTCATTTTTGACATAAATTTCGTAGTTCCAGCCGTTATCGTAGGTGTACACCAGATGTTTACCGACAAAACCGCTCAAATCATGTTTATCAAAGTTGCTCATTTCAGGTCTCCTCTGTTCGATAAAACAAGTCTAATGCTTTAATATTTTGATGAATAGCGCTATTTTATGATGATATTAATCGAATAAATGAATCATTATGAATAAAACAACGCTGGAACAATGGGCAATCCTGGACTGTGTGTTCACTACTGGCAGCTTTGCCCGCGCCGCCGATACGCTACACCGCAGCCAGTCTTCTATTAGCTATAATCTCGCGCAGCTCCAGACGCAACTGGGCGTGACGCTGCTGGTTCCAGAGGGGCGTCGTACGGTATTAACCCCAACCGGGGCGACGCTGCTGAGCCAGGTACGCCCGCTCCTGAAAACATTTAGTTATGTGGAGGCTCAGGCCGCGACTCTGCAGGAGGGAATGCGTTCGCAGCTTAATTTGGTGGTGGACGTTATCTATCCTCGGGAGCGCCTGTTCTCTGCCCTGCAACAATTCCAGCAGCTCTGGCCGACTATTCGGGTGAAGCTAACGGAAGTCACCGAGAGCATGTTCCCCACCATGTCCGCTGTGGACGATGCTGATGTGATGATCGTGACCGACCGGCAAAATATTACCGGCCGGGGAGAGTGGCTAATGAACGTGGATTTTATTGCCGTGGCACATCGCGATCATCCGCTGCTGTCGGTATCCGGCACGTTGACCGAAGCACTGCTCAGCAACTGGCCACGGATACAAATAGCAGATAGCGGGAAAGCGGCCACAGGGGATAGCCAAAACTGGGATTTCTCCACTCTGGATGCGGCGGCAGGCGCTATCGTGGCCGGTCTTGGATACGGCTGGCTGCCGCAGGCCTCTATTCATCAACAACTGGCGGCAGGCATACTGCAACCATTGCCCCTCAGCCACGGCTCGCACCGCGTCACCCCATTACATATCATCCTGCGACGGGATGTTCCGCCCGATGAACCGGTCAGTTTCCTGATATCAGCCCTGAAAAAGGCGCTGTAAACCACACCGCGAAATGCGGCATGCCTGTAAGCGACTGATTACATTCTTATATCGTACTTCCGTTGCAGTACGATATAAGCTTGTTATTGGGTGGCTGCCTGTTTGCTGGGGGTGCCTTTTTACGTCAACATCACACTAACCTTTGTACCTCGGTGCTTTTCATTAGTGTGCTGGTTACGTAGCGGAACAACTTCGGCTTTATCGGCTGCTTTGAAACACCCTGCCCTTGTCAGGTGTCGCGGGTAGTGCAGCCATTCTGATGGTGTTCAGGGATCCATGGGTTTGAAATATGAAAGTCCGCTTAGTGCCACAAGCAGACGTTGTTAACCCTGACATGTTATCTTTTCGATGGGAGCAGTGATGGTAAGAGGGGGATAGCATTTTACTGTCGTAACTTTTGAATGTTTGCTTGAAGCAATGCGTTAACATGAAAGGTAATCGGAAAATAATACTTACCTGGTCTGATTGTTCTGCCTGAAACTCATGCAATGAAATAGATACCTATATTACACTGGATAGTAATTATTCATTTGTAAGGCAATCAGTAATGGAGCAGCATTCGAACAATAAGCGCCGTACTTTCAATAGTGTAAGAATGTGGCAGAACCATAGTGATATGGTCAGTCAGGCGCTATCAGTGAGTATCCCGTGGTTCACATTTGTGAATGTCAGTTTTGCGCTGATCATTTTGTTTCGCAATATTCTCATCAGTAATTTTGATCGCTCGATCGGCGCACACACTGAAATATTGCCGTTTATAGACGAAATTACGAGTGGCATTATTGGTTTGTCGCTTCTGTTAGTACTTTTCATCTATCGCCTCCCTGCCAGATTTACACCTCTTTGTATGGCGATGCTAGTAACTATCAGCCTGATGTGGAGCTACTGTAGCTACAACTTTATCGTCTCGTGGCAACTGCCTTTTGCCTGGCCCCTCAGTGTCATCCTAGTGCTCACCGCGCTGGCAGCGCTTTATTATCATCCAACGGCCCTGTTACTTTTCATCACCCCATTATGGCTGACTGCCCTACTGGCTAGCGTGCAGATTAATCAGGGTGTTAACGTACGGTTTTTATTGGTCTGGCTTACTCTTACCGCCATTCTCATTTATGGTCGCTTTATACTACAACGCTGGTTTGATGAAGCCTGGTTACGTTATCAGGAGAACCGGATGCTTATTGCACGGCTAGATGTTATGGCTCACCAAGATGCGCTGACCGGGACGGCTAATCGGCGGTCAATGGAAAACTTTCTTGATGATGCTCTCCTACAGGCCGAGCCATTTTCGCTGCTCATGCTCGATGTGGACTATTTCAAACGCTATAACGACCACTATGGTCACCAGGCTGGAGATGAATGCCTGGCAAAAGTAGCCGATCTGATGAAGAGGTCGGTACGTACTCCAGCAGATTTGGTGGCACGTTACGGCGGCGAAGAGTTTGTCATTGTGCTGCCTGCATCCTCCCTGAATGAAGCTGCGCAGGTTGCTGAACGTATTCAGACGAACCTGCACGAAACTTCACTGCCACACGCCACTTCGGAGGTTAGTGAAATGGTGACAGTCAGCATGGGCATTACCCTTTCCAAAAGCGGTGACAGTACTGCTGGCATTATTGCCAGAGCGGATGAAGCCCTTTATCGGGCAAAACAACAGGGGCGTAATCGTTGGGAAAAGTAAAACCAGCCGCTCAGTGCCAGGAGCGGACATTACAATCATCACAGTGAACGAATCATTGGGGGCTGGTTAGTTTAGCTACTTAGTAAAGATAAACTTTTTAAGCTATTCTGAGCCGAATTATCTCGTGTAAGGACTCAGTTGATATGAAGATTATTGAAAGCGGGATTCGTGACGTTGAACAAGGTAAAAATGTAAAAGTTGTCATGCCTGTAAACCTCTATGAATGTGACCTAGGCGATGATGTTTTTGTAGGGCCATTTGTTGAGATACAAAAGGGATGTGTCATAGGCGACAGAACTAAAGTGCAGTCACACACTTTCATCTGTGAGAACGTTACCTTAGGCAAAGACTGCTTTATAGGCCATGGCGTAACCTTTGCTAACGATCTTTTCAAGTGTGGAAGTCCTGATGCTTCTGCAGAAACTTGGATACATATTGTATTAGGCAACGCAGTAATAGTGGGTAGCGGAGCAACAATTTTAACAACGGAAATTTGCAGTGGTGCGGTGATTGGTGCAGGTAGCGTTGTTACAAAGCCAGTGCTGGTAAAGGGTGTGTATGCTGGTAATCCGGCCCAGCTTTTGAGAACGCTTTAAGCATCACCTCTGCAAATTCTTAGCCCAAACTCATATTCTCCTTAGGCTGTTAACGCCCGCTTCTCGCTCTTAGCCAAGTGAGATCAATCTATCGGCAGGTTAGTGCCAGGAGCGGAAGTCAGGGCCGACAAATACAATCATCACAATGCCTTTGCGAAACAGACAGCTTCTTCTCTACCTATATATGGGCCATAATTCTCAGTACGGACATATCCATTTTTCTCGTAAAAATTGACGGCCCGACGGTTGATATGCCGGGTTTCCAGTTTCAACTCGCGATATCCCATTTGTTTTGCGGAGGTTTCCAGAAAAGTAAGTAAAGCACTACCCACGCCTGGCAAGCTTTGGTCTGAAAACATTCTTTTAATTTCGGCTGTATTTTGAGTTAATGGCCGGATTGCGCCGCATCCTATCGCATCCCCATGTGCATTCTTTGCCAATACCCATAATGCTTTGTCATCATTCATTGCTTCAACGGTGAAGTTGGTTTTGCCATTATCGCCAGTAATAGCGGCAAGTTCAGCGGACAGCATTTCGGTTAAGCGATGAGATTCTGAAGAAAATGGATCTGATTTCTCTACGGTTATCATGGTTATATCCTATAAAGGGAGTTTAACCAGCATAAAGTACCCTGCCTGAATAATCATCATGCCGAAACGGGTAATGGGACAACGCTGCTCCCTGGCTTTATCGAGGATGCGATGTCCGTTCCTCGCTCAAAGCGGATCAACCCGCTCTTTAACCAGTCCTCGTCATACCAGAAGCAAGCCTGGCTAACATCATGATATGCTCCATTCTGGACAGAAGAATGCCCCGTTATTCCCAGTGCATTGCGAATCAAAGACCGTAAAAATAATGCCATCACGCATGGAGAACCTTGTCATGGATTTCACTATCCGTCACGCACACCCTGAAGACTTCGACAGGCTACGCGCCATTGAACTGGCGGCTTTTGAAACCTTGCGTAATGCGGGGGCGGTAGCCGACGAGGCGGGCGCGTGTAGTCTGGAGGAATTGAGCGATTTCTGGCGTAACGGTCTGCTGCTTACGGCCTGTACATCTGATTCTGTTCCAGTAGGGTTTGTCGCAGCTAACGTTAAAGAGTCCTGGCTGCACGTTGCTGAAATGGATGTACATCCGGCCTGGCAACGCCACGGTATCGGCAGACGGCTTATGCAGGCTATTCTCAATATTGGTCAGCAGCGTGGTCTGACGGGATCCTCGCTGACAACAGACAAAATGGCCGCTTTTAATGCCCGATTTTACGCCACATTAGGTTTTGAAATTGTAGAAGGTCTCGCACGCCCGCCGCATCTGGTAAGCCTGATTGCTGAAGAACTCGCGGCAGGTTTCAACCCGGCGCGGCGTGCAGCGATGTGTATGACTTTCAGGGAAACTACAATCCGCCTCAAACGACCTCAACAACCTCGAACTCCTCTGCGATCAGCTCCATCTCTTCAGAGAAGTCCCCTTCGCTGGCGAAAAAGCGCTGATGTTCTTTCCGCCAGTACTCAAGGCTCAAATCGCCCTCCCCCTCTTTTCTGGCAAACTCATCGGTCACATCGCAAAAACGCACCAGGCGCATTGAAATCAATCTGATCACGCACACTGGCGCATTCTGACCATCAAGAACGATGTTATAGCTGCCGATTCGGGGCGCAGTTTCCTCCTGTTGATACGATGAAAAAGAGCCACATGAGGCCGTTTTAATCCCTTTTTTAATCAGGTCAGCAAGCTCGTTCGCCAGCTCAGGGCTGTCACCCATTTGCCAGGCATTTGCTCCCGGATACTTCACCTGCAGTTCATCCAGCGTCGTCATGATTATTTCCCTCTCATTTAGTGAGTTAACGGTTGACAGACCGGACGAGCCGAAGCCCTCTTGAGACAATTTTTTGGAACTCTTCGCACTCGGTATGCTCTGGTTGTGTACAGCGTGCAGCATGCTTCAGCCCGCGGCTTAATAGCTGCAATCTGCGAATGGTGTTGTCAATCTTCAGTGATTGCTGATGAAGCTCCTCGCGGTCAATTGCGATCGTCCCTTTCGCACCAAACATCGCTGCAATATCATCCAGAGAAAATCCTGCCGCCTGTCCCAGCGTGATCAGCTGCAGCTTATTAAGCACATTCTCATGATACTGCCTTCTCAGACCGTTGCGACCGACCGGCTGGATCAATCCTCGCTTCTCGTAATAGCGCATCGCCGAGGGGCTAATGCCCGAAAGGTCGGCGATTTCTCTGATATCCAGTTCTTTCATCGTTGACTTAAACCTGACTTTAACTTGCACACTGTCTGCCAGCTTAGCATTTCATCAGCAAGGAGAAGACTATGGATATGATGTTGGTGCTTAAAACAGTCATAACGGGGATGGGCGCAACAGGGGTGATGGATCTATGGTCCTGCTTTCAGAAACGCACTCTTAAGGTTCCGCCACTGAACTATGCCCTGGTGGGCCGCTGGATTTTGGGTTTGCCGGGCGGGACGCTTTGCCATCACACGATCGTCTCAGCGCCGCCACTACGCGGGGAGCTGTTGACGGGCTGGGTGTTTCACTATCTCACCGGGATACTTTTTGCTGTCGTGCCGCTGATGCTGTGCGGAGCAGAATGGTTCACTACCCCCTCCCTCTCGACAGGACTCCTTGCCGGTCTGTTAACGTTATTTGCCCCCTTTTTGATTCTGCAGCCTGCGCTGGGTTTTGGCATTGCTGCGTCACGCACGCCTCGCCCGTGGCTGGCTCGTCTGCTCAGTGTGCTCACGCATCTGGCTTACGGCGTCGGGCTTTATATCGCGGCCTGCGTGATGAGCGTTTAAGGGATGGGCTTATCGTTACGCCTGACCGCCATGCGTCCGCCAAAATGATGTGAATCGGCATCATTTTTTCCTGTTAGACGCGATGGGCCGGCGGAGTATTATGATAAATCAGGTCTGCTTGCCCCATTCAGGAGGACAAAGAATGTCTGAACATCCCTCAGTAGCGCTTATTGGCCCAGGTGCTATCGGTACCACCATTGCTGCGGCACTGCATGACGTGGGCCGAACGCCCCTTCTTTGCGGACGCACCCCTCATCCACAGTTAGTGTTGCGCCACGATGAATGCGAAATCATCGTACCCGGCCCGGTCATCACCGATCCTTCGCGCGTCAGCCGCCCGGTCGCGCTTGTGTTTGTGGCCGTGAAAACCACCCAGGTCGCTGACAGCGCCGGGTGGCTGGCTGCGCTGTGCGATGAAAACACCGTCGTCTGTGCGTTGCAGAATGGCGTTGAGCAAAAAGCGCAGCTCGAACCTTACGTTAACGGTGCTGTGGTCGTCCCGTCGGTGGTCTGGTTCCCGGCTCAGCGCGAGCCGGACGCCTCCGTGTGGCTGCGCGCTAAACCGCGCCTGACCCTCCCCGCTATCCCGCAGGCAGCACGGATCAGCGATGCGCTGAGCGAGACGCGCTGCGCGGTAGAATTGTCAGCGGATTTTGTCTCCATCGCCTGGCGCAAGCTGTTGCAGAATGCCGTCGCGGGCCTGATGGTGCTGGCGAACCGCCGTGCAGGGATGTTCTCGCGGCAAGATATCACGGAGCTGGCACTGGCGTACCTGCGCGAATGCCTGGCCGTGGCGCGGGCAGAAGGCGCATCGCTCGGCGATAACGTTCCGCACGAGATCGTTGAGGGTTTTCATCGTGCCCCGGCGGATTTAGGCACGTCAATTCTCGCCGACCGTCAGGCCAATCGTCCGCTGGAGTGGGATATTCGCAACGGTGTGATCCAGCGTTATGGCGAAAAGCATGGTATTCCTGTCCCTATCAGCCGCGTTGTGGTTCCGCTGCTGGCGGCGGGAAGTGAGGGGCCGGGTTGACGTTAACGCTCGGGGCGGGCTTTTACTGCCGCCCCACGTCCACTACCACCAGTACCCCAAAACTCCCTTCCGGCACGGAATGCCTCGCCCCCTTCGGCACAAAAAAGAACTCCCCGGCTTTTAGGGTAAAGTGCCGCTCCTCCACCACCAGCGGCAGCTCACCGTCCAGCACCAGCAGCAGTTCGTCGAAATCATCATGCGCCTCGGTTGGAAGTCCCTCCCCGCCCATCTTTAGCACTTTAATATTGGCGTTCCCGACGGTGCCAAGCACGCGCGAACGCCAGACATCCGGCAGGTCCGCCACCACGCTCGCGATTGAGGTTTTCATTGAGCACTCTCTGTTTAGTCTGATCGGCGCTACCACCTTTAGCATGCGCAGGTGAATTACCGTTATAAATTCATCAGGTTAAGGTTGCTGGATTTTAACTAAGCAAAGATAACGGACTAAATTTGAAGAACATTTTCACAAGCGAAGCCATTGAGCCAGCCGCAGAATTCCGGCACGCGGTGACATTCTCAACTAGACTTGGATGTTGTTATTTGCCACCTGCTTGCACATCAACCTGAATTATCCATCTCCTTTCACTCCACCCGAGAGGTTCAATCATGTCATTTGTCACCACCAAAGATAACGTTGAGATCTTCTATAAAGACTGGGGACCAAAAGAGGCGCAGCCTGTCTTCTTCCACCACGGCTGGCCGCTGAGCGCTGACGACTGGGATAACCAGCTGTTGTTCTTTTTGGCGCAAGGCTATCGCGTACTGGCGTCCGACCGCCGGGGCCACGGGCGTTCAAGCCAGGTCAGCGACGGGCACGATATGGATCACTACGCCGCCGATGTCTCCGCCGTTGTGGAACATCTGGATCTGAAAAATGTGGTGCATATCGGGCACTCGACGGGCGGCGGGCAGGTTGCGCGCTATGTCGCAAAATATGGTCAGCCGCAGGGGCGCGTGGCAAAAGCGGTGTTGATCAGCGCCGTACCGCCGTTAATGGTCAAAACGCCGGAGAACCCGGGCGGCACGCCGATTGAGGTCTTTGACGGGTTCCGCCAGGCGCTGGCCGCCAACCGCGCACAATTTTATCTTGATGTCGCGACAGGCCCGTTCTACGGCTTTAACCGGGAGGGCGCGGAGATCTCACAGGGCACCATCCAGAACTGGTGGCGACAGGGAATGATCGGCAGTGCGAAGGCGCACTACGAAGGTATCAAGGCGTTTTCAGAAACCGACCAGACCGACGATCTGAAGGCTATCACCGTCCCTACCCTGATTTTGCAGGGCGATGACGACCAGGTCGTGCCGTATAAAAATGCGAGCCTGCTTCAGGACGAGCTTCTCAGCAACAGCACCCTCAAGGTCTATCCGGGCCTGCCACATGGGATGCACACCACCCATGCTGACCTGATTAATCAGGATCTTCTGGCGTTTATTCGCAGCTAACCCCCCCTCGGTATAGCCGCCCAGGCTATACCGACCCTCTCATCCGCACACCTTCAATCATCATAAAAATGATGATTATTTGTTGTTATTTCGTTAACTCCAACGGTGTAGAATTGATCCATCGATCGACATAGTCGGAGCTTACATGAATAACAAACGCCGCTCGGTTCCAGGAATCCGGCACTATGATGGTCCCGCCGGGGGATGGGGAGCGCTGAAAGCCACCGCCATCGCCGTTCGCACGCAGATGGACACCCTCGATGCCCCCGCGACCCTGCTTCGCACCAACCAGCCTGACGGATTTGACTGCCCTGGCTGCGCATGGCCCGACAAAGAGCATAAATCCACCTTCCAGTTCTGCGAAAACGGCGCCAAAGCCGTGACCTGGGAAGCCACCAGCAAACGCGTCACCCCGGCGTTTTTCGCCGAAAACACGGTGACTTCCCTGCTGGCAAAAAGCGATTTCGAACTCGAAGGCTATGGTCGTCTGACGCAGCCGATGGAGTATCACCGGGAGAGCGACACCTTCCGCCCGGTCGAATGGGAACAGGCGTTTGCACGCATTGGCGAAATACTGCGCGAACTCCCACCGGATGCGGTCGAGTTTTACACCTCCGGTCGCGCCTCCAACGAAGCGGCGTTCCTGTTTCAGCTGTTTGCCCGCGAACTGGGCACCAATAATTTTCCTGATTGTTCCAATATGTGCCACGAAGCTACCAGCGTCGGTCTGCCGCGCTCCATTGGGATTGGCAAAGGAACCGTGTCGCTCGACGATTTTGATAACACTGAGCTTGTGATTTCAATCGGCCATAACCCCGGCACTAACCACCCGCGAATGATGGGGACGCTGCACGAGCTGGCCCGCCGCAAGGTGCCGATTATCGTGCTCAACCCGATGCGTGAGCGCGCACTGGAGCGGTTTGCCGATCCGCAAAGCGTGATGGAGATGGCGACTTACAGCTCCACCGATATCGCCTCGACCTATTTCCAGGTGAAAGCGGGCGGTGATGCTGCCGCGCTGAAAGGCATCGCAAAACATCTGCTGGCGTTTGAAAACGCGCTGGATACCGATTTTATCGCCACGCACACCCAGGGCTTCGATGATTTTGCGGCGGATATCCAGGCGACAAGCTGGGCGTCGATTGAGCGCGAATCGGGCCTGTCGCGCCAGGACCTCCACCAGGTCGCAGAGGCCTATGCCAAATCCAACGCCACCATCATCACCTATGGCATGGGCATCACCCAGCACAACAAAGGCACCTCCAACGTGCGTCTGATTGCCGACCTGCTGCTGATGCGCGGCAATATTGGCAAACCCGGCGCGGGGATTTGCCCCCTGCGCGGCCATTCGAACGTTCAAGGAAACCGCACCGTTGGGATCTCCGAAAAACCGACGGCGGCGTTTCTCGGCAAAATTAACGAGGTGTTTGGCTTTACGCCGCCTGCGGCGCACGGCCACGACGCGGTGCAGGCCACCGAAGCGATGATCAACGGCAGCGCCAGGGCGATGATCTGTCTCGGCGGGAATTTTGCCGTCGCCATGCCCGATCACGCGCGCGCCTTCCCGGCGATGCGCAGCCTCGATCTGAGCGTCCATGTCGGCACCAAGCTTAACCGCACGCATCTCCTGACGGCGAAACAGACCTGGCTGTTCCCCTGCCTTGGGCGAACAGAGCTGGATATGCAGCAAACGGGCCGCCAGTCCATCACGGTGGAAGATTCGATGTCGATGGTTCATGCCTCGTCCGGCAAGCTCAAACCTGCCTCGCCTGAGCTGCGCTCAGAGCCGGCGATTGTCGCCGGGCTGGCAAAAGCGACGTTGCCTCACACCCGCATTGACTGGACCACCCTGGTGTCGGATTACGATCTGATCCGCGATCTGATCGAAAAAACCATCCCCGGTTTTGACCAGTACAACCAGCGCATCCGTATTCCCGGTGGTTTTCGCATGCCGCTTCCGCCAACCGAACGCGTCTGGCCGACGTCCACGGGCAAAGCGATGTTCTCAGTATTTGAAGGCGTCGATGAGAACCAGCCGGGCGTCGGTGACAACGTGCTGCGGCTGGTAACGCTGCGCAGCCACGACCAGTACAACACCACCATCTACGCGCTCGATGACCGGTATCGCGGCGTGTTTGGCCGCCGCGATATTCTGTTTATGAACGAGGGCGATATGGCGCAGTTGGGTCTGGAGCACGGCGATCGTGTGGACATTTCCACCGCGTTGCAGGGCAGCGTTCAGCAACTGGAAGACATCACCGTGGTCGCTTACAGCATTGCCTCTGGTACGGTCGGTGCTTATTATCCAGAGGCTAACGTACTGGTTCCACTCGATTATCTTGACAAAGACAGCGGAACACCGTCCTATAAATCCGTGCCCGTCCGGATAACGCTGCGATCAAAAGAGATCCGCGCACTATAAACGAGACCTATTGATGTTGATAAAAACCAAAACGTTGCCAGGGAATGAGGCCAACGCCGAGTTTCGTGCGGGCATTACCGCCTGTCTGCCCACCATTCCGGGCTACTGGAGCATCGGTTTTGCTGCGGGAGCCATCGGTACGCTCTCCGGCTTTACCACCCTGCAAACCGCCCTGCTGGCGAGCGCGCTCTACGCGGGTTCCGCCCAGTTCCTCTTTTATTCCCTGTGGGCCACGGGCGCGGAAATCGCCTCGGTGGTGCTGAGTGTATTCCTGGTGAATCTGCGTTATCTGCTGATGAGCTCCGCCATGAGTGTGTTCTTTCGCGACTACACCACCCTGCAAAAAGTGGTCAGCGGGCTGTTGCTGACGGACGAAACCTTTGGCGTCGCGGTTCAACAGGGCAGCCATCAGAGCAAAGTGCCGTTTGCGTGGATGCTGGGGCTGAACATGGCCGCGTGGCTAAACTGGATCCTCGCCTGCGTGGTGGGCGCCTGGCTCGCCTCCGCCCTGCCGCCGTCCCTGATGGAAGGGCTGAGTTTCAGCCTGGTGTCGATGTTTATCGGGCTGGTGCTGATGATCTGGTTTGCCAGCCGCCGCAAAGCGCTAGAATCCTTCAGCATCGCGGCGGCGGTGGTGATCACGCTGCTGACCGCCAGCCACACGGACATGAGCGTGGTGGTCATTGTCGCCGCATCGGTCTCTGCGACGCTGGCAACCCTCGGGCTGCGCCTCTTCTATAAAGGTGGTCACTAATGGAGCGCAATATTTTACTGGCGATCGTCGCCTGCGCCGTCGTGACGGCCCTGATGCGCACGGTGCCGATTCTGCTGCTCTCACGCTTTCGTCTGGCGCCGATCCTGCAACAGTGGCTGAGCTTTATCCCCTCGGCGATCATGGCCGCGATCATCACCGCCGAGCTGCTAGGCAAACCGGCGCTGACTTCGTCGGGGATCAGCATTTCTTTGCTGGCGGCAGCCGTTGCCGCGGTTGCGGGGATTTTCACCCGCAGCCTGTTCGCCACGGTCATCGCCGGGATGGTGGCGTTTTCCGGGCTGAGTTATCTGTTAGCCTGATTCCCTTTCAGAGCTGCGTAACCCCTGATTTCTCCGCCGCGTCGCGCCAGTCCAGCAACAGTGAATAGGGCTGGCGCGAAACCTCACTGAATCCGCCGATCAGTACCGCCTCGCACACCTCGCGATAGTCGGGCGCCGTCACCAGGGTTTTCAGCGCATCGCGCAGAAGGGAAAGCGTTTCTGCTGAGGTGCTGCCCGCCGTAATCAGCGGCAGCCCCGGCGCAGCTGGCGTTTCACCCACCACGCTGAGTCCTTTCAGTAATTCGGGTTCATGACGCTGCAACAGCGCCCAGGTCACGCAGTCGATGGCGGCGATATCCGCCCGCCCTTCTGCCAGGGTAATCAGCGATTGTCGGTGGCTGCCGCTCAGAAGCGTTGCAGAGAAAAACCGTCCGTTGACCGCTAACGGCGCGATCAGGTTGCGCAGGGCGTTATAGCCCGACTGAGAGTCAACCGAATTGCACACCGCGCGCAGGCCGCGAAAATCAGCCAGCGTTTTGTCGCTGTTCGTGTCACGTGCAACAAGAAAACTGCGGTAGTAAATTCCTTTGCAGCCGGGCGCGGTGTAGTGAAAACAGCCCACCGTCTGCACCTCCGGGAGCTGGGTCATCAGCGGAAATCCGCAGGTCTGGCTGAGCAGCAGTTCGGGGCTACGCCAGTGTGCGAGCAACGCCTCTCCGGCCCCGTCGCGGACAGACAGACCGCGCGCCTGCAAAAGTCCCTCCACCGCCTGCCACAGCCGCGCATTGTCTCTGGGGTTCACGGCATACATCGGAAACGCGAGTGTGTTAGTCATCATTTTTCAGGCCAGGATGGACGGTAACATCGACAGCTTTCGCCCAGAACCGGCGCAGCCATTCCCCGTAGCCGCGCACCACAAAATGCAGGTTGCGCTGCTGATACTGCGCTTTATCACGCAGATAGATCGCCCGCAGGCCGTACCAGGGCACGCCGGGCAGATCGTGATGCACTGCATGATAGTTCAGATTGAGAAACAGCGCCCGCCACACCAGTGCCGCTTCATTGATAACAGACCTTGCCAGCGGGTCGTCCGCCGCCTGATGTTCCAGGAACGAACGCACTTTGGTCAGCGCCAGAGCGGGATAACTCACGCCGATCACAAACCAGAGCGCAGAGAAGCCGAGCTGTTCCATCACGATAAACAGGGGCACCAGCAGCGCGCCATGGACAAGCCACATCGCCATATTCCTGAGTTCCAGATGGCGAAAGGCGCGACAGGCGCTGGCGAGCGTCTGGGCAATATCCAACAGCGGGGCTAACAGCAGGCGACCGGGAAACGTATTGCGCGCGTGTATCAGTTTGCGGCGCCACGGGGAGAATTTCGCCCAGCTTTCGTCGGTGAAATAGTAGGATTCAGGATCGTCCACCGGCACGGTCAGATGATCATGATTATGGTGCGCCAGATGCGAATCGCGGTACAGCCCGTACGGGTACCACACGGCCAGCGGCAGCGTGCCAAGCAGTTGATTAAACCACGCGCAGCGCGTCGGGTGACCGTGGATCAGCTCATGCTGCAGGGACATATACCAGGCGGTGAACCAGATCAGCAGCAGCGTAGCAGGAAGGCGCCCCAGCGTTTGCCAGTAAAATAGCGTGGCAAACCAGCCGCCGTAGACCACAACCACCAAACTCCAGGTGGGGAATTCGCTGCGCCACAGCCAACTCCGGGAGAGGTGGCGAATCGTCTCGCGTTGTTGAGGATGTAAATATAAAGGCGACCGTTTAGCCATCTGTTTCGATGCCATTTCCGTAATAAGACGTTATCCCACGAAGATGTGAGATAACGTCGGAAATAACAAAGAATTTAAATGGCTATGCTTTGCCAGAAATAGATAACAATGCGCCGTGTATTATTCTTTCACGCGGGCGCGTTTCCCGCGTTCTTCTTGCTGGCTATCGTCACTTGCCACCAGCGCGAAATTAAAGCTTACCTCCGTATGGGGACCGTTAATATCACGCGCTTGCGACAGTTTGCTGTCGGTAATTTTAACCGGGTCGGCAATCAGCTCTTCGCGGGTGGCAAAGGCAAAATCGTCCCACAAATATTGATCGCCATTGAGGTTAATCTGGGTCGTCAGATGTTTAAAGCCGGGCGCAGAGACAAAGAAATGGATGTGAGCCGGACGATTACCGTGACGCCCCAGTCCGTTCAGCAGTTTTTGCGTTGGGCCATCCGGCGGGCAACCGTAGCCGCAAGGGACGATACTGCGCACCGCATAGCGGCCATCCGGCCCGGTCTGCACGCGGCGGCGCAGGTTGTATTCGCTCTGGGAAGCATCAAAGAATGAGTAGCCGCCGAGGGTGTTGGCGTGCCAGATATCGACGATGGCATCGGCCACCGGTTTCCCCTCCAGATCGGTGATGGTACCGTGCAGCCACAGGGTTTCCGCGTCCTCACTGCCGTCATCCATGCGGGCATAGCCCTCGCTGAGCGGCGCGTTCGCCACATACAGCGGCCCTTCGATGGTGCGCGGGGTGCCAATGTCATTCCCCGCCGCCGCCTCTTTTTCGTCGGCGCGCATATCGAGGTAGTGCTCCAGCCCTAACCCTGCCGCCAGCAGCGCCGCCTCTTTCCGCTCGCCCAGCTCATTTAAATAGTTCACCGCCAGCCAGAATTCTTCGTCGGTAATATCAAACTTTTTAATGGTCAGACACAGATCGCCGAGCAGCTGATGCATAATCGCTTTAAAACGCGGGTTGCCCTGCGTGGCATTTAATCCGCTGCTGATCGCGAGTAACGTTTCCAGTTCTGTTTGTTTTGCCGGATTCACTGACATTGCGTATTCCTCTTGTAGGGTAAGGTTTTTATTCGCTGTTACGACTTTTCAAAATAAATAGACGACGGATGAGCGCACAACGCCTGCACGGTAATCTCCATATAAGGAAAAAGCGGCAGGCCGGTTAATATGTCGTGCAGCTCCTGATTATCTTTCACCTCAAACAGACTGACGTTGGCGTATTGCCCGACCACCCGCCAGATATGCAGCCATTTGCCTTCGCGCTGTAATTGCTGCGAATAGGCTTTTTCTTGCGCCTTTATTTCCTCCACCTGTGCGACAGGCAGCGAGGAGGGAATATTCACCGTCATTTCCACTTTAAATAGCATGAGAGGCTCCTTTATTTTCTGGCGTAATAACGCAGTTTGTCTTCGTCAATCTCAACGCCCAGCCCCGGCCCTTGCGGTAAGGTCACCTGGCCGTCGCTGAAATCGAGGGGGGATACGATGATGTCGTCTTTCAGCAGCAGCGGGCCGAACATTTCGGTGCCCCACTGCATTTTCACCGTCGACCAGGCGTGCAGCGACGCCACCGTGCCGAGCGTACCTTCCAGCATCGTGCCGCCGTACAGCGCAACGCCTGCGGCCTGCGCCACGTGCGCCAGCTTCAGGGCCTGTGCCGGGCCGCCCGCTTTGGCAATTTTGAGCGCATACGCGCCGGTAAACCCGCCGCTCGCCAGGGCATATCCGTCATGAGCGGTGGCCACCGCCTCGTCCGCCAGAATCGGCAGGCTAAAGCGCTGGCTCAGGGCGATCAAGCCGCGGGTATCCCACAGCGGAATGGGCTGCTCGACCAGGTCGATGCCGCCCGCCTGTAACCGCGCCATCCCCTTGATCGCGCTCGTCAGATCCCACGCCTGATTCACATCCACCCGAATGCTGACCTCTTCGCCCAGCGCCGATTTGATCGCCAGCGCTTGGCGGATATCGCTGTTCAGCTCGCCCGCGCCGATTTTCAGTTTGAAGGTGTTGTGCCGCCCTTGCGCCAGCAGGCGTTTGCCTTCCTCGATATCCCTGGCGGTATCGCCGCTCGCCAGCGTCCAGAGCACCGGCAGACGGGAAGTGAGTGCGCCGCCGAGCAGACTGCTGACGGGCACATTCAGCTGTTTTCCCTGCGCATCGAGAAACGCGGTTTCCAGCGCCGATTTGGCAAAGGTGTTGCCTTTGACGCTGGCATTCATCTTCTCCGCAAGGGCCGCCACGCCGCTGAATGCCTGGCCACTCAGCAGCGGCGCGAGATAGGTCTCAATCGCCGAGCGGATCCCTTCCGGGCTTTCCGCACCGTAGCTCAGCCCGCCGATAGTGGTGGCCTCCCCCCAGCCGACCACGCCCTCGGCGCAGGTCATGCGCACAATGGTCAGGGTCTGGCAGCCCATGGTCGCCATCGACAGTTTGTGCGGGCGAATAGTCGGAATATCCACTAGCCAGCAGGTGATGGATTCAATGGTTAAGCTCATGTGCGGCTCCTGCGGTGAGAAAAGTGGTCACATGCTGGTTAAACGCCGCCGCGCAGGCCACGTTCGAGAGGTGCGACGCCGGTAAAATGAGAACGTGCGCGTGTGGTGCATTCAACACGATGGTCTCGGCGTCACGGGGCGTAGTGACCGGGTCGTGCTCCCCGGCAATCACCAGCATCGGACGGGTCATGTGCACGAGGTCATCGTGCAGATCGGCGACGGCCAGCGCGTCGCAGCAGGCGGCGTAGCCCTCGGCTGGGGTCACGGCGAGCTGTTCGATCAGCGGATAAACCACCTCCGGATTGCTGTGGCGAAACGCAGGTGTAAACCAGCGGTCGGCTGCGCTCTCGGCGACGGGGGCCATCCCCTGCTCGCGCACCCGTGCCGCGCGCTGCCGCCAGCCCTCCTCCTGCCCAATGCGCGCGGCGGTATTGGCGACCACAATCCGATGAAAACGCTCTGGCGCGTGGCGGTTGAGCCACATCCCGGTCAGGCCGCCGAGGGAAATCCCACAAAAACAGGCCCGCTCCACGTCGAGGTGGTCCAGCAGCGCAATCACATCCTGTCCGAGTCGCTCAAGGGTGACGGGCTGTTGCCCGACGGCTGAGCGCCCGTGCCCGCGCGTGTTGTAGCGCAGCACGCGAAAATGCGGCGTCAGCGCCGGGAGTTGTGCCTGCCACATCGCCCAGGTGGTACCAAGAGAGTTCGACAGCACCAGCAGCGGCGCGCCCTCAGGGCCATCAAGGCGGAATTCGATTTCCATATGTTCTCCTTTACGCCGTCGCGTCGTCGGTCAGCAGCGCAAAGGACAGCGCTACCGGCGTGACAGACTGCAAATACTCAGCGGTCACATCGCCAAACAGTTCGCGCACCACCACACCTTCGGGGGTGATATCCATCACCGCCATATCGGTGTAAATGCGATCGATGCAGGCCATCCCGGTCAGGGGATAGCTGCACTGTTCAACGATTTTGCACTCGCCTTTTTTGGTCAGATGTTCGGTCATCACGAACACCTGCTTCGCGCCAATCGCCAGATCCATCGCCCCGCCGACGGCAGGAATGGAGGACGGCGCGCCGGTGCTCCAGTTGGCGAGATCCCCGCGCGCCGACACCTGATAAGCCCCGAGCACGCAGATATCCAGGTGCCCGCCGCGCATCATGGTGAAGGAGTCGCCGTGGTGGAAATAGCAGCCGCCCGCCAGCAGCGTAACCGGCTGTTTTCCGGCGTTGATCAGCTCCGGGTCCTCCTCTCCCGGCGCAGGCGCCGGCCCCATGCCGAGAATGCCGTTTTCGCTGTGCAGGAAAATCTCGCGATCCGCCGGAAGATAGTTAGCAATCTGCGTCGGCATGCCGATGCCGAGATTGACGTAAGCCCCCTCGGGAATATCCCGGGCGATGCGCTCGGCAAGCTGTTGGTGAGTCAATATGTTCACGCTGTCTCCTTGAGTGACGTGGCGGACGCGTTAATCAGGCGCTGCACAAAAATGCCCGGCGTCACCACCGCTTCCGGGTCCAGTTCGCCGAGGGCCACAAACTCGCTCACCTGCGCGATGGTGCAGCGGGCGGCGGCGGCCATAATGGGAGCGAAGTTGCGGCCGGTTTTGTCGTACACCAGGTTGCCCCAGCGGTCGGCTTTCAGGGCTTTGATCAGCGCAAAATCGGCTTTGAGCGGCAGTTCAAACACGTAATCTCTGCCGTCGATGCGACGCGTCTCTTTGCCTTCGGCAAGCGCGGTGCCAAAGCCAGTGGGCGTAAAAATACCGCCTAACCCTGAGCCGCCCGCCTGAATACGCGCCGCGAGATTGCCCTGCGGCACCAGTTCCAGCTCGACCTCGCCGCGACGATACAAATCGTCAAACACCCATGAATCCACCTGGCGCGGGAAGGAGCAGATCACCTTCTTCACGCATCCGGCTTTCAGCAGCGCCGCCAGGCCGTAGTCGCCGTTACCGGCGTTATTGCTGATGAGGGTCAATCCGCGCGGGCGACGGCGGATTAACGCATCCAACAGTTCCGACGGCTGCCCCGCCGGGCCAAAACCGCCGACCATGACCGTCGCGCCGTCAAAAATATCCGCCACTGCGTCTTCCAGCGTGGCAATCCGTTTATCAATCATTCCTGAGCCTCTTTGTTGTTACCGGGCAGGCTGCGCAGGGCAATCCACGCCAGTAGCGCGTAAACCACCAGCAGCAGGGAGACGGGCCACGAGGCGTTGAACTCCATCAGCAACGCCACCGCCAGCATCGGTCCCAGACCGCCGGAAAATATCGATCCCACTTCGTGCCCCAGCGCCAGGCCGGAGTAGCGCACCCGCACCGGGAAGAGATCGCTCATGATGCAGGGCTGAGTGCCGATCATCGCCCCGTGGCAGAACGGCAGTCCGAGCAACATCGCCAGCATGATCCAGCCGTACGTGCCGGTGGAGAGCAGCCAGAAGAACGGGAATGCCATCACCAGCAGGCCAATCACGCCGATGTAGTAGACCGGCTTGAGGCCGATGCGGTCCGACAGCGCGCCCCAGAACAGAATCGAGAAGAACTCCACCAGCATCGCGAGCGTTACGGCGCTGATGATCTCCCCGGTACTGATGCCGATATGGCGGGCGTAGACCACCGAGAAGGTAAAGAAGATGTAGGACGCGCCGTTCTCCGGCAGGCGCAGAGCAATCGCCTGCAGCAGGGCTTTCGGGTGGTCGCGAATCAGCACCAGCAGCGGGATTTTTTCGTGCTGCGCTTCCGGCTTCGCCTGGGTAAACGCCTTGCTCTCGCGGATGTTTTTGCGGATATAAACGCCGACTAAAAAGATGACGATGCTCAACAGGAACGGCACGCGCCAGCCCCAGCGCATAAAGTCCGATTCAGGCAGTTGCTGCACCAGGTAAAAGGCGAACGCCGAGAGGACAAACCCACCGGAAACCCCCATCTGGCTCCAGGCGGTGTAGTACCCGCGACGCGAGGCGGGCGCGTTTTCGCTCAGCATCAGCACGCCGCCGCCCCACTCCCCGCCCGACGCCACGCCCTGCAGGAAGCGCAGGGTGATGAGCGACAGCGGTGCCCAGAGACCAATCTGCGCGTAGACCGGCAGCAGACCGATCACAAAGGTGGTGGCGCCCATTAGCGTCAGTGTCATGATCAGCGTCATTTTGCGGCTGTAGCGATCGCCGATATGCCCGAAGACTATTCCGCCCAGCGGCCGCGCCAGAAAACCCACTGCGAAACCAGAAAAAGCCAGTAGCGTGCCCTGAAGCGGATCGCCGCCGACCGGGAAGAACAGCGGGCCAAACACCAGCGCCGCCGCCGTGCCATACAGAAAAAAGTCATACCACTCGAGCGCATTCCCCAGCACCGAGGCCACAACCAGTTTGCGCATCTGCTGCGCGTCCTGGCTGCCGATGGCGGTGGTAGCGGTACTTTCAGTGACGACATTACTCATGACGCGCGTCCCCTCTTGTTGTGGTGGGCTTACGCCTGCACATCGCCACCGACGGTGTGATAGCGGCGGTTGAAGTAGACCAGCCCGCGCGGCTGCTCGCTGATGCGAATCGCCTGCACCTGGCAGTAAAAAACGCTGTGGCTGCCCACTTCGTGACAGGTGTCGATGGTGCAGTCGAAGCTGGCGACGGACGAGCTGAGCACCGGCGCGCCGCTGCTCATCACCTGCCAGCTGTCGTGAAGAAAGCGCTCCTCCGATCGCAGACTGGCGTTGGCGAAAACGCCGGACAGCCCCTGGTGATCGCCGGAAAGCACGTTGACGCACAGGGTGCCGTTCTGTTTGAAATGCTGATGGGCGTAAGAGTTGCGGTTCATACACACCAGTAGCGTCGGCGGCTGATCCGTCACGCTACAGACCGCCGACGCGGTAAAACCAAATTTCCCCGCCGGGCCGTCGGTGGTGATGACCGAGACTGCGCTGCCGAGCTGCGCCATCGCGTTACGAAATTCTGTTTGCAGTGTCATAAGTGATTCCTTACAAATCGATAACTAAACGGGGGCATTTCGCCCTGGAACAGCACAGCAGGATCTGATCGCCCTCGGCTTTCTCTTCGTCGGTCAGGTAGTGGTCGCGATGATCCGGCTCGCCTTCCAGCACGTCCGTCAGGCAGCTGCCGCAAATCCCCTGCTTGCACGACACATTTACCTTCAGCCCGGCCCCGGCCAGCGCCTCGACGATGGTCTGGTTTTCCAGCACTTTCACGGTGATCCCACTACTTGCCGCCACCACCTCAAACGCGCTGCCGCCGGTCTGGACCTCGGCGCTGAAACACTCCTGATGAATTTGCTCAGCGCGGTACCCCTGCGCGTTAGCCTGATCGGTCACCGCATCCATCAGCCGCGTCGGGCCGCAGGTGTAGACGTGGGTGTTGTCAGGGACGTCGCACAGCACCGCCGCCAGATCCAGGCGCTGCTCATCGCTAAAGTGCAGATGCACTCGCCCGGCAAACGGTGCGTTTTCCAGCTGCGGAATAAACGCCGCCTGTGAACGCGAACGGGCGCAGTAGTGCAGCGAAAACGCGCGTCCGGCGGCGTGCAGCTCTGCGGCCATCGCCAGCATGGGCGTGATACCAATTCCGCCGCCGATCAGCAGGCTGTATGCCGCGCTGTCGTCCAGTACAAAGAGGTTGCGAGGCTCGCTGACCTGAATTTCATCGCCTTCGCACAGGGCATGCACCGCCCGCGATCCGCCCTGCGAGTGGATCTCTTTCAGCACGCCGATCTGGTAGTGCTGGCTGTTTTGCGGGTCGCTGCACAGGGAGTACGGGCGAATCAGATCGGCGCTCAGGTGCAGGTCGATATGGGCACCTGCGCGAAACGTCGGAAGCGGGCTTCCATCCCTGCGCGCCAGGGTCAGCAGAACTACCTCGCCCTGCAGTTCACGTTGGATGACCTGTAATGTCAGCATGAGAACTCCTTAGCGCATAAACAGGCCGCCGTTGATGTCCCAGGTGGCCCCGGTGACAAACGACGCCTGCGGTGAAGCGAGCAACGCCACGGCTTCGGCAACAAACTCCGCCTCGCCGAGTTTCCCGACCGGGATCATCTGCAGCAGTCCGGCCATTTTTTCTTCCGGCACCAGGGCGTGTACCGTCGGCAGATCCATCGGACCGGGCGCAATAGCATTGACCGTCACGCCCGAGCGACTCAGCTCGCGGGCGAAGACTTTCGTGAGGGTCAAAATGCCGCCCTTTGACGCCGCGTAATGGGCGCCGGACGCGGTTCCGCCGTTTTGTCCGGCGAGGGACGCCAGGTTGATAATGCGGCCGTAGCCCTGGGCGGCGAAGTAGCGTCCCATCGTCTGGCAGCCGACAAAGGTGCCGCGCAGGTTAGTGCTGAGCACCCGGTCGAACTCGTCGACGCCGATCTCCATCACCGGCGTGGCGAGGGTCAGCGCGGCGTTGTTCACCAGCACCTGTAAGCTGCCAAAACGGGCGAGCGTGGCATCGAGGGCACGGGTGAAATCGCCCGGCTGGCGGATATCCAGCCCGATCGCCAGTATGTTGTCGTGGTCCAGAGCGTCAGCCGCCTGTTGCGCACGCGCGGCGTCAACGTCCGTCAGCACCACCTGGAACCCCTGCGCCAGCAGGTGCGCCGCGATAACATTTCCCAGACCGGCTGCCGCGCCGGTCACTAATACGGTTTGCGTCATGAGCGATGCCTCAGAGGATGTAGCCGATGCTGTGCAGCACATCGTCGCTGTTGACCAGACGGATCACCTTTTGCTGGATGCGCAGGCGGTCGCCTTCGCGCTGCAGCTGCCAGGTGATATCCGCCGCGTAATGGCGGCTGTGACCTTTGCGGTGTTCCCACAGGGACTGCGCCCCGCGCACCACAATCAGGCCGTCCTGTGATTCCAGCAGACGAAAACGCGACAACGTGCGCAGAGTACGTGCGCGCGGCGTAGTCGAAATCGACTCCCCGCTGTAGAGACGGTGAACGCGTTTTTCGCGCATGTGGTGATCGTCACAGGCGTAGTTCAGGGTGTTTTTGAAATCGGTCTCGTTCGGATCGATCGGGACGACGTACAGACCGTCGTGCTGCCACAGATCCAGCCAGGCGCTGAATTCGCCCTGATCGAGCAGGTCGCCCTCAAGGTTAATCAGCGTCACGGCGGCAAAGAGTTCAGATTCTGGGGTCATCATTGTTCGCTCTCCATCATCAGTTTTTTCCACTGCTGGTAGGCGGCGCGCATCCCGGTTTCGGCGCTGACGTCGCTGCGCAGGCCGTCGTCGGTGCGGTACTCTCCCGCCAGCCCGCGATTGAGCATGATCCAGAGATCATCCCCCGCCGTTGCCCCGCGCTGTACGCGCTCCCAGGCCTCCGAGTCATCCGGTGTGCCGAAGCCCATCGGCCCCTGGAAGTGTTCGTGCAGACGCAGACGCGCCTGGTTGGCAATTTCCGGCCCGCCGTCCATGGTGATCACCGCGTGATGTATTTCCGTTTCATTCACGGAAATCGGCTGGAGTACGCGGAAAAACGCCATCGAACAGGCGATATTGGGGAAGATATTCAGGTTAAAGCCGGAGCCGCCGACGGCGCGCACGATACGGCGCACCTGCTGTTCGTCGTGGTCGGCACGCAGGGCCTCTGCCAGCGCCTCAAAGCGCTCCGGGATCGGCGCGTCGAGGTTGGCGTCGAGATCCACCAGTTCCGGGATCATCACCATTACGCTGTGGCCGTTGCCCAGGTCTTCGACGTAGCCGCTGCCGTCAACGAAATTCAGCATCTCTTCCGTCTGCTTATCCACGGAGCTGAGGAACGAGCGGTGAACCACCGGGAAGTGGTAGCCGTCGGTGGTGTTTTCCAGCTGGATTTTCCAGTTGCCAGGGAAGCGGAAACGGTGGGCTGGTCCGGTTTTAATCGGGTAGCCCGCCCCTTGCTTCATAAACAGGTCCATCCATTTCTTCGCCGCGCCGAGGAACTCTTCCAGCGGGTCGATCTGATCGTTAAAGGTGGCGAAGATCATGCCCGCGTACTGTTCCGTGCGCAGGGAAATCAGCCCCAGCTCGCCTTTTTCCAGCTGGTCGGCGTAGCTTTCCGGATGCGGCACGCCGCGCAGGCTGCCGTCCAGCGCGTAGCCCCAGCCGTGGTACGGGCAGACGAAACTGTTGGTTTTGCCGCTGCGGTGTTCGCACACGGTCGCCGCGCGGTGGCGGCAGCGGTTAAGCAGCGTGTGGACATTGCCTTTGCGGTCGCGCACCACGATCACCGGCTGGGTACCTAGCTCAGTGGTTTTAAAGCTCCCGGTCTCCGGGATTTCACTGGCGTGCGCCACCCAGACCCAGGTCTTGCTGAAGATGCGATCCAGTTCGAGCTGGAACAGATCCTCCGAGGTGTAGAGCGACGTGTGTACGCGGTCGGACTGTACCAGCGCCGCTATCTCTGCCGCGTCCGGTATCGCCTGCGGCGAAGTGTCGATATTTTTGATGGTTATCAGGTGATCACATTGCATGTCTATTTCTCCTGCACGTCGTTATTTTTCTCAGGGACAGGTAACGCATCCGCCGCATGCCAGTGGTCCACCGGTCGGCTGAACAGGTTGCGGGTAGTGAAGTGGCGCATCGCCATGCCGTTCGCGTCGCGCGCAAAGGTGACGCAGATTTCCGCCGCGTTCAGGTGCGCGCCACCGGCGGTAAAGGCCGAGGTTTGCAGCATCAGCCAGCGCCCCCGCAGTTCGCCGTCCGGCGTGTGGCTTAGCGCCTCCGAGCAGAGAAAGTGCGCGTTCATGGCGAAATGGGCGGGTTGTCGCACGTAGCTCGCCATCAGGGTGATAATCGCTTCGCGGCCCTGATGTTTACCGAGCCGCGAGGCGTAGGGTTCGCCCAGCCCTTCCCAGCAGGCGTCGGCGGTAAAGAGCGCGCCAATCGACTGCACGGTTTCAGGGCTGTCAAGCTGGTCGCACAGGCGCATGTAATCGCTGATACACACGCGGGCCGCCTGGCTGTCTTCGAGCTGCTGTAAGCGCAGCGCATCCTGTGCGTTCATGGTCTTAGCCCTGAATAATCAGTTCACGGCCCACGCGGGCTTCGATTTTGCAGTACTTCCACAGCTTGCTGCCGCTCTCACCCACCGGCGTGGTGCGGAACAGGTTGCAGACCGCCGCCACATTTTCCAGTTTCTCCGCGTCTGCCAGCACGTAGGTGGTCCAGGGGGCGGTAGTGGACGGGCCGACCATCAGCTGGTCGTCATCCATATTGCCGATGACGCGGATGCCCTGGGTCTCTTCGATCCCTTTCATCATCACGCCGAATGCGCCCCACACCTGTTTGGCTTCCGCCGGACTAGCGTCGAAAAAGTTCTGGTTTACGCCGATGCAAAACAGCACGCGTAAGGTTGTTGACTGGCTCATCTGTTGCTCCTTTCGTTAAAAATCACAAATAACCGGGCAGCGGTTTTCCGCCGAAAAAGACCGTACCGGCGTTCAGGTACGAGAGATCGCCCATAAAGGCGTGCTGGGTGATCACCATGGTGTCGCGCACAAAACGTTGCAGCGGGCTGGCCATGGTGACGCCACCCATGCCGTTCAGCGCCAGCGCCTGACGCGCCACGTCGGCAGCCACGCGGGTGACGTGGGTGGAAGAGAGTCGCAGGGCGTTGATCTGCGTGCAGCTCGCCTCGTTTCCGGCCAGCAGGCACTGCCAGACGTCGTCGATGGCCTCATAGAACCAGGCGCGGGCGGAGCGCAGTTCGGCTTCGCAGCGGGCAATTTGCATCTGCGCCTGCTGGCGATCGGCCAGCCGCGGTGCGCCGGTGACAGACTGTTGACGATGGGCGATCGCGTAGATTTCGTTGAGCGCCGCGCGGGCCACGCCAAGTGCCACCACGGAGAGCACCTGGGTCGCCAGTGACAGCACCGGGTAACGGTACAGCGGCCCGTCGAAATTCAGCGCGCCGCCGCGAATGAAGGTCCACTCCTGCGGGACAAAGGCATCGTTAACCACCAGGTCGTGGCTGCCGGTTCCGGCAAGGCCGACGGTGTCCCAGACGGGATCGATCTGCACGCTCGCCCGTGGCAGAACCGCCATGCGCGGCAGGGTCTGATCGCCCTCGGGCAAGATCCCGACGCCGAGCACCGAGGCTCCCATGCTGCCGCTGGCAAAACTCCAGCGTCCGCTGACGCGGTAGCCGCCGTCGGCCTGCCGTGCTTTTTGCGTCGGGAAAATCCCGCCCGCAAAGACCACATCCGGCCCGTCGCGATAGAGTTCCTGCAGAGTTTCCGGTGGCAGTGCGCCGAGATAAAACGGGCTCATGCCGAAACTGGCTACCCAGCCTGCCGAGCCGTCGGCGGTGGAGATCTGCTCAATCAGCTCGCAAAACTGCGCCGGGGAGCACTCGTCTCCGCCGTACTGTTTTGGCACCAGGGCGCGGTAGACGCCCACCTGCTTGAATCGGGTAATGATGTCGTCAGAGATATGACGTTGATGCTCAAAATCGCCGCTGCGAGTCGCAACATCACTCAATAGCGGAACAAGCTCCTCACGAACATGGATGGCAGACATAGCGTCCTCCGAAAAGGGTTGTGCGGTGTGCGCGAGGCGAGCGCGTCCGCAATGAGTCGAACTCACTGAGTCATCAGGCAAAGAAAAACGGAATGTTTAGGGCTGTCGTCGTCCGGTGAGCCACTCGGCGGCCTGCACCAGCAGCCCGTCGTGGCCTTTGGCAGCCACCAGCTGGAGCGATACCGGGCGGCTATGCAGTTCATCTACCGCAAGGGTAATGGCCGGATGGCCGCTGAGGTTGAACGGGCGGACCAGGCGTGTGAGATTGACCACGCTCAGGGGATCGGCGGCCTCCTCAAGGGTAGGAGGCAGTTCAGGCAGTGTCGCCAGCGCCAGCAGCGGTGTTTTTGCCAGCAGTGCGTCGACCTGTGCGGTGAATTCACTGCGCACCTGTTCAGCTGATGCCAGCGCTTCGGCGCTGATATCTGCCCCGGCGCGAATACGGGCGGCCACATCCGCGGAGACGGCGTTGCTCGCCAGCAGCGGGCTGAAGGCCTGCCAGTTTTCATGGCTGATGAGGGTTAAACCTGCGCGATGCGCATCGTTCAGGGCAGGCAACCCGGCCTGCTCAGGGCGTACGCCGCACGCGGCAAGTACCTTGAGAATGCGGTTATCGATTTCCGGTAACGCGGCAGAGATGAAGGCCATCGGCGGCAGTTCGCTGAGCGGTTCCCCTACGGCGACGGAAAGCCGGGTCATCACCTGGCGCAGCACTGTGGCATTGCGGGCAAAGACGCCCACGCAGTCGAGCGAGCTTTGGGCAGGCATAACCCCGTGACGGCTGAGCACGCCGTAGCCCGGTTTGAAGCCCAGCACGCCGCAGCAGGCGGCAGGCATTCTGACGGAGCCGCCGGTGTCGGTGCCGAGGGAGAAATCGACCTCACCGGAGGCGACAACGGCGGCAGATCCGCTGGATGAACCGCCCGGAATCAGCGCCGGATAGCGCGGGTTTACCGGCGTACCGCTCCAGGGGTTGATCCCGGTGACACCAAACGCCAGCTCATGCAGCGTGGTTTTACCCGTCAGCTGGCAGTGCTTTTCCAGTAGCGTCGCAACCACGCTGGCGTGCTGGCGGGCCAGCGGTGCGTTTTCCAGCGCCGGGCAGCCTGCGCGGGTCGGGTGCCCGGCAATATCCAGGGTGTCTTTGACCGCAAATCGCAGGTCGCCCTCACCGAGGGTAAATTGCTCAACGTAACCATTGCTCTCATAAACTGGCTTCATGATTGATACCTTAACCAGAAAAAATGAATCATATTCAGGTGGGCAGTCAGTGCTGCCTTTTTGTCCTGACTAACGTTAGGTCAATCATGGAAGAATTAGATGAAAATTCAAGTAATCTTTCACGTTAATTTCACGTGGATGCAACATTTAATTAACCTTTACTTCAATAAGGTTACTGATTCAGGGTGATGAAAAATAAGACAAAATGGCGGGAATCAGAAAGGAATGCCGCCCTGAGCATTCAGCGCGGCATAAGAAAATTAATGATGAAATTACAGAGAGTTAGAAAGAAAGACTACGGAGTTCACAAATTTGTCATCGGATATTTTGACCTCACAGTTCGTTGAGGTTATCCAGTACCTTTGCCAGGGAGAGATTCATTTTTTCGACCTGACTGGCCGTCATGCCCTTGAAGCCTTTTTCGAACACTTTGCTGGTGTATGCGTAGGCCTCTTCCACTTTTTTGCGACCGGCCTCCGTGAGCATCACTTCCGTGACGCGCGCGTCCTGTTCGCTGCTTGCGGTGGTGACCAGGCCGTCATCGCGCAGCCGTCCGACGATTTTGGTGACCGTGGGCATTTTCGCCATCGCGTACTCGGAAATCTGCGAAATACTGGCCTTGCCGTACTGGTGAGTCACCATCAGCACCCGGAAGCGAGAAACATCCAACTGGGCTTTTTTTAGTGTAATTTCCATGATTTGCGTGTAACGCGCATACACATTCACGATCCAGTAGAACGGAAACTCTTCGCGATGAAAGGCGGGATCGTCAGGTGCGCCGTCCGGGGTATTTTTTATTGTTGTCATGCGTTTCCTTACCAAAAAAGCGTCAGAGTGAACGATTATACCCTGCGAATCTGCGGCGACTAAGCCTATCTGAACGGGTGCTGAAACGTATAAGAGATCCCGATCGCATTATGATTCAAAAATGCTAACTGATTAACAATTACGTATCATTTTTTACACATTGCATTGACGGTTGTGGTGGCTGTTTTCTATACGTTTAGCCGACCTGTACGCTAATTCTAATAATCGCAATGTGGAGCTATTCATGAACGAACGTTCTTCTGTGGAGATGACGCGCCCGCCGTCGTCTGCGCCCGACGCTCTGGACCCTCGCCAGCAGGCCGTGATCAAAAAGCTGTTCCGTCGGCTGATTGTGTTTTTATTTATTTTGTTCGTTTTTTCCTACCTCGACCGCATCAACATTGGCTTTGCCGGCCTGACAATGGGCAAAGATCTGGGTCTGACCAGCACCATGTTTGGCCTCGCGACCACCCTGTTCTACGTGATGTATGTCATTTGCGGTATCCCCAGCAATATTATGCTGAGTATCGTCGGCGCGCGACGCTGGATCGCGGTGCTGATGGTGGTGTGGGGGATCGCGTCCACCGCCACCATGTTCGCCACCGGACCGAACAGCCTGTACGTGCTGCGTATGCTGGTCGGGATTGCGGAAGCGGGCTTTTTACCGGGCCTGTTGCTCTATTTAACCTACTGGTTCCCGGCCCATTATCGTGCGCGTGCTAACGCGCTGTTTATGATTGCGATGCCGGTCACTATGGCGCTCGGTTCGCTGGCCTCCGGGTATATCCTGAACATGGACGGCCTGCTGAATCTCAAAGGCTGGCAGTGGCTGTTCCTGCTGGAGGGCTTCCCGTCCGTGCTGTTGGGTCTGGTGGTCTGGTTCTGGCTGGATGACAGCCCGTCGAAGGCCAAATGGCTGACGGAAGATGACAAAGCCTGCCTGGCGGAGATGCTGGAAGCGGATAAAATCGCTGCCCGCAAAACGCAGCTGGATGCGAGCACGTCGCTGTTGCCGCAGCGCAGCGTGGCGCGCGAACTGTTTACCCCCATCATTATTCTCTACACGGTGGCCTATTTCTGTCTCACCAATACCCTCAGCGCCCTGAGCGTCTGGACGCCACTGATTCTGCGCAGCTTCAACGAAACCAGCAGCAATGTCACCATCGGGTTGCTGAGTGCCATTCCACAGGTGTGTACCATTGTGGCAATGGTCTGGTGGAGTAAGCGTTCCGATCGCCTGAACGAGCGTAAAATCCACACCCTGCTGCCCTATCTGTTTGCCGCGGCGGGCTGGATGTTAACCGCCTCCAGCACGCAGGCGGTGCTGCAGTTCACCGGGATTGTGATGGCGTCGGCAGGTGCGTTCGCGGCGATGGTGATCTTCTGGACCACGCCGGATCGCTATATCTCCCTGCGCGCTCGCGCCGTCGGGATTGCGGTGATTAACGCCACCGGGATGACCGGTGCGGCACTCGGGCCGCTGCTGATGGGCTGGATGAAAGACGTCACCGGAAACTTCAACGCCGGGATCTTCATGGTGGCCGGTTTCCTGGTGCTGGGCGCGCTGATCATTGCGCTGATCCCGATGAGCAAAACCCAGCCGCAGAACGCTGCCGCCCCACTCTCGACTTGACTTATTGTGTAATAAAGATACTTTTCAGGACATGAAGAAAATCCTGATTATCGTCCCTGACGGCGGCATGTTGTTCGAAGCCGCCGGTATCGCAGACATTCTGATGCAGGCCAACCAGCTCCATCCGGAAGGCCTCGCCCAGCCTCGCTATCGCATTATTATCGCCACCACCCAGCCACACCAGGTGATCCACGGTCAGTCCGGGCTAAACCTGCTGGCGGACTATCGTCTGCCGGAGCTGGATCCGCGTGAGCCGCTCGACACCATTATCATCACCGGACGTGGGATGAACGAGCTGGAGAGCACCGCCGTGGTGGACTGGCTGCATCTGGCCGCGCCCCATGCCCGGCGCATCGCCTCAATTTGCGGCGGCGCGATGCTGCTGGCACAAAGCGGCCTGCTGGACGGACGTCGCGCGACTACCCACTGGCGGCTGCTGGAGACGATGCAAAAAAGCTGGCCTGCCATCAACGTCGTAGGCGGCCCGCTCTATATTCAGGATGGTCCCATCTGGACATCCGGCGGGGTGAGTTCCGGGTTTGATCTCACGCTGGCGCTGGTTGAAGAGGACTACGGTTTTACCCTGGCGCGAGACGTGGCCCAGGATCTGGTGATGTATTTGCGCCGTCCCGGCGGGCAGCTGCAGTTCAGCCGCTACAACCTGAATTCATCCGCCAGTGCCGGGCCGGTCAGCGAATTGCAAACCTGGATACTTAACAATCTCACGGCCGATCTGTGCGTCGAAAAACTGGCGGAGCAGGCGGCCATGAGTCCGCGCAATTTCACCCGCGTCTTTACCCGTGAAACGGGCGCCTCTCCGGCACGCTACGTGATGGAAGCCCGTCTCGCCGCCGCCCGTCAGCTGCTGGAGCAGACAAGCGAGCCGCTGGACCGCATCGCCGGGCAGAGCGGATTTGGCAGCAGCATCAACCTGCGCCGGGTGTTTGAGAAACAGCTCCACCTTACTCCCAGCGAATATCGCCAGCGATTCCACTGCCGAAAAATGGCGTAATCTGATCCTTTTTTGTCATTTACGCCATTTCACCTGAAGCCTACAGTGACTCCAGACACCACAGTTAAGGAGTGCATTATGGTTAAGGTCGGTATTAATGGTTTCGGCAGAATCGGTCGCAATTTCTTACGCGCCGCCCTCGGTAACCCGGAGATTCAGATCGTGGCGATTAACGATCTGACGGACAGCAAAACCCTCGCCCATCTGCTGAAATACGATTCCCTGTTAGGGACGCTGCCGGTATCCGTTGAGGCTGCCGATAATCATCTGCAGGTGGATGGCAAACAGATTAGGGTCTTTAGCGAGCGCGATCCGGCCGCTATTCCGTGGCGTAACGTTGAAGTGGACGTGGTGATTGAAGCGACCGGCTTCTTCACTGACCGCGAGAAAGCGGCGGTACATATTGAGAGCGGCGGCGCAAAACGCGTCATCATCTCCGCCCCGGGTAAAAACGACGATTTGACCGTGGTGATGGGCGTGAACGATCGGCTGTACGATCCGGCTCAGCACTTTGTGGTGAGCAACGGCAGCTGTACCACGAACGGTCTGGCACCCGCCGCGCAGGTGCTGCATCAGCACTTCGGCATCGAACATGGCCTGATGAACACCACTCACGCCTACACCAACAGCCAGGCACTGCACGACCAGCCGGAGAAAGATCTGCGCGGCGCGCGCGCGGCGGCCCTGTCGATTGTCCCCTACTCCAGCGGCGCGGCGAAGGCTCTGGGGAAAGTGATTCCTGAGCTGGACGGACGTCTGACCGGGTATTCCCTGCGCGTTCCGGTGCCGGTGGTGTCAATTGTCGATTTGACGGTCACCCTGAGCCGGGAGGTAACGGTGGATGAGGTGAACGCCGCGTTTCGTGAAGCGGCCTCTGCCGGGCCATTGCAGGGCATTCTGGGCTACAGCGACGAGCCGTTAGTATCGAGTGATTATCAGGGCGATCCGCGCTCATCGATTATCGACGGGCTTTCTACGCTGGTCATCGGCGGCAATATGGTGAAGATCCTCGCCTGGTATGACAACGAGTGGGGGTTCTCGAACCGCCTGGTCGATCTGGCGCTGCTGATGGATCGCAAAGGGGTGTAAAAACCGCGTCGGGTGGCGACATCGCCGCCACCCGGCTTTTAATCGTTATTCCGCTTTGACACGAACGCCCATCAAGACAATCACCATTGCGCTCACCAGCAGCAAGCCGCTTCCGGCGAATACCCCGCTGGCACCGTTGAGGTCAAACACCGCCCCGCCGCCTGCCGCACCTGCACCAATCGCAAACTGAATCGACGCCACCAGCAAACCACCCGCACTTTCGCCTTCGTCCGGCACCGTGGTCGCAAGCCAGGTCGACCAGCCCACCGGCACCAGGCCAAAGGCAAAGCCCCACAGCGCCACCAGCAGTCCGTCCAGCATCGCCAGATGGCCGTATGCCACCATGATCAGCGCCAGAACGCCCATTGCAAACGGCACCAGCGCCAGCGTCAGACGTAAATTGCGCGCCAGCAGATGCCCGGCAATCGAGGTGCCGACGAAATTGGCGAGGCCAAAGCCCAGCAGGATCAGCGAAATGCTCTCGACGCTCGCCTGCCCGACGGTTTCAAGGAACGGGCGCAGGTAGGTAAAGAAGGCAAAGTGACCGCTAAAAATCAGCACCGTGGCTAATAGCCCGCCGATCATGCCAGGGCGGCGCAGCACGCGCAGTAACGTCCCGAGACTGCCGCTGCTCTCCGGTTTCATTGACGGGAGCACCCACAGCTGCCAGAGCAGCGCCAGCATGCTCGGCAGAATGCAGAGGATAAAGACGTTACGCCAGCCGATCAGGCTGCCCAGATAGCTGCCGAGCGGCGCAGCGACCACAGTTGCGATCGACACGCTGGAGAAGATCACCGCCAGCGCTTTCGGCACTTTATCGGCCGGAACCAGCCGCATCGCCGTGGCCGTGGACATTGCCCAGAAGCCGCCGATAGCGATACCTAACAGCAGGCGCCCCATCAGCAGTACCTGCAAATTGGGCGCAAAGGCCACCAGCAGGCTGGAGATAATTTGCAGCACAGAGAAAAACATCAGCACCCAGCGGCGGTCGATGCTTTTGGTGGCGGGCGTAATCAGCAGCCCGGTCACCAGCGCGACCAGCGCCGTTGCGGTCACCGCCTGCCCGGCCATCCCTTCGCTGACGCCGAGACTGGCAGCCATCGGCGTTAACAAACTGGCCGGTAAAAACTCCGCCGTAATCAGGCCAAACACCCCCAGTCCCAGTGAATAGACCGCTCGCCAGGCGGGTTTTGCGGGCGCTATGGCCTCGCTCGCCGCGATAGTTGAATTCATCTGTTGCTCTCCCGTTAGAAAAATGTGACAACCGTCGCAAAAGCATAGAGCGTTCCCCCTGGACGATCTATGACATATAATCTTCACTTATTGATAATTCGTCCGGAGTTGTGCCCATGACCGTTCAGTCGCCCGATTTAATCAGTGAGCTTTTACGTGGAATGCGTCTCTCCGGCGTGAAGTACCGCCGCATCGAGGCCAGCGCCCCTTTTGGCGTGGCGTTCACCCAGGCCCCCGGCAAGGCGCAGTTTCATTTCGTCAGCCACGGTTCAGCGGTGCTGAGCATGGAGAGCGGCGCGGTGTTTACCCTGAGCAGCGGCGATGCGCTGTTTATTCCCAACGGCAATGCCCACGCCCTGCTGTCGGATGAAAATGCCACCGTCACCCCGGTGTCGGCGTTTCCCAGCGAGCCGATTTGCAACTCTGTGTGCGCCATCACCTGCGAGGCGTGCCCGGAAAGCGAAAACGTGGTGATATTCAGCGGATGTATGGATTTTGAGCTGGGCGGGATGCAGCCCCTGATCAAAGCCATGCCGGAAGTGATGATGGTGAGCCGTCTGATGTCGACCTGGCCGGAGATCCACCCACTGCTGGCGGCGATGGAGCGGGAATCCATGACCCGGCAGGTCGGTTTCGCCGGGATTCTGGCGCGTCTCGCCGATGTGGTGGCCGCTTTAATTGTGCGCGGCTGGGTGGAAGCGGGCTGCGGAAAAGCCACGGGCTGGGTGCAGGTACTGCGCGACCCACGTCTGAGCCGTGCAATTTATGCCATGCACCAGCAGCCGGGCGTCAACTGGAGCGTGGCGGAGCTGGCAAAAGAGGCTGGTACTTCACGTTCGGTCTTTGCCGAGCGGTTTTTATCCGCCACCGGCACCACGCCTGCCAAATATTTGAGTGAACTCAGGATGCGCCTCGCCATTCATTACATTCGGCATGAACATCAGGCGATTGAAACGGTGGCGTTGCGGCTGGGATATGGATCGCTCGCGGCCTTTAGCCGGGCGTTTAAACGCATCGTCGGCCATGCGCCGGGAACCCTGCGGGAAACCAGCCAGACCCCCGAAGAGGTCTGACTGGCGAGGCATCAGAAGTAGTATTTGAAGCGAACGCGGCCGCCGTAGCGATCGTCGTTATTATCAGCGCCCTTATTCGGATGCGCTTCCACCCAGGAGGCGTACGCCCCGAGATAGATATTAAAGTTCTTCATATTCATCAGGTTCGGGATGAGATACGACGCGTGAAGGGTATGAATATCGTAATCGCCCGGATCGGTTATCCAGCAGTCGTTATCGCAGTTATCGTACACATTCGCGGAGTTAAATTTATCCACCTCGTTGTGGGCGTAAATGTAGCCCAGCTCGATGTTGTGCCACAGGGCGTTAGTCCCCGCGGTAAAGTCGGTTTCATCCGTGGCATCCATATAAGCGGTATTAAGGTTCACCACAACGCCGTCTTGCGGATCGGTTTGCTGACCATTCCAGGTCATCGTGAAACCGTAACCGGTACGATCGGACTGATCGACCCACTGCCCTGACGCATCGCGATAGCCGTAGGCGTTGTTGACGAGGTTACTCTCCATCGCCACCGCCGTTGAGAAGCGTCCGCTCTGCCAGGCGATGACCGGGCGGATATAGGCCACATTTTTGTCGTTATCGAGATTGATGCCGTGATACTGCTTGTCGACGAACAGCGTGCTGCCGTCTTCCAGCAGCGTGTTGACCTCGAAATACCAGTTATCCAGGGTTTTGCTCATCAGGAAGTTGCCACCGCTGTCGCTACGTCCCCGGCCCTCTTTCATCATGTAGATATAGCCATAGCCGTCGCTGTAGAGATCGTTGGCCGTATTCCCGGAATATTCGATAAAGGTATCCTGATTGAGCGGGAACATATCGTAGGCTTCAAAACGTCCGACTTTGATCTTCCAGTTATTCTCATTGCCGAAGAAGAATACGGCATCATCGAGATTCATTTTGCCGGTGAGATCTGCCAGCGGCTGCACTGAGAATCCGGAAAAATTACCGTCATCCATTCGACGATAACCGTCAAAGCCTAACAGCAGACGCCCGTTAATATCCCAGCGTTCATTATTTCCCGATGCCCAGTCTTTATTCGCACTGGTTTTTATCGACGTTAGTGCACCGCTCCTGCTGGCCGCATCCATGTTAAATTCGACGTCGCCGTAAAATTTAATATCGCCGTAGCCAGAAAGCGTCAGTTTCGGTAACGCCGACGCGGTGACCGGCTCGGCTGATTCCACCGTCACGGTCGGCTCTGTTTTGGCGACGACTGTCTGTTGTTGCTGTAATTGCTCAATTTGCGCTTCGGCCTTCTCCGCCCGGCTTTCAGCCTTTTCCAGACGTGCTTCCAGCTGTGCAAGTTTCTCTTCCAGAGTGGGCGCATGTTGCGCAGCATATCCTCCCGCCGAGCAAATTACGCTGACGGCTAACACAATCAACTTTATTCTCATGGATTCCTTCCTGATAAATTACTGCGGCCAATAAACAGCGATATTTCGCCTAATTGTGCCCGACGGTTCCATTACGTTTTTTCATCCGTTAATTATGTTTTTTAATTTATGTGATCGCTAAGAAGTGTTTCTTCATAAAATCGGCAATAAATAATGCACGCGATCACATTTGTAATTAGTGAGAGCCTTAATTGATTCAGGCTTATTCAATCACATTACCTATTAAGAAATTAAAAACAATAAACAGCAGATATATATTAACGCTTTATTACTGATTATTCCTGTGTGGGTAAAGTGTCTGGTTTTGCGAAAAATGGGATATTCGACACGCGAAAACGGCCATATTCGTCTAAGGTTTTCAGGTGATTGACGGCAGCGGCGACGCTGCTCGCGAGAATAAAAAGGAGAAAAACCGATGACGAAAACTGAAATGCGCCGTCCTGCACGCCTGCCGCTGGCGCTGCGTGTGGCACTGGGGGGCGCGATGCTGAGCGTCGCCGCACTGAGCTTCGCTGATGAGTTACCTTCCACACAAAAACAGTCGCCGGATATTCTGCTCGGTCCCCTGTTCAGTGACGTGCAAAGCGCTAAGCTGTTCCCCGATCAAAAAACCTTCGCCGACGCGGTGCCGAAAAGCGATCCCCTGATGATTCTGGCGGATTACCGTATGCAGCATCTGCAACGCGGATTTGACCTGCGCCATTTCGTCGAGATGAATTTTACCCTTCCTGCTGAAGGCGAAAAATACGTTCCGCCTGCCGGACAGAGCCTGCGCGAGCATATTGATGGCCTGTGGCCGGTGCTGACGCGCACCACTGATAAAGCCGATAAGTGGGATTCGCTGCTGCCGCTGCCGAAACCTTATGTAGTACCGGGTGGCCGTTTCCGCGAAGTCTATTACTGGGACAGCTATTTCACCATGCTGGGGCTGGCCGAGAGCGATCACTGGGACAAAATCAGCGATATGGTGGCCAACTTCGGCTATGAGATCGACACCTGGGGCCATATTCCCAACGGCAACCGCAGCTACTATCTGAGCCGTTCGCAGCCGCCGTTTTTCTCCCTGATGGTCGAACTGCTCGCCACGCACGATAAAGAGGCGCTGAAAACCTATCTGCCGCAGATGGAAAAAGAGTACACCTACTGGATGGAGGGTGTGGAGACGCTGCAGCCGGGTCAGGCCAACAAGCGGGCGGTGAAACTGGATGACGGCGCGATTCTGAACCGCTACTGGGACGATCGCGACACGCCGCGTCCGGAGTCCTGGCTGGATGACGTGACCACCGCCAAAAACAACCCGAACCGTCCGGCGACGGAAATCTACCGTGACCTGCGCTCCGCTGCCGCCTCCGGCTGGGACTTTAGCTCCCGCTGGATGGACGATCCGCAAAAACTTGGCACCATTCGTACCACCAGCATTGTGCCGGTAGATTTGAACGCCCTGCTGTTCAAAATGGAAAAATTGCTCGCCAAGGCCAGCCAGGAATCAGGTGATACCGAGCGCGCAAACCGCTATGAAACCCTGGCCAACGCGCGGCAAAAAGCGATCGAGAGCCACCTGTGGAATGACAAAGAGGGCTGGTACGCCGATTACGATCTGAAGAGCAAAAAGGTACGTAATCAGCTGACTGCCGCCGCCCTGTTCCCGCTGTACGTCAACGCCGCCTCCAAAGAGCGGGCCGATAAAGTGGCGAGTGCCACCGCGTCACGCCTGTTGAAACCGGGTGGCGTGACTACCACCACCATCAACAGCGGCCAGCAGTGGGACGCGCCAAACGGCTGGGCACCCTTGCAGTGGGTGGCGGCCGAAGGGCTGCAAAACTACGGTCATAAGAAAGTGGCGATGGATGTCACCTGGCGCTTCCTGACGAACGTGCAGCATACCTACGACCGCGAGCAGAAGCTGGTGGAGAAATATGATGTGTCGACCACCGGCACCGGCGGAGGCGGCGGTGAGTATCCGTTGCAGGACGGTTTCGGCTGGACCAACGGCGTGACGCTGAAAATGCTTGATTTAGTCTGTCCGAAAGAGAAACCGTGCGACAGCCTGCCGGCGACTCAGCCTGCGGCGAACGATGATGTGGCGCCTGTGCAGAAGAGTGCCGCGCAGTAGGATTGTGCGGCTGGTGCTCTCACCCTCTCACGCAAGAGAGGGTGAGACATCAAAGGAAAATCAGAAGCTGTAGCTTGCTCCCACCTGAACTGTGCGGTCGCGACCAATCCAGCAGTTTGTCGCGTCGTAGCAGGTAAACGTCTCTTTGTTGGTGATGTTCTGCGCGCTGGCTTTCAGGGTCAGCCCAGCCAGCGACGGCAGAACTTCACCCATCTGATAAGAGGCGGCCAGATCGTACTGCGTCGTGCCGCCCAGTTTACCCTGATCGTTGGTCGGCGCGATCTCCATCGGCCCGGTGTAGCGTGCGCCTGCACCGAGGTTCAGCCCTCTCAGTGGCGTGCTGTCGAAGGTGTAGTCCCCCCACAGGTTAAAGGCGTTTTCTGGCACCTGCGTCGGGCGTTTCCCCTGGTATTTGTCATCTTCCGTGTTGATCGCGTGGGTGTAGGCGTAATTGGCGATCAGCGTCAGGTTATCCGTCGGACGACTGACGGCAGACAATTCCGCCCCTTTCGATTCCACTTCACCGGTCTGACGATAGTTCAGGAAGCCCGGATCGGTCGTGACCACATTTTTCTGGCGAATGTTAAACACCGACGCGGTAAAGGTGGTCGCGTACTCTTCCAGCAGGTATTTCACCCCGCCTTCCACCTGTTTGCTGGTGGTTGGCTTGACGTCTTTAGCGGTCAGCGTGCCCTGCGGTGAAACGGGCGCAAAGCCTTCGGAGTAGCTGATAAACGGCGAGATACCGTTTTCAAAGGCGTACAACGCCCCCAGACGTTTAGTGACGCGATCCTGCGATACCCAGGCTTTATCACCGTTTTGCAGATAGTCGGTGGTGACGGAGCGATAGTCATCGTAGCGCAGGCTTCCGAGCAGATTCAGCCCGCCGAATTCGATCTGATCCTGCAGGTAGTACCCGTTTTGCTGATAGCTCAGGCGATTTTTCTGCGCGGTGTAGAGACCGAGGGAACCGTCGTTGACCTGCGTGTAGTCCGGGTTACGCATATCGATACCCGGCGTATTTGCCGCATAGCGATAGTGGAAGTGGGAATTGAGCTTCTGGTAGTCGAAGCCTGCCAGCAAATGGTGCTTCCAGTCGCCCAGCTCCAGCGTTTTGGTGACCTGGTTATCCATGTTGAAACTCTGCAGGTCTTCGTCGGTGGTGTAAGCAAAGCGGTTTAGCTCGTACACGTTTGCGCCCGGCCCTGTGGAGTAAATGCTGCGCTGGTGCGTATCCACGTCGAAGTAGCGCGCTTTCTGACTGAAGCCCCAGCCGCTATCAAACTGGTGTTCAAAGCTGTAGCCCAGCATCCACTGGCGCTGTTTGAAGCCGCTCCATTCGTCGCCTGCATAATCGCGGCGATCGGCATATTTGGAACGCAGATATGAAAGCGGAAGCGGGTTAGACGGCGTCAGGCTCGGGCTGTTTTGCGCGAGCGCATCAAGGGTCAGGCGCGTTTTGCTGTCTGGCTGCCAGGTCACGGACGGTGCCACCAGGTAGTTTTCCGTGCGCGTGGTGTGCGGCTGATCGTCGCCTTCCGTCGCTTTGCCCAGCAGACGATAGTCCCAGTCGCTGTCGGCAATCTGCCCGGTGGAATCGAGATAGCCCTCTGTCAGATTGCGCGTCCCGGTGTTGAAGCCCACTTCCGTTTGCGCGGTGTTTTGCGGCTTTTTGCCCTGAATATTGACCAGCCCGCCCGGCGAGCCGCCGCCGTACAGCACAGAGGCGGGGCCTTTAAGGATGTCCACGCTCTCGATCAGCAGCGGATCGATGCGCGCTTTGGTGTTCCCGGTGACATTGTAGGGCAGCTGCAGACCGTTGTAATACTCCTGCTCGACGGTGAACCCACGGATCTTATATTCACTCATATAGGAGGTATTGCCGCGCACTTCCGTCGACACGCCCGGCGCATAGCGCAGGATTTCGTTGATCGAATTCGCGTGACGCTGTTCGATCTCCGTGGCGGAAATAGTGTTGATGACCTGTGGGGTTTTACTCTCGGCAACGGCTGATTTGGTGGCACTGTTCGTCCACTCAGGAAGCTGACTGCCCTGTTCCGATCCGGTCACGAGAATGGTTGATTCTTCCGCAAACGCGCAAGTCTGCAACGCCAGTGTGACCGCGCCTGCCAACGCACATACTGCAAAACGCGAGGTGTTCATAGTGTCGTCTTATTATTAGATGATATAAAGAACGACAATTATTCTCATTTCGATTAACAAAGCAATATGCGGACAAAAAAAACGGCCCTCAGGGAGAGCCGTTTGCGTTTTTAGTGGTTTATGTGCGTCTGAGCAGTCTGAAAATGGCAAGGACGACGATGGCACCGACCACCGCCACCAGGAAGCTGTGCAGGTTAAATCCGCTGACGCTGCCGCCGACGCCAAACATGGTCGCCAGCCAGCCGCCGACAACCGCACCGATAACCCCCAGCACGCAGGTCAGAATGAAGCCGCCACCATCACGCCCCGGCATAATGAATTTTGCGATCACGCCGGCGATAAGACCAAAAACAATCCAGGCGATAATACCCATAGCGATGCCCTCTTGCAGATGAAATGCATGCGCTGAAAATGTTTCGCGCAAGTGACTTAAGTATAGGTCACTGCGCTAAAACCGTTTTTTCTCACCGACTTAATTCCCTCTCATTTTTGAAAAAAAATCACCGGTTTGTATTAAGTTCTGACGCCCATTGCCGATACTTCAGGGACAGTCCGTCAGACAACCGAGGAGCCATTCGGCGTGAGTAATTACAGTGAGCAGTTCCTGAAGCAAAATCCGCTGGCTGTATTAGGGGTATTACGCGACCTGCACAAGGGCGAAGTGCCGGTGCGCATCAGCTGGGCGTCGAACCAGTTTATCAGTAAGATTCTGGAAGCCACTCCGGAGCGTCTGGTCATCGACCTCGGTAGCCAGGAGTATGAAAACCGGGCGGTACTGCGCGCAAAAAATCTTTCTGTGATGGCGGAAACCAAAGGGGCAAAGGTTGAGTTTGTCCTGCCTCATGTGGAACAAGGTGATTATCTCAATCTGCCCGCTTTTATCACCCCGCTGCCGGAGAGCCTGTGGTTTGTCCAGCGTCGGGAATATTTTCGGATTAACGCCCCGCTGCATCCTTCCTATTTTTGTAAGGCCAGAATGCCGGACAAAAAAGAGATTCGCTTTCGCCTGTTCGACCTGTCGCTCGGCGGGATGGGCGCACTGATGGACACACCCCGACCGGACGGACTGGTGGAAGGGATGCGTTTTTCACAAATCGAACTGGATATGGGCGGCTGGGGGCGTTTCTACTTTGATGCGCAGCTGATTGCCATCAGTGAACGCAAAGTGGTGGACAGCAAAAATGAGACCATCACCACACCACGACTCAGTTTTCGCTTTCTGAATGTCGGGCCTGGGGCCGAAAGGGAGCTTCAACGAATTATCTTCTCGTTAGAGCGAGAAGCGCGAGAACGCGCGAATAAGGTTCTCTGAAGGCGCCGGACAGCATCTCGCTGCCCGGCCTGGGCATTACATGGCGTCCATCGCTTTCTGTACTTTCCAGATATAGCGTGGAGCCTGTGGTGCCGGATGGTTGTTCACCACATGCTCAAAGAATTCGTCTTTGTCCATGCCGTTGATCTCATTGATGGCCTTTTTGCGATCCGACGAGAAGGTTCGCAGCAGCGCCCCCGCCCCGTTCACATACGACACCACCAGCGCATACTGCATCACTTCGGGATCTTCGATGCCTTTCAGCACACCGTGCTCCAGAATGCTCAGATACGCGGTACCCATGGAGATATTACGCTCCGGGTTTTTCAGCTCGCTGGTGGACGGCTGCCCGCTCCAGCCCATGTAGCGGTAGACTTCACGCCCGGCGGTGGAGGCTTTCAATTGCATTAAGCCCACTGCATTTGATTTGCTGACCAGCGTCGGGTTGCCGCCGGATTCGACTGCAATGATGGCCGTCACCAGTCGCGGACTGACGCCCCACGCTTTCCCGGCCTTTTCGCTGATCGGCATCCACTGCATGGCACGTTTGACAGGGACTTCCGGGTTCCACGGCGGATTTTGATAATCCTGTTTTGAACTACAGCCCGCCAGCAATACAATCAAAAAAGCAAACCATCTCAATTTCACGTCATCTATCCTTATAGCCGATCATCGCGGTTACGCATCCGCCCCTTGAAGCAGACCGCATACAGGCGGCATGATATAGGCATTTAGTTTCTCATTCAGCAAGGATTTGCCATGTCTCAGTTTCATCTTGTTGCCCCGTCCGGCTACTGCATTAATCAGGACGCCGCCCGGCTTGGCGTAACGCGTTTAGAGGCATCCGGCCATCGGGTGGATAATCAGACGATCATCCCCCGCCGTCTGCAGCGTTTTGCCGGGACTGAGCAGCAAAGAGTGGCTGATATCAACGACCTGGTCACCCTCGAAGGCGAAAACCAGATTATTCTGGCGGTGCGCGGCGGGTATGGCGCGAGCCGTTTGCTGGAGACCATCGACTGGGCCGGGCTTGCCCGACGCCAGCAGCAGGACCCGCTGCTGATCTGCGGTCACAGCGATTTCACCGTGATTCAGCTTGGTCTGCTGGCCCTGCATAACGTCATCACCTTTAGCGGGCCGATGCTGGCGGGGAACTTCGGCGCACCGGAGTTGAACCGTTTTACCGAGGAGCATTTCTGGCGCGCCTTGAAAAATCCGACGTTCAGCGTGGAGTGGCAAGGCAACGGCCCGCAGTGTGAGTGCGAAGGCCAGCTGTGGGGCGGCAATCTGGCGATGCTGGTGTCGCTTATCGGCACGCCGTGGCTGCCGCAAATTGAGAACGGCATTCTGGTGCTGGAGGATATCAACGAGCATCCGTTCCGCGTCGAACGGATGCTGTTGCAGCTGATGCACGCCGGTATTCTCGGGCGTCAGCGCGCGGTTGTGTTAGGCAGCTTCAGCGGCGCGACGCCGAACGATTACGATGCGGGTTATACGCTGGAAACCATGATCGATTACCTGCGCTCGCGCCTCGACATTCCGGTGATCGACGGGCTGGCGTTTGGCCATGAGCAGCAAACCGTCACCCTGCCGCTGGGCGCTCAGGCGACGCTTTGGCACTCGCAGGCGGGCAGCCGGTTAACCCTGCGCGGCCATCCTGTCTTAAAGGCATAAAAAAGCGGTTTAACCACCTCAATAAAACGCTGTTTTTGTCGTTAATATGATAGGGTTTTATTATCAGCAACAACATTGAGGTGGGAGTAAGACAACATTGGATGCCGCAGCGATAATCAGTCTTTTCATTCTGGGTTCCGTATTAGTAACCTGCAGTATTTTATTAAGTTCATTTTCATCGCGTCTCGGCATACCTATCCTTGTTATCTTCCTGGCCATCGGCATGCTCGCGGGCATCGATGGCGTCGGCGGGATTCCATTCGATAATTATCCTTTCGCCTACATGGTGAGTAACCTCGCGCTGGCAGTGATTTTGCTGGACGGCGGGATGCGCACCCAGGCCAGTTCGTTTCGCGTCGCCTTAGGCCCGGCCCTGTCGCTGGCAACCGTCGGCGTGCTGATCACCTCCGGCCTGACCGGTATGATGGCCGCCTGGCTGTTTCATCTGAATATCATGGAAGGATTGCTGATTGGCGCGATTGTCGGCTCGACCGATGCGGCGGCGGTGTTCTCCCTCCTCGGTGGCAAAGGGCTGAACGAGCGTGTCGGTTCGACGCTGGAGATTGAATCCGGCAGCAACGACCCGATGGCGGTGTTCCTGACCATCACCCTGATTGAGATGATCCAGCAGCACGAATCCGGCCTGAGCTGGATGTTTGCCTGGCATATTCTCCAGCAGTTTGGCCTCGGGATTATCATCGGCCTTTCCGGCGGCTATCTGTTGCAGCAGATGATTAACCGCATCTCCCTGCCTGCCGGGCTGTACCCTTTGCTGGCGCTTAGCGGCGGTATTCTGATTTTCGCCCTGACAACGGCGATGGACGGCAGCGGTATTCTCGCCGTTTATCTCTGCGGCTTCCTGCTGGGAAATCGCCCGATTCGCAACCGCCACGCCATTTTGCAGAATTTCGATGGCCTGGCCTGGCTGGCGCAAATCGGCATGTTCCTGGTGCTGGGGCTGCTGGTGACGCCGTCCGATCTGCTGCCGATTGCCATTCCGGCGCTGCTCCTCTCGGCGTGGATGATCTTCTTCGCCCGTCCGCTGTCGGTGTTTGCCGGGCTGTTGCCGTTCCGTGGGTTTAACCTGCGCGAGCGTATTTTTATCAGCTGGGTGGGCCTGCGCGGGGCGGTGCCGATCATTCTGGCGGTCTTCCCGATGATGGCGGGGCTGGATAATTCACGGCTGTTCTTCAATGTCGCGTTCTTCGTGGTGCTGGTGTCGCTGCTGTTCCAGGGTACGTCCCTCGGCTGGGCGGCGAAAAAGGCCAAAGTGGTGGTGCCACCGGTTGGCCTGCCCGTTTCACGCGTGGGGCTGGATATTCATCCGGAAAACCCGTGGGAGCAGTTTGTCTATCAGCTGAGCGCCGATAAATGGTGCGTGGGCGCGTCGCTGCGCGACCTGCATATGCCGACGGAAACGCGGATTGCCGCGCTGTTTCGCGATAACGCTCTGCTGCACCCGACGGGCAGCACTCGCCTGCGTGAGGGCGACATTCTCTGCGTCATTGGTCGTGAGACCGATTTGCCTGCCCTCGGGAAGCTGTTCAGCCAGTCACCGCCCGTGGCGCTGGATCAGCGGTTCTTCGGTGATTTTATTCTGGAAGCGAACGCCAAATTTGCCGACGTGGCGCTGATTTACGGCCTGGACGAGGGGCTGGAGTATCGCGATAAACAGCAGACGCTGGGTGAGATTGTGCAGCAGCTGCTGGGTGCCGCGCCGGTCGTGGGCGACCAGGTGGAGTTTGCCGGGATGATCTGGACGGTGGCCGAGAAAGAGGATAACGCGGTGCGCAAGGTGGGCGTGCGTCCGATGGAGGACGAGGGTTCAGAATGATATTTTGCCGGGTGGCAGCAACGCCACCCGGCATTATAACGTTACACCGTCACTACTGGCACTCTCGGGGCCAGTGCCGTTAACATTTCATAGCCTACCGTTCCCGCTGCCGACGCCACGTCATCGACTTTCACCTCATTCCCCCACAGCTCTACCGGCGAACCGATGCCTGCCTGCGGGCATGGGGTTAAGTCCACCGCCATCATATCCATTGAAATGGTGCCAACGGTGCCGGTACGCACACCATCGACCCACACCGGCGTGCCGGTTGGCGCTAGACGTGGATAGCCGTCAGCATAACCGCCCGCCACAATACCAATACGCTGTTCGCCTGACGCACGATAGCGGCTGCCATAGCCCACCGTATCGCCCGCTTTCAGCGTCTGAATGCCGATGATTTCACTGCGCAGGGACATAACCGGTTTCAGCCCGCTGTTGGCGATGTCCTGCCACTGGCCGGACGGCGACGCGCCGTAGAGAATAATGCCTGGACGTACCCAGTCGTAATGGGCTTCCGGGTGCCAGAGCGTGGCGGCGGAGTTCGACAGCGAACGGGCGCACTCCAGCCCTTCTGCCGCCTGATTGATACGCACCATCGCCTCGGCAATGCCGTCCGGTTTTTCGGCATCGGCAAAGTGCGCCATCAGTGTCATCTCACCGACATTTTTCATGGCGCGCAGCTGCTGCCACATCGTATGTACGCGCTCGGGCTGGAAACCTAAGCGGTTCATACCGCTATTGACCTTGAGATAGATATCCAGCGGCGCATGCAGTTTTGCGTTTTGCAGCGCTTTGATTTGCCAGTTGCTGTGGACGCTGGTGGTGAGTCGGTACTTGTCCAAAAGCGGCAGTTCGTCGGCGTGGAAGAAGCCTTCGAGCAGCAGAATTGGCCCTTTCCAGCCGCGTTCGCGCAGCAGGATCGCCTCTTCCAGATTCAACAGCGCAAAACCATCGGTGGCGCTCAGCGCGCTCCAGATGGACTCAATTCCGTGGCCGTAGCCGTTGGCTTTCACCACCGACCATACGCGAGAGCCCGGCGCAGCACGGCGGACAATCTGCAGGTTATTTTTTAACGCCTGCAGATCCAGCTGAGCCAGAATAGGACGGGACATGACAGCTCCTTGTTAATTATGCGCGCCATGCAGATGCTGCGGGCGAGATGGCGTAAATCCGGATTGATAGCGCGCGGCGCTTAAATCATCAAACGGAATTGCCGGGGTGCGGCCCGAGATCAAATCGCTCAGCAATTGCCCTGAACCGCAGGCCATGGTCCAGCCCAGCGTGCCGTGGCCGGTGTTAGTCCATAAATTCTTGAACGGCGTACGGCCGACAATCGGCGTGCCGTCCGGCGTCATAGGACGTAACCCGGTCCAGAACGTGGCCTGCTCGACAAAGCCCCCGCGCGGGAACAGATCGCGAACCACCATCTCAAGCGTTTCGCGGCGCGGTTGCAGCAGTTCCGTGTTAAAGCCGACAATTTCCGCCATTCCGCCGACGCGGATCCGGTTATCAAAGCGGGTGATGGCGATTTTGTAGGTTTCATCAAGAATAGTTGAAACAGGCGCACCGTTGTCCTCTTTCACCGGAATGGTGAGGGAGTAGCCTTTCAGCGGATAGACCGGAATATCGAGCAAGCCTTTCAGCATCGCCGTGGAGTAGGAGCCAAATGCCATTACATAGGCGTCGGCTTTGATCACTTCGTCGCCGCACTTCACGCCGTAGATTTTTTCGCCTTCTGACAGCAGCTTATCGACCGAGGTGTTATAGCGGAATGTCACGCCCGCCTGTTCACACATCTTCGCCAGACGCTGAGTAAAGAGCTGGCAGTCGCCCGTTTCGTCATTTGGCAGGCGCAGCCCGCCCGTCAGTTTGTGTGACACTTCCGCCAGCGCCGGTTCAACCTGCGCCAGCTGGCTGGCTTCGAGCAGCTGATACGGCACGCCTGCATCTTCCAGCACGGCGATATCGCGGGTGGCGTTTTCATACTGCTGCGCGGTGCGGAACAGCTGCAATGTGCCGCCCTGCCGCCCTTCGTATTCGATGCCGGTGGTGTTGCGCAGTTCTTTCAGGCAGTCGCGGCTGTACTCTGCCAGGCGCACCATGCGGCCTTTGTTTTCCATGTAGTGGCGAGTGTCGCAGTTGCGCAGCATCTGCCACATCCACTTGAGCTGGAATTGCGTGCCGTCGAGGCTAATCGCCAGCGGCGCGTGACGCTGGAACATCCATTTGATGGCCTTCAGCGGCACGCCCGGTGCCGCCCACGGCGCCGCATAGCCTGGGGAGATCTGCCCGGCGTTGGCCGCGCTGGTCTCCAGTGCCGATCCCGGTTCGCGATCGATGACCGTCACCTCGTGTCCCGCCTGACTTAAATACCAGGCGCTGGTGACGCCGACAACCCCACTTCCCAGTATGACAACACGCATAGCCACTCCGTTATGTGCAAAAGAACAATCTTCTAATTACAGATTGATAACCTAGTTGAAAATATTATTCAACATACGACTTTTTTATGGTGACTTAACTCACATCTTCCCCAGCCAGCGGGGATGGCGCTTATTTAGGATCTTTTACTGCGCGCTCTTTTTAACCAGCAGAAAATTCTGCGAGACAGCCGTTTTCTCCGGGATCGAAAATCGGAAATCGCAAAGAAAAAATTTCTGCGTCAGCACGCTTTCAACGCGTTGTTCTATGCTTGAAAAGAGGTTCTCCAGACTAGAGAGAGCTATCAACAACGAGGGCGCGCTAATGGCTACACTTGACTCAATGAACAAGGACAGCACTCGTCTCAGCGATGGACCCGACTGGACCTTCGAGCTGCTGGATGTCTATCTGGCCGAAATCGACCGGGTGGCTAAGCTGTATCGACTGGACACCTACCCGCACCAGATCGAAGTCATTACCTCCGAACAGATGATGGACGCCTACTCGAGCGTCGGGATGCCGATCAACTACCCGCACTGGTCGTTCGGTAAAAAATTCATTGAGACCGAGCGACTCTACAAGCACGGCCAGCAAGGGCTGGCGTATGAGATCGTCATTAACTCCAATCCCTGCATCGCCTATCTGATGGAGGAGAACACCATTACCATGCAGGCGCTGGTGATGGCGCACGCCTGCTACGGGCACAACTCGTTCTTCAAAAATAACTACCTGTTCCGCAGCTGGACCGATGCCAGTTCGATTGTCGATTACCTGATTTTCGCCCGTAAGTACATCACCGAATGCGAGGAGCGCTACGGGGTGGACGAGGTGGAAAAACTGCTCGACTCCTGTCACGCGCTGATGAATCACGGCGTGGATCGCTACAAACGCCCACAAAAAATCTCCCTCCAGGAGGAGAAAGCGCGGCAGAAAAGTCGCGAAGAGTATCTGCAAAGCCAGGTGAATATGCTGTGGCGTACCCTGCCGAAACGCGAAGAGGAGAAAACGATCGCCGAAGCGCGGCGTTATCCGTCTGAGCCGCAGGAGAACTTACTCTACTTTATGGAAAAAAATGCGCCGCTGCTGGAGCCGTGGCAGCGTGAAATCTTACGCATCGTGCGTAAGGTGAGTCAGTATTTTTATCCGCAAAAACAGACGCAGGTGATGAACGAAGGCTGGGCGACGTTCTGGCATTACACCATCCTGAACCACCTGTATGACGAAGGCAAAGTGACCGAGCGGTTTATGCTCGAGTTCCTGCACAGCCACACTAACGTGGTCTTCCAGCCGCCGTATAACAGCCCGTGGTACAGCGGGATTAACCCCTATGCCCTCGGCTTTGCGATGTTCCAGGATATCAAACGCATCTGTCAGTCCCCGACGGAAGAGGATAAATACTGGTTCCCGGACATCGCCGGTTCCGACTGGCTGGAGACGCTCCATTTCGCGATGCGCGACTTTAAAGACGAGAGCTTTATCAGCCAGTTCATGTCACCGAAAATCATGCGTGATTTCCGCTTCTTTACCGTTCTGGATGACGATCGTAATAATTATCTGGAGATATCGGCGATTCACAACGAGGAAGGCTACCGTGAGATCCGCTCGCGCCTCTCCTCTCAGTACAACCTGAGCAATCTGGAACCGAATATCCAGGTGTGGAACGTGGATTTACGCGGCGATCGCTCTCTGACGCTGCGCTATATTCCGCATAACCGTGCGCCGCTGGATAAAGGCCGCAAAGAGGTGCTCAAGCATGTGCATCGCCTGTGGGGCTTTGACGTGTTGATGGAGCAGCAAAACGAGGACGGGAGCGTGGAACTGCTGGAGCGCTGCCCGGCGCGGGGAAACACGCTGTAATCGCATTGCCGGGTGGCGACGCACCTTCCCCGGCTTTCGTATGACTCAGCTTCAGGCCCTTTTATACGGGCAAAAAAAGCCTCTCAGTCGAGAGGCTTTTTCTGTTAATGACCGTGAATCGCTAAATCGCCCGGCAGATTTTTCTGCATCCGGTGCCAGATCTCGCCGCTGTCATGGCCGTAACGACGCACCGTTTCATAGACCTGATCGTGCTGGCCTTCGGTGCAAAGCTGGCTTAACTTGTGGTAGAAACCGAGCGCCAGGCTGCGCGCTTCCGGATTGGCGAAATAGTGGCGACCAATGCGGGTGTACAGCCCTTTCATGCCGTTAAGGATCAATCCATAAATCGGATTTCCCGACGCAAACGCCAGGCCACGGAAGATGTTGTAATCGAGGGTCGCAAACGCATCCGCGTGATCGTCAACTGCCGTCGCCGTCGCCAGCACTTCCAGCGCCTTTTCAGGATGCTGACGGAAGGCAGTACGGATAAAGATGGTAGAAATGTTGGTGCGCACCGACAGCAAATTATCGATCAGCTGTGGAACGCTCTCGTGATCGAGACGGGCGAGCGTTTCAAGAATGTTCAGACCCGACGTTTCCCAGAAGTTATTCACTTTGGTCGGTTTGCCGTGCTGAATCGTCAACCAGCCATCACGCGCCAGACGCTGAAGAACTTCGCGTAAAGTGGTACGTGTTACGCCAATCAGTTCAGACAATTCACGTTCAGCGGGAAGAATCGTTCCAGGAGCGAAACGGTTATTCCAGATGCTTTCAATGATGTACTCTTCAGCGAAACCCGCCGGGCTTTGCGCCTTTATGACCATAGTGAGATTTCCATTACACAGCTTTAACTAATTCACTCATCATACCAGAGGCTGACAGTGGCAGATAGCGCAGCGACGCGGGAAAAAAGGGATCACCGTTTCATTTTTATCAAATACAGCATCCTGGTCGACAGCCGTTATTCATGCAAATTGTGCGTATAATAATGTTTTGCTTAACTTTGGCGAGGAAGGAACTCTCTGGTGGAAATGTCTTACGGACGCGCCCTGTGGCGCAATTTTTTAGGCCAGTCACCCGACTGGTACAAGCTGACGCTGCTCATTTTTCTGATCGCTAACCCTGTGGTGTTTATCTTCTCGCCGTTTGTGGCCGGCTGGCTGCTGGTGGCCGAGTTTATCTTCGCCCTGGCGATGGCGCTGAAATGCTATCCCCTGCTCCCCGGCGGGCTGCTGGCGATTGAAGCGGTGTTTATCGGCATGACCAGCGCAGAGCGCGTGAAAGACGAGCTGGCCACTAACCTGGAAGTGCTCCTGCTGCTGATGTTTATGGTGGCCGGGATCTACTTTATGAAGCAACTGCTGCTGTTTATCTTCACGCGGCTGCTGCTGAGTATTAGTTCCAAAACGGTGCTTTCCCTCTCCTTCTGTCTGGCCGCTGCGTTTCTCTCCGCATTCCTCGATGCGCTGACGGTCGTTGCAGTCGTGATAAGCGTCGCCGTCGGTTTTTACGGCATTTATCATCGCGTGGCCTCAACGAAAACCGAGAGCGATTTGCAGGATGACAGCCAGATTGACGTGCCGAAGCGCGACGTTCTGGAACAGTTTCGTGCGTTCCTGCGCAGCCTGATGATGCACGCGGGCGTCGGCACGGCACTCGGCGGCGTGATGACGATGGTCGGCGAGCCGCAAAACCTCATTATTGCGAAAGCCGCGGGCTGGAACTTTACCGAATTCTTCCTGCGCGTGGCGCCGGTGAGCGTCCCGGTCTTTGTCTGCGGGCTGCTGACCTGTGTGTTGCTCGAGAAAACCAAAAGCTTCGGCTATGGCGCCCAGTTGCCCGGCCCGGTTCGCGATGTGCTGCATGAATTTGATTTGAAAAGCCGCAGCCAGCGCACCCGTCAGGAAAAACTGGCGCTGATCGCCCAGGGTATCATCGGCGTGTGGCTTATCGTCGCGCTGGCATTCCACCTGGCGGAAGTGGGGCTTATTGGCCTGTCGGTGATTATTCTGGCGACGTCGTTTACCGGTGTGACCGACGAACATGCGATCGGCAAGGCATTTACCGAAGCGCTGCCGTTTACTGCCCTGCTGGCGGTGTTTTTTGCCATTGTGGCGGTGATTATCGATCAGCAACTGTTCTCGCCGATTATCGACTTTGTCCTGCAGGCGTCACCCGACTCTCAGCTGTCACTCTTTTATCTGTTTAACGGCCTGCTCTCTTCTATTTCCGATAACGTATTTGTTGGATCGGTGTATATCAATGAGGCCAAAGCGGCGCTTGAACACGGGGCCATTAATATTAACCAGTTTGAGCTGCTGGCCGTGGCGATTAATACCGGCACCAATTTGCCGTCGGTGGCGACGCCAAACGGACAAGCGGCGTTTCTGTTCCTGCTGACCTCGGCGCTGGCTCCCCTGATTCGTTTGTCTTACGGTCGGATGGTGTGGATGGCGCTGCCGTATACGCTGGTATCAACCGTTGTCGGCTTGCTGTGCGTCAAATTTACCCTCATTCCTTATACGCAATGGTTGTTGCAAATAGGTATACTGGCCGCGCATTAAGTCCCTGAATTCGGGTGGTTCGCTGCCCGGTTTGACTTTCTGCATTATAAACATCCAATTACGTTTTATTTTGCCAGGAGCATCTGGCGCTAAAATCGTTTTGGTTTACACTGCGCTTTCTAAGCCTGTTCCAGGGAAATGATTATGTTGCGATTTTTGAACCAATGCTCTCGCGGTCGCGGAGCGTGGTTATTGATGGCCCTGACCGCCTTTGCGCTGGAAATGGTAGCGCTCTGGTTCCAGCATGTGATGTTGCTGAAACCCTGTGTGCTGTGTATTTACGAACGTTGTGCGCTGTTCGGTATTATGGGTGCAGGGCTGGTGGGTGCGATTGCGCCAAAATCCCCGCTGCGTTATGCCGGGATCGCCCTCTGGTTGTACAGTGCCTGGAAAGGCATTGAGCTGGCGTGGCAGCACACCATGATGCAGCTGCATCCCTCCCCGTTCCAGACCTGTGATTTTGCCGCCCGCTTCCCAGGCTGGCTGCCGCTGGACAAGTGGCTGCCGCAGGTGTTTGTGGCCTCCGGTGATTGCTCTGTTCGTCAGTGGGAATTCCTGACGCTGGAGATGCCGCAGTGGCTGGTCGGTATTTTCGTCGCCTACTTCGTGGTGGCGCTGCTGGTACTGATTGCCCAGCCGTTCAAACCGAAAAAACGCGATTTGTTCGGTCGATAAGCACAAACAGCACCCAACAAAAAACCCGCCTCGGCGGGTTTTTTTATGCGTGTTTGGGATGGTTGAGAATATGGTCTTCCCAGTCCTGCACTTCGGATTCTTTCACCGCGATATGTCGCACCGAAATGCGCTCGCCGTGCATCGCCGCTTTTGAGCCGGTCAGCAGCGGATGCCAGTCCGGCAAACCTTTCCCTTCCGCCAGCAGGCGATAGGCGCAGGTGTGAGGCAGCCATTCAAACGTCGGGAGATTGTCGCGGGTCAGCTTGATGCAGTCCGGCTCGTACTCGAAACGGCGCTCGTAGTTGCGGCACTGGCAGGTTTTGATGTTCAGCTGCTTGCAGGCGACGTTGGTGAAGTAGATTTCATCCGTGTCTTCGTCCATCAGCTTATGCAGGCAGCACTGCCCGCAGCCGTCGCACAGCGATTCCCACTCCACGTCGGTCATTTCGTCGAGAGTCTTGCTTTGCCAGAAAGGGGTTTCGCTCATAAGGATGTCCACACGTCAAAAGAAAGCGCACCTTATAACCAGTCTGGCACGTGGATGCAAGTTTTGCCGCCGATTAACAGCGGCAACGGCATTTTACAGCACGCGCGTCTTAACGGATTGTCCGTTAAAACCGATTTCCAGTTCGTCACCGCTCAGCAGTGGCCCAACGCCTTCTGGTGTACCGGTGAGGATCACATCGCCCGGCTTGAGGGTGAAGTAACGGCTCATGTAGGCGATAAGCGGCAGGATCTTATGGATCATGTCAGAGGTATTCCCCTGCTGGCGAATTTCGCCGTTCACTTTCAGGCTCAACGGGGTGTTTTGCGGATCGGCGTGGAATTCGGCGGCCGGAATAAAACCGGAGATCGGGCAGGAATTATCAAAGCCTTTGGCTTTTTCCCACGGCTGGCCGGCTTTTTTCATTTTGCCCTGCACATCGCGCAGGGTCAGATCCAATGCAACTCCGTAGCCTGCGATGGCTTTCTGCACGTGATCCTCGGATGCCTGACGCAGCGTGCCGCCAATCAGCACCGCCAGTTCGACTTCATGGTGTACCGAACCCAGCCCCTGCGGTAGCGCCAGCGGCTGGCGAATATCGCAAATAGCGGTTTCCGGCTTGATAAACAACACAGGCTCTTCTGGCACGGCACTGCCCATTTCCTGAATGTGCTTCGCATAATTGCTGCCTACGCAGACCACTTTGCTTACAGGGTAATCCAGTAATGCGCCTTGCCAGTTGTGATGTTGATACATGCTCGTCCCCTACACGGTTGATATGTCACCCACGGAGTTGGCCGGGGTTATTTTTTTCCGTCACCTGCGAGATGCTGTTTTAATAAATTCTCAGGAGGTGGCGGAAGCTGTAAATAATAGCCTTGTTCTTTCAGGGCGGTTTTCACTTTATCCAGATCGGCATTCACCAGTTTTTTACGACCGTCCAGCGGCAACAGCATCGCCAGCTGCGGCGCGCCGAAGCCTTTCATTAATTCTTCCGGTACGCGGGAAAAATCGTCTTTTTTCTCGACATAAAGATAGGTCTGGTCGCGTTTAGTACTTCTGTAGATCACACAAAACATGTTTTTACTCTGAATTATCGGTGGTTGCTTGCCTCAATATACCAGTGACTATAACATGCCTGATACTCTTCGGAATATCGCAACGAATGTGCTGCGATTAACAGCAAATTGAGTAAGGCCAGGATGTCAAACACGCCCATCGAGCTTAAAGGCAGTAGCTTCACCTTATCAGTGGTTCATTTGCATGATGCAAAACCCGAGGTTATTCGTCAGGCGTTAGAAGACAAAATCGCGCAGGCACCCGCTTTTCTGAAACACGCCCCAGTGGTGGTGAATGTCAGCGGTCTCGACGCGCCTGTGAACTGGCAGCATCTTCAGCAGGCGGTCGCCTCGACCGGGCTGCGTATTGTTGGCATTAGCGGCTGCAAAGATGCCCGTCTCAAAGATGAAATCGAGCGTGCCGGTCTGCCCCTTCTGACTGAAGGCAAAGAAAAAACCGTCCGTTCTCCGGCGAAAGCCGCCCCGACGCCTCCACCGCCCGCGCAAACTGTTACTCCTATCACAAAAACGCGAATGATTGATGTGCCGGTTCGTTCCGGTCAGCGCATTTATGCACCAAACTGTGATCTGATTGTGACAAGCCACGTCAGCGCTGGCGCTGAGCTGATTGCCGATGGCAATATTCACGTCTACGGTATGATGAGAGGACGCGCGCTGGCCGGTGCCAGTGGCGATCGGGAAGCACAAATATTTTGTACCCATCTGACGGCGGAACTGGTTTCCATCGCAGGTGAATATTGGCTGAGTGACAAGATCCCAGCCGAATTTTATGGCAAAGCGGCACGCCTGCGACTCGCAGAGAACGCTTTGACTGTTCAACCGTTGAATTGATCCCTTTTTAACAAGGAATTTCTATGGCACGCATTATTGTTGTGACTTCGGGTAAAGGAGGCGTTGGCAAGACCACCTCCAGCGCGGCCATCGCTACTGGTTTGGCCCAGAAGGGAAAGAAGACAGTTGTTATCGATTTCGATATCGGCCTGCGTAACCTCGACCTGATCATGGGCTGTGAGCGTCGCGTTGTGTATGACTTTGTTAACGTCATTCAGGGCGATGCCACCCTTAACCAGGCGCTGATTAAAGATAAGCGCACGGAAAACCTCTTTATTCTTCCTGCTTCTCAGACGCGCGACAAAGATGCGCTGACCCGCGAAGGCGTGGAGAAAGTGCTCGACGAACTGAAAAAGATGGAGTTCGACTTTGTGGTCTGCGACTCCCCTGCCGGTATCGAAACGGGCGCGCTGATGGCGCTGTATTTCGCTGACGAAGCCATTATCACCACCAACCCGGAAGTCTCCTCTGTACGTGACTCTGACCGTATTCTGGGCATTCTGGCGTCTAAATCTCGTCGCGCGGAAAATGGTCAGGACCCGATTAAAGAGCACCTGCTGCTGACCCGTTACAATCCGGGTCGCGTTAATAAGGGTGACATGCTGAGCATGGAAGACGTGCTGGAGATCCTGCGCATCAAACTGGTTGGCGTCATTCCGGAAGATCAATCCGTGCTGCGCGCCTCTAACCAGGGCGAGCCGGTGATCCTCGATACGATGGCAGACGCGGGTAAAGCCTACGCTGATACCGTTGACCGTCTGCTGGGAGAAGAACGTCCTTTCCGCTTCATTGAAGAAGAGAAGAAAGGTTTCCTCAAACGCCTGTTCGGAGGATAAGTTATGGCATTACTGGACTTTTTTCTCTCGCGGAAAAAAAGCACCGCCAACATCGCGAAAGAGCGACTGCAAATTATCGTTGCGGAACGTCGCCGCAGCGATGCTGAACCACACTATTTGCCGCAGCTGCGCAAAGACATCCTGGAAGTGATTTGTAAGTATGTGCAGATCGACCCGGAGATGGTCACCGTGCAGCTGGAGCAGAAGGATGGGGATATTTCGATTCTGGAGCTGAACGTGACGCTGCCGGAAGCGGAAGAGTCACGTCCATAGCATTATGAACGTATTAATGCCGGGTAGCGCTTCGCTTACCCGGCAATTTTATTACTGCGGATAGTCTGCCAGCAGGGTTTTCAGACGTTCGCCCATCAACTCCCCGCGCCAGCCCGCAATCAGTTCCGGCAGGCCATTTTGTGGTTTTAACTTCCAGTGCCAGTTCAGCAGCTGATTGATCTGACGGCGTGACGCCAGCAGCTCTGGGCTTATCTTGTTTTCCGTTCCCACTTCCAGCACCAGCGCTTTGATCTCTTTGAACGCTTTGCGATAGCCTGGCATATCCATCAAGTTCAACAGTGGCTCCGGCAGTTCATCGTCCGGCAACTGCTGGGCTTTGGCGACCAGTGCCAGCAACGTTTTGCCGTGGAAGCGAATTTCACTGCCCGATAATCCGATACTGTCCAGTTCGCCCATGCTGCCCGGCATATAGCGCGCAACCGCCCACAGATGCTCTTCGCGTACGACAAAATTGACCGCCAGATCGCGCTCGCGCGCTTTGCGCAGACGCCAGTCGGCCAGCAGCTGCAGGCAGGCAAGCTGACGGGTACGCAGCTGCCAGGCGTTGGTGATATCGCGCCAGGCGTCTTTCGGGTCGACCACTTCCTGACGGCGCTGCTGTGTCATACGGCATTCGTTGAGCGCTGCATCCAGCCAGCCGGCGTCTTCAGCCTCTTTCATCAGTTGGCCGCAAATTGGCAACAGGTAAAAGACATCGGCAGCGGCGTAGTCCAGTTGACGTTCAGTCAGTGGACGCGCCAGCCAGTCGGTGCGCGACTCGCTCTTATCCAGCGCAATCCCGGTATACTCTTCGACCATCGCGGCAAAGCCCCAGGAGAGCGGACGGCCGGAGAAAGCGGCGAGAATTTGCGTATCAATCAGGGGTTCCGGCATCACGCCAAAGGTATTGAGGAATACCTCCAGATCTTCACTACCCGCATGCAGATATTTGGTCACGGCGGTATCGAGCAGAAGTTCACGCATCGGCGCCCAGTCCGTGATACCCAGCGGGTCAATCAGCGAGACTTTTTTGCCATCGTACATCTGGATCAAACCCAACTGGGGATAGTAGGTTCGCGTGCGAACAAACTCGGTATCCAGAGCAATAGCGGGAAAGTCGCGGGTGACGTTGCACAGCGTTGCCAGCTCGTCGTTGGTAGTGATCATCTGGTAATTCAAAACGGTTTCTCTCTGGTTTGCGCCCATAAAAAACGCCGGCTAACCGGCGTGTGGTGGCGACTCACTCGAAGCTTAGGCTTTATTGTCCACTTTGGAACGCGCTTCGTCACGTAATTCTCGTCGTAATATCTTCCCGACGTTCGATTTTGGCAGCTCCGTGCGGAACTCCACCAGCTTCGGCACTTTGTAACCGGTAAGCTGACGACGACAGAACGCGATCAGTTCATCTTCGTTCAGCGAGGGGGCTTTTTTGACCACGAATATCTTCACCGCTTCGCCGCTGCTGCCGGACGGCACACCGACGGCAGCCACTTCCTGCACCCCCTCGTGCTGCATCACCACGTCTTCGATCTCGTTAGGATAAACGTTAAAACCGGAGACCAGAATCATGTCTTTTTTACGATCGACAATGCGCAGGAAACCTTCGTCGTCCATCACCGCGATGTCGCCCGTGTAGAGCCAGCCGTCTTTGATGATTTCATCCGTCGCATCCGGGCGCTGCCAGTAGCCGAGCATGACCTGCGGGCCTTTGACGCACAGTTCGCCCGGCTCACCGTGAGGCACTTCATTACCTTCGTCGTCGACCAGTTTGGCCTCCGTTGACGGCACCGGCAGACCAATGCTGCCGCTGTGATAATCGATATCATGCGGGTTAACGCTGACCAGCGGCGCGCACTCTGTCAGGCCGTAACCCTCCAGCAGATACTGCCCGGTGAGTTTCACCCAGCGGTCGGCCACCGCCTGCTGAACCGGCATGCCGCCGCCCGCAGAGAGGTGCAGCGTGGAGAAGTCGAGCTGCTGGAACTCTTTATTGTTGAGCAGTGCGTTAAACAGCGTGTTCACTCCGGTCATGGCGGTGAACGGATATTTCGCCAGCTCTTTCACCAGCCCCGGAATATCACGCGGGTTGGTAATCAGTAAATTCTGTCCGCCCAGCTCGATAAACAGCAGGCAGTTCATGGTCAGAGCAAAAATGTGATACAGCGGCAGCGCCGTGACCACCAGCTCTTTGCCGCGGTGCAGCAGCGGGCCGTAGGTCGCATTCACCTGCTCAAGGTTCGCCAGCATGTTGCGGTGGGTCAGCATCGCCCCTTTCGCAACGCCGGTCGTACCACCGGTGTACTGCAGAAAAGCCAGATCGTCTGAGACCACTTCCGGCTTCACATACTGCATGCGATAGCCGCTCTGCAGCGCACGGCGGAAAGAGATGGCATCCGGCAGATGGTATTTCGGCACCAGACGCTTCACGTATTTGACGACAAAGTTAACCAGCGTCCCTTTGGCGGTGGAAAGCTGATCGCCCATGCGGGTCAGGATCACGTGGCGGACCTGAGTTTTATCGACCACTTTTTCCAGCGTATGGGCAAAGTTGGAGACAATCACAATCGCCGCCGCGCCGCTGTCATTCAACTGGTGCTCCAGCTCGCGCGGAGTATAGAGCGGGTTGACGTTAACCACGATCATCCCCGCCCGCAAAATACCGAACAGTGCCACCGGATACTGAAGCAGGTTTGGCATCATCAGCGCGACGCGGTCCCCTTTCTTCAGGCCCAGGCCTTCCTGCAAATAGGCGGCAAAGGCCCGGCTGCGCTCTTCCAGTTTGCGGAAGGTCATCACTTCGCCCATGTTCACAAACGCAGGCTGATCCGCGTAGCGCGCGACCGAGTGCTCAAATAATTCAACCAGGGATTGATAACGGTCAGGATTGATCTCCGCAGGCACATCTGCGGGATAACGGTTAAGCCAAACCTTTTTCAATGCATCACCTCTGAAATGAGTGTTCGTCGTCATCACAACCCCGATAATAAACAGTTCGTTAACATTATATTAACTCAGCGTACCAGTTTATTAATTGTTCGAATTTAAGGTTGCGAAGCGCGTCACTCTTTTTTTTGTGTTATATCCGTAAAAAACAGAGACAGCGGCTGAGCCGCTGTCTCTTATCTAATAATAACAGTAAGTTATTCTGTAACGATGGTCTGAACCTGAGCCGGGCCTGGATTGTACCAGCCCCATCCACCGTAGCCGCCGTAACGGTACGGGTGCGGTCCCCACATCCATGGGTCGATAGGCTGCGGTGGCAGCATGACCTGCTGGGTCAGGTGCCAGCGTTTGTAGCCGGTGGCCTGCAGGGTCATAAATTTATACGGCGTGTTACCGATTTTCCCCTGTACCGTGCCGGTGATTGGCCCAACGACCGTCACCAGCTGGCCACGGAAATCGACCGGATCGAGGAAACCGTTCACATCTGCATAAATTCGCCCACGCGAAGGTTCGCCCAGAACTGGCCGCGCGCCGCTGTCCAGCGGCACCGTCGCAATTTCCAGACGGGTTTTGCCCTGCTGGTTCTGGATGTCCACCACTTTGCCGCCGAAGCGTGCCTCCTGGCCAACGTAAAGCTCAGGCGCATTCATCACCCGCACCAGATCCTGCTGCGGTGTCGGACTGCTTCCTTTTATCGCGTCAGGAACGGTGACACATCCACTTAATGCCACAGCGATAGCGCCCGCTATGAAGAGGCGTACAACCTTTGTTTGAACCGCCATGATGCGACTCCCTTTTCTCAGTGCTTATTACTGAGATTCACGCCCTGCCCGGAAGTTTCTTCCAGGCCACTTCATTTCGCAAATAAACCGGCTCAGCGTGTTCAACGGCCACGGTTTTTCCCGCGCTCAGCAGCTGACAGGCGATCGGCAGCATATCTTCTGCATGGGGGAGTAACACCTGACCATCAACCAGCGTCAGACCGCTGTCATTTGCCATATCCGGCCAGGCTGGCCAGCCTGTACCCACAGTAGCCCACTCGCCGGAAAGTTGTTTCAACCGTTCAGCAACGGCGTCCGGTTTGAGCACCGACTCGGTCTCTTCACCGTGCCAGACGCCCTGCTCATCGCGCGTATACTCGCCCCAGTAGACTTCGCCCATGCGCGCATCAATCGCGGCCAGCACTCGCGTCGCGCCAGTGGTGCGCCATGCGCCCTGCGCCATTGTGGCGAGTGTGGAAACGCCAATCATTGGCAGATCGGCGCCCAGTGCCAGGCCCTGCGCGATACCAATGCCGATACGCACGCCGGTGAAGCTGCCCGGCCCACGGCCAAAGGCCAGCGCGTCGAGTTCAGTTAAAGTGGAGTTGCCCTGGTGAAGGATCTCTTTCACCAGCGGCAGAATACGTTGGGTATGTTCCCGGGGGCACTCTTCAAAATGGGCAAAGAGGGTACCGTTATCCCACAGGGCAACGGAGCAGGCCTCTGTAGCGGTATCAATAGCCAGAATTCGCATGGGTCTCGCGCTCTCGCAATGGGTAGTCACAAAATGGCGCGCATCTTAGCACACTCCAGGGCAAATTACTCCGCCGTTGGGTTCGCCAGGAAACGCACCGCGCGATTAATGTCCCGCGTACGCGGCGCGGGTGGCAGGCTGGCGAGGAATGTCGCGCCGTAAGGGCGCATCACCAGGCGATTGTCGCAGATCACCAGCACGCCGCGGTCGTCCGTATCACGGATCAGACGCCCGACACCCTGCTTCAGGGTGATAACCGCGTCCGGGAGCTGTACGTCGTCAAAAGGATCGCCCCCGCGCAGACGGCAGTCTTCCATGCGCGCTTTGAGCAGCGGATCGTCCGGAGAGGTAAAGGGCAGTTTGTCGATGATCACCAGGGAGAGCGCATCCCCGCGCACGTCCACCCCTTCCCAGAAACTGCTGGTTGCCACCAGCAACGCGTTACCGGCAGTCACAAACTGCTGCAACAGCTGGCCTTTACTGGTTTCCCCCTGCAACAGCACGGGTAAGGTCATGGTGGCGCGAAACTGTTCGGCCAGATCGCGCATCATGGCGTGGGAGGTGCACAGCATGAAGCAGCGGCCATTGTTGGCCTCGATCATCGGTTTGAGCATTGCCGCCAGATGTTTCGCCGCGCCCGGCTGGTTCGGCAGCGGTAAGTTGCGCGGCACGCAGAGCAGTGCCTGGGTTTCGTAATCGAACGGACTGGGCAGCAATAGCGAATCTGACTCCTCAATCCCCAGTCGCTCGGTGAAGTGGTGCAGATCGTCGTTCACGGAGAGCGTCGCGGAGGTAAATATCCAGCTTCCCGGTTTCTGCGCCATCACCTCTTTGAATTTATCGGCCACGGTCAGCGGCGTGAGCGCCAGGGTGAACTGACGTGCGGTGCATTCATACCAGTAGCTAAAGCCGGGCTGGTTGATCTCTTTAAGACGTTTCAGGCGCGTGCGGTACAGCGTGGCGCGCTCAAAAGCGGCGTCGAGCAAGGCGCTGCGCCCGAGGGACAGCTTAGCCACGTCATAACACAGCTCCAGCGCATCATCGAGCAGCAGCAGCGCGCGCTGGATATTACTGTCGGCTAACAGTTCGCGCAGATTCCCGCGATAGCCGGGTTCGCCCAGCTGCATACGAAAATCCTGCGCGCTTTGCGCCAGCCGGTCAGCGCATTTCTGCAGCTGCTGGGTGTCGCGCAGTTCGGTGCGATAGGCAATGGTGAAATCTTTGGCGAGATCCTGGAGCTGACGGCTGGAGAGCGACTGACCAAAATACTGGCTGGCGATATCCGGCAGTTGATGGGCTTCATCGAAGATCATCACTTCCGCTTCCGGAATCAACTCACCAAAACCGCCGTCCTTAACCACCATATCCGCCAGGAACAGATGGTGGTTCACCACCACCACGTCGGCATCCATCGCAGTTTTACGCGCTTTGACGACAAAACAATCTTTATACAGCGGGCAGTCGCTGCCGAGGCAGTTGTCGTTGGTGCTGGTCACCAGCGGCCACGCCTGAGAGTCTTCGGCGACGCTGGCGCAGGTGCTGATATCCCCGTCGATGGTTTGATTCGCCCAGGCGCGGAGGATGATCACATCGCTCAGGGTCTGGACCGGCAAATCGCCGCCAGCCAGCGCCTGCTGTTCGAGGCGCTCCAGACAGAGATAGTTTGAGCGCCCTTTCAGCAGTGCCAGGCGGCCTTTATAGTTCAGGGCTTTTGCCATTGTCGGCAGGTCACGACTGTAGAGCTGATCCTGCAACGCTTTCGAGCCGGTTGAGATGATCACTTTCTTTTTCGCGCGCAGCGCAGGGGCAAGATAGGCGTAAGTTTTGCCCGTCCCGGTGCCTGCCTCGACCACCAGCGACTGGGTATTTTTGATGGCGCGGGTGACCGCTTCCGCCATATGTCGTTGCGGCTCGCGCGGTTTAAAACCGGGAATCGCCTGCGCTAACTGACCGTCTGCTGAAAAATCGTCTGCCACGTTGCTCTCTCACTGTATTTTTGCACAGGGATTATGTCAGCCCGCCCTCTCCTGTGCCAGTCGAAATAGACGTTGACGGAACATTATGGCAGTCTTGCGGCCTGAAACCATTTATGAGGAAAGGTTTATGACAATTGTGCGCATTGATGCGGAAGCCCGCTGGTCTGACGTTGTGATTCATAATCAGACGCTCTACTACACGGGTGTCCCTGAAAACCTGGACGCTGATGCGTTCGAGCAAACGGCCAATACGCTGGCGCAAATTGACGCGGTTCTGGAAAAACAGGGCAGCGATAAATCCCGCATTCTGGATGCGACCATTTTCCTGGCGAATAAAGACGACTTTGCTGCGATGAACAAAGCCTGGGATGCGTGGGTGGTAGCGGGTCACGCGCCTGTACGCTGTACGGTACAGGCCACGCTGATGAAGCCGCAGTATAAAGTTGAAATCAAGATAATCGCGGCAGTGTAAGACGATTATTCGTCGTCTTCGTCATCCTCGAAACGCGCCACAATCCGATCGCCGGTATGGGTGGCGCGAATTTCCTGGGCCACGGTCGTAATCGCTTGTCCGCTGCTCATTCCCTGGGACATCAGTTCCTGAATACGCTCGACGGCTTTTTGCTGCTGTTCATGACTGAGGGAAGGTAAACCTGCAAACATTATCAACTCCTGCTAAATTATCTGCGCTAATAAATTCACGCTGCCCGGTAGTATGCCACACATGAACCAGTTACCCCCTACTGTCATTTCATTACCCTGGCGTCATGACGCCGCCGAATTCTGGTTTGCGCGCTTAAGCCATCTCCCGTGGGCGATGCTGCTGCACTCCGGACATGCCGATCACCCTTACAGCCGCTTTGATATTCTGGTCGCCGATCCGCTCACCACCCTGACGACCCGTGGTGATTCTACGCAGATATCTTCAAGTGACGTTGTCACATCCACTGACGATCCGCTCGCCCTGCTTGAGCGCGAACTGAACGCCCTGCCGTTCGGCGCCGCAACGGATCCTGATTTGCCTTTCCAGGGGGGCGCGCTGGGGCTGTTTGGCTATGACCTGGGCCGCCGATTTGAAACGCTGCCAGAGCACGCGCAGAAGGATATTACGCTGCCGGATATGGCCGTTGGGCTGTACGACTGGGCGGTGATTGTTGATCACCATAAACAACGGGTTTCACTGCTCAGCCACAGCGACGCTGACGCGCGGCTGGCGTGGCTCGACGCGCAGCAGCCCGTTCCGGCCATTGATTTTGCGCTCACCTCCGCGTGGCGTTCCAATATGAGCGCGGATGAGTACGCGCAGAAGTTTGCGCAGGTGCAGGCGTATCTGCACAGCGGTGACTGCTATCAGGTGAACCTCGCCCAGCGTTTTCAGGCGACTTACGCGGGCGATGAGTGGCAGGCGTTTACGCACCTGAACGCCAGTAACCGCGCGCCATTCAGCGCTTTCCTGCGCCTGGAACAGGGCGCAGTCCTGAGCCTCTCGCCGGAGCGTTTTATTCATCTTGCCGATGGCACTATCCAGACGCGCCCGATTAAAGGCACCCTGCCGCGCCTCACGGCCCCTGACGCCGATCGGCTGCAGGCGGAGAAACTCGCCGCCTCGTCAAAAGATCGCGCCGAGAATCTGATGATTGTCGATCTGATGCGTAATGATATTGGCCGCGTCGCGGAGCCGGGCAGCGTGCGCGTTCCCGAGCTGTTCGTGGTGGAGCCATTTCCGGCGGTGCATCATCTGGTGAGCACGATTACCGCGCGTCTCCCGGCAAGCCGTTCTGCCTGCGATCTGCTGCGTGCGGCGTTTCCTGGCGGGTCGATCACCGGCGCGCCGAAAGTGCGCGCCATGCAGATCATTGACGAACTGGAACCGCATCGCCGTAACGCCTGGTGCGGCAGCATCGGCTACCTGAGCCGGTGTGGCACGATGGATACCAGCATAACCATCCGCACCCTGACCGCCAGTGACGGGCAGCTCTACTGTTCGGCAGGCGGCGGGATTGTGGCCGACAGCCAGGCAAACGCGGAATATCAGGAAACGTTTGATAAAGTGAACCGCATCCTGCATCAACTGGAGAGCTAACATTTGGATACCCACGATCTGACCCTGGATGATTTTCTGTCGCGCTTTCAGCTTTTGCGCCCGCAGGTGAATCGTGATGCGCTGAACAGCCGCCAGGCGGCGGTGTTGATCCCGGTGGTACGCCGCGAGCAGCCAGGATTGTTGCTGACCAAACGCTCGTCGCATTTACGTAAGCACGCAGGCCAGGTGGCGTTTCCCGGGGGTGCAGTCGATGCCTCCGATGCCTCACTGATTGCCGCTGCCCTGCGCGAAGCCCAGGAAGAGGTGGCGATCCCGCCAGAATCCGTTGAGGTGATTGGCGTGTTACCGCCGGTGGACAGTGTGACCGGCTTTCAGGTAACGCCGGTCGTCGGGATTATCCCGCCCAATCTGCACTATCACGCCAGCGAAGATGAAGTGGCGGCGGTGTTCGAAATGCCGCTGGCGGAAGCCCTGCGACTTAGCCGATATCATCCGCTGGATATTCAACGGCGTGGACACGATCACCGGGTGTGGCTGTCGTGGTATCAGCATTATTTTGTCTGGGGCATGACGGCGGGCATTATTCGTGAGCTGGCACTGCAAATCGGCCTGAAGCCTTGACTATACTTTACATTCTGAATTTTTCTTCGGGTTTGCGAGGGGCGTCGCACCATTAGCAAAACAGGGGTTATTCATTAGTTTAATTCATGTGAATAGTTCAGCCGACCTGTAACTTCCCTCTTACACTATGCGCAGTTATAACATCGTTACTGGAACCCCGGTAACCCTGTCAGGAGTAAGAAAGTGATTAGTATATTCGACATGTTCAAAGTGGGGATTGGCCCGTCTTCTTCCCACACTGTAGGGCCGATGAAGGCCGGTAAACAGTTCGTCGATGATCTGGTCGAAAAAGGATTACTGGAAAGCACTACCCGTGTAGCCGTTGACGTTTACGGTTCACTCTCATTAACGGGTAAGGGCCACCACACCGATATCGCCATTATTATGGGTCTGGCAGGTAACATGCCGGACACCGTGGATATTGACGCCATTCCGGCGTTTATCCGCGACACTGAAACACGCGGTCGTCTGCTGCTGGCTAACGGCAAGCACGAAGTGGATTTCCCCCACGACGACGGCATGCGTTTTCGCAGTGATAACCTGTCACTGCACGAAAACGGCATGCAGATCCACGCCTTCAACGGCGACAAAGTGATCTACAGCAAAACCTATTACTCCATCGGCGGCGGTTTTATCGTCGACGAAGAGCACTTTGGCAAAGACACGGCGGGCGACGTTAACGTCCCTTATCCGTTCAAGTCTGCGCAGGAAATGCTCGACTACTGCAAACAGACCGGCCTGTCGCTCTCCGGCATGGTGATGCAAAACGAACTGGCGCTGCACAGCAAAAAAGAGATCGAAGACTATTTTGCTAATGTGTGGCAGACCATGCAGGCCTGTATCGACCGTGGGATCAACACCGAGGGCGTTCTGCCTGGGCCACTGCGCGTACCGCGTCGTGCCTCTGCCCTGCGCCGTATGCTGGTGACGACCGATAAATTCTCCAACGACCCGATGAACGTGGTCGACTGGGTGAATATGTTTGCGCTGGCGGTGAACGAAGAGAACGCCGCCGGTGGCCGCGTGGTGACGGCACCCACTAACGGCGCATGCGGTATCGTTCCGGCGGTGCTGGCCTATTACGATCACTTTATCGAGCCGGTGACGCCTGACATTTACATCCGCTATTTCCTCGCAGCGGGTGCCGTGGGCGCCTTGTACAAAATGAATGCGTCCATCTCCGGTGCTGAAGTGGGCTGTCAGGGTGAAGTGGGCGTAGCCTGTTCCATGGCGGCGGCCGGTCTGTCTGAACTGCTGGGTGCCAGCCCGGAACAGGTTTGCGTGGCAGCGGAAATCGGGATGGAACATAACCTTGGTCTGACGTGCGACCCGGTCGCCGGCCAGGTGCAGGTACCGTGCATCGAGCGTAACGCCATCGCCTCCGTGAAAGCGATCAACGCCTCGCGTATGGCCATGCGCCGCACCAGCGAGCCGCGTGTGTCGCTGGATAAGGTCATTGAGACCATGTACGAAACCGGAAAAGACATGAACGCCAAATACCGTGAAACCTCTCGCGGCGGCCTGGCGATCAAGGTGCAGTGCGACTAACCATTTCGACTGTACCCTGAATACGTCACGCCGCAGGACGTTTAATGCGGCGTGAAGTATGACGGGGATATGCCCATCTGCAACGGATGGGCGAATTTTCTCCGCTGTCTCGTCACCTTAACATTTCCCCACTACACTTTCTGTGTTGCCCCGGCGCCTGGTGCTGGCGGCTTATCGAGCGTCCTTTTCATGCAAACTGCGCAAAGGATCATTAAAAGCTATCGCCGAAACCGCATTATTGTCTGTGTGCTGGTGGCGCTTTTTACGCTCTTTTTGACCCTGAGCTTTCGGTTTATTTCACAGCGTAATGTCAATCAGGACCGTATTCACGCTTTTGCAAACCACTCTGTGAATGCGCTGGACAGTATCCTTATTCCCCTTGAGAGTGGACGCGAAAAACTGCAATCCCTGGTGGGTGCCCCCTGCGTTGATATCCACCTGTCGCTACGAAAACAGGCTGCAACTCTGCAAACCGTGCGCTCTATTGGACTGATCAAAGACGGGATCCTCTACTGCTCCAGTATTTTTGGCATCCGCGACGTGCCGATCCGGCAGATACAACCGGCATTACCCTCAAGCCAGCCGCAGCTGGTGCTGTCGACGGATAAATCGCTGCTGAAAGGCAGCCCGATTTTAATCCAGTGGTATCCCGTCTCTGACAGCGGCGAAGACGGCGTGATGCAGGTTGTGAATATCGAGCTTATCACCCGCATGATGCTTGAGCCGCAGCCTCCGCTGATCACTGACGTGAGCTTAAGCGCGGGCAATAAATTTCTTCGCTACGGTCAGAATGTGACTGACACGCTCACCTATACCGATGACGCGATGATCCTGCGTCAGTCTTCGGCCCATTTCCCCTTCACCATTACCGTCAGCGGGCCTGGCGCGAGCCAGCTGGCGCTGAAAAATCTGCCCTCCCAGCTCCCACTGGCGGTGCTGTTGAGCCTGCTGCTGGGCTATATCGCCTGGCTTGCCACCGCCAGTCGCATGAGCTTTACGTGGGAGCTTAATCTCGGCCTGGCTGCACGCGAGTTCGAGCTGTTTTGCCAGCCGTTACTCAATGCCCGCACGCAGAAATGCGTCGGCGTGGAGATCTTGCTGCGCTGGAATAACCCCCGTCAGGGGTGGATCTCCCCGGATGTTTTTATTCCGCTGGCGGAGGAACACAATCTGATTGTTCCTCTGACGCGCTATGTGATCGCAGAAACCGTCCGTCAGATTGGCTATTTTCCCGCTAATAAAGGCTTTCATATCGGGATTAACGTGGCGGCCAGCCATTTTCGCAACGGGATGCTGTTACAGGATTTGAACCGCTACTGGTTCAGCGCGCATCCCAAACAGCAGCTGATTGTTGAACTCACCGAACGGGATGCCCTGCTGGACATGGATTATCGCATTGTGCGAGAACTGCATCGCAAAGAGGTCAAACTGGCGATTGATGATTTTGGCACCGGCAGCAGTTCGCTCTCCTGGCTGGAGAAACTGCGCCCTGACGTGCTGAAAATCGATAAATCTTTCACCACGGCGCTCGGGACGGATGCGGTGAATTCGACGGTGACAGATATGATTATCGCCCTGGGCCAGCGGCTGAATCTTGAACTGGTGGCGGAAGGGGTGGAGACGCAGGAGCAGGCGCGCTATTTGCGCGATCACGGCGTGACGATTTTGCAGGGATTTTTGTATGCGCGGCCGATGCCGCTGAAAGATTTTCCGCGGTGGCTGGCGGAGAGCTCGCCTCCACCAGCACCGCGGAATGGGCATATCGTTCCGATTATGCCCTTACGCTAAGCCTGATTACTCATCTTCGTCGTGGGCGGACTGCTCTTTAACAATACGCACCAGGTCTACGCGATAATCATTTGCCTGCATGATGGTGATTTGCAGTGGCGGCAGCTCAATGATATCGCCAACGCGCGGGATCTGGCCGTTCACGGCAATCACTAATCCGGCAACGGTCGCGATATCTTCTTCATCGTTGATGACGTTATCGAGACCCAGCGTGTGCTGCAGAGCGTGTAGATCGGTTGTCCCTTTGACCAGCCAGCCGTCGCCATCCGCCACGATTTCTGGCGTTTCATCGGCGTCCGGGAATTCACCGGCAATGGCTTCCAGCACGTCCAGCGGCGTGACCAGGCCTTGTACTACGCCAAATTCGTTAGTGACAATCACAAAGCTACCGCGCGCACGACGCAGCACGCCTAGCAGGTTGATCGGGTCCAGCGTTTCCGGAACCACTATCGCCGGTGCAGCCGCCGCAATCGCTTCGACGTTAACGCCCTCTTCCAGCGCCACCAGCAACTCTTTGGCACGCACGACACCGATGATTTCATCCAGCTCACCGCGACACACCGGGAACAGGCTGTGCGGTGAGGAGAGCAACTGCTGGCGGATTTCATCGACGCTCAGGTTGGCATCGACCCAGCTGATTTCACCGCGTGGCGTCATAATGCCGCGCAATGAGCGGGAGGCCAGCGACAGCACGCCGTTAATCATGTAACGCTCTTCTTCAACGAACGCCCCTTCCGGAACCGGCACTGGGTTACCGTTCGCATTTTCCGGCTGGACGGTCGTCTGGCGGCGACCGCCCATCAGACGCAGGATGGCGTCAGCGGTACGCGCACGCAGCGGCTGATTCGACTGCTGCTTAATAAAGTTGCGACGCGCAATCTGGTTAAACAGTTCGATAATGATCGAGAAGCCAATCGCGGCGTATAGGTAGCCTTTCGGAATATGGAAGCCGAAACCTTCTGCGACCAGGCTCAGACCAATCATCAGCAGGAAGCTAAGACACAGCACCACCACCGTTGGATGTTCGTTCACAAAGCGAGTCAGTGGCTTCGAGGCCAGCAGCATCACGGCCATCGCAATCACAACCGCAGCCATCATCACCGGTAGGTGGTTCACCATACCGACGGCGGTAATTACTGCGTCCAGGGAGAACACGGCATCGAGCACCACGATCTGTGCGACAACAACCCAGAAACTCGCATAGCCTTTACCGTGCCCGTCGTCGTGCTGGCGGTTCTCCAGCCGTTCATGCAACTCGGTGGTGGCCTTGAACAGCAGGAATAGCCCCCCCACCAGCATGATCAAATCACGACCGGAGAAGGTGAAATCCCAGACGGTAAACAGCGGTTTGGTCAGGGTAACCATCCACGAAATAACGGACAGCAGTGCAAGACGCATGATAAGCGCCAGCGAAAGACCGATTAAACGCGCTTTGTCGCGCTGTTTAGGCGGCAGCTTATCCGCAAGGATGGCAATAAACACCAGGTTGTCGATACCAAGAACAATCTCGAGAACAACCAGCGTGAGTAATCCCACCCAGATTGACGGGTCCATTAAGAATTCCATGACAAGCTCCTGCTAAAGGAATGACAAAACGGCGCCCCGGAAAGCGTGGGCGAAATGGCGGTAGACATGTTCAACGAGTGGCGAGGATCGCCGGCGTGCGAGGCGCAAAATGGCCTGGAAGATGACTGACGTCGGTGACGGTCCATACAGTGGGCTGTAGCCCTATACTCCTGGTAATTAAACGGAGGCTAAACATATCAGAGACAATGGCTTTTTAGCAAAGATTTACTTTCCTTTGCAAAGATCTGTAACAGAGTCGATTTTCATTTGGGATAAATCTCCTCTGTGAAGCTAAATTACGGATCTTCATCACATAAATTATTTTTTCACTATCTAAAATAATTCACGGAAGTCTTCGTTAATTTAACTCTAACCCTTTATCTGAATCGATTCGGTACGCCGGGGAAGATTCTCAGTACATCTGCCTGGCAGATGTATTCATGATAATAAAAGGAGGTAGCAAGTGACCATTGCTATTGTGATAGGCACACATGGTTGGGCTGCAGAGCAGTTACTCAAAACCGCAGAAATGCTGTTGGGTGAGCAGGAAAACGTTGGCTGGATCGATTTCGTCCCTGGCGAAAACGCTGAAACGCTGATTGAAAAATACACTGCTCAGCTGGAGAAACTGGATACCAGCAAAGGCGTGCTGTTTCTCGTTGATACATGGGGTGGCAGTCCGTTTAACGCCGCCAGCCGCATTGTCGTCGATAAAGAGCATCATGAAGTTGTCGCTGGCGTAAACATCCCGATGCTGGTGGAAACGCTGATGGCCCGTGATGATAACCCGAGCTTTGACGAACTGGTCGCTCTGGCAGTCGAAACCGGTCGCGAAGGCGTGAAAGCGCTGAAAGCACAACCGGTTGAGAAACCGGCTCCGGTCGCAGCGGCAGTGAAAGCAGCGGTCCCGACAAAACCGATGGGCGCGAACGATTACATGGTGATCGGGCTTGCGCGTATCGATGACCGTTTAATCCACGGCCAGGTGGCAACACGCTGGACCAAAGAGACCAACGTGAAACGCATTATCGTCGTCAGCGACGAAGTGGCTGCCGATCACGTGCGTAAAACCCTTCTCACCCAGGTTGCTCCTCCGGGCGTTACCGCACACGTCGTGGACGTCGCCAAGATGATCCGCGTGTATAACAACCCGAAATATGCGGGCGAGCGTGTGATGCTCCTGTTCACCAACCCGACAGACGTCGAGCGCATTGTTGAAGGCGGCGTGAAGATCACCTCCGTCAACATTGGCGGTATGGCGTTCCGTCAGGGCAAAACGCAGGTGAATAACGCGATTTCAGTCGATGAAAAAGATATCGAAGCCTTCAATAAGCTGAATGCACGCGGTATTGAGCTGGAAGCCCGTAAGGTTTCCACGGATCAGAAACTGAAAATGATGGATTTGATCGGCAAAGTTGGGAAATAACCCAGGCGCTGATTTTTCACATAAAGCTTATGTAATAGGAGAAGTACAATGGAGATTACCACTCTTCAGATTGTGCTGGTGTTCATCGTCGCGTGTATTGCGGGTATGGAATCCGTACTTGATGAATTTCAGTTCCACCGCCCTCTGGTGGCCTGTACGTTGATTGGCGCCGTTCTTGGCGATATGAAAACCGGTATTATCATCGGTGGTACGCTGGAAATGATCGCCCTGGGCTGGATGAACATCGGTGCGGCGGTTGCACCTGATGCAGCGCTGGCATCTATCATCTCAACGGTTCTGGTTATTGCCGGTCACCAAAGCATCGGTGCAGGTATCGCACTGGCCATCCCACTGGCAGCAGCAGGCCAGGTTCTGACCATCATCGTTCGTACTATCACCGTGGCCTTCCAGCATGCGGCGGATAAGGCGGCCGATAATGGCAACCTGACGGCCCTCTCGTGGATCCACGTTTCCTCTCTGTTCCTGCAGGCCATGCGTATTGCTATCCCGGCGGTTATCGTGGCGATCTCTGTAGGTACCAGCGAAGTCCAGAGCATGCTGAACGCGATTCCAGAAGTCGTGACCGGCGGTCTGAACATCGCGGGTGGCATGATCGTGGTAGTCGGTTACGCGATGGTCATCAACATGATGCGCGCAGGCTACCTGATGCCATTCTTCTACCTCGGCTTTGTTACTGCGGCGTTCACTAACTTCAACCTGGTTGCTCTGGGTGTGATTGGTGCGGTGATGGCGATTCTGTACATCCAGCTGAGCCCGAAATATAACCGCGTCGCGGGTGCACCAGCGCAGGCTGCTGGTAACAACGATCTCGATAACGAACTGGACTAGCAGGTGAGCGAAATGGTTGATATGACAAAAACTACCACTGAGAAAAAACTCACTCCGGGTGATATTCGTGGCGTATTCCTGCGTTCTAACCTGTTCCAGGGGTCATGGAACTTCGAACGTATGCAGGCGCTGGGCTTCTGCTTCTCCATGGTACCGGCCATCAAACGCCTGTATCCGGAAAACAACGAAGCGCGTCGCCAGGCGATTAAACGTCACCTGGAATTCTTTAACACCCATCCTTACGTTGCGGCTCCGGTTCTGGGCGTAACGCTGGCAATGGAAGAGCAGCGTGCGAACGGCGCAGAGATTGACGATGGTGCCATTAACGGTATCAAAGTCGGTTTGATGGGGCCGCTGGCAGGCGTGGGCGACCCAATCTTCTGGGGTACCGTGCGTCCGGTCTTCGCGGCTCTCGGCGCGGGCATCGCGATGAGCGGCAGCCTGCTCGGTCCACTGCTGTTCTTCATTCTGTTTAACGCCGTTCGTCTGGCTACCCGTTACTACGGCGTCGCTTACGGCTATCGCAAAGGTGTCGATATCGTTTCTGATATGGGCGGCGGCTTCCTGCAAAAACTGACCGAGGGGGCGTCAATTCTCGGCCTGTTTGTCATGGGGGCACTGGTTAACAAGTGGACGCACGTTAACATCCCGCTTGTCGTCTCGACCATTACCGGTCAGGACGGACAAACGCGTGTGACTACCGTGCAGACCATCCTTGACCAGTTAATGCCGGGCCTGGTGCCGCTGCTGCTGACCTTCGCCTGTATGTGGCTGCTGCGTAAGAAAGTGAACGCCCTGTGGATTATCGTTGGCTTCTTCGTCATCGGTATCGTGGGCTACGCTATCGGCCTGTTGGGTCTGTAAGTTTTAGCTTTATCCGCCGGGGGCTTGCCCCCGGTTTTTTATTCTGGAGGACGAATGACGGTTACGGACATCGTACTGGTTCTGTTTATTGTTGCCCTTCTGGCGTACGCCATTTACGACGAATTCATCATGCCGCGCCGCCACGGCGAGACACTGCTTGCCATCCCTCTTCTGCGACGCGGTCGGGTTGATGCGTTTATCTTCGCCGGTCTGCTCGCCATTCTGATTTACAACAATGCGATGAGCCACGGTGCTTTATTAACCACATGGTTATTATGTGCGCTGGCATTAATGGCGATTTATCTCTTCTGGATCAGAGTGCCAAAGATCCTCTTCAAAAGTCATGGCTTTTTCTTCGCCAATGTATGGATAGAATATAACCGTATTAAAGAGATGAATTTATCCGAGGACGGCGTATTGGTAATGCAATTAGAGCAGCGCCGGTTGCTCATTCGGGTGAAAAATATTGATGACCTTGAGAAAATATACAAACTAATGGTTAAAACTCAATAGGTTATCATTATAGCAATGGCTATATATTGTTTCCAGCTCACACGCACAATATATAGCCACAGCTATATTCCCTTCAGAATTAACTTATATTCCTTAACGTTATTCTCACCAATAAATCTAAATGAAAATCGTTATCAATTGGTTAATGGAATAATACCTTCCTGTTGTTGTTTTATATTCTCAAAATATGTTAAGGTTGCGCCGTCGTTGGGGAGTAGCCGATTTCCCGTCCCCGGGAAATGTACGTGTCAACATACTCGTTGAAAAACGTGGTGCGTACGGATCGTTTTCTGCACAGTCAGTTCATGTGCACTGTGATCAGGCGAGACCATTGAGACATCAACTGCTGTTTACTGGGGGCAGTGATGTGTCATATGGATATCCCCGGTCTGGACGCTTTAAATGAATATCTCTGCAACGATCCTTCTCGCTTTCGGCATGTCCATGGACGCTTTCGCTGCTTCCATCGGTAAAGGTGCCACACTCCACAAACCTAAATTCTCAGAAGCCCTTCGTACAGGTCTTATCTTTGGCGCTATCGAAACCCTCACTCCGCTGATCGGCTGGGCGCTTGGCATGCTCGCCAGTCAGTTTGTGCTGGAATGGAACCACTGGATTGCCTTTATTCTGCTGGCGTTCCTCGGCGGGCGAATGGTTATCGAAGGCTGCCGCGGTAATTCCGATGAAGATGACGCGCCGATCCATCGCCACGGCTTCTGGCTGCTGGTCACCACCGCGATCGCCACCAGTCTGGATGCGATGGCAGTCGGCGTCGGTCTGGCATTCTTGCAGGTCAATATTATCGCCACAGCGCTGGCTATCGGCTGCGCGACGTTGATTATGTCGACGCTGGGAATGATGGTCGGGCGATTTATCGGCCCGCTGTTAGGTAAGCGAGCCGAAATTCTGGGCGGTATTGTTTTAATCGGGATTGGCGGTCAGATTCTTTGGTCGCACTTCTACGGTTAACTCTCGCGCTGCCAGCAGTGAAGACTAAAATCTGTCTGGCAGCGGAACACGTCTTGCTTTCCTAAGGTTTCCCACACTTCCGGTTTGGCCCGCCACGCAAATGGCGTCATCTGTAACAGCGCCACTGCCTCTTCACCCGTCAGGCTCATTTCATAGCCCAATGACTGCGCGTGGCGCAGTGTAAAACCGCTAAGCTGTTCAGAATGCGGCGCATGCAGGCGAACCTCATCGTAAATCAGCCCTTTCATTTCCATCAGGTGTTTTGGCCCTGGGGTTACAGTAATGACCCATCCGCCCGGTTTAACCACTCGCGCCAGCTCTTCTGCCTTGCACGGGGCGTAGATACGGATAATGGCGTCCTGGCTGGCATCGTCAAACGGCAATCGATGGCTGGAGGCGACGCAGAAAGTGACCTGCGGATAGCGCTTCGCCGCCGCACGGATCGCTGATTTCGACACATCCAGGCCGACTGTTTGCGCGCCTTTTTCGCTGGCTACCTGGGCAAATGCCGCCGTGTAATAGCCTTCTCCGCAGCCAATATCGAGCACAGAAGTGGCATTCTGCTCAAGTATTGTGGCGAACCACTCAGCGACAGCGTCGCGCAGCGGCTGATAATGCCCGGCGTCGAGAAACGCGCGGCGCGCCTGCATCATCTCAGCGGAATCACCCGGATCGCGCGAGCGTTTGTGCTGAACGGGCAGCAAATTCACATACCCTTCTTTCGCCTTGTCAAACCGGTGCCCCTGCGGACAGGTATAGCTATTTTCGTCGTGCGTCAGCAGCGCGTGGCATAAGGGACAACTGAATGACATGGTAACTCCAGACAATATCAAAGGGCGAAAGTGTACCGCTATTCGCCCTGGTATAAAACGCCTGGCTTAACGCATCAGGATAAGATGGTTCGAATCAGGCGGCAAACCGTCCGGCTCAACGTTCTCAATGCGCAAAACATCTCCCATAATCTGGCTGAATACCGGTGCAGAGACCGCCCCGCCGTAATAGCTCCCGTTTTGTGGATCGTTGATCACCACAGCCAGGGCAAACATCGGATGACTGGCTGGCGCCACGCCTGCCGTGTATGCGACATATTTATCGATATACTTTCCGTCATCACCAATCTTTTTCGCGGTACCGGTTTTTATGGCCACCCGATAATCGCGTACCGCCGCTTTAATTCCGCCACCGCCCGGCAGCGCGACGCTTTCCATCATATGTTCCACCTGATGCACAATATCTTCCGGCATCACCTGGTGCCCCATAACCGGTGGATCGATTCGCGTGATCGACAGCGGCCGCTCCAGGCCATAGCTGCCGATAGTGGCATACACATGCGCCAGCTGCAGCGGCGTGACCATCAGGCCATAGCCAAACGCAAAGGTGGCGCGATCGAGCTGACTCCAGAATTTACGTTGCGGTAACAGGCCGCTGCTCTCCCCGGTCAGCCCCAGCCCGGTGGACGTCCCAAAACCGAAGCCCTGATAGGTATCCAGCAGATGCTGAATCGGCATCGCCAGTGACAGACGGGAGACGCCCGTATCGCTCGATTTTTGCAGGATGCCGGTAAGGGACAGCTCCGGATAGTAGCCGACGTCGCGAATGCGGTGGCCGTCGAGCGTATAGGGATGGGTATCAATTACGCTGTCGGGCTGGACGAGGCCCTGCTGTAGCGCGGTCATTAAAACCAGCGGTTTGACGGTTGATCCCGGTTCGAAGGTGTCGCTGATCGCCCGATTACGGAAATCATTCAGCGTGGCCCCTTCCCTGTTATTCGGGTTGAAATCCGGGAAACTCGCCATTGAGAGAATTTCCCCGGTTTGTACATTGATCAGCACCGCCGCGCCCGACTCAGCTTTGTTCCACGCGACGGCGTTGTCCAGTGCGTCTTCGGTGATGGTCTGGAGTCGCTCGTCGATGCTCAGCTGGATATTGTGCGCAGGAACCGGCGAGACCTCCGTTAGATTCTCGATCACGTGACCGTAGCGATCTTCCCTCACCCGCCGCACACCAGGTTTACCGGTCAGCTGCGCGTTGAAACTCTTTTCTACGCCTTCAATCCCCTGCCCGTCGATGTTAGTGAATCCGAGCAAATTGGCCGCCACATGCCCGGCGGGATAAAAACGGCGCGATTCGTCGCGTAGATTGATCCCCGGCAGGTTGAGCTTATCGATCCACTGCGCCTGAGAAGGGTCAACCTGACGGGCAAGGTAAATAAAGCGCCCCTGAGGGGTACTGTTGATCCGCGCAGCCAGGCTGCTCAGCGAAATATGCAGCGCACTGGCAAGCGCCTGCCAGCGGTCATCAAAACCGACGCCGCCTTTCGCCAGCACCGTTTTCGGATCGGCCCACACGGCCTGTACCGGCACACTCACCGCCAGCGGACGGCCTTCGCGATCGGTGATCATCCCACGCGGAGCGTTAATCGCCACTTCGCGCAGAGATCGCATATCTTCCTGTTTTACCAGGTTGTCAGGCTTGATGATTTGCAGCCATGCGACGCGTCCCAGCAGAAAGGCCAGACTGCCTAAAATGGCGATACACAGCAGGACAAAACGCGCCGGGGTGAAGTTTCCGGCAGGATCAGAGGTTTTCTTTTTCACCCGGACTCCAGGTCAGATTAACAACGCCCTGATTTAACGGGAAAAACGTGACATTAGGTGCGAAAACAATGCTTCTAATCTCGCAGCTTTGCAACAAACTACGAACAGAAGCGAACGGGGTAACATTTTGAAAAAAGAGGATTAAAAAAGCCCCGCATACGCGAGGCTTGATGTCTGAGTGTGAGGCGCCGTAGCGCTTCTAAGTCAGCAGGGATTCGATCAGATAGCGGTTACGTTAACAGCAGCCGGACCTTTCTGGCCGTCCTGAATTTCGAACTCAACGTTCTGGCCTTCAGCCAGAGTTTTGAAGCCGTTACCCTGGATTGCAGAGAAGTGTACGAACACGTCTTTGCTGCCGTCAGCAGGAGTAATGAAACCAAAACCTTTAGACTCGTTGAACCACTTAACTTGACCTTTAATCTTTGCCATTTGCAAAATTCCTTAGATTGTTTTCTTAGCCCGCAGGCATTGACATAGATAAAACTGAGACATTACTGCTTGAGGCACTAATATAAGGTTCGGCAGAGAAGCGGTATTCAACGACAACGTGTTTACTCAGGACTTCTTTACTGAAAATGCCACACATAAACAGAACTGTACCTCGTTTGACCCAAAACGTGTTATTACATACAACGATAATTATGGCAAGCCATTTTTAAACGTGTCTAGATCCGCCGCACAAACTCCGATCTCAGCCTGCGACATTATGCGCAACTGCATGCGCGCACTGCCGCCGACAGACCAAAGCGAACCGCAAGACAGGCGCCAGCGTAGCGCCTGTAATCTAAAGCAATTTTACCTTAGCTCAATCTTTGATATAGATCCAGCCAGTGCCGAAAGTTTAATGAATGCAATGATTGAGTTAGAACAATTTGCGAAAAGTTATGCTGAAATCAACGTAAGGTTTTGAGTTTTACACTGAAATAAACCGGCTATAAATTGTGCGGCTTCATCATATATGTCGGAGATGACAGTTTGGTGTATTGCACCAAAATAATGAAACGTCTTTCATCCTGGTGCAAAAGAAAGCAAGAAAAACGTTTCGATGGAAATACATCTGAGGGACAGGGTTGGAATAGAGAATATATTCAGCGAGGCGGTATTAGATCACAGGGATAAATATTGACCAATTTTCAATATTCTAAACTTGTCGTTAATCCCCGCTTCATTTTCCAGCGCCTGAGTAAGCTCCATCACCGGCTCGTCGAGGGACTCGTCGGCCAGCTCGAACACACCCCAGTGGATCGGAAATGCGAGCGGCATTCCCATTTGCTGCCAGAGCTTGATGGCAGATTGCGGATCCATATGGTGGGCCGACATGAACCAGCGTGGTGCATACGCCCCGGCGGGCAGCGCGGCGGCGGTAATCTGCCCCAAGCGCTGCGGGATGGCGAGCAAATCTGGCGTATAACCCGTATCACCGCTAAACCAAAAACGCTGATCTGCTTCCTCAAATACCCAGCCGCACCACAATGAGCGATTTCTGTCCCAGAAAGTGCGCATACTCCAGTGCTGGGCCGGAACGGCGGTAAGCGTAATCCCCTGAAACACAGCGCTCTGCCACCAGTCCAGCTCAAGAATATTTTTAGCACCGCGACGACGAAACCAGTCGCCGAGGCCCAGCGGCACAAATACAGTGAGTTCAGGGAAACGCCGCAACAGGTGGCGGACAGTAGCGGAATCGAGATGATCGTAATGGTTGTGGGAAATCACCAACGCATCAATGTGTGGAAGCGTGTCGACGGTTAAAACCGGGGGTGTCTTGCGTTGCGGTCCAAAAAAGGGGAGCGGCGAGGCGCGTCGGGAAAAAACAGGATCGGTCAGCAAATATTGCCCGCTTAAACGCAGCAGCACACTGGCATGCCCCAGCCACCAGACGCCATCTTCTGGCCGGTCGTTCAGTTCGGCAGGCTGCCACCACTGGCGAATAAATTCGTCATAACCCTGCGTGGGCGGTTTGGGTAATCCCGCCGCTTTGCGCTCCTTGCGCCACCGCTCGACGTCACCGGGCTGATGGCCAGTAAAGTCGAGGTTGCGAAACCCATCGGGAGCATGATGTTTCAGGGAGGGGTTATACCAGGGATTTTTCCAGACCACAGCCACCTCCCCCGCTCATCCGTTAGCGTTCAGCCACCAGACGAATGAAATCATCTTCGTCTTCGTTTACCACTGCTTCAGCGGCTTTTGGGACTTCTTTCTCTTCCGGCTCGTTAGCTTCGCACAGACGACGCAGCAACGCATTCTGGCGTTTCTGCTGATCAAGCAACGCTTCCAGCAGTTCAATCTGCTCATCCGTGCGAGAACTGGCGCGATTCACAAAGAACCACAGCGCCAGGCCGATAATCATCACGACCAGAGAGATCGCCAGTGAGGCTACGTTTAGTAGCCCCGAATTCAGTAACTCACCCATTTTACCACCTCAATAAAAACGCCATTTTAGCACTGACGCAGAGGAAGGGTACCATCTGTTAGAAAAATGAATACTACCAGGGGATGAATTGATTTATTGCGCAAATGCCGCTAAAAAACTGTACATCCTGATCGCACATGACATTGATCGTCTGTGTCCACAAAATGACACAGGCAATCAGTACAACAACCAGAATTACCCAGCGAAACTTTTTCACTCCACACTCCGTCTTTTGACCTGATATGACCAGGTTATCACGGTTATCTTAAACAAGGGCTAACTGTACCTGCATCAGAAAATTTTCGGAATCATGCACTTGTTTCATAGAGTAAAACTATTACGCTTAACAGCATTATTAGCAAAAAAATGAGGCATTCATGCGCATCATTATTCGGACAATTATTGTCCTGGCCATTTTATGGATTGGTTTGTTACTGACGGGATACGGCGTGCTGGTGGGGAGCACAGAAAATGCGGCAGGACTGGGGATTCAGTGTAAATATCTGACTGCCAGAGGCACCAGCACCGCGCAATATCTCCACAGTGACAGCGGAATTATTGGTTTATCAAACTGCCCGGTTCTGCGCAAAAGCCAGACAGTAGTCGACAACGGATAAGTCGATTGACTCACAGATACAGAAACGCCGCATTTTCAGCGGCGTTTTTTATTGTCGGATTCAGAACGGATAGTCGTTGTAACCCATTTGTTCGGAAATCTTGCGTGCTGCGGTGTGCAGCATGGCAACATACTCGTGCAGACGCTCTTCAGAGAAGCGCAGCGTCGGGAATGAAATGCTCAGGCCTGCAATGACGACACCGAAGCGGTCAAACACTGGAACGCCGATACAACGCAGCCCCTCTTCCTGCTCCTGATTGTCTTCGCCGTAACCCTGCTCACGCACGTGATCCAGCACGGCCAGCAACTCTTCAGTGCTGGTGATAGTGCGCTCGGTGCTGCGTTTGTATTCCACACCTTCAAGGATCTCTTTGACTTCCTCGCGATCGCGCCACGCCAACAACACTTTACCGATGGCGGTACTGTAGAGCGGGTTACGACGACCAATGCGCGAATACATGCGCAGGTTGTACATAGAGTCGATTTTATGGATATAGACAATGCTGTCTTCATCCAGCGCGCCCAGGTGGACGGTCTCTTTCGTTAAGCGTGAAAGCTCGCGCATCTGAATATCCGCGCTGCGGATCAGATCGACGTTTTGCAGCGCGCGGGCACCGAGTTCGAACAGTTTCAGGGTCAGAGAATATTTCTCTGATTCACCTTCCTGTGCAACATAACCCAGGGATTTCATGGTTTGCAGAAAGCGATAAACGGTGCTTTTTGACATCATCACACGCTGCGATAACTCTGTAATACCAATTTCGCGCTCTTCACCCAGCGCCTGTAAGATGCCAAACACCTTCAGCACGGAAGAAACAGAATCTGGCTGCTTATCCAAATCTGCGATTGCCATTTATCACCTCATTGAGAGTGTTTTATAAAAATCAGAACCGGTTTTTATTATAAATTCGTGACCGAGATGCTGCAATCAATCTGCGTTTACTTCGTTACAAATCTGCGACATAAAACCGAAATAACAGTGCTAAAATAGTGATTCTGATAATAATATCACTCTGAGCGTTTCATTTCCCATGGAAAAACTGTCCTCTGATGGCTTGCCCTTACCGCAACGGTACGGCGCGATCGCGACCATTATCATTGGTATTTCAATGGCGGTGCTTGATGGTGCCATAGCCAACGTGGCGCTCCCGACCATCGCCAGCGACCTGCACGCGTCTCCCGCCAGTTCCATTTGGGTGGTCAATGCTTACCAGATTGCCATCGTAGTTTCTCTGCTTTCGTTCTCGTTTCTCGGCGACATGTTCGGCTATCGCCGCGTCTACCAGTGCGGGCTGGTCGTCTTTACCCTGACCTCTCTTTTTTGCGCCCTGTCTGACTCACTGCACACCCTGACATTTGCGCGTATTGCGCAGGGGTTTGGCGGGGCTGCGCTGATGAGCGTCAATACCGCGCTGATCCGCCTGATATACCCTCAGCGCCAGCTTGGGCGCGGGATGGGGATTAACTCTTTCATTGTCGCAGTCTCGTCTGCCGCCGGGCCGACTATCGCGGCCGCGATTCTCTCGGTGGCGTCGTGGCAGTGGCTGTTCCTGATTAACGTTCCGCTGGGGATTATCGCCCTGCTCTTTGCCCTGCGCTATTTGCCTGAAAACAGTGCTAAGAGTGCTATGCCACGTTTCGATCTTCCCAGCGCAGTGATGAATGCCCTGACCTTTGGTCTGCTGATCACGGCGCTGAGCGGATTTGCTCAGGGACAATCGCTCACGCTCATTGCGGCTGAAATCGTTGCGATGCTGATCATCGGCTACTTTTTCGTGCGCCGTCAGCTGGCGTTGCCCGTCCCTCTTTTGCCTGTTGATCTGCTGCGTATTCCGCTCTTTTCTCTTTCCATCGGGACGTCCATCTGCTCGTTCTGCGCCCAGATGCTGGCGCTGGTTTCGCTGCCCTTTTTCTTGCAAGGCGTGATTGGACGAACGGAAGTGGAGACCGGGCTGCTGCTGACCCCCTGGCCGCTGGCAACCATGGTGATGGCACCGCTTGCGGGCTATCTCATTGAACGCGTTCATGCGGGTTTACTGGGTGCGTTAGGACTGGTGGTGATGGCAACCGGGCTATTCGCGCTGGCGATGTTGCCTTCTGCGCCAACGGATCTGGATATTATCTGGCGAATGGTGCTGTGCGGAGCCGGTTTTGGTCTGTTCCAGTCACCGAACAACCACACCATCATTACTGCCGCACCGCGCCATCGCAGCGGCGGCGCCAGTGGAATGCTCGGCACCGCGCGCCTGTTAGGTCAAAGCTCTGGTGCCGCACTGGTGGCGCTGATGTTTAACCTTGCCGGGCAGAATGGCACGCATCTGGCCCTGTTTACCGCCGGAACGCTGGCGACTATCGCCGCCATTATCAGCGGCCTGCGCGTGACGCAACCCCGAGCTCAGGCATAAAAAAAGCCGGGCGGCAATGTCTGCTCAACCCGGCTTCTTTCTCATACTGCTCGCTTACTTGATGTATTCCCCACTGCGCAGCGCTTCGATACGTTTATCCAGCGGCGGGTGAGTCATGAACAGTTCGCTCAGCGATTTCGATTTACCATTGATGCAGAATGCCATCATGCTGGTTGCTTCCTGCGGTTCGTAGCTGGTTTTCAGACGCTGCAGCGCAGCAATCATCTTCTCGCGGCCCACCAGTTTTGCCGAGCCCGCATCCGCATGGAACTCGCGATGACGGGAGAACCACATGGTAATAATGCTCGCCAGAATACCGAATACCAGCTCCAGCACTGTCGCGACAGCGAAGTAGATCAGCGGGTTGCCGTTGCTCTCTTCACCTTCATCACGATTTCCGCCCATAAATCCGGCAGCAATCTGCGCCAGGATACGAGAGATGAAGATAACGAAGGTGTTTACCACGCCCTGAATCAAGGTCATGGTGACCATGTCACCGTTGGCGATGTGGCTGATTTCATGGGCAATAACCGCTTCCGCTTCGTCACGGCTCATGTTCTGCAACAGACCGGTGCTCACGGCCACCAGCGAGGCATCGCGGCGTGCACCGGTGGCAAAGGCGTTAATGTCCGGCGCGTGGTAAATCGCCACCTGCGGCATAGCAATACCCGCCTGGCGAGACTGTTGTGCCACCGTATTCATTAGCCACTGTTCCATATCGTTACGTGGCTGCTCGATCACTTCCCCACCGACCGATTTCAGTGCCATCCACTTGGACATCAGCAGCGAAATAAACGATCCACCAAAACCGAACAGCAGCGCCATAATCAGCAGACCTTGAACGCTGCTCGATTGGATCCCTGTCAGGCTTAGCACAAGCCCGAAAACCACCATAACCGCAAGGTTGGTGACCAGGAAGAGCGCGATTCGCATCATAATTTTCTTTTAACCTCTGTTTAACAAAACGCACTATGCGATTACCCACATCGTATGGGTATTGTGGCCATTTTCAAGGATTCAGGGGGCGTAAGTCACCAGAAAGACACAACTTTACATTGTTTATGGGCTTGCTGACGGGAGGATGCAGAACTAAAAAAAACAGGCACAATTTCTTGTGCCTGTTGAGGTGTTATTTTGCCGGAGCGGGCTGAACGGCGGGCTTGCTCTTTTCCTGGTTTGCCAGGTCGAGAGCGATATGCACCGTCTCATCCAGATACGGATCGGGCTCCTGGTAATCCTTCGGCAGGTCATCCAGGTTTTTCAGTAACGGCTTGCCTTCACGTTTAAAGCGATCGTTGATGCGTGCCAGACGCGTGGCATCATCTTCGTTGTTCTCTTTTTCACGCTGAGCGAAGTTAAGCGAAACGATATTCCGTTTTTCTTTCAGGGCATTAAAGCGAGCAATGTCCTTCATGATGTACTGGAATTCCGGATCTTTCGCGATGCGATCGTTATGCGCTTTCAGCAGCTCAGGACCAAACTGGGTCATGTCGCCCGCTTTTACGAAGGTGGCAGCATTAATGCTGTCCCACGGCAACGCGTTGTCTTCAAACTTCTCGCCCGTTTCCGTCTCTTCGGTACCGGTCGGCATCATGATGTCCGGGGTCACGCCTTTACGTTGCGTACTGCCGCCATTCACGCGATAGAACTTCTGAATGGTGTACTGTACGGAACCCAGCGCAGGCCACTCAGGACGCAGCATCTGATCGTAAATACGGTTAAGGGAACGGTACTGCTGCACCGTGCCTTTACCGAAGGTTGGTTCACCCACAATCAGCGCACGACCATAGTCCTGCATCGCCGCGGCAAAGATTTCTGATGCTGAGGCGCTAAAGCGATCGACAAGCACCACCAGCGGGCCTTTGTAGTACACGACGCCATCGGTATCGGCGTCTTCACGCACTTTACCGTTGTTATCGCGAACCTGAACAACCGGACCCGATGGGATAAACAGACCAGAAAGCGAAACCGCTTCGGTCAGTGCCCCACCGCCGTTGGTACGCAGGTCGATGATCACACTGCTGACATTCTGCTTTTCAAGCTTCTGAAGCTGGACTTTGACATCGTCTGTCAGGCCAACGTAGAAGCCCGGAATATCAAGCACGCCGACTTTTTCTTTGCCGACGGTTTTCACGGACATTTTCACTGCGCGATCTTCAAGACGAATGCGCTCACGCGTCAGGGTCACGATACGGGTTTTGGTGCCTTTACCCGCAGGCAGGATCTCAAGGCGAACCTTGCTGCCTTTCGGGCCTTTGATCTGCGCGACCACGTCATCCAGACGCCAGCCGATCACATCGACCATGTTCTGGCCCGTTTGACCGACGCCGACGATACGATCCCCTACGCTAATCGCTTTGCTTTTCGACGCTGGGCCGCCTGCCACCATGGAGTTGATGACCGTATAGTCTTCATCCATTTGCAGCACCGCACCAATCCCTTCCAGAGACAGGCTCATCTCAGTGTTGAATTGTTCGGTATTGCGTGGGGAGAGGTAGTTAGTATGCGGATCGATTTCGTGAGCAAAGGCGGTCATTGCCAGGGAGAACACGTCTTCACTGTTGGTCTGTGCCAGACGACGAATGGCTGATTTGTAACGACGGGTCAGCGTTTCGCGGATCTCTTTCTCATCTTTACCGGTGAGTTTGAGGCTCAGCTCATCGAATTTCACTTTGCCGTCCCACAGCGCATTCAACTCGGCTTCATCTTTCGGCCAGGGTGCTTTGCTGCGGTCAAGATTAAAGTTGTCGTTGCCGGTAAAGTCCATTGGACGTTCCAGCACTTTCAGCGCGTATTGATAACGTTCAAAACGACGCTTCTGGGATAGGTTGTAGAGATCGTAGAACAGGTCGAGTTTACCGCTGCGCAGCTCATCGCCCACGTCGGTTTTACGTTTTGCGAACTGTTCAATATCACTGGCCAGCAGCACGTTGTGGCTGTAATCCAGCAGGTTCAGATACCGATCGAAAATCTTAGCCGAAAAGGCCTGATCGAGATCGAACTGACGATAATGTGAACGGGTGAAGCGCGAAGTGACGCGCTCACTGACCGTTGCGTGCTGGGTCTCTTCCTTTAAAACCGGGATTTGATCCGCACGCGTTATATCGTCCACTGCGAAGGCGTGGCCTGTTATCGCAAACAGGCCAGCCAGCGCGGTGATCTTAAAAAGAGTGTTCATGCCAGGCTTGGCCTCCGTTTCAGAACACCAGGTGTTCTGCGCGTACAATCATTGACATACCAGAAGTCAGCTGTACACGAACGCCATCTTTGGTGATTTCGAGTACGGTGGCGTCCATCGCATTGTTACCCGCTTTCACCTTCAGAGCCTGACCGACGCTCAGGGCGTTGATGTCAGAAACTGGAGTGTGGCGTTGTTCTTCGCGAGGCGCACGCTGTGCTTTAGCGGCTGGTTTATCAGCACGCGGTTTGCGATCGCTGTTCTCACTACGACGTGGAGCAGGACGCGGTTTACGCTCACGGCGAGGCGCTTCTTCCTGGCCATTTGCCGCAGCAGCTTCGCGTTTTTTCGCCTGCTGCTCAGCACGCTGTGCCTGAACACGCGCTTTGGCCTCTTCAAGCTGCTTACGTGCGTGCTCAACGTGCTGCTCGTCCAGCTCACCGCAAGGGTTGCCGTCGAGATCGACACGGGTCGCGCCCAGCTTGATACCGTAAAGGTAACGCCAGCTTGAAGTATAAAGACGTAAGGCAGAACGCAGTTGAGTTTTGCTGAGATTCATCTCACCCTCAACGCGCGCTACCAGATCCTGAAAAATACCAATTTTCAGGGGACGAGCTTCGCCTTCAGCAGTGAAACACTGTGGGAAACGCTCAGCCAGAAAGGCAATGACTTCTTTACTACTGTTCAACTTAGGTTGATTTTCCATGAAATTTCCTGATTACAACGGACGTTGCCAACTAGCCGCAGGCATGAACAGGCGACATTATAATGACGCCATCAGTAAATGCTACGTTATCCGTTGATTATCCTGCGACGCTCGCAAAGAATTTTTGATAATCGGTCGCGTTTAATACGTTTTCGAGATTAGCGACCAGTTCGCGCAGCCCTTGTTCGTCCTCGGCGCTAAAGCGTCCAAAGACCGTGCTGTCGATATCCAGTACGCCAATAATCTGATTTTTCACGGTCAGCGGCAGAACGATTTCGGAGTTACTCGCCGAATCGCACGCAATGTGCCCGTCGAAGGCATGCACATCTTCAACACGCTGAACCTGATTTTGCGCCACCGCAGTTCCACATACACCACGCCCCACAGGGATCCGCACGCAGGCAAGCTTGCCCTGGAAGGGCCCGAGCACCAGCGTTTCCCCTTCCAGAAGGTAGAAACCAGCCCAGTTCACATCCGACAGACGCTCAAACAGCAGCGCACTGGTGTTGGCCAGTGTCGCTAAAAAACTGGTCTCACCTGTCATCAATGCCTGGAAATCGCGGTTCAAATCCGCGTAGAATTCTGTTTTGTTCATTAATCAATCACTTGGTTGTCGTACAAAAAAGAGAGCATAGCCTAATAAAATAAACATTAAATGCGCTCATTCTCAAGATGAATCCCAAGATGAGTTAATATAACGTTAATTAATCCTTTAATGCGCGACTGATGGCACTCAATACTCCAAGAATTACGCCGGCAAAAAAGATCACTGTCCACTCGGTCAGCGATGCGCTGCCTCGTGAACATTATCAGCGTTGTCCGCAGTGCGATACGCTTTTTATGTTGCCGAAGATGAAATCGCATCAGAGTGCGTATTGCCCGCGCTGCGACGCTAAAATTCGCGATGGACGCGACTGGTCTCTCACCCGTCTGGCGGCGATGGCCGTCACCATGCTCCTGCTGATGCCCTTCGCCTGGGGCGAACCGCTGCTCAAATTGTACCTGCTCGGCGTGCGTATCGACGCCAACCTGCTGATGGGGATCTGGCAAATGACCCAGCAGGGCGATCCGCTTACCGGCGCAATGGTGCTGTTTTGCACCGTCGGCGCGCCGTTAGTGCTGGTGGCTGCCATTGCCTATCTCTGGTTTGGCAATATTCTGGGCATGAATCTCCGCCCGGTCCTGCTGATGCTCGAGAAGCTCAAAGAGTGGGTGATGCTGGATATCTATCTGGTCGGCATCGGCGTGGCGTCGATCAAGGTACAGGACTACGCTTTTTTACAGCCCGGCATCGGCCTGTTTGCCTTTGTCGCGCTGGTATTACTGAGCATCATGACGCTGATCCATCTGAATGTGGAACAACTCTGGGAGCGCTTTTATCCTCAGCGCCCTGCGACGCGGCCTGATCCCAGTCTGCGCGTCTGCCTCGGCTGTCATTTTACCGGCCTGCCCGACGCACGAGGTCGCTGCCCGCGCTGTCACATTCCGTTACGTCTGCGCCGTAAGCAGAGCCTGCAAAAATGCTGGGCCGCACTGATTGCCTCCATCGTGCTGCTGCTTCCCGCTAACCTGTTACCGATTTCGATCATTTACGTTAACGGTGCGCGGCAGGAAGACACTATCATGTCGGGGATTGTGTCACTGGCGAGCAGTAACTTTGCCGTGGCGGGAGTGGTCTTTATTGCCAGTATCCTTGTGCCCTTTACCAAAGTTCTGGTTATGTTCACCTTGCTCATCAGCATTCAGTTTAAGTGTGAGCAAGGGTTACGCACGCGGATCCTGTTACTGCGGTTTGTGACCTGGATTGGCCGCTGGTCGATGCTCGATCTGTTTGTTATTTCGTTGATGATGTCGCTGATCAATCGCGATCAGTTACTCGCTTTTACCATGGGACCCGCGGCGTTTTATTTCGGCTCTGCGGTGATATTGACTATTCTTGCAGTGGAATGGCTGGATAGCCGCTTACTTTGGGATGCACATGAGTCAGGAAACGCCCGCTTCGACGACTGAAGCGAGAATTAAAACAAAACGCCGCATTTCGCCCTTCTGGTTGCTGCCCGTCATCGCATTGATGATTGCGGGCTGGCTGATCTGGACGAGCTATCAGGATCGCGGCAATACCATCACCATTGACTTCCAGACGGCGGACGGCATCGTCGCAGGGCGTACCCCTGTGCGCTTCCAGGGCGTCGAAGTGGGAACCGTCGAGGATATCCGGCTCGGTAAAGATCTGAACAAAATTCAGGTTCGCGCCAGTATTAAAGCCGATATGCAAGATTCCCTGCGCAGTGATACGCAGTTCTGGCTGGTGACACCTAAGGCCTCTCTGGCGGGCGTTTCCGGGCTGGACGCGCTGGTCGGCGGGAACTATATCGGCATGATGCCCGGTAAAGGTGAGCCGCAGGACCATTTCACCGCGCTGGACACCCAGCCAAAATACCGGCTGAACAATGGCGATCTGATGATCCACTTGCATTCGCCGGACTTAGGCTCGCTCAACAGCGGATCGATCGTCTACTTCCGAAAAATCCCGGTTGGGCGCGTGTATGACTACGCCATTAACCCCAACAAACAGGGCGTGACTATCGACGTGCTGATCGAGCGGCGCTTCACCGGCCTGGTGAAAAAAGGCAGCCGCTTCTGGAATGTGTCAGGCGTGGATGCCGACGTCAGTTTCAGCGGCGCGAAAGTGAAGCTCGAAAGCCTGGCGGCGCTGGTTAATGGGGCTATCGCCTTCGACTCACCGGAGAACTCTGATGCAGCCACTGCCGATGATAACTTCGGGTTGTACGCCGATCTGGCCCACAGCCAGCGCGGCGTCATTGTCAAACTGGCTCTCTCAGACGCCAAAGGGCTGAACGCCGGTTCAACGCCATTAATGTATCAGGGATTGCAGGTGGGCCAGCTCACCAAACTGACGCTGAACCCTGGCGGCTCCGTGACCGGCGAAATGACGGTGGACCCGAGCGTGGTCGACCTTCTGCGTGAAAAAACGCGCATCGAGCTGCGGAACCCGAAAATCTCGTTGAGTGACGCCAGCATCAGCAGCCTGCTGACGGGCAGCACCTTCGAGTTGATCCCAGGGGAAGGCCAGCCTAACAACAATTTCGTTATCGCCCCTGCCGATAAAGCCTTACTGCAAAAACCTGGTGTAATGACACTGACCCTGACGGCACCTGAAAGCTACGGTATCGAAGCCGGTCAGCCGCTGATTCTGCACGGCGTGCAGGTCGGCCAGGTTCTGGAACGCAAGCTGACGGAAAAAGGCGTCACTTTCTCCGTCGCCATCGATCCGCAATACCGGGATCTGGTACACGGCGACAGCAAATTTGTGGTTAACAGCCGGGTAGACGTTAAAGTCGGGCTGGACGGCGTCGAGTTCCTCGGGGCCAGCGCCAGCGAATGGATCAACGGCGGTGTTCGTATTCTGCCTGGCCAGAAAGGTGAGATGCGCGACAGCTATCCACTGTACGCCAATCTGGACAAAGCGATTGAAAACAGCCTGAGCGATATGCCGACCACCACCCTCACCCTGCGCGCCGACACGCTGCCGGACGTGCAGGCCGGGTCCGTGGTGCTGTACCGCAAGTTTGAAGTGGGCGAAGTGATCACCGTGCGCCCACGCGCCGACGCATTTGATATCGAACTGCATATCAAGCCGGAGTACCGCAATCTGCTGACCGCCAACAGCGTCTTCTGGGCCGAAGGCGGCGCGAAAGTGCAGCTTAACGGTAGCGGCCTGACCGTGCAGGCCTCTCCCCTCTCCCGCGCGTTGCGGGGTGCCATTAGCTTCGATAATTTAAGCGGCGCAGGGGCCAATCAGCGTAAAGGCGATAAACGCATTCTCTATCCATCAGAAACGGCGGCGCGCGCAGTGGGCGGCCAGATTACGCTCCACGCCTTTGATGCGGGCAAGCTCTCTGAAGGGATGCCGATTCGCTATCTGGGCATTGATATCGGGCAGCTCCAGAAGCTGACCCTGATTACCGCGCGTAACGAAGTGCAGGCCACTGCGGTGCTGTATCCGGAGTACATGCAAAACTTTGCCCGCAACGGCACGCGCTTCTCGGTAGTGACACCGCAGATCTCTGCCGCCGGCGTTGAACATCTCGATACCATTCTCCAGCCGTACATTAACGTCGAGCCGGGTAACGGAAACGTGCGCCGCGACTTTGAGCTGCAGGAAGCGACCATCACTGACTCGCGTTATCTGGACGGGCTGAGCATTGTGGTCGAAGTCCCGGAAGCCGGTTCAATGAGTATCGGCACGCCGGTGCTGTTCCGTGGAATTGAAGTGGGTACCGTCACCGGCCTGACGCTGGGCACCCTGTCAGATCGCGTGATGGTGGGTCTGCGCATCAGCGAGCGCTACCAGCATCTGGTGCGCAACAACTCCGTCTTCTGGCTGGCATCGGGATACTCCCTCGATTTCGGTCTGACCGGCGGCGTGGTGAAAACTGGGACCTTTAATCAGTTCATTCGCGGCGGGATCGCCTTTGCGACTCCACCAGGCACACCGCTCGCACCGAAAGCGCAGCCGGGCAAACACTTCCTGTTGCTCGAAAGCGAACCGAAAGAGTGGCGTGAATGGGGCACCGCACTGCCACGTTAATCATCAGCTCCGGTGTCAACGCACCGGAGCCTTTATGGTACACTGCGCGCCTTATCTACTCCCTGTGGTACGCCCGTGGCTCAACATTCTGCTTTTCTTCCTGACGAATTCCTGGCGCACATGCGCGAGGCACTTCCCGCTCATCTCTCAATGGATGATTTTATCGCCGCCTGCCAGCGTCCGCTGCGTCGCAGCATCCGCGTCAATACGCTTAAAATCAGCGTGGCCGATTTCCTGGCACTGGTTTCGCCCTACCGCTGGCAACTCACGCCGGTGCCCTGGTGTGCGGAAGGATTCTGGATTGAGCGTGATGACGAAGATGCCCTGCCGCTGGGAAGCACCGCCGAACATTTAAGCGGGCTGTTTTATATTCAGGAAGCCAGCTCCATGCTGCCCGTTGCCGCGCTGTTTGCCGACGAAAATCAGCCGATGCGCGTAATGGACGTGGCCGCCGCACCAGGGTCTAAAACCACACAGATCGCCGCCCGCATGGGCAATCAGGGCGCAATTCTCGCCAATGAGTTTTCAGCGAGCAGGGTTAAAGTTCTGCATGCGAATATCAGCCGCTGTGGGATCAGCAACGTCGCCCTGACCCACTTCGATGGCCGCGTCTTTGGTGCCGCCGTGCCAGAATCTTTCGATGCCATCCTGCTGGACGCCCCGTGCTCGGGCGAAGGCGTGGTGCGTAAAGATCCCGATGCGCTTAAAAACTGGTCTGTCGCCAGCAATCAGGAGATCGCCGCCACCCAGCGCGAGCTGATTGACAGCGCCTTTCACGCTCTGCGCCCGGGTGGAACGCTGATTTACTCCACCTGCACCCTGAACCGCGATGAAAACGAATCCGTATGTCTGTGGCTTAGAGAGCAGTATCCGCAGGCCGTCGAATTCCTGCCACTGGATGCGCTTTTCGAGGGTGCCAAAGCGGCGCTGACTCCCGAAGGTTTCCTGCACGTGTTCCCGCAGATTTTCGACTGCGAAGGGTTCTTCGTCGCGCGACTGCGTAAAACAGCGGCGATCGACGCCTTACCGGCACCTAAATTTAAAGTTGGCAATTTCCCATTCGCCCCGTTAAAGGGCCGTGAAACCGCGCAGATTACCGAAGCGGCACAAAACGTTGGCCTTCACTGGGATGAAAACCTTCGCCTGTGGCAGCGCGACAAAGAGATCTGGCTCTTCCCGGTCGAGATCGAACCGCTGATTGGCAAAGTGCGCTTCTCCCGTATCGGCATGCGCCTGGCCGAAGTGCATAACAAAGGCTATCGCTGGCAGCATGAGGCCGTTATCGCCCTCGCCGGTAGCGACAATACATTTGCACTGACCCACAAAGAGGCAGAAGAGTGGTATCGCGGCCGCGACGTCTATCCGGAACAGACGCCACCGGCTGACGAAATGATCGTCACTTACCAGGGTTTCCCGCTGGGTCTGGCGAAGAAAGTCGGCTCACGCCTGAAGAACAGCTACCCGCGTGAACTGGTTCGCGATGGTCGCCTGTTTACCGGTAACGATCTCAGCGAATAAAAAACAGCACATTTTCACTGGCACTTTTGCTCTCCTGCACTACGCTGAAAAATGGGCGACAACACTGGTCGTACCAGATTTTCAGCAAACCTGCGGAGAGCATTATGACGAAAACCAGCGTGCGTATTGGCGCTTTTGAGATCGACGATGCAGAATTGCGCGGCGATAATCAGGGCGATCGAACGTTAACCATTCCCTGTAAATCCGATCCCGATTTATGTATGCAGCTTGATGCCTGGGACGCTGACACCAGCATTCCGGCTATCCTGGATGGCGAACATTCCGTGCTATACCGTGAACATTACGATCAGCAGTCCGATGCCTGGGTCATGCGCCTTGCCTGACACCAATAGAACCCGCCCGAAGGCGGGTTATTTATGCCCCCGATTTCCCCTGCGACAAATCCTCCCCTACACTAACCATTCGGAAGCCAGATTCAGAGGATGAGATGTTCGCACTGGTACTGTTTGTTTGTTACCTGGACGGCGGCTGCGACGACATCGTGATTGATGTCTACAACACCGAGATGCAGTGCGTTGCCTCGAAAAAAGAGCAGCGAATTCGTCACGGCGGTTGTTACCCTGTCGAGGAGTTTATCGATAGCTTCTGGACACCGGCTCAGGAGTACAGTGACTTTTAGCTACTGGAGCTGGGCGAGCGTCAGCGTGCCGCCAAACACGGCACCGGTGTCGATATAGTGCAGATTGTCGAAATCACAGCGCTTCGCAAGCGGCGTGTGACCAAACCAGAAATGATCCGCGCCGCTAATCCCTTCACCTTTGCCCGCCATCAGGCCCGTTAACCGCGAGCGATCCCACAGCACACGGTGCTGATTAACGGGCTTACCGCGCAGATAGATGTCCGCTGGGTAATCGGCATGAGCCACCACATTTATCCCGCGGGTGCAGATTATTTCAATAATTAGCGGTAATTGCCGGCACGCGTCGAGCAATGCAATAGCGTCTAATTTTTGCGGGTTCGTCAGACGGGAAAACCATATACCTCCATTGAGGGTCCAGAGAGCAAAATCGTTATTATTAAGCGCGTCAATCGCCATTTGCTCATGATTCCCTCGCACCGCGCGAAACCATTTTTCGCGTATAAGTTGCAGAGATTTAACGCTCTCCGGCCCGCGGTCGATCAGGTCGCCCACCGAAATAAGCAAATCCTTATAAGGATTAAAATGGCGCTGTTTTAATTCATCCATAAGCGGGTGGTAGCAACCATGAATGTCGCTCACGACCCAGATATGACGCCACTGTTGACCATCAAGCATTTGGTACATAGCCCCTCCATAAAGAAGTATAGCGAATACCCGATTTTCAGGATCTGGCGTCATAATGTTGCTAACTTCAATCGAAATTAAACGAAGTCGAAATAAAGGTTTAGCAACTCTTAAATCGTTACATCCTGGCCCTTAGAATAGAATCAGAATTCTAAAGAGGTCACCATCGTGTCGAACACCAGCCTGCAAATTGATGTGCCAGAGGCACAGCCTGCCAATATTATTTCCTCTCTGACAACGGGTCAGCTTATCCCTGGCCCAATCTGGAGAAAGCGCGATTATCGGATTAAGTTCTTTCTGCGCTCACTGCTGTTCTGGTCTTCGACAAACCGCATGCTAAGTGCGCTGGCTCATCGCGCCGATTTTGACCGTTTGCTGGCAGCGCAGGTCACCCTGCCGAGCAAAACCCATCGTCAGTACCTGACGCGCGGGATAAATGCGAATCAGCGTGCCGAGGCGATCGTCCGCCACTATGAGTGGATCGATGCCCTGCCGGATACCCGTCTGGCGAATGCCTTCACTCATCCGGTGGCTCAGCCGGTGGTTCACTTCCAGGCCAAAGATGACGCGCGCTACAGCGTTTATGCCTCGTCCGCCAGCAAAGCGGAGCGCGAAGGCGAAAGCACCCTGTGGCTGCGTGATGAAGAGGACACCCTGCTGGCAAGTCTCACCTTCAGCGTGGTTCCTGAGGGTGAGCATTCGGCGCTGGTCATTGGCGGATTGCAAGGCCCGCGTCGCGGCGTGACGCGTGAAACGATCAAGAAAGCGACCCGCGCCTGCCACGGCCTGTTCCCGAAACGGGTGCTGATGGAGGTCATTTTTAACCTCGCCGCTCATAGCGATATAAAATCCATTTACGGCGTCAGCGACGAAGGGCACGTCTTCCGCGCCCTGCGCTATCGCCTGAGCAAAGGCCGCCATTTCCACGCCAGCTACGACGAATTCTGGGCCTCCATCGACGGGCAGAAAGTCTCCAGCTTCCGCTGGCAGTTGCCGCTGCAGATGGAGCGTAAATCTCTGGAAGAGATTGCCAGCAAAAAACGCGCAGAATATCGCCGCCGTTTTGGCCTGCTGGATGAAATTGCCGATGCGATTAACGCTCGCTTTTAATCTGGGTGGAGGCGTTCGCCTTCGCACAAAAATTTAACAAAACCGCCAAAAAGCGCTGGACTTTCGCCCGTCTGATTGTGGTATGGTTAAATCAGAGGCGCAGGACGTTCCTCATCTGTCATGAGTGAGAGCAGGAAAAGACTTTTACTTTCATGCAGATAAAAAGAGACCGAATACGATTCCTGTATTCGGTCCAGGGAAATGGCTCTTGGGAGAGAGCCGTGCGCTAAAAGTTGGCATTAATGCAGGCTCAAGTCGCCTGACACTTTAAGAATAGATGACGACGCCAGGTTTTCCAGTCCGCAGCAAAAGTGGCCGGAAAATTTCACGTTCGAGCATCCTGAAACGAAAAAACCGCAGTACTTCCTGTAAGAAGACTGCGGTTTTTTTATTGGAAAGCAGAGACTAGCAGAGCGTCTCAGCTCGCTCGATAAAGGGTGCAAGACTCATCTTCTGACTCGGGTTTTGCGGGTCGTCAATCTGGATGATACTGATAGGCTGACCGTTGCTTTTGCCGCTGGCGACCTGCTTCTCGGCGACGTCATTCAGCGGATACTGCACCAGCGTGCTCGGGTTGATGGCATACAGCGCATGGCCCGGACGGCAGGTCAGCATCACCTCTTCACGGTTAAAGGCCCATTTGTCTTTACCCACCTCGAAGCGACTCACGGTAATCACCTGCGGGGCGGCAAATGCGGAACCGGCGCACGCCAGCAATACGAGAGAAAGGACTGTTTTTTTCATACGTTTTAAACCTTGTCAGAAAGGCTCCCAGGTCGCGAAAAGACTGACGATTGCCAGCACCAGCGCGCCCAGAACCACCTCAGCCTGTGTCATCCAGATAAAGAATTGTTGTTCGCGCCCCGATTCAGGACGAAATCGTGGCACCAGAAAATACCGATTCAGCAGCGCAATTACCACCATCATCGCCACCAGCGCACATTTCAACAACAGCAGTTGCCCGTATTCCGTGCGCCACGGCCAGTTCAGCCCGATGATCAGCAGCATATTGATGACCCCGGACAGGATCACGCCCGCCACGGCATAATGTCCCACGCGGGAAAAACGCATCATGGTATAGATAGCCGGAACGCGCCAGCGCCCTTTCGCCAGCCGCATACAAAAGACGAGTGGCAGCAACGCGCCCACCCAGGTGGCAGCGCTGAGCAGATGGACTGCGTGGTTCAGGCGCTGCACGATCCCCGCAACTCCATCACGCATCGCCGCATGGCCGACTCCCGCCAGCAAAATAAACTGGCCGATAGCAAGCAACAGCAGCAGACGCGCGCTTTTCGCAGGTGCGATCCACGCCGCGCAAGCGGTCAGGACCGCAAAGACGATTTGCCACAGCCAGACGCCGCCAAAGCGGGTGCTGGCCACTGCGTGCCAGATCTGCGGCTGGATAACATCACCCCAGCCGTCGCCCATCAGCCCGCCCTGCACAGCCAGCATCAGCAGCGCCGTCGACAAACTCACCAGCGCCGCGATCTTTTGCTGCCTCTGAAAGCGGCGCGTCATCAGCCGTTGCAGGGAAAAGGGAGCCAGCCACGCGCTGTAAAACGCATTGCCAAAAATCAGCATCAGCGCCGCAAAATGGACAAAGCGCAGGGCGACGTAACTGAACGCCAGCATGTTATTTCACGCTAAAGTGATAGCTGCCTTTGGTTTTGTGGCCGTCGACCGAGACCACATGCCAGTCCACGGAATAGGTCCCCGGCGTTAATGCCTGTTCGAGGGGAACAATCAGCTGGGTATTGTCATTCTCTGCGCGCTTCACGACACCGGTTTTAACGATCTGCTGTTTATCGCCGGTGATCGACACGCCGCTGAATTTCGGTTCGATGCCTTCCGAGAAATTGAGCGTCAACGCCTGCGGCGCAGCCGTCACCGCCGCATCGGCGGCCGGGTACTGTAGTTTCAGGTGTGCATGAGCCAGTGCAGCAGGAGCCGTTGCGACGGAAAGCAGAAATGCCAGAGCGCAAGCCGCGCGGGATGCGGTGAATACCATATCAATCATTCCTTTTGGTTATGTCTATATGACAGAGGATAACGCTGTATAATATCGGAGTCGAGGATGATCCTGCGCGGGCTTGTCAACGCAGGGTAACCGCGGTAACGTTGGCGCCGCATAAACAGGAGAAGGCAATGAACATTAATCTGGCTACCCTCCCCCAGGATGAGATGGACAAAGTGAATGTCGATCTCGCCGCTGCGGGCGTGGCATTTAAAGAGCGCTATAACATGCCGGTGATCGCCGAAGTGGTTGAGCGCGAACAGCCCCCTCATCTGCGCGACTGGTTTCGCGAGCGCTTGATCGCCCATCGCCTGAAATCCGTGACCCTGTCGCGTTTGCCGTACGAACCTAAAGTTAAGTAAACCCGGCGCGTCGTTACATTTCCTTACATGGATTATGGCAGGATAAGAAAACCCTGAAGTATTCAGGTGTATTATCAATAACCCTGCGACTAGTGTATAAGGAAGTCACGATGTCCCAATGGAATATTGCCGCCGCGCAGTATGCCTCCCGGCATAACTGCATCGATGCCCACGTGCAGCATCATCTTCGCTTTATCGACGCTGCTGCCCGCCAGCAGTGCAATCTGCTGGTTTTCCCTGAGCTTTCACTGACCGGCCCAGCCACAGATAACACCACCTTACCCGAACCGCCCAGCGAGCTGGCCCTGCAGCCGATAGCTGACGCCGCGCACGCCCTGGCAATCACGGTGATTGCAGGTATTACCCTTGAGACCGACGGCGCGCGTAAGAAAGGTCTGGCGCTCTTTTGCCCTAATCAACGCCAGCCCATGCGTTACCCGCAGGGCAGCGGCGCGTGCCTGATCCCCGGCGATCCGCAGCTGACGATTGTTGAGGGGAAAACGGAGCTGCTGAATATCGATCCGCTGGCTGCGCTGTATACTTGCAGCCAGGCGGTAGGCGAAACGCGCTGGCGAGACGCTATCAACCGCCTGCAACGCTTTGCGCATAAATATGCGATCACGGTACTGATGGCGAATTCAGACGGGCACAGCGCGCTGTGGGATTCGAGCGGCCAGCTCATTGTTCGCGCGGATCGGGGCGAGCTGTTATTAACCGGAACATGGGGTAAGCAGGGTTGGCAAGGTGATATCATTCCATTACGCTAACGTTTTTACGGCCAGGAGTGAGCCATGCTGCGTGTAATCGACACCGAAACCTGTGACCTTCAGGGCGGGATTGTAGAGGTGGCGTCTGTTGACGTTATTGACGGACAGATCGTCAACCCCATGAGCCATCTGGTTCGGCCTGACCGCCCTATCAGCGCGCAGGCGATGGCTATCCACCGCATCACAGAATCGATGGTGGCCGACAAACCCTGGATTGAGGATGTCATCCCGAACTATTTCGGCAGCCAATGGTACGTGGCACATAACGCCAGTTTCGACCGGCGCGTGCTGCCGGAGATGCCAGGCGAGTGGATTTGCACCATGAAACTGGCGCGTCGGGCGTGGCCGGGGATTAAATACAGCAATATGGCGCTGTATAAATCCCGTAAGCTCAGTGTGAAAACGCCGGAAGGGTTGCACCACCACCGTGCCCTGTATGACTGCTATATCACGGCGGCGTTGCTCATTGATATCATGAATACTACCGGCTGGACGCCGGATGATATGGCGACCATTACCGGCCGTCCGGCGCTGCTGACCACGTTTACCTTTGGTAAATACCGCGGCAAACCGGTGTCCGAAGTGGCTGAGCGCGATCCGGGCTATCTGCGCTGGTTATACAATAACCTTGACCGCATGAGCCCGGAGTTGCGTCTTACACTTCGTCACTACCTCGACAATGCTTAATCTGTCGCAACATGGCCTGGCAGCGTCTCCTGCGCCAGGCCAATCAGAAAGGCATATTCCAGCGCCACCCCTTCATAAGATTTAAATCGCCCCGATTTCCCGCCGTGGCCGGAATCCATATCCGTACACAGCAGCAGCAGATTATCGTCCGTTTTCAGCTCCCGCAGTTTTGCCACCCATTTTGCCGGCTCCCAGTACTGCACCTGCGAATCGTGCAGGCCCGTCGTCACCAGCATGTGCGGATAGGCTTTCTCTTCGACGTTGTCGTAGGGGCTGTATTCCTTCATGTAGCGGTAATAGGTTTCGTCCTGCGGATTACCCCACTCTTCAAATTCACCGGTGGTTAACGGAATGGATTCGTCGAGCATGGTCGTGACGACGTCGACAAACGGTACCTGCGCGACGATGCCTTTAAACAGCTCGGGACGCTGATTAATAACCGCCCCCATCAGCATGCCGCCTGCGCTGCCGCCCATGCCAAAGCACAGGTGCGGATCGCCGTAACCCTGCGCAATCAGCCCGTCGCACACGTCGAGATAGTCGTTAAAGGTATTTTTCTTCTTCAGGAATTTCCCCTCTTCGTACCAGTGCTGCCCCAGCTCGCCGCCGCCGCGCACATGGGCAATGGCGAAGATAAATCCCCTGTCGAGCAGGCTCAGCCTGCTGCTGCTGAAATCTGCGTCCATGCTGGCGCCGTACGAGCCGTAGCCGTACACCAGCAGCGGATTTTTACTCTTGTGGAAATGATCTTTGTGATACACCAGCGACACCGGGACTTCCACGCCGTCGCGCGCAGTGATCCACAGGTGTTCGCTGCGATAGCAGCTGGCATCGAAACCGGCCACTTCAGCCTGTTTCAGCACGCGCCGCTGCCCGGTATTCATATCGAGTTCAAACAGCGTATCGGGAGTGGTCATCGACGAATAGCCGTAGCGCAGCCGCGACGACTCCGGCTCCGGGTTGTAGCCAATCCAGGTGACATACGCCGGATCGTCAAAGGCGATCCCCACCACTTCGCGGGTTTTGCGGTTGATCTGGCGAATACTGGTCAGCCCGCGCTGGCGCTCTTCCACCACCAGCCAGTCGGTAAACAGGGTGAAACCTTCGAGCATCACCTGCTCGCGCGCCGGGATCAGCACTTCCCATTTGCGTTCATCGCGTACTTTGGTTTTATACAGGCCAAAGTTTTTGCCCTCGCGGTTAGAGCGCAGGTAGAAGGTGTGCTGGAAATGGTCGAGGCTGTACTCGTGATCTTTGCGGCGCGGCAGGAAACAGAGCGGCTGCGCGTCGGGCAGTTCGGCGTCCAGCAGCAAGACTTCGGTGGTCGTCGCACTGGCCAGGGAGATAATCACATAGTGGCGCGATGTGGTTTTATGCAGGCTGACGTAAAAGGTTTCGTCTTTTTCCTCGTACACCAGCTCATCGTTGCCTGAAGATGTGCCCACCGTGTGCCGCCAGACCTGATAAGGCAGCAGCGTTGAGGCGTGCTTTTTAACGTAATAGACAGTTTCGGAGTCGTTCGCCCAGACGAAATCAGACGAGACGTTATCCAGCATTTCCGGATACCAGTTTCCGCTTTCCAGATTACGAAACCGCAGACCGTACTGGCGGCGTGACAGATAATCTTCCGCCAGCGCCATAATGGTGTTATCAGGTGAAATGCCCAGCCCACCGAGCGTATAGAACTCGCTGTGCGCCGCGCGCTGATTGGCATCGAGCAGCGTCTCCCACTCATCCCATTCGGCGCTCAGCACCGACTGACGCTGGTAAATCGCATACTCACTGCCCGGCTCGTAGAGATGGCGATAGCGGTAGCCGTTCTTGGTCCAAGGGGCGGAAATATCGCGCTGCGGCACGCGCGCCACCATTTCACCGAGCAGGCTGTCCTGAAGCGTCTGCTGTGAAGACATCACCTTTCGGCCGTAGTCATTTTCCTGATGCAGGTAATCAAGCACTTGCGGCTGCGAGCGATCGTCGTCCCGCAGCCAGTAGTAATTATCGATGCGCGTATCACCATGGGTGGTAATCGCTTTGGGAATGCGTCGGGCTTTTGGCAGCATGTCAGTTTTTCTTTTTGGTTTTACACCCTATAAGGGTGGCAAAACACACGCACGATGCAAGCGAAACGTGACAACCGCCAAATATTACTAGCCCGGTAAGGCCTGTTTTTGCTGCTTAATATCCTGCTCAATCCCGTCGCGTACGTCCTGCGGAATTTTCAGCGCGTCGCCGAGCGCGTTCAGATAGCTGCGCTCCATAAAATGATCAATATCGATAGCCGCACAGCTCAGAAAATAGAGCTCCAGCGCCTCTTCCTCGTTTTTCACGCTCTGCGCCAGACGCATCGGGTCGAGCGGTTGTTCAATCGCCTGCGCCACCAGCGCCCGTCCCTGCGCCTCAACGCCCGCTTCCCGCATCTGCTGTTCGATGGCGGCGCGTTCATTATCGTCGATATGACCGTCACTTTTGGCGGCAAACACCAGCGCCAGGATCAGCCGTTCAGTGCGCACATCCAGCGACGAGGCCTGTTGACCAAACTGCGGCTCGTCCTGATGGGCAGTGCGTACTCTGTCTTTGTACTTGTTCCACAAAACCGTTCCGGCGATTGCCCCGCCGCCCGCCAGCAGTGCGCCAGTGCCGTATTTCGCCAGCAGTTTGCGGGAGGATTTATTGGCGACCAGCAGACCCGCCAGCCCGCCGAGCGCCCCTGGCACCAGCAGCTTGCTCAGTCCTTGCTCACTGGACGACGACGCTTTCTGACCTAACATGGACTGCAGTTGATTTAACCAGCCTGACATAATATTCCTCACTCTACGGTTCGTTATGGTTACAGCCTATGCGAGGCGATGTCAGGAAATGTCTGCCCGCACTAAAGAAGCGCAAATTTCCCCCTGCGCTCAGGACATCTGCGCCTGGTGGAAGACAGACGCAAACGTTTTCGTTTATACTGCGCGCAACTTTTTTAGGGGGATATGATGACTCTTTTAGGAACTGCTTTGCGTCCATCCGCGACGCGCGTCATGCTGTTGGGTTCTGGCGAGCTGGGAAAAGAAGTGGCCATTGAGTGCCAGCGTCTCGGCATTGAAGTGATTGCCGTCGATCGTTATGCGGATGCACCGGCGATGCACGTCGCGCACCGCGCGCATGTCATCAATATGCTCGATGGCGACGCACTTCGCGCGCTGATTGCACAGGAAAAACCTGACTTTGTGGTCCCGGAAATCGAAGCGATTGCCACCGACACGCTTATTGCCCTTGAGCAGGAAGGTCAGCGTGTGGTGCCTTGTGCCCGCGCAGCCAAACTGACCATGAACCGCGAAGGCATTCGTCGCCTGGCAGCCGAAGAGCTGGCGCTACCGACTTCCAGCTATCGTTTTGCCGATGGAAAAGCGGATTTCCTGCAAGCCGTCGAACAAATTGGCTACCCGTGCATCATTAAGCCGGTGATGAGCTCCTCCGGTAAAGGCCAGAGCTTTATCCGCGACGAAACCACGCTTGATAAGGCGTGGGATTATGCCCAACAGGGTGGCCGCGCGGGCGCCGGGCGCGTCATCGTCGAGGGCGTCGTGAAGTTTGATTTCGAAATCACCCTGCTGACAGTCAGCGCCGTTGACGGTGTTCACTTCTGCGATCCCATTGGCCATCGTCAGGAAGACGGCGATTACCGTGAATCCTGGCAGCCGCAGCAGATGAGCGCGCTGGCGCTGGAGCGCGCGCAGGAGATTGCCCGCAAAGTGGTGCTGGCGCTGGGCGGTTACGGTCTGTTTGGCGTGGAACTGTTCGTCTGCGGCGATAAGGTGATTTTCAGCGAAGTCTCTCCGCGTCCTCACGACACCGGAATGGTGACGCTGATATCCCAGGATCTCTCGGAGTTCGCCCTGCACGTTCGCGCGTTTCTGGGGCTGCCGGTGGGCGGAATTCGTCAGTATGGCCCGGCGGCCTCTGCGGTGATCTTGCCCCGGCTGACCAGCCAGAATGTCACGTTTGGTAATGTGGAGGCCGCCGTCGGCGCGGGTCTGCAGCTGCGTCTGTTTGGTAAACCCGAAATCGACGGAACTCGTCGCCTGGGCGTGGCGTTAGCCACCGGCGATAGCGTGGAAGCAGCGGTTGAGCGGGCGATCAATGCGGCGCAAGCCGTGAGTGTGAAAGCATAAAAAAAAGCCGGGCAACGCGTGTTTGCCCGGCCAGTATTTTCGGTTTTGTCGGGCGGGTTGACACCCGCCACTGCAAAAATTACTTCGCGCCTTCCACAGCTTCGCGCGCCAGCTTAGTAATGCGATCCCAGTCGCCCGCTTCCAGCGCATCGGCCGGAACCAGCCACGAACCACCGATACACAGCACGCTTTTCAGTGCCAGGTAGTCACGGTAGTTCGCCGGAGAGATGCCGCCAGTCGGGCAGAAACGCACCTGAGAGAACGGACCTGCAATCGCCTGCAGAGCTTTGGTGCCGCCGTTAGCTTCAGCCGGGAAGAATTTGAACTCTTTCAGGCCGTAATCCATACCCAGCATCAGTTCAGACACGGTGCTGATACCCGGGATTAACGGAATGGTGCCTTCGGTTGCCGCTTTCAGCAGTGGCTCAGTCAGGCCTGGGCTGATTGCAAACTGCGCGCCTGCTTCGGTCACTTCCGCCAGTTGCTGCGGGTTGAGCACTGTACCGGCACCGATAATCGCTTCCGGCACTTCTTTTGCGATAGCGCGGATCGCGTCCATCGCGCAGGCAGTACGCAGCGTCACTTCCAGAACACGAACACCACCTGCAACCAGCGCTTTCGCCATTGGTACAGCGTGCTCCAGTTTGTTCACCACGATAACCGGCACTACCGGGCCAGTTGTCAGGATTGCTTCTGCACTTGTTTTCCAGTTTTTCATCAGTGTTTTTCTCTCGCCAGATCGATAATTCTTGTCGTCTTAAAACGTAATACAGGTTGCGCCCTGCTCAGCACCGGAGAGTTTCTCGCGCAGTGCACTGAACATTTCGCGCCCTGTTCCCACACGCGACGCGCTCAGGTCAGGAATATGCGGCTTACGGGCTTCCAGTTCGGCTTCATCCACCAGCAGGGTCAGCTCGCCTGTCTGGCCATTGACGCGGATGATATCGCCATCGCGTACTTTCGCCAGTAACCCACCGTCATAGGCTTCGGGGGTGACGTGAATCGCTGATGGCACTTTACCTGATGCGCCAGAGAGTCGTCCATCGGTGACTAACGCAATTTTGAAACAGCGGTCCAATAATACACCAAGTGGTGGCATAAGTTTATGTAATTCTGGCATGCCGTTCGCTTTTGGTCCCTGATGACGAACCACGACGACGCAGTCTTTGTCCAGCAGGCCGGCCTCGAACGCGGGCAGCACGTCGTGCTGGCTTTCAAAAATCACCGCAGGGGCTTCTACAATCTGGTTTTCAACAGGCACAGCGGAGGTTTTCATCACCGCGCGACCCAGGTTGCCGCTCAGCACTTTGGTGCCGCCGTGGTGTGAGAATGGTTTCGCAAACGTGGCGATAACCTGTGCGTCGAGAGAACTCTGCGCGCCTTCGCGCCAGTCGAGCTGGCCGTCGTTCAGCCATGGCTCCAGGGTGTAACGCTGCAGGCCAAAACCGGCTACGGTGTTGACGTCTTCGTGCAGCAGGCCGCCTTTCAGCAGCTCGCGGATAAGCACGGGCACACCGCCCGCCGCCTGGAAGTGGTTGATATCCGCCGGGCCGTTCGGATAGAGACGCGCCATCAGCGGCACAATTTCAGACAGCTCAGAGAAATCATCCCAGTTAATCAGAATACCGGCCGCGCGTGCCATCGCCACCAGGTGCATGGTGTGGTTAGTTGAGCCGCCGGTTGCCAGCAGGGCGACAATCCCGTTTACCACCACTTTTTCATCCACCATTTTGCCGAGCGGCATCCACTCGTTGCCGTTGCCGGTCAAACGCGTGACCTGACGCGCAGCGGCTTCGGTCAGCGCCTGGCGCAGCGGAGCATCTGGCTGTACGAAAGAGGAACCCGGAAGCTGCATGCCCATGAATTCCACCACCATCTGGTTGGTGTTGGCGGTGCCGTAGAACGTACAGGTTCCCGCGGCGTGGTACGACGCGGCTTCGGCTTCCAGCAGGGCAATACGATCCACTTTGCCTTCGGCATACAGCTGGCGGATACGGACTTTTTCTTTATTTGGCAGACCGCTCGCCATTGGGCCTGATGGCACAAAAATCGCAGGCAGATGACCAAAGGAGAGCGCAGCCATCGCCAGGCCCGGGACAATTTTGTCACACACGCCGAGGTACAGGGCGCCGTCAAACATGTTATGGGACAGGCCTACGGCCGCAGACATGGCGATCACTTCGCGGCTCAGCAGAGAGAGTTCCATTCCATCCTGGCCCTGGGTTACGCCGTCGCACATGGCGGGCACGCCACCCGCCACCTGCCCGACCGCGTTAGCGCTGTGCAGCGCTTTGCGAATAATTTCCGGGTAGTGTTCGTACGGCTGGTGTGCGGAGAGCATGTCGTTGTAGGAGGTGATGATCGCAATATTGTTACGCAGCATGCTTTTCAGCGAGGCTTTATCGTCCGGCTGGCAGGCGGCGAAACCGTGGGCCAGGTTACCGCAGGCGAGCTGCGAACGATGTACCGTGTCGGTCTTCGCCTGCTGGATGCGGGCGAGGTAGGCAGAACGTGTCTCTTTTGAGCGCTCAACAATGCGTTGTGTTACGCGTAACAATACAGGATTCATAAAAGCTCCTCTAATTTATCTGTCCAGGCTCGGGAGTTAACAAGATGAATCGCTTGTATTAACAAGGCTGAAACGCTTGCAGTCCGTAGCTCGGGGGCAAAATCGCTTCAGCCAGTGTAATAAAAAAAGCTCCACGGGTGAATCCACGTGGAGCTTAAATGATTAAAAATTGTGCCACAATCTGTGTTAGATCATGTTACCGGTAAAATAACCCGTTTGGATTAGCTGCCGGTTTACTCGAACTCGTTCCAGGAACGGCCGTCGCGGGTGATCATCGCCACGGACGCAACCGGTCCCCAGGTACCTGCCTGATACGGTTTTGGCGCATCCTGATCGGCAGCCCAGGCTTCAGTAATGGAGTCGACCCACTTCCAGGCTTCTTCCACTTCGTCGCGGCGCACGAACAGCGCCTGAATCCCACGCATGGTTTCCAGCAGCAGACGCTCGTAAGCATCGGCCAGATGCGTTTCGTTGAAGGTTTCGGAGTAGCTCAGATCCAGTTTGGTGGTTTGCAGGTTGTGCTTGTGATCCAGGCCCGGCACTTTATTCAGCACCTGAATATCCACGCCCTCATCAGGCTGCAGACGGATCGTCAACTTGTTCTGCGGCAGCTCCTGCCAGGACTCTTTAAACAGGTTCAGCTCCGGGTTCTTGAAATAGACCACAACTTCAGAGCATTTGGTCGGCAGACGTTTACCGGTGCGCAGATAGAACGGCACTCCCGCCCAGCGCCAGTTGTCGATATCGACACGGATCGCCACGAAAGTCTCGGTATTGCTGGACTTGTTCGCGCCCTCTTCTTCCAGATAGCCAGGGACTTTTTTGCCCTGCGCGAAACCGGAGGTGTACTGACCGCGGACGGTTTTCTCACGCACATTCGAGCGATCGATACGGCGCAGAGATTTCAGCACTTTCACTTTCTCGTCGCGAATGTTATCCGCTGAGAGGTCAGACGGCGGAGACATGGCGATCATGCAGAGAATTTGCAGCAGGTGGTTCTGGATCATGTCGCGCATCTGACCGGCCTGGTCAAAGTAACCCCAGCGGCCTTCGATGCCCACTTCCTCGGCCACGGTAATTTCCACGTGATCAATGGTGCGGTTGTCCCAGTTGTTGGCAAACAGGGAGTTCGCAAAACGCAGCGCCAGCAGGTTCAGTACCGTCTCTTTACCGAGATAGTGGTCGATACGGTAGACCTGGCACTCTTCGAAGTATTCGCCCACCTGGTCGTTGATTTCGCGAGAGGTCGCAAGCGAGGTGCCCAGCGGCTTTTCCATCACTACGCGCGCCGGTTTGGCGTTGAGTTTGGCTTCGCCAAGGCCCTTACAGATGGCGCCGAAGGTGCTTGGCGGCATCGCGAAATAGTTAATGGTCACACGGTTTTTCTGGTCCAGCATCTCGCCGAGACGACCAAACGCAGAGGTGTCGTTAACATCCAGGTTGCAGAAATCAAGACGACCGCTCAGCGCATCCCACAAACTTTCATCAATTTTCTCTTTCATGAATGTTTCGAGCGCTTCACGCACCACTTTGGTGTAGCCGTCTTTATCCCAGTCAGCGCGGCCCACACCCAGGATGCGAGTGTCCGGGTGGATCTGGCCTGCTTTTTCCAGTTGATACAGGGAAGGCAGCAATTTACGGCGTGCAAGATCGCCTTTCGCGCCGAAAATGACCAGGTCACATGCCTGGGCTGTTTGCGTTACCGCCATGTCATTCTCCTCAGTTGGATATCCTGGTGCTTTTGCCAGAATATCGTTGTAATTTTATTACAATGCACTGTACTGCTTTTACGTCATTCCCGAAACCATTAGCGCTTAACGTCGCGTGCGATAACGCGATTTTTCGATGATTGCACGCTTCAGTGACAGCAATGACCACAAATTCGTAGATTCTTTGTGCCGCCGGGCCGTTGCCAAAACCCGACCGCGATCAAGTAATGAAAAAAAACAACAACATTTGCTGTTGTTCATTACCCTTTGACCAGGTCAGAGGGGTATATTCTTCCTAATTCGAATCACGATTTCATCAATTTATGAAATCGCTTCCACCCATGAGTGTCTTGTCATCATGAACATGCTGGAAAAAATCCAGTTTCAACTGGAACACCTTAGCAAATCCGAGCGTAAAGTGGCTGAAGTAATTCTCGCCTCGCCCACTCAGGCCATCCATTCCAGCATCGCCGCTCTGGCGCAGGAGTCGGGGGTCAGTGAACCTACCGTCAACCGGTTCTGTCGCAGTCTTGAGACGCGCGGTTTTCCCGATTTTAAACTACATCTGGCCCAGAGTCTGGCAAACGGCACGCCCTATGTAAATCGTAATGTCGATGAAGACGACAGCGTAGAGGCCTATACCGGCAAAATTTTTGAATCGGCAATGGCGACGCTCGACCATGTGCGTCAATCGCTGGATAAAGCATCACTCAATCGCGCCGTCGATTTGCTCACCCAGGCGAAAAAAATCGCCTTCTTCGGGCTGGGTTCTTCCGCTGCGGTTGCCCATGATGCGATGAACAAATTTTTCCGCTTCAATGTCCCGGTCATCTACTCTGATGACATAGTGCTGCAACGCATGAGCTGTATGAATTGTAACGAAGATGACGTGGTAGTGCTGATCTCTCACACAGGTCGGACCAAAAGTCTGGTGGAACTGGCACAGCTGGCGCGTGAAAACGATGCCATGGTGATTGCGATCACCACCGCTGGCACGCCGCTGGCGCGAGAATCAACGCTCGCTATTACGCTGGATGTGCCGGAAGATACCGACATGTATATGCCGATGGTGTCGCGGCTTGCGCAATTAACCGTCATCGACGTGCTGGCCACGGGTTTTACGCTGCGTCGTGGCGCGAAATTCAGAGATAACTTGAAGCGTGTCAAAGAAGCGCTCAAGGAATCGCGTTTTGATAAAGAATTGCTCATTAAGGGCGATGTACCCTAAATGTTGTTATAAGGTTGTTACTTTTTTCGGTATTCGGTAATTTCTACACAGCACCGAATCTATGTTCACGCAACACCAAAGTTGTTTCAGTCAACGGAGTATTACATGTCCAGAAGGCTTCGCAGAACCAAGATCGTTACCACCTTAGGTCCGGCAACTGACCGCGATAATAACCTCGAGAAAATTATCGCCGCGGGCGCCAACGTGGTACGCATGAACTTCTCTCACGGGACGCCAGAAGATCACAAATTACGTGCAGACAAGGTCCGTGAGATCGCGGCAAAACTGGGACGTCACGTGGCTATCCTCGGCGACCTGCAGGGTCCTAAGATCCGCGTCTCGACGTTTAAAGAAGGCAAAGTTTTCCTTAACATCGGTGATAAATTCCTCCTCGACGCCAACCTGGGTAAAGGCGAAGGCGATAAAGAGCGTGTGGGTATTGACTATAAAGGTCTGCCTGCTGACGTGGTAACGGGCGATATCCTGTTACTTGATGATGGTCGCGTGCAGCTGAAAGTGCTTGAAGTTCAGGGCATGAAAGTGTTCACCGAAGTGACCGTTGGCGGCCCGCTCTCCAACAATAAAGGCATCAATAAACTTGGCGGTGGCCTCTCCGCTGAAGCCCTGACCGAAAAAGACAAAGCTGACATCATCACTGCCGCGCAGATTGGCGTCGACTATCTGGCTGTCTCCTTCCCGCGCTGCGGCGAAGACCTGAACTACGCTCGCCGTCTGGCGCGCGATGCAGGCTGTGACGCGAGCATTGTCGCGAAAGTTGAGCGTGCAGAGGCCGTCTGCAGCCAGGAAGCGATGGACGATGTGATTCTCGCGTCTGATGTGGTAATGGTTGCCCGTGGCGATCTGGGCGTTGAAATCGGTGACCCGGAACTGGTCGGCATCCAGAAAGCGCTGATCCGTCGTGCACGTCAACTGAACCGCTCCGTGATTACCGCGACCCAGATGATGGAGTCGATGATCACCAACCCAATGCCAACCCGTGCGGAAGTGATGGACGTGGCAAACGCCGTGCTGGACGGTACCGATGCGGTAATGCTCTCTGCTGAAACGGCAGCGGGCCAATATCCTGCTGAAACCGTCGCGGCGATGGCGCGCGTGTGTCTGGGCGCTGAGAAGATCCCAAGCATTAACGTCTCTAAACATCGTCTGGACATTCAGTTCGATAACGTGGAAGAAGCGATTTCCATGTCTGCCATGTATGCGGCGAACCACCTGAAAGGTGTCACCGCGATCATCACCATGACCGAATCTGGCCGCACCGCGCTGATGACATCCCGTATCAGTTCCGGCCTGCCAATCTTCGCGATGTCGCGTCATGAGCGCACTCTGAACCTGACAGCCCTGTACCGTGGCGTGACGCCGGTGTACTTCGACAGCACCAACGACGGCGTTGCAGCCGCCAACGATGCCGTCAATCTGCTGCGCGATAAAGGCTATCTGGTCTCTGGTGACATCGTGATCGTCACCCAGGGCGATGTGATGAGCACCATCGGCTCAACGAACACCACGCGTGTGATGACTGTCGAGTAACTGCATTCACGCCATACTGTCGGGGGATTCGCTCCCGACAGTTTTTTCCTCTTCTTGCTCTGCCTGTTTTTCTCTCTTTTGATTAAAGCTAAAACCTACCCTTACGGCCAATGGTGAGAATGGAAAACCCAGAGCTACTCACTGACGTAACAACGCGTACAGAAAGACTCCTCCTGTACGCGTAAACCGAACGTTATCTGATGGGTAGCAAAAATTATCTCTTCGGGAACAACTCTTTTCGCTTATACGGCTCTTTCTCGCCGGGCTTGCGGGTTTTGAGCAGTTTCAGAATCCAGGTGTACTGCTCGGCGTGCGGTCCGACGAGGATTTCGACCTCTTCGTTCATGCGGCGCGCGATGGTGTGATCGTCGGCGTCCAGCAGATCGTCCATTGGTGGACGTACTTCGATGGTCAGACGATGGGTTTTGCCATCGTAAATCGGAAACAGCGGAACGACGCGGGCGCGGCAGACTTTCATCAGGCGGCCAATCGCAGGTAGCGTCGCTTTGTAAGTCGCAAAGAAATCCACGAATTCACTGTGCTCGGCACCGTGGTCCTGATCCGGCAGGTAATAGCCCCAGTAGCCTTCGCGAACTGACTTAATAAAAGGTTTGATACCGTCGTTACGCGCATGCAGACGGCCACCAAAACGGCGGCGGACGGTGTTCCAGACGTAGTCGAAGATTTTATTGCCCTGATTATGGAACATGGCCGCCATCTTCTGGCCTTGCGACGCCATCAGCATCGCCGGAATATCTACGCCCCAGCCGTGCGGCACGAGAAAAATGACTTTCTCGTTGTTGCGACGCATCTCATCGATAATCTCCAGCCCTTTCCAGTCCACGCGATTTTTGACCTTCTCTGGCCCGCGCAGCGCCAGCTCGCCCATCATCGCCATTGCCTGGGGTGCGGTGGTAAACATAGCGTCGATAATCGCTTCACGTTCCGCGTCGCTTTTTTCCGGAAAACAGTAGAATAGATTGATCTGCGCACGGCGGCGCGCACTTTTGCCGAGTCGCCCGGCAATCAGGCCAATTTTACCGAGGACCGGATCGCGAAAAGATGCCGGAAGCAGCGCAAGGCCCGCAAATGCGTAGACACCCAGCCAGGCGCCCCAGTTACGCGGATGGCGAAAAGATTTCTCAAACTCGGGAATGTATTCACTGTTGTTTTTTTGGGTTTCCATGCGGGTTCCAGGGTCTGGTGAAGCAAAAAATAATCTTGAGATAGTGTAGCGAGGCAGAGTGTATCGCACAAAAGAAAAAGCCGGCGCATCTCTGCACCGGCTTTTAGATGACAAAAATCTAGTCGAAGCGCAGTTGCGGCATGACCTCTTTGACCTGGGCCAGATAATCGGTGCGATCTTTGCCGGTCAGACCTTCGGTACGCGGCAGTTTCGCCGTCAACGGGTTCACCGCCTGCTGGTTAATCCACACTTCGTAGTGCAGATGCGGGCCGGTGGAACGCCCGGTGTTGCCAGAAAGTGCAATGCGATCGCCACGCTTCACTTTCTGCCCCGGCTGAACCAGCAGCTTACGCAGGTGCATGTAGCGGGTGGTATAGGTGCGACCGTGACGAACGGCAACGTAATACCCTGCCGCGCCGCTGCGTTTTGCAATGACCACTTCACCGTCACCGACAGAGAGCACTGGCGTGCCCTGCGGCATCGCAAAGTCAACGCCACGGTGCGGCGCGACACGGCCAGTGACCGGGTTCAGACGACGCGGGTTAAAGTTGGATGAAACGCGGAACTGTTTCGCCGTCGGGAAGCGCAGGAAGCCTTTCGCCAGGCCCGTACCGTTGCGGTCGTAGAACTTGCCGTCTTCCGCGCGGATGGCGTAGTAATCTTTGCCTTCGGAGCGCAAACGCACGCCCATCAGTTGGCTTTGCTCACGCTTGCCGTCCAGCATTTCGCGGGACATCAGGATCGAGAATTCGTCGCCTTTTTTCAGTTTGCGGAAGTCCATCTGCCACTGCATGGCTTTGATGACTGAGCTGATTTCGCCGCTGGTCAAACCCGCGTCGCGCGCGCTGGCGACAAAGCTGGCGCCAACCTTGCCTTTCAGCACATTGTTAACCCAGTCGCCCTGCTGCATTTCGCTGGTCATCTTGAAACCGTTTTCGGTACGATCGTAGGTACGGGTTTCGCGACGGGAGACTTCCCAGGTCAGACGTTGCAAATCGCCATCGTTGGTAAGCGTCCAGGACAGCTGTTGACCAATCTTGAGGTTACGAAGCTCTTTGTCTGATGCGGCGAGCTGGCTGATATCGCCCATCTCAATACCGTACTGATTGAGCACGCTGCTCAGCGTATCGCCCGTGGAGACAACGTATTCGTGAATACCCGCCTCATTGGCGGTTTTGTCATCCAGCTCATCCTGAGGAATCGCTTCGTCTTCCTGAGCGGCCTGATCGATAGGTTCGCTGGCATCGGGCAGCAAGGAGCGGATTTCACTCTTTTCCAGTTCGATGGTTTTAATGATGGGGGCTGAATGTGGGTGATACACATAGGGCCGCCAGACGGCGACCGCTAAGGTAAGAACTGTAAGGGACCCCAGCATAACGCGGTGGGGTCGAGGCAGATTATTAAATGCCAGGGCGACAGAGCGGGCTATCTGTTGCACGTGTTCACTTCCTCGTTAATCTCCTTTCAGGCAGCTCGAATACTGGTTCGCCAATTGGCTGAGGAACTGCGAATAACTCGCCTTGCTCAACTGAATATTGGTTCCAAGCGGGTCCAGGGTTCCCATGCGCACGGACGTTCCCCTGGCCACGGCTTCAACGACCGCTGGCCTGAACTGTGGCTCAGCAAAAACGCATGTTGCTTTTTGCTCAACCAACTGTGTTCTGATTTCATGTAAACGCTGCGCACCAGGTTGAATTTCCGGGTTGACGGTGAAATGACCCAGCGGGGTCAGCCCGTAGTGTTTTTCATAGTAGCCATAGGCATCATGAAAAACGAAATACCCTTTACCTTTCAACGGTGCCAGCTCGTTACCTACCTGCTTATCGGTTGCGGCTAATTGTGCCTCAAAATCCTTCAGGTTGGCGTCTAGTTTGGCTCGACTTTGCGGCATAAGTTCCACTAATTTGTCATGGATTGCAACCGCTGAGAGCCGCGCTATCTCTGGCGAGAGCCAAAGATGCATGTTGTACTCGCCATGATGGTGATGGTCGTCACCTTTTTCGCTATTGGGATGGTCATGGTCACTTTCGTGCTCGTCGTCGTCAGCCCCTTTCATGAGCAGCGGTTTCACGCCTGCCAGTTCGGCAATGGTGACCTGTTTTTGCGGCGGAACTTTACTCGCGGATTTTTGCATGAACGCTTCCATTTCTGGACCAATCCAGACCACTAAGTCCGCGTTCTGTAAGCGTTTTACATCAGATGGGCGCAACGAATAGTCGTGCTCAGATGCCCCGTCAGGCAGTAAAACCTGGGTTTCTGTGACACCATCGGCGATGGCCGAAGCGATGAATCCCAGTGGTTTAAGCGAAGCGACAACGGCGGCGTTAACATCTTGTGCTGCTGAACCCCAAAGGCCAGCGGATAATGCTGCGAAAAGAAGCGTATTTTTATGTAACATAATGCAACTTATGATCGTAATGAATGCGTGGAATGTGATATTATAACATTCGTTGACTTCTGCAAGCTTAAATTGACATGACGAATTTAGTTTCTCTTGAAAATATCTCGGTATCTTTTGGTCAGCGCCGCGTCCTCTCTGACGTATCGCTGGTCCTCAAACCCGGCAAAATTTTAACGTTGCTCGGCCCAAACGGCGCGGGCAAATCGACGCTGGTTCGGGTGGTTCTCGGGCTGGTAGCACCTGATGCAGGCGTCATCAAGCGCGACGACAAGTTAAGAATCGGCTACGTCCCGCAAAAAATACATCTTGACGCCACGCTGCCCTTAACGGTAGGCCGTTTCCTGCGACTGCGTCCAGGCACGCGTAAAGACGATATCCTCCCCGCTCTGAAACGCGTTCAGGCAGGCCATCTGGTCGAAGCCCCTATGCAGAAACTTTCTGGGGGTGAAACCCAGCGCGTTCTACTGGCACGCGCGTTGTTGAGTAAGCCACAGCTGCTGGTTCTCGATGAGCCGACTCAGGGCGTGGATGTGAACGGCCAGGTCGCCCTGTACGATCTCATCGATCAGCTGCGTCGTGAGCTGGACTGCGCCGTTCTGATGGTCTCGCATGACCTGCATCTGGTGATGGCGAAAACCGACGAAGTGCTGTGTCTGAATCACCATATCTGCTGCTCCGGCACGCCTGAAGTGGTGTCGATGCATCCGGAATTTATCTCTATGTTCGGCTCTCGTGGAGCAGAACAGCTGGGCATTTATCGCCATAACCATAATCATCGCCATGATTTACAGGGACGAATTGTCCTGCGTCGGGGAAATGGACACTCATGATTGAACTGTTATTACCCGGCTGGTTTGCCGGGGTTATGCTTGCCTGCGCCGCGGGTCCGCTGGGTTCTTTTGTCGTCTGGCGAAGAATGTCCTATTTTGGCGATACGCTGGCGCACGCCTCCTTACTGGGCGTGGCCTTTGGCTTATTGCTCGACGTTAACCCGTTTTACGCAGTGATTGCCGTGACGCTGCTGCTTGCATCCGGTCTGGTTTGGCTTGAAAAGCGCCCTCACCTCGCGGTAGATACGTTGCTCGGGATTATGGCGCACAGCGCGCTGTCGCTTGGCCTGGTGGTGGTGAGCCTGATGTCGAACATTCGCGTCGATTTGATGGCGTATCTGTTTGGCGATTTACTGGCGGTGACGCCGGAAGACCTGATCTCAATCGCCATTGGCGTGGTGATCGTTCTCGGAATTTTGCTGTGGCAGTGGCGCAATCTGCTGGCGATGACCGTCAGTGCCGATTTGGCCTTTGTCGATGGCGTTAAATTACAGCGCGTGAAGCTGCTGTTGATGCTGGTGACCGCGTTGACGATTGGGGTGGCGATGAAGTTTGTGGGTGCGCTGATTATCACCTCACTGCTGATTATCCCGGCCGCTACTGCACGCCGTTTTGCCCGTACGCCTGAACAGATGGCGGGTGTGGCAGTAGTTGTCGGTATTATCGCCGTTACCGGCGGACTCACCTTCTCGGCGTTTTACGACACGCCTGCCGGCCCGTCGGTGGTGCTGTGTGCGGCGCTGATGTTTATCTTCAGTATGATGAAGAAACCAGCCAGCTGAACATTCCCCCCCGGTGGCGCGCTGCGCTTACCGGGGAAACACCTGAGTCGTTGTAGGCCGGATCACGCCTGGCGCTATCCGGCACTTACCCCGGTCGCGTACTACGGCATTTCCGGTGGTGTTATCCCGAAGTGATTCCAGGCTCGTACCGTCGCCATTCGCCCGCGCGGAGTGCGTTGCAAAAAGCCCTGCTGAATCAGATAGGGTTCCAGCACGTCCTCGATGGTTTCGCGCTCTTCGCCAATCGCTGCGGCGAGGTTATCCAGCCCAACCGGCCCGCCAAAGAATTTATCCAGAATCGCGAGCAGCAGCTTGCGGTCCATATAGTCAAAACCTTCAGCATCGACGTTAAGCATATCCAGCGCCTGCGAGGCGATATCCAGTGAAATGGTGCCATCGTGCTTCACTTCCGCAAAGTCGCGCACACGGCGCAGCAGACGGTTGGCGATGCGTGGCGTACCGCGCGAACGCTTGGCCACTTCAAAGGCCCCCTCATCGCTCAATTCAAGCCCCATAAAGCGCGCGCTGCGGCCAACGATGTACTGCAGATCGGCGACCTGATAGAACTCGAGGCGCTGCACAATTCCGAAACGATCGCGAAGGGGTGACGTGAGTGACCCGGCACGCGTGGTGGCGCCAATCAGGGTAAAGGGCGGCAGATCGATTTTAATTGAGCGCGCGGCCGGACCTTCTCCGATCATGATATCCAGCTGATAGTCTTCCATCGCCGGATAAAGCACCTCTTCCACTACCGGAGACAGGCGGTGGATCTCATCGATAAAGAGCACGTCGTGCGGCTCAAGGTTGGTCAGCATCGCCGCCAGATCGCCCGCTTTCTCCAGTACCGGGCCTGACGTGGTGCGCAGATTCACGCCCATTTCATTCGCCACGATATTGGCAAGCGTCGTTTTACCGAGACCAGGAGGGCCAAAAATCAGCAGATGATCGAGCGCATCCCCGCGCAGTTTCGCCGCCTGGATAAAAATTTCCATCTGTGAGCGAACCTGCGGCTGGCCGATGTACTCCTCCAGCAGTTTCGGGCGGATCGCGCGATCCACCACATCCTCTGGAACATTGCTGGCTGCCGAAATCAGGCGGTCTGCTTCAATCATCCTCTACCTCACAATGCCGCGCGGAGCGCTTCACGAATCAGGGTTTCACTGCTGGCATCCGGTTTGGCGATTTTACTCACCATCCGGCTGGCTTCCTGTGGTTTATAGCCCAGCGCCACCAGCGCAGCCACCGCTTCTTGCTCTGCGTCGTCATCCGTCGGGCCGTTCGGTGACGTCAGCACCAGATCGGACGCCGGCGTAAACAGATCTCCGTGCAGCCCTTTAAAGCGGTCTTTCATTTCCACAATCAGACGTTCTGCAGTTTTTTTGCCGATGCCTGGCAGCTTGACCAGCGCAGCGGGATCTTCGCGCTCAACGGCATTCACAAACTGTTGCGCCGACATGCCGGACAGAATCGCCAGCGCAAGCTTAGGCCCCACGCCATTGGTTTTAATCAGCTCGCGGAACAGCATGCGTTCCTGCTTATTATTAAAACCATACAGAAGCTGGGCATCTTCACGCACCACGAACTGGGTAAAGACAATCGCCTCTTTGCCGGACTCCGGAAGTTCATAGAAACAGGTCATCGGCATATGGACTTCATACCCCACGCCTCCCGCTTCCAGCAGAACTAACGGGGGTTGTTTTTCAATGATGATGCCTCTGAGTCTGCCAATCACATGATGCTCCTGCGTGAGATGCTAAATTAACTTCCGCCATCATAAAAAAAGGCTGGATGTTTATCCAGCCTGATTTGTGATTATCGTAACCGACCTCGCGCCAGATTGAGCCTTGATTCGCTCATCTGCATGGCGTTTTGGCTCACATGGCAGTGCGTTATCGCAATGGCCAGCGCATCGGCGGCATCCGCCTGTGGGTTTGCCGGGAGCTTAAGCAGGGTCCGCACCATGTGCTGCACCTGGCTTTTCTCCGCGCTACCAATGCCCACCACCGTCTGTTTAACCTGACGCGCGGCGTATTCGAACACCGGTAAATCCTGGTTCACCGCCGCGACAATCGCCACGCCGCGTGCCTGGCCCAGTTTTAACGCCGAGTCAGCATTTTTCGCCATAAAGACCTGCTCGATGGCAAAAAAGTCGGGCTGAAACTGGGTAATGATTTCCGACACGCCTGCGTAAATTAATTTCAGACGCGACGGCAAATCATCAACTTTGGTGCGAATACAGCCGCTGCCCAGGTAGGTCAACTGGCGACCCACCTGGCGGATAACGCCGTAACCGGTAATGCGTGAGCCGGGGTCTATACCGAGAATAATCGACATCACGCGTCTCCGGTTAGAGGTTCAAACGCGCTCATTAGAGCGTCGCTGCGACCTCATCAGAGATCTCACCGTTATGATAAACTTCCTGAACGTCATCGCAGTCTTCGAGCATGTCGATCAGACGCAGCAGTTTTGGTGCAGTTTCTGCATCCATGTCTGCTTTGGTCGATGGAATCATCGACACTTCCGCGTTGTCGGCTTTCAGACCGGCAGCTTCCAGCGCATCACGCACTGCGCCCATCTCTTCCCACGCGGTATAAACGTCAATCGCACCGTCGTCGAAGGTCACTACGTCTTCAGCACCGGCTTCCAGCGCAGCTTCCATGATCGCGTCTTCGTCGCCCGCTTCGAAAGAGATCACCCCTTTCTTGCTGAACAGGTATGCCACGGAACCGTCAGTACCCAGGTTGCCGCCGGTTTTGGTGAACGCATGGCGCACTTCAGCCACGGTACGGTTGCGGTTGTCGGACAGACACTCAACCATGACCGCAGTACCACCAGGGCCGTAACCTTCATAAATGATGGTTTCCATGTTCGCGTCGTCATCGCCGCCCACGCCACGTGCGATTGCACGGTTCAGGGTGTCACGCGTCATGTTGTTTGACAGTGCTTTATCAATCGCTGCGCGCAGACGTGGGTTAGAACCCGCGTCGCCGCCGCCCAGACGGGCTGCAGTAACCAGCTCGCGAATGATTTTGGTGAAAATTTTACCGCGTTTGGCATCCTGTGCCGCTTTACGGTGTTTGGTGTTGGCCCACTTACTATGACCTGCCATAAAAATATCTCCAATAAACCGTCAATTCAGACGGCATGAATTACAAATTCTTCAATCGCCTGCCGGTTGCTCCACGACTTGGTTAAGGCAGCCGCTTCCGCCGCATCAACCCAGCGGTAGGTCAAATGCTCGGTGAACTCGATCTGCCGTTCATGGGGGAGCGCAAGACAGAACCACGATTCCGTATTGCGCTCAATTCCCGGCGCATAGCGATGACGTAAATGGCTAAAAATTTCAAAATCCACCGTGCGCTGACAGTCCTTCAGGGTCAGTTGCTCCTGAGCAACATTAATGGTGACCTCTTCATTTACTTCGCGCGCGGCGGCCTGCGACGCGGTTTCTCCCTCTTCCAGACTGCCGGTAACCGACTGCCAGAAATCGGGATCGTCGCGACGCTGCAACATCAGCACCCGCTTCGTGTCTTCTGCATAAATGACCACCAGAACAGAAACGGGACGCTTATATGCCATATCAGTTTTTCTCTTCCTTTTTCACCACTTCGATACCCAACTCAGACAGAGAGGCCGGGTTAGCAAAGCTTGGCGCTTCGGTCATCAGACACGCAGCGGCGGTGGTTTTCGGGAAGGCAATCACATCACGGATGTTATCAGTACCGGTCAGCAGCATGGTCAGACGATCCAGACCAAACGCCAGGCCCGCGTGCGGTGGAGTGCCGTACTTCAGGGCATCCAGCAGGAAGCCAAACTTCTCGCGCTGCTCTTGCTCGTTAATGCCAAGAATTCCAAATACGGTCTGCTGCATTTCACCGCTGTGGATACGTACGGAACCGCCGCCCACTTCGTAGCCGTTGATCACCATATCGTAGGCGTTGGCCACTGCGTCTTCCGGTGCCGCATTCAGCTCGCTCGCCGTCATATCTTTCGGTGCGGTGAACGGGTGGTGCATCGCCGTCAGGCCGCCTTCACCGTCATCTTCAAACATTGGGAAGTCGATCACCCACAACGGAGCCCATTTGGCTTCGTCAGTCAGGTTCAGGTCTTTACCCAGTTTGAGACGCAGTGCGCCCAGCGCATCGGCCACCACTTTTTTGTTGTCCGCGCCGAAGAAGATCATGTCGCCATCCTGCGCGCCGGTGCGCTCAAGGATTGCTTCTACGATCTCAGCGTTCAGGAATTTCGCAACAGGGCTGGTGATGCCTTCGATGCCTTTCGCACGTTCGGTGACTTTAATATAAGCCAGGCCTTTCGCGCCGTAGATTTTCACGAAATTGCCGTAGTCATCAATTTGTTTACGGCTGAGCTGTGCGCCACCTGGAACACGCAGGGCAGCCACACGGCCTTTCGGATCGTTAGCCGGGCCAGAGAAGACCGCAAACTCAACCGCTTTCAGCAGGTCCGCGACGTCCACCAGCTCCATCGGGTTACGCCGGTCTGGTTTGTCAGAACCGTAGCGACGTTCTGCTTCTGCGAAGGTCATGATCGGGAACTCGCCCAGATCCACGCCCTTCACGTCCTGCCACAGACCACGAACCAGCGCTTCCATAATTTCGCGCACCTGTGGTGCGGTCATGAAGGAGGTCTCGACGTCGATCTGGGTGAATTCAGGCTGACGGTCAGCGCGCAGGTCTTCGTCGCGGAAGCATTTAACGATCTGATAGTAGCGATCGAAGCCAGACATCATCAGCAGCTGTTTGAAGAGCTGAGGAGACTGTGGCAGCGCGTAGAATTTGCCTTTATGTACGCGCGACGGAACCAGGTAATCGCGCGCACCTTCCGGCGTGGCTTTGGTCAGCATCGGGGTTTCGATATCGAGGAAACCGTGGTCGTCCATGAAACGACGCACCAGGCTTGTGATCTTCGCACGGGTTTTCAGGCGCTGAGCCATTTCCGGGCGACGCAGATCCAGATAGCGATATTTCAGACGCGCTTCTTCGGTGTTGACGTGGTTGGAGTCAAGCGGCAGCGATTCTGAACGGTTGATGATAGTCAGGTCGGACGCCAGCACTTCGATGGCACCCGTCACCATATCGGCGTTGATATTTTTTTCGTCACGCGCACGCACGGTGCCGGTGACCTGGATGCAGAACTCATTACGCAGTTCGGAGGCCAGCTTTAACGCGTCCGCACGATCCGGATCGAAGAACACCTGCACGATGCCTTCACGGTCACGCAAATCGATGAAGATAAGGCTACCAAGATCACGACGGCGGTTGACCCAACCACACAGGGTCACCTGCTGTCCAACGTGGGACTGACGCAACTGCCCGCAATATTCTGTACGCATGAGATATCCCTTAATTTAGCCGCAGGCTAAATGTCGCCTGATTTACAGGCTACTATGTCGCAGCTTTCTGTATGTCACAACTGGATGAAAAAAGGCGGCTATTATACTGGAAATTCCGCCGTACGATAAGAGAGAAGCTTGCCAGACGCGCGATTGCTGCGCTCTTATTGCGCATTCTCACAAAAATTAACAAAATTGTCCGAACTGACCTGCCTTTATCATCGTAAGGTGTAACGGACGCTAATTTTTGACTGGAGTAACGATGTTAACACTTGATGCCACCAAAACCGCGCTTGTCGTGATCGATTTACAGGAAGGTATACTGCCGTTCGCCGGTGGCCCGCACACAGCGGCAGATGTAGTCAGCCGCAGCGCCCGTCTTGCGGATAAATGTCGCGCCAACGGATCGCCGGTGGTGATGGTGCGCGTTGGCTGGTCAGCCGACTTCGCCGAAGCGCTAAAACAGCCTGTGGATGCGAAAGCTCCTGCCGCTGCGCTGCCTGCAAACTGGTGGACTTACCCTGAAACGCTTGGCAAACAGGATAGCGATATCGAAGTCACCAAACGCCAGTGGGGCGCGTTTTACGGCACCGATCTGGAGCTGCAGCTACGCCGTCGCGGGATCGACACCATTATCCTGTGCGGTATTTCCACGAACATCGGCGTGGAATCCACCGCGCGTAACGCATGGGAACTGGGCTTTAACCTGGTCATTGCCGAAGACGCATGCAGTGCTGCTTCCGCAGATCAGCATCAGGGCAGCATGACCCATATCTTCCCGCGTATTGGTCGCGTGCGCAGCACCGACGAGATTTTACACGCGTTATGATCTATCTGGGTCTTCCCCAATGGTCGCACCCGAAATGGGTGCGCCTTGGCATTACCAGCCTTGAAGAGTATGCCCGCCATTTTAACTGCGTGGAGGGCAATACAACGCTGTACGCCCTGCCCCGTGCGGAAATCGTTTCGCGCTGGCGCGAGCAGACCACCGACGATTTCCGCTTTTGCTTTAAATTCCCGGCCACCATCTCTCACCAGGCGGCGTTGCGCCAGTGCGGGGATTTAACCGAAGAGTTTTTCGAGCGGATGTCGCCGCTGGACAACCGCATCGGTCAGTACTGGCTGCAACTCCCGGCCACCTTCGGCCCGCGCGACCTGCCTGCGCTGTGGCATTTTCTCGACGCTCTGCCGCGCGAATTCACCTACGGTGTGGAAGTCCGTCATCCGGAATTTTTCAGCAAGGGCGAGGCGGAAAAAGCCCTCAATCGTGGGCTGCATGCGCGCAGTGTGAATCGGGTGATCCTCGACAGTCGCCCTGTTCATAGCGCCGTCCCGCACAGCGAAGCCATAATCGATGCCCAGCGCAAAAAACCGAAAGTGCCGGTGCATGCGGTGGTCACGTCGAATAATCCGATGGTGCGGTTTATCGGCAGCGACAACATGCAGCAAAATCGCGATATGTTCGCCGTGTGGCTGCAAACGTTGCCAAAGTGGGAGCAAACGACGACCCCCTATCTTTTCCTGCATACGCCGGATATCGCCCAGGCGCCTGAACTGGTCGATGTTCTTTGGCAAGCCTTGCTGGCTGCGGTTCCGTCCCTCGGCCCTGCGCCTTCTATCCCACAACAATCTTCTCTTTTCTGACATCAGCCCCTATCATAGAAGTGCCATCTGCCAAAAACAGGGAGTTTGTATGGTCAGCGCACTGTACGCGGTGTTAGGTGCATTATTACTGATTAAGTTTTCGTTTGATGTTGTGCGCCTGAGAATGCAGTACCGCGTCTCTTACGGTGACGGTGGGTTTTCAGAGTTACAAAGCGCCATCCGCATTCATGGTAATGCGGTGGAATATATCCCCATTGCACTGATCCTGCTGCTGTTAATGGAGATGGACGGCGCGGAAACCTGGATGGTTCACGTCTGCGGCTTGCTGCTGATTGCCGGACGCCTGATGCATTATTACGGTTTTCACCACCGCCTGTTCCGCTGGCGTCGTTCCGGCATGAGCGCAACCTGGTGTTCGCTTTTGCTGATGGTGCTGGCTAACCTCTGGTATATGCCGTGGGAGTTGGTTTTCTCTTTCCATTAGCGCACAATACGCCACTTTATTTTTCCCGGATTTTTACGTTATGTCTGATCGCGACACGCTTTTTTCCGCGCCTATCGCCAGTCTGGGCGACTGGACCTTTGATGAACGGGTAGCCGAAGTCTTCCCGGATATGATCCAGCGCTCTGTTCCAGGTTATTCCAATATTATCTCTATGATCGGCATGCTGGCTGAACGCTTCGTTCAACCCGGTACGCAGGTTTATGACCTGGGTTGTTCACTGGGCGCCGCGACGCTGTCCGTTCGCCGTAATGTGCATCATGAAGGCTGCAAAATCATTGCCGTCGATAACTCCCCCGCGATGGTGGAACGCTGCCGTCGTCATCTTGATGCCTATAAAGCGCCCACGCCCGTTGACGTCATCGAAGGCGATATTCGCGATATCGAGATCGAAAACGCCTCCATGGTGGTACTGAATTTTACCCTGCAGTTCCTGGTGCCCGAAGATCGCCAGTTGTTGCTGGACAAAATTTACAAGGGGCTGAATCCCGGCGGCGCGCTGGTGTTGTCGGAAAAATTCAGTTTTGAAGACGCAAAGGTCGGCGAGCTGCTGTTTAACATGCATCACGACTTTAAACGCGCTAACGGCTACAGCGAGCTGGAAATCAGTCAAAAGCGCAGCATGCTGGAAAACGTGATGCTCACCGACTCCGTCGAAGCACACAAAGCTCGCCTGCATAACGCCGGCTTTGAGCACAGCGAGCTGTGGTTCCAGTGCTTTAACTTTGGTTCCCTGGTGGCACTGAAAGGGGACAACGCATGATCGACTTCAGTAATTTCTACCAGCTTATCGCCAAAAACCATCTCTCCCACTGGCTGGAAACCCTGCCTGCACAGGTGGCCGCCTGGCAGCGTGACTCTCTGCACGGTCAGTTTAAGCAGTGGAGCAATGCCGTTGAGTTTTTGCCGGACATGACGCCCTACAAACTGGATCTGCTGCACAGCGTGACGGCTGAAAGCGCCGAGCCATTGAGCGAAGGCCAGCTGCTGCGTCTTGAAAAGCTGATGCGCAATCTGATGCCATGGCGTAAAGGCCCCTTCTCTCTTTATGGTCTGAACATTAATACCGAATGGCGTTCTGACTGGAAGTGGGATCGCGTTCTGCCCCATCTGTCTGATTTGACCGGTCGCACTATTCTGGATGTGGGCTGCGGGAGTGGCTATCACCTGTGGCGCATGATTGGCGCCGGGGCACATCTGGCGGTCGGTATCGATCCGATGCAGCTGTTTCTGTGCCAGTTTGAAGCGGTGCGCAAATTGCTGGGCAACGATCAGCGCGCACACGTTCTGCCGCTGGGCATTGAGCAACTCCCTGCCCTGAACGCGTTTGATACCGTCTTCTCGATGGGCGTGCTGTATCACCGCCGCTCGCCGCTGGAGCATCTGTGGCAGCTGAAAGATCAGCTGGTCAGCGGTGGCGAACTGGTGCTGGAGACGCTGGTGATCGAGGGTGACGAAAACGCGGTACTGGTGCCGGGCGATCGTTACGCGCAGATGCGTAACGTCTATTTCATTCCCTCCGCGCTGGCGCTGAAGAACTGGCTGGCGAAGTGTGGCTTTGTCGATATCCGCATTGTGGATGTGTGCGTGACCTCCACCGAAGAGCAGCGTCGCACAGAATGGCTGACCACCGAGTCGCTGGCAGAATTCCTCGACCCGAACGACAGCAGCAAAACCATCGAAGGGTATCCCGCGCCGATGCGTGCAGTGTTAATCGCAACGAAGCCGTAATGTCCCTGGCGAAACAGGTGCACTACCTTTCCTCAAGACACAGTTCAAGGCCCGGCAACGCCGCTGGGCTTAAAATATAAAAGTGAAAAAAAGGCCCCTGTTGAAATTGCAGGGGCCTGGTACAAGCAAGCATCATATTGGGCGACATGATGCGCGGTAAAAATCGTTGCTACACGTGAAACTGGTCAATCATGGATTTCATTACCGCAACCGACTCTCCATCTACGCTGTAGCGGGAGTACTCATCCGCTTCTGCATCTGTCGACATTGACAATCCTGTATTGCGATATCGCATAGGCGAAGGCGTCCACTTGCCTGCTGAGCTGTGAAGCTCTTCTACCCCTGCGTTTAAAAACGTTTTCAGATTGCTGGCTCGAACACCAGCACCTGCCATTATTATTGGAACACCGGAATGCCCTTTTAGTTCCATAATTAATTGCAGTCCTTTTTCCGCCGTTGATTGCTGGCCGGATGTCAGAATACGTGCAACGCCTAATTCTGCTAAATTTTCAAAAGCTTGAATGGGATTTTTACACATATCAAACGCGCGATGGAAAGTCACCGCCATCCCTTTTGCTGCCGCCATAATCTGGCGCATACGCGGCATATCGACATTTGCGTCTTCATCAAGCAAACCGATCACCAGACCTGGGAAACCCAGCTCGCGAACCCGGACGACGTCTTCCAGCATGGCGTCAAACTCACCCGCTGAATAACAAAAATCACCGCCGCGTGGGCGAATGATGGGGTGAACGGGGATCGTCACCGCCTCGCGAACGGACTTCAGCACACCGTATGACGGGGTTAATCCGCCCTCTTTCGGTGCCGCGCACAGTTCAACGCGATCGGCCCCGTTTTGTTGCGCAGTCACAGCACACTCCATGCTGTAACAACAGATCTCCAGTAGCGCCACACTTCCTCCTAAAATCCACGGTAATAGACCATCATGCCACGCCGCCCGAGGGCGGACTTAGCGTGAGTTCACACTCTTTTGCGGCTTATCCTTCGCTGGCGACAATCTGCTCGATCGTCCAGGGATGGAATTTCACCGTCACTTTACCGTCGGTGACCGCCAGCGTCGGATTTGGCAGACGCTCGCGCTCCCCTTTAGGTGAGCTGGTTTTCACGAAAATTCCCGGCTGGCTCAGGCCGTCGTCAGACAGCAGCGCCAGTGCGCGCGCATTCAGAGTTTCCGGATCGCCCGGCAGCACAATTTCGATGTGCTCCCAGCCCTCAATCGGATAGCGTTTTTCGCCCGGCCAGGGTAATTCGACCACGCTGAACTGCCAGTGCGCCACGCAGACCGGCTGATGGAGTTTAAACAGACAAATGGGACGCCCATTGATCACGTTTTCTGACAGCAGCTCACCGCACTGCTCAAATCCACGACGCCAGCGCTCCGCCGTCGCATTCTGATGGCAGCGCAGGGAAATGTGATCGGCATCGAGTGGGGCAATATCCAGCCCCAGACGGGTGGCAAGTTCTGTGAACGCCTGGGTGAAACGCGGTAAATCTGCGGAAATATCATGCAGTTCATCAATGGAGTGCCAGTTCGTCATCAGCGGTTCTCTTATCCTGTCGCAAAGCCGCTAATTTACTCTGTTGGATGCCTGCAACCAACTGCAGATTTCACGATTTTCCGGCTGCATGCTTATGCACTATTTCATCGCCTGTTTTCTGAGCGCTCTTCAGCCTGCGCAATGCTGACGCCAGAGGGCATTTGCAGTATACTCCGGCCCTAAATTCTCAAACTGGTGCGGGTTGCAACTCCCCCGCAGCAAAAAAGTAAGGTATCCAGGTGAATATTCAGGCTCTTCTCTCCGAAAAAGTCAGTCAGGCACTGATTGCCGCAGGTGCGCCTGCGGATTGCGAACCGCAGGTTCGTCAGTCAGCAAAAGTACAGTTTGGCGACTATCAGGCTAATGGCGTGATGGCAGTGGCTAAAAAACTGGGCATGCCGCCGCGACAACTCGCTGAGCTGGTACTGACTCATCTGGATCTCAACGGCATTGCCAACAAGGTTGAGATTGCAGGTCCAGGCTTTATCAACATTTTCCTCGATCCGGCCTTCCTCGCGGGTCACATTGACGCGGCGCTGAAATCTGACCGTCTGGGTGTGACTCAGCCGCAAGCGCAAACCATCGTTGTCGATTACTCTGCGCCAAACGTGGCAAAAGAGATGCACGTCGGCCACCTGCGCTCCACCATCATCGGCGATGCCGCTGTGCGCACCCTGGAGTTCCTGGGCCATAAAGTGATTCGCGCGAACCACGTTGGCGACTGGGGTACCCAGTTCGGAATGCTGATTGCCTATCTTGAAAAGCAGCAGCAGGAAAATGCGGGCGAAATGGCGCTGGCGGATCTGGAAGGTTTCTACCGTGAAGCCAAAAAACATTACGACGAAGATGAAGCTTTCGCCGAGCGCGCACGTAGCTATGTGGTGAAACTCCAGGGCGGCGACGCCTACTTCCGCGAAATGTGGCGCAAGCTGGTTGACATCACGATGTCCCAAAATCAGATCACCTATGACCGTCTGAACGTCACCCTGACCCGCGACGACGTGATGGGCGAAAGCCTTTATAACCCCATGCTGCCGGGCATCGTGGCCGATCTGAAAGCCAAAAATCTGGCGGTAGAGAGCGAAGGCGCAACGGTTGTGTTCCTTGATGAGTATAAAAACAAGGAAGGCGAACCGATGGGCGTGATCATCCAGAAAAAGGATGGCGGCTATCTCTACACCACGACGGATATCGCCTGTGCGAAATACCGTTACGAAACGCTGCATGCGGATCGCGTGCTGTACTACATCGATTCCCGTCAGCACCAGCACCTGATGCAGGCGTGGACCATCGTGCGTAAAGCCGGATACGTGCCGGATTCGGTTCCGCTGGAACACCACATGTTCGGCATGATGCTGGGTAAAGACGGCAAGCCGTTCAAAACCCGCGCCGGGGGTACCGTTAAACTCTCCGATCTGCTGGATGAAGCGCTGGAACGCGCGCGCCGCCTGGTCGCCGAGAAGAACCCGGATATGCCAGCCGACGAGCTGGAAAAACTGGCGACTGCCGTCGGTATCGGCGCGGTGAAATATGCGGATCTGTCCAAAAACCGTACCACCGATTACATCTTCGACTGGGACAACATGCTGGCCTTCGAAGGCAACACGGCGCCATACATGCAGTATGCCTATACCCGCGTGCTGTCTGTGTTCCGTAAAGCCGACATTGATGAAAGCGCGCTGGCGAATGCTACCGTGGTGATCAATGAAGACCGCGAAGCGCAGCTGGCTGCCCGTCTGCTGCAGTTTGAAGAGACACTGGCGGTGGTTGCCCGTGAAGGCACGCCGCACGTCATGTGTGCGTATCTGTACGATCTGGCGGGCCTGTTCTCTGGCTTCTACGAGCACTGCCCTATCCTCTCCGCCGAAAGTGAAGCGATCCGCAACAGCCGTCTGAAACTGGCGCAGCTGACCGCGAAGACGCTGAAGCTGGGGCTGGATACTCTCGGGATCGAAACCGTCGAGCGTATGTAATACAGAAACAAAAAACCCGGCAATTGCCGGGTTTTTTATTATCAGAAGTATTTACGCAAATACTCCGTCAGACACAAAATCGCCATCGCCTGACCGTACGGCATCGAGGTCAGCGGGATCTGGCGATAAAACTCCAGATCGCTGCCCATCCCCGTGCCAAACGACGTTTGCAGCAACTCCCCTTCCGGCGAAATGTTGTTCACAATTCCCCGAATCGCTTTCTCCGCCACTTCAGCGTATTCCGCGCCAACGTAACGCTTGCGCACCGCTTTCAGGATCCCGTAGGCAAAGCCTGCCGTGGCGGATGCTTCCAGATACGACTCGGGATCGTCAAGCAGCGTATTCCACAGGCCGCTCTCATCCTGACATTTTGCCAGCGCGGCGATTTGCGCATTCAGAACCTGCACCAGATAACGGCGCACCGCGTTGTTCTCCGGCAAATCCACCAGCTCAAGGAAGTCGGGAATGACAATCGTCAGCCAGCTATTGCCGCGCGCCCAGCGGGCTTTGGCAAAGTTGTGCTGCCCGTCGTAGTTCCAGCCGTGGAACCACAGCCCGGTTTCGCGATCCATCAGGTTCTGAACGTGCAGCAAGAACTGATACACCGCCTCTTCCACATACTCAGGGCGATTGAGCAATTTGCCTATTTTCGCCAGCGGCAGGACAGTCATCATCAGCGTGTCGTCCCACATTTGCTGATGATTCTCTTCCGCCAGGGTGATGTGCTGCATGCCGCCGTGCGCCGTGCGCGGCATGTCGTTCATCGCCCACTCTGCCCAGCTCTCCAGCCATGGCAAATAGGTGGCGTTTTGCGTCTCCTCAAAGCGGTACGCCAGAGTCAGGAACGGGGCCATGGTATTGACGTTTTTGGTGGTCGCACCTTCGGCAAAGCGGTCGGCAAACCAGCCGTCGATGATGTCACGCATGTGGCTGTCACCGGTCTGGCAGTAATACTGCCAGATGCCGTATAAGCCCACGCCGTGCGTCCACTCCCATCCCGCCCAGCCTTTGGTGTCGATCACGCGCCCGTCGTCCAGCCGCAGCAAAAATTCGCCGGTTTTATCGTGGATGTTCACCAGATTGTGCGTCACCTTTTCAATCAGTGATTTCAGTTCATCCCTGGCAATAAAATGCTCAGGCTGACGCAGTAACGGGCTATGTTTGACAGGCCAAACCTTCATAATCTTAACCTCTGTGATATGTCGAATTCAGTACCGCGCGATCCTTCAGGGAAGGTGCCGCCGGTTTATTGCGATTCAGATAACCAATATTGTTGTTGCCCCACAAGGATTCGTACGGCATCCCGGCCAGCAGCTCAACGGTGGCGCGGGCCTGTGGGGTCGCTGTTTCCGGCATCGCGTGTCCGGACTCGCGCATTTTGGCGGTCTCTTCACGCAGGGTACTGTGAGTTTCCAGGTTCAGTTTAAAGCGCAGGGAGACCAGGAAACCGCAGGCCAGCACCAGAATGGTGCCCACACTCAGGATCATCAGAATGGTGTGGCTCACTTCCGCTGGCTGGGTTTTCTGGCCGCTGACAAAGCCGGACATCTGCATCACAATCCCCACCAGCATGATGGCTCCGGCCTGCGAGGCTTTACGCGTCAGGGTCATAATCCCGGCGAAAATCCCTTCGCGGCGCTGGCCGGTGATCACTTCATCCACGTCAGCAATATAGGTGTAGATATTCCACGGAACGTAGTTGATGCCCCCGCGACCCAAACCTGCCACGGCTGAGATCAGCAGCAACAGCGAATAGACGTCGCTCAGCCCGGCGTAATAGAGCACCGCGTAAGAGATAGAAGCCAGACCAAACAGCACGACCACCATGCGGTACGACGGGGCCGGTCCAAAGCGGATGCAGAGCGGGATCATGGCGATTACAGCGATGAACTGGAAGATGGCCATGGTGCCCAGTAAGTTCGACGCCATCGACGCTTCCTGCATCAGCACAAACACCACGTAATAGGTGAACACTGCGTTGAAGACGTCCTGCGCGATATAGCCGCCGAGATACATCCCCAGATGCTGGCGGAAAATTTTCACTCGCAGGGTTGAACTTAACTCGACAAACAGACGGTTCAGGCTCTGGCTCAGATTGAGTTTTTTCTTCTCTTCTTCTGCGCGCAGTGCCGCTTCAGACCACTCTTCACGCGGGCGCTCCCAGGTAAAGATCCAGACGAAAGTCAGCATCATTGCGCACAGCACGGAGAAGACCAGGCTCGCGTAGAAGAAGGAGATCGCGTTGTCTTTACCGAAGTGAGTCAGCAGGATACCCGGCAGGAAAGAGGCCAGAATCGCCGACATCTGCGCCATAGAGATACGCGCGCCGGAGAATTTCGTTTTCTGTTTGAAATCGTCCGTCATTTCCGGGACTAAGGTTTCGTAAGGCACCAGAATCATGGTGTACACGATATCGAAGATCAGGTAGGTGACCAGGTAGTACCAGAAGCCCATATCCCCTACCCACATCATCGAGTAGCTGAAAACGCAGGGAATACCGAGCAGGATAAAGAACTTACGGCGGCCAAAGCGTTTGCCGAGCCAGGTGGTGCCAAAGTTATCGGTCAGGAAGCCCATTAACGGGCTGACCACCGCGTCCAGCACTCTGGCGGCCGCAAAAATAAAGGTCGCCTCAATCGGCGAAAGCCCACAGAACGTCGTATAAAAATATAACAGCCAGGCCGCCGTCAGCGCGGTTGTGCCTGCCCCAAGAAAATCGCCTGACCCGTAGGCAAGGTAATTTGCGAGTCCAATTTTACGTGTTTTCATTGCCGTCAACCCTTTGAATGTTGGGAGACTCCCTGTATGCAAACCTCGTCCGGGAGTTTTTACACGGCTACAGTAAAAGTATCGTTCTATTGATACCTTTCTGTTTCTGCCACTGCCTGAGAGCGAATGGCAATAATGCAAAGAGATTCCGTACGCGTGTCACTGATTTATAAAACAGCGTTTCTCTTGCATCAAAAGGCGGGGTCATTTTTTGGGAGCCAGCCGTCAGTTTCTGCTGACGGCTGGTGAAAAGGCAGGCAATTAGCGGTAATTCACAATCACTTCGTTGCTTTGGACTTTGAGTGCGGGGATCAGACGTCCTCCGCCCGGGACTTCCCAGACAAAACGCAGCGGCTCAACGGCAGGCACGCCATTGAAAGCGTGCGTGGTGCCACTTTCACCGTCCAGTTCAGTGCAGCGCGTCTGCGAGCACAGGCGTACGCGCAGGCCCGCAGGCGTCGGGCCAATTAGCTGATAACGCCAGACCACCAGCGTCATCAGCCCGGAGGCCGGTTCTGAGGCGGAAAGCGGTCGCGACGAAGCCGATACCCCGCGATTGCTCAGGGTGATACCAATACTGCTCGCCTGCCAGGTGCCTTCCCCGGCGGCCTGAGCCAACATCGGGAACAGTAAAATCCACAGCCAGTGACGCATTATTTGCCTCCGATGGTCGCCGTCATACGAATATGACGGTTATCCGACAGTTCCAGATTCGACAGCACCACCAGCTGCGTCAGACTGCGGCGCAGGAAGCGAGAGAGCAGCGGACGCAGCGCGTGATTCACCAGCAGAACCGGCGGAGCGCCAAGCATCTCCTGACGCGCCAGTGCCTCTTGCGTTTGCGCCAGCAGACGGTCTGCCAGACCCGGCTCCAGGCCGCCACCGCCCTGCAACGCCTGCAGCAGCAGACGCTCAAGCGGCGTGTCGAGACCAATCACCTGCACTTCGCCGGAGCCAGGGAACCACAGCTGGGTGATGGCACGGCCCAGCGCCACACGCACCACGGCGGTGAGTTCGTGCGGATCGCTCTGCAATGGCGCATGTTCCGCCAGGGTTTCCAGAATGGTGCGCATATCGCGGATCGGCACTTTTTCGTCGAGCAGGTTTTGCAGCACTTTGTGCAGCGTGGTTAACGTCACCACGCCCGGCACCAGATCTTCTGTCAGCTTCGGCATCTCCTGGGTGACGCGGTCGAGCAACTGCTGCGCTTCCTGACGGCCAAACAGCTCCGCCGAGAACTGCCCAATCAGGTGGTTCAGGTGTGTCGCCACGACGGTACTGGCTTCTACCACCGTATAGCCCTGGATCTGCGCCTGCTCTTTCAGCGCACTTTCAATCCAGATTGCCGCCAGGCCAAAGGCCGGATCGATGGTCTGTTCGCCCGGCAGAGTACCCGCCGCTGTGCCTGGGTTAATCGCCAGCCAGCGCCCCGGATAGGCATCGCCGCTGCCGATCTCCACGCCTTTCATTAAAATGCGATAGCGCGCAGGCGGCAGATCCATATTGTCGCGGATGTGCACCACCGGCGGCAGGAAGCCCATATCCTGGGCGAATTTTTTACGGATACTGCGGATGCGGCCCAGCAGCTCGCCGTCCTGCTGGAAATCAACCATCGGGATCAGGCGATAGCCCACTTCCATCCCGAGGGAATCTTCCAGCTGGACGTCGTTCCAGGTGGCTTCTACCGACTGGTTATTTTCCGGCATTTTGACCGGTGCCGGTTCAGCTGCCGGTTTGGTGTCGCGTCCACGCAGCCACCAGGCAAGCCCCAGCAAAGCGGCAGTAAACAGCAGGAAAACAAAGTTTGGCATGCCCGGGACAAGGCCCAGCAGGCCCAGTACCGCCGCAGAGAGCATCAGCACGTTCGGGTTAGTGAACAGCTGGCTGACCATCTGCTGACCGACGTCTTCGTCGGTGCTTACGCGAGTCACGATCACACCCGCCGCGGTCGAGATCACCAGCGCCGGGATCTGCGCCACCAGACCGTCACCGATCGTCAGCAGCGTATAGCTTTCCGCCGCATGGCCCATATCCATGCCATGCTGGAGTACACCCACCAGCAGACCGCCGACGATGTTAATCACCATGATCAGGATCCCGGCGATGGCATCCCCGCGCACGAATTTACTCGCACCGTCCATCGAACCGTAGAAGTCCGCTTCCTGAGTAACATCGGAACGGCGCTTTTTCGCTTCATCTTCACCAATCAGCCCGGCGTTGAGATCGGCGTCAATCGCCATCTGTTTGCCCGGCATCCCGTCGAGGACAAAACGGGCGCCGACTTCAGCGATACGGCCCGCACCTTTGGTGATAACCATGAAGTTAATGATAACGAGGATAACGAACACCACGATACCAATAGCAAAGTTGCCACCGACGAGGAAGTGACCAAAGGCCTCAACCACTTTACCCGCCGCTGCACCGCCCGTATGCCCTTCCATCAGAATGATACGCGTTGACGCCACGTTCAGCGCCAGGCGAAGCAAGGTGGTGAACAGCAGGATGGTCGGGAACGCCGCAAACTCAAGGGTACGCTGGGTGAACATCGCCACCAGCAGCACCATAATCGAGAGCGCAATGTTGAATGTGAAAAGCAGGTCGAGGATAAATGCTGGCAACGGCAGCACCATCATCGACAAAATTAGCAGGATGAGAATCGGCCCGGCAAGGATCTGCCATTGCGTCGATTTCATGTTGCTGGGCAGGCGCAACATTGCCACCAGATTAGCCATCAGTGTCCTTCTCGTTCATAAAATCCAGTGCCTCAGGCACCGGCAGATTTTCAGGTTTCACAGGTCGTTGACCGCCTGCCAAACGCCAGCGTTTCAGCTGCCAGACCCAGGCCAGCACTTCCGCCACAGCGGCGTAGAGCTGACCAGGAATTTGCTGTCCAATTTCAGCATGACGATACAGAGCACGCGCCAGCGGCGGGGCTTCCAGGACCGGCACGCGGTGTTCAGCGCCAATTTCACGGATGCGCAGGGCGATAAGTCCCGCCCCTTTCGCCACCACTTTTGGCGCACTCATTTTGTTTTCGTCGTACTTCAGCGCCACGGAGTAGTGGGTCGGGTTGGTGACGATCACGTCCGCTTTCGGAACATCTTCCATCATGCGACGACGCGCGGCCGCACGCTGCATCTGACGAATACGCCCCTTCACATGCGGGTCGCCTTCCATCTGTTTGTATTCGTCACGAAGATCCTGCCGCGACATACGTAATTTTTTGATATGGCTGTAAATCTGGAAGAAGACGTCAAATCCCACCATCGGAATAATACTGAGCACCACCAGCACCGCGCACAGCCCGACCAGATTCATGGCGTTGCTCATGGCCGTCAAAGGGGATTCGCTGATCAGGCGCATCATATCGGGCCAGTGGTGCCAGAGGTAAAACCCGGCGGTGCTCCCCATCAGAACGGATTTCAGAATCGCTTTGAGCAGCTCCGCCCCCGTTTGCGCCGAGAACATTTTGGCAATGCCGGGAAACGGATTGAGTTTGGAAAATTTGGGCTGCAGAGATTTCGTGCTGAACACCAGGCCGCCCAGCATAACGGGCGAGACCAGGGCCACAATCACCACACCGGTAATCAACGGCAACAGCGCGATCATCGCGTCTTTAATCAGCAAAATGATTTGGCTGAGGATCAGGTTGGGATCATTCACCATACTGTGGTCGAAACGCAGCCCGGCCGAGAGCATTCCCGCCAGTCTGCGGGCAAACGACTCCCCGCCCATCCAGATAATGCATACACCTACGATTAAAATCAGCAGGGATGTCAGCTCTCGGGATCGGGGGATTTGCCCTTCCTCACGCGCTTTGTCTAGTCGGTGGGGTGTGGGGGCTTCTGTTTTGTCGTCGCTGTCTTCTGCCACAGTGCGCGCTCTCTGCCCATTTCGTCACGCGTATCATGCCAGAGCACACCCAACTCAATGGACGGAAAAGCCTGTATAACTTGCCGTTTTTAGCCTGTTTAACGGCCAAAACTCACCAGGCTTAAAAATTTTGTGTCTAATTTTAGACTTTTCAGCGCACGGTTAATGTGGTTTATAAAATGAAATAAACGTCTTTTGTGTTGTTTAAACGCGTCTTGCAAACGCTTTACCTCGATTAACCACAAAGCACTCATAACACCAAAATAACAATAAATATCAACACATTTATAATGGTCATCATGCTTAACATTATTAATCTGAGAATTATTTAATAACACAAACCGGTGAACACTTTACAGTCAAGTTCGAATAAATTACCCTATATAATATCAATTAAGCCATACTTCCGTCCGAAGCAAATACCTTTTATACTGGCGTGTGAAATAACGTTATTTATTAAGTTCACTTTCACCAGTAATCTCAACATGGAATTTATTGTTAAGGACGTTCTGATTATGAAACTCAGGTACCCTATTATTTCTGGCGCATTGATGGCGCTGACTTCAGTAAGTACATTCGCTGCAGAAATGAATGCAGGAAAGATTCATTTCACAGGGGAAATTATTGAGCCAAGCTGTGTCATTGACGGCGATGATGGTACAGACAGTACCGTTCCCCTGGGCACCTATACCACGACTTTATTTACAGCGCCCGGTGTTGAGTCACCCTTGACGCCCTTCAAAATAACCCTGAAAGATTGTCCGTTGAAAAGTGATGGCCTTCCGTCTATTCAACTGACCTTTACCGGTGCCACCACCCTGACAAAGACGAAAAACCTGCTTGATGTCAGCAAGATAACGACAGCCGGGGCAACAGCCGCTACGGGTGTGGGTATCGCTGTGAGCCTTGATGGCGCGGATGAAGACCTTATCACAATGGACGGAGCGGAAGATCAGGTCTATATCGAACTTCCTACCAAAACCACCGACACAATTAGCGCCAATTTCAATGCGCGCTATCGATCGTTTGCTGAAAAGGTCACACCCGGCCCTGCCGATGCGGATATGACGGTTAATATTATTTATCGTTAATCGTCCGTCCAGCCCATTCCTGATATCAATACTTCCGCAAAGAAGTATATTCTCGAATGGGCATTTATAAGAAATACCTAACTCACTCCATACTTCTGAGCCATTATTTTAGATCAGGACAAATATTACGCATGCGTATTTATCCGCTAATTCTATTACTGACACCTGTTATATATTCTTCATTCAGCCATGCGGCAGGCATCCAGGTTGGGCGTACGAGGATCGTCTACGATGCCGGTAAAAAGGAGGTTTCACTTCCGCTGACAAATAAAGAAACCGAACTTCCCTGGTTGATTCAATCCTGGACGGATACGGGAAACGGTAAAACTCGCGCGCCTTTTATCGTCACCCCGCCGTTATTTCGTCTTGAGCCCCAGAAAGAACAAAGTCTGAGGATCGCCTGGAACGGAACAGCAATCCCCGAGAACAAAGAGTCGTTGTTTTATATGAACGTTCGTACCATTCCTGCCACCGCGGCGGAGGACGACGATAAGAATGTGTTACGCCTGATCTACAAAACGCGTATCAAGCTGTTCTGGCGTCCAAAAGGGCTGAAGGGCGACCCTGATGAAACCTGCAAAAACCTGCGTTTTTCCCGTCACGGCAAGCAGCTGACGGTGACCAACGAGGGGGCTTTTCATATCACCTTTGACAACCTGAAACTGGGTAACGCAACGCTTGAGAAAGCCGATATGGTCACGCCTCAGTCGAGCGTGGAGATCCCCGTGCCTGAGAGTGCGGCTGGCAGCCAGGTCAGTTGGCGATGCATCACCGATTATGGCAACGCTTCCGCCAAATACATTGCCACCCTGGGTCAGGGATAGGAAACGCCATGGCCAAAGGACTCGCTTCTATTTCCAGGCAGCGCGCCTGGCGCATAAATGCGCTCGTACGTTGCCTTGGCGGCGTGGCGTTGATGCTTTCATCCGCCGCACATACCCGAGAGTACCATTTTTCACCTTCCGCCCTGGAAGGCGATCAGCTGCCGCAGCAGGATATCGACCTGTCACTCTTTTCACACTCAAACACCCAGCTACCCGGCGTTTACCCTTCCCGCATTCTGCTCAACGATCTGCGTGTGGGCGACGCCAGTATCACTTATCTTGGCGGCAAAAGGGGTGAACTGGTGGCGCAGCTGACCCCTGATATGCTGCGAAAATGGGGCGTCGATATTGATAAGTTTCCGGCGCTGACGGTTCTGGATGCGTCGTCTGCGCTCCCTAAGCCTTTAGGAGAATACATTCCACAGGCCTCGGCGACGTTCGACTTTTCCGCCATGACGCTGCATCTGAGCATTCCGCAGGCCGCCATTGCGGCTAATGGCAGAGACTACATCGCCCCTTCCCGCTGGGATGATGGCGTGCCGGTGGCGTTCACGGATTACGCGTTTTCCGGCTCGCAAAATCAGGACAGCGACAAAAACACGACCAGCAATCAGTACCTCAATATGCGCAGCGGCGCGAACCTGGGCGGCTGGCGCGTGCGTAACTATTCCACCTGGAGCAAAACCGACGACGACAACAGCTGGGACACGGTTAACACCTTCGTGCAGCACGATCTTGATGCCCTGAAAGCACAGTTTACGGGCGGCGAAAGCAGCACTCAGGGCGAGGTATTCGACAGCCTGCAGTATCGCGGCATTAACATCGCGTCGGACGAAGAGATGCTGCCCTACAGCCAGCGCGGGTTCGCCCCGGTTATCCGCGGTATTGCCAGCTCCAATGCCGAAGTGTCGGTGCGCCAGAACGGTTATCTGATCTATCAGCAGAACGTTGCCCCCGGTGCGTTTGAAATCAACGACCTCTACTCCACCACCAACAGCGGCGATCTTGATGTCACCGTCAAAGAGGCCGATGGCACCGAGCATCATTTCACCCTGCCCTACTCCAGCATCGCCGTCATGCAGCGACCTGGACATCTGAAGTATGAATTCACCGCCGCACGCTATCGCGCAGACAGCGGGAGCGATCAGAATGAACCGCTGTTTGTGCAGGGAAGCGCGATCTATGGTGTGAACAACAGCATGACGCTGTTTGGCGGTGTTACGGCGTCAGAGGACTATCAGGCGGTCAATACCGGTGCAGGGGTTGCGCTGGGACGTTTCGGTACGGTGTCGGCGGATGTGACAACCGCGAAAACCCAGCTCGATAATCATACCGAGCGTTCCGGGCAGTCATACCGCCTGCTCTACTCAGGCAAAATTGATACCACCGACACCAACTTCACCCTCGCCAGCTATCGCTACTCCACCAGCGGCTACTACAGCTTTGCCGACGCCAACCAGAAATACGATCAGCATGAAAACGATCTGCTCTTCCAGTACAACAAACGTAACCGCATTCAGGCCAGCATCAGCCAGAATATTGCTGGCGTCAGTTTTTATCTCAATGGTTATCAGCAGGACTTCTGGCAGACGTCCCAGAAAGAGCGCAGCCTCTCAGCGGGTCTCAATACCGTGGTGGAAAGCATCAGCATTCACCTGGCCTATACCTACAGCAAAACCGAGGAAGACGAGAGCGATCAGATGGTCTCCCTTGGCTTTAGCGTCCCGCTGAGCAAATGGCTGCCGCGCGCCTGGAGCAGCTATAACCTGAGCAACAGCAAGCACGGGTACACGCGGCAAAACATCGGGCTAAACGGGACGCTGCTGGATGACGAACGGCTCAACTATTCGCTGCAGCAAAGTCATTCCAACCATGACGGCGATGACACCAGCAGTCTGTACGGCAGCTATCGCTCGCAGTACGCCAATCTGAACGCCGGGTATTACACTTCATCCGACAAATCGCAGCAGTTGAGCTACGGCATGAGCGGTGCGGTGGTCGCCCACCCTCATGGAATTACCCTGGCTCAGCCGCTGGGTAGCCAGTTTGCCATCGTCAATGCTAACCATGCCTCTGGCGTACGTTTCCAGAACCAGCGCGGTATTCAGACTGACTGGCAGGGAAATGCCGTGATTCCTTCACTTACCCCTTATCAGGAAAACAGCATCCGCGTCGATACCACCAGCCTGCCCGAGGATGTCGACACCAGCGAAACCGCCGTCACGGTCATTCCCTCCCGTAACGCCGCCGTAACAGCAAGCTTTGATGCCCATGTCGGCTATCGCGCGCTGATTACCCTCACGCGCCCCGATGGCAGCACAGTGCCTTTTGCCGCCATCGCCACCGCTGTATCTCCGGTCATCAGCGGCATTGTCGACGATACGGGCACCGTTTATCTCGCCGGGGTCTCGGACACCGTTCAGTTAAAGGTGAAATGGGGCGAGGGTGCGGATCAGCAATGTACGGCCAGCGTCCCGATTAGCACGAGAGTAGCCACGTCCAACCCGGCGGGTATCCGCTCCGTCAGCGCGCTTTGTAAGCAGGAAGAAAAACATGTTAATTAACGCCAAATCCCTCTGGGTACTGCTGTGCCTGTCCGTCCCTGTCACCACGCAGGCTGCGACCATTTTGCGCAACTGCTTTGTCCCTCAGGATTATCACGTTGCTTATGACGGCGATCTCAACGCCAGCGACAATAAAGCGGGACAGGATGTGGATATACCCGAACACCTGGTCGGGGAAAGTACAGTCATGGAAGCCAACTGTGATTGCCCTAAAAACATGATGGAATCGACGACGATTTATGAATTAACCCTGGCAGGCAGTCCGCTTCCACAGGGCACGAGTGGCTACGGTGCTCTCACTGATAAACTGGACATTAACGTTAAGGGGTATGTCGATGCGAGTAATTCCCCGGATGGTTCCGGCCTGGAGGGACTCAATATTAACGAGTACCCCACGCCTCAGAGCTCGATGTCAAAAACGATAGAGAAATTCAAAGCGACGGAAGGCACCGCGAGCGTCTGCAGCGAGAGCACGCGACCTGAGGATTCCGCTCCGGTTAAACGCCAGTTCCGCTGGAACGTTATCGGCGTGATCTTTCATGTCAAAAAGCCGATTCTTGGCAAAGAGATCATCCCCCCTACCGCCGTGGTGCAGAACTATGCCTGTCTCTATTTCGGCACAGGGAAATGTGATCCAGGTGATGCCCAGCAGGTCTCCACTATCTGGCTGAGTGGTTCACTCTCCGCCCCACTCAGTTGCACCATCAATGAAGGCAGCACCATTGAGGTTGATCTGGGCAATATTGTCAGTAAGCAGTTTCGGGCAAAAGGTCAGCCGCCGATGAACTATGCGTTGAAAAATGTGGATATTACCTATCACTGCGACGATAACGCCGTTGGCAACGACGATCGCATCAGAATGACCCTCAGCGCCGATCAGGGGGTGCTCGACAGTAGCGATCCGCTGATCGCGAAAATGCTCAACCGCGATGACGTCGGCGTCAGGGTCTTCACAGACGACAATAAAGACGTCCAGCTCGACGGCAGCTACGCATTTCCGGTGACGATGGATGAGCAGGGTAATGGATCAGTGAAGATCAAAGCCGCACCGGTAAGCACCACGAATGCCACGCCGGCACCCGGTAAATTTGAAGGGAACGTGACGGTAAAAATGGATTTGCGCTGAGTGATTCTCAGGCTGCAGCTGCAGCCTGAGAAAAACCGTCGCGATTAGAAGCCGAGACTGTCCAGCAGATCGTCCACCTGATCCTGGCTTGCGACAACGCCCGCCTTGGAAGTGTCGAGCTGCGGGCCATTGAGCAGGCTTTCATTCTCACGTTTCGGACGCGCAGCAGGCTCTGGCATGTTTTCCAGCAGAACCATCAGCAGCTGACGTTCGATTTCCTGAATCACATCCATCATGCGCTTGATAACCTGACCTGTCAGGTCCTGGAAATCCTGCGCCATCATGATGTCCAGCAGCTGCGCGTTGGTGAAGCTGGTGTGTCCAGGGACATCGCCCAGATACTGGCGAGTATCCGTGACCAGCTCGCGGGCATCGGCCAGTTCGATCGGATTCTCGAACCACTCATCCCAGCGTTTGCTCAGGGCTTTTGCGCCCTTTTCCATCTCATCCTGATGCGGTTGAGAGGCTTCCACGCTGTTCAGGGCGCGCTCTGCTGCCTGTGCGGTCATCTGCACAACGTAGTCCAGACGATCGCGCGCATCGGGAATCGCTTCCGCCGCTTCGGCAATCGCCTGGTCGAGTCCCAGTTCGCGCAGGCTGTCGCGCAGCATACGCGTCAGGCTGCCGATGCGGGCAATAATCTCGTTGGCTGAATGTTCTTCAACCGGTTTCATAGCAGGTTGCATCATCACCAGCACCTCACATGCCGAGTTTCTCGAAGATCTTGCCGAGCTTCTCTTCCAGAGTCGCCGCCGTAAATGGTTTCACCACATAACCGCTTGCGCCCGCCTGTGCTGCCGCAATAATGTTCTCTTTCTTCGCTTCTGCAGTCACCATCAGAACCGGAAGAGAGGACATATTGCCATCAGCGCGAATTGTTTTGAGCAGCTCCAGACCATCCATGTTAGGCATGTTCCAGTCAGAGATAACAAAACCAAAGCCACCGGCCTGCAGTTTGTTCAGGGCATCAACGCCATCTTCTGCTTCTTCAACGTTATTAAAACCCAGCTCTTTCAGCAGGTTGCGCACGATACGACGCATGGTGGAAAAGTCATCCACAACCAGAAATCTGAGCTCTTTGTCCGCCATAAAAAACTACTCCTCATTAAATACGTATTGCCTGTCCGGCACTGATTTTCGCCAGCATCTGCTGGCTAACCTGGCTAAGATCGACCACTTCGCTCACGCCACCCATATTGATGGCCTCGCGCGGCATGCCGAACACCACACAACTTGCTTCATTCTGCGCAATCGTCCAGGCGCCAGCCTGGTGCATAGCGAGCATTCCGGCGGCCCCGTCGTTACCCATCCCCGTCAGGATCACCCCAACGGCGTTGCGCCCCGCGTGTTTCGCCACCGAATGAAACAGCACATCCACTGACGGACGGTGCCGGTTAACCGGCGGACCGTCATGAATTTTGATTTGATAGTTCGCGCCACTGCGCGCCAGCTCCATATGCTTATCACCCGGCGCGATATAGGCATGCCCCGGCAGGACGCGTTCGCCATCCTCTGCCTCTTTCACGCTAATCTGACACAGCTTGTTCAGACGTTCGGCGAATGAGCGGGTAAAGCCCGGCGGCATATGCTGAGTAATAAGAATACCTGGGCTTGAGAGCGGCAATGGCTGGAGTACATGGCGAATTGCCTCTGTTCCTCCCGTTGAGGCCCCAATCACCAGCAGTTTTTCCGAACTGAGCAGCGGCCCGGCTTTGAGCGTGGCAGGCACGCCTGCGGGTTTATGCGCCGCCAGCTTCGCCCGTGACGCGGTGCGGATCTTCTCGGCGATCATCTCACTGTAAGCGAGCATCCCTTCGCGAATGCCCAGCTGCGGTTTGGTGACAAAATCCACCGCCCCCAGCTCCAGCGCACGCAGGGTAATCTCTGACCCTTTACCGGTCAGCGAGGAGACCATCACCACTGGCATCGGACGCAGGCGCATTAATTTCTCAAGGAAATCAATGCCGTCCATGCGCGGCATCTCCACGTCCAGCGTCAGCACATCGGGGTTAAATTTTTTGATTAAATCCCGCGCGACCAGGGGATCCGGGGCTGTCGCCACCATTTCCATGTCGCTATGACTATTGATAATTTCAGTCATGATCTGGCGCATCAACGCGGAATCATCGACAGACAACACCCTGATCTTACTCATGCTTTTTCCTTACTCAGCGCATAAACCGTCTGCCCGCGCAGCACAAATTCGCGGGCCAGGTTGCTGAAGTTCTCCGAATGCCCGGCAAACAGTAAGCCGTCAGGCTTAAGCAGCGGAGCAAAACGGCGCAGAATCTCCTGCTGCGTCGTTTTATCAAAATAAATCATCACGTTACGGCAAAAAATTGCATCAAAAGGACCCGGCACGTTGTACTGCTTATCAAGCAGATTCACCGGAGCAAATTCCACGCAATTTGCCAGCTCCTGGCGCACGCGCACCAGCCCTTCGTGCGGGCCTGTCCCGCGCATGAAGTACCGCTGTAGCTGTTGAGGCGACAGGGTTTTCAGTTCGTCCTGGCGATAGACGCCGTTGCGCGCTTTCTCCAGCACTTCGGTGTCGATGTCGCTGGCGTAGACCTTCCAGCGACCGGGCGCCATGCCCAGCGTATCGGCAAGGGTAATCGCCAGCGAATACGGCTCCTCCCCGGTCGACGCCGCTGCGCTCCAGACGCGGTATTCCCCGCTACGACGGCGGGCATGTTCCGCCAGCACCGGGAAGTGGTGACCTTCACGGAAAAACGCTGTCAGGTTAGTGGTCAGGGAGTTGATAAACGCCTGCCACTCTGCGCTGTTGGGATTGGCCTCCAGCATGCCCAGATATCGGCCAAAATCATCCAGCTCCAGTGTGCGTAAGCGCCGGACTAACCGGTTGTAGACCATGTCTCGCTTATGATCGGCAAGCACAATCCCCGCACGCTGGTAAATCAACTGACATATCCGACGAAAATGCGCGTCGGACAGCGCGAGGCGCTGGGTCATTTGCTGCAATAATGACGATTGCCCCGAGGGGTTTGGTGAGGTCATAGCGCCTTCTTAATTCACTTTCAGGATACAACTGGCACGGCCTGCGACCGCCCGACTTCTGCTACTGTTTCGACTTGCTCTTTCACGTTAAAAACTGCCACCAGGCTGGTCAAATGATCGGCCTGACTGGCGAGCTGGTCAGTAGCGGCAGCCGCTTCTTCGACAAGAGAAGCGTTCTGTTGCGTTACCTGATCCATCTGCGTGACAGCCTGAGCAACCTGCTCAATGCCGCGACGTTGTTCGTCTGAGGCGGAAGCAATTTCGCCCATAATGTCGTTCACACGCGTTACGGAAGTAACAATCTCCGTCATGGTGTGAGCGGCGGTATCAACCAGCTCCGATCCCTGCTGTACGCGGGAAACGGACTCTTCAATCAACACCTTAATCTCTTTCGCGGCGTTGGCGCTGCGGCTGGCGAGATTACGCACCTCACCCGCCACGACGGCAAATCCACGCCCCTGCTCACCGGCCCGTGCCGCTTCGACCGCGGCGTTCAGCGCCAGAATGTTCGTCTGGAACGCGATACCGTCAATCACGCTGATAATGTCGCCAATTTTCTGCGAACTGGTGGCGATTTGCTGCATCGTGGTGGCGACGTTAGAGGCCTGATCGCCCCCCTTCTTCGCCGTCAGCGCAGCCTGTTTTGCCAGGTCCGACGCCTGACGGGCATTGTCGGCGTTCTGGCTGACGGTCGCCGTTAACTGTTCCATGCTGGCCGCCGTTTGCGCCAGAGAGGCCGCCTGCTGTTCGGTGCGCGACGACAAATCATTGTTCCCGGCCGCGATTTCAGAAATCCCGGTATGCATGGCGTAACTGCCCTGACGCACATCGGTCACCGTTTCACGCAGCGAGCCTTGCATCGCTTTCAGGCTGGCAAAAATGGCGGAAATTTCGTTTTTTCCAAATACCGCCACCGGACGCGCCAGGTTGCCTTTTGCAATACTGTCAAAGTGGCTGCTGATGATTGCCAGCGGCAATACGATCATCTTGCGCGACCAGAGCAACGCCCCGCCGGTCAACAGGGCCGCCAGAATCACCATGGTGGCGAAAATCACGCCCGACATGTGGTAGCTGGCCTGGCTGTCGCTGCTCGCCTGCTGGACAAACAGGTTGATGTCCTGCTGCCAGGCGTTAAAACCTTTATCAAACACGGCCTGCGAGTCCTGCACCGGCGCGGTCAGAAAGTCTGACAACTGGTTGTTCTCAAGCCAGGTCGCCTGATGCTCCAGATCGCTGTGCCACTGGGCATAGCCTTTCTGCATTTCGGCTTTCAGCGCTTTCCCTTTATCGCTAACCGCTTCCTGCGCGCTGAAGGCTTTAAACTGCGCGTCGGCCTGCTTGAGGCTGTCCCGCGCGGTGGTCATCAGCGCCTTGATATCGTCTGGCGGGTAGCTCAATGCCGTTAATGTGCCCGCTTTGTTCAGCGCAGTACTGGCCTGCAGAAGCACTGCGCGCGTTTGTGCAAGCGTGGAACGCTGCTGATTACTCGTCTCAACTTCCTGTAAGTTCTGATAGCCATCGCGAAAAGCCCAGAAAGACAATCCATTACTGCCAACCTGCAACACACCGCAAAGGATCAGAATCAAAAACAGTGTGGTCGAGATACGAATACGATTTAACATCCACGCTCCCATCAAGCGGCCAGCAGCCGCGGTTAACTATCAGTCAAAATGTTTCCCAGTTTTCTTCTTGTCCGGCTGCCGACGCACGAGTGTGTTTCACCCTTGCGGCAGGCGCGGTCCCGGCAGGTGCTGCCCTGGACGCCACCGTATTTTGAGGTGTAGAGGTAAGGCGAAACGCCGAGACGGCCATCTTCAGACGGCTCGCCTGGTCTTCCAGTGCAGCGGCCGCCGCAGCGGACTCCTGCACCAGCGCGGCGTTTTGTTGTGTCACACGATCCATTTCCGAGACCGCCAGTGCCACCTGGTCAATCCCACGGCTCTGCTCATCGGATGCCGAAGCGATCTCCGCCATGATGTCAGTGACGCGCGTGACCGCGTTGACGATGTCGGTCATGGTTTCCCCGGCGCTCTCCACCAGCACCGAGCCGGTATCAACGCGCGCCACGGAATCTTCAATCAGGGATTTAATCTCTTTTGCCGCGTTGGCACTGCGGCTTGCCAGGTTGCGCACTTCACCGGCCACCACCGCAAATCCGCGCCCCTGCTCGCCCGCTCGTGCGGCTTCGACAGCGGCGTTGAGGGCCAGGATATTTGTCTGGAAGGCAATTCCGTCGATCACGCTAATAATGTCGGCGATTTTTTTCGAGCTACCGGCAATTTCGTGCATGGTTTTCACCACACCATCGACCACCTTGCCGCCGCGCTGGGCGGTTTCAGAGGCGCTTTCAGCCAGATGTGCCGCCTGACGGGCGTTATCGGCGTTTTGCTTCACGGTAGCGGTCAGCTCTTCCATGCTGGCGGCGGTCTCTTCAAGCGCAGAGGCCTGCTCTTCAGTACGCGAGGAGAGATCGTTGTTGCCCATGGCGATTTCGCTGGTACCGGTGTAAATCGCATCCGAACCCTGGCGCACATTCGTCACCGTATCGGTCAGAGAGCGCTGCATGTGATCCACGCTGCTCGCCAGCTCGGTGATTTCGTTGCGACCGGAGATCACCAGCGTTTTTGTCAGATCGCCGCTGGCAATCTCACGAATGTGACCAATCACCCGGCCCAGCGGATTCAGCAGAATCGCGCGAATGCCGTACCAGACACCCACCAGCACGATCACCAGCGCCAGCGCGAGGATCGCCATTTGCCATTTGGCAAAGCGGTAGTCGTCCTTACTTTCGTTAAAGGCGGTGTGATACTGCTCGCTGCTGGCCGAGGCGTATTCCCCCAGCGCTTTACCGAGGGCATTTTGCATCCCTTGCGTCGGCTGGGCGAAATAGGCGTCCATGTTTCCGCTCTCAAGGAACTGGATAAGCTCCGTCAGCCCGGCCGCATAGGCGGTGTATTTTTCGTCAATGTTCTCGCTCACCTCTACCATCGAAGGCAGCGGCGTAATCTTTTTGAAGGCGTCGTAATGTTTTGCGGCGTCAGCCAGGGTGGCGCGGGCGTTTTTCAACAGATCCGTTTTCGCGCTGCTTTGCTGGTTGTTCGGGTCCATCATCATGCGCGCAGAAGAACGGCTCAGGTTGATGCGCGTTTGCAGCATCAGATCCCAGGTCGACGTCAGTTCACTTTGCTGGAGGCGTAAATCGTTCGAAACAGCAAAGCTCTGCTGATTATTTTTTAAGGATGAGAAAAACAGCCCACCGGAAATAAGCTGAAGAAGTGCGAAAATGACCAGCACCATCATCAGCATTGTGACAACGCGGATACGGTTCAACATACAACACCTTCTCTAAGATTTATTAACGGTGTTATCGGCAAAGGCTGAGGGAACTTTACATTTGCGAAAGGGAAAAGCGTCAATTCAGAATGCGACGTCGACGATCAACGTGTCGTTATAGGTTCCGGCGGGGGGCGTAGTCTGGCTGGTCAGCACTTTGGCGGTGTAGTTATAGGTACGCAAAAGCCCGTCAGCGCTCAGCAGCGATGAGGTGGCGCTGGTCCAGCGCTCGGTGCCGCTGCCTCCCCAGCGGTTGGTGGTCGCCTCTTTATAGATGTCGTAGCTCATGTAGTTGCTGCCGCTCACCATCCGCCGCACGCCGTTGAGGGCGTTCGCCCCATTATTGATGCCGATGGTATAGACGCTGCCCTTGGTGCAGGTGACAGCAATGGCCTGCGAGACGGTGGGGAAATTTTGCACCAGCGGCGCGCTGTTAAAGTTGACGTTGGGCGTGGTCATCGCACTACAGTTATTGGTGACGTTCATGTTCAGCGTAATGCTGGTCGTCGCCGTACCGGTTTGTGGCGTGAGGCATAAACCCACGGCCCCCACGGAGCAGACGTTGTAGTTGATGCTGAAAGTCAGCACCACCTGATAAGGCCCCGCCGTCACGTTTTGCCCCGCCACCGTGCGAAAATAGAGCGGAATGTTGTACTGCTTGGCACCCAGCAGATTTAACAGCGTACTGCCGCTCCAGGTATAGGCTTTGGCGATCTGCACTTCGCTGCTGCCGGAACAGCCCGACAGCCCGCACAGCCGCGTGGGGATGACGTCGGTGATGGCCGCATTGTCCGTGCGTTTCATTGTCGCGCGGCTGTTGGCCGAGACGGTCGCCGCCGTGTAGTTCAGGGTGACCGAGTCATTGGTGAGTAAATTCAGGATCGCATCGCAGCTCACCACCAGCGTGCCGGTGGTTTCAACTTCGCCCGTTCCGCTGAGCGCAAACGAAGTCACGCTGCCAAACGAAGCGTTGACGGTGCTGACGGTACAGGCCGCCCAGCTTCCGCCCGAGAGCATCAGGAACACCAGGGCGATCAGCAGACGTTTCACGGGGCCTCCCGGCAGGTCAGCGGCCCGAAAGTTTGCAGTTTATGCTCCGGATTGGCGCCCACCGTCAGCGTGGCGTAGCAACGTTTCCCCTCCGGCAAAATCACTTCCAGCGGGTTCACATCGGTCAGATTTTCCAGCCAGGCGATACCGTCATAGCCGACCACCGCCGTGCTGCGCGAGGCGCGCCGCACCTGGCTGCCAACCGGAATCGCCAGCCCCTGCGGATCGTGCAAAATCACGCTCGCCACCCGCTCCTGCTCCATCGGGAAATCCACCAGAAAACCGCTATGACGGCGAATCGCCACCCGGCGTTCCGTCTCCTTAAGCCGCGTATCGGCGGGCAGATTCAGGGTATTGATGCTGTAACTCGCCGGGTAGTAGGCCGACACGCCACTCACCAGCAAATAGCCATTGCGGTTGGTTTTCCCGACCGGCTGGTTTTCATAATTGACCGGTACGTCCGGGTGACCATCGGTGCTGATCACCACAAAGGCATCGTTGATCTTGTTGGCGGCAAACAGCTCGTTGTCCATCAGCACGATGGACCCCATCGCCTCGCCCCACCAGGTCATCATGTCCTGTTCGCCGTAACCGCCGCCCTGCACTTCAATATTGTTGTTGCGCCAGCCCAGCGTCCCTTGCTGGTAGTTGCGTGATTTTGACTGATTGGCCCACGCCATATTCCAGCTCAGCCCGCCGTCGGACGGCATCGAGTGGTTGTAGTTTATGCGCTGGGTGCTGCCGGAATCTGGCGTGTTTTCGAGGGTAACGGCGGCGCTGTCGCGTTCGCCAATCGGAATTTGCAGGGACATTGCCACCGTCCAGTCGCCGCGCTGTTGATCGCGGCTGGCGGCGAGATAGATACTGCTGCTTCCCCACAGGTTGCGGCTCCACGACAGATTCAGCAGCTCAGTTTTTTGGCTATCAAAACTCTCGACGCCAATCCACGCCGCGCCGATATTGCCGTACTCCCCGAGATTAAAGGTCAGGGAATATTGATCCGTGTTGCGACTGAGGCTGGCGATCGGCTGATCGTTTTCATCATAGATTGTCGGCTGATCGTACAGCGCCAGGTTGCCGTAGCCGCGATCGCGTCGGGAGTGCTGCGTCGCCAGGCTGAACGCGCTGGTACTGTACTGATAGCCCCAGTTGATCTGCCCGCCATCGTCTCCGCGCATCCGGCTGTGGGTATACGAAGAATTCACCACGCCGTAGCGCCCGAGTTTCACCACGGTTCCTGCACCGCCCAGCGCCAGCTCCTCGGCGGCTTCGCCGTGCCCTTCCAGCGTCAGCCAGTCGGTTAACCCGTAGCGATAGGAGCCGCTGCCCGCCGCCGGGCCGTAGTCAAAATTCTCAATACCGTAGTTGCGGCGCAGGCTGCCAAGCGTCACCGCCCCGTCGCTCAGCCCCTGTTTGAGCAGATCGCTGGTGACATAAAACGGCATCGTGGTGCTGACCTGACGCCCGAGCGCATCGGTGGTGATCAGCACGGCGTCCCCTGCGCCATTGATGTAGGGCAGATTGGTCAGGGTGAATGGGCCAGGCTGGAGCTGCGTGGAGCCGGAGCGGTAGCCGTTGATAAACAGATCCACGGAGGTCGGCACCGCTGCTTCACCGGAAAACTCCGGCAGCGGCCAGGTGACGAGATCCGGGCGCAGGGAGAAGTCGCGTCCGTAGCTGATCCCGCCCATGCGCACGCTGCTGCTCCAGCTCAGGGCATCGCTGATCACATCTCCGACCGTCCAGGTTGTGGCGTCGTCTTCGTTGGTGATCATCACCGTGGTGTCGTAACGTACGTACCCTTCCTGCTGGCCCGTGTCACCGGCAAAACTTTTGCGGGTATACCCCGTTGAAGAGAGCGATCCGTTTTCATTGAAATAGCGGAACTCATGCCAGAGCGACGCCTGGCCGCCAATATGCTCCGTGTGGTTGGTGTAGAGATCGTAATTGAGCAGCGCCCCTTTGCCGTACTGCGGTTTGCTTTGGGTCGGCTGCCCGCTAAAAGGGGTAACGCGGGCCGATATCCAGTCGCGGGGGACGTTAAGCAGCAGGCGCTGGGCGGCGCTGTCATATTCAACGCGCACCTTTGAGAGACGGGAGAGATCAACCTCACCGTTGGGCACCTGCTCCGGCGGTAAACCCGCGCGCAGCAGATCCGCACTGGAGATAAAAAAGGTCCCGTTGCGCTGCGTGACGGGGACCACCAGTCCAGTGTCATAGTGGTTGATCACCACCGAGAGCTGAAACACTGCTTCGCTATTTATCGCCTGCGCATCTGGCGGGAGCGGTAAACTGTCATCGCCAGATTCGGCCCAGGCGCTGGTCGAGACACAAAGCAGGATAATCATCGCCGGTTTCAGTGGACGGGCGCCGACTGCCATTGCGTATTCCCGGCATTAATTTGCGCACTCATCTGGCTTGCCTGATGCACGCCCGCCGGAAGCGGCCAGCTGCGGGTGCTGTCCGGGAGAACATAGCCGAGCAGACCGTCAGCGATGGTGCGTTTATCCAGCACCACCTGGCTTAAACGGACGTGAACGTCCCCCTGATTACGTACCTGCAGCGCGGGTTTTCCTCCTTCCTGAATAATCTTCCAGCTCAGATTTTGCGTATCGGCCAGCGCGTGATGCGCCCCCTCTTTTATTGTTGGGATGCCTTGTCCGTAAACGAACAGCGGAATGGAGTAGCGCATCTGGATTTTCAGGCCAATTTCAGGCTGAGATTTGTCAGCGGGCTGGGGAATTTCATCGACGATTATGCGGTAGGCTTGCTCAACGCCCATCGGAACGTTGCCCTGTTTGATTAGGCGAATTAGCTGCTTGCCGTCTTTGTCAATGGTCACAATCGGCGGGCTGGCAACCACATCCTGCTGAGCGGTGTAGCGCTCAAATCCGTTCTCCTGTTTCCAGCGCATAATTCGCACCTGCATGGTGGTGGCGCTGTTCCCCTGATTCTGAATCCACAGCTCGGTGGCTTTGGTGTCGGCCGAAAGCCAGGGGTCAATCGGCCAGAGCAAAATGGTCGCCGCCGCATTGGCCCGTCCCGACATCATGGCCAGCATCGCCCACATCCCCAGTACGGCATAGCGAATCATTGGTGCCTTCATTGCCCTTCTCCCTGTTTCACCATGACAACGTCACGGTGAGTTGATCTGAATAGGTTCCGGCAGGGCTAAACCCTGTCAAAAGCGCCACACCAAACAGCGGCAGCGCAATATTGTTGCTATTGGTATAGGTCACCGGCACCGCCTGATTGACCCCGATCTCACTGTTTGCCGCCAGCGAACTGCTGCTGTACAGCCGGTAGGCCACCATTTCCGTGCCGCTGGCGCGCTGCATTCGGCGCACGGATGAATAATGTTGCCCCCCGTCGATACTCATACTCAGCGCAACATTCGGTGTGCAGGCGATCGACAAGGATCCGTTCGGCACAAAACTGGTGCTGACCTGCCCGGTGGCGACGCCCGACCGCGTACCGAAGTTGAGCGTACCGAGCACCCCACCGGTGCCTGTCGTCACCGAGCAGCCGGGCGTTATCGTCGCCGACACCTGAAACGACTGCGAGGTGACCGCGTGCGCCGTTCCCACCGTCACTAACCCGGCGCAGAGAGCAAAAAAAAGGCGCAGTTTTCCCTCTGCGATTTTTCGCAGACGTGCGATGACTTCGGTCATTTCCGGCGCTTGAACTAGTAGGTCACACTGACGTTAATGGTGTCCGTATAGGTTCCCGGTACCACGGTGACGCTGTTTCCGCCCCCGGTGATGCGGCCATACAGGGTGTAACTGTCGACGCCGCCTGCGGTGGAAGCCACCGGGAGCGGTGCGTTGTTGGCAATGATGTTATTAAATCCGCTGTCGCTAAACAGGCTATAGGCCACACCCTGCGCGGTGTTGGCGGTATTCACCAGATAACGTGCGGGCGTGCCCGGCGTTCCGACGACTGTGCCTGGCGCAGTGGAGTTAGTGTTTCCGGTGATCGCCACCGTATAACTGGCGGTCGTACACTGGATGGTGAAGGTATTCCCGCCGCTGGCCCCCGCAAGCTGGGTAGTCAGAGTGGAGAAGGTTGCGGGATGCGTCCCGAAGTCGAGGCTACCGAAATTAATACCGTTTTGCGTCGGAGAGCCGTTGATCAGGCAACCGTTGGTTAGCGTCAGGGTAGCGCCGATGGTTCCGCTACTGGTCACCGCTATCGCCTGATGTGCCGCTAACGCCAGCATGCCGCCCGTACAGATCAGAAGGAGTTTACTTTTCATTTACAGCCCTCCAGGAAGTGTGCCCTTCGTTTTTTCGTATTTTATTGAGAGTACTCAATCCGTTAGCAGCACTTAACCTTCCCAATGAGCACTCATTGTGAATTTAGTTTATGGATCGGGGTTCAACCACCTGCTCCGCTTCGCCTCATGCCTTTGCGGTATTGACACTTTATTATCATATAAAACAGACAGTTATTACTTGCCTGGCAGGTTTAAATGTTGGCATCGGGAGGATATATTCATAATACCGTGATTTAGGTCACAATATATCGGTCACATAGAGATAACAAAATCAATAAAACTTAAAAAATAGTTGTATCTGTATCCGCTTTACTTCAATTTATGCGATGAATGTATTTGTGCGCTGAAATTAAAAAATTATATGACTCAGCGCACTGATGAAACTTAAGCGCATAACAGAGGGTCTTTTTTCGTGGCAAGTGCAAACAAACTCACGCTGTTCATCGTGATTTTCATGCTGGCGGGTATTCTTTCAGGGGCAGTCATTCACGAGTACGCGTCTGCCGACGCGATCGCGACCTGGGCAGACAACATCACACTCCTCACCGATATTTTCCTCCGACTGATCAAAATGGTTATCGCGCCGCTGGTGTTTAGTACGCTGACGGTGGGCATCATGAAGCTTGGCGAAACCTCCACCATTGGCCGCGTGGGCGGTAAAGCGATGGTGTGGTTTATCAGCTCCTCCGTGCTGTCGATTCTGGTCGGCTTGTTTATTGTCACTCTCGAACAGCCGGGTACGGGCCTGAACCTGACGATCCCCGCCGGTTCTGTCGACACCGGGCTGGCAGTGAGCGGGATGTCACTGAAGGGCTTTTTGTCGCACACCATACCGACGAGTATTGTCGGGGCGATGGCGAATAATGAAATTCTGCAAATCGTCGTTTTCTCGATGTTCTTTGGCATCGGCGGCGCGTCTCTGGGCGAGAAGTTCAATGCCCCACTCGTCGCTGCGCTGGATGTGGTGTCTCACATCATGCTGAAAGTCACGGGCTATGTGATGTACGTTGCGCCGCTGGCGATTTTCGCGGCCATCTCGTCAGTCATCGCTACTCAGGGGCTGGGGATTTTGCTCAACTACGCTTCCTTTATCGGCGGATATTATGTGGCGATTATGCTCACCTGCCTGGTGCTGCTGGCGGTGGGATACATGGTGCTGAAAAAAGAGGTTTTCCGCCTGGTCAGCATGCTGAAAGATCCCGTCCTGGTCGCGTTTACCACCAGCAGTTCCGAAGCGGCCTACCCGAAAACCCTGGAGCAGCTCACCCGCTTCGGCTGTTCCCGCAATATCGTCTCCTTCGTTCTGCCGATTGGTTACTCCTTTAACCTGGTCGGCTCGATGGTGTACTGCTCCTTTGCGTCGATGTTTATCGCGCAGGCTTACAATATTCATCTGAGTTTCGCCGAAGTCACCGTTCTGATGCTGACGCTGATGCTGGCCTCCAAGGGTATCGCAGGCGTCCCACGTTCCGCGCTGGTGGTATTAGCCGCGACCATCCCAAGCTTCAACATTCCTGTCGCAGGGATCTTGCTGCTGATGGGGATCGACCATTTCCTCGATATGGGTCGTTCAGCGATTAATGTGCTGGGCAACGGGATTGCAACGGCGATGCTGGCGCAAAACGAAGGGCTGCTGGAAGAAGAGCCGGAACTCATTGAGCAGGAAGCGTAAGAGGTAAAAAAGCCGGGTAGCGTTGACGCTCACCCGGCTTTCTCTGTTAATGCCATTCTCTGCCGGGTCTCCCCGGCATCACATCACGCCACGTGACTCGCCGCGATATCCAGCAGGGCCATCTCGTCGCTGTTCAGCAGTTTCTCGATGTTCACCAGAATCAGCATACGGTCGCCCAGCGCGCCCAGACCGGTCAGGTATTCGGTAGACAGGGTCACCGCGAATTCCGGTGCCGGGCGGATCTGGTCGGCGGTCAGCGACAGCACGTCAGAAACGCCATCGACCACGATACCCACTACGCGCTGGCCCAGGTTCAGGACGATTACCACAGTGTTGTCGTTATACTCCACGTCACCCTGGCTAAACTTCACGCGCAGATCGACGATAGGGACAATGACGCCACGCAGGTTGGTCACACCTTTGATAAAGGAAGGTGTGTTGGCAATGCGAGTCACCTGATCGTAGCCGCGAATCTCCTGCACTTTAAGAATATCGATGCCGTACTCTTCATCGCCTAAAGTGAAAACCAGGAATTCCTGCCCTGATGGCTCGCCGGCCAGTTTCGTTACATTACTCATACCGGTCATGTTTATACCTTCTTAACTAATCAGGCGGCTGTGTACGCCACACGTTGTTCACGATTTAAACCCTGAAGCGCCGACACATCGACGATCAGTGCGACGCTGCCATCGCCAAGGATGGTGGCAGCTGAAATTCCAGGCACTTTGCGGTAGTTGCTTTCGAGGTTTTTGACCACCACCTGGTGCTGACCAATCAGCTGATCGACCAGCAGCGCATAGCGGCGCCCCGCGCTTTGCAGAATAACCACGATGCCCTGAGTCGCTTCGGTCTTCGCGCCGTCGACTTCAAACACTTTCCACAGTTCCACCAGTGGCAGATACTCGCCACGCACTTCCAGCACGCGCTCGCCACCGGCCAGCGGATGCAGATCTTCATCACGCGGCTGCAGGGATTCCATCACCGCATTCAGCGGAAGAATAAATACTTCGTCGGCGACCTTCACGGACATCCCGTCGAGGATTGCCAGCGTCAGTGGCAGCAAGATACGGATAGTGGTGCCTGAACCTTGCTTAGACTTGATCTCAACGTGGCCGCCCATCTCCTGGATGTTACGCTTCACCACGTCCATACCCACGCCACGGCCCGACACATCAGTCACCTGCTCGGCAGTCGAGAAGCCCGGGGCGAAGATCAGCATGCCGACTTCTTCATCGGTCATGTTCTCATTCACCTGCATGCCCTGCGAAAGAGCTTTCGCCAGAATGCGCTCGCGGTTCAGGCCTGCGCCGTCATCGGTGACTTCAATGCAGATGTTGCCGCCCTGATGTTCTGCGGACAGAATCAGGTTACCGACCGGGGATTTCCCTGCCGCAATACGGTTTTCCGGGGATTCAATGCCGTGATCGAGGCTGTTACGCACCAGGTGCGTTAACGGATCGATAATGCGCTCAATCAGGCTCTTATCCAGCTCGGTTGAACTCCCCAGTTGGGTCAGTTCAATCTGTTTGTTCAGCTTGCTGGCCAGGTCGCGGACCAGACGCGGGAAGCGGCTGAAGACGTACTCCATCGGCATCATACGGATGGACATCACCGATTCCTGCAGATCGCGGGCGTTACGTTGTAACTGACCCATGCTGGTAATCAGATCGCCGTGGGTGACCGGGTCCAGTTCGTTCGAACGTTGCGCCAGCATGGACTGGGTAATCACCAGTTCACCCACCAGGTTAATCAGCTGATCAACCTTCTCTACCGCCACGCGGATACTGGTGGATTCACTGCTGCGGGCCGCCGGTTTTTCACGTTCAGCGCGGTTAGGCGCAGCCGATTCGCCGGGAACGGCTTTCAGCACGGGCGTCGGGGCAACCACCGCTGGCACGCTCACGTCAGGCGCTGCCACCACTTCCGCGACCTCAACGGGGGCTTCTGCAGCCGCTGTTTCAGTTTCAAAGGTGATCTGGTCGGCTTCAATCACGAAGCACAGCACCGCGACGATATCATCCTGACCGATACCGCCATCGATGGTAGCTGCCAGGCTATCGGGGCCTTTAACGATGTTGCTCAGGGTCGCCAGGTTACCCAGCTCTTCTTCCAGCAGATTCACTTCACTCTCTTTCAGACGAGAGAGCACCACGCGCAGCTTTGCTTCGGCTGCAGGCGGGGTCGCGTCTTCTGACGCCAGTGCATCAACCACGCTTAATTTTGCCGCGCTGACCGCAGGTGCAGCGACTTCGCCCTTCGCTTCCAGAGCTAACTGGCGCAGAGCGTTGCAGATGTATTCAAAGCTTGCAGCATCTGGCTCTTGCGAGCTTTTATAGGCGTCGAGCTGTTCCTGCATAATATCTTTGGTTTCCAAAAACAGGTTAATAATGTCGGTGTTGAGCTGCATCTCACCGCGACGAGCTTCATCCAGCAGGTTCTCCATTAAATGGGTAGTTTCCTGCAAAATGGTAAAACCAAATGTTCCGGCGCCACCTTTAATGGAATGTGCCGCACGGAAAATGGCATTGAGCTGTTCTGAATCCGGTGCCTCAGGCACTAAATCCAGCAGATGCTGCTCCATGTCCGCCAACAACTCGTCGGCTTCATCAAAAAACGTCTGGTAAAAATCGCTAATATCCATGCTCACGCTATCACCTCGGATTGGCTGGTGGCGATGTTGGAACGGCAGCCGAAGGCACTGCCCCTGGCTGTTTTAAATCATCCAGTGACTCATTCTGGCTTTCGGCGTTTTCGTGCAGAATGGTCTGCTCCGCCTGCTGATTGAGCACTAAAAGACTGATACGACGGTTGATGGCATCGTCCGGGCCGCGATCGGTCACCCGCATGGTGGCGGCCATTCCGACGACGCGCAGGACTTTGCCTTCATCAAGCCCACCCACCACCAGCTCGCGACGCGAGGCGTTGGCACGATCGGCAGAAAGCTCCCAGTTGCTGTATCCCTTTTCGCCGTTGGCATACGGGAAATCATCCGTATGACCAGAGAGACTGATGCGGTTCGGAATACCGTTCAGCACCGGCGCAATACCGCGCAAAATATCGCGCATGTAAGGCTCAACGTCCGCGCTGCCGGTTTTGAACATTGGGCGGTTCTGGCTATCAATAATCTGGATGCGTAACCCTTCCTGCACCAGATCGATTTTCAAATGTGGACGCAGCGCGCGCAGTTTCGGATCAGCCTCGATGAGCTGGTCGAGGTCGCCACGCAGTTTTTTCAACCGCGCCTGCTCCATGCGCTTTTTCAGCTCGTCGATATTCGGCTCTTTCTTCACTTCACCCTTTTGCTGGGTGTAATCATCACCCCCGCCAGGGATTGGGCTGTCGCTGTTCGCGATTCGCTGCCCACCCGTCACCGCCGTCGCCAGCGGTGTTCTGAAATACTCCGCGATCTGAATCAGCTCTTTCGGGCTGGAGATGGAAATCAGCCACATCACCAGGAAAAACGCCATCATTGCGGTCATAAAGTCCGCGTAAGCGATTTTCCACGAGCCATGGGAACCGCCCCCATGGCCTTTGTGTTTGCGCTTTTTAACTATGACGATGGGATGGGACTGATTTTTCATGCGTCCTCAGTCGTCGTCTGTTGGTTAGGGTTCTTCACAGCGCGGACGTGTTCTTCAAGCTCGACAAACGATGGACGCTCGCTGGAGTACAGGGTTTTACGCCCGAATTCCACCGCGATTGGCGGTGCGTAGCCGTTCAGGTTTGACAGCAGGGTGATCTTCACGCACTGCATCATCTTGGTGGTTTCTGCACTCTTCTGGCGTAGCACGCTTGCCAGCGGCGAGATAAAACCGTAGGCGAGAAGAATACCGAGGAATGTCCCAACCATTGCGTGGGCAATCAGTGCCCCCAGCTCTGCGGCCGGACGGTCGGCGGAGGCCAGTGCGTGTACCACGCCCATCACCGCCGCGACGATACCGAATGCCGGCAGTGAATCCCCCACCAGCGCCAGGGCGTTAGCCGGCACTTCGGACTCGCTTTCGTGAGTTTCGATCTCTTCGTCCATCAGCGCTTCAATCTCGAAGGTGTTCATGTTGCCGCTGATGATGAGTCGAAGATAATCGACGATAAAATCCAGCATCATCGCGTCAGCGAGAATACGTGGATAACTGGCGAAAATTTCGCTCTCTTTCGGGTTCTCAATATCACGTTCCAACGAGAACATGCCCTGTTGACGCGACTTTGCCATCAGACGATAGAGCAGCGCCAGCAGGTCCATATACATGCTTTTGGTGTATTTTGAACGACGAAACAGTAATGGGAGCGCTTTGAGCGTTCCTTTAATCGATTTACCGTTGTTGCCAACGATAAAAGCACCTACCCCTGCGCCGCCGATAATAATCAGTTCAGCCGGTTGATAGAGTGCTCCCAGGTGCCCGCCGGTCATCATATAACCGCCGAAAACTGTACCGATAACAACCAGGTAACCTAATAAGATAAGCACGACATCATCCTTCCGCTAGAGACCATGACAGGATGTTGAGTTCGAAGGCGTTACCGGAATGCGGGGTAAAAAAAAGCAGCGGTAATTTCTTACCGCTGCTGGAATCTTTCCCACACGTTCGGGTTAAACAGCTTGTTCGATCTGTTCATCCAGCAGTTGTGGATTAATATCGGCAGCTTCCGGGGAAAGTTTACGTCTTTTTACCGCACGGGAAGGCGGCTGGCATAAACTGCAGGCGAAGCTACCAACTGGCTGATGAGCATGGGTGATAAAGTTGCCGTCGCAGCAGTTACAGCGCGACAATTGCAGCAATCCACTCTCAACGAAGCGCACCAGCGTCCATGCGCGGGTCAGCGCCAAAAGTGGCCCCTCTTCCGGCTGCGGACATTGTTCAAGGTAGAGTTTATAGGCTTTGATGACAGCATCCACGCCACTGCACAAGCCCGTCTTTAAGAGAAACTGCCAGGCATTGCAAAACATCGATGCGTGGATGTTTTGCTCCCAGGTCATAAACCAGTCCGTGGAAAAGGGCAGCATCCCTTTCGGAGGCGGGCTACCGCGTAATTCTTTATACAGTTTGATAAGTCGACCGCGGCTCAGCTGAGTCTCGCTTTCCAGCATTTGTAAGCGAGCACCCAACGTGATCAGTTCCATTGCCAACTGAATGTCGCGAGCTTCCTGAACAATGCTTTTTTCGCTCATCATTAAGCCCTTTTCTTGCGGGCCACGTCGTCAGGCTGGCTGATTTCGGTGAGAAGGCGGGTTGAAAGCAAAATCCCGGTGTGGATCTGTTGCAGATCGTCAACGCGTGAATCCTGAGTCAGACGCGTAATGGTCTGATGACTGTCGAAGCGGAACTGACATACCAGCTGATTGGTTTCCGCCAGTTTGACCATCTGAGGGAGAGTTAATCCACCGAGCGTTGTTGCCATTTCTTCGCTGATACCCAGGCGGAACATGGCGGACGGTTTGTCCTGACTAATCAAACGCTGTGCAAGTAATAAGTATGACAAATTGATGTCATAGACGTGTTTAAGCATCTCGGATGTATGCATTTTTCCCATCCAGAATAACCAACTATAATTTTTTATGCGGTAAGACCGCACCCCGTGATGTCGCCGAGAAAACCCCGGTAAAAAAAAAGAAAAGGCGAAAATGCATAGTCGAATTAAGGTTAAACTGGATAAAACGCGCGGTTTTTAAATGGTGATCCCTGACCATTGCGTCTTATCATTACTTACAAATAACTAAGATTTTTCCTAATTCGAGGCAACTCTACTCGTCCGTTTTCCCACATACAATGCAGCCCCGCCCAAATTTTAAAAAAAATGTGATCCAAGTCACAAAAATTAAGCGATAAGCAGGCATTAATCCATCAGCGTGACTTGTAAGTTGGTTGATTTTTAGCCAAATGAGGCTCTTTTCTATTCTGAATGGACGAATACTCATGCAGTGGCTTATCCGACCAGCTTACTCCTCGCCAGAGAGCATTATCCTTAATGATCTTTTGCTTAACATATTAAGCCATAGTCAGTAACACATCATTAATTTCATTTAAAATCATGAAGTTATAAAATTAAAAAATGTAACAAATTTCTGTTCGTGACGATAACTTGCTGGTCAAAAACGGCGGATATCTGATGACGGGTTCAATATTAAAAGGGGGATGTTTTGGTTAAGTAACGCTATTACGTTGATAAGCTCGGTTATGACACTATTCGTTTTATAAGAATAATTAATGAATAATTATGATAAACGTCACACCAATGTCGTATTGCCCTCTTGCGAAGCGGTACGAATCGCGCTAATGGTGATGAATCCTCTGTCTCTGGACATCAAAGGAGTGAGCGATGAGTTACTCACACATTCTGGTATGCGTTGCTGTTACCCCGGAAAGCCATCAGCTGCTGGCGCGAGCGGTCTCTATCGCCCGCCCGCTCAATGCGCGGATTAGTCTGGTTACGCTGGCGGCCGAGCCGGAAATGTATAACCAGCTGGCGGCACCGATGCTGGAAGATATTCGTGGGCTGTTGCAGGAAGAGACGCAGCAGTTTTTGCAGGAGCTGGAGGATAAAGCCCAGTATCCTATTGCGCGGACCTTTATCGCCACCGGCGAACTGAGCGAACATATTCTGGATATTTGCCGCAAAGAGCAGGCCGATTTGGTGATCTGCGGTAACCATAACCACAGCTTCTTCTCACGCGCCGCCTGCTCCGCCAAAGCGATTGTCAGCTCAAGTCAGGTGGACGTGCTGCTGGTTCCCCTCGGCAACTGATGCCGCCGAGGGGGGACTCGTTAAGCCAGTTTAGGGAAGGTTGCGACCTTTTTTTGCAGATTGCTCTCCCGGCTACGGGGAGTGATCCGCTCAAGATCGCGAATAAAATGCTCCTGCCAGTGATTAATATCGTTCTCGCGAATCACTTTCATCATCTCCGCATGGCGCGAGATACGCTCAGTCAGCGGCATGGTCAGCGCCCTGTCGAGGGCATTTGCCACATCATCGCTGTCGTAGGGATTGACGATCAGCGCCGAAGTCAGCTCGTTCGCTGCCCCCGCAAACTGTGAAAGCACCAGCACGCCAGGGTCTTTCGGGTCCTGCGCGGCGACATACTCTTTTGCCACCAGGTTCATCCCGTCGCGCAGAGGCGTTACCAGCCCCACTTCCGCATAGCGGAATACCTTCATCAGAATTTTGCGCTCAAAATGCTGGTTGAGATAATAAAGCGGTGTCCAGCCCAGCTGCCCGTAGCGACCGTTGATGCGCCCGGCCTCAGTTTCCAGCTGATGCCGGATATCCTGATAGGCCTGCACCTCACCACGTGAGGTCGGGGCAATCTGCGTATAGCGGATTTTACCGTGATGCTGCGGGAATTTTTCCAGCAGTCTCTCATAAGCCTGGAAGCGTTCCGGCAGCCCTTTCGAGTAATCCAGACGCTCCACGGAGAAGATGTTTTTGACGTTTTTCAGCTCGCTTTTGAGCTGTGCCAGTTTCGGCGGCAGCGGGCCAGAGGCGTCAGCGGCGATTTCATCAGGTTCAATACCGATAGGATAGACTTCGGTCTCGAAAGTCTTGCCCCACGCGGTATGAGACTTGCCGCTGCGGGTGGTCACGCGCGTTTTACCGGAGACGCTATCGAGAAACGCCACGCGGTCGTTTTCCGTCTGGAAGCCAAGCAGATCGTAATCGCACAGCCCTTCCAGCAGCTCTTCATGCGGCGGCAACGCGGTGAAAATCTCCGGCGTCGGGAACGGGATGTGCAGGAAGAAGCCGATCCGGTTATTCACCCCACGTTTGCGCAGCTCGCTGGCGAACGGAATCAGGTGATAATCGTGGATCCACAAAATATCGTCTTCCTCGATTAACGGCAGCAGTTTATCCGCCAGCAGCGCATTGACACGTGTGTACCCTTCCCACGAATCGCGCTCGAATTTAACCAGGTCCAGACGATAGTGAAACGCCGGCCACAGCACGGCATTCGAGAACTGCGAGTAATACTCTTCGTAGTCCTTCTCACCCAGATTAAACGATGCCCACGTGATGTTGCCCCGTGTCACCTTTTTTAGCGGCTGGTCTTCATTCCCGACGTCACCGCTCCAGCCAAACCACAAACCGCCAGCTGTTTTTAAGGCACCCAAAATCCCTACCGCCAGACCACCCGCGCTGGATTTTTTATCGTCCGGTGGCGCAATTCGGTTAGAGACTACGACTAAGCGACCCATCATGTTTTCTCCTGTTGTTATGCGCTATTTTTTCTTCTTGTTGCTGGTTAGCGACTTCGGTGACCCATTGCCAGACGCTGGCGACATTCGCCAGTCGCCATTCGGCGCAGGTTTCACCCTGTCCGACTTTAATTGATACCCCTCCGGCCTGATTGACGGCGCTAAAACCGCTTTCGTCCGTCAGGTCGTCGCCGATAAACACCGGCGTTCTGCCCGCAAAAGGCGCCTCGGTCATGAAGGCCTTGATCGCCTCCCCTTTATTAATGCCCCTTGGTTTAATCTCCACCACACATTTTCCCGGCTGCAGTGCAAGCTGAGGGTGTGCCGCGACGATGGAGGTTGCCAGCGCCGTGATGGCAGCTTCGTGCTGCGGCCCCTGACGATAGTGCAGCGCAAAGGCCATCCCTTTCGCTTCCAGCTCCGTTCCCGGCAGATGCTCTAGCGCCGCGGTCAGTTGTACCGTGAGCGACTGAATCAGTGAATCGGGAAGAGAGACGATATGCGCGTTGCCATGGATGTCGCGGCGCTCCGCTCCGTGCACACCGGCAAGCGGAAAGCGGTAAGGCCTGGCAAGCTGATCCAGCTCGGCCATTGAGCGCCCTGATATCAATGCCAGTGCCCCATGATTGATGCTGGAGAGCTGATGTAACACCCGGAGAATATCGGCAGGTATCACCACCTGATCGGGGTGCGGTTTGATGTCGGCGAGAGTCCCGTCGAGATCGAAAAAGAATGCGAATTCTCCGGTCAGTGCAGGCGGTACGTTTAACGAGTCTGCCACCCTTATCCTCCTTACGGTTTTCGAGATGTCAGACATTTAACATCTCAGTAGCCATGTAAGTATAGACAGTGTGACGCTGCTCGCCATTTAGCAAACCGCCTGCCAGCATTGCTGGCAGGCGGCAGGGAGGTAGGACTAGACTTAAAAGTTGGGCCAGATTTTGCTCAAACGGTGCGCTTCGCCTTTTGCTTGTAACGGTCGAAGATCACTGCTGCCAGCAGGATTAGGCCACGTACGACGTACTGCGAGAAGGGGGAAATATTCAGCAGGTTCATGGCGTTCTCAACGGTGCCGAGGATAAGGATACCGGCCACCACATATGAGATTTTTCCGATGCCGCCTTTTAGCGAAACCCCACCCAATACGCAGGCAGAAATCACAATCAGCTCATAGCCAATCGAGGTCATCGGCTGGCCGCTGGTCATACGCGAAGCCAGAATAATCCCCGCCGCCGCCGACACCAGACCGGAGAGCACAAAGATAATAATCTTAGTACGCACCACCGGGACCCCGGCCAGGCGCGCGGCCTCTTCATTCCCACCGATCGCCAGCGTATTGCGGCCAAAGGTGGTTCTGTTGAGCAGGAAGCCAAAAATAATCAGACAGCCCACCGTCAGCCAGATAGGCGCTGGCAGACCCAGCCAGTTGGCGTAGCCGAGGGTAAAGAAGCGCTCGTCTTCAATCCCCACCGCTTTCCCGTCAGAGATAATATAGGCCAGGCCGCGAACAATTTGCATGGTGGCAAGCGTGGTGATCAGGGCGTTGATCTTCAGGCGGGCAATGACAAAACCATTCACCAGCCCGCTGAGCACACCCAGCATCAGCCCAGCAAAAACCCCTATCCACAGGCTTTCCGTCAGGTTGATCACCACCGCCGCCGTCACCCCTGCGCAGGCGATGACCGACGCAACGGAGAGGTCGAAATCGCCGGACGCCAGACAGAACAGCATCCCGCAGGCGACCATACCGGACATAGAGATCGCCAGCCCCAGCCCTTTCATGTTGACGAAGCTGGCGAAATTCGGCACGAAAATCGCACAGCCCAGGAACAGGACGGCAAAGACCACCAGCATCCCGTATTGATCCCAGATGCGCCCCAGGCTAAAAGCCGATTTCGGTGCGCGAGAGGTAGTTACAGAGGACATCATTCACTCCTTGCTCAGGCGACAGCCTGGCTGACTTTAGGCATGGCGAGGCTCAACGCCTGTTGTTCATTCGCCTGTTCATGTAGCAATTCACCGGCGATATCCCCTTCGCGCATCACGATGATGCGGTCGGCAACGCCCAACACTTCGGGCAGATCGCTGGAGGCGAACAACACCGCCACGCCGCGTTTTGCCAGCTCATAGATGACGTTATAGATTTCGTGCTTGGCCCCGACGTCGATGCCGCGCGTCGGTTCATCCAGCAAAATGACTTTCATCTCTTCCGACAGCCAGCGGCCCAGAATGGCCTTTTGCTGGTTCCCGCCGGAGAGATTCATGATGAGCTGTTCGGCACCGGGGGTTTTAATATTCAGGGAGCGAATATGGTAATCGGCGTTAATGTTTTCCCAGCTGTCGTTGATCAGGCATCCGGCACGAATGAATTTTCGGCGTGCCGAAATGTTAATGTTGTCGCGCACAGAGTGGACCGGAATAATCCCGTCGGCTTTACGATCTTCCGGACAGAGCATCATCCCTGCGCGGATCGCGTGAGCCGGTTTCTGAATATCCACCGGCTGACCGTCGATATACACCTGGCCTGCGGTGATTCGCGTGCCGCCGAACAGCCCTTTCATCAGCTCGCTGCGCCCTGCTCCCACCAGCCCGAACAGACCGACGATTTCGCCGCTGCGCACCGACAGGGAGATTGGCGTACGCACGCCTGGCGCTTTGACGCTCTCCAGACGCAAACGCTCGGCAGCGTATTCTCGCGGCTGCCAGTGATAGATATCCCCCAGCTCACGTCCGACCATCGCCTGCACCAGCTGGTCATGATTGACCTGCTGCATATCGGTGAAGGTGCGCACGTAGCGGCCATCTTTGAACACGGTGATGGCGTCGCTAAGGGCAAAAATCTCTTCCATACGGTGCGAAACATACAAAATGATGCGGCCTTCTTTGCGCAGCTCGCGGATCACCCGGAACAGGTTGTCGATCTCACGTGCCGAGAGCGAACTTGTCGGCTCATCAAAGGCGATAATTTTTGCGTTGCGCGCGAGCGCCTTGGCAATTTCCACCATCTGCCACTGACCAATCGACAGATATTTCAGCGGCGTTTGCGGATCGATATCCAGCCCGAGATGCTGCAGCTGCAGTCCGGCTTCATAATTGAGGAGCGAGCGATTGACGATCCCGCTCTTGTGAGGCAGTTGCCCCAGATAGATGTTTTCCGCCACCGTCATTTCAGGTACCAGATGCAGCTCCTGATAAATGATAGCGACGCCAGCATTCAGCGCCGCCGTGGTATCGGCAAACACCATCTCTTCGCCGCGAATCGCCAGCGTGCCGGTCGTCGGGGCGTAGTTTCCGCTGAGGATTTTTAACAGCGTGGATTTCCCTGCGCCATTCTCCCCCATCAGGGCGTGGACCTGACCGGGATAGCAGTCGAAACTGATATCGGTCAGCGCGTTTACACCGGGGAATATTTTCCCGATGCCGCGAAAAGAGAGATACGGGTCAGACTGTTGCATAACGTCTCCGTGATTCGAGTAGTGTACGTCTGGCCCCTCCGCATCGAGGGGCGCAATCACAACAAATTACTTACCGCCCAGCCCTTTTTTCGCCAGTTCCTCTTTGAAGTTGTCGCGGGTGATCAGCACCACGTCCGTCACCTCGGTGAATTTCGGAGGCTCAGCGTCTTTCGTCACCCAGTTGTAGAGCATTTCACTGGATTTATAGCCGTGCACATCCGGGCTTGGCAGCAGCGAGCCGTAGAAGCCGGTCGCCTGCGCTTTAGACAGCTCGCTCACCGCATCCACGCCGTTAATGCCGACGCCGATGACATCCGCCGCTTTAAAGCCCTGACCTTCTGTCGCGCGCACGCCGCCCAGCACGGTGTTGTCGTTCATGCCGACCACCAGCCAGTGTTTAACTTCAGGGTGCTGCACCAGCATGGAGTTTGCGGCGTCGAAGGCGCCTGGAATATCGTTCGATTTCGTCGGGACTTTATAGATCTGTTTTTCCGGGAACCCGGCCGCTTTCAGCGCGTCCATCGAACCGGACGTGCGGCGACGCGCGGTATCGAGTTCATCTGCGGTGATCGCCATAACGGCAGTCTCTTTCACGTCCCAGCCGCGTTTTTGCATCTCTTTATAGAGTTCCTGGCCCTGACGCTCACCGATTTTGGTGGCCGCCATCATCACCAGCGGAACGGTATCCATCGGTTTGCCTTTGGCGTTGACGAACTGATCGTCAACCGCAATCACCTTCATGCCGTAACCCCGCGCTTTTGCCACAATGGCCGAACCGAGTTTCGGATCTGGCGTACAAATGACAAAACCTTTCGCGCCGCTGGCCGCCAGGCTGTCGATGGCGTTCAGTGTTTTTTCACCATCGGGTACGGCAATTTTGATGACATCAAAGCCGAGATCTTTCCCGGCTTTATCCGCAAATTTCCACTCAGTCTGGAACCAGGGTTCTTCAGGCTGTTTCACCAGAAAACCGAGCTTTAAATTCTCTGCCATAGCGGATTGTGACATAACGGCAGCCAGGCCGATGGCCGCCAGCGTTTTAGTAAATTTGTGCATGGTTAACTCCAGCATTAGCATTCTTTTATGTAGGGTATAGTGTCGTGCTTTTTATTTTATCGGACGTAAAACAAGGTATTAGCGCTCACCCTTGAATAAGTGATGGTGCTGGAGATAGTTTTAGCGGGAAATTAATCATCCATAAGAGAGCGGCATCACACCGCAGAATTACAGTAATTGCGTACATATATTCAGCGATAAATGACATAAAAAAGGCAGATATTGTCGGACAAATTGGAGGGGATTAAGCAGAATTATCCATAAGGTCAGCTAAGACGTCCCTGTAATACGGACGCCGTAGCGTCCGCGTAAGAATTTACCAGGCGTAGTAAATATGATCCGCGTGATCGCGAACCGGTGCTTCGTCCCCCAGTAAACGGGCGGCCAGGGTCAGGGCAAAATCAAACGCATGGCCGAGGCCTTTGCCGCTGAGGAGATTCTGATCCTCTACCACCGGCGCATCGACGTATTCCCCGTCGTTGACCGTTTCCCATAAATCGCCTGAGCAGACATAGCGACGCCCTTTCAGCAGGCCGTTGCCGCCCAGCACGCGCGCCGCGGCAGAGCAGATTGGGCAGATCAATTTGCCCGCGTCGTCATGTGCCTTAACAAAACGAACCACTTCCTGGCTGGCAGCCAGATTGACGCTGCCCTGCGGCCCGCCCGGCAGTACCACTGCGTCGTACAGCGTATCGGCGCGCTCGGTGAGCGTGCTGTCTGCCACCATCGGGATGTTGTGATAACTCACCACCGCGCGCGACTCCGCGCAGGCCAGCGTTTCGACGTCAATATGCATACGGCGCAAGATATCAATCGTGATAATTGCTTCCGCTTCTTCAAATCCTGGTGCCAACAATACCGCCACTCTGGCCATTTTGATCCTCACAAATGAAATAGATAAAACATCGTTTCATTTTACAAGAAGTCATCCGTCAAACCTGTGCGTGGATCACAGTTCATTCTTTTTACAAATTACGGGCATTATTCCTAATTGCATGACGGGAAATGAAAAGTGGGTCACATAACGACGGTACAGAACGGCTTTATTCTGTTGTTAATCATCCATCCTCTGAATAAGGATATTATAATGACAACTTCAGGAATGATTCAGAAACTCAACACCCAGATGAACCTTGAGTTCAATGCCTCCAATCTCTATTTGCAGTTGAGCGACTGGTGTTCAGAGCACAGCCTCAACGGAACCGCCACCTTTCTGCGCACCCAGGCGCAATGCAATATCACCCACATGATGCGGGTCTTTGACTATATGAAACAGGCCGGGGCTAACCCGATTGTCAAAGCGCGTGTGAACTCCGATGACGCCTGTTCATCGCTGGAAGAGATATTCCAGAAAACCCTCGACGAGTACGAGCAGCGTTGTAACATGCTGAAAACGCTCGCCGGAGAAGCCAAAGCGCTGAATGATGACACCACACTCGATTTCTTGCGTGATATGAGAAAAGAACAGCAGCAGGATGGGCTATTGCTGAAAACCATTCTGGATGAGGTGCGCAGCGCGAAGCGTGCCGGGTTGTGTATGACGCAGACTGACCAGCATCTGCTTAATCTGGTGAACTGTCAGCGCCACTGATACCCGGCTAGTTATCCACAATTGTTAAATAATAGTTACCAAGTAACTGCTTTTATTGAAATTTAACAAATCAGATCTGGCTCCCAGCCAATAACCTTACAAAGTGAAATGATTTATTTCATTTCACTTTGATTGACGAGGGAGCTTCATGATCACCATCGAGTTTATTGTCATTATCCTCTGCCTGCTGGTAGGAACGCGGTTCGGCGGGATGGGCCTTGGGCTGATAAGCGGTATCGGTCTTTTCATTTTAAGTTTTGTGTTTGGACTCCAGCCCGGTAAACCGCCGGTGGACGTCATGCTGACGATCCTTGCCGTGATCGGCTGCGCGGCGACCCTGCAGACCGCGGGTGGCCTGAATGTCATGATGCAGTTTGCTGAGCGCCTGCTGAGAAAACATCCGCAGCACATCACCCTCCTCGCTCCCTTTACCACCTGGATGCTGACGTTTCTCTGCGGGACCGGTCACGTGGTGTACACCATGTTTCCGATTATCGCCGACATCGCGCTAAAAAAAGGTATTCGCCCGGAACGCCCAATGGCCGTTGCTTCTGTTGCCTCGCAGATGGCGATTACAGCGTCCCCGGTCTCTGTTGCCGTGGTATCGCTGGTGTCAATTATTGGCGCCCAGCACGGCATCGGTCAGGCGTGGGGGATCCTCGAGATTCTGGCCGTCTCCGTACCCGCTTCGCTGTTTGGAGTGATGATTGCCGCACTCTGGAGCCTGCGTCGCGGAAAAGATCTGGCTGACGATGCGGAATTCCAGGAAAAACTCAGCGACCCGAAACAGCGCGAATTTATCTATGGCAGCACCGAAACGCTGATGAACCAGCGCTTTCCGAAACAGGCGTACTGGTCGACGTGGATTTTCTTCGCCGGCATTGCTGTCGTGGTGCTGCTGGGGGCGTTGCCCGAGCTGCGTCCTGCCTTTGAAATCAAAGGCAAAATGACAGCACTTTCCATGAATCTCGTCATCCAGATGATGATGCTGATTGCCGGTGCCGTGATGCTGATTGCCTGTAAGGTTAACGCCTCTGCCATTTCGAACGGCGCGGTGTTTAAGGCCGGAATGGTGGCGATTTTCTCGGTCTTCGGCGTTGCGTGGATGAGCGATACCTTCTTCCAGGCGCACCTCGACGAGCTGAAAATGGCGCTCGAAGGGGTAGTAAAAAGCCATCCGTGGACTTACGCCATCGTGTTGTTCCTGGTCTCCAAACTGGTAAACAGCCAGGCCGCAGCACTGACCGCCGTCGCACCGATGGGCCTGATGCTGGGCATTGAGCCAAAAATGCTGATTGCTTTCTTCCCGGCCTCCTACGGTTACTTCGTGCTGCCCACCTACCCGAGCGACCTGGCCTGTATCGGTTTCGACCGCTCCGGTACCACCCGCATTGGCAAATTCATCATCAACCACAGCTTTATTCTGCCGGGGCTTATCGGCGTCAGCTGTGCCTGTGCCGCCAGCTATCTGCTGGTGCAGACCTTCTTCTGAACGTCAAAAGGGCGACATTGCTGTCGCCCTTTCGCATAAACTTGTTTCTAAATTCAAAACATCGGTTTATTTTAGTGTGACTCACCCTGCGGTGTGAACTTGAGTTCGATAAGCGCGATGGCTTTTTGAATGGCGCGAAGCGTAACGGGGTCCGCTGCAGCAGGATGGCTGGTGAAATCGATGTTTTTCAGTTGGGTAGACATTTTTTCACGCACTTCAATCGGCGCGATAATGTCTAACACATCCAGGATTTGTTTGATGACCAACTGGCATGCGACGACGTCAGATACCAGTTCCTGATCGGCGCTCAGATTTTGAGACATAGGAAGCTCCTTACATAAAGAGCGCCATAGTAGCAAAACGATAGCCCTTTCATCTTCCCTCTCGTCGAACGCAGGCATAAAAAAACCTGCCGAAGCAGGTTTTTTTCATCAGAACATTGCGCCTGGCGGTACGTCTTTAAACGTATTGCAGTAGTTAGCCCACATGCTTTTCAGGATTTTGCGCAGTTTCATTTGATGCTCCGGTAATGTGTTATGCAGGTGTTATTGTCTATGCGCATATAATATGACCAGCGTCACAAAAATCAATGATTATGTGACGCAAATCACGGTTACAAAATCAGCAATGCTGCGGGATTGTTACAAAAATCCATGACAAATCCGCAGCTTAGAAATCGATAAGTTCCAGTAAATTTTTATAAATTTTTTTGATATGGCAGGGTAACGATGACTGACAACATCACCGGGAAGGAGAACCGCGGGCTGTCGCCAGCGGCACTGCTGGTTGCCGGGGCGTTCTTTATGGAGTTTCTCGACGGAACCGTGATTGCCACCGCGCTTCCCGATATGGCGAAAAGCTTTGGCGTACAAGCCGTGGATTTGAATATTGGCATCAGCGCCTATCTGATCACGCTGGCAGTCTTAATCCCTGCCAGCGGCTGGATCGCCGATCGCTTTGGCGCCCGCAAAGTGTTTGCCGTGGCGCTGGCGATCTTCACCCTCGCCTCCGTCTTTTGCGGGCTATCCACCACGGTGGATCAGTTTGTCGCTATGCGCGTGCTGCAGGGCATGGGCGGTGCGCTGATGGTCCCGGTCGGGCGGCTGGCGGTCTTGCGCACGACGCCTAAACATCAGCTGATCACCGCTATCGCCACCCTCACCTGGCCCGCACTGGTGGCACCCATTATCGGGCCGCCCCTCGGCGGCTTTATTACCAGCTACGCCGACTGGCGCTGGATCTTCTTTATTAATGTACCCCTCGGGATCGTGGCGATTATTCTGGCGCTGAGGATTATTCCCGATCTGCACGACGATGAACGTCGTCCCTTCGATACGCCCGGCTTTATCGCCACCACGATTGCGATGGTGAGCCTCGTGTATGCCATGGAGTCGATGGGTGCGCAGCATTCACAAGGCTTACTCACCCTGGGGCTTTTGGTTGTGGGGGCGGTCACGCTTATCTACGCCCTGCGCCATTTTCAGCGCACCCAGTGGCCGATGATTCGCCTCGACGCCATGCAGGTTCCGACGTTTCGAGTAACGATGTACGGCGGCTCACTGTTTCGCGCCTCCATAAGCGCGGTTCCTTTCCTGCTCCCCCTGATGTTCCAGGTAGGCTTTGGGATGGATGCTTTCCACTCTGGCCTGCTGGTGCTGGCAGTATTTGTCGGTAACCTGACGATTAAACCTGCCACCACGCCGCTGATCCGTCGCCTGGGTTTCCGAAAACTGCTGCTGATAAATGGGGCATTGAACGTGTTGTCCCTGCTGGCCTGCGCGTTTATCTCACCGCAGACGCCGGTCTGGCTGATTATGTTGATCCTTTATCTGGGCGGGGTGTTCCGTTCGATTCAGTTTACGGCGGTCAGTACGCTGGCCTTTGCGGATGTACCATCGGCACAAATGAGCTACGCCAATACGCTGTTTTCCACAGCGACGCAGCTGGCGGTCGGGCTTGGGATCACGCTCGGGGCAATTGGAATCCGGATTGGCGAGAAAATGGGCGATTTGCTGAACATGGCCAGCGTGCCAGGGATCAGCTTTCGGCTGGCCTTTGTCGCTATCGCGCTGATTTGCCTGGTGGGGATGGTGGATACTCTGCGGCTGACGAAAGATGCGGGGAGCGCAGTATCGAACAAGGCATAAAAAAAGCCAGCATAGCTGGCTTTTCATTCAGATAGCCGTTTAGCCTACGATACCGCGAACAAATGCTTCGATCTCTTTGTCCTGGCAGTTTTCGAAGAAGCACTGCTGGAAGCGCTGACCGGAAACGGCGGTTTTCACCAGCTCAGGATCGATTGCGCGCAGGGTATCCAGATAGTTCTCTTTCACTACGGCGGCTTTCACCTGGTTCAGAATACCGGCGTTACGCACCTGTGGCTCTTTACGCTCTGGCGGATACCCTTCGCCTTTGCGGCCAGTAAACGCTTTTTCGAAGATAAAGCGCACGTTCAGCTCAGCACCCCAGCCGAAGCCTTTGGCGAATGGCAGAGAGAGCGCGTTACCGTTGTTGATCTGAGCAAACAGGAACGCATCTGCCGGGTCGATACAGTAACCGCAGATCACGCCCGGGTGGATGTTCAGCGACATCAGCGCGCCCTGGCCTGTCCCGCAACCGGTGACCACAAAGTCCACCGCCTTAGAATTTAACAGGATGCTGGCCATGATACCCAGGTGGATGTAAGTCAGATGGTGATCGTTCTCGTCACTCATCCCGACGTTGTAGACCGGGAAACCTTTCTCATCAACGACGGTTTTCAATTCGTTGAGGATAGTGGCGTTTTTGCCAGCCTGGCTGTTTTCCATCATCAGTGCAATTTTCATTCTTCATCTCCTGAATACGTTGCGGGTGTTGCCGCCAAAGATAGCGAATCCAGACAACCTTACTATCTAACAAACGCACTTTCAAATTAACTGAAAAAATGTTTTAAAAAACGAAAGCCGCTTCACATAATCAGGCAATGGAGAAGAAATGAGATGCGGTTGCTCAATGTTCAGAAATACCTGCTCACCAATCCAGCCGTTGGCTAGACTGTTTTTGAAAGACAGTAAAAAACTTTGGGAAACACCCGACCTGTGAGGAGCTGCCGGACGCCTCGCATCCCTTTTGCGGATACTTTCCTGGGTCAGCGCCGTTTTTGCCCCGTGCCGCCAGCATCACTGGCGTTTTGCATAATCTTCGACAGGCTCTCCCACCAAATCATGTCGTTGAAAAGAGAGAGGGAAATTCGTCTGGCTATTCGCGGCATTGACCGTTCTGGCAGGCGGTAAAATAGCGTGTTTACATTGAATCAGAGCGAAATATGAAGAGATTATTCGTAGCCGGTTTATTTCTGCTCCTCGCGGGCTGTACGGTCACTCGTCAGGCGCAGGTGAGTAACGCCGATGCGCCAGGCGGCGTTGTGCGACTGGATTACGGTCAGGCGATTTTCCAGAATGCCCGTTACGATGACTATGTCACCAACGGGACGGCCACGCGCGAGTGCCAGAGCATGGGCTTCGCGTCCGCCTCTTTCTATGGTCAGCCGATAAAAACCTGCAGCTTGTTCAGCGGGTCGGTTTGCCTCAACCAGACCGTCACTATCCAGTACAAATGCATGGGCTATGCGGTAAATCCCGCAGCGACGCAAACCTGGTAATATTAATAGTGCTGCCAGTTTTCCACTGGCAGTCTATTTAATACGAAGCGTAACCATTCTCATTAATATATAAACAACTGCCAATGCGTTTTATTCCCATTCGTATTTTGAATAATTAATCTTTTATTTTACCTTTTGCAAATAATTAAATAACAAATTATAGTGGCGCCCTGACTGACTAATAAATAATTCCATGGAGCTGCACTATGCTGAAAACTGAAATGATCGATAAGCTCAACGAACAAATGAACCTCGAGCTTTTTTCATCCCTGCTTTATCAACAAATGAGTGCCTGGTGCAGCTACCACAGCTTTGAAGGCGCGGCCGCGTTCCTGCGTCGCCACGCCCAGGAAGAGATGACGCACATGCAGCGTCTGTTCGATTATCTCGCTGACACCGGCAGCCTGCCACGCATTAATCCAGTGGCATCTCCGTTCGCTGAGTATGCGTCACTGGACGAACTGTTCCGCGCCACTTACGAACACGAGCAGCTGATCACTCAAAAAATTAACGAACTGACTCACGCGGCGATGATTGGCCAGGATTATCCGACCTTTAATTTCCTGCAGTGGTATGTTGCAGAACAGCACGAAGAAGAGAAACTGTTTAAATCCGTACTCGATAAATTATCGCTGGCGGGTAAATCAGGCGAAGGTTTGTACTTTATTGATAAAGAGCTGTCGACTCTCGACACGCAGAAATAAAGTTTCGGGAGCCTTCTGGCTCCCCTTTTTTTAATGGCGACAGATTTTACTTACGTGCGTTGAAAACCCCTCGTCTGCCGGAATAAATTTCCCCCGCGCCGCCAGAAATGCCACCAGCTCCGCCGCTGTCATATTCTCTGCCGAGCAAGTATGAAAGCGCGCATTATTGCCAAAACGGGAATCAATCGCCTGAACCAGGCTTTGCTCCGTGTACTGCTTACCCGACTCAATCATCATATTGAGCACATCATGTCCGTGAATCGATGTCATAACCCCTCCAAATCAAAGCCACAGACTAAACAGGTATGCGCCGTGCTGCCTTGCGCTGGCACAGGTTTGTAACTGTAAAAATATGATTACACCGGTTGTAACGGCTATTTGACGAGTAACGACTTTTGTCTTACTCTGCGCCGCAGATTAGGTTGCGATTAGCGGTTGTGGTAGAGGAAAGCGTGAAGAACAGAACTCTGGGAAGTATTTTTATCGTCGCTGGCACGACGATTGGCGCAGGAATGCTGGCGATGCCCTTGGCCGCTGCGGGCGTCGGATTTAGCGTCACGCTGGTGCTTCTGGCCTGCCTGTGGGCGCTGATGTGCTATACCGCATTACTGCTGCTTGAGGTGTATCAGCACGTTCCTGCCGATACGGGCCTTGGCTCACTGGCCGCCCGCTATCTTGGCCGCTACGGTCAGTGGATTACGGGATTTAGCATGATGTTCCTGATGTATGCCCTGACAGCGGCCTACATGAGCGGCGCAGGCGAGCTGATCGCGTCAAGCGTCAACGACTGGTTTGGCTCTGCTATTTCTCCGGCGACCGGCGTGATCTTCTTTACGCTGATTGGCGGGGGCGTGGTATGCGTGGGAACGTCACTGGTCGATCTGTTTAACCGCTTTCTCTTCAGCGCCAAGATTGTTTTTCTGGTAGTGATGCTGGCGCTGCTGGCTCCGCACGTTCACAAAGTGAATTTGCTTACCCTCCCCCTGCAACAGGGGCTGGCGCTTTCTGCCATTCCGGTGATTTTCACCTCGTTCGGCTTCCACGGCAGCGTGCCGAGTATCGTCAGCTATATGAATGGCAATATTCGTAAACTGCGCCGCGTGTTCATTATCGGCAGCGCGATCCCCCTCATTGCCTATATCTTCTGGCAACTGGTGACTCTGGGCAGCATTGATTCGTCTACGTTTATTGGCTTAATGGCCGATCATTCAGGTCTGAATGGATTCTTGCAGGCGCTGCGTGAAGTGGTGGCTTCGCCGCACGTTGAGCTGGCAGTGCATCTGTTTGCCGATCTGGCGCTGGCGACCTCTTTCCTCGGCGTCGCCCTCGGGCTATTCGACTATCTGGCGGATCTGTTCCAGCGCAAACGCTCCGTCAGCGGACGCATTCAGACGGGCCTGATTACCTTCCTTCCGCCGCTGGCCTTCGCGCTGTTCTTTCCGCGTGGGTTTGTGATGGCGCTGGGCTACGCGGGTGTGGCATTGGCCGTGCTGGCTCTGTTGCTCCCTTCCCTGCTGGCGTGGAAAAGCCGTCAGCAACACCCTGATTCGGGTTACCGGGTGTGGGGCGGAAAACCGCTGTTAGGGCTGGTATTTACCTGCGGGATTGTGGTGATTCTGGTGCAGTTTTCGATTGCAGCGGGGCTGTTGTCGGAGGTGGGATAAACCGACGAGCTACAGGCATCCGGCGGTAATTAAAGGGCTCATTGCGAGCCCTTTTTTATTAATGCAAACAGCAGCTTTTGAATTTCTTCCCGCTACCGCACGGGCACGGATCGTTGCGCCCTACTTTGGTTCCGTTGACGATCGGCTTTTTGGCCTCCGGCTGCTGTGGATTCGCCAGCCAGTAGTTATATAGACGAATCGCAGCCGGACGGATGCTGTCCACGCTCGCCTGATACTCTTCTTCCGTCATGGCTTCAACGCGATCAACGTTCTCTTCCGAACCATGCAGAGCGATCACCGCCAGATCGGGTTTCAGCTCTTCCGGCAAGGTAGACCAGTCGGTCAGTGCCATTCCGCGCATGTAGCCGTAACACCACTCTTCCACCACGGTATAGGTGGTCCCCTCGACATCGTTCTCGCCAAAAACTGGCTCGAACTGGTCGGGATAGTCGCTCAGGCGCTCGGCGATATCGTTCATATGCTTAAAGCAGAGATCGATAAAACGGTGCATTTCACGATCGTTTTTCCAGCGCGGTATATGTTTTTCACCGCCCCAGATCGCCACCAGCCAGGTGTCGGGTTCCACCACAAGAGGACCGGACAGCACTGCGGTTAGCATGCCGTCGAGTTCGGAAACGTCAAGCACAGACGCATCGTCATGACCGTGAGAGATTAATGTCTCTTCCAGCCACTCCATTTCGTTTTCATTTAATGGGCCTTCAGTCATTACTGATACTCCTGAAAAAAAGAAAAGGAGCTTACCACACTTCGGGCGAGGACTCTTTAAATGCCGGTGCCTGGCGGGCAGAACACTGAGCCAGTAAGTGCGTTATGCACTTGGTGAGAGGCAGGGTTTGAGCACAACATGCCAGACTCTGACCCCGAAATGCTGCGGTGAAATTATCCGGTCAAAATAACGTCCCCAATAAAATTGCCGATGAATATTATGCCTGCGCATTAAAGAATGGAGGACGGATGATTGAAGCAGAGAGTATTTGTTTAGAGGTTATAAATTACAAATGCTAAACCATTATTTAACCATGACTTAAATATACGTTTTTGCGGGGTTCTAACTAGAGAAGGTCCTTTGTTTCTTCACTCTATTTTCATGCTCAAACCTTCCCCGCTCTTTAAGTACTTTTTAGCCCGGAGTCGTACACGGATTTTTTTCTCATGCTGTATATCTCCGGGCATATTTCGGCTCACCAGCCAGAATGAAAATAGGGGCAAGTAAGAAGCGTGAAGATGGCGAGGGACAAAAACAAAAAAACCACCCGAGGGTGGTTTCACGACACTGCTTATTGCTTTGATTATTCTTGGCTTTCCCATGGTACCCGGAGCGAGACTTGAACTCGCACAGCGCGAACGCCGAGGGATTTTAAATCCCTTGTGTCTACCGATTCCACCATCCGGGCTCGGGAAGAAATTGGAGGCGCGTTCCGGAGTCGAACCGGACTAGACGGATTTGCAATCCGCTACATAACCGCTTTGCTAACGCGCCGTAAATCTGTTGTCTTTCGACCAGCACCCGCAACTGCCGATGCTTTTAATTTGGAGCGGGAAACGAGACTCGAACTCGCGACCCCGACCTTGGCAAGGTCGTGCTCTACCAACTGAGCTATTCCCGCATGTCACCAAGTCATTTGTAATCACTTGATTTCATTATCGTCCGGCTGACTGTGCCGCCGTTCGATGCGTTGCATTCTACTTATATGACGATGTGAGTCAACGTTATTTTTGCATCCCAGGATCGTTTGCTGAAAATTGCGCCGAAACGATCACTGTTCAAGCAAATCGCCGCGTGCGGCGTTCAGGTACTGCAGCATTGACCACAGCGTCAGCACCGCTGCAACCCACAGCAGGCCGATACCCGCCCACTCGACCCACGCGTTTGGACGCCACAGCATCCACACCAGCGACGCCATCTGCGCGGTAGTTTTCACTTTACCAATCCAGGAGACCGCCACGCTGCTGCGTTTACCCAGCTCAGCCATCCACTCGCGCAGGGCGGAGATGATGATCTCACGCGCGATCATAGTCGCCGCAGGTAACGTCACCCACCAGGTGTGGTAATGCTCTGCCACCAGCACCATCGCAATGGCAACCATCACCTTATCGGCAACCGGATCGAGGAACGCACCGAAACGCGTGCTTTGATTCCAGCGACGGGCCAAATAGCCGTCAAACCAGTCCGTCACCGCAGCCACCAGGAAGATCAGCGCACATGCGAAAGGAGCCCACGTGAAAGGCATGTAAAAAGCCAACACAAAGAAGGGGATAAGGACGACGCGAAAAAGCGTGAGCAACGTAGGGATGTTAAATCGCATAGTGACGGTAACTGTCTGTTGTCAGTAAAATTTAGCTCTATGTTGCTACAGAGCCCTCAATGTTTCAACGAGTAGTAGATCTTTTCTGCCAGCCCTTGCGAAATACCCGGCACTTTTGCAATTTCCTCCACGCTGGCGTTGAGTAATCCTTGCAATCCGCCCATGTACTTCAACAACATCTGTCGACGTTTTGGCCCGACACCCTCGATTGTCTCAAGCGTACTGGTGTTTTTCACTTTCGCGCGTTTTTTACGGTGTCCGCCGATGGCATGGTCGTGCGACTCATCACGAATATGCTGGATCACATGCAGCGCTGGGGAATCCGGCGGCAGACTAAAGCCCTCACCTTCCGGTTCGAAGAAGAGTGTTTCCAGACCGGCCTTCCGATCGGTTCCTTTTGCCACACCAAGCAATAAAGGATGATGTTTATCCCACGGCACATCGAGCTCAGCGAAAACGGCTTTCGCCTGGCCCAGTTGCCCTTTCCCACCGTCGATCAAAATGACATCCGGGATTTTGGCCTCTTCAATGGCTTTACCATAGCGACGGCGGAGCACCTGATTCATCGCCGCATAGTCATCACCCGGCGTAATCCCGGTGATGTTGTAGCGACGATATTCCGCGCGCACCGGCCCGTTGGCATCAAACACCACACAGGAGGCGACGGTTTGCTCACCCATTGTATGGCTGATGTCGAAACACTCCATCCGCTTCACGTCCGGCAGTTTCAGCAGCGTAGCCAACGCCGCCAGGCGCTGGTGAACGGTCGATTGCTGAGAAAGCTTCGTCGTCAGCGCCGTCGCGGCGTTGGTCCGCGCCAGCTTCAGATAGCGCGCGCGATCGCCGCGCGGTTTGGTCTGAACGTTAACGCGACGCCCTGCCAGCTCGGAAAGGGAGTCCGCCAGCAAAGTTTTATCATCAAGATTAAAATCGAGCAGGATCTCCGATGGCAACGTGCGCATCTGGCTGCCCTGCAAATAGAACTGACCGACGAAGGTTTCAACTACTTCACCCAGCTCAGTGCCGCCCGGCACTTTCGGGAAATAGCTGCGGCTGCCCAGAACTTTGCCCTGACGAATAAACAGAACATGGACGCAGGCCAGCCCGGCATCAAAGGAAACGCCAATGACGTCCAGATCGTCGCCGGTATTCGACACAAACTGTTTTTCCGTAACGCGCCGCACCGCCTGAATTTGATCGCGGATACGTGCGGCCTCTTCGAACGCCAGCGCCTGGCTGGCTTTTTCCATTCGCGCAATCAGCTGCGTTAAGACCTGATCGTCTTTACCCGCCAGGAACAGACGCACATAGTCAACCTGTTGCGCGTACTCCTCTTCGCTGACCAGCCCCGCCACGCATGGGCCGAGACAGCGGCCAATCTGGTATTGCAGACAAGGGCGGGAGCGGTTGCGATAGACGCTGTTTTCGCACTGGCGAACCGGAAAGATTTTCTGCAGCAACGCCAGGGTTTCACGCACGGCGTACCCGTTAGGGAAAGGACCGAAATACTCCCCTTTCGCATGTTTCGCCCCGCGATGCATGGCCAGACGCGGATGGGTGTCGCTGCTGAGGAAAATGAATGGGTATGACTTATCATCGCGCAACAATACGTTATAGCGCGGCTGATAGAGCTTAATGTAGTTATGTTCGAGCAGCAGCGCTTCCGTTTCCGTGTGCGTCACGGTGACGTCAATTTGCTGAATCAGCGCCACCAGCGCTTCCGTCTTACGGGAGGCCAGATTGGTGCGGAAATAACTGGAAAGACGTTTTTTAAGGTCTTTGGCTTTGCCAACATAGATAACCGTACCGCCAGCGTCATACATTCGATATACGCCAGGCTGGCTGGTTACGGTTTTCAGGAAAGATTTTGAATCGAACACATTACTCACTGACTTGTTAGGGTCTCTGCATTACACAGACCATGACGAATGGCCAGGTGAGTGAGTTCGACATCGCCGTTAATGTTCAGTTTACTGAACATACGGTAGCGGTAGCTGTTCACCGTTTTCGGACTGAGATTCAGCTGCTCAGAAATCTCATTCACCTTTTGGCCTTTGGTGATCATCAGCATAATCTGCAATTCACGCTCAGACAAACTGGCAAATGGCGATCCGGTTTTTTCCGGTTCAATCTGACTTAACGCCATCTGTTGAGCGATATCCGACGCGATATAGCGCTGGCCGGCGAACACTGAACGAATAGCATTAACCACTTCCTGTGGTGCAGCGCCTTTGGTGAGATAGCCTGCGGCCCCGGCCTGCATCACTTTCGCGGGCAGCGGGTTCTCCGTGTGGACGGTCAGCATGATGACTTTGGTGTCCACGTAAGCACGCGCGATTTTACGCGTGGCTTCAAGGCCGCCAATACCAGGCATGTTCATGTCCATCAGGACTACATCGGCTGAGTGGGTACGGCACCATTTCACGGCGTCTTCGCCGCAGCAAACTTCACCGGCGACTTTAATACCCTTTATATCTTCAAGTATGCGTCGTATCCCTGCGCGCACGAGTTCGTGGTCATCAACAAGTAGAACGTTGATCAAAGGAATGTCTCCAGAAATAGGGATAACGCTACTGACTACTAATTTGGCTTATATTAACGGTTTTCTGCCCAAGTTTAAAACGCTAAAAAGCATGTCATTCGATTTCGTTCTCGTTTTTGGAAATTAGCCTGTACAGCAAGTGGAAAGAGAATCGGATTTAAAAAGTCAAATACCGTTATTTTTAAGCCGCTGTATTCAAAAAGTTACGAAAAGATCGCCTCTCTGCGCCAGGAAAGTATGGCTCTTATATTTTTGTAACAATAATTAACAGCAAGAGAACGGGCTATAAACAATTTAGGCTGGTTAAAACATTATAGTGATTACACTTAAAACGTGTTTACTTAAATAAACAAAGCGCACAATTGAACAAAAAATAACCACTGCTTTTTTTCCTCTTTCTTGTGGTATACTCCGCCGCCATAACTTTCATCGTCGCGCTCAAGCGCCGTTTTGTAATGAGGAATAACAATGAGCACACCTGAATTCGCCACCGCCGAAAATAACCAAGAACTGGCGCAGGAAGTATCCTGTCTGAAAGCACTGCTGGCACTTATGCTGCAGGCGATGGGCCAGGCTGACGCGGGCCGTGTGATCATTAAGATGGAAAAGCAGATCGCCCAGATGGAAGATCAGGGCCAGGCAGATGTATTTGCCGATACGGTTAAGCAAATTAAACAGGCTTACCGCCAGTAAAAAAAGAACGGCTGAACGCATTGCATTCAGCCGTTTTCGTGTCTGGCACGCAGAACAACTAATGTGTGGTCAGATGAATCCCGTTGCCGCCGCGTAGCAGGCAATCTGCGTCTTGTTCGGCGCATTGAATTTCTTCTGCATATTCTTCTGATGGAAGTTCACCGTATTCTCTGAGATCGACAAAATAATCGCGATTTCAGCCGACGTTTTCCCCTCAGCCGTCCACTTCAGAATTTCCTTCTCGCGCTTGCTGAATTTCATCTCTGGTGGCATCACCATGTCATGCTCAAAGCGCAGCAACGACGTCAATGCCATTTGCACTAACATTTGCAGACGCAGCTCTATTTCATCGCTGTCCATCATTTTGCCAAACTGACTGGCGCGAGAAACGGAGAGAAAACCGAGCGCGTGATTAGGCAGCATCAGACACTGCGTAATTCCCTTTCGAATACCGTGGTCGCGCGCGCCGTCCCATAGCGGCTGTGCCTCAGAAAATAACGCATCCGTCCAGGGAAGGTGTCCCTGAATGAAATTCTCCCGCTTTAATACCGGGTCAATGGCGAAATAATTTTCTGACTGATATTGCGACATCCATTCAGCCGGATAGCTCGAATGAACCGTAATTTTAGGGCGCGTAAACGGAACCGGATGGCGAACACAGAGTGAGTAATAATCGAATTCAAGATCCTGTGTTTGTTGCTGAAGTTCCTGATAAACCTCGTCCGCCGTCCCCATTTGCTGGAATCGCAGGAAGCAATTCCGTCGCCAGGTGAAAAAGTCTGTATCCCTCATACTTACTGAATGAAGCCCCTGAAAAAGATAATCATTATTATGGTGAATATAACCTAACACATAAATCTTATTTATATGTATAAAATATCGACCCAAGTGAGAATAACTTTCATGTTCCTCACTTTCAGTGTCGATAAATAGAATATAAGAATCTATAAACGGGCAAATATGGAGAATAATTTGCTCCAGAACATCCTTCTGGAGCAAATCAGTCAGGAGAATCTCTACCGTGTCAGGAACTTTTCCAGGAACTGACGGGTGCGAGGGTGTTGGGGATGCGTAAACAATTCTTTTGCGGGGTCCTGTTCGACAATGCGACCCTGGTCCATGAAAATCGCCCTGTCAGCCACATCTCTGGCAAAACTCATCTCGTGGGTGACGATCACCAGCGTGCGTTTCTCCTGCGCCAGCTGGCGAATGGTGTTCAGCACCTCGCCCACCAGCTCCGGATCCAGCGCAGAAGTGGGTTCATCAAAGAGGATCACGTCCGGGCGCATCGCCAGCGCACGGGCAATGGCCACACGCTGCTGCTGCCCGCCCGACAGACGGCGTGGATAACTGGTCTCCTTCCCGGAAAGCCCGACTTTCGCCAGCAGCTCCCGCCCACGGGCAATGGCCTCTTCTTTCGGTTCACCTTTTACGATGACCGGCCCCTCAATAATGTTCTCGAGTACCGTGCGATGCGGAAACAGATTAAAGCTCTGGAATACAAAGCCCACATGCTGGCGAAGACGGCGAATCAGCCCTTTTTGCGGCGCGAGAGACTTACCGGTATCGATAGTAATATCACCGACCCGAATGGTGCCCCCTTCCGGATGCTCCAGCAAATTTATGCTGCGCAGCAGCGTGGTTTTACCCGAGCCGCTCGGCCCGATAATCGCGACCACTTCGCCCTCTTGCACCTCCAGGTCGATACCGTGCAGTACGGTCTGTCCGTGGAATTTTTTGACCAGGTTTTTGACGTCGATAGCACTCATTTCGGATCTCGCTCCTGGCGGTTAAGCTGGTTTTCAAAATAGTTTTGCAGTGCGGAAAGCACCGTCGCCATGATCCAGTAAATCAGCGACGCCGCCAGATACATGGTGAAAACTTCCAGCGTGCGCGAGGTGATAAGCTGCGCCTGACGGAACAGCTCCGGCACCTGGATTGTCGCCGCAAGGGACGTGTCCTTGACCAGGCTAATAAAACTATTGCTGAGCGGGGGAAGCGCCACGCGTGCAGCCTGCGGCAGGATCGCGCGACGCAGGGTCTGCCACGGCGTCATCCCGATACTGGCCGCCGCTTCCCATTGGCCCTTATCGATGGAGGAGATCGCCGCGCGCAGCGTTTCAGAGGTGTACGCCGCGGTATTCAGCGACAAACCAATCATCGCCGCCGGGATTGGGTCCAGCTCAATGCCGAACTGCGGCAGACCGTAGTAGATCATGAAAAGCTGGGCGATCAGCGGCGTACCGCGAAACACGGAGATGTAAAAACGCGCCAGCCAGCGTATCGGCAGGATCGGCGACATGCGCATCAATGCGAGGATAAAGCCCAGCACCAGCCCAAAGAACATCCCTCCGAGACTGAGCTGCAGCGTAAACACCGCCCCTTTCAGCAGGTACGGCAATGAATCAATAACCAGTTGAATACTTTCTTGCATTATTATTTTCGACCCGTGATTCAAACGTGAGGATGATAAGCAAACAGCGCGGGCGCTCCGCCGGTATGGACAAACAGAATCGGCCCTTCATCCTTAAAGCGCTTCTGGGTAATGCCGTCGATAAGCCCGGCCATCACTTTACCCGTGTAAACCGGATCTAACAGGATGCCTTCCAGACGCGCCAGCAGTTTTATCGCTTCCAGCCCTTCTTCGTTTGGCGTGCCATAGCCAGGCGCAAAATAGTCATCCCACAGCAAAATATCGGCTTTCGCCTGCACGTCGAGCTGATGCGCAACTGCCTGCTGTAGGGTGACGACTTTCGGCTTCTGATCCGCGATGCTGCGGGAGACGGTCACCCCGATAAGTTCGACATCCGGCATGAGCTGCTCCAGCCCGACCGCCAGCCCGGCATGCGTCCCGGCGCTACCGGATGCTACCACCACAGAGGAGAGGCTCACCGCCCCTTCGCACTGCTGGGCAATTTCCAGCGCGCTTTCCACATAGCCCAGCGCACCCAGGGCATTCGACCCGCCGACCGGGATCACATACGGACGAAAACCCTGCGCTTCGACGCGGGTTGCCAGTTCTTCCAGCTGAGCCGCCGGATCCGTTAATGCATCGCACATTTCGATCTGCACGTTGAACAGATCCAGCAGCAGACGGTTGCCGTTCGTGAGATAGTTTTCCGCCCGCGTCCCGATGGGATTTTCCAGCAACGCCACGCAGTTCAGCCCCAGTTTCGCCGCCACTGCCGCCGTCTGGCGCACGTGGTTAGACTGAATGGCACCGGCGGTGATCAGAGTATCCGCTCCCTCACGCAGCGCATCCGCCGCGAGAAACTCCAGCTTACGCAGCTTGTTCCCGCCCATCGCCATAGGGGTCACGTCGTCACGTTTAATAAAGATATCGCGCCCTAAATAGTCAGAAAAACGCGGTAAGTACTCCAGTGGCGTTGGCGCGCCGATAAACTCGAGGCGCGGAAAACGCGTTAAATTTTGCAGTGACATGGATCCTCCGGTGACGCTGTTTTTGTTTATTATTTTTATTATGCACGCTGAAGTGCCAGAAATGAAAAAGGCGCTTTTAAAAGCGCCTTTTTTTTCAGGGAAAGACTTATTTGGTGACGTCTGCCCCGAACCACTTCTCGGAGAGCGCCTTGAGGCTGCCGTCTTTCTGCATCTCGGCAATAGCACCGTCGACAGCTTTCACCAGGTCCTCGTTACCTTTGCGGATCGCCACACCGGCTTCCTGACGCGAGAACGCGTCACCGGCTACGGCCAGGGTATCGTTGGTTTTCTTCACCAGATCCAGCGCGGCCAGACGGTCAACCAGAATGGCATCGATACGGCCAACGCGTAGATCCTGGTATTTGGTCGGGTCATCATCATAGGTGCGAATATCCACGCCCTGTACGTTCTGGCGCAGCCACTCTTCATAGTTGGTGCCCAGACCGACGCCCACTTTTTTGCCTTTCAGATCGGCGGCTGATTTAATCGTGCCTTCGTTGCCTTTCTTCACCAGCGCCTGAATCCCGGAGACGGTGTACGGCGTAGAGAAATCATACTTCTTCTTACGCTCATCAGAGATGGTGACCTGGTTGATGACCACGTCGATACGTTTGGAGTCCAGCGACGCCAGCATACCGTCCCATTTGGTCGGCTTCAGGGACGCTTTCACGCCCAGATGCTTCGCCAGCTCTTCAGCAAACTCAACTTCAAAACCGGTCAGTTTGCCATCATCACCCTGGAAGCTGAACGGCGGATACGTCCCTTCCAGTCCCACCAGCAGCGTGCCGCGCTCTTTCACTTTATTCAGCAGATTTTCAGCGGCGAACGTTTTCACGCTCATCCCTGCGACCAGCGCCACAGCCATGACGCCCATCAGTGCCTGACGACCCAGAAGTGCTAATTTCATAGTTACCCCGATATAGTGGTTTTTTGAGTAGTGTAGGGATTTCGTTTATAACGTCAAACACGAGTCCGCTACATCTTATTCAATTTTAATATATATCAGAAGTTGTCCCGGCGTAGACTTTCTGCTTAATCACACCTGGCATTTGCGCTTTATATTGCGCGTACTTACGCAGGGCGATGCGGTAGTTGTTGGTGCTGGTAGCCGGCAGCCACGGCTCTAGATTTTCATCCAGATAGCCGGTTTTTAGCAGATCGCGGGAGATGTTTTGCACCGTCAGATGCTGGCCCAGACGACGCAGACGAACCACGTATTCGCGCACGGTTCCGTGGCTCATCTCGGTTTGCTCAAACAGGAATTGTTTAAAGCCGATGATGTCAAAAAAGTCGCTTTGCTCTTTGCAATGCAGATCGCCACAGAACCGACATAGGGCCACCCACTCCTGCTGCTCTTCCTGCCACGCGGATTCATCCATCAGGGTGTCGAGGCGTGATATCGCGATCTTATTCACGATTTCGCCGCGACGTACCAGCGTGATACGGTCAAGTAACTTATTGCAATGGGCGCAATGCGTCTGACTGTGTTTAAAGTCTTTTAGGTAGCGGCTTAAAGGCCGTCTTTTAGATTGCTGCACCGTCATGATAACTCCTGGTTGTCAATACGTTGTGCGGCACTTTTCGGGCGATACATCGCCTATAACTTACCCAGTTTGGTTCGTAAGCGTTTAATGGCCTGGCTATGCAATTGGCTCACCCGAGACTCCCCCACTTCCAGAACCGCGCCGATCTCCTTCAGATTCAGCTCTTCCTGGTAATAAAGGGTTAACACCAGCTGTTCGCGTTCCGGTAAAGCTTCAATAGCTTCCATTACGCGATGGCGTAAATTACTTTCCAGTAAATGGTGTAACGGGTTTTCATTCTGATTTTCATCAGTCACCAGCTCGATGCTATCGCCATGCTCTTCACGCCACTCATCATAAGAGAAGAGCTGGCTGTTATTGGTATCAAGCAACATCTGGCGATAATCAGCCACAGCAATGCCAAGCCGCTCCGCCACTTCGGTTTCCGTCGCGTTGCGTCCCAGTTCCTGCTCAAGCTGTCCGATAGCATGTGCCACTTCGCGGGCATTGCGGCGAACACTTCGCGGCACCCAGTCACGGCTGCGCAGTTCGTCCAGCATCGCACCACGAATACGCTGTACTGCGTAAGTCGTAAATGCCGTTCCTTGCAGAGCGTCGTATCGGTCTACTGCATTCAGTAACCCGATTCCGCCCGCCTGTAGCAGGTCGTCCAGTTCCACACTCGCCGGCAATCGCACCTGGAGGCGCAATGCTTCGTGACGCACCAGCGGGACATAACGCTGCCACAGCGAGTGTTTATCCATTACACCTTCAGCGGTATAGAGTGAATTCACGATAAACAGCCCTGCGTTAATTGAGTTATCGGCATTATTATCCGATTCTGGAGGGGTTTTAATCGGATGAATAGTGGGTGAAATGAGGGGTTATTTAGACAAATGGGTTTATTCACTTTGCCGCGTCATATTCCGCTTTTGAGCCAGGCCGCGCCCTGGACGAAGGCTGGTGCAAAATATGACGCGTATAATTTAGTCAACCGCCTGAATTGTTAAGCATTAATTGCTAATTCACCCAGGTTAACATTTTTTTCGTTTACATCGTCAGAACATTTAGACCGACTTATACGTTGCAGTGCCGCAATAATTCTCCCCTGCTCTTCGTCAGTGAGATCGGGGAAGATCGGCAAGCACAGGATTTTTTCCGCAATTTGATTTGCCACCGGCAATTCGTCAGGCCCTGCCGACGGTAAATGACGGTACATTGAGAAAGAACTTATTAGAGGATAAAAATAGCGTCTCGCATAAATATCCTCTTCCTTAAGCATTTCATAGAGTTCGTCACGAGTGAGTGGAAATGCTTCTTCCACCAGCAGCGGGAAGTACGCGTAGTTCCACTCATACTCCCCGGTAAATTCATAGCAGGACAGACCGGGTGCCGATGGCAACTCACGCATATAGCGCTGATAAATTTGCTCTCTTGCCAGCAGGGCGCGGTCAATATGCTTTAACTGAAGCAGACCAAAGGCGGCATTCACTTCGCTCATTTTGGCGTTAATGCCCGGTGCAACCACTTTGGTTTCACCTGCAAACCCAAAGTTTTTAAGATAATCAATGCGTTGTTTTGTTTTCAAATCGTGGGAGATGATCGCCCCGCCTTCAAAGGTGTTAAACACTTTCGTCGCATGGAAACTCAGCACGGATAAATCGCCGTTATTCAGCACACTTCCGTCACTATTTTTAACACCAAAAGCATGCGCTGCGTCATAAATGACTCTAAGGCCATAAATATCCGCGATTTGCTGAATTTTATCGACCTCACAGGGAATACCGTAACAATGAACCGGTAAAATAGCCGTGGTCTGAGGTGTGATCAGCGCCTCTATTTTATCCGGGTCAATGTTAAATGTTAAAGGATCGATATCGGCGAAAACGGGCGTGAGCCCATTCCATAATAGTGTGTGCGACGTAGCCACGAAGGAATAGGGTGTGGTTATCACCTCGCCCGTCACGCGTAATGCCTGCAGCGCAGTCAATAAAGCCAGCGTACCATTGGAAAACAAACTGACATACTTAACGCCGAGATAACTCGCCAGGGATGTCTCCAGCTCCTGGTGGAAACTCCCTCCATTTGTGAGCGTTCTGCTGGACCACATTTTTTCCAGGTAGGGTATGAACTCCTCCAGGGGAGGCAGCAGAGGACTTGTCACAAATATTTTGTTGTTCATTTCTGGCGTCGCATATAAGTCATGAAATGAATATCTTATAAGGCGGCAACAGGAACGATCGTTTGAACACACGCCAATTTGTATTCTAATTACCCGTCCAAAAGGTCCAATAGGGTAAAAAGACTCCAAAACGCCCTGCTGTTTCCGTCATGGAGAGCGGCACAGCATCGCTAAAATGAGCAAAATCTCTGACAAGCCCACAGCAAATCAATCAACCGGTATGGTTAAAACGCCTGGTTGAACGCGTTGATCTGCAAAATTTTTCTCATCAGCTGAGATTCAACATGATCGGAAATCGTACCCCATTGCCTCCGTCTGCGGTCCTCGTTATCTCTGACAACCCTGAATTATCTCAATACTTTCTTGAGGTTATGAACACCACTCCTGCATTGCAGCAGATTCCGGTCAAACTTCATTACTCAGCCAAAAATCCGCAGCCAGCAGGGATGGAGGCTCTTGGTGCCACACCTTGCGATCTTCGCAACGAAGAAACTGTGATTGAGATTATTGCTACGGCTGAACTCGTGTTTAGCCTTCACTGCAAACAAATTTTTCCGGAACGGCTGGTGACTCTCATCCGGTGTATCAATGTTCATCCCGGTTTTAATCCTCATAATCGCGGCTGGTTCCCACAGGTTTTCTCAATCATGAATAAACTTCCTGCAGGAGTGACTATCCATTTAATGGATCAGGAAGTCGATCATGGTGCGATTATTTATCAGTCACCAGTCAAGGTTGAGGAAAGCAACACCTCATTAGACGTTTATCGAAAAGTTATTGCCCAGGAAAAAGTCTTGCTGGCGAATCACCTCGTCAATCTCGTATTGGGTGATTACGCAACGACGCCTGCAAAAACGGAAGGTAATTACAATAGCATTGCGGATTTCAAGGCCTGCTGTGAGCTGGATTTGAAGGCAACAGGAACGCTCCAGGAGCATATTGATTTATTGCGTGCCCTAACCCATGGCAACCTTAAAAATGCCTTCTTCAAAGATTCTCAAGGTCACAAGCATTATATTCGCGTCCAAATAGAATCTGAGAATATGACATTCGAAGAATAAGATAATAACCACTGGAAATATTATGTCTCAGCATGAGTTAGTCAGCATTCTTATCCCAGCCTACAAGCCTGATTTTTTCGCAGAGGCCCTTCAGAGCGCCATTGATCAAGACTGGCCAAATACTGAAATCATCGTCTGCGACGACAGTGATAGCGACGCCATACGCGTGAACTGCGAACAGTTTAGCCGCGCTTTCGACGTCCCCGTCATTTATCATAAGAATGCTAGCCGCTTACTGGAAACCGGTAATGTTTTGCATTGTTTGAGCCATGCTAAAGGAAAATACATTAAATTCCTTTATGACGATGACATTATTGCCAAAAATTGCATCTCACGCTTAGTCAAAGCCTTAGAAGACAATCCAGGTATTACCTTAGCCTCTTCACGCCGTACGCGTATTGATGAGTCTGGAAATATCTTACCTGACATTGTTGCAACGGCATTCCCTTTCGGTGGTGATACGCTCCTCAACGGAAATGACCTCATCTCTTTCCTCTGCGATTACCAGGTTAATTTTATTGGTGAGCCGAGTGTTTTCCTCTGTTATCGCGACGATCTTCTGGCCTTAGGCGACCAGTTATTTAATATCGATCATGAAGAGATGCCCTATTTTGCCGATGTCGCATTGATGATCAAACTATTCCGCAAAGGCGATCTTGCCTTTATCAGCGAACCTCTTTCCTCATTTAGAATTTCGGCGGGCCAAACCAGCCAGATGGCAAAATCACAGCAGGAACAGGTCGCCAGAACGTATTCCTTGATGCCGCAGCTCATTAAAAAACTGGGGTGGTACAAGGGGTCGAAAGAGGAGAATCAGCACGTTTTGATTGCCGCGACATCCTCGCCTGAAGAGTGGCATCAGGTGAATCTTGTGCAGGCACTACGCCAGGCGATGCATAACAGCGCGCTGGATTACCAGAGCACGCAAATTGCTCAGTGGCTTGAGAGCAGAACGTTACTTCCGCAGCACAGAGAACTGGCCTCCACTTACCAGGCATCACGAGCGGTTAGCCAGTCACTTTGTATCTTGATCCGTGACACGGAAAGAGCCGATGCTCTGGATCGGACCCTGGAAAGCGTGGCAGCCTGGCAGGGTTTTGGGCTGACAGTCCACCCTGTTGTGGTCGGCAATATGGTTTCTCAAAGCCGCTTCCCGGCGACAGCCATAGACGCAACCGTGTTTAACACCGTTGCCCGTATCAATGATTATCTCGACACCAGCCCACACGACTGGGTTATGGTGCTTGACGCAGGCGAACAGCTGCTGGCCAGCGGATTGTTATCCTTCGATTTGGCCCTTGAGGGGGCTTCAGGCTGTGATGCTGTCTATTGCGATGAAGTGAATTTCGACGGCAGCCGAATCACCAGTACCACCCTGCGCCCGGACTTTAACCTCGATTTGCTGCTCAGCAACCCCTCTGAAATGGCGCGCCACTGGATCTTTAAACGCACCACGCTACTCTCCCTCGGTGGCTTTAATAAGACGTACCGTCAGGCATGGCAATTTGACTATATCGTGCGCCTGATCGAGCAAAAAGGGATTCAGTTTGCGGGACATATTCCTGAACCTTTGGTCGTGGCTCATAGCCAGCTCAACGTCGCTGTTGAGGAAGAAAAAAATATACTGCGTCATCATCTTATTCAACGCGGTTATTCTCAGGGGGAGGTAGAATCCCCGCGACCAGGCATTTACGCATTACGTTATCATCACGACCAGCAGCCGCTGGTCTCTATTATTATCCCAACCAAAGATCAATTACCGGTGCTGGTTCACTGCGTCACTACGCTTTTGGAAAAAACGCGATATCCGAATTATGAAGTGCTGATCGTCGATAACAACAGCGAGACGCCCGAAGCGCTTGAATGGCTCAACGGTATTTCCACTATTGATCCACAGCGTATTCGTGTTTTACGTTACCCGCATCCGTTTAACTACTCCGCAATCAACAACATGGCCGCTCGTGAGGCGCGTGGTGAGTATCTGGTATTGCTGAATAACGACACCGGGGTAATTGAGAATAACTGGCTGGACCATCTGCTCAATCATGGATTACGCCCAGAAGTGGGCATTACCGGCGCTAAATTGTTATATCCAACCGGGAATATTCAGCATGCGGGCGTGGTAATGGGGTTGCGCGGCCCGGCGGACCATCCGTTTATTGACAGCAGCAGCGAAAAATCCGGTTATATGAACCGTTTGCACTGCGATCAAAACTACAACGTGGTCACAGCCGCCTGCCTTCTGGTGCGAAAATCGGTTTACGAGCAGGTCGGTGGATTGGACGAGGATCAGTTCCGCGTCTCCTACAACGATGTTGATTTCTGTCTGAAGGTGCGTGAAGCGGGCTATCTGACCGTCTGGACACCCTACTCCATCGTGATGCATGAGGGCAGTGTCAGCCAGAAATCCGTCGACAAAGCGACTCAGGAGAAAAAGCGTCAGCGATTTACGGGTGAGCAAGATGCCATGTATCAGAAATGGCTACCGGTGATTGCCAACGATCCGGCTTACAACCCTAATTTATCCCTGAATAACACCGGTTTTCAGCTGCAGGTCGATGCGCCGGGAACCTGGAAACCCTTGCACTGGAATCCACTGCCGACACTCCTTGCGATCACCGCCGATCGGACGCATCATCACCAGCGACACTTCCTCGATCGGCTGACGTCACTCCACGATGAAGCCATCGCCGAGACGTTGCTCCCCTTCGTTCCGCCTTCTATCGGTGAAATGGCGCGCATCTCCCCTGCAAGTCTGATCTTGCAGGAAACGATCACACCCGCAGCGCAGGAATGGCTGGCGCGCCTGCGTAAAGCGACATCTCAGTTCACCGTCTTTACGCTGGACAATTATCTGCCTGCCCTGCCGGCAAAATCCCTCCTGCGCGACACGTTGCCTGCGGAAATCACGGCGGCCCTGCAGGCAACTTTGCGTCATACGGATCGCCTGATTGTCAGTTCAGCAATGCTGGCAGAAACCTGTGCATCGTGGCATCACGACGTTCGTTTCATCGAGCCTCGTGTATCGTCTGCACAGTGGGGGAATCTGGTGATTGAACGCAGATATGGTCACAAGCCACGCGTTGGCTGGGTATGCGATGGCGAAAATAGTGCGGATCTTGAAATCATTCATAAAGTCATCGTGCAATTGTCCGACCGGGTGGAATGGGTTCTGATGGGATACTGCCCGCCGTCGCTGAGATCTCATGTTTCTGAACATCACGCAGCCGTGAATGTGGAACACTACCCGCAAAAGCTGGCGTCCTTGAATCTTGATCTGGTTCTTGAACCGCTAGCGGATAATCAGTACAACCGCCATCGCAGCGTCATTCGTTTGCTGGAGTTCGGCGCATGCGGTTATCCGGTCATTTGCAGTGATAATGTCAGTATGCGAAATGAGTATCTTGTCACTCGCGTGAAAAACACCACGAATGCCTGGCTTGAGGCGATCTCAGCCTACCTGGAGGACCCGCAGGCTCGCGAGAATGCCGGAGATGGGTTAAGGGATCAGGTTCGACGCAAGGGAATGCTGTGGCGAGATGATTTGGAAACGTTTGTGGGTGACTGGCTACCCTGACGCTTAAACAAAAGGCACCCTCACGGGTGCCTTTTTTGTTACTTCCGATCCCTCAGCCAGGCTTCACGCCAGTCATCAAGCCCCTGACCACGCAGATACCAGTCACGATGAATAGCTTCACGCAGTGCATCGCCCTGGGAGGCAAGGTACTGCGCATCATTGATGTGCGCCCGAATCGCGCTCATCCAGCTTTTAAAGCGGTTTTCTACCAGCGTCACGGGCAGACCGCAGCGATACGGCACTAGATCAGTGGCAATAATGGGTACGCCGCAGGTACCAATCTCCAGAAGCCTCAGGTTGCTCTTACACTCATTGAAGTGGTTCACTTCAAGAGGCACCAGTGCCAAATCCAGATTCAGGCTCGCCAGTTTTTCTGGATACATTTCGAATGGCACGCCGGGGTGGAACTCACAGCGGACATGTTTAGGTTTCATGCCCATAAACACCCACTCCACCTCATTCTCCAGCGCTTTTATGATCGGCAACAGGATCTCCAGATCGCCCGCATGCGAGCTTCCTCCCGCCCAGCCTACGCGGATCTTCTTGCCAGTGCCGCGCTGACTTTGCAAATGTCCCCACTGGTCTGGCGCCAGACGGTTTTGCGCAATACGAATATCAGAGTGGAAACGGCTATACGCTTCTGCCAGCGGTTCCGTCGACACCACAACCCAGTCGGCATTGTCCATTATTTTGCGCAGGCTCTTGACCATGTGCTGCGGGAACTTGCTGTTATTGCCATTTTTCATTGGCAGGTTCAGGAGGTAATCATCGTATTCAACGACGATTTTCGCACCAGAGAGACTGCGCATCTGCTGCATCACATCCGGGAAACGACTTCCCGTAGGAAGCTCGAGCAGCACAACATCCGGCTGGAGTTGCGCCACTTCCATTAGCCCAGGTACGGAATTTATCAGCCCCCCTTCGAGCAGCGTATGACGTTCCATGGCCTTGAACGGCTGTAACACGCGATGGTGTCCATTACCCTGCCAGTTAATATGATGCGCGAGCACCACAGGTAATGGACGACCCGGCAGCGGTTCGTGGAAACGTGCCGTGCTCTCACTCAGGGTGAAAGGTACTCCTGATTTTTGCAGCAGCGGATGGTACGACGGATCGGCCAGTAATCGTTGACCCCACTCCTGATTGAGCCTTGCGTAATCGCCTCCTAACGGGCGCTCCTGAACGTGGAACTTCTGGCTGAGTAAACGGGTGGCCCCACCCATATGTTTGACTCGGGCATAAGGCGTCCAGACATTAAGATATCCCAGAGACTGCGCGCGTAAACAGAGATCCACGTCCGCAAAATAGAGCGGGAATTTCTCTTCTGTGAAGCCATTGAGCGCGAAGAACACCTCTTTTCTCACCATCATGCAGGAGGCGCTCACGGCACTCAGGTTGTGCGGCGTTTTAAGGTAATTTTCAAAACCAGCGCTATCACCTTCAGCGCCCTCAAAAGCGACCCCAACCCCCTGCTGAACACCGGCGAGATACCCCCCGTGCTGCACGCGACCATCCGCATATTCCAGACGCGCGCCGACCATCGCGATTTCCGGGCGCAGGGCATGTTCAACCATGGCATCCAGCCAGTCGCCATCAATAATTTCACAGTCGTTATTGAGGAAAACCAGGATCTCGCCGCGTGCATACTGCGAAGCCAGATTGTTGATTTGTGCAAAGTTAAACGGCGCATCGTGACGCAGAATCCGAACTTGATCGAGACCCAGCCGTTCAAGCTGCTGGAGGAAATCGCACGCATCCGCGTCCACAGACTGATTGTCGACAATTAGCAGTTCATAATGCGCGTAGCGGGTTTTCTCCATCAGGCTTTCAATGCACCGACGCAGCAAGGCTACGTGGTCGCGCGTCGGGATGATTACCGAGATCAGTGGCTTCTCCACCCACTGATAGCGAATGCGCGCAACGGAAGTCTCCCCCTCCTCAACGGTGGCTGCAATGCCCAGACGCGCAAGATGCTCTGTGACAATCTGCTTGTGCTCAGCCATGACTCCCGCAGCGTTTTGCCACGTTTTAGGCAACCGATCCGTTGAAACCAGGACTTCAGCCACCCTGTCAATTGCACCCGGTCCCGCCGCTTCAACAAAGCGCCAGACAAGATCAATCAGCGCCATCTCCTTAAAACGCCCCTGAATTCCGCCCACCTGCAGCGCGGCCTCGCGGTTGATAAGCCAGGTTTGCCCTGTATAAGGCGTTGCCCGCAAAAGATCGATATTGGTGCCCGGACGAAGCGTCAGGCGCGGCTCTTCATTGGGCGAGACCATCATCTCATCGCAATAGAGGGCTAACGCAGTCTGGTTTTTAACGCGATGGGCCGCAAAGTGCAGCAGCGCATCGTCAATCAGAGTAAAACCGGCGGGGATCACCAGCAGTGCGTCGGCGTCTCGCTCACTCAACAGTGAATTCAGGCCTTCCGCCTCATCAATGACATCCACACTCAAGGCCGGAAGAGATTGCGCTGACAGAGAGGCCATGGTCCGCTCGCAGGCCTGTGCATCCCCATCGCGTGAAATCACCACCACGCCGAGACGTGCAGCTGCCGGAACATCACCGGATATAGCCAAAAGCGCTTCCCGGCGGGCCGGGCTGATTTTCCGGTCTTCCAGCCAGCGGCTGATAGAGTATTTCAGTGACTGATGCGCGAGGAGAGCTTTTCTGTGCAAGGTCAGGGCATAAGATGATTTTTCATCTAATACGGGTGATTTTACGGCCAGGGGCTGTGCAAAAATGCGCCCCATCACCGCTTCAACGCCCCACTTTTGCGCACATTGCGCGCGGTTGTCTCGCGCCCAGCGTGCCGCTGACGGATAGCCCGTTTGAAGCAGTGACAGCCATTCTTCACTGTCCGGGCAGTTGCGCAGTGACATACCGCTAAAATGGTTATGCTCATGCGCGGCCATGTTATCGGCGTTAAGGTAATCATCCACATAGCCATTAACGGCCAAGAAGAGCGGGATACCCAGTGCCAGCGTTTTGGTAGCCAAAGACTCGTTGCCAATAACCGCGTCATACTGCGATAACCACTCGGGTTCAACGAGGTTTAGCTGCTGTTTCTCATCCAGCCAGTGCAGCGTGATGCCCTTCTCCGCTGCCTTCTGCTGAAGTTCATACACCTCTGCAGTCATTTCAGGCGCCACGTACAAGGCCTGTTTTAATTCGGGCGGGCGCGTTGCGCTCGGGTAGTCAATAAAACGTGCGGGAACGAGCCAGGGCATTAGCGCCAGCTGATCTTCAAGGATCCCGGTCAGTTTGAGCTGTTCGCAGGTCAATTCGGAGAGGCCCAAGGTCAGAGAGGCCAACTCATTCTCAAGCTGCACACCGTAGGGAATATAGAGATCGTTATAATCGCTGAAATGGCGGAAGACCAGCGGGCCGCTCAGACGCTGCGCCTGCAGCCCGGCCATCAGCTTCTGGCTAAAGAAGCCGCGCCAGATAATGATTCTGTCATAAGCCGGATCAATGTCACCCTCGTCTTCGGTAATGACACGAAAACGCCCTGTCGTGTTCAGCTCATCGAGCTTGCTCTTCATTGCCTTGCCGGCGGATTGTGTGCACAGATCAATTCGAGCGCCTTGTGACAACCAGAAATCGACCAGGTCGAGAACCTCAACGGTATAGGGGGTATAAGCGTCGAATTTATCAACACTGAGTAAGTAACTTTGCATCCTGGTTCCTTTTTATGCCTGCACGTCACAACGTTCAGAAGACAGAAATGAAAACAGGTTATTGTGCGTGACCGGAGGGAATGTGAGGCGAAAAACAGCTGGCAGAAAAGCGGCTATCTCTTTCGATTGCAAAAAAAAAGGCATCCGAAGATGCCTTTGAATCGCGTCTGAAAATTAACGCAGCAGGGACAGCATGGTCTGCGGAACCTGGTTGGCCTGAGCCAGAACAGAAGAGCCAGCCTGTTGCAGGATCTGCGAACGAGACATGTTGGACACTTCCGTTGCGTAATCAGAATCCTGAATACGGCTGCGCGCTGCAGACAGGTTGTTTACGGTGTTGTTCAGGTTGGTGATGGTGGACTCGAAACGGTTCTGAGACGCACCCAGCAGGCTGCGCTGGTTATCAACAGATTTGATTGCCGCATCAATGTCTGCCAGTGGGCTGCCATCGGTAGTACCACCAGAAGTGACGGTACCGCTCAGTACGTCGAAACCTTCAGCAGAAGTGGTACGGGCATTGCCGTTCACCATGCCGCCAGTTGCGCCAGTCGCGCCTGCGGTGCTGAACAGGTTGTAGCTGTCAGAGCTGCTCAGGGTGATAGCGATAGTTTCGTTATCTTTAGAGCCAACCTGGAAGCTGTAGCTGCTTGAACCGGTACCGGTATTCAGCACTTTGATGCCGTTGAAGTCGGTCTGCTGAGTAACACGGTTAACTTCTTCCATACGCTGGTTAACTTCAGCCTGGATGGAGTCGATGTCAGATGCAGAGTTAGAGCTGTTCTGTGCCTGAACGGTCAGGTCACGGATACGCTGCAAGTTGTTGTTGATTTCGCCCAGCGCGCCTTCAGCGGTCTGCGCCAGGGAGATACCGTCGTTGGCGTTACGTGCAGCAACACCCAGACCGTTGATGTTAGAGGTGAAACGGTTCGCGATTGCCTGACCAGCGGCATCGTCTTTTGCGCTGTTGATGCGCAGACCAGAAGACAGACGCTCGATTGCGGTACCCAGAGAAGACTGAGATTTGCTCAGGTTGTTCTGAGTCGTCAGCGACAGGGTGTTAGTATTAATCACAGCCATGGTAAGTATCCTTCAAAGTGAGTCATGGGTTTGGCATGCCGCCAGTGGCTTCATCGCCTACATAAACATTATCGACAACAGGTTTTTAAACTTTAGAGATTTTAAAAATATTTAATGCTTGTTGATTGATTCTAAAAGAAAAAAGCGCCGACAAGCGGCGCTTTTTTTGCATCAATAAGGGTATTAACGCAGCAGAGACAGCATGGTCTGCGGAACCTGGTTGGCCTGGGCCAGAACAGAAGAGCCAGCCTGTTGCAGGATCTGCGCACGAGACATGTTGGACACTTCCGTTGCGTAATCAGAATCCTGAATACGGCTGCGTGCAGCGGACAGGTTGTTTACGGTGTTGTTCAGGTTGGTGATGGTAGACTCGAAACGGTTCTGAGATGCACCCAGCAGGCTGCGCTGGTTATCAACAGATTTGATTGCCGCATCGATGTCTGCCAGCGGGCTACCATCTACCGCACCGGAAGCATCAACAGTGCCGCTCAGCACGTCAAAGCCTTCAGCTTTAGTGGTACGCGCCGTTCCGTTAATTGTCTGACCAGAGGTATCAAAGGTTGCGCCAGTGGCGTTGTACAGGTTGAAGCTGTCAGAGCTGGTCAGGTTGATAGCGATAGTTTCGTTATCTTTAGAACCCACCTGGAAGCTGTAGCTGCTAGAACCGGTACCGGTGTTCAGCACTTTGATGCCGTTGAAGTCGGTCTGCGTGGTAACGCGGTTGATTTCTTCCATACGCTGGTTAACTTCAGCCTGGATGGAGTCGATGTCAGATGCAGAGTTAGAGCTGTTCTGCGCCTGAACGGTCAGGTCACGGATACGCTGCAAGTTGTTGTTGATCTCGCCCAGCGCGCCTTCAGCGGTCTGTGCCAGAGAGATACCGTCGTTGGCGTTACGTGCAGCAACACCCAGACCGTTGATGTTAGAGGTGAAACGGTTAGCAATCGCCTGACCTGCAGCATCGTCTTTTGCGCTGTTGATGCGCAGACCAGAAGACAGACGCTCAATCGCAGTCCCTAAAGAAGACTGTGATTTGCTCAGGTTGTTTTGAGTCATCAGAGAAAGGGTGTTGGTATTAATCACAGCCATGGTAAGTATCCTTCAAAATTGAGTCATGTGCTTGGCATAGTGCCAACGGCTTCATCGCCTGTATAAAGATTATCGACACCACATTTTTAAACTTTAGGTTTTAAAACTATTTATTGTTTTTGATTTGATTCTAAAAAGAAAAAAGCGCCGACAAGCGGCGCTTTTTTTGCATCAATAAGGGTATTAACGCAGCAGGGACAGCATGGTCTGCGGAACCTGGTTGGCCTGGGCCAGAACAGAAGAGCCAGCCTGTTGCAGGATCTGCGAACGAGACATGTTGGACACTTCCGTTGCGTAATCAGAATCCTGAATACGGCTGCGCGCTGCAGACAGGTTGTTTACGGTGTTGTTCAGGTTGGTGATGGTGGACTCGAAACGGTTCTGAGACGCACCCAGCAGGCTGCGCTGGTTATCAACAGATTTGATTGCCGCATCGATGTCTGCCAGTGGGCCGCCATCTACGCCACCGGTAGAGTTCACTGTACCGCTCAGCACGTCAAAGCCTTCAGCCTTGGTGGTACGTGCTGTACCGTTAATTGTCTGACCAGAGGTATCAAAGGTTGCGCCAGTGGCGTTGTACAGGTTGAAGCTGTCAGAGCTGGTCAGGTTGATAGCGATAGTTTCGTTATCTTTAGAACCTACCTGGAAGCTGTAGCTGCTTGAACCAGTACCGGTGTTCAGCACTTTGATGCCGTTGAAGTCGGTCTGCGTGGTAACGCGGTTGATTTCTTCCATACGCTGGTTAACTTCAGCCTGGATGGAGTCGATGTCAGATGCAGAGTTAGAGCTGTTCTGCGCCTGAACGGTCAGGTCACGGATACGCTGCAAGTTGTTGTTGATCTCGCCCAGCGCGCCTTCAGCGGTCTGTGCCAGAGAGATACCGTCGTTGGCGTTACGTGCAGCAACACCCAGACCGTTGATGTTAGAGGTGAAACGGTTAGCAATCGCCTGACCCGCAGCATCGTCTTTTGCGCTGTTGATACGCAGGCCGGAGGACAGACGCTCAATGGCGGTGCCCAGAGATGACTGGGATTTGCTCAGGTTGTTCTGAGTCATCAGAGAAAGGGTGTTAGTATTAATAACAGCCATAGTGTATTCCTTTGAATTAGTTGTCAGATTTAGGCGTCTGCCTACGGCTTTCTCGCCGTCAATGTGATTATCGACACCGCTTTCTCAACCTTTAGAAAAAAGATCATTTTTTTAAAGGCGCAAACTACCCATTATTTGCCTCCTTTATTTGCGCATTGTTTTTTTAAATTAACGCTAATCTTTTTTGCGTTTCTGCCGATAGACCATCCAGTGATTGTCTCAATAAAGGATGAAGTGTTATGGCAAGTATCAGTTCGCTCGGCGCAGGTACCAATCTGGGACTCAGTACGTTGTATGACAATTTACAGACTGCTGAGCAGACCAAACTGACACCGATTACTACGCAGCAAACCTCTTATAAAGCAAAACTCACTGCGTGGAACGTGGTTCAGGCTTCGTTAACCAAATTACAAACGGCCTCTGACGCGTTAAAAAATACCTCGGCTATTGCTCAGGCAAAGGTGTCCACCACCAACTCGGCATTTAGCGCCACGCTTTCCACTAGCGCAACAGCGGGCACCTATTCAGTTGAAGTCAGTTCTTTAGCCGCTTCACAATCTTTGCTCAGCCCGAAAGTGGCCAGCAAAGATACCGATCTTGGCGACAGCAGCATGAGTTCGCGCACGATCACGATCACTCAGCCGGGCCAAAAAGATCCGCTGACCGTCACACTGGCTAGCGATAAAACCAGCCTTTCTGATGTGCGTGACGCGATTAACGCCAAACAGGGCAGCGTGACCGCCAGTATTATTAAAGCAGACGACAACAGCTATTATCTGGCACTGACGTCTCGTGATAGCGGCACGACGAATAAAATGACCGTCACCACGGATGACGCTGAACTGGCTAAATACGTGAGCTACGATCCGGCAGGATCAAGCAATGTCATGACCGAGCAGGTTGCGGCTTCCGATGCGGTCGTAAAAATTAACGGGATTGAAATTACCCGTAGCAGCAACACCATTACCGATGCGCCAGAAGGCGTAACGCTGAACCTGACCAAAACCAATAAAGGCAGCCCAGAAACGCTGACGGTGGTGAAAGATAACCAGCCGATGCTCGACGCGGTTCAGGCCTTTGTGGACGCGTATAACTCGCTGCAAACCACCATTGGTAACCAGACGAAATATACCAAGGTTGATCAGGGTAATGGCGCGCAGGACACCAGCAACGGCGATCTGTTGGGCGATGGTACGCTGCGCAGTATTCAGACTCAGCTGCGTTCAAAACTCTCTGCGCCTCAGGGTAGCGGCGATTTAGCCACTCTGTCTCAGCTGGGGATTACGCAGGACATCACCGGTAAATTGACCGTTGATAGCACCAAGCTGAATAAAGCGCTCACCGAGAAATCGGCCGATGTGATTTCGTTCCTGTCGGGTGATGGCAAGACAACGGGCTTCGCGACCGAAACCAGCAACTTGCTGAAAAGTATCTTAGGTACCGACGGTTCCGTTAAAAACGCCACCGACGGCATTAACAAAACGTTGAAACAGCTTTCGGATCAATACGATCGCGTCAACGACCAAATTACCGCCACCATGGCACGTTATAAAACGCAATTTACCAGCTTGAGCCAGCTTGTTTCTCAGATGGATTCCACCGGTAGCTATCTGACTCAACAGTTCAACGCCATGAACAGTTAATCAATGATGAGTTGAGGTTTTACCATGTATACAAAATCGGGGATTCAGGCATATGCCCAGGTTGGCGTGGAGAGCGCCGTCCTGAGCGCCAGCCCGCATCAGTTAGTGGTACTCCTTTTTGATGGCGCGTTAAGCGCCATGAAAAAAGCCATGATACTGATTGAGCAAGGGGATATTCCCGGTAAAGGGCAGGCGCTGAGCAAAGCAATTAATATTATCAGTAACGGTTTGCAGTCCGGGATCAACCATGAAGTTGGCGGAGAACTGGCGACAAACCTTGATAGTCTTTACGACTATATGACAAGGCGCCTTTTACAGGGCAATCTTCATAATGACATTAATGCCATCAATGAAGTGGTGGAGTTACTGAATAACATCGCTGACGCCTGGAAAGAGATAGGCCCACATTCTCAAAACGTGCGGGACAATTACTAATGGATGCCAATCTCGGGTTGCTCCAGCATTATCAGCAGTTGTTAGCCACCAGCACCGCGATGCTGGTGCTGACAAAATCTGGGCGTTGGGATGAACTTATTGCTTATGAAGTCGATTACCTTTCGGCCGTAGAAAAACTTACCCGTTACCAGGATGCAAGCGAAATTGCGCCCCAGCTTCAGGCACAAATTCGCCCTATTCTGAAACAGATCCTCAGCAATGAGGTGGAACTCAAAGCGTTATTGCATCAGCGTATGGAAGAGTTAAAAGCTCTGGTTGGGCAAACCTCCCGACAACATAATCTTAATGCGACCTATGGACGTCTATCAGGCAATATCCTTTTCCCCAACGATCTCTAGATTGACGGTGGCCCTGGCGGGTGAATGAAATTTCGTATTTCACCCGCTAATTCTTTTCTTCTCGACCATACTCTCTGTGTCCTCATTCTGGAGCACGGAAGATGAAAAACCCCACTCTATTACAATGTTTTCACTGGTATTACCCCACAGGCGGTGAGCTGTGGCAGGAAGTCACTGCACTGGCGCCCAATCTCAACGAGATCGGCATCAACATGATTTGGCTGCCTCCGGCTTACAAAGGCGCATCGGGCGGGTATTCCGTCGGATACGACTCTTACGATCTTTTCGATCTCGGTGAGTTTGACCAGAAAGGGTCCATCGCCACCAAATACGGTGATAAAGCCCAGCTACTCGAAGCCATCAATGCCTTAAAAAGCAATGAGATCGCGGTGCTGCTGGACGTGGTGGTGAACCACAAAATGGGCGCGGATGAGAAAGAGCCAATCCGCGTGCAGCGTGTGAACGAGCAGGATCGCACCCAGATTGACGATGAGATCATCGAATGCGAAGCCTGGACCCGCTACACCTTCCCCGTTCGCGCCGGGCAGTATTCCGAGTTTATCTGGGACTACAAATGCTTCAGCGGTATCGACCATATCGAAAACCCCAACGAGGACAGCATCTTTAAGATCGTCAATGATTACACCGGCGAAGGCTGGAACGATCAGGTCGATGATGAGATGGGGAATTTCGATTATCTGATGGGCGAAAACATCGATTTCCGCAATCACGCCGTGACGGAAGAGATAAAATACTGGGCGCGCTGGGTGATGGAGCAAACCCAATGCGACGGTTTTCGTCTCGACGCGGTGAAGCACATTCCGGCCTGGTTCTATAAAGAGTGGATCGAACACGTCCAGGAAGTGGCCCCCAAACCGCTGTTTATCGTGGCCGAATACTGGTCCCACGAAGTCGACAAACTGCAGCACTATATCGATCAGGTGGAGGGCAAAACCATGCTGTTCGACGCCCCGCTGCAAATGAAATTCCACGAAGCGTCCCGCCAGGGCCGCGACTATGACATGAGCCAGATCTTCACCGGCACGCTGGTTGAAGCCGACCCGTTCCATGCCGTCACGCTTGTGGCCAACCATGACACTCAGCCGTTGCAGGCCCTGGAAGCGCCGGTCGAAGCCTGGTTTAAACCGCTGGCCTACGCGCTGATTTTATTGCGCGAAAACGGCGTACCGAGCGTGTTCTATCCGGATCTGTTCGGGGCGAGCTACGACGACACCGGCGGCGACGGCGAAACCTACCACATCGACATGCCGGTAATCGAACAGCTTCACGAGCTGATCCTGGCCCGCCAGCGTTTCGCCCACGGCGTGCAGACATTGTGGTTCGATCATCCTAACTGCATTGCATTCAGCCGCAGCGGGACGGATGAGGATCCAGGCTGCGTCGTGGTGCTCTCCAACGGAGACGACGGCGAAAAAGTGATTAATCTTGGGGATAATTACGGCAACAAGAACTGGAAAGATTTCCTCGGCAATCGCGAAGAGACGATCACCACCAGCGCCGAGGGCGAAGGGACATTCACCTGCAATGGCGGCAGCGTAAGTATCTGGGTGATGGAGGATGTGCTGTAACGGGGATGGTTTGCCGGGTGGCGCTCTCGCTTACCCGGCAAACACTCACTTCACCTGGCTCTCAAGCGGATTTTTGGTCAGGTAATCTGCGCACTCCACCGTTGGACGGTCGACGCGCTGCAACTCCATTCCATCATATTCCAGCGTGTTGCCATCGCGTTCGAGTGGATAGATATCCAGCTTGCTGGTGACGTTGTAATAATCATCTGAACGCAGCATGATTTTACCCGGCACCGCAATCACGCGCTGCCACTGTCGGCAATCCAGGGTATCGCCCTGCTCTGTCACTACCAGCGTGGCGATCGCTTCAGGACTCACCATTTTGCTCTGCGGCCCTTTGGTCTGCCAGTAGCCCGCCAGATCTGAGGGAACAGGATGCTTAATCACGTCCTGATAATTATCGACCTGCACACATCCCGTTAATGCCAGCAACGCGCCAGCCATAATCATTTTTTTCATCATCTTTCCTGCCTGCGAAGAAAAAAAGATTGTGGCATTAAAGCGTTAAAGCTGCCAGCGTAAGATGCTGAATAGCATGCGGGAACTACACCTGCATCGACATCATTTCCTGATAAGCCGATACCAGCTTATTACGCACCTGAATACCCATCTGCAAAGAGACCGATGATTTTTGCAAATCGGTCATCACGTCGTTCAGCGCCACACCCGGTTCGCCGAGGGAGAACTTCTCTGCCTGCGCGCGTGCCGCGTTTTGCGTGTCGCTGATGCGATCGAGAGCGGCGTGCAGCTGTCCTGCAAAGCTGACCGTCGATTGTGTGTCCGTAACGTCCTGATTACGGGCTGTCATCGCCGTTGCCTGCAACTGGCTGATCACCCCTTCAATGCCTTGTATTGCCATGACTCTCCCCTGGATGGTTTTTTACGGGGTCAAGACTAGCACCTTGTCAATGAGATAATGGCGGTAAATAGCGTTAAAAAACCAGGTTATTTGACGAATAGAAAATCCCGAATCATCAAATAATGGCAGGGCCATCAATATGGACCTTTTGTCGTGTTTGCCGACCCGGGAGTCAGTTTTGTTTCACTACACGAATAACGTTATCCACAACGAGCCACGAGGTGCGCTATGACTGCGACAGCATCGGCAGCACCGCAAAATAAATCGCTCGAGTGGATGAACCGCCTGCGCGCGAACCCTAAAATCCCGTTGATCGTGGCAGGCGCTGCCGCTATTGCGATTCTCGTGGCGATGGTCCTGTGGGCGAAAAGCCCGGACTATCGCACCCTTTATAGTAACCTGTCCGATCAGGACGGCGGGGCTATCGTCACCCAACTGACCCAGATGAACATCCCTTATCGCTTCGCCGATAATGGGGGTGCGCTGGAAGTTCCTGCGGACAAAGTCCACGAACTGCGTTTACGTCTGGCCCAGCAAGGTCTGCCGAAAGGTGGCGCCGTCGGTTTCGAACTGCTGGATCAGGAAAAGTTCGGTATCAGCCAGTTCAGCGAGCAGATCAACTACCAGCGTGCGCTGGAAGGTGAACTGGCCCGCACCATCGAAACGCTCGGTCCGGTCAAAACGGCCCGTGTACACCTGGCGATGCCAAAACCGTCCCTCTTCGTGCGCGAGCAAAAATCGCCGACCGCCTCGGTAACCGCCACTCTCGAACCCGGCCGTGCGCTGGACGAAGGGCAGATCAGCGCCATTACCCATCTGGTCTCCAGCGCCGTAGCTGGTCTGCCGCCGGGTAACGTGACCGTGGTCGATCAGGGTGGCCATCTGCTGACCCAGTCCAATACCAGCAGCCGTGACCTGAACGACGCCCAGCTGAAGTATGCAACCGACGTGGAAGGCCGCGTCCAGCGCCGTATCGAAGCGATCCTCGGTCCTATCGTTGGCACCGGCAACGTCCACGCACAGGTCACTGCACAGATCGATTTTGCCAATAAAGAGCAGACGGAAGAGCAGTACAGCCCGAACGGCGATGCGGCTCAGGCGGTCATGCGTTCCCGTCAGTTGAACACCACCGAGCAGATCGGCGGCCAGAATCCGGGCGGCGTACCAGGTGCGCTCTCGAATACCCCTGCCCCGGCTAACGCGGCGCCAATTTCGACGCCTCCGGCGAACCAGCAGAACGGTCAGCAGAATAATGCACAGCAGACCACCTCGACGGCGGCCAGCACGGGTCCACGTAACTCCAGCCGTAACGAGACCACCAACTACGAAGTCGACCGTACCATTCGCCACACCAAAATGAATGTTGGCGATGTACAGCGTCTCTCCGTTGCCGTGGTGGTGAACTACAAAACGCTGCCGGACGGGAAACCGCTGCCGCTGACCACCGATCAGATGAAGCAGATCGAAGACCTGACCCGCGAAGCCATGGGCTACTCCGAGAAACGCGGTGACACCCTGAACGTAGTGAACTCTCCGTTCACGGCGACCGACGAAACGGGTGGCGAGCTGCCGTTCTGGCAACAGCAGTCGTTTATCGATCAGCTGATGTCTGCAGGCCGCTGGTTACTGGTACTGATTGTGGCGTGGCTGCTGTGGCGTAAAGGTATTCGTCCACAGCTCAACCGTCGCGCAGAGCAGCTGAAAGCCGCACAAGAAAGCATGAATTCGCGTCAGGAAACGGAAGACGCCGTTGAAGTTCGCCTGAGCAAAGACGAGCAGATGCAGCAACGCCGTGCCAACCAGCGCATGGGCGCTGAGGTCATGAGCCAGCGTATTCGCGAAATGTCCGATAACGATCCACGCGTCGTCGCGCTGGTGATTCGCCAGTGGATGGGTAACGAAGATGAGTAATCTAAGCGGTAAAGATAAAAGCGTCATCCTGCTGATGACCATCGGTGAAGACCGTGCGGCTGAGGTGTTCAAACACCTCTCCCAGCGTGAAGTGCAGTTGCTCAGTGCGGCGATGGCGAACGTGCGTCAGATCTCTAACAAGCAGCTGACGGAAGTGCTGGCGGAGTTTGAGCAGGAAGCAGAACAGTTTGCTGCCCTCAACGTCAACGCCAACGACTACCTGCGTTCCGTCCTGGTCAAAGCCCTGGGCGAGGAGCGAGCTGCCAGCCTGCTGGAAGACATTCTCGAGACGCGCGATACCGCCAGCGGCATCGAAACGCTCAACTTTATGGAGCCGCAGAGCGCCGCCGACCTTATTCGCGACGAGCACCCGCAGATTATCGCCACCATTCTGGTCCACCTCAAACGGGGTCAGGCGGCAGATATTCTGGCCCTGTTCGACGAGCGTCTGCGTCACGACGTGATGCTGCGTATCGCCACCTTCGGGGGTGTCCAGCCGGCCGCGCTGGCGGAACTGACCGAAGTGCTGAACAGCCTGCTCGATGGCCAGAACCTCAAGCGCAGCAAAATGGGCGGCGTGAGAACTGCAGCGGAAATCATCAACCTGATGAAAACCCAGCAGGAAGAAGCCGTTATTACCGCCGTTCGCGAATTCGACGGCGAGCTGGCACAGAAAATTATCGACGAGATGTTCCTGTTCGAAAACCTGGTCGAGGTCGACGATCGCAGCGTTCAGCGCCTGCTCCAGGAAGTGGATTCCGAATCCCTGCTTATCGCCCTCAAAGGTGCCGAGCAGCCGCTGCGCGAGAAATTCCTGCGCAACATGTCCCAGCGTGCGGCGGATATCCTGCGCGACGACCTTGCCAACCGTGGCCCGGTTCGTCTGTCTCAGGTGGAAAACGAGCAGAAAGCGATCCTGCTTATCGTTCGTCGTCTGGCCGAAACTGGCGAGATGGTGATTGGCAGCGGAGACGATGCGTATGTCTAAGGAGCTGCCGTGGAAGCGCTGGACTCCTGACGATCTGGCCCCTCCGATGACGGAGTTTATGCCCGCGCTGGCCCCTTCCCTCACGGAAGAGCCAGACGAAGAGGCGCCAGAGCTGAGCGAAGAAGAGCAGCGTGCGCAGATGCTGGCGCAGCTGCAAATGCAGGCGCATGAGCAAGGCTATAACGCCGGTCTGAGCGAAGGTCGCCATCAGGGCCACCAGCAGGGCTATGAAGAAGGCAAAGCACAGGGCCTGGAGCAAGGTCTTGAGCAGTCTCGCCAGCAGCAGGCGCCGATCCATGCGCGGATGCAGCAGTTGGTGAGCGAATTTCAGAATACCCTCGACGCGCTGGATAGCGTGATCGCCTCACGCCTGATGCAGATGGCGCTGGAAGCGGCACGTCAGGTGATTGGTCATACGCCGGTGGTGGATAACTCGGCGCTGATAAAACAGATCCAGGGTCTGCTCCAGCAGGAGCCGCTGTTCAGCGGTAAACCTCAGCTGCGCGTACACCCTGACGATCTCCAGCGGGTCGAAGAGATGCTGGGCGCGACGCTGAGCCTGCACGGCTGGCGTCTGCGCGGCGATCCGTCGTTACATCACGGCGGCTGTAAAGTCTCTGCCGACGAAGGCGATCTGGATGCCAGCGTCGCCACGCGCTGGCAGGAACTGTGCCGCCTGGCTGCACCGGGAGTTGTCTGATGACCGCCCGTCTCACGCGCTGGCTCAACACGCTCGACAATTTTGAAACGAAGATGGCGCAACTGCCATCGGTTCGTCGTTACGGGCGTCTGACCCGCGCAACCGGGCTGGTTCTGGAAGCCACCGGCTTGCAGTTGCCTCTCGGCGCGACCTGCGTGATTGAACGTCAGGACGCCAATGAAACGCGCGAAGTGGAAAGCGAAGTCGTCGGTTTTAACGGTCAGCGACTGTTTTTGATGCCGCTGGAAGAGGTGGAAGGCATTCTGCCCGGCGCGCGCGTGTATGCGAAAAATAATGCCGGCGACGGGCTGCACAGCGGTAAGCAATTGCCGCTCGGTCCGGCGCTGTTAGGCCGTGTCCTCGATGGCGCAGGTAAACCGCTCGACGGCCTGCCCGCTCCGGATACCACCGAAACCGGTGCGCTGATCACCCAGCCGTTTAACCCGCTGCAACGTACCGCCATTGAACACGTGCTGGATACGGGCGTGCGCCCGATCAACGCCCTGCTTACCGTCGGTCGCGGCCAGCGTATGGGCCTCTTCGCCGGTTCCGGCGTCGGTAAATCGGTGCTGCTCGGGATGATGGCCCGCTACACCCAGGCCGACGTAATTGTCGTCGGGCTGATTGGCGAGCGTGGCCGCGAAGTAAAAGATTTTATCGAGAACATTCTCGGTGCCGAAGGCCGCGCTCGTTCCGTGGTCATCGCCGCACCGGCAGATGTCTCTCCGCTGCTGCGTATGCAGGGCGCGGCGTACGCCACCCGTATTGCCGAGGATTTCCGCGATCGCGGCCAGCACGTGCTGCTGATTATGGACTCCCTCACCCGCTACGCGATGGCGCAGCGTGAGATCGCACTGGCGATCGGCGAACCACCGGCGACCAAAGGCTATCCGCCTTCGGTGTTTGCCAAACTGCCTGCGCTGGTTGAACGCGCGGGTAACGGCATTAGCGGCGGCGGCTCGGTGACGGCGTTTTACACGGTTCTGACCGAAGGCGACGACCAGCAGGACCCGATTGCCGACTCGGCGCGTGCGATCCTCGACGGTCACATCGTGCTCTCGCGTCGTCTGGCCGAAGCGGGCCACTATCCGGCGATTGATATTGAAGCGTCGATCAGCCGTGCGATGACCGCGCTGATCAGCGAAAAACATTACGCCCGCGTGCGTAACTTTAAACAACTGCTCTCAAGCTTCCAGCGCAACCGCGATCTGGTGAGCGTGGGGGCATATGCCAAAGGCAGCGACCCGATGCTGGACAAGGCGATTACGCTTTGGCCGCAACTGGAAGCGTTCTTGCAACAAGGTATTTTTGAACGCGCCGACTGGGAAGACTCAATCCAGGCTCTGGAACTGATATTCCCGCAGGTGTAACACAGGTGGAGGGCGAAGATCATGGCGCAAAACAGCGCATTAGCTACGCTAAAAGATCTGGCTGAAAAAGAAGTTGATGATGCCGCACTGCAGCTTGGCGCAATGCGACGCGGATATCAGCAGGCTGAAGAACAGTTGACGATGTTAATCGACTATCAGCACGAATATCGCACCAACCTCAATACCGATATGACACAGGGCATTGGCAGCCAGCGCTGGATTAACTATCAGCAGTTTATTCAGACGCTGGAAAAGGCGATCGAGCAGCATCGCCAGCAGTTGTCCCAGTGGGACCAGAAAGTCGATAAGGCACTGAATTTCTGGCGAGAGAAAAAGCAGCGGCTCCAGGCCTGGACTACGTTACAGGACCGACAAACCGCCGCCACCCTGCTTGCCGAGAACCGCCTTGATCAGAAAAAAATGGATGAGTTTGCCCAGCGCGCATCAACGAGGAAACCGGAATGATCACACTGCAACAACTGCTGATGACCGACACTGACCTGTCCGGCGGTACGCAGACTGGAAAAGGCGCAGAAGGCGCGCAAGATTTTCTCTCCCTGCTGGCGGGTGCGTTAAGCGACACCGCAGGCCAGGGCAAAGACGCGCCCATTACGCTCGCGTCCCTGAAAGCCGCCACCAGCAAGCTGTCGAAAGAGGCGATCCTCAAGGACGGCGATAGCGCTCTCCAGACGAAACTCGCCACTCTGCTGGCACGTCAGGATCAGCTCGTGGCCGATGACACGGCGCAGGACGCTCCTCTGCAAACGCTGGTGTCCGGGTTAATTCCTGCCACTCACGGCGATGCGCTGAAAGCGCTGACGGCGAACGCGAACGCGAAAAAAGATGACCTGAAAACGGATCTGAACGACGAAGAGCTGGCCGGGCTGAGTGCGCTGATGGCGATGTTACCGCATCAGCAAACGGCGACGGCGGCCGTTGCCCAGGCCGTTGAGACCCATACAGTGGCAACGCAGCCGACGGCGACACAGCCTGCTTCAGGACGCGGTTCACTGATGGACGTCGCTGATTTTTCGCTTCGCGGTAAAACTCAGGCAAACAGCGCCGATGCGGACAGCAACCCTCTTCCAGCCAGCGCGCAGCCGTTAACACCGGCAGCCGCAGCCTCTGCCGCGAAGCAGGACGTCGCGAGTGCCGGTTCGGCGACGGCGCCAACCTCCACGCTTGCGCCAATTCTCGCCAGCAATATTACCGCCCCGCCTGCCGCAGCCGCCGCTCCCGCGCCGGTTATCAGCCAGCCGCTGGGGACACACGAATGGCAGCAGGCCGTCAGTCAGCACGTCACGCTGTTCACGAAACAGGGTCAGCAAAGCGCTGAACTGCGCCTGCATCCAGAAGATCTGGGACAAGTGCAAATTTCGCTTAAACTTGAAGATAACCAGGCACAGTTGCAGATGGTTTCTGCCCACAGCAACGTGCGTGCGGCGCTGGAAGCAGCGCTGCCTATGCTGCGCACGCAGCTGGCGGAGAACGGCATTCAGCTGTCGCAAAGCAACATCAGCAGCGAGAGCTTTGCCGGTCAGCAGCAGTCCTCTTCCCAGCAGCAACAGCAGGCTTCGCGCTCTGGTCAGCAGGGTGGATTTAACGACGACAACGATGAATTGCTGGTCACGCCTGCTGCACTGCAGTCCGCAGCACGTGGAAATGGCGCCGTAGACATCTTTGCCTAAACGCCAGAGGTAACGTGATTATCCCCGTCTTTTCCACGCTTTGACCAAAGCAGGACACGGGATAATCACTGTATTAGCTGTACCGAAACAGGATGCTCGAATCAGATGACTGACTCCGCTATCACCAAAAAAAGCAAGCGCTCCATCTGGGTCCCGCTGCTGGTGTTAATTACGCTCGCCGCTTGTGCGACCGCTGGCTATAGTTACTGGCGTTCACAGCAGGCGCCGTCAGCCGCTGCCGTTGCCGAACCCCCGCCGCCTCCGGCCCCGGTCTTTTTCGCACTGGATACGTTCACCGTTAACCTCGGTGATGCGGATCGCGTGCTGTACGTCGGCATTACCCTGCGCCTGAAAGATGACGCAACTCGCACCCGTCTGAGCGAATACTTGCCAGAAGTGCGCAGCCGCCTGTTACTGCTTTTCTCTCGTCAGGACGCCTCCGGGCTTGCCACCGATGACGGGAAGCAAAAGCTGGTCGAGGCCATCAAACAAACGCTGGCAGCGCCACTGGTAGCAGGTCAACCTAAGCAGGAAGTCACTGACGTTCTGTACACAGCATTTATCCTGCGGTAAAGACATGGGCGATAGTATTCTTTCTCAAGCGGAAATCGATGCGCTGCTCAATGGCGACAGCGATAAGAGCGATGAACCAATACCGGGACTGGGCGGCGAACCTGATATTCGCCCCTATGACCCGAATACCCAGCGTCGCGTGGTGCGCGAGCGCCTGCAGGCGCTGGAGATCATCAACGAACGTTTTGCGCGTCAGTTCCGTATGGGGCTGTTTAACCTGTTGCGTCGTAGCCCGGACATCACCGTCGGGGCGATTCGCATTCAGCCGTATCATGAGTTTGCCCGCAACCTGCCGGTGCCAACCAACCTTAACCTTATCCACCTGAAACCACTGCGTGGCACCGGGCTGTTCGTGTTTTCACCGAGCCTGGTCTTTATCGCGGTGGATAACCTGTTTGGTGGTGACGGTCGTTTCCCGACGAAGGTCGAAGGGCGCGAATTTACCCATACCGAGCAGCGTGTCATTAACCGCATGCTGAAGCTGGCGCTGGAATCCTACAGCGACGCATGGAAAGCGATTAACCCGCTGGAAGTGGAGTACGTGCGTTCGGAGATGCAGGTCAAATTCACCAACATCACCACGTCGCCGAACGATATCGTCGTCAATACGCCGTTCCACGTCGAAATCGGCAACCTGACCGGCGAATTTAATATTTGTCTGCCCTTCAGCATGATTGAACCTCTGCGTGAAGTGCTGGTAAACCCACCGCTGGAAAACTCGCGCAATGAAGATCAGAACTGGCGCGAGAATCTGGTGCGTCAGGTTCAGCACTCACAGCTTGAACTGGTGGCGAGCTTTGCGGATATCCCGCTGCGCCTGTCCCAGATCCTGAAATTACAACCCGGCGATGTTCTGCCGATAGAAAAACCCGACCGCATAATTGCCCATGTGGATGGCGTACCGGTATTGACCAGTCAGTACGGCACCGTTAACGGTCAATACGCGCTACGCGTTGAGCACTTGATCAATCCGATATTGAATTCGCTGAATGAGGAACAGCCCAAATGAGTGACATAAACAATCCGTCCGATGAAAACAGCGGAGCACTGGACGATCTGTGGGCTGATGCGTTAAACGAGCAACAGGCAACCCCGAGCAAAAGCGCGGCGGACGCGGTCTTTCAGCAGATAGGCGGCGGCGACGTCAGCGGTACGCTGCAGGATATCGATCTGATTATGGATATCCCGGTCAAGCTGACCGTGGAGCTGGGCCGTAGCCGTATGACCATCAAAGAGCTGCTGCGCCTGACGCAGGGTTCCGTGGTGGCGCTGGAAGGGCTTGCCGGTGAGCCGCTGGATATTCTGATCAACGGCTATCTGATTGCACAGGGCGAAGTGGTGGTGGTAGCCGATAAATACGGCGTGCGTATCACCGACATCATCACCCCATCCGAACGTATGCGTCGTCTGAGCCGTTAAGCATGAAAACTGAGGCAACGGTATCACAGCCCTCTGCGGTTCCCGGCTCGCCGCTGCTCCAGGTGAGCGGCGCGCTGTTCGGTATTATTGCCTTTATTTTGATCGTCGCGTGGCTGGCTAAACGTTTTGGCCTGGCGGGTAAAACCGCCCACGCGCGCGGTCTTAAAGTGAGCGCCAGTACGTCGCTCGGCCCGCGCGAGCGCGTGGTGATCGTTGAAGTAGAAGATGCGCGCCTGGTATTGGGCGTGACGGCATCACAAATTACTGTGCTGCATAAACTGCCTCCTGCGCCGGAAACGGTGCCAGAGCACGCAGAGAGTCCAGCGGATTTTCAGTCCGTTATGAAGAGTTTGCTTAAGCGTTCCGGGAGATCCTGATGCGCCGTTTGTTGTCCCTTACGCTGGCAGGCATCGCCCTGTTTACTCCCGCGGTCTATGCCCAATTACCCGGTCTGATTTCGACCCCCATTGCTGGTGGTGGTCAAAGCTGGTCCCTGCCGGTTCAGACGCTGGTGTTTATCACCGCCCTGACCTTTATCCCGGCCGTTCTACTGATGATGACCAGCTTCACCCGTATCATCATCGTCTTTGGTTTGCTGCGAAATGCGCTGGGTACGCCCTCCGCGCCGCCGAACCAGGTGCTGCTCGGATTAGCCCTGTTTCTGACCTTTTTTATTATGTCGCCGGTGATCGACAAGATATACGCCGACGCCTATCAGCCGTTCAGTGAAGACAAAATTTCCATGCAGGTGGCGCTCGAAAAAGGCGCTCAGCCGCTGCGAGAATTTATGCTGCGCCAGACCCGTGAAGCGGATTTAGCGTTGTTTGCTCGCCTGGCGAACACCGGCCCGATTCAGGGACCTGAAGCGGTGCCAATGCGTATTCTGCTGCCGGCTTACGTGACCAGCGAGCTGAAAACCGCGTTCCAGATTGGCTTCACCATTTTTATCCCGTTCCTGATTATCGACCTGGTGATCGCCAGCGTGCTAATGGCGCTCGGGATGATGATGGTGCCCCCCGCCACCATTGCCCTGCCCTTCAAGATCATGCTCTTTGTGCTGGTCGACGGCTGGCAGCTGCTGGTCGGATCGCTGGCGCAGAGTTTCTACAGTTGAGGCAAGCCGAATGACACCCGAATCGGTCATGATGATGGGCACGGAAGCGATGAAAGTCGCCATTTCCGTGGCCGCCCCTCTGCTGCTGGTGGCGCTGGTCACCGGTCTGGTCATCAGTATTTTGCAGGCCGCGACGCAGATTAACGAAATGACGCTCTCCTTCATTCCGAAAATCATCGCGGTTTTCGTGGCGATTATCATCGCCGGGCCGTGGATGTTAAACCTGTTGCTCGACTACATGCGCAACCTGTTTACCAACCTGCCGTACATCATCGGCTGATCGGCTGAATGCTACATTTCACCAGCGACCAGTTTATACAGTGGCTCGGACTCTATTTCTGGCCGCTGCTGCGCGTGATGGCGCTGATCATGACCGCCCCTGTGCTGAGTGAAAAATCGATCCCCAAGCGCGTCAAAATTGGGCTGGGGATGCTGATTACCTTTGTGATTGCCCCTAATCTGCCGCCGGTCAATGTCGCGATTTTCTCCCCGCAGGCCGTCTGGCTTGCGCTACAGCAGGTGCTGATTGGCGTGGCGATTGGCTTTACCATGCAACTGGCGTTTGCGGCCATCCGTACCGCCGGTGAGCTGATCGGCCTGCAGATGGGTCTGTCCTTCGCCACGTTCATTGACCCGGGTAGCCACCTCAACATGCCGGTGCTGGCGCGTATCATCGATATGCTGGCGCTGCTGCTGTTCTTAACCTTCAATGGCCACCTGTGGCTGATTTCGATGCTGGTGGATACCTTCCACACGCTGCCGATCGGCGGAAACCCGGTGAACAGCAATGCGTTTATGGCGCTGGTCCGTGCAGCCGGGCTGATTTTTCTCAACGGACTGATGCTGGCGCTGCCGGTCATTACGCTTCTCCTGACCGTTAACCTCGCGCTCGGGTTACTGAACCGTATGGCGCCGCAGCTGTCGGTATTTGTCATTGGCTTCCCGATCACCTTAACCGTCGGTCTGATATTGATGGGCTTGTTAATGCCACTTATCGCCCCCTTCTGTGAACATTTATTTGGCGAATTGTTTAACCTTCTGGCCGATATTGTTCACGAGCTACCCAAGAATATTAATCCTTGATGTTTATATTGTCTCTCTAAGGATATTCTTAAAATAAAACATGAAAAACATCTACCAGGATATATCTGGTGCGGTTTATTTGTTTTTATGCCCTTCACATTACTCAACATTTACTTTACTTTAAGATGATTCCTGGCAAATTATACGTAACTTTACGGGATAGTGAGTTCGCCTGAAAGTCTTTGTATTGCTCACAGGTTTATACCTTTTATTCCATCCCGTATGGCTGTTTATGAGCTCTCAGGCAGATGGTGAATTATCGTTACGCATTGAGTGAGGGTATGCCATGTCAACGATCATTATGGATTTATGCAGTTACACCCGGCTAGGGCTAACCGGGTATCTGACCAGCAGAGGGGTTAAAAAGCGAGACATCAACGATGTTCATGATGTTGGCGAACTTGCAGCCGCTTGTGATACTTACAAGCCTGGCGTGGTGTTTATTAATGAGGACTGTTTCATTCACGATCCAGCCAACAGTCAGCACATTAAGCAGATCATTAATCAACATCCTAAAACCCTGTTTATTGTTTTTATGGCCATTGCAAATATCCATTTCGATGAATATTTGCTAGTGCGTAAAAACCTATTAATCAGTTCTAAATCAATTAAGCCCGAGTCGCTGGATGACATTTTGGGTGATTATTTGAATAAAGAGACAAAGAGTGTAGCTGAGTTTAACTTACCCACGTTATCATTAAGCCGTACTGAATCGAGTATGCTGAGAATGTGGATGGCGGGACAAGGCACAATTCAAATCTCTGACCAGATGAATATCAAAGCAAAAACGGTATCGTCACATAAGGGTAATATTAAAAGGAAAATAAAAACGCATAATAAACAGGTCATCTATCATGTTGTTCGTCTGACAGATAATGTGACTAACGGTATTTTTGTCAATATGCGCTGATAATTTCACTCTTCACACATATCAATCTCTGGCCTGGCCAGAGATTTTTCGTTTTTGGGCCGGGCGAGCTCTCCTCACCCGACACCGTCTTACTCAGATTCTGCTTTTTCCACAAAGATCCCGTCAGAGTGGCCAATCTCGTTAAAGAACCAGATACCGAGCGGGTAATCTTCCAGCGACACCAGATACATGATGCCTTCGTTGAACTGTTCCACTGCCAGTACTACGCCTGGGCGGCGCGGTCCGCCGTCCGTCTTGACGGTGACCCGATCGTTGACCTTCATAAAATCCTCCTGTGGTTTTGAGCCAGTGTAGAACAAAACGCAGCAACTGGCAGCGGTTGCAAGAGTGAATGGCGCTTTTGTGGGCAGTCTATACTTAACGCTGGGAACGGCGAAATGAGGTATGAAGAATGAAGACCGCGAAAGAGTACAGCGACACGGCGAAACGTGAGGTGAACGTCGATGTCGATGCCCTGCTGGCCGCGATTAACGAAATCAGTGAGAGCGAAGTGAAGCGTGCGGAAGATGATCCTACGCGCGTAAGCATCGACGGACGGGATTATCACACCTACCGTGAGCTGGCCGAGGCGTTCGAATTAGACATTCATGATTTCAGTGTCAGCGAAGTGAATCGGTGAGGCGAAAAAAATCCCGGTCATGGGGATGACCGGGATCAAACTTGCTTATGCAAGAAGCACTTGTAAATTCGTTACACCAGGAAATCTGATGTGGGATTTACCTTATCCCCAATAAAATTGCATGACAAGGATATATTCCTTTCATAAATGCTATTTGCGGTAACTGTCAGTTTTGATTATGAATCGCGGCCCTTGCCCCATGCGGGTCGGCGGGATCGGTTCCGGAATCGGGACTGCTTATGCAAAATTTGTTTTAGGATTAATCTCAGGCACAACACCTTTCAGGAGATGCTATGTCCCTACTTAAGGAGACGCTGCTGATTTTTACCGACCTCGACGGTACGCTGCTGGATATTCATACCTATGACTGGCGCCCCGCCACGTCCTGGCTGAATAAATTGCAGGATCATCAGATCCCGGTCATTTTATGCAGCAGCAAAACGGCTGCCGAAACGCTCGAAATTCAGCAGGATTTGGGGCTGGAAGGGTTGCCCTTTATCGCCGAAAACGGCGCGGTTATTCAGCTCGACGTGCGCTGGGACGATCACCCCGACGCGCCGCGCCTGATTAACGGGACACCGCACACTGAGATTCGCCGTCTGATTGATCCGATACGTGAGCGCACCGGGTATAAATTCACGACTTTCGATGATGTCGATGAACGGGTCATCGGGGAATGGACCGGGCTTAACCGCGAGCGTTCAGCGCTGGCACGACTGCATGAAGCCTCGATTACCCTTATCTGGCGCGACAGCGATGAGCGTATGACGCAGTTTGAAGCTGAACTGGTCCAGCTCGGCCTGAAGTTCGTGCAGGGAGCACGGTTCTGGCACATTCTGGACGCGCGCGGCGGTAAAGATCAGGCGGTGAACTGGCTTATAGACGAGTACCGCAAACGCGAGGGATTTGTTCCCACCACCATCGGACTGGGCGATGGCCCTAATGACGCCCCCCTGCTCGATAACGTCGATTACGCCGTGGTGGTAAAAGGCATTAACCGTTTCGGTATTCAGCTACAGGATGACATTCCTGAGCGGGTCTATCACACCACCCAACCGGGACCGGAAGGCTGGAGTGAAGGACTCGATCATTTCTTAGCTGCATCGCGCCACATCACCTGATTTCTCCCCTGCTGCTTCGCCAGGTAGAGGCGCATATCAGCAATGGATTGCAGCTGCGGGAAGTCGAAATTACCGTTCTCCTCCGTACTGCTCACCCCGAGCGAGGCGCTGATCCGCGTGGTGGTGCTCTTCATCACCAGAATCTCTTTGCGATTGATACAGGCGCGAATACGCTCGGCGACATTTGCCGCCTCCTGCGCCGTGGCCCCTGGCAGCACCACGCAAAACTCTTCGCCACCGACACGCCCGGCCACGTCGCTGGTGCGTAACGCGCTGGCGATCAGCCCGGCTGCGTGGCACAACACTTTATCGCCCGCCTGGTGGCCGAATCTGTCGTTAATGCTTTTGAAATGGTCCAGATCGATCTGAATCACGGAGAACGGCAATTTCTGCTGACGGCACTCTTCGGCCAGCACCTTCGCCCGTTCAAACAAGGCGCCGCGATTGTTCAGACGCGTCAGCGGGTCGTGCCACGCCTGCCACTGCAGGGAATGTTGCATCCGGTACATGTTGCTGACCATCCGACGGATCACCAGCCAGGAAATCAGCAGCATCGCCGTAAAGAGCGCCCACAGCAGGGCCAGCGCAATGCTGATGCTACCAAACTCACCGTTAACGCCCTCTTGCAGGGTGTGAACCCGCAGCACCACGCCATCGAAATGATCGAGGCGCTCCCAGCTGACATAGCGCGAATTCAGTCGAATTCCCCCTTCCGTGTCGCCTTCGATGGCGTGAGCAATTTGCGCCCGCTCGCGCTCGTCAAACTGATTCACCAGGCCGTCCGGCGGCTCGGAGGTGGTGATCAGGTTGAGGCGGCTGTCGTAAAGCTGATACTCCCCGTCCGTGCGCTTATCGACGGCTTCCGTCAGCAGTTGCTTCATGGTCGGGAGGGTGAAATCCATCGCCAGCACGCCGTACCAGTAGTGGTCCAGATAGACCGGCAGGCTGGCGGTGATCACCCGCTCTTCCTGCGCCCCGGATACCGGTGCTATAAACCAGCGCACGCCGCGCGCGCGGTTTTGCCGCTCAGTCTGCTCGGTAAACCACGGGCGCGTCACCAGCTCGTAATAACGCGAGATCAGGGTGTGATTGAGCGGTGAGGGATCTGTTGAGAGGAAAAAACCCGCCCGCGAGACGTACGAGACGCGCCGCTCTTTACCGGTGGTCGAGGTGGCGAGACGCAGTAAATACCCCACCTCCAGCGCGGCGGAGAGTTCATTGCCGATGCGCTGATTATCCCGCGCCAATAAGGTGGTACGCGCCACCGTCGCGTCTGAGACGCCGCTAATGGGTAAGGTGCGCTGCTGGTCGACATCCAGCTGCCAGAAGGGGTCGGTGCGCAGGCGGTTGAAGCTGGTTACCGCATCGTGCAACACGCGAAAGCCGAGCGGCGTTTGCAGCGCATCGCCCATGCTGTGACGAAAAAAGAGCAGTTTATCAATGCTGAACTGAAGCTGTCGGTCGAGGGAGTTGGCGACATTTTCCAGATGGTTTTGCTGGCTTGAGATGTACGCCTCTTCAAGCACCACCACTTCGCGCCAGGTCAGGATTGTAGAAAAAATGAGGACAACCAAAAAACAGAGATTAACAATTTTTCCCGGATGATGGCGTAACCGTTCCAGAAATTGCTTTTTTGCTTTATAGACATCGCGCTGCACAGACACTCCCTGCTGAAATCTTGCATCATCCGCTTATAACCCAACGCCGCGGTTCGATATCTTAAGACAAGCACTGCGCAGGACGATAGTCAACAAAAACGCCCGGACATGCCGGGCGTTGCGTGATTAAGCCGTGTCGCGACGCTGTCGTTCGTCACCTGGCAGAAGCTCGTCTTCACGAAACGCTTCCCGCTTGATGCCGTACCCGTCGTACCACCGGCACTCCACCATACCGCTGGAATAGCCGGTGACAATCATTGGTGGACCACCCTTTTTTGACTTAACTTCATCACTGACCACAAAGACCATACCCGCCTCCTGTATCAGGGTGAAACTGTTTCAATCTAGACGAGGAATGGCATTTTTGCATAGTGACGCAGGGAACAATTAGTGCGAAACCCCGCGCAGCTTTTCGATACCCTTCACGGCGGCAATCACGATGGCGCCAATAATGAAGCCAATCACCAGGTTAGCGATCATCGGTGCTATCGCTGCCACCACCGCTCCGTATTCAGCGGAGAAATGTTCAATCGCGTGATGCAGCGGTGGAATACCGTGTACCACAATCCCACCGCCGACGAGGAACATCGCCAGGGTGCCGATAATGGTGAGTGATTTCATCAGCCACGGCGCCAGTACCAGCAGACCTTTACCCACCGCTTTTGCCAGCGCGTTGGATTTTTGCTCCAGCCAATAGCCCATGTCGTCCAGTTTCACGATCACACCCACCAGGCCATACACGCCTACGGTGACCAGAATCGCGATACCGGAGAGCACCAGCACCTGGTTAAGCAGCGGCGATTCCGACACGATACCAAGGGTGATCGCCACGATCTCAGCCGAGAGGATAAAGTCCGTGCGAATGGCCCCTTTCACCTTATCGCGCTCGAATGCCTGCGGGTCCTTCGCCGCAAGCGCTTCCAGGCGCTGCTGACGCGCCTGCGGGGTCTCTGCGTCTTTATGGGAACCGAAGGAGTGCAGCACTTTCTCGACGCCTTCGTAACAGAGGAACGCCCCGCCAATCATCAGCAGCGGCGTAATGGCCCAGGGGATAAAGGCGCTGATCAGCAGAGCCAGCGGCACCAGAATCACTTTATTGATAAAGGACCCTTTCGCCACGCTCCACACCACCGGCAGCTCACGGTTGGCGCGCACGCCCGTCACCTGCTGCGCGTTAAGGGATAAATCATCCCCCAGCACCCCGGCCGTTTTCTTCGCGGCCAGTTTTCCCATCACTGAAATGTCATCCAGCAAGGTGGCAATATCATCAAGCAATGTTAATAAGCTACTTCCTGCCAAAATCTGATCCTTCTTATTTTGATAATTAAGTGAATAGTATGGAGCAAAAAGCGAAACGCTGAAACAGGTAGCTCAAGTCAACAAATAATTCACATCAAAGACACAATTAAAGGACTCGCCAGCCCGATAGTTTTCACGTTTACTGTATGCGACCTTTTTATATCGCGGTGAAGGATTATGCGTTTTCGGCAATTATTACCCCTTATTGGAGCGCTGTTTTCGCTCTACATCATTTGGGGTTCGACCTATTTTGTGATTCGTATCGGCGTGGAGAGTTGGCCACCGCTGATGATGGCTGGCGTGCGTTTTATCTCTGCCGGTGTGCTGCTTTTGACATTTCTCCTGCTGCGCGGGCATAAACTCCCACCGCTGCGCCCGATGTTAAACGCCGCGCTGATCGGCCTGCTGCTGCTGGCCGTCGGTAACGGCGGTGTGACGGTGGCCGAGCACCAGAACGTCCCCTCCGGTATTGCGGCGGTGGTGGTCGCCACGGTACCGCTGTTTACCCTCTGCTTTAGCCGATTGTTCGGCATCCGCACCCGCAAGCTGGAGTGGATGGGGATCGCCATTGGTCTGGCGGGCATTGTTCTGCTCAACAGCGGCGGGAACCTGAGCGGTAATCCGTGGGGCGCGGTGCTGATTCTGATTGGCTCCCTGAGCTGGGCATTTGGCTCCGTTCTGGGTTCACGAGTGGAACTGCCTTCCGGCATGATGGCCGGTGCCATCGAGATGCTGGCGGCGGGCATGGCGCTGCTTTTCGTCTCGGCCGTGAGCGGTGAAAAACTGACTACGATGCCGACGCTGTCCGGTTTCCTGGCGGTCGGTTATCTGGCAATTTTTGGCTCGATTATCGCGATCAACTCATACATGTTCCTGATCCGCAACGTCAGCCCTGCCGTTGCGACCAGCTACGCCTACGTCAACCCGGTGGTAGCCGTGTTGCTGGGGACGACCTTTGCGGGAGAAGTGCTGTCATCCGTCGAATGGATAGCGCTGGGGGTGATTATTATGGCGGTGGTACTGGTGACGCTCGGAAAATACCTGTTCCCGGCGAAACCGACCGTTACCCTGTGTGAGGTGGAAAAGCAGTAAACGCGTGAATGCCTGTTGTGTCGATCTGCGCGGTTTGACCGCCGCCGCAGATCCACTCCTCCAGCCGCTCGGTCAGCGCGGCATCATCGAGTTTCAGTCTGCCCCGCAGGGCACATTCCCAGACAATCAACACGCGCCAGCCCTGCGCCATCAGCGTAGTGATATCACGCTGGTCACGCGCCACGTTCTTGCCGATTTTGGTCAGCCAGAACTCGGTGCGCGTCGCCGGGACTTTAAACAGATAACAGTCGTGATGGTGCCAGAAACAGCCGTGGGTAAAGATAATGCATTGATAATCGTCGAGGACGAAATCAGGGCGGCCTGCCAGTGCCGCATCCTGCACGCGAAATACAAAGCCGCTGTAGGTTAAAAGCCCTGCCAGCCGTTTTTCAATTGCGGTGTCACGCGTGCCAATCGCACGCATGTTTTTGCTGCGCGTCGCCTTATTGTGCACATCCGTCATTGACGGCCTCGCTCAGGCGTAATTTGACGGCCAGTTGGATACGCGACTCAAGCAGTTTTGCCACCGCCGCAAACGCAGGCACCACCACGGAGTTACCGAACTGGCGATAGGCCTGGGTATCAGAAACCGGAATGCGGAAGCGGTAACCCTGCGGCGATTCGAAGCCCATCAGGCGCGCGCACTCGCGCGGCGTTAAGCGGCGCGGACGATGGCGCTGGTTCTGCGGGTCGTCAAAATTCACTTCTCCGAGCGCTTTATCCCAGCCGCGATCGATCAGAATCTCGGCTCCGTCCTTGTAATAACGGGCCGACAGCGTGCGGGTCACGCTGTGCGGATTGGTCGGGTCGACCATGCCAAAACCAAAGCCGTTGCCTTTCGCCTGATGCTTTTTGGCATAGCGGTAGAGGTATTTCCACAGCACCGGCGTGAGGATAAATTTGGCGTCCACCACCGGCTCCAGCAGTTCGGCCACGGAAGGACGATGCGCCGGATAGCGCGACGGAATATCGCGCAGCGTAAAGTTGCCTTTCAGGTTCAGGTCGCGGCGAAAGCCCACCAGCACAATGCGCTCGCGGTGCTGCGGCAGGAAGTGCTTGCCGTCGATAATCTTGGGATCGTCGGCACCCATATCCTGTGCATCCGCCACGTCATAGCCCAGCTCGTCCAGGGTTTGCATAATAATGCGGAAGGTTTTTCCGCCGTCGTGGCTTTTCAGGTTCTTGACGTTTTCCAGCACAAAAATCGGCGGACGACGGGCGTCGATAATCCGCACGACATCAAAAAACAGCGTGCCCTGCGTATCGCAGGCAAATCCGTGTGCCCGCCCAAGGGCATTCTTTTTCGACACGCCAGCCAGCGAGAACGGCTGGCAAGGGAAGCCGGCCAGCAACACATCATGCTGAGGAATATTTTGTCGGATATGCTCCGCCGCCTCTGCATCGCTGACGCCCGCTTTGTGGCTTAACGTCACATCGCGGATGTCTTCGTTAAAATGGTGGGCATGCGGATCGCAGTACCAGTTGGCTTTATAGGTGCGTACCGCGTGTTTGTTCCATTCGCTGGTAAAGACACACTGACCGCCGATGGCCTCGAAGCCGTTGCGGATCCCACCGATACCGGCGAACAAGTCGACAAAGCGGAAAGCATAATTGGGATGAATGGCTGGCGGGCGCGGCAGCAGATTTTGCAGGTAGATGAATTCCCGCTCGCTAAGACGGTGCCCTGCCCGCTCGCTGGTGACCAGTCGCTTCAGGATCGCAGGACTCCAGTGGCTTTCACCTTGCGCATTCAGGTCATTGACCAGCGTTTTCGCATCATAGATGGTCAGCAGTTTGCTTAATAACGCCTGCACCGTGGCCGTGGATTTCTCTGCCAGCAGAAGTGCGGGCGGTATCACTGATCGTTTTTCCTGCATACCTTTAACCGGGCAAAAGAGACTGGGGACAGATTACCATAGTTCGACGCTACAGACTGCGCTGGAATCGGCTCAGCACCTGCGCATCGCTGCCAAGACAATCGCCCTGCAGCTCCGCGCTGAGTTTCGCCATGAACTGCACCAAAAAGTGCGCGTTATGATTCGCAAGCTCGCGCCCCATTTCAGTTTGCATGGTCTCTGGCAGACGCAGCAGTTTGGTCTGGAAATGGTCGAGGGCAAACTGTTTGTCGTTGAGTTCGCGCTCATCAGCAAAGGGATCGTCGGCATCAAACAGCGCCACGCCAAGCGCTCCCGAAACGGCAAAGACGCGCGCCAGACCAATCGCACCGAGTGCTTCCAGCCGGTCGGCGTCCTGCACAATTTTGGCTTCAAGGGTTTGCGGCGCAATCCCGGCGCTGAAGCTGTGGGCTTCGATGGCATGTTCCAGGGCCGGAAAGCGATCCGCCGGGAAATCCGGGAAAAAATCAGTGAGGATTTGCCGGGTTTTGCGCGCCGCCAGCCGCGAGGAGTGGCTGCGTTCCGGATGATTTTTCGGCAGGCTGACTATGTCATGGAAATAACAGGCCGTCAGGACGACCAGCGCGTCGACGGGTTGCCCCACCATTATGCGCTGCGCCGTCATCCACACGCGGCGGAAATGCGAAATGTCATGGGCCGCATCATCCGTGGCGTGGTGTTCCGTTAACCAGGTTTCGTAGCGTTGGGGCCAGTGGGCAAGTTCCATGCTCTCTCCTTCACAAAACGCTCACCTTAACAATTTTCCGTCGGCCATTCACTCGTTGTTGCCGCGCGGGCGCGTGTACCAGGCGATACCGCCCAGTATCAGGCCCACCGCCCCGAGCACCAGAAAACCGAGAAACGCACCGATCCACTTCCCGCTGGTTGAGCCTAAATCGCCCTCGACAACCATATCCGGCGCAGACGGAATTTTGCTGACCACCCATAAATAGCGGAGCATTGCCCAGGCAAAGTACCCGCAAAATGCGTAAAACGCCCACAGGGCGAGCTTGCCTCCCAGGCCTCGAGTCGTGTTCTGTTCCATGTTTACCCTTTACTGCAGCGGTAACGACGTTACTGCTTTCACATTGCGCGCTCAAAAGTGTGAATAAAGTCACATTTTGGCACTGTTTTTGTCGTCAGGCGACGGTAAAGGTGAAGGGATTTACCTTAAGTTGATCGCACGCAATTAATCATCAGAATCTCAAAAACACAAAAGGCCGCATCTGCGACCTTTTTGTTCACCACCTCAGGATTTACGGCGCTTCCTGCAACGCCACGCGAATAAATCCATTGTTATTTTCGAGCAAATCACGGGCCTGCCAGGCGTCCAGACCGGTCAATACCATCAGCACGGCGGTCTTACAGTGGTGATTGCAGCTCTCCAGCGCCGCTTTAGCGACGGCACGCGTGCAGCCACCCGCTTCCATCACAATCGCAATTTGTCGTTCGGCCCATTTGGTGTTTTTTGCTTCCAGATCCACGCGCATATTGCTGTAAACCCGGCCCGTGCGAACGGCTAATCCCGTCGCAATCATATTGAGGATCAGTTTTTGCGCCATCCCCGCTTTGGCATTCGTAAAGCCTGCTACCGCGTCTGGCCCGGTTTGCGGCGCAATGACCATACTCGCCAGCTGTGCCGCTTCGCTTTGTGCTTCATGCGTAATGATGGCGACCGGCGATCCCAGTGACCAGGCGTGGCGCATCGCCCCCCAGACCCACGGCGTTTTGCCGCTGACAGAGAGCGCCAGCATCATGTCGTGATCGCCAAAATTCATCGCCTGCAGATCGGCCACACCACGATCGTAGTTTCCCGCGCCGTCTCCGGCATCAAGACCCATCACCGGGTGTTTTCCCGGCGCAAACTCCAGCGCCGCATGCAGCGCCGCTCGGCCGGAGGCTCCGGCGCCGACAATAAACAGCCGTCCGCCGTGGCTCAGTGTAGCCGCCGCGTTATCGACCACACGGGCAATGACGGGTAAGAAGGGAGTAATAGAATCGGTAATGCACTTATCATCCTGATGAATCACATTCAGCATGTCCAGGGTTGACAACCTGTCGATATCCGCCGTATCCGCGTGGCGTCTTTCCGTGACCAAACCGTTCAGCTTAACGCTCATAAACTGCTCCTTATTTATGAATTCCCCCACACTATAAAGTGTTTTATATGGATGACCTGCGAGGGGGGTCACGAAAAGGCGAGCATTCGTCAGCTTTTACATCGCTTTAAGAAAGCGCCGTCATCAGCGATAATTACCCCTTTATCATTATCCACGGGGTTTCGATGAGCGATTTGCAGCCTTTAGCCATGACGCGCAAGCGCCCAATGAAGCTCAATACCCTTGTCACGCTGATGGTGTGCAGCGTGATTGGGTCAGTATTGCTGGTGACGTTCGCGCTCTACTTTATGCAGGTCACCCGCGCCACGCGCGACGGCGTCAAAGATACCGCGCTGGCCATCGCCCGTACCCTCGCCGACAGCCCGGATGTGAAACGCGGCCTGCAACACTCGCCGGAAAACAGCCCCATCCAGTCCGTTTCTGATGCGATCACTCGCCGAAACGATTTGCTTTTCGCGGTTGTCACCAACATGCAGGGCGTGCGTTACTCTCACCCGAACAACACCCTGCTCGGCAAACGCTTTATCGGCGACGACATCAAACCCGCGCTGGAAGGGAAGGAGAACGTCTCGGTCAACCACGGCGTGCTGGCCGAAGCGCTGCGCGTGTTCACGCCGGTGTACGACGATAATCACCAGCAGATTGGCGTGGTCGCCGTCGGGATTTCCCTCAACAAAGTCGATGAACAGATCAGCCGCAGCCGCTGGGGGGCGATCTGGACGGTGCTCTTCAGCGCGCTAATGGGTACGCTCGGCACCTGGGGTTTGGTACATCTGCTCAAGCGGATTTTGTTTGGGCTGGAACCCTATGAAATCTCCGCCCTGTTTGAACAGCGCCAGGCGATGCTGCAGTCTCTGAAAGAGGGGGTGATCGCCGTCGACAGCCAGGGGCGCGTGACCATGATTAACCATGCCGCCCGCCAGATCCTGCTCCTGCCCGCCAGCAGCACCGATGAGCCGCGCCACATGCCGATGCTCGCCTCCCTGCGCCGGGTGTCGCAAACCGGAAAAGCCCTGCAGGATCAGGAGATCGACTGCAACGGACGTCTGCTGCTGTGCAACACCTTTCCGGTCAGAAGCCAGAATTCAGTGATTGGGGCGATCAGCACCTTTCGCGACAAGACCGAAGTTCGCGAGCTGATGCAGCGCATGGATGGCATGGTGAGCTATGTCGACGCCCTGCGCACGCACTCCCATGAGTTTATGAATAAGCTGCACGTGATCCTCGGCCTGCTGCACATGAAGCGCTACGACAAGCTCGAAGAGTACGTCATTCAGACCGCGCAGAATTATCAGACCGATATCGGCGCTATTCAGCATAAAATTAAATCACCGGTCATCGCCGGGTTCCTGCTCGGTAAAATCAACCGCGCCAAGGAAGCGGGGTTTACCCTGACGCTGGCCGACGAGTGTCAGGTGCCGGACACGCCGAATACGGAACAGGTGACGGTGCTGATTACCGTGCTGGGTAATTTGATCGAAAACGCGCTGGATGCGATGACCGGCCAGCCTGAGGGCGAAGTGGGTCTGCTGATGCATTATCAACATGGCTGGCTCAGCTGTGAAATCAGCGATGACGGTCCGGGTATCGATCCTGCGCAGCTGGAGCATATTTTTACGAAGGGCTTTTCCACGAAGGGTGAAAATCGCGGCGTGGGGCTTTTCCTTGTTCGCCAGCAGCTCGAAAAACTGGGCGGTGAGATTGCCGTCGAATCCGAGCCTGGCGTATTTACTCAATTTTTTGTACAGATCCCCTGGGATAGCGAGAGGAAAATCGCGTGATAAATGTCTTAATTGTCGATGATGATGCCATGGTGGCCGACCTGAACCGTCTGTACGTTAACCGGGTTGAGGGGTTTAGCTGCTGCGGCGTCGCCTCTACGCTGAATCAGGCCGAAGCGGTGATTAATAATCCTGCACAGCCTGTCGATCTGGTGCTGCTGGATGTCTATATGCAGCAGGACAACGGTCTCGACCTGCTGCCGGTGATTCGCGCTTCTGGCCGCCCGATTGATGTGATCATGATTTCGTCGGCGTCCGATGCCACTACTATTCAGACGTCGATGCACTACGGCGTGGTGGATTATCTGATCAAACCTTTCCAGTTCCCGCGTTTTGAAGAGGCGCTGAACGGCTGGAAGGAGAAGAAGCAGCTGATGGGCTCGCATCAGTATTATGAACAGGCCGATGTGGATCGCTTGCTGCACGGCGGCGCGCCGGAGCTGGCAGACAGCAAGCGTCTGCCGAAAGGCTTAACACCGCAGACGCTGCGCACCATTTGCCAGTGGATTGAAGCCCATCCCGACACCGAGTTTTCCACCGACGATCTGGCGAACTCAGTGGGAATTTCCCGCGTCTCGTGCCGTAAGTATCTGATCTGGCTGGCGCAGATTAACATTCTGTTCACCAGCATTCACTATGGTGCGACGGGGCGTCCGGTGTATCGCTACCGGCTGCAGCCAGAGCAGGCGGGTCTGCTCAAACAATATTGCCAGTAAGGCGATAGCGATTATCCAGAAGCGTGAAGCGGAAATGCTTCATGGAGGAGAGCACCACCTCTTTCGTTTTGGTGACAAACACCGCTTCAATATCAGGCCGCGCGCGCAGCGCGGCACAGCCCTTCTCCACGCCCATCCCGTAAATCAGCGTGGTCCAGATATCCCCGTCGATAGAGTTCGTCGAGATAATGGTGACGCTATCGAGTTCGTTATCCAGCGGATAGCCCGTGCGCGGGTTCAGAATATGGTGGTAGAGCTTGCCGTCGCGTTCGAAAAAGCGTTCGTAAGTGCCCGATGTCACCACCGACTTATTCTCCACCGTCAGTGTACCGACCAGCTCATCGGCCCCGCCGAAAGGCGTTTTGATGCCGAGGGACCAGCCCCCTTCCGGCGCGCCGAGCGTCTGAATATTGCCGCCGAGGTTAATCAGGCCGAGGGTTTCGCCCTCTTTGCGCAGGTAATCGCGCACCCTGTCGGCAATGTAGCCTTTGGCGATGGCCCCGAGATCAATTTCCATGCCCGGTTTGGTCAGGAATACGCTGCTGGCCGAATCGTCGAGTAAAACATCAGCCGGATCGGTCAGCGCCATTAGCGCTGCGATCTCCTCTGCGGGCGGCACGCTGTCACCCTGAAATCCAATCTTCCAGCGCTTCACCAGCGGGCCGATGGCCAGATTGAAGGCGCTGTTTTCCAGTGTGCTTGCGGCCTTCGCGACGCGGATCAGCTCATACACCGCACGGCTGACGCTGACGGGGTGTTTCCCGGCAGCCTGGTTGATGTCCATCACCTGCGACGGTGCGCGGTTGACGGTCAGGAGATCTTCGTACTGTTTGATGAGGCGAAACACGCGAGATGCGAGGGCTTCGTTATTCGAAAAGAGCTTCAAAAGAATGGGGGAGCCCATGAGTGTGGCGGAATAGCTGTAGACACGATGGTCGTCAGACATGGAATCGCTCCTCGGTTAGAGTGCCGGATGGCGCTGCGCGTATCCGGCCGACAAAACCGTGCCCGGCAAGCGCAAGCGCCACCGGGCATTGAGACTACTGTTTTGCGCGCATCGCGGCGTGGTGTCCGGCAAGGGTACCAAAAATAATGATATCTGCCACTGCGTTACCGCCGATACGGTTGCCGCCGTGGATACCGCCGACCACTTCACCCGCCGCGAAGGCACCCGGAATGACCTGGTGTTCGCCGTTCAGCACGCAAGTTTCGGTGTTGATGGTCACGCCGCCCATGGTGTGGTGCACGCCCGGTGCGATGCGAATGGCATGGAACGGGCCTTCGTTGATCGGGGCGCGCAGCGCAGTGGTGCGACCAAAATCATCGTCGTGCTGTTTTTCCACAAAGCCGTTGTAACGCTCCAGGGTGTCGAGGAAGGTGTGGTAATCCATCCCCAGGGTTTCAGCCAGCGCTTTTGGCGAGCTGGCACTGGTCACCAGGCCTTTGGCTATGTACTCATCCGCCGCTTTGTTTTTCGCGCGAACGTGCTCATCAAAGACGATGTAAGCGTATTTCTCTGGCAGCGCGATAATCTGCGCCGAGACTTTGTCGCGGGTCTCCATTTCGTTGAAGAAACGGCTGCCCTTCTGGCTCACCAGGATAGCGCCGCCGCCACGGATAGATTCGGAAATCAGGTACGAGGTGTTTTGCTCAACGGTCGGGTGAATCTGAATCTCGCCCATATCGACGGTGCCTGCGCCAATACGTTCCAGCAGCGCGATACCGCCACCGGTAGCCCCTTTATGGTTGGTGGTGACGAAACCGTCCAGATCCGGACGATATTTCACGACCATGCTGCTGTTGGCGCTGAAACCGCCGGTCGCCATCACAATGCTGCGGGTGGCTACGGTCAGGGTTTCGTTCTCTTCGGTGGTCAGACGTACGCCGGTCACTTCGCCATTTTCAACGATAATGTCGCTCACGGAGGTATCGAGCATCACCTCGATGTGGCGTTTGTTGACGTTACGCACCAGGCCGCTAATCAGGTAGCCACCCACCGCAGAACCATCTTTTGGACGGTGGGTACGGTCGATGCTCATTCCGCCCGTGGTGGTGATGTCATTCAGCATGATCCCGCGCGTTGCCAGCCATTCGATCGCCTCTGGTGCGTTTTCGACAAAGCGACGCAGCAGTTCCGGGTTGTTCTTGTTATGGCCGCCTTTCAGGGATTCCTGGTAGAACAGTTCTTTGCTGTCCTGGATGCCTTTTACACGCTGGAAGCGGGTTTCTGCGGCGTTCATCCCGGCAGAAGCTTTAATGGTGTTCCCGCCGATGGTCGGCATTTTCTCGACAATCAGGACGCTTGCCCCTTCGTCGTGAGCCTGAATCGCCGCCGCCAGACCGGCACCGCCGCTGCCGACAACCACCACGTCAAACGCTTTGGCAGCGTTCGGGTCGACGCCCTCTTCTGCCGCCAGCACTTTACTCGATTTGACCATCGCTTTAGATACCGCTTTTTTCACGGCTTCACTCTGGCTGGTCGCGCCGGTGATGGCGTCCACGTGCGGAGTGTTCGCGTCGAGAATGCGGCTGCGGATCTCTTCGAAGCTGGAGATGAACTCAACGTCCTGCGTTGGGCCAGACGCCAGTTCGATGTCGGCGATACGGTCGGTTTCGAGGCTGACGTTAATCACCAGCTCGTTGGTGTCATCCTGCACCGTTTCGACAAACACACCCGCTTTGAATTTTGATTCGCCCATGCTCATGTCGCGAATCATCGCTTCCACCAGCGAAAAGCGCCACAGCGGCTCAGGGATGTGCAGCGCTTCACGCTGGGTGCTGTCCATAAACAGCTCCAGGGTTTCGCCGTCACGGATGCGGTCGGTCCAGTCCGGATAGGCGATGGTCGCGCGACCCACAGCAATCAGATCGTAACCGTGGTCCAGCGCCTCGTTAACGTCTGCGGCGTTCACAACGCCACCCACACCCATCACCGGAATTTGCGCGAGCGTTTCGGAACGCATGGCGTGGTATTTCTCGATCAAAGGGGTTGGGTCTTGCGTATCTACGATGGATGGGCGCAGCGTTGCACCCACGGAGAAGTGCAGGTAATCCAGGCCACGGGCGGCCAGTTTTTCCAGCAGGTACAACGTGTCGTCAAAACGGATGCCCGGAACTTCCATCTCTTCCGGCGAGAAGCGATAGCCGATAATAAAAGCGTCGTCGGCGTACTGACGGACCATTTTATGGGTGATGTCCAGGACCGCCAGCGGGAATCTGGCGCGGTTGTCACGGCTGCCGCCCCACTCGTCGTCGCGCTGGTTGGAGTTCGGGGAGTAAAACTGCTGGATCAGATAGGTATTTGCACCGTGAATTTCGACGCCGTCGAAGCCCGCCTGAATCGCACGACGAACCGCTTCGCCAAATTTCCCGATCATGCCTTCGACTTCTTCGCCGGTTAATGCCACCGGGGTCGCGGCACCTTCACGCGGTGCGGCCACCGCGCTTGGGCCGACAGGCGTGCGGCCACCGATCAGTTTCGGGTCCACCATGCGGCCGCCGTGGTAGATCTGCAGCAGCGCTTTAGAGCCTTTGGATTTGATGGCCTCGGCAATTTTTGCCAGCCCGGCGATTTTCTCGTCGTTGTCGATACCGATGGCGCCGGGGAAAGCCAGACCCAGATCGTCAACAAAACAGCACTCAACAATGATGGTGCCGATGCTGCCGGAGCGCGCGCGGTAGTATTCCACCAGCTCGCTGGTCACCGTGCCGTCGTAATAACCGGTGCAGGTGGTCATCGGCGCCATCAACAGACGGTTTTTGAGTTCCGTACCATTCGGTAAGGTGAAAGGACTAAGAATTCGTTCGTTAGTGCTCATAATAGAAACTCCAAACTTTTAAAATTGAAATCTGAGAATTCTTTATCGGATTATGTTCTGGTTAATTTTTTTGCCGATGTCATGGTATTAATATAACGCTATTTTTAGTTACTAAAGTTATTACGTTAGTTAATAAACTATTTAATCCCTGCAATAACATTATTACTACATTGGTGTTATTGATATTAGGATACCGCGTTCACAATAATATCAATTCCGTTAACGTTTTCATTACTTTACTTGCGGGAGAATGGATCAAACAAGCATATGATTTATATGTGCTTTTTAATTGAATATCGTTTGCGTAAAATATCAACCCCGTCAAATAAAACCTATCAAACGGATAATATCCACATAACTCAATAGGGTTATTAAAATATGGATAAAAATAACACCGCAATTCTATTTTATTGATCGCGATCAATTCCACTAGCCTCTAAAGGCGCACTATATAAACATCATCAATTTTTAATTTACCGCCTCCAAAAGCGCGCTAAATAGCTATTCAAGAAATAACCTGAAAGCACTTTAAATAACTAAAGAAAGCAAAGTAATTAAAAAAGTCGCGATGTTATTTCTGCTAAACCGAATTTTTGACAACTTAAGAAGCAAACCTATGAATGATAAAACAGCTGTAACGCCTCCAGTGGCGAGCAAGCCAAAAGACGGAAGCAACAAACGTCTGCTGATGATGGCACTGCCCATTATTGTCGCAGTGCTCCTCCTGTTTGTGCCGGTTCCTGAAGGGTTACCGCCTTATGCCTGGCACTACTTCGCTATCTTTGTTGGCGTGATCGTTGGTCTGATCTTCGAACCGCTGCCGGGTGCCGTGATTGGCCTGACCGGGGTCGTCGCCATCGCCCTGTGCAGCCAGTGGGTGCTGTTTAGCCCGGAACAGCTGGCTGACCCGAAATTCAAGCTGGCAGGTGCCTCCTTTAAATGGGCGGTGAGCGGCTTCGGTAACTCCACCGTCTGGCTGATTTTCGGTGCCTTTATGTTTGCCGCGGGCTATGACAAAACCCGTTTTGGCCGGCGTCTGGCGCTGATTCTGGTGAAATATCTTGGCCGCCGCAGCCTGACGCTGGGTTATGCAATCACCTTCGCGGACCTGCTGCTGGCCCCGTTCACACCGTCTAACACGGCGCGTAGCGGCGGGACTATCTACCCGATCATCGCTAACCTGCCGCCGCTGTATGGTTCAAAACCGAACGACCCAAGCGCGCGTAAAATTGGCTCCTACCTGATGTGGGTAGCCATTACCGCCGCCTGTATCACCAGCTCCATGTTCCTCTCTGCGCTGGCGCCAAACCTGCTCGCTCTGGCGCTGGTGAAAAGCATCGTCGGGATCAACATCTCCTGGGGCACCTGGTTTATTGCCTTCCTGCCGGTGGGTGTGCTGCTGATTCTGGTGATGCCGCTGCTGGCCTACTGGTTCTATCCGCCAGAAGTGAAAATCAACGACGAAGTGCCGCTGTGGGCGTGTCGTGAGCTGGAGAAACTGGGCAAACTGTCGCGCAATGAAATTCTGCTGCTGGTCTTTGTCTGCTGTGCGCTGATGATGTGGATTTTCGCCGCCGCGTGGATTGAACCTGCGCTGGCCGCCCTGCTGATTGTTGGCCTAATGCTGTGGACCGGCGTGCTGGAGTGGAACGACATCACCGGCAACAAAGCCGCATGGAACACCTTTGTCTGGTTCGCCACTTTGGTGGCACTTGCAGACGGCCTCTCTTCCACCGGCTTCATCGCCTGGCTGGGTAAAGAAGGCGGCCTGCTAATGAGCGGTATCTCGCCGGGTGTCGCAACGGTGGTCCTGCTGCTGGCGTTCTACCTGCTGCACTACCTGTTTGCCAGCACCACCGCGCACACCACTGCGCTGCTGCCTGCGATGCTGACCATCGCCGCCACCATTCCGGGTATTAACATGGAAGTGTTCGTCCTGCTGATGGTGACCTCTCTGGGTATCATGGGGATCATCACCCCATACGGCACCGGCCCAAGCCCGATTTACTACGGGAGCGGCTACCTGCCAACCAAAGACTACTGGCGCCTCGGCACCATCTTTGGCGCCATCTTCCTGGCGGCCCTGCTGCTGATTGGTTATCCGTGGATGTCCATGATGTTCTGATTCATAACCGCCGGAGGGTACCCTCCGGCGGTTTAATTTTATGGAGTGATACGCAATGTCGAACAAAACCTTTTACTATCAGAATCCCTTCCCTCTCGCACATGACGACACCGAATATTATCTGCTGACCAAAGAGCACGTCTCCGTGGCGGAATTTAACGGCCAGGAGATTCTCCAGGTCGAGCCAGAGGCCCTGACCCTGCTCGCTCAGCAGGCGTTCCACGATGCGGCCTTTATGCTGCGCCCGTCGCACCAGAAACAGGTTGCGGCGATCCTCAACGACCCGGAAGCCAGCGAAAACGATAAATATGTCGCCCTGCAGTTCCTGCGCAACTCTGAAATCGCGGCCAAAGGCGTCCTGCCGACCTGCCAGGATACGGGTACAGCGATCATCATGGGCAAAAAAGGCCAGCGTGTCTGGACCGGCGGTGGCGACGAAGCCGCGCTGAGCCAGGGTGTGTACAACACTTACATCGAAGATAACCTGCGCTACTCCCAGAACGCCGCGCTGGATATGTATAAAGAGGTGAATACCGGCACCAACCTGCCCGCGCAGATCGACCTCTACAGCGTCGACGGCGATGAGTACAAGTTCCTGTGCATGGCGAAAGGCGGCGGTTCCGCCAACAAAACCTATCTGTATCAGGAAACCAAAGCGCTCATCACCCCGGCTAAACTGAAAAATTACCTGGTCGAGAAGATGCGTTCCCTGGGTACGGCGGCCTGCCCGCCTTACCATATCGCCTTTGTGATTGGCGGAACCTCTGCTGAAAGCACCCTGAAAACCGTGAAACTGGCGTCAACGCGCTACTACGACGGCCTGCCGACAGAAGGTAACGAACACGGCCAGGCGTTCCGCGATGTTCAGCTGGAGCAGGAACTGCTGCTGGAAGCGCAAAATCTGGGCCTGGGCGCTCAGTTCGGCGGGAAATATTTCGCCCACGATATTCGCGTAATCCGCTTGCCGCGCCACGGCGCCTCCTGCCCGGTCGGTATGGGCGTGTCGTGCTCAGCTGACCGTAACATCAAAGCGAAAATCAACCGCGACGGGATCTGGATTGAGAAACTGGAACACAATCCGGGCCAGTACATTCCTGAATCACTGCGTCAACAGGGTGAAGGCGAGGTGGTCAGCATTAACCTGAACCAGCCGATGCACGAGATCCTGGCACAGCTCTCAGCTCATCCGGTTTCGACCCGTCTGTCCCTGAACGGCACCATTATCGTGGCCCGTGATATCGCCCATGCCAAGCTGAAAGAGCTGCTGGATAACGGTGAAGAACTGCCGCAATACGTCAAAGATCACCCGATCTATTACGCCGGCCCGGCGAAGACACCGGAGGGGTATGCTTCTGGCTCGTTAGGCCCAACCACGGCCGGTCGTATGGACTCGTATGTGGATTTACTGCAATCGCACGGTGCAAGTATGGTCATGCTGGCGAAAGGTAACCGCAGCCAGCAGGTCACGGATGCCTGCCACAAGCACGGCGGTTTCTATCTGGGCAGCATCGGCGGCCCGGCAGCGGTGCTGGCGCAAAACAGCATTAAGAGTCTGGAGTGTGTCGCCTGGCCTGAACTGGGTATGGAAGCTATCTGGAAAATCGAAGTAGAAAACTTCCCGGCGTTTATCCTGGTGGATGACAAAGGGAATGACTTCTTCCAGCAGATCCAGAACAAACAGTGCGCGGGTTGCGCGCAGCGTTGATTGAGTCTGTAAAGTAAAAAGCCAGGCGTAAGGCCTGGCTTTTTTATTTCCGCAATGTGTCGTCACTACCAGGTCATACAGGCCGCGTTGAGGATACCCCCTGCCAACGCAAAAATGCCCATGAACACCCCCGCAGCGATGTTGTTACTGGAAATCTTGTCACCCAGTGTCGGCATGTAGAGCCGCACGCCGGCATAAATCAGAAGCTGGACGACAAAAGCCACTCCACCCCAGATGCAGTAGTCCAGGATCCCCACGGAATTCACTGCCGCGCTGGAGAGCGGAATGACAAAACCTAACAGCGTACCGCTGAAAGCCAGCGCAGCCGCCGCATTGTCATCTTTGATCAGTTGCCATTCATCGTGCGGCGTCACTTTGGTGTAAACAAAAAGAAAAACAATCACCATGGCCACGCCGATAAAAAAATAGGCCGAAAAGGCCAGTAAAGCATCCAGTATGTGCATATTGCCCCCTGAGCATAAAAAATAATTTTAACTTATCATTAATTTCTGCAACGACTCATTTACCTGTTTTTACCTTGCGCTCCCCTCACAGGCCATGCTGGATTCCCGTCTTATACCTGCATAAAAGACCCTATTTATGTTATGCCCATTGCACAGGGCTGAATAATATCCACAATACCTTATGAATCCCGCAGAGTTATTTACATTTCTACAGGCTCTATTGCCTACAATCTGGCGCAGGAAATTCAGGCAGTTATTCAGAGACGATGATAAGGGTAAATGGAAAAAAAACTCCTGCTCGGCGAGATTGAAAAGATTCAGTGGAATTCTGTTGTCCTTAAATGCGGCGATACGAGAGAAGTCTTCGACATCCCGGCTAATGTGCTGCTGCATCTGAAAACAGGTCATGTCGTGCGTCTGTTATTACGTAAACAGCGGCTGGTGCGACTGTTCAACGTCTCGACGCAAACCCTGTATGAAACGGACTTTTTTGCCCGTAAGCCGCTGCTACGCAAATACCAGACCCTTCTGTTTATCGTCGCGGCGGCTGTCTGCAGTATTCCCGCCGTCGGTGTCATTCTGAGTATGATCTTTTTCGCCACGCTCATGGGCGTCTCATTCAGGCGGAGCGAAAAAGTGGCTCTTAAAGTCGCACTAACAAGTGCCGTAACAGGCCTTATTTATATCTCCCTTGCCGGATACCTCCTGATGAGCGGCTATTATTTAGCAGCCTTTATCGCCTGCTCGCTGCTGATCTTTATTGCTCTGAAATCCGCAGGCACTATTCAGAATAAAGAAGCGCTGAAGCTTGACCAGGAAATCTTAACCGGCCGTTTGCTGGCCCACACTTAATACCGTTGGGGTGCCGATAATGACTATTTTACTGCGGACCGTCGCGACTCTCCCCCTACTGCTGCCGCTGACCGTATCGGCTGATCCTGTGCCTCCCGACAAAGCGGATTATCTCAGTAAGATCAGTTTTCACTCCCCCAGCATGCCAGGATTTCGAACGGCAGAGATGTTAAGCACCGGGTTTACGAGTGCCTATGTCACGATGAGCAGCAACAGTGAGTCTCTTAATCTCAACGATCTGAAATTTAGCGTTAACCATGACTGGATAGTGATAAAGCCGCAGCCCGTGGAGGGACGGATCCAGCTTATGATGATCAGGCAACCGCGTGCAGAGGAGAGAGCCATGACGCTGACGCTGAAAAACCTCAAGACCGGCAATACGCAGCGCCATGACTTTTTCGTCGAAACCTGGCTTACGGGTGATGGCGAACTGGATAAAAATTTTGCCCGCGCGCGCGAGCACTGCGCACGTCTTGGCGGCAAGCTCCTGAGCACGCAGGAGTTCAGAACCCTATCGCGGCAGTGGTTTGGTCTTAGCAGCGGTCGGTTACGCGATCTGTATCCAGAGGCAACGATTTTTAATCAACAAATGCAGGCAGGTGACAGCTTTTGGGTACATGAGGCAAAACCGCTTTATCTGCATACTGGCGCGAAAAGCAACAACCGCAATGTCGGGACGCTATGTCGGCATCAGTATGATAAACGGGCAGTTTGAAAGGGGGAAAAGCGCTAAGAGCGAGATATCTCTCTCAAGTTGCATAAAACATCAATGACTTGAAAAAGCACTAAGGCTAGACTCCTGCGAACTTCAGGTGCATCTTGATGCTGACCTCAGTCAGAATGAGGGCGCTGGAAGGTGTCCGATGAGAAATGATGACGCTAAAGCAGTGAAGTGGCGGAGAGAGGGGGATTTGAACCCCCGGTAGAGTTGCCCCTACTCTAGTTTTCGAGACTAGTCCGTTCAGCCGCTCCGGCATCTCTCCGTTATAGTGGTTGCCATGATGCCAGGTAATTTGGCATTTTAACAGATCCTTATCCTGCATTTTTGTTCAAGTGATGAGTTTGCGAGCGAAGCGATGATTAAGTGGCCCTGGAAATCGAACGAAACCGCACCGAACACGACTTTTCCGTGGGAAGAGGCGCTGGCTATTCCGGTACTCGCCAGTCTCGACCCCGATGAGCAAACCCGACTGGTTCAGTTAGCCGATCGTTTTTTACAGCAAAAACGCCTCGTCCCGCTTCAGGGTTTTGAGCTGGACGCCCTTAAAAGCGCGCGTATCGCCCTGCTCTTCTGTTTGCCTGTGCTGGAGTTGGGCTTTGAGTGGCTCGACGGCTTCCATGAAGTGCTGATCTACCCGGCGCCTTTCGTGGTGGACGACGAATGGGAAGATGACATTGGGCTGCTGCATAATCAGCGCGTCGTGCAGTCCGGACAAAGCTGGCAGCAAGGCCCGATTATCCTCAACTGGCTGGATATTCAGGACTCCTTTGACGCCTCCGGTTTTAATCTGATTATTCACGAAGTCGCCCATAAGCTGGATACCCGCAACGGCGATCGCGCCAGCGGCGTGCCATTTATCCCTCTGCGGGAAGTTGCGAGCTGGGAGCACGATCTCCATGCGGCAATGAACAATATCCAGGATGAGATCGATCTGGTGGGTGAAAGCGCAGCCAGCATTGATGCCTACGCAGCGACCGATCCGGCAGAGTGTTTTGCGGTGTTGTCGGAATATTTCTTCAGCGCACCCGAACTGTTCGCACCCCGCTTCCCGGCGCTGTGGCAGCGTTTTTGCTATTTTTACCAGCAAGATCCCCTGCAGCGTCTACGTGAAAATGCGGGACCAGGTGGACATTCGTCCTCCCAAGTACACTAAAACAGCAGGTTGGCTCTTAATTAATCATTTGAATCAGCAAGTTGAATTTAGAGTTGACACAAAATAGCGAGGCCATTAACATGCGCCTCGTTCACACGATTCCTCTGTAGTTCAGTCGGTAGAACGGCGGACTGTTAATCCGTATGTCACTGGTTCGAGTCCAGTCAGAGGAGCCAAATTTGAAAAGCCTGCTTTTACAGCAGGCTTTTTGCTTTTCCGCATTTCACCCTCAAATCTGATAATCAATCGCCACTTCTTCCGTTTCCATTACCTGGCGCTTAATTTCATCCACCGACAAACCGGCATTGCACAGCTCGATAAAGCGCCAGACATAGTTGCGTTGCAGCTGTCCGCGCTTAAGCCCCAGCCAGACGGTGTTGGCATCAAACAGATGGCGGGTATCCAGGCGCACCAAATCTCCCAGTTCGCGCTCGCCGCCGGACTGTTCCGCCACCAGGCCGATGCCAAGCCCCAGCTCTACATAGGTTTTGATCACATCCGAATCCTGTGCACTCAGCACGATATCCGGCGTCAGCCCTTTGCGATTAAAGGCTTCGTCGATACGCGAACGGCCGGTAATACCCTGCCGATAGGTAATCAGCGGCCATTTGACAATATCTTCGAGCGTGAGGGGCGAAACCTGATGAAGTGGATGGTCGACGGGCAATAGCAGGCTGTGATGCCAGCGGAACCAGGGGAACGCCACCAGCAGTGGATCGTTACTCAGGCGTTCACTGGCGATACCGATATCCGCCCCGCCGTTTTGCAGCAACACTTCGATCTCCTGCGGAGTGCCCTGAATCAGCTCCAGCCGGACGTCCGGAAATAGCTCACGAAATGCCTTGATCACCGGCGGTAAACTGTAGCGCGCCTGCGTATGGGTGGTGGCGATTGTCAGCACCCCGGACGCGTCGTTAGTAAAGAGATCTGCCAGGCGTCGAACGTTGCTGGCTTCGTTGAGTATTCGCTCAGCGATGGTCAGTAACGCTTTACCTGGCTCCGTCATCCCCAGCAGGCGTTTGCCGCGGCGGATGAAAATCTCAATGCCCAGCTCTTCTTCCAGCTCGCGTATGTGGCGGCTGACGCCTGACTGAGAGGTATAAAGCATGTTGGCGACTTCGGTCAGGTTGTAGTCCCGCCTGGCCGCCTCACGGATAATTTTAAGTTGCTGGAAATTCACGATTCACTCCGGCGCATCTGACATAGCCCTATTGTTAGAGTCAGCAGACCTGCAGAACAAATAATAAAAACCAGCATCTTATTCCTTTATGGAATATCAGCTCACGAGCTGCAGTTCACGATTCTCCAGCGATGGACGGCTGACCAGCGACATCAGGATCTCTTTCACCGCCTGCGCCTGTGGCGACAGAGAGCCGCGGGCAGACATATTCAGAGACAGCGGCAGGCTCATGGATGGCGTGGTGATCCGCGCCATCCAGCCGTTCGCGGCGCTGCAAAGAGAACGCGCGGCGGATTCCGGCAGCACCGTGACGCCCATTCCGCTGGCAATCGCGGCGGTCAGCGTCGAGATAGAGTCGATCTCACCGATGATTTTTGCCGTCAGGCGACGCAGAGAGAAAGCTTCGTCGACGCGCAGGCGCACGGCGCTGTAATCGCGCGGCAGGAACAGATTCATCTCTGCCACAGCGGTTAAATCAATGCTCTGGCCCGGACAATCGCGCGTCCCTACGAGATAGAGATCTTCTTTCAGCAACGGCTGGCTGGTGATCCCCGCAATCGGTGAGCGATCGTACAGGACCGCCATGTCGAGCTGACCGTTGAGCAGTTTATCGTTAAGGACCGACCCGCTATTTTCATGCAGATAGACCAGCACCTCCGGCAGCTCGGCGCGAACGGCCTGCAGCAGCGGCATGGTAATGGAAGACGCGGCAGTGCCTGGCGCAAGACCAATCGACACCTGTCCGCTCAGGGTGTGTCCGACGTTACATACGGCCAGCTGCGCTTGTTCGCACTGGCGCAGAATAGTGCGCGCATGGGTGTAAAGAATCTTACCGGCTTCCGTTGGCGTCACGCCACGCTTGGTGCGGATCAACAGCTGCTGGTCCAGTTCACCTTCCAGAGTGGCCACCTGCTGGCTCAGCGCAGGCTGCGCGATATGCAACACTTCCGCGGCCTGGGTCAGGCTACCGATATCGACGATTTTTACGAAGTATTTCAGTCGTCTTAAGTTCATTTTGCCCCCTGTTAAAATACAGTGCCGGTACTGGCGCTCATTGTTGAAAGAGTTTTTGCAATATGGATGCCAGTTTTTAAAAGAGGACGGATGAGTGCGCTAAGCGGCTGAAAATAAGGAAATCTAATCACCCTGCTCCGTTTTATTACTGAAACAGCGGTTTACGATCTGCCCCATAAGGGGTAAGCCTGCACCAGAAGTGTGCATTTTGCCGGGAAAGAAAGCACTTTGCTGATTTTGTCAGCAAACGATCACAAGGGATCGATCTCCCCTTTGACAAGCGTTATTGGGGTCGATAATATGCGCCCCGTTCACACGATTCCTCTGTAGTTCAGTCGGTAGAACGGCGGACTGTTAATCCGTATGTCACTGGTTCGAGTCCAGTCAGAGGAGCCAAATTTGAAAAGCCTGCTTTTAAAGCAGGCTTTTTGCTTTTCTGCGTTCAGGGAAATTACCGGGCGGCGGCTGCACCTTACCCGACCACAGGGCTAACCTGTCGCATCCACCCGCCATCTACGGGTCAACGGTTTTTCGATTTCGACAATCAGGAACATCGCGAAGCCGATAATAAAGGTAATGACCCAATAGCGGAACGGAAGTGACTCGGTGCCGAACAGCATCTGCATAAACGGCGCGTAGATAATCAGCAGTTGAAGTACCAGCAGCACCCCGCTGACTATCCAGATCCCGCGATTGGCCAGCAGGCCTTTACTCAGGGAGAAGCCGTCGGAGACACGGCAGTTCAGCATGTAGAACCATTGGGCGGTCACCAGGGTCTGCAACAGGACGGTGCGAATAAACTCCGGTGAATAGCCGCGCGGTTGTAGCCAGGCTTCCAGCACAAAGGCACTCACGGCGATCATCGAGCCGACAAATACCACGCGCCAGATAGCAAACCCGTCCATGACATGCAGGTTTGGGTTACGCGGTGGGCGTTTCATGATATTCCGCTCGCCCGCCTCAAACGCCAGGCCAAACGACAGCGTGGCGGATGTCGCCATGTTCATCCACAGGATCAGTACCGGCGTCAGCGGAATTAAGTTCCCGGCAAGCAGAGCGATGATAATCAGTAAGCCCTGCGCCAGGTTAGTGGGCATAATAAAGAGAATGGTTTTTTTCAGGTTATCGTAAACCCGACGGCCTTCGCGAACCGCGCTGGCGATGGTGGCGAAGTTATCATCCGTGAGCACCATATCCGCCGCCTCTTTGGTCACCTCCGTCCCTTTGATACCCATAGCGATACCGACGTCAGCCTGTTTCAGCGCAGGCGCATCGTTAACCCCATCGCCGGTCATCCCGACCACCTCTTTCTTACTTTGCAGCGCCTGCACCAGGCGGAATTTATCCTCCGGGCTGGTACGGGCAAAAATATCATAGCTCTGCGCCGCTTCGCTCAGCTGCTGATCATCCATGACCTCCAGCTCACGTCCGGTAATCGCGTTCCCGGCATTGCCAATTCCCAGCATTTTGCCGATGCTCATTGCCGTTTGCGGGTGGTCGCCGGTGATCATTTTCACGCGAATGCCCGCCTGCAGGCATTCGCCAATAGCGGTAATGGCTTCCGGACGCGGCGGGTCCATCATTCCGGCAATACCGAGCAGAATCACCCCCTGCTGCAAATCCGGATGGTCCAGCGTCGTTTGATCAACACCTGCGGTCTTCCAGGCTGCCGCCACCATACGTAAACCTTCCCGCGCATACTCTTCAATCTGCGCTTCCCAGTAAGGTTGATTCAGCGGTTGCAGCCCGCTTTCCGTCTGCTGATGCTGGCACAGCCTGAACAGCACGTCCGGCGCACCGGTAATCAGGATCATCTCTTCATCGCCGATGCGATGGAGGGTCGACATGTATTTATACTGGGAATCAAACGGGATTTTGCTGCGCAGCTCTGTCTGCAAAGGCGGCAGCGGCACTTTAGCGGCCAGCACCTTCAGCGCCCCTTCCGTTGGGCCACCGGTGATTTTCCACAGCCCCTGTTCGTCTTTCATCAGCTGGCTGTCATTGCAGAGATCGATCGTGCGCAGATAGCGCTCAAGCAGCGAGCCATGAGTCACCGCCACCGGTGTCGGATCGTCAATCGGGTGAATATTCCCCATCGGCTCATAGCTATCGCCTTCGACGCGATAGATTTTCTCCGCCGTGATCACCGCTTTCACCGTCATCTCATTCATGGTCAGGGTGCCGGTTTTATCTGAGCAGATTACCGTCATCGCCCCCAGGGTTTCGACCGTCGGCAGTTTGCGGATAATGGCTTTCTGCCGCGCCATGGTCTGCACGCCCAGGGAGAGAATAATCGAGATAATCGCAGGCAAACCTTCCGGGACCGACGCCACCGCCAGACTGATGAGCGACAGCATGAGTTCGGAAACCGGCATATCGCGGAACAGCAGGCTGAAGACGAACAGCGCCGCCATCATCACCAGGATAATAATGAAAATGGCTTTGCCGAGCTTATCCATCTGCACCAGCAGCGGCGTGCGGTGCTGTTCAATATCTGCCATCATCTGGTTGATATGGCCCAGCTCCGTGTCGCCGCCCGTCGCCACCACAATGCCTTTGCCGCCACCGGCACTGACCGTGGTCCCGGAGAACAGCAGATTGGTGCGATCCCCCAGCGGCAGCTCCCCTTCCAGTCTCTCGGTGCTTTTTTCCACGACGGTAGATTCCCCCGTCAGAATCGCCTCCTCCACCCGCAGGTTGTGCGCTTCAAGCAGCCTTAAATCGGCAGGAATTCGATCACCCGCGCGGATCACCACGATATCCCCCGGCACCAGCGCGGTGGTCGGGACCGTTTCATGATTGCCGTGACGAACCACCACCGCTTCGCTGGAGAGCATATTGCGAATGCTCTGCAGGGATTTTTCCGCATTACTTTCCTGAATGTGACCGATGAGGGCGTTGATTACCGCCACGCCCAGAATCACCAGCGTATCAACCCAATGCCCCATTACGGCGGTCAGCAGCGCCGCCGCCAGCAGGACATAGATCAGGACATCTTTAAAGTGCGCTAAAAAGCGCAGCCAGGCGGGTTTGCCGGGTTTCTGCGGCAGGGCATTTTCACCGTACTGCGACAGGCGCGCCGTTGCGTCCGCCCCGCTGATGCCGTCTGGGGTACTGTTTGTTTGTGCCAGGGTTTCTTCTACGGAGAGCCGGTAAAAGGGCTGGACCGGTTTTTCTGTATTCATTCTTCCGTCCTCAAGTCCTGCAACGAAAAACGCACACTGTCACTTTCGCTCTCAGCGCACGACAAAAACCGGAACGTGGGCATAGCGAACAATATTGGCCGCATCCGAGCCGAGCAAATGGGTCTGAATATTCGGGTTGCGCGAACCGATAATGATCACCTCTGCCATCAGCTCGTCGGCGAGTTTGGTGACCTCATCGCGCACGTTGCCGCTGCGCACGTGAAAATGGAGCCGATCGGCTGCGAAAGCGGTTTTCTGCGCCAGAACAGTGAGTTTTTCTTTTGCGTTATTAATCATATAGTCGTCCATCTTTCGCGCGTCGGAAATAAACCCGCGCGTCAGTTCCGGCGAGAATTTTGGAATCACATGCAGTAAATGGATATCAGCGGAAGCCGCCTCGGCGAGAAACTGTGCGTGAGCCAGCGCCTTATCGGCCAGCCCGATTTCATAGACATCGACCGGGACCAGAATATTTCTGTACATAGTGAGCATCCTTTAATTACCAACAGAATATGTAATGAATAACGCTACGGGTCATGACACACAGGGGAATAAGCACCACAACCGGGTACAAAGAAATGAACGGGATGCTATTAAACGTAGCACAGGACACTCGGTATTTTCTGACGACTGACTAATCTCATGAAAAATAATAAATTAACGTTGAGTTCTTTCGCATATCTCATTCAAAGGTAGCAATTTCATCTGCCTGCCAATTTTAGGCGCTGTTTAACCTTTTCCCGCTTCACAGGCTATGCTTTGCTTAAACATCTGCGACTGACGCTGCATGAGCCGCCCTGGCTCACCGGCGTTGAGATCCTGGGAGGAATGATGTTTGGATATAGCCTGATTCGCCTCGCGTTGTTTATTGTGCTGGCCATTGTGTCCAGTGCCGCGGTAGGACTCTTTACGTATCTAATGGTATCCGCCTTCGCCGAATAAAACCGTTCAAGGTAAGTATTCGTAATAAATGGCGTTTTTATTTATTAGGGGAATAGTGTGAATCGTTACGTTTCGCTTATACCGGTCCTTATTCTTGGTATTACCGCCTGCGATCAAAAAGCACCAGATGTTCCGCCTCAGCCGAGAATGGTGAAAGTCGCCACGGTGATGGATGCAGGCCAGGCGCAACAGCGCGTCTTTCCGGCAAGAATTGAGTCCGGCGATGCCACCGACCTCTCCTTTAAGCGCGGCGGACAGATTGAAACGCTCGATATCCGCCAGGGCACCCCGGTGAAACAGGGCCAGCAGCTGGCGAGCCTCAATGCGCGCGAAGCCCAGCAGCGGGTAAGAGACCGACAGACCTCGGCCACGCTTGCCCAGCGCCAGTTCGATCGTTTTCAGACGCTGGCCGGACGCCAGGCGATCTCCAAAGCCGAGATGGACGTGCAGCGCGCCACCCGTGATTCCGCCAATGCCGCCCTAAAAATCGCCCAGGAAGAGCTGAGTCAGATGACGCTCACCGCCCCTTTTGCAGGCACCGCGGCAAGCGTTCAGGTACGTAATCATCAGGTGGTTGCTGCCGGGCAGCCGATCGTGACCCTGACCCGAACGGATCTGCTCGATGTGGTGTTTAGCATTCCCGAAAACCTGTTCAAAACCCTGGATATCCGTAACGCTGATTACCGCCCACTGGTGAAAATTAACGCCCTGCCGGGGCGCGAATTCAGCGCGGTTTACAAAGAGCATACGGGCAGCAGTGACAGTAATACCCTCACCTGGCAGGTGATTTTAACCATGCCGCGCCCGGATGATTTCCCGGCTGTCGGCGGCGTTAGCGGCACCGTAACGGTCAATCTGGCGAATCTTCCGGCGGGCGCGGGGCGCAATGCGCTGGTTGTGCCGGTGGAAGCGGTGTTCAATCCGGATAACAGCCCGCGCAACGAGCCGCACGTGTGGGTGGTCAAAGGCGAGGGTGATACGTTGCAGCTGGAAGACCGCAAAGTCGCGGTCGGACAAGTTACCGCTCAGGGGGTTATCATTACCGAAGGGCTGAGCGCCGGAGAGCGCGTGGTGGCTGCGGGCGTCGGCGAACTTCACGCCCAACAGCCGGTGCGGATCTGGACCCGCGAGCGAGGCCTGTAATGGATATCTCTCGCCAGTTTATCGATAACCCCATTCGCGTCTGGCTGACGGTTCTGCTGCTGGGCGTCGGCGGTATTTTTGCGCTGCTGAACATTGGTCGCCTCGAAGATCCCACGTTTGCTATTAAAACGGCGGTTGTCATTACCCACTATCCCGGCGCCTCGGCCCAGCAGGTGGAAGAAGAGGTCACGCTTCCGCTGGAAAATGCCCTGCAACAGCTGCCCTACCTCGATAACATCAGTTCGATCTCGTCAAACGGGCTGTCGCAGATCACCGTGAATATCGCCTCGCGCTACCACTCCAACGAACTGCCGCAAATCTGGGATGAGCTGCGCCGCCGAGTGGGCGACGCCTCGCGTCAGTTTCCACCGGGCGTGGTGACACCGTTCGTGAATGACGACTTCGGCGATGTGTTTGGTTTTTTCTTTGCCCTCTCCGGCGACAATTTTACCAACCCTGAGCTGGCCCAGTATGCCGATCAGCTGCGCCGCGAGCTGGTGCTCATCCCCGGCGTCGGGAAAGTGGCGATTGGCGGTGCGGTTCCGCAGCAGATTAACGTCGACATTTCGCTCCCCAAAATGGCGGGGCGCGGGATCACTCTCGGGCAGATTTCAACTCTGCTGGGGCGGGTAAACAGCGTCGCCAACGCCGGGGAGATCATTTCCGGCAGCGAATCCATTCGCCTGCACCCGACGGGCGAATTTGAAAATCTCGACGAACTCGGCGACATGATTATCACCCCGCCCGGCGTCGGGGCCGCGACGCGTCTGCGCGATATCGCCACTCTTTCTCGCGGGCTGACGGTTTCGCCGTCGAGTATTTACCATGCCAATGGCCGCCAGGCCGTGACCATGGGCGTTTCCTTCATTCCGGGCGTCAATGTGATCGACGTGGGCCACGCGCTGGAGGCCAAACTGCAGCAGATGTCAGCGGAAAAACCGGCGGGCATCAACATCGATCTGTTTTACGATCAGGCCGCCGAAGTGGGCCACTCGGTGAACGGTTTTATCATTAACTTTCTGATGGCGCTGGCAATCGTGATCGGCGTGCTGCTGATTTTTATGGGATTACGCAGCGGCATCATTATCGCCCTCTCGCTGGCCCTGAACGTGCTGGGGACGTTGCTGATCATGTACCTCTGGGGTATTGAGCTACAGCGAATTTCCCTGGGCGCGCTGATTATTGCCCTGAGTATGCTGGTCGATAATGCGATTGTGATCGTCGAAGGGGTGCTGATTGCACGCCAGCGCGGCTCCACGCTGATGACCGCGATTAACTACGTCATTCGCCGCTCGGCCCTACCCCTGCTGGGCGCGACGGTGATCGCCATTCTCGCCTTTGCGCCGATTGGCTTATCCCAGGATTCAACAGGCGAATACTGTAAATCCCTGTTCCAGGTGCTGCTGATCTCCCTGCTGCTGAGCTGGTTCTCGGCGCTCACCATCACGCCGGTGATGATCAAGTGGTGGCTGTTTAAGGGGCAGAAAACCGCTGACGCCCCTGCGGATGCCGATCCCTATAATCAGCGGTTTTACCGCCTGTATCAGCATATGCTCAACGCCCTGCTGCAGCGCAAAGCCATCACTCTGGCGCTGATGGTGGTCCTGCTGGCGGCCGCTATCTGGGGGTTTGGCGCGGTCCGGCAAAACTTCTTCCCGTCGTCGAATACGCCCATCTTCTTTGTCGACCTGTGGCTGCCCTACGGCACAGATATCGCGCAGACCGAAAAGATCACCAGCGAGATTGAAAACTCGATCAATGGCCAGCCCGGCGTGGTGACCACCGTCTCAACGATTGGTCAGGGGAGCATGCGTTTTATTCTGACCTACAGCGGCCAGCGCCAGTACAGCAATTACGCGCAGATCATGGTGCGCATGGACGATCAGAGAAATATCGCCGCCCTCACGCGCCACGTTGACGACGATATTGCCCGGCACTATCCCGAAATTAACGCCAGTACCAAACGGGTGATGTTTGGCCCGTCCGGCGACAGCGCCATCGAAGTGCGCATCAAAGGGCCGGACCCGGACCGGCTGCGCCTGATCGCAAGCCAGGTGGATGCGATTCTCGCCCGCGATCCGGCTACCGACAGCGTGCGCAATGATTGGCAAAACCGCAGCAAAGTGATTCGCCCGCAGTACGTTGCGGCATCCGGGCGCGAGCTGGGGGTGGATAAACAGGATATCGACAGCGCACTGGAGATGAATTTCTCCGGCAGCCGCGTCGGGCTGTATCGGGAAGGCTCCGATCTGCTGCCGGTCATCGTGCGCCCGCCGGAAAGCGAGCGCCAGGACGCAAACCATCTGAATAACGTGCTGGTCTGGAGTCAAAACCGTCAGCAGTATATTCCCCTGAGCAACGTGGTGAGCGGCTTTGCCCTTGAGTGGGAAGATCCGCTGATCCTGCGCCGGGACCGCAGCCGGGTGCTGACGGTGCAGACCGATCCCGATCCGCTCAGTCAGGAGACCTCCGGCGATATTCTGGCGCGGGTCAAACCTGACATTGACGCCCTGCCGTTGCCGCACGGCTACAGCATCGAGTGGGGCGGCGACGCGGAAAACTCCAGCGAGGCGCAGCAGGGTATTTTTACCACGCTGCCGCTGGGTTTCCTGGTGATGTTTATCATCACCATTCTGATGTTTAGCTCGGTGAAAAACGCGGTGGCGATCTGGCTGACGGTGCCGCTGGCGCTGATTGGCGTGACGCCGGGCTTTTTACTCACCGGCATTCCCTTTGGCTTTATGGCGCTCATTGGGCTGCTGAGTCTGAGCGGGATGCTCATTCGTAACGGCATCGTGCTGGTGGAAGAGATCGAGCAGCAGAAAGAGCACAAAGCGCAGTACCAGGCGATTGTTGATGCCGCTACGTCACGTTTGCGCCCTATCCTGCTCACCGCCTTCACCACGGTGCTGGGCCTCGCTCCGCTGCTGCGCGATGTCTTCTTCCAGAGCATGGCGGTGGTGATTATGTTCGGCCTGGGCTTTGCAACCGTCTTGACCCTGCTGGTCCTTCCGGTTATTTATGCCTGCTTCCACCCCACGGAGAGGGAACGACCCCAATGAACCCCACAGGGCTGAACATCATTAAAACGCTGGGATGCATGACGGCGGTAACGTTTTTCACGCTGTACCACACCTGGGATCGCTACGATTACGATTACCACTGGATCCTTGGCTTTCTCACCTTTATCTCGACCATCGCCACCCCGCTGTTTTTTGTGGTTGCGGGATATCTGGATGCCCAGTCGCGCCACGGCTCGCGCTGGCAGCTCGATAAAATCAAAGCCGTGGTGATGGTTTTTCTGTTCTGGATGACGGTCTATTACCTGTGGGAGCCGTATCAGCGCGGGTATTTAATCCAGCCGTGGTTTGTTTTCACCTTTATCGTGATTTACACCTTCCATCCGCTGATCGAGTGGCTAAGCCAGCGGCGCAACCTGTTGATTGGCGTGGCCTTCGCGCTGCTGATCTTTGCCTATAGCTATGATTTGCTGTCGGCACTCTACCCGAACAAACATTTGCTCTCGCTGGCCCCGCAGTACCGGCTCTGGACCTGGCTGCTGTTCTATCTCACCGGCCAGATCTTCTTCGACCCGGTTATTTCTGCCTGGATCAGCAAGGGTAAGGTCGTGAAAACGGCCATTGCGGCTATTCCGGTGATTTATCTGTTCACCTGGTTTTATGAGCGGCACTTCTTTTTCGCCCTGTTCAAGGCGGATCGAAACGCGTTCATTCTGACCGGCTCCCAGATTTATATCCTGATTGTGGCGCTGGTGATTGCCGCCAACGGCGTGCGTTTTCGGAAAAATATCGAATTCAAAGAGGCCATTTTAGCCGCCGTCAGCAAAACGATGACCGGGGTGTATATTCTTCACTACTCCGTGTTTCATCTGCTCACCTCGCTGATCCCGGTGACGTCGCTCACCACCAAACTGCTGCTGATTGCGCTGACGTTTATCGCCTCGGTGCTGATTTCGATGCTGGCCCTGTCAAACTCGGTGGTGAAAAAGATCATCACCCTTTAATGCGAGGTGGCGCTGCGCCTCGCACCTAAAACCCGTAGCGCAACCAGGCAAACAGCACGTTGCCGTTGTTATAGGTACCGGGAATATAGGTGAACTGCACGTTTAGCCGTTTATACCCGGCCGAGAACAGCGGCAAAATAATCGGCAGCGGCACATAGTTGGCAAAGTCCTGGCGGGCGGTGATCCCCGCCGTCACGCCCAGTCCGAGGCGAAAATCGCGCGCATTATCGAGATACCAGCCCTTCTCCCAGCCGTAGCCGATAATCGGCTGCCATTCGTTATGAGAGTCTTTAAACATCATCGCGTAGAGGGAACTCCAGTTCCCCGCTTCGTTATAACGGGACACGCCAAACCCACCGCCCCACGGCATTTCATTGTATTTATCGGTTTTCTCTTTATCGTACATAAAGCGCGCGTGCCAGCTCAAAAAGGGCAGATAGAGATCGTAGTTTTGCGGGTCGTTCCACGTCTGGGAGACATCGCTGGTAAGATTGTTCCACCAGCCGGTAATGCGCTGTTCCCCGTAAACGCCCGGTTCAGCATACAGGGGAGCCACAAACCACATCAGCATAATGAGTAAGACAATCCGAATCGGGTGCATCATCATTCCCTCAGCAAAATCGTTCTGCGATAAGTATTACTGTAACCCCTTTCTGGAAACTCCTTCGCCGCGTTTTGGAAATTTTACCGCCCAGTACGGATAAAATTGTTTTCGCCTGCTGCCTGTCGGGGTAGTCTCATTGTTCCCGTCTCTCTGACGGGGACGATGTGAGCAACCTTTTAGCATACTAATAATTAGAAATTTGGTACTGACAGGACAAAAAATGGACTCCACCCTCATCTCCGAACGCCCCAACGAGGAGACACCATCGCTTAACCGCGCCCGACGCGCTGCTCTTGGTAGCTTTGCCGGTGCCGTCGTCGACTGGTATGACTTTCTGCTCTACGGCATCACTGCCGCTCTGGTGTTTAACCGCGAATTTTTCCCCCAGGTCAGCCCGGCGATGGGCACGCTCGCCGCGTTTGCCACCTTTGGCGTCGGCTTCCTGTTCCGTCCGTTAGGCGGTGTGATTTTCGGCCACTTCGGTGACAAACTGGGCCGCAAACGGATGTTAATGCTCACGGTCTGGATGATGGGCATCGCCACCGCACTGATCGGCATTCTGCCCTCCTTCGACACCATCGGCTGGTGGGCACCGGTGTTGCTGGTGACCCTGCGCGCGATTCAGGGCTTTGCCGTGGGCGGCGAATGGGGCGGTGCGGCGCTGTTGTCCGTCGAAAGCGCGCCGAAACATAAAAAAGCCTTTTACAGCAGCGGCGTGCAGGTGGGGTATGGCGTTGGCCTGTTGCTCTCAACAGGGCTGGTGTCACTCATCAGTTCGCTCACCACCGACGAGCAGTTCCTGAGCTGGGGCTGGCGCATTCCGTTCCTGTTCAGCATTGTGCTGGTGCTGGCCGCCCTGTGGATCCGCAACGGCATGGAAGAGTCCGCCGAATTTGAAAAGCAGAAGAGCGAACCGCCGGTGGCGAAAAAACGCCTGCCGGTGATGGAAGCGTTGCTGCAGCATCCCGGCGCCTTCATGAAAATTATCGCCCTGCGCCTGTGCGAACTGCTGACGATGTATATCGTCACCGCCTTTGCCCTCAATTATTCGACACAAAACCTCGGCCTGCCGCGTGAGCTTTTTCTGAATATTGGTCTGCTGGTCGGCGGAATCAGCTGTCTGACGATCCCCTGTTTTGCCTGGCTGGCGGATCGCTTTGGTCGTCGCCGCGTGTACATCACCGGGGCGCTGATTGGCAGCCTCAGCGCCTGGCCGTTCTTTATGGCGCTGGAAGCCCAGTCAATGTTCTGGATTGTGTTCTTCGCCATTATGCTGGCCAATGTCGCCCATGACATGGTGGTGTGCGTGCAGCAGCCGATGTTTACTGAGATGTTTGGCGCAAGCTATCGCTACAGCGGTGCGGGCGTCGGCTATCAGGTGGCGAGCGTGGTGGGCGGCGGATTTACGCCATTTATCGCCGCCGCCCTCGTGACCTTCTCCGGCGGAAACTGGCAGAGCGTGGCGGTCTATCTGCTGGCGGGCTGCCTGATCTCCGCGATGACGGCGCTGCTGATGAAAGAGTCTCACGAATGATGTCCTGACTTTTTTTTCACATGTGGGTGACATACTATCGAGTGACGTCGCACATCTGTGGATCAAGGAGACAGACATGAATAATAAGGGCTTAAGCCTGACACCTGCTCAGGCTCTGGAAAAGCTGGAGGCGTTGTACGATCAATCGGTTAACGCCCTGCGCAACGCCATTAGCGAGTATATTGAGAACGGAACGCTTCCTGATGAAAAGGCCAGAATCGATGGCCTTTTTGTTTATCCCTCGCTTTCGGTGACCTGGGACGGCGGCACCACCACCACGCCAAAAACCCGCGCCTACGCACGCTTTACCCATTCTGGATGCTACTCCACCACCGTTACCCGCCCTTCCCTGTTCCGCCCTTATCTGGAAGAGCAACTGACGCTGCTGTATCAGGATTACGGCGCCCATATCGCCGTAGAGCCGTCGCTGCATGAAATTCCTTACCCGTACGTCATCGACGGCTCAGCGCTGACGCTGGACCGTTCCATGAGCGCCGGGCTGACGCGCCATTTCCCAACCACTGAGCTGTCGCAGATTGGCGATGAGACCGCCGATGGGATTTACCATCCTGCGGAGTTTTCTCCGCTGTCGCACTTCGATGCCCGACGCGTCGATTTCTCCCTGGCACGCCTGCGTCACTACACCGGGACCCCGGTTGAACATTTCCAGCCCTTTGTGCTGTTCACCAACTACACCCGCTATGTAGATGAGTTTGTGCGCTGGGGCTGCAGCCAGATCCTCGACCCGGACAGCCCGTACGTGGCGCTCTCCTGCGCGGGTGGGATCTGGATCACCGCCGAGACCGAAGCGCCTGAAATGGCGATTTCCGATCTGGCGTGGAAAAAGCACCAGATGCCCGCCTGGCACCTGATCACCGCTGACGGCCAGGGGATTACCCTGATCAACATCGGCGTCGGCCCGTCAAATGCTAAAACCATTTGCGACCATCTGGCGGTGCTGCGCCCGGACGTGTGGCTGATGATCGGCCACTGCGGTGGGCTGCGTGAAAGCCAGCTGATTGGCGACTACGTGCTGGCACACGCGTATCTGCGTGACGATCATGTTCTCGACGCTGTGCTGCCGCCAGATATCCCCATTCCAAGCATCGCCGAAGTCCAGCGCGCCCTGTACGACGCCACCAAACAGGTGAGCGGAATGCCGGGTGAAGAGGTCAAACAACGCCTGCGCACCGGCACCGTGGTGACGACCGATGACCGTAACTGGGAGTTGCGTTACTCCGCCTCCTCCCTGCGCTTTAACTTAAGCCGCGCGGTGGCGATCGACATGGAAAGCGCCACCATTGCCGCCCAGGGCTACCGTTTCCGCGTTCCCTACGGCACGCTGCTGTGCGTTTCCGATAAACCGCTGCACGGTGAGATTAAACTTCCGGGCCAGGCTAACCGCTTCTACGAGGGGGCGATTTCCGAACATCTGCAGATCGGTATCCGCGCGATTGATTTACTGCGTGCGGAAGGCGACAAGCTGCATTCGCGCAAACTGCGTACCTTTAACGAGCCGCCGTTCCGCTAAAAACAAGGATTTCTCATGCACACCTCATCACCCCTTACGGCGCTTCGCCAGTGGCTACAGGAAAACAGCCTCGACGGCATGATCGTGCCGCGCACGGATGCGTGGCAGAGCGAATACTGCGCACCACATTTCGAAAAACTGGCGTGGCTGACCGGCTTTGACGGCTCTGCGGGGCTGGCGCTGGTCCTTAAAGATCGCGCCCTGCTGTTCGTCGATGGCCGCTATCAGGTGCAGGCCCGTGTGCAGGTCAATATGGATGATTTTGCGATCCATCATCTGCACAACGAACCGCTGGCCCAGTGGCTGGAAAACAACGCGAGCGCAGGCGTGCGCATCGCCTTTGATCCTCTGCTGATGACCCACAACGAGTATCAGCAGCTTGCCGCCACCGCCTGTGAATTTGTCCCGCTTGAGACATCGCCTTTCGACACGCTCTGGACCGATCGCCCTGCCGCCCCGGCAGGCTTGATCCGCGAAATGCCGGTGGCAATCAGCGGTGAAAGCAGCGCCGACAAACGTCGTCGTGTGGCGCAGTTGCTACAGGATAACGGCGCGGATTATCTGGCAGTAACCATGCCGGATAACATCGCCTGGCTGTTGAACGTGCGTGGCTGCGACATCCCCACCAGCCCGGTGCCGCTTTCGTTTGCGTTGTTGAGCCGCACGGGCGACGTGGAATGGTTCGTTAATGGGGACAAAATCCGCGATCTCCCCGCCTCTGCCCTGGAGGGGATTGTCGTCTCGCCGCAGGATGATTTTGTGCCTCGCTGCAAGCAGCTGGGTGAAGGCAAGCGCGTGTGGCTGGATGCGGATTCCGCGCCTGTCGCGCTGCGTTTTGCGATTGAGCCGCAGGGAGAGATCCTCTGGCAGGCCGATCCGGTGACGCTGATGAAGGCGAATAAGAATCCGGTCGAGCTGGAAGGCTATCGCGAATGCCACCAGCAGGACGGTGCCGCCTGGGTGAATTTCCTCGCCTGGCTGTCTCATGAAGTCCCTCAGCGCGAGGCCGCAGGCAAGCCGCTGACCGAGCTGGAAGCGCAGGCGCAGCAGCTGGTCTTCCGCGAACAGCAGCCTGGTTTTATCGAGCAGAGCTTCGAGACGATTTCGGCCTCCGCCAGTAACGCCGCGATGTGTCACTACCACTCCAGCGCAGCATCGAACAAAGCGATCACCAGCGGGCATTTCTACCTCAATGATTCGGGTGGTCAGTATCAGAACGGCACCACCGATGCGACCCGCACGCTCGCGTACAGCAAGCTGGACCCGCAGCAGCGCCTGCACTATACCGCCGTGTTGAAAGGCTTTTTATCCCTGATTTCACTGCAGTTCCCGTCGGGCACGCAGGGGCATCAGCTCGATGCGTTCGCCCGCCGTCCGCTGTGGGAGCTGGGGCTGGATTACGATCACGGTACCGGCCATGGCGTAGGGCATCAGCTACTGATCCATGAAAATCCACAGCGTATCGCCAAAAAAGTGAATCCGTGGCCGCTGGTGGCCGGGAATATCATTACCATCGAGCCAGGATATTATCAGGCCGACAGCCACGGTATTCGCATTGAGAATCAGGTGGAGATCGTGGAGAGCATGCCGGGCTTCTGCAAGTTTGCCTCGCTGACACTGATCCCGATTGATTTGAGCCAGGTGGAACTCGCGCTCCTGACCGAGCAAGAGAAGCAGTGGCTGGATGATTACCATCAGCAGGTGCGGGATGTGTTATCGCCACGGGTGAACAGCGATGCGCGTCCGTGGCTGTTTGAAGCAACGGCTCCGATTCGCGTGAACCGATAGCGTGGCGTGTTGCCCGGTAAGCGAAGTCGCTATCGGGCAATTTCCCTGAACGCAGAAAAGCAAAAAGCCTGCTGTAAAAGCAGGCTTTTCAAATTTGGCTCCTCTGACTGGACTCGAACCAGTGACATACGGATTAACAGTCCGCCGTTCTACCGACTGAACTACAGAGGAATCGTGTGAACGGGGCGCATATTATCGACGCCACCTTTCGTTGTCAAAGACAGATTGCAGAAAATCGTTCGATTGCTGCTTTATTCCTCAGTTCGCACATTTGTCATCCGTTCTGACACGTCAGGAGCAGCATTCGTGGTCTTGTTGCGTGGATATTTCCATAGCCAGCGGCCGCTGACCATTCGCCAGTAGAACAGTGCGCCGCGCACCGCCCAGTCGAGGAACATCCCCAGCCAGACGCCCACCACGCCCATCCCGAGCATAATCCCGAGTCCATAGCCCGCCACCACGCGACAGCCCCACATGCCCAGCATCGACACCCACATCGCAAAGCGCGCATCACGCGCCCCTTTCAGCCCCGCAGGAAGCACCCAGGAGGCCGCCCAAATCGGCATAAAGGCCGCGTTCAGCCAGATGAGGATTTTAACCACCTCTTTAACGTCATCCTCATGGGTATAGAACGAGGCCATCAGCCCTGCGAACGGCGCGGTTCCCCAGGCGATAATCGTCAGGCCAATCGTTGACAGCCAGAACACATGGCGCAGCTGACGCTCCGCCTGGGCAATCTGCCCTTTGCCGAGCCGTTTGCCGGTGATGATTGTGGAGGCCGAACCGAGGGCGTTCCCCGGCAGGTTAATCAGCGAGGCGATTGAAAACGCGATGAAGTTACCGGCGATGACATCGGTGCCCATTCCGGCGACAAACATCTGGGTCAGCAGTTTCCCGCCGTTAAACAGCACCGACTCAATGCTGGCAGGAATACCGATTCCCATCACTTCCCAGATAATGGCGAAATTCAGCGGGCGGAAGTAGCTTTTCAATGAAATACGCAGCGCGGGATTGAGACCAATCATCAGCACCGCAACAATCGCAGCCGCACCGATGTAGCGGGAGATAGTCAGCCCCAGCCCGGCACCCACAAATCCCATACCATCCCAGGAGAAAAGCCCGTAAATCAAAATGCTGCTGATGATGATATTGAGGATGTTCATCCCGCCGTTAATGAGCAGAGGAATTTTGGTATTGCCCGCACCGCGCAGCGCGCCGCTGCCAATGAGCGTAATGGCCGCCGCCGGATAGCTCAGCACCGTCATTTCGAGGTACGTCAGCGCCAGGCCTTTCACTTCACTGGTCGCCTCCCCCGCCACGATATCGATAATCTCTTTACCGAAATAGTGGATCACCGCCGCCAGGATGATCGAGAAAATGGTCATGATCATCAGGGATTGTCTCGCCGCCTCGCGCGCGCGTTTCGGGTCGAGTTTACCGAGACTAAAGGCCACCACCACCGTGGTACCGAGATCGATGGCCGCAAAGAAAGACATCACGACCATGTTAAAACTGTCCGCCAGCCCCACGCCCGCCATCGCCTCTTTACCCAGCCAGCTCACGAGGAACGTGCTGAGAACGCCCATCAGCAGGACGCAGGTGTTTTCCAAAAAGATAGGCACAGCAAGAGGGGTGATTTCACGCCAGAACAGAACACGATAGCTTTTACGTTTGGCATACCAGGGCGTACGCATGACGGCATGGCGCAGAGCGGAAGTGACGTTCAAAATGGACCTTAACGAGAGAAAGTTGAAACTCCATTTCAAATAATGAGGGAGAAACGCTAATCCTGCAAAGTATTTTCCACAAAAAATTGTAGAGAATGACGACAAACTGTCGACAGAATCAGCAGTTGAGCCATTGAGTGTAAGATCAGGTTTGACAAAAGTTTTTTCGCCGCTAAGATAAGCCTCCTAACCGATTCCTCTGTAGTTCAGTCGGTAGAACGGCGGACTGTTAATCCGTATGTCACTGGTTCGAGTCCAGTCAGAGGAGCCAAATTTGAAAAGCCTGCTTTTAAAGCAGGCTTTTTGCTTTTCTGGGTCTGTAAAATACCCAAAAAAAAGCCCCCCTGCTTTCGCAGAGAGGCCGTATCAATCTTCGCGACAGTTACTCGCTTTTCGCTTCGCCGTTTTTGATTTCGCCAATCACTTTCAGCTTCTTGGAGATGTCACGACGCTCTTTGGACAGCTCAGCATTTTTGATGATGTAGTCGTCTACGCGATCTTCGTAGTCGGTTTTCATGCTGGCGATAATGCCCTGAATGGCTTCAACGCTCATACCTGGCTTGATGTAGTCGCTCAGGTTATCAAGCAGCAGAACGCGTTTCTGGTTGTCACGGATCTTCTTCTCAACGTCCTGGATTTCACGCTGCAGTTTGTTTTTGCGGCGGAACAGGCGGACGAATTCCAGAACATCCTGGAACGAAGGCTTAGTAGTTTCCATTTTGATACCCCTGCTAATGTAAGATTCGGATTCGTTTAAGCAACCACTGTGCAGATAACCTTACTGACAGCCGCTGCGAATGACAATGACTATATCGTTTGATCCTATCATAACCCCAATCGCTGCTGAATCGAAGCAGCAGGCGTCACAACGGGAGATAGCTGCTTTTTATTTGCGCAGCGCCCGGCAGATAAGATGCGACAAAAGCTCCAGTTGCCGCGCCATTTCCATGCTCAACCATACATAGCCGTGGATAGGCGTTTCCGCCACGCCGTCGCCCTGATGTTCGTTAATCAGCTCTCTTAACTCGGCGGTGATCTCATTCAGCCGCTCGCTGTTGGCGAGAATCGGCTGCGGGTTCCCCTCATACAGCGCGTGAGCAATAGTCAGCAGCGTTTGCTGCGTCATCTGCTGCGTTTCCTTGAGCGTATGGGCATTCAGCAGCACAAAGTGGCTGGCGCGCGACGCCCAGTGGGCATTGATCTGCAATTCGAGCATACACACCAGATTACGACTGACCGTCTGAATCGCCTCAAAGATAGACTTTTGAATATGCGTCTCTTTGCTGGCGGGGGCAATAATTCCGCGCATTTTGACGATATCGTTGAGAATTTTTTGCAGATGCTTTTCGAGGCGTGGGCGTTCCACCAGATTCGGGGAAAATCCCGCCTGATAGACACGGTTGACGGCGGTCACGTAGTTCGCCATCTGAATACGCCAGTGCAGGAATGCACGCTGCGGCCAGATGCCGGTGAAGAGCATCGCCAGAAGCGATCCCAGGATGACGTCGCCGCTTCGCCAGAGCGCAGTGGCCATATCCCCCGCCGGGGCGCCAACGACCACCGAAAGGGTAATCCCAATCAACAGCGCCTGATAGGGCTTTTTACCGAGCGCCAGCCAGCCGCACAGGAACATCGCCCCTGCGCACCACAGCAACATCACGGGAAGTGAAATCAGCTCCAGTTTTAATGCAATCAACCCAAGCGCGGAGCCAAAAATGGTGCCGCCAATACGCTCAAAGGCGCGCGGAACCACGTTTCCCCAAAAAGAGATTGGCCCCATGATCACCACCAGCGTGATTAACGGCCAGGTCCCTTCAGGGATGTGCAGCAGTCTCACCAGCAGGAAAGTGAGAATAAACGCCAGCGCGATACGACAACCATGCACAACGCGATAGTGTCGGTATAAACGGATTTCAAAAGGAGTTAATGATTTGTCGGGACGCACACCCGCTCTCCAGCTACACGGCAAATCACAATTGTACTGTGTTTTCTGCCGGACGCATCACGTCCGACAGAAAAACCACACAAATAACAGGATTGCTGCTCAACCCACTTTATTTTGCACCGCGACGTACATTTCGATATCCCAGTAACCATCGACATTGCCATCGTTCAGGTAGCGCTCAAAGCACGGCTTGGGAGCGATCTGGTAATGGTGATCTTCAAGAAGACTGTTGAAGAAGCTATACCACGGCGTGGCAAAATCGTGGTTTTCGACACGCGCAACGGCGACGGCATAGTCGCCCGCAGCGATTTCCGTGAGGATCACCCCTTCACTGTTCGCGGGGATCTGAAAATCTTCCGGGACCGTCACCGCCGTATCGCAGCGCAGTTTTTCGGCGGGGACTTCATCGGGATTGTCGTAATAGACCGCCACCCATTCGAGGGGCTGGATGTGGTTGCCATCGACCCACATCGCCAGCTGTTCAAAACCCTGTTTGACCGTTTGCTCCCAAGGGCCAACCATATGAAAACCAGCGATTTTACGTTTCGGTTGCTGCTTGATGCTGTAGTCCATACTGCCTCCGTTTATTACTGTATATTTATACACTATAAAGCAGATTCGTTATGTCCGGCAAATGCGAGATGTTTATTATGTGAGCAGACTCGCAGGAGTGCCAGTCTGCTCTTTGGGCCGTCAGGCTTTGTGGTGCAGATAGTCGCTCAGACGTGAGAAAAGACCGCCCTTGTTGACCTTCTCCAGCGTCACCAGCGGCCAGTGTGCAACGACTTTATCGCGGTCATACAGCTCAATTTCACCCACGCGCTGATGCGCGGCGATAGGCGCCTCCAGCTCTTTTTTATCGAGTACATATTTGGCTTTAATGTTCGCCACTTCTGATTTTGGCAGCGCCAGCCAGAAATCCTGATCCGTACCGAGGGAAATTTGCTCTTTATCGCCGTACCAGATGCGCTCCGTGCCGACCTGTTTTCCACTGCGCAGAATCTGCACGGTATCGAAGTTTTGCTGACCCCAGTGGAGCAGCTTGCGGGCCTGATCTTCGCGCCCTTTCGGGCTGTCCGCCCCCATCACTACAGCAATCAGGCGACGCTGACCGTCCACCGCCGACGCAATCAGGTTAAAGCCCGCCCCGGAAGTGTGCCCGGTCTTCAGCCCGTCGACATTCATGGTTTTATCCCACAGCAGCCCGTTACGGTTTTGCTGGGTGATCCCGTTCCACGTAAGACTCTTTTCACTGTACATGTGGTAGAAGTCCGGCTCGCCGTGAATAATCGCCCGCGACAGCACCGCCAGATCGTAAGCCGAACTGTGCTGACCCGGAGCGTCCAGGCCGTGCACGGTTTCAAAGTGCGTATCACGCAGGTTCAGCTTTTGCACGTAGTCGTTCATCATGTTGACAAACTGCGGCTGGCCGCCTGCAACGTGGTCGGCTAAGGCGACACAGGCGTCGTTACCGGAATCCACAATCAGGCCACGGCTCAGGTCGCGAACGGTGACGCGATCCCCCGCTTTCAGGAACATCAGCGACGACCCGTCGAACACCGGATTGCCTTTCGCCCACGCGTCGCGCCCGACGGTCACGATGTCATCGGGGGTAATACGATGGCTGTCGATCGCGCGGTCGACCACGTAGCCCGTCATTAGCTTGGTAAGGCTGGCCGGATTGCGCTGTTGGTGCTCGTTGCCCGCTGTTAAAATTTGACCAGTAGTGTAATCCATCAGCACCCAGGAGCCTGCCTGAATGGCCGGCGGCTGCGGCGAGTAGTCCATGGGATCGGCAGCCAGGGCAGACGTAATACTCGAAGCGAGTAAAGAAACAGCAATAAACAGACGGCGTTTCAACGAAATTTCCTCAGGTCATTTAAAATCGTTGCCCTTTTTACGGAAGTTCTCGCTCCATTACCTGTTTAAATTGCAAAAAAATGTGACGTAACGCAGAGATTTAGCGGAAGGCCGCGCGCAATTCTGGCACTGAAAAACGCTTTTTATTCGGCGTGTCGCCGCCGATCGTTTACCATAGCAGTGTCACTTTTTAACAGGATGGTATTACTGGTGTCTGATTCCGCCGCGCTTCCCACATTTCTCTTTCACGATTACGAAACCTTTGGCACCAGCCCGTCGCTGGACAGGCCTTCGCAGTTCGCGGCGATCCGCACCGACGCTGATTTCAACATCATTGGCGAGCCGGACGTTTTTTACTGTAAGCCTCCCGACGACTATCTGCCCCAGCCCGGTGCCGTGATGGTGACCGGCATTACGCCACAGGAAGCGCGTGAGAAAGGCGTGAACGAAGCCGAGTTTGCCCGTCGCGTTCATGACCTGTTTACCGTGCCAAATACCTGCGTGGTGGGCTATAACAACATCCGTTTCGATGATGAAGTTACCCGCAATATCCTCTACCGCAATTTCTACGATCCGTACGCCTGGAGCTGGCAGAACCGCAATTCGCGCTGGGACCTGCTGGACGTGATGCGCGCCTGCTACGCTTTGCGCCCTGAGGGGATCAACTGGCCTGAGAATGACGACGGGTTACCCAGCTTCCGTCTTGAGCATTTGACCCGCGCCAACGGCATTGAGCACAGCAATGCGCACGATGCAATGGCCGATGTGTACGCTACCATCGCCATGGCGAAGCTGGTAAAAACCGCGCAACCTAAACTGTTCGACTATTTGCTCAGCCATCGCAGCAAACAGAAACTGATGACCCTGATTGACGTCCCGCAGATGAAACCGCTGGTGCATATCTCCGGCATGTTCGGCGCATGGCGTGGTAATACCAGTTGGGTCGCGCCGCTGGCGTGGCACCCTGATAACCGCAATGCGGTGATTATGGTCGATCTGGCGGGCGATATTTCCCCCCTGCTTGAACTGGACAGCGACGCCTTGCGCGAGCGTTTATATACGCCGAAGAGTGAGCTGGGCGATAACGCCGCCGTTCCGGTTAAGCTGGTGCATATCAACAAATGCCCGGTGCTGGCGCAGGCGAATACGCTGCGCCCGGAAGATGCCGACAGGCTGGGTGTGAACCGCCAGCGTTGCCTCGATAACCTGAAAGTGCTGCGCGACAACCCGCAAGTGCGTGAAAAAGTCGTGGCGATCTTTGCTGAAGCCGAGCCTTTTGTGCCGTCGGATAACGTCGATGCGCAGCTCTATAACGGTTTTTTCAGCGATGCCGACCGCGCTGCCATGAATATCGTATTGCAGACAGATCCACAAAATTTACCGGCGCTGGATATCACCTTTGCCGATAAGCGTATCGAGAAGCTGATGTTTAACTATCGGGCACGTAACTTCCCTGGCACCCTCGATGAAGCCGAGCAGGAGCGCTGGTTGCAGCACCGTCGTAACGTCTTTACGCCGGAGTTTTTGCAGCAGTACGCCGATGAGCTGGAAATGCTGTATACGCAGTATGAAGGGAACGCGGAGAAACAGGCGCTGCTTAAAGCGCTGTACCAGTACGCGCAAGAGATTGTCTGAGGGTTTCAGGCATAAAAAAACCGGAGACATATGCTCCGGTTTTTTTTTCGTCATCGCTCAGGATCAGGCGATATCTTCGTACTGTGGAACCGGGTTGCGGAAGCTTTTGGTCACGCAAGCCAGGTACACCAGGCCGATACCACCCCAGATCAGGCCCAGAATCATTGAGCTTTCTTCCAGGTTAATCCACAGCGCACCCACCGTCATCGCACCACACATCGGCAGGAACAGGTAGTTGAAGTGGTCTTTCAGCGTTTTGTTGCGCTTCTCACGGATCCAGAACTGAGAGATCACGGAGAGGTTAACAAAGGTAAAGGCCACCAGCGCACCGAAGTTAATCAGCGCCGTTGCGGTTACCAGGTCAAATTTAATCGCCAGCAGCGCGATAGCGCCTACCAGCAGCACGTTCCATGCCGGGGTACGCCATTTCGGATGAATGTAGCCGAAGAAGCGAGTCGGGAACACGCCGTCGCGACCCATCACGTACATCAGACGAGAAACGCCTGCGTGAGCGGCCATGCCGGAGGCCAGTACGGTGACGCTTGAGAAGATCAGCACGCCCCACTGGAAAGTTTTACCCGCCACGTACAGCATGATTTCAGGCTGAGACGCGTCCGGATCTTTAAAGCGAGAGATATCCGGGAAGTACAGCTGCAGGAAGTAAGAGGCACCGATAAACACCATGCCGCCCAGCAGCGCAGTCAGCAGAATCGCGCGCGGAATGACACGCTCTGCGTCTTTGGTCTCTTCAGACAGAGAAGAGATGCCGTCAAAGCCGAGGAACGAGAAGCACAGAATTGTCGCGCCAGTAATCATCGGCACCACGTGTGCGCCTTCAGACCAGAACGGACGGGTGCTGGTCAGCGTACCTGCGCCTTCACCGTGTGCCACACCGTAGATGATCATGCCGACGATAACGGCCACGATACCCATCTGCAGAATAACAATCAGGGTATTGAAGTTGGCCACGGTCTTGATGCTGCGCAGGTTAGAGATGGTCATAAAGGCCACCAGCGCGACAACGAAGATCCACGACGGTACGGAAGGCACCAGCGCTTCAAAGTAAATTTTTGCCAGCAGAATGTTGATCATCGGCATGAACAGGTAGTCCAGCAGAGATGACCAACCCACCATAAAGCCAACAGCCGGGCTAATGGATTTCTGAGCATAGGTGTACGCAGAGCCAGCGGACGGGAAACGGCGGACCAGTTTACCGTAGCTCAACGCAGTAAAGAGAATAGCGACCAGCGCAAAGGCGTAAGCCGTTGCAACGTGACCGTCAGTGAGGCCTGAAACGATACCAAACGTATCGAACAGCGTCATCGGCTGCATATAGGCGAGGCCCATCATGACAACCGGAATCAACGTAAGTGTTTTACGTAATTCCACGCGAGAGGTTTTTGGAGTAGCGTTATGCGACATGGTTATTCTCCTTTACGGTGAAAACCGCCACGTAAGCAAAAGATTGCCCCATTTTCTGGATTCCTCAGCGACAACAACTGTCGGATTTTAGTAAGTATCTATCCGGTACGAAGCCCGGCCTCTTTGTTTTTAAATGGCGTTTGTTACATGCAAAAAAAATAACCGACGCCTTTTATATCGTCGGTTAATCTCATTTTTTTGCAGCGGCGCATTTTGCCCCATCTTTGGCATAAAAGGCAATAGATTCAGAACCCCTTCGCGATTTTCTTTTTACTAAGCGGTTGATATTCCGCCCTCAGGTAAAGTGTAAACGGCAGCGATAGCACTATTTGCTAAAATCTCATCCCGCCACCATGCGCTGGCAAGCCCAGCCGTCTGTTCATTCCACCCCACCCACACCGATTCGCTGTTGGTTTGCGCCAGCACTTGCTTCTCAACCAGCGCTCCACTTTCAATGAATCGCTGGGCGAGATAACGCGGTAAATACCCGCAGCCCAGGCCGCTGATTTGCAGCTCCAGCTTGGTTTTAAAGTCGAAAACGGTAATTGCTTCCTGATCGTCGAGCAGTTGCGAAGAGGCGGCGCACTCGGGCAGCGAGCTGTCGCCCACGACGATTGCGCGACAGCCTTTAATGACGCGTCGCGGAATCGGCTCTGGCTCCTGAGCAAGAGGATGATGCGGAGCGACCACGAAAACCTGTTCAAGGGTACCGATACGCGCAAACCCAAAATCGCTCGACTGGGGTGGATCGCGAAGGGCACCGACGATGATATCCGCCCTCCCCTGAGTAAGTGCCTCCCAGGAGCCGCCCAGCACACCGTTGATAAATTTGAGTCGGGTGACGCTGTGACGCTGATAAAACGCTTCGATCAGGGGAGAGAGTAATGAGAAGGGAAACGTATCATCCACGCCGATGATAAGCTCATTTTCCCAGCCCTGATGAAGCTTGATCGCCTGTTTTTCCAGCTCGCGCACCGTGTGAAGTACCTCGCGCCCCTTCTCGAGCAGCATCTGCCCTGTTCGGGTGAAACGCGCGCGGTGACCGCTGCGATCGAGCAGCTGAATATTAAGGTCACTTTCGAGCTTATGGACGGTGTAGCTTAACGCCGAGGGAGTTTTGAAGAGCTTCGCTGACGCGGCAGCAAAACTCCCCTCTTTTTCGAGTGCATCGAGGATAATGAGAACATCCAGCAGCGGTTTCATGTCGCCCCCAAAACGGTGTGCGATCAAACCCGCTGGCAGGGTTATTCCATTGGCATCACCAGCGGATCGGGATATTGATACTCAAATCCCAGTTCACGACAAATACGATTGCCATCAATCACTTTGCCTTGCCCTTCCCCAGATGCGTCGCGAAATTGCGGCGGCTCAAGCCCAAGCTGTCGGGCCATCACGGGATAAAACTGACTTCGCGCCGGATGAGAGGGCGCACATATATTATAGATGTGACCGCCCTTCGGGGCCTGTAACAGGAGCGTAATTGCGCCGATCACGTCTTCAAGATGAACAAGATTGACGCCATGTTGCCCGTTCGGTGCCGTTTTCCCGGCAAAGAAGCGCCCCGGATGACGTTCTGGCCCAACTAAACCGGCGAGGCGTAAAATGTCCACCTGGGTACCCGGTAAATTGTGCAGCCAGTCTTCCAGCTCTTTCAGCACGCGCCCACTGGCGGTGACGGGCTTGCGCTCGGTACTCTCTTTTACCGTGCCTTCCACATCGCCGTACACCGACGTCGAGCTGGTGAAAATAATGCGCGGAATGTGATGCGCCAGGGCGCTGTCGACAATCTCCTGCACGGCCTGATGATAAAACTCCTCGCCCGGCCCGCTGCGGCGTGCGGGCAATGTTATCACCAGCGCATCCACATTCATCAAGCTGTCGAGATCGTCCGTATCGCACACCAGCTCCGGTTCCAGGCGTAACTCGACGCCCTCGATGCCGCACATTCGCGCGGCTTCAACGCCGTCCACCGTGGTTTTGCTGCCGGTCACCTGCCAGCCTCGCGCCGTTAACGACATCGCCAGCGGCATGCCTAACCATCCTAAACCGACAATTGCGACCTTTTTCATGCGTTTTCTCCTGGCTTGCACGCGTCTGACTTAAGGCTACGCCAGCGCTGAGGAACTGACAATTCATAGCATCAATATGAAATGAATTAATGATTAAAAAAAGCCCTTGCTTTACACCGTGAATGTGGTTTAGGTTAAAAGACATCAGATGCATAAGCATTCACAGAGAATTTATATGACACGCGTTCCTTTTAAAAACCACCATCATCACCATCATCCTGACTAGTCTTTCAGGCGATGTGTGCTGGAAGACATTCAGATCTTCCAGTGGTGCGAGAACGCAAGAGAGAGCCCCCGGAAGATCATCTTCCGGGGGCTTTTTTTTGGACCGTATCCAGACAGGGTAATAAGGACAACAGAATGTTAGATAACTCACGTTTACGCATAGCTATTCAAAAATCAGGCCGCCTGAGCGACGATTCACGCGAATTACTCTCCCGCTGCGGGATTAAAATTAACCTGCATACGCAGCGCCTGATTGCCCTCGCTGAAAATATGCCGATCGATATCCTGCGCGTTCGCGATGACGATATTCCGGGCCTGGTGATGGATGGCGTGGTTGATCTTGGCATCATCGGCGAAAACGTGCTGGAAGAAGAGCTGCTGACCCGCCGCGCGCAGGGCGAAGACCCGCGCTATTTCACCCTGCGTCGTCTGGACTTTGGCGGTTGCCGTCTCTCCCTCGCCACCGCAGTGGATGAAGCCTGGGACGGCCCGGCTGGGCTGAACGGCAAGCGCATTGCCACCTCTTACCCTCACCTGCTGAAACGCTACCTCGATCAGAAAGGCGTGCAGTTTAAATCCTGTCTGTTGAACGGTTCCGTCGAAGTGGCCCCACGCGCCGGGCTGGCGGACGCCATTTGTGACCTGGTCTCTACCGGCGCGACCCTCGAAGCAAACGGCCTGCGCGAAGTGGAAGTGATTTACCGCTCGAAAGCCTGCCTGATCCAGCGCGATGGCGACATGCCGGATGCCAAGCAGCAGCTGATTGACCGTCTGCTGACCCGTATTCAGGGTGTGATTCAGGCTCGCGAATCGAAATACATCATGATGCATGCGCCAACCGAACGTCTGGATGAAGTGATTGCTCTGCTGCCAGGCGCGGAACGCCCAACCATTCTGCCGCTGGCGGGCGATCAGCAGCGCGTAGCGATGCATATGGTCAGCAGCGAAACCCTGTTCTGGGAAACCATGGAAAAACTGAAAGCCCTGGGTGCCAGCTCCATTCTGGTGCTGCCGATTGAGAAGATGATGGAATAATTCCGCGAACAGTGCCCGGTCAGCGTTCGCGCATCCGGCAAAAGGAAAGTGATATGAGCTTTAATACAATCATCGACTGGAATACCTGCAGCACTGAACAACAGCGTGAACTGCTGACGCGCCCGGCCATTTCGGCTTCGGACAGCATTACCCGCACCGTGGCGGAAATCCTGGATAACGTGAAAGCCCGCGGCGACGACGCACTGCGTGAATACAGCGCCAGGTTTGACAAAACCGACGTCGGTGCGCTGAAAGTGACGGCGCAAGAAATTGATGACGCCTGCAACCGTCTTGGCGATGACATCAAACAGGCGATGGCCGTGGCGGTCAAAAACATCGACACCTTCCACACCGCGCAGAAACTGCAGGTGGTGGACGTCGAAACCCTGCCGGGCGTGCGCTGCCAACAGGTGACGCGCCCGGTGGCCTCCGTCGGACTCTACATTCCCGGTGGCTCCGCCCCGCTGTTTTCCACCGTCTTGATGCTCGCCACGCCGGCGCGTATCGCCGGTTGTCAGAAAGTGGTGCTCTGCTCGCCACCGCCGATTGCCGATGAGATCCTCTACGCGGCAAAACTGTGCGGCGTGCAGGACGTCTTTAAAGCAGGCGGGGCGCAGGCCATCTCCGCCCTCGCGTTTGGCACCGAATCCGTGCCGAAAGTCGATAAGATTTTTGGGCCGGGGAATGCCTACGTCACTGAAGCCAAACGCCAGGTCAGCCAGCGTCTGGACGGTGCGGCGATTGACATGCCTGCGGGCCCGTCGGAAGTGCTGGTGATTGCCGACAGCGGCGCGACGCCGGACTTTGTGGCCTCTGACCTGCTCTCTCAGGCCGAACACGGTCCCGATTCCCAGGTGATTTTGCTGACGCCGGACGCCGACATGGCACAGCGCGTGGGCGAAGCGGTAGAACGCCAACTGGCAGAACTGCCGCGAGCCGACACGGCACGCCAGGCGCTCTCTGCCAGCCGCCTGATCGTGGCGAATTCGCTCGAGCAGTGCATCGCCATCTCTAACCAGTACGGCCCGGAGCACCTGATTATTCAAACCCGCGACGCCCGTTCTCTGGTCGATGGCATCACCAGCGCCGGTTCCGTGTTCCTCGGTGACTGGTCGCCTGAATCCGCAGGCGATTACGCCTCTGGCACTAACCACGTGCTGCCAACCTACGGCTACACCGCAACCTGTTCAAGCCTGGGGCTGGCTGATTTCCAGAAACGCATGACCGTGCAGGAGTTGTCCCGTGAAGGTTTTGCCGCCCTCGCCTCCACGATTGAAACGCTGGCCGCCGCCGAGCGCCTGACCGCCCACAAAAACGCCGTGACGCTGCGCGTTGCCGCCCTGAAGGAGCAAGCATGAGCATTGAAGAATTAGCCCGCGAAAACGTTCGTCGACTGACACCCTATCAATCTGCTCGTCGCCTGGGGGGGAATGGTGATGTCTGGCTAAATGCCAATGAATTCCCGACGGCAGTCGCGTTCGAGCTTTCCCAGCAGACGCTGAACCGTTATCCGGAGTGCCAGCCAAAGGCGGTAATTGAGAATTACGCGCAGTACGCGGGCGTGAAGCCGGAGCAGGTGCTGGTCAGCCGTGGGGCTGATGAAGGTATCGAACTGCTGATCCGCGCCTTCTGCGAGCCGGGCAAAGACGCGGTGCTCTATTGCCAGCCGACTTACGGCATGTACAGCGTAAGCGCCGAAACGTTTGGCGTGGCGTGTCGCAACGTGCTGGCGCTGGATGACTGGCAGCTTGATCTCCCGACCATCGCCGAGAATCTTGACGGCGTGAAAGTGATTTTCGTCTGCAGCCCGAATAACCCGACCGGCCAACTCATTAATCCGCAGGATATCCGCACCCTGCTTGAGATGACGCGCGGCAAAGCGCTGGTTGTTGCCGATGAGGCCTATATCGAATTTTGTCCTCAGGCGACGCTGGCGGGCTGGCTGGAAGAGTATCCAAATCTGGTGGTGCTGCGTACGCTGTCGAAAGCCTTCGCACTGGCCGGTCTGCGCTGCGGATTTACGCTGGCGAATAAAGAGGTCATCGATCTGCTGATGAAAGTGATCGCCCCTTACCCGCTGTCAACGCCGGTCGCCGATATCGCCGCGCAGGCGCTGGCACCCCAGGGCATCAACGCCATGCGTGAGCGCGTAGCGCAGATTCTGGTGGAGCGTCAGTATCTCGTCGCTGCCCTGAAAACGTTGCCCTGCGTGGAGCAGGTTTTTGACTCGGAAACCAATTACATCCTGGTGCGCTTCACTGCCTCCAGCGCCATATTTAAATCTTTGTGGGATCAGGGCATTATCTTACGAGACCAAAACAAACAACCCTCCCTGAGCGGCTGTCTGCGCATTACCGTGGGCACCCGGGAAGAGAGTCAGCGCGTGATTGACGCCCTGAAAGCGGAGAAAGTATGAGCCAGAAGACCCTTTTTATCGATCGCGACGGCACTATTATTGCTGAGCCACCAAGTGATTATCAGGTCGATCGATTCGACAAACTGGCTTTTGAAGCTGACGTGATCCCGGTTCTGCTTAAGCTGCAGAAAGCGGGCTATAAGCTGGTGATGATCACCAACCAGGACGGACTGGGCACCGACAGCTTCCCGCAGGCCGATTTCGATGGCCCGCACAACCTGATGATGCAGATCCTCACCTCGCAGGGTATTACCTTCGATGACGTGCTGATCTGCCCGCACCTGCCAGCGGATAATTGCGACTGCCGCAAACCGAAAGTAAAGCTGGTTGAGCGCTATCTTGCTGATGGCGTGCTGGATAAAGCAAACAGCTATGTGATTGGCGATCGCGCAACCGATATCCAGCTTGCCGAAAACATGGGCATTCAGGGGCTGCGTTTTAATCGCAATGAGCTGGACTGGGCGACGATTGGCGATCAGCTCACCAAGCGTGACCGTTACTCCCACGTCGAGCGCAACACGAAAGAGACGCAGATTGACGTAAAAGTGTGGCTGGACCGCGAAGGCGGCAGCAAAATTCACACCGGCGTCGGTTTCTTCGATCACATGCTGGATCAGATTTCGACCCATGGCGGATTTCGCATGGAGATCAACGTGAAGGGCGATCTGTACATCGACGATCACCACACCGTTGAAGATACCGGCCTGGCATTGGGCGAAGCCCTGAAGCTGGCGCTCGGCGATAAGCGCGGCATTAACCGTTTTGGTTTTGTACTGCCGATGGACGAATGTCTGGCCCGCTGCGCGCTAGATATCTCCGGCCGTCCACACCTGGAATATAAAGCCGACTTTACCTATCAGCGCGTCGGCGATCTGAGTACCGAGATGGTTGAGCACTTCTTCCGCTCGCTCTCGTACACCATGGGCGTGACGCTGCACCTGAAAACCAAAGGCAAAAACGATCACCACCGCGTCGAGAGCCTGTTTAAAGTCTTTGGCCGCACGCTGCGCCAGGCGATCCGCGTGGAGGGCGATACGCTGCCTTCATCGAAAGGGGTGTTGTGATGAACGTGGTTATTCTGGATACCGGTTGCGCGAATCTCAACTCGGTGAAATCAGCCATCGCGCGCCACGGCTATGATCCGGTGGTCAGCCGCGATCCGGACGTCGTGCTGCGCGCCGACAAACTCTTTTTACCGGGCGTCGGAACCGCGCAGGCGGCGATGGATCAGATCCACGAGCGTGAGCTGGTCGAGTTGATTAAAGCCTGCACACAGCCGGTGCTGGGCATTTGCCTGGGGATGCAGATCCTGGGGCGTCGCAGCGAAGAGAGCAATGGCGTGGACCTGCTGGGCATCATCGAAGAAGATGTGCCAAAGATGACCGATTTTGGCCTGCCGCTACCGCATATGGGCTGGAACCGCGTTTACCCGAAAGCGGGTGACCGGCTGTTTCGCGGTATCGAAGACGGGGCCTATTTCTACTTTGTGCACAGCTACGCCATGCCGCTGAACCCGTACACCATCGCCCAGTGCAATTACGGCGAGCCATTCACGGCAGCGGTCAACAAAGATAATTTCTTTGGCGTGCAGTTCCACCCGGAACGTTCGGGTGCTGCGGGTGCGCAGTTGCTGAAAAACTTCCTGGAGATGTGATGATTATTCCCGCATTAGATTTAATTGACGGCACCGTTGTCCGTCTCCATCAGGGCGATTACGGCCAGCAGCGCGACTATGGCAACGATCCCCTGCCGCGTTTGCAGGATTATGCGGCGCAGGGCGCAGAAGTGCTGCACCTGGTCGATCTCACGGGCGCAAAAGATCCGGCGAAACGTCAGATCGCACTGCTGAAAACCCTGGTCGCGGGCGTTAACGTTCCCGTGCAGGTGGGCGGTGGTGTGCGTTCTGAAGAGGATGTTGCCGCCCTGCTCGAAGCCGGTGTGGCGCGGGTGGTGGTCGGCTCGACGGCGGTCAAAAACCCGGAGCAGGTTAAAGGCTGGTTCCGCCGCTTTGGCCCCGACGCGCTGGTGCTGGCGCTGGATGTGCGCATTGATGAGCAGGGTAACAAGCAGGTAGCGGTCAGCGGCTGGCAGGAAAATTCCGGCGTGACGCTGGAAGAGCTGGTTGAAATTTATCTCCCCGTAGGGCTGAAACATGTCCTTTGCACGGATATCTCCCGCGACGGGACGCTGGCTGGTTCTAACGTCTCGCTGTATCAGGAAGTGTGCGCCCGCTATCCGCAGGTGGCTTTCCAGTCATCGGGCGGTATTGGCGATTTAGCGGATGTCGCCGCTCTGCGCGGCACCGGCGTACGCGGCGTCATCGTGGGACGCGCTTTACTGGAAGAGAAGTTTACTGTGACGGAGGCGATTCAATGCTGGCAAAACGGATAATCCCGTGTCTGGACGTGCGTGATGGCCAGGTGGTGAAAGGCGTGCAATTCCGCAATCACGAAATCATCGGCGACATCGTCCCCCTCGCAAAACGCTATGCTGACGAAGGCGCAGACGAACTGGTCTTTTACGATATCACCGCCTCCAGCGATGGCCGTGTGGTGGACAAAAGCTGGGTCGAGCGCGTAGCGGAAGTGATCGATATTCCGTTTTGCGTGGCGGGTGGAATTAAATCGGCGGAAGACGCTGCGCAGATCCTCTCCTTCGGCGCAGACAAAATTTCCATCAACTCCCCTGCCCTGGCAGATCCAGAGCTGATTACCCGGCTGGCGGATCGCTTTGGCGTACAGTGTATCGTGGTGGGGATTGATACCTGGTTTGACGCGGTAACCGGCAAGTATCACGTGAATCAATATACGGGCGATGAAAACCGCACCCGTATGACGCAATGGGAAACGCTGGACTGGGTGCAGGAAGTGCAAAAACGCGGCGCGGGTGAAATCGTACTGAACATGATGAACCAGGATGGCGTGCGTAACGGCTATGACCTGGAGCAACTCAAAAAAGTGCGTGCCGTGTGCCGCGTGCCGATGATTGCCTCTGGTGGTGCTGGAACGATGGAACACTTTCTGGAAGCCTTCCGCGATGCGGATGTCGACGGCGCGCTTGCGGCATCGGTGTTCCATAAGCAGATTATCAATATTGGCGAGTTAAAAACGTTCCTGATTAACCAGGGCGTGGAGATTAGGGTATGTTAACTGAACAACAACGGGCTCAGCTGGACTGGGAAAAAACGGACGGATTATTGCCGGTGGTTGTGCAGCACGCCGTGTCAGGCGAAGTCCTGATGCTGGGCTATATGAACCAGGATGCGCTGAGCACGACGCTTGAGAGCGGGAAAGTCACCTTTTTCTCGCGCACTAAACAGCGTCTGTGGACCAAAGGCGAATCCTCCGGTCATTTCCTCAATGTGGTGAGCATTACCCCTGACTGCGATAACGACACCCTGCTGGTACTGGCAAATCCTATCGGGCCAACCTGCCATCTGGGCACCAGCAGCTGTTTCGGCGATGCCAGCCACCAGTGGCTGTTCCTGTATCAGCTCGAACAACTGCTCGCCGCGCGTAAAACCGCCGATCCGGAAAGCTCGTATACGGCAAAACTTTACGCGAGCGGAACCAAGCGTATCGCGCAGAAGGTGGGTGAAGAAGGCGTTGAAACGGCACTGGCCGCAACTGTAAACGATCGCGATGAGCTCACCAACGAGGCCTCAGATTTGATGTATCACCTGCTGGTGTTGCTCCAGGATCAGGAGCTGGATTTAACGGCAGTGATTGAGAATTTGCGAAAACGGCATAAATAAAAAAAGACCGGGGATATCTTTGTGCTGGTTACCTGAGTAACCAGCATCACTAGATAAAAAATCAAAAAAAATCACTCCAGTTACTGGACTATATTCATTTGCATTTTTGACCAAAATCGACCAAGGCCCTAATTAGGGTTGCCCCTTAGCTTTTCAAATTTAGTTAATTATATTCAGATAACCTCAAAGAAATAAGGGAGCTTTAAGATACTCTTGGCGTACCATTAATCGTTTCATCTTCTTCCCCATTTCATTTTTTGGCCATTTCTTGTTCAAAATTGGCAGGTTGAATGTTAGAGGCGAATGCTGTTAGTTGTATGCAGCCTGTTATTTTAGGGTTCTGAGGGAGTATGCTATTCTTAATTATTCCTTGATCCAATTTCATCATCGGCGGCGTAGTAACACCTTTCACCAAAGGCACTAACTTGGAAATTCAAATATGTGGCCCCTTGTTCTTGCCACAGAAATTAATCTTGCATTTCTAGGCTGCTAACAACACACCAATTTTTAATTGAAAATCAATAATCATGCAGACACGATACTAACATTTAGAAATAATATTGATCGTTGCATCTCAGTTTTATATACATTTACTCAGAAAGAGTTTATTGTTGAGTGCTTCCGCGGTCACGGAAAGGAAAATAAATTAATAAAAGATTCAATATTTGCATCATTCTTATTTCAGGTCTATGTTTCACTATAAAGAGATAATTTATACATTGTCATCATACCGTGAATCGCAACTTTTATCTCCTGCATAATCTTCTGTCTCCTTGATGTCCGCAGCAATAATTCTCCATTCGTTTATCAAAATGGTTTAGCCCACAAGACGTAGGAAAACCAAACTCACCTGGCTCGGGCTTCAGTGATGAATTTGTTATCGCCCAGCATGAGAACATTCCAAATAACTTGCAGTTAATTTCAACTAAATAGAACTTGTTAGGTTTAAGCCGTTCTTCTTCAAAGCCATCCGCAGGAAATAGGGATCCTATTTGGACTCTCACCAAATATTTAGTAAATTATAATAATTATTCTCACAGCATTTTGATTCTTATCACTGACGCTTAGTCCACGCGTTGGGTTTATTATTGCTGAGTAGTAGTTAAACTTTATCTATTTGCAGATGAATATCTCGGTGCTAAGTTAAGCTACCCTACAAGATTTACTTCATAGATGTGACAAAGGCGACATTAAAGTTTACTATAGTGATATAAAGATCACAGAGTCTAATGCTGCATTAAAATATGAGGGTCGCCCAAGACTTCACGACGTGGTAAACTTGGAAGTTAACTCAATCAACTGATTTGCATAACGTTTCATCACCTCTAACTCAGGCTAGCACTATGAATTGGGTGCTCGATGAACGGCTTTCATGCGACAAAAATCAAAAAATACAGCTAACATCAATTTCTATTAAAAATCATTGGTATCTAGAATGTTGAGGCTTTAATGATAAAGTATACAGAGCAAGAAAGAGTAAGTATTGATTATGCAAAGGCTCTAGGAATCATATTGGTAGTGATTGGTCACTTTAATAATTTAGCATCTGATATTTTCAGGCCTTACATTTATCACATGCCTCTTTTCTTTTTCATCGGCGGAATGGTGTTCAGACCAAAAAATTTATATGACATAGTTAAAAATACAGTTATTAAATATTTTACATACCTCGTATTCTGTTATGTAATAACAGGGCTCATTGCATTGTTACTCAATCATTACTTTGGTACTTTAGCCAGAAATCCTTTTGGATCATCAACATTAGAAACCATTCAAATAATTAAAGATAATAAATTCAATAATAATCCATTATTTATTTTTGGATGGTTTCTTCTGTGTTACCCGCTGGTTATATTAATAAGCAATATTTATCACAAAATATTTATAAAAAATGTGTCAGTCATTGTCTTTATTGCCATTCCTTCCCTCGCATCATTTTTTGCGATGAATTATCTTTCTAAAGAAGCTTTATCAACACAAAGCTTTTCACTAAATATATTATGTCAAATAATTGTTGGGAGCTTTTTTTATTTACTAGGCTCAATAATAAAAGAAAAAATATTTAAATTAAACAATATATCCATTCTTCTTTTTCTTCTTTTGACATTCTTTACATTAAGTAATATGCGAATAATTTCAGAGATGGGTATGTCATTCAGTCGATATCCGTATGGATTTATAGTGCACACTATTGGAGCGATGCTCGGGATAGCTATTGTATTCAGTATATCAAGTATTTTATCATCATCAACTTATAGTAAGACACTTGGATTAATAGGTGGGAAAAGCAAAGACATTATGACATTCCATATGCTTTCATTTACTATGATTGATATTTTCTTTATTATCTTTAATGTATATAAGCAACCAGAAGCACCTGCCATAACCTCTCATTTCCAAGATAATTATACCTTTCCTATATACCTGTTTGGATCAATTATCATTTCAATATTAATAGGCTATGTAATCAAGAAAATAACATTTTCATATATTACATAAAAAGGTATAACGGTCTCACTTAACTAAGTTATATATAACGCCCAGCGAAATGGGCATTATATATTTATTTTTTTAAAATCATTTAACTCAAATATTATCAAACTTCTGGACACCGTAAACTAAAATAAGAATATAGCCAGTTTACTCTCGCTGAGTATAACACGGTATTTCATTCATAATATAGCTTGTCATGGTGCGATCATATTACATTGGATGCTTGGGACTTTACGGCATAAGGGCTCATTAACCTTAATCTGACCACACGGTTCATTTCAGGGCATACTGGAAGAGATTCATATGCAAGTTGGTTCTTATCAGAACATAATATAAGCGAGATCTTGGAGAAGCTAATCAACGAATTAAGCTAAGTTGGCTTATCATTACAGATAACGAAAGAAATTGGTCTCCCAGATGTTCCTTGCAACATCCCTGGCTAATACTGTTTTCATTCATTGGGAATAAATTATAACTGAGGGATTGGACAAAATCCCTCAGTTAAATAAAGTCTTCACTTACCAGTCAGGACTTCGTACTGTAATTGCGAAGTGCGTTACGTCCCAATACAAATCCCGCGCCAATGGCACCACCGAGTAAAATAGAAAGAATCATTATAATAGTACGTTTAGGGCTATCGCGGCGAATAGGTAGATCTGGTTTCATTACATAACGATAAACATGAATGGTCGCGGGATCAACATTTAGATTCTGGATGTCCAGAAGATTCTGTTTGGTCTGATAATAGGTTGAAGAGAATACCAGTGGGCGTGTAGACTCATGTTGAATCATAGAGTTAAGTGCCTCACTACCTAAAAGGAACATCGTTTCCTGCGTAACATCTTGGGTTTGCTGAACCTGCGGAGCAGTAATTTTAGCCGCCTGAGCGAACTTCAAAGCTTCGCTTATCTGTTTGATACGTAGATCTTTTTGTTCCTGAGATACTTTTTCCTGGTTTTGTAGAGAATCATTCAGTGTAATTATTTGTAGTTTAATATTGTCTTTAAGATCAATATCAAGCTCTTTCGCGGTCTGTTCATCGACCTGCTGAATGTATTGAGCCAGTTGTTTCTGCGCGGCTTCAGCAGTTTCCCCTGCATAGGTAACAACCAAGGGCAAAGACTGTCCCTTTACTGCTGAATCAATAGTTAACTTTTCCGGTTCTTGTTGATTGTCCAGAGATTGTGCCAATGCAGAAAATGCTGAGTTGAAACGTGCTACTACACGCAGTTGGGATTCCAGCATCGACGGCGCCGCATTACCGTAAAGAATGTTAAGAGCAGTGGTGTAGGTAGCAATTTGAGCGGCATCGGGCTGAGTGATAATCGCAGTAGAGGTCCATTTCTCCTTTGCAAAGGTCAAGTAAACGCCAGCGAGAACAATAGCGACAGCGATAAATGCAGCAATCGTCCACTTCCCACGCCAAAGCTGCATTACTAAATCAATGAAATCAATCTGATCCGGGTCATTTCGGTTAATGACCTCGTTATGGCTATTCTGGGACATAAAATCCTTCAACAATAAAATCACAAAAAATATTATCTAGATAGTGTATCGCTTGCTGGCAATTTTTCTATAAGAATCCGATGAGAATCTGTCGACTGGTGAAGTTTTGCTTACTCCACGCTTAGAGGTATGATGTGCGTCATAAGTTTTACGCTTAACAGATAGCTGTTTTTGATAGCAAAGAGGATGGATATGAAATTTCTGATCACTGGTGCAGCGGGTTTTATCGGCTCACACGTCAGTAAGCGTCTTTTAGACGCAGGGCATCAGGTTGTCGGTATCGACAATCTCAACGACTACTACGATGTCAACCTGAAGCAGGCGCGCCTGGATCTGCTGACATCCGGGAATTTCAGCTTTCACAAACTCGATCTGGCCGACCGCGAAGGAATGGCAGCCCTGTTTGCCAACGAGAAGTTTGACCGCGTCATCCATCTTGCCGCTCAGGCTGGCGTGCGTTACTCGCTGGAAAACCCGCATGCGTATGCAGATGCCAACCTGACCGGCCACCTGAACGTACTGGAAGGTTGTCGCCATAATAAGGTTCAGCACCTGCTGTACGCCTCCTCAAGTTCGGTTTATGGCCTTAACCGTAAAATGCCCTTCTCGACCGATGATTCGGTAGACCATCCGGTATCCCTTTACGCAGCGACCAAGAAAGCCAACGAGCTGATGTCGCATACCTATTCGCATCTCTATAACTTGCCTACCACCGGCCTGCGCTTCTTTACGGTGTACGGGCCGTGGGGCCGTCCGGATATGGCGCTGTTTAAGTTCACTAAAGCCATGCTCGAAGGCAAAAGCATCGACGTATACAACTACGGCAAGATGAAGCGTGATTTCACATACATTGACGACATTGCCGAAGCCATTATTCGTCTGCAGGATGTTATTCCACAGGCGGATGAAAACTGGACCGTTGAAGCAGGCACGCCAGCAACCAGCTCCGCTCCCTATCGCGTCTACAACATCGGTAATAGCTCGCCTGTTGAACTGATGGATTACATTACAGCGCTGGAAGAAGCGTTAGGCATTGAAGCAGATAAGAATATGATGCCGATTCAGCCGGGTGATGTTCTGGAAACCAGTGCGGATACCAAAGCGCTCTACGAGGTGATTGGCTTTAAACCTCAGACGTCGGTCAAAGAAGGCGTGAAGAATTTCGTCGACTGGTACCGTGACTTCTACAAGGATTAAAAACAACAATGCCCGGCAGTGCCGGGCATTTTCTCGATGCGTTTAGCAACAAAGATTAATCACTTCCGAACAGATCGCGGGTATAGACTTTATCCGCCACATCCGCCAGCTCTTCTGCCATACGGTTTGAAATAATTACATCGGCATCTTTCTTGAATGCGTCCAGATCGCGAATGACCCGTGAATGGAAGAACTCGTCTTCTTTCATCGCCGGTTCATAAATAATCACTTGCACGCCTTTCGCCTTAATACGCTTCATGATCCCCTGGATGGAGGATGCGCGGAAGTTATCCGACCCGCTCTTCATGATCAGACGATACACCCCCACCACTTTCGGCTGACGCGCCAGAATGGAGTCAGAGATGAAATCTTTACGCGTACGGTTTGCTTCCACAATCGCGGAAATCAGGTTGTTTGGCACCGTCTGGTAGTTTGCGAGCAGCTGCTTGGTATCTTTTGGCAGACAGTAACCGCCGTAACCGAATGACGGATTGTTGTAGTGGTTGCCAATGCGCGGGTCCAGACAGACACCTTCAATGATCTGTTTGGTGTTCAGGCCCAGGCTTTCCGCGTAGCTGTCCAGCTCGTTGAAGAAGGCAACACGCATCGCAAGGTAGGTGTTGGCGAAAAGCTTGATAGCCTCAGCTTCAGTGGTGTCGGTGAACAGCACATCAATATCTTTCTTGATCGCCCCCTCCTGCAACAGCGCCGCAAAGCGCTCGGCACGTGCGGAACGCTCACCAATAACAATACGCGATGGATAGAGGTTGTCGTAAAGAGCCTTGCCTTCACGCAGAAATTCTGGAGAGAAGATCACGTTATCGATGCCCAGTTTCTCTTTAATTGACTGGGTGAACCCGACAGGTATTGTCGATTTGATGATCATCACGGCTTCAGGATTCAATGCCACTACATCTTTAATCACTGCTTCTACGCTGGAGGTGTTGAAGTAGTTGGTCTTAGGATCATAATCCGTTGGAGTGGCGATAATCACATAATCTGCACCGCGGTATGCGTCTTCTTTATCGGTTGTTGCGCGGAAGTTGAGCGGCTTGTTAGCCAGGTATTCCTCGATTTCTTTGTCAGCAATCGGGGAGATCTTCTGGTTAAGCATATCCACTTTGGCCTGCACGATATCCAGCGCCACCACTTCATGATTTTGTGCGATCAGAATACCGTTAGATAGACCGACATAGCCTGTTCCGGAGATTGTAATTTTCATTCGTTCAACTTCTTCAAGTATGAGTGTCAGGAGGCATCTACAATGCCACCGCTGTAAACAACTGTTGAGGTTTTTACCTCTTATGTTTATGCACTGTCAAGGCAAAGACCTTGCTACCGTAGCGGGATAACAGTGTCAATTATTCGCCAATTTTCGCATGAGACTGTGGAAAGCGAGGAGACACGGGGAAAGGAACAATAAAAAAGCCCGGTAACGATAACCGGGCCTTGCTATCAGACTGAGTTAAATCAGATTAATCCAGCCATTCGGTATGGAACACACCTTCTTTGTCAGTGCGCTTATACGTGTGTGCACCGAAGTAGTCACGCTGCGCCTGAATCAGGTTCGCAGGCAACACCGCTGCACGGTAGCTGTCGTAGTACGCAACTGCAGCTGAGAAAGTCGGAACCGGAATACCGTTCTGGACCGCGTATGCAACAACATCACGCAGTGCTTGCTGGTAGTCGTCAGCAATTTTCTTGAAGTACGGTGCCAGCAGCAGGTTAGCAATGCCTGCGTTTTCCGCGTAAGCATCGGTGATTTTCTGCAGGAACTGGGCGCGGATGATGCAACCGGCGCGGAAGATCTTGGCGATCTCACCGTAGTTCAGATCCCAGTTATTCTCGTCAGATGCAGCACGCAGCTGAGAGAAGCCCTGTGCGTAAGAGACGATTTTGCCCAGGTACAGAGCACGACGAACTTTCTCGATGAACTCAACTTTGTCAGCGGCAGGTTTAGCCTGTGGGCCAGACAGCACTTTAGAGGCTGCAACGCGCTGCTCTTTCAGAGAAGAGATATAACGTGCAAACACGGACTCAGTAATGAGAGACAGTGGCTCACCGAGATCCAGAGAGCTCTGGCTGGTCCATTTACCGGTACCTTTGTTCGCCGCTTCGTCCAGAATCACATCAACCAGGTATTTACCCTCTTCGTCTTTCTTAGTGAAGATGTCTTTGGTGATGTCGATCAGGTAGCTGTTCAGCTCGCCGGTATTCCACTCAGTGAAAGTCTGCGCCAGCTCTTCGTTAGACAGATTCAGGCCGCCTTTCAGCAACGAGTAGGCTTCAGCAATCAGCTGCATGTCGCCGTATTCGATACCGTTGTGAACCATTTTCACATAGTGACCCGCACCGTCTGGACCGATATAGGTCACGCACGGTTCGCCATCTTCTGCAACAGCGGCAATTTTAGTCAAAATAGGCGCGACCAGCTCATACGCTTCTTTCTGACCGCCAGGCATGATAGATGGGCCTTTCAGGGCGCCCTCTTCACCGCCAGATACGCCGGTACCGATGAAGTTGAAACCTTCCGCAGAAAGCTCACGATTACGACGAATGGTGTCGTGGAAGAAGGTATTACCGCCATCGATGATGATGTCGCCTTTATCCAGATAAGGCTTCAGGGAGTCGATAGCAGCATCAGTACCCGCGCCAGCTTTCACCATTAACAGGATACGACGCGGCGTTTCCAGGGATTCAACAAACTCCTGCACCGTATAGAAGGGAACCAGCTTCTTGCCTGGGTTCTCGGCAATCACTTCTTCGGTTTTTTCACGGGAACGGTTGAAAACGGAGACGGTATAACCACGGCTTTCGATGTTGAGCGCCAGGTTGCGCCCCATCACTGCCATACCGACAACGCCGATCTGTTGTTTGGACATTACATACTCCTGTCAGGTGTGGTCACCGCGCAAGGTATGCGCGGCTTGAAATGTATGCCTGATGTTAACTCAGGAAACTCGATTTTGGATAGTAGCGTGTTTAACCCACTGTGCCATTAATGATTTGGTGGATAAAAATCGTCCAACATCTGCGAATAAACTAGCCTTGACGGTTTCTAACAATCTGATACAAAGCTTTTTTCATTCTTCCAGGGATGATACGGAAAACTGTTCGCAATAATGCGAATTTCAAAAATTGCGCTGTTGTAATAAAGTTAATGTTTCGCTGGAAACTCATAACCTGAAGCTCATATTTCAGATAGGAAATTCCACGGCGAGCCATCAGATCACGTCCGGATCTCATCTTAAGCAATACTTCCGGGATATTAGCAAATTTAGCATTATTGACGAGCAATAGACTCCACAACGCAAAATCCTGAGATTTTCGAAAGGATGGATAACCCCCAACTGAAAGTACTGTACTTTTTTTAAACATGACTGACGGATGACTAACGGCACTTCTCTTTTTGGCAAAGATAACAATATCTTTATGACTCAAAGGGACCTTGCGTGTTGAAATATATTCTTCAGAAGTGGTATCTATTTCATCAATATAGGTTCCACATACATCTATGTCTGGATGATGTTGAAAAAAATCAATTTGTCTTTCAAAACGAGCAGGCAGTGAAATATCATCTGCGTCCATTCGCGCAACATACTCATTACGGCAACAGTGGAGGCCAGCATTCAGAGCAGCAGCTAAACCAACGTTTTGTGGAAGTTGCACAAAAGTAATAAGCCTTTCTGATACCTCTTTCCCAAAACTTTCAATCACATCAATTTGTGCTTGCGCTAGCTGCCCGTCTGCAACAATAACAATTTGCTCAGGCTTACGAGTTTGAATGTCATAAATTGATCTTAACGCAACCTCAAGATAGCGAGGTTCATCATCTTTGTAGATGCTGATTAATACTGAAAATTGTTCTGTCACTAGACTCATTTCATTATTCCACTACGCCCAGCAATACCATCAGATATTCCTTTGATGAAAAATTTTAAGCGTTCTTTGCCTTTTGGTAAGAACATTGGATAAAATATAACTTTCCCAGAAAGCTTAATTAGACTTGAAATTTTCCAAAAAAATGGCACATGCTTTTCATTTAATAAAAGGAAAATATTACGTGTAGCATAGTAATGTCTGAAAGGACTTGGCATACCAACGGATACTACATTCATTATTTTAAAACGGCCATCACCTAATCGATGTGCAAGTAACGCATTTTTATTACGAATTACCTTGAAACCGGCATACCTAAGTCTCCAACAGTACTCATGGTCCACCGCATCTATGAAGAGATCGTCGCGCATGCCACCAATAACTTCCCAAGCTTTTTTTGGTATAAGACTACCTGAACTTAGCGTACTATCAACATCGAAATAGCTATCAGTGATAGGGGTACCTTTTTTTACTCGAGCCTGATTCACTTGCCCTGTTATTTTATCATAATCTTGTACACCAACCAAACCGGGATTTTCACCTGCAGAAACCATTTCGTTATAACAGTTAATCAGTTCTTGAACCATATTTTCATGCGGTGTACTGTCTTGATCCATTTGTAAAACAAAATTAGCGCCGTTTTCAAATGCCCATTTCATCCCAATAGTCTGAGCCTCAGCAATACCGAGATTTTTACCGAAGTTGATAATATGCAGTGATAAGCTTGTATTAATTTCATCCACTGAAATATCAAAATTTGAATTATTTGAAATAACTACAAAATCAGTTTGCCTTAATAAATTATCAACTAAAACTCTCAGACTTTCAATTTCCGGTTGATATGTAGTAATTAAAGAAAATACCTTATCCATTAATAGCTCTCGGTTTTTGACTAGCAAATGCCATGAATCGTGAAATTCCATACAGGGGCAAATACACCATCATAATTGATATTAATTGCCCTATTGCATAGGTCATATCCTGCTCCATGTAAATAGTATTCGAAGCGAGCAAAACATAAAATATTAGCCCCAAAAAATCGGGCTTTGTTTTCAATAAAATTTTATTCCGAATAAAACTAAAGAGATATCCAATTACAAAAGAATAAAAAACAGACAATACAGGACCTAAATAAAATAATCCAAAAACATTATGTCTTGGATTCGGCCCGGAAACCATGTCAGTATTATAATGACTCCAAAACACCTGTAACCCGAGGTTAACTGGCAGTTTATCCCAATCTAATATCCTGAAAGCTCCAAAAAAATCCTTAAATAATGCCAGGAAAAAGTTACCAGATTCCATGTTTTCAATTTGCCCATACGGATAGGACATATAATATATATCCCCCGTATTAATAAATCTCATTGCAAGTACAGAAACAGCTGTGTTTAGATCAGAGTTCCCTGTTTGATATATGATAGTAATTACACCACCAAAAAAACCAAGAATGAATAAGACAAATGAAATTGTATTTATTTTTTTGAATACTCGCGGTGATACTGCGAACCTATGTGAAAAAATTGCAACGTAGCTTAGACTGAATATTATAAAGAGTACTGCAGCTTTTGATCCACTTAAAACAGCAACAAGTAAACCAAACATAATTACAATGAAATCAGTCATTTTATACAAAACTCCTTTATTAATAAAAAGGAGTCGATAGAATGCGACGGCTATAGCAATGACTTGTGTTACCTGTATCACACGGTTCACCATGCCAAACCCACCACCACCAGAAAATATTTCTAGCCGAGAAGCCATTAATAACGGAATACCACTGGTATAGTACACAACAAATTGACAAACGATGAATAATATAACGGAGAGTGGATAAATTACTGTTATAAATCCAGAATACGTAGGCAGTGGAGCTAATTGAGAAGATCGAATTTTTTTCGCTGGAATTTTTCTATTCGATAATACTCCAAAAAAGAAAGCGATCTGAGTGGCAAGGAAAGAATAGAAATAGTAATCGGAAATATAACCAAGAGAGTACAAAAAGAAGACAACTGAATACCCTGAACCACCAGCAATGATCAGAAAATTTATTGGATCAAATAAGCTATAAATTTGTTTTCTTAATAAGAAATAAACAGAAAATATTGTTATTAATGTAATAGGTAAACCAAAACCAAGATGACTCGCATATAAATCCGCGAAAGTAGCCTTATCCATATAAACCTCGTAGAATATATAACATCTTAATAATCTTACGGATTTTAGAGGTTATAAACACAGGATATTTTTTCAAATCAAGCCAATAAGTTTTAAGATATATTCTTGCAAGGCCATTATATAAAACACTTGCAGAATAGTTTACTTTATTAAATTCTGCATTAGCTACTTTTAGATAGTCACCACTGCGGCTAGCATTATGCAAATGCACCCGATATCCAGCAATGCACCGTTTATTGAAAATAACTTTTTTATCTGCTAATAATCTAAGAAAATAATCCCGGTCCTCTGCTCTTAATGTCTCATTGTATCCACTCAATTCAACATATGTGGATTTTTTTTGCAATAATGCAGGCCCAGGAACAACCCAATTGAAAACTAGCTCTTCCGCTATATTTTTTTTCAGCCTTTTTATGGATGCATTCCGATATCCAAAAAAAGCACTTTGACAGATTACCGCATTATCTCCATCCACCACGATGCAATCGCTTATAACTGCATCTGCACATGCTTTAAGCAACAACTTCATAGCCTGAGTTAAGCCACCTTCAAGGAGGTAATCATCGCTGGCAATTACATAAATATACTCAGAAGTAGCATAACCAGCACAAATATTTAATGTTTTTGTAACCCCCAAGTTTACATGGTTTTTAATAAAAATAAAAGAAATATGACTATTATTATGAATGTTAATGTAGTTATCAATTATTTTAACGGAGTGATCTTTTGACTTATCATCGCAGATGATAACTTCAATTTCCCCGGAATACGACGCTCTAACACCGTCAAGACATTTTGCAATATATTTTTCATGGTTATAGCATGGTATCAATACGCTTACTTTAGGTAGATTCATAACTATCTTTTTTATCCCGGATAATATATTTCATGGCAAAAAAAACAAAAACTAAATAGATGATGTAATTTATTGCATACGCAATATTAGCACCATTTGTTTCAAAATGAGGAACCAAAGCAGAAGTTAATAGCACTAATGACCCAGCAAAAAACACCTCACTACTTACAAACCATTTTGTGGCACCGCGGGATATCATCGGATAAGCATAAAGCCAACTTGTGATCTTCAGAACATCGCCTACAAGCTGGATAGCAAAGAGCTCTCGCGCAGCGCGAAATTTTTCAGTAAAAAGAATAGTGATCGCCAGGTCGCGAAACAAATACACACCGACAGCCATTAGAATAACAATTGGTATAATTATTATGGCAGTATTATTAATCTCAGCTCGTATATCATTGTACGATTTGAGTTTCGCTAGCTGTGGTAAAAAATAAATCCCCAAAGCCATCGTCATTACACTGAGATAGACTTCTGAAATCTTCCACACTGCTTGCCATTGTCCGGCAGCATCCCAACCTACATGAGAAATAATAATTTTCCTAACAGCTATTAACGCCAATGGCATGCTAACTGCAGATGCAATTGCAATTAAAATATATCCACCGACTTTTTTTCTATTCTCTGATTCAGTTTCTCCCCACCAATATGTCAGCTTTAACCACGGTTGCCTTAAACAGGAGATAAGCATCACGATGCCAATAAGCCCTGACTGTACAGATGCAGCAATAAGTGCACCATTAACACCCCACATAATGATCAGAGCAACCATAATGGTTGTTGACATAATAACCGATATAATACCAAGTGTTACAAATCGTTTGTAATGTTGATGACCATTAATGACAGAATTTATTAACGTTGCCATTGCAGAAAATGGTAGCGTCAAAAACATTACGCAGATTAACCAGCCATAATTAGGAACTTCGAATAACCAGTTTGAAATATGCTTTGAGAGTAATAATCCAACAGGAACAAGAGAAACACAAAATACGGCCACCCATTGCACTGATGCTCGCCACCATGGCGAGCATGCAGTATAACCACTATCGCAATTTTCAGATGTATATCTTACAATGGCATTGCTTGTAGGTGCGTTAATAATTCCGTTGAGCATAGTAATCAGATTTTGCGCCTGACCCAACAATGCCATTCCGGTTGTTCCTGTATACACTGCAATGATTTTCGATACCAAAAATCCGGCCATCATTCTGCTTAAAGTAAGTAACCCCGTAAAAAAGGTTACACTCAACAGTTTTTTCATGCCTGAAACTCATTCAGTTTTTCAATGACATAATTTATTTGCGCATCATCCATAGTTGGATCGATCGGTATTGAAATTACTTCTTCATGAATGGATTCAGTCAGAGGGTAACTTAAATCATTATATTCTGAATACGCTTTTTGCTTGTGTGGTGGAATTGGATAATGAATTAAAGTCTGAATGGCAAGTTCAGCTAAGAAATCAGAGAGCTGTTTTCTAAATTTTGTTTTAATAACAAAAAGATGCCAGACGCTTCGCTCTTCAATATCATTAAGTGGCAACTGTAAATAAGGGTTTTTAATACCTGCTATATATTTCTCTGCAATTTTCTTTCGAATATCGGTATCTTCATCCAGGTATTTGAGTTTTACACGTAACATTGCAGCCTGCATTTCATCGAGGCGACTGTTAACACCCTTGAAAATATTCTCATATTTTTTGTGGGAGCCATAATTACGTAATGCACGCAGGACCTGATTAAGCTCATCGTCGTTAGTTGTTATTGCACCAGCATCCCCAAGAGCTCCCAAATTTTTACCAGGATAAAAACTAAAACCGCTAGCATGTCCCCATGAGCCTGCACGCTTGTTGCCGATGCTAGCACCATGAGCCTGTGCTGAATCTTCAAGAACCAGCAAGTTATTTTCTTTTGCAAAAGCCATAATTTCATCCATCGGGCAAATTCGACCATACAGATGAACAGCAATGATTGCTTTAGTTCTAACCGTTGCAGCTTTCTCTATACCGGCCAACGTCAGATTATATGTACTGGCGTCAGGCTCCACAAAAACTGGCTTAAGACCATTCTCACTTATCGCTAATACTGTAGCAATATAAGTATTAGCTGGTACCAGAATCTCATCGCCTTCATGCAATTTACCGAGTAATTTCCATGCACGAATTGTCAGTATTAATGCATCCAGGCCATTGGCAACACCAACACAATGCTTTGAACCACACCATTGGGCAAATTCTGTTTCAAAGGAATCCAACTCCTTTCCTGCGATATACCAACCCGAATCGATGACCCTCGCGCAAGCGTCTTTTAATTCAGCATTAAAACGAGAATTTACATTTTTAAGACTCAGAAATTCAATTTCCATTTTTAGATATACCCATTATTTTAGCTGGATTACCATATACGATAGAATAATCTGCAACATCTTTTGTAACAACAGAACCTGCTCCGACCATACACTTTTCTCCTAAGGTAATTCCCGGAAGAATAGTGACATTAGCTCCGATGGAAGCGCCTTTTTTTACATGAATAGTGTCAAACTCTTTACTATGATTTTTGGAACGAGGATATTTGTCATTGGTAAAAGTGACACATGGGCCAATAAAAACGTCATCTTCAATAACGGTATTATCCCAAATATAGACCCCGGATTTAACTGTCACACGGTCACCTATTTCAACTTTACCTTCCACCAAGGTATGGGCACAGATATTGCAATCTTTACCGATTTTAGCGCCAGCTAAAATAACAGAAAATTGCCATATCCTTGTTCCTTCACCGATATCATTGGTCTGAACATCACTTAAGGGATGAACATACATTTTTGTTTACCTTATCCAGGAACGCATCGTAATCTCGAATATAGTCATTCTCATCATAGTGACTGTCTGCCAATACCATTAGCACGCAGTCCTCTGAAAAATCATACATTTCACGCCACATACATGAGTCGATAAGTAAACCTTGTGCTGGATTATCCAACAAAATTTCTACACGCTCCTTTCCATCATCTAAAACAAATCGACATGATCCACGCATCGCGATAGCAACCTGCTTAAGTTTCCGATGCGCGTGCAACCCACGTCTTACACCTTCTTTGGTGTTGAACATGTAATAAACACGCTTGATTTCGAAAGGAATATTATTTTCTTCCTCTAAGGCAATCAGTGAACCTCGATCATCTCCATGAGCCTGGAGTGGGATAATTTTGATGTCCATTTTAGTTCCTGAATATTTGTGCTTCGTTAAAGAAACATGCCTGATTGTCTTTTTCTGAAATGATCAGTGGATCAATTGGCCATTCAATTGCTAATTGACTATCATCCCAACGAATTGCTCTTTCATTTTCTTTAGAGTAATAGTTATTTGTTTTGTACAAAATTTCCGAGTCATCCTTGAGAGCAATGAAACCATGTGCAAAACCTTCAGGAATCCAAATCTGCTTTTTGTTTTCAGCGGTGAGTTCTACACCAACCCAATGCCCAAAAGTTGAAGAACCTTCTCGGATATCGACTGCAATATCATAAATTGCGCCATGTAAACAGCGGACCAATTTTGCTTGTGCAGAAGGCGAAAGTTGATAATGCAGCCCCCGTAAAACACCTTTGGATGATCTAGAATGGTTATCCTGAACGAAATTTATTTGCCTTCCAACAGCTTGCTCAAAGACCCTTTGATTAAAACTTTCAAAGAAAAAACCACGATCATCACCAAATACTTTCGGTTCAAAAATCAAAACATCTGGAATATCAGTCTTAATCACATTCATTGCTTAATAGCCTTTAATCATTTTCAGCAGGTACTGACCGTATGCATTTTTCTTCAACGGCTCTGCCAGTTTCTTAACCTGATCAGCGTCGATAAAACCTTTACGATACGCAATCTCTTCCGGGCAGGAAACTTTCAGCCCCTGACGCTCTTCAATTGTCGCAATAAAGTTACTTGCCTCGATCAGGCTCTGGTGTGTACCGGTATCCAGCCAGGCATAACCGCGTCCCATCATGGCAACTGAAAGACGCCCCTGCTCCAGATAAATACGGTTGATATCCGTGATTTCCAACTCACCGCGCGCAGAAGGTTTCAGGTTTTTCGCCATTTCTACAACATCGTTATCGTAGAAATAGAGACCCGTTACGGCATAGTTACTCTTAGGCTCCAGCGGTTTTTCTTCCAGGCTGATGGCCGTACCGTTTTTATCAAACTCCACAACGCCATAGCGTTCAGGGTCGTTAACGTGATAGGCAAAGACCGTTGCACCAGCATCTTTATTCAACGCAGCTTCAAGCTGTTTTGGCAGGTCATGACCATAGAAAATGTTATCGCCCAGCACCAGCGCGCAGCTATCGTCACCAATGAACTCTTCGCCAATAATAAAGGCCTGCGCCAGTCCATCAGGGCTTGGCTGCACTTTATATTGCAGGTTCAGCCCCCACTGGCTGCCATCGCCGAGCAGTTGCTCAAAGCGCGGCGTATCCTGCGGTGTACTGATGATCAGAATATCTTTAATTCCCGCCAACATCAGTGTCGACAATGGATAATAAATCATTGGTTTATCATAGATAGGCAGCAATTGTTTACTTACCGCCATTGTCACAGGATAAAGACGAGTGCCAGAACCACCAGCCAGAATAATACCTTTACGCGTAGTCATCAATTTTCTCTATAAACACAAAATGCCCTCTAAAGGGCATTTAAAATAATTAAATAGATTGAGCGGTAAACAGCTCAGCGAGCATACGTTTCACGCCAATATCCCAGGACGGCAATACCAGATCAAAGTTCCGTTGGAACTTTTCGGTGTTCAGGCGTGAATTTTGCGGCCGTTTTGCCGGAGTCGGATACGCTGATGTCGGAACGGCATTCAATTTTTCGATTGCCAATTCAATACCCGCTTCTCGAGCTTGTTCGAACACCAGTGCGGCGTAGTCGTACCAGGTTGTGGTATTTGATGCTACAAGATGATACAGCCCAGCCACTTCGGGTTTTGCCAGCGCCACACGAATAGCGTGCGCGGTACAATCAGCTAACAGCTCAGCTCCCGTAGGGGCACCAATCTGATCGTTGATCACTGACAGCTCAGTCCGCTCTTTTGCCAGGCGCAGCATCGTTTTAGCAAAGTTATTCCCTTTACCGGCGTATACCCAACTGGTGCGGAAAATCAGATGCTTAGCACAATTCTCCTGCAGCGCTTTTTCGCCGTTAAGTTTAGTCTGACCATAAACGTTCAGCGGTGCCGTTGTATCGGTTTCCTGCCAGGGCGTCTCGCCGTCGCCAGGGAAGACATAATCTGTGGAGTAATGAACAACCCAGGCACCAATCTTGGCAGCTTCTTTTGCAATCGCTTCAACACTTGTTGCGTTCAGTAGCTCAGCGAAATCTCGCTCGGATTCGGCCTTGTCCACCGCAGTATGTGCAGCTGCGTTGACGATCACATCAGGCCTAATCGCACGCACCGTCTCGGCAATACCTTCAGGATTGCTAAAGTCACCACAATAGTCTTTTGAATGGACATCCAGGGCGATCAGGTTACCAAGGGGAGCGAGGGCGCGCTGTAATTCCCAGCCCACCTGCCCTGTTTTACCAAACAGGAGAATGTTCATTACTGGCGCTCTCCATAATTCTGCTCAATCCAGGTTTTGTAAGCCCCGCTTTTCACGTTGTTCACCCAATCCTGATTACTGAGATACCATTTAACTGTTTTGCGAATCCCGCTCTCAAACGTCTCTTGCGGTTGCCAGCCCAGTTCTTGACCAATTTTATGTGCATCGATTGCATAGCGGCGGTCGTGACCCGGACGGTCGGTCACATAAGTAATCTGATCGCGATAGGAGCCATCTTTCGGTACGATTTCATCCAACAGATCGCAGATGGTATGAACGACATCAAGGTTCTGCTTCTCGTTATGGCCGCCAATGTTGTACGTCTCACCCGGCTTACCTTGAGTGGCTACGGTATAGAGAGCACGGGCATGATCTTCAACATACAGCCAGTCACGAATCTGATCGCCTTTGCCATAAATCGGCAATGCTTTACCGTCCAGAGCGTTGAGGATAACCAGCGGGATCAGTTTTTCCGGGAAATGATAGGGACCGTAGTTGTTAGAACAGTTAGTCACAATTGTTGGGAAACCATAAGTACGCAGCCATGCGCGAACCAGATGATCGCTTGACGCTTTGGACGCGGAATACGGGCTGCTCGGCGCATAAGCCGTTGTTTCAGTGAACAGCGGCAGCTCGGTTGAAGCCGGGTGCTCATCAGGATGGGGCAGATCGCCATACACTTCGTCAGTCGAAATGTGGTGGAAGCGGAATGCGGCTTTTGCCTCTTCATTCAACGCAGACCAGTATGCGCGCGCGGCTTCCAGCAGGACATAAGTCCCGACTATATTGGTTTCGATAAATGCAGCAGGCCCCGTAATGGAACGATCCACGTGGCTTTCAGCAGCCAAATGCATGACAGCATCAGGTTTGTGCTCAGCAAAAATGCGCTCCATCGCCGCTTTATCGCAGATGTCTGCCTGCTCAAACGCGTAACGCTTGCTGTCACTCACTTCTGCAAGTGATTCCAGGTTACCGGCATAGGTCAACTTATCAACGTTAACCACTTCATCCTGGGTATTTTTAATAATATGCCGCACAACTGCAGAGCCAATAAAACCAGCTCCGCCAGTAACAAGAATTTTCACGTTAGCTATTCCGTTGATTGAATATATCGGGATATTGATGTTCTGAATTCAGAGTAATATGAGCGAAGACAGAAAATATGCACGCTACCGCCCCTGGCTTAACAGCTACCAGTGCACTGAGTAGATTCGCAAAATGTGTTCACTTATGGTCATTTTTTGGGCGTCAGACGCCACTGGACAACCATAGAAGTCCGTTAATTGTCGTCCTTATCGGCGTCAGAAACAAGTAGAAATCCTTATCAAGTCGCCCAAAAAAACAACAGCTAACTTATTGTAATGTGGGAACTTTAAAAACAAAAAACGGCAACGAGCATTCTTGAGGATTTGCCTTCACTCAGAATGATCGGTTGCCGCTACTTTCGTGCTGCGCGCTTACGAGGCCTGAATTATCACTCGCTCGTCAGCATCTTCTCAATGCTCTTACGGAACTTCGCCCCTTCCTTCAGGTTGCGCAGCCCATAGTTCACAAACGCCTGCATATAGCCCATTTTCTTACCGCAGTCGTAGCTGTCACCGGTCATCAGCATCGCATCAACCGACTGTTTTTTCGCCAGTTCTGCAATGGCATCCGTCAGCTGAATACGGTCCCAGGCACCGGGTTCCGTTTTTTCCAGCTCGGCCCAGATATCAGCGTTCAGCACATAGCGGCCTACTGCCATCAGGTCAGAAGCCAGTGTCTGCGGCTGATCGGGTTTTTCGATGAATTCAACAATACGGCTCACCTGACCTTCTGAATCCAGCGGCTCTTTGGTTTTAATCACAGAGTACTCAGACAGATCGCCTTTCATGCGTTTCGCCAGCACCTGGCTACGGCCCGTTTCATTGAAACGCGCCACCATAGCGGCGAGGTTATAGCGCAGCGGATCGGCTGAAGCATTGTCCAGAATGATGTCTGGCAGCACCACGATAAACGGATTGTCACCGACAACCGGACGCGCGCAGAGAATGGAATGCCCAAGGCCCAGCGGCTGTGCCTGGCGCACGTTCATGATGGTCACCCCTGGCGGGCAGATGGACTGCACTTCGGCCAGAAGCTGACGCTTAACGCGCTGCTCAAGCAGCGCTTCGAGTTCGTAAGAGGTGTCGAAGTGGTTCTCTACCGCATTCTTGGAAGAGTGAGTCACCAGAACGATTTCTTTGATCCCTGCAGCAACAATCTCGTCGACGATGTACTGGATCATCGGCTTGTCAACGATCGGCAGCATCTCTTTAGGAATCGCTTTTGTGGCTGGCAGCATATGCATGCCCAAGCCCGCTACCGGAATGACTGCTTTCAAATTAATCATTATTTCTTCCACCTTAAAATGGTTGACGAATTATAGACTCTTACCGGAAAACAGCCTAGCTGAAGAGTCCTGATAAACGTCGCATGCGAATCACATTGTAGCGAATACTCACCTAACTTACCCTTTACACGATAAGGTGAGAGCCAGAATTATCGGAATCCTGCATGGTAGATGTTACTCCACCAGTTTTTCCGAATAATCGTAGCTACCAGCCACTCATTCAGATACAAATGTGATGTCATCCTTTTTCTCGTGGACGAACTCGTGTTTCAACGTACGATCGAGTCCCTGAGAAAGGGTGTAGGGTGCTATAAAGCCAGAACTATGCACTTTCGTTGCATCGAATTGCGTTGTGGCACAGAACTTCTTAACACGAACAGAACTGATAGCGTACTTTTTGCCCGTAATTTTGCTCAATACGTCAAAGCAATACCCGCCTAACATACCTAATGGGTAAGGTAGATGAACCGACGGGATTTTTTTGCTGAGACTTTTCTCAACTTCTGCTACTAGCTGATTCATATTCAGATCAGGCTTGTCGACATAGTTATATACGTCATAGCCAGGCTTGACGTTCGTGAGCTTAAATTTAATAAACTCAACGATGTTGCCAACATAAGCCATCGATTTATAATTCGTGCCTGCTCCAACCATGGCAAATTTACCCCCTGCGATTTGCTTCAGCAGATTGTAGACATTACCGCGGTTGCGCTCGCCGAAGATCACAGTTGGTCGAACAATGGTCAGCGAGCGTTCCTGAGGCGCTTTATCGAACCATTCACGCAACACCTCTTCCGCCTGCCATTTGCTCTTTCCATAATGATTAAACGGGTCTTGCTGATGAGTCTCATCCGGATTCACTTTATTGAGTCCGTAAACGGCGACGGAACTGGTAAAAATGATGTTGTTTACATTATTTTTTTCCATTGCTGCCAGTACGTTACGCGTCCCCTGAACATTGACATCATAATAAAGTGACGTCGGGCTAACGTCATCGCGGTGCTCAGCAGCAAGCAGCACAACGGTGTTAAATCCAGCAAGCGCCAGGTCGAGTTGTTCCTGATTGCGAACATCACCAGACACAGTGATCTCAGAGTAAAAATGACTTTGTTGCTTGTCGAAATTGGTCACATCGAAATTTGCCTGAGAAATCTCAATCAGACGGGTCCCAACAAAACCAGATGCGCCAATAAATAAAACTTTATCGTTCATAAACCACTCAATAAGTTAGATGTAGAGCGTCCTCTGGTCATTTATACATCTATTCCCTGAGGTGCCAGCCTGTAGACCAGATAAACTTCAAACAGTAATGGCACGGATTATAGCCCCTAAGAAGAGTGACTTCAGTAACAAATTCTTAGGGGGCTACGGTATTTTGATGCAGCAGAAAAGTTATCTTTGCTTTTGAGGAAGGGAAAAATTCAGCCTCTCCACATTCACCACCTGCTGATCCACCCGGTCGATATCCACCGAACTCTGCCCTTTTTCATTGACCGCATGAATATTCGCCAGTGAGAGCAAGGTCTCATCTTTCGCCATAAACTTGCCGCGCACGTCTTTGCGCAGGTCAAAATTCATCTTCAGCGCGGGCCCGACTGTCGCCTGCTGCATCACGGTGATGTTGCGTAAAAACAGGTGCTGCGGTTTGTTGTGCAACTCAAGTGTCGCGCGCTGCATCTCCACGTTAGTGATGGCGACAAACGAGGTCGCGTTGCCCGATGAAATCTGTATGCCGCGCAATTTGTACGCCAGCTGTCGATTATCCAGGCGGATATTGTTGAGCCTGAAGTTTTGCGGAATCGACAGGTAATCGCCCTTAACCACCCCGTAGCCGATCAGCATCCCGGCGCTGTTGACCATATCAACATTATCGATGACAAAGTTATCGCAGCCATAAATCGCCACCGTGGCGTTATCAATCCCGGCTTTTTTACTGAAATCCGGGGTGATGTTTTTGGCTTTCACATTACGAATAATAAAGTGCTTACCGTTTTCCACATGCACCAGTTGCCGACAGTTACTGCCCGTAATGTTCGCCACCACAAAGTTCTTCACGGTCTGCTTTTCCGGGTAGTCGTTATCGTAGGTACTCCCGGCGAGGCCAATGCCGATGCCCCAGTTGATCTTGCCGTTGGTACAGTTGATATTGTCGATCACATGGTCAGAGATCAGGATATTGCGGTCGTTAATGGCGACGTTCCATTCGATCGCATCGCCCTGCAAATGGCTGAAACGGCTGTTCGTGATCCGCGCGCCGTCGACCTGATTATGGAATCCCTGACGTAGAATGGCGTAGTTGGCCTGCGACACGCTGATGTTATCGATCAGCAAATTCCGCATCACCCGCGGTTTTTTACCGCCAATGTAAATCTGCGTCACCGGGCCAAAGCCGCTCATCGCCAGCCCCTGAATCACGCAGTCAGAGCCGCGCACATCCAGGGTGATGTTTTCCGTGCGGCCCTTCCCTTCGCCGATCACCTTGCTGCCCTCCTGTAACACAAAGCGCCCACGCCCGTTGCCGGTGAGCACCCCGCGAATCAGCAGGGTTTTACCCTCGGGGATAAATATTCCGGTGTTGATGTTCTCGCAGGTGAGTCCCGCCGGAACCACCACGGTATCGCCGTCGACAAAGGCCTGCTTAAAAGCAGCGATCCAGTCCTTGCGATTGTACTGACTGATATCGACCGTGCCGCTGCCCGCCGCGCGTGCGAGACGTGTCGTGAGCAACGGCGTCGCGGCCAGCAGCGAGCAGGCGGTCACAAAGTTGCGTCGGGTTATTTTTTTCAGCATACCACCTCGGCTTATAGCGTTTGTAACAGGCTCGCTAACTGACGATTTATTACCTGCTGATTAAATTCGGTTTCGACTTTTTGCCGCGCGTTATGCAGCACCGGCGCCAGCTCCTGCTGGTCAATATCGCTGAACGCGGCCAGCCTGTCGGCAAGCGCGACCGCGTTATTTTCCGGCACCAGCCAGCCGGAATGGCCAGGCTCGATCAGCTCCGGGATGCCGCTGTGCACGGTGGAGACCACCGGAATACCCACCGCCATCGCCTCCATCAGGGCCACAGGAATTCCCTCCATATCGCCATCCGCACCGGTCACGGACGGCAGCAGGAACACATCGGCGTCGTCGAGCATGGCTTTGACTTCATGACTCGGCTTAAAGCCCGGCATCTCAACAAAACCTTCCAGCTGGTATTGCTCGATCAACGTGCGCAAGCGGCGCTCCCACGGGCCAATCCCGAGAATGCGGTAGTGAAAATCCACCCCACGCGCCCTGAGCTGACGACAGGCTTCAATCGCCACGTGCAGCCCTTTTTTCTCGGTGAGACGCGCCACAGAGATAATTTGCAGCGGTTTACCCGGCACTTTCACCGGGCGCTGGGTAAAGCGCTCCATGTTCACGCCCATTCGCGACACGGTGATTTTATCGGACGGACAGCCCATGGTTTTCAGCCGTCCGGCCCAGAGTTCGCTGATCGGCAGCATCATGTCGCCGCGACGAAACAGTTGCTGATATTCACCGGTGTAATGGTTCAACACCTCATGGCTGGAGATGTCGATCCCGTGGAAAATGGTCGCGATTTTGCCGTCAATCACCCCCAGCTCGCGCAGTTTTGCTGCCGTCACGCCTGCCGGGCCAAAGTGGGCGATAAACACATCGGCGCGAAATGGCCGGGCCGTTTGCCCGCGAATCGAGGAGAGGATCAGGTTGCGCGCTTCAGCGCCGTAGCGGGAAACGTTGAGCGCCCGCCAGGTTGATGTGCGATGCATCCCGCGCAACGTCTGGCCAGCACGGAAGCGTAGCTTCGCCAGGCGGCCCTGTGGCTCATCCTGCAGCCAGCGGGTTTTCGCCGCAAGATCATACTGCGTCCAGGCCGCATGGGTATTCTGCGTATCGCCCTTTTGCAGGGCGACAATCTCCACGTCATATCCCATATCGATAAACGCGGTGATTTGGTTCAGCACAAAGGTCTCCGACGAGAGCGGGAATTTCAGCAAGAAGAAACCAACCTTCATTTACCCTCCCCGATGCGATCGAGGACGGATTTGACCATGCTAATCCCGTTTTCCCGCTCGGCTTTCACCGCGTGCGCCAGGCGTTCATTGATTGCCGGAAGCTGGCCGAGCGTATCGCCCACCATCGCGCCCAGGGAACCGTCCAGCAGATGGCGTATATCCACCGCCATCTCCGGCATGCCCAGCTGCTGCATAATGCCCGCTGATTTGTGTTCATAGTTGATGGCGATAGCTGGCGTGCCAAAGTTCATGGAGATAATCGCTGAATGCAGGCGTGTGCCCACCGTCAGGTCGCAGGCGGAAAGCAGCTTGCCCATCTCCAGATCGTTAAGCTCATCCATCACCACGTGGTAGCGCGACGGATCGTTCACCAGGTTGCGCAGGTTCAGCGCCACCATCCGGTCATCTTTGTTGTAGCTGTCGATGCCCGTACAGGTGGAGAGCGCCAGCACCTGATAGCCGCTGTCGAGCACGCGATTCACCACGTCGGCGAACGCCTGCTCGTAAGCCGCCTGAGTGGTGCCCAGACGCTTATCGAACGGCGCCAGTTCACGCAGGGTAATAGCCACGGTTTTCTGTTTCGCCGCCACGTTCAGCCAGTGCTGAACCGCATAGCTGGCCTCAAAGTTATCGTTCTGGTGATCCACAAGCCAGGCCGTATCCACCCCGTGCTCAACTTTTGAGGTATCAATTTCGCTGCGCTTCATCAGATCCAGACTCACGGATTCGCGCAGGATCAGCGCATCGCAGTGGCCAAACACATAGTTCGCCAGCTGGTTAAACTGTGGGTCCTGGAATGGCCCGACGCTGTGGCCAATCATAAACAGCGGCTTTTTCGCCATAAAGGTGCAGAGCGCATGCTCGAACTGCGGCACGCCGTAGAGATCGACAAAGAACGACCCGCCAACCTGAATAATGGCGTCATAGCCCGACAGCAGGCGCACAAAATCGGTAAACCCCTGGGCGATAGCAATGTTGCGCAGCTTGCCGGTGTCGGTGACACGCGACAGCAGCACCTGATGCTGATAGCGGCGACGCAGCACTTTTTTCACGCGACCCACGACGCCTGCGGCAGTGTTGTGCTGTTTCATCTGGCTGTAGAGCGGATCGCCCATCACCGGGCGGTTGAGTAACCACGACGAGCTCACCGGATAGCGGCTCATCACATCCACTTCTGTCTCAGGCTCGAGTGTGTTAATGGCATCCAGCAGACCGCGCAGAATGGCGCTATCGCCACGGTTGCCGCAGGTATGGTTGCCCAGAATCAGTAATTTCATAATGACCTCTTAAAAAAAATCAGCCTGCACGAAGCAATGTTTTCATTTTTTCGCTGCGACAAAACTGGCGCTTCATCTCAACCACCAGCGCATTACGGGACAGCACAATCATCACCACAAACGCCAGCGCACCGGCGGCGATCTGCACCGCCAGCAACGCGCCCAGCGGCAGATGTCCGTTGAGCACAAACCCTAATCCGTAGCTCACAGCCAGCGTCGGTAGCGACAGATAAAACGGCAGCCACAGGCTCAGGATGTACTGGCGATAGCTGGAGCCGAGCACCGGTTTAATCATCACGAAGTAGCTCAGCACGGTGTTGATTATCTGCACCAGCAGGAAGCCAAGCGTTACACCAATCGCGCCCGCCATGTGCCCGCCGACGATAATCGCCGGAATAAACAGGAACGTTTTAAAGACGTTGAATTTGAAGCTGATATCGACGCGCGCTTTGGCCATCAGCAGGGAACCAATCGGGTTACCGACGGAACGCAGCAGGCCCACCACGCACAACAGCTGCAGGATCGGGATAATCCCGCTCCACTTCTCGCCAAACACCAGCGGAACGAAGTTATTGGAGACCACCATCAGCCCGAGCAGCGCCGGGAAGTTAATAATCCCCACCACCGACAGCAGCTTGTAGAAGTTCACGCGCAGCTTGTCCGTGTCGTCCTGAATTTTGGCGAACGCCGGAAACAGCACGCGGGTAATGATCGGGTTGAGTTTCATCGGCGGTACAACCGCCACGTTGTACGCCAGGTTATAGCCACCCGCGACGCTGGCACCCAGAATACGTGCCAGCACCAGCGTGGAGAGATTGGTATTTACGTAGTTGATAATGCTGTCGGCAGTCAGCCACGCGCCGAAACGCAGATTGGAGGAGACGGACGCCAGCGAAAAGTGAAAACCGGGACGGTAAATCTTTCGTCCAAAGAAGCCGAACAGCAGCGTACGCACCGCCGTGTTGACCAGATACCCGAGGATCGCCGTCATCGCCAGCGGCCAGAAATGGGCGCTGACCACGGTGAAGGTAAAACCTGCCAGCACCGAGGTAGTCTCGATCATGCCGATCTTGTTGAACTCCAGCTCTTTTTGCATCAGCGCGCGGAACTGCTGACCGTGCGGGATCACCACAAAGGCAAACGACAGGGTGCGGATAAGCGGCGCAAGATCCGGGTTGTTCAGCACATCACCGATAACGTCACTCAGCAGAAACACCACCACAAACACCGCAATCCCCAGCCCGACGTTCAGCCAGTAAAGGGTCGTGAGTTCAAGATGACTGATCTCTTTGCGCTGAATAATCGAGTTGGCAATGCCGAAGTCCGACAGGGTATCCGCCAGCGCGATAATCACCAGCGAGACCGTCAGCAGGCCGAACTGGTGATTATCAATAATCCGCGCCAGCACCGTCATCTGCACCAGCCCGAGGCCGATGATGATGATGGTGGCCATCGCCGACCACTTGGCCCCGCTGATGGTTTTTTCACGTAAACTCATGACCACTCCTTTAAGCCTGTTCCATCAGGCACTTAATACGCGGCTTTATTAACAAAGCCCTTAAAGATGGTCAGAAACACGATTTTGATATCGAACCAGACGCTCCACTCGCGGATGTATTCCAGATCGAATTCAATGCGTTTTTCCATTTTTTCCAGCGTGTCGGTTTCGCCGCGCCAGCCGTTGATTTGCGCCCAGCCGGTAATGCCTGGCTTCACTTTGTGACGCAGCATGTAGCCCTCGATCAGCGCACGATACTGCTCGTTATGCGCCACCGCATGCGGACGTGGCCCGACAATCGACATTCCGCCGGTCAGCACGTTGATAAACTGCGGCAGTTCGTCGAGGGACGTGCGGCGAAGGAAGTTGCCCACGCGGGTGACGCGCGGATCGTTCTGCGTGGCCTGAGTCACGACCCTGTCGTTTTCCATCACCTTCATCGAGCGGAATTTCCACACCATGATCGGCTTGCCGTCCATCCCGTAGCGGGTCTGGCGGAAGATCACCGGGCCTGGCGAGGTGATTTTGACCGCCAGCGCAATGCCGCACAGCACCGGGGAGATCAGCAGCAAAATCAAAGAGGAGAGCACGATATCTTCTGCGCGCTTGAGCAGACGGTTGATCCCGGAGAGCGGCGTGTCATACAGCGGTACCACCGGCACGCCGTTCACTTCTTCAATACGCGAGTGCAAAATGTTGAAGGTAAACACGTCAGGGATCAGGATCACCGAGCAGGTCGTGTCGGCCAGCTCACGCATCAGGTGTTTGATACAGGACTCTTCGCTCATTTTCAGGGCGAGATAGACGTTGTGAATTTTGCCCGCGCGCGCATCTTCGATCAGCTGGTCGTAGTTACCCGCCCAGTCCGACGTCACGCCGCCCGGTTTAGCATCGTGATACACCCCCACCACGTCGAAGCCCAGCCACGGCTCTTTGCGAAAACTGTCCAGCAGCGCCTGCCCCACGGGCAGATCGCCGGCCACCGCCACGTAACGCTTGTTATAGCCGCGGTTACGCAGCCAGCCTGCGATAAAGCGGATCAGGGAACGGCAGACCACCATCCCGACGCTGGTTAACGCGTACCAGCAAAGATAGGTTTTCAGGCTGTTATCAAAGTCGCTGCTGAATGCCACCAGCCCGGCGCTGAAAATCAGGCTTAAGGTCCAGTTTTGCAGAAGTAACATCAGCTCGGTGGTGATTTTGACGCCACGGTAAGAGCGATAAAAATCGGTCATCCCGCCAATCATCTGAAAGACCACCAGCGCCAGCAGCGCCATCAACAGATGCATGTATAAAAACGACAGGTCGCTTAGCTGACACACCACCCACAGCCCACCGAACATGATGGTGATATCAGAAAAACGCTGCACCATAGAGATTAACGATGCATTCGTTTTGGCTCGCTCGCGCTTTTTTAGATTTGTCATCGTTGTTCCTGTTATCGGGTTCCCTCTCCCATCGGGAGAGGGCAATGATCACTGTTTCAACAGCGCCAGAATGTCCTGCGTTCGTGCCTCCATCAGCGGAACGTCGGCACGCGACTCCACGTTCAGGCGTACCACCGGCTCGGTGTTCGACGAGCGCAAGTTAAAGCGCCACTGCGGGAACGACATGCTGATCCCATCCGTACGGTCGATTTCGAGGGCGTGCAGGGCAAAATGCTGCTCGACGCGGGCGATAGACTCGGCTGGTTGTTCCAGCTTGCTGTTGATTTCGCCGCTCGCCGGGAACGCCGCCATGCGGTCGCGCACCAGTTCGCCCAGCGTTTGCCCCTTCAGGCACAGCAGCTCGGTCACCAGCAGCCACGGGATCATCCCGCTGTCGCAGTAGGCAAAATCACGGAAGTAGTGATGGGCGCTCATCTCGCCACCATAAATGGCGTCTTCTTCGCGCATGCGCTCTTTAATGAACGCGTGACCGGTCTTCGACATCACCGGCGTGCCGCCCGCAGCGCTGACCACATCGACGGTGTTCCAGGAGAGACGGGGGTCGTGAATGATTTTCGCCCCCGGGTTTTTCTCAAGGAAGGCTTCAGCCAGCAGGCCGACAATGTAATAGCCCTCGATAAACTGACCTTTTTCATCGAACAGGAAGCAGCGGTCGAAATCGCCGTCAAAGGCAATCCCCATATCCGCGCCGTGCTCGATTACCGCGTTGCGGGTATCGTCGCGGCACTCTGGCAGCAGCGGGTTCGGGATCCCGTTCGGGAAGTTGCCATCCGGGGTGTTGTGGACTTTCACAAAGGTGACCGGCACGTTCAGCGCCTTAAAGCGGGCTTCAAGGGCGTCAACCACCGGACCCGCCGCGCCGTTGCCGGAGTTAATCACCAGCTTCAGCGGCTTGAGGTTTGCCACGTTGATATACCCCAGCAGATGGTCGATATACGCGTTGCGCAGATCAATCTGCTGATAGCTGCCGCGCGCGGCCTCGTTCACCGGCGGGAAGTCGTTGGCTTCCGCCAGACGCTGCACGTCGCGAAGCCCAGTGTCGCCGCTGATCGGACGCGCGCCTTCGCGCACCAGCTTCATGCCGTTGTAATCCATCGGATTATGGCTGGCGGTGACTTCGATGCCGCCGTCCACGCCCAGGTGGAAGGTGGCGAAATAGATCTCTTCGGTGCCGGACAGGCCGATATCAAGCACATCCACACCGGCGTCCTGCAGCCCCTTTGCCAGCGCCAGTTTCAGCGCTTCGCTGGTGAGACGCACATCGCCGCCGAGCACAATGGTTTTCGGTTTCAGGTATTCGCCGTACGCGCGGCCAATGCGCCACGCGATATCTTCATTCAGCTCTTCACCCAATTTGCCGCGAATATCGTAGGCTTTGAAACAGGTTAACTTATTCATGTTTTTACCCTTCTTCAGGCAACAGTCGGCCCTGACCAGAAAGTGGCCAAAAATTATCGTTGTCGTTATTTGCCGGATGGCGCAGTGCCACCGGGCATTGTTAAGCGGTGCTAAACCCGCCCGTACCGATCCTGGAACCGGACAATATCGTCCTCTTCCAGATAGGAGCCGGATCGCACTTCGATCAGATCGAGAGGAATTTTTCCTGGGTTTTCCAGACAGTGCGTCGCGCCCAGCGGAATATAGATAGATTCGTTTTCGCCAAGCAGTTTGATCTCACCATCAATGGTGACTTTCGCCGTCCCCGCGACCACCACCCAGTGTTCCGCGCGATGATGATGCATCTGCACAGAAAGCCCCTCGCCCGGTTTCACGGTAATGCGCTTCACCTGATAGCGATCGCCCGCGTCGATGGAGTCATATTTGCCCCACGGACGGTACACTTCGCGGTGAATGTGATGCTCATGACGGCCATCAGCTTTAATCTGCTCAACGACTTTTTTGACGTCCTGGACGGAGTTTCGGTCGGCAATCAGCACCGCGTCTTTGGTCTGTACAACCACCAGATCTTTGACGCCAACCGTGGTGACCAGGCCGGATTCCGCATAGACATAGCTGTTTTCGGTTTTGTGGCTGATGACATCGCCATGATGGACGTTGCCTTCCGCCGTATGGGCGCTGATTTCCCACAGAGAGGACCAGGAGCCGACATCGCTCCAGCCCGCATCCATCGGCACCACCACCGCGTCCGCCGTGCGTTCCATTACCGCGTAATCCACTGACTCTTCCGGGCAGGCGAGGAACGCCGCTTCATCCACGCGGATAAAGTCGAGATCCGGGTCTACCACCGCCATCGCTTTTTCGCAGGCGCGGAGAATATCCGGGCGATATTTTTCCAGCTCTTCCAGATAGCGCCCGGCGCGGAACAGGAACATCCCGCTGTTCCAGTAGTATTCGCCGCTGCCGACATAGGCCTGAGCAGTTTCCAGATTCGGTTTTTCGACAAACTGCGCCACGTTAAAGGCCACACTGTCGCCTTCTCCGGTCGTTACATCGCCGCGACGGATATAGCCGTAGCCGGTTTCCGGGAGATCCGGCACGATGCCGAAGGTCACCAGTTTGCCGCTTTCGGCGTAAGGAATGGCGGCGCGCACCGCGTTACGGAAGGCGTCTTCCTGCTGAATCACATGGTCAGCCGCCAGCACCAGCATCAGCGGATCGCAATCCGGGCTGCTGCGTCGCGCGGCCAGTGCCGCCAGGGCGATCGCCGGGGCAGTATTACGGCCTGCCGGTTCCAGAATGATATTTTCCGTCAGCTTGTTCAGCTGACGCAGCTGTTCGGCGACAATAAAGCGGTGCTGCTCGTTGCAAATCACCACCGGACTTTCGCACTCCACGCCGTTCAGACGAGACACCGTCGTTTGCAGCATGGTGAGTTCCCCTTTCAGGCAGAGGAACTGCTTGGGATAGAGCACGCGGGACAGCGGCCACAACCGACTACCGGAGCCACCCGCCATCACGACCGGGTACAATTTATTCTGACTCATTATTCATCCCCGTATATCTGCAATAAATTGGCTAAGCACGTTCTCTTTTTCGAGCGTGCGTTCGGCATAATCACGTGCCACCGTGTTCTCTTTTGGCATCGCGAGAGCCTGTTCAATTCCGGCGACCAGCGCCGTTACCGATTCCGGCTCAACGCAAACGGCGATCCCCGGATAGCTGTCGCACAGCTGGCCTAACTCGGTCTCCGGCTCGGCGGTGATCACCGCATTGCCGCCGACGGCCAAAATGTTGGTCAGCTTGGAGGGCAGAACCGCATCTGCGGCGCCGCGCTTTTGCACGACCAGGTGGCAATCGCCCATCTTCAGCAGGGCTGGCAGCGCCTCATAAGACTGAAGCGGGAAAAATTTCACATTGTTCAGGCCGCGTTCGCTGACCATTTTCTCAAGCCGGGCTTTGCCACCGCCCTGCCCGACAATCACAAACATCCACGGGTGATTGTGAAGCTGCTGCGCGGCGTCGATAACACTTTCCAGCCCCTGTTTTTCCCCGATGTTGCCTGAGTAAAGAATGATTTTTTGATCAGAAGGCAGACCGAGCTGGGTACGTAACGCCAGCGCATCGCTCTCCGTTACGTCGCGAAAACGCGCCACTTCGGACCAGTTTGGGAAAAAGATCACTTTCTGCGCCGGGACGCCCTTCTCCTGCGCTTTGTTCATCATCGAGCGCGAGATGGTTGAGACGTAATCGACGTTATGCAGGCCGCTGCGCTCAAAGGCGCTGGCCAGTTTCGCGACTTTCCCGCCCTTGCCTTTCCCGGCCATACCGAGGCCGAGCATCGCGTCGACTTCATAATCCTGAATGTGCAGCAGAGTGCGTGCGCCAGAGAGTTTGCCCAGCAGGCGCATGCCTGGCGTACAAAACAGCGTCGGCACCACGCCAATAATGCGATCCGGCTTCCAGCGACGCTGGGCCATCAGCGGGAAGAAACTGCTCAGAGCAAAGCTTCCCAAATGCAGCAGGCGTTTTAGCGTCGAGGGCTGTTTCGGCACATACAGCGGGCAGCGCCAGACGGTCGCGTCACCCTGCTCGCGGCGATAGCGCCAGCTGGAGTAGCGCTCGCCGACTTTCCATTCCGGGTAGTAAGGCGGGGCCGTAATGACCCGCACCTCGTGACCCTGACGGGTCATCCATTCGACCATCTCACCGGTGTACTTACCGATACCGGTTAGCTCCGGCGAGTAGTTGATGCCGTAGACCAAAATCTTCATAGTCCCGGCACCTCAGCCTGCCGTTCCGCCAGGAAGTAGGCGCGACTGTTGTCGTGAACATTGTCACTGGCCAGCAGCGCGGCCTGTTCCAGCCAGCGGTAATCGTCGTGCTGAGAATCAGGCAGACGCAGGTCTGCCTCACTCACCTTCAGGCGAAAACCGAGCACCACGTAATGGGTGCTAAAATCGGTGCCGGAAAAGTTATCGTCATAGAAGTGCTGCCAAACCCCGTAAAACTGGCCTGCCGCCATCGGCAGACGCAGCCCCAGCTCCGCCAGGGTGAGACGTTCAAACGCAGTGTCTAACGTCTCATCCTTTTGCACGCGTCCTCCCGGAACAAACCAGAATCCTTGTGCCGGGCGATTGGTGCGTTTACCGAGCAGAAACTCACCGCGTTCGTTCTCCACGATCAAATCGATGGAGATCAGCGGAGTGGAGCGGACTACCGTGGCAAAATCTTCCTGACTTAAAAACATGATTACCCCCGGAAGCGATGCTGGTTTTCCAGGAACCACTGGTACGTACTGGCCAGTCCCTGTTCGAGCGACACTTCGTGATACCAGCCGAGCTGGTGCAGACGCGTCACGTCCAGCAATTTACGCGGTGTGCCGTCGGGCTTAGTGGCGTCGAACACCACGCGGCCTTTGTAGCCCACCACCTGGGCGATGGTCTGCGCCAGTTCGCGAATGGTGCAATCCACGCCGGTGCCAACGTTGATGTGCGACAGCATCGGCTGGGTGTTTTCAGCCCACACCTCGCGATCCAGTTCCATCACGTGAATGCTGGCGGCAGCCATGTCATCCACATGCAGGAATTCGCGCATCGGCGTCCCGCTGCCCCACACCACCACATCAGGGGTGTTGGCGGCGGTCGCTTCGTGGAAGCGGCGCAGCAGCGCCGGGATCACGTGCGAGTTGCTCGGGTGGAAGTTATCGTGCGGCCCGTACAGATTGGTCGGCATCACCGAGCGATAGTCGCGATCGTACTGGCGGTTATAGGACTCGCACAGTTTGATCCCGGCAATCTTGGCGATGGCATACGGCTCGTTCGTTGCTTCCAGCGTGCCCTGCAGCAGCTCGCTCTCAGCGATCGGCTGTTTGGCCAGCTTCGGGTAGATACAGGATGAGCCGAGGAACAGCAGCTTATTCACATTGTGCAGATGCGCCGCGTGAATGATGTTGCTCTCAATCATCATGTTTTCGTAGATGAAATCCGCCGGGTAGCTGTTGTTGGCGACAATGCCGCCCACTTTCGCCGCCGCCAGATACACCTGGTCAATGCGTTCGTTAGCAAAGAACTGCTGCACCGCCTGGCTGTCCAGCAGGTTCAGCTCGTCGCGGGTGCGAAGAATCAGCTCTGCATCGCCGCGCTGTTCCAGCTGGCGAACGATGGCCGATCCCACCATTCCACGATGACCGGCGACAAAAATACGTTGTTTGGTCATGACTCAGGACTCCAGCGCGATGGCAACCTCGTAGCCATGGGACTTCAGCAGGGAGTGTTTTTTCGCTGCTTCGAGATCGTGGGCAACCATTTCAGAGACCATCTCCTGCAGAGTGATTTCCGGTTTCCAGCCCAGTTTTTCGTGCGCTTTGGTTGGGTCGCCGAGCAGGGTTTCCACTTCCGCAGGACGGAAGTAACGCGGGTCAACCTGAACAATCACATCGCCCGGTTTCACGCCCGGTGCATCGTGACCGGTCACAGAAACCACCACACCACGCTCTTCAACACCGGTGCCTTCAAAGCGCAGTTTGATACCGAGCTGTGCGGCTGCCATTTCAACGAACTGACGCACGGAGTACTGCACGCCGGTGGCAATCACGAAATCTTCCGGTTTGTCCTGCTGCAGCATCATCCACTGCATTTTCACGTAGTCTTTCGCATGGCCCCAGTCACGCAGGGAGTCCATGTTGCCGAGGTGCAGGCAGGATTCCAGGCCCTGCGCGATGTTAGCGATCGCACGGGTGATTTTACGGGTTACGAAGGTTTCGCCACGGCGTGGGGATTCGTGGTTGAACAGAATGCCGTTACAGGCGTACATGCCGTAGGATTCGCGGTAGTTCACGGTGATCCAGTAAGCGTAGAGTTTGGCGACAGCGTAAGGAGAGCGCGGGTAGAACGGCGTGGTCTCTTTCTGTGGGATTTCCTGCACCAGGCCGTACAGCTCAGAGGTGGATGCCTGGTAGAAACGGGTTTTCTTTTCCAGACCCAGGAAGCGGATAGCTTCCAGCAGGCGCAGCGTGCCCATGCCATCGACATCTGCGGTGTATTCCGGGGATTCGAAGGAGACAGCCACGTGGCTCATTGCGCCCAGGTTGTAGACTTCATCCGGCTGCACTTCCTGCAGGATACGGGTCAGGTTGGAGCTGTCGGTCAGGTCGCCGTAGTGCAGATGGAATTTCGGGTTTGCAGCATGCGGATCCTGATAGATGTGGTCCACACGCTCGGTGTTGAACGAAGAAGCGCGGCGTTTAATGCCGTGAACTTCATACCCTTTCTCCAGCAGAAACTCCGCCAGATAAGAACCATCCTGCCCGGTAACGCCGGTGATGAGAGCGACTTTAGACATGTTTATATTCCTCTACTTATCGAATTTAATCAGTTTCAACGCGTTCGCGTATCACCACTGCGGGGTTGCCACGGCAAATCTTATTTGCCGGTAGCGATTTAAAAACGCTGCTGCGGGCGCCAATAACGGTGCCATCGCCAACAGAAACACCAGGTGCAACAAAAACATCTGTCGCCAGCCAGCATTTTTCGCCAATCACAATAGGCGTGGCGTTAATATCGAAATGCTGACTCATAAAATCGTGACTGCCGGTACACAAATAACACTTTTGTGACACCACAGAGTGGGCGCCAATCGTAATATCGCCCAGGGTATATAACACCGCGTCATCACCCACCCAGGCGTAATCACCGAGGGTTAATTTCCAGGGATAAGTAATTTTCACAGACGGGCGAATAACCACATTTTTGCCAATTTTTGCGCCAAATAAACGCAACAAAAAGGCTCGCCAGCGATACAGCACCTGCGGTGACCAGGCAAATAATGTTGCCTGTACCGCCCACCACAGCTGCACTTTTATTCCATTTCCACCGCGAAAACCTTTCGGGACGGTAAAACCACTAAGATCCTGCATCACCTTTCCTTATATTCAGGCTTTGTTATATAAGGCTTTCGTTTTGCCCGTCGTTTTCAGACGTAATAAATAGGATAATTCCGCCCAGAAGCCGGGTACGCGCAATATGTTGCGCTGGACTTTTTTAGCATCCCGGCATAATTCCAGATTATTCGAGGTTGACACACCCCCCATCGAGAATTCCGATACCAGCCCTTTAATTCGACGGAACGGATAACCGGATTTATACAGACTGGCAGCCAGTGCATAATCAGATGACACTTTATATTGCAAATCGTACGGGTGCTTTTTCAGGCCCGCCGTCGGGAAGAAAATCGCCTGATGGCTGGCAGGCAAACTGTGGTAGATATACCAGCCGCTTTTGGCGCTACGACGAATTTTTGTGCCATCGCCGAAATCGAGCAGCGCATCACCGATAAACATGGCTTCTTCTTTCTGGCGCGACAGCTGACGGGCAAACAGCGCCACATCGTCGTGGAAAACATCACCGGAATTAAGGAAGATCGCATAGCGCCCTTGCGCCATGTCGATGCCTTTATTCATCGCATCGTAAATGCCTTTATCTTTCTCGCTGATGTAACGTAAGTTGAACTCACCGTTAAGTTTTTCCAGAAACTCCGCGGTGCCATCGTCAGAGCCGCCGTCGACCACAATCCATTCAAACGTGAGGCTGGGATCGCGGGCCAGATTGCGCAGCGAGCGCCAGGTTTTGACGACCCCTTCGTGATTGCGAAAAGCGACTGTAATGACGCTAAGAAACATAAACCACCTCGTTTCGTCATACGTTCGTAATATTAAGCGCTTTGCGCAGAATAAACGGACAGACAATTAAGAATGCATATTCCGGGCTAAATATTGACCCGGTAAAAAACAGCGACACCGGCGTAAAAAGATAAAGCTGCACACGGAAATTCTGATTATCACCAAACGCGTTAATCATCATTTTGAACACTTTAAACAGGTACCATGCTGTTAACAGCACGGCGAACCAGGAAAAGTAAATAATTAACAGATACAGCCCATTGTCTATGGTTTTACCGACATCCGCACCGTTAAAGATTCCGAATGATGCAACATATTCGTAAAGTGAGCCAAATCTGACTACGCCATCAATATGGGTTAATGAATACCCCACCATCACCAGTGGCCCAATGATACGATAATATGATGACGAACCTTCCGTACCTAAATCACCGAGACGCGTGGCGATGTAGGGGAATGCAAAAACAATACCCACTAAAAATACGGCTAATGAAATGATAGCCAGGGGTAGTTTTTTCTTAATCGCGTCTTTATTCAGGTACTGAAAGGCCCACTCCAGCAGGTAAAACAAGATAAATGTCATTACCCCGGAGAAAGAGCCTGACAGAACAATCCCTGCAAGAATCATAGCATCGGTCTTAGGGGTTTTGATACCAAACTGTTTGATGCTGAGCCAAATTGAGATTAGTGCCAGAGCAAAAAACGCCGGTTCAAAATAAAGCGCAGTGGTGCGTTTGCCACCAAATTTAATGAAGTTCAGAACATAGCTATTACTGTAAATCAGATATTTCGAAATCATCTCCATCAGGCTACTGCCGCCGGTCAAAATAATTTGCGCCATTTCCATAGCGGCAAGCATAACAATGAACGCAACGGCAATATAAAAGAACCTAAGGATTTTCCGATAATTGTGCGGCGAAATAGTTTTAAACCGAATACTCCACACCATGCCAATAATAATGACGATATAGACAAATAACATGGTGGAGGTGACGTACTTGCTGGCATCCAGCGACTGACCAAAGATGTAGTTAAATGCCGTTAAGCCAAAACCCAACCCCAGGGCAATCATCAGTTTCTTCACGCTAATTTTGTCGACATAGAGCAGCAACAAAAGCGGTAAGAAAGTCACGATGGTGATCGGGAAGCTTTCGCCCAACTGGGCAATTTTGACGTTAACCAGCAGATAGATCAGCGGCAACAGCAGGTAGCTACAGATTCTGATAGAACGAGACATACTCCTCCAGCATCTGTTCACCGCTGTAAGCCTTGCGGCTGCGGTTGCGGAACGATTCCAGGCTGGTGTTAAAAACAGCCTGCGCGATCTCGGCTTTTGGTCGTTGCACCAGCGGCAGCACCTCGTGCTCGCTGAAGGTTTTGCCGCCTGATTTCTCCAGCACTTCGCGCGCGGCGTCGCTGTGGGTGGCGATCACCGGCACGCCGATGGAGAGCGCTTCGCACAAAATCAGTGGGTAGTTGTCCACGCGAGAACTAAACACCAGCGCGTCCATACCGTTCAGGGCGCTCATTAGCTTGCGTTTATCCGTCTCAAAGCCATGATTAATCACATTCGGCCCTTCAAACGGCGAGAATTTGCCGAAGGTGTGCAGCTCAATTTTGTCGCCGAGCGCCATCATGTCGCGCACCAGCTGTTGATTGGTTTTGCCGTCATAGCGCAGATCGTGCGCAACCACCGCAATTTTCGGCTTACCCGGCGTTACTGCCACCGGCGTGAGTTCCGCCAGAATGTCTTCGGTCGCCACATCAATGCCATTATTGATAATCTTGCAGCGCCCGACGCCATACAGGCTGTTAAAGGCATCCGCCACGTGCTGACTCGGGGAGATAAAGTGGCAGCCGAGGGCCATCATGTCGCGGAACAGCTGACGTTTTCCTGCCACCAGCTGGTGCGCGCGATCCACTTTCACCGGCGGATAGTTGCTGAGTGTCGGGCATTTCTGGCAGTTCGTTTTCCAGCCTTCGCAGCCATCGGTGAACGCGCAGCGTCCGGTAACGCTCCAGTGATCGTGCAGGGTCCAGACAAACGTGGTGTCCGGCTTGTGCGCCTGCAAGTTCTCACAAAAGGCAACCACCTCTTCAAGTTTCAGCCAGTAGCTGTGCATAACGTGGAAATGCAGAACCACCGGGCCGGGGGTGCGCGTCACGGTGCGGTAGAGGTTATTCAGATTGCCGAACAGATCGCGGTTGAACAGACGAAACAGCGCGATGTTGGCCACCGATGTCAGACGCGGGGTCTGCTTCAGGACGTGCGGATAGTTATCATGACTGACGCTTTTTTTACCGCCCTTGCCGTAGCCATACACAAAGCGGGACTTGAACCCTTTTTGTAGCGCACGCTGATGCAGATCCAGCGCCACGCCGGCCGCCCCGCCTTCGGCAAGACGGACGTTAAATTGCAGAATATTCATTTCAACACCTTCACGCGGGCTTTTTCACCCACCACCAGCGCGTTATCCGGGATGCTGTCCAGCACCACGCTCCCCGCGCCAACGGTGACGTTGTTGCCAACGGTAATCTCACCAATCATCACCACATTGGCCCCCAGCTCGACGTTGTTGCCAATCACCGGGCAGGCCAGGCTGTCCGGGCCACGGTTACCGATAGTGACGCCGTGGCGAACGGTGAAATCATCACCCGCGACCACGAATTTATTGATAACGATGGCGTAGCCGTGGTGAATGGTAAAACGTCGTCCGATGGTGGCCGCCGCCTGGATTTCATAGCCAAACAGGCATTCGGTGATGATGCGGTACAGCACCAGAACCGGCGCTGCCCACAGGTTATTGAGCACATTTTTCTTGCGCCAGACGGAGCAGAAATGGGCGATGCGATACGCCAGAACCATGCAGCACGGGCGCAGGCTCCAGCTGTTTGCGCGGCAATCTTCCAGAATCATTATTTCCCCCGCAGCCCGTCGGCCAGACGCTTGGTGTTTCGCACGGAAAAGAGCGTCAGCAGCGTGCGCCAGTTCATGCGCTTATTGCGGATCTGATAGAGGGTAAACAGCTGATATTTACGGCTGGCACGGTCGAACTTGTCCTTGTGCTTGCGATAGAAGTGGAAGTAGCCGGAGAATTTTTTCGGCGATGAGGTGATCTGCATTTCACCGTGATTGATGTGCAGAATTTGCGTGGCGTCATCCACTTTCCAGGGTTCGCCATATTCCACTACCATGCGCAGGAAAATGTCATAGTCCTGCGCCGCTCTCAGTTCCGTATCGAACAGGCACTCTTTGAAGCGCCATGCCCAGGTAAAGACCTGGTTGCCGATGATATTGCGTTTGTAAAACAGACGGCGCGAGTACGGTGATTTCGGGTACAGCGGCAGGCTGGCGGGCTGGGAGTAAACTTCGCCCTGGCAGACATAGTCGTTGGCATACAAAAACGCGTGGGTGACCAGCTGATGTTTATGCGCCAGGAAGGTCGACAGACGGTTGGGCGTCCACTCGTCGTCGTCATCGATGCCGGTCAGGAACTCCCCTTTCGCCTGCAAAATCGCCTGGTTGCGCACCGCGCACGCCCCGGAGTTGATGGCGTTGTGGGTATACATCACGCGCGGGTCGTTCAGCTCGGTGACAAATTTTTGCAGCTGCTCGAAGGATGACGAGCAATCATCCACGATGATCAATTCCCAGTGGTCGTAGTCCTGACGTAAAACCGATTTAATCGCGCGGATCGCCAGCTGCTGACGATTCCAGGTTGGCATATAGATGGAGATCAAAGGGCGTGGTGTTGTCATTTTATTCCCCGGATGGCTTGTTGCCCTCACCCCTGCCCTCTCCCACTGGAAGAGGGAATTAATATTAGGGTGAGGGAAAACGATTATTTACTGTCAGACTTATATTCGTACTCGTAATACCCGTAATCCTGGTACCCGGTTGCGCGGCGGAAGATGGAGTTCAGAATCACCCCTTTCACCTCGATGCCGTTCTGCTCGAAGCGACTCAGGCTGGTTTCCACCTCTTTCAGGGTGTTCACCGCATAGCGCGCCACCATCAGTGTGGTCCCGGCGTGGCGGCCCACAATCGCGGCGTCGGTGACGGCCAGAATTGGCGGCGTATCAATCAGCACCAGGTCGTAGTGTTCACTCGCCCATTTCACCAGTTGCGCGAAACGTTCGCTCATCAGCAGTTCGGACGGATTCGGTGGCACCTGGCCGCGTGGCACGAGGTCAAAATTGGTAATGGAGGTCGGCTTGGCGCACTGGCTGATCTCCCCTTTGCCGAGCAGAATTTCCGACAGACCGTTGACGTTGTTGGTGCCGAGCAGTTCGTGGGTGTAGCCCTTGCGCATATCGCAGTCGATCAGCAGCACGCGTTTGTTGGTCTGACTGATTACCGCCGCGAGGTTGGCACACACGAAGGTTTTACCAATCGACGGGCTGACCCCGGTGAGCATCAGGACGTTATTTTTGGCCTGCATCATGGCGAAGTGCAGGCTGGTACGCAGGCTGCGCACCGCTTCAATCGCCAGATCCGTTGGGTTACCCACGGCCAGCAGCTGACTCTGTTTGTAACGTTTGACCCCTTTGACCGTTTTGACGCTATCGCGCGACTTCTGCCATTCCGACAGCGGAATGCTGGCATAGACGCTGATACCGTTCTCTTCGAGGACCTGCGGGCTTTCGATACCGCGGTTGAACAGGGAGCGCAGCAGCACACCGACGATGGAGAGCATCAGGCCGAGAATAATGCTGCCGAAAATGATCAGCGCTTTCTTCGGTTTCAACACGCCAGGCTGGGTGATAGCGGAGTCAACGATTCGCACGTCACCGACGGTACTGGCTTCGGTGATTTTCAGCTCCTGCTGTTTATTCAGCAGTTGCATGTACACCTGCTGGCCCGACTCCACATCGCGCGTCAGACGCACAATTTCCTGCTGAGTTTTCGGCATCGCGGTGACGCGGTTGTTGAGTTTCGATTTCTCATCTTCCAGCGCCTGGCGTTTTTCCAGCAGCGTGCGGTAAGCCGGGTGGCGTTTGGTGTAAAGCTTGGAGATTTCCGCTTCTTTGAAGGTCAGCTCGTTTAACTGGGCATCGATGTTAACCATCGAATCGAGCACCGATTTCGCTTCCAGCGGCAGATCGACGGAGTCTTTCTGCTGGCGATAGGCGTTAAGTTTGTTCTCCGCGTCATCCAGACGGGTACGCACTTCCGGCAGCTGTTTCGCGAGGAAAGCGAGGCTCTTCGCCGCCTCTTCCGACTTGCGCTCCACGTTCTGCTCAAGGTAGTTGCGGGTAATGCTGTTCAGGACGTTGCGAATCATCTCCTTATCTTCACCGGTAAAGCTCAGGCTCAACACACCCGTGTCTTTGCCATTTTCGGTGACGGTCAGGTTGTTTTGCAGATTGTTGATCATGCCAAGCGTCGAGAATTTGCTGACGGTAAATTCACCGCCCTCGGCCGCCTGAATGGCGCTGACCATCATGGTGACACCGTTTTTAGACAGCAATTGCCCCACTTCGCCGCGTGCGCTAAAGCCCGCATCGCTGGTCAGTTCATACTGTTTGGGGCCAAGCACCGTCAGGGTGAACACCTGATCCGCCGAACCTTTTGGCAGGGTAAAGGTGGTGACTTTAACGGTATCGTTTTGACGCCCCATCAGTCGGTCCCAACCGGCACCAAACACCGGGAAGGTGTTTTTGCTGACGGCGATATCCAGGTCGAGATCGTCAACGGTTTTACCAAGGACCATGCGCGACTGAATCAGCTGGATTTCCGCGTCGGACGCCGGTGGCTTATTCGCCAGCGCCGAACCGATATCCTGCACCAGTGAATTTCCGGAGTTTTGCTCGATCTGCACCAGCGCATCGGCACTGTAGATAGGCGTAGCAAACAGGGTGTAGACCACGGCGGCGATCGCAAAAACCGCGGTAATGCCCAGCACCCACCAGCGCGCCTCGACCACCGTCCCGATCAGACGGCCAATATCAATTTCATCACTGCCCGAGATCGGGGCGGCAGAAGGTTTTGTTTTTTCTGTCATTGTTATCCCTGCTGAGCTTTCAGTGCCTGCGCCCACTGTTGGGCAGACTGGTCTAGTAAGGTATAAACCGCCTCAAATGCCTCACGGCTCTTGCGATACGGATCGGGAATTTCGCGCTCACTGTCCCAGTGACCAAACAGCATCACTTTGCCGCGCATCTCCGGTGCGATTTCGCACAGCGCACTAATGTGGCGTTTTTCCATCGCGAGGATCAGATCGTACTCCCGGCACATCCGGCCAGAGACCTGACGGGCCACGTGCCCGTCCAGGGAGAGGTTATGCGACTTCGCCACGCTCGTTGCGCGCTCATCCGCCCCCTTCCCCACCAGCGCCCCCAGCCCTGCGGAGTCCACCACCAGATCGGGCTGATAATTTCTCAGCAACCGTTCAGCCGTTGGGGAACGGCAAATGTTCCCCACGCACACCACCAGAATTTTGTTAAACATCGCGGGTTACCAGGTATGAATGTCGCGCGCCGTGTCCGTCATGTAGCGAACGCCACTGATGGTTGGCAGCAACTGGTTGATCAGACGGTTCCAGCGTGTGACTGGCGCGGTAGTGACATAGACCACATCGTATGGCTGCAGACGGAATTCCGTCGCCATCACCAGCGACGTCGCATCGGACATATCCAGCTGGTAGATGTTGGCAATCTTGCCTTTCGCACTGCCTTCGCCTTTCAGCGGACGGATCACGAAGATGCCGCTGGCGTTAGACGACGTCAGATCCAGGCCTTCCGCATTCCCCAGCGCTTCGGTCAGGGTCATGCCGCTGAAGTCCATTTTGAGGGTGCTCTGTTTTTTAACTTCGCCCATCACGAACACTTTCAGATCGTCGTTGCGCGGCACAAACAGAATGTCGCCCGGATAGAGCAGACGGTTTTGGCTCAAATCGCCGTTCTGCATCAGCGCCTGGAGTGAAATGCGCTCCTCTTTGCCGTTGTGCGTCAGCACCACGTTGCGCCAGTCGGCCGCGTCCGTTAACCCGCCCGCGGTGTTGATGGCGTCGAGAATGGTCAGCGGCACGTTGGTGATCGCCTGCTGGCCTGATTTATTGACCTGGCCGGAGACGTAGGCTTTCTGCGAACGGAATGCGGCGATATTAACGTCCACCTGCGGGTCAGCGATGTACTGCGCTAAACGGCCGGTAATATCACTACGAATTTCTGCGAGGGTTTTCCCCACGACGTGCACTTTACCGATGTAGGGATAGAACATGGTACCATCAGGCTGCACCCAGTTACCGGTATCGCTGGAGCTGCGGTATTGCCCTGCGGGAGTGGTCAGTTCCGGGTGATCCCAGACGGTGACGCTCACAACGTCGCCCGGCCCCACGCGGTATTGATAAGAGGCAATTTCCTGATCCAGAGACATATTCGGCTGCGCAACATTCGGACGCGGGCGTAATTGTTCGACGATACGCGGCGTTAATGGATAAACATTCACCATTTTGTCGAGATCAAAATCAGCATCCTGTTGCTTGATCACATCCTTGCCCATTGTTGACATATTGCTGCCGGGAAAGACCGTACAACCACTCATCAAGGTCACAGACACCAATAATGGCATCAATTTCATTTTGGATTTCATCATTGATTATTTATCACTTTGGCAGAGTAATTATCCTGTGCAATTTAAATAAGCGCGGGTTGTTTAGGCAATCAGAATGCAGTTAATAAAATAGAAATATAACTGGCATCAATCCTAAAAAACGCTTATTCATCCATTGGCTATTGACAGAATAATCGAGGCTGATTCACACGCTTTCAGGCACGCTACCGCCCTTGGCTTTCAGTTACCAATCCACTGACGAAACAATGTATTATGGATAGACACCCTCTAAAATTAGGTCTTGCAGGATAAATATATCCGGCATTTTCAATGCCTGAGCGGTAATGAATGTTCGCTCTTAAGACCGTTACATAAATAGCAGCAAGAAGATTTAACATTTGATGCCTGGAGAATTGTTGCAGCTAACCTAATAGCAGGCAAGGAGACAACCGTCCTATTATTGGTTTTTAAGAATAATATTAAGCGCAAAGTTTTATGGTTTTAGGAATTTCTTTATATTGACAAAATACAGACATAAAACATTTCATGCGATATTTCCTAATTATCCGTTTAACCGGATAATTTCACTTTCATATAGAAATAACAGGGTTATTCGCCGTGGCTATTTGCCGCGCTTTCATTAAGAGAAATCTCAAGCAATCATTGCAATTTTAGCCAGCTTTATCCATGATCGAAGTGTGACAAATGTCATATCTTCAGAGGTACTGCTATTACTATGGAATGGATTGCCGATCCATCAATCTGGGCCGGGCTGGTGACGCTGGTCGTCATCGAATTAGTGCTTGGCATCGATAACCTGGTCTTTATTGCCATCCTCGCCGAAAAATTGCCCCCGGCGCAGCGCGACCGCGCACGCGTTACCGGTTTGCTGTTGGCGATGGTGATGCGTTTGCTGTTACTGGCGTCGATCTCCTGGCTGGTCACCCTGACCACTCCCCTCTTCTCGCTCCACGGCCTGAGCTTTAGCGCCCGTGACGTGATCATGCTGTTTGGCGGCCTGTTCCTGCTGTTCAAAGCCACCGTTGAGCTGAACGAGCGGCTCGAAGGGAAAGACAGCGAGAACCCCACCCAGCGTCGTGGGGCGAAGTTCTGGCCCGTGGTCGCGCAAATCGTGGTGCTGGACGCTGTCTTCTCGCTGGATTCCGTGATTACCGCCGTGGGGATGGTTGATCATCTGCCCGTCATGATGGCGGCGGTGATTATTGCCATCACGCTGATGGTGATGGCGAGCAAGGCCCTGACGCGCTTTGTGAACAGCCATCCGACGATTGTGATTTTGTGTCTGAGCTTCCTGCTGATGATCGGCTTTAGCCTGGTCGCAGACGGGTTTGGCTTCCATATTCCAAAAGGCTATCTGTACGCGGCGATTGGTTTCTCGGTGATTATTGAATCCCTGAACCAGCTTGCGATTTTCAACCGCCGCCGTTTTCTCTCTGCCAATCAGACCTTGCGTCAGCGCACGGCGGAGACCGTTCTGCGTCTGCTCAGCGGTAAGAAAGAGGACGCCGAGCTGGATGCAGAGTCAGCGTCACTGCTTGCCGATCACGACGACAGCCAGATCTTTAACCCGCAGGAGCGGCGGATGATTGAGCGGGTGCTCAATCTTAACCAGCGCTCGGTCAGCAGCATCATGACGTCGCGCCACGATATCGAACATATCGACCTGAATTCGCCGGAAGCGCAGATCCGCGCCCTGCTGGATAAAAACCAGCACACCCGCGTGGTGGTGACCGGGGGTGATGATGAGGAAGGTCTGCTTGGGGTGGTGCACGTCATTGACCTGCTCCAGCAGTCCCTGCGCGGTGAGCCACTGGATTTACGTGCGCTGATCCGCCAGCCGCTGGTGTTCCCGGAAACCCTGCCGCTGCTTTCGGCGCTAGAACAGTTCCGCAACGCGCGCACCCACTTTGCCTTTGTGGTCGATGAGTTTGGCTCCGTTGAAGGGCTGGTGACGCTGAGCGACGTGATGGAAACCATCGCCGGTAATTTGCCTAACGAAGTGGATGAGATCGACGCCCGCCACGACATCCAGAAAAATGCCGATGGGTCATGGACTGCCAACGGTCATATGCCGCTGGAAGATCTGGTGCAGTACGTTCCATTGCCGCTGGATGAGAAGCGCGAATACCACACGATCGCCGGTCTGCTGATGGAATACTTACAGCGCATTCCGCAGCCGGGTGAAGAGGTTCAGGTAGGGGACTATGTGCTGAAGACGCTGCAGGTGGAGAGTCATCGCGTGCAGAAAGTGCAGCTGATCCCCCTGCGCGGGGAGGACGATTTGGATTTTGAGGTTTGATCTCTTCTCATCCCCCTCTCCCGTTCAAGGAGAGGGGGATGATTGGATCAGAGCTTATCTAAAAGCTTCTTCACATCTTTGCTATTCTGCGAATCTTTATTCTTATCCGCCCACTCATTCAGACGGCGTTTCGCTTCATCCTGCAGATGTTTACGCAGGATCTGGTCAACCTGAAGACTATAATTCAGCTCCTGCCATCTGCCGTAAACGTTGAGCGGGATAGCCGTCTCTTTCAGGACATCAATCAGTGGGCCTTCGCCTTCCCAGCCGGACATCACGCGGACATTAAAGCGCGTATCCGTCGTCTCTTTCACCAGATCCATTGTGCCTTTACCCGTGACCGCCAGCATCGAGGATTGCCCCTGCATGTCATCAAGCGTGAGCTGCCCGTTGTCCAGCGTCAGATCGGTGGTAAAGGTGTCGAGTTTCGTCGCGCTGTCGAAGTTCTCTTTGGCTTTGACATTGCTGCTGCGCTCGACGGCCTGCTGCACCAGCTGCTGGAAGTTCAGCCCTTCCATGCGGCTGTTGGCGAGGTCAACGTGCGCTCGCCCCTGCCAGCTGTGACGGAAGGCGTCAGCGTCAATCTTATCGCCGGAGAAATCCCCCGCCATGGTCAGATTACCGGTCAGCGCGATAGGGTAATCGAAGGCTTTGAGGATAGTGCCAATCTCGATGTTCTCAAGACGCGGCTGGAACTCGGCCTTCGCCATATCCTTACGCACGTCCAGCATGCCAGGCAGAGAAATATGCCCCGCCCCCATCTGACCGCTTAGCTCGGAAATGACCAGTAAACCGTTGTGGTTCAGCATCTGGCTACTGACGTTAGTGAAGTCAATGCCCCGCCAGCGCACTGCGTTGGCTTTAAGCAGAATATCCGCCGTAAAGCTGCGCAGCCCGTTGTAGTCTGGCGCGTCGACGTTCGACGCAATAACCGGTCGCATCTGTTTCGGCAGTCCGGGTGCCTGAGCGTCGTCACCCTCTTTCGCCGGGACCGGCTGCGGAGGCAACAGATTTTCCAGGTTGAGCTTGTCGAACTGAAGATCAAAGACCCATTTCGGCTCTTCGCCCAGCAGAACGCTGGCACGACCTTTTAATGAACTGTCATTCGCCTGCAGGTTGAGATTATTCAGCTCAAGCTGTTTTTGCTCTTCACGCCACATCGCTTGCAGCGTGCCCTGGCCGGTGATCCCTTGCGTCGGGAGATCGGCGCCAGAGAGTTGCCAGTTCAGCTGTTGAATATCGGCGGTAAGTTGATGCGGGTAGTCCGACGCGTTGACGCGGGCATTTAGCGACAGAGTCAGGTCACGCTGATTGCGATTAATGCGACCTGAAAAATCGACCGTCGCCAGATGATGCGGGTCCTGTTCCATCGTCAGATTAATATTGCGCACGGTGACCTGGTCGTCATCCTCATGCTGGAAGACCAGCACGCTGTCCGCCACTTTCAGACTGGCGATATCAAATGACCAGCCCGCATCTTCGGGGACGTCGGGGAGTGAATTAGCGCGAGGGGCGACAGGCTCACCCGGTTTACGGACGGCTTCTGTTTGCGGCGTCAGCTGAATGACAGCACCTTTCAACATCACCTGACGCACCTGTAGCTGGTGCGAAAGCAGCGGCATTAAGGCGACGTCCAGACGCATATTGTCAGCAGAGACCACCGGCAAAGCGGCGCCCGGTGCAGTCAGTGACATGCGGCCAGACAGAATGCTGAGCTGCGGCCAGACGTGCCAGCGAAGAGGCCCATCCAGCTTCAGTTCGTACCCGCTTCGTGCTTCGACCTGGCGGACCATGTAGGCGCGGAAATCATTGGGGTTAACCAGCAGAACCAACGCTGAAAGGCCAGCAACCAGCACCACCAGCAAAATCATCAGCGTTGTAAGAACTCTTCTCATGGCATCCTCGATGAAGCCTAAATCAGTCTTTATCAATACGACTGGCAACCGCACCCTGCTGGTCGCGGTACTTCGCGTCCTGACGGCGGTTGTAAGGGCGCTCGGCCGGGCCGGTCAGCGGCTCGAAGCTCAGCGCACCAATCATCATACCAGGGCGCAACGCCAGCGGTAATTTACCGGCATTAAAGAACTCAAGCACGATACGGCCAGACCAGCCGGGATCGATACGGTGCGCGGTGACGTGCACCATCAGCCCCAGACGCGCCAAAGACGAGCGGCCATCGAGCCAGCCGACCAGATCGGCAGGCAGCGTCACGGATTCATAGGTCACCGCCAGCGCCAGTTCGCCCGGGTGCAGATAGAAAGCGTCGCCTTCCGCCAGCACAATTTCATCGCTCATGACGCGATCGAGCGCGGCGCTGACTTCGTCTTTCGGTCCGCTCAAATCAATAAAAGGTGCGGTGTGGCCGCTGAAAGTACGGAATTTATTGCCCAAACGCACATCAACGGTGACACCGTTAATGCGTTCTACTGGCGGACGCGGGGTGATAGACAGACGCCCTTCATCCAGCCAGGCTTCTATATCTCGGTCACAAAGACGCATGACACTTTCTCCTTTCGTGCATCAAACCCTGAAACCGCACTGGCTTCAGGGCAAACCCGGTTATCTCTGAACGGTACACAATTCGGGCGTATTATTCAAAAAACTGGCTAATTTTCGCTTTCAGGATATCGATAGCAATGCGGTTTTTACCCCCGCGCGGCACGATGATATCAGCGTACTGTTTGGACGGTTCGATAAACTGCAGGAACATCGGACGTACGGTTTTCTGATACTGCGCCATCACGGAGTCCATCGAACGACCACGCTCGTTCACGTCGCGCTTGATACGACGCATCAGACAGATGTCCAGCGGCGTGTCGACGAAAATCGAGAAGTTCATCGCTTCGCGCAAGCGCGCATCGGTCAGCAGCAGGATGCCTTCCAGAATGATGACCTTTTTCGGTTCAATGTGAATCGTTTCTTGCGTACGCGTGTGGTCGACATAGCTATAGACCGGCAGATCGATAGGTGTGCCGCTTTTGATCATTTGCAAATGCTGGAACAGCAGGCTGTGATCCATGGCATTAGGATGGTCGTAATTCGTTTTTACGCGTTCTTCCATCGACAGATGGGATTGATCTTTATAGTAGCTGTCTTCGGGAATGACGCCGATGTGCTCATCACCAACTTGTTCGCGCAGTTCGCGATAAAGCGTACTGGCAATAAGACTTTTACCTGAAGCTGATGCGCCGGCGATGCCTATGATGACGCACTGATGAGACTTATCAGTCATAAATTTAGCGACCTGATTAACCTGGATGTAAAGGAAGGACGACGCCTGAGCGTCAAACGCGGCAATTATAGGGATTTCGCGTGCCTGATACTAGTGGAAAGGGCAGGTAATGCGAGAGTCATTCCAAATCCCTCTTTTCGCCCTGACCGAAATTTTAACGGTCATTTTTAACGCGTTAAACCTGAAATTTCTGCAGACTAAGTATTTAATAACTCTATGATGACAAATTATGAGCAGTCGGCATATGAATTGTAAATTGTTTGTACTAGCATAATCCAAATTAAAATTCTCATTCGTGCGGACCTTGTTCCTGGCAGCATGGCGTCTCTGGATAAAGCGGTAATGAATAAACAATACCAGCATGTTTTGGTGACTACCCCACATCCTTTACTACGGCTTGTCAGTCTTGGTCTGGTGACCTTCATCTTTACCCTTTTCTCGCTCGAGCTGACGCGTTTCGGTACTTTACTGGCACCGTTATGGTTCCCGACGTCGATCATGATGGTCGCCTTCTATCGCCACGCCGGAAAGATGTGGCCAGGAATCGCCCTCGCCTGCTCGTTTGGTAACATTCTTGCCTCATGGATGCTGTTTCCCTGGGAAACCCTCAGTTTCTGGTACACGGCCATCAACGTGATCGAAGCGTGCGTCGGCGCGCTGCTGCTGCGCAAACTATTGCCCTGGTATAACCCGCTTAAAAATCTTAGCGACTGGATTCGTCTGGCGATAGGCAGCGCCGTTGTGCCGCCGCTGTTGGGCGGCGTTCTGGCCTGGCTGCTGGTCCCCAGCGCCGAGCCGCTGCGTAACTTTTTTGTGTGGGTGCTTTCAGAATCTATCGGCGCGCTGGCGCTAGTTCCGCTCGGTCTGCTGTTTAAACCGCACTATTTACTGCGCCACCGCAACCCGAAACTGCTGCTGGAAACCCTGCTCACTATGGCGGTCACGCTGGTGCTGTGCTGGGTGTCGATCACTTTCCTGCCCTGGCCGTTTACCTGCGTAATTGTGTTACTGATGTGGAGCGCGGTGCGTCTGCCGCGCATGGAGGCGTTCCTCGTCTTTCTGGTGACGGTGATGATGGTGTCGCTGATGATTGCGACCAAACCGGCGCTGCTCACGCCCCAGAGTACCGACGTGATGCTCAACGCCCCGTGGCTGCCCTTCCTGATGATGCTCCTGCCGGCGAACGTGATGACCATGGTGATGTACGCCTTCCGCGCAGAGCGCAAGCACATTACCGAGAGTGAAGAGCGTTTTCGTAATGCGATGGAGTATTCCGCCATCGGCATGGCGCTGGTCGGCATTGAAGGGCAGTGGCTGCAGGCAAACAAGGCGCTGTGCCAGTTCCTTGGCTACTCTCAGCCTGAGCTGCAGGCCCTGACTTTCCAGCAATTGACCTGGCCGGAAGATTTAAATTCCGACCTGAAAAGCCTGGAAGATCTGGTACGTGGCGACATCAACAGCTATTCAATGGAAAAGCGCTACTACACCCGCAACGGCGAGGTGGTCTGGGCGCTGCTGACGGTCTCCGTGGTGCGTCATACGGACGGCTCCCCGCTCTATTTCATCGCGCAAATCGAAGATATCAACGACCTCAAGCACACCGAGTGGGTCAATAAGCGCCTGATGGAGCGTATTACGCTGGCGAACGAAGCGGGCGGCATCGGTATCTGGGAGTGGGATTTACAGCCGGATGTGATCAGCTGGGACAAACGTATGTTCGAGATGTACGAGATCCCGTCGCATATCAAACCGACCTGGCAGTTGTGGCACAAGAGCATGCTTCCGGAGGATCGCGAGCATGCTGAACAGGTGATCCGCGATGCCCTGATGGCGCGCGTGCCGTTTAAGCTCGAATTCCGCATACGCGTCAAAGAGGGCGTACGTCATATCCGCTCGCTGGCGAATCGGGTGCTCAACAAGCAGGGCGAAGTCGAACGCCTGCTGGGCATCAATATGGACATGACCGAAGTTAAAGAACTTAACGAAGCCCTGTTCCAGGAAAAAGAGCGCCTGCATATCACCCTCGACTCTATCGGCGAGGCGGTGCTGTGTACCGATATCGATATGCACGTCACCTTTATGAACCCGGTCGCGGAGAAAATGAGCGGCTGGACGCAGCAGGAAGCGATGGGACAGCCCATCCTCAACGTACTGCACATTACCTTCGGCGAGAACGGCCCGCCGATGGAAAATATTCACAGCGGCGATATGTCACGTTCTGATATTAATCAGGATGTGGTCCTGCACAGCCGCAATAGTGGCAGCTTCGATATTCACTACAGCATCACGCCGCTGAGCACCCTCGACGGGCAGAATATCGGCTCGGTGCTGGTCATTCAGGACGTCACCGAGTCGCGCAAAATGCTGCGTCAGCTAAGCTACAGCGCCTCTCACGACGCCCTCACCCACCTGGCGAACCGCGTCAGCTTTGAAAGCCATCTCAAGCGTCTGCTGCAAACCGTGCATGACACCCATCAGCGTCACGCGCTGGTCTTTATCGATCTCGACCGCTTCAAAGCGGTGAACGACACCGCAGGCCACGCGGCGGGTGACGCCCTGCTGCGCGAACTGTCGTCTCTGATGCTGAGTATGCTGCGCTCAAGCGACGTGCTGGCGCGACTGGGCGGCGATGAATTTGGCTTGTTGCTGCCGGACTGTAACGTCGAGAGCGCACGCTATATCGCGGGCCGAATTATTCATGCCATCAACGATTACCACTTCATGTGGGAAGGTCGCCTGCACCGCATCGGCGCCAGTGCCGGGATCACGCTGATTGACGACACCAACAGCCTGGCCGCAGAAGTCATGTCCCAGGCTGATATCGCCTGCTACGCCTCGAAAAACAACGGTCGCGGCGTGGTAACGGTGTACGAACCGCAGCAGGAGAGAATTCACAGCGCGCGCAGCATGATGTCGCTGGATGAGCAATGGCACATGATCAAGGACAACCATCTGCTGATGATTGGCCGCAGCGTCGCGTCGCCGCGCATTCCGGAGAGCAGCAACTTCTGGCTGGTCTCCCTGCGGCTGTGGACCAGTCAGGGTGAAGTGCTCGAAGAACACGCGTTCCGCTCGGGGCTGGCAAAACCGGATCTGCTGCATGCCCTCGACCGCCGTATTTTCCAGGAATTTTTCCGCGCCTTTGCCGTTCAGGTAGCGAATAAAGGGATGGGTGTGGCGCTGCCGCTCTCACCTGAGGGGATGTCCAGCTCGACGCTGGTGAATGAACTGCTCGATTTGCTGGAGAAAAGCCCACTGCCAGGGCGCCTGCTGCATCTGGTGATCCCGGTCGAAACCCTGCAAAACCAGGATGCGACAATTCAGGACGGGCTGCAAAAACTGCGTCAGGCCGGTTGCCGCATTATTCTGAGCCAGGTCGGGCGCGATATGGACATTTTTAACCACCTGAGCGCCCACATGGCGGATTACCTGCTGCTGGACCCGGAGCTGGTGACCAACGTCCACGGCAATCTGATGGACGAAATGATGGTGACCATTATCCAGGGCCACGCCCAGCGGCTGGGGATGAAAACCATTGCCGGGCCAAGCAATCAGCCGCTGATGATGGATACCCTTTCCGGCATTGGCATCGACTTCATCTATGGCGATTCCATTGCCGAACCGCAGCCGCTGGAACTACTGCTGAACACCAGTTATTTCGCTATCAACTGAGGGTGCCCAGTTTTCCGTATACCAGATATGGAGCAGCGCATAAGACCGCCACGGCTGCCAGCGCAGCGCATACTTGCGGATCTGCGCCGGCGTCATACCGGCGAAGCGCTGTTTGATCAGATAATCATCCGGCAAGAACACATCTTTCGCCTGCCAGCCGCGCAGGGCTAAGTAGTTAGCCGTCCAGCGCCCGATCCCGGGCCGCGCCTGAAGCGCCTTCATTCCGCTCTCAATATCTTCCGGCGGCTGGAGCGGAAAAGTGCCGTCAACGACCGACTGCGCAAGGTGAATCAGCGACTCCGCACGTTTCACCGGCATCCCCAGCGCCTTGAGCGCCAGCGGATCGGCAGCAGCCAGTGCCGCCGGGGTCGGAAAGCAGGTGTATTCCGGGAATCCTTTCAGCGGTTCGCCGCAGAGCGCGACCACGCGCGCCGCGAGTTTCGCCGCCATCGACACGCTCACCAGCTGCCCGAGAATCGCCCGCACACCCTGTTCGTACGCATCCATCGCCCCCGGCAGGCGTAATCCGGGACGCGCTGCGCCCAGCTCACCCAGCGTGGCAGCGATGTGCTGCGGATTGCAGGAGAGATCGAACAGGCGTTCGATACGCGCCAGGCAGTTTTGTGCGACCGGCACCAGCCCTGCACTGAGCGTGACCTGCAGGGTGCAATCCGCCAGCGATGGCGTGACCCGAAACAGCCCCTGATGGCCGTCGCAGGTGAAACTGCGCTCGTAATAGGTATCCGTCACGGTCTCCACGCCCGCGACCGCACGCGCGCCAAGAAAGCCAAACATCCATTGCCAGTCGTAGGGGGATTGCCAGTTCAGGGTGTACATCATCGCTCCTTTTGTTGTCTTCACAGCATAACCCGACCTTACGCGGCGTGCCTTGCTTTCATATTCCTGTTGTCGTGAGCGAGACATTTCGCTAAAGTCTCGCCCCTTCTCAACGGCATGGGGATTACGTCAGTGTTTATTGGTTTTGACTACGGTACGGCAAACTGCTCTGTGGCGGTGATGGATGACAACACGCCACGTCTGCTGAAAATGGAAAAAGAGAGCTCGCTGCTGCCGTCGATGCTGTGCGCGCCGACGCGCGAAGCCGTGAGCGAATGGCTGTATCGCCACCATCAGGTTCCGGCGACTGCCACAGAGACGCAGGCGTTACTGCGTCGTGCCGTGAATTTCAACCGCGACGAAGATATCGACGTCACGCCGTCCAGCGTGCAGTTTGGCTTGTCCTCTCTGGCGCAGTACATTGAAGATCCCGAAGAAGTTTACTTCGTTAAATCCCCCAAATCCTTCCTCGGTGCCAGCGGGCTTAAGCCGCAGCAGGTAGCCCTGTTTGAAGATCTGGTGTGCGCGATGATGCTGCACATTCGCAACCAGGCGCAGACGCAGGTGTCGGACGCGATCACCCAGGCCGTCATTGGCCGTCCGATTAACTTCCAGGGGCTGGGCGGCGATGAAGCCAACCAGCAGGCGCAGGGTATTCTTGAGCGCGCGGCCCATCGCGCCGGTTTCCGCGACGTTGTGTTTCAGTATGAGCCGGTCGCTGCGGGTCTGGATTTTGAAGCGACACTGCGCGAAGAGAAACGTGTGCTGGTGGTGGATATCGGTGGGGGTACTACCGACTGCTCCCTGCTGCTGATGGGGCCACAATGGCACCAGCGCCGCGACCGCGAAAACAGCCTGTTAGGGCACAGCGGTTGCCGCGTAGGCGGTAACGATCTGGATATCGCCCTGGCATTTAAAAGCCTGATGCCGCTGCTCGGTATGGGCGGGCAAACAGAAAAAGGGACCGCCCTGCCGATTCTGCCGTGGTGGAATGCCGTCGCGATTAACGACGTTCCGGCGCAGAGCGATTTCTACAGTACAGCTAACGGACGCTTCCTGAACGACCTGGTGCGTGACGCCCAGGACGGCGACAAAGTGGCCCTGCTGCATAAAGTCTGGCGTCAGCGTCTGAGCTACCGTGTGGTGCGCAGTGCAGAAGAGAGCAAAATTGCCCTCTCCGATGCGACCGAGCACGCCGTCACGCTGCCGTTTATCAGCGATGAACTGGCGACCGCCATTTCTCAGCATGGGCTTGAGACGGCGCTGTCGCAGCCGCTGCAGCGCATTCTGGAGCAGGTTCAGCTGGCACTGGAAAACGGTCACGAGAAGCCGGATGTGATCTACCTGACGGGCGGTAGCGCACGTTCACCACTGATCAAGAAAGCGCTGGCAGAACAGTTGCCGGGCATTCCGATTGCCGGTGGCGATGATTTTGGCTCCGTCACCGCCGGGCTGGCACGCTGGGCGAAGGTGATGTTCAGCTGATATTTGTCGGGGTCTGTGTGGGCTGATACCCTCCCCCCGCGTCCGGTAAGAGCGAGAAATTCTCAAAACGGCAGCTCAGGTTGCCGTTTTGCTTTTATCTCTCAGACAAATCCAGACAGTCTTTCATATTTCCTCCATTATTCCACTGCGTTGCCTGACTAAACTAGTATCATTCCCCGAAGTGTTTCAGGAAGAGAACGTATAACGATGAAAGGCAGCAAAAAATTCCGCTGGGCAATCGCCGCCGGTGTCATTGTGGTGGCCCTTGCCGCCGCGTGGTACTGGCACAATCAATCGGCGCAGAGTGCCGCTCCGGCAGGCGCTAACGGCCAGACGCAACGTCCTGCGGGCGGTGGACGCCACGGAATGCGCGGTGGGGCGCTTGCCCCGGTACAGGCCGCGACCGCCGTCAGCAAATCGGTTCCTCGTTATCTCACCGGTCTTGGGACGGTCACCGCTGCAAACACAGTGACCGTGCGCAGCCGCGTCGATGGACAGCTGATGGCGATCCACTTCCAGGAAGGCCAACAGGTCAAAGCTGGCGATCTGCTGGCTGAAATCGATCCGAGTCAGTTCAAAGTGGCGCTCGCGCAGGCGCAAGGCCAGCTCGCCAAAGATAAAGCAACGCTTGCCAACGCCCAGCGCGATCTGGCGCGTTATCAGCAACTGGTGAAAACCAATCTCGTTTCCCGTCAGGAGCTGGACACGCAGCAGTCGCTGGTGAGCGAAGCCCAGGGCACCATTAAAGCGGATGAAGCCGCCGTCGCCAGCGCACAATTGCAGCTCGACTGGAGCCGCATTACCGCACCGATTGACGGACGCGTCGGCCTGAAACAGGTCGATATCGGCAACCAGATCTCCAGTGGCGACACCACCGGCATCGTGGTGCTCACCCAAACGCATCCGATTGATCTCGTCTTCACCCTGCCGGAAAGCGAAATCGCCACCGTCGTTCAGGCACAAAAAAACGGCCAGACGCTGGCGGTAGAAGCCTGGGATCGCGCGAACAAAGCCAAGCTGAGCGACGGCCAACTATTGAGCCTGGATAACCAGATCGATACCACGACCGGCACTATCAAGCTTAAAGCCCGCTTTACCAATCAGGATGACGCCCTGTTCCCGAACCAGTTCGTCAACGCGCGCATGCTGGTCGCTACCGAAGAGAATGCGGTGGTGATCCCAACGGCGGCGCTGCAGATGGGCAACGAAGGCAACTTTGTTTGGGTACTGAACAGTGACAATAAAGTCAGCAAACATTTGGTGAAACCGGGCATTCAGGACAGCCAGACTGTGGTCATCAGCGCGGGCCTTTCCGCAGGCGATCGCGTGGTAACGGACGGGATCGACCGTCTGACCGAAGGGGCCAAAGTCGAAGTCGTTGAAGCACACACGGATACGGCCACCAGCGAAAAACCGGCTAAACGTGAACACGTGAAACAGGGAGCGGCGTCCTGATGCAGGTATTGCCACCCAGCTCCACAGGTGGGCCATCACGCCTGTTCATTTTACGCCCCGTCGCCACCACGCTGCTGATGGTGGCGATCCTGCTGGCAGGGATTATCGGCTATCGCTTCCTGCCCGTGTCGGCCCTGCCCGAAGTGGATTATCCAACGATTCAGGTCATCACCCTCTATCCTGGCGCCAGCCCGGATGTGGTGACGTCGGCGATCACTGCCCCGCTGGAGCGCCAGTTTGGGCAGATGTCGGGCCTGAAACAGATGTCATCGCAAAGCTCCGGCGGCGCGTCGGTGGTGACGCTGCAATTCCAGCTCACCCTGCCTCTCGACGTGGCCGAGCAGGAAGTGCAGGCGGCGATTAACGCAGCCACTAATCTGCTGCCCTCCGACCTGCCCAATCCACCGGTTTACAGCAAGGTCAATCCGGCGGATCCACCGATCATGACCCTCGCCGTCACCTCCTCCGCCATGCCGATGACACAGGTGGAAGATATGGTGGAAACGCGCGTGGCACAGAAGATCTCCCAGGTCTCCGGCGTCGGGCTGGTGACACTCTCCGGTGGTCAGCGTCCGGCCGTGCGCGTGAAACTGAACGCCCAGGCGATTGCCGCCCTCGGATTGACCAGCGAAACCATCCGCACCGCCATCAGTAGCGCCAACGTCAACTCGGCAAAAGGCTCGCTGGACGGCCCAACGCGCGCCGTCACGCTCTCGGCTAACGACCAGATGCAGTCCGCCGACGAGTATCGTCAGTTGATTGTGGCTTACCAGAACGGCGCCCCCATTCGCCTCGGTGATGTGGCCACCGTAGAGCAAGGCGCAGAAAACAGCTGGCTCGGCGCATGGGCCAACAAACAGCAGGCGATTGTGATGAACGTCCAGCGCCAGCCGGGCGCGAACATTATCGACACCGCCGACAGCATTCGCACTATGTTGCCGCAGCTGATCGAAAGCCTGCCGAAATCGGTGAGCGTCAAGGTCCTGTCGGATCGCACCACCAATATCCGCGCCTCCGTCAGCGACACCCAGTTCGAGCTGATGCTGGCGATTGCGCTGGTGGTGATGATTATTTACGTCTTCCTGCGTAACGTTCCAGCGACCATTATCCCTGCCGTCGCCGTTCCGCTGTCGCTGGTCGGGACCTTTGCGGTGATGGTGTTCCTCGATTTCTCCATCAACAACCTCACCCTGATGGCGCTCACCATCGCCACCGGGTTCGTGGTCGATGATGCAATCGTGGTCATCGAGAACATTTCGCGCTATATCGAAAAAGGTGAGAAGCCGCTGGCCGCAGCGCTAAAAGGCGCAGGCGAGATCGGCTTTACCATTATCTCCCTCACCTTCTCGCTGATTGCGGTGCTGATCCCGCTGCTGTTTATGGGCGATATCGTTGGCCGTCTGTTCCGCGAATTTGCCGTCACCCTGGCAGTGGCGATTCTCATCTCCGCCGTGGTCTCCCTGACGCTGACGCCGATGATGTGCGCCCGCATGCTGAGCGCGGAATCCCTGCGCAAGCAAAACCGTTTTTCTCGCGCCTCCGAGCGCCTGTTTGAACGTGTGATTGCGGCCTATGGCCGAATGCTGACCAAAGTGCTCAATCACCCGTGGGCGACGTTGAGCGTTGCGCTGGGGACACTGGCCCTGAGCGTGCTGCTGTGGGTGATGATCCCGAAAGGCTTCTTCCCGATTCAGGATAACGGCATTATTCAGGGTACGCTGCAGGCACCGCAGTCCGTCTCCTTCGCCAGCATGGCCCAGCGCCAGCAGCAGGTATCCGAGGTGATCATGAAAGATCCGGCGGTCGAGAGCCTGACGTCGTTTGTCGGCGTCGACGGCACCAATCCGTCACTGAACAGCGCTCGCCTGCAGATCAATCTCAAACCGCTGGACGACCGCGACGATCGCGTGAATACCGTGATCGAACGGCTGCAAAATGCGGTGGCGAGAGTGCCGGGTGTCGAGCTGTATCTGCAGCCGACTCAGGATTTGACCATCGATACCACCGTCAGCCGCACCCAGTACCAGTTCACCCTGCAGGCCACCAGCCTGGAGGCGCTCAGCACCTGGGTTCCACAACTGGTCAGTAAGCTCCAGGAACTGCCGCAGCTGTCGGACGTGAGCAGCGACTGGCAGGATCAGGGGCTGGCTGCCTACGTCAACGTTAACCGTGACACCGCCAGCCGTCTGGGCATTTCCATGGCCGATGTGGATAACGCGCTGTACAACGCCTTCGGCCAGCGCCTGATCTCCACGATCTACACCCAAGCCAACCAGTATCGCGTGGTGCTGGAGCATAACACTGAACAGACGCCGGGCCTTGCGGCGCTGGATTCGATTCGCCTGACCAGCAAAGACGGCGGGATGGTGCCGCTGAGCGCAATTGCCACCGTCGAGCAGCGCTTTACGCCGCTCTCCATCAACCATCTCGACCAGTTCCCGTCCACCACCATTTCGTTTAACGTGCCGGACAATTACTCCCTCGGGGAAGCGGTGGAGTCCATTCTCAACGCCGAGAAAACCCTCAGCTTCCCGACGGATATCCAGACTCAGTTCCAGGGCAGCACCCTGGCGTTCCAGGCCGCACTCGGGAACACCATCTGGCTTATCGTGGCGGCGGTGGTGGCGATGTATATCGTGCTCGGTGTGCTGTATGAGAGCTTTATCCATCCTGTCACGATCCTCTCCACCCTGCCCACGGCGGGCGTGGGCGCGCTGCTGGCGCTGATGCTGTCGGGCAGTGAGCTGGATGTGATCGCGATTATCGGCATTATTTTGCTGATCGGCATCGTCAAGAAAAACGCCATAATGATGATCGACTTCGCTCTTGCCGCCGAGCGCGAACAGGGCATGGCCCCGCGCGAGGCCATTTTCCAGGCCTGCCTGCTGCGTTTTCGCCCGATCCTGATGACCACCATGGCCGCCCTGCTTGGCGCACTGCCGCTGATGCTCAGTACCGGCGTCGGTGCGGAATTGCGCCGTCCGCTGGGGATCGGTATGGTCGGCGGTTTGCTGGTAAGCCAGGTGCTGACGCTGTTCACCACGCCGGTGATTTACCTGCTGTTTGACAGCCTGGCGCTGAGGCTCAAAGCGCGCTTCCCGAAACGTGAAGAGGAGGCGTAAGTGAAGTTTTTCGCCCTCTTCATTTACCGCCCGGTGGCAACGATTTTGATCTCCCTCGCCATCACCCTGTGCGGCGTGCTCGGCTTCCGGCTGCTGCCGGTGGCCCCGCTGCCGCAGGTGGATTTCCCGGTGATCATGATCAGCGCCTCCCTGCCCGGCGCGTCGCCAGAAACGATGGCCTCGTCGGTGGCCACGCCGCTGGAGCGCTCTCTCGGGCGCATTGCGGGCGTCAGTGAAATGACCTCCAGCAGTTCCCTCGGCAGCACGCGAATCATTCTGGAATTCAACTTTGATCGCGATATCAATGGCGCCGCCCGCGACGTGCAGGCCGCCATCAACGCCGCGCAAAGCCTGCTGCCCAGCGGCATGCCGAGCCGGCCGACCTATCGCAAAGCCAACCCGTCCGATGCGCCGATTATGATTCTGACGCTGACATCAGACACCTACTCCCAGGGCGAACTGTACGATTTCGCCTCGACGCAGCTGGCACAGACCATCGCCCAGATCGACGGCGTCGGCGACGTCGATGTCGGCGGTAGCTCCCTGCCCGCCGTGCGCGTGGGCCTGAACCCGCAAGCGCTGTTTAACCAGGGGGTCTCGCTGGATGATGTGCGCAGCGCCATCAGCAATGCCAACGTGCGCAGGCCGCAGGGGGCGATTGAGGACAGCAGCCATCGCTGGCAGATCCAGACCAACGACGAGCTAAAAACCGCGGCGGAATATCAGCCGCTGATTATTCACTACAACAACGGCGCGGCGGTGCGTTTAAGCGATGTGGCCAGTGTCACCGACTCGGTGCAGGACGTGCGTAACGCCGGGATGACGAACGCCAAACCGGCAATTTTGCTGATGATCCGCAAACTGCCGGAAGCCAATATCATCCAGACGGTGAACAGCATTCGCGAGCGCCTGCCGGAACTGCAGGAGACGATTCCGGCGGCGATCGATCTGCAAATCGCCCAGGACCGCTCCCCGACCATCCGCGCCTCGCTGGAAGAGGTCGAGCAGACGCTGATTATCTCCGTCGGGCTGGTTATCCTGGTGGTGTTCCTGTTCCTGCGCTCCGGTCGCGCGACGCTAATCCCCGCCGTGGCGGTGCCCGTATCGCTGATTGGCACCTTCGCCGCCATGTACCTGTGCGGATTTAGTCTTAACAACCTGTCGCTGATGGCCCTGACTATCGCCACCGGATTCGTGGTCGATGACGCCATCGTGGTGCTGGAAAATATTTCGCGCCATCTGGAAGCGGGGATGAAACCGTTGCAGGCCGCGCTTCAGGGGACGCGTGAAGTGGGCTTTACGGTGCTCTCCATGAGCCTGTCGCTGGTGGCGGTATTTCTGCCGCTGCTGCTGATGGGCGGGCTGCCGGGGCGGTTATTGCGCGAGTTCGCCGTCACGCTTTCTGTCGCCATAGGTATTTCGCTGGTGATCTCCCTGACCCTGACGCCGATGATGTGCGGCTGGATGCTTAAGCGCAGCAAGCCCCATTCCCAGCCGCGTAAAAAAGGCGTTGGCCGCCTGCTGGTGGCGATGCAGGAGGGTTACGGCAAGTCACTGAAATGGGTGCTGAACCATACGCGAATCGTCGGTTTTGTGCTGGTGGGTACCATCGCACTCAACGTCTGGATGTACATCAGCATTCCGAAAACCTTTTTCCCCGAGCAGGACACAGGCGTGCTGATGGGCGGGATTCAGGCTGACCAGAGCATTTCATTCCAGGCGATGCGCGTGAAGCTGCAGGATTTCATGAAGATCATCCGGGAAGATCCTGCTGTTGATAACGTGACGGGCTTTACCGGCGGTTCGCGCGTTAACAGCGGGATGATGTTTATCACCCTGAAAGCACGCGGCGAGCGCAACGAAACGGCGCAGCAGGTGATCGACCGCCTGCGCGTGAAGCTCGCCAAAGAGCCGGGCGCGAATCTGTTTTTGATGGCCGTTCAGGATATCCGCGTCGGTGGGCGTCAGGCTAACGCCAGCTATCAGTACACCCTTTTGTCAGACGATCTGGCCGCCCTGCGCGAGTGGGAGCCGAAAATCCGTAAAGCACTGGCCGCCCTGCCGGAGCTGGCCGATGTGAACTCGGACCAGCAGGATAACGGCGCGGAGATGAACCTGACCTATGACCGCGAAACCATGGCGCGGATCGGCATTAACGTTGAAGCGGCCAACAGTTTGCTCAACAACGCCTTTGGTCAGCGCCAGATTTCCACTATCTACCAGCCGATGAACCAGTACAAAGTGGTGATGGAGGTCGATCCACGCTACACCCAGGACATCAGCGCGCTGGATAAGATGTACGTTATCAACAACGAAGGTAAATCGATCCCCCTCTCCTACTTCGCCAGCTGGCAGCCCGCCAACGCGCCGCTGTCGGTAAACCATCAGGGGCTGTCGGCGGCGTCAACGGTGTCATTTAACCTGCCAACCGGTTCGTCGCTATCTGAGGCCAGCGATGCGATCAACCGCGCCATGACCCAGCTTGGCGTGCCGTCGACCGTGCGCGGCAGCTTTGCAGGCACCGCGCAGGTGTTCCAGGAGACGATGAACTCACAGGTGATTTTGATCCTGGCGGCGATTGCGACGGTCTATATCGTGCTCGGCATTCTGTACGAAAGCTACGTCCATCCGCTGACGATCCTCTCCACCCTGCCGTCGGCGGGCGTCGGCGCGCTGCTGGCGCTGGAGTTATTCGGCGCACCCTTTAGCCTCATTGCGCTTATCGGGATCATGTTATTAATAGGCATCGTGAAGAAAAACGCGATCATGATGGTCGATTTCGCCCTCGACGCGCAGCGCAACGGCAATATGTCGCCGCAGGACGCCATTTTCCAGGCCTGCCTGCTGCGCTTCCGCCCGATTATGATGACCACGCTGGCGGCGCTGTTTGGCGCACTGCCGCTGGTGATTTCCGGCGGTGATGGCTCTGAACTGCGCCAGCCGCTGGGGATCACCATCGTCGGCGGGCTGGTGATGAGCCAGCTATTGACGCTCTATACCACACCGGTGGTGTATCTGTTCTTCGACCGCCTGCGGGTGCGTTTTTCACGTAAAAACAGAGAAACGGTAAGCGAGTAAATGACTGATTTGCCCAACAATGTTCGCTGGCAACTGTGGATTGTCGCCTTCGGCTTCTTTATGCAGTCGCTGGATACCACCATTGTTAACACCGCCCTCCCCTCGATGGCGAAAAGCCTGGGGGAGAGTCCGCTGCATATGCACATGGTCATCGTCTCCTATGTGCTGACGGTGGCGGTGATGTTGCCCGCCAGCGGCTGGCTGGCGGACAAAGTTGGGGTGCGCAATATCTTCTTCACCGCCATTATTCTGTTCACCCTCGGCTCGCTGTTTTGCGCGCAGGCCGACACGCTGAACGAGCTGGTGATGGCGCGCGTGCTGCAGGGCGTCGGCGGAGCGATGATGGTGCCCGTCGGCAGACTGACGGTGATGAAAATCGTGCCGCGCGAACAATATATGGCGGCGATGACCTTCGTGACGCTGCCCGGCCAGGTCGGGCCATTGCTCGGCCCTGCCCTCGGCGGGATTCTGGTGGAGTACGCCTCCTGGCACTGGATTTTCCTGATCAATCTTCCGGTCGGGGTGGTCGGCGCAATCGCCACGCTGTGGCTGATGCCAAACTACAAAATGCAGACGCGGCGCTTTGATCTCTTCGGTTTTGTGCTGCTGGCAGCGGGCATGGCGACGCTGACCCTGGCGCTGGACGGGCAAAAAGGGCTGGGGATTTCCACCCTCACGCTGGCGCTGCTGGTGACTATCGGCGTTCTGTCGGTGCTGTGGTATCTGTGGCACGCCAGGGATAACGACCAGGCGCTGTTCAGCCTGTCGCTGTTTCGCAATCACACCTTCCGCCTCGGGCTGCTCGGCAGCTTCGCCGGGCGTCTTGGCAGCGGCATGTTGCCGTTTATGACGCCGGTGTTCCTGCAGATCGGACTGGGCTTTTCGCCGTTCCACGCCGGTTTGATGATGATCCCGATGGTGCTTGGCAGCATGGGCATGAAACGCATTGTGGTGCAGGTGGTGAACCGCTTTGGCTATCGCCGGGTGCTGGTCGCCGCAACGCTGGGACTGGCGCTGATCAGCCTGCTGTTTATGGCCGTGGCGCTGATGGGCTGGTATTACGCTCTGCCGCTGGTGCTGTTCTTCCAGGGGGTGATTAACTCCACGCGTTTCTCGTCGATGAACACCCTGACGCTGAAGGATCTGCCCGACGAACTGGCGAGCAGCGGCAACAGTTTGCTGTCGATGATCATGCAGCTCTCCATGAGCGTGGGCGTGACCGTCGCGGGCCTGCTGCTCGGCATGTACGGTCAGCATCATCTGGGCGCTGGTACCGCTGGCGCGCATCAGGTCTTCCTTTACACCTATCTCAGCATGGCGGTGATTATCGCCCTGCCCGCCTTAATTTTCGCCCGGGTCCCGGATGATACCAGCAAAAACGTCGTCATCAGCCGACGTAAAAGGAGTGAGTTATGAAATTCTGGCGCCCCGGCATTACTGGAAAACTGTTTCTGGCGATTTTCGCCACCTGTATCGTGCTGCTTATTACTATGCACTGGGCCGTGCGGGTCAGCTTCGAGCGGGGTTTTATCGACTACATTAAGCGCGGAAACGAACAGCGACTGCAGGGCTTGAGCGACGCGCTGGCCGATCAGTATGCCCTGCACGGCAACTGGCGTTTCTTGCGCAATAACGACCGTTTTGTGTTCCAGATCCTCAAATCGCTTGAGCATGATAACGACGACGATCGCCCGGGGCCGGGAATGCCGCCGCACGGCTGGCGCACGCAGTTCTGGGTGATCGACCAGGATAAATACGTGCTGGTTGGGCCTCGCGCGCCGGTTCCGCCTGACGGCACCCGGCGGGCCATTATGTTTAACGGTGCCACTGTCGGCTGGGTGATCGCCTCGCCGGTCGAACGGCTGACGCGCAACACGGATATCAACTTTGATCGCCAGCAACGCCAGACCAGCTGGCTGATTGTCGCCCTCTCCACCCTGCTTGCGGCACTGGCGACGTTCCCGCTGGCGCGCGGCCTGCTGGCCCCCGTCAAACGGCTGGTGGAAGGCACGCACAAGCTGGCGGCAGGAGACTTTACCACCCGCGTGGATACCCGTAGCCAGGACGAGCTGGGCAAACTGGCGCAGGACTTCAACCAGCTCGCCAGTACGCTTGAGAAAAACCAGCAGATGCGCCGCGATTTTATGGCCGATATTTCCCACGAGCTGCGCACGCCGCTGGCAGTGCTGCGCGGTGAACTGGAAGCCATTCAGGACGGTGTACGTCAGTTTACGCCTGAGTCCGTCACCTCGTTGCAGGCAGAAGTGGGCACCCTGACCAAGCTGGTGGACGATCTGCATCAGCTTTCCATGTCCGATGAGGGCGCGCTGGCCTATCAAAAAGCCCCTGTCGATGTGATCAATATTCTGGAAGTGGTCAGCGGCGCGTTCCGCGAACGCTTCGCCAGTCGGAATCTGAACATTGAACTCTCCCTGCCGGATAGCGCCGTGGTCTTCGGCGATCCTGACCGTCTGATGCAGCTGTTTAATAACCTGCTGGAAAACAGTCTGCGCTATACGGACGGCGGCGGCGCACTGCGCATTTCTGGTCGCGTCGAAGACGGGCGTTTCGCCCTCACCTTTGCCGATTCCGCACCGGGAGTGCAGGACGCGCAGCTGGAGAAACTGTTCGAGCGCTTTTACCGCACCGAAGGCTCCCGCAACCGTGCCAGCGGCGGTTCGGGCCTGGGGCTGGCGATTTGCGTTAACATCGTCGAGGCGCACGGCGGCACTATCCACGCCGCCCATTCGCCTTTTGGCGGGGTTAGCATTACAGTAGAGTTACCGCTGGAACGCGATTTATCGAGAGAAGTATGACTGAGTTACCCATTGACGAAAACACGCCACGCATTCTGATCGTGGAGGACGAGCCTAAGCTTGGGCAGTTATTGATCGACTATTTACGCGCGGCAAGCTATGCCCCCACGCTGATTAATCACGGCGATCAGGTGCTGCCCTATGTGCGCCAGACGCCGCCGCATCTGATCCTGCTGGATCTCATGCTCCCTGGCACCGACGGCCTGACGCTGTGCCGCGAAATCCGCCGTTTTTCCGACGTACCGATTGTGATGGTGACGGCGAAAATCGAAGAGATCGATCGCCTGCTGGGGCTGGAAATCGGTGCCGATGATTACATCTGCAAACCCTACAGCCCGCGTGAAGTGGTCGCCCGCGTGAAAACGATTCTGCGTCGCTGCCGTCCACAGCGCGAACTACAGGTGCTCGACGCCGAAAGCCCGCTGATTGTCGATGAGAGCCGCTTCCAGGCAAGCTGGCGCAGCAAACTGCTGGACCTGACACCGGCGGAATTCCGCCTGCTGAAAACCCTCTCTCACGAGCCGGGGAAAGTGTTCTCCCGCGAACAGCTGCTGAATCATCTCTATGACGATTACCGGGTGGTGACGGACCGCACCATCGACAGCCATATCAAAAACTTGCGCCGTAAACTGGAATCGCTCGACGCCGATCAGTCGTTTATCCGCGCGGTGTACGGCGTGGGGTATCGCTGGGAGGCGGATGCCTGTCGGATCGCGTAAAAGAATTTCCCCCATCAAATCTGACCCGCCCGCTGGCGGGTTTTTCTTCACTAGAAAGTCTCACATTATCATCCATACTCTTCTTGTCGGTGCGTTTAGCTGTCGCCTGTTTCTCGTTAACTTTCCTCAAGGAGTGTTTTATGGCTGGTTGGTTCGAACTAAGCAAAAGCAGTGACGGGCAGTTCAGGTTTGTTCTGAAAGCAGGAAACGGAGAAATTATCCTCACCAGTGAGCTGTACACCACAAAATCCGCAGCAGAAAACGGCATTGCCTCCGTGCGTACCAATAGCCCGCACGATGAGCGCTATGAGAAAAAAACGGCGACCAACGGGAAATATCACTTCAACCTGAAGGCGGCAAACCACCAGGTGATCGGTTCAAGCCAGCTTTATGCTTCCGAGCAGACGCGGGAAAGTGGTATCGCCTCGGTGAAAAATAATGGCTCCAGCCAGACGGTGAAAGATTTAACCTGACCCGCCAGACCCGCCAGACCCGCCGGGCAGGCTTTGCCGCCAACCGGCGCTTTACCTCCCTCCCCCGCAGCGCTACAATGCCCGCCCTTAAAGTAGGGGATCTCCCCTTACCGCTGCACCAGGTGCACGCGGATCTGACCTGTCATCAGAACGAGAACAAACATGTTTAAACCAGAACTCCTTTCCCCGGCGGGAACGCTGCAGAATATGCGTTACGCTTTCGCTTACGGTGCCGATGCGGTGTATGCGGGCCAGCCGCGTTACTCTCTGCGCGTGCGTAATAACGAATTCAACCACGAGAATTTGCAGCTCGGCATCAACGAAGCGCATGCCCTGGGCAAAAAATTCTACGTGGTCGTGAACATCGCGCCGCACAACGCCAAGCTGAAAACGTTTATTCGCGATCTGAAGCCGGTTGTGGAAATGGGTCCTGATGCGCTGATTATGTCCGATCCCGGTTTAATCATGCTGGTGCGTGAGAACTTCCCGGAGATGGATATCCATCTTTCCGTGCAGGCCAACGCCGTCAACTGGGCGACGGTCAAATTCTGGAAACAGATGGGCCTGACGCGTGTGATTCTGTCGCGCGAGCTCTCTCTTGAAGAGATCGAAGAGATTCGCACTCAGGTGCCGGAAATGGAACTCGAAATCTTCGTTCACGGCGCCCTGTGCATGGCCTACTCTGGCCGCTGCCTGCTCTCCGGCTACATCAACAAGCGCGACCCGAATCAGGGAACCTGCACCAACGCCTGCCGCTGGGAATATAACGTCCAGGAAGGGAAAGAAGATGATGTGGGCAACATCGTGCACAAGCATGAACCGATTCCGGTGAAAACCGTGGAGCCGACGCTGGGCGTGGGCGCACCAACCGACAGCGTGTTTATGATTGAAGAGGCCAAACGTCCGGGCGAATACATGACGGCGTTTGAAGACGAACACGGCACCTACATCATGAACTCCAAAGACCTGCGCGCGATTGCGCACGTCGAGCGTCTGACGCAGATGGGCGTGCACTCGCTTAAAATCGAAGGCCGCACCAAGTCTTACTACTACTGCGCCCGTACCGCACAGGTGTACCGTAAAGCCATTGACGACGCCGCAGCGGGAAAACCGTTTGATACCAGCCTGCTGGAAACCCTGGAAGGCCTGGCCCATCGCGGCTACACCGAAGGCTTCCTGCGTCGTCATACTCATGACGATTATCAGAACTACGAGCACGGCTACTCCATCTCCGAGCGCCAGCAGTTTGTCGGCGACTTTACCGGCGCGCGCAAAGGCCCGCTGGCGGCAGTGGCAGTAAAAAATAAATTCACCAAAGGCGACAGCCTGGAGCTGATGACCCCGCAGGGCAATATCAACTTCACGCTGGAGCATCTGGAGAACGGTAAAGGCGAAGCAATCACCGTCGCCCCTGGGGATGGTCACACCGTGTGGCTGCCGGTACCGGAAGAGGTGGAGCTGGAATACGCGCTGCTGATGCGCAATTTTGCCGGCGAAAGCACCCGTAATCCGCACAGTAAATAGTCAACTGTCGGGATTTTTTCAGCATGGGATAATTCTTAGAATCGGATCACATACCGCTTCGTTCAATACGGGTATTATCCCCTGCGCTGAAAAACATAACCCATAAATGCTAGCTGTACCAGGAACCACCTCCTTAGCCTGCGTAATCTCCCTTACGCAGGCTTATTTTTTTTGATTAAGACAATGAAATAAAAGGATTTATTTCTGGTAGCGTCCACGCATTGACCACATTGATAGCTAAAGCCCTGCATATGCGGGGCTTTTTTTTAACTGAGGCTGATAAATAAATCATATTTAGTCAGTAACGAGCATGCTTTTGACCGTCTGCTATGAGCGAGGAGCGGACTGTCGCCAGTAAAACAGTTTTATCTTTTCGTTGCTTCGATTCCTTAATGCGACAAAAACCGATAATGTCATCATTATTATTTCAGTGTTAGCGAGGCTAGTCATGCCGTTTAATACTTTAAAAACGCATCAATTTAAGGTCCGTCTGTTTAGCGCCATCGCGGTTAGTCTGGGGTGTATTCTGTTTGGGTCCGCCATTACACTGTGGCAGACGGTCTCGAATACGCAGCAGGAAACCTGGACCCAGTTGCGGAATGCACAACAAAGGATTGACTCGTCCCTGGACAACGCCCATCAGGTGGCCCTTGCTGTAAGGGAAAGCCTTGGAAAACCCTGCAACGATATTGTGCCTCTACTCAGGACGCAGGTGGCAATCTCACCGGATGTGCGAAGCATTCTTTTGGCCCATGGCAATAACATCTATTGCTCTTCCCTCTACGGCCCGTATCAGGAACGCATCAACATTGATAATTATACGAAAGGCCAGCTCTTTCTCATGAAGGGCAACTGGGTAAAAGTGGACCAGCCGATCGTTATTTACCGTGACGTTGTTGGCAACGACAGTATAACGGTGCGAATTTATGGGTACCTGTTACTCTCCGAACTCAATAATTTAAGCACCAATACCCCCCTGAGCCTCGTTGTGGGGAAACAACGATGGCAAGCCGGGAAAACGCCCACAGATCAGTTATTCCCACTTGAAACGCCAGGTTATATGGAGCAACCATCAACGCGTTACCCGTTTCGCATCGTTACCCGCCTGTATCCCGCTGACTACATAGATAATATCTGGCGCTTCTCAAAATTCAGCCTCATTGCATGGGCTCTCCTGGGTCTGGTATCTGGTATCTGGGCGTTCAGAAAATCGGGGCGTATTCACTCGCCTGAGCAAGAATTGCGCGGGGCACTGGATCACCAGGAGTTTATTCCCTATATCCAGCCCGTAGTGTCTGGAGATCATACTCAGTTGACCGGCTGTGAAGTACTGATGCGCTGGCAGCATCCCCGGCAAGGTATGATATCACCGGATCGTTTCATCCCTATGGCGGAACACAGTGGTCTCATCATCCCTATGACACGGAATTTGATAACTCAGGTACGGGAACAGTTTGCCCCCTGTGTACAACAGTTACCAAGGAACTTCCATTTCGGTTTCAATATCTGTGCAGCGCACTTCAGGGACTTTAGCCTGGTGGAGGATTGTTGTGAGTTCATCGCAAGCTTTCGGGAAAATCCCATCAAACTGGTCCTGGAGTTAACCGAGCGTGAACTGCTCGTAGTGGATGACGTCACTCACAGACTGATTGCAGAACTGCACAAGCTCGGTGTTCTTATTGCCATTGATGACTTCGGAACCGGTAATTCCAGCCTGAGTTACCTGCAAAACCTGAGGATCGATATTCTCAAAATTGATAAGAGCTTTGTCAGCATGATTGGGACTGACGCGATCTCTGCCCATCTTGTTGATAATGTGATTGACCTTGCAACCAGGCTCGATCTTAAACTAGTGGCCGAAGGGGTGGAGAACGAAGAGCAGTCTGCCTACCTGAGAGCCCGTAAAGTGACCTACCTGCAAGGTTATTTGTATGGCAGGCCCATGCCAGTGAAGGAATTTCTCAGTCTGGTGTCGCCATGAGAGTTATGCGGCACGGTTGCAAATATCATTCAGTATCGCATTTGATAACATGGAACCTCGTTTTCTCACCGGAGAAACAGATGAATCCTTTCCATGGCCGGTATTTTCAGGGCTATTCGCTGGTACTGCAATTACAGGATCAGCTATCGTGCACTGTAGGAATGTTAGCCGAGCGTGGAGTGAATGTTGACTACACTACGATTTATCGCTTGGATCAGAGTTACGCTCCCGAAATGGAAAAGCGACTGCACGGGTACTGGCGGTGAACAAAGTACTTGTGAATTAGGTCTTTTTTTTCAATGAGAACACCCGGTTTGCGATCCAGTTTGCAACTGAGGTCTTTTTATAGTGTTCAACTAAAAATGAACACGGTATTAGAGTATTTCCACAACCGTTATAACGTCCGTTTCTGGCACTTTGCAGGCGGTCATGTGAATACGGTCATGTTATTAACAGCACAAATCTAACAGATACAAAAAGCCCCGCAATTGCGGGGCTTTCTCGTTGGTCACATCCAGTGTATCTGCTGCTGTCCTGATGTAGTCGGGTGTGGTGGTGCTGGCACGATCTCACCCGGTGAAACGATAAAACGCGAAAGGGTTTCGGTCGTGACAAAGGTGCAACTGCAGTTGATATTTTGGCACTGATGATAACGCTCTTTTGTCGTGTCTGAAAAATAGCGACTCGTGCGAGCATGAGCGGCGTGATGGCATTTAGGACAGTGAAACATGGTGAGCACCTTTGAACGTTTCCGATGCATGCATTTTACTCATTTTAACCATATAAAACAAATATATACAAACAATTCAGCTTTCTATTTCTTCGCTCTCATACTCCACGTCCGAAACCTTCACCTCAAGCTCTAAGCTCGTCGTGTAGCCGTTCCCGTTGAGACTGTGCACCACGCGGCTGATTATCCACGTCTGCCCGTCTATCACGCGCTTAAAGCCTTTCACCGCTACCGGCGTTTCAGGAAATAAATCTGCACGGCCAATAGCCAGCGAGATTGAAAACTCCGCCACCCCGCGCTGTATTTTGTCCCACTTAGCCTGAGCTGCGCGCATCGCCTGCGCTTTTGTCGCGTAGATGGTTGTAAGCTCCAGCACGTTGTCAGCTTCTCCGGCCATATACTCACCCTCGCGCGCCTCCTGCTCCTTTTTGGCTTTGGCCTTGGTGGTGGTTTTGGCCGCTTTCGGATGCTGCAGCGCGCGCAGGTGCTGCACTTTAGGTTTTCGTTTGAGCTTCACCTTTTGTTTTTGCGGTTTCGGGTCTTTGGTGTGCAGCCATTTCGCCGTGACGCCGGTGTAGGCTTCGCGGTCAGCAATCGCAAACTGATGACGGTCGCCGTCGCCACGCTCAACGGTCATTTGTGGGATAGGTTTGCCGCTGGCCGTCATCCCGCTACCGGCTTTCAGGAATAACAGTTTCCCGGCTTTTACTGAGACAGACGCCCCGTTACGCTCCGCCAGCCGGGATAAAAACGCCGTGTCGGATTCCTGCGTCTGGTCAATATGCGGGATCGCAATGGCTTTCAGGGTATCCGCGACACTGGCCGTCAGTTTGTTGCGCTGCGCGATGGTCTCAACAATCACCCCGAGCGTGGTGTCATGCCATGACTGCTCGCGGCGAGAGTTCAGCGTACCGCGAAAATCCGCACTGCGCCCCCGGATGGTCAGCGTATCGGGCGCGCCACGGTGCTCGATTTCATCGACCGTAAAACTCCCCTTATTCACCAGCGCGGAGCCCTGCCAGCCCAGCCACAGCGTCAGCTTTGCCCCGCGCGGCGGCAGCTCGACCAGTCCGTCAGTATCATTGAGCTCGATATCGAGTTGGTCGGCCTCGAATCCGCGATTGTCAGTCATGGTCAGCCCGATAAGCCGGTCGCTGAAATTCTGCGTGATATCCGCGCCATTGAGCGTGAGCATATACGCAGGCGCGAGCCGCGCCCCGGCCTGAATATTCATTTCAGTTATCATCCCGCCAGCCCTCCCGGCCAGTTACCCGCATCCGTGACCAGATTGCTGGCCTGCGTTTTCAGGTCGCCATAAATGGCCGAAAGTGATTTATCGACGCGTTTCAGCGACAGGCTAAACTCAATCTTTCGCGCCGCACCATCGCTGAAAAACTCAGTATGCGTGTGGGTCACTTTATCGATGACATACATGCCGTGGATCATGCCGTTCCCGTCAATTAACGGCCATGCGCGCCCCTCATCGGCCATCAGTTCGACGGCCAGCAAAGACAGGCGACCGCCGGTGATTTCCGGGTAAAGCGTACCCGACAACGTGCGCGTGGTTTCCCCCTCCCCGAGAAACTGATACGCCGGTGGCTTGCCGATGCGGTCGTTTGACGCCCAGCGATAATCCTTCGAATACTGCATCGACTGATACGGCAGGGTGCGCCGCTCAAACACAAAAAAGCCCAGCACCATTAACATGCTTAATGTTCTCCTTAATCGTGTCTCATGCTGGAGCGCTGGCGCGCACGGTTTTCGCGGTCGAGCTTGTCGACGGCGTCGCGGAGCTGGCGATCGAGGTCACTGCCCGGTGCAACGCCACCCTGCAGGGTGATGTTGTACTCGCTTTTGCTCTGGTCGATGTACGAGCGGCCTGCGGGAGCCGTCACCGGCTGATAACCCTGATTGCCGCCATAACCCGCGGTTGCCGGGACATACCCGCCACCGGCGGCGGTCTTATCCGTTTTCGCGGCGTTCTGGTTGAGGTCGCTCGATTCTTTTTTGATGACCCCGAGCTTTTCCAGCAACCAGCTAACCTTTCCGCTCAGGCTGTTAAAGATATTCAGCGGAGCCATCAGCGCATCGGTCAGGCCCTGACCAAAGGCCACAACGACATTTTTGCAGCGCTCGAAAATATCCTGCAGGGATTTCACCGGCGCAAACAGGTCAGTAAACCATTTCCAGACCGCACCGAGCTTTTCCGCGATAGCGTCAAACACCGGTGACAGTGAACCAAAAGCTATTTTAATCCCCGCCACCACCTCCGAGAAAAAGGCACTTATCGGTTCCCAGAATTTATAGATGAGCAAGGCAGCGCCCACGACAGCCGCCACCACGGCCACAACCGGCAGACTGATTGCCCCAATAGCCGTGACAATGGCCGTCCCGGCCGTGGTGAAAATCACACTCAGCAGACCTGCGGCGGCGATGATGCCGTTAATCCCGGCGATGACCGGCCACGCAATCAGGCCAATTCCGCCCAGCACGCCGACCAGCGCCAGCGCACCGGCAGTCACACTGAAAATGGTCTGCGTCAGCTCAGGATTCGCTTTCGCCCAGGCGGCAACCTTGCCGAGCATATCGGTCGCGGAAACCGTCAGGCGGCGCAATGCGGAGTTCTCTTTATCGAATACCTCAATCTGCAAATCTTCATAAGCCGACTGCAGGTTTTTCAAATCCCCGTCGAGGTTATCGGTCTGAATTTTGGCTATCCGCTCCGTGGTTCCTTTTGAGTCCCCGATTTGCTGGCGCTTGCTGGCAAGTGAGCCATCACCGGCAGCGGCGACGAGTTTAATCGCCCCCTTCATCGCCTCCTCACCAAAGATGACTTTCAGGTATTCGCCCTGCTCCGCCGTCCCGAGCTTGTTTTTCGCAAAGGACTTATGAATATCCTTGAGGATTTTCTCGACCGGCAGCATGTTCCCTTTGCCGTCGCGGGTTTTCACGCCTAACTCTGAGATAGCATCGACCGCTTTGCCCATCGGAGCCTGCAGACGGTTGAAAATGGCGCTCGCCCCGGTCCCGGCCATCGAGCCTTTAATCCCGTTATCCGCAAGAATGCCGAGCATCGCCGTCGTGTCTTCAATACTCGCCCCGGCGGCCTCCGCAATCGGCGCAACGTATTTCATTGCCTCGCCCAGCTCGACCAGACCGGTATTGGATGACGTAAAGCCTTTGGTCATCACATCCGCGACGCGCTCAATCTCGGTTGTCGACAGGTTAAACGCTGATTGCATGTTGGTAATGATGTCGGCCGCTTCGGCGATATCGACATCCGCCGCGAGGCTCAGGTTAACGGTCGAGCCAGTCGCCGCAAGCACATCGTCAGCGTTATAGCCCGAGCGCGCGAGCGTGGTCTGTGTGCGCGCGACGTCACCCGGTGAAAAGGCTGTGGTCGCACCGATATCACGCGCCTGTTTACGAATGGCCGCGAGTTTGTCATCGCCTTTATCGAGACCGAGGATCGCCTGCGTGCCAGACATCTGTTTATCAAACCCGATACCGGGCGCGATAAACCGCGACGCCCCATAAAGCCCTGCGGTCGACACACCCACGCCGACCATGCCGGCATTGCGCGCACCGGCGGCGAGCTGTTGCCCGGATTCGTAGCGTTTCTTGACCGCACTCAGTCTGGCCTGTTGCTGACTGACCCGCGCCAGCGCGTCACGCTGGCGGTTAAGCTGCGCGGTTGTCTCGCTGATGCGCGACCTGAGCCCCCGCTCATCGGTCGACAGTTGGCGGGTATTAATCCCCGCCTGCGTGAGCTCGGTGCGCTGACGCTGCACGGACTGACGCAGGCCGTTGTATTTGAGCTGCAGGTCAGCAGCGGATTTCTTTGCCGCTTCCAGTGCGCGCGCCTGTGCGAGCGTGGGTGTATCGGTGTTTTTAAACTGGACGGCCAGCGCGGCCGCTTCCTGTTTCGCCTTGCTAAGTGACTGGCCGGTCACGGCGAGCTGCGCGCTGGCTTTCCTGAATCCGTCAATCCGGGATGCCTGCGCGTTAAGGTCGCGCAGGCTTTTCTGTGAATTGCGGATGTCGCTGGTGAGGGATTTGCTGGCGGTCTGGATAGCTTTAAGCGGTCGGCTTGCCCGGTCGACCGCGATCAGCAGCACCTCAAGTCTGACGTTATTGCTCATGGTGATTTCCGCTACGTTGCAGCGCTTTCTCGCGCCATGTCAGGAGCCCGGTCAGGCTCAGGGAATACAGCTCTGATGGCGGCCAGTGAAATATCACTGCAATATCCGCCATCAGGTCATCGACCGACAGTTTTTCAGGGAAGGTTAACGATCCGAAGCCGGTGACAAAAAACCAATCACCTTACCGGCGAACGACAGCAGGTCGGACGCATCGAGGCGGATGATTTCCTGCTCGGTCAGTGCCGGATACGTCATGCGCGGCAGCACCTTAATCAGTGCATCGACATCCGACTGCGCCAGCGCCGCCAGCGACACGCCGCGCAGGGTTCCCGCGTTCGGTTTGGACAGTGTGACCTTTTCGATTTTCTGCTCGCCGCGCATCAGCGGCGTATCGAGGGTAACGACGTTCGGGTTTTCGGTTTCGGTCGCAGCAGTTTCGTTAATTTTTTTCATATCTTTCTCTCAGCAAAGTGAAGTGACCGGTCAGCACCGCTGACCGGTTCAGGGGGTTACAGGCCAATCGCCTTACGGTGCTCCGCCAGACGGTCGACGCCGTCAACTTTCAGCACCATGTTAATGGCGTCAATCTCGATGACTTCTTTGCCGTCAATCGTGAGCTGGTAATAGGCGAGCTCGGTCGACATTTTGGTCGTCCCGCTTTCACCCTGCTTATTCTCGCCGCCGTCGTACTCTTTGTGACGGCCACGCATCACCACCTCAACGGCAGAAATGACGCCGGTGTCGTCACGCTGGTAAGAGCCTGCAAAACGCAGCGGTACGCTGTCAGCACCCGGCGAGGCATACTGCGCCCACAGGTCGATGTCGGGCAGACCGCCGAGCGTCCACTCAAGAGAGAGCGCGTCGTCATCGAGGCCGAGGTCGATTGACACCGAGCCCGGCATCCCGCCGCCGCGATACTTCTCAAACTTACGCGTGAGTTTCGGCAGGGTGACGGATTCAACAACGCCCATGTAGCTGAGGCCATCGTTGAACATGTTCAGATATTTAAGCTTGCGCGGTAATGCCATGCTTTCAGCTCCTTAGCTGTTGACCGAGTCCGACAGGTTCGCCAGATAGGTATCGGTGATGCGCTGGCGCAGGGTCAGATTTTCCAGCGGCGGGACGGGGGTATAGTCGTAATCGATATACAGTTTCCCCGCTTTAAGGGTTGTGACGTCGTTTGACTCCGGGTCGTACCAGCACGAACCATCGACGATATAGCCGTTGGTTTTGAGCTCGCGGAATTTGGCATTGATACCGGCGACGATGTCGCGGATAAGCGTCGGGGTGATGGGCTTATCCATCGCCCACGCGTGCGCCTCCGCCATCGTGTCGGCCAGCACCTGCGCGGTGCGGGTGTAGTTCTCAAACAGGAAAAGCGGGTCATCCGAGCAGGTGCGGTTGCCCCAGAACTTAAAGCCGTCGTTGCGAATCAGCGTCGTGACACCGGCCTGATTAAGCAGGTTGGCGTCGGTCGCCGGCTCCTGCAAATCCCACGACACCGAGGCGCTGACGCCGGTGACGCCATTCACGCCGACGTTTGACAGGGTTTTGTGCCAGCCGACCGTCTGGTCGATTCTGGCGCGCAGACCGAGCGCGCGTGCCGTCGCCCAGGCGTTTGTCGTGGCGTTCGCCGTGGTGTCCCATGCCAGAAAATCGGGGAAGATCACCATCAGCTCGCGCTGGCTGAAATTCTCGCGATAGTCGATGGCCTCCGAAATGGTTTTGCATCCCCAAGCGCTGATGTAGCCAAAGGCGCGCAGGCTCTGACAGGTGGAGGCGAGCGCGGTCGCCACCTCCTGCGAATCCAGCCCCGGCACGCCGAGAATGCGCGGCTTAACGCCGGTGACGGTTTTCGCGGTCAGCAGCGCTTTCAGCCCGGTGTATTTCCCGTTTTCGTCAGTGGTGCCGATGATGTTGGAAAGGGTTTGTTTCTGCGCCGCGTCGGGGTCGTCGGGGTCTTCGATACCTTCGGCCACGCGTACGGCCACAATGACCGGCTTGCACTGGTCAGCGATAGCCTGCAGGGACGCCGACAGCGTGCCGGTTTTACCTGCCTTACTGATGGCGCTTTGCACGTTAGTAATGAGCACAGGCTCGTTAAGAGGGAATACTTTTTCGTCAGCATCGCTGGCCGTGCAGACCATGCCGATGATGGCCGTTGAGACGGTGGAAATGGTGCGCACGCCATCGTTAATCTCGATGACCTGCACGCCGTGATGATAGTCGCCCATCCGTTAAACTCCGTGGTGAAGTGGAGCGACTATTTTCTGATGTGCGCGAGACTGGCGCGATGCAATGGCGTTGGACGGGGAATGACACAACTAACAAAAAGCCCTCCGGGTGGAGGGCTCTGGTTTAACGGGTTATTTGCGGCCAGTCGACCTGACTCGTCACGGATGCCGTATCAATACTTTCAACCTCATCGATGTAATCCAGTACAGCAGCCAGAGTGACTGACTCAGACTCACTGAGGGCGCGACCGGCCTGCAGCTTGAGCTGAATCACGCTCACGGACTGCATCGCATCGCTGATAAGTCTTTGCTTTTGCAGTTCCGCCATTGCCGGGTAATCAGGCGTGATGGCTTTCAGTACAGGTTTACCCTGCTCATTCGGCACAATCGCCTTACCTTTGGTCTGCCCGTCGATTAAATGCTGGTACCAGCGGTCAGAAATAGCGACCGCATCAGCAGGCCAGCCTGCAGCTGCCTCAAAAGCAGGACGATCCCCTTCATACAGAAAACCGCCAATTACTGCACTGTAATAATATCCGTTCATTTAGTACCCCACAGCCCAGACCAGCGGCGCAACATTGCCATTGCTGCCATATGCCCTGTTCGGTTTAACGACACAGTTCGCCGTCGTTTTTGAAACAAGGTGATAAATCTGTTCGGCGTTGTCGTTATTACTCACGTTTAACGTACCGACTGAGACAAACAGACACGCTGATGGAAATGCTTTCGGGAAGGTCACCGTGTGGTTGGCTTCGTTGCTGACCGTTGCCCCCTGACACCACTGATAAATCAGGCCGGTACTGGCATCCTGAGACCAGCCATTCACAGCTCGTGATGCGGTGTTCGGCGCAGCGTAAGAGCCCTTTGCCTGATACCGGGCGTCAAAGTTCCCATAGACTGAGGGGACAATTTGACCATTCACCGTTAACAGTTTCCCGTTCGCCAGATTCAGGGCAATCGAGCCATCTTCATTTAAATTCAGGCCATTCCCGCCGTTGTAGTTGTAGAGTGCAACGTTATAGCCAGCACCACCCCGACCGACGTACCACGCGTTTTCACCGGTATAATCTTTTCCTAACGCATATACAGCCTGATTTGCAGACAGCGGCCACAAGGCTATGGTTGCGCCGTTGCCTTTGACGGCAATATTGCGTTGATACGTCCCTCCGCCAGAGGCAGAAATAGCATCGACATCTTCCGCCGAGGGCTTATTCACCGTGTCGTATTGCTTCACCCATGCTGACCAGGCACCGTTATACAGCGACCGGCTCCAGCAGCGGGAGTTGCTGTAAATTCGGTATACCTGAGTGATACCGCCCGCATTTTTATACACGGCCAGCGAGCCTGACAGACTTCCTTCCGGGTAATTTTTGCCATTGACCGCATTGGCATTAGCGCCCTGATAATAAAGACCGGGGTTGATGTAATCATTTAAATCAGCCGCCGCCCCGATTGACTCGGTGGAGGCGAAAATATCTCGGGTGGAAGGTTTATAAAATTCGCTGTAAATCTTCACCCAGCTAATCGCTTCGCCTGCTTTTTTGCGGCCTACATAGGCGTGCTGATTTGCGCCATCGACAGCCAGATAAGAAACCGTCGGTGAACCGTCATAGGGAATGGTAATTCCTGATTTAACAATGCTGGTATCCCGCCAGAAAGAGGGGAAATTCTCATCCTGAATTTTCGTATCCCGAATACTGCCCAGCCCCATCCAGCCAACAACGGGAACGCGTCCCGGCGTGAAGTCAGACAAAGATGTCACAACATCCTTCCCCGACGCATCCCCCAGCGTGTCTTTTAACGCCTTAATAGCTGCACTGACCGCTTTCGGCGTAGCGGCTACCGTCTCAGACACACTGTCAGTTGCGCTACTGAGCTGGACAATGCCCTTCTGCTTTGTGGTCGCGTCCTGAGCCGTATATTTGCCCTTAGCGAGGTCATACGCCGCCTTGACCGCGTTCGGGGTCGCGGCGAGCGCCTCAGACGTGCTGTCGGTCGCGCTGCTTAACTGAGTGAAACCTTTTTCTTTCAGCGTGGCGTCAGGATGGAGGCGTGACCGCTCATGTTCTGCGAGCCTGTCGTCGACATAATCCTGCGTTGCCATCACCAGCGTGGTATCAATGGACAGCTCGACCGTGTCGATATCGCTCACCATGATAACCATACGCAGCGTCTGCGCGCGACCTGACCCTTCTGCCAGCTCGGGCTTGTAGCTTTCGGCCATATTGCCGACCGCAATCAGCGCGCCGGTATCATCGTACAACCCCATTTCACGCAGCCAGAAACCGCCGGTCTCAGGAGGAATAACCAGCTCCGCCAAGACATAGTTTTTGTGTTTTTTGTCCTGGCTGATTTTATTCAGCGCATGACGCCAGACCTCATTGACCAGTTTCGTCTGACTGGCGTTCGGCTCGGGCAGTTTGCCGCCGCCATCCCCGACGGCCATCGCTACAAAGTTGACTTTCTTCGCGTTCGGGACACTCGCCGCCGCCAGTTTCTCCGCACCGGCTTTGGTGATAACGGTTTTATATTTTACTGTCATTGTGCTCTCACTTATCCGGGGTAAACCGTGGTGATATCGCCGTCATAGGTCAGGGCGCCGTAATACAGATGCCCCGGAATATCCTGAATAATATTCAGGCCGATTAGATGTCGGCTCGCGGGTTTGGCATCAGCAATCAGCCGCTCCATTTCGTAATACATTTCCTCGGTGATACCGGTTTCTAACACGCCGATATCGAGGCGGAATGTGCCGGGCGGGTCGTTCGTTTCCCACCATTCCGTCACGTTAATCAGATACCCGAGCGGCTCGACCACACGGCGCACCGCACCAATCGTCCCTTTGTGCGCATGGATAAACCACGCCGCGCGGATCACCTCGCGCTTAGTCTCTTCCGGCCAGCTCTCATCCCAGCGGTCAACAGAAAACGCCCAGGCAAGCCACGGCAGCAAATTCGTCGGGCAGGTGTCGGCGTTCCACAGACGGCGCAGCGGGACGGGGGTATTTTGGATATCCGCACAGGCGCGCGCCGCCGCCACCTCAAGCGGTGACGAGCCGACCGGCAGCAGTCGGTTATTACTCATCGTTACCCCCGACCGTCACGCTGTACGCGGTGCAATAAGACGCCTGCGTATCATCGAGCACGATATCGGCCACCGGCGCGGCCAACTCGACACGCTGCACACCCTCGACGTGGAGCGCGGCATAAATGGCGGATTTGCGGATATCCCGCCCGAGCCTGTGCTGCGCGCTGATATAGGTCTGCAGCTTCGCCTTTGCCGCACTGAGCACCAGCTCGCGTTCGGGGCCGGGGAAAAGATAAAGCGCCGCATCGATGGTGTAGTCGACAATCGCCGCCGACTGGACGGTCACCCGGTCAGCGACCGGCCTCACGTCTTCGTCGTTCAGCGCTGTACGCACCACGGCGAGCAGTTCGTCGGACGCCGCGCCGTTATTCTCGCGGGACAGTACCGACACGGTTACGCAGGCAGGCTCCGGGCTGATAACCGAAATATCCGCGACCCGCCCGTCGGCGCTGCGGCCATGAAACTGATATGCGCCGGTCGACCCGGCCACGCTCATTCCCTCAAAGGCCTGCTGGATGCGCAGACGATAATCGGTGTCTGACTCCATGACGGCAGGCGTTGGCGGCAGCGTGGTCACATCGGCTGGCGTGATAACGAGGCGCTCGACGTTGTAATTTGCCCCGAGGTTATCGAGGTCATGCCCGGCGGCATACGCCAGCATCACCGCACGTGCCGATTCATTGACACGCTGTCGCCAGATAACTTCCCGATAAGCGTTCTCCTGCAGGAGCTTCACCATCGGCTCAGATTCGAGCGTCAGCGTGCGCGCGACCGCCTCCTGCTGGTCTTCGGGATAGAGCGAGACCAGCGTCGCCTTGCGCTCGGTCAGGATGGTTTCAAAATCCAGCTCCTCCACGACATCGGGCGCGGCGAGCTGGTTCAGGTCAACAATAGCCATAGCGTTTAACTCAGTGGAATGGTCAGTGAAAAGGGCTGGCTCGTCGTCGAGCGCCTCCCGGTGATATCGACATACAGCGCGCCGTCATCCTCACCGCGCTCAAAGGTGATGGTCGACAAACTGACGCGTGGCTCCCACTTCTGGATCGCCGAGTAGCACGCGGCCATAATCTGCAGCCGCAGCGCCGGGGTCTGCGGCTGGTCAATCAGCGCTGACAGCAGCGAGCCGTATTCACGGCGCATGACACGCGAGCCAACCGGCGTGACCAGAATATCGCGCACGCTCTGCCTGATATGGTCGGCCTCAGAAATACTGAGCCCGGTGTGGCTGTTCATACCTAAATAACGCACCGTCATTTCGTCCCCTCCGTTCTGCTACCGCCGCGTTCTACTCCGCCGTGGTCGTGGTCATCCACCTGCACGCCGTTCGAGGTCAGTTTCCCGCCGCTGTGCTCGATATTTCCTTTCATCGTCCCGCCCTTCTGCACTTCGAGTGAGCCGGTGATGAGCTTGTTAGTGCACACCACTTCTGGGGTATCGAGCGTGATGCGGGTTTCAGCTTTGACCAGCACCACCGGCACAGTGGCGGTAAGGGAATCTGACGCGGTGACGTCAGCGGTTTTAATCCCGGACACGGTGAGCGCCCCGCTTTCAGGCTCGTACTCAATGACCGCGCCGTCAGGAAAGGCGATGTGAAGCGCATCCGGCGAGGCATCCGGCGCGGGATGGTCATCCGAGAAAATGGCGGGCAGCACAAACGCGGTGTCGAGTTCGCCACCGATGGCAAGAATCAGCACCTGCTCGCCAACGGAAGGAGCCCACCACACACGCGAGCGACCGGCGCGGGAGGTCAGCCAGTTAAGCCAGGTGGTTTGCATCCCGCCGGTCTGGACGCGACAGAGCCCAGCATCGTGATCGACGTCGGTCACGATGCCGGTACGGATAAGGTTGCGCATAGCGCGAGCGATATCCTGAAGTGAATTTAATGTGTTCATGGAGGTAGAATGCCGCCTGGTATGGTCAACGACAATTAAATGCAGTTTGAAGAGGCATGAAACAACACACTGATACTGTGCGAGATCAAAAAACTGTCGTTCCCTTGTTGTTCAACCTCTTACTTTTAAATAATTGAGATATTGAAAGTCATACAAGTGAACTATTCCATTGCGATCAGGAAATATTTAAAAAAAATAAAACCAATTAACTCATGCTATAAGTTAAAAAATTTCCGATTGAACCATGAAGGAAACTAGGCAATAATAATAGCGTAGGTAAACCAAAAACAAAGCAATGATATATTAGCGGACGGTGATGTCGCCTACTCCGCTCTTTTCATTAAATTAAACCCAGCCCTCCAGAATAATTATTACAATAATAAATGCTTGAAAGTTAGAAAAATATGATCATGAAATTAAAATCGTGGTGCCGGGTGCTTCCCGGTGCTTCTTTGCCAGACCAAAGAAGCGCGAGCATATCGCAAAGGTGTCTGGTTCGACCCGCCGCATAGGGGGATTCACCACACCTAGAAAAATAGAAAACAGTCTCACGTGAGTCAAGTTTTTTTAGCAGACATGTGTTTTTTCATGATCCCATGATCACAATAAAGAAATTTTGTGTCAGCTATGCTTATACCAAACGAAAAAGCATGCTTTTGTCACATCAGCTTAGTTTATATTTCCAACATTAATTGACAATCATTATCTGACCTGCATGAAAACGCAAAAAAAAGTCCATCAATAAATTGACAGACTTCTGAAATATCAGAAAAGGTGCTTACCAACCATTTACTTCAGATGAAGTAAATTTAGCATAGCACCACTTATGAGAAACGTACAAGTTTTTAGTATTCATTACCTATAGAACCAATAGAATGCTTACCATGCGTCTATGATAAAACACATGGAACCACTCAGTAAGGACCTGCTTAACCACACAAAACTGCTTCAACTCTATTTAAATCAATAAACTCCAGCTTAAAATAGAGTATATATGAATACGTTCTCCATAACTCACTTCAGTTTTCTTAGAATCAACTGTTCAATGAGAAACTTTTCTTGCATATCGAACACGAGTAACTTGCGTTCTGGGTATTGCACATTTACTGCCACCAAACCTTGAATAGCCAATCGAAAAATAGTTAAAGATATTTTTCAATTGCCGTATTTAAAACGAACCACCACTATTAAATGCCACATTCCACATTTTGCTGACAGTAGCATTTTTCAATCTTCATTCTGTTTACCTATCGCATAATTCGAGATTCGACACTCATCCAACTAAATATATACTCTACTAACGGATAATTCCACGTGTTGAGTGCTGGAAAAACCATTCGAATAGTTCGCCAACAGGATGCTTATTTAACCTCTCTTTTAACATAACCTTCGCTTCATGTAACGATAGTGATTTATTGTAAAGTATATCGTAACAACCTTTTATTAAGCTCTGATCGCTCTGGCCCGACCCGGTGAAATATCTGGATGTGGTGTCTATTCCATTGGGTTCAGCATAGTTACCGCTAGCATAAACAAATGGGGGAATATCCTGAGTTACACCTGAGTGATGCCCAACATTTGCATATGCACCTAATACACAGAATTGATGGATTGCGCACATGAACCCGACCACAGCACCATCACCCAGTGCAACATGTCCTGCCAGGCCGCTGTTATCACCAATGTGCGTACTATTACCAATGATGCAGTCATGCCCAATGTGAACGTTATTCAGGAGGGTATTATCGTCACCTATTATAGTGTAATTATTATCTTGCGCCGTGCCTCGATGGATTGTTGCATTGTTACCAATATTGTTACGACTCCCTATAATTAGCCTGGTTGACTCATTTTTATATTTTAGATCTTGATTCACTTCACCTATCGATGAAAACTGCCCAATCTGATTATCACACCCGATAACTGTAAATCCATTAATAACTGAATGGGACCCTATAATAGTTCCCTCACCAATAACAACATCCGCAGAAATAATACAAAATGGACCGATATTGACATGTGCCTCGATCACTGCGCCTGGTGCTATGATACTGCTACTCGAAACGCGTGCAGTAGAAGAGATCGTCATTTATATTTCCTGATAGCTAGAATGCTTATCGTCCAAAAAACGTTACGTTGGCTATCGTTCTGGAACAGCCACAAGGTAATCAACTATCAGCTCCTCAATATATTTTTTATCAGCACGACTAAATCCCAGCAACTCACGCTGTGGATACTGAACATCCTGACTATTAGGGGTTGGCCTGTCTTTAAGTCCGTACTGATGGATCTGCACGATACGTTGCACCTTACCGGTAAACTGCACCACAGCAGTATCATTGCGGCCACGGGCTTTCATGTAGCGGCTGGTTCGCAGCTTCTGAAACATCGCCCTTTTAATACGCCCTTTTTTTGCCCTGATCGGCTGACGCTTTCGCGCCTGATACGGCGTGCCATCCGGGGCTTTTTGCAGTTTAATCCGTTGCTGTTGCGATTTTCGCAGCTCTTTCGCAATCGCAGCAGCAAGCTTTCGCCGCCCCACCGGTGACAGCGCCCCAATCAGCCCGGCGAGCTTATCGTCAAAAGGCTTAAACTCATTCATCCCATTTGCTCACCAGTTCGCCATTGATATAGAGCTCGGTCGGGCGCGTGACCTGCTCGGGTAATGGCGGCTCAGGTGCATAGCTGACGTGCAGCGCGCCGTTCTCCTCCCTGACCAGCGTGCGCTCGGTAAGCTGCAGACTGATACTGAGATCAACGTTGTCACCGTCGTTTAAATCCATCTGGAAGCGGTAGCCCTTTTTGCGCCCCTCATCCGAGGTGCAAATATCCGGCTGATTCTCACGCAGCCACGCCGTCACCGGTACAAAAATCAAATCGGGGTCGCCGACAAAGTCACACACGATCACATTCAGGGTGTAAATCTTTTCGTGCGACAGCGAGGCCGCGAGGCGTGCATCGATATTCCCCTCGTCGGCAAAGATGCGCATCATTTCGGGATTTGTTTCTAACTGCGGCACGGCATCAGTGAGTGCCTTGCGCAGACTTTTCATTTTCTGCATCGATTTTGTCCTGACAGTCTTTAGTGGTCTCGACCTTGAGCGCGCAGGCGGCGAGCGCATTCTCAAGCCTGCGGATATCGGCACTCAAATCGCCGTTAATCGTGGGCTCGCTTCCCGGCATCGGGCAAAGGCTCACTTTCGGGCAGTTGTTGTAAACAATGACCGGCGGAGGCGCAGGCCTTTCGGGTGTGCAACCGGCGCACAGCATCAGGCAAATCAGCGCGATACCAGCGGCGTAAATCTTCGTTTTCATTGAGTAACCTCGTGATAGTTTGTTCGCGCCTTACCGCCTGCTCACCGGCGGCAGTCAGTTCATCAGCGAGCCTGACCTGACCGGCCTCATTCGCCCTGGCGATACGTTGCGACACGGCAAGCTGATTTTTCAGCATCCCGATAGTCGTCTTTTGTTCGGTGGCGACTTTATTCGCCCTGTCGAATGAGCGCCGTAAATTGCCGTTCTCATGACGCAGCCAGAGCACCGACGCCAGCACCAGACCGGCGGCAAGCAATATCACAATGATTCTGGACACAGGCCAGCCTCCTTAATGCGCCGACGGTACGAACAACGAACCATGTTAAACAGGATCAGCCAAAGTAAGTACGTGAATGCGATAAACACCTTGCCCCCGGTAAGCAGGCATAAAACCGTACCAGCAGAAAGAATCAGAGACCAAAATCGACGCCATAGTGGGCGGGGCTTTCCGATAAGAGACCTAAAAATAGCCATGTGTTTTGGCGTTCGGTAAGGGTCAGACTGACTCGCAAACCAGTCCTCATAGCTGACAGCAGCCAGCACACTTCCTCCGATACAAACCAAACAGCCAAATAACGCCCAGACGGCAATAAAATTAACGGCCACACCGTCGGGATTGTTCAAACCCAGCACAAGTAGAACGGCAATCACGACATTAAAAATCAGAGAAGATAACAACGCTTTCATTGAGGTACTCCTTTCATGCAGTAAGCCCATTCCCGCGCACGGCGGTTTTCCAGTCCTTGATTTTTGACGCCATTCACAAACACCCAGCGGGTAAGCTGGTCGCACGCCTGCCACCACTGCTGACGTTTGATAAACGAGACCAGCGTCGAGCGACAGGCCGCGCCGGTTCCAACGTTGAAGGCAAAACTGACCAGCGCGTCATAGACGCGCGGCGGCATCTTCACCGGCACGCACACGGCGAGTCGTTGCTCGGTATTGAGCACATCCGCGACGAGGTTCACCGCCGTCTGTCGCTCGGTGATATCCCCTTTCGGGGTGACACCGGCAGTGTGGCCGATGCCTGACGTCCACACGCCCGCGCTACACTGGTAAGGTGTCAGGCGACATCCTTCGAGGTCAGCGAGTAACGCCAGCCCCTCGGGCGAGGTATTCAGCAGACGAAAGTCAGGCATCAGCGCCGCCAGCGCCAGCACAGCGGCCACACTGCATTTTTTAATGATTGAGTTCACGAATAGCCCCCTTATCGAGTCCGAGTGAAATCAGATAGCGATAGGTTTTTCGCTTAAACCAGTAATTCGTCAGCGCGGTAAAAATGGCGCAGCCACCGCCGACATACAGCGCCAGCTTTTCGGGGGACATCGCCCCGAAATACGCCACCCCCACGGCCAGCCAGTAGGCGACAAACGTCGTGATTTTTTCCATGTTCAGTCCCATAGATTCACCGTCTCGGTTTTCGGGGCGCTGTCGGTCTCGGGCAGCTCGATAGCCGTGCCGTGCGGCAGGATGACGCCCAGCTCCGACAGCCCCGGATTCGACTGCAGCACCGTCTCGACCACGCCCCCGGTGCGCCCGTAATAGCGCGCACACATCGCGTCGAGGGTGTCACCCTGCATCGCACAGACCTTCATCAGATTTGCCCCACAATGCAGCGCGCCCTCTCCTGAATGCGCGCCACTGACCAGCGCATATCCCGCCACATTTCATCGATAGTGTTGTCGATACTGTCGGCCTTTTTGTCGCCCTTGCTGGTCGCATCCACACCCCGATAACGCTCGTAAAGCGTGGCGGTCGTCATCGCGCATACGGCGTTGAAATAGTGGAAGCAGCGCACGCTCTCGCCGTCGAGCTCGTCGGTCGGGACATCCGCGAGCGTGGCGTGACCGGCGTCGAGCTGGCGGTCGCGCCAGTCGCGCAGCTCCGCATTGGTTTCCGCGATGGCGGTCTTAATTGCGCGGCGCAGGCGCACAGGGGAAACAGTCTGCTCAAGGCGCATTTCTTCGCGCACGCGCTTCGGGTCTACATCAGGGAAAAATCCCGTGTTTTTAATGACCGGCTCGCTCACGCCCGGTGGCGGTATCACCACGCCCGGCACGTCCTGCGGCGTTGTTTTGGGCTCAATAATCAGTGTCGTCATGACAACCTCGGAAAATAGGTGGGCGGTGGACGCCGGTCGCAGACAGGGTAATCAATACCCGCATTGACCGGCGTGCCGCCCGGCTCGGGGAGCGTTCGGTTAACCTGCGGCTTTTGCCGCTTTAGGAGGACGTCCGCGCCGTGCCGCCGGTTTAGCGGCAGGTTTGCGCGTGCGTGGTTTAGTCGTTTTGGGCGCGGGCTCTGGCTTCGGTTTAAGCTGGCGCTCAAGCTGTTCGATATCCTTTTTCACGCCGATAGTTCGCTCTAACTGGATCGCACGCTGCAGGTGCACCAGTGCCTCGGGCAGTTTCCCTGTGTCACGCAGCACGTAGCCGGTGATTTTGTGCAGCTTCGCGCGCACGATGTCAGGCATATCTGCACGCTCAGTCAGCGCGAGGGTATCGAGCAGCAGCGCCAGCTCAGGTGACTGTTTTGCGTCACACAGACGCTGTGCGGCAAGCGCCACTTCCTCAGCCAGCAGGCATGGCGTCGGACGGCGACCGACCGGCATCGTCATGCCATAGGTCATGGCGTAACGGGCAATCTCCAGCGCACCGGCGATGTCATTTGCATCGAGACGCCAGAGCATGACGGTCATAACAATGTCATCCTGTACGCCTTTACCATTGGCAAGAACACCCGCCACCCATGGCAGGTAGAACGGCAGCAGCTCACGCTTTTTCTCGGCTTTCTGCTCTTTGGAACTGATTTGTCTAAGTGTGCGATTGTCTGCGGCCAGCTTAACCAGCATCTGCTCATAGGCAGTTGCATTGCGCAGCGGAGCAGCACCCCGCCGCGCAGTTTCAGAGGCCGAGACCCGCATCATGTGAAGCGCTGCGGGGCTCGTCATGGCTTACTCTCCGCCGTTCTGGTCAGCAGGCGCTGCGAATTTGCCGAGTGTGATGTTTTCAATCAGGCAACCGGCGGCGTAAGCCTCGACCACATAATCGATGTTCATCGACTCATAGTTTTCGATGCGGTCTTTTTTCGGCTCCTCGATGATGGCGCGGCGGTGCGCATCATCCATGAAGTAAATCGACAGGTTGTCGAGGCGCGTCACCATCAGCGCATTGGCCGGGAAGTACGGCACACGCACGGCAGGCAAATTGCCAATGCGCTTCTGGCTGATGATGATGTCAGCGGCCAGCGACTCGCTGTTTTCCTGCGTCTTGTTGACGATCGGGAAATATTTATCTGCGAGCAGCTTGCGCCCGGTAATGACGACGAGCTCCGGGTCATCCTGATAAATCTCGTCAATCAGGTTGGTCGTGGAATCCATCACCAGCGCATCGAGGTTTTGATAGTCGCCGTTCTCCCCCACGCGGATCACATCGGAAATGACCTTGCCGTCTGCGTCGGTGATTTTTGACATCACGCGTGCGGGTGCTTCCTTACGGTATTTCTGCAGCCAGCCCACCGCCACATCCTGCAGCATAGGATGGTTTGTGCGGTTGGAGGTTTCCGCGCGCTCAATGCCGTTGAAACCGGCCATGATGAAATCGAGCGACTGGCGCTTGATAATCGCGTCACGGATACGGGTCTGGAAGTCCTGGAATCGCGCCCACAGGTCGAGCTGTTTGTAACGGATATGGAAATCAAAGTTGATTTGCGCACATTCGTATTTGTTGGATTCCAGCGCCGTAAAATCGGCGGTCTTGCGCTCGTCATCCCCGGCAGTATCAGCGGTGCTCGCAATCGTACCGTTGACACCCACCCCGACTTTTTCGCCTTTCAGCTCGTCGACCGGCACAATGTTGATTTTGGTCAGAAACGCGGATGACACCTGCAGGGTATTCATCAGGGTTTGCGTGACCGACGGCTCGACGGTGAATTTCTTCGCCACGTCATCAGTGGAAACGCCGTTCAGCTCCGCAACGCGGGACATGTAGGCATTAAATTTAAAGCGGGTTTCTTTACGCATTGTTATTCCTGTTTTCTAAAAATGGGGTCTCAGGCCGGACAGCGCCCGGCGCGTTATCAGCAGTTAGTCAGCAGCTCGTCGCCCGTCCCGCCTTTCGACTTCTCGCGGCGCGGCTGGCTATGGCTTTCGGTGTTATCGAGGGCGCTTTTTAGCGAAGTAAACGCCTGCGCGCTTTCGTCTGCCTTGCGCGTCACGTCCTGCTTAAACTGAGCGAAGGTGGTCTCAAGCTCCGCGATGCGCTGGTCAGTCGCGCTGAGACAGGTCTGCACCAGCTCAGAGACTTCCGTCACCGCTTCATGCACGTCAGCAAAACGCGCGTCGTCGCTGACCTGCTTGCGGCTGAAAATGGCCTTGACCTTGTCGGTCAGGCTGTTGAGCACGGTGTCGGGGACATCTTCAAATTCCAGCTCAGCCAGCGTGGCAACGGAAAACAGATCGTCAGGCTGGTCTTTTTTACCGGCGAGCGGGTTCTGCGTGGCGCGGCTGCAGAATTCGAGGTATTCGGTGCCGAGGCTTGCCGGGTCATCGGTGACGGCGAGGCCAATCAGGTAACACTTGCCGCTATTTGAGAAATTCGGGCGAATTTCCATGGAGGTGTAAACCTTCTGACCGGCACGCACCATGCTCACCAGCTCGTCGAGCGGGGCGATTTTGCCAAACAGCGCTTTCTTGCCGTTCAGTGCAGAGTCATCGCTGATGATTTCCGCTTTGACTTCCGTCACATCGCCATAGCGCTTAAACGGGCTGTCAGGCCAGAGACTTTTGATATGTTCCAGATTGATGCGACAGCCATAGACACGCGGGTCAAAGGTGTCAGCCATGTCCTGAATGTCATCGCCGTTAATCACGCGGCCATCGCAGGTGTCACCCTCGACGCCGATGCGAAACCACTTAGAAACTACTTTCTTTGCCATTGTTCAGGTGTCCTGATGTTGGGTTTTCGGTTCGGGCTTAGTTTCCCGACTCCGACCCGCATCAGCCACCGCTTGCAGAAGTGCAACCCCTGACACAACAGGGGCTTAGCGATAAAGACCTGTTAATTCCTTAGCCTTGCCCCGTATTCACCGACACGAGGCAACCATGACCATTTCGACTGACCTCTCCCTTTTGCACGACCCGCGACGACAGGCACGCCTGCTGTTCTGGCAGGGGTTTTCCGTGCCGCAAATCGCCGACACGCTGCAGGTGAAGCGCCCGACGGTGCAGAGCTGGAAACAACGCGACGGATGGGAGGAAACCGCCCCGCTCAACCGCGTGGAAACCACACTTGAGGCGCGGCTGATTCAGCTCTACGCAAAGCCCGACCTGACGCCGCATGACTTTAAAGTCGCTGATTTTCTGTCACGCCAGATGGAACGGTTCGCACGCATCAACCGCTACGGCCAGACCGGAAATGAAGTGGATTTAAACCCCAACATTGCGAACCGCAACAAGGGAGATCGCAAAAAGCCGAAACGCAATTTCTTTAGCGACGAGGCTATCGAAAAGCTGGAAGAGATTTTCCTCGACCAGTCGTTTGAGTATCAGCTCAACTGGCACAGGGCAGGCATCGCGCACCGTATTCGCCACATCCTCAAATCGCGCCAGATTGGCGCAACGTTTTACTTTGCACGCGAGGCATTGCTGCGCGCGCTCAAAACCGGACAAAACCAGATATTTTTATCCGCGAGTAAAACGCAGGCATACGTGTTCCGAAAATACATCATCGCCTTTGCGCGTCTCGTCGACGTCGACCTGTCAGGCGACCCGATTGTCATCGGCAACAACGGCGCAGAGCTGATTTTCCTCGGGACTAACTCCAACACCGCGCAGAGCCACAACGGCGACCTGTACGTCGATGAAATTTTCTGGATACCCAATTTCCAGCGGCTGCGCAAAGTGGCGTCGGGCATGGCATCACAGTCGCACCTTCGCACCACCTATTTCTCGACCCCGTCCACGCTGGCGCACGGTGCTTATCCGTTCTGGTCAGGCGAGCTGTTTAACCGGGGGCGCAGCAACCGCGACGAACGGGTCGACATCGATATCAGCCACAAGGCGCTCGCCGGTGGCGTGCTGTGCCCGGATGGTCAGTGGCGACAGATTGTCACTATCGAGGATGCGCTCGCCGGGGGCTGCACGTTGTTCAATCTGGATCAGCTCAAACAGGAAAACAGTGCCGACGATTTCCGCAATCTGTTTATGTGCGAGTTTGTCGACGACAAGGCGTCTGTATTCCCGTTCGAGGAGCTGCAGCGCTGCATGGTCGATGCGATGGAAGAATGGGAGGACTTCGAACAATTTGCCGACCGTCCGTTTAACTGGCGTCCGGTCTGGATTGGCTATGACCCGTCACACACCGGCGACAGCGCAGGCTGTGCGGTACTGGCTCCGCCGCTGGTTGCCGGGGGCAAGTTCCGCATCCTTGAGCGTCACCAGTGGAAAGGGATGGATTTTGCGGCGCAGGCGGAGGCCATCAGGTCACTCACCGAAAAATACACCGTCGACTATATCGGCATCGATGCGACCGGCATCGGCCAGGGTGTTTACCAGCTCGTGCGCTCATTCTTCCCGGCGGCGCGCGCCATTCGCTACACGCCAGAAATGAAAACCGCGATGGTGCTGAAAGCGAAAGACACCATCCGACGCGGGTGTCTGGAATATGACGCCGGTGCGACCGACATCACGCAGTCGTTTATGGCCATTCGCAAAACCATGACCAGCAGCGGGCGCAGTTCGACCTATGAAGCGAGTCGCAGCGAGGAAGCCAGCCACGCGGATATCGCGTGGGCGACCATGCACGCCCTGTTAAACGAACCGCTTTCCGCCGGGAGCGGGATGCACTCTAATTCAATTCTGGAAATTTACTAAGATGAAAAAACGACAGAAAAAACCAGCCACCACGACCGCCAGCGCACCGCAAAAAATGGAGGCGTTTACTTTTGGTGAGCCCTCCCCTGTTCTGGATCGCCGTGACATTCTTGATTACGTTGAGTGTATTCATAACGGAAAATGGTACGAGCCGCCGGTCAACTTGTCGGGGCTGGCGAAAAGCCTGCGCGCCGCCGTACATCACAGCTCACCAATTTACGTGAAGCGTAATATTCTGGCGAGCACCTACATCCCGCATCCGTTGCTGTCGCGTCAGGATTTCAGCCGCCTGGTGCTCGATTATCTGGTCTTTGCCAACGGCTATCTTGAAAAACGCATGAGCGTCACTGGCCAGCTCATGAAGCTGGAAACGTCGCCTGCAAAATACACCCGCCGTGGCGTCGAGGAGGATGTTTACTGGTACGTGTCGAGCTTCACCCATCCGCACGAATTTGCGCCCGGCTCGGTATTTCACCTGCTTGAGCCTGATATTAATCAGGAGCTTTACGGGATGCCGGAATACCTGAGCGCGCTCAATTCCGCCTGGCTGAATGAGTCCGCCACGCTGTTTCGTCGCAAGTATTACCAGAACGGCGCACACGCGGGTTACATCATGTACGTCACTGACGCGGCGCAAAGCAGCACCGACGTTGAGTCGCTGCGCTCTGCAATGCGGGATTCGAAAGGGCTCGGGAATTTTAAAAACCTGTTTTTCTATGCACCCAACGGAAAACCGGACGGCATTAAGATCGTGCCACTGAGTGAAGTCGCCACGAAGGATGATTTTTTCAATATCAAAAAAGTGAGCGCCGCTGACCTGCTCGATGCGCACCGCGTGCCGTTCCAGTTGATGGGCGGCAAGCCTGAAAATATCGGCTCAATGGGTGATGTCGAGAAGGTGGCGAAGGTGTTTGTGCGTAACGAGCTGTCACCACTGCAGGAGCGTTTCAAAGAGGTAAACGACTGGCTCGGAATGGAGGTGATCCGCTTTAAAGATTACAGCCTCGAATCAGAATAAAACCCGCAAAAAATGCCGCCTCCGGGCGGCATCATCACAGACCGCCTCAGACGCGCCACACGCAACGCATTTATCAGTCAGCCCCGTCGCAGGCCAGCGAAGCGGCAGCGCCGTCAGGAGGCTCGCAGGCGTACACAATTAAATACTGACACCACATCTGGCGCGCAATGCTTTCCCCGCCACGCCTGCCCGCTTGATGGGTCGGTTTTAATGCAGGTGCATCGACATAATTTTGCAGAAAAAGCCCACGTTACTCCCTGTCTCACAGGAAGAGATTCAAAGAAAAAAATTGATGCAAATTGATGCATAATATGAACGCACATCTTAAAAAGATGCTCAAGTTGCTTTATGATGTCTAATTATCAGCACTCTTAAACCTTTAGGCAAAAGTAAGGAATCCAAATGGTTACTCTCAAGCATAATCTTGATGAGCTTCAACAAATAGCTAAAGAACGTACTGTAAAAACTCAAACTATAGAGTACGACTTGGAAACACTTGTCAAAAAAATACAAAAGAATGTTATTAAACTCAACCCCGAATATCAGAGAAAACATCGCTGGAGCAATGAGAACTCATCTCGACTTATTGAAAGCTTGATATTAAACATCCCTATTCCATTTATTTATATCTCGCAGGACGTTGATGTGGATGTTGAAGTGGATACTGAATCATCTCGATTTTCAGTAATTGATGGACAGCAACGACTTACGGCCATTTATAATTTCTTTCAGAATGAATATCAATTGGAAGGACTTGAGGTTTTAGATAAATTAAATGGTTCCTTTTACAAGGATTTACCTTCATTTTTGATTCGCCGATTAGAGGAAAGGAGCATTCGCTGCCTACGAATCGACTCCACAGTGGATCCTCAAGTCAAATATGATATTTTTGAACGCCTTAATTCAGGGTCAGTTAAATTAGAGTCTCAAGAACTGAGAAATGCCACCTGTCGTGGACCATTTAAAGACTTGGTAAAAAAACTAGTTTGCAATAATGACTTTCTCACAGCCTGTAAATTAGCACCTGAAAGTAAAAGGGTGAAAAAAATGGAAGACGAAGAATTAGTCCTACGTTTTTTTGCGATTAATTTCAAAAATGGCCATGATGATTATAAAGGAAAATTCAAACAATTCCTAACAACAAAAATGAGTAATTTCAATGATCTAGATGATGAATCACTAAAAAAGATGGAGCGTTTATTCGTTCACACATTTAGAAAGATTGGGGCATCCAATATATCTATCCCATTTGCAAAGTACAGAGTTACCGGTAAAACGGTTAAAAAAATGTCTGACTTTAATGCTGCAGTTTTTGATGCTATAACTCATTTATTCATAATTAGCATCCTTAAAGACAAACCAGTAAGTGAAGATATGATTATCGACATGTTTAGTGACCCAGAATTTTTCTCTGCCTGTGAAGGTAGCGTAAATGATGTTGCCAAGCTAAACACAAGGATTGCTAAAGCAAAGGGAGCTTTCTAATGGCAACGTTCATTGCAGATTATCTAAATACTGTAGATCTTCAATGGAAAGAAATTGACATACTAGCTCAAGAAGCTATCAGAGTAGAAACATCTAATACTGAACTATACAATGTTCTTTGTCGTTCAATAACTATTCTCATAGTTGCTCATATGGAAGGGTTCATTAAAGGTGCTGCAAAAAATATAATTAGTGATTATTCATCGGTTGAGTTTAAAAACTTGCCAAACGCAGTAAAGATAACTTATTGCAAAAGACACTTAGGTTTTGATGAAACTGCTTTTCCCAATTATCATGAGAGAATAAAAACTCTCATCTCAGATTTAGAAAGATCTAGTGACTTTAAAATCACTCATGAAGCATTTACCTTTAATAAAAACAGAAATCCAAAACCTGATACTCTTGAATCAATAGCATCTCGTTTTGGAGTTTCAGACATATTCAAAAATTTAAATGGTTCTTTATTCGATGAGGTTTTCTCAATGACATCCCCAAGAATTAAAAGAATCCTCCCAATAGCATCAAAAAAAATAAAAAGAATGGTTATCAATTTTCCTTATCAAGTGGGCAAAGAACCCTATGGGACAGAATCGAAAAAATACAAAGGTCGAACATTATGGCAAACCTTTCTTGATGATTTAAATATGAAGCGACACACAATCGCCCATGGAAATGATTTTAATAATGTCATTGATATCAATACCTTAATCGAACTTAAAGATAAGGCTATGATATTGCAACTTTCTTTTCTTTTAATTATTTGCTCAGAGTTATGTCATAACTAAAATCTGAAGCGGTAGGAAATCTACCGCTTTATTCATCAGGCTATGTCTAATAGACAATAACTACTAATGTAAGTTCTCCCAATTCATTGATCAATAGACTCAATTTTATTGTAAGATTACTAAATAATCATTCCCCTAGTTTGAGCGGAGCCGCATTTCTTTGCTGACGGTTTTTGGAAGGCTCGCCGTCTTTTGAGGCAGCCCAGAGCATCCTCATAACGTCGGGCTCATCGCAGCCGATGACCCCTCTATCAATCAGATTTAACACCGCTGCGGCTTGCTCAGTCGGTGTAGCTGTCATAACTGGATCGCCATCGCCAGTGAGCTTTCCACAGTTATTGACAGGACTCCGAGGCGCGGCAATGCCGCTTTTTAAAGTCAAAGGCTCAACGGCTAAAAGCTTTGGAACGATTCGCCATTCGGCTGTACGGGTCACATGTACCAGCTCAGAGCCCAAATGCGGGGCGTAGATGCCCACGACTCGCTCAATATCCTCTTCGTACTCATTAACCTCGTCAGTCACGTTACGAGCCACACGGACGGTCTGACTATCACGTGGGACATTAGCCCCACCCTGCGCCGCGATATACAGGTCAAATTCACCTTCATCAGCTGCAGCTCTGGTCGCTTCGACACGCTCATCAAATTCATCAGCAATGCTCACCCCACGAGGTAGTTTGCGCAGCTCGCGATATGCGCCCATCGTTGGCAGACCAATAGATTTAAATTGGGGGATACGCCACGTTGACGCCCATGCGGTAACAGCTGCTGCGGTATCGGTAAGAGGTTTGCCGGTATCGTGATCGACCTGGCCATCAAGCGCGTAGCCGTCGATATTCTTCGCAATGTATTTTGCGATGTAACCGGCTGCGCCACCTTGATTAAGGTGCTTCGCTTCAAAGCGCTGTTTTGCAGCGCCCTTTTCATCGCCATCTTCTTTTAAGGCATAACGGCGCATGATTTCGGTGATGTTTTTGCGTTGTTCTGGTTTGCAAAAAAGCATCATGTGCCAGTGCGGCGTTCCGTCATGATGCGGCTCGACAACGCGCATCCCGTAGACCTGCAAATCGTTATCTTTAAAAGCTGTACGCATCAGGCTCCAGATACGGCACAAATACCGCTGTCCATCCTTCGGCGTAAAGGCGGTTTCATTCCAGCCGTGATTAAGTTGCACTGTCTTTTTATCGCCCTTTCCTACCTGACGCGTCGGGTGATACTTCGATGGCGTGGTGATAGTGATAAACATCCCGACGTCACCCTGACCGGCCGCATAGCGTTCAATGCCTGCAATAGTGTTCATCAGTTCCATACGACGGATTTCTGGGTTTGAAATACTGCCCATGACTTTGCTGATGAGATCGATACGCTCACCAGTCACTTTGTTTTCCAGTTCGCACGATTTTAGGTATGCGAGATTAGCCAGGCGGCGAGAATGAACGTCGCGGATCGCCGTTTTGCTGGCGTATGGGGAGCGGTCTTTGTTCACCTCACCGGCGGCAATCAGCAAGGCCTCGTGCCAGCGCATACGCTGCGCCTTAAACTGGTTAATCCACCATTCATCATTAATCAAACGAGCGATAGCGGAAAATGCCTGGCGGATCGTGATTTGCCCTTTGCGGTATTTCTTCCAGAACATCGGAGTGATGTTGAATGCGCGAGCTGCACCGGCAACGTGACCATATAAGTGCGCCTGCGCTTCATCGGTGAAAAGGGTCTCTTTACCGCCGTGAGCATCTGCCCATGCGTCGCTTAGTTCCTCATAAGCGACATAGAGCTGCGATGCGATACGGGCGGCAAACTTTTTTAGCGCCTTGTCACTCATACCCGCTAATCGTGAATAGCTTTCGCGCTCACTCAGAAAGAGAAGCGATGCCGTCTCGTTCATTCCGTTTAGCTGATTGACCCGATCGAGACGCGGCCCCACCCTTTGCTCCACGGTGTTCTTAAGAAAATAGAAGCCATGAAGAGGGCTTTTAGTACGACGGATGAAGTCATACCGCGAGTTAAACAACGTTTTTAAGACGTATGGCAGGCGATTAACTTTGTTTAAAACGCCTTGCACCTGACGGAATTCGCCACGTGTAAGGGGTCTGTCACGGCCAATTGCAGAGCGTGGAGCATTCCAGGGATAAGTACCGACGAATGTCTCCTCGGTGTTTTTCGAGAACGGAGGCGGTGGCGAGGGGGCAATACGCCCCCGAGGTTCAACGGCCATTTGAAGTGAAGGCATCCAGACATTGCTTCGCTATGCGCTCAATCTGATTTTCAAGCGCTGAGAAACGAGTTGCGTCTCCAGTTAAAAGGTCATGCAAGGCAAGACCTGAGACGAGCTTAGGAATAGTTGGGTAGTAACCCACAACATCCAGCCATTCCTTGCCTTCGTTCTTCCCGGTGGTGGCGGTTTTCTTTTCCTGCAAAATAAACTGATAGCGGTCGCTGGTAATGACGTACTGCTGATTTATCTCGATACGGATGCTCATTTTTGCTTCCTGTTAAAAGTGGTTAATCCGCTCTACCGAAAATCGAGTTGTGTAACTTTTCCGACTCCTGACCTAATAACTCGATAATCTCGGTGCGATTAAGTTCTGACTTACTGATGTGCGCGATAAGACCGTCAAACTGAGAAGAGAAACGGGTCGCTGTGTCGCGCTGTGCTTCGCTTACTGCCTACGCCAGAAGTACCGAATACATGCCCCGCTGCGCTGTATTTTGTTTTTGCATTTGCCTATCTCCAGACAAAAGGAGTCCCCACGCTGTAAGGCGCGTAATAAAACGAATCCAGATTAATTAATGTAAATACTGCTCAGGTTTTACCGAGGTTAAAATGGTTGGCGCGTACTCGAAAAGGCTAAACAGCTCTCGCAAAGCGCGGAATAGTTTGTCGCGCCAGTAGCAGTCCTCTTCGTTCAATCGCCAGTGCGGCATACTGAACTCTTGATCCGTAAGCCCTGCATGACGAAAAAGAGAACGTCTTTGACTAACCGTAAGACGGCTAATGAAGGTTGCCTTAGTCGAGCCATGCTGACGAAACCGGCTGAATGCAAATCTCAGTTCATCCAGAGTGCAGACAAGACGCTCGCGATCGGCTTCGTCCATTTCTTCTAAGCGCATGACTGAGTGGCGCTGTTTTAATTGAGCGTGAAAACAAACGGTCAGTCGTTCGCGCTCCATCATTTGATTGTAAAAATCACAGGTGTCCTGCCAGCGTGGTAGAGCCAGGTACTTACCGACCAGACCCCGAAGCGCCGCTGGTTGTTTCTGGATCACATCAAGAGTCATGACGGTCATAACCACAGCCCTCTTTTTTTGACCAGGCGGCGAAGCGTCTCAATAACGCCAGGCTTACGTGTGCGGATGATGATGCCCTTACGGCCGCGCCCGTGAGTGATAGTGAAGTTCATGGGGTTAGGGCTTTCTCTGCGGAGTAACTGAGCAATGCAACGAGGTTCATTCTTCATACCGGCTCTCCTAATCCGAGCCACATCAGCCAACCTTCACGAATCTCTTTTGGGCGGCTTTCATAGGCAAGTTTCATTCCGTTGTTCCAGGCAGGCAGATAAATCCAATACTCTCCAGCACGACCAGATGCTGATTGAGGATCTGTCATTTCAATTACTGGCAGTTTTCCTTTCTCTATCATTCCACGCACTGCAGCGGGAGTCTTGCCGATGAGTTTGGCAAATTCTGGATATGGCACAGCATCACTGCTACTGACAATTTGTTTAATCATCTGATAACCTTTCATCTAGATCTAACCAATGGGTTTCAATGTTCTCTAATGTTTAGTAATGAACATAGAGTCAACTGAAACAAAGTAGAACATGCCGTGAATTATTAGAGGATCTCGATAACATGTCAACTGCTATCAGTGAAAAGCTGGCGCTTATAAGGGAGTCAGAAAGACTGAATCGGAAGCAATTTGCTGAAATTACAGGAGTTCCTTACAGCTCCTTAACTTACTATGAAAGTGGAAGGACTGTTCCGCCGACAGATGTAACGATGAAAATCCTTCAAAACCCACGCTTTAGTAAATACACCTTGTGGTTTATAACTGAACAAATATCACCTGAATCCGGGCAGATTGCACCGGCACTCGCACACTTTGGGCAAGAAACAACAGACTCGCAGCACTCAGACCAAAAGACTGGTTAACGCTTCATCGCAGGTACATTTTTGAAAAGTGCTTATTACTGGTTGAAAAGTATTCAGCGATTAAAAACAAGCAGTTAACGAAAAGAAGTAAACGCACCCTCGGAGGGTTTTCTTATGACAATTAAGAAACTCGATGATGGTCGATATGAAGTGGACGTCAGACCTGCAGGGCGCAACGGAAAGCGCATCCGCAGGAAGTTCGATAAGAAAAGCGAAGCTATCGCTTTTGAAAAACATACGCAGTACAACCACCACAATAAAGAATGGTTGGCGAAACCTACAGATAAGCGGCATCTGTCAGAGTTAACAAAAATTTGGTGGGAGTTGAAAGGCAAGCATGAGACTCATGGTCGAGATTATCTAGGCAAAATTGAGTTGTTCACAAAGATTACAAGTGACCCATGCGCCTTTCAGATTACAAAATCATTGATTAGCCAGTACGGCACGGTGCGGCGTTCTCAGGGCATCAAACCATCAAGCATCAACCGCGATTTGACTTGCCTTAGCGGAATGTTTACCTCGTTGATAGATGCTGAGCTATTTTTCGGTGAACATCCTTTCAGAGGTTTTAAGCGGCTGAAAGAGGACAAACCCGAAACCGGCTACCTGACACAAGAAGAAATCGCTGATCTCCTGTCGAAAGTCGAAGGAGATAATAAAAAAATAGCGATTCTATGTCTTAGCACCGGTGCTAGGTGGAGCGAGGCAGCAAAACTGAAAGCGGAAAACATCATTCAAAATCGCGTCACGTTTGTTAAGACAAAGACCAACAAGCCGCGAACCGTTCCGATATCTAAGGAGCTGGCAACAATGATCACAAAAGGTAAGCGTGGTTTCCTTTTCACCGAGGCTAACTATCCAGCGTTCAGACGGCTGATGAAAGAGCTGAAACCCGACCTGCCACCGGGTCAGGCTACACACGCATTGCGCCACAGCTTTGCTACTCACTTTATGATTAACGGAGGCAGTATTATCACGCTTCAACGGATTCTCGGGCATTCAAGGATTGAGCAGACAATGACCTATGCACACTTCGCCCCTGAATACCTGCAGGACGCGATAACGCTCAACCCTTTACGCGGTGGCACTGACGCTCAGAGTGTCCACACAGTGTCCACGCTTGAGTGATTTATAGTGGTTTTCAGTGGTCCTTTGTGCCGCGCAAACCCGCATTGCACCGCTGAAAGCCCCTGCTGTAAGGGTGTATAAACGCCCTTACGCAGGCTTATTTTTTGCCCTTTCATCCTGTTCTTACCCGCTTTTTCCCTCGCTGGGATACACTCTTGTTAGTGCTAAAAAAGGGAGCAACGCTGAATGGCGACATATCCGGATAGTTTATTGATCCTCAACGGCAAAAGCGCAGGCAACGACCTTCTGCGCCAGGCGATTGCCGACCTGCGTGATACTGGCGCGAACATTCACGTTCGTGTGACCTGGGAAAAAGGCGATGCCGCGCGGTATATCGACGAAGCCTGTCGTCTTGGGGTGGCGACGGTGATCGCCGGGGGCGGCGATGGCACCATTAACGAAGTCGCGACGGCGCTGATTGAACACGATAGTGCTCAGCGCCCGGTGATGGGCATTTTACCGCTCGGTACCGCCAATGATTTCGCCACCAGCGCAGGCATTCCGGAGACACTGGACAAGGCGCTCCAGCTGGCTATTGTCGGGAAACCGGCAGCGGTGGATATTGCCCAGGTGAATGATAAAACCTGTTTTATCAATATGGCGACAGGCGGATTTGGTACGCGCATTACCAGCGAAACGCCGGAGAAACTAAAAGCCGCCCTTGGCGGTGTGTCGTATCTGATTCACGGTCTGATGCGTATGGATATGCTCAAGCCCGATCGCTGCGAAATTAATGGCGAAAACTTCCACTGGCAGGGCGATGCGCTGGTGATCGGTATCGGAAACGGGCGTCAGGCGGGCGGCGGACAGCAGCTGTGTCCGGACGCGTTGATCAACGATGGGCTGTTACAGCTGCGTATCTTCACCAGCGACGGCATGCTGCCTGCCCTGTTCACCACACTGACCCGCCCGGAAGAGAGCCCGAACGTGCTCGACGGACAGTCCGCGTGGTTTGAAATTATCGCCCCACACGGTATGACCTTTAATCTCGACGGCGAGCCGCTCAGCGGGGAACATTTCCGTATTTCCCTGCTTCCCGGTGCGCTGGAGTGCCGTTTGCCGCCGGATTGTGCGCTTCTGCGGTGACCGTTTTGCCAGGCGACGCTTTCCTTGCACGAGCCTGCACACCCTAGGCCCGCAAAGGTGCCGCTACCCCCCGGCACCCACGCCACTCAATACGCCGCCACCTCGCGCGCCATCTCCCGGCTGTACTGCTGGCTGGCATTGACCAGCATCCGCGTATAGTCGGTTTTGGCGTTTCCGGCGACCAGTTCATCCACGCTCAGGGTCTCCAGAATCTTGCCGTACTGCATCACCGCCACTTTCTGGCACAGGTGCGCAATCACGCCCAGATCGTGCGTCACCATTAAATAGGTGAGATTCGATTCGCGCTGGAGTTCCGCCAGTAAATTCAGGATCTCCGCCTGCACTGACACGTCCAGCGCCGATGTCGGTTCATCCAGCAGCAACACCTGCGGCTCCAGAATCAGTGCTCTGGCGATGGCCACGCGCTGACGCTGCCCACCGGACAGCTGATGCGGATAGCGATCGCGAAACGCCCGGTTCAGCCCCACTTTATCCAGCAAACCGTGGATACGCCGGTCGCGATCCTGAATCCCGTGAATTTGCAGCGGCTCTTCCAGAATATCGCCGATAGTATGACGCGGATGCAGCGATCCGTACGGGTCCTGAAAGACCATCTGCACGCGACGGCATCGCTCAGCGTTAATCTTTCGCCCCAGCGGTTTACCGTCGATGGCAAGTTCGCCGTCCCAGTGGGTGAACAGCCCGGCCAGACATTTCAGCACCGTGGTTTTGCCGGAACCCGACTCCCCCACCAGCCCGTAAATTTCCCCTTCGCCGACGTGAATATTCACATCGCTCAGCACCTGATTGCGCTTTTCACCCTCGCCAAAGGCCAGGTTGAGGTTGTTAATCTCGATCATCTCTGCTCCTTACTCCGTAAGCCAGCTGGCCTGACGCTGCAATACCGGCAGCACCGGACGGCGGTGGTTAAGTTCCGGCAGGGCGCTGATTAACCCCTGGGTATAAGGATGCTGCGCCTTGTGCAGATCGCAGGCGGCGATGGATTCCACCACCCGACCGGCGTACATCACCAGCACCCGGTCACAGAAACTGCGCACCAGGTTGATATCGTGGCTGATAAAAATCAGCCCCAGCCCGCGGGATTTCACCAGATCGTCCAGCAATCCCAGCACCTGCAAACGCACAGAGACGTCCAGCGCGGAGGTCGGTTCATCGGCGATCACAAGCTCGGGATCGGTGATCAGCATCATGGCGATCATGATGCGTTGCCCCTGCCCGCCGGAAATTTCATGCGGATAGAGATGATAGACCCGCTCCGGCTGGCGAATGCGCACCACGTCGAGCATCTCCAGCACTTTGGCTTTGGCCTCGGCTTTGCGCCCCGGATGGTGCGTCAGCCAGGCTTCGGCGATCTGATCGCCCACGCAGACAACCGGATTGAGAGAGTATTTCGGGTCCTGCATGATCATAGAGATGCGCTTGCCGCGAATGCCGCGCATTTGCGCCTCGCTGACGCTGCGCAGATCGACATCGCCAAACTGCATCCTGGTTGCGCTGATCCGTGCTTTTGCCGGGTGCAGGCGCAATAGCGCGCGCCCGACGGTGGATTTCCCGGAGCCGGACTCGCCGACAATCGCCAGCTTTTCGCGTCCGAGCTGGAAGGAGACGCCGCGCACGGCATGGGTCACCGCGCCGCCGTTGATAAAATCGACGTGCAGATCGCGCACATCGAGCAGTGGAGCGTTATTCGCTGCGAGGATCGAGGATGTCACGAAGGCCATCTCCTAAGAAGTTGAACGCCAGGCTGTTGATCAGAATCGCCAGCCCCGGAATAGTCACTACCCACCAGCACTCCATCATGTAAGTGCGCCCGCTGGAGATCATCGCGCCCCACTCTGGCTCCGGCGGCTGCGCGCCCAGGCCGAGGAAGCCCAGACCGGCAGCGGTCAGGATGATCCCCGCCATGTTCATGGTGATACGGATAATCACCGACGGCAGACACAGCGGCACGATATGACGCCACAGCACGCGTACGGGAGACGCGCCCTGCAGGCGTACCGCCGAGATAAAATCGGCCTGACGCAGAGAGAGCGTTTCCGCACGCGCCAGGCGCGCTATCGGCGGCCATGCGGTGAGCGTAATGGCAATCACCACGTGCTCCAGCCCCGGACCGAGCGCTGCCACGAATGCCAGCGCCAGCACCAGGCTCGGGAACGAGATAAAGATATCCGTCACCCGCATCAGCACCGCATCCACTTTGCCACCGAAATACCCGGCGGTGACGCCCAGCAGCAAACCGAGCGGCCCGACGGTGACCGACACCAGCAGCACGATATAGAGCGTGATGCGCGAGCCGTACACCAGGCGGCTGAAAATATCGCGGCCAAACTCGTCGGTGCCGAACCAGTGCTGCGCATTCGGCGCGACCAGCGCATTGTTGAGGTCCTGCACCAGCGGGTTGTAGGGCGCAATCAGCGGCGCAAAGGCGGCCACGATCAGCAGCAGCAGAACAATTCCGCCGCCGATGGCAGTCAGCGGATTGCGTGCCATTTTGCCGACAAAACCGCCCGCCCGGTTCAGGGTGCGTTTAATACGCTGGCGGCTTTCGCTGTTGCGCGCCCCCAGCGGCGAATCCAGAGAAACGGTCATGATTTCGTCCTCGGGTCAAAGAGTTGATACAGCATGTCGGAGAGCAGGTTGAGCATCACGAAGATCAGCCCCACCAGCAGCACACAGCCCATCACCGCATTCATGTCGCCGAGCAGCAGGCTGCCGGTGAGATAGGAGCCAAAGCCCGGCCAGGAGAAGACGGTTTCAATCAGCACCGCCCCTTCCAGCAGCGAGCCGTAGGCCAGCGCCACGACCGTTAACAGCTGCACGAGGATATTGCGAAACGCGTGATTCCAGATCACCTGACGCTCGGTTAAGCCTTTCACCCGCGCGGTGATGATGAACTCCTGGGAGAGCTGCGCCAGCATAAAGCTGCGCGTCATGCGGCTGATGTAGGCCAGCGAATGGAAGCCCAGTAACGATGCGGGCAGGACCAGGTGGTTGATCGCATTCCAGAACACGGCGCTGTTTCCGGCCAGCAGCGCATCGATGGTCATAAGCCCGGTACGACGCGGCACGATACCGTCCAGCCCTAAATCGAGCCGTCCCGCGCCGCCCACCCAGCCGAGCCAGGCGTAGAACAGCAGCAGCCCCATCATCCCGACCCAAAAGATCGGCGTGGAGTAACCCGCAAGGCTGATAATGCGCACCACGTAATCGGAAAGACTGTTGCGACGCGCCGCCGCCAGCACGCCGAGCGGAATGCCTAACCCCGCACCGACGATAATGGCCATCGTCGCCAGCTCCAGGGTTGCCGGGAAGACGCGCAGAATATCGTCTGTGACCGGTTTGCCCGTCAGCAGCGCGTTACCCAGATCGCCGTGCAGCAGGTTGTTCAGATAAATACCAAACTGCGTCAGCAACGACTGGTCGAAGCCCAACTGGTGATACACCTGCTGATAGGTGCTGTGGTCGGCATCCGGGCCGACAATCGCCAGCACCGGATCGACCGGCATCACGCGGCCAATGAAGAACGTCAGCAGCAGCAGGCCAAACAGCGTCACCAGCACCTGCGTCAGTCGCTTTGAGAAACGGCGGGTCCGGGAGCCGGGAGAGAGGATCGCGACGCTCATTTTTCACCTCCAGTTTTGTAGACTTCACGCAGGAAAGTGGTGGCCGACGGGTGCGACTGGAAGTTTTTCACTTCATTACGCACGACAACGGAATCCACCATCTGCGACAGCGGGACCATCGCCGGAATGAGTTCGTCGTAGCGCACCTGGATTTGCTGATAATCCGCCACTTGCTTCTGCGGATCGCGTTCCAGCAGTGCTTTGTCGATCATCTCGTTCAGCGGCTTGTCGTAGAAACTGGTGCGCCAGCCCTGGAAGTTGGTGAGCCGCGCTTCGTCGCTGTTGTCCGGGTTATAGACCAGCGCACGCAGGCTAGAGTGCGGGTGCGGTTCGACGCCGCTCCCGCCGCGCCCGACCAGCATGTCGAACTTACGCTCGCGCATGGCGCCGTAGATCTGATTGCCGGTACCGGTGATGATTTTGGCGTTGATCCCCGCCTGCATCAGCGTCGACTGCACCGCGATGGCAATATTAAGGAACGGCTGATCCGCCAGCACGCGCAGGGTGGTGTCGAAACCCTCCGGATAGCCCGCCTCTGCCAGCAGCTTTTTGGCGCGCGGAATATCCAGCCGGTAACCCGGATCAGGGAGCGTCGACGGCATACCGGCTTTGATTGGACGCTGATGCAGCACACCGTAGCCCGGCATCAGGGCTTTGTTGATGCCCTGATAATCAATCAGATAGCGCACCGCTTCGCGCACTTTCGGGTTGGCGAAGTGCGCCTCTTTCATGCTCATCGCCACGTAATAGACCGTCCCCTTCTGCACGGCTTCAACCGTAAGCTGAGGGTCTTTGCGCAGGGCGTTGATATCCGACACCGCCATGTTACTGGCAATATCCAGATCGCCTTTCTCAATCATCAGGCGCAGGGTTTGTGACTCCTGAAAGTGGCGCAGCACGACGCGGTTCATTTTCGGTTCATCGCGCCAGTAGTGCGGGTTGCGCTGCATACGCAGCACATCTTTCGCCTGCCAGGTTTCCAGCATGAATGGGCCAGAACCGGCCTCGTTGGTGGTCAGCCAGCGGTTACCCCAGTCGTTATTCACCTCATGGGACTGCACCGTTTTGCTGTCGAGCACGCCCAGATTGCCGAGCGCCCCGAGAGAGTAAATCACCAGCTGCGGATCGTTAGGCTTGGGCAGCACGATCTGCACGGTGTAGTCATCGGTGGCGCGGATTTGCTGGTCGATGTTTTTCTTCGAAAAGCCGTAGGATTTCCAGACGGACGCCTGCGCCAGATTGAGGTGCAGCAGACGGCGCATCGACCACACCACATCCTGCGCCGTGAGCGGATTACCCGAGTGGAATTTGACGTTATCGCGCAGATGGAAAGTCAGGGTTTTGCCGTCTGGCGCAATATCCCAGGATTTCGCCAGCGCGGGCCTGACGTGGGTGAGTTCGTTCGGATCCAGCTCCACCAGCGAATCGTAGAGATTCACCACGATGCCAACCACTTCGTTGCCGGTCATCGCCGCCGGGTCGAGGGTCAGCAGGTTGTTCATGTTCATGCCGATGATGAGCTGGTCGGGCGGCGTTTTCGCGTACGCCGCACCGCCCCCCATCATCAGCGAGAGCGCGAGTACACACGCTCTGCACAGCGGAGTTTGTTTCATGAATATATCGCCTGTAGGGTACGTTTTTATGTGTCAGTCGTGGCTGACGATATTGGCTTCGATATACGCAAAATTAATGTCTTCGCCGAGTCCAGGGCGATTCGGCAGGCTGACCATGCCATGTTCATCCATCGGGTCGACCAGGCTGTGGAGATACGCCGCCGGTTGGTCGTAATCAAGGAACGGGTGCAGCAGGCCGCGCTCATACCAGCGGCAGTTTTTAATGGCGCCGATCACCGCGAGGCTTGCCGCGCCGTTACCGTGCACTTCACAGTCCATGCCGAAGGACTCCGCGAGGTTCGCCACTTTCAGCGTCGGTGATATCCCGCCCACGCCGTTAGCGCCCGCGCGCAGAATGTCGCACGCCCCCGCTTTCACCCAGTCGGCGCGGCTGTGATGTTTTCCGCCCAGGCTTTCCGGGCCGATAATCGGGATCGACAGGTTTTCCGCAAGCCAGACGTAGGAGGCCATGCTCTCCTCTTCCATCGGCTCTTCAAACCAGGCGAAGTTGAGTTTTTCCAGTTCTTTGCCGATGTACAACGCTTCAGTACGGCTGTACCAGTGATAGCCGTCGATCATCAGATCGATATCTGGCCCGACCGCTTCACGCACGGCGGCGCAGGCTTTGACGTCCATTTTCGGGTTTGGCGCAAACGAGACGGGCGGCATCCAGGTGTGAAGTTTGATGGCTTTGTATCCGCGCGCCACCAGGGTTTCAGCGAAGCTCGCGTACTCATCCGGCGTCGACAGGCCGCCTGGCAGATCGTCGCCACACATGGTGCTGCCGTAGGCCGGAACTTTATCGCGATAGCCGCCAAGCAGTTTCCAGACCGGCATATTCAGTTTGCGACCAATCAGATCCCACAGCGCCTGCTCGACGAACCCAAGCGCGCGCTCGGTGAGCTGGTGCGCGCTCCCGCGCTGCCAGTGCGCCAGCTCCTGCCAGATTTTCTCGCGATTGAATGCATCCTGGCCGACCAGCACTTTGCGAAAGAAGGTATTGACCACAAAGGGACGCACCACTTCCGGCGGCGCGAAAGAGTACCCTTTGGTGCCATCGTCTGCCGTGATCGAGAGCATCGCCATTTTGGCCATACTTTCCGGGCCAGGGTGCGAGTGCCCGGCGCTGTCGGAGACCCGGCGCGTCGGGTACTGGAAGACGGTGACGTTTACAGATTCAATTTTCATTATCAGTCCTTAAAACAACAGAGGTTCAGAGCGACTTCGTAATTTGAAAAGCTGTTTCGAAAGTAACTTTAAGCGCAAAATTCGTCCGCTGCCTTAGACAAATTCCGCTAAGCATCGACCATTTATTGGGCATATGCACGGTGAGGAGTGACAGTTTTCACAAAAGAGAGGGGAAGTGTGAAGTTGATCGGGATAAGGGTTTGACTGAAATGAAACGGAGTTTTGGGTTATCTCTTTACCCATAGGAATGAGAGGGAAATTATCGGATCTGATAAATCCCCTCTCCCTGGCGGAGAAGGGATTGCAGTAAACCTACGCGATAGTGACTTTGGTATCCAGATACACGTCCTGCACCGCGTTGATCAGCTTAACGCCTTCGGTCATCGATTTTTTAAACGCCTTACGTCCCAGAATCAGGCCCATACCGCCCGCGCGTTTATTGATCACCGCCGTGCGCACCGCATCGGTCAGATCCGTTTCGCCGCCTGCCGCACCGCCGGAGTTAATCAGCCCCGCGCGGCCCATGTAGCAGTTGGCGAGCTGGTAGCGCACCAGATCAATCGGGTTTTCGCTGGTCAGTTTGCTGTAGACACGGTCGTCGGTGTAACCGAAGTTTACCGCCTTATAGCCGCCGTTATTTTCGGCCATTTTCTGCTTCACGATATCCGCGCCAATGGTCGCCGCCAGATGGTTCGCCTGGCCGGTGAGATCCGCAGAAACGTGGTAATCCACGCCATCTTTCTTGAAGGCGTTGTTGCGCAGATAGGCCCACAGCACCGTGACCATCCCCAGCTCGTGGGCACGCTCGAACGCCGCGGAGATCTCCTCAATCTGACGACGGGACTGTTCAGAGCCGAAGTAAATCGTCGCCCCTACCGCCACCGCGCCCATGTTAAACGCCTGCTCGACGCTGGCGTACAACGTCTGGTCGTATTCGGTCGGGTAGCTCAGGGTTTCGTTATGGTTCAGTTTTACGAGGAAGGGAATGCGATGCGCGTAGCGGCGCGACACGGAGGCCAGCACGCCGTAAGTTGACGCCACGCAGTTACAGCCGGCTTCAATCGCCAGCTCAACAATATTCTTCGGATCAAAATAGAGCGGATTGGCGGCAAACGACGCTCCCGCAGAGTGCTCGACGCCCTGGTCAACGGGCAGAATGGACAGATAGCCTGTTCCGGCGAGGCGCCCGGTGTTGTAAAGCGTCTGCATGTTTCGCAGAACCGCAGGCGGGCGATTGTTATCAATCATCACCCGATCAACGTAGTCGTGGCCCGGCAGGTAGAGCTGATCGGCTGGAATAGTCATACAACGATGCTGTAAAAGGCTGTCGGCGTCTTTGCCAAGCAGCTGCGCAATATCAGTCATAGCGATGCTCCCGTAAGTTCCGACATCGTGTCGGAGCGTGATATCCATACCCACATTTTTGTGAGCAGACTAAGCCTGGACCCGTCTTAGCCTATTTTCCAGCCGGAGTCATTTTTTTCAGCACAATCTGCTGGCTCGTTTCGTGTACAACAAAACTGTTACATTGATCAAACAATCACCGCAAAGGTATTTAAAAGGTATCATTGAGTGGTATGTTAAAGGCGTACCCTCTCTGACATGCAGGATTAAACAATGAAAACGAAAGTCCAACTGTCATTCATGATGTTTGTTGAATGGTTTATCTGGGGCGCGTGGTTTGTGCCGCTGTGGCTGTGGCTGAGTAAAAGCGGCTTTACCGCCGGGGAAATTGGCTGGTCGTATGCCTGTACCGCTATCGCCGCGATCCTCTCGCCGATCCTCGTTGGCTCGCTGACAGACCGCTTCTTTGCCGCGCAAAAAGTGCTGGCGGTGCTGATGTTTGCCGGGGCAATTCTGATGTACTTCGCCGCCCAGCAAACGCAGTTCAGCGCCTTCTTCCCGCTGCTGCTGCTCTACTCTCTGACCTACATGCCGACCATCGCCCTGACCAACAGCATTGCCTTTGCGAACGTCGACGATGTGGAGGCCGATTTCCCGCGCATCCGCGTGATGGGGACGATTGGCTGGATCGCCTCGGGCCTGGCCTGCGGATTCCTGCCGCAGATGCTCGGCTACAACGATATTTCTGACACCAATATTCCCCTGCTGATGACGGCGGCCAGCTCTGCGCTTCTGGGCGTGTTTGCCCTGTTCCTGCCGAACACACCCCCGAAGAGCACCGGCAAGCTGGATATCAAAGTGATGCTGGGGCTGGATGCGCTCATTTTACTGCGCGATAAAAACTTCCTCGTGTTCTTCTTCTGCTCGTTCCTGTTCGCGATGCCGCTGGCGTTCTACTACATCTTTGCGAACGGATATCTCACGGAAGTGGGCATGAAAAACGCCACCGGCTGGATGACCCTCGGCCAGTTCTCTGAAATCTTCTTTATGCTGGCGCTGCCTTTCTTCACCAAGCGCTTTGGTATTAAAAAGGTCCTGCTGCTGGGCCTGATTACCGCCGCTATCCGCTACGGCTTCTTTGTCTTCGGTGGCGCGGACCAGTACTTCACCTACGCGCTACTGTTCCTGGGCATTTTGCTCCACGGCGTAAGCTACGACTTCTATTACGTCACCGCGTATATCTACGTGGACAAAAAAGCGCCTGTGCATATGCGTACCGCAGCGCAAGGGCTGATCACACTCTGCTGCCAGGGCTTTGGCAGCCTGCTGGGCTACCGTCTTGGCGGCGTGATGATGGAAAAAATGTTTGCCTATAAAGAGCCTGTGAACGGGTTGACCTTCAACTGGGCCGGAATGTGGGCGTTCGGCGGCATTATGATCGCCGTTATCGCCGTGCTGTTTATGCTGTTTTTCCGCGAATCGGATAAAGAGATCACCGCCATTGAGGTGGATGATGCCGATACTGCGCTGACACGAGGGGAAGTAAAATGAAAGCAGAACGTATTCTCGGTGCCCTGTACGGGCAGATGTTGGGGGATGCGATGGGCATGCCGTCAGAGCTGTGGCCAAGAAGCCGCGTGAAAGCCCATTTTGGCTGGATCGACCGCTTTTTGCCCGGCCCGGCAGAGAATAATGCCGCCTGTTATTTTGGCCGGGCGGAGTTTACGGATGATACCTCCATGGCCCTGAGCCTGGCGGATGCCATTATCGAATGCGACGGGCAGATTGATCCCGATGCCATCGGCAGGCATATCCTGCTGTGGGCCGAAGAGTTTGATGCTTTTAATAAGAACGTGCTCGGCCCAACGTCAAAAATTGCCCTTAACGCCATCCGCAGCGGTAAACCGGTGAGCGAGCTGGAAAATAATGGCGTTACCAACGGCGCGGCGATGCGCGCCTCACCGCTCGGCTGCCTGCTCCCGGCCACCCGTCTTGAGCATTTTGTTGAGCAGGTGGCGCTCGCCTCCAGTCCGACGCACAAATCGGATCTGGCGATTGCCGGTGCGGTGGTGATCGCCTGGGCAATCTCCCGCGCCATTGACGGGGAAAGCTGGCAGAACATCGTCGACGCCCTGCCCGGCATCGCGCGTTATGCCCAAGAGTCCAGATCCACCACGTTCAGCGCTTCTCTGGCTGCGCGTCTGGAACTGGCCCTTAAAACCGTGCGCGAGGCCAACGGCATCGACTCCGCCAGCGAGCAGATTTACCAGCTCGTCGGCGCAGGCACCAGCACCATTGAATCCGTTCCGGCGGCGATTGCGATGGTGGAACTGGCCGGGACAGACCCGAACCGCTGCGCAATTTTATGCGCGAATCTCGGCGGGGATACGGACACTATCGGCGCGATGGCGACCGCGATTTGCGGCGCGCTGCATGGCGTGCAGGCAATTGATCCGGCGCTGAAAGCCGAGCTGGATGCGGTGAATCAGCTGGACTTTGGCTACTACTGCGAGCATCTGCTGCACTATCGGGAAGAAAGAGAGGGCGCATGAGAACCGAACTTTCTCACCAGCTTGAAACCTTAACGGCCCAGCGTCCGGTGACGGTGCTGGGTGCGGCGGTCATCGACGTGATCGCCGATGCCTACGCCCTGCCCTGGCGCGGGTGTGATATCGAATTAAAACAGCAGGGCGTGAACATTGGCGGCTGTGCGCTGAACATCGCTATCGCCCTGAAACGCCTCGGGATCACGGCGCAAAACGCGCTGCCGGTCGGGCACGGCGTGTGGGCCGATATCATTCGTAACGCCATGACAAAACAGGATCTGCACAGCGCGGTAGAAGCCGAAAGCGGTGATAACGGCTGGTGCCTGGCGCTGGTGGAGCCGGACGGCGAGCGCACCTTTATGTCTTTCAGCGGCGTGGAAAACCAGTGGCAGCAGAGCTGGCTGGACGCGCTTGTGGTGCCGCCTCACAGCCTGGTATCGCTCTCGGGCTATCAGCTGGCCTCGCCGTGCGGGGACCTGCTGACGCACTGGCTGGAAGGGCTTAGAGACGTAACGGCGTTTATCGATTTTGGGCCACGCATCGCGGATATTCCTGATGCATTGATGGCACGTATCATGGCCTGCAAACCGATTGTGTCGCTGAATCGCCAGGAAGCCGTTATTGCGGCGGAGAGTCTTGATGTGCCCGTGGAAGCGCTCGGCAAGGCGTGGCAGGCGCATTACGACTGCCCGCTGATTGTGCGGCACGATAAAGACGGCGCAGAGTATTACGACGGTGAAAATGCCGGGCATGTTCCGGCATTTCCCGCCACGGTGGTGGATACCATTGGTGCGGGCGACAGCCACGCAGGTGGAACGCTGGCCGGGCTGGCGGCGGGTTGGGCGCTCCCGGACGCCGTATTACTCGGTAATGCGGTGGCCGCGTGGGTTGTCAGCCATCGCGGCGGCGACTGTGCGCCGACGCGCGAGGAACTACTCCTCGCACACAAAGACGTATAAATCGCTGCGACAGTAGCTAATGCTGTACTCAATCGGCCGGTGTTGCTGGTCAAGCGCGACTTGCTTGATCACCAGCACCGGTATTTTTTCGTCCATTTTGATGTGCATCTGGAATTCGCTGTCCGGCATCCGGGCGCTGACGCGCGAGCGGGTACGCTGAGGGAAGATATTCTGGCTGCGGAAATAGTCGTACAGAGAAATCCCGATGGCATCGGGGTCGTGAATCAGCCCAACCGGCACCCAGGACTCTTCAATCGACACGGCGTCGTCGTCAACGTAACGAATGCGTTTCAGCATAAAGACATCGCTTTGCGGTGCGATTGAGAGCTCCGACGCGACTTCATCCGGGCATTTGACGATCCGTTTGTTCACCCACAGGGTGTCAGGCTTTTTGCCGCGCAGGACCACCTGCTGAGAAAACCCGCGCGCCTCCTTGAGGGAATACTCAAATATGTTATTAATCTGCGTGCCATAGCCCTGAGAACGCGTGACCACGCCTTCCTCTTCCAGCGCCTGCAACGCCTTGCGCACGGTAATGCGCGACACCCCGGTCAACTGGCTCAGATCGCGCTCGCCCGGCAAAATGTTGCCATGCTCCAGCATTCCGCTGCGCACGGCGTTTTTTACCGTCTCGGCAAATCTCAGATAAAGCGGGGTATTATCCACCGCCGCAAACCGTTCATTCAGTTGAGCAATTAACCGGGTATGCGCTTGTTCCATCTCTGTTTTCCTGGCAGAAAGTCCTTATTCAGTATACTCCTTCAGCGCTTTACCACCATGCATGAAAATGGTGAACCGGGCCAATACCGTGACCGACTTCCAGAGTATCGGCTTTGGCGAGCGCCAGTGAGAGCCAGGCTTTGGCGTCCTGCACCGTATCGGCCCAGTTTTCATGGCGCGGGCGCAGCGCCGCCAGTGCCGCCGACAGGGTGCAGCCGGTGCCGTGGGTGTTTTTGGTGATGACGCGCGGGGCGGTAAATCGCTGCGCACCGTCGCGGGTAAAGAGCCAGTCCGGGCTTTCGGCGTCGTCCAGATGACCGCCCTTCATCAGCACCGCTTCACAGCCCAGCGCCAGTAATGCACGGCCCTGCTCTTTCATCTCCTGTTCGCTACGGGCGTGCGGCGCATCGAGCAGCGCCGCCGCTTCCGGCAGATTCGGCGTGATGAGCGAAACCTGCGGCAGCAGCTTTTTACGCAGGGTTTCAACGGCAGACGTTGAAAGCAGCGGATCGCCGCTTTTTGCCAGCATCACCGTATCGAGCACCACGTTTTGCACCTGATAACGCTTCAGCCGCTCGGCCACCGCTTCAACGATATCGGTTTCGGCCAGCATGCCGATTTTGGTGGTATCAATGCGTACGTCGCTGAACACGGAATCGAGCTGAGCCGCGACAAAATCTGGCTCAATGCGATAGACCGACTGCACGCCACGGGTATTTTGCGCCACCAGCGCGGTGATGACCGAGCAGCCATAAGCCCCGAGAGCGGAGAACGTTTTGAGATCGGCCTGAATACCCGCGCCGCCGCTTGGATCGGTGCCTGCGATGGTTAATGCGTTGATGCGTTTCATGCCTGCGCCTCCAGATTCCAGAGGGCGTCAATAAAGGCGCTGGCAAAACTGCCCGGCCCGGCGCTGTGTGCGGCGGCTACGCCTCCCGCGCGCTTCATCCATCCACAGGCGGCAGCCACATTATCCAGCCGATCGCCCGGCAGCGAGCAGCTTGCCGCAACCACCGCCGACAGGGCACAGCCGGTGCCGACCACGCGGGTCATCATCGGATCACCTCCTGCGATGGTTTTCGTTCGCTGCCCGTCGGTGACGTAATCCACCTCCCCCGTGACCGCAACAATGGCGTTGGTCTGGCGTGCCAGTGCCTGGGCTGCGGGCAACGCGCTGGCAGCGGTATCGGTAGTGTCTACGCCGCGACCGCCCGCACTCATACCGGCAAGGGCAAGGATTTCTGAGGCATTCCCACGGATGGCGGCGGGTTTCAGAGTGAGAATTTGCTGGCAAAAGCGGGTGCGAAACGCCAGCGCACCGACCGCCACCGGATCGAGCGTCCAGGGCTTGCCTGCGCCAACCGCACGTTCAATTGCCCGGCGCATGGCCTGCGCGCGCGGCGAGGTGAGCGTACCGACATTGATTAACAGCGCATCGGCTATCCCGGCAAACTGCTCCGCCTCTTCGGCTTCGATAACCATCGCCGGAGAGGCCCCGAGGGCCAGTAAAACGTTCGCGGTAAAGGCCTGCACCACATCGTTAGTCATGCAGTGAGTAAGCGGAGAACGGGTACGGAAGTGGTGTAAGACGTGTAAATCGAGCAGGTCAGGCTGCATGGTTTCGCTCCTGCCTTGCGTCAAGAAGCGATAGCCGTGAGGGGCATCTGACTTCCCTACGCTGGCATTATCCAGATCAGGTGGTACGGGTATTTCTCAGCCTTCACAAGGAAGGGCACCCCGAGTCAACTTACTGAGCAGTTCAGTAATTTTAGCAGGGTAGAGCAAGCCATCGCCTCAGGCAAGCCTTCGCGAGCCGATTTCTGTCGTGCGTCAGGGCAAAAATATTAAAAAAATAGCCTCAACATTCATTTACTGTGTATACATTTAATCTCTTTGATTATTCAGATTTAATGTTTTTAACTCTCCGCTTCTCTTGGCACTACCACCTCGCAAACCAGGGTGACAATACAAATAAAAACAACGCTTTAAGAAAAATTAATGTTTACTTTCAGCAAGTTAGATATATGCACTGCACGTGATCTGCGTCAAAGTTCACACGCGTCAGTTAGACGATAGTTCAGCCCGGTTAATAAGATTGTGACCATCAAAGAAATACACCCTCTGGAGCAGACTTACTCGACTCGATTTTTCGCGTCGGTTTTTAGCTGCGTTATATCTAAGAATTATGCATTTATTGTTGAGATTGAGATCGTGAAATTAATATTAGCTCGTAAAACCCCTGTCGCTGTATTTACGTTGACGCTTTTCTGCGCCGGAAGCGTATTTGCTGCACCAATAGATTATTCTCAAGCGTGGGGTGATACCGTTGAAGCCGATCACCAGGCGGCTATCGGTCTTATCAACGATCATCAGAACCAGATCACCCAAAATAAAGTCGATAGCGAACAGGCTATTCAGGGACTGAATACGCGTATCAGTAGCGTAGATGACGATCTGAATAGCACTAAAGATGCAGTACTGGTGGTCAACTATGATTTACAGCAGACGCGAACAGATTTAAACACGCAAATTGATAATACGAATAATGCGGTCACTCAGCAGAAAATCGACATCGATAATGCACTGCAACAGACCAACACGAACATCACTAACCAGATTACGACGGTAACAAATACCACCACGCAGCAAACGACCCGCATTGAAAAAGATCTTCAGCAGGCTAAACAGGATGTGAATCAGCAGATTTCGACGGTGAAGAACACCAGCACGCAGCAGTCGGCCAACCTGAATAAAGATCTTCAGCAGACTAAGCAGGATGTGAATCAGCAGATTTCGACGGTGAAGAACGCCAGCACGCAGCAGTCGGCCAGCCTGAATAAAGATCTTCAGCAGACTAAACAGGATGTGAATCAGCAGATTAACCATCTGCAGAGTGCCGCTGCCCAGCAGTCGGCGAGCGTCGAGAAAGACCTGCAAGACGCGAAACAGTCGTTTGCTCAACAGCAGTCCGCCAGTAATAGTCAGTTCAAAAACCTGAAAGATGAAGTGGACGATAACAAGAAAGAGTCCCGCAGCGGGGCGGCATCTGCCATCGCCATTGCATCGATGCCTCAGGTGCAGGTGGGCCAGCAGGTGATGTTTTCCGCAGGCGTCGGGACATTCAAAAATGAGCAGGCGCTGAGCGTGGGCGCATCATTCCATGCAGGCGACGCAACGGTGATTAAAGCGGGTGTCAGTGATTCCACCAACAACGATTTCGCGATGGGCGCGGGTATCGGAATTGGCTTCTGATATATCTGCTCTCGTTATTAAAGAGTGATTTTGTACCTGTTGATGATAGCCATCATGATAAAAATAATAATATTTTCTGCTGTGCTTTATATTTTATTAATACTGACCGGATTTTGGCTCGGGACGATGTACAGAGATTATTTCTCCTGTCGCGATCTCATCTCATCTTTAAATTGTATCCAATGTGTTAGAGGTTATTAAATGAAGAAATTAATGATGGTCGCCATTGCTGTCTCTGCGCTTTCGGCCTGTTCCTCTCCGGCTGAGCGTATGGCGAAGTGTGAAGCGCAAGGCGTCAGCCGCGATACCTGTTATTTAGCGGAGCAAAACCGCACCACGACGATGAACGCCATGGCCGAAAAACAGGCGCTTGAGAATGCCGCCAACGCCGTGCAGCACGGTCAGAGCGCCAAAGTGCATGACCCGCTGCGTGAAGCTTCGTTCACGGCAAACGGGATCAAAGCCAGCGTCAGCAACGGCTTTTTCACCGCCAAAATCAACGGTAAGCAGGCGACGATAAAGCGTTTTAATGCGAATAGTTATGAGATTAAAGGGGCGGGTTACGTACTCTCCATCACGCTTGATGAAGACGGTATTACCGATGCGTCATGGAATAAAACCCATGGCCGCGATCATGGCTTATTGCCGTTCACGCAGAAGTAATGTTAAGGCGGCTAACGTGCCGCCTTTTTTGTATTGCGCGGGGTGAGGGCTTTTCGCGTCGAAGCGGCAGATTTTTGTTATCAAAAACATCGGGTTATTGAACGCTCTTCAACCCCCCTCTTTTGTAACAAAACAGTAAACAAATTAACCATTGAGCCACGCGCCAAAAGGCTCTATATTGGCCGCGTTTTTTACTCGCCCTATCCTTTACTAACTATTTATTCAATCGAGGCGCATAAGGCTGCCCCGGTTGTGGGAGTGATATGATGACGGATAAAGTCCGTATTGACACCGCAGATGCCCGCAAAAGCAACGAAACCTATCTGGCCCGTCAGGCCGAGTTTGAATCGAACGTCAGGAGTTATCCTCGCAAACTGCCTTTAGCGATCGCTAAAGCAGATGGCGTGTGGATTACCGATGCAGATAATAAAGAATACCTTGACTGTCTTGCCGGCGCTGGCACCCTCGCGCTTGGCCATAACCATCCTGATGTGCTGAAAAGCATCCAAAATGTCATTACCAGCGGCTTGCCGTTACATACTCTCGATCTGACAACACCGTTGAAAGACGAGTTCTCTGAGTATCTGCTCTCCCTGCTGCCAGGCCAGGGCAAAGAATATTGTCTGCAGTTCACCGGCCCATCCGGTGCCGATGCGGTAGAAGCCGCGCTGAAACTGGCGAAAAAAGTCACCGGTCGCAGCAGCATTATCAGCTTCTCCGGCGGCTATCACGGGATGACCCACGGCGCGCTCTCCGTGACAGGTAACCTGTCTCCGAAAGAAGCGGTCGATAACATGATGCCAGAAGTGCAGTTCATGCCTTACCCGCACCAGTACCGCTGCCCGCTGGGTATCGGCGGTGACGCGGGCGTGAAAGCGCTGACCTACTACTTTGATAACCTGATCAACGACGTCGAAAGCGGCGTGCGTAAACCTGCGGCCGTGATTCTGGAAGCGGTTCAGGGCGAAGGCGGCGTGAACCCGGCTCCGGCTGAGTGGCTGCAGCGCATTCGTAAAGTGACTCAGGAGCACGGCATTCTGCTGATCCTCGACGAAGTTCAGGCTGGTTTCTGCCGTACCGGCAAGCAGTTTGCCTTCGAACACGCGGGTATCGAGCCAGACATCATCGTGATGTCTAAAGCTGTCGGCGGCGGTCTGCCACTGGCCGTTCTCGGCATCAAAAAGCAGTTCGATGCCTGGGCACCAGGTCATCACACCGGCACCTTCCGTGGCAACCAGCTGGCGATGGCAACCGGCCTGACCACGCTGAAAATTCTGAAAGATCAGAATATCGCCGACAAAGTGGCCGCTCAGGGCGAATGGCTGAAAGGCCAGCTGGTTGAGCTGCAGCAGCGTTATCCGGTGATCGGCCACGTGCGCGGCCTGGGCCTGATGATCGGCATCGAGATCGTGAAACCGAACGAAGCGGCAGATCACATGGGCTGTTTCCCAGGCGACGGTGACCTCTCTGCCCTGATCCAGAAGAAATGCTTCGAAGCAGGCCTGATTCTGGAGCGCGGTGGTCGTAACGGCGTGGTTCTGCGTCTGCTGCCATCCCTGCTGATTAGCGATCAGGAACTGAACGTCTTCCTGGATAAATTCGAGCAGGCGCTGCTTGCTGCGGGCGTTCGCCCGGTCTAACGGAGTTAGGAAAAAGATGTCTGAGTCAAACCCAATTCTGTCGTCGTCGGCGCAAAGCATCGAGGCCTATCAGCAGGCCATCGAGCAAAGCTCTCAGGCGGTGATGCAGTGGCTGCAGCAGTCTGAGATGTATCAGGGGAAAACCGTCGCCGAGCTGCGCGAGAATATCTCCCTGAACTTCGGTCAGAAAGGCCTCGGCAACGAAGCGGCGATTGCCCGCGCGGTCGAGTACTTCCTGAAAGACAGTCTGTCGGTTCACCACCCGCAGTGTGTGGCGCACCTGCACTGCCCGAGCCTGGTCGTGAGCCAGGCGGCGGAAGTGCTGATCAACGCCACCAACCAGAGCATGGACTCCTGGGATCAAAGCCCGTCAGCAACCATCATTGAGATGAAGCTGATCGACTGGCTGCGTACCCGCGTGGGTTATCAGGCCGGGGATGCGGGCGTGTTCACCAGCGGTGGCACCCAGAGCAATCTGATGGGCCTGATGCTGGCACGTGACGCGTTCTTCGCGCGTCAGGGCCACTCCATCCAGCAGGATGGTCTGATCGGTGATCTGCGTAAGATCCGCGTACTCTGTTCTGAAAACGCGCACTTCTCCGTGCAGAAGAACATGGCGCTGCTCGGTCTGGGCTATCAGTCGGTCATTCAGGTGAAAACCGACGAGTGCTCACGCATGGATCTGAACGATCTGGCGGCGAAAATTGCCCAGTGCAATGCCAACGGTGAGCAGATTCTGGCGATCGTCGCCACCGCCGGGACCACCGACGCGGGTGCGATCGATCCGCTGCGCGCTATCGCAGAGATGGCCGCAGAGCAGCAGATTTGGGTGCACGTGGATGCAGCCTGGGGCGGCGCACTGCTGATGTCCGATAAGTATCGCGACTACCTGGACGGTATCGAACTGGTGGATTCCATCACCCTGGACTTCCACAAGCAGTTCTTCCAGACCATCAGCTGCGGCGCATTCCTGCTGAAAGAAGCGCGCCATTACGAGCTGATGCGCTACCAGGCGGCCTACCTGAACTCTGAGTTTGACGAAGAAGCGGGCGTGCCGAACCTGGTTTCCAAGTCACTGCAGACAACGCGCCGTTTCGACGCGCTGAAGCTGTGGATGAGCCTGGAAGCGCTGGGTCAGGAGCAATACGCGGCCATTATCGATCACGGTGTGACGCTGGCGCAGGACGTTGCCGCGTACGTGAAAGATCAGGCGGTGCTGGAGCTGGTAATGCAGCCTCAGCTGGCGAGCGTGCTGTTCCGCTTCCGCCCTGAGCAGGCGCTGAACGATGCGGCTATCGCGCTGCTGAACCAGAAAATCGGTGACGCCCTGCTCGACTCTGGCCGTGCAAACGTCGGCGTGACCGAGCACAACGGCGTGACTTGCCTGAAACTGACGCTGCTGAACCCAACGGTGACGCTGGACGACGTGAAAGTCCTGCTGTCGCTGGTGGAACGCACTGCGTACGAGATTCTGGCGAAGTAAGTCCTTGCTCCCCGCACCCTCTGGTGCGGGGACAATTTTGTTATCCCTCTTTTTCCTTTCCCATTGCGATTTTCCCCGATCGGCTCAGCCAAAATTCGCAGACCTCTAATTCGTTATTTTCTCTGAATATTGAGATGTGAAACGTCATTCAGCGACGTGGTTAAGATTTCGTGGGCAAAGCTGTTCAGATTTGTTACATTTTTTTTCAAACAAGTGGGACTGTGCCCCCTAAAATGGGCTGCTTGCCACGCTGTGACGCCACAGCGGGCTGAAGTATCAGCAAAACGGTTTAACTGGAGAAAAAATGGCTAAGAGTAAATTGCTGCTTCTGGGTGTGTTAATGTCACTGGCGGGTGCCGTATACGCCGCGCCGCAGCCTGCCGCTGCCCCTTCTGGTATCCAGGCATACGAAGAACAAGAGTTCATTGCCGATTTCACCAAATTCAAAATTGGCGACACCGCACCAGCTCAGTATCAAACGCCTGAATACACCATTAAACAGTACCAGCTGCGTAACCTCCCAGCGCCTGACGCGGGTACACACTGGACTTACATGGGTGAGAACTACGTTCTGATTGGTGATGCCGACGGTAAAATCCGTAAAGCCTACAACGGAGATATCTTCTATCACCGCTGATCCCCTCACCGTCCGGGCCTGGCAGGAAAGCGATCGCCCTTTCCTGCGCACCCTCTACTTACACGCCCGGCGTGAAGCCTGGCCGTGGCTGGACAGCAGCGACTGGCAGCTAGAAGATTTCGACGCGGCAACGCGTGACGAGCAGATCTGGGTGGCGATGCAAGACGGCCATCGCGTTGGGTTTGCGTCGGTCTGGAGCAACGATAATTTTCTGCACAATCTGTTTGTAGACCCGCAGTATCAGCGCGCGGGCGCTGGCAGCCTGTTGCTCAAACATGTGCAGGAAACATTCACCAGCACCGGTTCGCTGAAGTGTCTGGTCAGAAATGAACGCGCGGTGGCATTTTACCAGCGACACGGCTGGCATATTGAGGCGACGGGAGATTCTCCGGACGGAGAGTATTACCTGATGCATTACGTTTTGCGGTAATTGCCCGCAGACGCTGCGCTTGCGCAGGCCCACGGAACAGCCTGTTGCAGGCCGGGTAAGCGAGTGCCCCCGGCCCATTATGGCTAATGCTTAGACTGCGCGGAACGCGATCTCGCTTGGAATCACTTCACCCTGCCAGTACAGCTGCGCGGCCACGCGCCCTGCCAGCTGGCGGTACATTCCCGCAAATTCACTCTCCGGACGGCCCACCACGGTCGGCTTACCACGGTCGAGATCTTCACGCAGGGTGATATGCAGCGGCATCTGCCCCAGCAGCTGAGTGTGATACTGCGCCGCCAGTTTCTCTGCGCCACCGGTGCCAAAAATCGGCTCGTGGTGACCGCAGTTGCTGCAAATATGCACGCTCATGTTCTCGACCACACCGAGCACCGGCACGTCCACTTTCTCAAACATCACGATGCCTTTTTTGGCGTCGATCAGCGCGATATCCTGCGGGGTTGTGACCACAACCGCCCCCGTCACCGGGATATTTTGCGCCAGCGTCAGCTGGATATCGCCCGTGCCTGGCGGCATATCCAGCACCAGATAATCGAGATCCGGCCACATGGTCTCCTGCAGCATCTGCAGCAGCGCCTTGCTGGCCATCGGGCCACGCCAGACCATCGCGTTATCATCCGTCACCAGATAGCCGATGGAGTTAGTCGCCAGGCCGTAGGCCATGATCGGCGCCATGTGGGTGCCGTCCGGGGAGGTTGGACGTTGGTTTTCCGCGCCCAGCATATTGGGAATCGACGGACCGTAGATATCGGCATCCAGAATTCCGACTTTGGCCCCTTCTGCGGCCAGCGCCAGCGCAAGGTTCACGGCGGTGGAGGATTTCCCCACCCCACCCTTGCCGGAGCTGATGGCAATAATATTCTTCACGCCGTTAATGCCCGGCTGATTTTTCACGCGTTTGAGCGTGGCGATGGTGTGCGTTAGCTTCCAGTCAATCGCCTTCGCCCCGGTAATACGCAGCAGATCGGAACTGCACTGCTCTTTCAGGGTTTCGAAGGCGCTGGTCCAGACAAACGGCATCTGCAGTTCTACGTGCAGCGTGTCATCCAGCCATGCCACGTGGTGCAGCGCTTTTAGCGTGGTCAGATTGTGCTTCAGGGTTGGATGCTGAAAATTAGCCAGCGTCCCGGCAACCATTGCTCGTAAGGCTTCCGGTGATTTGGCCTGGGATTGAGAACTCATCCCGACTCCTTTGTTCTTGTGAATAAGACCTTAGTTGAACAAGTTTACCTGAAAGGCCGTGGTTTGTGCTTACTTAATAATGGCCCTTTTGTTACTATCAAAAACCCTTTTTACTGTTAAAGAAGTAATGCCCACTATGACTCAAGTCGCGAAAAAAATTCTGGTAACGTGCGCTCTGCCGTACGCAAACGGTTCAATCCACCTCGGCCACATGCTGGAGCATATCCAGGCTGATGTCTGGGTCCGTTACCAGCGAATGCGCGGCCACCAGGTAAACTTCATCTGCGCGGACGATGCTCACGGCACGCCAATTATGCTGAAAGCACAGCAGCTGGGGATCTCCCCGGAGCAGATGATTACCGAGATGAGTCAGGAGCATCAGACTGATTTTGCTGGCTTTGACATCAGCTATGATAACTATCACTCGACGCACAGCGACGAGAACCGCGAGCTGTCGGAGCTTATCTACACCCGCCTGAAAGAGAACGGTTTTATCAAAAACCGCACTATCTCTCAGCTGTACGATCCGGAAAAAGGCATGTTCCTGCCGGACCGTTTTGTGAAAGGCACCTGTCCGAAGTGTAAATCCCCGGATCAGTATGGCGATAACTGCGAAGTGTGCGGCGCGACCTACAGCCCGACCGAGCTTATTGAGCCGAAATCCGTGGTGTCCGGCGCGACGCCTGTCATGCGCGACTCCGAACACTTCTTCTTCGATCTGCCGTCCTTCAGCGAAATGCTGCAGGCGTGGACCCGCAGCGGCGCGCTGCAGGAGCAGGTGGCGAATAAAATGCAGGAGTGGTTCGAATCCGGTCTGCAGCAGTGGGATATCTCCCGCGATGCGCCGTACTTCGGTTTCGAAATCCCGAACGCGCCGGGCAAATATTTCTACGTCTGGCTGGATGCGCCAATCGGCTACATGGGTTCCTTCAAGAACCTGTGCGACAAGCGCGGCGACACTCAGAGCTTCGAAGAGTACTGGAAAAAAGACTCCGACGCCGAGCTGTACCACTTCATCGGCAAAGACATCGTCTATTTCCACAGCCTGTTCTGGCCTGCGATGCTGGAAGGCAGCGGTTTCCGTAAGCCAACCAACCTGTTTGTCCACGGCTACGTGACGGTGAACGGCGCGAAGATGTCCAAATCACGCGGCACCTTCATTAAAGCCAGCACCTGGCTGAACCACTTCGACGCAGACAGCCTGCGCTACTACTACACCGCGAAGCTCTCTTCCCGCATCGACGATATCGACCTGAATCTGGAAGATTTCGTGCAGCGCGTGAACGCAGACATCGTGAATAAAGTGGTCAACCTGGCGTCCCGTAACGCAGGCTTTATCGCCAAGCGTTTCGACGGCGTAATGGCGGCAGAACTGGCCGATCCAGAACTGTATAAAACCTTTACCGATGCGGCCGCCACTATCGGCGACGCGTGGGAAGCGCGCGAGTTCGGTAAAGCAGTGCGCGAAATCATGGCTCTGGCCGATCTGGCGAACCGCTATGTGGATGAGCAGGCACCGTGGGTCGTCGCGAAGCAGGAAGGCCGCGATGCGGATCTGCAGGCGATCTGCTCCATGGGCATCAACCTGTTCCGCGTGCTGATGACCTACCTGAAGCCGGTTCTGCCGCAGCTGACGGAACGTGCAGAAGTCTTCCTGAACACCGAGCTGACCTGGGATGCTATCCAGCAGCCGCTGCTCAGCCATAAAGTGAACACCTTCAAAGCGCTGTATAACCGCATTGAGATGAAACAGGTTGAAGCGCTGGTTGAAGCGTCGAAAGAAGAGGTGAAAGCCGCCGCTGCGCCAGTCACTGGCCCGCTGGCAGACGATCCGATTCAGGAAACCATCACTTTTGATGATTTCGCCAAAGTTGATATGCGCGTTGCGCTGATTGAAAACGCGGAATTCGTCGAAGGCTCTGACAAACTGCTGCGCCTGACGCTGGATCTGGGCGGTGAGAAACGTAACGTCTTCTCTGGCATTCGCTCTGCGTATCCGGACCCGCAGGTGCTGATCGGTCGCCAGACGGTGATGGTCGCTAACCTTGCGCCGCGCAAAATGCGCTTCGGCATCTCGGAAGGGATGGTGATGGCCGCCGGTCCTGGCGGGAAGGATATCTTCCTGTTAAGCCCGGACGACGGGGCGAAACCGGGTCAGCAGGTGAAATAAACAAAAAAGCCGGAGCGTTCTCCGGCTTTTTTTATGCCTTGTTTACCGGCTCCCGGCCTACAAAGCGTAGGGTAGCGCCAACAAACTTAGGCTGACGGCTTCGCGCTATGCACACGGTGAGTCAGCCCGCGCAGGAAGTAGCGCATAAACTGATCGCCGCACTCGCGGTAGTTCTTATGATCCGGCGCGCGCATCATGGCGGTGATTTCCGGCATCGACACGCGGAATTTTTGCTCGGTCATGATCGCCAGCACATCGTCAGATTTGAGGGAAAACGCGATACGCAGTTTTTTCAGCACGATGTTGTTATTCACGCGACGCTCAGGCGACAGCACCGGGGCAGACTCATCCTTACCGCGTTTATCGTAAATCAGGCCATTCAAAAACGAAGAGAGAATGATATCCGGGCAGCGAACAAAGCCCTCTTCGTCCTCTTTGGTGATCCAGCTGGCGATATTCGCCGGCGTGGTCTCGACCTCGGCCAGCGCCAGAATACGAACCAAATCGTTATTGTTGGATTTCAGGATGTAGCGCACGCTACGAAGAATATCGTTACTTAACATAGAGCCTTCAGCTGTCGGTGATGCGATGGGGCGCAGTGTACCAGTTTTACAGTCCAATCGCCTCTTTCAGGCTCTTCAGATAGCGCCGACTCACCGGCACCGTCTGCCCGGCACGCAGCACCAGCTCCGCCTGACCGTTCTCTTCCAGACGAATTTCTTTCAGATGCGCCATGTTCACCAGATACTGGCGGTGACAGCGGATCAGCGGCGTACGGCTCTCCAGCGTGCGCAGCGTCAGCTCCGTAAAGCCCTCCTTGCCTTCAGCGCTGGTGACGAACACCCCGCTCATGCGGCTGCTGACAAACGCCACGTCGTCCATCTGCAACAGGTAGATACGGCTATGGCCGGTACAGGGGATAAATTTCAGCGCCTGCTGGTTTTCCGGCAGAAGCGAAACGTCCTGCACGCTGCGCTCCTGGCGCAGGCGGTTGAGGGTTTTCTCCAGCCGCTTCTCTTCGATGGGTTTCAGCAGATAATCGAACGCATGCTCTTCAAACGCTTTTACCGCATATTCATCAAACGCCGTCAGAAAAACAATGTACGGACGATGCTCCGGGTCGAGCATTCCGACCATCTCCAGGCCGCTAATGCGCGGCATCTGGATATCGAGAAACAGCACGTCCGGGCGCAATTTATGTACCGCACCAATGGCTTCGATGGCGTTGGCGCATTCGCCCACCACCTCAATATCGCTCTGGTCCTGCAACAGAACCCGCAGGTTTTCCCGCGCTAACGGCTCATCATCGACAATCAGCACTCTTAGCATGCGTTTTCCTCCAGGGGCAATCGTAAGGTAATACGGGTAAAACTGTCCGGCTCGCAGTCGACGGTGATACCGCAATCATCGCCGAAATGCGCGCGCAGACGTTTGTCGACCAGGCTCATCCCCAGCCCGCCCGACTCGGCGCCAGGCTGATAAAGCCCGGCGTTATCTTCAATGTCCAGCACCAGATGGTGATTAAAACGGCTGGCAGAAATATGGATTTCGCCGGTGCCCAGCAGCTGCGAGGTGCCGTGTTTAATGGCGTTTTCCACAATCGGCTGCAGGGTGAACGCCGGAAGATGCTGATGGGCCAGTTCGTCCGGCACGAACAGCGACACCTGCAGTCTCGACTGGAATCGCGCCTTTTCGATTTGCAGATAGGCATTCACATGTTCGATCTCATCGGCGAGGGTCACAATCTCTGAAGGGCGCTTCAGGTTTTTGCGGAAAAAGGTCGACAGAAACTGCACCAGCTGCGTTGCCTGATCGCTGTCGTGGCGGATCACCGCCTTGAGCGTGTTCAGCGCATTAAACAGAAAATGCGGATTCACCTGGGCGTGCAGGAGTTTGATTTCCGACTGCGTCAGCAGCGCCTTTTGCCGCTCGTACTGCCCCGCCAGGATTTGCGCCGACAGCAGCTGAGCGATCCCCTCCCCCAGCGTGCGGTTGATGGAGCTGAACAGCCGGTTTTTGGCTTCGTAGAGCTTGATCGTCCCCATCACCCGCTGATTCTCACCGCGCAGCGGGATCACCAGCGTTGAGCCGAGTTTGCACTGCGGGTGCAGCGAGCAGCGATACGGCACTTCATTCCCGTCGGCATACACCACTTCGCCCGTTTCAATGGCACGCAGCGTATACGTCGAAGAGATCGGTTTGCCGGGCAGATGGTGATCGTCACCGGTGCCGGTAAACGCCAGCAGCCGTTCCCGATCGGTGATCGCCACCGCGCCGATATCCAGCTCCTGATAGAGCACCTGAGCCACTTTCATGCTGTTCTCTTCGTTAAAGCCCTGGCGCAGAATGCCTTCCGTCGAGGCGGCGACCTTAAGCGCCGTGGCCGAGAACGCCGAAGTGTATTTTTCAAACATCGCGCGTTTATCTAACAGGATGCGCATAAACAGCGCCGCGCCGACGGTATTGGTGACCATCATCGGCGCGGCGATGCTGCTCACCAGATGCAGGGCATCTTCAAAGGGACGCGCAATCAGCAGAATAATCAGCATTTGCGCCAGCTCTGCCACCAGAGTTATTGCCCCGGCAGTGAGTGGGCTAAAGACTTTATCCGGGCGACCACGCTTGATCATGTAGCTGTGAACCAGGCCACCGAGCAGCCCTTCGACAATCGTCGAGATCATGCAGCTCAGGGCCGTCATGCCACCCATGGAGTAACGATGCAATCCGCCCGTTAACCCGACTAAACCGCCGACCACCGGGCCACCCAGCAGCCCGCCCATCACCGCACCGATGGCGCGCGTGTTGGCGATCGAGTCTTCAATGTGCAGGCCAAAATAGGTGCCGAGAATGCAGAAAATCGAGAAGGTGACGTAGCAGAGAAGTTTGTGCGGCAGGCGTACCGTCACCTGCATCAGCGGAATGAACAGCCGCGTTTTGCTCATCAGCCACGCGATGACCAGAAAAACGCACATCTGCTGAAGCAGCAGCAACACCAGATTAAATTCGTACATGACCGCAAACCGCACTTTCTAAAAACGCGTAACATACACTGATACACATTAACTTTCTTTGAAGCATTCCAAAAAAGCTGCAATTCGTGCCCGTCATCACATCGTTTAGCGCAAGATATTCCACCCTTCGCATTATTTGTTCAAAAAACGGTCGATTCTTCCTGGTTCGCGAATCAACGACTACAGTTACTCTGGGGATGCGCAAGCCAGGGGGCGAACATGGCGCTTTACACGATAGGTGAAGTGGCACTGCTTTGTGATATCAATCCTGTGACGCTGCGGGCATGGCAGCGGCGGTACGAGCTGCTTAAACCGCAGAGAACGGACGGAGGGCACCGCCTGTTTAACGAGGCGGATATCGATCGCATTCGCGAAATCAAAAGCTGGATCGACAACGGTGTGCAGGTCAGTAAGGTCAAATCGCTCTTATGCGAACACGATCCCGACAGCCTGGCCGAGTGGCGCGAACATCAGGAAACCCTGCTTCGGCTGTTGCAGGCCGGTAACTTTCAACGTCTGCGAACCTGGATCAAGGAGCAGGGTCGGGATTATCCCGCCCAGACGTTAATCGCTCATCTGTTTATACCGCTTCGCCGCCGTCTGCAGTCTCAGCAGCCGGCATTACAGACGCTGCTAAGCATGCTGGATGGCGCGTTAATCAATTACATTTCCGTGTGCCTGTCGACGGCACGCAAGAAGAGCGGAAAGGACGCGCTGGTGGTCGGCTGGAATATTCACGACACCACCCGCTTATGGCTCGAAGCCTGGATCGCCACGCAGCAAGGCTGGCGAGTAGACGTACTGGCACATTCATTAGCGCAGTTTCGCCCGGAGCTTTTCGAAGGGCAAACCCTGCTGGTCTGGTGCGGAGAAATCCCCACTGCCGCCCAACAGCAGCTTCTGAGCGAATGGCGCGAACACGGCTACCCCGTCATTACCCTCGGTCCGTAAATGTCTTAACGGCATTTAATGGTTCATTAACAGGTGTGCTTCACCGTATAATTGGGCGGTTAACAAAAGGAGCACATTATGAAGGCAACCAAAGTGGCTGTAATTACCCTCTTCGCCTTAATGGCTATCAGCGGCATTGGCGGCGTTATGCTGGCTGGCTACTCATTTATCGTACGTGGCGGTGTCGGCTGAGATACTGCGCCAGCCGTTCAAATCCGCGATCAACTACGATCGCCGCCAGCGCAACCAGCACGGCACCCTGCACAATATAAGCCGAGTTAAACCCGCTCAGGCCGATAATGATCGGCGTGCCTAAGGTATTGGCCCCGACCGTTGAGGCAATGGTCGCCGTCCCGATATTAATGATTACCGACGTGCGCACACCTGCCAGAATCACCGGCGCGGCAAGCGGCAGCTCAACTTTACGCAGACGCTGCCCCGCACTCATCCCCATGCCTTCCGCCACGCTGTTCACCGCCGCCGGAACCGCCGTCAGCCCGGCCAGCGTCGCCTGTAAAATCGGCAGAACGCCGTACAGAATCAACGCAATAATTGCCGGTTGCTGACCAAAACCGATCACCGGTACCGCAATCGCCAGCACCGCCACCGGCGGGAACGTCTGCCCGATAGCGGCAATGGTCTCCACCAGCGGGCGAAACTCTCGGCCCGCCGGGCGCGTCACCGCAATCCCGGCCCCGACGCCGATCATAATCGCCACGGCGCTTGAAACCCCCACCAGCCAGAAATGGGCCAGCGTCAGGCTGATAAAACTCTCCTGCAGATAAACAGGGCGCGGAAGGCCTGGAAACAACGCGCCAAACAGCCCGCCGCTGTAGGGCATCAGCCACAGCAGCGCGACAAACAACAGCACCAGCCACAGGAGCGGATCACGTAGCCATTTCACGTTCCACCTCCCCAGCCAGTAAATCGCGAAAATGCAGGGTGCCGCAGGGCGCGCCGTGCTCATCGACCACCGGTAACACCTCGCACTGCCGCGCGACAAACGCAGAGAGCGCATCGCGCAGGCTCATTTGCGCCTGAAGGGGTTCGCCGTTAACGGCAGGATCTTCGCGGCGCAGATACTCCCCGACCGTGCGCAGCGACAGCAGGCGTACGCCCAGTTCGCTGCGGCCAAAGAATTCGCGAACAAAATCCGTCGCCGGATGAGTTAACAGCTCCAGCGGCGTCCCTTGCTGCACCACTTCGCCGTTGTCCATCAAAACCAGGCGATCGGCGAGGCGCAGGGCTTCGTCGATATCGTGAGTCACCAGAATAATCGTGCGCCCCAGAATGCGGTGGATGCGGGTCATCTCCGTTTGCAGCGCGCTGCGGGTAACCGGGTCCAGCGCGCCGAAAGGCTCATCCATCAGCAGCACTTCAGGATTCGCGGCCAGCGCACGCGCCACCCCGACGCGCTGCTGCTGCCCGCCGGAAAGCTGATGCGGATAGCGCTCGCACAGGGCAGGCTCCAGCCCCAGCAGCGCCATCAGTTCGTCCACGCGATCCGCAATCTTCTGCCGCGACCATTTTTGCAGCTGCGGCACGGTGGCGATATTCTGCGCCACCGTCCAGTGCGGGAAAAGGCCGATGGACTGAATGGCGTACCCCATCCGGCGGCGCAGTTCCAGCACCGGCAGGCTGCGGATCTCCTCGCCGGCAAAACGAATCAGCCCGCTGTCATGCTCCACCAGCCGGTTGATCATCTTCAGGGTGGTCGATTTTCCCGAGCCGGAAGTGCCGATCAGCACCGAAAAGGCCCCTTCTTCAAAACGCAGATTCAGGTTGCTGACAGCCATCTGCCCGGCAAATTTTTTGTTCACATCGTGAAATTCAATCATCATTTTTCCCCTTCAGCAGGGCCAGCCACAGGGCAAAAAGCGCATCCACCACCACCGCCAGCGCGATGGTAGGAATCACACCGAGTAAGACCAAATCCAGCGCGCTGCTCAGCAGGCCCTGGAATACCAGTGCCCCAAAGCCGCCAGCGCCGATCAGCGCCGCAATCACCGCCATGCCGACGGTTTGCACTGCCACCACCCGCAGGCTGCGCAGCAGCAGCGGCAGTGCCAGCGGCAGCTGGATTTTCCAGAATCGCTGGCGAGCGCTCATCCCCATCGCGCTGGCGCTCTCCAGCACTTCAGGGGAAACCTGGCTTAGCCCCGCCAGCACGCCGCGCGCCAGAGGCAGCAGCGCGTACAGCACCAGCGCGATCAGCGCGGGCGTCAGTCCGGTTCCGGCGATACCGAGCGAGGCGAGCGCAGGAAAGCTTTTCACCAGCCCGGCGAGCGGCGCGATCAGCAAGCCGAACAGCGCCACGGAAGGGATTGTCTGAATCACGTTCAGCACGGTAAATACCGGCCCCTGACGCGTGGGGTGGCGGTAGCACCACAGGCCGATGGGTACGCCGATAAGCAGCGCAGGCACCAGCGTGCCAAACAGGATCGTCAGATGTTGCAACAGCGCATCGTTAAAAATATCCTGGCGGTTAGCGTACTCTTTGAGCAGAGAAAGGGTATTCAGTTCGCCGCTGAACAGCAGCGCCAGCGGCAGAACCCAAATCTGCGCGTGGAGCAGCCAGCGCCAGAGCGGGTGTTGCGTCAGACGGCGGATCGCGTCGCTACAGGCGAGCAGGCACAGGGCCATCCACAGCCACAGCCCGCTACCTGCCGAGGTGCGCGCCAGCGGCGTTTCGGCGGTGGCGAGATGCGTCGCCGCCTGCCCGGCACTCCAGGTCAGCAGCACAACTAACGCTTCGCAGAGGATCAGCGTGAAAATGAGCGGCAAGCGCCCACGGCAAAACGCCAGCACGGCAGCCAGTAGAAGGGACAGGGCCAGCAGGAGGGGCGAAAACGCCCACACCTGCCAGACGGACAGCCCCTCGCCGGACACCAGCCGATTAGGGGCAAAATTCACAAACGGAAGCGCGCACGCCGCCAGCGCGACAAACGCGAGCAGCAGCAGTACGCGGTTATGACAGGTTATCGGCACAGCATTATCCTGTTACTTCACAAGTCCTTTTTGCTTCAGATAATCTGCCGCCACTTTTTTGGCATCCAGCCCTTCCACCGCAATGCTCGCATTGAGCTGTTGCAGGGTTTTCTCATCGAGAGTTTCAAACACCGGCTTTAGCCAGTCGCCGATCTGCGGATAGGCTTTCAGCACCGCTTCACGCACCACAGGCGTAGGGGCATAGATCGGCTGAACGCCTTTCGGATCGGTCAGGGTTTGCAGACCGAGCGCCGCCACCGGGCCGTCAGTGCCGTAGGCCATCGCCGCATTTACGCCGGAGGTTTTCTGAGCGGCAGCTTTGATCGTCACCGCCGTATCACCGCCCGCGAGCGACAGCAGCTGGCTCTGGTCGAGTTTAAAATCGTAGGCTTTTTCAAAGGCCGGAAGCGCGTCCGGACGTTCGATAAATTCCGCCGAGGCCGCCAGTTTGAAATCGCCCTTCTCTTTCAGATAGCGACTCAGATCGTCAAGAGAGGTCAGTTTGCCTTTCTCAGCGATATCCTTGCGCACGGCGATGGTCCAGGTGTTGTTGGCGGGCGCAGGCGTCAGCCAGATCAGCTTGTTCTGCTCGGCGTCGAGTTTTTTCACTTTCTCGTAGCCAGCGCTGGCGTTTTTCCACGCCGCATCGTTTTCATCTTTAAAGAAAAACGCGCCATTACCGGTGTATTCCGGGTAGATATCCAGCTCGCCGGAGGTGATGGCCCCGCGCACCACGGGCGTGGTACCCAGCTGGACTTTATTGACTGTTTTCACCCCGTGGCTTTCCAGCACCTGCAGGATGATATTGCCGAGCAACGCCCCTTCCGTATCGATCTTAGACCCCACCTTTACTGGCTCTGCCGCCTGTAAAGGCAGGCTCAGCGCCGCCAGTAACGCCGCTGAACCCCATATCCCCTTTGTGATTGTCATTCTGCTTTCCTCATTAATTTGCCGCCTTTATCAGGGGCTTGAGAGAAAAGCGTAGCCTAAAATTGAGGAATCATCCTTCTTCCGGCAACCTCAGCGGAACGGTCAGCAGGCTGGCGGCAAAATAGAGCAGCGCGATCACCCACAACGTCCCCTCCACGCCAAACGGCGAAACGCAGAGCGTGACGATAAGCGGACCGGCGAAATTGCTCAGCCCCGACCCGAGATTCAGGCAGGAGATGGCAGCGCCTTTGTTCTCCGGCAGCAGGGACGGGATCAGCGCGCTCAGCGGGCCAAAGGCACCCAGCCCGATGGCGTACAGGGCCAGAGCCAGAAACAGCGCCGTTTGGCTGTCACCAAACAGTACCGGCGCGTAGCACACCGCCAGCATCGCCAGACCGCACAGGGTGCCGGAGAACCAGACCACCGTCTTGCGCCAGCCGATGGTATCGCCGAGCCAGCCGAAGAAGTAGCTGGCGAAGATATTGACCACGTTCACCAGCCCCCAGATAGTCAGCCACTCGGCGATGCTAAATCCGAAACGCGGCAGGTAGACCGGCATCAGGATCACCAGCGAAAACTTGCCGATATCGTTGATGGTTTTGACGATCACCGCCAGACGCATTTTCGGCTCACGCACCAGCACCATCATCCCTTCGGCAAAGGCCGCGCCGAGATGGCCGTTGCTTTGCACGAGCGGGCGATCGCGGTTGAGCACCAGCGCGCAGAATGCGCCGAGTGCCACAAAGATAAACCCGCTCAGCAGCGTCGAGGTTTCGCCGATCAGGGGCAGCATCAGGCTTGAGTACCACGGCCCGACGATGGTCATGCCCACCCCAAACGCAATCCAGAACCAGGAGACGGCGCGCCCGAGTATACCTGGCTCGCAGCGCTGGTTAATCCACACCAGAAACGAATAGGCGAACAGCGGATACGCCACACCGCGCAGGGCGTAGCTCGCCACCATCAGGGGATAATTCCCCTGCGGCAGCGCGTAAGCGATAAAGGGAATTGAGCCGATAAAGTAGAACAGCGTCGCCGCCCACATCAGGCGGCGCAGGCCAAGTACGCCCGCGCCTATTCCGGAAAACCACGATACCGCCGCGACACACAGCCCAAACACCGATGACAGCAGGCTGATGTGCATGGCATCAAAACCGCGATGCTGAAGCATCGACGCCAGCCAGCTTTGCTCGATGGTGGCGCCGGTGATAAACAGGAAAATCCCGACAAAGCCCCAGCACAGTTCACGAGGCAATCCCAGCCGGGCCCACAGGCCCTGCTGGATAAATACGCTCTGCTCCGTCATGCCATTTTGTCTCGCAGTGCGCGCACATTCATGCGTTTACGATTCAAATAGCCGACGCTGTTTTCCCCCCAGCAGTGGTCGTACGGCATACCGGTCAGGCTTTCGATCACCGCTTTGTTTTCCGCGCTGACGGTCGCCTTGCTGCCGCCCTGTTTCAGACGCGCCACTTCTTCGTTCAGAATCGCGTGGGTACGGCTGTTGACCTTAAACTGGAACGCCGACCAGATCCCCCACAGCGTCAGTGCGACCGGCAGCACAATCATGATGATTAAAATCATGTTGATGGCCGACTGCGGCTGGGCGTTTTGCCCGGAGACAAACCCGGACATCTGCAGGGCCACGCCGACGAGGAAAATCGACAGGGCCTGCGACGCCTTACGCAGCAGGCTCATAAAGCCCGCGAAAATCCCCTCGCGACGACGGCAGGTGAGGATCTCATCCACGTCGGCGACAAAGGTATAGTTATTCCACGGAATAGCGTAGATACCGCCGCGCGCCAGCCCGGCGACCGCCGCACCGACGTACAGCAGGGTCATCCCGCCGGTGCCGCTGAAGTACGCGGACACAAACAGGGCAAACGCCACCAGCGCCATCGTGGCCTGGGTGGCAAAGGCGCGCGACGGGGAGTAGCGCAGGGTCAGCCAGGTGGCAATTCCCACGCCAAAGAACTGCAGACCGTTTACGACGCCCAGCAGATTGGAGGCCATCACAGACGAGGTCATCAGGGCGAAGACCACAAAGTAGGTAAAGACTGAGTTAAAAATGTCCTGCGCCACCGAGCCGCCGAGATACATCCCCAGATGCGAACGGAAGGTTTTGATTTTTAACGTTGAGACGAAATCGTAATAGATATGGTATGCGCGCGTGGCGAACGGCTCTTTTTCGTCGTCTTCGTCGTGGTGCTCATTCTGCTGGATCTCTTCCAGCGAGCGCTCCCAGGTGCCGAAATAGACAAAGAACAGCACAATCATAAAGGAGACGGTGAAAATCGCCCCGGTATAGAAGAAGGAGTCGGAAGAGTCCGGGCCGAAGTACGCCACCAGACGCCCCGGCAGGAACGCCGCCGCAAATCCCGCGAGCTGGGCGATATACATACGTGCGCTGGTCAGTTTTGAGCGCTTTTTGAAATCCGACGTCATCTCAGCCGAGAGCGTGTCGTACGGAATAATGATCATGGTGTAGACGATTTCAAACAGGATGTAGAACAGCAGGTACATCCAGTAGTTGAACCCTTCCACCCACAGCAGGCTGTAGACCGACACCAGCGGAATACTGGCCAACAGGAAGAAACGGCGACGGCCAAAGCGGCGCCCCAGGCGCGTTTTGTGGAAGTTATCAGAAACGTAGCCGATCACCGGACACATGATCACATCAACAATTCTCGCCACCGCAAACAGGGACCCGGCCTGGATCGGCGTCAGGCCACAAAAGGTGGTTAAGAAAAACAGCAGCCAGGCGCTGACCAAAGTAAAGGCCCCCGAGCCAATCACATCCGCCAGCCCGTAGCACACGTAGTTCCGCAGCTTTATTTCCCGCACTTTTTTGATCATTTTGCACTCCGGATTTTTTCAGTATCCCAGCCCGCAGGCAGCGGCGACGGGCGCGTAATGGTGATGGCATGCAGATGCAACCCTTCGACGCCGCAGGCGTAAAGGGCCGGCAGCCCGTGCGGATATAACTCCACGCCGTGAGCGCGCCCGGTTTGCGTATTCACGCGATAGGCGTTGTCCAGCCCCATTCCGGTCGGGCGCTCTGGGTTACACGGCGGGCGCACGTCGTAGCAGCCCTGTTCATCGGATCGGGAGGCAAGCTGGCTGAACGCCAGGCCGTTGAAGGTGACATCGCGGATCGCACCGGGCGTTTCGCTGTGCAGATTTATCGCCCCCTCCCCCGTCCCGTTCAGGCCCGAGAAGGTGATCTGGCTGATCGTGCCCGGCGTGATATCCGGCGCGCGATGGCGTACGGAGATAAACACCGGGTCGGCTTTGCCCCAGTGACACGGATGGCCGTGGCGGCAGTCGAAGAGAATGTTGCTGAAGCTCATCTTGCTGAAATGGCCGCCGTCACGGGAGATCAAGCCGATGCCACGGTTGGAGTCGAAAATCACGCAGTTGGTGACCGCCAGATGGGTAATGTCAGCGAAGGTTTCGGTCCCGACTTTGATTGCGCAGCTTTTGGATCGAATGATGCAGTTACTGATCGTGACGTTGTCGATCGGCTGCTGGAGTTCGGGCGCTTTGGCCGTGGTCTTCAGGCAGATGCCGTCGTCGGCGGCGCTGAAGTAGCTGTCGCTGATGAGCACATGCTGGCAGCTGTCGATGTCCAGCGCGTCGGTGTTAGCCAGCGCCAGATCGTTATCAATGGTGATATTGCGGATGAAAACATGGTTGCAGCTCACCAGATGCGCGGTCCACATCGGCGAGTCGCACAGGGTGATATCCGTCAGGCGTACCTGTTCGCACCCTTCCAGCACCAGCAGGCGCGGGCGCTGGGGCTTCGGCTGACGATACCCCTGGTCATCCATCTCTGCGGCAAACCAGGCCGTGGCGTTGCCGTCGATGCAGCCCGCACCGCCGAGCGTCAGGTTGCGCGCATCGCGGGCGTAAATGAGCGCCATGCGCGACAGCTCGGCTGTGCTTTGGGTTTCTGCGGCGCGGTAATCATCCACATTCTGGCTGGCGAGCAGGCGCGCACCCGCTTCCAGATGCAGGGTGAAATTCGACGGCAGCACCAGCGTTCCGGTCAGGTAGATGCCTGGCGTGACCACCAGCGTGCCTCCTCCGTTCACGGCAAGCGTATCGATGAGTTCCTGCAGCGCGGTGGTGACGGGGGTCGACCCGCTTCGATCGAGGGAGATGTTTTCTAATGAGAGCTTCATGTGATTACCTGTCAGCTGTGATGTGACAGGCATTACACGGCTTTTCTGCGGCGTGTTTGTGGCGTGTTTACCGGGCTTTTTCGCGAAGAGTGAAGAGAGTCACGCCTGCCGGGTGTGGCGGGAGTGAGTTTTGATCGTCCTCACGATTTCATCTGTGGGATAAAAATGAAGTGTGAAAAACGTCACATTTAACGGCGAGTAAGAGTCAAGAAAAGAGGGAATCAAAGCAATCAGGCAGGAAAGGCGCGAAACCTTGCGGGAGGCGTCACGAAACCCGCACAACGGCGGGTTTCGTCTCTTGTCGTTAAAGCAGGTCGAACTCGCCTTTATTCACTCGCGCAGAGTCCACGCCGATAAAGACGTTAAACTTCCCTGGTTCCGCGTCATATTTCATCTGCTGATTCCAGAACTTCAGCGCATCGACGTCAATCGGGAAGCTCACAGTTTTGGTCTCACCCGGCTTCAGGTCAACCTTCTCGAAGCCGCGCAGCTGTTTCACCGGGCGGCTCATGGAGGCCGTTACATCCTGCACGTACATCTGAATGACCGTGGCACCGTCACGTTTACCGGTGTTGGTCACGTCCACGCTGGCGGTGACTTTGCCGTCACGCTTCAGGGTGGGTGCAGACATTTTCACGTCAGAAACCTTGAAGGTGGTGTAGCTCAGCCCATAACCAAACGGATAAAGCGGGCCATTGGCTTCATCGAAATAGCGTGAGGTGTACTTGTTCGGCTTATCGGCGTTGTACGGGCGACCGGTGTTCAGGTGGCTGTAGTAAACCGGAATTTGGCCGACTGAGCGCGGGAAGGACATCGGCAGTTTGCCGGACGGGTTGTAATCGCCAAACAGCACATCGGCAATGGCGTTACCGCCCTCGGTCCCGGCGAACCAGGTTTCGAGCAGGGCATCAGCCTGCTGATCCTCTTTCACCAGCGCCAGCGGGCGGCCGTTCATCAGCACCAGCACCAGCGGTTTACCCGTCGCTTTCAGGGCGCTGATCAGATCGCGCTGGCTCTGCGGGAGGGTAATATCGGTGCGGCTCGACGCTTCATGGGCCATGCCCTGCGCTTCACCGACGACCGCCACCACCACATCAGCCTGTTTCGCCGCGTTGACCGCTTCGTCGATCATCTCTTTCGCCGAACGCGGATCAACCTTCACCGCCTCTTCGTACTGGTTCAGGAAGGTGACGATATCGTTGTCGTTAGTGACGTTAGCGCCTTTGGCGTAAATCACTTTGCCCTTTTCACCCAGCGCATTTTTGATGCCCGTGAGTACGGTGACGGACTGATCGGCCACGCCCGCAGCGGACCAACTGCCCATCACGTCACGCTTGCTGTCGGCCAGTGGGCCAACCACGGCGAGGGTGCCGGATTTTTTCAGCGGCAGCGTTTCGAGACGGTTTTTCAGCAGCACGAGACTTTCGCGCGCCACTTCACGGGCCTCTTTACGATGCAGACGGCTTTCGGCATTGGTATCCGCCGGGTCGGACTCTTTCGGCCCTAAATGGCTGTACGGATCGTTAAACAGCCCCATGTCATATTTCACGTTCAGCACATGGCGGGTGGCGTCGTCCAGCTCTGCCATGGTCACTTTGCCGGTTTTCACCAGGTCAGGCAGGTATTTGCTGTAATACTCGTCGCTCATGCTCATGTTGATACCGGCTTTGAGCGCCACGCGCACGGCGTCTTCCGGATCGGAGGCGGTGCCGTGTTTGATCAGCTCTTTAATCGCGCCGTGATCGGACACGGTAATGCCTTTGAAGCCCCACTGATCGCGTAGTACGTCTTTCAGCAGCCAGGAATCGGAGGTCGCCGGGGTGCCGTTGAGGGAGTTCAGGGCCACCATCACCGCGCCGCTGCCTGCATCCAGCCCGGCTTTGTACGGCGGCATGTAGTCGTTGAACAGGCGCTGCGAGCTCATGTCAACGGTGTTGTACTCTTTCCCGCCCTCTACCGCGCCGTAGGCGGCAAAGTGTTTGACGCTGGTCATCACCGAGTAACGATCCGCCGGGCTTTTGCCCTGCATCGCTTCGACCATGGTTTTGCCGAGGGTGGCGGTTAAATAGGTGTCTTCACCAAAGCCCTCTGAGGCGCGGCCCCAGCGCGGATCGCGCGAGACGTCGACCATCGGCGCCCAGGTCATGTTCAGACCGTCGTCGGCGGCTTCATAGGCCGAAATACGCCCGACGGTTCTGACCGCATCCAGGTTAAAGGAAGAGGCTAAACCGAGGCTAATCGGGAAGACGGTACGCTGGCCGTGGACCACGTCGTAGGCGAAGAAAAGCGGAATTTTCAGGCGGCTGAGCTGCATCACCTGGTCCTGCATTTTGCGGATATCTTCGCGGGTGACGGTGTTAAAAATCGCCCCGACCTGGCTCTCCTTGATCATCTCGCGGATCGCCTCTTTCGGGTTATCCGGCCCGACGCTGATGAGACGCAGCTGGCCGATTTTTTCATCGACCGTCATTTTAGTGAGCAAGTCCGTGACGAAGGCGTCGCGGGCTTCCGGGGTTAATGGGTGGTTGCCAAACAGATCTTCAGCCAGCGCGGGTTGCAGCGCCAGGCTTACTGCGACAGCTACAGAACAAAGCCATTTCATGTGTTGTACTCTCTCATCATCAACCGCCGGAAAACTCGGCCAGACCGTGCGAAAAGCGCAGTGTGCCACAAACCCTTTCAACCTTGCAGGGTTATTCTCTGATTTTTCTCATGAATACTTGTTCGCTTAACAGTTAATCGCGCTATGCTTTACAGCGAGAAATTTGCCCCACCACAAGGAGTGGAAGATGACTTCTGTTCGCACACAAAATAACAACACTTTTATTAACGAACTGTCTCGCCTGGTCGGTCACTCACACCTGCTGACGGACCCGGAAAAAACCGCCCGCTATCGCAAGGGCTTCCGTTCCGGCCAGGGTGAAGCGCTGGCGGTAGTCTTCCCCGGCACGCTGCTGGAGCTGTGGCGTGTGCTGAGCGCCTGCGTCAACGCCGACAAAATCATTCTGATGCAGGCGGCCAATACCGGCCTGACGGAAGGCTCGACGCCAAACGGCGATGATTACGACCGGGATATCGTCATTATCAGCACCCTGCGTCTCGATAAACTGCATCTGCTGGACAAAGGTGAGCAGGTGCTGGCCTATCCTGGTACGACCCTTTATTCGCTGGAAAAAGCACTCAAGCCGCTGGGTCGCGAGCCGCACTCGGTGATTGGCTCCTCCTGCATTGGCGCGTCGGTGATCGGCGGGATCTGCAACAACTCCGGCGGGTCGCTGGTGCAGCGCGGCCCGGCGTATACGGAAATGTCCCTGTTTGCACGCATTGATGAGAACGGAAAATTACAGCTGGTGAATCATCTGGGGATCAACCTGGGTGTCACGCCTGAGCAGATCCTGAGCAAGCTCGACGACGAGCGCGTGAACGACGCTGACGTGCAGCACGATGGCCGTCACGCCCACGATCACGATTACGTCGAACGCGTGCGCGACATTGAAGCCGATACCCCGGCGCGCTACAACGCCGATCCGGATCGTCTGTTTGAATCTTCCGGCTGCGCGGGCAAACTGGCGGTGTTTGCCGTACGTCTGGACACCTTCCCGGCGCAGAAAAATCAGCAGGTCTTTTATATCGGCACCAACCAGCCGGAGGTGCTGACCGAGATCCGTCGTCATATTCTGGGCGAGTTCACAAATCTGCCGGTCGCGGGTGAGTACATGCATCGCGATATTTACGATATCGCCGAGCGCTACGGCAAAGACACCTTCCTGATGATCGACAAGCTCGGCACCGACAAAATGCCGTTCTTCTTTACGATGAAAGGCCGCGCCGACGCCATGCTTGGCAAAGTGTCCCTGTTCAAACCGCACTTCACCGATCGCTTTATGCAGAAGCTGGGCACGGCTTTCCCGGCGCACCTGCCGCCGCGCATGAAGAGCTGGCGCGATAAGTACGAACACCACCTGCTGCTGAAAATGTCGGGCGACGGGATTGCCGAGGCGCAAACCTGGCTGGCGGAATTCTTTAAAACTGCCGAGGGCGATTTCTTTGCCTGTACGCCAGAAGAAGGCAACAAGGCGTTCTTACACCGCTTCGCCGCGGCGGGCGCCGCGATTCGCTATCAGGCGGTTCACGCCGACGAAGTGGAAGATATTCTGGCGCTGGATATCGCCCTGCGACGTAACGATACGGAGTGGTTTGAACACCTGCCGCCGGAAATCGACAGTAAGCTGGTGCATAAACTCTACTACGGCCACTTTATGTGCCACGTTTTCCACCAGGATTACATCGTCAAAAAAGGCGTTGATGCGCATGCCCTGAAGGAGCAGATGCTCGAACTGCTGCGCGCGCGCGGGGCACAATACCCGGCCGAACATAACGTCGGGCACCTGTATGAAGCGCCAGAAACGCTTAAACGTTTTTATCGCGAGAATGACCCGACAAACAGCATGAATCCCGGCATTGGTAAGACGACGAAGCATAAATACTGGAAAGAAGCGGTACAGACAGAGCGCGACGAGACGCAACCCTCTGATCAAACACTATAGCCACACTGAAATTATTGTTAAGCCAGTAACAATCGTACTAGAGTAATCTCACCCCGCCGGAGAACCGCTTCTCCGGCTTTTTTTTCCTGAGGAGCCCGCCCATCATGTCGGCCGTTGATATCCTGTCCGCTTCCGAAGTCGAGGTGCGCGACGCCCAACCTGACGACGTACATGCCATTGCCGCAATCTACGCCTGGCATGTGCTTAACGGGCGTGCATCGTTTGAAGAAGTTCCCCCCACCATCGAAGAGATGCGCCAGCGCATGAGTACGATTGCCGCCGACGGGTTGCCGTGGCTGGTGGCGCTCTATCGCGGCGTGGTGGTGGGATACTGCTATGCGGCGTTATATCGCGCGCGCCCTGCCTATCGCTATACGCTTGAAGAGTCGATCTATGTGGATGCCAGCGCCACCGGACGTGGTTTTGGCAGCTCGCTGATGGATGCCCTGATTGAACGTTGTGAGCAGGGTCCGTGGCGGCAGATGATTGCCGTGGTCGGCGACGGGCACAACAATGCCGGCTCAATCCGGCTGCATAAAAAGCATGGATTCGAGGTGGCCGGGCAGTTAAGAAGCGTGGGCTATAAGAAGGGAAACTGGCGGGATACGCTGATTATGCAGCGCCCCCTGAACGACGGTGACTGGACGCTGCCGGAGTAATTCGCGAGACAAAACGTTTTGCCGGGCGGCACTGCGCCTGCCCGGCCTGCAAACCGTGGATTCACTTGCCACGCGCTCAGTCGTTCTGTGCGGTTTCCATCTGCGCTGCTTTTTGCTTTTTATAGCTCAGCGCTGCCGCCGGAACTGGCATCACTTTTCCGGTTTCAATCCAGGTACGCAAACGGCTGGCATCAGCAAAGTGAGTGTATTTGCCAAACGCATCCATCACCACCAGCGCCACCGGTTTGCCGTTAAACACGGTACGCATCACCAGACAGTGACCAGCCGCATTGGTAAAGCCAGTTTTCGTCAGCTGAATATTCCAGTTTTCGCGATACACCAGATGGTTAGTATTGCGGAACGGTAAGGTGTACGCCGGATTCGCAAAGGTCGCCATCTCTTCACGCGTGGTACTCAACTGACCGATCAGCGGGTACTGTTTGCTGGCGATCAGCAGGTGGGTCAGGTCGCGTGCGGTGGAGACATTGTGAATCGACAGCCCGGTTGGCTCGACAAAACGGGTGTTGGTCATGCCCAGGGATTTGGCTTTGGCATTCATCGCCCGGATAAATGCGTTGTATCCGCCCGGATAGTGGTGCGCGAGGCTCGCGGCCGCCCGGTTTTCCGAGGACATCAGCGCCAGCAGCAACATATTTTTACGGCTGATTTCGCTGTTCAGACGCACGCGGGAGTATATCCCTTTCATCTCTGGCGTCTGGCTGATATCGACTTTCAGTTTCTCATCCAGCGGCAGTCGTGCATCGAGCACCACCATCGCGGTCATTAATTTGGTAATCGACGCGATCGGACGCACCAGATCCGGGTGACTGGAATAGATCACCTTGTTGGTATTCAGATCGACAATCATCGCGCTTCCGGAGGCGATTTCCGGCTGAGCGGCAGTGGTCACTGCGGTTGTTTTGGCAATCGCTGGCGCGGCAACGGGCACAGCCAGGATCAGCGCAAGGCTAAGTAAAGAAACTCGGAATTTCAGCATGGTGAGACTTCTGATAATTATTCATGCACGTGATGACGTACGCCTCCCGTTACAACGAGCGAAACAGGCTGGCAAAGGCATCATAGCTGCCCTGGTGAGTTGTCGCCAGCGGAGAATCGTGAACAGATGCTGCATTGCTGGCATTTACGCCAGCAATGCATTTACCTCAGAAGAGACGATAGCCGTAACCCCACAGGATCACCGTAAGCGCCAGCAGCGCCTCCAGCACCAGCACGCCAATCGCGAGGGTTGAACTGGAGAAACTTAAGCCTTCTTCTTTGTTAATGTTGAGGAAGGTCGGAATACCCACGTACAGCAGATAACCGGTGTAAAACAGCGCGATGGTACCCACCAGCGCACACAGCCAGACCAGCGGATAGAGCGCCACGATGCCGCTCATAAACAACGGTGTTGCCACGTATCCGGCAAAAACCATGCACAGGGTGAGCGAGGGACGCTGAGGATAGTTTCGCGCCATCCAGTAGATCACCCGCCCCATCACCGCCACACCTGCCAGCATTAAACCGTAGAAGACCACCGCCAGCGCCAGCCCCGTCATCCATGAGAGCGTCACGACGTTGCCATCGCCAAAATTCCAGCCGATTTGTGTTGTGCCAATAAACGCGCAGATCACCGGTACGGCAGCCATGAGCAGGACATGGTGCGTGTAGTGATGCGCGACCGTTTCGTTCTCGCTTCTGATGACATGCATCTCACGATCGGGATGGGAAAACAGCCCCCAGACATGGTTCATACAGCCCCCTCATTGTCGGCCCGCAAGGCGATACTGTAAGTATAATGCAGCTTTAGATTATTTTATGACCAGCGGCAAAATTGCCGCTTCGGGGAAATCGTCCTGGTTGCCACACCATTGATTCACAGGGTGTATGCTTAAGGAAGGTTTACACAGGGAGACACCGCTGAACTCATGGATATCAATAGTCTGATTGAACAGTACGGATATGCGGCGCTGGTGATAGGGAGCGTGGCGGAAGGGGAAACCATCACCCTGCTAGGCGGGGTGGCCGCACATCAGGGGCTGCTTCGTTTCCCGCTGGTGGTCGCCGCGGTAGCGCTGGGTGGGATGATTGGCGATCAGTTGCTCTATCTGCTGGGATTGCGCTTTGGCCCCACGCTGCTCAAACGTTTTGCCCGGCATCAGAAAAAAATCAACCGCGCGCAGCGGCTGATTCAGCGTCACCCCTATCTGTTTGTGATCGGTACCCGGTTTATGTACGGCTTTCGCATTATCGGCCCGCTGCTGATTGGCGCCAGCCGCCTGCCGCCGAAAATCTTTCTGCCGCTAAACATCATTGGTGCCATCGCCTGGGCGCTGATATTCACTTCGCTCGGCTATGTGGGCGGCGAAGTGATTGGCCCCTGGCTGCACAACCTCGACCAGCATCTGAAGCACTGGATCTGGCTGATACTGGTGGTGGCAGGCGTCATTATCTGGCGACTGTGGCGCAAGCATCGGGAAAATAATCGCGACTAGCGTCGTTATTCCGCCGGTTTAAACTGCGGATTCGCCAGCATAAAGCCACCGTCGACAATAAACGATTGCCCCGTGGTGTAGCTGGCATCCGTGTCACACAGCCACGCGACAAGGCTTGCGATCTCATGGGTTTGCCCAGGCCGACCGAGGGGGATCTCGGGCATGGAGCCTTCTTCGACTTCGCTGTCATCCATGCCGTTCATCGGCGTGGCGATAGCGCCAGGGGCAACCGCATTGACCAGGATCTTGTGCTGCACCAGCTCAAGGGCCATCGATTTTGTCAGGCCGCCCAGCGCATGTTTCGCTGCGGTGTAGGCGCTGGCCTCCGGTAGCGGGGTGTGCTCATGCACCGAGGTAATATTCACAATCCGTCCACCCTGCCCCTGCTTCACCATCTGCCGGGCGGCAAGTTGTGAGCAGAGAAACGCGCCATCCACATCCACGGTAAAAATCCCGCGCCAGTCGTCAAACGTCATATCAAGAAACAGGGCTTTGGCCATGGCGCCAGCGTTGTTGACTAGCGCATCCAGCCGACCAAAGCGGGCGATAAGCGTCTCAATGGCTTTCGCCCCCTCGGGCAGGTGGCTGAGATCCAGCTGTATCGCCTCGGCGCGACGCCCCAGGGCTTCGATTTCACGACAGGTCTGGAGTGCCCCCTCCTCATCCGAATGCCAGGTCACGCCAATATCAAACCCGTGCTCTGCCAGAAGTAGCGCCGTTGTTTTACCGATTCCGGAATCTGATGCCGTAACAATGGCCACACGCTGAACTGATGCCATACCTACCTCCACCATGACGCAAAAGGTAAGTATAGATAACGTCCTGTTAACCGTGGTGATACCCGCCGCCCAGGGCGGAGGTCAGTTGCAGGGTGGCGTCCACATATTGCCCCTGAAGCGTCAGGCTCGCGATGTGCTCCTGCAACGCCGGAATTTTCGCTTCGCTCACGCGTGAGCCGGCGATGATCCCCGCATGAAAACGGGCCTGCGCCTGGGCCACCACCCGTGCGGTATCGGCTTCAACCTGCTGCTGTTGCTGATTTTTGTTCATCAGCGTCTCCACTTCACTGGCCGTGCGCGCAACCTGATTCACTGCATCGACCACCGCTTTGTTGTAGTTCGCGACGGACAGATTGCTCTGCGCCTGGGCGATGTCGAGATTCGCGTTGAGTCGACCACTGTCGAAGATCGGCAGCGTCAGTCCGGCAGTGACCCCCATCTGCTGGGCCGATGAGCGGAACAGATCGCTTAAGTGCAGGGCGTCCTGTTGCAGGAAAGCCATCAGATTAACATCCGGATAAAACGCGGCTTTCGCTGCATCCACGTCATTCATGGACGCTTCAATGTACCAGTGCGCCTCCTGAAGATCGGGACGACGGGCCAGCAGGTCGTAGCCCAGCGTCGGCGGCAGCGAAGCGTCGATTTTCGGCAGCGCGTGCGGTGTGAGCGTCACTGACGTGGTAATGGTCAGCGCCTGCAACCGCGCCTCAATGGCTTTCATTTTGCCACTGACTTCCGCCCTCTGCTCCTGTGTTTTGCTGGCGTTGATATCGGTGACGACACCTTCTACGGAGGAGGTAATGCCGTGCTGGTAGAGTTCACGATCGACGGCAATAATCGACTCTTGTTCCTGTTTGATGTCCGTCAGCACATGACCAATTTCGGCCTGCGTTTGCCACTCCCAGTACAGGCGCGCCACGCTGCTGGCGAGGAGCTGGCGGGTCTGTTCCATCTCCGCTTTCTGCGCATTGACCTTGCCGATCCGGGCCTCGACCTGTGAGCGGTTTTTACCCCACAAATCCAGATCCCATCCCGCCGTCAGACCGAAGGTGCCGTTGGTGTACCACGGCCCGGTGGTGCCCGCCGCAGGATCGGTCTCCGCGAACGGACCCATCAGCCCTTCTGCCGACATTTTTTGCCGCTCGGCGTCCGCCGAAAAATCAATCTGCGGGCCGCCCGCAGCCACTGCCATTTTGGCCTGGGCTTCCGCGAGGGCGATACGCTGGTGGGCAATCTGCATATCCGGTGCATCGGCCAGCGCTTTGGCAATCAGGGCGTTCAGCTCCGGGTCGTGGAACTCTTTCCACCACTCATTTTTCGGCCACTGGGTGTGGGCCAGCTGAGTGTTGATTTTCGCCACGGGAGCCTGCTGATGCAGAGACGCCGCCGTGTCGTGGCCCGGCGCACAGGCCACCAGCAATAAAGAGAGAGGTAAGCTAAAAGAGAAAATAATTGAACGTTTCATTACGCCATTCACGCAAAAAAGAAAGGGGCAAATTACGCCTGCTGCTCCTCTTTTTTTTAGTAACGCGTGGCAACCCTTACTTTGTCATACATTCACACACTCAGAAAAATATTCCCCTTACGAATTAGACAATTACATTCATTCACAGCACTTATTGATTAAGCATTTGATGCGGCTGCTACACTTAAATAGACGTAAGCCCAATAGCAAAGTTGAAGGAGAAGGGAATGAAAATATTACTGTGGGTTATTTTGATTATTTTCTTAATTGGTTTACTGGTGGTGACGGGCGTATTTAAAATGATTTTCTGATAATTTGCCCGACCGATTTTTACCGGTCGGGCAAAGCGTCGTGCCATTACGCTTTTAGCGAAGCGCCTTTGGTCGAAATGACCTCTTTGTACCAGTAGAAACTTTTCTTACGGCTGCGGGCCAGCGTGCCATTACCGCTGTCGTCACGATCGACGTAAATAAAGCCGTAGCGTTTGGACAACTCAGCTTTCGACGCGCTCACCAGATCGATAGGTCCCCAACTGGTGTAGCCCATCACCTCTACACCGTCTTCCATTGCCTCACGCACCTGCACCAGATGATCGTTGAGATAGGCAATACGGTAGTCATCCTGCACGACACCGTCGGCATCGGGTTTATCTTTCGCACCCAGACCATTCTCGACAATAAACAGCGGCTTCTGATAGCGATCCCACAGCACATTCAGCAGAGTACGCAGGCCGACCGGGTCAATCTGCCAGCCCCACTCTGAGCTTGCGAGATGCGGGTTTGGCACCATGCTTAAAATGTTGCCGCGCGCCTGCTGGTTTAGCTCTTCATCCGTGGTCACACAACCGGTCATGTAATAGCTGAAAGAGATAAAATCTACGGTCGATTTCAGCGCCTCGCGATCGGCATCGGTTACGTCAAGCTGGATACCGTGATCACGGAAGAAACGCAGCATGTAGCCCGGATAAGCGCCACGGCACTGCACATCACCGAAGAACTGCCATGCACGGTTCTCCTGCAACGCTTCCAGCACATCGTCCGGCTTACAGGTCAGCGGATAGACCAGCCCTCCCAGCAGCATATTGCCAATTTTGCCTTCCGGGACAATCTCATGACAGGCGTTCACCGCCAATGCGCTGGCCACCAGCTGATGATGGATTGCCTGATAGACTTCCGCTTTACTGCTGGTTTCCGGCAGGCCGACGCCCGTCATTGGCGCATGCAAAGACATATTGATTTCGTTAAATGTCAGCCACAGCTTCACCTTCTCTTTGTAGCGGGTAAACACCGTGCGCGCATACCGCTCGAAGAAACCAATCACCTGACGGCTGCCCCAGCCACCATACTGTTTCACCAGGCCCCACGGCATCTCATAGTGCGATAGCGTTACCAGCGGAGTGATGTTGTGCGCGGCCAGTTCGTCAAACAGTTTGTCGTAAAACGCCAGACCCGCTTCATTCGGCTGCTGCTCATCCCCGTTCGGGAAAATACGCGTCCAGGCGATAGAGACGCGCAGGCAGCTAAATCCCATTTCAGCAAACAGCTTAATATCGTCCGGGTAGCGATGATAAAAATCGATCGCCACATCCTTAATTCCGCTGTCGCCCGGAACGCGCTCTACCACCGGGCCAAATACCCCTTTCGGCTGGACGTCCGACGTTGACAGGCCTTTGCCATCTTCAAGGTAAGCGCCTTCTACCTGGTTGGCAGCAACCGCGCCGCCCCATAAAAATGTATCCGGGAAAGTTTTCATCACGTTCTCCTGTTATTGATGGCTGACGGTCAGCAGCGGCGAACCGGCGTTGACGGCGCTGGCCGCCACGGTGATCACCTCTGCATAACTGTCGCTGTTACTGATAATAATCGGGGTGGCCAGATCGTATCCGGCGTCAAGAATGGCCTGTCTGTCGAATTCCAGCAGCAGATCGCCAGGCTTCACTTTATCGCCCACGTTCACGTGAGCGGTGAAATGCTTGCCGTCGAGCTTGACGGTGTCGATACCGACGTGGATCAGCACTTCAATGCCGCTGTCGCTTAGCAGGCCTATCGCGTGTTTGGTCTGGAATAGCGAGGCAACCTCACCCGCAAACGGGGCGAAAACGTGGTTGTCGGACGGGATAATGGCCGCGCCGTGACCGAGAAGACCGCTCGCGAAGGTGGCATCCGGCACCTGACTCAGGGCCAGCACCGTTCCGCTCATTGGCGAAAGTACATCGTCTTCGCCAGCAGTGAGCGCGACCGGCGTCGTCTCAACTGCGCGCCCCGGCATCCCTGCAACCAGCGTCAGCACGCAACTCAACATCAGGGCAATCACAGTTCCGATAATGCCCCCCCACAGCGAAGCATCAATGCCACCCGGCGGGATCATCTGCGCAATGGTAAAGATATTGGCGAACCCGAAGGAGTAGACGTAGGCCTGGCTCAGGCCCACGATGGCCCCGCCAATCGACCCGGCCACGCAGCCAAAGATGAACGGACGACGCAGCGGCAAGTTCACGCCATACACCGCAGGCTCAGTGATGCCAAAAATCCCCGCTGTTACCGATGAGCCAGCCAGCATTTTCAGACGCGCATCGCGCGTGCGCAGGAAGACCCCCAGCGCGGCACCCACCTGCCCCATCACCGCAGGCAGCAGCATCGGCAGCATTGAGTCATGCCCCAGTACCGCCAGGTTATTGATCATCAGCGGCACCAGCCCCCAGTGCAGGCCGAAGATCACGCACACCTGCCACAGCGCGCCCATCGCTGCGCCAGCCAGCCACGGGGCCAGGACATAAATCACCTGATATCCGTTAGCCAGCAGCTGGCTCAGCCAGGTCGCTACCGGCCCAATCACCAGGAAGGTCAGCGGGACGGTGACCGCTAAACAGATCAGCGGCGTAAAGAAGTTTTTCATCGACGACGGCAGCAGTTTGCCGCTCTTTTTTTCCAGCCAGCAGCTGACCCACGCCGCGAGAATAATCGGAATAACCGATGCGCTGTAGTTGAACCAGGTGACCGGAATACCGAGAAACGCGTCCGCTACGGCCCCGGTTTGTTGGCTGGCCTCAAACGCCTGAATCATCATCGGATGGGTCAGCGCGCCACCGATGACCATGGTGATAAACGGATTGCCGCCAAATTTCTTCCCGGCCGTGTAGCCCAGCACCAGCGGAAAGAAGAAGAATAAGGCATCGCTTGCCGCAAACCAGATTTTGTAGGTTCCGCTGTCGGGGCTGAGCCAGCCGCAAACCACGGCCAGCGCCAGCAATCCTTTCAAAATACCGGATGCCGCCAGGATGCCAATAAACGGGGTAAAGATGCCGGAGACCACGTCAATCAAGCGCCCGAGAAGATGACTCTTGTCTCCGTTCTCGTCTGCTGCCACTGGCGTATCGTCATGCAAACCCGCTTCAGCACGTACCGCTTTCCAGACATCATTCACATGGTTTCCAATCACCACCTGAAACTGCCCGCCGCTTTCAACGACCATGATCACGCCCAGATTTTTCTTCAGCCCTTCGGCATCCGCTTTTTGATTTTCTTTCAGTTTGAAGCGAAGCCGGGTGGCACAATGGACCAGACTGATGATGTTCTCTTTGCCCCCTACGTGGCCGAGAATATCCTTCGCCAAAGCTTGATATTCCATCTCGATTTCCTTTCTTCGATGCCCGCAGGCATCTGGTGACTGAGTTTAAAAATAAAAAAAACCCGAGAACGGCATCTCTTCAGATGCCGCGCTCAGGTTTTGCCTGCGTTATGCAGTAACAATCCAGATTTTGGAGCTTAACGCCCCTCTTTTCTCACTCGCTCAATATGAATGGTGAGAAACATAATTTCTTCCGTCGTCAGCTCGCGCTGATAACTTTTCTGCAGATACTGCGCGATTTTCTCGGCGCAAATCCAGGCTTTCGCGTAGTTATCTTTTACCGCCGTATGCAGCGTCACATCGTCATCTTCCACCACGGTGCGGGTCAGCATCCGTTGAGCAAAGAACTTCAGGTGGGTGACAAAGCGCTGATAGCTGAGCGACTCTTCGTCATATTCCAGCTGAAGCTGATACTTCACCAGCTGCAGAATCTCCTGCATAACGCGGGTGACGTGCATCACTTCAGGCATTTCGCTGTTCAGTTGCGCCGTGACCAGGTGAAGCGCGATAAACCCCGCCTCATCTTCGGCAAGCTCCACCCCCAGCCTGCTGGCGATAATCGCCCTTGCTTCCTGCCCCAGCTCAAACTCCTTCGGGTACAGACGTTTGATCTCCCACAACAGCACGTTTTTGATCGCCAGGCCTTTCTTTTGCCGCTCGATGGCAAAATGGCAGTGGTCGGTCAACGTGATGTAGAGACTGTCCTGCAATTTTCCCAGCCGCTGCGCCGCCAGCCCAATAATGCGGTCGCAGGTGGTCATTACCTCAAGCGGGATCTGATTGAGTAACTCCCCCAGTCGACGCGCCAGCTCATCGCTTTGCAGTGCGAAAACCTTTTCCACTTTCTCAGCGTCAAGATCGTCACCGATGCGTTTCTGGAAGGCCAGCCCGCGCCCCATCACGACCTGTTCGCGCATGTGCTCATCCAGAACAACCACCACATTATTATTGAGAATTTTGGCGATTTTCATCAGAACCCCAGAAACAAAAAAACCTGACCTCCGGCAGATGCCAGAAAATCAGGTTTTGCCTGCCGCAGCAGTAACAATCCAGTTTTTGCACTCTATCAGTTTCAATCGCAGCCTCAATGTACTACGCGTAAAAACGTGATACAGATCGTTATTGAAGCGGTTTTCAGTTTCGCCACCCCGCTCTCCTGCGCCAGCGGAACATATCGCTAAACGTAGCGCACATCGCCTTTAGTGAAACGTTATATGCCCTATGAAAGCCTGCGAGGGCAGTAACGCGACGATCCCGACGCTATTATTTGGCCTGAATGACCCGCGCAATGTCGGCTGATGTCTGCAGAGTCCGAATTTCCTGAAATAACCCCAGCGCTTCGTCATATTCTTTGCGTAAATAGCTCAGCCACTGTTTGATACGTGCCACGTGGTACAACCCGGTGTCGCCCTGCTTTTCCAGACGCGAATATTTTTGCAGCAGCGTAACCACATCCGGCCACGGCATACGCGGCTCGTTGTACTTCACCACCCGGCTCAGGTTAGGCACGTTAAGCGCACCGCGCCCGATCATCACCGAATCGCAGCCTGTCTCTTTTATACAGGCCTGCGCACTTTCGTAGTCCCAGATTTCGCCATTCGCGATCACCGGAATCGACAGACGCTTGCGGATTTCCCCAATCGCCTGCCAGTTGATGCGATCTGCTTTATAGCCGTCGTCTTTGGTGCGCCCGTGAACCACCAGCTCCGTCGCCCCGGCCTGCTGCACCGCATCGGCAATCTCAAACTGGCGGTCGTGACTGTCCCAGCCCAGACGCACTTTTACCGTCACCGGGAGATGGCCTGGCACCGCCTCACGCATCGCTTTCGCGCCGCGATAGATCAGCTCAGGATCTTTTAGCAACGTTGCGCCACCGCCGCTGCCGTTGACCATTTTCGACGGACAACCGCAGTTGAGATCGACACCGTAGGAACCCAGTTCTACCGCACGGGCTGCGTTCTCCGCCAGCCATTCCGGGTACTGCCCCAGCAGCTGGATGCGCACCAACGTACCGGAGGTAGTCCGGCTCTGACGATGCAGCTCCGGGCAGAGTCGATAAAACGACTTTACTGGCAACAGCATATCGACCACCCGCAAAAACTCGGTGACGCAGAGATCGTAATCATTTACCTCAGTCAGCAGCTCGCGCACTAAAGAGTCGAGCACGCCTTCCATCGGCGCCAGTAAAACACGCATTCTAAAACCCTGTGAAAAAAGACCCGCTATAGTAGCCGCTCTCTATAAAGGTGCAAAGGGCTTAACGCGCGTCTATTTCATTACGACGTAGGCCACCGCCGTCAGAACGACCACGATGAGCAGTGTGAATGTCGGGCCCAGCGCGAAGGCGTAGACGTTCAGCTCATCTTCTTTTTTGATATCGTTGTAACGCGCCAGCGCACTTTGGGCATCGGGCGCCGTGATCTCTTCAAACTCCTGCTCATAGCCCTGTGCTTCCAGGTGTGATGAGCCTTCCGCATTGCCCTTCTCCACGGCGAAAATCTGTGTCCCTTTCCGGAAAAAAATGAATTCTGACATTAGAATCTCCTGATCGCGGGAATGGCTTTTATCATATCACTGCTTCAAAAATAGTCACCGCAACTACACTGTTTTGTATGGCTTTTGCTGTGAATGCTGGGGAATTGCCTAACGTTCCAAAAAGGAATGTCTGGTATGCTCAAAAATCATGATGTGATCCGTAGCACGTTTCTATGTTTAATTGTATGATGAATGCGTTCCATCAAGGACTTTCACCATGATCAAAACTCTGAATACCCTCTGGCAGTACCTGCGTGCTTTTATTCTGATCTATGCCTGCCTGTATGCCGGGATTTTCATTTCGTCCCTGCTACCGATCACCATTCCCGGCAGCATTATCGGCATGCTGATTCTTTTTCTGCTGCTGGCGCTGCAAATTCTGCCCGCGAAGTGGGTCAACCCTGGCTGCTTTGTGCTGATCCGCTATATGGCGCTGCTGTTTGTGCCGATAGGCGTGGGCGTGATGCAATATTACGATCTACTTAAAGCGCAGTACGGCCCGATTCTGGTCTCCTGCGCGGTGAGTACGCTGGTCGTGTTCCTGGTCGTGAGCTGGAGTTCGCATCTGGTACATGGCGAACGCAAAGTCGTTGGGCAGAAAGGAAGTCAAAAATGATGGCCAATATCTGGTGGTCGCTGCCATTGACACTGGTGGTGTTTTTCGCCGCACGTAAACTTGCCGCGCGTTTCAAGATGCCGCTTCTCAACCCGCTGCTGGTGGCGATGGTGGTGATTATTCCGTTCCTGCTGCTCACCGGCATTCCTTACGAACGCTATTTTGCGGGCAGCAAGATTTTAAACGATCTGCTCCAGCCTGCCGTCGTGGCGCTGGCATTTCCGCTTTACGAGCAGCTGCACCAGATCCGCGCGCGCTGGAAATCGATCATCACCATCTGTCTGATTGGTAGCGTCGTCGCCATGGTAACGGGGACGTCAGTGGCGCTGCTGATGGGGGCGTCGCCGCAAATCGCCGCCTCTATTCTGCCGAAATCCGTGACCACGCCGATTGCGATGGCCGTGGGCGGCAGCATCGGTGGTATCCCGGCCATTAGTGCCATGTGCGTGATTTTTGTCGGGATCCTGGGTGCGGTGTTTGGCCATACGCTGCTCAATGTCATGCGTATCCGTACCAAAGCCGCCCGCGGGCTGGCGATGGGTACGGCCTCCCACGCCCTCGGCACTGCGCGCTGCGCGGAGCTGGACTATCAGGAAGGCGCGTTCAGTTCGCTGGCGCTGGTGATTTGCGGGATCATGACCTCGCTGATCGCTCCGTTCCTGTTCCCGATTATTCTGGCGGTAGTGGGCTAAAATTTGCGATGCGTCGCGCAAATTTCATTTTGTTTTCATAAGTTGCAAACATAATGAGAACTAGATCACATATAAAGCGCTATTGGCTCCGTACACTACCGATCCATTAACCTTTATGAGGCATTGCCATGCACCCACGTTTTCAAACTGCTTTTGCCCAGCTCGCAGAGAATTTGCAATCAGCCCTGGCTCCGGTTCTGGCGGATACGCATTTCCCCGCCCTGCTGACTGCGGAGCAGGTCACGACGCTTAAACAGGCTACGGGACTGGACGAAGACGCGCTGGCTTTCGCACTACTGCCGCTGGCTGCCGCCTGCGCCAGAGCCGATCTCTCCCACTTTAACGTTGGCGCGATTGCGCGCGGCGTGAGCGGGACCTGGTATTTCGGCGGGAACATGGAGTTCCTTGGTGCGACCATGCAACAGACCGTCCATGCAGAACAGAGCGCCATCAGCCATGCCTGGCTGCGTGGTGAGAAAGCGCTGCAGGCCATCACCGTGAACTACACCCCTTGCGGTCACTGCCGTCAGTTTATGAATGAGCTGAACAGCGGTTTGCAACTGCGCATCAACCTGCCTGGCCGTGAACCGCATACGCTGGGCGATTACCTGCCGGATGCCTTCGGCCCGAAAGACCTGGATATCAAAACCCTGCTGATGGACGACCAGGATCATGGCTATGCGTTAGCGGGCGATGACCTGGCGCAAGCGGCCATTGCGGCGGCAAACAAAAGTCATACGCCGTACAGCAAGTCGCCAAGCGGCGTGGCGCTGGAGCTGCGTGATGGCAAGATTTTCAGCGGCAGCTATGCCGAAAACGCGGCATTCAACCCGACGCTGCCACCGCTGCAAGGCGCCCTGAACCTGCTGAGCCTCAACGGGTACGACTACCCGGATATTCAGCGTGCGATTCTGGCAGAAAAGGCCGATGCACCGCTGATCCAGTGGGACGCCACCGCCGCCACCCTCAAGGCGCTCGGCTGTACCAGTATCGACCGTACGCTGCTGGCGTAATAGACCTGTGCGGGCAGAAATGCCCGCCCTGCTGATGAAATTCCCCCCAATCAAACCGCTGTTTCTTGCGATTACCAGGCGGGTAAAGTAGCCTGAGTGAAATTTCCCTCCACGGAACGAGCCATCTTCATGTTAAAGCGCGTGTTTTACAGCCTGTGTGTCCTGGTCGGCATTCTGCTGTTGACTGTGCTCGGCCTCGACCGCTGGATGAGCTGGAAAACCGCCCCCTATATCTTTGACGATCTGCAGGATTTGCCTTATCGCCAGGTGGGTGTGGTGCTGGGGACGGCCAAGTACTATCGCACCGGCGTGATTAATCAGTACTACCGCTACCGCATTCAGGGGGCGCTAAACGCCTACAACAGCGGCAAGGTCAATTACCTGCTGCTGAGCGGCGATAACGCCCAGCAAAGCTATAACGAGCCGATGACCATGCGCAAAGATTTGATTGCCGCTGGCGTCGATCCGGCGGATATCGTTCTGGACTATGCCGGATTCCGCACCCTGGACTCCATTGTGCGTACGCGTAAGGTCTTTGATACTAATGATTTTATTATCATCACCCAGCGCTTCCACTGTGAGCGCGCGCTGTTTATTGCCCTGCATATGGGGATTCAGGCGCAGTGCTACGCGGTCCCTTCTCCGAAAGATATGTGGAGCGTTCGTGTGCGTGAGTTTGGCGCACGCTTTGGCGCGCTGGCGGATCTCTATCTCTTCAAACGTGAACCGCGCTTTTTAGGCCCGCTGGTGCCGATTCCGGAGATGCATCAGGTGCCTGAGGATGCGCAGGATTATCCGGCGGTTACTCCGGACCAACTGCTGGAATTGCAGAAGAAAGAGAAGAGATAAAAAAACCCGCTCGTGAGCGGGTTTTTCGTTTTGGCAAGATTACTTCTTGCGCGCGTATTTGAGGGAATCTAACGCCACCGCAAAGATGATAATCGCCCCTTTGATAATGTACTGCCAGTACGGGTTCACACCGATATAGGTCAATCCGTAGTTGATAACGGTAAAGATGATTACACCCGTCACCACGCCTACCACCGTACCTACACCGCCGCTGAAGGAGACGCCGCCTACCACACAGGCTGCGATAGCATCCAGTTCGTACATGAAGCCGAGGTTGTTCGTCGCTGAGCCGATACGACCCGCTTCCAGCAAACCACCGAAGGCATAGAACACGCCGGACAGGGCATAAATCATCAGCAGGTTCAGGGCCACGTTAACGCCGGACACTTTTGCTGCTTCCGGGTTGCCGCCGATAGCGAAGATGTTTTTACCGAAGCGCGTTTTGTTCCACAGCACCCAGACAAAGGCCACGGCGATCAGCGCGTAGAAGGTGATGTAGGAGAGGCGGAAACTGCCCAGCGCCACAAAGCCCTGCGCGAAGGTCGAGAAGCCGCTGTCGAAACCAGAAATCGGGGATGCGCCAACGAAGTCGTAGTACAGGGAGTTGATACCGTAAACGATAATCATCGTACCCAGCGTGGTGATAAACGGCGTCACGTTGAGATAGGCGATGATAATACCGTTGATCAGACCGATGATGGCACCCACCACACAGACAATCAGCACCACCACAATAATTGGCATGGTGGCCATTTCCGGGAACACCTTGTTGGCGTTTTCCATCGACTGCAATAGCGTGGCGGCCACAACCGCCGCCAGACCTACCTGGCGCCCTGCTGACAGGTCCGTACCCTGAGTCACAATCAGCCCCGCCACGCCCAGCGCGATGATGATACGCACGGAGGACTGGGTCAAAATGTTACTCAAGTTAAGCAAACTTAAGAACGTAGGGTCCTGGAAAATAATAATGGCCAGTAATACTAAAAGAACGACGTAAATACCGCCCTCTTTCAGATAAGTGAGAAAACTTTTTTTATTTAACGCACTCATGAGGAGCCCCTGATCTTAAAGGTGCAAAGACGCAAGACGGAGAATTTCGTTTTGCGTTGTCGTTTTGGTGTCAACAATTCCGGCAACGAGACCATTGCTCATAACCAGAATACGATCTGTGATCCCTAACAATTCCGGCATTTCGGAAGAAATAATAATGATCCCTTTATTCTTTTTAGCCAGTTCAGCAATCAGCTGATAGATTTCAAATTTTGCACCCACGTCAATACCGCGCGTCGGTTCATCAAGCATTAAAATTTCTGGCTGCGTTAATAACCAGCGACCAATAATAACCTTCTGCTGGTTACCGCCGGAAAGTGAACCGATTTGCGTCTGGTGCCCTGGGGTTTTTACACGCATCGAGTCGATAACCCACTGGGTATCGCTTTTCATGCGGGAAGTATCCAGCAGGCCCATTTTATTTTTATAGTTACGAATATTGGAGATTAACGAGTTGAAGTTAATATCCAGATAAGCATAAATCCCCGTCGAACGACGCTCTTCGGTCACCAGGGCAAAGCCATGGTTAATCGCTTCGTTGGCGTTATGGTTATTAATGCGCTTACCGTGCAGCGTAATGGTGCCGTCCGATTTTTCACGGATACCAAATAAGGTTTCCACGATATCGGTACGTTTCGCACCGACCAGGCCTGCGATACCCAGAATTTCGCCCTTATGCAGGTCGAAGGAGACATCGCGGATAGAGGGCTGACGCAAAGACGTAAGGTTGCGAACTTCCAGAATCACTTCGCCCGGCTTGTTCTCTTTGTCCGGGAAGCGCTGGTTCAGGGAGCGGCCGACCATCATGGCGATGATCTTGTCCATATCCAGCCCTTCGAGAGGCTGAGTGGTGATCCACTGGCCGTCACGCAGAATGGTGATCTCATCGCACAGCTGGAAGATCTCTTCCATTTTATGCGAGATATAGACGATGCCACAGCCACGCTCTTTCAGTTTACGGATAATGGTGAAAAGGTGGTTCACCTCTTTTTCCGTCAGGGATGACGTTGGCTCATCCATAATCACGATTTTCGCGTTATAGGAGAATGCCTTGGCAATTTCAATCATCTGCATTTGTGAAACGGATAAGGTGCCTACGCGGGCGCGCGGGTCAATATCAATATCCAGTTCATCAAAAATCGCTTTGGTGTCGCGATACATTTTGTCCTGATCGACAAATACACCTTTGGTTGGGTAACGACCCAGCCACATATTGTCCATAACAGAACGCTGAAGCACCAGGTTTAATTCCTGGTGAACCATCGAAATACCATTCTCCAGTGCTTCCTTGGCGGAATGGAAGTCGATCTCTTTCCCCTGAAAAAGAATGCTACCAGAATCTTTTTGATAGATCCCAAAAAGGCATTTTAATAATGTTGATTTACCCGCACCATTCTCCCCCATCAACGCATGAATAGAGTGAGGACGTACTTTTAAATTAACATTGTCGAGAGCCTTAACGCCGGGAAAAGACTTGTTAATATTGCTCATTTCTAACAAGAATTCGCCTGACGACTGAGTATTTGTGCTGACCATAATTATACCTTGACGGCCTCGCATATCGCGTTATAAAAGGGCGCAACGAATTGCGCCCTGTGAGAACATGCAATCTCTAACTTATTTACCGATAAACTCAGCCAGGTTTGACTGGTCTACGCCCACGTAAGGAACGCGAACGATTTTGTTCTCGATTTTCCAGTTGGTGCCATCAGCCGCACCTTTGCCATCGGCCAGGTTTTTCGCCAGATCGAAGGTCGCTTTAGCCTGGTTATTCGCATCGTTCAGAACGGTACCGGCCATTGCGCCAGACTTAACCAGTGCCAGCGCTTCTGGCAGGGCATCCACGCCGAAGACAGGGATAGACGATTTGTTGTGCGCTTTCAGTGCTTCAACAGCACCCATTGCCATCGCATCGTTGTTGGCGATAACCACTTCGATTTTGTTCGCGTTCGGGCCAGACAGCCATGCGTCCATCTTATCTTTCGCCTGAGCGGTATCCCACATCGCGGTATCTAACGCCAGCTGCTGGGTTTTCAGACCTTTGTCGTTCAGCTCTTTGATCACATACGTGGTACGTGCTTCAGCATCCGGGTGGCCCGGCTCGCCTTTCAGCAGAACGAACTGAATCTGACCGTCTTTGTTCAGGTCCCAATTCGGGTTCGCTGCCCAGTGTTTCGCGATCAGATCGCCCTGAATAATACCGGACTCTTTAGAGTCAGTACCGACATAGAAGGCTTTGTCATAGCTGTCCAGCGCTTTGCGGGAAGGCTCTTTGTTGAAGAAGACGATAGGCACATTCTGGCCACGTGCTTTTTCAATAACGGTGCCTGCAGCTGCCGGGTCAACCAGGTTGATGGCCAGGGCTTTCACGCCTTTCGCCAGCAGAACGTCGATCTGGTCGTTCTGTTTGGACTGGTCGTTCTGGGAGTCATTCATCAGCAGCTGAACGTCTGGCGCTGCTTTAGCATCTTTCTCGATAGCTTTACGAACAACAGACATAAAGTTGTCGTCGTATTTATAGATTGTCACACCAATACGGGTATCCGCAGCGTGCGCAGCTGCACCAAAAAGCATGCTTGCCATAACAGCAGACAGAGTCAACACCTTCTTATTCATGGTATCTCCGGTTTTTTTTATGCAGGGTAGTTCTTGTGAATAACGGTCGGCGGGCAGATGTTAGAAAAACGTTACTGACAGCCGAAGTTCACTTATAAAATTTCTATCTTCCGTGTTCGGTAACGCTCCAGTAATGCGTTTTATTTGTCGTTTGGGGCACTTTGGCTATAGTGAAAGTGATTAATCACCGTTACATAGCGTTTCAGCTCCTAAAACGCTGACATCATAGTCAGCGGCTTGTTAAGATACTGTGAATTTACTCACAGATTGAAAACGGTTACATCACCTGACGTAATCAGTTAGTGATCGGAGCCACAATTTGTTTAACAGCCACAGAATGGCGGCGTACTAAAGTCGGCATGAAACAGTGCGTTGCGCTCAAATCCTGCTGCCCTGCGGCGCCCTGTAACGCCAGCTCCGTTGCCAGACGGGCCATGGACGCAATCGGATAGCGCACAGTTGTGAGCTGCGGGTCCGTGTAACGGGCAATCGGAATATCATCAAAACCAATCAATGACAGATGCTGCGGCACCGCAATGCCGTTGTCTTTCAGCGCAGTGAGCGCCCCGGCGGCCATGCTGTCATTGTAGGCAAAGACGGCGGTCAGTTGCAGATTCCGTCCGAGCAGTTCGACCATCGCGGCCTCCCCTCCCGGCATGTCCGGCGAACCGGTACCAATCCAGCTGTCTGACGGCACAATCCCGGCTTCTTTCAGGGCGTTTTGCCAGCCTTCCCGTCGCATATCGTCATCTTCAATATGGTGGCTGGAGGCGAGATAGCCGATGCGCTGATGGCCGTTATTGAGCAGCATGCGCGTCGCCATCATCGCCCCGCTGACGTTGTCCAGCGTGACACAGCGGTGGGCATACCCCGGCACCACGCGGTTGATGAGCACCATACCAGGAATTTGATCCATAAACCCCGCCAGCTCCTCATCGCTCAAGGCTTTTGAGTGGACAATCAGGGCATTACATCGCTGGCGGATCAGCACCTCAATGGCGTGACGTTCTTTTTCAGCCTCGTGGTAGCTGTTACCGATCAGCACATATTTGTGGTGCTGCTGGGCGACAACGTCCACGGCTTTCACCAGCGCACCAAAGAAGGCATCCGACACATCCATCACCACCACGCCAATGGTGTCGCTCACCTGGGTGGCGAGAGCCTGCGCATTGGCGTTGGGCCGATAGCCGAGCTGCGTCACCGCTTTCATCACGGTTTCACGCGTTTCAGGGCTGACCAGCGCGCTGTTATTCAGCACGCGGGAGACGGTAGCAACAGAAACACCCGCGATGCGGGCTACGTCACGAATGGTGATCATATTCACCATCCTTTAAAGGATTGCAGCAACTCACAGACACCCCCTGTGTTTAGCAAGGAGGCTATTCTGGCAGTGACAAGGAGGGGACTACGTGAAGAAGCTCACACAGATGAAAACGTTTACATCCGTTTTGTTAACGATTGTGATCCAGATCGTTATCTGGATGTTTTAGTCAATGATACACCTGCAGCACGTGCGGTTAATTGACGCCACAACCATTCCAGCGGTCCCTGGCGGAAAAAACGCAACCAGATGACGGAAAACACCAGATTCACTGCCCAGACCGGAATAACAAACGCCAGCAGATGAAGGCGGTCGAATTTCATAAACAGGCCGAAATGATAGAACAGTGTGGTGCAGATCAGAGTTTGCAGCAGATAATTGCTCAGCGCCATCCGGCCAACGCAGGCGACGGCAGCCACCAGTCGGAAACGGGCTATCTGCGGCCAGAAGCCGAAAATCAGCGCCGCATAGCCGATGGTCTGGAACGGGGCGCTCAGCTCACGCGGGGCCTGTAACAGGAACGCGCACCAGCGGTAATCCCAGCCCAGCATCCACTGCGCGACAATCGCAGGCAGATTGATGATGACGCCAGTCAGCACCAGCGCACACCCGGTCCGGCGGTAATGAGCGAGACTAAATTCCCCTTTCAGCCAGCCGGTGCGCATTAGTGCCGCGCCCATCAGCATCATTCCCGCCAGCTGCCAGCCGTACTGCGCGCCGAGGGCGATCAGGTTATCGCCGAGCATATCCGCGCGATTGCTGATAGCCTCTACGCCGCCTTTCAGCTTCCAGAACTGTTCGTATTGCAGATTCGCCGCATCCGGGATCCATGAGCGGTTGGTCGCCCCACCGGAGATCATTCCCAGCAGCAACAGTACGCCGATGCCAATCAGATAGAGGATCGCCCCCGTATTGAACAGGTTTTTTACGTCGTGGGCATCGCGGATCATTCGCCAGCAAATCAGACCGACTAATCCATAGGCCAGCAGAATATCGCCATCCCAGAAAAACAGGCCATGGATAAAGCCGAGCAGTACCAGCAGCGTCAGCCGCGACTGGATCCAGCGTTTGCCACGTTTGAGGAGCAGTTGCAGCCCAGCGCCGAAGAGGAGCGCAAAGAGCGTGAGGAATTTAACCTGCGCGAAGAGATCGAGAATCGCCCATGTCCAGGCGTCGCTGCGGGTAATATCGCCATACCAGGCGGGATTGAGATACGCCGCTTTGGGCAGTCCAAAAGCGGCGATATTCAGTAGCAGGATACCGAGAATGGCAACGCCACGTACAAAATCCAGCGTGACATTACGCTCCATCTATCCTGCCCTGTGGTTAGTTGTGGTGACGCACGGCGCGCAGGAACTCCTGGCGGGTGTTCTGGCTGGATTTAAACAGGCCACCCAGCGACGTGGTGGTGGTCGCGCTGGTTGCATCGCGAACGCCGCGCGCTTTAACGCAATAATGGACGGCATCAATAGATACAGCCACATTGTTGGTGCCAAGCAGCGTTTGCAGCGCCGTCAGAATCTGCTGCGTTAAGCGCTCCTGCACCTGCGGACGCTGGGCAAAGAACTGCACAATGCGGTTGATCTTGGACAGACCAATCACCGTATCTTTCGGGATATAGGCCACGGTCGCTTTGCCGTCGATGGTCACGAAATGGTGTTCGCAGGTGCTGGTCAGAGTGATATCACGCACGGTCACCATTTCATCGACTTTCATTTTATTTTCGATGACGGTGATTTTTGGGAAATTGGCGTAATCGAGACCGGAAAAAATCTCATCGACATACATCTTGGCGATGCGATTCGGAGTTTCCATCAGGCTGTCGTCGCTCAGGTCGAGATTCAGCAACTGCATGATCTCGGTCATGTGCCCGGAAATAAGACGTTTGCGTGTTTCGTTGTCCAGTTCATTAACAGGCGGACGCAGCGGGGTTTCAAGACCACGCGCGACTAAAGCTTCGTGAACGAGAGCGGCTTCTTTACTGAGTGATGGCATTATTTTTCTCCTGCAGGTGTGGCTGCCTTTTGCCCTCTTTGAAGCAAAAGTGTGCGCTCATTGTGCGTGAGGTGGCGCACATAATCCAGTATTCACAGCGATAATTATTGCAATTGCTGCTGCCTTTCGGCCTGACGATCCCAGACCAGTGCTCCGCCGACAAACAACGCCAGCCCTGCAAGGCCCAGCGCCGGCTCAAGCTGATGGGTAAGCCACGTCGAGAGCGCCGACGTTACCGGCCCAACCAATTGACCGAGCGCATACCCTGTGGTCAGTAAACCGGCCATATAACGGGTGTGGTTTGGGGCCAGTTCGCGGCCGCACAGCAGGGAGAGCTGCACGGCACAGAGGAACCCACCGCCCACCAGCAATGCGCCCGTTATCAGGCCACCGATTCCCGGCATCAGCCAGGCGGCAAACACGCCCAGCCCCTGCAACCACAGGACAATCGACAGACGGCGGTTCGACGTCGAGACGTGGCGCAGGGCGATACTCAGCGCGATCCCGATGACAGACGCTGCGCCAAAGACGGGCCAGACAAACTGCGCAAACAGGCTGCCAGGGAAACGCACGGCCGCCATTTGCGATAAAAAGGTGGCCGGGAGAATGTAGCCAAACCCTGCCAGGCTGTAGCTCCAGACCAGGCGACGCAAATCGGTGGTCAGCACCAGCGGCTCCGGCGCCGTTCCCGGCCGATGCAACTGCCCGCCGCGCGGCAGATAGCGCGCCACCAGAACAATGAGAATCAGCGCCAGCACGCCATAAATCTGCCACGCCGCGCCTGCTGAAAGCGAGCGGGCCTGAATATAGACCGCCAGCAGGCCGCTTAAGGCAATGCCCGCCCCCGGCCCGGCAAAGACCGCCGCGCTAAGCCCCGGCTTACCAAAATGGGCCAGCCGTTCGTTGGTCCATGCGGCTATCAGCACCATCGACCAGCCGCTCATGCAGCCGATCGCGAAACGAATCAGGCCGTGAATGATGGCGTTATCCGCGACGGCTGACAGCAGCGTCAGCGCTACCGCGCCGAAGATCCCGAGATAGAGACGCCCTTCAACAAAGCGGTGCGCCCGCATGGCATCCCACGCACCAACTAAATAGCCCAGATAGTTCATGGCGGCCACCAGCCCGGCGCTGGTCAGCGTCAGCTGTCCGGCCGAAATCATCAGCGGAACCTGAGGCGTAAAAGCAAAGCGCCCTATCCCCATCGCCACCACCAAAACCACAAATCCGCTGAGCGCGATACGCAGCGCCATGATCGCCCCAATTGTTAAAATTTAGTTAATTCATGATGCAACATATCGACTTAATGCGGAAGTGAAAGTTGCTCACAGGTGAATGAATAATCTGTATTATGGATTGAGTGAATATCGACACAAAATCAGGAGCCTTGCATGGAACTGCTCGAAGAGCACCGTTGTTTTGAAGGTCGGCAGCAGCGCTGGCGGCACGACTCCACCACGCTGAACTGCGCGATGACGTTCAGCATCTTTCTGCCACCGGTCACCGGTAATGTTAAGCCACCGGTGCTGTACTGGCTCTCCGGCCTGACCTGCAACGATGAGAACTTCACCACCAAAGCGGGTGCACAGCGCGTTGCGGCTGAATTAGGCATTGCGCTGGTGATGCCCGACACCAGCCCGCGCGGCGATGATGTCGCTGACGACGCCGGATACGATCTGGGTAAAGGGGCGGGTTTCTATCTGAATGCGACCCAACAGCCCTGGGCGAGCCACTATCGGATGTACGATTACATTCGCGACGAGCTGCCTGCTCTGATCCAGGCGCAGTTTGCCGTGAGTGATCGCGCGGCCATCAGCGGGCATTCGATGGGCGGACACGGCGCGTTAATTATGGCGCTTAAAAATCCGGGTAAATTCACCAGCGTCTCCGCCTTTGCGCCGATTGTGAACCCGACTCAGATATCCTGGGGGCAGAAAGCGTTTTCGAATTATCTGGGCGATGATGTCACCACCTGGCAGGAATGGGATAGCTGTGCGCTGATGCAGGCAAGCCTTCCGGAACAGGCGATCCCGACGCTTATCGATCAGGGTGATGCCGATCAGTTCCTCGCCGATCAACTGCAGCCCGCAGTGCTGGCGGAAGTGGCGCGGCAGAAAAGCTGGCCTTTGACCCTGCGCATCCAGCCGGGGCACGATCATAGCTATTACTTTATTGCCTCGTTTATCGAGGATCATCTCCGCTTCCATGCGGAGTATTTACTGAAATAACCCAGCCTGTTGCCCGGCGCGCGACGCAAACCGGGCCAATACTGAGCACAAGCGTAGGCCGGGAAAGGCATAACCTTCACCCGGCCAGCTCGCTATCAGAAGCGGTAATCCACTGCCATAAAGTAACGGCGGCCATCTTCCGTATAGCTGTAATCGTCGCGGCTGAGATCTTTATCCAGCAGGTTTTGCACGCCTGCACGCAGTTTGACATTTTTCGTTGCCTGCCACGCTGCACCGGTATTCCAGACCACATACCCGCCTGGCGTTGCATCGCCGGCGGTGATGGCACGTTTTTCGCCGGAATAGTTACCCTGCATATAGAAGGACCAGTCCTGCGTTGCCTGCCAGTCCACGGTTCCGTTCGCGGTATGGAATGGCAGCTCGGACAGCGGTTTGTTGCCGCCATTGCTGATATCACGCCCGTCGTTATAGGTATAATTCAGCGTCACTTTCCAGTCTTCGGCCAGCGGGAATTTCAGCTCGGTTTCTACGCCGCGAATACGCGCTTTGTTGACGTTGTAGTAGCGGAAAATCGGCTCACCGTCGGCATTCAGCCCAACGTAGTTTGGATAGCTCTGCGCCTGATTTACATTTGCGGTGCGGAGGATGCTGATACGGTCATCCACATCGTTCTGGAAGGTGGTAATACTGGCCTGAACGCCCTCTAACCAGCCCTCTTCCCCGGCATAGTAAAGACCCAGCTCGAAGCTTTCGCTGGTTTCTGGTTTCAGATCCGGGCTACCGACAATTTCACAGGCACCACGGCACGAACCGGTGGTCCAGTCCGGGCTTAACTGCAGTAAGGAGGGAGCTTTGAACGCCGTCGCCCAGCCGCCTTTCACCGTCACGGTGTCGGTTGCGCTATAGACCAGGTACGCACGCGGGCTCCAGTGGTCGCCGTAGGTTTCGTGATCGTCCATACGCACGCCAGTGGTCAACGCCAGCGGCTCAAAAATACGCCATTCGTTTTCAATAAACAGCGCGTACTGGCTGGCAGAGGTATTGCTGCTGGAGCCGCCGGTCAGGTTCACCGGATCTTTCAGTTTGTCGTGTCGCCATTCGCCGCCGAAGGTCAGCAGCTGGTTAATTTCACTAAGCGGCAGGACATACTTCCCGTCGATACTGTTGCTTTCGGAGGTAATCGGGCTGCTGTTACCAGGGTTTTTGTTATCGACTTTCTCGCCGTAGAATTTTAGCTCGCTGTTGCCCACATCCCAGCGCCCGTTGTGGCTCAGGGAGTAGTTCTGGCGCTCAAGGCGGTTCTGGTCGAGAGAGTCTGAATCGCGATCCTGACGGTCGAAACCGTAGCCTGCGGTGAAATCGTGGTTTTGATTCGGCGTCCAGGCGAATTCGACGTTAGCGTCGCGGCTGGTGAACCCTTCAATGCGCGGCGTTTCGCCCGTCGCAGAGGTTGAGGATTCCTGCTGGTCATCTTTTTCGCGTTTAGAGAGGCTACCGTAGGCTTTCAGCCCCAGCACGCCATCCACCAGCGGACCGCTAGTAAAGAACTGACCGTTGTAGGTATCACCGCGATCGCGATGTTCCTGAATCGTGGTGTCGGCGGTCAGGGTGCCGGTCCATTTCTGGCCGATTTTTTTGGTGATGATGTTTACCACCCCGCCCAGCGCATCGGACCCGTACAGCGATGACATCGGGCCGCGCACCACTTCGATACGCTCGATGGCATCGACCGGAACCCAGTTGAGATCGAAATCGTTATGGCGGAAGACGGCATTGCGGGAGTTGACGCGCTTACCGTCCACCAGGATCAGGGTGTAGCTGCTGTCAAGCCCACGGATACTGACCCCTTTACGGTTATCCCCTTCGTTGGTGAGTTGCACACCTGGCACGTCCTGTAACACATCTTTCAGGTTCTGAACGGGTTTACGCTGCAGATCTTCCTGAGTAATGACGCTGATACTGGCCGGTGCATCTTTGAGGTTTTGTTCAGTGGCAGACGCCGTGACAACCAGGGTATCGCCGGACTCAGCCGCAATAACCGGTAACGCCAGGGACAGTGCAGACGCACAGAGTCCTCCCCGTACGAAGGGATTTAACCTAAACATTCCATATCTCCATGAGGTAAACACAACAATATCAAATAATTATTGCTCACAGTGCATTGCATACCGCCGGCTTCTTTGGCCGGTCGGCTGTGTGTTTCTTTGCAGGTGTGGCAGTAACGTCATCGTCTTTTCAAAAACGCGACGCTGACTCCTTCATCCTTTTGATAACGGCGATAACGATAAAACAAACGATAATTATTATCAATTCAATTGTTAACAATTATGTCATTTATGCATACTGTGGGGATAAAAAAGCCCACTCGAATGAGCGGGCTAAAAGAGAGGAAGTTGCAATTATTGTTTGATTCGTCCAGGGAATTCCATTTCGCTGTAGCGGACGAATCGGGTTCCTTTCGTCAGTTTGTAACCAAACCAGATGATCAGGAACAGAGGGATACCAATGTACGTCGCCATGACGCCGCCCCAGTCGATGGTGTCTGACAGGAAGGCTTCGTAGTTCTGACCGAGCGTGATGATCAGGCACAGAATGAAGGCGAAGATTGGCCCTAACGGGAAGAAACCAGAGCGGTACGGCAGATCGTTAATATCGTGCCCCTGCTTCACATAGCCGCGGCGGAAACGATAGTGGCTGATCGCAATCCCCAGCCAGGCGATAAAGCCAGTCATACCGGAGGTGTTCAGCAGCCACAGGTAAACCGTCTGGTTGCCGAACATCGACGTCAGGAAGCACAGCCCCGCCACCACCGTGGTTGCATACAGCGCGTTGCGCGGAACACCGCCGCGAGACAGTTTAGAGAAAATACGTGGCGCTTTACCGTCGCAGGCCAGGGTGTAGAGCATACGCGTTGAAGCGTACATCCCTGAGTTCCCCGCCGACAGCACCGCCGTCAGGATCACCGCGTTCATCACCGCTGCCGCAGAGAGCAGACCCGCATGCTGGAAGACCAGCGTGAACGGGCTGACGCTGATGTCTTTAACATCGTTACGCAGCAGGCTTGGATCGGTGTAAGGAATAATCAGGCTGATAATCAGGATCGCGAACACATAGAACAGCAGGATACGCCAGAATACCTGACGCACGGCGCGCGGAATGTTCTTCTCGGGATCTTCAGATTCACCCGCCGCGATACCAATCAGCTCGGTGCCCTGGAAGGAGAAGCCGACGATCATCGCCACACCGATCATTGCCGCAAAACCACCGGCGAACGGCGCTTCGCCAATCTGCCAGTTGCTCCAGCCCGCTGGCTGCGCCCCTTTGAAGATGCCGACAATCATCGCCACGCCGACGACGATAAAGATGATAACGGTCGCGACTTTAATCAGCGAGAACCAGTACTCCGCTTCGCCAAAACCGCGCACGGAGATGTAGTTCAGCAGGAAGATCACGGCCAGGAAGAGCGCGCTCCAGATCCAGCCTGGCGTGTCCGGGAACCACCAGTTCATGACCAGCTGTGCGGCCACGAGGTCAACGGCGATGGTCACCGCCCAGTTGTACCAGTAGTTCCAGCCCAGCGCGAAGCCGAAGCCTTCTTCAACGTATTTTTGGCCGTAAGTGGAGAAAGAGCCGGATACCGGCATATAAGCTGCCAGTTCGCCCAGACTGGTCATCAGGAAGTACACCATCAGGCCAATCAGCATGTAAGAAAACAGCGCGCCACCCGGGCCTGCCGCTGAAATAGTTGCACCAGAGGCAACAAAAAGACCTGTACCGATAGAACCGCCAATGGCGATCATCGTCAGGTGACGCGCCTTGAGTTCGCGACGTAGCGCGGGCGCTTCTGTGGTTTTAGTTTCGGAAACCATATGAAAATGCTGTCCATTCAAAAAATGAGGCGAGATTGTAGCAGACGATCCGCGAACCTTCCGGCAGAAATGCTCTGTTATAAGAGAGCTTCATGACGGCTCCGGAATTATAAGTAAAGCAGAGCCTGGACTAGATTTCGCAATAGCGCAAAAACCGCTGCAACGAATTCGAAAGGTGTTTTTGGCGGTGATGAATACACCACAGGGTGCGCACCAGCTTCGGCAGTGGAACCGGAATTTCAATCAAGGAACCGCTTTCGAGCTGCTCGGCGATGACGCGACGGGAGAGACAGCTAATCCCAAGACCGTGCCGCACGGCGTGTTTAATCGCCTCGGAATTTCCCAGCTCCATGCCCAGCTGAAACTGCGGCAGATGCGAGAGCAAAAGATAATCGACGATTTCGCGCGTGCCTGAACCGTGCTCGCGTAAAATCCACGGCGCCAGCGCCAGGCGTTCCAGCGTGACCTCGCCCTGTAATAAGGAAGAGGCGGGAGAGGCAAATACCACCAGCTCATCTTCCAGCCAGGGTTCCGCAATGATATCCACGTTATGGCACGGCCCTTCGATAAGCCCAATGTCCACGCGGAAATCAATAATCGCATTAATCACATCCTGGCTGTTGCCGACGCTCATCTCCAGCGGCAATGCCGGGAAATCGCGGCGATAGCGGGCAATCACTTCCGGAAGAATATAGTTACCGATGGTGCTGCTGGCATACACTCGGATCGCCCCGTTGTCCTCCCGGAACAGCTGTTCAATTTCGACAGCCTGCTCCAGTAGCGCCAGCGCACGCGGGTAAAGCAGACGTCCGTGTTCGTTCACCACCAGCCGCTTCCCTACCCTGTCGAAAAGCTGCACCCCGAGCTGCCCTTCCAGATCCGTCAGCGCGGCGCTGACCGCCGACTGAGACAAGGCCAGCCGCTGCGAAGCCTGGGTGGTCGACCCGCTTTTCAACACTTCGGCGAAAACTTCCAGTTGACGTAATGTTATGTGCATCGTGGCCTTCCACCCGGTAAGCGCGCTGCTTACCACTTATAAAGATTAATTATAAATATATAATCAATTTTATTTTTAAGCCAGAGCGCCGTAACCTTTTAACCATTAAAAGGAGAAGGCTATGACTGAACTCACTGTGCATCATCATCGAACACTGTGGCATTACGTTCCGGGACTTGCGCTAAGCGCACTGATCACCGGGGTGGCATTATGGGGTGGCAGTATTCCGGCCGTCGCCGGGGCAGGATTTAGCGCATTGACGCTGGCGATCCTGCTGGGGATGGTGGTCGGGAATACGGTTTACCCAAAAATCTGGTCCGCCTGCGATGGGGGTGTGCTGTTTGCCAAACAGCATTTGCTGCGCCTGGGTATCATTCTTTATGGTTTTCGCCTCACCTTTGCGCAGATTGCCGACGTCGGCGTGAGCGGCATTGCCATCGACGTGTTAACGCTCACCAGCACCTTTATGCTGGCCTGCTTTATCGGGCAAAAAGTCTTTGGCCTCGACAAACAAACCAGCTGGCTGATTGGCGCGGGGAGCAGTATTTGTGGGGCCGCAGCCGTGCTGGCGACAGAACCGGTGGTGAAAGCCGAGTCGAGTAAAGTGACCGTTGCGGTGGCGACGGTGGTGATATTCGGTACGCTGGCGATATTCCTTTATCCTGCCATGTACCCGCTGCTGGCACACTGGTTCACGCCGGAGGCCTACGGGATCTATATTGGTTCGACCATGCATGAAGTGGCGCAGGTTGTAGCGGCCGGTCATGCCATCAATCCGGATGCCGAAAATGCGGCGGTGATTGCCAAAATGCTGCGCGTGATGATGCTGGCCCCGTTCCTGATTATTCTGGCGGCACGCGTAAAACAACTTTCGCCAGCAGGCAAAGGCGAGAAAAGCAAAATCACCATTCCCTGGTTCGCCGTTCTGTTTATTGTGGTGGCGGTGTTTAACTCGTTCCATCTGCTGCCAAAGGCGGTGGTCGATATGCTGATCACTCTGGATACCGTCATGCTGGCGATGGCAATGGCCGCTCTGGGCGTCACCACCCACGTCAGCGCGCTGAAAAAAGCCGGGGCCAAACCGCTACTGATGGCACTGGTACTGTTTGTCTGGCTGATTGTGGGCGGCGGGGCGATCAACCTGGCGGTACATTATGCGTTAGCTTAATGCATCCATTTGATGAATATAAATAAATTTTGAATTGCGACTATCTCGTAACCCACTCTCCGTTTTGCTCGGGTAACCATGTTGAACTGCCGTCTTCTTTGAAGGCGGCAGTTTTCATTTTTTACCGTCCTAAGCGGGCAGGTAGGAGCGACTGTTTTATTATCTCCTTTCACCCTCTCAACACTGACTACTCTAAGTGCCTCTCGACAAGCGTCATTTCCTCCGGCAGTCGCTATGCCAAAAGCAAAGGGATATGCAGGCAACGAGGGTCTGGCGGCTACTACGATCTTCTTGTTGGGGGGCGTAAAAAATCTGTTAACCCGCTATCATAAGCGTTTCGGGTTAACAGGAGTCCCTTATGAAATACGTTGGAGCGCACGTGAGCGCAGCAGGTGGTCTTGCGAATGCCGCCATTCGCGCCGCCGAAATCGAGGCGACCGCTTTCGCCCTGTTCACCAAAAATCAGCGCCAGTGGCGCGCTGCGCCGCTCACCACTGAAGTGATTGAAGATTTCAAAGCCGCCTGCGAGAAGTATCACTTCGGGCCGGGCCAGATCCTTCCGCATGACAGTTACCTCATCAACCTGGGCCATCCGGTTCAGGAGGCGCTGGATAAATCGCGCGAAGCGTTTCTGGATGAACTTCAGCGCTGCGAACAGCTTGGCCTGACGCTGCTGAACTTCCATCCAGGTAGCCATCTGATGCAGATCGAGGAAGATGCGTGTCTGGCGCGGATCGCCGAATCCATCAATATTGCGCTGGCGCAGACCACCGGTGTCACCGCGGTAATCGAAAACACCGCAGGCCAGGGCAGCAATCTGGGATTCAAGTTTGAGCATCTGGCGGCGATTATCGACGGTGTGGAAGATAAATCCCGCGTCGGCGTCTGCATTGATACCTGCCACGCCTTTGCCGCCGGGTATGACCTGCGCACCCTTGAAGAGTGCGAGAAAACCTTCGCGGAGTTTGAACGTATTGTCGGCTTTAAGTATCTGCGCGGCATGCATTTGAACGATGCCAAAAGCGCGTTCGGCAGCCGCGTGGACCGCCATCACAGTCTGGGTGAGGGCAATATCGGCCACGACGCGTTCCGCTTTATCATGCAGGACGCCCGCTTTGACGGCATCCCAATGGTGCTGGAAACGGTGAATCCGGATATCTGGGCGGAAGAGATCGCCTGGCTGAAAGCCCAGCAAACAGCTGAACAAGCCGCATAAAAAAAGCCGGGTCGCGTAAGCACCCGGCTTTTTACTTTGTCGGTCGGGTAAGCGAAGCGCCACCCGACAAGACATTTACGCTACTTTCGCAACCACTTCTGCTTCCGGGCGTTTCAGCACCGCGTAAGACAGACCCGCCACCAGCGTACCGGCGATAATCGCGAACAGATAACCCAGAACCGGGGTAATCGCGCCAGGAATCAGCAGAACAAACAGACCCCCGTGCGGCGCCATCAGTTTCGCGCCAATCGCCATAGAGATCGCACCGGTTACCGCGCCGCCTGCGATACAGCAAGGCAGAACACGCATCGGATCACGCGCTGCGAACGGAATCGCACCTTCGGTAATGAAGCACAGTCCCAGTACCAGCGCCGCTTTACCGCCCTCTTGCTGCGCCTTATCGAACTTACGGCGTGCAATAATGGTCGCCAGACCCAGCGCCAGCGGTGGCACCATACCGGCAGCCATGATAGCGGCCATCGGGGCATACGTCTGAGTACTCAGCAGGCCGACACCAAAGGCGTAAGCCGCTTTGTTGACCGGGCCACCCATATCAGTACACATCATGCCGCCAAGGATTGCGCCCAGCAGTACCGCGTTCGCCGTCCCCATGGTTTGCAGCCAGTGGGTCAGACCTTCCAGGATACCCGCTACCGGCTTACCAATCAGGTAAATCATACCCAGGCCAACCACCAGGCTGGAGATCAGTGGAATTATCAGGATCGGTTTCAGGGCTTCCATACTTTGCGGCAGCTTCAGCTTCGAGCTGATGGCCTTCGCGACGTAACCGGCCAGGAAACCGGCGATGATACCGCCGATAAAGCCCGAGCCAGTGCTCACAGCCAGCATACCGCCGATAAGACCCGGCGTCAGGCCTGGACGGTCAGCGATGGAGAACGCAATATAACCTGCCAGAACAGGCACCATCAGCGCGAACGCCGAGCCACCACCAATCTGCATCAACGCCGCCGCCAGCGTACCTGGCTCTTTAAAGGCTTCGATACCGAAAGCGAAGGAGAGTGCGATACACAGACCACCCGCAACCACCATCGGCAGCATGTAAGACACGCCGGTCAGCAGGTGACGATAAGCGCCCGCAGACTCTTTTTTGCCTTCGCTGGCGGAGGACTCTGATTTGCCCGTTGGCTGATAAGGTTTCGCTTCAGCCAGTGCTTTATCAAATTCCTGCGCCGTTTTCTTCAGCGCCAGGCCGGTAGAGGTGCGATACATCGGCTTACCGGCGAATTTCGCCAGGTCAACTTCGATATCTGCCGCCACCATGACCAGATCCGCTTCCGCCACCTCTTCCGGGGTGATCGCATTGCCTGCGCCCACGGAACCACGGGTTTCGACCTTCACCCACCAGCCGCGTTTTTTCGCTTCGGTTTCGATGGCTTCAGCCGCCATAAAGGTGTGCGCCACGCCCGTCGGGCAGGCAGTAATCGCCACGATGCGTTTCGGGCCGGTTGCCGTCGCCACTGCTGCGGTAGCAACAGGTGCGCTGTAAACCGTTGCGTGGCCTTTCGCTTCGCTCAGGAACAGTTCGGGATGTGCCACCGCGCGATTGATATCGCCCAGCCACACTTTTTTGCCGTTCAGCGCACTGTCAGCCGGAACTTTATCGCCCAGAACAATCGCCAGTTCGGCGTCATTTGGGTTGTCGACGAGTTCAACATGCGCTTTGTGTGCCGCCGCGCCCAGCAAGGTCTTCGCCATATAGGCGCGAGCTTGTCCAAGACCGGAATCAATGATCAGCAGCGTTTTCATTATGCCTCTCCTGCTGTTAGTTAAAAGGTTTTAAGTCAACGCGCGCCATCATCGCGGCCAACTGGGTACGTTCGGTAATTCCAACATTGCTCTGACTCACGGCCAGGGCGGCAACAGCGGTAGCAAGACGTAAAGTATGCTCACTGGATTCACGCATCAGCAGGCCGTAGATCAGACCGCCCACCATTGAATCCCCGGCACCTACGGTGCTGACCACTTCCACCGACGGTGGCTTGGCGATCCATTCGCCAGACGCGTTAACCCACAGCGCGCCTTCTGCACCCAGCGAAATCACCACGTGAGCGATACCCTGTTCACGCAGCGCATGGGCCGCTTCAATCACATCTTTCAATTCTGGCAGCTTACGGCCCGCCCAGATCTCCAGTTCGCGGCGATTTGGTTTCACCAGCCACGGAGAGGCTTTCAGACCTGCCACCAGCGCTTCACGGCTGCTGTCGAAAATAATGCACGGGCACTGGCTACGCAGACGCAGCATCCAGTCGGTGAAGGCTTCCGGGCTGACGCCTGACGGCAGACTGCCGCTGACGCAGACCATGTCGAACTGACCCAGCCAGCTCAGGGAGTCATTCACGAAACGCTCCCAGTCCGCGCCGGTGACTTCAAAACCGGAGAAGTTCAGATCGGTAACTTCACCGTCTTTTTCCGTCAGCTTGACGTTAATACGGGTACGGCCCTGAACGACCTGGAAACGGTTGGCGATGCCCAGCTCGCTGAACAGCTGCTGAAAACCGTCCTGGTTGTCTTTCCCAAGGAAACCGCCCACGGTCACGTCAATGCCTAAGTCTTTCAGCACTTTCGCAACGTTGATGCCTTTACCGGCTGCGTGCAGGCCGGTGGTGCGCACGAGGTTGACCTCACCGCGTTCAATTTCAGGGCAAAAACCGACGAGATCGTAAGCCGGGTTCAGCGTAATAGTGGCGACACGTCTGCTCATTATGCGCCCTCCCCCAGACCTGCCGCGATGGCTTCGCCAATCGCTTTCAGCGCCTGTTCAGCATCCGCACCCTGAGCGGTAAAGCGCAGGCGGTGGCCTTTTTTCACACCCAGCGCGACGACTTTCATCAGGCTGCGGCCATTGGCGGGTTTGCCGGACCCATCGAGGTTGGTCACGGTAATATCACTTTCGAATTGCTTAATGGTGTTGACCAGCAGAGTGCCAGGACGGGCGTGCAGGCCATGTTCGTTACGCACCACAAACTCAGCGCTCAGCAGGTCGTCGGTCAGTGCGTCATCACTGGTCAGCAGCGCCAGCAACGTGGCGGCATCCGCTTTCAGCAAATGTTCAGCTTTATTGCTCAGCAGCAGATCGCTCAGGCGCTTCAGCACGGCAACCGGCTGTTCATCGGCCATCGCAACCGTCACCAGCAGCGCGGCATGTTCACCATCGGTTTCAAATGCGCTCGCGGCACGGCTTACAGCAATCGCGCTGCGCAGGTTACCTTCCGCACTGTCGTTCAGCCAGACGCCCTGACCCAGGTTCAGCGGCTTATCATTAATCACGCGGGCAACGAAGGCGGTGTCAACTGCACCTGCCTCTTTCAGACGACCGGCGTTCAGCGCCTGCAGAGTCACCAGATCGGTGGCCACCACGTCCAGCGTCAGCGTGTCGTTATCCAGCTTCAGCGCGTCGCTCTGTTTTTCACCCATCAGCAGCGCACGCAGCTCTTCTGCGGTGGTGGCAGATTGCAGCTGTTCAGCCACGGAGTCATCGCTCAGCACGTGCGTCAGCTGACGCAGCAGGCCCAGATGCTCATCACTGCTGGCGGCAATCCCGATGGCAACGTAAGCCACCTGCCCTTCGCCCCACAAAATCCCCTGCGGGAACTGATAAACCTGAACGCCGGTTTTCAGCACCTGGTCGCGGGTATCCGTTGTACCGTGCGGAATGGCAATGCCATTGCCGAGGAAGGTGGAAGTTTGCTGTTCGCGCGCCAGCATGCCGGCTACATAGCCGTCCGCCACGTTGCCTGCCTGCACGAGGGCAGCGGCAATCTTGCGAATGGCCTCTTCTTTATTACCGGCCTGTTCGCCCGGATGAATATTTTGCACTGATAACTGGAACATAGTTCTCCTCTCTCGCTGAATTGAATCGTTTCAGCCTTAATGAGAAAAAATGCGCTAACCTGCTCCGTCAGTTAAAACAAGATAGCGCTGAAACGTTTCAAGAAGTCTTACGCTTAATGTTCAACCTTGCAAGTAAAGTCGTGTTTCCTGTTTCAGAATTTAGAAGTGCAGCACATTTCTCCCACATTTGCTGACGTGACAGTCACGTACATCCTTCAGCTTCAGCACACTTCAGCCACAAAGATTTTGAAATGCCATTTTGATTTTTCGTGGGGAATTTGACCGCACCACCTGTTTATTTTCTGACAAGCGGCGTAAACTCCGCGACTCTTCACATTACCGATAGCGAACCATGCACAACTCCCCCGCTGCCGCCTCACCAAAACCCTTTGATTTGACGTCATCGGCGTTTTTGATTGTTGCCTTTCTCACCGGTATCGCCGGCGCGTTACAGACGCCAACGCTGAGCCTGTTCCTGACCAACGAAGTCCATGCCCGTCCGGCGATGGTTGGCTTCTTCTTTACCGGCAGTGCCATTATCGGCATTCTCGTCAGCCAGTTTCTGGCAGGCCGCTCCGACCGAAAAGGCGATCGCAAAAGCCTGATTGTTTTCTGCTGCCTGCTCGGCGTGTTTGCCTGCGTGCTGTTCGCCTGGAACCGCAACTATTTTATCCTGCTGTTTGTCGGCGTGTTCTTGAGTAGCTTTGGTTCCACCGCGAACCCGCAGATGTTTGCCCTTGCACGGGAACACGCGGATCACACGGGGCGCGAAGCGGTAATGTTCAGCTCGATACTGCGCGCCCAGGTGTCGCTGGCGTGGGTAATCGGCCCGCCGCTGGCTTACGCGCTGGCGATGGGCTTTGGTTTTACGGTGATGTATCTGAGCGCCGCCGTGGCGTTTGTCGTGTGCGGGATCATGGTCTGGTTTTTCCTGCCCACCATGCGCAAAGAGCCAAAACTGTCGACCGGCACGCTGGAAGCGCCGCGTCGCAACCGCCGCGACGCCCTTCTTCTGTTTATTGTCTGCACGCTGATGTGGGGCACCAACAGCCTCTATATCATCAATATGCCGCTGTTTATTATTGATGAGCTGCATCTGCCTGAAAAACTGGCAGGCATCATGATGGGTACAGCGGCAGGCCTGGAAATCCCGACAATGCTGATCGCCGGTTATTACGCGAAGCGTTTCGGAAAGCGTTTTTTGATGCGGATTGCGGCCGTGGCCGGTTTGCTGTTTTACATCGGAATGCTGACAGTGCACACCCCGGCGTTGCTGCTGGCGTTGCAGCTGCTGAACGCCATCTATATTGGCATTCTTGCGGGGATTGGCATGCTCTACTTCCAGGATTTAATGCCTGGCCAGGCAGGGGCAGCGACGACACTTTATACTAATACCACCCGCGTGGGCTGGATCATTGCGGGCTCGCTGGCAGGGGTTGTGGCGGAAATCTGGAGTTATCACACGGTGTTCTGGATTGCGCTGGTGATGTGCATCATTACCACCGGCTGCCTGACGCGAATTAAAGATGTCTAGGGCGCGGTGAGCGCTTCCAGCTCAATCAAATAGATCATCGCCTGCTCGCGCGTGCTGCCGCACATCTCTTGTAACGGCTGAAGCGCACCGCAGACTTTCGGGCGCAGCGGCGAGCCAAAAATATTGCACAGATTGGTGTCAGAAAGCTGAACGCAGCGGGTGTTGGCAGGCTTGCCCTCTGGCATGCCTGGGATCGGGCTTGAGATGGACGGCGCGGTGCAGCACGCGCCACAGTCTGGACGACAATCCATAAACCCTCTCTGTCAGTGGCGAATGCCCGTATGGTCGGGCGTGGCGCGCACAGTAACACCTTTTGTGTATTGATAGCAAAAGCCACTAATTCCGCTTGCCTGAAAGGCTGCGCGCGAGTAATTTGGCGCGATATTTTTTACCTCCCAGTAGACAGGATTATTGCAATGCCAAGAGCGAACGAAATTAAGAAAGGTATGGTACTGAACTACAACAGCAAACTGCTGATTGTAAAAGATATCGATGTTCAGTCCCCAAGCGCCCGTGGCGCAGCCACACTGTACAAAATGCGCTTTGCCGATGTGCGTACCGGTCTGAAAGTCGAAGAGCGTTTCAAAGGCGACGATATCGTTGATACCGTGACCCTGACCCGCCGTTTCGTTGATTTCTCCTACATTGACGGCAACGAATACGTGTTCATGGATAAAGAAGACTACACGCCGTATATCTTTACCAAAGACCAGATTGAAGACGAGCTGCAGTTTATTCCTGAAGGCGGTATGCCGGATATGCAGGTTCTGACCTGGGATGGCCAGCTGCTGGCACTCGAACTGCCGCAGACCGTGGATCTCGAAATCGTGGAAACGTCACCGGGCATTAAAGGGGCCTCTGCCAGCGCACGTAACAAACCTGCGACGCTGACTACGGGTCTGGTAGTACAGGTTCCGGAATATCTGTCTGCTGGCGAGAAGATCCGCATCCATATCGAAGAAAAACGTTATATGGGTCGTGCTGACTAATAGTGTTTTGCCGGATGGCGGCTTCGTCTTATCCGGCTCACATAAAAAACGCATAAAAAAACCGGCGAATTCGCCGGTTTTTTTGTAGGCCCGTTCAGCGTAGCGCCGCCGGGCATTAACACCAGTTACAACAGTTCTGGGTACTTCGTCATCTTCAGCGCCAGCTCCACGCCGCGCACTTCCGCCATGCCTTTCAGGCGACCAATCGCCGAATAACCTGGGTTGGTTTTCTTACGCAGATCGTCCAGCATCTGATGTCCGTGGTCTGGACGGAACGGAATCGGACGCAAATCACCCGCTTTCTTACGACGCTGCTCTTCACCCAGAATCGCATCAACCACCGCCACCATATTCACGTCACCGCCGAGATGCGCCGCTTCGTGGAAGGTTTTCGGGTTATCTTCGCGACAGGTCGCGCGTAAGTGAGTGAAGTGAATGCGGTCGCCGAAGGTTTCAATCATGCGTACCAGATCGTTATCCGCGCGTACGCCGTAAGAACCGGTGCACATGGTGAAACCATTGTTAATGCTGTCGACGGTCTCTTTCAGCCATTGCATATCTTCAATGGTCGAGACGATGCGCGGCAGGCCGAGGATTGGGCGCGGTGGATCGTCCGGATGAACCGCCAGGCGTAAACCGCAGGCTTCCGCCACCGGCACAATCGCGCGCAGGAAGTAGGCCATGTTTTCGCGCAGCTGATTTTTGTCGATGTCGCCGTATTCCGCCAGACGTGCGCGGAACTGATCCAGCGTGTAACCCTCTTCCGCACCCGGCAGGCCGGCAATGATATTGCGGGTCAGCTTCTCAATATCCGCTTCCGTCGCCTCGTTAAACCATTTCAGCGCCTGCTGCTGCTCTTCGGCGGAATAGTCCGCGTCGGCGCCCGGACGCTTGAGGATGTGCAGCTCAAAAGCGGCAAAAGCAATCTGGTCGAAACGCAGGGCTTTAGAGCCGTCTGGCATCTGGTACTCAAGGTCGGTACGCGTCCAGTCCAGAATAGGCATAAAGTTGTAGCACACGGTATCAATACCGCAGGCCGCCAGATTGCGGATGCTTTGCTGATAGTTGGCAATCCAGGTGTCAAACTCGCCGGAATGGGTTTTGATGTCTTCGTGCACCGGGATACTTTCAACGACTGACCAGGTCAGCCCTTTTTCCGCCAGCACAGCCTGGCGTTTTTTAATCTCTTCCAGCGGCCAGACCTGACCGTTCGGAATATGGTGCAGTGCCGTGACAACACCCGTTGCGCCAGCCTGACGCACATCATCAAGAGAAACCGGATCATTCGGCCCGTACCAACGCCAGGTTTGTTCCATTGCCTCACCCTCTAAAGTTGTTATACCAATATGATTGTTGCAATGACGACTACCATACATGTTTGTTTCAGACGGTCAATACAGGCGGCAGCATTGATTGATCGAACTCACAGAATCTGGATATTTACGGCTTACCAATTCAATTTGCTGTCATATAACTTTACACTGCCATTGTTAATTAATGGTTAATCAGGTGTGTATTTCATGAAGACAATTGCCTCCACCGCGCTCCCTTCTCATGTGCAACTGCCGCAGTTCGATCGTCAGCAGCTGCGCTCCCGCATCGTTCATTTCGGTTTTGGTGCCTTCCATCGCGCGCATCAGGCGTTGTTAACAAACCGCGTGCTTAACGCCAAAGGGGGCGACTGGGGGATCTGTGAGATTAGCCTGTTCAGCGGCGATACGCTGATGAGCCAGCTGCGCGCCCAGGATCATCTGTTTACGGTGCTGGAGAAAGGGGCTGAAGGTAATCAGCCGATTATCGTCGGGGCGGTGCATGAGTGCCTCAATGCCAAACTCGATTCGCTGGCAGCCATTATTGAAAAGTTCTGTGAGCCGCAGGTGGCGATTGTGTCGCTCACCATCACCGAAAAAGGCTATTGCATCGATCCGGCGACGGGCCGACTGGATACGCAGAATGCGCGCATCGTTCACGATCTGGAAAATCCGTCTGAGCCGCACTCGGCGCCGGGAATTCTGGTCGAAGCCTTATACCGTCGCCACGCGCGCGGGCTGGCACCCTTTACCGTGCTCTCCTGCGACAATATTCCGGACAACGGTCATGTCGTGAAAAACGCGGTGCTGGGAATGGCGGAGAAACGCTCGCCAGAGCTTGCCGCCTGGATTGCTGAGCACGTCAGTTTCCCCGGTACCATGGTTGACCGCATTGTTCCTGCCGCCACCGAGGCATCGCTCGCCGAAATCACCCAGGAACTCGGCGTGGAAGACCCTTGCGCCATCAGCTGCGAGCCGTTTATCCAGTGGGTGGTGGAAGATAACTTCGTTGCCGGTCGTCCGGAGTGGGAGCTGGCGGGCGTGCAGATGGTGCAGGACGTTTTACCCTGGGAACAGATGAAGCTACGTATGCTTAACGGCAGCCACTCCTTCCTGGCGTATCTCGGCTATCTTGCCGGTTATGCTCACATTAATGAGTGCATGGAGGACGACGCGTTCCGCGAAGCCGCGCGCCGCCTGATGCTGGATGAACAGGCACCCACTCTGCGGATTACTGACGTTGACCTGACGGGTTATGCCGACAGCCTGATCGACCGCTTTGCCAACCCTGCCCTGCAGCATCGCACCTGGCAGATCGCGATGGATGGCAGCCAGAAATTGCCTCAACGTATGCTTGAGGGCGTACGCGTTCATTTAGCACGTGAGAGCGCCTGGCCGCTGCTGGCGCTGGGGATCGCGGGCTGGATGCGCTACGTCAGCGGTGTGGATGACAACGGCAACGCCATTGATATTCGCGATCCTCTCAGCGATAAAATTCGTGCACTCGTAGAAACCAGTAGCGAAGAGGAGCGCGTCAACGCCCTGCTGACGCTGGGTGAAATTTTTGGCACCGATCTGCCCCAGCATCCGCAGTTCGTCGAGGCCATTCGTCAGGCGTATCAACGTATTGCTCAGCACGAGGCGCGCCAGGCTGTGATTGACGCCGTGATGATTTAACCGTTCATGCGCTTAAAGCGGACGGGGGACACTCCGTTCGCTCCTGCCCTTCCCAATACTCTCTTTTTTCGCCAGGATAATATTCATTGTTCGTGCATGATGATTATCTCCTGGAGTTCACGTGACCAAAACTAACCTGGTAACCGGCTTTCTCGGCAGCGGTAAAACCACCTCAATCCTTCATCTGCTGGCTAACAAAGATCCGGCGGAGAAATGGGCCATACTGGTTAACGAATTCGGCGAGATTGGGATTGACGGCGCACTGCTGGCTGACTCTGGCGCGCTGGTCAAAGAGATCCCCGGTGGATGCATGTGCTGCGTCAACGGCTTGCCGATGCAGGTCGGTCTCAACACCCTGCTGCGTCAGGGGAAACCAGACCGCTTGATCATTGAGCCGACCGGTTTAGGCCATCCCAAGCAAATTCTCGATCTGCTTACCGCTCCGGTGTATGAGCCCTGGATCGATCTGCGTGCGACGCTGTGTATCCTCGACCCACGCCAGCTACTGGACGAGAAAGTAGTACGCAATGAAAACTTCCGCGACCAGTTGGCTGCTGCCGATGTCATTGTGGCGAATAAAGAGGATCGCGCATCACAGGAGAGCCGTGACGCCTTTGACTTCTGGTGGCAGAATTTTGGTCACGATCGCCAGTTCGTGCTGGCCACTCAGGGGAAAATTGATAATGCCCTGCTCGACCTGCCGCGTCGGAATTTGACCGAACTGCCTGCCAGTGCCGCGCACTCACACGCGCGTGTGGCGCAAAAAGGGCTGGCAGCCCTGAGCCTGCCGGAACATCAGCGCTGGCGTCGCAGCCTCAACAGCGGGCAAGGTTATCAGGCCTGTGGCTGGATTTTTGATGCCGATACCTGCTTTGACACCATTGGCATTCTGGAATGGGCGCGCCTCGCGCCGGTGGATCGCGTGAAAGGCGTGATGCGTACACCGGACGGGCTGGTGCGCATTAACCGTCAGGGCGCCGATTTTTTCATTGAAACGCAAAATGTCGCCCCGCCCGACAGTCGAATAGAGTTAATTAGTGCGGTTAATACGGACTGGAACGCACTTCAGGCCAGCTTGTTGAAGCTTCGTTTAAGTTCGAGCCACTAACGTTGCCGGGACTTAACTGCTATGCATATGACGATGATTAAAAAAATCCCCCTGATATTACTGCTTAACGCCGCCGGTCTGGCGCTCTTCTTATCCTGGTATCTGCCAGTGAACCATGGTTTCTGGTTCCCGGTGGATTCCGGTATTTTCCACTTCTTCAATGAACAGCTGGTGAAGAGCAAGGTGATCCTGTGGCTGGTGGCAATCACCAACAATCGCGCCTTCGATGGCTGTTCTCTGCTGGCGATGGGCTGCTTAATGCTCTCATTCTGGCTGAAAGAAGATGCGACAGGACGCCGCCGAATCATCCTGATTGGCCTGGTGATGCTGCTCACCGCCGTGGTGATTAACCAGCTGGCGCAAGGTCTGATGCCGGTCAAGCGCTCCAGCCCTTCACTCTTCTTCCCAAATATTCATCGGGTGAGTGAATTACTGAATATCTCGACCAAAGACGCATCGAAAGACAGTTTCCCTGGCGATCACGGAATGATGCTGCTTATTTTTGCCTCTTTCATGCTGCGCTATTTTGGTAAAAAAGCCTTTGCGGTTGCCCTGATTATTGTTGTGGTTTTTGCCTTCCCGCGCGTAATGATCGGCGCTCACTGGCTAACGGATATTGTCGTCGGTTCACTTTCTGCTGTGCTGATTGGTGTACCGTGGGTCTTAATGACACCACTCAGCGACCGTCTGATTGCGCTATTTGATCGCTATCTTCCGGGCAAAATGCAACAAACAGAAAACAAATAACCAACCTAAATTAACATCATCCATCAGGGATCATTTTCGATCCCTGATGTTTTTCCCGCCGCCGCCGCCCTATTTTGTCATCTTCTCGTAATATCATTCATCAGCTAAATGAATGCGTTGCGTGAGTTTTAACCTAAACTGGCGCTATTTTAAGCAATCCCGGTTAATCACTTTCTCTATCACAATTTCTTATAAAAAATCGGATATTTTTGCTCGCATTGACTAAGGCGATCGGGTAATCTCGAACTCGTTTTGCCTCACAGAGATAATTATTCTCAGGGTGAATAAGTTTGTGCGTTAGAGCACAGATTTGACCATAAAGAATTGTCTCATTGTGCGCAGGTATTTAGTCTCGTCACGTTTGGCATTTTTATAACGATATTTATCGTTAAGGACTTCAAGGGAAAATAATCAAAATGGTCAAATCTCAACCGATTTTGAGATATATCTTGCGGGGAATCCCGGCAATAGCAGTTGCGGTACTGCTGTCTGCATGTAGTTCGACAAACACCGCGAAGAATATGCATCCTGAGACGCGTGTTGTGGGCATGGAAGATGCCTCGTCACTGCAAGCCTCTCAGGATGAATTTGAGAACATGGTACGTAATCTGGACGTGAAGTCCCGCATTATGGACCAGTATGCTGACTGGAAAGGCGTGCGCTATCGTCTTGGCGGCAGCACCAAAAAAGGTATCGATTGTTCCGGTTTTGTACAGCGTACATTCCGCGAGCAGTTTGGTTTAGATCTGCCTCGTTCGACTTACGAACAGCAGGAAATGGGTAAATCCATCTCGCGTACAAAATTGCGTACCGGTGATTTGGTTCTGTTCCGTGCAGGTTCTACAGGCCGACACGTGGGTATCTACATCGGCAACGACCAGTTTGTTCATGCCTCCACCAGCAGCGGTGTCACGATTTCCAGCATGAATGAACCCTACTGGAAGAAGCGCTACAACGAAGCGCGCCGTGTACTGAGTCGCAGTTAATCTGTTGTGTTGTTGGTTATCCCTTGGCTGGCAACACAATAAAAAATAAGCACTGCTTCGGCAGTGTTTTTTTTTGCCTGTTTAACCCCGTGCGCTCTGCCTTCACAGATGACTGGTTGCAAAAAACCAGGCTATAGTCTTGTAAATACGTAAGATTAGTCGTCCTGCCGGAATCACGACGATCCAGGAACAATGACGTTTATGCTCACTCGTTTCTTTTCCACCAGCCGCAAAGTTCTGACAGGCAGCATCCTCGCGGGCATTATCGTTGCCCTACTCTGCGGAATGTTGCAGTTTTTTCTGAGCTATCATAAGCGGGAAGCGAAATTCGATACCCTGATCGTTGACCTTCGGGTCTACATGGAGAGCTACTTCTCTGAGCTGAAAACCTCGATTGATACCCTCCAACCCTTCACGCTGAGCAGTTGCCAGGATGTGAGTGCGGAGCTAACGTCCCGCGCCGCCTTTAGCGTTAACGTGCGCGCATTTTTACTGGTCCGCGATAACACCGCATTTTGTTCTTCCGCCACCGGGCCAATGCGTGTCACGATGAAGGAGCTGATACCCGATCTGGATACCTCCAAATCCGTTGATATGGCGCTGCTGCCCGGCACGCCAATGCTGCCAGACAAGCCCGCTATCGCCATCTGGTATCAAAACCCGCTGGTCAAAGGCGACGGGGTATTTACGTCAATCAACATCAATTTAACGCCCTATCTGCTCTATACCTCACGTCAGGATGAGTTTGCCGGTATTGCGGTGATGATTGGCAATAAAGCGTTATCCACCTTCTCGAACCATCTGCTGAACGTCCAGGATATGCATGAAACCGCTATCCGCACCGCTATGCTGAAAACGGTTCCGCTCACCATCAAGGTGTATGCGCAGAAGTGGACGCCCTATGAAATTCTGTTCGCCCTGCTCTTCGGCCTGATATGCGGTATTGCGGCGGGAACCCTCTCTTTTTATATTCTCACCATCCGTTTGCATCCCGGGAAAGAGATCCTTTCAGCCATCAAGCACGGTCAGTTCTATGTGGTGTATCAGCCGGTTGTAGATACAAAAGAGCTGAAAATGCAGGGCTGCGAAGTGCTGATGCGCTGGAAACATCCGACGATGGGTGAAATCCCGCCGGATGCCTTTATCAATTTCGCTGAAGCGCAAAGGCTGATTGTCCCGCTGACGCTGCATCTGTTCGATCTGATCATCCGCGACGCGGCGCTGCTGCAAACCGTGTTGCCGCCGGGCGCCAAGCTGGGCATTAACATCGCGCCGGGCCATCTGCATTCGGACAGTTTTAAAGATGACATGCGCAACTTCGCGGCGTCGCTGCCGCCAGACCACTTCCAGGTGGTTCTGGAAATTACCGAACGCGACATGATTAATCAGCTCGAAGCGGCCCCGTTATTCGAATGGTTGCATCATGAAGGCTTTGAAATCGCGATAGATGATTTTGGTACCGGCCACAGCGCGCTGATTTATCTGGAGCGGTTCACGATGGATTACCTGAAAATCGATCGCGGTTTTGTGAACGCCATTGGTACGGAAACGGTCACGTCTCCGGTGCTGGATGCCGTGCTGACGCTCGCCCGACGGCTGAACATGGTCACCGTTGCTGAAGGTGTCGAAACGCCGGAGCAGGCCGCCTGGCTGCGCCAGCATGGGGTAAACTACCTTCAGGGTTACTGGATCAGCCGCCCAATGCCGCTGGCACAATTCCTGAAATGGCAGCCCGATTTCGTCAAGGACAGTGAATAATTTCACAATGACCGTTTCGTCACTTATGATTCAGCTACACCAGACGCCTCACTATGGGTGAGCCAGAATAAAAGAGGGATACGCTGCCAATGACTATGCGCTTTGTTTTGCTGTTAATGGCGTTATTCAGCGTGACCTGCCAGGCACAGAGTATTAAAGAGAGCTACGCGTTCGCCGTGCTCGGCGAGCCGAAGTATGAAGCGAACTTTACCCACTTCGATTACGTCAATCCTGCGGCTCCCAAAGGCGGAACCCTCACCCTCTCCGCCCTCGGGACGTTTGATAACTTTAACCGTTTCGCCCTGCGCGGTGTCGCTGCCGAACGCACCGATGCCCTGTATGACACGCTGTTTGTCACTTCAGATGATGAGCCAGGCAGTTACTACCCACTGATCGCCGATTCCGCGCGCTACGCGGATGATTTTTCCTGGGCGGAAGTCACCCTCAACCCGCGCGCCCGTTTTCACGACGGTTCCCCGGTAAAAGCCAGCGATGTGGCCTTCACCTTTCACAAGTTTATGACCGAAGGGGTGCCGCAGTTCCGCCTGGTATTCAAGGGGGCGACCGTCAAAGCCATCGCCCCGCTGACCGTGCGCATCGAGCTGGCAGAGCCGGGTAAAGAGAGCATGCTGAGTCTTTTCTCACTCCCGGTAATGCCTGAATCGTTCTGGAAAAATCATAAGCTGAGCGACCCGATCGCCACGCCTCCGCTGGCGGGTGGCCCTTACCGCATCACCCACTGGAAGATGGGGCAATATCTGGTCTATTCCCGCGTCAAAGACTACTGGGCGGCTAATTTGCCGGTCAATCGGGGGCGCTGGAATTTCGATACGATTCGCTACGACTACTATCTGGACGACAATGTCGCCTTCGAAGCCTTCAAGGCCGGGGCATTTGACCTGCGTGCAGAAGTCAGCCCGAAAAACTGGGCGACGCGCTATATAGGCAAGAATTTTTCTAACCATTTCATCGTCAAAGACGAGCAAAAAAATGAATCTGCGCAAGATACACGCTGGCTGGCATTTAATATTCAGCGTCCGGTCTTTGCCGACCGGCGCGTGCGTCAGGCCATCACGCTGGCGTTTGACTTTGAATGGATGAACAAGGCGCTGTTTTACGGGGCTTACAGCCGCACCAACAGCTATTTCCAGAATACGGAATACGCAGCCCGCCAGTATCCCGATGCCGCCGAGCTGACCCTGCTTGCGCCGCTGAAAGCTGAAGTGCCGCCGGAAGTTTTCACTAGTATCTTTGAGCCACCAACCTCAAAAGGAGATGGCTACGACCGTGACAACTTGCTTAAAGCCAGCAAACTGCTCGACGACGCGGGCTGGGTGCTTAAAAACCAGAAACGGGTGAATACGCAGACCGGTAAACCCCTCAGCTTTGAGCTGCTGCTCTCCTCCGCCGGTAATAATCAGTGGGTACTGCCGTTCCAGCACAATCTGGAGCGTTTGGGCGTCACCGTGGAGATTCGACAGGTCGATAACGCGCAAATCACCAACCGAATGCGCAACCGCGATTACGACATGATGCCGCGCGTCTGGCAGGCACAGCCGTGGCCCAACACCAATCTGCGCATCTCGTGGGCGTCGGAATACATCAACTCGACCTACAACGCGCCGGGCGTTAAAAGCCCGGTCATCGACAACCTGATAAACCAAATCATTGCCGCGCAGGGCGATAAGACGAAGCTGGTCCCTCTGGGCCGTGCGCTCGATCGCGTCCTGACCTGGAACTACTACATGCTGCCGATGTGGTTTATGGGAGAAGATCGACTGGCCTACTGGGACAAATTCTCTCAGCCATCCATTCGCCCGATCTATTCACTGGGGCTAGATAACTGGTGGTATGACGTCAATAAAGCCGCCAAACTGCCCGCTGAACGGCGTTAAGGAATACAGATGGGTGCTTACCTGATTCGCCGTTTACTGCTGATAATCCCCACCCTGTGGGCGATTATCACCATTAACTTTTTCATTGTGCAGATTGCGCCCGGCGGCCCGGTCGATCAGGCCATTGCCGCCATTGAGTTTGGCAACAGCAGCGGCCTACCGGGCGGCGGAGGCGAAGGCCTGCGCGCCAGCCACGCACAAACCGGCACCGGAAATATCAGTGAAAGCAGTTATCGCGGGGGACGCGGATTAGATCCTGAGGTGATCGCTGAGATCACCCACCGCTACGGTTTCGACAAACCCATTCACGAGCGCTATTTCAAAATGCTCTGGGACTACATCCGCTTCGATTTCGGCGACAGCCTGTTCCGCAGCGCCTCGGTAATTCAGCTCATCAAAGACAGCCTGCCGGTGTCGATCACCCTCGGATTGTGGGGGACGCTGATTATCTACCTGGTGTCGATTCCGCTTGGGATCCGCAAAGCGGTGCACAACGGCAGCCGTTTCGATATCTGGAGCAGCACCTTCATCATTATCGGGTACGCGATCCCGGCGTTTCTGTTTGCCGTGCTGTTGATTGTCTTTTTCGCCGGCGGCAGCTATTTCGACCTCTTCCCCCTGCGTGGGCTGGTGTCAGCTGATTTCAGCTCGCTGCCCTGGTATCAGAAAATCACCGATTATCTCTGGCATATCACCCTGCCGGTGCTGGCGACGGTGATTGGCGGATTTGCCGCCCTGACGATGCTGACCAAAAACGCCTTTCTGGATGAGATCCGCAAACAGTACGTGGTAACCGCGCGGGCTAAAGGGGTGAGCGAAAAACAGATCATGTGGAAACACGTGTTCCGCAACGCCATGCTGCTGGTCATCGCCGGTTTTCCGGCCACTTTTATCAGCATGTTTTTCACCGGCTCGCTGCTGATTGAGGTGATGTTCTCCCTCAATGGCCTCGGCCTGCTCGGCTATGAAGCCACCGTGTCGCGCGACTATCCCGTGATGTTTGGCACACTCTACATTTTCACCCTGATTGGCCTGCTGCTGAATATTGTCAGCGATATCAGCTATACGCTGGTCGATCCTCGCATTGATTTTGAGGGCCGCTGATGCCGCATTTAAGCCCCGTCAACCAGGCCCGCTGGGCACGTTTTCGCCACAATCGTCGCGGCTACTGGTCGCTGTGGATCTTCGCCGTCCTGTTTATCCTGAGCCTCTGTTCAGAGCTGATTGCCAACGACAAACCGCTGCTGGTGCATTTCAACGATCGCTGGTACATGCCGGTACTCACCAACTACAGCGAAAGTGATTTTGGCGGGCCCTTTGCCACACCGGCTGACTATCAGGACCCGTGGCTGCGCGATCAGCTCGACAACCACGGCTGGGTGCTGTGGGCGCCCATTCGCTTTGGCGCGAACAGTATCAACTTCTCCACCTCAACCCCCTTCCCTTCTGCGCCCTCCGCGCAAAACTGGCTGGGGACGGATGCCAACGGCGGCGATGTGCTGGCACGCATCCTCTACGGCACGCGGATATCCATTCTCTTCGGCCTGATGCTGACGCTGTTTTCGAGCGTAATGGGAGTTGTCGCGGGCGCGGTACAGGGTTATTACGGCGGTAAAATCGATCTGTGGGGCCAGCGTTTTATCGAGGTCTGGTCGGGCATGCCGACGCTGTTTTTGATTATCTTGCTCTCGAGCGTGTTACAGCCCAACTTCTGGTGGCTGCTCGGTATCACTGTGCTGTTTGGCTGGATGGCGCTGGTGGGTGTGGTGCGCGCCGAGTTTTTGCGCACCCGAAACTTTGATTACATTCGTGCGGCGCAGGCGCTGGGGGTGAGCGATCGCAGCATCATTTTCCGCCACATGCTGCCCAACGCGGTGGTCGCGACCCTGACCTTCCTGCCCTTTATTCTGTGCAGTTCGATAACCACCCTCACCTCTCTTGATTTTCTCGGTTTCGGCTTGCCGCTTGGCTCACCGTCACTGGGCGAGCTGTTGCTGCAGGGGAAAAACAATCTTCAGGCGCCCTGGCTGGGCATTACGGCGTTTCTGTCGGTGGCCATACTGCTCTCGTTACTGATTTTTATTGGCGAAGCGGTCCGCGATGCCTTTGATCCTAATAAGGCGGTATAAGATGACGCAGCCTCTGCTTAGCATCGAAAATCTCTCCATCGCGTTCACTCAGCAAGGAGAAACGCGCGAAGTGGTGAGCGATTTATCCCTGCAAATCCAGGCGGGAGAGACGCTGGCGCTGGTGGGCGAATCCGGCTCTGGCAAAAGCGTCTCGGCGCTGTCGATACTGCGCCTGCTCCCCTCCCCGCCGGTGGTCTATCCGCAAGGCGATATTCTGTTTCACAACCAATCACTGCTTCACGCCGATGAACACACCCTGCGCGGCGTGCGCGGGAACAAAATCGCGATGATTTTCCAGGAGCCGATGGTCTCCCTTAACCCGCTGCATACTCTGGAAAAACAGCTCTACGAGGTGCTTTCCCTGCACCGGGGAATGCGCAAAGAGGCCGCACGCGGCGAGATTCTGGATTGCCTTGAGCGTACCGGGATCCGCAACGCCGCCAGACGCCTGACCGATTTCCCGCATCAGCTGTCGGGCGGTGAGCGCCAGCGTGTGATGATTGCGATGGCGCTGCTGACGCGCCCGGAGCTGCTGATTGCCGATGAGCCGACGACCGCGCTGGATGTCACCGTGCAGGCGCAAATCCTGCAGCTTTTGCGCGAGCTGCGCGAAGAGCTGAATATGAGCCTGCTGTTTATCACTCATAACCTCAGCATCGTGAAGAAACTCGCGGATAACGTGGCGGTGATGCAAAACGGTCGCTGTGTGGAGCAGAACACGGCGACCGCCCTGTTCCACGCGCCGCAGCACCCTTACACCCAGCGTTTGCTCGACAGCGAGCCGTCGGGCGATCCCGTCCCGCTGACCGCGGGCAGCAAACCGCTGCTGAACGTCGAAAACCTGGCCGTCGCGTTCCCGGTGCGTAAAGGCATTTTCCGCCGCGTGGTGGCGGAAAATACGGTGCTGAAGAACGTCAGCTTTTCTCTACGCCCAGGCGAAACGCTGGGGCTGGTGGGGGAATCGGGTTCGGGGAAAAGCACTACCGGTCTGGCGCTGTTACGCCTGATTAATTCTCAGGGGACGATTCTGTTCGACGGCAAACCGTTGCACAACTGGAATCGTCGCCAGATGTTGCCCGTTCGCCCACGGATGCAGGTGGTGTTTCAGGACCCGAACTCGTCTCTCAATCCGCGGCTGAACGTACTGCAAATCATCGAGGAGGGGTTGCGCGTTCATCAGCCTGCGCTGAGCGCCCGTCAGCGGGAAGAGGAAGTGATTCGGGTGATGCAGGAGGTGGGGCTGGATCCGGAAACGCGCTATCGCTACCCGGCGGCTTTTTCCGGTGGTCAACGCCAGCGCATCGCCATCTCCAGGGCCCTGATCCTGAAACCCGAGCTGATTATTCTGGATGAGCCGACCTCGTCCCTGGACCGCACCGTGCAGGCGCAGATTCTGGCGCTATTGAAGGGGCTCCAGGAAAAGCATCGCCTGGCCTATATTTTTATCAGCCACGATCTGCAGGTGGTGCGGGCGTTATGCCATCAGGTGATAGTGCTGCGACAGGGAGAGGTGGTCGAGCAAGGGGATTGTCAGCGCGTGTTTGCCGCGCCGACGCATGACTACACGCGTCAGCTGTTAGCGCTGCGCTGACGCTCAGAAAGGATGCTGGCCGGAGAACGGCTCGGCGATCGCGACGCCAAAGTTTTTCAGGCGGCAGGTCGCCGCAAATTCATCCTGGCTGTTCACAAAGAGGCAGGGTTCGCCTTCACACTCCAGCACGGAGCTGACGACTTCGATATCGGTCAGTGCCTGGCTCAAACGCTCCATCACCGGCCATGCGTTTTCATCATCCGGGCTGAGCAATTTCAGCGCCACCAGACAGTTATCGCCCTCTTTTCCACTTTGCGGAATCGGTTCAACTTTCGAACCTGCAAAACCCGCCGACCAGCGATAGCTCTGGGGCAAGCGATGGACTATGGAGAGTTGTAATGTATTCACGTTCTTTCCCCGGAAGCCAAAAAAGCCTTCACAATTTATTTACATTTATAGTAACACATCGTTGCTAACCTGCCGTTATTTTCCTGAAAAACCGTTCACAGCCGTATGTTACGGGCTTTAGCGTCTCATTTTTCAGGGCATTATTTAGTGAGTTACAGGCTCGCTTTGGCGGTATATGTACCCGTTTCTGCGATCTAACTCAACCTTTTTAACTACAACGATGTGACTTTTTACATAAATAGATTTTACATAAAAGAAACAAACAAGGGGTAAACAAACGCAGGTTTGGTTGACGCGTATCAAAAAAAGGGGCCGCATTGGCCCCTTTTCTGTTATCAGCTTGCCGTTTTTCGCGGCCGACTGGCGTAGAGATAGAAGAGAATGGAGCAGGTCGCGCAAAACGCGATTGACCAAATCATCGGCCAGGCGGTATTAAACGTCGCCATGGAGAGCAGTGCCCCGACAATCGCACCAATCCCGAAGCGGAAGGTTCCCGCCAGCGATGAGGCCGTCCCCGCCATATGCGGAAACTCATCAAGGATAACGGCCATCGCATTGGATGACACCATTGACACGCAGCCAACAAACGCCGCCACGCCGACCACCAGCGCCCAGAAACCGACGCCAAAGAAGGCGCTGAGCACCATCCAGACAGCCATCACAAACTGGATCCACAGCCCGGCGCGGAACATATTCAGCGCCCCTGCCCGACGAACAAAGCGGCTGTTAATGATGGTCATCACAAACAGGAACACGATGTTCAGGGCGAAGTAATAGCCAAAATGCTGCGGCGAAACGTGATTGATCTCGATGTAAACAAACGGCCCGGCGCTCAGGAATGAGAACATCCCCGCAAAGCTGAAACCGCTCGCCAGCATATAGCTCAGCACACGTTTATGGCGGAACAGTGAGGCGAAGTTGCCGATGGTGGTGCGAATATGAAACTTCTGCCGACGTTCCACCGGCAAGGTTTCGTCAATAAAGAAGAAGATCATCGCCGATGCCAGCAGCGCTGCGATCGCCAGGATCCAGAAGATGGCGTGCCAGCTAAACCACACCAGCACCGCGCCACCGATCATCGGCGCCAGCAGTGGCGCGATGGTAGTGACCAGCATGACGAAGGACATCATGCGCGAGAACTCTTCTTTCGGATAGATATCGCGCATCAGGGCGTTAATCACCACGCTCGCCGCCGCAGCCGCCAGGCCGTGGAAGAATCGCATGATAATCAGATGATCGATGGTCTGCGCCAGCGCACAGGCCACCGCCGCCCCTGCAAACACCAGCGTTCCCCCGAGGATCACCGGCTTGCGGCCAATGCTGTCTGCCATCGGGCCGTACAATAACTGCCCGACGGCGAAACCGAGGATATAGGTACTGAGCGTCATTTGCGCGCTGCCTGCCGGAACGCCAAACTGCGCGGAAATCACCGGCAGCGCGGGCAGGTACATATCGATCGACAGCGGCATCAGCATGGCCAGCAGGCCAAGAATAAATACGATGCTAATTGACGAGTGTGGCCTGGTGGTCACAGTGTGCTCCTGAAATTAGCGGGAAGGCATGCCAACGCTGGCAATCTCTTCTTCCGTCAACGGGCGGTATTCACCGGGTTCAAGCTCGGGATCGAGGGCGATTTCACCAATGCGTTCGCGGTGCAGCCCAACCACACGGTTGCCGACGGCGGCGAACATACGCTTCACCTGATGGTAACGGCCTTCGCTGATGGTCAGACGCACTTCGGTCGGGGTGAGCACGTCCAGCAGCGCGGGTTTGGTCAGATCTTTTTCATTATGCAGCTGCACGCCTTTGGTAAACTGCTCGGCGGTATCGTCAGACACCGGTGATTCGAGCGTAACCAGATAGGTTTTTTCGCAGTGATGACGCGGAGACGTAATGCGGTGCGACCACTGGCCGTCGTCGGTCATCAGCACCAGACCGGTGGTATCAATGTCCAGACGCCCCGCCGCATGCAGCTTGTGCGCGACAGGTTCATCCAGGAAATAGAGCACCGTCGGGTGATCCGGGTCATCCGTCGAGCACACGTACCCTTCCGGCTTGTTGAGCATGAAATAGCGCGGGCCATTCTGCTGGGTCAGCGTGTTGCCGTCGTACTCCACCTCATGTTCTGGCTGGAGTTTGAAAGCGCTCTCTTTCACAATATCGCCATCCACGGTAACGCGGCTGGCGCGAATTTCACGCCCGGCAATAGCGCGGCTTACGCCGAGTTGCTGAGCGATAAACTTATCAAGTCGCATGAAATCTTATAGCCTTTATGGTGCTGGAAGTCGGACAACATGTCCGAAAAAGAAGCAGTCAAGAACGGTCCAGTATAGCGGTCTGGTTGCGCCACTCAAGGGAAAAAGTTTCGTGGCATACTATGTGCGTGATAACAAAATCGAGAGCTCATGACTTTTACACTTCGCCCCTATCAGCAGGAAGCCGTTGACGCCACCCTCGCCTGGTTTCGCAAGCACACTGAACCTGCCGCCATCGTCCTGCCCACCGGAGCGGGCAAAAGCCTGGTAATTGCCGAACTGGCACGGCTGGCGCGTGGCCGGGTGCTGGTGCTGGCCCACGTCAAAGAGCTGGTAGCGCAAAACCATGCCAAATACTGTGCGCTGGGTCTTGAGGCCGATATCTTCGCCGCCGGGCTGAAACGCAAAGAGAGCCACGGCAAAGTGGTGTTTGGCAGCGTGCAGTCGGTCGCACGAAACCTGGCGCATTTTCGCAGTGAATTCTCACTATTGATTGTCGACGAGTGTCATCGGATCAGCGATGACGATGAGAGCCAGTATCAGCAGATCCTTAATCATCTGAAAACGGTAAACCCGCAGGTTCGCCTGCTGGGGCTGACCGCTACGCCCTTCCGCCTCGGCAAAGGCTGGATCTATCAGTTCCATTATCACGGCATGGTGCGTGGCGACGAAAAAACCCTGTTCCGCGATTGCATCTATGAGCTGCCCCTGCGCTACATGATTAAGCACGGTTATCTGACGCCGCCCGAACGGCTGGATATGCCGGTCGTGCAGTATGATTTCAGCCGTTTGCAGGCCCAGAGTAACGGGCTGTTTAGCGAAGCAGATATGAACCAGGAGCTGAAAAAACAGCAGCGCATCACCCCGCATATCATCAGCCAGATCGAAGAGTTCGCACAGACGCGCAAAGGAGTGATGATTTTCGCGGCCACCGTCGAGCACGCCAGAGAGATAACCGGCCTGCTTCCGGCCGACGACGCGGCGCTGATCACCGGTGAAACGCCAGGACCGGAGCGCGACACGCTGATCGACGCCTTTAAAGCACAGCAGTTCCGCTATCTGGTGAATGTCTCGGTGCTGACCACCGGGTTTGACGCCCCGCACGTGGATCTGATTGCGATTTTGCGCCCGACCGAATCCGTCAGCCTTTATCAGCAGATTGTCGGCCGTGGGCTGCGGCTGTCTCCCGGCAAGACCGACTGTCTGATTCTTGATTACGCGGGGAACCCGCACGATCTCTATTCACCGGAAGTGGGTACGCCAAAGGGCAAAAGCGGGAACGTCCCGGTGCAGGTTTTCTGTCCTGGCTGCGGTTTCGCCAATACCTTCTGGGGGAAAACCACTGCCGACGGAACCCTGATCGAGCATTTTGGCCGCCGGTGTCAGGGCTGGTTTGAGGATGACGACGGTCATCGCGAGCAGTGCGATTACCGTTTTCGCTTCAAAAATTGCCCGCAGTGTAACGCCGAAAATGATATTGCTGCGCGGCGCTGTCGCGAATGTGACACGGTGCTGGTCGATCCTGATGACATGCTGAAAGCCGCGCTGAAGCTGAAAGACGCGCTGGTGCTACGCTGCTCGGGCATGGCGCTGCAATCCGGCGCCGACGAGAAAGGCGAATGGCTGAAAATCACCTATTACGATGAGGACGGCGCAGACGTCAGCGAGCGTTTTCGTCTGCATACGCCCGCCCAGCGCACGGCTTTTGAACAGCTGTTTATTCGCCCGCATACCCGCACGCCAGGTGTGCCATTGCGCTGGATAACGGTCGCCGACATCGTCCATCAGCAGGTATTGTTGCGCCACCCGGATTTTGTCGTCGCGCGCAAAAAAGGCCAGTTCTGGCAGGTGCGCGAGAAGGTCTTCGATTACGAAGGGCGTTTCCGTCGGGCCAATGAATTGCGCGGTTAAGGGCACTTTTGATTGATGTGACGGGCGTTTGAGTATAAAATGCCGCCCGCTTCACATCCGTGAGGCAGAACACTCACCTGCTGCTGGGTCGCCTGTAGCAGGACTTATTTACAGAGAGAAATCAATGTTTACTATCAATGCAGAAGTACGTTCTGTGCAGGGTAAGGGTGCGAGCCGCCGCCTGCGCGCAGCTAACAAATTCCCGGCTATCATCTATGGTGGCGATGCTGCTCCAGTAGCAATCGAGATGGACCAGGACAAAGTCTGGAACCAGCAGACTAAAGAAGGTTTCTACACCGAAGTTCTGACTATCGTTATCGATGGCAAAGAAGAAAAAGTGAAAGTTCAGGCTGTTCAGCGTCACCCGTTCAAGCCAAAACTGTCTCACGTCGACTTCGTTCGCGCTTAATCGCCAACAAGTTGAGAAAAACCCCGCATTGCGGGGTTTTTTTATGGCTGTTATTTACCGCCAGACGTACGGCGTTGCAGCTGGTCGCGCAGATTCGGCGGTGTACCTTTGATGGTTAAGGTGTCCGTCGCCGGGTCCCAGAAAATGCGCTCGCCCAGCAGCATGGCATCGAAGTTCACCGTTAACCCGCCGCCGCTACCGGCAAATTTGGTGAGCTGACGCAGGGTGCTGCGATCCGCCGGGAAGCTCTCTTCCAGCTCGTAGCCTTTATCCGCCGTAAACTCGTGGAAGCTGACCTCGCTGACGCCAGAAAGCTCTTTCGACAGCGACTCCAGTTCAATCTCTTCGCCCGCCTGCAGCTGTTCGTTGCAGTAGCTGTAAACCTGCTGACGCACGTTCTGACGCTCGGATTTATCGAGCTGCGCTTCTGCGGTGAAATCATCCACGGCCTGCAGCAGCCCTTTGTTCTGCGCTTTCGCGTTCAGACCTTCGCTGGCGCCGAGGAAGTCCATGAAGAAATCGGCGACTTTGCGGCCCACGCGCCCTTTCAGGAACGTCAGATATCGCGTTGATTCCGGGTTGGTTTCCCATTCGGTCAGATCGATTCGCGCCACGATATCGGCATGGTTGATATCCAGATAATGTGTGGAGCTGATATCCATCTGCTCGTTGACGCGCATGCTGCTCAGATTGCTGAGCACCGTGACCAGCAGGTACTCCACGGCGAGATAGCGGTACTGACAAAACAGTACGATACCGCCGTCAGCGAACGGATATTTTGCCAGCTCGTCACGCAGACGCCCGGTTGCCGCGCGGCTAAACGCCAGAAAATCCTCTTCGCCCTGGCGTTGTAGACGCAGGCTTTCGGCCAGCTCACTCTCGTCGTTGAACATGCCATAGGCTTTATTTTTAGCGCTGTAGACGCGGTGTAGCTCCGCCATCATTTCCGTAACGGTAGGCGTTGGTTCCAGTAACGAATCGCGAAGCACCAGCTCCAGGGTTTGCTCATCACGCTTGATAAGCTGGTGCAAGGCAATCTGGTTGATATCCAGACTCATGATAAACTCTCCTTTAAGACCGGGCGGTATTCAACCACCACCCACGCATGTGTGCAATAGAAGATAAAAAAGGGGAAAAAAAGCTGTTGCTACGGTAATATGTTGCCCTCTCATCAACAAACTGATTTCGATTTATGCCACAACATTCCCGCTATAGTGATGAACACGTTGAACAACTGCTCAGTGAGCTGGTCAACGTACTTGAAAAACATAAAACGCCGACCGATCTCTCCCTGATGGTTCTGGGAAATATGGTCACCAACCTTATCAATACCAGCGTTGCTCCGGCCCAACGTCAGGCGATCGCAAAATCATTCGCCCACGCGTTGCAGTCCTCCGTCAGCGACGACCAGGCGCATTAAGGGAAACGAACGACAGTCTATGGTGACGAATCGTCAGCGCTACCGTGAAAAAGTCTCCCAGATGGTTAGCTGGGGGCACTGGTTTGCCTTGTTCAACATTCTGTTGGCCATGGTACTCGGCAGCCGTTATCTGTTAGTGGCCGACTGGCCGACGACCTTAACCGGGCGCATTTACTCCTGGATAAGCGTTGTCGGGCACTTTAGCTTTTTGGTCTTCGCCACCTATCTGCTGATTCTGTTCCCTCTGACGTTTATCGTGATGTCGCAGAGGCTGATGCGGTTTTTATCCGCAATTCTCGCCACTGTCGGCATGACCCTGCTGCTGATCGACAGCGAAGTTTTCACCCGTTTTCACCTCCATCTCAATCCCATCGTCTGGGAACTGGTGATCAATCCCGACCAGAACGAAACCGCGCGTGACTGGCAGCTGATGTTTATCAGCGTGCCGATTATCCTGCTGATTGAGATGCTGTTTGCCACCTGGAGCTGGCAAAAACTGCGAAGCCTCACCCGCCGTCGCCACTATGCCCAGCCTGTTGCGGCGCTGTTTTTCGTCGCATTTATCAGCTCCCATATTATGTACATCTGGGCGGATGCGAACTTCTATCGCCCGATTACAATGCAGCGCGCCAACCTGCCGCTCTCCTATCCGATGACGGCACGCCGCTTCCTGGAGAAACACGGCCTGCTGGATGCGCAGGAATATCAGCGCCGTCTGGTGGAACAAGGTAATCCGGAAGCCGTATCGGTCCAGTATCCGCTGAGCGAGTTACGTTATCGCGATATGGGTCAGGGCCAGAACGTTCTGCTTATTACCGTCGACGGTCTGAACTACTCCCGTTACGAGAAGCAGATGCCTGCGCTTGCACAGTTTGCCGAGCAGAACATCAACTTCACCCAGCATATGAGCTCGGGAAATAACACCGACGCCGGTATTTTTGGTCTGTTCTACGGCATCTCCGCCGGCTATATGGACGGCGTGCTTTCCGCCCGAACGCCTGCGGCGCTGATTACCTCCCTGAACCAACAGGGTTACCAGCTGGGACTGTTCTCCTCTGACGGTTTCAGCAGCCCGCTCTATCGCCAGGCACTGCTGTCTGATTTCTCACTGCCGCCTGCGCAAAATCAGACTGACGAACAGACTGCCGGTCAGTGGGTAAACTGGCTCAATCGTTACGCGCAAGAAGATAATCGCTGGTTCTCATGGGTGGCCTTTAACGGCACTAACCTTGATGACAGCAATCAAAAAGGCTTTGTCCGCCGCTACAGCCGCGCGGCTGGCAATGTCGACGATCAGATTGCGCGCGTGATTAACGCCCTGCGAGAATCCGGCAAGCTGGACAATACCGTGGTGATTATCACTGCGGGCCATGGCGTGCCGCTGGGCGATGAAGCGACGGACATGAACTGGTCGCGCCCTAACCTGCACGTTCCGCTGGTCGTACACTGGCCGGGCACACCGGCGCAGCGCATCAATATGCTGACAGATCACAAAGATGTGATGACCACGCTGATGCAACGCCTGCTGCACGTCAGCACACCGGCGAATGAGTATTCCCAGGGTCAGGATCTGTTTAGCGCCACGCGTCGACATAACTGGGTGACGGCAGCAAGCAATAACACCCTGGCAGTGACTACGCCAGCACTGACGCTGGTGCTCAACAGCAACGGCAATTACCAGACGTATAACCTGCAGGGTGAGAAGATTCACGACCAAAAACCGCAGCTGAGCCTGTTGCTACAGGTGCTCACTGACGAGAAACGGTTTATCGCTAACTGATTAATTTTAAATCAGTTAGCGTGGTACACTCTTGCATTCAGAATGCAAACAGGTAGTATCTTTTTCATACGTCGGCACGTAGCGCAGCCTGGTAGCGCATCGTCATGGGGTGGCGAGGGTCGAGAGTTCAAATCTCTCCGTGCCGACCAAAATAGTAAAAAAAACCAACCTTTTACGGTTGGTTTTTTTATGCCTGAACATCCGGACTGCTTGACTCTTAAGGGCGTAACCGCGAAGATGCTGTATATAAAAACAGTTATCATGAGGCAGTTATGTTTGTTGAACTCGTTTATGACAAGCGCAACGTTGCAGGTTTACCGGGCGCCAGTGACATCATCCTGAATGAATTAACAAAACGCGTGCACCGGATCTTCCCGGAGGCAGTGGTGAAAGTGAAACCTATGCAGGCGAACGGTTTGAACAGCGATGCCAGCAAAAGCGATCGCGAGAAACTTAACCGCATGCTGGAAGAGATGTTTGAAGAAGCGGATATGTGGATGGTTTCTGAGTAACCCCCGCACTTCTTTCTTACGACTATGACCCCTGGCGACTCATCCCAGGGTTCATTAAACAATGCTCACCATTCGTATAGTTGTTTTATGTCGCAGTGTGAGCATGTGATTGCGCGTTTCACAGCTTCTGCGATAATTACTTAAAAACGCCGGGCACCATCATGAATCCCAAAGCTGCCATGCCAATCCACACACTGACGCGTTTTAAACCGCACGCGCAGATTGACCGATTGATCCATCGCTTTCTTCCTCACGCACAGCTTAAACAATTTTCCGCACACCGTATCCTGCATCTTGATAGCCAGGGTGAGCGTCTGTGCTTAATTCTCCTCGAAGGGCTGGTGGATATTTCTCGTATTGATAACGGAACGCTTAAAGGAACGCTGAAAGCGCCCTTTGTGGCCGGAATATCGCATCCAGAATATATGGGGAATGCGTTCCGATTGATGAGCGTCACCACGGTGAATGTCGCGATTCTGCCTTATAAAACCGCCATGACGATCATTAAAGAGCAGAAAATGTGGGAAGATTACAGTAACTATCTTCTCTACATTATGGGCCTGCACTCTGCCTTAAGTCATTACAGTATAGGGCTACGTTCGCGGGAGATTATCCGTGACTGTCTGGTTGACTTAATGAACGAGAGTGAGCAATACCGGCTGAAAACAAACTCGTGCAAATATATTATGGAAAAGACAGGGCTATCCCGCAGTGGCGTAATGAGTATTCTGGCTGAAATGAAAAGCGAAAATATCATCGGCATTCAGCGAGGTGTATTGACGTTTATTAACGACACCCCTCGTTAGCCCTAATTTGTTTTTTCTGTCATTAAAAAGGCCATCAATCGATGGCCTTTTTAATTTACATTGATTCCCGTTACATATGGAAGCCACCGCCCGCACCCACATGCCCGCCAAAGGCGTGGTCATGCGCATTGTCCGCACCGGTTCCGGTTCCATGTTCGGATTGGGAAGAAGCGGTATTACGGTTATTGTGGCCGTGCCAAACGTTTAATGCCGTAATTCGACGGAGCAGTTTCGTGCTGTGCCATTCTCGCTTTCAAAAAAACCAACCCGAAGGTTGGCTTATTTATCATGGGCGATTATTCAATGCTTATCTGGGCCACCGAGGAAAAAGATCCCCAGCGGAATCGCCAGTAAAATGGTGAAGACCATGCTGTAAACAAAAATCATCGCCGACTGCAGGACGTACATGCTGGTCGTCCACTGTGAGAGCGGAATATTGTACTGCTCAATCACACCGACGATTGTTGCCCGTCCGACGCCTGCGGCGGCAATCAGAAACACCACAAACAGCGCCAGTAAAAACTTCCTGCCTTCGGGGGTTTTAAGCTTTGCGCGGACCATGTCTCTCTTTCCTTTACAGATGAATAACATTATTTAACGCTAACCCTAACACGATCTCCCCTTTCATTCCATATCAGCATTTATCTCTGCCATTCAGCCACAAAAGCAGTGTGATCAACCGAGTGAAATCAAAATATAGGTAAATCCCACCAGGCAGCCGTCTGCACTATGCTAATCTTGCATCGATTGTTTGACATAAAAGGAATGACTGTGAAAAACACACCTAAATTTGCCATCGCCCTTCTGGCTGCTGCCTGCATGAGCACCAGCGCCTTCGCAAGCGAAACGCCGAAAGCGCAGCCTCTGGAAAAGATTGCGCCGTACCCGCAGGCGGAAAAAGGCATGAAGCGTCAGGTTATCCAGCTCCCGGCTCAGGAAGATGAATCCGCGTTTAAAGTAGAGCTGCTGATTGGACAGAACCTGGAAGTGGACTGCAATCGTCATCGCCTTGGCGGCAAACTGGAAAGCAAAACCCTGGAAGGCTGGGGCTACGACTATTACGTCTTCGATAACGTGACGTCGCCGGTTTCCACGATGATGGCCTGCCCGGACGGGAAAAAAACGCAGCAGTTCGTGACGGCGTATCTCGGCGATAACAGCCTGCTGCGCTACAACAGCAAATTACCGATTGTGGTTTACACGCCCGAGAATATCGACGTGAAATACCGCGTCTGGAAAGCCGACGAGAAAGTCGAAAACGCAGTCGTGCGTTAAAAAAAAGCCGGGTAGTGATACCCGGCTTTTTTGTCCTTCATAGTAATTACAGCGCGATATCCGCGACCGGTTTAGATTCCGGCTGTGGTTTTGCCTGCGGTTGCGCCTGCGGTGCCACATCTGCTGCCTGCGGTTTTTCGTATTTGAGCTGCAGAACACCGCTGGTGTATTCCAGCTCTTGTTCCGTCGCTGCCACGTTACCGTTCAGTTTGGTGCCATAAGACGGAATAATGTTTTTCAGCTTCGCCTGCCATTCCGGGCTGGCGACTTTATCTTTAAACACTTTTTCCATCAGATGCAGCATGATCGGTGCCGCAGTGGATGCTCCAGGCGATGCGCCCAGCAGCGCGGCAATGGTCCCGTCTTTGTCACTCACCACTTCCGTACCCAGACGCAGAACGCCGCCCTCTTTCGGATCGCGCTTGATGATCTGCACGCGCTGACCCGCCTGCCATAAACGCCAGTCGGCTTTCTTCGCCTGCGGGTAATACTCTTGCAGGGCAGCAAAACGGTCATCATCGGAGAGCATCACCTGGCTAATCAGGTATTTCACCAGATCGAAGTTATCCAGGCCCACATCCACCATCGGCATAAAGTTCGAGGTGGTGGTGGAACTCAGCAGATCCCACAGGGAGCCGTTTTTCAGGAATTTCGTGGAGAAGGTCGCAAACGGCCCAAACAGCACCACGCGTTTGCCGTCCAGAATACGGGTATCGATATGCGGAACAGACATCGGCGGAGCACCCACTGAAGCCTGACCATACACTTTCGCCAGATGACGGTTCACCACTTCCGGGTTATCAGAGACCAGGAACTGGCCGCCAACCGGGAAGCCCGCGTAGTCGTCGGCTTCCGGAATACCGGACTCCTGCAACAATTTCAGCGCAGCGCCACCGGCCCCGATAAAGACGAACTTCGCCTTGATCACGTGCTCGGCTTCATTGTTTTTCAGATCGGCAACGGTCACGCTCCAGCTGTTATCCGCGTTACGCTTAAAGCCGCGCACTTCGGTGCTGACCTGCAGTTTGAAGTTGTCTTTCTTCTGCAATGCGCCCACCAGCTGACGGGTGATTTCACCGTAGTTTACGTCGGTCCCGATTTCAGTACGGGTCGCGGCCACTTTCTGGTTCGGGTCACGCCCTTCCATCACCAGCGGCGCCCACTCTTTGATCTGCGTATGATCTTCGGAATATTTCATGCCACGGAACAGGCTGCTCTGCTGCAACGCGGCGTAGCGCGCGCGCAGGAAGTTAACGTTGTCGTCGCCCCACACAAAGCTCATGTGCGGAACGGTATTAATAAAGGAGTGCGGGTCGTGCATCACACCGCTGTTTACCTGATGCGACCAGAACTGGCGGGAGATCTGGAAGGCTTCGTTGATCTCAACCGCCTTCTCGATACTAATGGAACCGTCCTTTTTCTGCGGCGTATAGTTCAGTTCCATGAGTGCCGAGTGGCCCGTACCGGCGTTGTTCCAGCCGTTCGAACTCTCCTGCGCCACGCCGTCGAGGCGCTCAACCATGGTCATCGACCAGTCTGGCTGTAATTCCTGTAAATAGGTGCCCAGCGTGGCGCTCATAATGCCGCCGCCAATTAAAAGGACGTCCGTTTCCTGCTCTTTAGGCGTATCCGCTCTCGCCGCCATTGAGATGGCGCTCAGCCCTACGGCCATAGAAAAGAGCATGGCAGTCATTTTTTTCATCATTTATGCCTTACTTGTAGTCGTGCTTTTTACGTGGAAATTGCAGGTGAAATAAGCTGCGGGGGAACGTTAACAATTTTTAAACATTGTTTAAAGGTTAAGAAATTATTGTAATTGTGAAATTAAATGTTTGAATAATTGTGTGGGTATCAGGATTGCTGGCTGGCACCGCGCGGCTTTTCTGGCTACTATGCTGCACTTTGTGATCGCGCGCACGGAAGCCTGCCCTAACCTGCGAATAGCTATGTCATTACCACACACTTCTGCCCTGACGCCTGACGATGGCCGCGTCTCAAGCGTACTGCGCTCACCTAAAATGTTGATGCGCGAAACCTTAGCCGGCGTGATTACCGCCCTGGCACTTATCCCCGAAGTGATCTCGTTTTCCGTGGTCGCCGGAGTGGACCCGAAGGTGAGTCTTATCGCCTCGGTGGTGCTCTGTCTGGCGATGTCCTTTTTAGGCGGCCGTCCGGCGATGGTTACCGCTGCTGCCGGTTCCGTGGCCCTGGTGATCGGCCCAATGGTGCATCTGCACGGGGTTCAGTACATTTTGCCCGCCGTGATCCTCGCCGGTCTCATTCAGATCCTGTTTGGCGTGCTCGGCATGGCGCGTCTGATGCGCTTTATTCCCCAGTCGGTGATGACCGGGTTTGTGAATGCCCTCGGCATTTTGATTTTCTTTGCCCAGGTGCCCCATTTCTGGACCAAAAGCCCGCTGATCGTCGGCCTGTTTGTGCTGACGCTGCTGATAGTCCTGTGGGCGCCTCGGGTTATCAAAAGCGTTCCCTCCCCGCTTATCGCCATTGTCGTTTTAACCCTCTTTACCGTGACCAGCGGGCAGATTCTGCCGACCGTCGGCGACGAAGGCTCCATGAGCGGCGGGCTGCCGGGTCTGACGCAGCTGCTGGTGCCGCTGAACCTGCACACCCTGAGCATTATCTGGCCCTGCGCGCTCAGCATCGCCTTTGTCGGTCTGATGGAATCGTTGCTGACGGCAAAACTGGTGGATGAACTCACCCTGACGCCGTCGAGTAAACGCCGGGAGAGCATCGGGCTGGGGGTTGCGAATATGATGTCCGGCTTTTACGGCGGTATCGCCGGTTGCGCAATGATTGGGCAAACCATCGTTAACGTGGAGATGGGGAAAGGACGCAGCCGCATATCGACGCTGGCGGCGGGTGTGGTTCTGCTGATTCTGGTCACCGGCTTGAGCGAAGTCATGGCGCACATTCCGATGGCGGTGCTGGCCGGGATTATGGCGATTGTGGCATTCAAGACCTTCAACTGGCACAGCATTCAGCCGGGAACCGTGAAAGACGCGCCGATTGCTGAAACCCTGGTCATGCTGGTGACCGTTGCGGCCACCGTCTCAACCGGCAATCTGGCGATTGGCGTACTGGGCGGGATCATCGTGATGGTGATAATCCCGGCCCGGCTGAAGCGTAAGCACGCGGCTACAGCAGGAAAATCGTCGCCAGACCAAGGAAAATAAAGAAGCCGCCGGTATCGGTAATGGCGGTGATCATCACGCTCGACCCCACCGCGGGGTCGCGCCCGAAGCGGGTCATCGTCAGCGGAATGATCACCCCCATCATCGACGCCACCAGCAGATTAAGCACCATCGCCAGCATCATCACGCCACCCAGCGCCATATCGTCGTACAGCCACCAGGTGATGCCGCCCATAATCCCGCCCCACACCAGGCCGTTAATCAGCGCCACGCCCATCTCCCTGAGGATCAGGAACGTAAAGTTGCCGGGCTGGATTTTCTCCAGCGCCAGGGCGCGTACGATCATGGTGATGGTTTGATTCCCGGTGTTACCGCCAATCCCTGCCACGATTGGCATCAGAGAGGCCAGCGCCACCAGCTGTGAAATCGTGTGTTCAAAGCCGTCGATCACCCTGGAGGCGATAAAGGCGGTGCAGAGGTTAATCGCCAGCCACGCCCAGCGCGTTTTGACCGCTTTGCCGACGGAGGCATGGACGTCATCTTCGGCGCTCAAACCGCCTAACGCGCGCAGATCGTTGTCGGTCTCTTCGTAGACCACGTCAACGATTTCATCGATCGTCACGCGGCCCATCAGTTTGCCAACGGAATCCACTACTGCGGCGCTGATCAGGTTGTCACGTTCGAAGGTACGCGCCGCCTTTTCAGCGTCATCTTCCGGGGAGAAAACCATTGGCTCATTGTTCATGACCTCACTCACCCGACGCTGTGCATCGTTGAGCAGGATAGATTGCAGCGACAGCTCGCCAAGCAGGGTTTTGTCGCGCGCCGTGACAAACAGCTTATCGGTGTTTTCCGGCATTTTCCCTTTGCGGCGCAAATAGCGCTGCACGGTGGCCAGCGTGACGTCCGGGCGCACCATGATCACTTCGAACTCCATGATCGCGCCGACGCTGTCCTGAGCGAAGTCCATCACCTGGCGTACGCGAGCACGCTCTTCCGCCGGCAGCGACGCCAGCAGGCGGCCCGTCAGGTTACGCGGCAGGTGTTGAACCAGGTAGATCTGCTCGTCAATATCCAGCGTCTGCACGGCATCGAGCAGTTCGCGGTCGCTCATATCATCGATGAGATCATCCCAGACGTTCTCCGAGGCCTCCAGGAGTACCTGACCACGCTCATGATCCTGCACCAGTCGCCACAGGGCGTGACGCTCTTCCGAAGGGAGAGACTCGAGTGTATCCGCCAGGTCCGGCGGTGGCAGATGGGCAACCAGCGCCCCTACCTCAGCAATATCGTCGGACAAGGTACCGACGTCATATTGCTCAGCCAGGGTTAATTTTCCGAGTAACGCCGACGTGACCGCTTTATCAGTGGTCAGAAGCCAGATAAGTCGGGCACGCTCCTGATCGCGCAGCCTTGCGCTGTTTTTGTTTATCAACGACATCAATCATAAATCCATGAAATAAGGTGATATCAAGCATAGCGTGGGGGAATGTAAATGATAATAAACAAATGGGCGGAATGGATAAAAAAGGAGCGGATAGCAGGTTTTGTCGTAAAACATGCCGGGTAAGGCGTGGCCGCCCCCCGGCATGTTTACCTTTACGCGGTACGCGCCACGGCATCTCGCGAGGCGGCATCGCGCTCCTCGCCGGTCAGCTCGCTGAGCTGTCCGTCACGCATCTCCAGCAAGCGGTCGGCGTGAACGAAGTAGTGATCGTCGTGGCTGATGGCGAAAATCGTTTTGCCCATCGCCTGCATCAGCGGCAGCAGCACCTGATAAAATTCGCGGCGGAAATGAGGGTCCTGGTCGGCCGCCCATTCATCCAGCAGAATGATGTCGCGCTCTTCCGCTAATGCCAGCAGCAGCGCCACGCGTTTTTTCTGCCCTTTCGACAGTTTGAGATTGAGGATTTTGCCGTCCTGAAGCTCCAGCTTGTGCGACATTTTCAGCTGTTCGAGCCACTTCGCGACCAACTCAGGATTTGCCTGTTTGCCTTCCGGCCCTAACAGCTGATCGAACAGCCAGACATCCGTAAAGACTGCGGAGAAGAGCTTGCGATAATCCTCCGGTTTCTCAACGGACAGCGCTTTTCCGTCCAGCAAGATCTCACCGGACTGCGGCTGATACAGCCCCGTCAGCAGCATCGCCAGCGTGGATTTTCCGCTCCCGTTGCCGCCAATCAGGAACAGCAGTTCGCCGCGATGGATGGTCAGATTGACCGGGCCGACGGCAAAGTTGTTATCCTGATAATGGAAAGTGACGTTACGCAGCTCCAGCGTTTTCCAGTCCGGGAAGGCGTCCGGGCGAGGAAAATCAGGGCGGAACGGCGCCAGCGCAAACTGATTCAGTTTTCTGAAGGCCACCTGTGCACTGAGCAGCGTCGGCAGCGCACCCACGGCGGAGAGCAGCGGCGTACGCAGGAACAGCAGCGTCAGGGAATAGGTCGCCGCCACGTTAGTGTCGGCCCAGCCGAGGCTGTTTGCCATCCAGAACACCAGACCGATCGCGCCCAGCATCATGATATTCGACCAGTTCACGGCACTCAGGTGGAAGGTATCGGCGCGAATGATGTGATGGCGATATTCGCGTGCATCGGGAATATAGAGGTTGTTAAAGATGTGTTCGGCGCGCTCGCGGTTGAGGGTCAGCTCTTTGCGCCCTTCCAGCACCGTCTGGTAGTCGTTATAAAGCTTATCTTCTGTTTCACGCAGCACCGCCATGTGCTTATACACGCGTGCCACCAGCAGGTAACCGCCCCAGATAGTGACCACAATCCAAATCGCGGTCACCGCCAGCATTTTGGTCGACAGCCACGCCAGATAGGCGGCTGAGCCAAAGGTCAGAATGATACCCTGCACCAGCTCCGGCAAACGCACGAAAGCAATCGTAATGGCCCTCACATCGCTGGTCAGCCCCGCCAGCAGTGACGCACTGCCCAGCTGTTCGATGCGTTCAACCTGCGTATCGAGAATACGTTTGATAAATTCGCCGCGCAGGCGATAGACGAAATGGTGCCCCAGGGCCGTCAGCGCCAGCTGCGAGGCCAGCGTGACCGCCATCAGCAGCAGCAGCAGGCCGAGAAACTCCGGCAATACCGACAGTTTCGTATCGACCATTTCAATCAGACGGACGTTAATAAAGGCGATAAGCCCAATGCCCAGCGCGGCGCTGGCAAGGCTGAGCGCCATAACCGCGACAAACGGCCAGCGGTACTGACGCCAGACAAGGAGAAGTAGTTGCATGCAAAGCAATCCGGACAAGAAAAAACAGCCAGCAGTGTAAACTGCCCGACGGTTACATCAAGAATAATTCTTATTTTTATTCGCTATCCGATGCCTGGCGGAAGGTCAGATTGTAGCGGTACTCCCCCGCCAGCGGATGAATGCCGGGTTTAAGGGGTTGAATCCCGTGATAAAAAAGCCGAGATTCCCCACCCCACACCACCACGTCACCGTGCTCAAGCATCAGCCGCTTAAGCGGATCGCTGCGCTTCAGGCCGCCAAACTGGAAGACCGCAGGCAGGCCCAGCGAAACAGACACAATCGGCGCACGCAGATCCGGCTCGTCTTTGTCCTGATGTAGCGACAGCTTTGATCCCGGCGCGTAGCGGTTGACCAGGCAGGCATCGGGCTGAAAGTGCGGATAGCCCGCCGCGACTGCCGCGTCATGACAGAGCGTGCTGAACGCTGCGGGAATTAACGGCCAGGGCTGGCCCGTCACAGGATCGATGGGTGAATAGAGATACCCGCGATCGTTTGTCGTCCAGCCAAGCGATCCGCAGTTCGTCATCGCCACGGACATGGTGTATCCGCCCGGCGTGAGCATATGGCGGAACGGCGATAGCGCAGCGACCTCAGCAATTGCCTGAAACAGCGCATCGGCGCGCGCTAGTGCGAAACGGCGCAAAATGGTGGCACCGGGCGCCAGCGGCTCTTGCCAGGGATCGCTATCCGCAAACAGATCCAGCATTACTCCTCCTGATTTTTCGCTTCACGCTGCAGCAACTGCGCTTTGCGCGCCGTTCCCCAGCGATAGCCGGACAAGGCGCCGTCGTTTCGCACGACGCGGTGACAAGGGATAACGATCGCCAGTTTGTTGGCCGCACAGGCGCTTGCCACCGCCCGCACCGCGTTGGGTTTGCCGATGGCACTGGCGACCTGCTGGTAGCTCGCGGTTTCACCGCAGGGGATCGCGCGCAGTGCCTGCCAGACCTGCTGCTGAAACGCGGTACCGCGAATATCCAGCGGCAGCGCCAGCGCCGTGCCGCTGTTATCCAGACTCGTAATGACCTGATGCAGCCTGCCCGCAAAGGTCCCCTCGGGCGTTTCCTGCTGTGCGTGAGGGAAAAGCGTATGAATCTCTTCTGCCAGGGCATCGTCATTATCGCCCAGTAAAATCGCACAGATCCCGCGCTCACTTTCCGCCACCAGGCAACGGCCCAGTTCGCAGTCGCTAATGGCGTAGCGCACGGTCACATCACTCCCGCCATTGCGATACTGTTTTGCGGTCATGCCCAACACGTCGTCTGCTTTTCGATAGTAGCTGCTGCTGTCAGGGAAACCGGCGGCCAGTACGGAATCGGTAATGGTATCGCCCTGCGTCAGTGCGGCCCGTAAACGTCGCGCGCGCGCCGCCTGCTGCCAGGATTTCGGCGTCATCCCGGTGTGGGATTTAAACAGCCTGTGAAAATGGAACGGGCTCATCGCCACCGCTTCTGCCAGCGCAGTCAGGGTCAGCGCGGAGTCCTCTTCCAGCAGGCGGCAGGCTTTTTCGATTTTGGCCATTTTTGCGGCCTGAGGATCGGCTTTGTCCGGCGCGCAGCGTTTACAGGGGCGAAATCCGGCCTGTTCAGCATGACGGGCATCGGGGAAGAAACGGACATTCTTGCGCAGCGCGTGGCGCGCCCGGCAGGAAGGGCGGCAAAAGATGCCTGTTGTCTGGACGGCAAAGACAAACTGGTTATCGGCACTGGAATCGCGGGCCAGCACTGCCAGCCAGCGTTCCTCATCGGTATTCAGGATCAGGTTTTTCATCATCGGCTCCTCTTACAAGCATACTCACACAATGCCGGAGTGCCACTGAACAAAAACCCGCAACCTTGCTTTTTAATTTTGTTCGCTAATTAAGAAGCTCTGGAACTGCGGCGACATCCAGGTTTTAAACGTCTCGCCCTCGCGGGTGATCATATACACTGCCAGCCCTTCCTGGCGCACCACCTCTTTCGCCTTCTCTGGCCCCAACACCATCAGCCCCGTATCCCAGGTATCAGCTTCCAGCGCAGTGGGAGCGATGACGGTAACGGAGACCAGGTTATGTTCGATCGGGCGACCGGTCTGCGGATCGATGACGTGAGAGAGGCGTTTCCCGTCCAGCTCGTAATAATTCCGATAGCTTCCTGAGGTACTGATGCCGTGACCGTTAATATCCACCACCGCCTGGACTGCGTTCTGGGTGTCGGTCGGTTTTTGGATCGCCACGCGCCAGGGCTTATCGCTGGCATTCAGTCCACGGCTGACCAGCGCGCCACCGACCGAGACCAGATAGCGTGAGATCCCTTCCTGGGTCATCAGCGCGGCCAGATGATCCGCCGCGTAGCCCTCCCCGACCGTTGAAAGATCCACAAACAGATCGGGAATGTCTTTTTGCAGATACTGCTGACCGTATTGGTTGATCACCGTCAGATGCTGCAAACCGGTGCGGGCGCGGGCATCGTCGATTTGCGCCTGATCGGGGATTTTCTCCGGCTGTTTGGTTGGGCCAAAGCCCCATAAATTCACCAGCGGCCCGACGGTAATATCCATCGCCCCGTTGGTTTTATAGCCAATATGTAGCGCCTCGGTGACGATGTCGGCCATCGCCTCGCTTACGGGCCACAGGGAGGTGCTATTGGACAGATTGAAGCGCATCAGCGCAGAGTCATTTTTATAGGTCGAGAGCAGCTGATCGTCAGCCTCGAGCTGAGACTGAATTTTACCGCGCAGTTCGTCCGCGCGTCTGGCGTCAACATTCATGATGCTGACGCGCCAGAAGGTTCCCATGGTTTTCCCTTCCAGCACCGTAGCTGCAGGTGCAGCAGGTTTCACCGAAGGGGTGGAAGAGTCGCATGCCGCCAGTAAGAAAAAGCTCGCCAGAATGCCAGCGCGCCAAAAAGTCATGTCCATTCGTTATCATCCTCATGCCTGGGCGGCAAGAGTATATCAAACCCGGTCGCAGGTAAGGCCCTAAAAAGAGAATAGAAAAAGGGGCCATAAGGCCCCTTTGTGTTACTGAGCGTGTCTTAGAACTGGTAAACCAGACCCAGAGCGACGATATCATCAGTACCGATACCTGCCTGACGGGTGAAGTTGTTTTCATCCAGCAGGTTGATTTTGTAATCCACGTAGGTGGACATGTTTTTGTTGAAGTAGTAAGTCGCGCCAACATCAACATATTTCAGCAGATCCTGATCGCCGAAGTTGGTGGTGTTGTTGCTTACGTCCTTACCTTTAGACTGCAGGTAAGCCACGGATGGACGCAGACCGAAGTCGAACTGGTACTGAGCAACCACTTCGAAGTTCTGTGCTTTGTTAGCAAAACCGTAGATGTCGCTGCTGCTCTGGGAGTCGCCGAAACGGGTTGCGTTGTAAGTCTGGGAGTACTGTGCTGCCAGGTAAATGTTGTTGGCATCATATTTCAGACCACCGCTATACACTTCTGCGTGATCGCCTTCGCCGTACACGCCTGCTGCATTCTGGTCAGCAGTACGTTTAGAGGAAGACATCGCACCACCCACGCTGAAGCCTTCGCCCAGGTTGTAGGTCAGGGATGCGCCGTAGCCGTCGCCGTTCTGTTTCAGAGTGCTACGACCGGTGTCGTTTTCGCCGTCAACGCTGCCGTTTTTACCCTGATACTGCAGAGCAAAGTTCAGGCCATCAACCAGACCGAAGAAGTCCTGGTTACGGTAAGTTGCAACGCCGTTAGCACGGGACTGCAGGAAGTTGTCAGCACCGTAGGTGTCGCCGCCGAATTCTGGCAGAACGTCAGTCCAGGAGGTGACATCGTAGATAACGCCGTAGTTACGACCATAGTCGAAAGAACCTGCGTCAGCGAACTTCAGACCCGCGAAGGCCACACGAGTCCAGGACTGGTTGTCGCTCTCGTCGGTGTTACCCTGAATCTGGTATTCCCACTGGCCGTAACCGGTCAGCTGATCGTTAACCTGAGTTTCGCCTTTGAAGCCGATACGCATGTAGGTCTGATCGCCATCCGCGCCTTTGTCATCGGAGAAATAGTGCAGACCGTCGACTTTACCGAACAGATCTAATTTGTTGCCGTCTTTGTTATAAATTTCAGCCGCATTTGCTGCGCCTGCTACCAGCAGAGCTGGTACCAGGAGGGACAGGACTTTAACTTTCATTTTATTAACCCTCTGTTATATGCCTTTATATGCCTTATTATTACCACTGCTTACTGATTAACCCTCTTAACCAGTCGGCAACTTCATTCTCCGCAAAATTACAGAATAATCCAATAAGAATATGATACGAAAACTTTGAAGATGTTTCATTCATCTACAAACATGTTTCAACTTGTAAATAAAGGGGAACTTTTTGATAGCACTAAGAGCTAAAAAATAAAGCACGTTAAATCAAAACGTGAAAATAGATGATATATATCAGAGAGATGGCCAAAGTAATCATTACCGCACTGATTGTCAAAACAAAAACCGACGAGATCACTAAAATAAATCCCGCTATCATCATTAACTTTATTTATTACCGTCATTCAGTTTTGAATGTCTGTTTATCCCTAATTCAGCCGAGTGCACTGCATTCGGTTTTTTTTTACGCTTCTTTACGTAAACTGAATTTATCTGTGCTACCGCACTGAAATTATAACAACTATTAATTAATTCGATTATGTCTCTAAATTTCCTTTCCCGTCGCTTTAACAAATTTTAATTTCTTGTTAATTAGTGCTATTTTTCACATTCATTGCCAATTATTTGTACAATTCGATCGCGTTTGTACACTTTTAAATCTACCCCGCCCTGCGCTATTTAAAGTCGAAAAAGTCCCGTCTGCTCTGGCTACGATGCTGGAAATTCAGGTATTACCCTTTATACTGCCCACTCCCCCTTACGTGCGGCCATATCGGGTTAAACATATCAATGAGTCAGTCTGAAACCACAGCAACAGGTAAGTTCTCCCTCCTTCCGGGGAGCATCACCCGCTTCTTCCTTCTCTTAATCATTGTGCTGCTGGTGACGATGGGAGTGATGGTGCAGAGCGCGGTCAATACCTGGCTGAAGGACAGGAGCTACCAGATTGTTGATATTACCCACGCGGTGCATAAGCGTATTGATACCTGGCGTTACGCCACCTGGCAGATTTATGACAACATTGCCGCCGCACCGGGAACCTCGTCGGGTGAGAATCTGCAGGAGACGCGTCTTAAACAGGACGTGTATTACCTCGAAAAAACGCGCCGTAAAACCGAAGCCCTGATTTTTGGTTCGCACGATAGCGCCACGCTTGAGATGACCCAGCGGATGTCGACCTATCTCGACACGCTGTGGGGCGCAGAAACGGTGCCGTGGTCGATGTATTATCTCAACGGTCAGGATAACAGCATGATCCTGATCTCCACGCTGCCGCTGAAAGATCTCTCATCCGGGTTTAAAGAGTCCACCATCGGCTCGATCGTCGATTCCCGCCGCGCCGAAATGCTCCAGCAGGCCAACGCCCTGGATGAGCGCGAAAGTTTCTCCTCTCTGCGCCGCCTGGCGTGGCAGAACGGGCATTACTTTACCCTGCGCACCACCTTTAACCAGCCGGGCCATCTGGCGACCGTCGTGGCCTTTGATTTGCCGATTAACGATCTGATCCCGCCTGACATGCCGCTGGACAGTTTCCGTCTGGAGCCAGACAGCTCCGCACAAAATCTGCGCGCATCAGCCGATAAGAAAGAGGGCCCGGAGAGCGCCACCATTACGTTCAATGGCTCGAAGATTGAGATCGCCTCTGCGCTGAACTCCACCGGTATGCGCCTGGTCTGGCAGGTGCCGTTTGGTACGTTACTGCTGGATACTCTGCAAAATATTCTCCTGCCGCTGCTGCTGAATATCGGCCTGCTGGCGCTGGCGCTGTTTGGCTACAGCACCTTCCGCTTCCAGCCTGGACGTCAAAGCGAAAGCGTGTCGTCATCCGGCTCAGGCAACGAACTGCGCGTCCTGCGGGCGCTGAATGAGGAGATTGTCTCCATCCTCCCGCTCGGGCTGCTGGTGCATGATCAGGAAGCCAATCGCACCATTATGAGCAACAAGATTGCCGATCATCTGCTGCCGCACCTGAATTTGCAGAACATCACGGCGATGGCCGATCAGCACCAGGGCGTCATTCAGGCCACCATTAATAATGAACTGTATGAAATTCGTCAGTTCCGCAGCCAGGTTGCTTCCCGCACCCAAATCTTTATCATCCGCGATCAGGACCGTGAAGTGCTGGTGAACAAGAAACTCAAGCAGGCCCAGCGACTGTATGAGAAGAACCAGCAGGGCCGCGCGGTCTTTATGCAAAACATCAGCGATGCGTTTAAGCATCCGCTGAAAGCGCTGGCAAGCCAGGCCGCAAACATCAGCACGCCAGAAAGCCATCAGCTTGCCACTCAGGCGGATACGCTCGTGCGGATGGTGGATGAAATTCAGCTGGCTAATATGCTGGAAAACGACTCCTGGAGAGGGAACCCTACCCTGTTCTCGATTCAGGATCTGATCAACGAAGTGGTGCCTGAAGTCCTGCCGGTGATTAAGCGTAAAGGGCTGCAGCTGCTGATTAACAACCATCTGCCGGCCAACGATAAACGCCACGGCGACCGCGATGCCCTGCGCCGCATCGTGCTGATGCTGATTCAGTACTCCGTCACCACCACTCAAATCGGCAAGATTACGCTGAAAGTCAGCGCAGACGAATCCGCTCAAGACCGCCTGACGATCCGTATCCTGGATACGGGCGAAGGCGTGACGCTGAGCGAAGTCGATAACCTTCACTTCCCGTTCCTTAACGATACTCAGAGCGACAACTACGGCAAAGCCAATCCCCTCACCTTCTGGCTGTGCGATCAGCTGGCGCGTAAACTGGGCGGGCACCTGAATATTAAAGCCCGCGAGTCCCTTGGTACCCGCTACTCCCTGCACGTCAAAATGGCCGCGACCCCAGAGGAAGAGGACGAAGAGCGTCTGCTGGATGATGTGGTGATCATGGTGGATGTGACCTCGAACGAGATCCGCAACATTGTGGTTCGTCAGCTGGAAAACTGGGGCGCGTCCTGCATCACCCCGGACGACAGGCTTACAAGTCAAGAATATGATCTGTTTTTAACTGATAATCCGTCTAATCTTACTGCCTCGGGCTTGCTTTTAAGCGATGATGAGTCTGGCGTGCGCAAAATCGGCCCCGGCCAGATGCGCGTCAACTTTAATATGAGCAATGCGATGCAGGAAGCTGTACTACAACTAATAGAGGAACAGCTGGCACAAGAAGAGATCCTGGAGTCCCCGTTGGGTGGCGATGAAAATGCCGAACTCCATGCCAGCGGATACTATTCCCTCTTTGTAGATACAGTACCAGATGATGTTAAGCGGTTGTATACTGAGTCCGCTGCGAAGGATTTCGCGGCGCTGGCGCAGACAGCACACCGGCTTAAAGGGGTGTTTGCCATGCTTAATCTGGTTCCGGGCAAGCAGTTATGTGAAACGCTGGAACATCTTATTCGCGAGAAGGATGCTTCTGGCACAGAAAAATACATCAGCGACATTGACGCCTACGTCAAAAGCTTGCTGTAGCAAGGTAGCCTTATACATGAACAATATGAACGTAATTATTGCCGATGACCACCCGATTGTACTGTTCGGTATTCGCAAATCACTTGAACAGATCGAGTGGGTGAATGTTGTCGGTGAATTTGAAGACTCTACAGCACTTATCAATAACCTCCCGAAACTTGATGCCCATGTCCTCATCACCGATCTCTCCATGCCGGGAGATAAATACGGTGATGGGATCACGCTTATCAAATACATCAAGCGCCACTTCCCGAGCATTTCGATCATTGTTCTGACCATGAACAACAACCCGGCGATCTTAAGCGCCGTGCTGGAACTCGATATTGAAGGGATCGTACTGAAACAAGGCGCGCCAACCGATCTGCCGAAAGCGCTTGCCGCCCTGCAGAAAGGCAAGAAATTTACCCCGGAAAGCGTCTCCCGTCTGCTGGAGAAAATCAGCGCCGGTGGTTACGGTGACAAGCGTTTGTCCCCGAAAGAGAGCGAAGTGTTGCGCCTGTTCGCGGAAGGTTTCCTGGTCACCGAGATTGCCAAGAAGCTGAACCGCAGCATTAAAACCATCAGTAGCCAGAAGAAATCGGCGATGATGAAGCTGGGTGTTGAAAATGACATCGCCCTGCTGAACTATCTCTCTTCTGTGACGCTGAGCGCGGTCGACAAAGACTGATTGCTCTTCGCTTAAAAAACCCGGCAGCGCTCGCGCTTGCCGGGTTTTTTTACGCCCTGTTTTTGCGCACGCGATCCGCGTAGACCGTCAGGGTCTGCTTGATCACATCTAGCGTCACCGGTTTCGACAGACAACTGTCCATTCCCGACTCCAGGCAGCGCTGCTTCTCTTCCGCCAGCGCATTCGCCGTCACGCCAATCACCGGCAGAGTCAGCCCCTGCTCGCGGATACGCTGCGTCAGGCGATAGCCATCCATGTTCGGCATGTTGACGTCGCTGAGCACAATATCAATATGATTTTTGCTGAGCACGTTAAGCGCATCGACGCCGTCGTTGGCCGTCAGACATTGATATCCCAGCGATCCGAGCTGATCGGCCAACAGACGCCGGTTAATCGGATGATCGTCGACCACCAGTATCATCATATCGTCATTCATTGCGACGGAAGAGTCCGGCGACGGCAGCGCTCTCACGCCGTCACGCTCATCCACTTCAACGCGATAGATATGCGCCAGCAGATGCATCAGCTCATGCGGCGTGGCGACGCTGTGCGTCCACTCTCCCGGCACACGCTCCTGCGGAATACCAATATGACGACGACAGAAGATAATCGCGGCTCTGCCTTTCCAGGACGGGTCCAGCTCCACGTCCGTAATCAGCGTGTCGTCGGCATCGGCGGTTTGCCCCTCGTAGCGCATCACGTGAAGGCCACGGTTGGTCAGCATCGACTCGAGGAAGGTATACAGCGAGGCGTTATGCACCGCCAGCCAGATTGTTTTACCGCTCAAGCCATCCGCCGGGGCTTTCACCGGATACTTCGCCGAATAGAGCGGAATACGAATCGTAAACTGGCTGCCCATACCCGGCTCGGTATCCACCGAGATATCGCCGTCCATCATGCTGATCAGTTGTTCACAGATCGCAAGCCCCAGACCTGTGCCCTGGAAGTTACGCTGTACGCCGGTTCCCACCTGGAAGAACGGGTCAAACAGTTTAACCACCTCTTTGGCCGGGATCCCGGTCCCCGTGTCGCGAACGCGGATACTCAAATAATCCCCGGCGCGGGAAACATGCAGGACGATACAGCCGATGTCGGTAAACTTGATCGCATTGCTCAGCAGGTTGGAAATCACCTGCTGCAGGCGCATCGGGTCACCCTGCAATGTCAGCGGCACATCCGGCTCGATAAAGCAGTAAAGTCCCAGCTGTTTGCGCACCACCAGCGGCATATAGTTGGCGCTGATGTGGTTCATCACCTCACGCGGCGAAAACTCGCTCGGCTCGATTTTCAGCTGCTCAGACTCAATTTTGGAGAAGTCGAGAATGTCGCTGATAATTTTCAGCAGCAGGCTCGACGAGTTGTTCATCGCCGTCACCAGACGGTCGACGCCCTTCGGCAGCTCTTTGGTTTGCAGCAAATCGAGGTTACCGATAATGCCGTACAGCGGCGTGCGCAGCTCATGGCTGACGGTAGCCAGGAACATGGATTTCGACTGGCTGGCCTGTTCTGCCGCCTGCGCCATTTCCTGCAAAGACTCTTCCATTTTCACGCGCGAGGAGACATCCACCAGCACGCAAATCGCCACGTTTTCGTTGCGATAGCGCGAGTGAACAAAACTGATCTGCAGGTTCGTATGGTTGCTGGTGAGCACATCGACAAAATTGACCTGCTGCCCGCAGATGATTTGCGTCAGCCGCTGCCGGTCTTCGTGCGTCAGCATGTTCAGATAGTTATGCGCCAGCTCATTACTGAGAATATTCGTTCCGTCCTGGGTACGCAGAATACAGATGCCGACGGGCGCCGAAGCGACGATTTTGCGGTTGAACTGCTCGTGCTCTTCCAGCCGCTGGGCGTCGCTCTCTGCCGGAATGAAAATCTTGCGCTCATACATCCGCGCCAGCGTAAACAGCGCAATGCCTACCAGCACGTTCAGCAGGATTGCGTTGAGGATCAGCATCCGGATGCGTTCCAGCACCATATCGACCGGCACGGAGTAGACAATACTCAGTGAAGACGGCGGCAGGCTTTTCTTCAGCACCAGGTCGCGGAACCCCGAGGTATAACCAAACCAGGAACGCTCCTGCATCCAGCGCGGATCGACTTTTAAACGATCCTCAGGACCGGTGAGTGAAATCAGCTTATGGCCATTTTCATCGAGAATGGTCACGCCCATCGGCAGGCTGCCTGGCGTGAAGAAGTTCTCCATGCGAATCGTCTGCTCGGTGCCCAGCAGCGCCTGCAGGCGGTTAGCCAGATAGACAGGCGTCAGGCCATAGAAATAGCCCACGCCAGGACGCGGACCCTGGCTAATCCAGAAAATATTGTTGCCGCGCTCATCCTGAGGGGCGTTATGGTATTTGAGAATACGTTCGTGCAGTTTTTTCAGCGCATCCTCGCGCTCGACGGGCATATCTCGCAGGCCGAAATCGGCCATACAGAGGTTTTCGCTGCCGATGAGGAACACGCGGTTAAGATCGTAGGCCGCAGAGAAATTATCGCGCCAGTAGCGCATAAACCAGGCCAGCGATTCGAGAGAGCCTCGCCAGGAGTTGCCCATCGCCGAGCAGTCGGAATCCGGGAACAACGGCTCAAAGTCCGGGACTTCCGATTTCTCGTCGCGCCCGCGGGACGCCATAATCCCGTTTTCCGCCGTCAGACGGTTCTCCGCAATGTACTTCAGCTCTTTCATCACGTCGGACGTGCGCTGGATATAGCGCTGGGCCTGATCGGAGCTTAGGTTGAACTCCTGACGGATCTCGGACTCCTTTTGGTGCAGCGTGTTGACGATGTAAAACACCGAAAACAGCGCGACCAGTAACCAGAGCAATAACGCCAGCGCCCGGAATAAATAGCGAGAGACTTTAAGCGTGGTACGAAAGGAGACGAGGTATTTCAAGGGGGCGAAGCTCCGCCATCAGGGTCAAAAAGAATGTGGTTAAGGTAGCGGTAAACGCCGCTTGCCGCAATGTTCGCTTGTCTGCAAAAAAGAAAGGGCCGGAATCCGGCCCTTTTTTCTGTCAGGAGACATTACTCTTCGGCATCATCTGCCGCATCGTCGTCGGTGTCAGCTTCCGGCGCGATTTCGTCATCGCCTTCTGCCACACTTCCGTCGATGGAATCGAGCTCTTCGTCATCCACCGGTTCTGCAACACGCTGCAGGCCGACCACGTTTTCGTCTTCCGCAGTACGGATAAGGATCACGCCCTGGGTGTTACGACCCACAACGCTAATCTCAGACACGCGGGTACGCACCAGGGTGCCTGCGTCGGTGATCATCATGATCTGATCGCAGTCATCAACCTGTACCGCGCCGACAACGGAGCCGTTACGTTCGGTGACTTTAATGGAGATAACGCCCTGCGTACCGCGAGACTTGGTTGGGTATTCCCCTTCCGCCGTACGTTTACCGTAACCATTCTGCGTCACGGTCAGGATTGCCCCTTCGCCACGTGGAATAATCAGGGAAACAACGCTGTCTTCGCCTGCCAGACGGATACCACGAACACCGGTCGCGGTACGACCCATCGCACGCACGGCGCTCTCTTTGAAGCGCACCACTTTACCGGCGGCAGAGAAGAGCATGACGTCGTCAGTACCGGAGGTCAGATCCACGCCGATAAGTTCGTCGCCTTCGTTCAGGTTGACGGCAATAATGCCGGCAGAACGCGGACGGCTGAACTCTTTCAGCGCGGTTTTCTTCACGGTCCCGCTGGCGGTCGCCATAAAGACGTTTACGCCTTCTGCGTACTCGCGGACCGGCAGAATCGCAGTGATGCGTTCGTTCGGCTCCAGCGGCAGCAGGTTGACGATTGGACGACCACGCGCCCCACGGCTCGCTTCCGGCAGCTGATAGACCTTCATCCAGTACAGACGGCCACGGCTGGAGAAGCAGAGGATCGTATCGTGGGTGTTGGCCACCAGCAGGCGGTCAATAAAGTCTTCTTCTTTAATACGTGCAGCTGATTTGCCTTTACCACCACGACGTTGTGCTTCGTAGTCGGTCAGCGGCTGATACTTCACGTAGCCCTGGTGAGACAGGGTCACAACCACATCTTCCTGGTTGATCAGATCTTCGATGTTGATATCCGCGCTGTTGGCGGTGATCTCAGTGCGACGCTCATCACCAAACTGATCGCGGACCAGTTCCAGCTCTTCACGAATCACTTCCATCAGACGATCTGCGCTACCGAGGATATGCAGCAGTTCAGCAATCTGCTCCAGCAGCTCTTTGTACTCGTCGAGCAGTTTTTCATGCTCAAGGCCAGTCAGTTTCTGCAGACGCAGATCCAGAATCGCCTGTGCCTGCTGTTCGGTCAGATAGTACTGACCGTCACGCACGCCGAACTCCGGCTCCAGCCATTCAGGGCGCGCAGCATCATCGCCAGCGCGTTCCAGCATGGCCGCGACGTTACCCAGCTCCCACGGACGGGCAACCAGGCCCGCTTTCGCTTCGGCAGGCGTTGGCGCACGACGGATCAGTTCGATGATCGGGTCGATGTTCGCCAGCGCAACAGCCAGCGCTTCGAGGATGTGCGCACGATCGCGTGCTTTACGCAGTTCGAAAATAGTACGGCGAGTCACCACTTCACGGCGGTGACGCACGAACGCGCTCAGAATCTCTTTCAGGTTCATGATCTTCGGCTGACCATGGTGCAGTGCCACCATGTTGATACCGAAGGAAACCTGGAGCTGCGTCTGGGAGTAAAGGTTGTTAAGAACAACTTCACCCACCGCGTCGCGTTTGATTTCAATCACGATGCGCATACCGTCTTTATCAGACTCGTCACGCAGCGCGCTGATACCTTCAACGCGTTTATCTTTTACCAGTTCCGCGATTTTCTCGATCAGGCGCGCTTTGTTCACCTGGTACGGAATTTCGTGGACGATAATGGTTTCGCGACCCGTCTTCGCGTCAGCTTCCACTTCCGCGCGGGCACGAATATAAATTTTGCCACGACCGGTACGGTACGCTTCTTCGATACCGCGACGACCATTGATAATGGCGGCAGTCGGGAAGTCCGGGCCAGGGATGTGTTCCATCAGCCCTTCAATGCTGATCTCTTCATCGTCGATAAAGGCCAGGCAGCCGTTGATCACTTCCGTGATGTTGTGCGGCGGAATGTTGGTGGCCATACCGACGGCGATACCGGAAGAACCGTTCACCAGCAGGTTCGGGATCTTGGTCGGCATCACGTCTGGGATGCGCTCGGTGCCGTCGTAGTTATCGACGAAATCTACCGTCTCTTTTTCCAGGTCGGCCATCAGCTCATGGGCGATTTTCGACATACGGATTTCCGTATAACGCATCGCCGCCGCGGAGTCGCCATCGACAGAACCAAAGTTACCCTGGCCATCTACCAGCATGTAACGCAAGGAGAATGGCTGCGCCATACGCACGATAGTGTCATAAACGGCGGTATCACCATGAGGGTGGTATTTACCGATTACGTCACCAACGACACGGGCAGATTTTTTGTAGGCTTTATTCCAGTCATTGCCCAATACGTTCATGGCGTAAAGTACGCGACGGTGTACCGGCTTCAGGCCATCTCGGACGTCTGGCAGCGCACGGCCAACAATGACCGACATCGCATAGTCCAGATAGGAGCTCTTAAGCTCTTCCTCGATGTTAACCGGTGTAATTTCTCTCGCAAGGTCGCTCATCTAACCGCTATCCCTCTACTGTGTCCCGGATTCAAAGGTCGCAAATTATAACACAACCGCTATGAGACAGGTAAACCTGTATGCTTTATTCGCGGGGAGAGCCTGATATACTCGATCCTCTTGCGAAATAAGGAGTAAAAGCGCCCATGAATGCCGAAAAATCCCCGGTAGCTCACAACGTCGACCACGAAGAGATCGCCAAATTTGAAGCGGTGGCATCCCGCTGGTGGGATCTCGAAGGTGAGTTCAAACCTCTGCACCGTATTAACCCGCTGCGTCTGGGCTATATTGCGGAGCGTTCCGGCGGTCTGTTCGGTAAAAACGTGCTCGATGTCGGTTGTGGCGGCGGCATTCTGGCAGAGAGCATGGCGCGCGAAGGGGCTACGGTCACCGGGCTGGATATGGGCTTTGAGCCGTTACAGGTCGCGCGTCTGCATGCGTTAGAAACCGGTATTCAGGTGGATTACGTGCAGGAGACGGTCGAAGAGCACGCGGCGAAGCACGCCCATCAGTATGACGTGGTCACCTGCATGGAAATGTTAGAGCACGTTCCTGACCCGCAGTCGGTGGTCAAGGCCTGCGCTGCGCTTGTCAAACCCGGTGGACAGGTCTTCTTCTCGACCATCAACCGTAACGGCAAGGCGTGGCTGATGGCGGTCGTAGGGGCAGAATATGTCCTGCGCATGGTGCCAAAAGGCACCCATGACGTGAAGAAATTTATCAAACCGGCTGAATTATTAGGCTGGGTTGACGGCACCTGGCTTAAAGAGCAGCACATCACCGGTCTGCACTACAATCCGCTAACGGACAAATTCAAACTCGCGCCGGGTGTAGATGTTAACTATATGTTGCACACAACCGCAAAAAACGACTAACGTCATCAACTATTCTTATAAAGATTGCGCGGCGTCATGTTGCGCAATTTTGACCTCTCGTTGAAGAAATCAGCACTCGATCAAATTTTGAATTTTTTTTCTTAATTATTGACATGTCGTCCAGGCCTTACAGCACGAGGACTTAGGCTTTTTTACCCTTTCACAACCTCAATTTAACCTCAAAATCAACCCTTGTACTGAAATGATTCGATACTAGAATACTCACCATATAGCGTTCTTTTAATCGCAAAACCCCTACATGTAGTATTTATCCACAGAGTTAGTCACAAGACCATTCTGTGGATAAGCGGGGGATATTTCTATTTCACGGTAATTCACGGACAGGTAAAAACCCACATGAATCAGAGTCTGCTGGTGACAAAGCGCGACGGTACCACTGAGCGTATCAATCTCGACAAAATCCATCGAGTTCTCGACTGGGCAGCAGAAGGACTGAATAACGTATCTATCTCCCAGGTTGAGCTGCGTTCTCACATTCAGTTCTACGACGGCATCAAAACCTCTGACATCCACGAGACCATCATCAAGGCGGCGGCCGATCTCATCTCCCGCGAAGCGCCTGATTATCAGTATCTCGCAGCACGTCTTGCCATTTTCCATCTGCGTAAAAAAGCCTACGGCCAATTTGAGCCGCCAGCGCTGTATGATCACGTGGTCAAAATGGTTGAGCTGGGCAAATACGACACGCATCTGCTGGAAGACTATACGGAAGAAGAGTTCGAGCAGATGAACGGGTTTATCGATCACTGGCGTGACATGAACTTCTCCTACGCCGCGGTCAAACAGCTCGAAGGCAAATACCTGGTTCAGAACCGCGTAACGGGTGAAATCTACGAAAGCGCGCAGTTCCTGTACATTCTGGTCGCCGCATGCCTGTTCTCCGGCTATCCGCGTGAAACCCGCCTGAGCTATGTGAAGCGTTTCTATGATGCGGTTTCTACCTTTAAAATTTCTCTGCCTACGCCGATCATGTCTGGCGTGCGCACCCCAACTCGCCAGTTCAGCTCTTGCGTTCTGATCGAGTGCGGCGACAGCCTGGATTCCATTAACGCCACCTCCAGCGCCATTGTGAAATACGTCTCCCAGCGTGCCGGTATCGGTATCAACGCGGGCCGTATTCGTGCCCTGGGTAGCCCAATTCGCGGCGGTGAAGCGTTCCATACCGGCTGTATCCCGTTCTACAAACACTTCCAGACCGCAGTGAAATCCTGCTCTCAGGGCGGCGTTCGCGGTGGTGCAGCCACGCTGTTCTACCCAATGTGGCATCTGGAAGTAGAAAGCCTGCTGGTTCTGAAAAACAACCGTGGCGTTGAAGGCAACCGCGTTCGTCACATGGACTACGGCGTTCAGATCAACAAACTGATGTATACCCGCCTGTTGAAAGGCCAGGACATCACCCTGTTCAGCCCGTCCGACGTCCCAGGCCTGTACGATGCGTTCTTCGCCGATCAGGATGAGTTCGAGCGTCTGTATACCCAGTACGAAAACGACGACAGCATCCGCAAACAGCGCGTCAAAGCGGTTGACCTGTTCTCTCTGATGATGCAGGAACGTGCCTCAACTGGCCGTATCTACATTCAGAACGTGGACCACTGCAACACCCACAGCCCGTTTGATCCGGCCATCGCACCCGTGCGCCAGTCTAACCTGTGCCTGGAGATCGCCCTGCCGACCAAACCGCTGTACGATGTTAACGACGAAAACGGTGAAATCGCGCTCTGTACTCTGTCTGCATTCAACCTGGGCGCAATCAAGAGCCTGTCCGAGCTGGAAGAGCTGGCTGTGCTGGCGGTTCGCGCGCTGGATGCCCTGCTGGATTATCAGGACTACCCAATCCCTGCGGCAAAACGCGGTGCCATGGGCCGTCGTACGCTGGGTATTGGCGTGATCAACTTTGCCTACTGGCTGGCGAAAAACGGTAAGCGTTACTCCGACGGCAGCGCCAATAACCTGACGCATGAAACTTTCGAAGCCATTCAGTATTACCTGATGAAAGCCTCGAATGAGCTGGCGAAAGAGCAAGGCGCGTGCCCGTGGTTCAACGAAACTACCTACGCGAAAGGCATTCTGCCGATCGATACCTACAAGAAAGATCTGGACGGTATCGTCAGCGAGCCGCTGCATCTCGACTGGGAAGGTCTGCGTGAATCGATCAAAACGCACGGTCTGCGTAACTCCACCCTTTCTGCGCTGATGCCGTCCGAGACCTCCTCGCAGATCTCCAACGCCACCAACGGCATCGAGCCTCCGCGCGGTCACGTGAGCATCAAAGCCTCGAAAGATGGCGTGCTGCGTCAGGTCGTGCCGGATTACGAAACGCTGGGGAATAACTACGAGCTGCTGTGGGAAATGCCGAATAACGACGGTTACCTGCAGCTGGTGGGCATCATGCAGAAGTTTATCGACCAGTCGATCTCTGCGAATACCAACTACGATCCGACGCGCTTCCCGTCAGGAAAAGTGCCGATGCAACAGTTGCTCAAAGATCTGCTGACCGCCTACAAATTTGGCGTGAAAACCCTGTACTATCACAACACCCGTGACGGTGCAGAAGATGCGCAGGATGATATGGCGCCTTCAATCCAGGACGATGGCTGCGAAAGCGGCGCATGTAAGATCTAGTTTTGCCTTTTGCCGGATGGCGGCGTAAACGCCGTATCCGGCCTACATAATTTCGAGGTGTTGTAGGCCGGATACGCAAAGCGCTTTCCGGCATTACACTCCTACAGGACTCACTTTAATGGCATATACCACCTTTTCACAGACGAAAAACGACCAGCTCAAAGAGCCCATGTTCTTCGGGCAATCGGTCAACGTGGCACGCTACGATCAGCAAAAATATGACATCTTCGAAAAGCTGATCGAAAAGCAACTCTCCTTCTTCTGGCGTCCGGAAGAAGTGGATGTTTCACGCGATCGTATCGACTTTCAGGCACTGCCTGACCATGAAAAGCACATTTTCCTCAGCAACCTGAAGTATCAGACGCTGCTGGATTCCATTCAGGGTCGTAGCCCAAACGTGGCGTTGCTGCCGCTGATCTCTATTCCTGAACTGGAAACCTGGGTCGAAACCTGGGCGTTCTCCGAGACGATCCACTCGCGCTCCTACACCCACATCATCCGTAACATCGTGAACGATCCTGCGGTGGTGTTTGACGATATCGTTACCAACGAGCAGATCCAGAAACGTGCAGAGGGCATCGCCCACTACTACGACGAGCTGATCGAAATGACCAGCTACTGGCATCTGCTGGGCGAAGGCACCCACAACGTCAACGGTAAAACCGTGACCGTGAATCTGCGCGCCCTGAAAAAACAGCTCTACCTGTGCCTGATGAGCGTCAACGCGCTGGAAGCGATTCGCTTCTATGTCAGCTTTGCTTGCTCATTTGCCTTCGCCGAGCGCAAGCTGATGGAAGGTAACGCGAAAATTATCCGTCTGATCGCTCGCGACGAAGCCCTGCACCTGACCGGCACTCAGCACATGCTAAATCTGCTGCGCAGCGGCGTGGACGATCCGGAAATGGCAGAGATTGCCGAAGAGTGCAAACAGGAGTGCTACGACCTGTTTGTGCTGGCCGCTCAGCAGGAAAAAGAGTGGGCAGATTACCTGTTCCGCGACGGTTCCATGATCGGTCTGAACAAAGACATTCTGTGTCAGTACGTGGAGTACATCACCAACATCCGCATGCAGGCGGTGGGCCTTGAGCTGCCGTTTAAAACGCGCTCTAACCCGATTCCGTGGATAAACACCTGGCTGGTGTCCGACAACGTGCAGGTTGCGCCGCAGGAAGTGGAAGTGAGTTCTTACCTGGTCGGTCAGATTGATTCCGAAGTCAATACTGACGACCTGAGCGATTTCCAGCTCTGATGAGCCGCGTCACGCTAAGCCTTTCCGGCACAGAAGTTCTGTGCCGCGAAGAGCACCCTTCTCTGCTGGTCGCGCTTGAGTCGCATCAGGTGGAAGTCGAATACCAGTGTCGCGCCGGGTACTGCGGCTCCTGCCGCTGCCGTTTAGTGGCAGGCCAGGTCGACTGGCTCACCGAGCCGCTGGCGTTCATCAATGAAGGGGAAATTTTGCCCTGCTGTTGCCGGGCAAAAGGCGATATCGAAATCGAGATGTAATGCCTGCACGCACTAAATGCCCGCTTTCGCGGGCATTTTTTTATCCACGTTTCTGCATCATCTCCGCGTGATGACGTTTTTCACCGAACATCACCATAATCAGCAGCAATACTGCCATTATGCTGCCGCCAATCATCACCATAAAGCCACCGTCCCAGCCGAAGAAATCGACCGTGTAACCAACAATAGCGCTGGCGGCGACCGAGCCACCGAGATAACCAAACAGACCGGTAAAGCCTGCGGCGGTCCCTGCCGCTTTCTTCGGCGCCAGTTCAAGAGCATGCAGGCCGATCAGCATTACCGGGCCATAAATCAGGAAGCCAATCACGATCATACAGGCCATATCCACGCCCGGATTTCCCGGAGGGTTGAGCCAGTAAACGATCGTGGCGATGGTCACCAGCGTCATAAAGAACACGCCCGTTGCACCGCGGTTGCCTTTGAACACTTTATCCGACATCCAGCCGCAAATCAGCGTGCCCGGGATCCCGGCATATTCATATAAGAAATAGGCCCAGGATGATTTATCCAGCGCGAAGTGCTTCACCTCTTTCAGATAGGTTGGCGACCAGTCAAGGATGCCGTATCGCAGCAGATAGACAAAAACGTTCGCCACCGCGATGTACCACAGCAGTTTGTTCGGCAGGACGTATTTCATGAAGATTTGCTTCGCCGTCAGCTCCTCTTCGTGTTGTTCGCTGTAGTCGTCCGGATAGTCGTTTTTATACTCTTCAATTGGCGGCAGGCCGCAGGATTGCGGAGTATCGCGCATCAGCGCAAAAGCAATCATCGCCACCAGAATCGCGCCAAATGCAGGCATGTACAGCGCCGCTTTCCAGTCGTTAAACCACGCCATCCCTAACAGGAACAGCAGTGGCGGAATACCGCCGCCGACGTTATGGGCGCAGTTCCACACCGACACAATCCCGCCGCGCTCTTTCTGCGACCACCAGTGGACCATGGTCCGTCCGCACGGTGGCCACCCCATTCCCTGGAACCAGCCGCAGATAAACAGCAGCACAAACATCACTGCGATGCTGGAGGTCGCCCAGGGCACAAAGCCCATAAACAGCATTACCGCCGCAGCCAGAATCAGGCCTGCCGGTAAGAAGACGCGCGGATTCGAGCGGTCCGAGACCGACCCCATGATGAATTTCGAAAAACCGTAGGCAATTGAAATGCCGGAGAGCGCGAAACCTAAGTCACCGCGCGAAAAACCCTGTTCAACCAGATACGGCATCGCCAGGGCGAAGTTTTTGCGCACCAGATAGTAAGCGGCATAGCCGAAGAAAATTCCGAGGAAGATTTGCCAGCGCAGGCGGCGATAAAGCGGGTCAACTTCTGCCTCTGGCAGACGTGCCCGATGCGGAGCAGGTTTGAAGATACTGAGCATAACAGCCTCCGTGGCCATATTGTAAATTGCCAGGGCTTTTACTGCACCCCAGCTCCAGAGAGGCTGGGGATGTTAAATAATCACGACGATTGTTACTGTGAATCAACGCACGAATTGTTACAGAAATATGACATAGTGCGCAAAAAGGCGCACGGAATCACGTTTCATTTTCGAATTGCGCTCGTTTGTGTTCGAAATCAAACAAACCACATTTTTGATGTGGCTAAATGGTAAAAAACGAACATGAGGGAAGACAATGGCAATCCGCGATCCCCGTTATAGCGATGTGATTATCATTGGCGGCGGCGCAACGGGCGCCGGGATGGCGCGGGACTGCGCCCTGCGAGGCTTAAGCGTTACGCTGCTCGAACGTCACGATATCGCCACCGGCGCCACCGGGCGCAATCACGGCTTATTGCACAGCGGCGCGCGCTACGCCGTGACCGACAACGAATCCGCGCGCGAGTGCATCGCCGAAAACCAGATCCTCAAACGCATCGCCCGCCACTGCATTGAACCCACGGACGGCCTGTTTATCACGCTGCCAGAGGACGATCTGGCGTTTCAGAAAACCTTTATTACCGCCTGCACTAACGCGGGTATCAATGCCGAAGCGATAGATCCTCTGCTTGCCCGGCGCATAGAACCGGCGGTAAACCCGGCCCTGCTGGGCGCAGTGAAAGTGCCCGACGGCACCGTAGACCCCTTCCGCCTGACGGCGGCCAATATGCTCGATGCTCGCGAACACGGCGCGACCATTCTGACCGCGCATGAAGTTACAGGGCTTATCCGTGAAGGCGACAGCGTACGGGGCGTGCGTGTCTATGATCGCCTGTACGGGGAACACAGTGAGCTGTATGCAGGTGTGGTGGTCAACGCTGCCGGGATCTGGGGTCAGCACATTGCGGAGTATGCTGAGTTGTCCGTTCGCATGTTCCCGGCGAAAGGCTCGCTGCTGATCCTCGATCACCGTATCAACAATCACGTCATCAACCGCTGCCGCAAACCGTCCGACGCCGACATCCTGGTGCCGGGGGATACCATCTCCCTGATTGGTACCACCTCCACGCACATTGATTACAACGATATCGACTGTAATCGGGTGACTGCCGAAGAGGTGGATATCCTGCTGCGCGAAGGGGAAAAACTGGCGCCGATCATGGCGCAAACCCGCATTCTGCGCGCCTATGCCGGGGTACGCCCGCTGGTCGCCAGCGACGACGATCCGAGCGGGCGCAACGTCAGCCGTGGCATTGTGTTGCTCGATCACGCCACGCGCGACGGGCTGGAGGGTTTCATTACCATCACCGGCGGCAAACTGATGACCTACCGGCTGATGGCGCAGTGGGCCACCGACGCCGTATGCCGCAAGCTCGGGAATACGCAGCCCTGCACCACTGCTGAGCGCCCGTTGCCAGGCTCGCAGGAGCCAACCGAAAAAACGCTGCAAAAAATCATCTCCCTGCCTGCGCCGCTGCGCGGATCGGCCATCTACCGCCACGGCGATCGCACGCCCGCCTGGCTGGGACAGGGCCGCCTCAGCCGCAGCCTGGTGTGCGAATGCGAAGCCGTCACTGCGGGCGAAGTACAGTATGCGGTGGAAAATCTGGCGGTTAACAACCTGCTCGATTTACGCCGCCGTACCCGCGTCGGGATGGGCACCTGTCAGGGCGAGCTGTGCGCCTGCCGCGCGGCGGGCCTGTTACAGCGTTTCAATGTCACCACCTCCGCGCAATCACTGACGCAGCTCAGTGAGTTCCTCAATGAGCGCTGGAAAGGGGTGCAGCCTGTCGCCTGGGGCGATGCGCTGCGCGAAAGCGAATTTACCCGCTGGGTCTACCAGGGGCTGTGCGGACTGGAAAAGGAGCAGCACGATGAAGTTTGATACGGTGATTATTGGTGGCGGTCTCGCCGGGCTGCTGTGCGGCCTGAAGCTGACGCAAAGCGGCCAGCGCTGCGCCATTATCAGTCGCGGTCAAAGCGCGCTGCATTTTTCGTCCGGCTCCCTGGACCTGCTCGGCGCGATGGCCGACGGTTCGCCCGTCCAGAATCCGCTCACGGCGGTGCAAAACCCGGCGGCGTTGCCGCCTGAACACCCTTACCGCCGGGTGGGGGTTGAAAATATTGCCCGCTTCGCGCGAGAAACCGAAAGCCTCCTCGCCGCCAGCGGCGCGCGCTTAAAGGGCAATGCCGGGCAAAATCACGCCCGCGTCACGCCGCTCGGCACGCAGCGCAGCGCCTGGCTCAGTCCGGAAGAGGTGCCGGTCGCCCCCAGCCAGAACCAGCGCGTCTGCGTCATTGGCATCAGCGGATTTCTCGATTTTCAGGCCCATCTTGCCGCTGCGTCACTTCGACACCAGGGGATTCACGCGGACACGGCGGAGATCGAGTTGCCGGAGCTGGATGTGCTGCGGGATAACGCCAGCGAGTTTCGCGCCGTGAATATTGCCCGGCTGCTGGACAACGACGTTCACTGGCCAATGATTTTTGACGCCTTACATCCTCTGGCGCAGGGCGTCGATGCCCTGTACATGCCGGCCTGTTTTGGCCTGACGGATAATCGTTTGTGGCGCTGGCTCAGCGATCGCCTCCCCTGCCCGCTCTGGCTGCTGCCGACGCTGCCGCCATCTGTGCCAGGGATTCGTCTGCACAATCAGCTTCAGCGGCAGTTTATCGCTCAGGGCGGCGTCTGGATGGCGGGGGATGAAGTCAAAAAAGTGTCGCTTGAAGCGGGTAACGCCCATGCCGTCTGGACGCGAAACCATGAGGATATTCCGCTGCGTGCCCGTTTTGTGGTGCTGGCGAGCGGCAGTTTCTTCAGCAACGGATTAATCAGCACCCGCGAAGGGATCCGCGAGGCGGTGATGGGGCTGGACGTGCGCCAGAGCGCCTCCCGCGCCGACTGGTATCAGAGCGATTTCTTCACACCCCAGCCGTGGCAGCAGTTTGGTGTCATCACCGATGAGCATCTGCGCCCGCAGCTTTCCGGCGTGGCGATCGACAATCTTTACGCCATTGGCTCGGTGCTGGGCGGTTTTGACCCGATAGCCCAGGGCTGCGGCGGCGGTGTCTGCGCCATCACGGCGCTGGCCGTTGCCGAACAGATTTGCCAGCGAGCGGGAGAACAACCATGAACGATACCCGTTTTGAAAGCTGCATCAAATGCACCGTCTGCACCACCGTTTGCCCGGTGAGTAGCGTGAATCCGCGCTACCCGGGGCCGAAACAGGCCGGGCCGGACGGCGAGCGCCTGCGCCTGAAAGATGGCGCACTGTACGACGACGCGCTGAAATACTGCATTAACTGCAAACGCTGTGAAGTCGCCTGCCCCTCTGATGTCAAAATCGGGGACATTATCCAGCGCGCGCGCGCGCAGTACAGCACGCAAAAACCGACCCTTCGTGATGCCATTTTAAGCCATACGGATCTGATGGGCAGCGTCTCCACCCCGTTCGCCCCGCTGGTGAATGCGGCGACCTCGCTGAAACCGGTGCGAAAGCTCCTCGACGTGGCGCTCAAAATCGATCATCACCGCACTCTGCCCAAATACTCCCACGGGACTTTCCGCCGCTGGTATAAAAGCGTTGCCGAGAGACAGGCGCAGTACACCGACCAGGCCGCGTTCTTCCACGGCTGTTACGTAAACTATAACCACCCGCAGCTGGGCAAAGATCTGGTCAGCGTGTTGAATGCAATGGGCACCGGCGTGCAGTTGCTGAATAAAGAGAGGTGCTGCGGCGTGCCGCTGATTGCCAACGGCTTTACCGACCGGGCGCGTAAACAGGCTCGACACAACGTGACCTCCCTGCGCGAAGCGATTGTCGACAAAGGGATCCCGGTCCTCGCCACGTCGTCCACCTGCACCTTTACGCTGCGGGATGAGTATCCGCATCTGCTGGACGTCGATAACAGCGGTTTGCGCGAGCACATCGAGCTGGCCACCCGTTTTATCTGGCGCAAACTGGATAGCGGGCAGACGCTGCCGTTGAAGAAATTACCGCTGAAAGTGGTGTATCACACACCCTGTCATATGGAAAAAATGGGCTGGGCGATTTATACGCTGGAGCTACTCAGGCTGATTCCGGGGCTGGAACTGACGGTGCTGGATTCGCGCTGCTGCGGGATTGCAGGAACCTACGGCTTTAAAAGCGAAAACTACCCGACGTCGCAGGCCATTGGTGCGCCGCTGTTCCGTCAGATCGAAGAGAGCGGCGCAGACCTGGTGGTGACCGACTGTGAAACCTGCAAATGGCAGATCGAGATGTCCACGAGCCTGCGCTGTGAACATCCAATCTCCCTGCTGGCGAAAGCGCTCAGCTAAGCAGACCGGGGCGTTTTGCCCCGGTTTTTTCACTCGATAAACAGCGTTTCCACCACCTCAATCCAGCCATGATCGCTGGCGACCTCTTTGCCATTCAGCCAGCGGCGCAGCATATTCAACGCCATCATCGCGCACACCTCCTGGCGCACCTGCAGACTGTAGCGCGTGGCGCTCATTTTCACGCGCAGAGCGTGTGTCCCCTGCGGTGTGGCGAGGGCAAAGTTGAGATGCTCATCTTCAAGGCCAGTCACCGCCAGCGCCAGTCCGGCGAAATGGTTGACCCGACGATCGGCCGTCCAGTGGGCGGTTTGCGCGAGCGTCTCTTCCTGCGATGGCACCACTTCGCTCGCCAGCAGCGAGGCGTTTGCCCGCGAGAGTTGCAGCGCCAGCAAACCGCCGGTGAACTGCTCGCTTAAGGTCAGGCTCAATTGACGCTCCTGAAGATGACGGGCGATTTGCGCCGGTAATCCTTCGGTGCCTTCAAAGATCAGATTTTCACCCGCTACGCGCTGCACCTCAGGCCATGCCGCCAGCATCGCCGCTTTTTGCGTCGCCGGACCGGTCAGTTTCAGCTCGATTATCGGCATTGAGGAGCGGTAGCCCATCGATACCCCTTCCGGCAGCTCAAGGGGATCGAGGCTTTGCGCCAGATCGCTTTCCGAACGGCCAAAGGTGGTGAGGCGCAGGCAAATCGGCGGCTCTGGCAGTGTGAACCGCTCGCGCAGGCGCGGCATAATTTCCTGCTCGACCATCACTTTAAATTCAGAGGGAACGCCGGGGGTAAAGAACATCAGGCAGCGGTTAAGCTTGACCGCAAAACCGCAGGCCGTGCCGACTGGATTATTAATAAACTCGGCGCTGGCGGGGATTTCCGCCTGCTTACGGTTGCTGGGCGCCATCACCCGGCCACGCTCGCTGAAGAAGCGCTCCATCTGCACCAGCCACTCTTTATGCAGTACCAGCCCTTCGCCTTTGGCCGTCGCCGCTGCCAGTGCGCTGAGGTCATCGCTGGTTGGCCCGAGGCCACCGTTGACGATCAGCACATCCGCATGTTCGCTGCGCTCACGCAGCACGTTGACCAGCGATTCGAGGCTATCGCCGACGGTATTACGGCGCGTTAACGATAATCCCTGCTCAAAGAAAAAATTGGCCAGCCAGGCCGCATTGGTATCGGTAATTTGTCCATGCAGCACTTCGTCGCCAGTGGACAACATTTCCACGCTTATCATCGTGTTCTCCCACTTATTTAGTGGAAACACTATAGCGCAATCAGATGTGGGGGGAAGAGAGAAACAGGTGCGGCAGGACGCCGCACCCTAAAATCAGAATCCTGCGCTCACGCCCACGTACGGGCCATCGGCCAGCGCGTTGTCGCGGTTGCCGTCTTTACCGGCGAGATTCAGGTAGCGATAACCGGCTTCGATGGTGATCGGACGCATGATCGTCCAGCGCGCACCGGCGTTGGCTTCTTCATAGCTGTCGATACCGCTGGAGAGGGAATCCGGAGAGTAGTAGTACTCACCAAACAGACCGAAGCTGTCGCCGATTTTCCACTGCAAACCGCCGCCCACTGCTGCTGCGTAGCCTTCGTCGCCGTCGTTCGGGTTAGTGTAGATACCTTTCCCGCCAACGGTCGCCAGGAATGGACCCAGCGGAATGTTCAGGCCCAGACCGAGGCTCGCGGCATCGCCGTCGTCATCGTTGTGAGTCCAGCCACCGGTCATCGCCAGGCCGGAGGTGTCTGTGCCCATGCCAAAACCGAGGTGGGTGTAATCCTTACCCGCCTGGCCGCTAAAAGAGATTGCATTTGCCGCCGCAGATACAAACATCAGGCCGCTCAGGCCCAGTAATGCCACTTTTTTCATTGTCGTGATCCCGCACTCATTTAAAATAGATATCCCAAAACCGCGCGATTTTAACCCGAGAAATCCAGGGATCAATGCGCTATCGGTGCGTATGACGTTTAGATTGTAACGATTTGAAACTTTCTGGCGTTAGCCAGCCGCAGCAGCTGCCTGAAAACGCTAGCCTTTCAGAAAAGCGTTCACCCACTGCTGCAGCGCCCGACGGGAGATTTTGATCCCGCCGCTTTTTAGCTCAGCGGGCAGAACCAGCCAGTGCCGCGGCTGCTGGAAACGCGCCAGCTTATCGCCCACCCACTCCGGGAAGGTCGTGATATCCGCGTTTTCTGCGCATTCGACTACCGCCACCGGTCGCTGACCAAATTCGGCGTCGTCCAGCGGCACGATGAAAACCTGATGAATCAGCGGATGCCCGCTAATGACGCGCTCCAGCTCTTCCGGCTGAATGCCTTCTCCGCCGCTGAAAAAGAGATTATCCATGCGCCCGACAAGAGTCAGACGGCCGTCATGTAACTCTCCACGATCGCGGGTAGCAAACCAGCCTTGCGCATTGGCAAGCGGCGCTAATCCACCGTCGCGCCAGTAGCCGCTGGCCATACTTTTGGCCCGGAGCCAGACCTCACCTTCCACAATCTTGACCTCGCGCCCCGGTAGCGCACTCCCGACATCCGGTTGCCCGTCGGCTTCTTTGGCACAAACTGTCGAGGCGAATTCCGTCAGCCCGTATCCGCACCAGGTTTTGATGCCCTGCTCTTGCGCCCGAAGGGTTAACTCAACGGGGATCGCCGCACCGCCCAGCAGGACGGCCCGGAGGGCGACAGGATCAGGGTGATTCAGCAAACGCCAGAGCTGCGTCGGCACCAGCGAGGCATGCGTGCAGCCCTCCAGCATCTGCTCCAGTGGCTGTTTTTCACGCACGGTTAATCGCGCGCCGGCCAGCAGCCAGCGCCACAAAATTCCCTGTCCGGAGACATGAAAAAGAGGGAGGGAAAGCAGCCAGTCATCATCGTCGCCATAGGGCATCAGAGAGAGCACGCCCTGCGCGCTGGCAAGATGCGCGTCGCAGGTATGTACCGCCGCTTTTGGCAGACCGGTGGACCCGGAGGTGAGCGTCATGGACGCCAGCCGCGCGGGTTGCCAGGGGGCGGCGTAGTGACCTGCTGATTCGCGCATCAACACCGGTGGCAATCCGTCGAACTCGCCATCCAGCACCAGCGCAAAACGCAACGTCATCTGGGGAATTAATACATTCAGCAGCGGACGTGGAAGCTGCGGGTTGACGGGTAAAATCCGCGCGCCGCATTGCAGTAATGCCAGCCAGGCCAGCAAAGTGCTGGGATGGTTTTGCGCCATCAGCATGACCCCGTCGCCATCCTGCACGCCCTGCTGACGGAAGCCGCTTGCCAGCGCATCAACACGCTGGCACAGCTGATGCCAGGTCAGCGTGTCACTGTTCAGGCGCAGCGCGGGTTTATCGGCTTTTCGCTGACACCAGTGCCGCCACGGCCAGTCGGTAAAGCTCATAGCAGTGGCTCCAGCGCCTCAACGTCCACCAGCGGGAGGGTACTCTCCGGCCAGCGACGCACCAGCTGGGCCTGCATCAGATTGAGCGTATCCAGCCCCGGAATGGTCTGCGGGGTCAGCCACGCGGCAATCCGCGCCAGTTGCGTCAGGCCAAGGCTCGACTCAATGGAGGAACTTATCACCGCCGTCAGGCCGAGAGCGTGGGCCGCAGCCACCTGCTTGCGCACCTTTTCCAGGCTGCCCGTCAGCGTCGGCTTGATCACCACCGCACTTACGCCCGGCTCGGCGAGAAACTGGAAATCCGCTTCACGCAGGCTTTCATCCCAGGCAATGGCAATTCCCGTCTCCTGCGCAAAGGCGCGCGAGTCGTCGCGGGTTTTGCACGGCTCTTCCATAAATGCGATGCGATCGCGATACGCCGGATTGACGTACTTCGCGAACTGCTGCGCCTTGAGCGGCGTCCACGCGCGGTTTGCATCCAGACGCAGACGCAAATCCGGAATCGCTTCGAGCAGCAAATTGACCACCATGCCATCGCGTACCGCTTCGTACAGGCCCACTTTGACCTTGGCGACTTTCTCGCCGGGCATAGCGCTAAGGGCGGCAAACAGTTCGTCCGGATCGCCCGAGCAGAGCGGCGCGGCGCGGTAATCCGCCGCGTCCGGCAGCGTGCCGTCCAGCTCGGCCAGCGCGCAGCTAATACCGAAGGCGGCAGAAGGCACCTCCGGCAGTGCCGGAGAAGCCCCTTCGCGCCAGGCATTCACCCAACTCAGCAGCGCGGCCTGGGCGTCGTCAAGCGATTCAAGGCTAAAGCCCGGCAGCGGCGAGATTTCGCCCCAGCCCTGCTTTTCGCCCTGCTGCAGATGGACGAAGAGACCGTCACGGGTTTTTAACCGCCGTTCACGCAGCACCACGCCCGCGTCCATGGGTATCTGCCAGCGGTAAACCTGCGCGCGACGCATTACGGATTCCGTTTGTATTTGCTGAAGTCCGGCTGGCGTTTTTCGTTAAACGCGTTGCGGCCTTCCTGCCCTTCTTCGGTCATGTAGAACAACATAGTGGCGTTACCCGCCAGCTCCTGCAGACCGGCCTGACCGTCGCAGTCGGCGTTCAGCGCCGCTTTCAGGCAGCGCAGCGCCATTGGGCTGTTTTGCAGCATTTCGCGACACCAGCGAACGGTCTCTTTTTCCAGATCGGCAATCGGCACCACCGTGTTGACGAGGCCCATATCCAGCGCCTCTTTGGCATCGTACTGACGGCACAGGAACCAGATTTCACGCGCTTTTTTCTGACCGACAATGCGCGCCATATAAGAAGCGCCCCAGCCGCCGTCGAAGGAGCCGACTTTCGGACCGGTCTGGCCGAAGACAGCGTTCTCCGCGGCAATCGTCAGATCACACATCATATGCAGCACGTGGCCGCCACCGATGGAGTAGCCAGCGACCATCGCCACGACCGGTTTTGGACAGGTGCGGATCTGGCGCTGGAAGTCGAGCACATTCAGGTGATGTACGCCGGAGTCATCCTGATATCCGCCGTAGTCGCCGCGCACTTTCTGATCGCCGCCCGCGCAGAACGCTTTGTCGCCTTCGCCGGTCAGAACGATGACGCCGACGTTATCGTCGTAACGTGCATCGGCCAGCGCCTGCATCATCTCTTTCACGGTCAGGGGACGAAACGCGTTACGCACCTGAGGGCGGTTGATGGTGATTTTGGCAATGCCGTCCGTCGATTTGTGGTAACGAATATCCGTATAGCCTTCGGAGCAGTCTTGCCATTCAACGGGGGCATACAGCATTTGTTCATCAGGGTAGATCATGGGATGTCCTTTATTCGAAAACGCAGTATCTGCGCCAGACTCGCGGCAACCGCAGTGGGATTGTCCCGGTGGGCGTTGTGTCCGGCATTGGGAATCACATGGCGCTCGGCGTTAAGTTCAGCCGCGAGGGCTGCAAACTTCTCGTCGCGCTCGCCATACACATAGTGGAAAGGCGTCGTGCGGGCGTTCAGCGCCGCGCGTAAATCAGGTTGGTTCGCCAGGGATGTGGCCTGCAGCATGGCGGCAAGCGTCGCGCCATTATTTTGGCTGCGCAGGGTGATGAGTTCGTCACGCTGCGCGTCAGTCAGCGAGGCAAAAACTGGCTGTTGATACCAGGCACGAAAAACTGACAGCAGCGGTTCATCGCGAAAACGTTGCGCCCAGCGGCGGTCAGATTCGGCTCGCGCCTCTCGCGCTTTCGCGTCGTACAGGCCCGGATGACCGCCCTCGACAATCAGCCCCGCCAGCCCTTTCGGCTGCTGACAGGCATGAACCATCGCAATGCGGCCGCCAAGGGAGTACCCCACCAGCCAGTAGTCAAGTATGTTGTAACTAACCAACGTATTGGTCAGCAGCTGGCTCACGTCGCTGAACCCAGAGACGGCAATATCCTGTGAACCGCCGTGCCCTGGGAGATCCAGATACAGCCGCGGATGATCGGGCAGCTTAGCGCCCACCGTCTGCCATTCGCGACAGTCGCCGGAAAAACCGTGCAGGAAGACCAGCCAGGGCAACCCTGGCTTACCAGCACGCCTTTCACCGGCCAGAATCATAGATGGCTCACCTGGGCGAGCAGGCTTTGCAGCGTCTGCGCGCCGTCGGAATCGTTGACCACCAACTCAATCAGCGTGGTGCCCGGCTGCCGCCAGGCGCGACTGAGCGCGTCATCGAGATCGGCCCAGCTCTCCGGGCGATGGTATTTGAGGCTAAACATCGCCGCGGCGTGTTCAAACTGGACGTTTTGCGGCATCAGATAGAAACGCTCGCGCTCGCTTTGCGGCGTCGGCAGCAGGGAGAAAATCTGCCCGCCGTTATTGTTCACCACAATCAGCACAAATGGCGCAGAGACCTGGCGCAGCAGTGCCAGCGCGTTCAGGTCATACAGCGCCGATAAATCCCCGACAATCGCCAGGGTGGATTTCGCGCTGGCGCGCTGCACGCCCGCCGCCGTTGAGATCAAACCGTCAATCCCGCTGGCGCCACGGTTGCTGTAGACCGGATACCCGGCCGGCAGTTTTGACAGGGCATCAATCAGACGCACTACCAGGCTGTTGCCGACAAACAGCTGGCCCTGCTCCGGCAGATAGTGGCGGATGCGGTGCGCCAGCTCAGCCTCGCCAAAGCCTTCGCACTGGCGGGAGGTTAACTCCCAGGCCTGACGCGACAACGCCGGAATATCCGTCGCCCACGGCTGACGTTTTTCCGCCGGATGCGCATCCAGCCATTCGTCGATAGTGCTGACCAGACGACGCCCGCGATGGTGCGCCGGATCCAGCCGTCCGTCCAGCGGGTCCACCAGCCAATACTCTTCCGGATCGCAGGTGGCCTGCCACTGTAACAGGCGTTTACCCGTGAGGCTTGAGCCGAGCTGAACCACGATTTGTGCCTGCGACAGTTCCGTTACCGCTTTGGCATTTCCCAGCCAGAGATCGGCGCACGGTAGCGGCTGCCCGGTTTGCGAAAGCACATCGCCAATCAGCGGCCAGCCCAGGGTTTGCGCCCATTCGGCCACTAGTTTGCCTTCGGCGGCGCTCATGCGCCCGGCTAGAACGACGCCGCGCTTTTGTCGCCAGAAAAACCAGTCGCGCTGTCTGGCGCTTTCAAGATGAGTTTGTACGCGCAGCCAGGGTTTATCGCTGCGCCACCAGTTGCCGAGGGCTTGTTGCCACTCAACGCCGGTGTCGTCCATTTCGCCGTACAGCGGTTCGGCGAACGGGCAGTTGATGTGCAGTGCGCCACTGCGCAGGGAGCCGAGCGCGTTATCAAGCGTCGACACCAGCCAGCTGGCGGGAATGTCCTGAGTCGGGCGCGGTAAGGCGATCGACTGGGATGGATGAGAAGCAAAGATACCCGGCTGGCGGATCGCCTGGTTGGCGCCGCAGTCGATCAGTTCAGGCGGTCGGTCGGCGGTGAGAAGAATGAGTTTTTCGCCCGTCAGCCCGGCTTCAATCAGAGCCGGATAGAGATTTGCCACTGCCGTACCAGACGTCACAATCACCGCCACGGGTGCCTGGCTGACTTTTGCCAGCCCGAGCGCCAGATGACCAAGACCGCGTTCATCAAAATGGGTGTGATGAATAAACGCCCGGTTTTCTGCCGCCGCCAGCGTCAGCGGCGTAGAACGTGAGCCCGGCGCAATACACACATGCCTGACGCCATGGCGCGTCAGGGCTTCAAGAATGACCGTCGCCCAGCGGCGGTTAAAAGAACTTACTGACATGAAATTGTCCGGTATCAATATTAAGACACAGTATAAATAATAGAGAGTGATTGAATTTTGATATGAATCGGGAATGTGCGACTCAGTATTAATCCATAAGGAGCAGTGTTCTCAGCCCTGCGGCTTTGTTTTCTATCTCCTGCCACTCGTCCTCAGGCACGGACCCACTGACAATCCCTGCCCCGGCGTAAAGTCTGACTGCTGAATCACTGACGCGCGCGCTGCGAAGCGCCACGCAAAACTCACTTTGTGCCAAAGAGAGATATCCGGCCGATCCGGCGTACCACTCCCGGTCGAACGGTTCATGTGTCTGAATAAAATCGCGCGCTGACAGGCGCGGCAAACCGGCGACAGCAGCCGTCGGCTGCAATAGCTGGAGGCACTGCTCGTCATCAGGGTGTTTCAAATCGGTCCAGATACAGCGGCGCAGATGCTGCACCTTGCGCAGACGAACGATTTGCGCCGGAAGCACTTCCAGCGCCTGGGTATGGTGCTGTAGCCGCTGACAGATGTCTTCCACCACCAGCATGTTTTCACGCTGGTTTTTGTCGTCGGCCAGTAGCCATTCGCCCAGATACTGAGCCTGGCGATCGTCAGGATGGCTGGCCACGGTGCCCGCCAGCGCTTCGGTGCGTAGGTGGTTGCCGCGTCGACGCCACAAGCGCTCCGGCGAGGAGCCCATAAAGGCGCTGTGGGCGTCGAATACCATGCAGAAATGGTAGCAGTTGAAGTTCAGCCGACGGCTGGCTGCCATCAGAGCGATGGCGTTGATGCCCCGATCAAAGTGCAAATCCGTCGCCCGCGCCAGCACCACTTTTTCGAATGCGCCACTGGCAATGGTCTCGGTGGCCTGCGAAATCAGCCGCAGCCACTCCGGTTTTTCAGGCAGATGCGTTTCGCGCACCTTGTGCGGAGCGAGCGGGGTAATTGTTCTGGCGGGTGAGAGCTGCAGTAAAAAGGCTCTCGCCTGCTGCGCATCATCCGCAAGCGAATGGTCGCTCGACAGGTTCAGTCGCAGTGTCGCCACGCCCCCCAGCCGCAGCCAGAGCAGGCGCGGCAGAAACAGGTGGCTCTTTTCAGGAGCAAACGCATTCAGGCCGCAAATGCGGGTGTCATCGGAAAGTTCGTGAGTCTGGAGAAACTGGCGGGCGAGCGTGAGTGACGAGAAATGGTGCACCGCGCCGAGGGCGGCCAGCTCTTCCTCACCGCTACGCTGTTGCCAGTAAAACTGAGGATAGGCCACCTGAGCACCCAGCCAGGCCAGGGGATCGAAGGCATCGTTTAACGGGAAAGAGACCTCGACATGACGCGTGCCGGGTGTGGGCGGAAACGCTTGAGCCAGAAAATGACCAAGACGTTCAATCGCAATTGAAATCGAATGCACGCTGACCTCTCCCTGTTAAAACCTCACATTATACGGGGTACTTACCATAAAAAGCAGTACCCACGTTTAGGGAGGGGTCACCGTTTTTGCATAAACTTAGCGGCGGGAGAGCAGAAGCCCCAGCACCAGGCCGGCAGCCGCCCCTACGCCAATGCCCTGCCACGGTTTTTCGTGCACGTAATCATCGGCACGATAGACCGCTTTTTTGGCGCGGTAATAGTAGTTGTCGGAGGCATTGCTGACGCGGTGTTTGACCTCTTCCAGCGCCTGTTCAGCACGCGCTTTCAGCTCAATATACTTTTGGTCTGCCGGGTCGCCTGAAGAACGCAGCACCTCTTCCAGTGTTTCACTAAGCAGCGCCAGGTCGTCGTCGATACGGGAATCCCAGGATTGAAATGACATATTTTTCTCCATGTGAGTGCTTCAGTCCCTAACTATAGACAACGACAGGCTATTACGCCTGTTTCGCTTCCCTCGCCATGCCGATATGTGGAATACCGTCTTCGTCGTACACCTCTGTTACCGGGGCGAACCCAAAGTGGGCATAGAATGGCTGCAGATGCGCCTGCGCGCCGAGATATAACGCCTTGTCTGGCCACTGTTTTTTGCAGGATTCGAGCGTCTGTTCCATCAGCTTATAGCCAAGTTTTTCACCTCGCGCGTTGCTGCTGATGATTACCCGGCCAATCACCACCGGGTCGAAATCGTCTTCACTTTTCAGAATCCTCGCATACGCCACCAGCGCGTCATCTTTCCAGCCGAGGATATGGCGGTTCTCACCGACCAGGTCATCGCCGTCGATATCCTGATAGGGGCAGGTCTGTTCGACGACAAACACTTCGCAACGTAATTTGAGTAACGCGTAAAGGGCGGAAACGGTCAGCTCACTGTGATGTAAATCTTGCCACTGGATCATGTCAGGCTCCTTCTTAAGTATCATCCCGTTATACTAAACACTTCTCGTGAGTCATAGAGTCTGATGATGTTATGGAACTGATTTTTCTCGGTACGTCCGCCGGTGTGCCAACCCGATCACGAAATGTGACGGCAATCCTGTTCGATTTACAGCACCCGACGCATGCGGGTTTATGGCTTTTCGACTGTGGTGAAGGGACGCAGCATCAGCTGTTACACACCTCGTATCACCCCGGCAAGCTGGATAAAATTTTTATCACTCACCTGCACGGCGACCATCTGTTTGGCCTGCCAGGGCTGCTGTGCAGCCGCTCGATGGCCGGGAACGCCAGACCGCTGACGATCTACGGTCCGAAGGGCATTCAGGCGTTTGTCGAGACTACGCTGCGCCTTAGCGGGTCGTGGACCGATTATCCGCTGGAGGTGATAGAGATCGCTGAAGGCGTGGTGTTCCAGGACGCGCGTTTTACGGTGACCGCACAGCCGCTGAATCATCCGGTGGAGTGCTACGGCTATCGAGTGGATGAACACGACAAACCCGGCGCACTGGACGCTGCCGCGCTGATTGCCGACGGCATCAAACCTGGCCCGCTGTTCCAGCAGCTGAAAAATGGCGAAACCGTGACACTGGATGACGGACGCGTTGTTGACGGTCAGGCCTATCTCGCGGCCCCGGTTCCCGGTAAAAAAGTGGCGATCTTTGGCGATACGGCGCCCTGCCCTGAAGCGCTGCTTCTGGCGCACAACGTTGATCTGCTGGTCCACGAGGCGACGCTTGAGACGGCAATGGAAGAGAAAGCCAACAGCCGTGGGCACAGCTCTACGCGTCAGGCGGCAACCCTTGCCAGAGACGCGGGCGTGCAGAAACTGATCGTCACCCACGTCAGCTCTCGCTACGATGCCCAGGGCTGCGCGGCGCTGCTGGCGGAGTGCCGGGAAGTGTTCAAGGAGTGCGAGCTGGCCCACGATTTCATGCAGGTTTGCGTTTAGCCCTTCACTTTTCCCTCGGCGTGCCGATAACGATTAAAAGGCAAGCATCTCACTTGAGGGTAAAATGGATAATTTCCAGAAAGATATTGATGACAGGGCCAATCTGACCCTGTCGAACCGGTTTGAACTGTTGCTGTTCCGCCTCGGTACCTCGTTGAATGAGAACAAGTCTGAGCTGTTTGGCATTAACGTTTTTAAGCTGCGTGAAATTGTACCGATGCCGGAATTCACCAAGCCCGCGGGCATGAAGTCGCCGCTGATGGGTATGGTGAATATCCGCGATCAGGTGATCCCGGTCATCGATCTTTCGGCGGTGGCCGGCTGTAAACCCGCCACCGGTTTGAACATTCTGCTGATCACCGAGTATGCCCGTAGCGTGCAGGCGTTTGCCGTGGAGTCGGTAGAAAACATCATGCGTCTGGACTGGAAGCAGGTCCATGCGGCGGAAACTGCCGTCAGCGGACGCTACATCACCAGCATCGCCTGCCTCGATGAAGAGACGGATACCAACGATCTGGCGATGGTGCTCGACGTTGAACAGATTTTGTATGACATCACCCCGGCGAACCACGATCTGCACGCCAATAACCTGAAAATCAGCAAATTCAACATCAAGCCTGGCGCGGTAGCGATTGTGGCGGAAGATTCTAAGGTTGCCCGCTCCATGCTGGAAAAAGGGCTTGAGGCGATGAACATCCCGGCCCAGCTGCATATTACCGGCAAAGAAGCGTGGGAAAAAATTGGCGTGCTCGCTGCACAGGCGCAGGCCGAAGGCGTGCCGATCACCGATAAAATCGCGCTGGTGCTGACCGACCTCGAAATGCCAGAGATGGACGGGTTTACGCTGACGCGCAAAATCAAATCCGACGAGATCCTCAAGCATATTCCGGTGGTGATCCACTCCTCCCTGTCCGGAAACGCCAACGAAGACCATATCCGCAAGGTGAAGGCTGATGGCTATGTGGCGAAGTTTGAGCTTAACGAGCTGTCATCGGTGATTGAGGAAGTGCTGGATCGGTCGATGAAGAAGATTGATGGGCCGCTGATTAGCCGCAAACAGCTGGCTTGATTTGAGTCTGATTGCCGGGTGGCGCTTTGCTCACCCGCAATAAAAAACCCGCCGAGGCGGGTTTTTTTATGTCTGAGACAATTACATCAGCGGCATCGCATGCTGCACCAGGGTGATCAGCGGCTGCGGATAGATACCGAAGATCAGTACCAGCAGCGCGGAGATCAGCACCACAATACCGCCGGCGCTGTACTGCCAGTTGGTTGGCGCATCGCGGTTCAGCTGCTGTGGTGCCGACAGATACAGGCTCACCGCCACACGCAGGTAGTAGTACAGACCGATTGCGGAGCCGATAACCACCGCAGCCGTCAGCCACCACAGGCCAGACTGTACACCGACGGCCAGCACGTAGAACTTACCGATAAAGCCCAGCGTCATCGGGATACCCGCCAGAGACAGCATCATCACCGTCATTACCGCAGACAGAATCGGACGGTGCCAGAACAGACCACGGTAGGAGAACAGTGAATCGGCATCCGGACCACGGTACGGGCTGGACATCAGACTCACGACGCCGAACGCGCCGAGGCTGCTGAACAGGTAACCGGCCAGGTAAACACCGACGGTTTCCATCGACATGGAGCCGCTCTGCAGGGCAATCAGCGCTACCAGCAGATAACCCAGGTGGGAGATAGACGAGTAACCAAGCAGACGCTTGATGTTGGTCTGGCTCAGCGCCATCAGGTTACCGAAGATGATGGAGGCGAAGGCGATAATGCCGAGCACCACGCGCACCGCTTCGCTGTCACCCACTGGCGCGTACAGGAACAGACGCATCACCACGCCGAAGATCGCGATTTTACTCGCTGTCGCCAGGAAGGTGGAGACAGGAGCCGGAGCGCCCTGATACACGTCTGGCGTCCACAGGTGGAACGGAACCAGAGAGAGTTTAAAGCCAAGACCGACAATCATCATGCCCAGACCCGCCAGCAGCAGCGGTTCGTGCAGCATGTTGTCGCCGAGGCTCTTACCGAGCGCCACGAACGACAGGTTCCCGGACTGTGCGTACAGCAGCGCCATACCAAACAGCAGGAAAGACGAGGCGGCAGCAGACAGAATCGTATACTTGATACTCGCTTCCAGAGAGCGCTTCTGACGGAACGCATAACCAATCAGGCCGAACAGCGGCAGTGAGATCAACTCAATACCGAGGAACAGGGCCGCGAGGTGGTTCGCGTTCGCCAGCAGGATCCCGCCGAGGGCGGCAATCAGAACCAGCAGGTAAAACTCTTCTTTGTTGTCGTTGTAGCCTTCGAGCCAAGGGTAAGCAAAGGTACAGGTCGCCAGGCTCGCCAGCAGGACCAGCCCGGTGTACAGCATCGCAAAACCGTCAACGCGCATCAGCGGGGTGACATCCATTGCGCCCGCCTGGCCAACAAACCAGAGGGAGACTAACGCAGCGTTCAGACCTAAAACCGACAGTGTGGCATTCAGGAAGTGATTGCGTCGCCACGCAATGGAGAGCATCACAACCACCACCGTCAATCCGACGATCAGCAGCGGTAGCAGCGCGATCAGTTGTTGTGGAGTTATTGTCATGGCGATTTACAGCCTTGTATTAGAAGCAGAATTAACAAACCACTGCTGGATGTTACCCATCGCGGAATGCGAGGTATCCAGAATCGGCTGCGGATAGAAGCCCAGCAGCACCAGCAGTACGACCAGCAGCAGAACGATGAACAGTTCGCGCAGCGACATTCCCGGCAGTTCTTGCGCCGCGATTTGGCTCTTCGCTTTACCGAAGTAAGCGCGATGCAGCATCGCCAGCGAGTAAACGGACGCGAAGACCAGGCCGAAAGTGGAGATAACCGTAATGACCGGAACCACTTTAAAGCTGCCGAACAGAATCATGAATTCGCCGACAAAGTTACCGGTACCCGGCATACCCAGCGTCGCCACTGCGAAGAACATCGACAGGGCTGGCAACCACTTAATTTTGCTCCACAGACCGCCCATCATGCGCATGTCACGGGTATGCAGACGTTCGTACAGCTGACCACAGAGGATGAAGAGACCCGCCGCAGACAGACCGTGTGCAATCATCTGAATCACCGCCCCCTGGTACGCCAGCTGGCTGCCGGTGTAGATGGCAATCAGCACGAAGCCCATGTGGGAAACGGAGGTGTACGCGATAAGACGTTTGATGTCGTACTGCGTGAAAGCCATCCATGCGCCGTAGAAGATACCAATCACACCGAGCCACATCGCAATCGGTGCAAACTCAGCGGAGGCGTTCGGGAACAGCGGCAGCGCAAAGCGCAGCAGACCGTAGGCCGCGGTTTTCAGCAAGATCCCCGCCAGGTCAACGGAACCCGCCGTGGGTGCCTGGGAGTGCGCGTCTGGCAGCCAGCCGTGCAGTGGAACCACCGGCATTTTCACCGCAAACGCAATGAAGAAGCCCAGCATCAGCAGGTATTCGACGCCGTGAGACATTGGCGTTTTCAGCAGGTCCTGATAGTTGAAGGTCCAGACACCAGTCGCGTTGTAGTGCACGAACACCAGCGCCAGGATGGCAATCAACATCACCAGACCACTCGCCTGGGTGTAGATGAAGAACTTGGTGGCCGCCGTGATACGCGTTTTACCGTCGGATGCCTTATGGCCCCACAGCGCGATCAGGAAGTACATCGGCACCAACATCATCTCCCAGAAGAAGAAGAACAGGAACATGTCGATGGCAAGGAACACGCCGATAACGCCGCCCAGGATCCACATCAGGTTCAGGTGGAAGAAGCCCTGGTATTTTTGAATCTCGTTCCAGGAACAGAGCACCGCCAGAACGCCGAGCAAACCGGTCAGCACCACCATCAGCAGCGACAGACCGTCGATGGCGAGGTGGATTGTGATACCAAAGCGCGGTATCCACGGCAGGATAAATTCAGACTGCCACTGCGGAATACCCGCAGACTGGGTCAGAGAATAGCCGCCCTGCAACCACAGTTGCAGACCAAGCGCGAGCGTCAATCCCATGGTGATCAGCGCAATCCAGCGCGGCATCTTCACGCCAAAGCGTTCGGTCTGCCAGCACAGGAACCCACCAATGAAGGGAATTAATATTAGCCAGGGTAGTAACATGGCGATTTTTATTCCTTTTTAAGGCCCCAGCCGGGGCCGATTTTCAACGAATTCTCACGGAACATTCACTTCGGACTGGGTTTGTTATGTCGGGTGGCACTCACGCTTATCCGACCTACGCTCTTGTAGGCCCGGCTTGCACCACCGGGCAAACCCAATCTCAGATCAACGCAACACCATCAGCAGCGCCAGCACGACGACCGCACCAATGCTCATGGATGCCACATACCAGCGCAGATAGCCGTTCTCGCTCAACAGCAGGCCTTTACCTGCAAAGCGGGACAGCACTGCCGGGATGTTCATCATGGAGTTCATCGGATCGCGTTTCAGCAACCATGCAACGCCCAGGAACGGCTTAACGAAGATCATGTCGTACAGCCAGTCGAAGCCCCACGCGTTGTACCACCAGGTGCCCAGCAGACGGCCTGGCGCACTGTTAGCAACAGCCGTCACCAGAGTACGTTTGCCCAGCCACAGCCATGCAGCAATCAGGATGCCTGCGATAGCGACCACACCGGAGGTGATTTCAAGCGTCAGAACGCGACCGTGCTCAAGCTCGGTGGTATCCGGCAGTACGCCCTGCAACGGTGGCACAATCATCGCGCCAACGAAGGTAGAGAGCACCAGCAGAACCAGCAGCGGCAGGTGGTGAGTAATCCCCTTCCCTGCGTGAGCGTGAATTTGTTCTTTACCGTGGAAGACGATGAAAATCATACGGAAGGTATACAGGGAGGTCATAAACGCACCGACCAGACCTGCCACCATCAGATTGATATGACCATTTGCCATGGCGCCCGCAAGGATTTCGTCCTTACTGAAGAAGCCCGCAGTGATGATCGGCAGTGCCGACAGCGCCGCGCCGCCCACCAGGAAGCAGACATACACCAGCGGAATCGATTTGCGCAGACCGCCCATCTTGAAGATGTTCTGCTCGTGATGGCACGCCAGAATGACGGAGCCAGACGAGAGGAACAGCAGCGCTTTAAAGAACGCGTGCGTCATCAGGTGGAAGATCGCTGCGTCCCATGCCTGCACGCCCAGCGCCAGGAACATGTAACCAATCTGGCTCATGGTGGAGTAAGCGAGAACGCGTTTGATGTCCGTCTGAACCAGCGCGGCAAAGCCCGCCAGTACCAGAGTTACCGCACCGACGATACCGACAAGGTGCAGAATTTCCGGCGTCATCAGGAACAGGCCATGTGTACGTGCAATCAGATAGACACCAGCGGTCACCATGGTCGCGGCGTGGATCAGCGCGGAGACAGGCGTTGGGCCTGCCATCGCGTCCGCAAGCCAGGTCTGCAACGGCAGCTGCGCGGATTTACCCACGGCACCACCCAGCAGCATCAGCGTTGCCCACGTTAGCATGTTGTTGCCTGCTTCGAAGTGCGCTGGCGCCAGTTCCACCATTTCGCGGAAGTTCAGCGTGCCCAGTTCGTTGTAAAGAATGAACAGCGCGAAAGCGAGGAACACGTCACCCACACGGGTCACGACGAACGCTTTCATGGCGGCTGCGCCATTCTTCGGATCGGTGTAGTAGAAACCGATCAGCAGGTAAGAACAGAGACCCACGCCTTCCCAGCCGAGATACATCAGCAGCAGGTTATCACCCAGCACCAGAACAACCATGCTGGCGATAAACAGGTTGGTGTAGGCGAAGAAGCGGGAGTAACCCTCTTCACCGCGCATATACCAGGAGGCGAACATGTGGATCAGGAAGCCAACACCGGTAACCACGGAGAGCATGGTCAGGGAGAGACCATCCAGTACCAGGCTGAAACCGATGTTGAAATCGCCGACCGACATCCAGGTCCACAGCGGCAGGCTGAACGCCTGCTTGCCGTTGTTAAAGAAGTCGATACCCGCGTAAGCGGTGACCAGCGCAGCCAGGCCGATAGAGCCGATGCCCACGGTGGCAGACAGATTTTCCGACCAGCGACCACGGGAGAAAGCCAGCAGCACAAAGCCGATCAACGGGAAAATAATGGTTAAGGCAAGCATGTTCATCCACGCAACTCACTTACTGAATCGATGTTCAGGTTCTGGCGGCGACGATGGAGCTGCAGCAACAGCGCCAGGCCAATACTCGCTTCGGCAGCCGCAAGGCTGATGGCGAGAATATACATCACCTGACCATCGGTCTGGCCCCAGTAGCTACCGGCGACCACAAAGGCCAGCGCGGAAGCGTTGATCATGATTTCCAGACCGATCAGCATAAACAGCAGATTGCGTCGGATAACCAGACCGGTTAAGCCCAGAACGAACAAAATCGCGGCGAGGATCAGTCCATGTGTTAAGGGGATCATGCGCGCTCCTCCGTTTTTCTTTTCGCGCTGTCATTCGCACGGTTGCTCAGCACTTCGCCGGCACGATCTTCGCGGCCAACGTGGAAGGCAACAACCAGACCCGCCAGCAGCAGCATCGACGCCAGTTCAACGGCCAGTACGTACGGACCGAAGAGCGTGATACCAACCGCTTTCGCGCTGATCGGCGTACCGTCGATACCCTGATCGTTCACGCCGAGAATCGCGTAAACGATCACTGCCAGCATGATGGCCGACAGAATCGCCGGGCCAATCCATACCTGCGGTTTCAACCACTGACGCTCTTGTTCAATTTCAGAGCCGCCCAGGTTCAGCATCATGACGACGAACACGAACAGAACCATAATGGCCCCGGCGTAGACGATGATCTCCAGCGCACCCGCAAAGTGGGCGCCCAGCGCGAAGAACACGCCGGAAATAGCCAGAAGCGAAATGATTAAGTAAAGCAACGCATGCACCGGATTGGTGTGCGTAATCACTCGCAGCGTGGCCAGGATGGCGATAAGGCCACAGATATAAAAAGCGAATTCCATTGCCCTCTCCTTACGGTAACAGGCTCTTGACGTCGATAGGCTTAGCTTCGTTCTCTGCTTCGCCCTTATCTTTGCCGTCGATTGCCATACCCGCCATCCGGTAGAAGTTATATTCCGGGTATTTGCCCGGACCGGAAATCAGCAGATCCTCTTTCTCGTACACCAGGTCCTGACGCTTGTACTCACCCAGTTCGAAATCTGGAGTCAGCTGAATCGCCGTGGTTGGGCACGCTTCTTCACACAGACCGCAGAAAATGCAGCGTGAGAAGTTAATGCGGAAGAACTCAGGGTACCAGCGGCCGTCTTTGGTCTCTGCTTTCTGCAAAGAGATACAGCCAACCGGACAGGCTACCGCACACAGGTTACAGGCAACGCAGCGCTCTTCGCCGTCCGGATCGCGGGTCAGCACGATACGGCCACGGTAGCGCGGCGGCAGATAGACCGGCTCTTCCGGATACATCTGGGTTTCGCGTTTTGCAAACGCGTGCAGGCCGATCATCCAGATACTGCGTACCTGGGTGCCGAAACCTACCAATAATTCTTTTAAGGTCATGGTCTATTGCCCCTTATGGCTGCTGCCAGAGAATGACAGCTGCCGTTACCAACAAGTTGACTAGCGTCAGCGGCAGGCACACTTTCCAGCCGAAGGACATTACCTGGTCATAACGCGGACGCGGTAATGAGGCGCGAATCAAAATGAACATCATCATGAAGAACGCGGTTTTCAGCGCGAACCAGATGAACGGCGGTAAGAACGGGCCATGCCAGCCACCAAAGAACAGCGTTACCATCAACGCGGAAATGGTGACGATACCGATGTACTCGCCCACAAAGAACAGACCGAATTTCATACCGGAATATTCAATGTGATAACCGTCGGCCAGTTCCTGCTCGGCTTCTGGCTGGTCAAACGGGTGACGGTGACACACCGCCACGCCCGCGATAGCAAAGGTGACAAAACCAAAGAACTGCGGAATGACGTTCCAGATGTCGGCCTGGTTGTTGACGATGTCGGTCATGTTGAATGAACCGGCCTGCGCCACTACGCCCATCAGGGAAAGACCCAGGAACACTTCGTAGCTCAGGGTCTGCGCAGACGCACGCATCGCACCCAGCAGCGAGTATTTGTTGTTACTGGACCAGCCCGCAAACAGCACCGCGTACACCGCAAGACCCGCCATCATCAGGAAGAACAAGATCCCGATATTCAGGTCAGCGACCACCCAGGTCGGACTGACCGGGACGATAGCAAAGGCCAGCAGCAGTGAGGTAAAGGCGATCATCGGTGCCAGAGTAAAGATGACGCGATCCGAGAATTTCGGGATCCAGTCTTCTTTAAAGAACATCTTGATCATGTCCGCGACCAGCTGGAGTGAACCACCCCAGCCCACGCGGTTCGGTCCGTAACGGTTCTGGAACAGACCGAGCAGACGACGTTCACCAAAGCTCATGAACGCGCCGCAGGTGACAACCACCAGCAGAATGACCACCGCCTTGAGAATGCTTAACAGAATTTCGATGAGATCCGGCGTTAACCAACTCATGCTTGTGCCTCCTGCAGATTATCAAGACGCGCGCCCGCCAGTACCGGAGCGATGCCCGGCAGACCCATCGGCAGACCCACCTGCCCTGCTGTCAGACCTTCGGCGATAACCAGCGGCAGACTGATGGTCTGGCCTTCATAGCTAAAGGAGACCTGGCTGCCCGCGTTGACGCCAAGCTTCGCGGCATCCGCCGGATTGAGCTTGATGTAAGGCTGCGGCATGCGCGTCTGGAATACCGGAGAGCGCTGGGACATCTCGTCACTACCGAACAGATGGTAGTACGGCGCGATACGCCAGTTGCCTTCCTGCGCTTCGAAACTCGCCGGAACGGTCGTGAAGTACTCCAGACCCGTTTCGCTCGCTTCGATCAGACGAACACCTGGATCACCATGGCGCAGAGAGCCGCCCACTTCCGCCTGGAACTTGTTCCATGCCTGCGGGGAGTTCCAGCCTGGTGCCCATGCGAACGGAACCTGAGAGCGCGGTGCAGACGGTTGGTTGTTCCCTTCCATGGAGAAGGCGAACATCGTGTCTTTATCCTGCGGCTGACGCGGTTCGTGCACGCTGATATTCGCGCGCATCGCGGTACGACCACTGTAACGGTGCGGTTCACGAGCCAGTTTCTGGCCGCGAATGCGGAAGCTCGCGTCCGGCGCGGCTTCTTTAATGCCCGCCAGTTGCGGCAGTTTTGCGACCACGGCATCGATCACATCATCGAGCTGCGTCCAGTCCACCTGACGGTTTTCTACGGTGCTGTGCAGCGAGTGCAGCCAGCGCCAGCTTTCCAGCATCACGGTGTTGCTGTCGTAATAGGACGGGTCATAAACCTGGAAGAAACGCTGTGCGCGGCCTTCGTTGTTGATAACCGTACCGTCGCTTTCGGCGAAGCTTGCCGCTGAGAGCACGAGGTGCGCTTTGTCCATAATCGCGGTGCGCTGATGGTCGATTACCATCACCAACGGCGCTTTAGACAGAGCGGCATCCACGCGAGCCGCAGAAGCATGACGATGCAAGTCGTTCTCAAGTACGATAACGCCGTCAGCCGCACCCGATTCGAGTTCGCTTAACGCCGCTTCCAGAGAACCGCCGCCAATCAGTCCCAGACCGACGCTGTTCACTGCGCGCGCAATCATGGTCACACCCACGTCTGCCCCACGCCCTTTCAGCGCTTTAGCCACGTTTGCCGCAGCCTGAATCACATCGGGGCTGCCGGCGTTGGTGCCGGAAATAATCAGTGGTTTTTTCGCACCGGCCAGAGCCTGAACGATCACGTCGATCTTGTTTTGCAGGTCACGATCCAGGCCTTCAACGGCCGGAGCACTGTTATCCAGCGCGTGAGCAATAGCAAAACCGAGGCGCGCCTGATCTTCCACCGGTGCGCGATAGGTCCACGCCGCGATGTCGTCCAGACGCGTGTTGTCGACGTTCGTCACAAACAGCGGATGCTTGGCACGCTGGCCGATGTTCAGGATTGCCGCAATCTGCCAGTCAGCCACTTTCTGGGCCGCTGCCATTTCACGTGCTTTACCTTTCACCGCCTGACGAACGGCCAGCGCAACGCGCGCACCGGTCTGAGTCAGATCTTCGCCCAGCACCAGCACCGCGTCATAGGATTCGATTTCGCGCAGCGCCGGGGTACGAATACCGCCTTCACGCAGCACTTTCAGCACCAGCTGCAGACGTTCCTGCTCGCCGTTGGCGATACCGGTGTAGAAGTTATCCGCACCCACCAGCTCACGCAGCGCAAAGTTGCTTTCGACGCTGGCGCGCGGGGAGCCGATACCGATCACTTTCTTCGACTGGCGCAGAATATCTGCCGCGCCCTGCATCGCTTGTTCAGCGTTGAGGGTGATCAGGTCATCGCCACGGCGCTGAACCGGCTGACGCGGACGGTCTTTCAGGTTCACATAGCCATAGCCGAAACGACCACGGTCGCAGAGGAAGTAGTGGTTTACGGTACCGTTGTAACGGTTTTCGATACGACGCAGTTCACCATAGCGCTCGCCCGGGCTGGTGTTACAGCCAAGGGAACACTGCTGGCAGATGCTTGGTGCAAACTGCATGTCCCACTTACGGTTGTAACGCTCGGAGTGCGTTTTATCGGTGAAGACGCCGGTCGGGCAGATTTCTACCAGGTTACCGGAGAATTCGCTTTCGAGCGTACCGTCTTCCGGACGACCAAAGTAGACGTTGTCATGCGCGCCATACACGCCAAGATCCTGACCGTCTGCGTAATCTTTGTAGTAACGCACGCAGCGATAGCAGGCGATGCAGCGGTTCATTTCGTGAGAGATGAACGGCCCTAGATCCTGATTACGGTGGGTACGTTTAGTAAAGCGATAGCGACGGAAGCTATGACCGGTCATCACGGTCATATCCTGAAGATGGCAGTTACCGCCCTCTTCACAAACCGGACAGTCGTGCGGGTGGTTGGTCATCAACCATTCCACGACGCTCTCGCGGAACTGTTTCGCTTCTTCGTCTTCAATCGAAATAAAGGTGCCTTCGGTCGCTGGTGTCATACAGGACATCACCAGGCGCCCACGCGTGTCTTCCGCGTTTTGATATTGCTTCACCGCACACTGGCGGCAAGCACCGACGCTGCCCAGCGCCGGATGCCAGCAAAAATACGGAATATCAAGGCCGAGAGACAGACAAGCTTCTAGCAGGTTGTCGGCCCCGTTGACCTCGTATTCTTTGCCGTCTACATGAATCGTAGCCATTAGCATGCTTCCAGTTGGCTCAGTCAGGGACTGAGCGTTAATCAAAATTCAGTATCGCTACCAGCGCGCTTTCAGCAGGTTCGGCTGAATACCATTAATCAAATGGGTATTGCTGAACTGCTGCTTGATGCCTGCTTCGAATTCGTCGCGGAAATATTTAATCGCGCTCTGCAATGGCTCAACGGCACCTGGTGCGTGGGCACAGAAGGTTTTGCCCGGACCGAGGAATCGACACAGTTGCTCAAGTGTCTCGATATCGCCCGGCTGGCCTTCGCCGCGCTCGATAGCGCGCAGAATTTTCACGCTCCATGGCAAACCATCACGGCATGGCGTACACCAGCCGCAGGATTCGCGCGCGAAGAACTCTTCCAGGTTACGCACCAGCGACACCATGCCAATTTCATGGTCCACGGCCATCGCCAGCGCCGTACCCAGACGGCTGCCTGCTTTACCAATGCTTTCAAATTCCATTGGCAGATCGAGGTGGGCTTCGGTCAGGAAGTCGGTCCCTGCCCCACCCGGTTGCCAGGCTTTAAATTTCAGGCCATCGCGCATCCCGCCCGCATAGTCTTCGAGGATTTCGCGTGCGGTAGTACCGAACGGCAGCTCCCAAAGGCCAGGATTTTTGACGCGGCCGGAGAAGCCCATCAGCTTGGTGCCCGCGTCTTTGCTGGTCGAAATGTTCTGATACCACTCCACGCCGTTGGCGAGAATAGCCGGTACGTTACACAAGGTTTCGACGTTGTTGACACAGGTCGGTTTACCCCAGACGCCGGAACTTGCCGGGAATGGCGGCTTGGAGCGTGGGTTCGCGCGGCGGCCTTCGAGGGAGTTAATCAGTGCGGTCTCTTCACCACAGATATAACGCCCTGCGCCCGTGTGCACGAACAGCTCAAAATCAAAACCGGTGCCGAGAATGTTTTTGCCCAGCAGGCCCGCTTCGGTCGCTTCTGCAATCGCGCGGCGCAGGTGCTCTGCCGCTTCGATGTACTCGCCGCGCAGGAAGATGTAACCACGATAGGCTTTCAGCGCGAACGCGGAGATCAGCATGCCTTCCACCAGCAGGTGCGGCAGCTGCTCCATCAGCAGGCGGTCTTTATAGGTGCCTGGCTCCATTTCATCGGCGTTACACAGCAGGTAACGGATGTTCATGGATTCGTCTTTCGGCATCAGGCTCCACTTAAGACCGGTGGAGAAACCTGCACCGCCGCGCCCTTTCAGGCCGGAATCTTTAACCGCGTTAACGATCTCATCTGGCGCCATGCCCGAGAGCGCTTTACGCGCCCCTTCGTAACCGTTTTTGCTCTGGTATTCTTCGAGCCAAACCGGCTGTTTGTCATCGCGCAGACGCCAGGTCAGCGGATGGGTTTCAGCAGTGCGAATGACTGTTTTCATTTGTACCGCTCCAGCAGGTCAGGAATTGCTTCCGGCGTCAGATGGCTGTGAGTGTCCTCATCAATCATCATGCTCGGCCCCTTGTCGCAGTTACCCAGGCAGCAGGTTGGCAGCAGCGTGAAACGACCGTCAAAGGTCGTCTGTCCTGGCTTGATATCGAGTTTCTTCTCGAGTGCAGCCTGGATGCCCTGATAACCGGTGATATGGCAAACGACGCTGTCGCAATAGCGAATAACGTGACGGCCCACCGGCTGGCGGAAGATCTGGCTGTAGAATGTTGCCACCCCTTCCACGTCGCTTGCCGGGATACCCAGCACGTCGGCGATCGCATAGATCGCGCCATCGGGTACCCAACCACGCTGTTTCTGGACGATTTTCAGCGCTTCAATGGATGCCGCACGCGGGTCTTCGTAGTGGTGCATTTCGTGCTCAATTGCCGCACGTTCTGCCGCACTCAGCTCAAAAGCCTCGGTTTGTGGTTGTTGATTCTCGTGCATAATTAGCGGTCCACATCTGACATAACAAAATCGATACTACCCAGATACACAATCAGGTCGGAGACCAGACTGCCGCGAATGGCGGACGGGATCTGCTGCAGGTGCGCATAGCTCGGCGTACGGATACGCGTACGATAGCTCATGGTGCTGCCGTCACTGGTCAGGTAGTAACTGTTAATACCCTTGGTCGCTTCAATCATCTGGAAGGATTCGTTGGCCGGCATGACCGGGCCCCAGGAAACCTGCAGGAAGTGAGTGATCAGAGTTTCGATATGTTGCAGCGTGCGCTCTTTCGGTGGCGGCGTTGTCAGCGGGTGATCCGCTTTGAACGGGCCTTCCGGCATGTTGTTGAGGCACTGCTCAAGGATGCGAAGACTCTGGCGCAGCTCTTCGACTTTCAGCATCACGCGGGTGTAGCAGTCGGATACGCCGCCGCCAACCGGGACTTCGAAGTCGAAGTTTTCGTAGCCAGAGTATGGACGGGCTTTACGCACGTCGAAATCAATACCCGTCGCACGCAGGCCAGCACCGGTGGTGCCCCACTCCAGCGCTTCTTTCGCGCCGTAAGCGGCCACGCCTTTGGAACGGCCAATCAGGATGGTGTTACGCAGCGCGGCTTTCTCGTAAGAGGCCAGACGCTTCGGCATCCAGTCGAGGAATTCGCGCAGCAGACGATCCCATCCGCGCGGCAGGTCATGTGCCACGCCGCCAATACGGAACCAGGCCGGGTGCATACGGAAACCCGTAATTGCTTCAACCAGATCGTAGATTTTCTGACGGTCGGTAAACGCGAAGAACACCGGCGTCATCGCCCCGACGTCCTGAATGAACGTGGAGATGTAGAGCAGGTGACTGTTGATACGGAACAGTTCTGACAGCATCACGCGGATAACGTTAACGCGATCCGGTACGGTGATACCCGCCAGTTTCTCAACGGCCAGCACGTAAGGCATTTCGTTCACGCAGCCGCCGAGGTACTCGATACGGTCGGTGTACGGAATGTAGCTGTGCCAGGACTGACGCTCGCCCATCTTCTCAGCACCACGGTGGTGGTAACCGACATCAGGCACACAGTCGACAATCTCTTCGCCGTCGAGCTGAAGAATAATACGGAACGCACCGTGCGCAGACGGGTGGTTTGGACCGAGGTTGAGGAACATGAAGTCCTCGTTGTCGGTACCGCGCTTCATGCCCCAGTCTTCCGGCTTGAAAGTCAGCGCTTCCATCTCCAGATCCTGTTTGGCTTTGGTCAGCTCAAACGGATCGAATTCGGTGGCGCGCGCCGGATAGTCTTTACGCAGCGGGTGGCCGGTCCAGGTCTGCGGCATCATGATGCGCGTCAGGTGCGGGTGGCCATCGAACGTCATGCCGAACATTTCCCAGGTTTCACGCTCATACCAGTTGGCGTTAGGGAAAAGTTTGGTGAGCGTCGGCAGATGCATGTCGTTTTCAGACAATGCCACCTTGAGCATGATATCCCGGTTGCGGTCTATTGAGATCAGGTGGTAGAAAACGGAAAAATCCGCCGCGGGTAAACCGTGACGGTGGGTGCGAAGACGCTCATCCATGCCGTGTAAGTCAAACAGCATGACGTAAGGTTTAGGTAATTTCTTTAAGAAATCAACTGCTTCCAGCAATTGTTCACGCTTCACCCAAACAACGGGTACCCCGGTGCGGGTGGCCTGAACAGTAAAGGCATCCGGCCCAAAACGGTTGCGCAGTTCGCCAATGACCGGGTCATCGAGATGATCCCGGGTTTGCCATGCGGCATCTTGCGCGGTTAAGTCGGTCATATTGTTCACCATTGCAAATGGTCCGTGGTGACTGTTAAGCCTGGCTTCGCGCTATTTGTATAGTGATATGCGAAGGTTTGCCCCAGGCCCACAGGCGCAAATTAAATTTCGTCAGGCGTACGCAGATTGGTGACTGCAATACGTTCTCCGCGTTTACGCTCGCGCTCAGACTGCATATTGGCGCGGTACACGCCCTGGTCGCCCACGACCCAGGAAAGCGGACGGCGTTCTTTACCGATCGACTCCTGCAGCAGCATCAGCGCCTGCATGTAAGCTTCCGGACGCGGCGGGCAGCCAGGGATGTAAACATCCACCGGGATAAACTTATCGACGCCTTGCACAACGGAATAAATGTCGTACATACCACCCGAGTTTGCACAGGCACCCATGGAGATAACCCACTTCGGCTCGAGCATCTGGTCATAAAGACGCTGAATAACTGGCGCCATTTTGGTGAAGCAGGTTCCGGCCACCACCATCAGGTCAGCCTGACGAGGGGAAGCACGCAGTACCTCGGCACCAAAACGCGCAACGTCATGCACCGCAGTGAATGACGTCACCATTTCAACGTAGCAGCAAGAAAGACCAAAGTTGTATGGCCAGATGGAGTTCTTACGACCCCAGTTGACCATATCGTGCATGGCATGTTCGAGTTTGCCCATGTACACGCTTTTGTTGACTTCTTGCTCCAGGGGGTCGGTTACGATCTCCTGTTTTTGCAGGGGGTAACGGTCATTCTCACCGTTAGGATCTATGCGGGTGAGCGTATAATCCATCTTATTGCCTCGCTGTTACTGCTGACGATTAGAGTTACTGTTTTCCGGATTAACCAGTTCACGGCGTGAACGCACAGGTGTCCAGTCCAGCGCGCCGATGCGCACCAGGTACACCAGACCGGCCAGTAGCACTAAAATGAAAATTGCGGCTTCGACAAAGCCAGTCCATCCACTTTCGCGGATTGACGTTGACCATGCGAACAGGTAGAGCGCTTCAACGTCGAAAATGACGAAGAACATGGCCACCAGATAGAACTTGGCGGACAAGCGTAAGCGAGCAGTACCTACCGAATCGATACCCGATTCAAATGGGGTGTTTTTGTGCCTTGCGCGGGCGCGACCGCCCAGGAACCAGCCGCCGATTAACATCAGGCAGCACAGGCCAATGGCAACAATAAGAAAGATTGCGAATGCCCAGTGATGAGCGACGACTTCTGTGGATGTTGACATACTCATTGCTTACTCATCAAAAGTGATATCTACAGCTCTGCTCTTGCTGGCAGATGGACATCACATCGATTCATGGGGAGGAACAAATAACCTTACACCGACTGTCAGAAATGAGACATAGACAGCAAAATGATGTGGTTTTTTACTCCTTTCTATAACCTTTTGTCAACTTTAACAAAGGTTTCTTCACATTAAATCACATAGATCGATTCTCATTAACATTTCATGCCCTTTAACCCTGGTGGGTCGATGACTTTACGTCAACTGCATGCTGTTGAATCGTGTCCGTTTTGAAGTAAAAGAAATATTACCCTCCTATTTTGACAGGATTTGCTGCTGATTCCTCCCCCCAAATGGGAGTATTTTCTTGATCTGAGACACGCTTTTGTTAATCCAATCAAAAAAACGGCAACATTTTTGCTGGTTTTTTAACATCAGTGCCGCAGAGAAGATAACAAAACGCATTACGTTCAAAAATCGAGCAGAACCATACATCGCGATGATAATTAAGACTTATTTACAATAACCTCAAAGAGTATGGCGCTATTGTTGTCAAAAAAAAACCACTCTGCGGAAATACCGCACGAGTGGTTCTTTTTTACACTTACAAATTGTTACGACAATTATCGGATCGGGATCACTCAAAATCCCCTTCAACCACCAGGGAATCGCCCCCCCCTTCGGGAGTAACATTCTCGAATTGCCATGGGTTGTGGTAGTTCACCATCGCTTCAAACACGATTTTTGCCAGCTCGTTGTTGCTGGATGAGTTATGGCAAAGCAGATATTCCGTGTCCGGCAGCGCAGGTAAACCATTAGATTTACCTAAGACGCGTAAATCCGGGCTCATCATCTCAACAGGGCGAGCGGTCACACCAAGTCCGGCTTTAACGGCGGCACGCACTGCAGGTAATGTGGAAGCCACGTACGCTAAACGCCACGGAATATTCGCTTCATTCAGAGCCGACAACACCATATCGCGGAACGGACTAGGATCGTCCAGCAATACCAGCGGAATAGGCTCGCCTTTTTGCAGCACATATTCTGCCGCGCAATACCAGTGCGTTGGCGACGTTCGTAATGTCAGACAATCAAATTGTCCAGGACAGTGCGTGGTAACAACCAGATCAACTTCATGGTCTTTAAGCATATCAATCATGAAGGCATTTCGTTTTACGCTGACATCCAGCGCAAGCTTCGGATAAACCGAACTGATCCGATTAAGTAAAAACGGCAATATCGTATCAGCAGATTCATCAGAAGCGCCTAACGTTAAAACGCCCTGAAGATTGCTAAACATTAATGACATACATGCTTCATCGTTGAAGCGTAAAATCTTCCTGGCGTAACCCAGTAACTGGATCCCGTGCTCAGTTAACAGTTTATTACGACCGTGGCGTGCAAAGAGTTCTTTGCCCACCAGTTGCTCCAGTCGCTGCATCTGTTGGCTGACCGCCGATTGCGTACGGCAGACAGCGGCAGCAGCGGCTGCAAAGGTGTTGAGATCAGCGACCGCAACAAACGTTCTCAGCAGATCGAGATCGAGATTTAGTATCGGACGATTTGCATTTATCATATCTATTCACTTACAAGTTGCTCGTGCGGAGCTGCCGACCGGCAGACTACCTGACAGATAGTTATTGGCTGGTGTATAGCAGAAGTCAGAAACAACGTTCCATGACGATATTTTTATTCTCTTAAATGTTCAGGATATTTTTAGATTTTGCTGATTTCAGTAAATTCCATTAAAGAACTTACTCATCATCACTCTTTTACTCGCAACACGGGCACAGCAGTAAAGGTGTTGCCTATCCAGTATAGTAGAGATAATTCTAACAATAACAATCAACTAATTCAGAAAAATCGAGGCAAAATACACAGTAATGTAAACATTCCTCTCTTTTCCTGAGACAACATCTTAACCCAAATCCACTTTATTTATAAGTATTATTACACCATTACTGATTAATCCATGTTGATTAACGGCTAAACTAATTTTATTAAAATTAACGAAAGTTAAGATTTAGGCATCATTAATAAATAAACATTAATGTAGATTAGGTTTATCCATTAATATTGCTTAACAATATTTTCACACGCGCAACCTCTGGCCGAATCCATCATTCACCAAAGATATTAAGAAGCATTCCGGTTTTACGAAAGGTCACCGGGAGAAATCATTGCGATCTCATCGTTTCTCTGTCGTACAGCGGTTTTAAGCAGGGTAAAATACGTTAAAAACCACATGGTGCGAGATAATAAACTGCACTTACCTCTCAAAGCAATGCTTTACACGACCAAATTCCCTTTCTGATAGCTAAAAAGATTACCTCTTATTTTCGCATCCCAGCAAAATCTTCTTCTGTACACCCTTCAAAACGCAGCGCGGTGGGAGTACATTGTTCCGTGCTGACTTCCACGGCAGGGAGTGGCAATAACAGCTAAAAGGTCAACGATTCATGTCCCCTATCGAAAAATCCAGCAAATTAGATAACGTCTGTTACGACATCCGCGGTCCGGTTCTTAAAGAGGCTAAGCGCCTTGAAGAGGAAGGCAACAAAGTCCTGAAACTCAACATTGGTAACCCCGCGCCCTTTGGCTTTGACGCGCCGGATGAAATCCTCGTTGATGTGATCCGTAACCTGCCGACAGCGCAAGGCTACTGTGATTCAAAAGGACTCTATTCCGCCCGTAAGGCCATCATGCAGCACTATCAGGCCCGTGGGATGCGCGATGTCACCGTTGAAGATATCTATATTGGTAACGGCGTTTCTGAACTGATCGTCCAGGCGATGCAGGCTCTGCTTAACAGCGGCGATGAAATGCTGGTGCCTGCGCCGGACTATCCGCTGTGGACAGCGGCCGTTTCCCTTTCCAGCGGCAAAGCGGTGCACTATCTGTGCGATGAATCGTCCGACTGGTTCCCGGATCTCGACGATATCCGCGCCAAAATCACCCCGCGCACGCGCGGTATTGTGATTATCAACCCGAACAACCCAACGGGTGCCGTCTATTCCAAAGAGCTGTTGATGGAGATCGTTGAGATCGCCCGTCAGCACAACCTGATTATCTTTGCCGATGAGATTTACGACAAGATTCTGTACGATGCGGCGCAACACCACTCTATTGCTACGCTGGCTCCGGATCTGCTGACCGTCACCTTTAACGGCCTGTCGAAAACCTACCGCGTTGCCGGTTTCCGTCAGGGCTGGATGGTTCTGAACGGCCCGAAAAAACACGCCAAAGGCTATATCGAAGGGCTGGAAATGCTCGCCTCGATGCGCCTGTGTGCTAACGTTCCGGCGCAACACGCCATTCAGACAGCGCTCGGCGGTTATCAGAGCATCAGCGAATTTATCGTACCCGGCGGGCGTCTGTATGAGCAACGTAACCGCGCGTGGGAGTTGATTAACGATATTCCTGGCGTCTCCTGCGTGAAGCCGAACGGCGCGCTATATATGTTCCCGAAAATCGATATTAAACGTTTCAATATTCACGATGACCAGAAAATGGTGCTCGACTTCCTGTTACAGGAAAAAGTGCTGCTGGTGCAGGGAACCGCGTTTAACTGGCCGTGGCCGGACCACGTCCGTATCGTCACCCTGCCGCGCGAAGACGACCTCGAAATGGCGATTAGCCGGTTCGGACGCTTCCTCTCCGGTTATCATCAGTAAACCTCCATCAGGCTGCCACGGGCAGCCTGATTTGCATCTTGCCTCCCCTCGCCGCACAATGAAATCTGTCGCAGTGCAAGACAAAAGGTTATCTATGAGTCAGAGTCATTTTTTTGCCCATCTCTCCCGCCTGAAGTTAATCAACCGCTGGCCGCTGATGCGCAACGTGCGCACAGAGAACGTGTCTGAACACAGTTTGCAGGTCGCTATGGTCGCGCACGCGCTGGCCGCTATCAAAAACCGTAAATTCAACGGGCAGGTGAACCCCGAGCGCATCGCGCTGCTGGCGATGTATCACGACGCCTCTGAAGTTCTGACCGGGGATTTACCGACACCGGTTAAATATTTCAACTCGCAGATTGCGCAGGAATATAAGGCCATCGAGAAGATCGCCCAGCAGAAACTGGTGGATATGGTGCCGGAAGAACTGCGAGATATTTTTGCGCCGCTTATCGACGAACACCAGTGCACGGAAGAGGAAAGATTGCTGGTGAAACAGGCGGATGCCCTGTGCGCCTATCTCAAGTGTCTGGAAGAACTCTCCGCTGGTAATAATGAGTTTTTACTGGCGAAAACGCGGCTGGAAAAAACCCTCGAATCGCGTCGCAGCGAAGAGATGGATTATTTCATGGAGGTGTTCGTGCCGAGCTTCCATCTGTCGCTGGATGAAATCAGTCAGGATTCGCCGCTGTAAGCCTTTGCCAGGTGTACAGCTGATACACAAATGCAGCCGGGTCAGGCGAAGCCGCCGCCCGGCGTAAAGTGGTCAGAACGGGAACAGCACCGGAATCAACACCACGCACACCAGCATTACCAGGATAGTGAACGGCACGCCGAGCTTCACGAAATCGCTGAATTTATAGTTTCCCGGTCCCAGCACCAGCGTATTCACTGGTGACGAAACAGGCGTCATAAACGCCGCCGACGCGGCCATTGCGACCATCATCGCAAACGGATACGGCGACACCCCCATCGATTTAGCCATCGCCAGCGCAATCGGCGCCATCAGCACCGCCGTCGCGGTATTGGAGATAAACAGCCCGATGGTGGCGCACATGACAAACAGACAAATCAGCATCATGTACGGGCCGTATCCCCCGCCGACGTCCATCAGCCCTTTCACCACCAGATCCACGCCACCCGTTTTTTGCAGCGCCAGAGCAAACGGCATCATCCCGACGATCAGAATAATGCTCGGCCAGTGAATGGCTTTATAGGCACTTTCCGCGTCGATGCAGCGGAATTTCCCCATCAGCAGACAGGCAATAATGGCCGCGATCGGATTCGGAATTTCGTCCGTGAGCATCAGTGCGACCATCAGCACCAGACAGAAAATGGCATGCGGCGCCTGGCTGTGGGCCGGTGACGCATCGCTCTCTTCGATGGGCATATTGAGCACCACAAAATCACGCCCTTTTTGACCAAGCTGGCTGATCAGTTTCCAGTTGCCGACCACCAGGAAGATATCGCCCAGCTGCAGCGGCTCATCCACTACCGCCCCTTCCATCGCCACCCCGTCACGTTTCAGGCCAACCACATTCAGCCCGTAGCGGGTTCGAAACCCTATCTCACGGACGGTTTTACCCAGCAATTCCGATTCGGGGATAAGAGAGACTTCTGCCATTCCCACGTCCAGCGCCTGGTCGGAGAAATACTCACCACGAAGCACCATTGGCTCCAGCAGTTGCTCGGTGCAGAACTCACGTAAATCGACGTCCGCCGTCGACATATCAATCAGCAGAACATCGCGGGCACGAAACTCAGATACCCCGTTCACATTTACAATCACGCGACGGAACCGGCGCCAGCGCTCGACCCCGATGATATTCGCGCCGTAGCGCTCGCGCAGCTTGAGATCGTCAAGACGCTGACCAATCAGCGGCGAACCGGGGCGAATCGCCAGACGACGCGCCCGACCGGTAAGACGATACTCTTTGATCAGATCGCGGAAGGTGCGTCTGCGCCAGCCATCGCGGTGTTTATGCTGGTTATCGCCCTTCAGGGCAAAGCGGGTCAGGAGCATATAAACCACCCCGAGCACCAGCACCACCAGGCCAATCGGCGTCACGCTGAAGAAACTAAACCCGGCATAGCCTTCGCGTAGCAGTTCACTGTTAACCACCAGGTTCGGTGGCGTGGCGACCAGAGTCATCATGCCGCTAATCAGCCCGGCAAAACTCAGCGGCATCATCAGTCGCGACGGTGAGGTCTGCATGCGCATGGAAACGCTTAATACCACCGGAATAAAGATTGCAACCACGCCGGTGGAGCTCATAAAGGCACCCAGTCCGGCGACCGTCAGCATCAGGTAGATGAGCATTTTGGTTTCGCTGCTGCCCGCCACTTTCACCAGCCAGGCGCCCATCACCGTGGCGACGCCGGTGCGCACCAGTCCGTCACCGATGATAAACAGCGCGGCAATCAAAATAACGTTGGGATCGCTAAAACCCGAGAAGGCTTCCGGGAGCGTTAAGGTGCCGCTCAGAACAAACGCGACGATAACCAGTAAAGCGACGGCGTCCATGCGCACTTTGCCGGTTGCAAAGAGAATGATGGCGATAGCAAGCAGGCTGAGCACCCAAATCAGTTCACCGTTCACAACATGTCCTTGTCAGGGAAAGGGAGTGGAATTTTGCCATAAAAAGGCCCCAACAATGTGGGGCCAAATCATGGGATTACATTTTTAAGGAGACGGTAACATTTCCGTCTGCGCCCTTGTGAACGGACAGCGCAGCAAGCGACGTGAGCACAAAGTCGACCTCGTCGAGCCGGGGCGAACCGGCGGGCACATTCACGGCAACCACATGGCTACCGGCGTTCAGCCCGGCCAGCACACCGGCGGCGGCATCTTCCACCACGACGCACTCGGCCGGATGGATGCCCAGCAATTCCGCGCCTAATAAGAAGGCGTCCGGTTCCGGTTTCCCGCGCTTCACGCGTTCGGCGGTGACGAACACTTCAGGCGTCGGCAGACCGGCAGCCTTATGGCGGGCGTGCGCGACGGGAATCGAACCTGAGGTCACGATAGCCCAGGGGATCTGCGCTTCTTCAAGATGATTGAGCAGCTCAAGCGCGCCCGGCAAAGCGACAATCCCTTCAACATCTGTTGCTTCGATCTGCTCCAGATACTTGAACTCCGCCTGAATCTCTTCTTCGGTTCGTCCGGGCAAGAAGTGACGTAAAGAGGTAATGGCCTGTTTGCCATGGATGAAATTCAATACGTCCTGATGGTCAATGCCATGCCTGTCGGCCCAATGGCACCACGAGCGCTCGACTACCGGCAGCGAATCCACCAGCGTACCGTCCAGATCAAACAGAAAACCTTTACACTGCACACTCACCCCCTCAGGCATTGATAATTTGCTGAATTTCGTTACTGCTTAAATGGTACTGACGCGGGCAGGCGTGCCACGCGCTTAACATACGCTGATATTTTTCCCACATCGGCGTCTGGGAATTGAAGCCATGAGTACCCGCATCAAAATGGGTGTAACGCCCTTCGGTGTTGACCATGAAGCGAACATAGCTCAGATAACGCGATTCGGTCGCCACGTCAAAACCGAGGAATGTCACGCGACGCTCATCAATGGTTTGAGCATCTTTCAGATTGGTCCAGGAAACATGCAGCGCGTGGTACATCTCCATAATGTCGATGACGGTGCGGCACGTCTCTTCCTTCAGCTCGCCAAACTCGCGGTCCAGCTCGCGCATCTGCAAGCCGAAGCCACGTTCAACGATAGTCTGCAGGCGGCGATAGCGCTCCGCGTTGTCGGGATCAAGCATAGTCATCATCTTGTACTGATTGGACAAAATCAGACGTTGAGCATTGGTCATTTCCATCTTTCGACTCCTGTTGCGCGTTGCACTAAAAAAAAAGACACGGTAACTGGTGGTTACTGTGCCTTCTTTTCGTGACCGTTTCGATGATCAATCACAAGTCATCAAGGAATGTTTTATCAAGTTGCTTGAAAGCCCGCTTGAGCGTATCCGCCAGCGCCTGATAATCCGGTTTGCCTTCAACCGGGGCTAGCGCCTGGCCTGCTTCCTGAAGTTTCCCGCGCACTTCATAAAACCAGTGTAAAATAGTAGGTGGCAGCGGCGTGACAGAACGTTTACCCAACCACCACAATCCCTGCATCGGGAGACTGAGCGCAAACAGCGCGGTTGCCACTGCCGGGCCAAGCTGACCACCCAGCGCGATTTGCCAGCACAGGGTAAAGACGGCAATCGGCGGCATAAAACGGATCGCATAGCGGGTGATGCGGATAACGCGGTTATCTACAAACACCGGCGCAAGGCGCTTCTCCAGGGGCCACGTCTTTGCGTAATGCTGGCCCCGACGAAACAGACTCAAGAAGCTCACGGAGGGGTTCTCAGGTGTCGACATGGCTGTACCTCAACTTCACATATAAAAATTAAAATTTTCGTGCAAATCCACAACAAGCCATGACAACGTTCAAAATATTTTGTCATCGCTACCCAGTATCGGGTATTCTGTGCCAGCCTGATTGGGCCTTAGACGAGAATCGTTAACTCGTCAAATTATCGCATATTATGCCATTGTCTGAAAATCGTTCAAAATGGCATAAAATCATATGGATTTCTTTCATCATGCCAGAAAGTTCGTTTGGCATGATGTTAATCATAAATGTCTGGGTCATCTTGCGCTACGCTACGAGACTCACTGACGTTTTTTTAGCCACGTATCAATAATAGGTACTTCCATGTCGAGTAAGTTAGTACTGGTTCTGAACTGCGGTAGCTCCTCACTGAAATTCGCCATCATCGATGCGCTCAACGGTGAAGAGTACCTCTCTGGTTTGGCCGAATGTTTCCATCTTCCTGAAGCACGTCTGAAATGGAAAATGGACGGCAGCAAACAAGAAGCGGCTTTAGGTGCAGGCGCCGCTCACAGTGAAGCGCTGAACTTTATCGTTAACACTATTCTGGCACAAAAACCAGAACTGTCTGCTCAGCTGACTGCGATCGGCCACCGTGTTGTTCACGGCGGCGAGAAGTACACCGGCTCTGTAGTGATCGACGATTCCGTTATTCAGGGTATCAAAGACGCAGCCTCTTTTGCACCGCTGCACAACCCTGCACACCTGATCGGCATCGCGGAAGCGCTGAAATCCTTCCCGAATCTGAAAGACAAAAACGTCGCTGTCTTCGACACCGCGTTCCATCAGACCATGCCAGAAGAGTCTTACCTCTATGCCCTGCCGTACAGCCTGTACAAAGAGCACGGCGTTCGTCGTTACGGCGCACACGGCACCAGCCACTTCTATGTTACTCAGGAAGCGGCCAAGATTCTGAACAAACCTGTTGAAGAGCTGAACATCATCACTTGCCACCTGGGCAACGGTGGTTCTGTTTCTGCTATCCGCAACGGCGAGTGTGTTGATACTTCTATGGGTCTGACCCCACTGGAAGGTCTGGTGATGGGTACACGTTCCGGTGACATCGACCCGGCGATCATCTTCCACCTGCACGACACCCTGGGCATGAGCGTTGATGCAATCAACAAAATGCTGACCAAAGAGTCTGGCCTGCTGGGTCTGACCGAAGTCACCAGCGACTGCCGTTACGTTGAAGACAACTACACCACCAAAGCTGACGCTAAACGTGCAATGGACGTTTACTGCCACCGTCTGGCGAAATACATCGGTTCTTACACTGCACTGATGGATGGTCGTCTGGATGCGGTTATCTTCACCGGTGGTATCGGTGAGAACGCGGCAATGGTTCGTGAACTGTCCCTGGGCAAACTGGGCGTTCTGGGCTTCGATGTTGATCACGAACGTAACCTGGCTGCCCGTTTCGGCAAGTCTGGCTTCATCAACAAAGAAGGCACCCGCCCGGCTCTGGTTATCCCAACCAACGAAGAGCTGGTCATCGCGCAAGACGCGAACCGTCTGACTGCCTGATTCCACACCGCCAGCAATGCTGGCGGTGCTGTTTTGTACCCCGCCCACTGCGGCGGTAACCAAAAGAGGATAAACCGTGTCCCGTACTATTATGCTGATCCCTACCGGAACCAGCGTCGGCCTGACCAGCGTCAGCCTTGGCGTTATCCGTGCTATGGAACGCAAAGGCGTTCGCCTGAGCGTCTTTAAGCCTATCGCCCAGCCTCGTGCTGGTGGCGATGCGCCAGACCAGACCACCGCCATCGTGCGTGCGAATTCCGGTCTGCCAGCGGCTGAACCGCTGAAAATGAGCCACGTTGAGTCTCTGCTCTCCAGCAATCAGTCCGATGTGCTGATGGAAGAGATCATCGCTAACTACCACGCGAACGCGAAGGACGCGGAAGTGGTTCTGGTTGAAGGTCTGGTTCCGACGCGCAAACATCAGTTTGCTCAGTCTCTGAACTACGAAATCGCCAAAACCCTGAACGCTGAAATCGTGTTCGTGATGTCCCAGGGTACCGATACCCCGGAACAGCTGAACGAGCGCATTGAGCTGACTCGCAGCAGCTTCGGCGGCGCGAAAAACAGCAATATCACCGGCGTTATCGTTAACAAACTGAACGCACCGGTTGATGAACAAGGCCGTACTCGCCCTGACCTGTCTGAAATTTTCGACGACTCTTCCAAAGCGAAGATCGTGAAAGTAGACCCTGCTCAGCTGAGCGCAAGCAGCCCGCTGCCAGTGCTGGGCGCGGTGCCATGGAGCTTCGATCTGATCGCTACCCGTGCGATCGACATGGCGCGTCACCTGAATGCGACCGTGGTTAACGAAGGCGACATCAATACCCGCCGCGTGAAATCTGTGACCTTCTGTGCACGTAGCATTCCGCACATGCTGGAACATTTCCGTGCAGGTTCCCTGCTGGTGACCTCCGCTGACCGTCCTGACGTGCTGGTTGCTGCCTGTCTGGCTGCGATGAACGGCGTTGAGATCGGTGCGATCCTGCTGACCGGCGCATACGAAATGGACCCACGCGTAAGTAAGCTGTGCGAACGTGCGTTTGCCACCGGCCTGCCAGTGTTCATGGTGAACACCAACACCTGGCAGACCTCTCTGAGCCTGCAGAGCTTCAACCTCGAAGTCCCGGTTGATGACCATGAGCGTATCGAGAAAGTTCAGGAATACGTTGCAAGCTACATCAACGCTGATTGGGTTGAGTCTCTGACCGCGACCTCCGAGCGTAGCCGTCGTCTGTCTCCACCAGCATTCCGCTACCAGCTGACCGAGCTGGCGCGTAAAGCCGGTAAACGCGTTGTTCTGCCAGAAGGCGATGAACCGCGTACCGTTAAAGCGGCTGCTATCTGTGCAGAGCGCGGCATCGCGACCTGCGTGCTGCTGGGTAACCCAGATGAAATCACCCGCGTTGCAGCGTCTCAGGGCGTTGAGCTGGGTTCAGGTATCGAAATCGTCGATCCAGAAGTGGTTCGCGAGAGCTATGTTGCCCGTCTGGTTGAGCTGCGTAAGAGCAAAGGCATGACCGAAGCCGTTGCGCGCGAACAGCTGGAAGACAATGTGGTACTGGGTACCCTGATGCTGGAGCAGGACGAAGTTGACGGTCTGGTTTCTGGTGCAGTTCACACCACCGCGAACACCATCCGTCCACCGCTGCAGCTGATCAAAACGGCACCAGGTAGCTCGCTGGTCTCTTCTGTGTTCTTCATGCTGCTGCCTGAACAAGTTTATGTTTACGGTGACTGTGCGATCAACCCAGACCCAACAGCAGAACAGCTGGCTGAGATTGCTATCCAGTCTGCGGACTCCGCAATTGCCTTCGGTATCGAACCGCGCGTTGCGATGCTCTCCTACTCCACCGGCACCTCTGGTGCAGGTAGCGACGTAGAGAAAGTGCGTGAAGCGACGCGTCTGGCGCAGGAAAAACGTCCTGACCTGATGATCGATGGCCCGCTGCAGTACGACGCCGCCGTGATGGCTGACGTTGCGAAATCCAAAGCACCGAACTCTCCGGTTGCAGGTCGCGCGACCGTGTTCATCTTCCCGGATCTGAACACCGGTAACACCACCTACAAAGCGGTACAGCGTTCTGCCGACCTGATCTCCATCGGGCCGATGCTGCAGGGTATGCGCAAGCCGGTGAACGACCTGTCCCGTGGCGCGCTGGTTGACGATATCGTCTACACCATCGCTCTGACCGCGATTCAGTCTTCCCAGCAACAGCAGTAATGTTCTGAACGTTCCGTAAGTCCGGTAAGCGTTTGCACCACCGGGCAACAAAAAGGCGACCCTCTGGTCGCCTTTTTTAATTACAGCAGCTCTCGCGCCGCCGAGACAATATCGTGTGCCGTCAGGCCATACTCTTTCTGCAGGAAGTCCTGCGTTCCCACTTGACCATAACGCTCTTTCACGCCGACACGACGCATCGGGACCGGACAGGTTTCCACCAGCACTTCCGCCACCGCAGACCCCAGCCCGTTGTGAATACTGTGGTTTTCACAGGTCACAATCCGCCCGGTTTTCTCGGCGTAGTTTTTCACCAGCATCCGGTCGATAGGTTTCAGGGTAAACATGTCGATTACCGCCGCGCTGACCCCCTCCTGCTCGAGCTGACGGGCCGCTTCCAGCGCTTCCGCCACCATGATGCCGTTTGCAATCAGCGTGATATCGCTCCCCTCACGCAAGACGTTACCTTTGCCAATGGTAAAGGTCGAACCCGGTGCATAGACGCTTGGTGCCTGCTTACGAATCGTACGCACCCAGTAGAAACCCTCGAGATCGATCAGCTGGCGCAGCACATCTTCGAACATCACCGCATCGGTCACCTCCAGCACCACCGAATGCGCCAGGCCGCGCACGATCCCCATATCCTCAAACGACATATGGGTGCCGCCGTTGTGACAGGCCGTGACCCCCGCATCCGAGGCAATGACTTTGACGTTATTGCGCTGATAATCCAGCGACATAAAAAGCTGGTCAAAGCAGCGGCGGCTGGCAAAGGCCGTAAACGTATGCACAAAGGGTTTGCGCCCGGTGAGTGACAAGCCGGCGGCCGTACCGATGACGTTGGCTTCCATAATGCCGCAGTTAATCACATGCTGCGGGTAATCCCGTGCCACGCCATCCATTGCCATTGAGCTCATCAGATCCGCTTCGAGAGCGATAATCTCACTTCCGGCTTCAATCTGGTTTGCCACGAAACCGGCATAGACTTTACGCATCTCGATGGCATCTTTTTGTCCTGCGGGTGCAACCTTAATCATGTGCGGCCTCCAGTTGGCGAATCGTCTCATTCAGCGCGGCTTTGACGTCATCCGTCAGTCGCAGGTGGTGGGAGTTGCTTAGCTGCTCCAGATACGGCACGCCCTGCCCTTTGATGCTGTCGAGGATCACCACCAGCGGGCGGGCACCGGCGGCAGGCGGCAGTGAAACCGCCTCCAGCAGTCCGGCCACGTCGTCCCCCTTGACCGTCACCACGTCAAAGCCAAAGGCGCGGAACTTCCCTTCGAGATCGAACGCACAGATGATCTCATCCAGCTCGCCGTCGAGCTGCTGTTTGTTCCAGTCGACAAAGATGGTCAGATTGGTCAGCCGGTGGTGGGCGATAAACTGGAAGGCTTCCCAGCACTGCCCCTCGTTTAGCTCGCCGTCACCGACGATACTGAACACCCGGTTAGGACGCCCCGCCAGCTTATGCGACAGGGCCATCCCGCCGGCGATTGAAATTCCCTGCCCCAGCGAACCGGTAGTGGCATCCACGCCGCGCGTTTTCAGGCGATCCGGGTGGCTCGGCAAACGCGTGCCGTTCTGGTTCAGCGTGCTCAGTTCTTCCACCGGGAAATAGCCTTTGATCGCCAGCGTGCTGTAAAGCGCCGGGCCAGCGTGCCCCTTGGAGAGCACGAAGTAATCGCGCTCTGGCCAGTCGGGATCGGCCGGGTCGATTTTCATCACCGCGCCGTACAGCACCGCCAGCGTTTCCACCACCGACATACTGCCGCCGTAATGACCGAACCCCAGCTGCGTTAAGGATTTGAGCGTTTCCAGGCGGATCTCATGCGCCAGTCGGGTGACTTCTTTCACATTCATGATTTAGCTCCGGTGTTTTCCTGCGCGTTACCGCCCGCAGAGTTGTTTTTAGCGAACACGTTGTAGGCCACCAGCGCGGCGAACAGCGCAACGACGAGACCGGTAATGGCGAACGGAGACAGGTAGCGCGCCAGATTGCCCAGCACGATGCCCACTGCGCCAAAATCGGCGTCTGAGAAAGTGGTGTTAGCGAAACCAATCGCCCCCAGCACCGGCAGCAACATCACTGGCAGGAAGGTAATCAGCAGGCCGTTGGCGAAGGCCCCAATCATCGCACCGCGACGCCCGCCCGTAGCATTCCCGAACACCCCGGCAGTGGCACCGGTGAAGAAGTGAGGAACCACACCCGGCAGGATCAGCACCCAGCTAAACTGCCCACACAGGAACAGACCGACCAGACCGCCAAGGAAGCTGAACAGGAAACCGATTAGCACGGCGTTGGGCGCATAGGGATAGACCGCCGGGCAGTCGAGGGCCGGACGCGCGTTCGGGACCAGTTTTTCGGAAAAGCCGGTAAAGGCCGGGACAATCTCCGCCAGAATCAAACGCACGCCCTGCAGGATGATGAACACCCCCGCCGCGAAGGTGATCGCCATGATAATTGCGTAAACCAGGTAGTTTTGACCGCCGCTGAAGGTCGCTTCGACATACTCACGTCCGGCGCTGACGGCCATAATCAGGTAAATGATCATCATGGTCAGCGAGATAGAGATTGAGCTGTCGCGCAGGAAGCTGAGGTTCTTTGGCAGATTCATCTCTTCCGTTGAGCGCGAGCCTTTCCCGCATTTGCTGCCGATCCAGCCGGAAAGAACGTAGCCCAGCGTACCGAAGTGGCCAAATGCGATATCGTCATTACCGGTGATGCGCTTCATGTAGCGTTGCGCCAGCGCCGGGAAGAACGCCATGACCAGACCGAGAATCAGCGAGCCGGTAAAGACCAGGCCGATCCCCTCAAACCCGGCGACGGTCAGGATCACGCCGATCATGCAGGCCATGTAGAACGTGTGGTGCCCGGTCAGGAAGATGTACTTCAGTCGGGTAAAGCGAGCGACAATAATATTCGCTACCATCCCGAAGGCCATAATCAGCGCCGTAGATGCGCCATATTTCTCCAGCGCAATGGATACAATGGCTTCGTTATTCGGAATAATGCCCTGAATATTAAAAGCGTGTTCAAACATTCCCCCTAAGGGATTTAAGGAGCCGACCAGCACCGTGGCGCCGCCGCCCAAAACAATAAAACCGAGAATGGTTTTAATGGTGCCTTTCACCACATCCGAAAACGGCTTTTTCTGGGCCACCAGTCCAATTAAGGCAATTAATCCCACCAGCACTGAGGGTACTTTTAAAATATCAACAACGAAATTCAACGTTTCGAGTATAAACATATCCACCTCACCGTTTACAGGGTGTTATCAGGATGATTGTTTTGCGAACCAGGCGCTGAGTTGCGCTTCCAGTTCATTGATATCAATAATGTTGTTGATGACCACCAGCTGGCTTTCCGGCACGTTCGCGCTGGCAGCAATGTCTTTCGCCATCACGAACACATCGGCAGCACCCGGTGTGGCCGAAGAGAGATCGGAGTGCTCAACCTCAGCCTGGATATTTAATTTTTTTAGCACTTTTTTGATATTCATTTCGACCATGAAACTACTGCCCAGGCCGGAGCCGCAAATCGCCATAATTTTCATTGTTATGCCTTTTTTGAGTAGAGTGCGCCCGCATCACGCATCAGCGTAATGAGTTAATTAATCGGAATGGGTAATAACGTCAGAAGCGTTCGATAATGGCTTTTATTTCCTCCCGCGTATTTACGTTATGCAGTTCGGCCAAATCATCGTCACTGGAAAATAACTCGGCCAGCGCGGAGATCATTTCGATATGGCTGTGTTTATCGGGTGCAGCCAGCATGATAATAATATCTACCGGATCGAACTCTCCGGCACCGAATGCAACTCCCTGCTTAAGTTTTAATAATGAGAGGCCAAGCCCTTTCGCCCCTTCTTCTGGCCGCGCATGCGGCATCGCCAGCCCTGGTGCCAGCACGTAATACGGTCCTAACTTATGATGCTTTTCGACAATCGCCGTCACATACTCCTGGGAGATCACGTTCATCTCCAGCAGCGGTCTGGCGCAAAGCTCCAGCGCCTGCGGCCAGTTTTCAACGCTCTCTTCCAGGGTGATGGTTGCATCATGTATCCAGTTTTTGAGCATGTTTTCCTCCCGGCCTGATATCAACAATGAGCAAACTTTATGCAAGGCTATCACGGATAGCTGCGATCAAGATCACAAAGATAGCGCTACCAATTTCTAACGTTCAAAATTGTGATAGCGCTATCAAATTACAAACCGCACCTTAAATCACAGTAAAAAAAGGGAGTTAAGGCGTATACTGATTTTTACGTGAAGTGAAGGAAGATAACAAAACGCGACTGGTCACCAGGAATTTGTATGTCTCTAACCCGAAAACGACGTAGTACCGGCAAAGTGACAATCTCTGATGTCGCTCAGCTTGCCGGAGTGGGTACTATGACGGTGTCCCGCGCATTGCGCACGCCAGAGCAGGTTTCCGATAAGCTACGAGAAAAAATTGATGCGGCGGTGCAGGAGCTGGGTTATATGCCTAATCTTGCAGCCAGCGCGCTGGCGTCAGCATCATCAAGGACCATCGCCATGGTCGTCCCCAATCTTGCAGAAGACGGATGTTCCGATATGTTCGCCGGACTGCAGCAAATCCTGCAACCGGCCGGATACCAGATTATGCTGGCCGAATCTCAGCACCGTCCTGAGCAGGAAGAGAAACTGCTCGAAACGCTGCTCGCCTCTAACATTGCGGCCGCCATTTTGCTCAGCGCGGAGCACACGGATACCGTCCGCCACTGGCTGAAAAACGCCTCTATACCGGTGATGGAAATGGGGGCGATGCGCGCCGATCCGCTGGATATGAATATTGGAATCGACAACGTCGCGGCGATGTACGAACTCACCGAACTGGTGATTCAGCGCGGCTATCAGAACATCGGTCTGCTGTGCGCCAATCAGGAGCAGTGGATTTTCCAGCAACATCTGCAAGGCTGGTATAAGGCGATGTTGCGCCACCATATGTCGCCAAATCGGGTGATAAATGCCGCACTGCCGCCGAATTTCTCAACGGGGGCGTCGCAGCTGCCGGAGTTTTTACTCGCCTGGCCAGAACTGGATGCGCTGGTCTGCGTCTCCGACGAACTGGCATGTGGCGTGCTGTATGAGTGTCAGCGCCGGCGCATCAAAGTACCGGATGACCTGGCGGTGGTGGGTTTTGGCGATAGCGACGTCAGCCGTGTCTGTCAGCCGCCGCTGACGACGATGGCGGTGCCACATCGTAAGATTGGTGTTGAAGCGGGACGCGCGCTGCTGGAGCGCTTGAATGACAGCGACTGGCGCGATCAGAAACCGATCGCCTCCAGTCTGTGTTTGCGGGAGAGCTGCTGAGGTTTACTCAGCCTGCTCCTGCTTCTCAGATTTTGCGGACTCATTTTTGGCGTTGCGGCTCATCCACAGCGCCAGAGCTTTCAGTGAATCCGGAGTGAACTCATCACAACGTGCGGTGATCTCTTCTGGCGTCATCCAGCTTACTTCGCTCACCTCTTCTTCCTGAAGGGCGAAGGGACCGTGAGACACGCAGCTAAACAATCCGCCCCAGACGCGACAATGCGGGTCTTCAAAGTAGAACAGACCGTGCTCAGCAAAAGGCACACCGGCAATGCCCAGCTCCTCTTCTGCCTCACGACGCGCAGAGTCCAGCAGAATTTCATCGGCCTGGACCACGCCACCTGCCGTAGCATCGAGCATGCCCGGGAGAAAATCTTTCGTGTCAGTACGTCGCTGTACCAGGATCTTGCCCATTCCATCGTGAACAACGATGTAAGTTGCGCGGTGACGCAGACGTTCAGCCCGCATTTGCTCGCGGCTCGCCTGTGCAATCACTTCATTGTCTTCGCTGACAATGTCAACCCACTCTGTACTTGCCAAATGACTCTGCTCCACCATCGGGAACCCTTCTCGTTAAGCGCTCTTTTGGCGCGTTTGACTTTTGAGGTGTAACTTACGGATTAATGCTGACCTGCGCAATAACTTGCTGATCATTAAGTGCGATAACGCGTAATAGATTCTCCTCCAGCATGCCGTAGCTGGGGACATTCCCCCCTTTCGGAATACTGACGGACCCAGGATTGAAATGCACGGTATCTCCGTGCCTCGACGCCACCGGAATATGAGTATGACCGTAAACCAGCACATCGCCAGTCGAGAGCGGCGGCAAATTATCCGGGCTAAAAAGATGTCCGTGGGTCAAAAACAGGCGGTTCTGGCCCAGCAACACCTGCTGCCAGGGAGCAGTCATCGGGAAGTGAAGTAACATCTGATCGACTTCACTGTCGCAGTTGCCGCGCACCGCGATGATTTTATCCGCATACTGATTCAGTTTGTCCGCCACCTGCGCGGGAGCGTAGCCGTCCGGAAGCGCATTACGCGGCCCGTGGTTAAGCACATCGCCGAGGATAATCAGCCACTGCGCCCCGCTTTGCACAAAGCGTTCAAGCACGCGCTCCGTCGCGGGCAGCGATCCGTGAATATCCGATGCAAACATGAGTTTCATCAGTGACTCCTTTCAAATGATCACTGCCCTATCATACCTGAACCCACGGGGTTTATCAGCCTGCACGCTTTGCTGACAGCGCGACAAAACGCTGCACGGAGGCGCGCTGCCACTGGAAGGAGGCATAGTCGGCCAGCGCCTGTGGAACGGCGTCGCCATTCAGTACCAGCCGGTTAAGCATCAGCGCCAGATCGGCATCGGCAATACACCATTCGCCAAACAGGTTCGGGTTGCCGTGTTCCAGCAGTTTCGTGGCCGTTTCAAAGAGCTTACTGGCGCTCGCCTCACCCGCTTCGTTGAGCGCAGGCATTTTCACGCCGCCAAAGATCACGTCCGTCGCACGCTGCTCACGAATCGGCACCAGATCGCTCCTGAGCCACGCCTGGATCTGTCGCGCCCGCGCGCGTTTTTGCAGATCGTGGGGATAGATACGCTCCCACTCCGGCGGCGCAAAGCGGTCTTCGAGATACTCATCAATGGCTGAAGATTCACTCAACTCAAATCCGTCGATTTCCAGCACCGGCACACGACGCGTCAGGGCATAACCCTGCCACTGCGGTTTAAGGTGATCGCCGCGATCCAGATCAACGGTTTTGAGGTTGAATGTCAGCCCCTTCTCCGCCAGCGCGACATACACACTCATGACATACGGCGAAAAAAAGTTGGCATCGGACCACAGGGTAATCGCAGGTTGGCTCATAACATCCTCATCGGCTGAACGGTTTTCATCCAACATATAATCTCTTTGCGTTCCTGTCACTTGATGAAAACTCACGATTTATGCGCAGCGCCTATACTCGTTTTTAAGGCCTGAAATAATCTAATGACAGGAGTTGAGATGATAGACCTCTATTTTGCCCCGACCCCTAACGGTTACAAGATCACGCTCTTTCTGGAAGAAACTCAGCTGGATTATCGCATTATCAAAGTGGATATCAGCAAAGGCGATCAGTTCCGGGCTGATTTTCTGGCCATTTCGCCCAACAATAAAATTCCCGCGATTGTCGATACCTCCCCTGTGGATGGCGGCAGGCCGCTGAGCCTGTTTGAATCGGGTGAGATTCTGCTCTATCTAGCGGAAAAAACCGGCAAGCTGCTGAGCGGTGAGCTGCGTGAGCGCCACCACACGCTGCAATGGCTGTTCTGGCAGGCGAGCGGTCTGGGGCCGAGCCTGGGACAAAACCACCACTTTAACCATTTTGCCCCGCAGCCCATTCCTTACGCCATTGAGCGCTATCAGGTGGAAACCCAGCGTCTTTACGGGGTGCTGAACAAGCGCCTGGAAAAATCCCCGTGGCTTGGGGGCGACCATTACAGCATCGCGGATATCGCCTGCTGGCCGTGGATCAACGCCCATCTGCGCCAGCGAATCGATCTGGCCACTTACCCTGCCGTGAACAACTGGTTCGAGCGGATCCGCACCCGCCCGGCGACGGAGCGCGCGATGCAGAAAGCTCAGCAAATTTAGATACCCGCCGGATTGGGCGCGCCCAAAATCCTCATGTATTATGGTGCGAATAACAAACAGAGGAAGCCTGCAATGTCTCAGCATGACGCTATTATTCGTATAAAAAACTTACGCTTACGCACTTTTATCGGTATCAAAGACGAAGAGATCGAAAATCGTCAGGACATCGTGATTAATGTCGTTATTCACTACCCGGCCGACAAGGCCCGCGCCAGTGAAGATATCAACGACGCCCTGAACTATCGCACCATTACCAAGAACATCATTAAGTACGTTGAGAATAACCGTTTCTCTTTGCTCGAAAAATTAACTCAGGATGTGCTCGATATCGCACGCGAACATCACTGGGTCACTTATGCTGAAGTTGAAATCGACAAACTTCACGCGCTGCGTTACGCCGACTCGGTCTCTATGACCCTAAGCTGGCAACGCTAAGCGCCTCCAGGAGGTGGTATGAAGATTCTGGTGACCGGCGGTACCGGCCTGATTGGCCGTCATCTCATTTCGCGCTTGCAGGTGCTGAAACACGACATCACCGTGGTGACGCGCAACGCGGATAAAGCGCGTCAGGTGCTCGGCAATAACGTCGATATCTGGAAAGGGCTGGCTGAACAGCAGAATCTGGACGGTTTCGACGCCGTCATCAACCTCGCCGGTGAGCCTATCGCCGACAAACGCTGGACCGAAGAGCAGAAACAGCGGCTGTGTGACAGCCGCTGGAACACCACTCAAAAGCTGGTCGATCTGTTCCACGCCAGCGCAACGCCTCCGTCGGTGCTGATCTCCGGCTCGGCGGCAGGCTATTACGGCGATCTCGGCGAAGTCGTCGTTACCGAAGAAGAGCCACCGCATAACGAATTTACCCACAAACTCTGCGCCCGCTGGGAGCAAATCGCCTGCGGTGCGCAGAGTGACGCTACCCGCGTTTGTCTGCTCAGAACCGGCGTGGTGCTGGCACCGAAGGGCGGGATTCTGGCGAAGATGCTCCCGGTATTTAAACTTGGCCTGGGCGGTCCGATGGGCAACGGGCGCCAGTATCTGGCCTGGATTCATATCGACGATATGGTTAACGGCATTCTGTGGCTGCTGGATAACGATCTGCGCGGCCCGTTCAATATGGTTGCGCCCTACCCGGTGCGAAACGAACAGTTTGCCCATGCGCTGGGCCACGCCCTGAAACGCCCTGCGGTGCTTCGCGCCCCTGCGACGGCCATCCGCCTCCTGATGGGGGAATCGTCAGTACTAGTGCTGGGCGGGCAGCGCGCCATGCCAAAACGGCTGGAGGCGTCGGGATTTGCCTTCCGCTGGTACGACTTAGAAGAAGCCCTGGGAGATGTGGTGGGTTAAATCTGCCGTGTCGCTTATGGTAGAGTCGTACGTCAGACTCCCCAGAATGGCGACACTATGGCGACAATCACCACTCCCCGACTTCAGCTTTCCCCCTTTAAACCCTCCGACTGGGCGTTCTTCCGCTCCCTGCGCGAAGATCGCGCGATCATGCGTTATATGGCGGCCATTGCGCCTGAAAAAGAGACCCGACGCCTGTTCGCCATTCGCCTGGCTGCGCCCCACACCTTTGTGATTCGCGCCCACGGCAACGACACACCGCTCGGCGATATTGGCCTGCAAATCAGCGCGAAGTTCCGTGAAGAAGCGGATATCGGCTATACGGTGATCCCTCAGGCACAGGGCAAAGGCTATGCCAGCGAAGCGCTGCGGGCAGTGTGCGACTATGCGTTCAGCCAGGCGGGCGTGAAAGCGATTAACGCCTATGTGCTGGCGGATAACGCCGGTTCGGTGCGGGTGCTGGAGAAGCAGGGATTTGTGCGTACTCAGGTGCTGGAAAAGGCCTATGAGATTAACGGCGTGCAGTATGACGACTGGGTGTATCGGCTGGAGTGTGGTGCGGTCTGAGCTGCCAGGCGGCACGGTCTTTGCCCGGCGATGAAATGCGTTTTGCAGGCCCGGTAAACTCAACGCCACCGGGCACCGACATTACTTGAGCGAGCCTTTCAAGAACTGCTGCAAACGCGGGCTTTTCGGGTTCGCCAGCACCTCATCAGGATGCCCTTGCTCTTCGATGACGCCCTGATGCAGGAAGATAACGTGGTTCGAGACGTTACGGGCGAAGCCCATCTCGTGCGTGACCACCACCATCGTTTTCCCCTCTTCGGCCAGCTTCTGCATAATGCGCAGCACTTCGCCCACCAGCTCAGGATCGAGCGCCGAGGTCGGCTCATCAAACAGCAGAACTTCCGGCTCCATCGCCAGCGCACGGGCGATGGAGACACGCTGCTGCTGACCGCCGGACAAATGCACCGGATACTTGATCTGCTGACGTTCGTCGATACCCACTTTCGCCAGGTATTTCACCGCACGTTCACGCGCTTCCTGTTTGCTTAAGCCCAGCACCTGAATCGGCGCTTCCATGACGTTCTCCAGCACCGTCATATGGCTCCAGAGGTTAAAGTGCTGGAACACCATCGTCAGACGCGTGCGCAGCAGACGCAGCTGATTCTTATCCGCCACTTTCAGCTGCCCGTCTTTATCGCGCACCAGGTTGATATTTTGCCCGCTGACGATAATCGACCCTTCGCTCGGCTTTTCGAGGAAGTTTATGCAGCGCAGGAAGGTACTTTTTCCCGAACCGGATGAGCCAATAATACTGATCACATCGCCCGCATTCGCCTGCAGCGATACCCCTTTCAGCACTTCATGTTCGCCGTAGCGTTTGTGCAGATCGATAACGTTTAATTTATTTTCAGACATCGTTTTCTCAGTGCGTCGAAGTAGGTTTCATGTGCTGCAACCAGCGTTTTTCTGCCTTGCGGAACAGGCTAATCAGGACGTACGAAATAATCAAATACAGCACCGCGGCGATGCCAAAGGCGGTAAAGGGCTGGTAAGTAGCCGAGTTAATATCCCGCGCGATTTTCAGCAGGTCCGGCACTGTCGCGGTAAACGCCAGCGCGGTGGAGTGCAGCATCAGGATCACTTCGTTGCTGTACGCCGGCAGTGCGATACGCAGTGCGGAAGGCATAATAATGCAGCGATAGAGCTTCACCGATGAGAAACCATAGGCGCGCGCCGCTTCAATCTCACCGTAAGGCACAGAACGAATGGCACCGGCGAAGATTTCTGTGGTGTAGGCGCAGGTATTTAGCGTCAGCGCCAGTACGGTACAGTTCAAGCCGCTGCGAAAGAACGCGTTCAGCATTTCTGTGCCTTTGACTATTTCCAGCGTGTACATGCCGGAGTAAAAGACCAACAGCTGGACATACAGCGGCGTGCCGCGAAAAATATAGGTAAACAGCCAAATCGGGAAGCGAATGTATTTGTTTTCCGATACGCGGCCAATGGATAAAAACACCGCCAGAATCCCGCCCATCACCACAGACGAAATCAGCAGCCACAGGGTAATCGCCACGCCGGTAAAGCGGTAGCCATCGGTCCACAGGAGCGATTTCCAGTATTCCTGAATAATCTCAATCACAGGTCAGCCCTCTTCACACCCACGGAGTAGCGACGTTCGAGAAGAAGCAGCACACCATTGGAGACGGTAGTAAACACCAGATAAATCACGCCGCACACGACGGCAAAATAGAAGGGTTCCCAGGTGCTCTTACCCGCAAGCTGCGTGGCTTTCACCACATCTTCCAGACCGAGGAGGGAAACCAGCGCCGTCGCTTTGAGGATCACCTGCCAGTTGTTACCGATGCCCGGTAAGGCAAAGCGCATCATGGCCGGGAACATAATCCGACGGAAAATTTGTGAGGAGGTAAAACCGAAGGCGGTGGCCGCCTCGATATGGCCTTTTGGTACGGCCATGTATGCGCCGCGGAAGGTTTCCGTGAAATAGGCGCCGTAAATAAAGCCAAGGGTGATAATACCGGCCACCATCGGGTCGATATCAATCTGCGACATTCCCACGGCATCCGTCACGCTGTTGAGCGCAATCTGCAGACCATAGAAAATGAGCAGCATCAGGACCAGATCGGGCACACCGCGAATCAGCGTGGTGTAGCCTTCAAAAATTAACGCCAGTACCCGATTACTTGAGAGTTTCGCTCCCGCACCCGCCAGGCCTATCAGCACCGCCAGCACCACTGAACTGATGGCCAGTTCGAGGGTGACAAGCGCGCCTTGTAAAATAACGCCAGAAAATCCGTACAGCATAAGGCCTGCCCTGTCGTGAGTGGTCACACCGTGTCTTTTCCCCTCCCGGAACGCGGGAGGGGCCGCACGTTATTTAACGGGGCGATTAGCCGCCGTAGACATCAAAGTCGAAGTATTTCTTCGCCAGTTTTTCGTAAGTGCCGTCTGCGCGCATTTCGGCAAAGGCTTTGTTCAGTGCTTCGCGCAGTTCGTTGTCCTCTTTACGCAGGCCCATGCCGGTGCCGACGCCAAAGAGTTTCTCGTCCTTAATGGACGGACCGCCGAACTTGTAATCTTTCCCTACAGGCTGCTTCAGGAAACCTTCGCTAGCGGCCACTTCGTCCTGGAACGCCGCGTCGATACGGCCAGCAGTCAGGTCAGCGTAGATATTTTCCTGGCCCTGGTAGGAGACGATCTCAATGCCTTTCGGCGCCCAGTGCTCATTGCCGTAGGTTTCCTGGGTGGTGCCCTGCAGCACGCCCACGCGTTTGCCTTTCAGGGACTCAAGCGTTGGCTGAATGTCAGAAGACTTCGCGACCACCAGACGAGAATCCGCCGCATAGAGTTTGTCGGTGAAGGCAATCTCCTGCTGACGTTTTTCGGTGATGGAGAGTGAGGACATAATCACGTCGATTTTCTTCGCTTTCAGCGACGGGATCAGCGCATCCAGTGGGTTCTCAACGTAGGTGCATTGGGTTTTGATGCGTTTGCACAGCTCATTGGCGATATCGATGTCAAAACCGATCAGTTCACCTTTCGAATTCTTCGATTCGAACGGGGCATAAGTCGGATCGGTACCGATACGGATTTTTTGTGGAATGGCGGCAAAAGCGGCGGTAGCGCTGGAAAATGCCAGCACCAGAGAAAGCGACAATACCAGTTTTTTCATGTTTATCCTCAACAGACTGTCTTCTTACGGGATTTTACAACGGGGGAGTGCCATTAATGTGCCATTAATCCCCCTGGCAAGGCAAAGTATAAAGCCCGCCAGATGGAAATTTTTGCATCATAAATGCTTAACTATGCACTCGGCGACCCAAAATGGTGCGTCTTTTGCACCATTTTGGATCATGCAGAGCGCAGTGCCCCGTCAGTGACGATTAATCCCCGTAGACGTTGAAGTCGAAGTACTTCTTCGCCAGCTTGTCGTAGGTGCCGTCTTTGCGCAGTTCGGCAAAGGCTTTGTCGAATGCCGCTTTCAGCTCTTTGTCGTCTTTACGTAAGCCAATCCCGGTGCCATCGCCGAAGTATTTTTTGTCTTTCACCGACGGGCCGGCAAAGGCGAACTCTTTACCTGCAGGTTGTTTCAGAAAGCCTTCGCTGGCGGCCACTTCGTCCTGGAATGCGGCATCCAGACGCCCTGCTGCGAGGTCAGAGTAGATCAGATCCTGGTTCTGATAGGCAACCACATCGACGCCTTTTTCGCGCCAGTCAGCATTAGCAAACCCTTCCTGAGTGGAGCCTTGCAGCACACCCACGTGTTTGCCTTTCAGCGACTCGATGGTCGGCTGAATCGGAGAGCCTTTCGCGGCAATCAGACGGGAATCTGCCGCGTAGAGCTTGTCAGAGAAGGCAATTTCCTGCTGACGTTTTTCGGTAATGGAGAGCGAGGAGATAATGGCATCGATTTTCTTGGCTTTCAGCGACGGGATTAATGCATCAAAATCGCTGCCCACCCATGTGCATTTCACCTGCATGCGCTTGCACATTTCATTTCCCAAATCGATATCAAAGCCGACAAAGTCGCCTTTCGCATCCTTGGACGAGAATGGCGCGTAAGTGGCGTCTGTACCGATGCGCACTGTCTGAGGAAGTGCTGCATAGCTGCTCGCTGCCGCACTTAATCCCACCAGCAGAGACAGAGCCAGAACCGTCTTCTTCATACATTTACCCTCAAGTGTCGTGATTTTATTATGGTTTGTGTTGTGTGTTGGATAGCAGGCGTTCTCTTGCAGGTCTTATGCCATATTGCCGACTGGTCAAAAAATCGACGTTAAATATGTTAATAAAACGTTGCGATATTGCCTTAATAGTGAAGATAGCAGGTCTGCCAAACGAACCGGAGGGGGAAAAAGGGAAAAAAGGAATTAAATGTCGAGGATATGATCGCGGTTGCATAATTGCCCCGAGAAGGGGCAACCAGGCTTATCATGCACCCAAACGGGGCGACGGGTTATGCGCCCTGCCAGCGCGCGAACAGATCTTCCGGCAAGTCGATATCAAACTGATCCAGTACGCGGTTTACGGTCTGGTTAATCACGTCGTCGAGGGTTTGCGGGCGATGATAGAACGCCGGAACCGGCGGCATAATGACCGCGCCCAGCTCCGCCGCCTGCGTCATCAGACGCAAATGGCCGAGATGCAGCGGCGTTTCACGCACGCACAGCACCAGCGTACGGCGCTCTTTCAGCACCACGTCGGCCGCACGGGTCACGAGGGTGTCCGTATAGCTGTTGACGATGCCAGAGAGGGTTTTTATGGAACAGGGGAGGATAACCATGCCAGCAGTTTTAAACGAGCCAGAGGAGATGCTGGCGGCGATATCGCGGGCATCGTGCACCACGTCGGCCAGAGCCTGAACATCGCGCAGAGAAAAATCGGTTTCGAGGGAAAGGGTCTGACGCGCCGCCTGGCTCATCACCAGATGGGTCTGGACATCCGCCACGTCGCGCAGCACCTGGAGCAGACGTACGCCGTAAATGGCGCCACTGGCACCGGAGATCCCTACAATGAGTTGTTTCATGATTTCGCCCTTTCTTGCTTCAGGGCAGACTTTGCAGGATTTTGCGGGGAGTTGCAAGTGAGGGCGCCCGCCCTCACTTGCCGGGGCGTTAGCCTTCGTTGTGCATCTCTAAGCTTTCGAGATCGTTTTGCATCTGTACGGCTTTGGCATCGTCGTTACGCAGCGAGTCAAGGTAGTCGAGATACTGCTGATCGACGTCTTTGGTCACATAGATGCCGTTGAACACGGAGCACTCGAACTGCTGAATGTCCGGGTTTTCAGCGCGTACTGCGTCAATCAGATCGCTGAGATCCTGGAAAATCAGGCCGTCAGCGCCGATGATCTGGCGAATCTCGTCCACTTCACGACCGTGTGCGATCAGCTCGTTGGCGGTCGGCATGTCGATACCGTAGACGTTCGGGAAACGAATTTCCGGCGCAGCAGAGGCCAGATAGACTTTCTTCGCACCGGCTTCACGCGCCATCTCGATAATTTGCTCGGAAGTGGTGCCACGTACGATGGAGTCATCCACCAGCAACACGTTCTTATCGCGGAACTCAGCGCGGTTGGCGTTGAGCTTACGACGCACAGACTTACGACGCAGCTGCTGACCAGGCATGATAAAGGTGCGGCCAACGTAGCGGTTTTTCACAAAGCCCTGACGGTACGGTTTACCCAGAATACGGGCCATCTCCAGTGCGATATCGCAGGAGGTTTCCGGAATAGGGATCACCACGTCGATATCCAGATCGTCCCACTCGCGGGCGATCTTCTCACCGAGCTTGGTACCCATATTCACGCGCGCGCTGTACACGGAAATTTTGTCGATAAACGAGTCAGGGCGTGCGAAGTAAACATATTCGAACAGGCACGGATTGCTGACCGGGTTTTCCGCACACTGACGGGTAAACAGCTGGCCTTTTTCGGTGATGTAGACGGCTTCGCCCGGGGCGACATCGCGCAGGAACTCAAAGCCCAGGGTATCCAGCGCCACGCTCTCGGAGGCGACCATATACTCGGTACGGCCATCACCCAAATCGCGCTTACCCAGCACCAGCGGACGGATGCCGTTAGGGTCGCGGAATGCCACCATACCGTGGCCGATAATCATCGCCACGCAAGCATACGCGCCACGGATCTGGCGGTTTGTCGCGGCAATGGCGGCAAAAATGTTGTCTGCTTCCAGCGGATAATGGCGGAAGTTATCCAGCTCGCTGGCAAAGATATTGAGCAGGATTTCAGAATCAGAGGTGGTGTTAATGTGGCGACGCTTCTCTTCGAACAGCTTTTTACGCAGCTCATGCGCGTTGGTCAGGTTGCCATTGTGGGCAAGCGTGATGCCATACGGTGAGTTGACGTAGAACGGCTGTGCTTCAGAGGCGCTGGAACTGCCAGCAGTAGGATAACGAACGTGGCCAATCCCCATATTGCCTTGCAGGCGCTGCATATGGCGGGCTTCAAATACATCGTTGACCAGGCCATTCGCTTTGCGTAAACGGAAACAGTTGTTGGCATCAATGGTGATGATGCCTGCTGCATCCTGGCCACGGTGCTGAAGCACCGACAACGCGTCATAAATAGACTGGTTTACCGGCATGAAACCGGCGATACCGACAATACCGCACATTCGTCTTTTCCTCGTTAAGCCACATCTCAAAGCGTTTTACACTTTGGGCAAGAAACTCGACGAGCTTTGCAGATAGTCAAAGAACCATCTGATGATGAAGCTGAACTGTGGAATCAGCTGGGACTTGCTCCAGTCTTCGCTTTTTGAAAACCCGGTAAAGGTATCAAGGAAGAACAGTATCGCAGCCACGATCAGCGCGCCTCGCAGCGCACCAAAACAGATCCCCAGCACCCTGTCTGTTCCTGACAGACCGGTTTTCTCGACCAGCTGACCTATCACGTAGTTCACGATAGCGCCGACGATTAGCGTCGCGATAAACAGCACCGCGATGGCGATTCCATTTCGGACCAGTTCATCTTCAAAGCCCGTGAACCAGACAGACAGGTAAGTGTAGTAATGACTGGCGACAAAGAAAGCACAACCCCATGTCACCAGCGATAACGCTTCACGAACAAAGCCACGGATCAGGCTAACCAGACAGGAAAAACCTATCACCGCAATGATGGCGTAATCAATCCAGACCATATGTGTCCCACGATTAAACGCCCTGTCATCCAGTTCGGGGCGAATTCTAACAGAAAAAGAAAACGTTTGCGTAGGGATTTCCTTCCCGCGCGTAAATAAAAAAGGCGCTGAAAAAATGTTCATCGCCGCTGGGTTATTGCGCCTCTTTGGACGAATTCCCGCCTCTCATCCCGGCCCTCAAGACCGTATGGAGCAATCCCCTCACCCGGTGGGACGAGGGGTATGCGCGCACGTCAGTTCGCGCTATAACTCATCACCACACCGCTCAGCCCGGAAATCTGCTTCAGCTCGCCGAGCGAGCCTTTCAGCTTATCTTTCGACGCATCCGGCCCCACCAGAATGCGGGTAATTTTACCCTGCACCGGGGTGGAAGGTGAAGTGTAAACCCGATATCCGGCACCGCGAAGTTTACCGACCACTTCATTGACTTTATCGGCATTTTTTAGCGCACCAAGCTGCACCACATACGCTTTACCGGTTGGCGCAGGCTTCTCTTCCTGAACCGGTTTTTCCGGTGGCGCTTCCGTCGCGGCGGCGATCTGCTCGCTGGCTTTATCGCGCTGCGGTTTCGGCTGCGGTTTTTCTGCCGGTTTCACGGCAGGCTTTGGTTGTGCAACGGGTTCTGGAACCGGGTCCAGCTCACCGGCGTTACTCGCCACCAGACGAGAAGGAGCGAGCGATGGCGCCGCCGCATCACCGGCGCGCACCTCTTCTGCTGCCCCTTCAGGAGGCTGAGCGGGCAGCGCCTGCGTGGCCGCAGGCAGCATGTCTGGCTCGTCGCGATCGCCGGGTTTTGGCACCAGCGGGATCGCGGCAAACTCATCCTGATAATGTTTTTTCTGCCCGTCGAGCAGTCCCGGGAGGAGAATCACTCCCAGCGCAACCAGCACAATGGTTCCTGTTAAACGGTTCTGAAACTTACTTGCCACCGGTTCTCCCCGCCTCCATTACTTCCATGACATGTGCCACCGTGTGGAATGATCCACACACCAGCACGGTATCTTCAGGTTTAGCATCCGCCATCGCGGCGCGCCATGCCAGCGCCACGTTTTCATAAGCTTCGCCCTTCGCGAGATGTTCCATCAGCTGCTCAGCCGACGCGCCTCGTGGCCCTTCCAGGGGAGCACAATACCAGCAATCGACCACAGTCTCCATGCAGGCCAGCGTGCCCGCAATATCTTTATCATGAAGCATACCGATAACCGCAAGTACGCGCCCGGTTTTTGGCAGGGATTTGAGGCGCTCAGCAAGATAGGCCGCTGCATGGGGGTTATGCGCCACGTCCAGAATCAAACGCGGTGATTCGCTGACAATCTGAAAACGCCCCGGCAAAAGCGCGTTCTGAATGCCGTCTCGTATCGCCTGTTCGCTCACCGCCAGACCACTGGCGCGGATAGCCGCCAGTGCGGTCGCCGCGTTCGGTTGCGGCACCTGTGGCAGCGGCAGATGGTCCAGCTCGCCCTGCGCGTCGCGAAAACGCCAACTGTCGCCCGTTACGTCATATTGCCAGTCAACGCCACGACGCATCAGCTGGGCGCCCTTCTCCTTCGCCACGTCGGCGATAGTGTGCGGCATATCCGGTTCACCGACCACGGCAGGTTTGTTGGCGCGGAAAACACCCGCTTTTTCGCGGCCAATGCTTTCGCGGTCCGGACCCAGCCAGTCCGTATGGTCGAGTGCGATACTGGTCACCACCGCGACATCGGCATCAACCATGTTAGTCGCATCTAAGCGCCCACCTAAACCGACTTCGAGAATGACCACATCCAGCTGCGCCTGCTTAAACAGCCACAGGGCGGACAGCGTGCCGTATTCAAAATAGGAGAGCGAAATCTCGCCGCGCGCCGCTTCGATTTGCGCAAAAGAGGCTGTGTGGGCGGATTCCGGCAGTTCGCTATTCTGCACGCGCACGCGTTCGGTGTAGCGGACCAGATGCGGCGAACTGTAAACACCCACCTTATAACCGGCGGCCATCAGCATGGACTCCAGCGTGCGGCAGGTAGTGCCTTTGCCATTCGTTCCCGCTACGGTGAACACGAAGGGCGCGGGCTTGAGGATATCAAGACGCGCACCCACCTCGCTCACGCGATCGAGGCCCATATCGATGGTTTTACTGTGCAGATTTTCCAGATAAGAAAGCCACGTGACCAGGGGTGACGTGGCTTGGGGAAGAGTATTTTTTTCCATGATACGCACTTTCATTTGTGTATACACTTCGGCCTTTAAGCGGTCTCTGCGTTGGCGACGCCCTGATACTGCTCTGCTGGCTTGTGTATCAAATAAGTGAAAAGGGCAGCGCCGTCTGGCCCTGCCCTTTTTGAGTTATCAGGCTTCGGGTTCCTGATCCGGCACAACCACGCCTTCACGCGGCTCGTCCGGGCTTGGCGACGGCAGATTCATCAGCTTCGCCAGGATGCTCGCCAGTTTCAGGCGCATTTCTGGACGGCGAACGATCATGTCGATAGCGCCTTTTTCAATAAGGAACTCACTGCGCTGGAAGCCCGGCGGCAGTTTTTCACGAACGGTCTGTTCGATAACGCGTGGGCCGGCAAAGCCGATCAGCGCTTTCGGTTCAGCGATGTTCAGATCGCCCAGCATCGCAAAGCTCGCAGAGACTCCACCCATGGTTGGGTCGGTCAGTACGGAGATATACGGCAGACCGCGCTCCTGCATTTTACCCAGGGCCGCAGAGGTTTTCGCCATCTGCATCAGAGACATCAGCGCTTCCTGCATACGTGCACCACCGGAGGCCGAGAAGCAGATCAGCGGGCAGTTGTCCTCCAGCGCCTGTTCAACGGCACGGATGAAACGCGCGCCGACGACAGAACCCATTGAGCCGCCCATAAAGGAGAACTCAAAGGCCACAGCGACAACCGGCATCTCGTGCAGAGTGCCTTTCATCACCACCAGCGCGTCTTTCTCGCCGGTCTCTTTCTGAGCAGAAGCCAGTCGATCTTTGTATTTTTTGGAGTCACGGAACTTCAGCACATCTTTTGGCTCAAGTTCGCTACCCAGTTCCACAAGCGAACCTTCGTCCAGCACGCTATGCAGGCGATTACGCGCCGACATACGCATGTGGTGGTCACACTTCGGGCAAACCTCAAGATTGCGTTCCAGCTCAGCGCGGTACAGGACCTGGCCGCAGCTGTCACACTTGGTCCACACCCCTTCAGGAATACTCGCCTTACGGGTTGGGGCTATGTTGCTTTTAATTCGTTCAATCCAGCTCATTGATAACCTTTCTGCCTGAACCTGGTCGTATGCCAGTTTTGCTGTAAGCGGCGCATAATGCCATTTTTGCCGCAAACAGACCATGAATGTTGCACATTAAAACATAACAGCCCGAAACTTTGGATAAAAAAGTGGTCGAACCGCAAATGCGTCTTTACTTCGCTTGCTTAGCCGCCGCGCGTTTGTGACGAATAATTTCGATCGCCCCCGGCAAGACTGAGAGCACAATAATGGCAACAATCAGTAACTTAAGATTTTCCTGCACAATAGGCAGATCGCCAAACAGGTAGCCCGCGTAGGTAAACAGCAGCACCCACAGCAGCGCGCCAATTACGTTATACGCCGCGAAATGACGATAGGACATATGCCCCATACCTGCCACAAACGGTGCAAAGGTGCGGACGATCGGCACAAAACGCGCCAGAATGATGGTTTTGCCACCATGACGTTCGTAGAACGCGTGCGTTTTGTCTAAATAGCTGCGACGGAAAATCTTCGAGTTCGGATTACTGAAAAGCCGTTCACCGAATACCCGCCCAATAGTGTAGTTCACCGCATCGCCGACGATAGCCGCAATAATCATCAGCACCACCATCAGGTGAACGTTGAGATCGTTGGTCGGCAGCGCAGAGAGCGCGCCCGCGACAAACAGCAGCGAATCGCCCGGCAAAAACGGCGTGACGACCAGGCCGGTTTCACAGAACAAAATCAGAAACAGAATGGCATACACCCAGACGCCGTACTGCGCGACCAGCTCTGCCAGATGAACATCGATATGCAGGATGAAATCAATGAGAAATCGTATTAAGTCCATATTGTCTAAGCCTTAATTGCAACTGCGTTAGTCCGCTAAAAACAGCGGGCCCATTGGCGGTTTTGGAAGGTCAAATCGATCCGGATAATCCACCGAGACCAGATACAGCCCTTCCGCTTTCGCCGTTGCTGCCGCAAGCGTTCTGTCCTTCGCTGCCAGCAGTTCTGCAATCCAGCTCTCCGGCTGGTGTCCGGCGCCTACTTCCATCAGGCTGCCAACGATATTCCGCACCATATGATGTACAAAGGCATTCGCTTTGATGTCCACCACCACATACGCGCCATAACGACTGACGTTAATGTGCATCACGTTTCGCCACGGGGTGCGCGACTGGCACTGAACCGCACGAAACGAGGTAAAGTCATTTTCGCCGAGCAACTGCTGCGCGGCACGGTGCATACGCTCTGCATCCAGCGGCTCATAAAAATGGGTCACGCCCTGGCTTAACACCGCCGGACGCAGACGCTGGTTGTAGATGATATAACGGTAGCGACGCGCCGTGGCACTAAAGCGCGCGTGAAAATCATCGGGCACATCTTTGACCCAACGCACCGCGATGTCACCAGGCAAATTCGCATTTACGCCGAGCGTCCAGGCCGCGTCTTTACGCACCGCAGTGGTTTCGAAATGCACCACCTGGCCCGTGCCGTGAACGCCCGCATCGGTACGACCGGCACACAGCACGTTGATCGGTTCGTTCGCCACCTGAGAGAGCGCTTTTTCCAGCTTTTCCTGAACGCTGCGCACTTCATTCTGACGCTGCCAGCCATAATATTTGCTGCCGTCGTATTCTATTCCGAGGGCAATTCTATGGACTGGCTTTTGCTCCACTTCAGACATCCTTACAGATACTCCTGCACCAGCTTCTCAGCGATTTTAACCGCCATCAGCGCGCCGCCGAAACGGACGTTGTCCGCCACAGACCAGAACTGCACCTGTTCAGGCATGCCGTAATCGTTACGCACGCAGCCGATGGAGAGACGCGCGTTACCCGTTGCATCGCCCACCTGGGTCGGAAACTCTGTCTCTTCGCTGAGGGAGATATCTTCGCCGCGCTCAAACGCATAGCGTGCCTCTTCCGCCGCCAGCGGGCGCAGAGCTTCAAAGCTCACCATTTGCGCGTGGCCGTAGAAGACCGGGGAACGCACGCAGCTGGCAGAGATCATCAGGCCGTCGTCCTGCAAAATTTTGCGGGTTTCGTCGACGATACGACGCTCTTCGCGCACGCTGCCTTCACGGTCGGCAAGCATTGGCATCAGGTTGAAAGCCAACTGGCGACCGAAGAAGTCGTCATCGTCCACCGGGATACCGTTCAGCAGTTTCGCGCTCTGCCCTGCCAGCGCGTCGACCGCTTTTTTGCCCTGCGCGGAAACAGAAAGCAGACTGGTTACGCTAATACGCGACAGACCACCGTCGTCGATCAGCGGTTTCAGTGCCGTCAGCAGCTGGCTGGTCAGGCTGTCAGGGACAGCAATAATGTTGCGGTTGCGGTAGTCGGCCAGCACGAACGGGTTCACGTCCGGCACCACCAGCGGCACGTCAGGCTCGAGGGCAAACAGACCGCTCAGGTCGATGACCAGACAACCGGCGTTCGCCGCTTCTTCAGCGTAAGTCGCCGAGGCTTCAACGCCTGCCGCAAAGAACGCCAGTTGCACCTGCGTCCAGTCAAATTCTGCTACGTCCTGCGCGCGAACGGTTTTACCTTCGTAGCGCAGAGAGGTGCCCGCGCTTTCGGCGCGTGCCAGAGCATAGATTTCTCCCACCGGGAACTGACGCTCCGCAAGTGTTTCGAGCAGGGCTTCGCCCACAGCGCCAGTGGCACCCAGTACGGCAATATTCCAGCCTTCAGACATGGTGGTTTACTCCAGAAATGAAACAGCGTCCCTGCCAGATTATCCGGCAGAGAGCATGAGGAAAACATTAACGCGCCGGGTTATGCGTGGCAGTAAAACCCAGTTTATTCAGCAACGCCGCCGCACCGGCGTCGTCACAGATGACATACAGGGAGGACCACTCACGGCGCTCAAGATAATTCTTGCGAAGCCGGTCGAATTCACCCGGAATGCCGGCCACTTTTCGCAGCAGCGCGTCATCGCGGCGCACATCATACACTAAATGCACCAGCCTTTTTAGCGAAGACTCATCAAGCGGACCGTGCAGCGTAATGCGGCCAAATTCCGGCGCAGGCAGCAGCGTATCCAGCGCCACCTGCTGCGCCTGGCCGATAAAAGCACTATAGGCTTCAAACACCTGCGTCGTGCCGCGCGCTTTGCCTTCAAGCGTATAGCCCGCGATGTGCGCGGTAGCGACATCCACGCGATTCAGCAGCGCCACGTTGAGATCCGGCTCCGGCTCCCAGACATCCAGCACCACGCTCAGATCCTGCCCCTCTTCCAGACATTTCAGCAGCGCGGTGTTATCCACCACCGGGCCACGGCAGGCATTTATCAGAATAGTGCCAGGCTTCAGGCGGCGAATTAACGCCTCATCGGCCAGATGCAGGGATTTGTACGGTCCGTCTTTAAACAGCGGCGTATGGAAGGTGATCACATCCGCCTGCTCGACCAGTTCATCCAGCGCGCGGAAGTCGCCTTCATCACCGCGATCGGCGCGTGGGGGATCGCACAGCAAGGTGCGGATACCGAGGGCTTCCAGACGTTTTTGCAACCGCCCGCCGACGTTACCGACGCCAACAATACCCACCGTGCGATCTTTCAGCGCAAAGCCGTCGCGCTCGCCCAGCATCAACAGTGAAGAGAAAACGTATTCCACCACGGCGATAGCGTTGCAGCCCGGCGCGGCCGAGAATCCGATACCGGCCTGTGCCAGCCAGGCATCGTCTACGTGATCGGTTCCCGCCGTCGCTGTCCCTACAAATTTGACGTTTTTACCCGACAGCAGCGCCTCATTCACTTTGGTGACCGAGCGCACCATCAGGGCGTCAGCATCGGTGAGTTCTTCAAGGGGAATGGGACGACCGGGAACGGCCTTAACGTCGCCCAGGCGGCTAAACAGCTCACGGGCGTAAGGCATATTTTCATCAACGAGGATTTTCACGACAGAGTACCTGTTTGAGAGGAAGTTAACCGGCCAAGTGTGCCATAATCTCGCCGCCAGGCATACCCGAACGCTTTGCCTGGTTTACGGTGAGTAATGACTTTAAGGATTTTGACGATGCAGCCCATTTCAGGTACGCCGCCGCGCCCTCCCGGTGAAGGCCCAGTAACACCTTCCGCCATTGGCGAACAGCCGTTATCGACGCAGCAGCGCACGGTGCTGGAGCGACTGATCACCCGCCTGGTTGCGCTTACGTCGCAACAGAACGCGGAGGTGTGGGCGGGAGTGAAACATGATTTGGGGCTGAAAAACGACACGCCGCTGTTATCGCGCCACTTCCCTGCCGCCGAGCAAAACCTGAATCTGCGCCTGAATACCGCGCAGCAAAATCACACCACCCGCCAGATGGTGTCACAGCTCACCGAACTGTTAGGCCAGGGGAATAATCGTCAGGCGGTGAGTGATTTTATCCGCCAGCAGTTTGGTCAGACGGCCCTGAGCCAGCTCACACCGGACCAGCTGAAAACGGTGCTCACGCTGTTACAGAGCAATCAGCTCTCTATTCCGCAGCCGCAGCAACGCCCGGCGACGGAGCGCCCTCTGCAGCCTGCTGAGCATAATACTCTCAAGCAGATGGTCACCCGGCTGGCTGCTGCCACGGGCGAGTCAAACAAGCTTATCTGGCAATCCATGCTGGAACTTTCCGGCGTGAAAGCCGGTGAGCTGATCCCGGCGAAACAGTTTACCCATCTGGTGACCTGGCTTCAGGCGCGTCAGACGTTGAGTACCCAAAGCGCGCCCACGCTGCATACCCTGCAGGCGGCGCTTAAACAGCCGCTGGAACCACGAGAATTTGAAGCGGTGCGTGAATATGCGCAGCAGAACTGGCAGGTTACGCCGCAGACGGTGCTGACCCCCGCCCAGATTCAGGATTTACTGAACCAGATCTTTATCCGCCGCGCCGAACGTGACGGCGGTGTGCCAGAAGCGCGCAATATTCAGCCAATCTACAGCCCGCTGTTCGCCCCGGTGGTGGACACCATAAAATCGATGTCTGCCCGCCCCGGCCTGATGTTTATCGCGCTGATGGTGGCGCTGGCATTGTTCTGGCTGGTGGCCTGAGTCGAAGTATCGCCACCCGACCTGCTAAATTACGGACTTTGCCGGTCGGGTTACCCGTCAATGACGTTCACTGCTTCCGGAATGCGATAACCGTTACTACTATCCCCACCACTGCCGAGACGGCCCCTGCCAGAAACACCGACGGATAGCCGAACGACGTCGCCAGTACCCCTGCCAGCGGGCCGGTGATACCGTACGAGATATCCTGGAATGCCGCATAGCCGCCAAGTGCAGTTCCACGAACCTGCGGTGCCACGCGTTTCACCACCTCCACGCCGAGCGCCGGGAAGATGAGCGAGCAGCCGCAGCCGGTTAACGCCGCGCCCAGCAACGCAATCCACGCCACCGGTGCCTGCCACAACAGCAGCAGGCCGAGGGTCTCAATCATTAGCGAAACCACCGCCACTTTTACGCCACCAAAACGGTCCGGCATCCAGCCGAGCAGCACGCGCATCAGCACGAAAGCGCCACCGAATGCGGTTAAGGTGAAACCGGCCATTGCCCAGCCCCGGCTCATGAAGTAGAGCGAGACAAAGGTGCCAATTACGGCAAAACCTACGCCCTGCAGCGCCAGACCGAGGCCCGGTTTCCAGATTTGACCGACCACGCTCCACAGCGACGGGCGATCGCCTTTGTGAGCTGGCACTTTACGCACCGTGCCATTAAAGGCCCACGCCACCAGCGGCAGCACCATGGTCGTCCCCGCCAGCACAGCGAAACCGAAATGGCTGTGGATCAGCAGCCCCAGCGGTGCGCCTGCGGCCAGTGCGCCATAGATCGCCATCCCGTTCCAGGACATCACTTTCCCGGAGCGCGTCGGCCCGACCAGCCCCATACCCCAGGTGAGCGTCCCGGTCAGCAGCTGGCTTTCGCCAAAACCGAGAATTAAGCGCCCGACAATCAGCAGTGCGAATTTATAGATGGCGTCCACCGGCAGCAGCGCGGCCAGCAGCCATGCCCCACCCGCCAGTCCGCAGGCAAACATACCCTGTAACGCGGAACGCTTAGCGCCATGCTGATCGGCCAGGCGTCCCGCATAGCCACGGGTTAACACGGTCGCCAGAAATTGAATCCCCACGGCGACGCCCACCAGGGTATTGCCGTAGCCCAGCTCCTGGTGCACAAACAAGGGGATTACCGGCAGCGGCAGGCCGACGGTCATATAGGTAAGAAACACCGCGAAGGCGATGCGAAACAGCGAGACATTCGCTGAAGAGGTTTTTTCTGCTTGGGTTACTGCGGTCATGCATTACTCCGAAAATGAAGAGTAAGGCGGGGAAATGCCACGCCCCCTCTACCTGAGGATCAGGATTAAGGTGCGTTGGTTGACGTTAAACGCTTACGCATTATCAAAGTGATAATGTTGAAGCCGAAGTTTGCCTTTTCAGTCAATCAATTGTCAACGCATAAAAAAAGGAGCCATCAGGCTCCTTTTTTTCATCAGCGGAAAACTTACGCTTTCAGCTTACGCATCACCAGGGTGGCGTTGGTACCGCCGAAGCCGAAGCTGTTGGACATCACTGTCGTCAGCGCCTGCTCAGTCGGCTTGGTCACGATGTTCAGGCCAGCAGCCTGCTCGTCCGGCTCTTCAACGTTAATGCTTGGGGCGATAAAGCCGTGTTCCAGCATCAGCAGAGAGTAGATAGCTTCCTGCACGCCAGCGGCGCCCAGAGAGTGACCGGTCATCGCTTTCGTCGCGGAGATCGCCGGGCTGTTGTCGCCGAAGACTTCACGAATTGCACCCAGCTCTTTCACGTCGCCGACCGGAGTCGAGGTACCGTGGGAATTCAGGTAGTCGATTGGGGTATCAACGCCGTTCATCGCCAGCTTCATACAGCGCACTGCGCCTTCGCCTGATGGAGCAACCATGTCTGCGCCATCGGAAGTCGCACCGTAGCCCACAACTTCAGCGTAGATGTGCGCGCCACGTGCCAGAGCGTGTTCCAGCTCTTCAACCACAACCATACCGCCGCCGCCTGCGATGATGAAACCGTCACGGTTCGCATCATAGGTACGGGACGCTTTTTCTGGCGTTTCGTTGTATTTGGTGGACAGCGCGCCCATCGCGTCGAATTCACACGCCATTTCCCAGCACAGCTCTTCGCCGCCGCCAGCAAATACGATGTCTTGTTTACCCAACTGGATCTGCTCAACCGCGCTGCCGATACAGTGTGCGGAGGTCGCACATGCGGAGCTGATGGAGTAGTTCACACCGTGGATTTTGAAGGGGGTCGCGAGGCACGCAGACACCGCTGACGCCATCGCTTTGGTCACAACGTAAGGACCGACCGCTTTCAGGCCGCGCGGGCTACGCATTGCGTCTGCGCCGAACACCTGAGATTTAGAAGAACCACCGGAACCTGCGATCAGGCCCACGCGTGGGTTGTTCTGATAAACGTCTTCTTTTAATCCAGCATCTTCTACAGCCTGCTGCATTGAGAGGTAAGCGTAGATAGAGGCATCGTTCATGAAACGGACCACTTTGCGGTCAATCAGACCGGTGGTGTCCAGTTTGACGTTACCCCACACGTGGCTACGCATACCAGAATCTTTGAATTCTTGAGAGAAAGTGATCCCCGAGCGTCCTTCACGCAGAGATTCCAGGACTTCCTGCTGGTTGTTACCGATGCTGGAAACGATGCCCAGGCCAGTAATCACTGCACGTTTCATTCAATACCTCTGTCAGTCATACTATATTAAGTTTCGAGTCGCACAATAGCGTACACTTGTACGCTGAACAAGTCCGATCAGCCAATTTCTGTGGAAATTTGCACCATCGAACACACATCGCTAAGATCCTGCCACTGCCTGTCAGACGAGTAACTTACGTGAAACAAAACGCCATACAACCCGCCAACCTTGAGTTCAACGCTGAGGGTACACCTGTTTCCCGAGATTTCGACGATGTCTACTTCTCTAATGATAACGGACTGGAAGAAACCCGTTATGTTTTCCTCGACGGAAACCAGCTCAACGCGCGTTTCCCTGTCCATCCGCGCAGCCAGTTTGTGGTGGCGGAGAGCGGTTTTGGCACCGGATTAAACTTCCTCACCCTCTGGCAGGCGTTTGTTCAGTTCCGTGCGGCGCACCCTGACGCTACGCTACAAAGATTACATTTCATCAGTTTCGAGAAATTCCCCCTCACCGCCCACGACCTGACCCTGGCCCATCAGCACTGGCCGGAACTTCGCATCTGGGCCGAGCAGCTGCAGGCCCAGTGGCCACAGCCGATCGGCGGCTGTCATCGTTTAGTGTTAGACGGTGGTCAAGTCACGCTGGATTTGTGGCTCGGGGACATCAATGACCTGACGGACAAACTCGACGATTCTCTGAATCAGAAAGTCGACGCCTGGTTTTTGGATGGCTTTGCTCCCGCGAAAAACCCGGACATGTGGAGCCCGCATCTGTTCGCGGCGATGGCGCGTCTGGCGCGTCCTGGCGCTACGCTCGCGACCTTCACCTCCGCCGGATTCGTACGCCGTGGTTTGCAGGACGCCGGTTTCACCATGCACAAAACCAAAGGATTTGGCCGCAAGCGAGAGATGCTGACAGGGGTGATGGAGCAGGATAATCCCCTGCCTGAGTGCACTCCCTGGTTTGCCCGCAGCGGTGCGGAAATACGTGAAACGGCGATTATTGGCGGGGGTATTGCCAGCGCACTGCTGTCGCTCGCCCTGCTCCAGCGAGGCTGGCAGGTGACGTTGTACTGCGCTGATACCGCCCCCGCCACGGGTGCCTCCGGCAATCGCCAGGGAGCGCTGTATCCTCTGCTGACCGCCCACGATCCGGCACTTAGCCAGTTTTTCCCGGCCGCCTTTACCTTTGCCCGGCGTCTTTACGACAGCCTGCCAGTCACCTTTGACCACGCCTGGTGCGGCGTCACACAGCTCGGCTGGGACGAAAAAAGCCAGCGTAAGATCGACCAGATGCTGAGTCTGGAATTACCGGCGCACATCGCAGAAGCCGTAGACGCCGGGCAGGTGCAGGCGTTAAGTGGCCTGGAGACGGGCTGCGGTGGCATTCATTATCCGCAAGGCGGCTGGCTCTGCCCGGCGCAGCTTACGGCAGCGGCCATTGCGCTGGCCCAGTCGCAAGGGCTGACCGTGCATTATGAACATCAGTTGGAATCCCTGGATCGCATCGACGGCGACTGGCAGCTGCGTTTTGCCCATGGTGCACAGGCCCGACATGCCGGAGTGGTACTGACTAACGGCCATCGCATCAGCGATTTCCCGCAAACAGAAAATCTGCCGGTCTATCCGGTTGGCGGCCAGGTGAGCCATATTCCCACGACAGCTCAGCTCGGCAAGCTCCGTCAGGTCTTGTGCTACGACGGCTATCTGACGCCGCAAAACCCGACCAACGGTCATCACTGCATCGGAGCCAGCTATCATCGCGGCGAAGCGGACATTTGCTATAGCGAAGCGGATCAGCAGCAAAACCGCCAGCGCTTGATCGACTGCTTCCCCGGGGCTGAATGGGCGAAAGAGGTGGACGTAAGCGGCAGCGACGCGCGCTGCGGCGTGCGGTGTGCCACCCGCGATCACCTGCCGATGATCGGCAATGTGCCGGACTACGACGCGACGCTTGCGGCCTATCAGGATCTGGCAGAGTCCAAAGAGAATGCCGTGCGTTCTCCCGTCTATCCGAACCTGTTTATGCTCGGTGCGCTCGGGTCGCGGGGATTGTGTACTGCGCCGCTGGCCGCTGAAATTCTGGCGTCGCAGATGAGCGATGAGCCGATCCCGATGGACGGTGTTACGCTTGCAGGATTGAACCCAAATCGGCTGTGGGTGCGAAAATTACTGAAGGGTAAAAAGGTAGGATAAGGTTTGGAGGCCCGGTAAGCGCAGCGCTACCGGGCAAAAAGCCACTACTTCAGATTAGCCTGCTGGAACAAATTGTCCCACATCCCCAGCACCAGTGACTGGTCGCGTGGAGAAAGCTCGCCCGCCTGAATAGCTTTTTCAAGACCACGGCTCACTTCAGCGTGGACCGCTTCAGGTGAGTGATCGTCGCCCGCTTCCAGCTCGGCAACAGCAAGCGTCAGGTGACCACGCAGATAACCGCTGGCAAACAGTTCATCGTCACTGGCGTGTTCCACCATGTCATCAATTAACGCCAGGATGCGTGATTCAAATTCTGCGATCATCTTTTTTCCTCAGTTGAGATCTTCCGGCCACGGGAAGCATTCCGCCGTTATTGCCGGCGTGTGGTAATAATTCTGTAGTGCCTTGATAAAACGCGCCGGTCGCTCCGGGATGCCTTTCTCAAGATATTCCATCACCTGCGCGTGAACGCGGCGCTGGAAGGTAATACGATCCGGTTCGCAATCGCCTTCGAGATTGTCGCAGCTGACATTGAACGGAAAACCTGCCGCCACGCAAAACAGCCAGTCGAAGGCCTGCGGTTTGACTTCCACATCTTCAAACTGCCCTTGCGTCGTGGCATCTCGCCCGTCCGGGCAGTACCAGTAACCGAAATCGACCAGCTCGCGGCGCGCTTTCCCGGCAATACACCAGTGGGAAATCTCGTGCAGACCGCTGGCATAAAACCCGTGGGCAAACACGATCCGGTTGTACGGCACGTCTGCATCAGCAGGAAGATAGATCGGTTCGTCGTCGCCTTTAATCAGACGGGTATTAAAATCATCCGCAAAACAGCTGTCGAAGATCTCAATCAACTGTTCATATTTATGCGTACTGTTCATGAGTTCATCCCCAACCAGTGGAGGATCTCCTGTCCGTGGCTGTCATAAAGAAGTTTGGCACTCATCACCGCCGACACAATCACGATCATCGGACGAATCAGTTTTTGCCCTTTGCTCAATACCAGACGCGAGCCGACGCGCGCGCCTAAAAACTGCCCGACCATCATCACGAAGCCGGTCGCCCAAATCACTTTCCCGCCAATGATAAACAGCAGCAGACCGCCCAGGTTTGAGGTGGCGTTGAGCACTTTTGCGTGGGCGGTAGATTTGGCGAGGTTAAAACCGGCCAGCGTCACAAACGCCAGGGCATAAAAAGAACCGGCACCCGGCCCGAAGAAGCCATCGTAAAAACCGACGCAGCCGCCTGCAATCAGGGCAAACGGCAGACCGTGCAGACGACGCTGACGATCCTCTTCCCCTAATTTTGGCATCAGCAAAAAGTAGAGACCAATGCAGATCACGAGGATCGGTAAAATCTGGCGCAAAATATCCGATTGCACGTGCTGCACCAGCAGCGCGCCGCTGGTAGAGCCGATAAAGGTCATCAGAATATTGAGCTTTTGGTCGGCAAGACTGACCACTTTACGGCGAATAAAATAGATGGAGGCAGAGAGCGAGCCGCCGCAGGCCTGCAGCTTATTGGTCGCCAGCGCCTGGGCCGGACTCATACCCGCCGCCAGCAGCGCAGGCACTGTCAGCAGGCCGCCTCCCCCCGCCAGCGCATCGATAAATCCCGCCAGCATCGCAACAAAAAACAGCACCGCCAGCAGCAGCGGTGACACCATAAACAGATCGACGAAATTATCCATTAAAGTACATGCTCATCCAGTAGCGCCTGGCAGGAAGGCGGCAACGGAGGCGGTGTCTTCTTCTCAGGCTTGGTGGTTCCAGGTTTTGCTGGCTCAAACCAGCTCTGGAGTTCTGCCCCGCAGCCATCTCCCGGCGGCGGTAACGGCTGATCTTCACATTCGAGGCTGTTGGCCGGGCAGCGCAGACGCACGTGCATATGCGCGCGATGCTGGAACCACGGGCGCACTTTACGCAGCCAGTCACGATCCGTTCCGGCGTCCAGACAGAGCTGCTGCTTGATCGCCGGATTGACGAAGATACGCGTCACATCGTTATCTTTTGCCGCCAGCTTAATCATGCTGGAGACATCTGGCGACCACAGAGACGGCACCACGCTTTTGCCGTCACGGGCGACGAGATCCAATGCCTGGGGTTTAAGCAGCTGCGCCGAACTCCAGCGGGTTTTCGGCAGTTGCAGGAAAATATCCACATCCAGACCGGACTGATGGCTGGCGTGTCCGCCATTGAAGCGACCGCCCGCTGGCATCCCCATATCGCCGATTAACATCGTCCCCAGCCCCAGGTTATGCACCTGATTGCCCAGACGCTGGATAAACAGCACCAGATCCGGATGACCAAAGTAGCGACGCTGGTCGGTACGCATCACCTGATAGGTGTCGGATTGCAGCGGCAGATCCTGCGCGCCAACGATGCAGCCGTTAGCAAATGCGCCGATCGACTGGGCGCTGCCCGCGATCGGTTGGGTGATTTTTTGCCACGGCGTGGCTGCCAGACTGGCTCCGCTGACAAGCAGAGCCAACAGAGCAATAGCGGTTTTTTTCATGTTTACCAGCGTGGAATGGTGGTCGTCACGTCCGCATTCTGCGCGCGCTGGCGCAGGAAATGATCCATTAGCACAATCGCCAGCATCGCTTCAGCGATCGGCACCGCACGGATACCCACACAAGGATCGTGACGCCCTTTGGTGATCATCTCAACTTCTTCGCCGAAGCGGTTAATGGTGCGCCCCGGTACGGTAATGCTGGAGGTCGGTTTCAGTGCGATGTTGGCCACAATCTGCTGACCACTGCTGATGCCGCCCAGAATGCCGCCCGCATGATTGCTCTGGAAACCGTCTTTCGTGATTTCATCGCGGTTCTGGCTGCCGCGCAGCGCCACCACGTCAAAACCATCGCCAATTTCCACGCCTTTCACCGCATTGATGCTCATCATCGCGTGGGCGATATCTGCATCCAGGCGATCGAAGACCGGCTCACCCAGGCCCGGCGGAACGCCGTCAGCCACGACGGTCACTTTCGCGCCGATGGAGTCGCCCTCTTTTTTCAGGCCGCGCATCAGTTCGTCCAGTGCGTCAATTTTGTCGGCATCCGCGCAGAAGAACGGATTCTGTTCAACCAGATCCCAGTCTTTGATCGCCAGCGGAATGTCGCCCATCTGGGTCAGGCAGCCGCGAATCACGATGCCAAATTTTTGCGCCAGATATTTTTTAGCGATAGCGCCCGCCGCCACGCGCATGGCTGTTTCACGCGCCGATGAGCGTCCGCCGCCGCGATAGTCGCGAAAACCGTATTTTTGTTCGTAGGTGTAATCGGCATGACCGGGGCGGAAAACATCTTTAATGGCGCCGTAGTCCTGCGAGCGCTGATCGGTATTTTCAATCAGCAGACCAATGCTGGTGCCAGTAGTGCGGCCTTCAAAGACACCGGAGAGAATTTTGACCTGGTCCGGCTCGCGACGCTGCGTGGTGTAGCGCGAGGTGCCTGGACGGCGGCGATCGAGATCGTGCTGTAAATCCGCTTCGGTCAGTTCGATACCAGGTGGCACGCCGTCGACGATGCAACCCAGCGCCAGACCGTGTGATTCGCCGAAAGTCGTTACACGGAATAATTGTCCAATACTGTTTCCTGCCATCACGGCTCCGTTGTCGTTGTTCTGTGTTTGAGCAATGTGAAACGGGCCGAAGCCCGTTGGATTAATCTTTGTAAATGCTGAAGTGTTCACGCGCGGCGATGAGCTGCGCTTTGGTCAGCATGAAGACGCCTTCACCACCGTTGTCGAATTCAAGCCAGGTGAACGGCACGTCCGGGTACTGCTCCATCAGATGTACCATGCTGTTACCGACTTCACAAATCAGAATACCGTCGTCAGTCAGATAATCCGGCGCGCAGGCCAGAATGCGGCGCGTCAGTTTCAGGCCGTCAGAACCGGAGGCCAGACCGAGTTCCGGCTCGTGGCGATATTCATTCGGCAGATCGGACATGTCTTCTGCATCCACGTACGGCGGATTGGTGACAATCAAATCGTATTGCAGTTTTGGCAGGTCGCGGAACAGGTCGGAGCGGATCGGCGTCACGTGGTGAATCAAACCGTGCTCTTCGATGTTGTGTTCGGTAACGGCCAGCGCGTCGGCGGAGATATCAACCGCATCCACTTCCGCTTCCGGGAAGGCATAGGCGCAGGCAATCGCGATACAGCCGCTGCCCGTACACATATCCAGAATGTGCTGCGGTTGGTGGTCGATCAGGCCTGCAAAGTGGTTGTTGATCAGTTCGCCAATCGGCGAGCGCGGCACCAGCACACGTTCATCAACGTAAAATTCGTGACCGCAGAACCAGGCTTTATTGGTGAGATAGGCGACCGGAATACGCTCGTTGACGCGGCGAATCACGCGCTCAACGATACGGTGTTTTTCGCTGGAGGTCAGACGCGCGGTGCGCATGTCTTCAGGGATATCCAGCGGCAGATACAGGGATGGCAGCACCAGCTGAACCGCCTCATCCCACGGGTTGTCCGTTCCGTGGCCGTACCAGATGTTGGCGGCGCTAAAACGACTGACGGACCAACGCAACATGTCCTGAATGGTATGCAGTTCGTTTACTGCTTCATCGACAAATATTTTATCCATTATTCTCTCCAGGGCATGCTTGCATAATTTTCGGCGGCTAGTTTGCCATGAAGACGGCGATAAATCAGCATCGGGACGGCGTGGGAGAGGTGAAAAAATGCGTTTTGCTTGCGCCTCCCTCAGGTAAACTAAGGGAAATAAGAGATGAGACGGACTAATGAAAAAGAAAATGCCGCTTAGCGAGGAGGATCAGACGCTGTTTCGCCAGCTCATGAGCGGGACGCGCAAAATCACCCAGGACACCATTGTCCATCGCCCGATCCGCAAAAAAGTGACTGAAGTGCCGGTCAAACGGCTGCTGCAGGAACAGGCGGATAACAGCCACTATTTTTCAGACGAATTTCAGCCGCTGCTGAACACGCAGGGGGCAGTGAAATATGTGCGGGAAGATGTCAGCCATTTTGAGCTGAAAAAGTTACGTCGCGGAGATTATTCGCCGGAGCTGTTTCTCGATCTGCATGGCCTGACGCAAATGCAGGCGAAACAGGAGCTGGGCGCGCTCATTGCCGCGTGTCGTCGCGAGCACGTGTTCTGCACCTGTGTGATGCACGGCCACGGAAAGCATATTCTCAAACAGCAAACGCCGTTGTGGCTGGCTCAGCATCCACACGTGATGGCTTTTCATCAGGCGCCAAAAGAGTACGGCGGAGATGCCGCGCTGCTGGTGTTGATTGAAGTAGAAGAGTGGCAGCCACCGGAGCTGCCCTGACAGGCAGGCGGGTGGCACAGGCTACCCGCCAGATCATTCGTCACGTCAGATAGCTTTTGCCATCTTCAGGTTGCACGGACTCATTTGCCAGTTGAATACCCCTTTGCCCGCATCGTCGAGGGTGACGTTGGCAATCGCGGAGGTGGTGAACATCGGAGGCGTTTCGCCAGGGCACAGTTCAGACACCAGGTAGCCGACCAGCGGCAGATGGGAAATCACCAGTGCGGAAGAGACACCTTCATTGCACAGCGCCTGAAGATACGCGCTGACGAGACCCACATCCCCGCAGGGTGTAAGCTCAGGAAGAACATCGACGCTCTTCGGCAGGTTCATACACTCCCCTACCACATCCAGCGTCTGTTCGGCCCGCAGGAACGGACTCACCAGCACACGATCGATATCCACTTTTTGGCCTTTGAGCCAGGTCGCCATTTGACGGGATTCGTCACAACCACAGGTCGTCAAAGGACGAACAGAGTCACTGGCAGCATCGAGTGCCGCGTCGCCGTGACGCATGATAAAAACTTGCATATTGCACCGCTTTTGTTAACCAGGATCACCGGCGTTCACTACCCGCGAAAAGATCAAAAAGGTAGAAAACCCGATGGCCGGGCATTGTGCCTGATCCATCTGATGAATGAAACGCTGTTTTTTACCTTAATGGCGTAAGTATAGTCAATATCTGTTTACAAAATAGCCAAAACAGGTTCATTCACCGTCAGATATACTCTTGTTTGACCTTAAGTTACGGGGTCAGTTTCCTCTGCTGGCCAAAAGTGCAGGTTATTTTCTGCCATGCGCATTAATTGTTCACACGGCGTAAACCGTGGACCATAAAGCGAAGCCAGACGCTGCAATATTGCCACCACTTCACCCGCGCCAAGACTATCCATATAGCGGAACGGGCCACCCAGGAAAGGTGGAAAACCGATACCAAACACGGCACCAATATCGCCGTCTCGCGCACTTTTAACGACCTGCTCGTCAAAACAACGAGCCGCTTCGTTGAGCATCATCATGACGCAGCGCTCAGCGCATTGCTGTGCGGACAACTTCCCCTGGCCGTTGGCGTGAATAAGCCCATAGACCGAGGGGTCGACCTGTTTCTTGCTTTTACGCCCTTTAACTGCGTAAAGATAGAAGCCCCGTCCATTTTTTCTGCCTTTGCGATCGTCATTCAAGATCGTAGAAACAATGTTTGCAGGCGGGCTAAACCGTTCTCCATAAGCAGCTTCCAGCACAGGTATAATTTTAGTGCCTGTATCAATTCCAACCTCATCCAAAAGTTGGATTGGGCCAACTGGAAAACCAAACTTGACCAGCGCATTGTCAATGTGTTCGATTTTCTCGCCTTCCGTCAGCAGGCGCATCGCCTCATTAATATAAGGCGCGAGAATGCGGTTGACGTAAAAACCGGCCTTGTCGGCCACCACAATCGGTGTTTTGCCCTGCCGTTTGGCGAGCTTCACCACCGTGGCCACCGTTTGAGCGTTCGTCGAAGCGTGAGGTATGACTTCCACCAGCGGCATTTTTTCCACCGGACTAAAGAAGTGCAAACCGATTACCTGCTCCGGTCGCGCGGCACGTGCGGCGATATCGCCAATCGGCAGCGACGACGTATTCGAGGCAAAAATGGTGTGCGGCGCGCAGTGCTGTTCCACGTCGGCGACCATCTGCTGTTTCAGCGCCAGATCTTCAAATACGGCTTCAATCACCAGGTCACGATGGTGAAAACCGCTGTAGTCGGTGGTGCCTGAAATCAGCGCCAGCTCTCTGTCGCGTTCACTGGCTTTGATATGGCGGCGTTTAACCTTTTGATCAAGGAGCTGCCAGCTGTATTGCAATGCGTGATTAATGCCCTTTGCGTTGATGTCTTTGATTCGTACAGGCAATTTGCCTTTGCTGGCCGTGACAAATGCAATGCCACCGCCCATCAATCCCCCGCCCAAAACGCCTACAGAGGCCAGCGGCGCCGGTGACGCCTCGCTGCCGGGATCTTTTTTTACGTCGGTACTGGCAAAAAAGATGCTGCGCAGTGCCTGCGACTGGGGCGTCATCGCCAGTTCGCCAAAGGCTTTGGCCTCAGCCGCATAACCGCTGCTGCTCCCTTGTGCCAGGCCGGTTTCAATCACCTCGAGAATGCGTTTGGTCGCCGGGTAGTTGCCTTTGGTTTTCTGTTCCATTTTCTTGCCGACCACATTAAACAGCAGCGCGCGCCCTAGCGGGCCGGCGAGAATACGCTCGCGAACCGGCAAATGACGGCTCGTTTGCCGCCCTTTTAATGCCAGCTCAACGGCCGCGTCCAGCAAAATGGAATGGGGAACCACTTCGTCCACCAGCCCGGCTTTCAGAGCCTGACGTGGTCGAAGCTGTTTACCGGTGAGTATCATTTCCAGCGCGGTACTCACGCCAATCAGACGCGGTAAACGCTGGGTGCCACCGGACCCCGGCAGTAGACCGAGCTGCACTTCCGGCAGACCGAGCACGGTTTTCGCATCATCTGTACAAATACGGCTGTGACACGCCAGCGCCAGCTCCAGGCCGCCGCCCAGGCAGGCGCCGTGGATCGCCGCGATCACCGGGATCGGTAATGCGTGGATCTCGGCCATGATCTGCTGCCCCTGTCGGGCCAGCTCTTCCGCTTCCTGCGCGCTGCTGGCGCGGGCGATCATGTTGATATCTGCACCGGCGATGAAGTTATCGGGTTTGGCTGAGATAAAAATCAGCCCGCGAATGTCTTTGTTTTCGCGGATTTGCCTGAGGATCGCGCGCACCTGAACGCCGAATTCGGCCTTCAGGGTATTCATCTTTTCGCCCGGCACATCGATGGTGACGACGGCAATATTGTCCAGCCGGACCTTCAGGTCAAAAGCGGAAGTGGTTTCCATTATTCAGCCTCCAGAACCATCGCCGCGCCCAGACCACCCGCCGCACAGGCGGTGACCAGACCAAAACCTCCGCCGCGACGGCGAAGCTCATGCAGCGTTTGCGTAATCATGCGTGCGCCGGTGGCAGCAAACGGATGGCCGTATGCGATAGATCCGCCCAGCACGTTAAATTTGCTCTCGTCCACTTCGCCCGTGGCATGCGCGCGGCCCAGCACATCGCGGGCAAAGCGTTCGCTGGCCAGCAGTTGCAAGTTGGCAAGCGTCTGCGCGGCAAAAGCCTCGTGCATATCGATAAGAGTTAAATCAGACAGCGTTAATCCGGCGCGCTCAAGCGCCAGCGGCGTGGACCAGGCCGGTCCCAGCAACATATCCTGCCAGACATCGATAGCGGTAAAGGCGTAGCTGCGCAGGTAGCCCAGCGGCACCAGCCCCAGCTCTTTTGCCCGCGACTCGGTCATCAGGATCACTGCCGCCGCACCATCGGTCAAAGGCGTGCTGTTCGCCGCCGTGACGGTACCGTGCTTGCGGTCAAACGCCGGACGTAATTTTGCATAATCAGCCAGCGTCGAACTGCCACGGATATTGTTATCTTCACTGAGCGGTTCGCGATACGGCGGGATATAGGCCGTCATCACTTCATCCGCCAGTTTTCCCTCGGACCACGCCAGCGCGGCACGCTGATGCGAGCGATGCGCCAGGGCATCTTGCTGTTCGCGGGTAATGCCGTAGGTTTTCGCCATTTGCTCTGCGGTATCGCCCATTCGCAGGCCGGTAGAATATTCCGCGACCGCTGGCGGCACCGGCGCCAGATCGCGCAGACGCAGGCGGGAGAATAGTTTGAGACGCTGCCCCATGGTGCGGGCTTTGTTGACGTCCACCAGCACACGGGCCAGCTTTTTACTGACGCCAATCGGCAGAACGGAAGAGGAGTCGGCCCCGCCTGCAATACCGGCGCGAATGGTGCCGGTCATCAGGCTTTCCGCTACGTTAGCGACGGCCTGGAAGCTGGTCGCACAGGCGCGACTGACGCTGTAGGCATCGGTATGGACGTTCATTCCCGTCCCAAGCACGATTTCGCGGGCGATATTGGGTGCTTCCGGCATCTGGACGACCTGGCCAAAAACCAGTTGTTCGATGACCTCTGGGGGTATTTCGCTGCGAGCCAGCATCTCCCCCACTACCATTTTCCCCAGATCGACAGCCGGTATTCCGTGAAATGCCGTCGCCTGACGTGCAAACGGAGTACGTAATCCGCTGACAATGGCAATGCGGTCACCCTGGCGGGTGACGAGCGGTAGTGCCTGACTCATAAAAGTCCCCTGTAAATGACATAAGCGCAAAGTGGTCTGACCTGATAACAGTTTTAACCATTTTTTTACATAGAGCCAATCGGGGAAGCGAAAAAGTGCGAGCTAAGACACAGAGAAGAAAAGAAAATGCCCCTGGGTCACAGGGGCATTTGAGGTATTTTTTGCGGGTCGCGACTTTGCCTTACCCGGACTACGAAACTGCAGGTCGGGTAAGTAAAAAATCACCCGGCAACTTTACGGAGAAATTAACGTAGACCGAGCTGGAAAATCAGGGTTTCAGCTTCACACGCAAAGATGAAATCGATATCAAGCTTCACGCCACCGTCCACTTCCGTGAAGGTGGATTTGATTTCACAGGGATCGGATTCCACGTCGCGCGCGCGTTTGGTGAGCGCGGCTAAGGTTTCTTCTGCATCCGAACGTTTGCTAAATACGCGGCTGTAAGACGCGGTGCAATCGGTGTTATCCATAATGGTACCGACATCCATACAGCAGCAAACCGGGGTTTCATCAGCACTGCATTTACTCATAGCTCAAGTTCCTCTGCATTCGCGCACAGCGCGAGATAAACACGTTGCTGATATTTTACGCCCTGGCCGTGGGTCTCTCCAGCCGTTAATGGCGCAAACGGGGATAAGTGACCGTTATCACACTAAAAAATGATCTAACGCAAAAATCACCCTTTCTGCTGAGTGCCGGTGGTCGCATTTTTGCCACAGAGATCTCGTTTCAAAAAACATCTTTGAAAAACTTCAGAAACATACTTGCAACATCCCATCTGGTCCGACCTATACTCTCGCCACTGGTCTGATTTCTAAGTGTTACCGCAGACCCTACACTTCGCGCTCCTGTTACTCTATGTAACATATATTGCATAAAAATAACTCAATGAGGTTATGGTCATGAGCCAGAAAACCCTGTTCAAAAAGACTGCGCTGGCAGTCGCAGTGGCAATCGTATCAACCTCCGCCTGGTCAGCGGGCTTCCAGCTTAACGAATTTTCTTCCTCTGGCCTTGGCCGTGCATATTCTGGGGAAGGTGCGATTGCCGATGACGCAGGCAACGTGAGCCGTAACCCGGCGCTGATCACTATGTTTGATCGCCCGACCTTCTCAATGGGTGCCGTTTATATTGATCCTGATGTGAACGTTACCGGGAAATCCAATTTAACCGGACAGAGTGCTAACCAGGACAACATCGCGCCCGTCGCGTGGGTACCTAACATGCACTTTGTTATGCCAATCAACGATCAATTTGGCTGGGGCGCATCCGTCACATCCAACTATGGTCTGGCAACAGAGTTTAACGACAGCTACGCGGCCGGCATTTATGGCGGTAAGACTGACCTGCAGACCATCAACCTCAATCTGAGCGGCGCGTATCGTCTGGACAGCAACTGGAGCTTCGGTGTGGGCTTTGATGCGGTTTACGCGAAAGCCAAAATCGAGCGCTATGCGGGTTCACTCGGTCCACTGCTGGCAGGCCAACTGCAGGGGATGGTGCCTCCATCCATGCTGGACGGTATTAACTCCCCGGACGACCAGATTGCCTACCTTAAGGGTGACGAGTGGGGCTTCGGCTGGAACGCCGGTATCCTTTATGAGCTGGATAAAAACAACCGCTGGGGTCTGACCTACCGTTCTGAAGTGAAAATCGACTTCGACGGCGACTATAAAAGCTCCATTGACCCGAACCTGAGCAACATCTTCGCCAGCATGGGCCTGACCGGTCTGCCAGCGGGCACCGGCGGCAGAACCCAGAGCGGCGCGCTGACGCTGAACCTGCCAGAAATGTGGGAAGTGTCTGGTTATAACCGCGTGGCACCGCAGTGGGCTGTCCACTACAGCCTGACCTACACCAGCTGGAGTCAGTTCCAGGAGCTGAAAGCCACCGGCAACGACGGTCAGACGCTGTTCTATAAAGATGAAAGCTTCAAAGATGCTTATCGTATCGCGCTGGGTACGACCTACTACTACGATAAGAACTGGACCTTCCGTACCGGTATCGCGTTCGATGACAGCCCGGTTCCTGCGGACAAACGCTCCATTTCTATCCCGGATCAGGACCGTCTGTGGCTGAGCGCCGGTATGACTTATGCGTTTAACGACGATGCGTCTATCGATGTGGGTGCTTCTTATATGCACGGTCAGAACGTCAGCTTCACCGAGGGTGAAGGCCCTGCTGCGTACACCTTTAAATCTGAAGGTAAAGCCTGGCTGTTCGGTACCAACTTTAACTACGCGTTCTAATCGCGACGGCATTAAAAAAGGTGAGCATTTGCTCACCTTTTTTTATTTATTCTTTATCTATCTCTGAAAGTTCATTCTCGATAGCTTTGGCGTTTGGATTGTCTTCCGGTTTCAGCTTACCGCCGTTGGCAATAAAGTCGTGATTCTGGAAGTAGGCTTCACGCACCATAATGTACGGATCGGAAGACTGTCGCAGCAGGCCGTCGGAATCCAACAACTGAGCGCGTGTCTCAATCCCTTCCACGGTCCATTTACCAATAGACAGCGGCCAGGTCAGCCAAGAGAGCACCGGATAGAGGGTATCGACCATATCGCCACCGTCGTCACGAACGGTAAAGCTGCCGTAGAATGGCAGATGCATATACGGACCATAGCCCACGCCATAACTGCCCAGCGTGCTACCAAAACGGTGCGGCTGTTCACGCTGCAGCTTCGGATTGGCCATTCCCGCCACATCAATAAAGCCCCCCATCCCCAACAAGCTGTTCAGGAAGAAACGAGTGAAGTGCACCATCCCCTGATATGGGTCGCCCTGAAGGAAGAAGTTCACCATCACAGCGGGTTCTTCCAGGTTACTGGTGAAATTGCTCAAACCATTACGAGCAGGTTGCGGAACGTAATCACGCCATGCCACAGCAACCGGGCGGACCAGATACGGGTCCAGCACGTTGTAGTTAAAGCTATACATGGATCGGTTGAATCCTTCTAAAGGATCGGAGCGCCCCGTTTGCTCTCCAGAGCTGGCACAGCCCACGAGCAACGTCGTGCCCAGCGCAAGCGCCGACAGCCGAAGTTTCATATATTTCTCCCTGTTAGTATGGCTATCGTTGACTGCCATCCGCGACAGAGCGCCTGGCGCTCTATGAATAGTCGTGCAAGTGATTGTAACAGCACGTTTCGGGATGTCCACGCACACAGTGACAGGCAACCATCTGCCATCACTCTGATCTCAGCATAGCCTGCTTTATCATTTCTTTTCGTCGGCAATTTTATCCTGTGTCTGAAGGTGATGTATCGCCTTTATTGCCATTGCCGGAAAAATAAGAGCTTCCCCACGGGCATTATCCGGAAAACCGCTACGATTATGGTAATGACAACGAAGCGAGACGCCCCAGATGGATGAACTAAACGCAGAAAAAATTGATAAACATACTGATGAGCTGGAAGTGGAAAGTGAAGAAAAACAGCGGGGTGGCAAAATCGAAGTCGATGAAGACCATCTCCCCTCACGGGCGATGGCTATCCACGAGCATATCCGTCAGGACGGTGAAAAAGAGCTTGAGCGCGATGCGATGGCGCTGTTCTGGTCAGCCATCGCCGCCGGGTTATCGATGGGGGCCTCCCTGCTCGCAAAAGGGATCTTTCACGTGCAGCTGGAGGGGGTTCCGGGTGGGTTCCTGCTTGAAAACCTTGGTTACACCTTTGGTTTTGTCATCGTCATTATGGCGCGTCAGCAGCTGTTCACGGAAAACACCGTGACGGCGGTGCTGCCGGTGATGCAAAAACCGACATGGGGAAATTTCGGCCTTCTGATGCGCCTGTGGGGCGTGGTCCTGCTGGGGAATATTATCGGCACTGGCGTGGCAGCCTGGGCGTTCGAATATATGCCGATATTTGATGAACCCACCCGGGATGCATTCATTAAAATCGGTATGGACGTGATGAAAAATACCCCGGCTGAGATGTTCGCCAACGCCATTATCTCAGGCTGGATCATTGCCACTATGGTCTGGATGTTCCCCTCTGCGGGTGCGGCCAAAATCGTGGTAATCATCTTGATGACCTGGCTTATCGCACTGGGCGACACTACCCACATTGTCGTTGGTACGGTGGAGGTGCTGTATCTGGTGTTTAACGGCACCCAGCACTGGAGTGATTTCTTCTGGCCGTTCGCGCTGCCGACACTGGCAGGAAATATCTGCGGCGGGACCTTTATTTTCGCCCTGTTGAGCCATGCGCAAATCCGCAACGACATGTCCAACAAGCGTAAGGCCGAGCTGAAGGAAAAGGAAAAAGCCCGACAAAACAAGGACGAGAATCCAAAAAAAATCGACTAAATGGCGACACTTTAAGCAGTCAGGCGGTATCAAGCTTAACGCCCTGTGTAAATGAGGCTATACTCGTGCCGCTTCGTCCCCTTAGTTAAATGGATATAACGAGCCCCTCCTAAGGGCTAGTTGCAGGTTCGATTCCTGCAGGGGACACTTTCCTGCCCAGATCAATGCACGCTCTCCCATGAAATATCCACCGCCACGGCTTTTCCCCCATGAGATACACTTAACTGAAACGATTCCTGATTCGGCCTTTTTCCAGTAAAAACAAGTCATAGAAAAGCGCGTATAAGGGTGCTAATCTACGCAGCCCGCCTTGTACCGAAAGTGGTCTGGCAGCGCCGTAAAGTTGGGTAAGGCCTGCAACGATAATCCAAAACTACGGTCTAAATCAGCACGTTGTAACGCAATGTTTGCGCTACCTTCTCTAGCTTCACATAGGTTCACTACTTTGTCTCAATGCAAATTCGAAAGTGCATTTTTACACCCACGTTACTGGCTCACATGGTTTGGCCTTGGCCTGCTTTGGGTGCTCGTTCAATTGCCCTACCCCGCTATACAAATTCTTGGCTCAAGTTTAGGCAGCGCTTCCCGTGTTTTTCTGAAGCGTCGGGAGTCTATTGCCCGCAGAAACCTTGAACTTTGTTTTCCTGATTACAGTGTCGAACAGCGCGAGAAGCTGATCGCCGAAAACTTCAAATCCATCGGAATGGCGCTGCTGGAAACCGGTATGGCCTGGTTCTGGCCGGACGAGCGCGTGCGTAAATGGTTCGACGTTGAAGGGCTGGAAAACCTGAAACAGGTTCAGGCACAAAATCGTGGCGTCATGGTGATCGGCGTGCATTTTATGTCGCTGGAACTGGGTGGCCGCGTGATGGGTCTTTGCCAGCCCATGATGGCGACCTATCGCCCGCACAACAATCTGCTGATGGAATGGGTACAGACGCGTGGCCGTATGCGCTCAAACAAAGCGATGATCAGCCGCAATAACCTGCGTGGGCTGGTGAATGCCCTTAAGAAAGGGGAAGCGGTATGGTTCGCGCCCGATCAGGATTATGGGCGTAAAGGCAGCAGTTTTGCCCCGTTCTTCGCGGTGAAAGATGTCGCCACCACGAACGGGACATTCGTTATCTCGCGTCTTTCTGGTGCGCCGATGCTGACGGTGACCATGGTCAGAAAAGCCGATAAGTCTGGCTATCGTCTGTTTATCTCTCCTGAGCTGCATAATTACCCACAGGATGAGCGCGAAGCCGCAACGTACATTAATAAAGTGATCGAAAGCGAAATCATGCGTGCACCGGAGCAGTATCTGTGGGTGCATCGCCGCTTTAAGACCCGTCCTGTCGGCGAAACCTCGCTCTATATCTAGTCTCTTTATCAGGTTAGTTTCTCTAAGAAACTAACCTTTTCAGTCACCTGTAATCACCCGCCGTTACTTTCCATTCTCACCTTCGCTCAACCTGTTTTATTACGCTGCGAAATTATACTGTCGCCGTTCCACGACACTCGTAAGTTACGGAAATGATACAAAAAAATGCCTCTTGTCACCCCCCATATTTAGGCGTACATTAGCGCCGTCTGGCAATAGGAACGCACAGAATTCTGGGCTGGTGTCATCGACGTAGCGGGATAATTCTTATTTCCGGCCTGGTCTGATTTCAGCTCTCTATACTCAGTTGGACTCTGTTTTTTTATGGCGTATCTATTGATGCGCGGAGCGATGAACGTGAAATATTTCTTTATGGGCATTTCGGTGATTGTTTTAGTGTGGGCCGGAACCTTTGCCCTGATGATCTGAGCGAAGAAAATACAGTTAAAAAAACAGGAGCCATTGGCTCCTGTTTTTTTATGCAAAATCCGCCTAGTCAGATTCAGTCGAACTCTTCTTTTCCACCGGCAATAACCCGTCGGCGCGGAACATGCTTTTAATGCCTCTCACCGCCTGACGAATGCGGTCGCTGTTTTCGATAAGTGCGAAGCGAACGTGGGTATCGCCATAGTCACCGAAACCAATGCCCGGCGAGACGCAGACTTTGGCATCCTGCAGCATCTTTTTCGCAAACTCCAGCGACCCCATTGCTGCATAGTGCTCGGGGATTTTGGCCCAGACGTACATAGAGGCTTTCGGCACCTCGACCATCCAGCCCGCTTCGTGCAGGCCTTTCACCAGCACATCGCGGCGGCGTTTGTACTGCGCGGCGATGTCATGCACGCACTGCTGATCGCCTTCCAGGGCAGCAATCGCCGCAACCTGCAACGGCGTAAAGGTGCCGTAGTCATGATAGCTTTTGATACGTGCCAGCGCGTTGACCAGCGTTTTATTGCCAACCATAAAGCCGATACGCCAGCCTGCCATGTTGTAGCTTTTTGACAGGGTGAAGAACTCCACTGCCACGTCGCGCGCACCCGGCACCTGCATTATGGAAGGCGCTTTCCAGCCGTCAAAGACGATATCGGCGTACGCCAGATCGTGCACCACCAGCACATCATAGCGCTTCGCCAGCGCGACCACTTTCTCGAAGAACTCCAGCTCGACGCACTGCGCCGTTGGGTTCGACGGGAATCCGAGGATCATCATTTTCGGTTTCGGGTAGCTTTCACGAATCGCGCGTTCCAGTTCGTTGAAAAAGTCGACGCCCTCCACCAGCGGCACGGAGCGAACCTGTGCCCCTGCGATCACTGCACCATAAATATGGATTGGATAGCTCGGGTTGGGCACCAGCACCGTATCACCGTGATCGAGCGTCGCCAGCATCAGGTGCGCCAGCCCCTCTTTCGAACCAATGGTAACGATGGCTTCGCTTTCGGGATCGATATCCACATGATAGCGATCCTGATACCAGCGGGAGATTGCCCGACGCAAACGCGGAATCCCGCGAGAGGTGGAATAGCCGTGTGTATCCGGGCGCTGCGCCACGGTGCACAGTTTTTCAACGATGTGCGGCGGCGTTGGCCCGTCAGGGTTACCCATGCTGAAATCGATAATGTCTTCGCCGCGCCGACGCGCAGCCATTTTCAGTTCAGCAGTGATATTAAAAACATAAGGGGGGAGACGATCAATACGCGTAAAACGGCGTTCAGGACTGAATTCAGCCATAGATTCCTCAGATTCACGTTAGCGCCCGGACCGTCCGAGCGACGCTGCCACGAATGTGGCGTGCTTAGAAAATAGCCTGATTCAAATCCGGCTGTCGAGAGGGGAGTGAAAAAATAATGAGTCCCCTAAAACAGGAAGGGTGTTTCGGCTAAAAGCGGAAGTCGATTCAACAAAACCGTGTTGGCGATACCATTTTTTAACTAAATGATATCAATGGAGTTACAAACAGCCTGCCGCTGATGGCTAACCCGCGACGTATCCAGGCAAAAAAGTGCAATCCCCTTTGAAATGGAGGGCTTTTCCCCATTTGAGAAATCAGAGGGATGTCTGGTCATTGTGCACAAGGTTTCCTATCATAGATTTTTCCCGTTTTCCCAGGTTCACTTGTGCACGAAATATTCAATATGCTGCTGGCGGTCTTCGATCGCGCGGCATTAATGCTGATTTGTCTCTTCTTCCTGATCCGCATCCGGCTCTTTCGCGAGCTTCTGCACAAATCCGCTCACTCACCGAAAGAGCTGCTGGCCGTCACGGCGATCTTCTCTATGTTTGCCCTGTTCAGCACCTGGTCCGGCGTGCGGGTGGAAGGTTCGCTGGTCAACGTGCGCATTATCGCCGTCATGTCGGGCGGCATTCTGTTTGGCCCGTGGGTAGGAATTATCACCGGCATTATTGCCGGTACGCACCGCTATCTGATTGATATCGGCGGCGTCACGGCAATCCCCTGCTTTATCACCAGCATTATCGCAGGCGCGTTGTCCGGCTGGATCAACCGTAAGATCCCGAAAAAACAGCACTGGCGAGCGGGGATCGCCGCCGGGATGCTGTGCGAAACCCTCACCATGATCCTCGTGGTGGCCTGGGCGCCCACGGTTGAGCTGGGGCTGGATATCGTCTCCAAAATCGGCATTCCGATGATTCTCGGCAGCGTCTGCATTGGCTTTATCGTCCTGCTGGTGCAGAGCGTCGAGGGGGAAAAAGAGGCCAGCGCCGCACGCCAGGCAAAGCTGGCGCTCGATATTGCCAATAAAACGCTGCCGCTGTTCCGCCATGTCAACGCGGAGTCGCTGCGACAGGTCTGCGATATTATTCGCCGCGATATCCACGCGGATGCGGTCGCCATCACCAACATCGACCACGTTCTGGCCTATGTCGGCGTGGGGGAAGATAACTACCGCGATAATGACGATACCATCAGCCCGACCACGCGTCAGGCGCTCAATAACGGTAAAATCATTATTAAAAACAATGACGAGGCACACCGGACGCCTGAAATTCACTCCATGCTGGTTATTCCACTGTGGGAGAAAGGCGTGGTGACCGGCACGCTGAAAATTTACTACTGCCACGCGCACCAGATCACCTCTTCCTTACAGGAGATGGCGATTGGCCTGTCGCAGATTATCTCCACTCAATTGGAAGTGTCGCGCGCTGAGCAGCTGCGGGAAATGGCAAATAAGGCAGAGCTGCGCGCGCTGCAAAGTAAGATCAATCCCCATTTTCTGTTTAACGCCCTGAACGCCATCTCTTCGTCGATTCGCATGAATCCGGACACCGCCCGTCAGCTGATTTTTAATTTGTCGCGCTATCTGCGCTACAACATCGAGCTGAAAGACGATGAGCAGATCGACATCAAAAAAGAGCTGTACCAGATTAAAGATTACATCGCGATTGAGCAGGCGCGCTTTGGCGATAAGCTCACGGTTATTTACGATATCGATGAAGAGGTGCACTGCGTGATCCCAAGCCTGCTGATCCAGCCGCTGGTGGAGAACGCGATAGTTCACGGTATTCAGCCGTGTAAAGGCAAAGGCGTGGTGACCATTAGCGTGGAAGAGTGCGGGAATCGCGTGCGGGTGGCGGTGCGGGATACCGGTCACGGCATCGATCCCAACGTGATTGCGCGCGTGGAATCGAACGAAATGCCAGGCAATAAAATTGGTCTGCTGAATGTGCATCACCGCGTAAAATTACTGTACGGCGAAGGGCTGCATATCCGTCGCCTGGAGCCTGGCACGGAAATCGCTTTTTACGTCCCTAATGAACGGCTTCCCGTTCATACCCAGACGCTGTTGTTGCCTTAAACGGAGTGACCGATGAAAGTCATCATTGTGGAAGATGAAATCCTCGCCCAACAGGAATTAAGCTGGCTGATCAAAGAACACAGCCAGATGGAGATCGTGGGCACCTTTGAGGATGGGCTGGACGTACTGAAGTTTTTGCAGCATAACCGCGTCGATGCCATTTTTCTGGATATCAATATTCCGTCGCTGGACGGCGTACTGCTGGCGCAAAATATCAATCAGTTCGCCCACAAGCCGTTTATTGTGTTTGTCACCGCGTGGAAAGAGCATGCCGTTGAGGCCTTTGAGCTGGAAGCGTTCGACTACATTCTGAAACCCTATCAGGAGTCGCGCATTGTCAGCATGCTGCAAAAACTGGAGCTGGCCTGGCAGCAGCAGAACAGCCCGGCAGTCAGCCCTGCGCCCGCCGCCACGCGCGAAAATGACACCCTGAATCTCATCAAGGATGAGCGGATTATCGTCACGCCGATGGATGATATTTATTATGCGGAAGCGCATGAAAAGATGACGTTCGTTTATACCCGCCGGGATTCATTTGTCATGCCGATGAATATCACCGAGTTTTGCGCCAAACTCCCCGCCTCGCACTTTTTCCGCTGTCACCGTTCGTTCTGCGTCAATCTCAATAAGATCCGCGAAATCGAACCCTGGTTTAACAATACCTATATTTTACGGCTGAAGGATCTGGATTTTCAGGTGCCGGTGAGTCGCAGCAAGGTGAAAGAGTTCAGGCAATTAATGCATTTTTGACGCCCTCTCCAGAAAGAAGAGGGCGGCGAGAGGTAATCAGAGATACTGCCCCAGCGTTTGACGCAGATGCGCGCCGGAACCCAGCAGGCCTGGGTTGTCATGCACGATCAGGAAAACGGGGATATCCTGCACGTAAGACTTGAAACGCCCTTTGTCTTCAAAACCGCCGCGGAAACCAGACGCTTTAAAGAACTCGAGGAAGCGCGGCACTATTCCACCGGCGATATAGACGCCGCCAAAGGTGCCGAGATTCAGCGCCAGGTTGCCGCCAAAGCGCCCCATGATCACGCAGAACAGCGACAGCGCACGACGACAGTCGGTGCAGCTATCGGCCAGCGCGCGCTCGGTGACATCTTTCGGCTGCAGGTTTTCAGGCAGACGCCCATCGGATTTCACAATCGCACGATAAAGATAAACCAGCCCAGGACCGGAGAGCACACGTTCGGCGGAAACGTGCCCCAGCTCGGCGCGCAGCTCCTGCAAAATAATGCCCTCTTCTTCGCTGTTTGGCGCAAAGTCAACGTGACCGCCCTCGCCCGGCAGGCTCACCCAGCGTTTATCGACGTGAACCAGGTGCGAAACGCCCAGCCCGGTACCCGCACCGTAAACGGCAATCGGCTTACCTTCGACCGGCTCGGCCCCGCCGAACTGAATCAGATGTTCAGGCTTGAGCATCGGGATCGCCATAGAAACGGCCGTAAAATCGTTAATAATTTCCAGATGGGCGAAACCGAGATTCTTTTTCATCTCGGCAATGGAAAAGGCCCAGGTGTGGTTGGTCATCGCCACCCAGTCACCGGTAATCGGGCAGGCAATGGCGATACAGCCATCCTCGACGCTGACCTGACGCTCATCCAGATAGACGCGAACTACCGCTTCGAGGCTTGGATAATCCAGCCCTGAATAGGCCTTTGCCTGAGAGATTTCACCGGTATTAATATCGCATAGCGCCAGCCGGGCATTGGTGCCGCCCACATCGCCTACTAAAGCATATTTTGTCATTCTTCTACTGCTCCGCTAAAGTCAGAATAAATCTTTGGAACACTGTAAGTTCAAGGCGTGATAACAACAACGGCCTGAAGGCGAGTGGCCCAGGATTATCGATCTTCGTCACAGAATAACTTTACCGTTTCAGCACCTTTTGCACTATTGCCGTCAACCTGATTGTGCAAAGTCATGCTAATTATTTTTGTACAAGGAAATCATCATGCTCCATCCGCGCGCCAGAACCATGCTGCTGTTAGCAATACCTGCGCTGATTATTGGTATTGCGTCGAGTCTGGTGTTAATCGTGGTGATGAAAATCGCCTCGGTGCTGCAGACGTTATTGTGGTCTACGCTTCCGGGGCAGCTGGGTGTTGATGTGAGTTCTCCGGCGTGGATCATCCTGATGTTAACCCTGACCGGGCTTGCCGTCGGTCTGGTGATTCGCTTTAGTCCAGGACATGCCGGTCCCGATCCGGCGCTGGAGCCGCTGATCGGTGCGCCGGTCAATCCGATGGCGCTGCCGGGCCTGATTCTTGCGCTGGTGATTGGCCTCGCGGGCGGCGTGAGCCTCGGGCCGGAACATCCCATTATGGCGGTGAATATCGCCCTTGCGGTGTACCTCGGCGCACGCATCCTGCCGCGCGTCGGCGCGCTGGACTGGACAATTCTGGCGTCAGCGGGAACCATCGGCGCATTGTTTGGCACCCCCGTTGCCGCCGCGCTGATTTTTTCTCAAACCCTGAGTTCTGATAACGACGTGCCGCTGTGGGATCGCCTTTTCGCCCCACTGATGGCCGCTGCTGCCGGGGCACTGACCACCAGCCTGTTCTTCCAGCCTCACTTTTCGCTGCCCATCCCCCACTACGGACACATGCAGCTGGCCGATATTTTCAGCGGCGCGATTGTTGCCGCCATCGCCATCGCGCTGGGTATGGTCGCCGTCTGGTGCCTGCCGCGTCTGCACCTGCTGGTGCACAAGCTGAAACATCCGGTGCTGATTCTGGGCGTAGGCGGATTTTTGCTGGGCATTCTGGGGGCTATTGGCGGGCCGATTACCCTGTTTAAGGGGCTGGACGAGATGCAGCAGATGGCGTTCAGCCAGGTGTTTAGCGTGTCAGATTATTTCCTGTTTGCGGTGGTGAAACTGGCTGCGGTGGTCGTGGCCGCCGCGTGCGGCTTTCGCGGTGGGAGGATCTTCCCGGCGGTGTTTATCGCCGTGGCATTGGGCCTGATGCTGCATGAGCACGTCGATGCAGTTCCGGCGGCAATTACCGTTTCCTGCTCGATTCTGGGGTTTGTACTGGTAGTCACGCGCGATGCGTGGCTGAGCCTGTTTATGGCGGTGGTCGTGGTGCCGGATACCAATCTGCTGCCGTTACTTTGCATTGTGATGTTGCCCGCCTGGCTCTTGCTGGCGGGCAAACCGATGCTGATGGCCTGGCGGCCCAAGAAATAGTCAGGCGTTATTTCGCGCCTCCAGTGCCTGAGTGATGGCGCTTAACAGCGGAGGAATATCCTCTTTGGGCAGCATCACTTCGATCAGCGACAATTTTTCGCTGTGCGCGACCTTCTCAAGGATCTCCGCCAGCTGGACCGTTTCGCTCACCCGCCAGCACTCAGCCTGACCATTCTGGCTCAGGGCTTGCGGGAGCTGCGTCCAGTTCCACAGCGCGATATCGTTATAGCGCTGTTTCGGCCCGTGGATCGCCCGCTCAACGGTGTAGCCTTCGTTGTTGAGCACCAGAATCACCGGATGCTGATTATCCCGTAGCATCGAACCCATCTCCTGAATGGTCAGCTGCGCCGCGCCGTCGCCGGTCAGAACGATCACCCGCCGGTCCGGACACGCCGTTTGCGCGCCGAAAGCAGCCGCCAGCGTGTAACCAATCGACCCCCACAGCGGCTGAACGATAAAGTTTACATCTGTAGGCAAGCGCAGCGCTGCCGCACCGAACGCGGAGGTGCCCTGGTCGGCGAGAATAATGTCGCCGGGGCGAATGAAGGTTTGCAGCGTGTGCCAGAAATTATCCTGCGTGAGCGTGCCCTCATGATAGTGATGTTCGAGCGGCGCCTGGCGAGACGGCGCGGCGTGATCTTTGACGTGCTGTTTACACAGCGCGGATAAGATCTCGACCGCTTTGCTCATCGGAATCCCGGTGAACCATCTCTCACCCACGCGGGCGGCGTGCGGCTGAACTTCGATAGTGCGGGCCGCAGGAAGATTGTGGGTAAATCCGGCTGTCAGCGTATCGGTGAAACGCGTGCCGACGCAGATGATAGTCTCGGCCTCTTCAATCGCCTCTCTCACCCCCTCCGCGCTCGCCGAGCCGCTGTAAGTGCCGTAAAAACCGGGCTGACGTTCGTCAAAGATCCCTTTGCCCATCAGCATGGTGGCGTGGGCTATCGGGGTGTCATTCACCCATTTCTGCAGCGGCGCTTTCAGGCCGTAACGCAGTACCAGGAAATCGGCCAACAATGCGGTACGTTTGCTGCCAGCGATGCGTGCTTCCGCCGCATCGCGGAAGGCTTTAAGACAGGCGCTGTCGGCATGAGAGGTGCGCTCAGTGAGAGCGTTTACAGGCGGTGTGGCCGGTTTTTTTGCCACGTCAGCAGGCAACATCAGGTACCCCGGACGACGCTCCCGCAGCATGATCGATAATACGCGATCGATTTCATAGCAGGCGTTTTGCTCCGTGAGAATGGCCTGGGCCACAGTCACCGGCTCACTCATCCGATAGAAATGGCGGAACTCTCCGTCGCCCAGCGTGTGGTGCAGCAGTTCACCTTTTTGCTGGGCGGCACTCCCCGGCGCGCCCACGATATGCAGTACCGGCACATACTCCGCAAAGCTGCCGGCAACGCCATTCATGGCGCTTAACTCCCCCACGCCAAAGGTGGTGAGCAGTGCGGAAAAGCCCTTGCAGCGAGCATAGCCATCGGCGGCATAGGCGGCGTTTAATTCGTTGGCACAGCCCACCCAGCGGATGTCGGGGCTGTCGATAACATGGTCGAGAAACTGCAAATTGTAGTCGCCTGGCACGCCGAACAGATGTTCAGCGCCGCAGTGTTTTAGTCGTTCCAGCAGGTAATCGGCGACGCAATAGGGGGTTCGCATAACAGGTGTCCTTCTGACGTTGACCTCACTTTGAGTATTAAAGAAGCGTGATGACTGTCCAGGAATGGCAGTAAGAAGGCACTGGAAAGAATGTTTTACGCAAAATGGCGGTGTAATCTGATTTACTGCGCGTGAGTGTAAACGTATACACTGATGGATTATTTCCGGTAAGAGGGTCTGAGCATGGTTTTTGATGCGGATAAAATGCGTTATCAGTCAATGCAGTATCGTCGTTGCGGCCAGAGCGGCCTGAAGCTGCCCGCCATTTCACTCGGCTTATGGCATAACTTTGGCGATACCACCTTAATTGACACCAGTCGTCAACTTTTACAGCGGGCCTTTGAGCTTGGCATTACCCACTTCGATCTGGCCAATAACTATGGCCCACCTCCCGGCTCCGCAGAATCAAACTTTGGTCGCATTTTTCGGGAGGATTTTCAGCCTTACCGCGACGAATTGATCATCTCGACGAAAGCGGGATACACCATGTGGGACGGTCCCTACGGTGACTGGGGCTCGCGTAAATACCTGATTGCCAGCCTCGATCAGAGCCTGAAACGTATGGGGCTGGAATACGTGGATATTTTCTATCACCACCGTCCGGCCCCGGAAACACCGCTGCGAGAGACGATGAAAGCCCTCGACCACGTCGTGCGACAGGGAAAAGCGCTGTACGTCGGCTTGTCGAATTATCCGGCAGAACTGGCGCGACAGGCGATTGAGATCCTGGACGATCTCGGCACGCCGTGCCTGATCCACCAGCCTAAATACTCGATGTTTGAGCGTGCGCCTGAACAAGGGCTGCTGTCCATGCTGCAGGAAAAAGGGGTCGGCTGTATTCCGTTCTCTCCGCTGGCCGGGGGGCAACTGACGGACCGTTATCTGAATGGGATTCCAGCGGATTCACGCGCCGCCAGCGGCAGCCGGTTCCTGAACCCGGATCAGATCACCGAAGAGAAAATCAGCCAGGTTCGCGAGCTGAACGCGCTGGCCGAAAGCCGGGGCCAAAAACTCTCGCAGATGGCGCTCGCCTGGGTGCTACGCCATGACGCCGTTACCACGGTACTGATTGGTGCCAGCAAAACGGCGCAAATCGAAGATGCGGTCGGCACACTGAAAAATCTCCACTTTACCGCTGACGAGCTGAATACGATTGACGTGATCCTGAGCCGGTCAAAATAAAACCGTTTTTAGCAAAAAGTGCTCCCCTCCATGAATTAGGAGTTGAGGCGATTAAACGGGGCTTTACGGCCCCGTAATATTGCGTTAACAGGCCGTCTACGGCCCCGATCGTGAAGGAGAAGAGAATGTTCAGGTCACTGATTCTTGCAGCTGTATTAATGGCTTCAGCACCGCTGGTCGCTAATGCGGGCGAAATCACCCTGTTGCCATCAGTGAAATTACAAATTGGCGATCGTGACAATTATGGTAACTACTGGGACGGCGGTGGCTGGCGCGACCGTGATTACTGGCACCGCAACTATGAATGGCGAAAAGACCGCTGGTGGAGGCATGATAATGGCCGTCACCGTGGCTGGGACAACCGCAAAGCCTATGAACGCGGCTACCGCGAAGGCTGGAGCGACCGGGACGATCGTCGTGGCCGACCGGGTCATGGACGCGGACACGGACACGGTGGTCACCATCACTAAATACACATCACTCAATACAAAAAGGAGCCAACTGGCTCCTTTTTTCATCTCTGATAATTTATAGCCCCAGCGCGGTCCCAATCAGCAACCACAGGTTCAGGGCCACCACCAGCACCACGATAACCCAGCCGATACGTTTGACCAGCCGGGTATTCACCAGATCGCCCATTAACGTCTGGTTACTGGTGAAGATCAGCAGCGGCACCAGCGCCAGCGCGATACCGAAGCTCAACAGCACCTGGCTCATCACCAGAATACGCGTCGGGTCCAGCCCCATCAGGATCACAATAAACGACGGCATCATCGTCACGGATCGGCGTACCCACAGGGGAATATGAAAACGCACAAACCCCTGCATGACCACCTGCCCTGCCAGCGTCCCGACCACCGTTGACGAGAGGCCCGCTGCAACCAGGCTCAGACCAAAAATAGTCGCCGCCGCGTGGCTGAGAAGTGGTTCGAGCGTCAGATAAGCCTGATCGAGATCGGCGATACCGGTGTGGCCGCTGAAATGGAAAGCCGCCGCTGCCGTCGCCATCATCGCCAGATTCACAAACCCGGCGATGGTCATCGCGATACCGACATCCCATTTGGTAGCCGAATAACGCTCCCGGCGTGAGCCCTCGTGGGCGTGCTGTGTCAGCGAGGAGTGCAGATAAATCACGTGCGGCATAATAGTCGCACCCAGTACGCCCGCCGCGAGGAAGACCGCTTCTGACGTCGGCAGAGTAGGAATAATCATGCCTTTACCCAGCTGCGCCAGATTTGGCTGGGAGAAGATCAGCTCGACAATATAGGCCGCGGCGACAAACAGCAGCAAGCCGCCAATCACCAGCTCCAGCGGTTTTTGACCACGGCGCTGCAGCATTAAAATCAGGAAAGTGGCGATCCCGGTGAGCACCGCCCCCTGGAGTAGCGACACCCCCAATATCAGTTTAAAGCCGATGGCCGCGCCGATAAATTCCGCCAGATCGGTGGCCATGGCGATAATTTCGGCCTGCACCCAGTAAAACCACACCACCGGACGCGGATAGTGATCGCGGATCTGTTCAGCGAGGTTTTTCCCCGTCGCGATCCCCAGTTTTGCGGAGAGCACCTGAATGAGCATCGCCATCAGGTTTGCCCAGACCACCACCCACAGCAATTTGTAGCCAAAGCTCGCCCCGGCCTGAATGTTGGTCGCAAAATTACCTGGATCGATATAGCCAATGGCAGCGATGAACGCAGGTCCCATTAACGCAAACCTCAGCTTGCGCGCTGCTCTGCCACTGCTACCCTCTACGCGACTGTTTGTCATTTCTGCCTCTGGAAATATAGCCTTTGCTATGTTTCATGCTATCAAAATGAGAATGATTATCAAGATCATTTAGATGGTTTATAGTGATTTCTCTGATAGCTCTGAACGATAGGTGGGGCGGATGCAATGAAACGATCTCACAGAGCGTGAAATCGCACAGTCATTTGTGAAGCGTAGCACACAAACGTAACTTTTCACTCATTTACATAACATAACGGAAGTGTATGGTTGATCACTATTTTTGAGACTCGTCACAGGATGTAACTATAGTGTGGTCTTGATCTCGTTTTCTTTGTGCTTGTTACATAGAATGTGCACGGAAATTAAACCTGCCTCATATTTGGAGCAAATATGGACCGCGTCCTTCATTTTGTCCTGGCACTTGTTGTCGTTACTGCACTTGCATTGCTGGTCAGCACAGACCGCAAAAACATTCGTATTCGTTATGTTGTACAGCTGCTCGTCATTGAAGTTTTACTTGCGTGGTTCTTCCTGAACTCCAACGTAGGCCTGGGCTTCGTGAAAGGCTTCTCCGAAATGTTCGAAAAACTGCTCGGATTTGCTAACGAAGGGACGAACTTTGTCTTCGGCAGCATGAACGATCAAGGCCTGGCGTTCTTCTTCCTGAAAGTGCTTTGCCCAATCGTCTTTATCTCTGCGCTGATCGGTATCCTGCAGCACATCCGCGTTCTGCCGGTTGTGATTCGCGCGATCGGTTTCCTGTTATCCAAAGTCAACGGCATGGGTAAACTGGAATCTTTCAACGCAGTCAGCTCCCTGATTCTGGGTCAGTCCGAGAACTTTATCGCGTATAAAGATATCCTCGGCAAAATGTCCCGCAACCGCATGTACACCATGGCGGCTACCGCAATGTCTACTGTATCCATGTCTATCGTGGGCGCATACATGACAATGCTGGAACCAAAATACGTGGTGGCTGCGCTGGTTCTGAACATGTTCAGCACCTTTATCGTGCTGTCGCTGATCAACCCGTACCGCGTTGACGCCAGCGAAGAAAATATCCAGATGTCTAACCTGCACGAAGGCCAGAGCTTCTTCGAAATGCTGGGCGAATACATTCTGGCAGGCTTCAAAGTGGCGATTATCGTGGCCGCGATGCTGATCGGCTTCATCGCCCTGATCGCTGCACTGAACGCCCTGTTCGCCGCTGTGCTGGGTATCTCCTTCCAGGGCATTCTGGGCTACATCTTCTACCCTGTTGCATGGGTGATGGGTGTTCCGGCTCACGAAGCGCTGCAGGTGGGCAGTATCATGGCCACCAAACTGGTTTCCAACGAATTCGTTGCCATGATGGATCTGCAGAAAATTGCCAGCACGCTCTCTCCGCGCGCAGAAGGCATTCTGTCTGTGTTCCTGGTTTCCTTCGCTAACTTCTCATCCATCGGCATCATCGCTGGTGCGATTAAAGGTCTGAACGAAGAGCAAGGTAACGTGGTTTCTCGCTTCGGCCTGAAACTGGTTTACGGTTCAACGCTGGTGAGCGTCCTGTCTGCGTCTATCGCTGCACTGGTACTGTAATCAGAAATAAAAAAGCCGGGGGTTTTTGCCCCCGGCTTTTTTACGCCTCCAGTTCGGCAAGCGGCTGCGGTTTCCCAATCAAATACCCCTGCAGATAATCGACCCCGATCTCAAGCAACAGCTGTCGTTGCGCCGGTGTTTCAACAAATTCGGCCACCACATACAGGGATTTGGTCTTTGCCAGATTGCAAATCGACGCCACAATCGTCGCATCCATGCTGTCAGTACAGATATCTTTTACGAAACATCCGTCGATTTTGATGATGTCAGCCTGCAGGCGTTTTAACCGTTCGTAGTTAGCGTATCCCGTCCCGAAATCATCAATCGCAATTTTAAAACCATACTCGCGCATCTGCTGGATATTCTGGATGCTGGATTCTGAGTCCGAGAAGGCCTGCTCTTCCGTGACCTCCAGAATGACCGCCTGCGGCGCGATGGCGTAGCGCTCAAACAGGGCAATGATTTCGGCGGCGACGTCTTTTTGATTGAGCGTCATCGGCATCAGATTGACAGAAAAACGGGCACTGTTTGGCGGTGTGGCATGGGTGCTCAGCCAGATCAGCACCTTTTCCACCACGCAGAGGTCAAAACGATGACTCAGGTTGAACTGGGCAATCAGCGGGATGAAACGATCGGGGGTAATGATTTCGCCGTCGCTCTCCAGTCGGGTGAGAATTTCGTGGTAGCCCTCACCCACAGCATTCTGGATGGGCTGAGCATACAGACGCACACCCCCCTCCTCCAGCGCCCGTTTTACCCGGCTCAACATTAAGACGCGCTCCGTTGTTTGCCCTGAAACCCTCTCAACGCTATTCGTCAGCGCCAGCACTCTGTGAGTAACGCAGGATTGCTCTGAGAGCCAGCTCAGTTGCCCAAGCGTATGGTGAAGGTTTTCGCCCTCCTGCCCTTCCAGCTCTCCCCAGGCTGCACCAAACTCGATGTCTAGCCCGGTGTTGTTCCAGTAAATCTTGCGGCTGTTCAGCCGATCGACGATGTGCTGGAGGCGCTCTCCAGTGTCCGGGCCTGACAGCACCAGAATCAATTCACTGCCCGGCAGCTGGAAGAATTTTTCGTTCGCCTGCAGTAACGGCTGAACTGACGAGGTAATGGCTCGCTTACAGTAGATGCGCATCAACATCCCGTAATGGCGACTAAGAAACCCCAGATTTCCCATACGCAGACAGCAGATTTTGGCATCCGGATAGTGCTGCAAATAGTCTTCCAGGGCGCGCATATTGGCTAAACCTGTGAGCGGATCGGTTAGCGCCCTTTCGTGCCAGCCTTGCTTCAGCCATTCACTGCGATGATAGATCCGCGACATGTACATCAAACAGATCGCGAAAGAGATCAGGACCGACAGGACAAATGCCAGCGCGTAGCCGTTCTGCACGCCATTCAGAAAGTTTTTGTTATAGGTCAGCAGCAAGAAAACGGAAATTGCCCAGCTCAGGGAAACAAGCGCATAGCTCATCCGACTAATCGCGACGGTAAAAAGAATAAATATGAGGGGGACCAGATACCCGGAGATATAGTTTTCTTCAATTGGCGCGCACAAGATCAGCATCACCAGCGACAAACCCATCAGCCAGAGTAATGCAAATACGGGATTATTTTGAATAAGATACGGCTTAATGCTTCGTAACCAGAAGGTACGAGCATAGCGGGGATTAATTATCATTCTTAAGGGGTAATAGAACATCATTGTAAATATCAGGCTGGCACAAAACAGGCTCTGTATATCCACAATGTTATAAATTGGTGTCCCATCGCCAAAGAAGTTTGAAATGGAAAGAGGAAAATCAAAGAAATAACCGGCTAAGTACATCGACACTTTTATGCCGAGGGGAATGGCGAATCCCAGCCAGAAAATGCGTATCCCGATATGCTGGTTAGGTAGCCCGAATCGCCAGCGCCTGCCCAGCAGGACGCGCACCACGCCGCACGCTGCAAACACCGACGCCGTCTGACAGAAGAGGATAACGACCTGCTGAAGTATCGTTAACTGAAACTGATAAAAATTCGTTAACGCAAAACTGAAAATAATGGGAAGAATAGCGTGACGGCCAAACAAGAAGATCACTGCCAGCATAACGCTCAACGGCAGCCAGGCTAAATAGACGTAATGGCCATCCAGAAAGGTTTTCGGGGAAATGTAGCGAGAAAAAGGAACAATCACCAGGCACAAGATTTGCGCTAGCATAAATAATTGTAAATTATTACGTAGGTGACTTTTCATTCTTAGCAAGGCGCTATTTCCCAGGCGAATAATTGGCTGAATGAATGGTAAGTTTATTAATTGAGCGAATCAAGTTTCCGGGTTTAAATGCTCCGATTTATTGATTTCGATAAAGGTCTGAGAGGTAAACATACACGTGTGGCAACAAAAAAGGCAGGAGTTGATAACAAACGCATAAAAAAACCCCCGCCTTTCGGCGAGGGTCTGAATTTTGGTGGAGCTAAGCGGGATCGAACCGCTGACCTCTTGCATGCCATGCAAGCGCTCTCCCAGCTGAGCTATAGCCCCACAGTTCTTTACGTTCCAAACTCTCCTGGATAAGAATTTGGTGGAGCTAAGCGGGATCGAACCGCTGACCTCTTGCATGCCATGCAAGCGCTCTCCCAGCTGAGCTATAGCCCCAACGTAAAGCTGTCGTGTTGACGGGCGGCATAATATGAATTCCACCGCAGAGTGTCAACGGCAAAATCAGCCCTTCCCTTTCAATCGTCGAAAAATCAGGCAAATGAATCACATTGCGAAGCTGCTCGCAGCCAGTAGTTAAACCTGTCACGTTTTCGCATAAAAGGGTGCTATAACATGAAGCACTCATTAACCCTACTAATATTCAGGTAATTGCATGATCAAGGAACGAATGACGCCAGAGGAGTTATCCCGGCTCACTGGTTATAGCCGACAGACCATCAATAAATGGGTACGAAAAGAGGGTTGGAAAACATCACCAAAGCCAGGTGTTCAGGGCGGTAAAGCGCGTCTGGTCCACGTTAATGAAAAGGTGCGCGAGTTTATCCGCAGCGCGTCTCGCATTACTGAGGACTCTCAGCCCGGTGAAAACGTGTCCGACACGAGTTCGCTCACTTCTCTCCTGCTGACCCTGGCCAATGAAATGACACCGGATGAGCAAAAGCAGCTAACCACTTTACTACTGCGGGATGGGATTACCGGATTGCTACAACGTTTAGGGATACGCGACCAGAGTTGATATGAAAAGATTACGGAGCAAGATGACCACGGAAGAGCTGGCTGATAGCCTCGGGGTCGCCAAACAAACAGTAAACCGCTGGATACGTAAACAAGGATGGAAAACGGAAGCGCTGAACGGCGTGAAAGGCGGCCGGGCCAGGCTCATCCATATCGATTCCCGCGTGCGTGAACACCTTATCAGTCTCCCTGCGATGCGTAGCCGCCAGGCTATTTATCAGCTCGCTGAAGCGTCCGTTGAGTATGGCGAGGTGAAAACGACCAGCCTGTTACGTCAGGTGACGGCTCCCCTGGAGAACATGACGCCACTCGAACAAGAGAGGCTCGCTGTATTGCTGGCACGTGAAGGTATTCAGGGGTTCCTTACCCGGCTCGGTATTGCTGAAGAAGAGGCATAAAAAAACGGCAGGATAACCTGCCGTTTTGCCGCTCGTTTGTAGCGGGGTGATTACTGCTGGCTTTCGCGCTCAGCAATAAAGCCCAGGGCTTTGTTAATACGCGCAACGCTACGGGTTTTGCCAATCGCGTGGACAGTAACATCCAGGCCCGGTGACTGACCCGCGCCGGTCACTGCTACACGCAGTGGCATACCGACTTTACCCATGCCCACTTCCAGCTCATCGGCCGTTGCCTGAATCGCATGATGAACGTTTTCTGCGGTCCAGTCGGTCAGTGCCGCCAGCTTATCGCGCACCACTTCGAGCGGCTGACGCGCAACCGGACGCAGGTGTTTTTTCGCGGCGTCAGCATCAAACTCGTCAAACTCTTCGTAGAAATAACGGCAGCTTTCCGCAATCTCTTTCAGGGTTTTGCAGCGCTCACCCAGCAGTTTGACCAGATCCGCCAGTTCCGGACCGGTACGGGTATCAATGTTTGCGTGCTCAATGTGCCACTGCAAATAGGTCGCAACGTACTCGGCTGGCATGGTGTTGATGTAGTGATGGTTCAGCCACAGCAGTTTATCAGTGTTAAACGCACTGGCAGATTTGCTCACGGCATTCAGGGAGAACAGCTTGATCATCTCTTCACGGCTGAAGATCTCCTGATCGCCGCTGGACCAGCCCAGACGCACCAGGTAGTTCAGCAGTGCTTCTGGCAGATAGCCATCATCACGGTACTGCATCACGCTCACGGCACCGTGACGTTTGGACAGTTTTTTACCGTCGTCACCGTTAATCATCGACACGTGCGCATAAACCGGCACAGGCGCATTCAGCGCTTTCAGGATGTTGATCTGACGTGGCGTGTTGTTGATATGGTCTTCACCACGGATAACGTGAGTGATTTCCATATCCCAGTCATCCACTACAACGCAGAAGTTGTAGGTCGGTGAGCCGTCGGTACGGCGAATAATCAGATCGTCCAGCTCCTGGTTGCTGAACTCAATCGGACCACGGATCTGATCGTCAAAGATCACAGAGCCTTCCTGCGGGTTAGCAAAACGCACTACGCACGGCTCATCAGCAGCATGATGCTCATGGCTGTGGCGGCAGCGGCCGTCGTAGCGAGGCTTATCGCCGTTCGCCATTTGCTCTTCACGCAGCGCTTCCAGACGCTCTTTGGAGCAGTAACATTTATACGCGGTGCCTGCGACCAGCATTTCATCAATGACGGCGTTATAGCGATCAAAACGTTTCGTCTGGAAATACGGGCCTTCATCCCACTCCAGGTTCAGCCAGTTCATGCCATCCATGATGGCTTCAATAGCTTCCGGTGTGGAACGCTCGAGATCGGTGTCTTCAATACGCAGCACGAACTCACCGCCGTGGTTACGTGCAAAAAGCCAGGAATAAAGAGCAGTACGGGCACCACCGACGTGCAGATAGCCTGTCGGGCTGGGCGCGAAGCGAGTTTTGATTTTCATGAAATGGCCTTACGTTATAAAGATGCCGACGACCGGCAAATGCTGGGAAAAAAACAATGGGCAATATTCTATCACTGTGGGGCGATTCCTCAATGATGTTGCCTGATTGACATGCAGGTTTGCGAAATTTGTTTAGAAATCATGCTGCGCGGGACATTTTGTGATCCGTTTGTTTAATTTTACGACGAACAAACAAAATCTTTAGAAAAGGCGTTGACTCATTTTCAACTCTCCCTATAATGCGACTCCACACAGCGGGGGTGATTAGCTCAGTTGGTAGAGCACCTCCTTTACACGGAGGGGGTCGGCGGTTCGAGCCCGTCATCACCCACCATCTACTTCACGTAGACTCCGCAGTGTAGATAAGAATTTGAGATTGGGCGATTAGCTCAGTTGGTAGAGCATCTCCTTTACACGGAGGGGGTCGGCGGTTCGAGCCCGTCATCGCCCACCATTCTCAAAAAGTTTCTTATCTGAGTAGTACCGAAATGGGTGATTAGCTCAGTTGGTAGAGCACCTCCTTTACACGGAGGGGGTCGGCGGTTCGAGCCCGTCATCACCCACCATTCGGGTCGTTAGCTCAGTTGGTAGAGCAGTTGACTTTTAATCAATTGGTCGCAGGTTCGAATCCTGCACGACCCACCAATGTAGAAAGGCGCCCTAAAGGCGCCTTTTTGCTATGCGTAATTCGGCAGGATGAGAACCTGCTGCAGGTTCGAGTCGAACGAAGTGAGACACCGGAGCCGCCTGCGGCGACGGCCCGAAGGGCGAGCGAAGCGAGTCATCCTGCACGACCCACCAATGTAGAAAGGCGCCCTAAAGGCGCCTTTTTGCTATGCGCAATTCGGCAGGATGAGAACCTGCAGCAGGTTCGAGTCGAACGAAGTGAGACACCGGAGCCGCCTGTGGCGACGGCCCGAAGGGCGAGCGAAGCGGGTCATCCTGCACGACCCACCAATGTGGAAAGGCGCCCTAAAGGCGCCTTTTTGCTGTGCGCAATTAATAACCCCAAAGTCGATTATCCGCTGGCGCTTCGCTTAAGATACCTGCCCTATTTCAGGCACATCTCCCCTCCCAGATCTGGCAGGTTCCCTCAAGCTATGGATTTTTATGCCGATATGCTTGTTTTATGGCGAGAGGATTTAAAATGACAACAATCCAGGCATCAACTCCATCAGTGCAGACAGGCAGCACAAGCAGCGGCGGCGGTAGCTCCGGCAGCAGCGATATCGCATCGCAAATCAGCCGTCTGACGTCGCAAATCACTAAGCTGACTCAGCAGCTGAAGGATGTTGCGAACGGCAGCGGCAGTACCGAAGACAAGAAAAAGCAGCAGGAGCTTCTTCAGTCGCAAATCAAAATGCTACAGGCTCAGCTGGCGCAGTTACAGCGTGAGCAGGCCGAAGAAAGCCAGAAAAAACAAGAGCAAAAGCAGGCCAGAGCAGAAGGCGTAAACTCACCTTCCGCAGAGCATCAGATCGATATCTACGTCTAATCGTTCGGCGCGTTAAATAACGGATCGCGTATGCGGGCCTCCATTAACCGCTGTGCCTGCATACGTACCACCTCCCAAAGCGCATGAGCCGCACCAGAGAGCGAGCGATTTTTTCGTCGCACCAGCATCAGCTTACGTTCAATACAGGGCGTGAAACGCTTCACGACTAAGCGGCTGCCCTGCGGCAGCGGTAAGGCCAGCGCAGGTAACACGCTGATCCCAATTCCGGCCTCCACCATCGGAAAGAGCGTGGCGGGATGACCAATCTCCTGAACGATCGTCGCATTCACCCGTTGCTGTGCCAGCGCCGCGTCAATCAGCGGACGGCTCCCCGATGCATAATCCTGCAATACCAGATTTGCCCCCTGTAACGCCTGCCACGTCACTTGAGCCATCGCGGCCAGCGGGTCATCGTCGCGACACAGCAGTAAAAACGGCTCCGACAGCACCACTTCGCACTCCAGATCCGTCACCGGACCTGGATCGATCACAATCCCAAAATCGACGTCGCCTTGCCTGATACTCTCCAGAACCCACTGCTGCGGCCTGTCGTGAAGTACAAAATCGATATCGGGATAGCGACGGTTACTTTCAGCGATACATTGCGGGATCAGATGCGCTGAAATGGTCTGACTGGCGGCGACGCGCACCGTCCCGGAAAGTTGCTGCCCCACTCTGCCCACATCGCGCAAGGTGCTGTTGAGCTCATCCAGCAGCCGTTCCAGACGCGCAGCCAGCTGTTGCCCCGCCTCGGTGAGCACCACTTCGCGGGTGGTGCGATCAAGCAGGCGCACGCCCGTCTGTGATTCCAGCTCTTTCACACTGTGGCTAACCGCCGATTGACTCAGGCCGATCATCTCTCCGGCGCGGCTGAAGCTGCGAGCCTGAGCGACGGTGACAAAAACGCGAAGCTGACGCAAAGAGTAATTCATCTGTTTAATTCATGAATGGATGCAATAAATCGATTTTATTTCTCAAAGGGAACAAAGCACAATAGCGAAATCTGATTTCAGGAGCATTTATGAAACTGTTTCGTGTTCTCGATCCCTTTACCCTCACGCTGATTGCTGTCGTTCTGCTGGCCTCTTTCTTCCCGGCACGCGGCAGTTTTGTTCCCTTCATTGAAGGCCTGACCACTGCGGCCATCGCCCTGCTCTTTTTTATGCACGGCGCAAAGCTGTCTCGTGAGGCCATTATCGCCGGGGGAAGCCACTGGCGGCTGCACCTGTGGGTGATGTGCAGCACCTTCATCTTGTTCCCGGTACTGGGCGTGCTTTTCGCCTGGTGGGCGCCGGTCAACGTCGATCCGGCTCTCTATACTGGCTTCCTGTATCTGTGCATTCTCCCCGCGACCGTACAGTCAGCTATCGCATTTACCTCGCTGGCAGGCGGTAACGTCGCCGCGGCGGTCTGTTCCGCCTCTGCGTCGAGTCTGTTGGGGATTTTTGTGTCGCCGCTGCTGGTGGGCCTGCTGATGAACATGCACGGCGCAGAGGGCAATCTCGAGCAGGTCGGGAAAATCTGTCTGCAACTGCTGCTGCCGTTCGTGCTGGGACACCTTTCTCGCCCGTGGACGGGGGATTTCGTCGCCAGAAACAAAAAGTGGATTGGCAAAACCGACCAGACCTCCATCCTGTTAGTGGTCTACTCCGCCTTTGGCGAAGCCGTGGTGAACGGCATCTGGCATAAAGTTGGCATCGGCTCGCTTCTGTTCATTGCGCTCGTGAGCATCGTTCTGCTGGCGATTGTGATTGCGGTGAATACTTTTGCCGCCCGCAAGTTTGGCTTCAATAAGGCGGATGAAATTACCATTGTGTTCTGCGGCTCGAAGAAGAGTCTCGCCAACGGCATTCCGATGGCGAATATTCTCTTCCCGACGTCAGTGATTGGGATGATGGTGCTGCCGCTGATGATTTTCCACCAGATCCAGCTGATGGTCTGCGCGGTGATGGCGCGCCGTTACAAGCGCCAGACGGAAAAGCTGGCGCAGGAAGAGACCCGCGCCGCGAAAGCTTAAGGACGTTTGAGGGGCTGAACCAGATGGCTCAGCCCTTCGGTTTTGATGAGCAGCGTAATCGCCATCAGCTCACCCAGTCGCCCGGCCGGAAATTCATCTTTTCGCGCGAACCACAGCAAATACTCTTCCGGCACATCAATCAATCGACGGCCTTTGTATTTCCCGAACGGCATTTCGGTGTTGGCGATGTCGATGAGCTGTTCTTTCTCCACGTTACTCTCCTAACAGGCGCAGCATTTCCGCTTCGTCAATGACGTCAATGCCCAGCTCTTGTGCTTTCGCAAGCTTGGAGCCAGCCGCCTCGCCTGCAATCACCAGATCCGTTTTCTTCGACACGCTGCCCGCCACTTTTGCTCCTAACGCTACCAGACGCGCTTTGGCGTCGTCACGGGAGAGTTGACTCAAACTGCCGGTGAGTACCACGGTTTTGCCCGCAAAGGGGCTGTCGATTTCGTCGGCGTTAACCACCACCGGGGCAGGCCAGTGAATGCCCTCCTCCAGCAGCTTGCCAATCACCTCACGGTTGCTCTCTTCCGCAAAGAAGTTAAAGACATGCGTCGCAACAACGATACCCACGTCCGGCACTTTTTGCAGCTCCTCAATCGAGGCTTTCTCAAGCTGCTCCAGGGTGCCAAAATGGGCTGCCAGCCCGGCGGCTGTCGCTTCACCAACTTCACGGATACCCAGCGCGTACAGGAAACGTGCGAAGGTCGTCTCTTTGGCTTTTTCCAGCGCATTGACCACGTTTTGCGCCGATTTTGGCCCCATGCGATCCAGCCCGGTCAGCTTGCCCGCCGTCAGGCGGAACAGATCCGCAGGCGTGTGGACGTACTCTTTCTCGACTAGCTGATCGATAATCTTATCGCCCATCCCGTCAACGTCCATCGCTCTGCGCGAGACGAAATGCTTGAGCGATTCTTTGCGCTGCGCCCCACAAATTAACCCGCCGGTGCAGCGCGTGACCGCCTCACCTTCCACGCGTTCGACGTCGGAACCGCATACCGGGCAGTGGGCCGGGAATTCGATGGCGCGCGTGTTGTCAGGACGCTCAGATTCGACGACGTTCACCACCTGCGGGATCACATCCCCCGCGCGGCGAATCACCACTTTATCGCCAATTCGAAGACCCAGACGCGCGATCTCGTCGGCATTATGTAAGGTGGCATTACTCACCAGTACGCCCGCAACCTGAACCGGCTCCAGACGTGCAACCGGCGTAATCGCACCCGTACGCCCGACCTGGAACTCAACGTCGCGCACGAAGGTCATCTGCTCCTGAGCAGGGAATTTAAACGCCACCGCCCAGCGCGGCGCTCGCGCCACAAAACCTAATTGTTCCTGAAGCGCCAGCGAGTTCACTTTGATGACCACGCCATCGATATCAAACCCCAGCGTCGGGCGGTCTTCTTCGACCTGACGATAAAACGCCAGCACCGCTTCCGGTGAGTCGCAGAGCTGCACGCGATTGCTGACCGGCAGGCCCCACTCTTTAAACTGCAGCAGACGGCCCAGATGGGTATCAGGCAATTCGCCGCCTTCAAGGATACCCACGCCGTAGCAGAAGAACGTCAGCGGTCGCTTCGCCGTGATGCGCGGATCTAGCTGGCGAATTGAGCCAGCAGCCGCATTACGCGGGTTAGCAAAGACTTTGCCGCCGGTGCGGCGCGCTTCATCGTTAATCTTCTCAAAGCCCGCCTGCGGGAGGAACACTTCACCGCGCACTTCGAGACGCGCCGGGATGTTATCGCCGCGCAGCTTTAACGGAATGGCGCGGATAGTACGTACGTTAGTGGTGATGTCCTCACCCGTGGTGCCATCGCCGCGCGTAGCGGCCCGCACCAGAATACCGTTCTCATAAAGAATGCTGACCGCCAGGCCGTCGAGCTTCAGTTCGCAGCACCAGGTCAAAACGTCGGCGCTTTTCAGGCGGTCCTGAACACGCTTGTTAAACGCGAGAAAGCTCTCTTCGTCGAAGACGTTATCCAGCGACAGCATCGGCACTTCATGGCGAACCTGGCTGAAAGAGGCCAGCGGAGCGGCGCCGACGCGCTGCGTCGGTGAATCAGGGGTGATGAGATCGGGATATTCTGTTTCCAGCTCGCGCAGTTCGCGCATCAGGCGGTCATACTCCGCATCCGGAACCTCCGGTGCATCCATCACGTGATACAGGTATTCATGATGGCGAAGTGTGGTTCTTAGGTGAGTAATTTTTTGTTCGATTGAGTCCATAGCGCACCATCAATGAGAAAAACCCCCGACAGGCGGGGGTTGAGGAGACGTGGAAGAGAACGCAGAGATTACGCGTTAGCTTCCTTTACTTCGCGGATGCGATCCTGATATTCGCGCAGTTTCTGCGGCGTCATCATTCGACGCTGGTCGTCGAGTACCACGCCACCGACTTCATCGGCGATATGCTGGGCGGATTGAAGCATCAGCTTAAAGTTTTGCAGTTCGTCCCCGTAGGACGGCACCTGCATAAAGATTGTGATGCCCGGCGTGGTGAAATCACCGGTCATTTCCGGATCAAAGGTACCCGGATTCACCATATTCGCCAGACTGAACAGCGCAGGGCCACTTCCGTCCGGGCTAAGATGACGGTGGAAAATGTTCATGTCACCAAACTTGAAGCCCGCCTGCTGGATGCTGTTGAGCAGCACGTCGCCATTGAGCTGAGTTCCGTGATGCGCGGCCACGTTCATAATGATGACCGTTTCCTTACGCTGCGGTTTTTCGACCACTGGCGCTTCTTCGATCACCGGTTCCGGTTCAACAGACGGCTCCGGTTCTGGCTGCGGCGCAGGTGGAGTATGAACAGTCTGCGGCGGCATTTCTGGCGTCAGCGGCTGAGCAGGACGCGGCGGTTGCACGGGTTGCGAAACGGGCTGAGGCTGCACCGGCTGCTGCACGGGTTGCTGTACAGGCGCTTGCGGTTGCGGCTGACGCACCGGCTCTTCCACAGGCTGTGGCGCGGGCTGGCGCGGCTGAGCTGACGCGTACGGCGGCTGATACTGATGCTGCGGAGGCTGACGAGGTGCTTCATGCTCCCCATGGCCTGCGGCAGGCGCAGCAGTATTGACGCGATGAACGCGCACTTCACCCACGCCTTCGTCGTCGTTATCGTCAATGACGTCATCGCCATCATCGTCGTGACGACTGGACTTCATGCGCTTCAGTGGGCGATCGCGAAACATCGAGGAGCGTTCTTTACGGCTGGTCCAGAAACCATGTACCAGTAAAGCGAGTATGGCGATCGCGCCAACAATGATTAATATCAGACGCAAATCCTGCATCATTATATTCTCTGTTGTTCTAACACCTTGCCACCACGGCAAACATTTACTCACTAAGAGTATTTGCCGATTACGTCAAGTGCAAGTGCGTGCAGAGCATTCAAAGCATAAAGATGAACGAAATCGTGCTTTTTGCTGTTTTTTCGAACATTTCCGAACTGGTTATTGGTCCACAACCCGATAATATAGGCGTGTAATTCCACTGGTTGTGAAAAAAGGAGTACAGCCTGGTTATGGTTTCGACATCAACAACGACTCCGCGCAGCGGTATAGGCTATTTTTCTCAGGGATGGAAGCTGGTCACCCTGCCTGGGATCCGCCGCTTTGTGATTCTGCCTCTACTGATCAACATTTTGCTGATGGGCGGCGCTTTCTGGTGGCTGTTTACCCAACTCGAAAGCTGGGTTCCCTCTATCATGAGCCACGTGCCTGACTGGCTACAGTGGCTAAGCTATCTGCTGTGGCCGATTGTGGTCCTCTCCGTGCTGCTGGTTTTTGGCTATTTCTTCTCGACCATCGCCAACTGGATAGCCGCGCCGTTTAACGGGCTGCTGGCGGAGCAGCTCGAAGCACGTCTGACGGGCGCGACGCCGCCAGACACCGGTGTGCTTGGCATCATGAAAGACGTACCGCGTATCATGAAACGTGAATGGCAGAAGTTTGCCTGGTATCTGCCGCGCGCCATTGTTCTGCTCATCCTTTACTTTATCCCCGGAATTGGCCAGACCGTGGCGCCTGTGCTGTGGTTCCTGTTTAGCGCGTGGATGCTGGCTATCCAGTATTGCGACTACCCGTTCGATAACCACAAAGTGCCGTTCAAAGAGATGCGCACGGCCCTGCGCACGCAAAAAGTCACCAATATGCAGTTTGGTGCCCTGACCAGTCTCTTCACCATGATCCCTGTTCTGAACCTGTTCATCATGCCCGTCGCGGTCTGCGGCGCCACGGCGATGTGGGTAGATTGCTATCGTGCTAAGCACGCGTTATGGAAGTAATTGCAAAACTGTGTAAACAAAGGGTGGCTTATGCCATCCTTATTCCATACTGATAGCCATTATTTCCTTGCAGCATATAGATATGCGATTTCCTTACTTCCCCATACTTATCCAACAGGTATGCTGGGACGGTATCCCAATTTCATACAGTTAAGGACAGGCCATGAGTAAGATTTACGAAGACAACTCGCTGACTATCGGTCATACGCCCCTGGTTCGACTGAACCGTATCGGTAATGGACGCATTCTGGCGAAGGTAGAATCACGTAACCCGAGCTTCAGCGTAAAATGCCGTATCGGTGCAAACATGATTTGGGATGCCGAAAAACGCGGTGTTCTGAAGCCTGGCGTCGAACTGGTTGAACCGACCAGCGGCAACACCGGGATCGCTCTGGCCTACGTCGCCGCTGCCCGCGGTTACAAACTGACCCTGACAATGCCAGAAACCATGAGCATCGAACGCCGTAAGCTGCTGAAAGCGCTGGGCGCGAATCTGGTTCTGACCGAAGGCGCGAAAGGCATGAAAGGTGCCATTCAGAAAGCGGAAGAAATCGTCGCCAGCGATCCGGCGAAATACCTGCTGTTGCAGCAGTTCAGCAACCCGGCAAACCCGGAAATCCACGAGAAAACCACCGGTCCGGAAATCTGGGAAGATACGGACGGTCAGGTTGATGTGTTTATCTCAGGCGTGGGTACCGGCGGTACGCTGACCGGCGTGAGCCGCTATATTAAAGGCACAAAAGGCAAAAAGGATCTGATTACCGTTGCGGTTGAGCCAACGGACTCCCCGGTTATCGCCCAGGCGCTGGCCGGCGAAGAGATCAAACCCGGTCCACATAAAATTCAGGGTATCGGCGCGGGCTTTATCCCGGGTAACCTGGATCTGAAGCTTATCGATAAAGTCGTTGCGATCACCAACGAAGAGGCGATCTCCACGGCGCGTCGCCTGATGGACGAAGAAGGTATTCTGGCCGGTATCTCCTCCGGCGCGGCAGTCGCTGCTGCCCTGAAGCTCCAGGAAGATGAAACCTTTACCAATAAGACTATTGTGGTTATTCTACCGTCCTCGGGTGAGCGTTATTTAAGCACTGCATTGTTTGCCGATCTGTTCACAGAAAAAGAACTGCAACAGTAATGCCAGCATGTTAATAACGCGTAAAAAAGCACCCAAACGGGTGCTTTTTTGTGGCCTGCGTCAAACTTTTACTCCTCCTGGCATTGATTCACCCCGTCGGGTCTGGTATTTAACCTGACAATTATTTTGAAGCGCGAAATTAATCAATGTGGGAAATACAGAAGCTGAATCGATTTTATGATTTGGTTCAAGTCTCGCTTTCACTGCATAATGTTTAATGACGAGCGAAACGTCAGCGCTAACAAGACAGGCTAAAGTTAAGCCTCCAGGCTAGACTTTAGTTCCACAACACTAAACCTATAAGTTGGGGAAATACAATGTTCCAGCAAGAAGTTACTATTACCGCTCCGAACGGTCTGCACACCCGCCCTGCTGCTCAGTTTGTTAAAGAAGCTAAAGGCTTCACTTCTGAGATCACTGTGACCTCCAACGGCAAAAGCGCTAGCGCGAAAAGCCTGTTCAAGCTGCAGACTCTGGGCCTGACTCAGGGTACCGTCGTGACCATCTCCGCAGAAGGCGAAGACGAGCAGAAAGCAGTTGAGCATCTGGTAAAACTGATGGCTGAGCTCGAGTAAGTTACGGGTTCTTTTCAATATCAGTCACAAGTAAGGTAGGGTTATGATTTCAGGCATTTTAGCATCCCCGGGTATCGCTTTCGGCAAAGCACTTCTGCTGAAAGAAGACGAGATCGTCATCGACCGGAAAAAAATTTCTGCCGACAAGGTTGATCAGGAAGTTGAGCGTTTTCTGAGCGGTCGTGCCAAGGCATCAGCGCAACTGGAAGCGATCAAAACTAAAGCTGGCGAAACTTTCGGTGAAGAAAAAGAAGCCATCTTCGAAGGGCATATCATGCTGCTCGAAGATGAGGAGCTGGAGCAGGAAATCATAGCCCTGATTAAAGATAAGGGCATGACGGCCGACGCGGCTGCACATGAAATTATCGAAGGTCAGGCGACTGCCCTCGAAGAACTGGATGATGAATACCTGAAAGAACGTGCGGCTGACGTACGTGACATCGGTAAGCGCCTGCTGCGCAACATCCTGGGTCTGGCGATCATCGACCTTAGCGCCATTCAGGACGAAGTTATCCTGGTTGCCGCTGATTTGACGCCGTCTGAAACCGCACAGCTGAACCTGAACAAGGTGCTGGGTTTCATCACCGACGCCGGTGGCCGTACCTCCCACACCTCTATCATGGCGCGTTCTCTGGAACTGCCTGCCATCGTGGGTACTGGTAGCGTCACCTCTCAGGTGAAAAACGACGACTATCTGATTCTGGATGCCGTAAACAATCTGGTTTACGTCAACCCAACCAATGAAGAGATCGAAAAGCTGCGTGCCGTTCAGGAGCAAGTTGCTACTGAGAAAGCGGAACTGGCTAAACTGAAAGATCTGCCAGCCATCACGCTGGACGGACATCAGGTTGAAGTGTGCGCGAACATCGGTACCGTACGTGACGTTGATGGCGCTGAGCGCAACGGCGCGGAAGGTGTTGGTCTGTACCGTACAGAATTCCTGTTCATGGACCGTGACGCACTGCCTACTGAAGAAGAGCAGTTTGCGGCATACAAAGCGGTTGCCGAAGCATGCGGCTCTCAGGCTGTTATCGTGCGTACCATGGACATCGGTGGCGACAAAGAGCTGCCGTACATGAACTTCCCGAAAGAAGAAAACCCATTCCTGGGCTGGCGTGCAGTGCGTATCGCCATGGACCGTAAAGAGATCCTTCGCGATCAGGTTCGTGCGATTCTGCGTGCTTCCGCTTTCGGTAAACTGCGCATCATGTTCCCAATGATCATCTCTGTTGAAGAAGTGCGTGCACTGAAGAAAGAGATCGAAATCTACAAACAGGAACTGCGCGACGAAGGTAAAGCCTTTGACGAAACCATCGAAGTGGGCGTGATGGTGGAAACACCAGCGGCAGCAACGATTGCTCGTCATTTGGCCAAAGAAGTCGACTTCTTTAGTATCGGCACCAATGATTTAACGCAGTACACCCTGGCAGTTGACCGTGGTAATGATATGATTTCACATCTCTACCAGCCAATGTCACCGTCCGTACTCACGCTAATCAAGCAAGTTATTGATGCTTCTCATGCTGAAGGTAAATGGACTGGCATGTGTGGTGAGCTTGCAGGCGACGAACGTGCTACACTTCTGTTGCTGGGTATGGGTCTGGACGAATTCTCTATGAGCGCCATTTCCATCCCGCGCATTAAGAAGATTATCCGTAACACGAACTTCGAAGATGCGAAGGTGTTAGCAGAGCAGGCTCTTGCTCAACCGACAACGGACGAGTTAATGACGCTGGTTAACAAGTTCATTGAAGAAAAAACAATCTGCTAATCCACGAGATGCGGCCCAAATTACTGCTTAGGAGAAGATCATGGGTTTGTTCGATAAACTGAAATCTCTGGTTTCTGATGATAAGAAAGACACCGGAACTATTGAGATTATTGCTCCGTTGTCTGGCGAAATCGTCAATATCGAAGACGTGCCGGATGTAGTTTTTGCCGAAAAAATCGTTGGTGATGGTATTGCTATCAAACCAACTGGTAACAAAATGGTTGCGCCAGTTGACGGCACCATCGGTAAAATTTTTGAAACCAACCATGCGTTCTCTATCGAATCTGATAGCGGTATCGAACTGTTCGTTCACTTCGGTATCGACACCGTTGAGCTGAAAGGCGAAGGCTTCAAGCGTATCGCTGAAGAAGGCCAGCGTGTGAAAGTAGGCGATCCGGTCATCGAATTCGACCTGGCGCTGCTGGAAGAGAAAGCCAAGTCTACCCTGACTCCGGTTGTTATCTCCAACATGGACGAAATCAAAGAACTGATCAAACTGTCTGGCAGCGTTACCGTGGGTGAAACTCCGGTCATCCGCATCAAGAAGTAATTCTTGCCGCACAGAAAAATGGCGCCTTCGGGCGCCATTTTTGTTTATGCGGGGAGGATTAGCTCATCAAAGCCTTTTTCCTGGGTATACTTCATCACCTCTGTCACACGGTCGCCCGCACGGCGTATCGCTTCAGCGACGTCCCTGCCCTGCACAATGCCGCTTACCAGCTCAGAACAGAACAGATCCCCGGTCCCTTTCAGGTCGGTTGCGACGCGCGGATGATTCGTCACCGTCACACCGTCCTTCGTTACCAGCACCACGTGAATGTTCTCATGATCAGATTCCACCGGCGCACTGGTGATCGCCACCCACTTCAGTGAGTCAGACAGCAGACTTTGTGCAGCAGTAATTGCGCTTTCCGGCGTCCGGCACGGCTGACCGCTCAACACTTCAAGCTCAAAAACGTTCGGCGTAATACCCTGCGCCAGCGGCAGCAAATGCTCGCGATAGGCTTGCGGAATTTCGGGTTTCACATAGATCCCGCTGTCGATGTCACCAATGACCGGATCGACCAGCACGAACAAATCAGGGTGTTTATCTTTAATGGCCACCAGCCACTCAGCCAGAATGGCAATCTGGCTGGCACTGCCCATATAGCCCGTGGTCACCGCTTTCAGCTCGCGCAACACATCGCGCTCTTCGAGGGCTTTCAGATAGCCGCTGAACCAGTCGTCGGGGATCACACCGCCGTAAAAGGTGTCGTAATGCGGGGTATTGCTGAACAGCACCGTCGGAACGGCTGTCACGGTCAGCTGATGTTGTCTGATATTAGGCACCGCAATGCTGTTGCCCACGCTGCCATAAACCACCTGCGACTGCACCGCGACGATATCCGTCTGCTGCGCACGGGTTTTATCCCGAAATAAAATCATCTCCATGACGCTTAAATCCCCGCCCCCTGCGAATAACTCTCTTCACCAAAGACGCCAGTAGACAGATAACGGTCGCCACGGTCGCAAATAATCGCTACCACAACCGCCCCCGGACAGGCCTGCGCCACGCGCAATGCTCCGGCTACCGCGCCACCCGAACTGACGCCACAGAAGATGCCTTCCCGCACCGCCAGTTCACGCATGGTATTTTCCGCTTCACGCTGATGAATATCCAGCACCTGGTCCACAAGCTGGGCATTAAAAATCCCCGGCATGTACTCCGCTGGCCAGCGGCGGATCCCCGGAATGCTGCTCCCCTCTTCCGGCTGCAGGCCCACAATGGTGACCGGTTTTTCCTGCTCGCGCAGAAAACGGGAGACGCCGGTAATGGTGCCCGTGGTGCCCATACTGGAGACGAAGTGGCTGATGCGCCCTTCGGTCTGGCGCCAGATTTCCGGCCCGGTAGTGGTGTAGTGCGCGTAAGGGTTATCGGGATTATTAAACTGGTCCAGCAATGTGCCTTCGCCGCGCTGGGCCATGTCGAGAGCCAGATCGCGTGCCCCTTCCATCCCCTGCTCTTTGGTGACGAGGATCAGCTCAGCACCATACGCGCGCATTGCGGCACGCCGCTCCTGGCTCATGTTGTCCGGCATCAGCAATTTCATGTGATAGCCTTTCAGCGCCGCAATCATCGCCAGCGCAATGCCGGTGTTACCGCTGGTCGCTTCAATCAGCACGTCGCCGGGCGTAATCTCCCCGCGCTTTTCCGCCTCAACAATCATCGACAATGCCGCGCGATCTTTAACGGAACCGGCAGGATTATTCCCCTCCAGTTTGACCCAGATTTCGCTGCCATTATCGGGATTCATGCGTTGCAGCTTGACCAGAGGGGTGTTGCCGATAGTTTGTTCTAATGTGTTCACGAATTCTGTCCAATAAAAAGCCCGGTGGCGCTTTCGCTTACCGGGCCTACAGGGATCGTTTTGTAGGCCGGGTAAGCGCAGCGCCACCCGGCAAATACCACGTCACTTTAACCTATCAGGCTGACTCCGCCAGAGCAAGATCCTCGCGCGACTCGATCCGCTCGTTGCCGTGATAGATGCGCGCATGCTGCAGGCCGACAAACAGGCGATCGCCCCGCGATGGCGTCTCTTCATCACGCATCACCACCGTCAACGGCTCGGTATACCAGCCCAGGGGTTGTACCACTAATTGGGTGTAATGCCCTTTAGGGCTAGCCTCCAGTACCTGCACCGGCAATGGGGAATCGAGGCTGGTGCGGCGACTGACGTCTACTTCCCACGGGCGCAAGAACAGATCGACCGGTCCCTGATGGGCAGGCGTGTAACCCAGCGGCCAGCGGTGGGCGCCGACGTGGAATTGTCCACCACGAATAGTGCCCTGCATGCGGTTCACTTCGCCCATAAACTCCAGAACGAAACGGGTCGCAGGCTCACGCCACAGCTGTTCCGGCTCATCAACTTGTTCGATATTCCCCTGGCTCATCACCACCACGCGATCGGCCACTTCCATCGCCTCTTCCTGGTCGTGCGTCACAAAGACGCTGGTAAATTTCAGCTCCTCGTGAAGCTGACGCAGCCAGCGACGCAGCTCTTTACGCACCTGCGCGTCCAGCGCGCCAAAAGGTTCGTCGAGCAGCAGGATCTGCGGCTCAACCGCCAGAGCACGAGCCAGCGCCACGCGCTGTTTCTGCCCACCGGAAAGCTGTGCCGGATAACGGTCGGCGAGATGGGCCAGCTGCACCATCTCCAGCAGTTTGGTCACTTTCGCTTTGATCGTCGCGGCATTCGGACGCTCGCGACGCGGCAGCACGGTCAGGCCAAAGGCGATGTTATCGAACACCGTCATATGGCGGAACAGGGCATAATGCTGGAACACAAAACCGACTTTACGATCGCGAGCATGCAGGCGGCTGACATCGGTTCCGTGGAAGCGAATATGGCCGCTGGTCTGATGCTCAAGACCGGCAATAATGCGCAGCAGCGTGGTTTTACCGGAGCCGGACGGCCCGAGCAGCGCCACCATCTGTCCGGAAGGGATATCCAGCGAGATATCGTTCAGCACCTGGGTGCGGCCGAAAGACTTCTTAATATTGGCAATCTCAATGCTCATGATTTCCCTCCTGCTGCAGGCGTTTCTCTTGATTCTCTAAACGCCACTGCACCACACTCTTTAAAAACAAGGTCAAAATAGCCATCAGCGTCAGCAGGGCTGCGGCGGTAAAGGAACCTACGGTGTTATAGTCCTGCTCCAGCAATTCAATCTGTAGCGGCAGCGACAGGGTTTCACCGCGAATCGAGCCAGAAACCACCGACACCGCGCCAAACTCACCAATCGCACGCGCGTTGGTCAGCACCACGCCGTACAGCAACGCCCAGCGGATGTTCGGCAGCGTCACGCGCTTGAACATCTGCCAGCCGGACGCGCCCAGCAGGATCGCCGCTTCATCTTCGTGGCTGCCCTGACTCAACATCACCGGCACCAGCTCACGCACCACGAACGGACAGGTCACAAAAATCGTCACCAGCACCATGCCCGGCCATGCGAACATGATTTGCAGGTTGTGCTCGTCCAGCCAGCCGCCCAGCGGACCGTTAGAGCCGTAGAACAGGAGATAGATAAGACCGGCGACCACCGGCGATACGGCAAAGGGAATATCCAGCAGCGTCAGCAGGAGCTGGCGGCCAGGGAAGTTAAACCGCGTCACCAGCCACGCCAGCAAAATCCCGAACACCAGATTCACCGGCACGGTAATCAGGGCGATCATCACCGTCAGCCAGATCGCGTGCAGCATGTCCGGGTCGGCCAGGTTCTGCAGTGCGGGCATAATCCCTTTGCTGAACGCCTGCACGAAGATGTAAACCATCGGCACAACGAGAATAAAAGCCGACACCAGCACGCCGGTGCCAATCAGAAACCATTTTCCCCAGTTAATGCGGGGAGCGTCGTAGCGCTTCAATTGTGTAACTTCCGCCATCAGTGACCTACCACACGCCGACCAAAGCGACTTTGCAGAGTGTTAATCGAGAACAACAGCAGCAGCGATGCGGCCAGGATCACCGAGGCAATCGCGCTCGCCGCCGGATAGTCAAACTCTTGCAAACGAACAAAAATCATCAGCGAGGTCACTTCGGTTTTCCACGCGATGTTGCCCGCGATGAAAATCACTGCGCCAAATTCGCCGAGACTGCGGGTGAACGAAAGCGCCACGCCTGCCAGCAGCGCCGGAGAAAGCTCCGGTAACACCACTTTGCAGAAGCTCTGAATACGCGTCGCGCCGAGGGTTTCCGCGGCCTCTTCATATTCCGGGCCAAGCTCTTCCAGAACCGGCTGCACGGTACGCACCACGAACGGAATACTGGTAAAGGCCATCGCCACCGCGATCCCAAGCCAGGTATAGGTCACCTTGATGTCAAACTGCGCCAGCCACTGGCCGTAAAAACCGTTCACCGAAAACAGCGACGCGAGGGTCAAACCCGCCACCGCCGTCGGCAGCGCGAAGGGTAAATCCATCAGCGCGTCCAGCAGCGTGCGGCCGGGGAAACGATAGCGAGTTAAGATCCACGCCATCAGCAGGCCGAATACGCCGTTGAAAATCGATGCCACAAACGCCGACAGCAGCGTGACCTTATATGCCGCCACAACCTGCGGATTAGTGATCACTTCCCAGTACTGGGCCCAGCTCATCTCAGAGAGCTGCATCACCAGCGCACTTAACGGCAACAGCAAAATCAGACAGACGAACAGCAGGCTGGTCCCTAGGCTTAAGGTAAAGCCGGGCAGCACACGTCTGGAGGAGACTGCAAACATCACTTACGCCCCGCCGCCAACAGTTTGTCCAGCTCACCACCGGTGGTGAAGTGGGTTTTCATCACCTCAGGCCAGGAGCCAAACTGGTCTTCCACGCGGAACAGATCGGTCTGCGGGAATTTGTCTTTCAGCTTGTTCATCACATCCGGGTTCGCCACGCGATAGTAATAGTCGGTGATGATGGTTTGCGCCTGCGGGCTGTAGAGATAGTTCAGGTACGCCTTAGCCACTTTCTCCGTACCGTTGGCTTTGACGTTCTTGTCCACCCACGCGACCGGGAATTCAGCAAAGATATTGACCTTCGGCACCACCACTTCAAAGCCCTGCGCTTCGTACTGTTTACGGATGTTATTCACTTCCGATTCGAAGCTTATCAACACATCGCCCAGCCCGCGTTCCACGAAGGTGGTGGTCGCACCGCGACCGCCGGTATCGAACACTTCCACGTTTCTCAGGAACTGAGTCATAAACTGCTCGGTTTTGGCTTTATCGCCGCCGTCCGCTTTGTCGGCTGCCCCCCAGGCCGCCAGATAGGTATAGCGCGCGTTACCGGAGGTTTTTGGATTCGGGAAGATCAGCTTCACGTCTGAACGCACCAGATCGTTCCAGTCATGGATGTTTTTCGGGTTGCCCTTACGCACCAGGAACGCCATGGTCGAGTAGAACGGCGAGCTGTTATTCGGCAGACGACTCTGCCAGTCGGCCGGGATCAGGTTGCCTTTGTCATGCAGGATCTGCACGTCAGTAATCTGGTTGTAAGTCACCACATCGGCTTTCAGGCCCTGCAAAATTGCCAGCGCTTGCTTGGAGGAGCCAGCGTGAGATTGCTTGATGGTCAGCTTGTCGCCGTTGTTTTCTTTCGCCCACTGTTGTTCAAACGGCGGGTTCAGGGCGGCAAACAGTTCGCGGGAGACATCATAGGAACTGTTAAGCAGCTCAGTCGCCTGCGCCTGCGCGACCAGTAACAGCGAAGCTGCCAGCGCCAGATATCCTTTTTTCAGTACAGTAACGGCCATTGCGCACCCTTCTCAATGTGATGACGTAGAGCGATCCCATCAGGCGTGATTGTTGCAGTCAGTTGGGCATGGACAGCGCGGAAGAACCGGAGCATACACGGTGTGCGTGAGGATTCTGAGCGCTGCCCAGGCCCAAACTGACAACTAAAATAGCCTGATGGGATGGCTCTTTCTTATAGCCATATTATTTATAACGAGTACGAAAGGAGTAACGGTTTTATATACCGTTTGGTGATTTACCAGCAGAAAAGGGAATAAGGGGCGGGGGTGAGTGCCGGGTGGCGCATGCGCTTACCCGGCCTATAGCATTACAGAGCCAGCAGACGCTCAACGGATGGTGCGAAGTAGTAGCCGCCGGTCACCGGTTTGGTGAAGCGCAGCATCGCGTCGCGCTTGCCATCGGTGTCCCCAAACATGCTCAGAAGCTGCTGCTCGATATTGTACAGACGCGCGCAGTAGGCGCAGAAGTACAGGCCGTGAGTGCCGCTCGCCGTTCCGTACGGCAGGCTCTGGCGCACAATCTTCAGCCCTTTACCGTCTTCTTTCAGATCGACACGGGTCAGGTGAGACGTTACCGGGCGGGCATCGCCGTCGATCTCGTCGTTGGCCTCTTTGGTACGGCCAATCATCATCTCCTGGTCGTGCACACTCATGCGGTTAAGCTGCTTGAGGTTATGTTCCCAGCGCTGCACAAACACGTAGCTGCCGCCTGCGTCCACGCCGTCTTTGATTACCGCCACCTCGCGACGCGTCTCTTCGCCCGCCGGGTTTTCGGTACCATCAACGAAACCGCTCAGATCGCGCTCTTCTACCCAGCGGAAACCATGAATCTCTTCCTGCACCTTGATGCTGTCGCCAAAGGCTTCCACCGCCGCCTGCGCCACGGAGAAATTGACGTCATGACGCAGAGACAAAATATGGATCAGCACATCGTACTGGGTGGCTGGCGCCAGACCTTTCCCGTAAGGGATAAAGTCTTTTAGCTCTTCAGCGCCTTCGCCGCCGCTCAGCTGACGCCAGACGTTATTATCAAAGGCAACTACCGCGCCGAGGTGCGCATCCGGGAATTTGGCCTGGAAGGTGGCCAGTTTATCGACAAATACTTTGCTGGCCGCACGCAGGGCATCCACATCCCCGTTAACATTGGCTTCAATCCAAATCGCCGCGCGGCAATGTTCTGGCAAAATGCCACTCTGAACCTGAGACATCGCTCCTCCTGAAAAAAAAGATGCCACGCGTTTGTGGCATTGATGGCGGCTATTATACCTGGATTTCAGCGAGGCGGTTTGTTCAGGCGCAAATTACTGCTGCCAGATAATTTTGCTCACGGTCCAGTTTTTGAGGGTGTCGTCCGCAGGCATCAACCCTTCCGGGCCGCTCCACTCGCCGGTGAAGAGATAGCGAATATGCTGGCTGTCTTTGGCTTTACACTCCACCGCGACTTTCTCATCCGCAACCGCGCTTTCACAGTTGCCGAATGCTTTCTGATACAGCTCGCTAAATGGCGTACCGACTTTCACGCCGCTGTCAGTCTCCACATCGCGGTCCAGCACTTCAACACGATTTACGGTGCCTTTATCGCCATTGATAATCAGCGCCAGCTTGTCGTCTTTCAGCGCTTCGAAGTAGTGCACAATGGCACCATTCTCCGTTTTCATGCCGCTACGCAGGCGGTAATCACTGCTTAAGGCGGATTCAATCGCTTCCTGATTCAGCGGCGTTGTCGCGTTAATATTTCCGACGCCCTTCTCAGTCACTTCGAATGAGGAGCCAAACCAGTTCCACGGATAGGCCGCCGACCAGTTAATGGAGGAGATTGACGAGAGCGTTGAACATCCGGTTAACACCAGCGGCAAAGCGCATAAAACTAAACGCAGCGATTTCATTGAAACGTCCTTTCTTGTTAATTCAACGCTTGTTGGAGTCCGGCATCGATAAAAAGTGCCTTTAATCTTTTTCTATCGTGAAACTGGCGCGCAGACGCGGGTGCGTCAGCAGCCACAGCAGCGCGACAATATCCGCCACGACCAGCGCAATTCCGATTCCACCGAGAGGCTCGCCGTAAAACCACAGCAATGGCTGCCAGCACAGCAGCACCACCTGGGCGAGAATCAACAGCCAGCGCAGGCTGTACCAGATGCGCGGAAAAAGCTGTCGCCGTCCGCTGAGTAAAAAGGCCAGCACCGCCGGGACGCCGGGCAACAGCCCGAGCCAGAAGTTATCGCGATCGGGATAAAACAGATTCAGCAGCGTACTTCCCTGATCGCGGGACGCCCCCGCCACCACGAACAAAACCCAGGTTCGCGCCTGAAGCAGCAGCACACACCAGAATAGAAAGGGCAATTTGACGCGGCCCTGACTGTCATAGTGGGCCGGGTGAAACTCAGTATTCTTCATCTTCGATCAGGCGCTTCCCTAAATTCAGGACATCAGCGTGCTCATATCCAAGACGCTCGTACATCCCCAACACCACATCATTATCTTCGCGCACCATGATCTGAATCTTAGGGCAGCCGCGGGCAATCAGTTTCTTTTCCAGGCGGTTGAGCAGCGCGTTGGCGATGCCGCGACCCCGATATTCCGGGTGAACGCCGAGGTAATAGGCCGAGCCGCGGTGGCCGTCGTAGCCGCCCATCACCGTCCCCACCACTTCACCGTTGACTTCGGCGACCAGGAACAGGCTGACGTCGTGATTGACCTTACGCTCGATATCCATTTCCGGATCGTTCCACGGACGCAACAGATCGCAGCGTTCCCAAAGGGTAATCACCTCTTCGAAATCTTCCTGGCGAAAAACGCGTATCTCCATGGTATTAACCGCCTTTTTGGGTTTAAAAACAGTGATTATGGCGCGAACGCCGCCAATAGCCAATAAGCGGCGAAAAATGTGCGAAAATTTGGCATAATGTCACTCTGTCACGTATTGAAATGAAAAGTAAAACAATTCTCAACAAGGACTGTCGTCACGCTAAACGCGATACGATATAACACCAGGACCCCCAATTTTTTACAATTCAGGCCGCATGAGCACATTCAAACCTTTAAAAACACTCACATCGCGTCGTCAGGTTCTCAAAGCGGGGCTGGCGGCCTTGACGTTAACAGGCATCGCACAGGCACAGGCTAAAGACGATAGCACCCTGAAAACCAGCAATGGACACAGTAAGCCCAAGGTAAAAAAAGCCGGGGCAAAACGGGTGGTGATGCTCGATCCGGGACACGGCGGAATCGACACCGGCGCAATTGGTCGCAACGGCTCGAAAGAGAAACATGTGGTGCTGGCGATCGCCAAAAACGTGCGCTCGATTCTGCGCAGTAACGGCATTGACGCGCGTCTGACGCGCAGCGGCGATACCTTTATCCCGCTGTATGACCGCGTAGAGATCGCCCACCAGCACGGCGCGGATCTGTTTATGTCGATTCACGCCGATGGATTTACCAACCCGAGCGCCGCGGGTGCGTCGGTGTTTGCCCTCTCCAACCGCGGTGCGAGTAGCGCCATGGCGAAATACTTATCCGATCGCGAGAACCGCGCGGATGAAGTGGCGGGCAAAAAAACCACCGATAAAGACCATCTCCTGCAGCAGGTATTGTTCGATCTGGTTCAGACCGACACCATCAAAAACAGCCTGACGCTCGGGTCGCATATTCTAAAGAAGATCAAACCGGTGCATCGCCTGCACAGTAAAGGCACGGAACAGGCGGCGTTTGTGGTACTGAAATCACCGTCAATTCCGTCCGTGCTGGTCGAGACATCGTTCATCACGAACCCGGAAGAAGAGCGTCTGCTCGGCACCACCGCGTTTCGCCAGAAGATCGCCAACGCCATCGCCTCCGGAGTGATCAGTTACTTCAACTGGTTTGATAATCAAAAAGCGCATTCGACGAGACGTAAATGAAACCGAACTCTCAGCAGGTCAAAGCGTTTCTGCTGCAACTGCAGGATCAGATTTGCCAGAAACTGGCCGCCGTCGACGGGGGCGAATTTCAGGAAGACAACTGGCAGCGCGAGGCTGGCGGCGGCGGGCGCAGCCGCGTGCTGCGTAACGGCGGCGTGTTTGAGCAGGCAGGCGTTAACTTCTCTCACGTTCACGGTGACGCCATGCCGGCCTCAGCCACCGCGCATCGCCCGGAGCTGGCCGGACGCAGTTTTGAAGCCATGGGCGTCTCATTGGTCGTTCATCCGCACAGCCCGTTTGTGCCCACCAGCCACGCCAACGTGCGCTTTTTCATCGCCGAGAAACCGGGTGCCGATCCGGTGTGGTGGTTTGGCGGCGGCTTCGATTTAACGCCCTACTACGGCTTTGAAGAGGACGCCGTTCACTGGCACCGCACCGCGCGTGATATTTGTCAGCCCTTTGGCGAAGAGGTTTATCCGAAGTACAAGAAGTGGTGCGACGACTATTTCTATCTCAAGCACCGGAACGAACAGCGCGGGATTGGCGGATTATTCTTCGACGATTTGAATGCGCCCGATTTTGATACGGCGTTCAGCTTTATGCAGGCGGTTGGCGAAGGCTATACGGACGCCTACCTGCCGATTGTCGAACGGCGCAAAGGGACGGATTACGGCGTGCGCGAGCGTGAGTTCCAGCTTTATCGTCGCGGGCGTTACGTGGAGTTCAACCTGGTGTGGGATCGCGGCACGCTGTTTGGACTACAAACCGGCGGGCGCACGGAGTCGATTCTGATGTCGATGCCGCCGCTGGTGCGCTGGGAGTATAATTTCGAGCCAAAAGAAGGCAGCCCGGAGGCTGCCTTGAGTGAGTTTCTGAAAGTCCGCGAGTGGGTTTAATACCCGACAGCACAGACCACGTCGCGCTTACAGCGGCTGCGTCTGTGCTTCGACCACCGCCAGCGCAACCATGTTGACGATACGACGCACGGACGCAATCTGCGTCAACACATGTACCGGTTTTGCGACGCCCATCAGTACCGGCCCCACGGTCACCCCTTCAGAACTGGAAACACGCAGCAGGTTATAGCTGATACGCGCCGCTTCCACGTTCGGCATAATCAGCACGTTCGCCGAGCCTTTCAGCGGGCTGTCCGGCATCCGCTCGTTACGGATACTCTCAACCAGCGCGGCATCGCCGTGCATCTCACCATCAATCATCAGCTCTGGCGCGCGTTCACGCACCAGCTCCAGCGTCTGGCGCATTTTGCAGGCCGCCGCGGATTTGGATGAACCAAAGTTAGAGTGCGACAGCAGCGCCACTTTCGGTTCGATACCAAAACGACGGACGGTTTCCGCCGCCATCACGGTGATTTCCGCCAGCTCTTCCGGCGTCGGATCGTCGTTGACGTAGGTGTCGGCAATAAAGGTGTTACCGCTTGGCAGCAGCAGCGCATTCATCGCCCCCGCCGTATGCACGCCGTCGCGATAGCCAAAGATCTCCTGCACCACGCTGAAGTGCTCGTGATAATCGCCAATCGTCCCGCAGATCAGGGCGTCAGCTTCGCCACGATGAACCATGATCGCACCGATCACCGTGGTGTTGCTGATCACCGCGCGCTGCGCCTGCTCCTGAGTGATCCCCCGGCGCTTCATAATGCTGTAGTACTCGCTCCAGTACTCTTTGAAGCGCGGATCCGATTCGTTGTTCACGATTTCAAAATCGACACCCGGTTTGATCTGCAGACCGAGTTTCTGAATGCGCATTTCGATCACGCTCGGACGACCAATCAGAATCGGTTTCGCCAGCCCTAAGGTGATCAGCTCCTGCGTCGCATGCAGCACACGCGCCTCTTCGCCTTCTGCCAGCACCACGCGCTTAGCGTCGGCGCGCGCCTGCGAGAAGATCGGCTTCATGAACAGGTTCGTTTTGTAGACAAACTCGGTCAGCTTATCGATATAAGCGTCGAAGTCCTCAATCGGGCGCGTCGCCACGCCGGAATCCATCGCCGCTTTGGCAACGGCCGGGGCGATTTTGACGATTAAACGCGGGTCGAACGGTTTCGGAATGATGTAGTCCGGGCCGAAGCTCAGATCCTGATCGCCATACGCCGAGGCCACCACTTCGCTCTGCTCCGCATGGGCCAGCTCCGCAATCGCATGGACAGCCGCGAGCTTCATCTCTTCGTTAATCGCCGTGGCACCCACGTCCAGCGCACCGCGGAAGATGAACGGGAAGCACAGCACGTTGTTGACCTGGTTTGGATAGTCGGAACGGCCAGTACAGATAATGGCGTCTTCACGCACGGATTTCGCCAGCGGCGGCAGGATTTCCGGCTCCGGGTTTGCCAGCGCCAGGATCATAGGCGCACGCGCCATTTTCGTGACCATTTCCGGGGTCAGCACTTTCGGGCCAGAGCAGCCGAGGAAGATATCCGCCCCTTCAATTACATCGTCCAGCGTGCGTTTGCCGTCATCCACCACCGCGTAGGCGGCTTTGGTTTCCGCCATGTTCGGCTCGCGATCTTTATAGATAACGCCTTTCGAATCACAGACCACGATGTTATGTTTCTGCATGCCCAGCGCCACCAGCAGGTTCATACAGGCAATCGCTGCCGCACCCGCGCCGGAAACGACCATGCGCACATCGGAGAGATTTTTCTCGACCACGCGCAGTCCGTTCAAAATGGCCGCCGTACTAATGATCGCCGTACCGTGCTGGTCATCGTGGAACACGGGAATGTTCATACGTTCACGCAGTTTCTGCTCAATGTAGAAACATTCCGGCGCTTTGATGTCTTCAAGGTTGATGCCGCCAAAGGTAGGCTCCAGCGCGGCCACAACGTTAATAAATTTGTCCGGGTCCAGCTCATCCACTTCAATATCAAACACGTCGATACCGGCGAATTTCTTGAACAGTACGCCCTTCCCTTCCATCACCGGCTTACCGGCCAGCGCCCCGATATTGCCCAGCCCGAGCACCGCGGTGCCGTTGGAAATGACCGCCACCAGGTTGCCGCGAGCGGTGTATTTGTAGGCCGCTAACGGATCTTTTTCGATCTCAAGGCAAGGCGCGGCAACGCCGGGTGAATAGGCCAGCGCCAGATCGCGCTGCGTGGCGAGTGGCTTAGTGGGGGAAACCTGGATTTTGCCCGGTACAGGGAATTGATGAAAATCGAGGGCACTCTGTCTTAACTGATCATCCATCTTATTGTTCCTTTCACGTATCGATCAAAAAGGGTGGCGTACTCACGTTCCTGATGCTCACCCTGGAGTGGCGCATAGTATCGCCCCTGCAGACGGTTCAAACTTTGAAGGCAGCCAAACTCTCACCATCGCAGGGCAAAATTTGTTATCAATTTATAACAACCATGTTACCCACTCCCGAAAGCAATGCCTCCCCCGTCTGCTATGCTTTTTTGTTAAGTACGTCATGTATTTCGCAGAAGTGTGAACGAACGCACTCGCTTAACTCTGTTATTTCTAAGGAGTCATTTCCATGAATCAATTAGACGGCATCAAACAATTCACCACGGTTGTCGCCGACAGCGGCGATATCGAGTCCATCCGCCACTATCAACCGGAAGATGCGACCACCAACCCGTCACTGCTGCTGAAGGCGGCCGGCCTTGCGCACTTCAGCCACCTGATCGATGACGCCATCGACTACGGCAAACAGCGCGGCAAAACTCAGGAGCAGAAAGTGGCGGAGGCCAGCGACAAACTGGCGGTCAATATCGGTGCGGAAATTCTGAAAAGCATCCCGGGACGCGTCTCGACGGAAGTGGACGCACGCCTGTCATTTGACAAAGAAAAGAGCATCGCCAAAGCGCGCCGCCTGGTGGAGCTGTACCAGGAGCAGGATATCGATAAATCGCGCATTCTGATTAAGCTCGCCTCCACCTGGGAGGGCATACGCGCCGCCGAAGTGCTGGAAAAAGAGGGGATCAACTGCAACCTGACGCTGCTGTTCTCCTTTGCCCAGGCACGTGCCTGCGCCGAAGCGGGCGTGTTCCTCGTCTCGCCGTTTGTTGGCCGTATATACGACTGGTATCAGGCGAAACAGCCGATGGACCCGTACGTGGTGGAAGAAGATCCGGGCGTGAAATCGGTGCGTAATATCTACGATTACTTCAAACAGCACCGCTATGAAACCATCGTGATGGGGGCCAGCTTCCGTCGCACCGAGCAGATCCTGGCGCTGGCAGGCTGCGACCGCCTGACCATCTCCCCTAATCTGCTGAAAGATCTGCAGGAAAAAGAAGAACCGGTGGTGCGTAAGCTCATCCCGACCTCAACCGTCCTGCCAAAACCGAAGCCGCTCACCGAAGCTGAGTTCCGCTGGGAACATAATCAGGACGCGATGGCCGTGGATAAACTGGCCGAAGGCATCCGCCTTTTCGCCGTTGACCAGCGCAAACTGGAAGATCTTCTCGCCGCCAAACTTTAATCATGCCATGGAGTGAATTATGTCCCGTAAAGAGCTAGCCAATGCCATTCGCGCCCTCAGCATGGATGCGGTACAAAAAGCCAATTCTGGCCACCCCGGCGCGCCGATGGGCATGGCCGATATCGCCGAAGTGCTGTGGAATGACTTCCTGAAACACAACCCGACGGACCCAACCTGGTATGACCGCGACCGCTTTATTCTCTCTAACGGTCACGCCTCGATGCTGTTGTATAGCCTGCTGCACCTTTCCGGCTACGACCTGCCGCTCGAAGAGCTGAAAAACTTCCGTCAGCTGCACTCTAAAACGCCGGGCCACCCGGAGCTGGGCTATACGCCGGGCGTGGAAACCACCACCGGTCCCCTCGGCCAGGGGCTGGCGAACGCCGTCGGGCTGGCGATTGCCGAACGTACGCTGGGCGCGCAGTTCAACCAGCCGGATCATGAGATTGTCGATCACTTCACCTACGTATTTATGGGCGACGGCTGTCTGATGGAGGGGATTTCCCACGAGGTCTGCTCGCTGGCGGGGACGCTTGGACTTGGCAAACTGATCGGTTTTTACGATCACAACGGCATTTCCATCGACGGAGAGACCGAAGGCTGGTTCACCGACGATACGGCAAAACGCTTCGAGGCCTATCACTGGCATGTGGTGCATGAAATTGACGGCCACGACCCGGAAGCAATCAAGAAAGCGATTCTTGAAGCCCAGAGCGTGAAGGACAAACCGTCGCTGATTATCTGCCGTACGGTGATTGGCTTCGGTTCCCCTAACAAAGCGGGCAAAGAGGAGGCGCACGGCGCGGCGCTGGGTGAAGAGGAAGTGGCGCTGACGCGGCAGAAACTGGGCTGGAAGTACCCGGCCTTTGAGATCCCGAAAGAGATTTACAAAGCCTGGGACGCACGCGAGGACGGCGAAAAAGCCCAGCAGGCGTGGAATGAAAAATTCAGCGCTTACAAAAATGCGCATCCTGATTTGGCGGCTGAGTTCTCACGACGCATGAGCGGCGGCCTGCCGGACGAGTGGGAAGCGAAAACTCAGGCGCTGATTGACGATCTCCAGGCCAATCCGGCGAAAATCGCCACCCGTAAAGCGTCGCAAAATACCCTTAACGTCATCGGCCCGATCCTGCCGGAGCTGCTGGGCGGCTCGGCGGACTTGGCCCCAAGTAACCTGACGATCTGGTCCGGCTCGACCTCCCTGAAAGAGGATATCTCCGGAAACTATATCCACTACGGCGTGCGCGAGTTCGGGATGACGGCCATCGCGAATGGTATCGCCCATCACGGCGGATTTGTCCCTTACACCGCCACCTTCCTGATGTTTGTTGAGTATGCCCGTAACGCGGCGCGTATGGCGGCGCTGATGAAAGCGCGGCAGATTATGGTCTACACCCACGACTCCATCGGACTGGGGGAAGACGGCCCGACGCACCAGGCGGTTGAACAGCTCGCCAGCCTGCGCCTGACGCCAAACTTCAGCACCTGGCGGCCTTGCGATCAGGTCGAAGCGGCTGTCGGCTGGAAGCTGGCGGTTGAGCGCCACACCGGGCCGACGGCGCTGATCCTGTCGCGTCAGAATCTGGCGCAGATCGAGCGTACGCCGGAGCAGGTAAAAAATATCGCCCGTGGGGGTTACATCCTGAAAGACAGCGGCGGTAAGCCGGATGTGATTTTGATTGCGACAGGTTCGGAAATTGAAATCACGGTGAAAGCGGCGGAGAAGCTTACCGCCGAAGGACACGCCGTTCGCGTGGTGTCTCTGCCTTCGACGGATATTTTTGATGCGCAGGATGAGGCCTACCGGGAATCCGTGCTCCCTTCAAACGTCGCCGCGCGCGTGGCCGTGGAGGCGGGGATTGCCGACTACTGGTACAAATATGTCGGCCTGAAAGGGGCTATCGTCGGGATGACGGGGTACGGTGAATCGGCACCGGCGGATAAGCTGTTCCCGTACTTTGGCTTTACGGTTGAGAACGTGGTCGAGAAGGCGCTCGGCGTGCTGTAGTTCGCGCTTAAGTGCGTGATCGTATCGAGCAGGTTAGCGCGTAATCCACAACGTGGGCCAGGCATCTGGCCCATGCCAGTTATCGCAGCTCGGCTCTTCGGCATACCGCACCAGACGAAAACGCTGGCCGTCAAAACGCCAGCGGGTCTGGATACCGCAGTCGCCCATGCCACGCCCTAACGCCAGGGTCGTCAGTTCACGCGTTTTCTCATCAAAGCGGGCATTCATCAGCTCCATCTCGCTGCTCTCGCTCGACGAGACAAACGGCAGGCGCAGCCGCACGGTTCGGGCGGCAAACGGCTTTTTACGCGACACCAGCCACGCCAGATCCACCGTGTTGTAGGCCCCCGCTTCGCAGCTTATCATCAGCAACGCTTTGTCATCCGTTAAGGCCATCACCCGCACTTCGCGACGGTTAGGGTCGAGCGAACACTGGCTGTTGTTCATGCGCCAGCTGCCGTAATCCAGCAGATCGTTCAGCTCTTCATGCGTCAGGGGCGTCGGCGTCGGATTGACCACCGCGACCTCTTTCAGCGCCGGAGCCGGTGGCACGCTCAGCGGCGGTTCGTCGCCCTTTTTAATCCACGCAGTTTCGCTTCCCACACGCTTTTGCTGGGAATCAATAAACAGTAATGCCGCCTTCAGCCCGGCCAGAGAGACGATCTGTTTTCCACCTTTGAGCGTCAGCGCCTCCCCCTCCTGAATGGTTTTCAGAAACGCGGCGATAGTCGCAGTATCATCGGTCACCAGATGCCACGGCGACAGCTTCCAGCGCTGCGCATCCAGCGACAGCGGCGCACCGTCCAGCAGCAGGCGCGGCGCGATGGGCGCCTCTTTCACCGGCGACGTTTCCAGCCCACCCAGATCAATCCGCAGATTGGCATCCGTTTTGGCCCCCGCGCTGCGGCTTAGCGTCATCACCAGCCCCTGATGCTCACCGGTATTGCGCGCGACGCAAAAGTTCTGGTTGTTGCAGGTGACCTGCCAGTCAGAAAACGACTGCTGTGCAGGCGCCGCCCAAACCAGTGGCAGAGGCAGTATGCTGAGGAGTAAAAAAAGAAGAATGCTGTGACGCATGGAAGGCACAATCCCGGAAGCAGAAACTCGAAAACTGGCTGTATCTTCGTGTTCTGTCCGGGGTTGCTCAATCGGATTTATCGGATAGATTTATCTGGATTATGATTTAGCGATAGTTTATTAATCAAGACATTAGGCCAGACAGCTGTAAATACTGGAGCAGTATCAACGCCTTACCATCGCGAATTTCACCGTTTTTTACCATTTCCAGCGCCTGCGTATAAGGAATTTCCAGCACGTCGATGGCTTCGTCCTCAACGCCGCCGCCCGCGTTGCTGCGCTGTGCGTCGGTGTATTCGGCAATAAAGAAGTGGATAAGCTCCGTCACGCCGCCGGGGGACATGTACAGCTCAAACAGCTTCGTGACGTCTCCCACTTCAAAGCCCGTCTCTTCGATGGCTTCCTTGCGGATACAGACTTCGGGTTCGTCGTTATCCAGCAGCCCGGCGCAGGTTTCAATCAGGCGTCCGTCCGGGTTGCCATTCACCCAGGTCGCGATGCGGAACTGGCGGATCAGCACGACGGTTTGCTTTTCACGACTGTATAACAGGATGGTGGCACCGTTGCCGCGATCGTAGACTTCGCGCTTGTGGCGGACCACTTCACCGTGGTGAGTTAAATCGTAGGTAATGTTGCGCAGGACAAAATAATTTTCTGAGAGGATTTTATCTTTGATGATCTCAATTTTCAGGCTCATACGGGCTCCAGGACGTAATGAGTGATTCATAGTACGCCGAGAAGCCCGCTTTGTCGCCCCGCTGATTAGTGGGAGTTTGGCCGTCTGATTTGCAGCCAGTCCATCATCCCTTGTGCGGCGTGACGCCCTTCGGCCATTGCCGTAACCACCAGATCAGCACCGCGCACCGCGTCACCGCCGGCAAAAATCTGCGGATGGCTGGTCTGGTAGCGATAGGGACTGTCCACGCTCGCCACGATACGCCCCCAGTCGTCGACGTTCACCCCCTGCGCCTGTAGCCATGGCATCGAGTGCGGGTTAAAGCCAAACGCCATGATTACCGCATCAGCAGGCATCACAAACTCGCTCCCCTCGACAGGCACCGGACGCCGCCGCCCCTGCGCATCCGGTTCACCAAGCCGGGTGCGCAGCAGGCGAATGCCGTTCACCTTGCCCGACGCATCCAGAACCAGTTCGACGGGCTGCACGTTGAATTCAAAGTGCGCCCCCTCCTCTTTGGCGTTCTTGACCTCTTTTTTCGAGCCAGGCATGTTGGCCTCATCCCGACGATAGGCGCAGGTTACTTTTGCCGCCTGATGGCGCAGCGCGGTGCGCACGCAGTCCATCGCCGTATCCCCGCCGCCGAGTACCACCACGTTTAATCCGGTGACATCGATAAAGGGTTCGGACGCTGAGGGTGCCAGCCCCATCAGATGGCGGGTATTCGCCACCAGGAAAGGCAAAGCGTCGTACACCCCCGGCGCATCTTCGTGCGGAATGCCCGCTTTCATCGAGCGATAGGTGCCCACGCCGATAAACACCGCGTCGTATTGGCCGAGCAGCTGAGACATCGGCAGGTCTTTACCCACTTCACAGTTGAGTTCGAACTGTATTCCCATGGCGGTGAAAATCTCCCGTCGCCGTGCCAGCAGGGATTTATCCAGTTTGAACGCCGGAATACCAAAGGTGAGTAATCCGCCGATCTCCGGGTGCCGGTCATAGACCGTGACGCTCACGCCGTGGCGGACCAGCATGTCGGCACAGGCCAGCCCCGCCGGGCCTGCGCCAACAATCGCAATACGCTTATCGACAGGCGCGACGCCGGTCAAATCGGGCCGCCAGCCTGCCGCCAGCGCCTGGTCAGAGATGTAGCGTTCGATATTGCCAATAGTTACCGCGCCCGATTCATCGCGTACCGTGCAGGCCCCTTCGCACAACCGGTCCTGTGGACAGACGCGTCCGGTGATTTCTGGTAAACAGTTGGTCTGATGGGACAGTTCCACCGCCGCGTCGATATCCCCGGCTTTTACGCGCTCGATCCACTGCGGAATGTGGTTGTGCAGCGGACAGGTCCATTCGCAGATGGAGTGCTCTCCGCATTTCAGGCAGCGTGCCGCCTCGCGGTGCGCCTGCTCTGCGCGAAACGGCAGATAGATTTCATCGAAATTGTCTGCACGCGCCTGCGGGCTGAGCTTATCCGGCTCGCCGCGCGCCGTGAGGGCCTGCATTTGCTGGATTTTGGTGTGCGGTGACGCAACCGGCGTTGCCTCGCTGTGCCACGGCTGAGCCTCCTGGCAGGCAGCGCGCAAACGGCGGGCTTTCGCCAGACGATGCAGCACGTCTGGCGTCACCAGCGTCAGGGCATCTGCCGGACAATTCTCCACGCACGCCGGGCCCTGCGGCCTGTCGTGGCACAAATCGCATTTGTGCGCCGTGGCTTTGACCTGTCCGTCGGACACGGGTGTGACTACGATCTCCATCGTGCCAAACGGACAGGCGACCACACAGGCTTTGCAACCAATGCATTTTTGCTGATTCACCTGTACGCTGTCGTGGCTTTTAGCAATCGCCCCATTGGGGCAGCTTTGCGCGCAGGGGGCGTTTTCGCAGTGATGACAAGTGACCGCGCTGCGCCGTTTACCCTCTTTCAGCACCGTAATGCGCGGGATAAACTGGCGCTGGCTTAAAACATGTTGTTCATGATTGTGCGCCATCACGCAGGCGACTTCGCAGGCGTGACAGCCAATACATTGCAGGTTATCGGCCATAATAAAACGATTCATAAAGGCACCTGTTCTGGTAGCATTAACCCTATTTTTTATAAGAATATTGACGACCCCGATAGTCCCAGGCAATGGTCATTTGCCCAAGTTATGGGACTAATGACGACATCCCTGCGGCAGATCAATTTATTTCATCGCAGGTGAAATTGCGTTTCAGTTACATTCAGGAAGCCGAGTTGTGATCGTTAAACGTCCTGTATCAGGAAGCCTGGCCCGGGCTTTCATCTCCATTATTTTGCTCTCCGTTCTGACCAGCGGCATTGCGTTGATGACGCTTGCCAGCAGTCTGCGCGATGCCGAAGCCATTAATATTGCAGGCTCTTTACGCATGCAGAGTTACCGGCTCGGCTACGATCTGGAGCGCAACAGCGCTGATTTTTCCGCCCACCGTCTCCACTGGCAAAACACCCTGAACTTGCCCGTCCTGCAAGAGCTCGATCGCTGGTATGTACCGGCGTCGGTGAAAACGGGATATCAGCAGCTGCAGCTGGCGTGGGCCGAGATGGACAGCCATCTCGAAGCGGGAGATAAAACCTGGTATCAGGACCATATTCAGCAATATGTGGAGCGTATAGACACCTTCGTGCTGGCTCTTCAGCACTATGCAGAACATAAAATGCAGCTGGTGGTCGCCATTTCCCTGGCGGGCGGCGTGGGGATTTTGCTGCTGGTGGTAATGACCCTGCGCGGGATCCGCCGGGAGGTGGTCGCACCGCTCAATCATCTGGTGTTCGCCAGCCAGAAAATGGAACAGGGGAATTTCGACTTTCAGGCCGAGGACACGCACCTGCCCAACGAGCTGGGGCTGCTCTCGCGCACCTTCAACCATATGTCCGCCGAGCTACATAAACACTATCGCTCGCTGGAAATTACCGTCGAAGAGAAGACCCGTCATCTGAACGAAGCCCACCAGCAGCTCGAAATGCTGTTCAAGTGCTCTCAGGCGCTGAATACCAGCCAGATAGACCCCCATAGTTTCCGCCATATCATCCAGATGGTTCAGGAATATACGGGAATGAGCTATCTGGAACTGCAGGCCAGCGACAACTGGCAGCTGTGTGAAGGGGTGAAAAAAGCGGAACAGCAGACCTTCACCCTGCCGGTGGTTATGCAGGAGACGCGCTTCGGTGAGCTGCGCTGGCAGAGCGAGAACATCGTGCCGGAGCCGCTGATGAAAAACGTGGCGACGATGCTTGGGCGCGGGCTCTATTTCAATCAGGCGCAAAAGCATTTCCAGCAGTTGCTGCTGATGGAAGAGCGCGCCACCATTGCCCGCGAATTGCACGACTCGCTGGCGCAGGTGCTCTCCTACCTGCGCATTCAGCTGGCGCTGCTCAAGCGTGCGGTGCCGGACGATAACGTCCCGGCGCAGACCATCATCACCGACTTCTCGCGCGAGCTGAACAACGCCTGGCGCCAGCTCCGCGAGCTGTTGACCACCTTCCGCCTGACGCTGAACCACTCCAATCTTCCCGCGGCTTTGCAGGAGGCACTCGAAGGGCTGCAAAGCCAGACCAGTGCGAAACTGGAGCTGGACTGTCGTCTCTCGTCCCTGGCGCTGGATGCGCAAAAGCAGGTTCATCTGCTGCAGATCGTGCGTGAAGCGGTGCTGAACGCCATCAAACATGCCGACGCGACGGTGATTACGGTCAGTTGCGTGACCACACCGGATGGCGAGCACACGGTCTATATTCGGGATAATGGCATTGGGATCGGCGACGCCAGCGAACCGCCTGGGCATTACGGCCTGAACATTATGCGCGAACGTGCGGAGCGACTGGGCGGCACGCTCGGCTTCTCGCAGCCGCAAAATGGCGGGACGCAGGTGTGTATTCGTTTTCGCACGCCGGAACCTGAAGCGGGTAAATAACGGTAAATTGCCGGAAACCGTCATGCCGATGCGACGCCACCAGGTAATAATCGACAGGGCGGAAAGTTAACAAGGCGCTGTAAATGCGCATGATAATTTACACTATCTCCTTTTTTTCTCCACGTTTGGCATCCGCCTTGCCGCTAGAGTTAAGCGGGCAATAAACAATAACGATGCAAGCTTACGAGGTCTTACTTTAATGGCGAATTTTTTCATTGATCGCCCCATTTTTGCCTGGGTGCTGGCAATTATTTTATGTCTGACGGGCACTCTCGCTATTTTGTCTTTACCTGTGGAGCAATACCCCGACCTGGCTCCGCCGAACGTGCGTATTACCGCGAACTACCCGGGCGCATCGGCGCAAACGCTGGAAAATACGGTCACTCAGGTGATTGAACAGAACATGACCGGGCTGGATAACCTGATGTACATGTCGTCCCAGAGCAGCGCGACTGGCCAGGCGACGGTGACGTTAAGCTTTACCGCCGGTTCCGATCCCGATGAAGCGGTGCAGCAGGTGCAAAACCAGCTGCAGTCGGCGATGCGTAAGCTGCCGCAGGCGGTGCAGAACCAGGGCGTGACGGTGCGTAAAACCGGGGATTCCAACATCCTGACCATCGCCTTCGTGTCGACCGACGGCTCGATGGATAAGCAGGATATCTCGGACTACGTTGCCAGTAATATTCAGGACCCCTTAAGCCGTATCAACGGCGTCGGCGATATCGACGCCTATGGCTCACAGTATTCCATGCGCATCTGGCTGGACCCGGCGAAGCTGAACAGCGTGCAGATGACCGCCACCGATGTGACTAACGCCATCAAATCCCAGAACGCGCAAATCGCCGTCGGGCAACTGGGCGGTACGCCGTCGGTGGATAAACAGGCGCTGAACGCCACCATCAACTCGCAATCCCTGCTCCAGACGCCGCAGCAGTTCCGCGATATCACCCTGCGCGTGAATCAGGACGGTTCCGAAGTGCGGCTCGGCGACGTCGCCACCGTCGAAATGGGCGCCGAAAAGTACGACTACCTGAGCCGGTTTAACGGCAATCAGGCGTCGGGTATCGGGGTAAAACTGGCCTCCGGCGCGAACGAAATGGCGACCGCGAAGCTGGTCATCGACCGCCTGGATGAGCTGTCCCAGTATTTCCCGCATGGGCTGGAATACAAAGTTGCCTATGAAACCACCTCCTTCGTAAAAGCCTCGATTGAGGACGTGGTGAAAACGCTGCTCGAAGCCATCGCACTGGTGTTCCTCGTGATGTACCTGTTCCTGCAAAACTTCCGCGCCACGCTCATCCCGACCATCGCCGTTCCCGTCGTGCTGCTCGGCACCTTTGCCGTGCTCTATGCCTTTGGTTACAGCATCAACACCCTGACCATGTTTGCGATGGTGCTGGCGATCGGCCTGCTGGTGGACGATGCCATCGTGGTGGTGGAGAACGTCGAGCGCATCATGAGCGAAGAGGGGCTGTCGCCGCGGGAAGCGACGCGCAAATCGATGGGACAAATTCAGGGGGCACTGGTCGGCATCGCGATGGTGCTCTCCGCTGTCTTTGTGCCGATGGCCTTCTTTGGCGGCACCACTGGCGCAATTTACCGCCAGTTCTCGATAACAATCGTCTCGGCGATGGTGCTGTCAGTGCTGGTGGCGATGATCCTGACCCCTGCCCTCTGCGCAACTTTGCTCAAGCCGTTACACAAGGGGGAACAGCACGGGCAAAAAGGGTTCTTCGGCTGGTTTAACCGGATGTTCAACCGCAATGCAGCGCGATACGAAGCGGGCGTGGGGAAAATCCTGCACCGTAGCCTGCGCTGGATGCTGATTTACGTTCTGCTGCTCGGCGGGATGGTCTTCTTATTCCTGCGCCTGCCAACCTCGTTCCTGCCGCTGGAAGATCGGGGAATGTTTATTACCTCTGTGCAGCTCCCGAGCGGGGCCACCCAGCAGCAGACCCTGAAGGTGGTTGAGAACGTCGAATCCTATTTCTTCACCAAAGAGAAAGACAATATTGTGTCGGTGTTCTCCACGGTCGGTTCCGGCCCCGGCGGGAACGGGCAGAACGTCGCCCGTATGTTCGTGCGCCTGAAAAACTGGGACGAGCGCGACAGCACGACCGGCTCCTCTTTCGCCATTATCGAGCGTGCCACCAAAGCCTTTAGCCACATCAAAGAGGCGCGCGTTTTCGCCAGCAGCCCGGCGGCAATCAGCGGCCTCGGCAGTTCGGCTGGCTTTGATATGGAATTACAGGATCACGCCGGAGTCGGACACGATGCGCTGATGGCCGCGCGCGACCAGCTGCTCGAACTGGCGGGGAAAGATAAATCGCTTACCCGCGTGCGTCACAACGGTCTGGATGACAGCCCGCAGCTGCAGATTGATATCGATCAGCGCAAGGCGCAGGCGCTGGGCGTGTCTATTGATGATATCAACGACACGCTGCAAACCGCGTGGGGCTCCAGCTATGTGAACGACTTTATGGACCGGGGCCGCGTGAAGAAGGTCTACGTTCAGGCCGCCGCGCCGTATCGTATGCTGCCGGACGACATTAATCTCTGGTATGTGCGTAACAATTCCGGCGGCATGGTGCCCTTCTCCGCCTTTGCCACCTCCCACTGGGAGAGCGGCTCTCCACGACTTGAGCGTTACAACGGCTATTCGGCGCTCGAAATCGTCGGCGAAGCCGCGCCGGGCGTCAGTACCGGTACCGCAATGGACACCATGGAAAAACTGGTGCAGCAGCTACCGGCTGGTTTTGGCCTGGAGTGGACGGCCATGTCCTATCAGGAACGGCTGTCTGGCGCACAGGCCCCTGCCCTGTATGCCGTCTCACTGCTGGTCGTCTTCCTGTGTCTGGCCGCTCTGTATGAGAGCTGGTCGGTGCCGTTCTCGGTGATGCTGGTGGTACCGCTGGGTGTGATTGGCGCGCTGCTCGCCACCTGGATGCGAGGGCTTGAGAACGATGTCTACTTCCAGGTGGGGCTGTTAACGGTGATCGGCTTGTCGGCGAAGAACGCCATTCTGATCGTTGAGTTTGCCAATGAGATGAATTCGAAGGGCCACGATCTGCTGTCGTCTACGCTGCACGCCTGCCGTCAGCGTCTGCGCCCAATCCTGATGACCTCGCTGGCGTTCGTGTTTGGCGTCCTGCCGATGGCCACCAGTTCTGGCGCAGGTTCGAGCAGCCAGCACGCGGTCGGGACCGGCGTAATGGGGGGCATGATCTCCGCGACCATTCTCGCCATTTACTTCGTACCGCTGTTCTTTGTGCTGGTGCGCCAGCGCTTCCCGTTAAAAGAAAAGCCGGAGTAATCAGGCAATAAAAAAGGCGGCTTTGATAGCCGCCTTTTTAACGTGTGATTTGTTTGATACCTATCACATCATTTTTATAACTAAATTAAGTGCTCTTGCAGTTCTTCCTGAAGATCATTTACGAAGCATGTCTTCGATAAAATCTTTCCAGTTCCCCAGTTCACGTTCAATCATAACAACCTCTCTTATTATTATGCGTATTCTATGAGAATATATCGTCATTGTGAAGATAATTTAATCAATGGTTACGATTGTGTCCCCCGCTCCTGTGCTGGCCCTGAGACAAATATGGCGCGATTACCTTTAATTTTATGTGACCAATAGCAATATTCAGAAACAACCATGCGAGCGGGTGATAATCTTATTCTGGCCTGACTTTAAAAGAAATTTTACGCGGCTGGACTTTTATGCGTAAAAAATGAAACACTATTCAGCGAACAGTTGTACGTTGAATTAATCGGCATAGCAGAATTAACGGTAAGCTGAATGTGTTATATTTCTCTGAACAATATAAATTCGAAAAAATTGAACATTTGCTATTAATAAAGACAAAAGGATTCACGATGATTGTGATGTACGGCATTAAAAATTGCGACACCATCAAAAAAGCACGCCGCTTCCTTGAGGCAAACCACGTTGATTATCGCTTTCATGACTATCGCGCAGATGGCCTGGATGCGGAATTTCTGCATAGCGCCATCGCAGAACTGGGCTGGGAAGCGCTGCTGAATACCCGCGGGACCACCTGGCGAAAACTCGATGAATCAGTACGCAATACCATCACTGACGCCGACAGCGCAGCGAAATTAATGCTCGAAATGCCTGCGATCATCAAACGCCCATTGCTCTGTGCGCCTGGGCAGCCTATGCTGCTGGGTTTTAGTGAATCCAGTTATCAGACTTATATTTGAGGTGTAGTTTATGTCATGCCCGGTCATTGAGCTGACTCAGCAGCTTATTCGCCGTCCCTCCCTTAGCCCGGACGATGCAGGTTGTCAGGCATTAATGATTGAGCGCCTGCGCGCCATTGGTTTTACCGTTGAGCGTATGGATTTTGGCGACACCCAGAACTTCTGGGCATGGCGCGGCCAGGGCGAAACGCTGGCTTTTGCCGGACACACCGATATCGTCCCTGCGGGTGACGCCGATCGCTGGATCAATCCTCCTTTCGAACCCACCATCCGCGATGGCATGCTGTTTGGCCGCGGCGCTGCTGACATGAAAGGCTCGCTGGCTGCGATGGTCGTGGCCGCCGAACGCTTTGTCGCCCAGCACCCGAACCACAAAAATCGTCTCGCGTTTCTGATCACCTCCGACGAAGAAGCCAGCGCCAAAAATGGCACGGTGAAAGTGGTCGAAGCGCTGATGGAACGCCGCGAACGCCTGGATTATTGCCTGGTGGGCGAGCCGTCGAGCACGGAAGTGGTCGGTGACGTGGTGAAAAATGGCCGTCGCGGCTCACTGACCTGCAACCTGACCATCCACGGCGTGCAGGGCCACGTGGCCTACCCGCATCTCGCTGATAACCCGGTACATCGCGCGGCGCCAATGCTGAGCGAGCTGGTGGGGATCGAGTGGGATAAAGGCAATGAATTTTTCCCGCCGACCAGCATGCAGATCGCCAACGTTCAGGCGGGCACCGGCAGCAACAACGTTATTCCGGGCGATCTTTTCGTGCAGTTCAACTTCCGCTTTAGCACGGAACTGACCGACGAGATGATCAAATCCCGCGTGATTGCTCTGCTGGATAAATACGAACTGCGCTACACCCTGGACTGGTGGCTTTCCGGCCAACCGTTCCTGACCCAGCGCGGCAAGCTGGTGGATGCGGTGGTAAACGCTATCGCGCACTATAATGAGATCAAACCGCAGCTCCTGACGACCGGTGGCACTTCAGACGGACGCTTTATCGCCCGCATGGGTGCGCAGGTTGTCGAACTGGGCCCAGTAAACGCCACCATTCATAAAATCAATGAATGCGTGAACGCGGCTGATTTGCAGCTACTGGCTCGTATGTATCAACGTATTATGGAGCAACTCGTCGCCTGACGACTGCTCTGAGAAGGAATAGCGAATGGACTGGCTGGCTAAATATTGGTGGATTCTGGTGTTGGTGTTTCTGGTAGGCGTGCTGCTGAACGTAATCAAAGATCTGAAGCGCGTGGACCATAAGAAGTTCCTCGCCAACAAACCTGAGCTTCCCCCGCATCGTGATTTTAACGATAAGTGGGACGATGACGACAACTGGCCGAAGAAAGACCAGAAGAAATAGCTTCAAAAACCCCTCTCCCACGGGAGAGGGGTTTGAACTTACATAAACTCGACAATATCGTCGTCGTTTGGCTTGCTGCCGCTTAACGCTTCGTCGAAATAGTGCTTCGGCACGGTAAAGCGCAGGTGATCCAGCGCGAACTGCATACTGCGATCGTCAATGGCGTGACCCAGTTCATCAACAATATCCAGCGTCACATCTCCCCCTTCACGAATCAGCGCTTCCTGAGCCGCCACCGCATGGGACAACTCAATCACGCGGTCTTCACCGCCGTGAATCAGGTGGATGGTGGTTGCTGTCGTGGCGCTCTGTGGCAAAGTCGCAAAGCGGCCGTTAAAGGCAATCACACGCGAGACCAGTCCGGGCTGTGCTTTCACGCTCTCCAGCGACATAATCGCCCCCTGCGAGAAACCAATCAGCGCGGTTGCTCCGGCACTTACACCGCCCTGCTGTTGCCAGTAGCGTACGGTGTCGATAAAGGTCGGCATGATGGCATCGATGCGTGCCTGACGATTCTCTTCCGTCACGCCCTGCACGGAAAACCACTGACGCCCCTGTGGGCCACAAGGCTCTACGCCGCCAATGCTGACGATGAGTGCGTCGGGGAAAATCGGCGCAAACCAGCTGCCGATTTGCCCCATATTCACTGCATTATCACCGACGCCATGAAACAGCAGCAGCAGTTGTTGCGCTGGGGAAGAAGGGCTTTGGACAACAAAATGGTCATGTTTCATGGCAGTCTCCTTAATTGATAGTCAGGATTTTACGCCTCTGCGGGGTAATGACCATGCCACTTCATTGAAGAAGTCATTGAAAAAATTGCCATTGCAAAACGTCACTTTTGAGCCGCTCGTAGCGGCAGCGATCAAGCGATTCAAGGGCCTGCGCGGCCTCCTGGCGCTGTCGTATGAGTAACGTCTTACGTCCGTGAAGTGCCAGGTCGGCGCACAGTTGCGCGTCCTCTTTGCCCTCTTCCAGCCTGCCGCGCAGGGCCTCCAGCGGTAAAGGTACCGCCAGCAGGAGGCGCGTGAGCGCTGCTGCAGACGTCGAGAGAGGACGATGGGCAAAGGCGAAACCACTTAACTCCAGCCAGTCATCATCATTAAGGGTAGTCTCCCAGCGATCGTCTACCGGGATCTTTTCGCCGTTCCAGCGTTCAATAATCCGCGCATCGCGGCACAGGCGCTGATGTTCCTGTGCGCACAGCGCCTGCCCCGCCTCGCTGATGGGCCGTAGCGCCATCGCCGTGAAGCAGCCGCTGCTGGCCTCGCGATGACTGCCCATACGCACCAGCACAAAGCCGCAGCGCTGCCAGAAGCGCCACAGCTCATCGGTATAGCCAAAGCTGACGGAGTGATAATCCTGCTGTCGGTGCGCACTTGCGCTGCCCGTCAGCGCCTGCCCAATCCCCTCGCGCTGACGCGCCGGATGGACCGCTACGCGGGTGACGCGCCGCCCGACAAGCGTCGCCGCCAGCGGTGATCCGCCGTGTGCAGCAAGAGATTGCGCCACCAGATTGCCGCGCGGACGTCGGTAGCCTGCCCACACGGCCTGGCTCAACGCCGGCGTTAACCCGCCCTCGTCTACCAGCCACAGCGCCCCTGCCAGCGCTTTACCGGCGCGGGCGACGGCAAAATGCTGGCCCGGCGCGTCCATCATCCGGCGCAAATCCAGGGGTGAGGTGCGGTAGTGCGCTGAGCACAAGAGCCGGTAGATATCAGCGGCAAGCTGCGGCTGGCTCTCCCAGGCGTTTTGTTCAAGGGAGATGATCTCGGGTGTGCCGCCGGGTATCGCGTCCACAACGTCGTCATCAAATAACAACGCATCCGCTATCACGCGCTCAAGGGGGCAGCCAGCCGCCCAGCGAATGGGGGCCGAGAGCGTGAAAGAGAGCAGGCCGCTAAAACGCGCGCAGAATTTGAGTAAAAAGCCGCGTCCCGTACCTTCGTAACCCTGCACGGTCGTCGTGAGTAATACACGCGGGAAACGCGACACCAGCTGTTCCAGCAGCGGCCCGGGAATGGCGGCGGCTTCATCAACCACCAGCCAGTCGGCCTGCTGGTCTGAGGCAAGCAACGCATCCGGTGCCATAAAGTGATAGTGATTTTCCGCGAAGCGGGCGATGACGTCTGTTGCCCCTTTCGCAGGCGCAGTGACGATAGCCCGCCCCGAAATGCGGCGTAACAGCATCCCTGCGAGCGCGGATTTCCCCCGCCCGCGCGGTGCTGTGACCACCGCTACGCCGGTTTCCATCCCGGTTAGTGCCGCCAGAATATCAGCCTGTTCGCGCTGCGGCTCGCCGCTGGCAGGCTGCCAGTCGGGTGCCGAAGGCAAGGGGAAATCAGGTAAGGGCTGGTGTTCATGCCAGATCAGCGCATCGGGATCGGCGCTCACCACCCGACAAAAATGGTGAACAAAATGCGGCGTCGCGATGGGGGTTTCGCTGTCGCTCCAGCGAAGCGAATCACTGTCGGTTTGACCGGGCCAGACGGCGAAGGGAGGCGTAAGTAACACCAGCAGGCTGCCCGCGCGTAGTGTGCCGCTCAGCGCCGCAAAGGCTGCGACATCAAAACCGCAACGGGCATCGAAAATCGCGTGACGATACTCGCGCCCGAGCAGATTTTTTAGCGCCTGCGGCGCGCAGTGCGGCTCAACGGGCGCGTCGTTTCCGACCCACAGCCAGTCGCCGGAAAGCGCGTCGCGAAGCATCAATGCGTGTGTCTGCGACCACGTATCGCTACCGCTTAGCACCAGCAACCGGCGATGACCTTCCTGCTGTAGCTGTGCGGCCAGTTGTTCAAACCAGGAGACCGCCTCTTCCCTGCCGCGCGACATCACATGGCTTTACCAAAGGTATTGCACTGAGCCGGATCGCCACTCGCAAAACCACGTTTAAACCAGGTGTAGCGTTCTTCAGAAGTGCCGTGGGTGAAGCTGTCTGGCACCACGCGCCCCTGACTTTGCTGTTGCAGACGGTCGTCGCCGATAGCCTGTGCGGCGTTGAGCGCCTCTTCCAGATCGCCCGACTCCAGCACGCCCTGCTGCTGCATGCTATGGCCCCAGACGCCTGCGAAGCAGTCGGCCTGCAGTTCCATACGCACGGACAAGCGGTTGATTTCAGTCTGGGAGGCGTTTTGCTGCAGCTGACGCACTTTCGGTTCGATGCCGAGCAGTTTTTGTACGTGGTGACCGACTTCATGCGCAATCACGTAGCCCTGGGCAAAATCGCCGTCAGCGCCAAGTTTGCGTTTCATGTCGTCATAGAAGGAGAGATCGATATAGACGGTGCTGTCTGCCGGGCAATAGAACGGCCCCATTACAGACTGACCGGTGCCGCATCCCGTGCGCGTCGCGCCACGGTACATCACCAGTTTTGGCTGCTGGTAGGTGCGGCCCATTTTTTCAAACTGCTGGCTCCACGTATCTTCAGTGGTCGCCAGAATGACAGAGGTGAATTTTGCGGCTTCATCTTCGTTCGGACTGATGGAGCGCTGAGATTGCTGTTGTTGTGGAACCGGTTCTCCGGTCATTAAACCGGTCAAATCGACACCGTAGTAGCCCGCCACCAGCACGATAATCAGCAGAACAATGCCGCCTTTACCGCCGGGAAGTCGCATCCCGCCACCGCCCATCGACGGCCCCATGCCGCCACTGCTGCGCCTGTCTTCTACATTGTCACTTTCACGACGCCCTTGCCAGCGCATAACCACCTCGAAACTTTCTCAATATGAATAGAGTGATCGTAGGCGGTTAACGGACGGATTACCATAGGAAACAATGGTAACAAGCCAAAGGATGTTTCCACCCTTTGGCCCGTAAGGGAATTAATCGAGTTTAACGCCCAGACGATGCGCGACGGCTTCGTACGCTTCAATCAGGCCACCCAGGCTCTGACGGAAACGGTCTTTGTCCATTTTATCCAGGGTCTCTTTGTCCCACAGACGACTGCCGTCCGGGGAGAACTCATCACCCAGCACCACTTCACCTTTGTACAGACCGAACTCCAGTTTGAAGTCGACCAGGATCAGGCCCGCGTCATCAAACAGCTTTTTCAGCACGTCGTTGGCTTTGTAAGTCAGTTCCTGCATGCGCGCCAGGTTCTCTTTGCTCACCCAACCGAAGGTTTCGCAGTAGGATTCATTGACCATGGGATCGTGCATTTCGTCATTTTTCAGGAACAGGTCGAACAATGGCGGGTTCAGTTCGATGCCTTCTTCAATACCCAGACGTTTCACCAGGGAGCCTGCCGCGCGGTTACGCACCACACATTCGACCGGGACCATATCCAGTTTTTTCACCAGACACTCCGTATCGGACAGCAACGCTTCCATCTGAGTCGGGATACCGGCTTCGGCGAGTTTGCTCATAATGAAATGGTTGAACTTGTTGTTTACCATGCCCTTACGATCGAACTGCTCAATGCGTGCGCCATCCCCTGCTGACGTATCATTGCGGAACTCGAGCACCAACAGATCCGGGTTTTCGGTGCTGTATACGGTCTTCGCTTTGCCACGATACAACTCAGCTTGCTTCTGCATCTTCATTACTCCTGGTGTGATGATATGTACAAAAATCTCGGGATATTATGCCACGCACACGTTTGCGTAGCACGAAAATAAAAAGGGCTGGATTAACCAGCCCTGTTTTTTTATTTGCTGAATGCAGCCTGGAAGACTGCAACCAGCGCATCGTTTTGCGACTGGGTCAGCGTGTGACCTTTCGGATCGATAAACTGCAAGCTGCTGCGGTTATCGAGGTCACCGACCTGAATTTTGTAATCGCCGGACGCGAGGCCAGGATCGCTGGCACCCAGTTCCTGCCATGCGCTATCAGAAAGCGGTTTGTAAGTGGCCGTGATGCTGCCCGTTGAACGGGTGCTGTCAGTCACTTTCATACCGGCTTTTTCAAGCACGGCTGGCAGACGCTGCCAGGTTTGCTGGAACGGTGCACGCACTACCAGCATTGGCAGACCGGTGTCATCCGCTGCGCTCTGCACATCGAAGGTCACGCCATTGCGGCTCTGCGCGGAGTTCGCTGCATCGGTCGCGTTTTTATCGAGACCAGAAGCAATCACGTTCAGCATTTCAGTGCTGTAGCGCTGCAGCGAGGCCGCATCCGCCACTGGCTTGCCAGCCTGCTCAAGGTTCAGCAGTTTGACCGTGACGGCCTGCTGATAACCCTGCGGTTTGACAGAGACTTGATAACGACCACGGTACTGCTGATCTTCATCCAGACGGTTCCATTCGATCCAGTCGGTCGTCAGACTCTGACTGGCGTCGTCACGCTTATCAATCGCGTAGTTCTTCGACTGAATCACGCTGACCACCTGCGGCCACAGGGTGTTGCCACGACCGTTTTCGACCAGAAGCGTAGCCGTGTCACCCGTAAACTGGGTGCGGGCACCGCTCACCAGCGCCAGTGGCTGTGCCGGTGGACGAATGTCCAGCGCTTTGCCTACTGCACCACTGCTGTTAGTGACAGGAATGTTGTAATCGCCGTTTTGAATCGGCAGGATCATACCCGCTGGCGCATGAAGTTCAGCAAGCGGCGTTGCATCCAGATAGGATTCATCACCGCTCACCTGGCGCTTGTAGCGCGAGTCTGAACTACAGGCTGCGAGGAGCATAACAAGCGAAACACCCGCAACCTTCGCCAGGCGCGACTTCTGTACTGAGTAAGCCATCAAATCTCCCTAAACTCTACAGCAAACCGGCATGCTTCAGCGCCCCGGTGACCACTTCGCGACCGTGGTCGGTAATGGGGGTCATCGGCAGACGCAGCGTGTCGGTCGCTACAAGTCCCAACTCCTTACATGCCCATTTCACTGGGATCGGATTGGGTTCGACAAATAATTTTGTGTGCAGCGGCATCAGACGCTGGTTAATCAAGCGAGCTTCGTCGAAATGATCCGCCGCAGCCAGTTTGCACATTTCGGCCATATCGCGCGCGGCTACGTTTGACGTCACGGAAATCACGCCATGACCACCGAGCTGCATGAAGTCCAGCGCGGTCGCGTCATCACCACTGAGCAGGATAAAGTCGTCTGAAACCAGCTCTTTGATCTGGTGAACGCGGCTTAAGTTCCCGGTCGCCTCTTTAATTGCGATAATATTTTTAACTTTCGAGAGACGGCCTACGGTTTCCGGCAGCATATCGCAGCCAGTACGCGACGGCACATTATACAGAATTTGTGGCAAGTCAGTATGTTCAGCGATGGCTTTGAAATGCTGGAACAGACCTTCCTGCGTTGGGCGGTTGTAGTACGGGGTCACCGTCAGGCAGCCGACAATGCCGCTGTTGTTGAAACGCTGGGTCAGGCTGATGGCCTCGGCGGTTGCATTTGCACCCGTTCCGGCGATAACCGGGATACGCCCGTCAGCCAGTTCGACGGTCATCATCACCACATCGCCGTGTTCTTCATGGCTCAGGGTGGCAGATTCACCGGTAGTCCCTACGGAAACGATCGCCGACGTCCCGTTGGCGACATGGTAATCAATCAGTTTTTTCAGGCTTGACCGGCAGACATTACCTTTCTCATCCATCGGCGTAACAAGCGCAACAATACTTCCCGTGAACATGGGCCATCCTCTGTGCAAACAAGATTCTCAATGGTACGTTTGGAACTGTAATAAAAGCAAGCGACGTAAGGCGTCCAGGCTGTTGTATGCATGTTTTTTTTATGCTTTCCTTAGGATGACTTAACCACGCAAAGGAAGAACAGGTTTGACAACCTCATCACAACATTACCTGGTTATCACTGCGCTGGGTGCCGACAGAGCCGGTATTGTGAACACCATCACCCGCCACGTCAGCAGTTGCGGCTGTAATATCGAAGACAGCCGCCTTGCGATGCTGGGTGACGAGTTCACGTTTATCATGCTGTTGTCCGGGACATGGAACGCGATTACGCTCATTGAATCCACGTTGCCGCTGAAAGGCGCGGAGCTGGATTTGCTGATCGTGATGAAACGCACAACTGCGCGCCCGCGCCCGGCCATGCCGGCGACCGTCTGGGTGCAGGTTGAAGTCACCGATTCCCCGCATTTAATCGAACGTTTCACCGCACTGTTTGACAGCCACCAGATGAACATCGCTGAGCTTGTGTCCCGCACACAGCCCGGACCGCTGCCAAAATTATTTATTCAGATCACGGCACACAGCCCTGCCTCGCACGATGCGTCAAATATTGAGCAAGCGTTCAAAGCACTCTGTACAGAACTCAATGCACAAGGCAGTATAAACGTCGTCGATTATTCGCAGCACGAACAGGATGGAGTTGAGTAATGAATCCACTGAAAGCCGGTGACATCGCACCGAAATTTAGCCTGCCCGATCAAGACGGCGAGCAAGTAAATTTGACCGACTTCCAGGGACAGCGTGTTCTGGTCTATTTCTACCCGAAAGCCATGACGCCAGGGTGTACCGTACAGGCGTGCGGTTTACGCGATAACATGGATGATTTGAAAAAGGCCGGCGTAGACGTGCTGGGAATCAGCACCGACAAGTCAGAAAAACTGTCACGCTTCGCTGAAAAAGAGCTGCTGAACTTTACGCTGCTCTCCGATGAAGACCATCAGGTTTGCGAGCAATTTGGCGTCTGGGGTGAAAAGACCTTTATGGGCAAAACCTACGACGGCATTCATCGCATCAGCTTCCTGATTGATGCCGATGGCAAAGTTGAACATGTGTTTGATGATTTCAAAACCAGCAACCACCACGACGTGGTGCTCGACTGGCTGAAAGCGAACGCCTGATTAAACGAAAAATCCCAGTTCATTGAACCGGGATTTTTTTATTCTTCCACCGCAGGCACATCCGGCCACGCATGCACGACCGCTTTAATCAGCGTCGCCAGAGGGATGGCAAAGAACACCCCCCAGAAGCCCCACAGCCCCCCAAAAATCACCACCGACAGGATGATCACCAGCGGGTGAAGGTTCACCGCCTCCGAGAACAGCACCGGCACCAGCAGGTTACCGTCCAGCCCCTGAATAATCAGGTAGACTGCGAAACAGCTCCAGAATTCTGTACCCAGACCAAACTGGAACAGCGCCACACCGACCACCGGAATCGTCACCACGAATGCGCCGATATACGGGATCAGCACCGAGAAGCCCACCAGCACCGCCAGCAGCAGCGAATAATTCAGACCAAAGATCACAAACCCAATCCAGGTTGCGACGCCGACCACAATCATCTCCAGCACTTTGCCGCGAATGTAGTTGGTGATCTGTTGGTTCATCTCTTTCCACACCTGGCCCGCCAGCCCGCGATTGCGCGGCAAAATGCGGCGCACGGCGTTGAGCATCTGCTCTTTGTCCTTCACGAGGAAGAAGACCATCAGCGGCACCAGCACCAGATAGACCGCCAGCGTCAGCAGGCCCACCAGCGAGGCGAGGGAATATTTCACCACCGAATCGCCCATCGTCATGATGCGGGCGCGCATATTTTCCGCCATCGCATCAATAATGCCCGCATCCATCAGCGCCGGATAACGGCGTGGCAGCGTGGCGGCAAAATCGGAAAGTTTATTGAGCATCCCCGGCATATCGCGGATCAGGTAGATCCCCTGCTGCCAGGCAACCGGCATCACCACAAACGACATCAGCAACAGAATGCCGACGAACAAGATCAGCACAATGCTGGTTGCCCAGCGGCGGGAGCAACCAATTTTTTCAAGGCGCACTGTCGGCCATTCGAGAAGATAGGCCAGTACCAGGGCAACGAGCAGCGGCGCCAGCAGGCCGCTGAAGAAGAACAAAATACCGAACCCGGCGACCAGAATAACCAGCAAAGCAATAGCTTCGGGGTCGCTGAAACGGCGCCGATACCACTGCATTAACATTTCGAGCATACAACCCTTCCCTGAATCTGATGGCTGGAGCGAGAGGCGAATTGTATCTAACTGTCACACAAAAGACTTTCCATTTTTGACGCTGCGTCACGAAACGCAAAAGGCGGGCGTTTGGGATTTTCTTCAAGCCGTAACACGGCTACACTCGCAGAGCAGCAGAAGGTGAACGATATGCACGTTCTTCGGTCAAATGGGTACATCCAAAATACAGGGCAGAGGTTATGTTCAGGCAGTTGAAAAAAACTCTGGTTGCAACGCTTATTGCCGCGCTGACTGTCGGTCAAATGGTGCCAGCTTTCGCTGACACGTCCGATACATTGCCGGATATGGGTACCTCAGCAGGAAGCACGCTCTCCATCGGACAAGAAATGCAGATGGGTGATTACTACGTGCGTCAACTTCGCGGCAGCGCGCCGCTGATTAATGACCCGCTGCTGGTGCAATATATCAACGGTCTCGGCATGCGCCTTGTGGCCCACGCCGACTCCGTCAAAACCCCCTTCCACTTCTATTTAATTAATAACGACGAAATCAACGCCTTCGCCTTCTTCGGCGGTAACGTGGTGCTGCATTCGGCGTTATTCCGTTATTCCGACAACGAAAGCCAGCTCGCCTCGGTAATGGCGCACGAAATCTCCCACGTCACTCAGCGCCATCTGGCGCGTGCCATGGAAGATCAGAAAAAAAATGCGCCGCTGACCTGGGTCGGCGCGTTAGGTTCGATTCTGCTGGCGATGGCCAGCCCGCAGGCCGGGATGGCCGCCCTGACCGGGACGCTCGCCGGGACGCGTCAGGGGATGATCAGCTTTACCCAGCAGAACGAACAGGAAGCAGACCGCATCGGCATTCAGGTGCTCCAGCGCTCTGGTTTTGATCCGCAGGCGATGCCGACCTTCCTTGAAAAATTGCTCGATCAGGCGCGCTACTCCACTCGCCCACCGGAAATTCTGCTGACCCACCCCCTGCCAGAAAGCCGTCTTTCAGATGCGCGTAACCGTGCCAATCAGATGCGTCCGGTCGTCGTCCAGTCGTCGCAGGATTTCTACATGGCGAAGGTCAGAACCCTCGGCATGTATAATTCTGGCCGCAACCAGCTGACGAGTGACCTGCTCGATACGCTGACGAAAGGCAATGTGCGTGAGCAGAATGCTGCCCAGTACGGTCGTGCGCTGCAGGCGATGGAGGCCAGCAAATACGATGAGGCGCGCAAAGCGCTCCAGCCGCTGCTGGCCGCCGATCCTAACAATGCGTGGTATCTGGATCTCTCAACCGACATCGATTTAGGCCAGAAGAAAACCGGCGATGCGATTAACCGCCTGAAAAACGCCAAAGATTTGCGCACCAATCCGGTGTTGCAGCTCAACCTGGCGAATGCTTACTTACAGGGCGGTCAGCCGAAAGAGGCGGCAACGATTCTGAATCGCTATACCTTTGACCATAAAGACGATCAAAACGGCTGGGATTTACTGGCGCAAACCGAAGGACAGCTTGGTAACCGCGACCAGGAGTTAGCCGCGCGCGCCGAGGGCTTTGCCCTGGTTGGGCGCCTGGACCAGTCGATTTCCCTGTTAAGCAGCGCCAGTTCGCAGGTCAAACTGGGCAGTCTGCAGCAGGCGCGCTACGACGCCCGAATCGATCAGCTGCGCGCGCTGCAGCAACGGTTCAAGCCGTACGAAAAGATGTAATAAGGAGAAGTCATGTCAGACAAGGTTAAAATTTATCACAACCCTCGCTGCTCCAAGAGTCGCGACACGCTGAGCCTGCTGAAAGCGAACGGCATTGATCCCGACGTGGTGCTCTATTTGGAGACGCCGCCGGACGCCGCCACTCTTCGCCAGCTTCTGAGCATGCTGGGCATGGCGAGCGCACGTGAGCTGATGCGCCGGAAAGAAGATCTCTATAAATCCTTAAACCTGGACGACAGCCACCTCACGGAAGATGCGCTGATTCAGGCGATGGTTGAAAATCCAAAGCTGATTGAGCGCCCGATTGTGGTCGCTAACGGTGAAGCGCGCATTGGCCGCCCACCGGAAGATGTGCTCGAAATCCTCAACTAAAGGGTGCGCCGCAGCGCTTCAAGAAAGCCCTGCGGCGTACTGTCCCCCAGTTTCTTCTGCGCTTTGCCCTGATTATAGAATTCACAGATTCGCATCAATAACTCTCCTGCCGGTTCCACATTCACTCGAGGAATGATTTCACCCAGCGGGATCGCCACCTGTACGGCGCTGTGCTGTGCCGGGCTGTGTTTTATCACTATCCCCTCCAGGCTCAACGATGTGGCGAAGCCAAAAGTCTCAACAGATTGAATATCAGCCGGACAGGCTTCCAGCAGCTCCCTTGACCAGTTTGCCACCAGCTGCGGTGAAATCCCCGCGTAAAGCCTGGCAAAACACCAGCCGCTGACAGGCTCCCGCGCCCACAGCAGATGCTGTTCTCCGCCGTCATCCATATGCAATGAGAGCGGCAGATGATGCAGTTCAAGCCGCTGCGGTAAGAGACCGGCTTTCAGCGCTTTTTTGCCCTGCAGTGGCGCGCCCTGACGCGAGGATGCAGCAGGTTTCAGATAGCGATTCAGCGTCGCCCGCGAAACGCTAATCCCCAGCCCTTCATTCACCATCAGCAACAGTTCGTCCAGCGGCGCACCGGTGGCGTCACGCAGGGCGTTAATCAATGAAACTTGCTCTTGTCTCATTGCTTTGTGTATCACCTTTGGCGTCGTGTGGTTGTCGGATATCTGCTCACGCTTGCGCCAGCGCCGGACGGTGGTGACTGAAATTCCCAGCTCCAGGGCCAGCTCCCTGTCGCTCTTATCCGACTGCTGAAGATAGCGACGGGTGCGCGGTGTCGTGGTGGCATTGGCGTGCAGTTTGATTTCCATCGCGAGGCCTCAGTCAAATTTCTTATAACCAATCTTGTGAGATTTATGTTAATAAAGCGATTACATTGTGACCTGATTCACCTTTCGGTCGCAACGCTTCACTGATAATCCTCAGACATAACATAAACAACGTCACGCGATCTTGTACGGAGTTCACAATGAACAATGTTCTGGGATTTATGGAAGCAAAATTGATGCCGCTGGCAGCCAAAACGGCTCAGCAGCGTCATCTGGGTGCCATTCGTGGTGCATACGTTTCATTCATGCCGTTTATTATCGTCGGCTCGATCCTGCTGGTTATCTCCTCGTTCCCGAATCAAACCTATCAGCAGTTTATGTCGTCGGCCTTTGGCGAAAGCTGGAGCGCGATTATCGAGATCCCGTTTAACGCTGTTTTCTCGACGATGTCTCTGTTTATCAGCTTCCTGGTCGCCTTCCGTCTGGCGGAGCACTACGACGAGGACCGCATCTCGTGTGGGATCCTGGCGCTGGTCAGCTTCCTGATCCTCACGCCGTTTATCAAAGTGGCGGAAAACGGCGGTATTACCGTGATGCCGGTGGAGTGGATTGGCAGTAAAGGCCTGTTCGTGGCGATGATTGGCTCGCTGTTATGGACGGAGCTGTTCTGCTGGCTGAAGCGTAAAAATCTGGTGATTAAAATGCCGGAGGGCGTTCCGCCTGCAGTACATGAGTCGTTCGCCGCGCTGATCCCCGCCCTGGTGGTGATGATTCTGGTGCTGATGATCCGCATTGCGTTTGAAAACACGCACTATCACACCATTCATCAGTTCATCTATGACGTGGTCGCAACGCCGGTGCGTCACTACGGCACCTCCTATTTCGGCGCACTGATGACGGTGTTCAGTATCACCATTTTGTGGTCAGTGGGCATTAACTCCGGTTCGATGATCAACGGCATTATCCGTCCGCTGTGGATGGAAAATCAGACCGACAATATCGCCGCCATTCAGGCGGGCGTGACGCCGCCGCACATTATTACCGAGCAGTTTTTCGACATGATCTGGATGGGCGGCGCAGGTGCCACGCTGTCGCTGGTCATCGCGATGCTGATTTTTGCCCGCAGTAAAAATATGCGGGAAGTGGCGCGGCTCGGCGCGGGCGCATCGGTGTTCAACATCAACGAACCGATTCTGTTCGGACTGCCGGTGATCATGAACCCGATCATGCTGATTCCCTTTAACCTGGTGCCGCTGGTGTTAGTCACCGTGCAGTACGCGGCCATGAAAATCGGCGCGGTCGCCGTGACCACCGGGGTGTTTATTCCCTGGACGCTGCCGCCGGTCATCAGCGGCTTTATCGTCACCGGGCATCTTAGCGGCAGCGTGATGCAGCTGCTCAACCTGCTGATCGGCGCGATGCTCTATCTGCCGTTTATGCGCATTCTGGACAAACAGTACCGCGCTGCGGAAATCGCTACCGCGACGCCAACCGAAACCACGCTGGCAAAACAGGAGTAAACCATGTGGGGAATTATCGCAACCTGGCGAATGGCGCTGGAAGGTGTGACGGAGTCTGCGTCTGCGCTGGCTGCGGGGAAGCCTGTCGCATCGGCAGTCGTGGATGCCGTTGCCGCCGTTGAAGACTTTCCGTATTACAAGTCCGTCGGCTACGGCGGGCTGCCCACGGAGAATGGCGAAGTGGAACTCGACGCCGCCTATATGGACGGCGACACGCTGGCCTTTGGCGCAGTGGGTAATCTGGTGGATATTGCCAACCCGGTGCGGGTGGCTCAGGCCTTGAGCCGTCAGCGCTATAACAGCCTGCTGGTCGGCCAGGGAGCGCGCGAGTGGGCGTTAAGCCAGGGCTTTACTGACAAAACCATGCTCACCGACCGGGCAATGCAGCACTACCGCAAGCGCTGTCGTGAAACGCTGGATAAGGGGCTCAGCCCGTACGACGGCCACGATACTGTCGGCATTATCGGGCTGGATAAGCAAGGTTCCATGAGTGTCGCGACCTCCACCAGCGGCCTGTTTATGAAAAAACGCGGGCGCATCGGGGATTCGCCGATTATCGGTTCCGGTTTTTATTGCGACAGCGAAACGGGGGCCGCCACCGCCACGGGCGTGGGCGAGGACCTGATGAAAGGCTGCACCAGCTACGAAATCGTGCGCCGCATGGCGCAGGGCATGACGCCACAGCAGGCGGCAGATTCCGTCGTCTTTGAACTCGAAGACAAGCTAATGTCACGCTTTGGCCGCGTGGGCGATCTTTCCGTGGTGTGTATGAATAACCGAGGCGAATTTGGCGCGGCGACCAACATTAAGACGTTCTCTTTTGTGGTCGCCACCGCCCGGCAGCCCCTGACCGTTTTTCGCACCGAACGCCTGCGTGAGAAAACCCACTATCAGGCCGTGGATGACGACTGGATGCAGGCCTATGCCACCCGCATTCGCGCGCCGATTGAGGAACAACCATGATTACCTGCCAGCTGATTACCTCTCTTGCCGAAGCCCGCCTACACAGCCATCTTCTGGCGCGCCACGCCTGCGCACAGCTGCCGGAGACGGCGCTTATCAATGAGATGCGTGTACAGACAGGCGTAGCAGACACACGCTTCGGCTGTGCCCCTTTTGCCCGTATCACTCTGCTGCCAGAAGCGCTGTGGCAGGATTCCCTGACCGACGGTTTAGTGGCCGCGCTACGCCCGCTATTTGCCGCCCCCGTCAGCGAAAGCCTGGTGATTGATCTCTGCGATATTCACGACATCGTTCTGGGCCAGTTGCTGCGTTTCCTGTTCAATCAGGCGCATAACCTCAGCGATTTGCAGCTCAAGAAAACGGATGGCTCCGCCGTGCGGATTCGCCACATTGCCGCCCTGTGCCTGCCCGAGCAACGAGAGCGGTTAGCCAGCATCATCGAACAACAGCAGGCGATCGCCAACGGGATGATGGCTGCGCGGCGTCTGGCAGACACGCCATCCGACCGCTGCACGCCACAGTACGTGGTCGACGAGGCGCAGACCCTGTGTGCCGCCTTCCCTGCCCTGCGCTGCGAGGTGCTTGATGAACAACAGATCGTCGGGCAAGGTCTTGGACTGCTCCATGCCGTTGGAAAAGGCGCCACCTGCCCGCCGCGCCTGCTGGCGATTCATTACGACGGCGTCAGCGACGGTCCGGTTCGCTGCTATGTGGGCAAAGGCATTACCTTTGACACGGGCGGTCTGTGGCTGAAGGAAGGCGCGGGCATGTACACCATGAAGTACGACATGTGCGGCGCAGCCAACGTGCTGGGTCTGATGCTGACGGTGGCGGAGCTGAATCTGCCCGTGCGGATCATGGGCGTGCTGGCGCTGGCGGAAAACGCCATCGGCCCGGACGCAATGCAGCCGGGGACGGTAGCGCGGGCCTGTAACGGCCTGACGGTGGAGATCAATAATACCGACGCCGAAGGACGTCTGGTGCTGGCCGACGCTATCGCCTGGGCGAGTCAGCGTCATCCGCAGGCGCATTACATTATCGATATGGCGACGCTGACGGGTGCGGTTGTGAAAGCGCTGGGGTATGAGCTGAGCGGATTGATGACGCAAAACGAAACGCTGCGGGAGCAGCTGACCCGCGCCGGGATCAGCAGCGGCGATGAGGTGTGGTCTCTGCCGCTGGATGCGCGGCTGAAAAAACAGACCGAAAGCACGATTGCCGATCTGTGCAATACGCCGACTAATAACGCGGCGATCAGTGCGTCAGCCGCATGGTTATTACACCATTTTTGCCCGCCAACGATTCCGTGGGCGCATCTGGATATCAGCGGAACGGCGTTATGGCGTGAAGGCGGAAGGAGCGTGGCGTCGGGAAGACCGATTCCGTTATTGGTGGAGCATTTATTAGCAGATACAGAACTGTAAGCCCGTACACGCGCCGCGCCGCCGGGCCAGCAGGCCTGGTGGCGAATTAAAGCTTCAGCGTCTCTTTCACAAACGGAATGGTCAGTTTGCGCTGGGCCGTTATGGAGGCGTGATCGAGCTGATCCAGCGTATCAAACAGAGTGCGCATTTCCCGATCCAGCCGCTTTAACAGGAAACGCCCCACGTCTTCCGGCAGCTCAAACCCACGTAGCCGCGAGCGTAACTGCAGCGCCTGAAGTTTGTCTTCATCAGACAAGGGTTGCAGCTTGTAGATTTGTCCCCAGTCGAGACGAGACGCCAGATCCGGCAACCCCAGATTCAGCTGGCGAGGAGGACGATCGCCGGTGATCAGCAACCGGGTTTTCCCCGATTCCAGAATGCGGTTGTAGAGATTAAACATCGCCATTTCCCACGGCTCATCTCCGGCAATGCATTCAATATTGTCGATGCAAACCAGTGAAAGATGTTCCATGCCGTCGAGCACTTCCGGGACAAACCAGGTGCGTTTATCCAGCGGCACGTAGCCTACCGCGTCACCGCGCTGGGAAAGCTCCGCACAGGCGGCGTGCAGCAGATGGCTGCGTCCCGCGCCTTCGCGTGACCAGATATAAATGTATCCGCTGTGCTCCTGGCGCAACACGTTTTGCAGTGCAGCCAGTAAAGAGGGGTTATCACCCGGCCAGAAACTCGCGAAAGTTTCGTCGTCAGGAAGATAAAGTGGCAGAGAGAGCTGTGCCGGTCCGTTCAGAAATACCTCGATCAAGGTCTCACATAAAATCGGGAGGGAGTTTATCACGGAACCTGCAATGAGAGAACCGGGCGGATCGTCCGCCCGGTTTAACGATCAATGTGACGCTTTTTCGCTGTCAGCGGCGTCGAGAACTTCTTCTTCCGGGCGCAGCACAGAGATCAGTTTGAAGATCAGGCTCAGGCCTACGCCGACGATGGTGGCCAGCGCCATGCCTTTCAGCTCAGCGGCACCGATGTGCACTTTCGCGCCGCTCACACCGATAATCAGGATCACCGAGGTCAGGATCAGGTTCTGCGTTTTGTTGTAATCCACTTTGGATTCAATCAGCACGCGAATACCGGATGCGCCGATCACGCCGTAGAGCAGCAGTGAGACACCGCCGATGACCGGAACCGGGATAATCTGGATCGCCGCCGCCAGTTTTCCGACGCAGGAGAGCAGAATTGCAAAGATCGCCGCCCCGCCGATCACCCAGGTGCTGTAGACGCGTGTGATCGCCATTACGCCGATGTTCTCGCCGTAAGTGGTGTTTGGCGTGGAGCCGAAGAAGCCGGAAATCATGGTCGACAGGCCGTTAGCAAACATCGAACGGTGCAGACCGGGGTCGCGGATCAGATCTTTTTTGACGATATTCGCCGTCACCACCAGGTGACCAACGTGTTCGGCAATCACCACCAGCGCCGCTGGCAAAATGGTGAAGATCGCAAACCACTCAAAGCGCGGCGTGTAGAAGGTTGGCAGTGCAAACCAATGCGCCTGGGCAATCGGAGTGGTGTCCACTACTCCCATCGCAAAGGAGAGCGCATAGCCCGCCAGCACCCCGATCAGAATCGGGATAATCGCCAGGAAACCACGGAACAGCACCGAGCCGAACACCGTCACGCCCAAGGTCACCAGCGAAATAATAATGGTTTTAGACTCAGGCGATTGTCCGTCCGCAGGCAGCAGCCCGGCCATATTAGCCGCCACACCCGCCAGCTCCAGACCGATGACGGCAACGATTGCGCCCATCGCCGCAGGCGGGAACATCACATCTAGCCAGCCTGTACCGGCTTTCTTCACAATGAAGGCCACCAGGCAGAACAGCGCACCGCACATGATAAAGCCGCCCAGCGCCACTTCGTAGCCTAATGGCAGCAGCAACAGGACCGGGGAGATAAACGCAAAGCTGGAACCCAGATACGCCGGGATTTTGCCTTTACAGATGAAAAGGTAAAGCAGCGTGCCGACACCGTTGAACAGCAGCACGGTAGCCGGGTTAATGTGAAACAGGATTGGCACCAGCACGGTCGCACCAAACATGGCAAACAGATGCTGCAAACTAAGCGGGATCGTCTGCAAAAGCGGCGGTCTTTCACTCACCCCGATAGTACGGCGCGTCATAGTGTTTTCCTCTAAGTATTGTGAGTTGTTTGTGTTTTATTCAAAAAAAAGCCGACTATCAAAGTCGGCTTCTTTTTCGTTATTCGATTATTTCGTACCAAAAATCTTATCGCCGGCATCGCCCAGCCCCGGGATGATGTACCCGTGCTCGTTCAGCCCCTGGTCGATGGATGCGGTATACAGCTCAACGTCCGGATGCGCTTTTTCCAGCGCCGCGATACCTTCCGGTGCCGCAACCAGCACCAGCACTTTAATGCTGTTGCAGCCGGCGTTTTTCAGCAGGTCGATAGTGGCGATCATCGAGCCGCCGGTGGCGAGCATCGGGTCAACGACCAGCGCCATTCGCTCGTCGATATTGGAAACCAGCTTCTGGAAATACGGAACCGGCTCGAGAGTCTCTTCATTACGGTAGATACCGACAACGCTGATACGCGCGCTCGGTACGTGCTCCAGCACGCCTTCCATCATGCCCAGACCTGCGCGCAGGATTGGCACCACGGTAATTTTTTTGCCTTTGATCTGCTCAACCTGGACCGGGCCGTTCCAGCCTTCGATGGTCACTTTTTCAGTTTCCAGGTCAGACGTTGCTTCGTAAGTCAGTAAGCTTCCAACTTCAGAGGCCAGTTCGCGAAAACGCTTCGTGCTGATGTCATGCTCACGCATCAGGCCCAGCTTGTGTTTAACGAGTGGGTGTTTCACTTCCACAATCTTCATTCTCATTCTCCTCTGAGGTGGCTACCGCAAAAAAAATCGCCGGATTATACCGCTTTTTTCCAGGTTCGCCATACCCATCTTGCTTGACGTTGATCAATCAAAGTGGATTAGGGAGCGTTAGAGAGTATAAAACAGGAAAAAAAAGCCGGAGGGAAAGTCCGGCTTTTTCGGGGGTAGTTACCGTGCTGTGCTGCGCTTACAGGTCTGCGCCGTTAGTGGCGATAACCTTCTGATACCAGTCGAATGATTTTTTCTTGCTGCGGTTCAGGGTGCCATTACCTTCGTTATCTTTATCGACAAAGATAAACCCGTAACGTTTTTTCATTTCGCCCGTGCCCGCCGACACCAGATCGATACAGCCCCACGGGGTATAGCCCATCAGATCCACGCCATCTTCAACGACCGCTTTTTTCATCTCACGGATGTGCGCATTGAGATAATCGATGCGGTACTGGTCGTTCACCGTGCCGTCGCTCTCCTGCACGTCGATGGCGCCAAAGCCGTTCTCGACGATAAACAGTGGCAGCTGATAGTGATCCCAGAACCAGTTCAGGGAGTAGCGCAGGCCCACCGGGTCAATCTGCCAGCCCCAGTCGGATTTTTGAACGTACGGGTTGGAGACCAGGCTTTTACTTTCGTCATAATCCAGCTGCGGGTTGTCCGGCGTTGCTTTGGTGGCGAAGGACATGTAATAGCTGAAACCGATGTAATCAACACAGCCCTGCTTCAGTGCCGCAATATCTTCCTCGGTAATATCCAGCTCAAAACCGCGACGCTCAAAGTAGTTGAGCAGGTGCTGCGGATATTTCCCGCGCACGTGCACGTCGGTGAACCAGTAGCGGCGATGCATGGCGTTCATCGCCATCATGATGTCGTTTGGCGCGCAGCTCAGCGGATAGATTGGGCACATGGCAATCATGCAGCCAATTTGCAGGGACGGATTGATCTCACGCCCGGCTTTCACCGCCAGAGCGCTGGCCACCAGCTCATAGTGCGCAGCCTGGAACATCACCGGCTCGCGATCTTCGCCCGGCTCGTACTTCAGGCCGGAGTTGGTAAATGGCGCAAAATCTTCGTGGAAGTTAGCCTGGTTGTTGATCTCGTTGAAGGTCATCCAGTACTTCACTTTGTGCTGGTAACGCTTGAATACCACGGTCGCGAAACGCACAAACATGTCGATCAGCTTGCGATTGCGCCAGCCACCGTATTCGGTCACCAGATGGAAAGGCATTTCGAAGTGCGAAAGAGTAATCACCGGCTCAATGCCATATTTCAGGCACTCGTCGAACAGGTCGTCGTAGAATTTCAGACCGGCTTCGTTCGGCTCCAGCTCATCGCCTTTGGGGAAAATACGCGTCCAGGCAATCGATGTGCGGAAGCATTTAAAGCCCAGTTCAGCGAAAAGTTTGATGTCTTCTTTGTAGCGATGGTAGAAATCGATGGCTTCGTGGTTCGGATAGTTTTTACCCTGAATCACGCCCTGGGTGATTTCACGCGGGACACCGTGCGCGCCGACCGTCATTACGTCCGCAACGCTGATTCCTTTACCGCCCTCTTTCCAGCCACCTTCCAGCTGATGCGCCGCCACCGCGCCGCCCCACAGAAAACCTTCTTTGAATCCTGGCATGCCTTTTCCCTCATTCTGCGTTATTTTCTGCAAAAACAATTACAGAAACCGGTTTCAGTGAAATCATGTGCAATGCTCCTGGCGGTTGCAAGCACATTACCGAAACCGGTTTCATTTTCGTGAACGGTATCAAGTTTGTCGCCGCCCGATGTATAAATGTGTAAATTTTCAGCGACTTTTCATGACCGCAGAATAGGCTCGCAAACGTTTGCCTGGACTGTTAGAATTGCGCCGATTTTTCTTACTATGCAATGCAATCGCGTGGGGACTTAAGCCGTGACCAACAAAACTTCTCTCAGCTATAAAGATGCCGGTGTTGATATTGACGCAGGTAATGCGCTGGTTGACCGAATCAAAGGTGTGGTCAAAAAGACTCGCCGCCCTGAAGTGATGGGTGGTCTGGGTGGATTTGGCGCACTGTGCGCACTGCCGCAAAAATATCGTGAGCCTGTTCTGGTTTCTGGCACTGACGGCGTGGGAACAAAACTGCGTCTGGCGATGGATCTCAAACGCCACGACACCATCGGTATCGACCTGGTGGCCATGTGCGTGAACGACCTTGTGGTACAGGGTGCTGAACCCCTCTTCTTCCTCGATTATTACGCGACCGGAAAACTGGACGTGGATACCGCATCCAGCGTGATTACCGGTATCGCTGAAGGCTGCTTGCAGTCCGGCTGTGCGCTGGTCGGCGGCGAAACGGCAGAAATGCCGGGGATGTATCACGGTGAAGATTACGATGTCGCAGGCTTCTGCGTCGGCGTGGTAGAAAAATCAGAAATTATCGACGGCAGCAAAGTGACCGATGGCGATGTGCTGATTGCACTCGGCTCCAGCGGCCCGCACTCCAACGGTTATTCCCTGGTGCGTAAGATCCTCGAAGTGAGCGGCTGCGATCCCGAAACCACGGAACTCGACGGCAAACCGTTGGCCGATCACCTGCTGGCACCGACCCGCATCTACGTGAAAAACATTCTTGAGCTGATTGAGAACGTTGACGTGCACGCCATTGCACACCTGACCGGCGGCGGCTTCTGGGAAAACATCCCGCGCGTTCTGCCCGACAATACTCAGGCGGTGATCGACGCGTCCTCCTGGCAGTGGCCCGCCGTGTTCAACTGGCTGCAAACTGCAGGTAACGTCAGCCAGCACGAAATGTATCGCACCTTCAACTGCGGCGTCGGCATGCTGATTGCTCTGCCAGCCAGCGAAGCAGACAATGCCATTGAGCTGATGAAGGCGAAGGGTGAAAACGCGTGGAAAATCGGTATCATCAAAGCTTCTGATTCCGAACAGCGCGTGGTCATTGAATGAAAAATATTGTGGTGCTCATTTCCGGTAACGGAAGTAATTTGCAGGCCATTATCGACGCCTGCAAACAGAAACAGATCAATGGCACCATTCGCGCAGTATTCAGCAACAAGGCCGATGCGTTCGGCCTTGAGCGTGCGCGGGATGCCCATATCCCGGCGCACGCGCTGGAAGCCTCTCAGTTTGCCAGTCGAGAAGCCTTCGACCGGGAGCTGGTGCAGGAGATCGACGCCTACGCGCCGGATGTCGTGGTGCTGGCCGGCTATATGCGTATCCTCAGCCCGGGGTTTGTTTCCCACTACTCTGGCCGTCTGCTGAACATCCACCCTTCTCTTCTGCCGAAATATCCAGGCCTGCATACCCACCGTCAGGTGCTGGAAAATGGCGATGAGGAGCATGGGACTTCCGTACATTTCGTCACCGACGAGCTGGACGGCGGGCCGGTCATTCTGCAGGCAAAAATCCCGGTGTTTGACGGCGACGATGAAGACGACATCACCGAACGCGTTCAGTCGCAGGAGCACGCCATCTACCCGTTAGTGGTGAGCTGGTTTGTCGATGGGCGTCTTGAGATGCGCGACAACGCCGCCTGGCTGGATGGCGTTAAGCTGCCCGCTCAGGGCTATGCGGCCGACGAGTAATCTGTTTTTCCCGGCGGCGCTGCGCTTGCAGAGCCGACGATTTTGCCAGTCGGGTACGCGACGCGCCGCCCGACACATCTTCATCCGCACCAACCCCTTAAAATCCCCCAGAAAAAAAATTAACTGTCATACTTTTCTGGCACAGTTGGACATCTCGTGTCAAAGCTCGCCATAATAGAATCGAGACGGATTTGCTGCGTCCCGTGATTGAAACGGAGTGTAAGTTGTAATGGGTCAGGAAAAGTTATACATCGAAAAAGAGCTAAGCTGGTTAGCATTCAACGAACGCGTGCTTCAGGAAGCGGCTGATAAAAGTAATCCGCTGATTGAGCGGATGCGTTTTCTGGGTATTTATTCCAATAACCTGGATGAATTTTATAAGGTCCGTTTTGCCGAACTGAAGCGGCGGATCATCATCAGCGAAGAGCAAGGCCTGAACTCCCATTCACGCCATCTGCTGGGTAAAATCCAGGCTCGTGTTCTGAAAGCCGACCAGGAATTTGACGGCTTGTATAACGAGCTGCTGCTGGAGATGGCGCGTAACCAAATCTTCCTGATTAACGAACGTCAGCTCTCCGCCAACCAACAGACCTGGCTGCGCCACTACTTCAAACATTATCTGCGCCAGCACATCACCCCTATTCTTATCAATCGCGAAACGGATCTGGTGCAGTTCCTGAAGGATGATTACACCTATCTGGCGGTTGAGATTATTCGCGGCGACTCCATTCGCTACGCGCTGCTGGAGATCCCATCGGATAAAGTGCCGCGCTTTGTGAACCTGCCGCCGGAAACTCCGCGCAGACGCAAGCCGATGATCCTGCTGGATAACATCCTGCGCTACTGCCTCGACGACATTTTCAAAGGCTTCTTCGATTACGATGCGCTGAACGCCTATTCCATGAAAATGACCCGTGATGCCGAGTACGATCTGGTGCACGAGATGGAAGCCAGCCTCATGGAGCTGATGTCCTCCAGTCTGAAGCAACGTTTGACGGCCGAGCCGGTGCGCTTTGTTTATCAGCGCGATATGCCGGACGCCATGGTGGAAATGCTGCGCGACAAGCTGACCATCTCCCGCTACGACTCCATCGTACCAGGCGGACGCTATCACAACTTTAAAGACTTTATTAGCTTCCCGAACGTCGGCAAAGCCAATCTGGTCAACAAACCGCTGCCGCGCCTGCGCCATCTCTGGTTCGATAAGTTCCGTAACGGATTCGACGCCATTCGCGAGCGCGACGTGCTGCTTTACTATCCGTACCACACCTTTGAACACGTACTGGAACTATTGCGTCAGGCATCGTTCGATCCGAACGTGCTGGCGATTAAAATCAACATCTACCGTGTGGCAAAAGACTCGCGCATTATCGATGCGATGATTCACGCCGCGCACAACGGCAAAAAAGTGACGGTGGTCGTTGAGCTGCAGGCGCGTTTCGACGAAGAGGCAAACATTCACTGGGCGCGCCGTCTGACGGAAGCCGGTGTGCACGTTATCTTCTCGGCGCCGGGGCTGAAAATTCACGCCAAACTGTTCCTGATCTCCCGTAAAGAAGGTGATGACGTGGTGCGCTACGCCCACATCGGGACCGGTAACTTCAACGAGAAAACTGCGCGACTGTATACGGACTACTCGCTGCTGACCGCCGACGCGCGCATCACTAACGAAGTGCGCCGGGTGTTTAACTTTATCGAGAACCCGTATCGTCCGGTGAGCTTCGACTATCTGCTGGTCTCCCCGCAGAACTCGCGCCGCCTGCTCTACGCGATGATCGACAAAGAGATTGCCGCCGCGCAAAAAGGCGAGCCGTCGGGTATTACCCTCAAACTCAATAACCTGGTCGACAAAGGCCTGGTGGATCGGCTGTATGCGGCCTCCAGCACCGGTGTGCCGGTGAATCTACTGATTCGCGGCATGTGCTCGCTGATTCCAGAACTGGAAGGCATCAGCGAAAATATTCGCGTGACCAGCATCGTTGACCGTTATCTGGAACACGATCGCATCTATATTTTTGAAAATGGTGGCGACAAACAGGTGTATCTCTCTTCCGCGGACTGGATGACGCGTAATATTGATTACCGAATTGAAGTCGCGACGCCGCTGCTGGACCCACGTCTGAAGCAGCGGATCCTCGATATTATTGAGCTGCAACTGAGTGACACCGTTAAGGCTCGCTATATCGATAAAGAACTGAGTAACCGCTACGTGCAGCGCGGCAATCGCCGTAAAGTGCGCTCACAGCTGGCGATTTACGACTATATCAAATCACTCGAGCAACCTGATTAACCTATGCCGATAAATGATAAGACCCCACGCCCGCAGGAGTTTGCTGCGGTCGATTTAGGTTCTAACAGCTTTCATATGGTCATCGCCCGCGAGGTCGACGGCGCCATGCAGATCATCGGGCGCCTTAAGCAGCGCGTCCATCTCGCCGATGGTCTTGACGACAAAAACATGCTCAGCGAAGAGGCGATGGAGCGCGGTTTAGCCTGCCTGTCGCTGTTCGCCGAACGCCTGCAAGGGTTCTCTGCATCGAGCGTGTGTATTGTCGGAACACACACGCTGCGCCAGGCACTGAATGCGCCAGAGTTTCTCAAACGCGCGGAAAAAGTGATCCCCTACCCGATTGAAATTATTTCGGGTAACGAGGAAGCGCGTCTGATTTTTATGGGTGTGGAACATACCCAGCCGGAAAAAGGCCGCAAACTGGTAATCGATATCGGCGGCGGGTCGACTGAGCTGGTCATCGGCGAAGACTTCGAACCAAAACTGGTTGAAAGCCGCCGTATGGGCTGCGTCAGCTTTGCGCAGATGTACTTCCCTGGCGGTACCATTACCCGTGAAAATTTCCAGCGCGCGCGCATGGCGGCCGTTCAGAAACTGGAATCGCTTGCCTGGCAGTATCGTATTCAGGGCTGGAATGTTGCCCTCGGCGCGTCCGGTAGCATCAAAGCGGCACACGAAGTGCTGCTGGCGATGGGTGAAAAAGACGGAATTATCACTCCGGAACGGCTGGAGAAACTCCGGGAAGAAGTGCTCAAACACAAAAGTTTTGACTCCCTGAGCCTGCCGGGCTTGTCCGACGAACGTAAGGCGGTCTTCGTGCCTGGGCTGGCGATTCTGTGCGGTGTCTTCGATGCGCTGGCGATCCGCGAGCTGCGCCTGTCCGACGGGGCGTTGCGTGAAGGCGTGCTTTACGAAATGGAAGGTCGCTTCCGTCATCAGGATATTCGCAGCCGTACCGCGCAAAGCCTGGCGAATCAGTACAATATCGACCGTGAACAAGCGAAGCGCGTTCTGGAAACCACCACCCACATTTACGAACAGTGGGAAGAGCAGAACCCGAAGCTGGCGCATCCGCAGCTGGCTGCCCTGTTGAAATGGGCGACGATGCTGCACGAAGTAGGCCTGAATATTAACCACAGCGGCATGCATCGCCACTCAGCTTATATTCTGCAAAACAGCGATCTGCCGGGCTTCAATCAGGAGCAACAAACGATGATGGCGACGCTGGTGCGCTATCACCGTAAGGCAATCAAACTGGACGATCTGCCGCGCTTTACGCTGTTCAAGAAAAAGCAATTCCTGCCCCTCATTCAGCTTTTGCGTTTAGGCGTTTTGCTGAATAACCAGCGTCAGGCGACGACGACGCCGCCAACGCTTACCCTGAAAACCGACGACCATCACTGGACGCTGAGTTTCCCGCACGACTGGTTTAGCCAGAATGCGCTGGTGCTGCTGGATCTGGAAAAAGAGCAGCAGTACTGGGAAGGTGTGACCGGCTGGTTGCTTAAAATCGAAGAAGAGCAGTCGCCAGACGTGGCGGCGTAACCCTGTGTTCTCAGGCGTCCAGTAGTGACGCCTGAGAATCGAGCAGCTGTTCCAGCGGCTCAGGTTTACCGATTAAATATCCCTGCAGAAAATCTATCCCCAGCGCGCTCAGTGCGCTGCGTATCGCTTCACTTTCCACATATTCGGCCACCACCAGCATTTTCTTCATCCGCGCCAGATGGCAAATCGACGCGACAATCTGATAGTCCAGGCTGTTATCAGCGATGTTACGAATAAAACTGCCGTCAATTTTCAGGATATCGGCATCAACGCTTTTCAACCGGGCATAGCTGGCATAGCCCGTTCCAAAATCGTCGATGGCAATCAGACACCCTAACTTCTGCAGCTGTTTGACCATCTGATCCGCCAGATCCGCATTGCCAAAGCCGCTGCACTCGGTAATTTCAAAGATCAGCTGCCAGGCTTCGATGCCGTATTTCTCCAGCAAACGGTGAACCTCAATGGGGAATTGCGATCGGCAGATGGTTGAGGACATGAGATTAATGGCAAAACGCTTGCCGGGTAGCCTGCCGCGATGCGCCGACATAAACTTCAGCGTACTTTCCAGCACCCAGAGATCGACGCGCGATGACAAGCCAAACTCCTGCGCCACGGGCAGGAATTTATCCGGCGTAATGAGTACGCCATTTTCATCGGTCATGCGTAACAGGATTTCGTGGTAGTGATCGCCGCGAACGCCCTGCACCCGTTGCGCCATGAGCTGAAATTCATTGTGCTCAAGCGCCCGCTGCAGTCGGTTCATCATCGCCACTTTATCCCGCAGGCTACGCTGTAAATTAGCCGCGCCGCGCTGTTTTAGGTTCTCAGGATGGTTGGTGAAGAGCGAGAAATCCGCAATGATGCTCAACTCGCCGAGCAGCAAATAGAGATGGGTCACCGGCGAACGGACACAACAATAGCTGATACCCACCTGCGGTTGCAGCGGCACCCCGTCCCAGATAAAACGAAACTGTTTAATGAGTTCGTCGAGCGCTTCAATACGCGTTACGTGTGACTCAGTGTTCAGCCGTATCGCCAGATCGCATCCGGACAGCTGATAAACGCACTCATTGGGCTGCAGGAAACTCTTAAGCCACTCCGCCAGCTTCTGTTTGTACTGAATTCGAAGCAGCACACCGTAGTTGCGGCTCAGAACTTCAAGTTCCGGTACGCGCAGCATACAGAGCGTTGACCAGGGTGATTTAGACAACGCACGCGATAACGCCCGCAGATTCGGCATGTGCACAACCGGATCGAGAAAAGCCAGGCGTCTGGCGTGGCGCGTGATCACCCGCTGGCGCGTAGCCAGCATTGCCATGTAAATCACCACAAAAGAGAAGACCAGATAACTCGACGACGTGATCGCCAGGTGAATGTCGTAGCCCTGGCCGAGCGGAATATAGAGGTAAAAATAGTGAATTGAGACCATCAGCACCGGCGTCCAGATGATCGACATCAGCTTATAGCCAAACCGCATTGAGCCCCACAGCATCACCGGCATCATCAGCGACAGCGTGTAGTTAGTGCTAAAAATTGAGCTGCTGTCGCTCATGGGTACCAGCAGCAGTGAAAGCAGGCCTGCCAGCGCGGCAAGCCAGAGAACAAACTCCGCCGCAGTGACTTTCTTATCAATCTGCGTTCGGATCTGTGAAACGAGCGCTTTGAGATAACGAGGATGGCGGAACACGCGAATCATCAGATAGCTGAACGGCACTCCCGTCAATCCGCCGACCAGCAGCCCCTGAAAATTGATCAGGGTGCGAATGGTCAGCGGATTTAGCCCGGCCACGCTCTGTCGGGTTTCATAGACGCCGAGGTAAACGGCAAACTGGAACAACACTAAAAATAGCGTCGACGGGCACAAAACCTGCCAGAAAATACGTTGCGCCATCAGCTTTGTATTGCCGTATGCCACCATATTTCGCCGGGGAGCAAAAACCCGATATCCGCCCCAGCTCAGGGTGAGCGGAACGATAAAATGGCAGATGAGCGCCACGGTCTCATAGAGGCTGACCGTGTCGTAATAACGTAAAAACAGCGCAAGAATGATGCCCGGCAGTGCTGCGAGGCCGAAAAACAGCATTGCGGAGAGCAGAAACGACAACGGCATGTAATAGAGTACGATGCTTCCGCCGTTTAACTGGGTATAAGTGCTCGCAACGTTCAGCAGGGGCAGAAAAATAACAGGCAACAGAAGGGGGAGCGCCCACCAGCGATCTTTGTTTTGCTGTAAAAAAGAGAGAATGTTCATAGGCGCCTGGTTAAGCCCCTTCATCCATAGGGTAATTTCAGACAGGCATCCAACCTGACATTTTGACGCACAGTATTTTCATGAGAAAACACCGTGGAGGGAGGATTTTAGTGATCAATGCCGCGCAAGAATTGACCTAACGCAAGAATATGGATTCAAAAAACCAATTATTACAATTTTCTCGGGCCGTTTTCTGTTTTCTATCAGCTTGGTAAATTATTGAATTAATATCGATAACATCAACGAATCATTGCATTGACGATTTTTTACACACTCCGAATTGACCCTTGCTTCCCGCTGTGACTTAATAGTCCCATCGCCCAAAAGGGTATACCCAGGAAAACACAGTGAGCCAGGCAACGCGTATGCACAAACGACATCGATTTAACACTCGAATGACCCGCATTATCTTGCTTATCAGCTTTCTGTTTTTCTTCGGCCGCTTCGTGTACTCCTCCATTGGCGCCTGGTATCACCATCAGGACAAAATCCAGTCTCAGCAAGTCAGCCAGCCGCTGGACTCCGTTAACCATTAACCTTCTCGCGCAATAAACGAATCACTTCAGAAATTCCCTTACTGAGAATTTTGTCTTGCCGCATGACGATACCTAACTGACGATGCAGAACGGGGTTCAGCGACCGCACGCTCAGCCCTTCGCGATCCGCTACGTTTTCGACCGCCATACGTGGGACAATGCTGTATCCCAATCCTGCGCGAACCATGCGCTTAATGGCCTCGATACTGCCCAGCTGCATCACAGGGCGGACCTCCAGATCGCATGTGTTAAACCAGCCATCAATTAAATCCCGCGTGCCACTCCCCGATTCGAAGGCTATCAGGGGAAGTGCGTGCAATATTTGCGGGCTAAACTGCGCTATCTCCTCGTCCTGCGCCTGGGAAATTATCAGGACAAACTCTTCATCGAGTAGGGGCATCACCTCCAGCGCACGACCGCTTGCCGGGAGTGTGACCAGCCCGATATCCAGACGGTTCTCCTCCACGGCGCGCACCACATCCAGCGTGTTCCCCGTCGTTACGCCGACGCGTAATAGCGGATGCTCCTCACGAAGCTGCCGTAGCAACGGAGGCAAAAGGTGAATACAGGCCGTGGCCCCCGTGCCCAGCGTAATAGTGCCACTGATCTCATGACTAAACTCGCTGACCGACCGGATCGCCTCTTCCACTACCTGCTCAATACGATTGCCATGCTCAAGTAGCGCCAGCCCCGCAGCGGTGGCTTTGATGCCACGCCCGGTACGTTCGACCAGACGCGTTCGCAGAAATTGCTCAAGCTGGCGCACCTGCAGGCTCACCGCTGGTTGAGAAAGGCCCAATATATCCGCCGCAGCCGAAAAGCTGCCGCGCTGGATCACCAGCCGGAAGGTCGCCAGATTGCCCAGATTCAGCGTCGTCATCGCAAAGTTTCTCTTATAGGAGTCATAAACACAGAGGCCTGCCAGCACCTTACCGTGCGCAGTATGGTGATCACAACTACCTGACGGAATGAAAAATAATGAAAACACCTACCCTCCCCCGCCTGCTTCCTGTTGCTGCCGGAGGCAATCAGTTGATCAACTGGGGAATTACCTTTTACATGCCAGGGACCTTTGCCCACGCGATCGCCGCAGACATGCGCTGGTCGTCACCACAGATCTACTTTGGCCTGACCCTCGCTATGCTGGTGATGGCGACGGTGTCGCCTTTTGTCGCCAGGCTGCTGGCCCGATTTGGCGGGCAGCTCGTGGTGATGAGCGGCACGCTGATGATCGCCGTGAGTTGTGCCGTCATGGCCTGCGTGCACGCGTTGCCTGGCTGGTATGCGGCGTGGCTGCTGGCAGGGATCGGTATGCGCTTGTCCCTGTACGATGCCCTGTTCGCCTCGCTGGTGAATCTCTACGGCCAGAGTGCCCGACGGACGATTTCACACGTCACGCTGGCGGGCGGGCTGGCCTCTGCCGTGTTCTGGCCGCTGGGCGCGAAACTGCTTACATTTATGAGCTGGCGTGAAGCACTGCTGGTCTACGCCCTGGCCGGCCTGCTGAGTGCGGTGCTTATCCGCGTACTTCCAGGCCACAGGGTGCCGGTCGCCACTCCATGGAAAGCGACAGCGCCCGCCAATCATCAGGATCGCCGCAACGGCCTGCTCTACGCCACATTCATTGCGCTCATTACCTTTGTTTCGAACGGCACATCCACGCACTTACCGGAATTTATCGCAAGCGTAGGGCTTCCGGCGTCCGTGGGGATGCTCTGGGGCATTGGCCAGACGGGCGCGCGATTTACGGAGGTGGTTGCCGGGGCGCATCTCTCGCCGCTGCGACTGACGCTCATCACTGCCCTCGCCATGCCCCTCTGTTTTTTGACCGGACTCAGCGCCAGCACCTTTATCTGGGCGGCTGCCGGATTTGTGCTGGGCTATGGTGCCATCAACGGGCTGGTGACCATCGTAAAAGCCACGCTGCCGTTACAGCTTTTTCCTGCTGAGGATTACGCACGACGCACGGGCGTCTTGCTCATTCCGGCGCAGGTCATGGCAGCGGTATCGCCCTTTGCTTACGCGTGGCTGAACCGCGAACTGGGTGTGTTCGGGGCAATGTGGGTGTCATGTGGATTGACGGTGATAATTGGGGGGCTGGCTGTAGGGATGGTGGTTATGCAGAGGCACAATAAAAAACCCTCTGGCGAGGCAGAGGGTTTTGTGTGACTAGAGGGGGAAAATTATTCCCACTCAATCGTCGCCGGTGGCTTACCGCTGATGTCATAAACGACACGGGAAATCCCGTTCACTTCGTTGATGATGCGGTTAGAGACACGGCCAAGGAAGTCATACGGCAGGTGTGCCCAGTGAGCGGTCATGAAGTCGATGGTTTCAACAGCACGCAGGGAGACAACCCAGTCGTACTTACGGCCATCACCCATGACGCCGACGGAGCGTACTGGCAGGAATACGGTGAACGCCTGGCTCACTTTGTTGTACAGGTCGGCTTTATGCAGCTCTTCGATGAAGATTGCATCCGCACGACGCAGCAGGTCGCAGTACTCTTTCTTCACTTCGCCCAGCACGCGCACGCCCAGACCTGGGCCCGGGAACGGGTGACGGTAAAGCATGTCGTACGGCAGGCCCAGCTCCAGACCAATTTTACGTACTTCGTCTTTGAACAGCTCACGCAGCGGTTCAACCAGACCCATCTTCATCTCTTTCGGCAGGCCGCCCACGTTGTGGTGAGATTTGATGACGTGTGCTTTACCCGTTGCGGAAGCAGCGGATTCGATCACGTCTGGGTAGATGGTGCCTTGCGCCAGCCATTTCACGTCTTCCAGGCGCAGCGCCTGTTCGTCGAACACTTCAACAAACACGCGGCCAATGATTTTACGTTTGGCTTCCGGATCGTTTTCGCCCGCCAGTGCGGACAGGAAGCGCTCTTCGCCTTCAACGTGAACAATGTTCAGACCGAAATGGTCGCCGAACATGTCCATCACCTGCTGGGCTTCGTTCAGGCGCAGCAGACCATTGTCCACGAAGACGCAGGTCAGGTTTTTGCCGATGGCACGGTGCAGCAGCATCGCGGTCACGGAGGAGTCAACGCCACCGGACAGGCCGAGGATCACTTTATCGTCGCCGACCTGTTTGCGGATACGCTCAACGGCATCGTCGATGATTTTCGCTGGGGTCCACAGCGCTTCACACTGGCAGATATCGCGAACGAAGCGGTCCAGCATACGCATACCCTGACGGGTGTGGGTCACTTCCGGGTGGAACTGCACGCCGTAGAAGCGTTTTTCTTCGTTCGCCATAATGGCAAACGGGCAGCTTTCGGTGCTGGCAACGGTTACGAAATCGGAAGGAATCGCGGTCACTTTATCGCCGTGGCTCATCCAGACGTCGAGCAGCGGTTTGCCTTCAGCGGTCAGGGAATCTTCGATACCGCGAACCAGGGCGCTGTCGGTCAGCACTTCGACCTGCGCGTAGCCAAACTCACGCTCGTTAGAAGATTCAACGTGGCCGCCCAGCTGCATTGCCATGGTCTGCATGCCGTAGCAGACGCCGAAGACAGGAACACCGGCTTCAAAGACGTATTGCGGGGCGCGCGGGCTGTTATGTTCGGTGGTGCTTTCCGGGCCGCCAGAAAGGATGATGCCGCTTGGATTGAATTCACGGATTTGTGCTTCCGTGACATCCCACGCCCACAGCTCACAGTAAACGCCAAGTTCACGCACGCGACGTGCCACCAGCTGAGTGTACTGAGAACCGAAATCCAGGATAAGAATGCGATGTTTATGAATGTTTTCCGTCATTGACGCTAATTCCGAGGCAAGTGAAACAAAGCGCCCGGCATTGAGCCGGGCGCGGAAACTTATCAGGAGCCCAGACGGTAGTTCGGGGACTCTTTGGTGATTGTCACGTCGTGAACGTGGCTTTCCTGGATACCCGCACCGCTGATACGTACAAATTCCGCTTTAGTACGCAGCAGGTCGATAGTACCACAGCCGGTCAGACCCATACAGGAACGCAGGCCGCCCATCTGCTGGTGGATAATCTCTTTCAGACGGCCTTTGTACGCCACGCGACCTTCGATACCTTCCGGTACCAGTTTGTCGGCTGCGTTATCGGTCTGGAAGTAACGGTCTGAAGAACCTTTGGACATCGCGCCCAGGGAACCCATACCACGGTAAGATTTATAAGAACGGCCCTGGAACAGTTCGATTTCGCCCGGAGATTCTTCGGTACCGGCCAGCATAGAGCCAACCATGACCGCCGCTGCACCTGCCGCGATGGCTTTCGCGATATCGCCAGAGAAGCGGATACCGCCGTCGGCGATAACCGGAATACCGGTGCCTTCCAGCGCTTCTACCGCGTCAGAAACGGCGGTGATCTGCGGAACGCCCACGCCGGTTACGATACGCGTCGTACAGATGGAGCCAGGGCCGATACCCACTTTTACAGCGCTACAACCGGCATCTGCCAGAGCACGGGCACCCGCGCCAGTTGCGACGTTACCGCCGATGATCTGCAGATCAGGGTATTTTGCACGGGTATCGCGAATACGTTGCAGAACACCTTCGGAATGACCGTGAGAGGAGTCGATCAGCAGAATGTCAACGCCCGCAGCGACCAGCGCATCAACGCGCTCTTCGTTGCCAGCGCCTGCACCCACCGCAGCGCCTACGCGCAGACGGCCACGCTCGTCTTTACAGGCGTTGGGTTTACGTTCTGCTTTCTGGAAATCTTTTACGGTGATCATGCCACGCAGGTGGAAGCTGTTATCCACAACCAGCGCTTTTTCAACGCGTTTTTCGTGCATTTTAGCCAGCACGACTTCACGGGTTTCGCCTTCACGCACGGTCACCAGACGCTCTTTCGGCGTCATGTAGACGCTGACAGGCTGGTTCAGGTCGGTCACGAAGCGCACGTCACGGCCAGTAATGATACCCACCAGTTCGTTGTCTTCAGTCACGACCGGATAGCCCGCAAAGCCATTACGCTCGGTCAGCGCTTTCACTTCATGCAGGGTAGTGGTTGGCAGAACGGTCTGGGGATCGGAAACAATGCCGGATTCATGTTTTTTCACGCGGCGAACTTCATCCGCCTGACGCTCGATAGACATGTTTTTGTGAATAAAGCCGATGCCACCTTCCTGTGCCAGGGCAATTGCCAGGCGCGCTTCAGTCACGGTGTCCATAGCCGCAGAGAGCATAGGAATGTTCAGGCGAATGGTTTTAGTCAACTGCGTGCTGAGATCGGCAGTATTCGGCAGAACGGTGGAATGAGCGGGAACGAGGAGGACGTCGTCAAACGTCAGTGCTTCTTTAGCGATACGTAGCATGGGCAATATCTCTGACCTGGGTGGTTAAATATTGCCGTGGCATTATACAGAGCGTAACCGATTGCATCCACACTTTTTTATAAAAAATGCTTGCGATTGCCTCCGGGCAGGTTACTATCGACTGAATAACTTGCTGATTTAGAATTTGATCCCGCTCACATGTTATCCTCCCAAAGCCCCTCAATTTTTACCGTTAGCCGCCTCAATCAATCGGTTCGTTTGCTGCTCGAGCAGGAAATGGGACAGGTCTGGATCAGCGGAGAGATCTCTAATTTCACGCAGCCGTCATCCGGCCACTGGTACTTTACGCTGAAAGACGACACCGCTCAGGTGCGCTGTGCCATGTTCCGCAACAGCAATCGTCGGGTGACGTTCCGCCCTCAGCACGGCCAGCAGGTTCTGGTTCGCGCCAACATCACGCTGTATGAACCGCGCGGTGATTATCAGATCATCGTCGAGAGCATGCAGCCGGCGGGTGAAGGCTTGCTGCAGCAGAAATACGAGCAGCTAAAAGCAAAACTGTCAGCAGAAGGCCTGTTCGATCAGCAGTTCAAGAAATCCCTGCCCTCTCCCGCCCATTGCGTCGGGGTGATAACCTCTAAAACCGGTGCGGCGCTGCACGATATTTTACACGTGCTGAAGCGTCGCGATCCGTCGCTGCCCGTTGTGATTTACCCGACTGCCGTGCAGGGCGACGAAGCGCCGGGCCAGATTGTGCGCGCCATCGCGCTGGCAAACGCGCGCCAGGAGTGTGACGTGTTAATCGTCGGGCGCGGCGGTGGTTCTCTGGAAGATCTATGGAGTTTCAACGACGAGCGCGTGGCGCGGGCGATTTTCGACAGTGTTATTCCCATTGTCAGCGCGGTCGGGCACGAAACTGACGTCACCATCGCTGATTTTGTCGCGGACATGCGCGCGCCGACGCCATCTGCCGCCGCCGAAATCGTGAGCCGCAACCAGCTGGAACTATTACGCCAGTTGCAGAACGGCCAGCAGCGTCTGGAAATGGCGATGGACTATTTCCTCGCCAACCGTAATCGGCGTTTTACCCAGTTGCAGCATCGGCTACAGCAGCAGCACCCGCAGCTGCGTCTGGCACGTCAGCAAACGGTGCTTGAGCGTCTGCGCCAGCGGATGAATTTTGCTCTGGATAATCAACTCAAGCGCGCGGTTTCGCGCCAGCAGCGGATAACCCAGCGCCTGAATCAGCAAAACCCTCAGCCGCGCATCTATCGCGCGCAGACACGCATGCAGCAGCTTGAATATCGTCTGGGTGAGAACATCCGCGCACGCCTGAGTAGTACCCGTGAGCGTTTTGGTAATGCGGTAACGCACCTGGAAGCCGTTAGCCCGCTTTCAACGCTGGCGCGCGGCTACAGTGTAACCACGGCGACAGACGGCACGGTACTGAAGCAGACCAAACAGGTGAAAGCCGGTGACATGCTGACAACCCGCCTGGCCGACGGCTGGGTCGAAAGTGAAGTGAAAGGTATCACTCCCGCGAAAAAAACACGCAAGAAAAAGCCGGTTTAAACCGGCTTGAACTCAACGCGTTTCTTCGAAATCAGGCCGTGCCCGTTCTGGCAAAAATAATCGACCGCACCGCAGGCTTTCAAAACCTGAAGCGGCTGATGGCAATCAGGGCATAGCGCTTCAAGCGCGATATCTTTATCGCAGCTCTCGCAGTGCGCCATTCCGTTTACAGGTTCCAGCTCTGCATGGCAATCCGGACAGATGATAGACATCGTGACTCCTTAAAAAGGTTTTGAGGTATTTTACCACGCCGCGATCAGTGTGGGCCACGCAGCTGTTGCTGTAATTTCAGCAGGAGTTCGACCTCTTCCAGCCGCCGCTGCGTGGTGAATGCCACCTCTCCTGGCGCCCTCTCGTACAGGCTTTGTTCCCCAAGAATATGCTCTGCCAGACAGTGGGCGTAGATCGCCCCCGGAAGCGTCCAGCGCTGCACGTTTTTGCCGTCAATCAGTTCGAGAACATCCTCGGTGCCGCGTCGGTCGTGGCTGATAATGCGCCCGTCACGTAGATGCAGCCGAAGCCCTTTTTGCCCACCCGCAGGCCCGGCATATTTGTTCAGCCAGATATCCACCGGAATACCGCTCACATGGCCCTGAAGATGAGCTTCGCCTTCGGCGGTGAGCAGATCGCCTGTGGCAATCGGGCGGCCGAGACGATCTGTTGCGGTTATCACCTGCAAAGACAGTGCGTGATTTCCGCCGAGCTCGCGCACGGTTTCTCGCATCATCGCCAGCACATGCGTACCGATATCAATGATGACACCGTCCGGGTGGCGAAGCTGGCGGGTATCCGGCTCACCGGTGGCAAAATTCAGTGCAACAGGTTCTCCCGCAGAGTTGAAGCCGCTAGGCTCCTGGAGAAATCCTTCGATTTTGACGATCTCATCAAGTGAATTGACCACCCTTCCTGCCGTCTGATTTTCCCCTTCCGACTGCCAGGCCGGGTTCAGAATGCCCAACGCCAGTTGCATGGCACCGCTTCGTGCCATCCAGTGATCGAGCGCCAGCACGCGAGCAGCGGCTTCAGGTTTTGCGAGCAGCGTTTTGAGTCTTTCGATTTGGGAAAGCGTCGCGACAACCGGTTTTTCCACCACGATACGCGGAATCGGTGAGGATAAGGCCAGCTCAAGGGCGTCGAGGTGGTGCAATGAAGAGGTGGTGACAAACAGGGTGTCTATCGGACTGGCCAGCAGTTGCTGCAGGGACGTGCAGCGCACCACGCCTGCAAGCTCGCGCTCGGGGCGAAGATCGAAACCAACGCAATGCAAGGGAGTATCGAAAATCTGTCGCAACGCCGGTAAATAGGCCGTCTCAACCACGGCGCCAAGCCCAATAAACCCTAACCGCATGTTCCACTCCGTTCATGAGTTGTGGAGGACAAAAGGCAAAAAACCCGACTCAGTCGGGTTTTTAGTGTGCAATTATTTGCCTTTCTTGATGTGTTTAATCAAGCGCTTACGCTTACGCATCTGGTTCGGCGTCAGCGTGTTGCGTTTGTTCGCAAACGGGTTATCCCCTTCCTTAAACTGAATACGGATAGGCGTACCCATCACATCCAGCGATTTACGGAAGTAGTTCATCAAATAACGCTTGTAGGAATCCGGCAGATCTTTCACCTGATTACCGTGAATCACCACGATTGGCGGGTTGTAACCACCGGCGTGGGCGTATTTCAGCTTCACGCGACGGCCACGCACCAGCGGCGGCTGATGGTCTTCCGCTGCCATGGTCATGATGCGCGTCAGCATGGCGGTGCTTACACGACGGGTGGAACTGTCGTAGGCTTCGCGAACGGATTCGAACAGGTTGCCCACGCCACTGCCGTGCAGCGCAGAGATGAAGTGCACACGGGCAAAGTCGATAAAGCCCAGACGGAAGTCCAGCATCTCTTTGACTTGCTCACGCACTTCGTTGCTCAGGCCGTCCCATTTGTTGACGACGATAACAAGTGAGCGCCCACTATTGAGGATAAAGCCCAGCAGCGACAGGTCCTGATCGGAGATGCCTTCGCGCGCGTCGATGACCAGCATCACCACGTTCGCATCTTCAATCGCCTGCAGCGTTTTGATAACGGAGAATTTTTCCACTACATCGGTGATTTTCCCGCGCTTACGCACGCCCGCCGTGTCGATCAGCACATATTCGCGCTCGTCACGTTCCATCGGGATGTAAATACTGTCACGCGTCGTGCCCGGCATGTCGTAGACCACCACGCGGTCTTCGCCGAGAATACGGTTGGTCAGTGTGGACTTACCTACGTTCGGACGACCGACGATAGCGAGTTTGATCGGCAGATCCTGCGGATTAAAATCATCCTCAGGTTCTTCTTCTGCGCCCTCTTGATCGGCTTCGAACTGCGCCCAGTATTCAGCGTCTTCGTCCACTTCTTCCGGCGGGTTTACTTCGTCAACCCACGGCAGCAGAACAGTTTCGAGCAGGCTGGTGACACCGCGGCCATGAGACGCGGCAATCGGGTAGATTTCACCAAGGCCCAGGGCCCAGAAATCCGCTACCGCCTGATCGGCATCAATACCGTCAGTTTTGTTCGCCACCAGGAAGGTTGGCTTTTCGCGAGAGCGCAGGTGTTTGGCGATAGCCGTATCGGCAGGCATCAGGCCCGCACGTGCGTCTACCATGAACAGAACAATGTCCGCTTCTTCAATCGCCAGCAGAGATTGCTCTGCCATGCGCGTTTCCACACCGTCTTCTGTACCGTCGATACCACCCGTATCGATACAGATAAACTCGCGACCTTCCACTTCAGCACGACCGTACTTACGGTCACGAGTCAGCCCCGGGAAATCCGCCACCAGCGCATCACGGGTGCGTGTTAAACGGTTAAAAAGAGTGGATTTTCCAACGTTCGGGCGCCCGACAAGCGCGACCACAGGTACCATGTTTGAAGCCTCATAAAATTCAAATAAACGTCGCAGTTGCGGCGTTTTTATAAAAGTCAAAACGGCCCCTGAGTTAACAGGAGCCGTTTATTATACTACAAACGAGACGATTAACGCGTGATCGCGTAGAGCGTACCGTCTTTTGCCTGGATCAGCAGTTTGCCGTCAGCCACAACCGGATCGGTCAGGAAACCAGAGCTGTCGACTTTTTCCTGCGCCACGAAGCGACCCGTTTCCGGATCAATCCAGTGCATATAACCTTCGCTATCGCCCACCACCAGGCTGCCATTGTACAGCGCAGGTGCGGTCAGCAGACGGTGCAGCAGATCGCTCTGCGTCCACAGCGTGACACCACCGTCGGTGTTCAGCGCCAGCAGACGGTCGTTCTGATCCACCAGGTAGATGCGGTTGCCCTCGACCACGAAATCGTTCACTGAACCCAGCTCACGTTTCCACATAACCTGGCCGCTGCGCAGATCCAGCGCCGTCAGGTTGCCGTTGTAAGCCAGCGCATAAACCACGTTGTCCACGATAACGGGCGTGGTATCGACGTCGCTCAGACGGTCAATTTCAGTCGGACCGGTTGCCTGGGAGATACGCTGCTGCCAGATCATCTGACCCTGCTGCATCAGCACGGCGCTGACGCGACCGTTATCACCGCCCACGATAGCCGCACCAAACGCGGTCGCAGGGGCAGATTCGCCGCGCAGAGACAAGGCTGGCATGTCCAGGTTCACAGTCCATTTCACGGCACCGTCAGCTTCGTTCAGCGCCTGCAGCTGGCCGTTGCTGGTATGAATCAGCACCAGGCCGTCGCTCACAACCGGACGAGACAGGGCTTCACCCGCTACGCGAGTTTGCCATGCAATAGAACCGTCGCTGGCGTTCAGCGCATAGACCTGCGCTTTTTCGCTACCGATATAGACATGACCACCGGAAACGGTCACGCCGCCCGAGAGCAGTGCCGGCGTACGGGAGAACCAACCGTCTTTTTCGGCCAGATTGACCGACCAGACTTCTTTCCCGTCATCGGCGTTGAACGCGCGCACGGTGCCTTTGCGATCAGCCGCATAGACAACGCTATCGGCATACGCCGGATGCAGGTTGGAATAGAAATCACCGATTCCATCACCCACGGAAGAGCTCCACGCGGTTGACGGGGTAAACTGATTTTCAACCGTCGGCAGCGGGGACATTTTTACAACATCTTCTTCGCCACTGAACAGTGAACAGCCACTCAATAACGTAACAGAAAGCAGTCCTGGCAGAAGTAATTTACGCAATTGCATCGGGTCCCTCTCAGACGGACAAATTATTTATTTTCATCTGCATCATTTCGCTCAGCGCAGGTGAGGCGTTACTTTTCACGCCCGCTTCCCACGCGCTTCGCGCGCCTTGTTTGTCGCCTTTGCTCAGCAGAGCTTCACCACGCAGGTCAGCAACGATGGCTGCAAAACCTTCACCTTTGACAGTGTCGAGGGTTTTCAGCGCGTCGTCGGCTTTGTTCTGCTGGACCTGAATACGCGCCAGGCGCAGATTAATCACCGCTTTCAGATTGTCATCGCTGGCTGCCGCGAGACCCTGAGTCAGCTGCGCGGCGGCTTTATCCAGTTCATTTTTATCAACGAACTGCTGAGCCACTTCGAGCGATGCCAGTGCACCGTAAGTATTTTTGTTGTCAGCAGCAAATTTCTCCGCAGCAGCCAGCGTTTGCGGCTGATCGGCACGAATTGCGCTCACGGTATTTTCATAGGACAGGGAAGCATCACGCGCGGAATCAGCCTGATGGCTATTCCAGTAACGCCAACCCATCAGCGCGCCCACACCCAAAATCACCCCAACGGCCAGGGCTTTGCCATTTTCGGCAAAGAAGCGTTTAATCGCATCAACCTGGTCGTTTTCGTTCTCGTACATTTCCACGCTGTTCTTCCCCTTAGCCCAGTAAAGTGCGCAAGTGCGCGGCAACGCTATCCTGCGTTACGGTTGTTTGCTCACCAGAGCGCAGGTCTTTTACCACCACTTCGCCAGCAGCCACTTCGGACTCGCCCAGCACCAGTGCGATACTTGCGCCCCATTTGTCGGCACGGGCAAACTGCTTTTTGAAGTTGCCACCACCATGGTTAGTCATCAGCTTAACGCCCGGCAGCGCATCGCGCAGACGTTCGGCAAACTGCATTGCCGCAGACTGCGTATCCGCACCTGAGGCCACCAGGTATATATCGACAACGGATTCTGCTTTAAATTCCGGATTAACTGCCTGAACCAGCAAAACAAGTCGTTCAAGACCCATTGCGAAACCTACTGCAGGTGCAGCACGGCCACCCAGCTGTTCTACCAGACCGTCATAACGACCGCCTGCACATACGGTACCCTGAGAACCCAGGCTGGTGGTGACCCACTCAAATACCGTGCGATTATAGTAATCCAGACCGCGCACCAGACGCTGGTTCACGGTATAAGCAATACCGGCCGCTTCCAGCAGTTTGCACAGGCCAGCGAAATGCTCGCGAGAATCGTCGTCCAGATAGTCACCCAGCGCCGGGGCATCGTTCAGCAGCGCCTGCACTTCCGGGTTCTTGGAATCCAGAACGCGCAGCGGATTGCTGTACATGCGACGCTGGCAGTCTTCATCCAGCTTATCTTTGTGCTGTTCCAGGAATGCGACTAACGCATCACGGTAGTTCGCACGCGCTTCCAGGGAGCCAATGGAGTTCAGCTCCAGCGCAACGTGCTGAGAAATCCCCAGCTCACGCCACCAGCGCGCCGTCAGCATGATCAGCTCAGCGTCGATATCTGGACCTTGCAGGCCAAAGACTTCCACACCCAGCTGATTAAACTGACGATAACGGCCTTTTTGCGGGCGTTCGTGGCGGAACATCGGGCCGATATACCACAGACGCTGCTCCTGATTGTACAGGAGACCATGTTCGATGCCGGCGCGTACACAACCTGCCGTACCTTCCGGACGCAGCGTCAGGCTATCGCCGTTGCGGTCTTCAAAGGTATACATCTCTTTTTCAACGACGTCGGTCACTTCGCCGATCGCGCGTTTAAATAACGGGGTCTGCTCTACAATCGGCAAACGGATTTCGCTGTAACCGTAGCTGCCGAGCACCTGTTTCAGAGTGCCTTCAATGCGCTGCCAGATGGCGGTTTCGCCAGGCAGATAATCGTTCATGCCGCGGATGGCTTGAATGTTTTTTGCCACGTTTATTCTCTTTCTATATACAAAAAAACCCAAAGAATGGGTTCAATCATACATGGGAAGCCTGACGCTTCCCATCACGTTATTTTTCAACTTGCTGAATGCTGATTCGCTGGGCTTCGTCCAGCATCGTCGCTTTTGCGCGAATGCGGGCTTCCAGTTGATCGATCATGTCGTTGTTGTCCAGACGGTCTTTGCGGATCCCATCTTCATAGAGGCCGCTTTTCTTGTTGCCGCCGGTCACGCCAAGCGTTGACACCAGCGCTTCACCAGGACCGTTCACCACGCAGCCGATAATAGAGACATCCATCGGCGTGATCAGATCTTCCAGACGCTGCTCCAGCGCGTTGACCGTACCGATAACGTCAAACTCCTGACGCGAACAGGTTGGACACGCAATGAAGTTGATCCCGCGAGCACGAATGCGCAGGGATTTCAGAATGTCGAAACCGACTTTGATCTCTTCAACCGGATCGGCTGCCAGCGAGACACGCAGCGTGTCGCCGATCCCTTCGGAAAGCAGCAGCCCAAGGCCGATCGCGGATTTCACAGAACCACTGCGTAAGCCACCGGCTTCGGTGATCCCAAGGTGCAGCGGCTGATCGATTTGCTTCGCCAGCAGGCGATAGGATTCAACGGCCAGGAAAACATCAGACGCTTTCACACTGACTTTGAACTGATCGAAGTTGAGGCGATCGAGATGATCCACATGGCGCATGGCTGATTCCAGCAGCGCCTGCGGCGTCGGTTCGCCGTATTTTTCCTGCAGATCTTTTTCCAGCGATCCGGCGTTAACGCCGATGCGGATAGGAATATTTTTATCGCGGGCGCAGTCAACGACCGAACGAATACGCTCTTCGCTGCCGATGTTACCTGGGTTGATACGCAGACAATCCACACCATATTCCGCGACTTTCAGCGCGATTCGGTAATCGAAGTGGATATCGGCAACCAGCGGAACATTAACCTGCTGCTTGATGAGTTTGAATGCCTCGGCGGCATCCATGGTCGGCACGGAGACGCGGACAATATCCGCACCTACGCGCTCTAATGCTTTGATTTGATTGACCGTCGCCTCAACATCCGTGGTACGGGTGTTGGTCATCGACTGAACGGCGATGGGTGCACCATCACCAATCGGCACATTCCCAACGTAAATCCGTTTAGATTTTCTACGTTGAATCGGAGCCTGATTATGCATGAAAAGTCTCCCGCGTTACTCGCCTGTTACTGTGTTGCTGATTGTTCGGCATTAACGGTAAGACGCGCAACCTGGTTAGTTCTGATAAAACGGCTCAGATCGACAGGTTTTCCTTGATACTGGATCTGCACCGCAGCCGGAGCACCGATTTTAAGCTTATACGGAGCCTGACCGGTTAGATTTAATGTGCCATCTTTACGCTGCAGGCCACTGAACAGTTTTTTACCTGTTGCATCCGTCACTTCCAGCCAGCAGTCGGCAGAGAAGTTCATCACCAGCGCGTTAGGATCGGCAGTGGTTGCCCCTGCGACGCCAGCCTGGTCCGTTGGCAGCGGCTGTGTGGTGTTCGCCGTAGCGGCAGGTGTTGTCGCCGCTGGAGCGTTATCCACATTCGCCTGAGACGGTGCGATAACAGCATTTTGCGCTGTCGTCTGGTCCGGTGTGGTGGCCGGCGCTGGCGTTTGGGCAGGTTCAACAGCCTGAGAATCGGTAGCAGCAGTTTGCGGTTCGCCGGAAGTGGCGCTGCTGTCGGTGTTTAACGGCACGCTTTGCGCGCCGTCGTTACCGGAATTGTTTAGCTCGGCAGAGGACTGGTCAGCCATCGTGGTGATCTCTTCCTGCTGCGCTTTGTGGTTTTGCCACCACCATGCGCCCGTCAGACCAATCACCACAAACAGTACCAGCCAGGTAAAGCTCATCAGCCAGCCATCACGTTTTTTGCGACGTTTGCCCAGAGAGAAGGTCTGCATCGGCGCGACTTTCGCCGCACGTACCGGTGCCTGTTTTTCCATCATTGGCAACAGTTCTTCTTCAGGGATATGCACCAGTTTTGCATAAGAGCGGATGTAACCACGCAGAAACGTTGAAGCAAGATCGGCCGGAGCCTTGTCTTCTTCAATATCGCGAACCGTGGAAACCTTCAGGCACAAGCGTTCTGCAACAGCTTGCTGGCTGAGTCCGAGTTGTTCACGGGCATTGCGAAGACGAACGCCCGTGGAGAGTGCTTCATTTTGGTCGTGAGTGGCTTCAGTATTCATTCGCTACAACTACTTACTGGTACGTGTAAATTAGGGTTCAGGCGCCGGTGAGTCACAATGCCACCCGCACCGCGAAACTTCTGGTCATTTAACCTTAGACAGACAGTTAGTATAAGACTGTCCGGCTTTAGTTGACAGTGCAGCGCTACTCATGAGGCTAAACTGTTGTTGCGACGTTACATACTGCCTTAAAGTCGTCTGAAACGCACCGTAATTATTCAGCAATCACAATCTACGTGGCTGAATATTCAGTAAGCTAATGCGTCACGGTACAAACCTGCACCGCGACGCATACGAATCACACAGCTTTGACCTCAATCGCCTCACCCTGCATGCGCTTACGCAGCGTACGCTTGGTACGGTCGATCACATCACCGGCCAGCTGGCCGCAGGCGGCATCGATATCATCACCACGGGTTTTACGCACGATGGTGGTGAAACCGTACTCCATGAGCACCTTGGAGAAACGATCGATACGGCTGTTAGAACTACGGCCATACGGCGCCCCCGGGAACGGGTTCCATGGGATCAAGTTAATCTTGCACGGCGTGTCTTTCAGCAATTCAGCCAGCTGATGCGCATGATCGGTTTCGTCATTCACATGGTCCAGCATCACATATTCGATGGTCACGCGGCCCTGGTTGGCATTGGACTTTTCGAGGTAGCGACGCACGCCCGCGAGGAAGGTTTCGATATTGTACTTTTTGTTGATCGGCACAATTTCGTCACGAATTTCATCGTTCGGTGCATGCAGGGAGATCGCCAGCGCCACGTCAATCATGTCGCCCAGTTTATCCAGCGCAGGCACAACGCCAGAGGTGGAGAGGGTCACGCGACGTTTGGACAAACCAAAGCCGAAGTCATCAAGCATGATTTCCATCGCCGGAACGACGTTGGTCAGGTTCAGCAGTGGCTCGCCCATGCCCATCATCACCACGTTGGTGATAGGACGTGTGCCGGTCACTTTTGCCGCGCCGACGATTTTCGCCGCGCGCCATACCTGGCCGATAATTTCAGACACGCGCAGGTTACGGTTAAAGCCCTGCTGCGCCGTCGAGCAGAATTTGCACTCCAGTGCACAACCAACCTGAGAGGAGACGCACAGAGTCGCGCGATCTTCTTCCGGGATGTACACGGTTTCAACGCGCTGATCGCCAACTGCAATCGCCCATTTGATAGTGCCGTCAGAAGAACGCTGCTCTTCCACCACTTCCGGTGCGCGGATTTCAGCGACTTCTTTGAGTTTGTTACGCAGCACTTTGTTGATGTCAGTCATGTCATCAAAGTTGTCGCTGCAATAGTGGTACATCCATTTCATGACCTGATCGGCACGAAACGGCTTCTCGCCCATCTCTTTGAAAAACTCGCGCATCTGCTGACGGTTCAGATCCAACAGGTTAATTTTTCCATTTTTATTAGGAACCGCGGCAATGGCGACTTCAGAGGTGTTAACTAGTTCAGACATAATATTTTCCGGCCTCGTTGTTACACGTTATGGCCCGTGGAGGGTTGAAAAGAAACGCCCCGGTGAGCGCTTTGCTCTTCCGGGGCGTTGCATTGTACAAAGTCTGGCGCAGGGATGCCACGTTTGCACGCGACTTTTACCAAATTTATACCCTTCCCTGAGGAATTAGCGGGTACGAGCGCACACTTCGCCTTCGGCGAAGAAGTAAGCGATTTCGCGCGCAGCAGATTCTACAGAGTCGGAACCGTGGGTGCCGTTCTCGGTGAAGCTGTCAGCGTAATCTGCACGCAGAGTGCCAGCCAGTGCGTTAGCCGGGTTAGTTGCACCCAGCAGATCGCGGTGACGCTGTACTGCGTTTTCGCTTTCCAGTACGGAAACCACGATTGGACCGGAGGTCATGAACTCAACCAGGCCATCGAAGAAAGGTTTGCCGTCGTGCTCAGCGTAGAAACCGCGAGCCTGTTCAACGGTCAGATGCAGCATTTTGGTGCCAACGATTTTGAACCCTGCAGATTCAAAGCGAGCAAAGATGCTGCCAATAACGTTTTTTGCCACCGCGTTTGGTTTGATGATGGAAAAAGTACGTTCAATAGCCATGATAACCTCTGTGTTATGTTCTGTTGTTTTGCATACGTCTGTATAAGATGGCGCGGATTATAGAGAGCAAAAACGCCATTGCCTATGGTTCAACGTAACATTTTTTTAAAATAAGACGAGTTTTAGCAACAGCTCACATCCCGGATGGGTTTTTCGCTACTGCAGGGTGAAATTCACCGTAGCGACTTGCCCCGTCTCATCCATTACCAGTAACTGATAATCCCCTGCTTTATCAAGCTGCAAAGTGTAAGCGCGCCCTTTCACATTCAGCGGTTCGCCATTCAGGAACCACCAGCGCTCACTGTCGCTGCCAATTGCCTGTAGCGGAAGCGATACGCGCGACTCACCGGGCAGGCGTTTAATCAATGCCCCCTCACGCACGCCGGAGAGCATCAACGGCGCAGGGGAATCTTGCGCCAGCGGAGGACAGGTGGTTGACGGTGCCGGAACGCGCACCGCCCGGCGTTCAGAAGCAGGAAGCCAGGGTTCAAGCGGTAACGGCCAGACGTCGAGGATTTTCTCCTGCGCGCCGGGGCAATCAGCCGCGACGCGTTTGCCCTGGTTATCCAGCCAGACCGGGAAGCGAATCCCGCGGATCCCCTCTTGCTCTGGCAATAACAGTGTGGGCGGCTGACTGCCGTCAAGCAACCAGGTCGCTAGCCTGCGACGGCAGTTCTCACTCCCTTCAGGCAGGGATTGCCCGCCGGGCCAGCAGATCACACCGCGACTGACCGACGCCGGGCGCGGATCGCGCGGCAAGCGCCCTTCATCCACCGTTGAACTCGACTGCAGCATATTATTGACCTGGTTCAGCACTGGCACGGCGCTGGCGAATCCAAACTGCCCGGCAACGGGTGTCCCGTCCGGGCGTCCGGTCCAGATCCCAATGATGTAGCGCGCGTTCAGGCCAATGGCCCAGGCATCACGATAGCCATAGCTGGTACCGGTTTTCCACGCCAGCGGTGCAACCTGCGGCAGTGCGCTATCCGGCAGCGGCTGCGCTTCGTTGCCTAAAATTCGGCGAATAATCCACGCCGAGCCAGGCGAGAGCAGCGGACGCTCAATCAACGGATCGCCAGGCTGCAGGCGTAACCGACCCGCTTTCCCTTGACGGGCAAAGGCGCTGTAAGCGGCGGTAATGTCTGAGAGCCGCGCCCCCGCACCGCCCAGGATCAGCGATAAATTAGGCTGCGCGCCAGGCGGAAGGATCAGGCGTAAACCGACATTGCTGAGCATTCCGGTGAAACGTTTTGGGCCATAAGCCTCCAGCACTTGCACGGCGGGAAGGTTCAGGGAGCGCACCAGCGCCTCGCTCATGCTGACGGGGCCGTGAAAACCGCTGTCGAAGTTACCCGGTCGGTAATCTCCCGTGCGCCGCGGAACATCCTGTAACAACGAGGCGGGATGGATCAGGCCTTCATCGAGTGCCATTCCGTAGACAAAGGGTTTCAGCACCGATCCCGGCGATCGGATCGCGCTCACCATATCGACATGACTAAAACGACTGTCATCATTGATATCCACTGAGCCAACCCAACCGCGAACTTTCATTGTGGTGTGATCAACAACGATCATCGCCAGTGAGCTACGCGGCGGAAGCCTGGATTTCCAGTTCATCGCCAGCTCTTCCATCTGACGTTGCAGCGAAGCATCCAGCGTAGTGACAATTTTGTTGTCGCGACTTTTACTCAGCATCATGCGGGAAAATAGCGGAGCCAGCTGCGGCATTTGCCGGGGAGCAAGCCAGACCGGCTCTTCACGCGACTCTTTAACCTGCTGCGCACTCCAGACGCTCTGCGTCACCATGCGCTCTAGCACTTTATTACGCGCGGCCTCCGCGCGCTCTGGCCAGCGGTCCGGACGCAGACGGCTCGGTGCCTGGGGAAGAACCGCCAGCAACGCAGCCTCTGAGTAGCTTAACTGCGCCGGTGATTTCCCGAGATAGGCCCAGCTGGCCGCACCGACGCCCTGTAACGTCCCCCCAAAGGGAGCACGGTTGAGATAGAGCGTGAGGATCTCGCGTTTTGACAGGTGCCATTCGAGCTGCATCGCCCGCCATAGCTGACGCACTTTACCGCCAAAAGTACGTGGATGCGGATCAAGCAGTCGTGCCACCTGCATGGTAAGGGTACTGCCGCCCGAAACCACTTTACCGGAACTCAGATCCTGCCAGGCTGCACGCAAAACGGAGAACGGATTAACGCCGGGATGATCCCAGAACCAGCGATCTTCATACTGGATCAGGGCTTCGAGGTAGCGCGGAGAGACATCTTCAATGGTGACCGGATAGCGCCAGATCCCATCGCTATCGGCAAAACGCCAGAGGGGTGTACCTTTCTCATCGACCACCACCCGTGCAGGATTGACCTCTTTTAAAGGCAACGGCCACAGGCGATCGGCGACAACAATCAGCGCCCATACAATAAGAATCGCTCCCGCCAGCCAAAGCCAACGGGAGCGATTGAGTCGAGATAACGTCACCTTAAGGAACAACAATCAGCGGGCCGCTTGCTGCGCCCGTTGCCCGCCATTGCGGAACATACATGGATTCAACCATCGGTACCGGAACCTGATACGTTCCCGGAGTAACGGCACGAGCCAGATACACCAGCGTCACAGGCTGCCCTTCGTTCACGGGCACCGCAGCAACAAAGCGGTCGTCGCGGAACTCCATATGCTGAATGTCCGCCTGTTGCATCTGGTTGAGCAGGTTCTGCACTTCGCTGCCGCTATCCTGAAGGCTGGCGCTGCTGGTGGCCAGGTTCTGGTTTTCCAGCTCAAGCCCTGCCGGAAGTAAATCGACCACCAGCGCATCCGGGACATTCTGATTTGCCTTCACTTCCAGCCACACCAGCACCAGTTCACCGCTCTTCAGAGAAGAGAGCGATTTGCTGCTGCCATCGGTTGCGAGAATATGACGCTCGATTTGCAGGACGTTGGACGATGGCTGCGGTGCATAATCCGGATAGCCTGTGCTGTCGAGACGGACCCACAGCGGCGTGGTGCCACTGTTGGTGACCTGCAATGCGCCCAACTGATCGCCACTCACATTTTGTGTCTGAGCCTTATCGCCGCTCAGCGCTTTATCCGAGAGGCTGGTGGTTGCCTGCCAGGCGCCTGAAAGTGTCGGCAATAGACGACCGGCCAGGAACAGCGCGTTGCTTTCCTGTGTTGAGAGCCAGCGCTGGCTGAACGCCTGCTGAGACAACGTATTCAGCAGCGTGTTCTGCGCATCCGGCAGCAGTTTGTACTCTTCCAGCAGGGAGAGCATCAGGGCGTTGTCACGCATTGGGCTGCCGTAATCCGCCATCCAGTTTTTGCTGTCACTGCGCGAGGTTTTCAAGGACAGATCCAGTGCCTGCTGACTGCGTGGCGCATCGCCCATCAGTTTCAGCGCCATCCCCAGCTGCATCAACGGCAGACCCGAACCGGTCTGCGCACGACGCTCCCAGATTTCACGCAGTGCACCCAGCGGTGCTTTTTGCTGGCGAGCCAGTACCAGTGCCGCATAGGCCTGAACTGCAAATTTACTCGCCTGCGTATCATCGCTGTAGCGAATAGACATCATGCCAGGATCCTGCAGATAGCGCAGAAGACGATTGTTGGCATTGTTCACCGCCTCGGCCGGAACGCTGTAACCCTGCTCACCCGCACGGACCAGGAAATCGGTGACGTAGGCCGTCAGCCAATACTCTTCCGGGCCATTTTTATCCCAGAGGGCAAAACCGCCGTCATCACGCTGCATTTGCAGCAAACGGGAGATGCCGATATCAATCGCCGCACGGCGTTTGTCATCCGTATCGCCTTTGATGCCGAGCGCAGTCAGCTGCGCCGCGTTGGTATAGAGCGACGGGAACAGGCCGCTTGCGGTTTGTTCCAGGCAACCGTATGGATAGGCCTGCAATTCGCGGATATAACGCGCCAGGTTCAGCGGTGGTTTACCGCTGAGCAGCAGTTGACCTTGCAGGGTAGCCGGTGAGAATCCCGTGATGTGCTGAGCCGGTGCCGTCCAGCTTTCGCCTGGGTTTAGCATGGTTCCCGTATTCACCGTCTGTGCAGGGAAAGCCGGACGCACGCCAATTTTCCAGCTCTTGTTCTGCGGTGCGAAAGTTTCTCCTGGCAACTGAAGGCCAGTCACCTGCGCGGTGATTTCGCCGTCACCGTAACCGTCCAGGGCTCTCACCGGAACAAACAGCGTGGTTCGCGTGCCCGGTTCAAGCTGAACGGGCTGCGGTTGTGCGCCTTCGAGCTCCATCAATCCCGATGCGCTCAACGCGACGTTCAGCGTCTGCGGTTTGTCGGTGAGGTTAGTCAGATCCAGCGTCAGCCTTGTTGAGTCACCACTGGCCAGGAAGCGTGGCGTGTTGAGTTCGGTAATCACCGGCGCCGCAACAATCACTTTGCCCTCGCTGCTACCAAAATCATCCGCCGTCCAGGCCTGCGCCATGACGCGCAGCTCGCCGTTGAAGTCGCCAATCGGCAGAGTAATCGTCCCTTCGCCATTGTCATCCAGCGCCACAGGCTGCGCCTGCTGGGCAATAATGGTGACATGATTCACCGGCGGTTTACCGCCGCGTTTCAGCTCATCGCCGTCACCACCAAAGCGCAGTGCCGCCATCCTTCCCTGGCCTTCAATCACCTGACCGTAAATATCGTAGATATCCGCGCCGTAACGCTTCTGACCAAAGAACGCTTCCCACGGATCGGGCGTGACATAATCGGTAATGTTCAGAACGCCGCTATCGACAGCGGACACCAGCACGTTCACTTTCTGTGGCACACTGCCGTCTTTCACGCTGGCTTTGACCTTCACTGACAGCGACTGATTCGGGCGAATTTTCTGTGGTGTATCCAGGGCCAGCGTGAGTCGACGATTTTCATCACCCATCGGCAGATGCAGAATACCCACCGCACGTTTCGGCGTGGCGGATTTGGATTTATCTCCCGGACGTACCACCAGCGTGCTGAGGTAAAGATCGTGACGCTTCCAGGCTTTATCGACCGGAATGGAGAGGTCCAGCCCGTTCGCCGGGACGTCGATCTCTTTCCACCACAGCGGACCTTCGCTGGACTCGATCATCGCGTAGCCTTTACCCGCTGCCGGTGCTGCAACATGCAGTTTAATGGTGTCACCTGGCTGATAAGCGGGTTTGTCGAGTTTCAGCATGACGCGGTCAGGGCGCGCGGCCCCAGTGCCGTCACTGTTATCCTGCCAGCTGTAACCGGCCCAGAAACGCACGCTGCTGACCATATCGTCAGGGGCTTTGACTTCCAGACGGTAAGAGCCCCACTCAACGGGGAAGGTCACTTTGCCCGTTTCGTCGGCCTTGAGCGTCAGTGCCTGCTCGCCCTCCACCAGATCTTTCTGATCGAACTGAGACAACCAGCCGTCGCTTTCAGACCAGTTCCAGTAATAGTCGCGGCGCTCGCGGATCAGGCGTACCTGAAGATCCGATACGGCTTTTTTCGCGCCGCTGGCGTCGGCATAAACAATGTCAAAACTGGCGTTACCGTTTTCATCGACAATCGGCTGGTTTACCGTGGTGTCCGTGCGATAGTCATACACCGCTTTGCTGGCGAACTGAGGGCGGATACCCGGCAGCGCAGCAGCAGGCCAGATGGCCTGCTCTGCACGACGCGTGATCGGCCTACCACCAGACTCCAGCAGGCTGGCCTGCAGAATCAGCTGCAGCGGAGAGTGTACCTCCTTCCACTGGCTTTCCGTGGCAACCTGACCGCGCCCCTGCACGTTCAGCGTCAATTGCACTTCATCGAGGCTGCGGCTGAGATTCTCTTCCGCAATATCACCGAACTGGAATCCCGGCAACGCGCTGACCGCTTCACGCAGCGGACGCAGGAAAAGCTGGCCCTGCAGACTGTTGCCGTTAGCCGGTGCGCCGTACAGGTAGTAGCCGACAACGTCGAAATTGACCTCATCCTGTACCGAAACCGGCGTTTTCTGCCCGGTCAGATTCAGTGCCATACGTTCTGGCATGAAATCTTCGACGTGGAAATCCCACAAACGCTGCTGATTGTCGCCCGTATTCGCGCGCACATGCCACATGCCGGTCTGCGCGCCGCTTTCCAGTGGATAGTTGAAGCGATAAAGACCATTTTCAGGCTGGCTGACGACGGTTCGCGCCACCTGCCCATCCGGGCGCAGCACTTCCAGCTTCACAGGCTGATCGGCCAGCGGTTTGCCGTCGCTGTCGCGCAGCAGACCGTTGAGGATCACGGTCTCCCCGGGACGATAGAGATCGCGCGGGCCAAACATAAAGAACTGCTTGCTATAACCAGGCCCGCCTGCGATATCAAATTCCGCCAGGTCCAGCGCCGGGAGTTTAAGATCCAGTAGCGTCGTCTGGCCGTCTTTACGGGCCAGAATCAGCGCCGCCTCTTTGTCCGTTTCGAGTTTTGCATGGCCGTCGCCATCGCTGGTGCCCTGCGCCAGCGTCTGGCCTTTGTCATTCAGCAGAAGGACTTCAACACCGGACTGTGCCGCGCCGTTCTCTAAGCTCTGAGTGAAGATATCGAGACGATTGTGATAGCGGTGCGCAGACAAGCCCACGTCACTGAGGGTGAAGAGCGTGGCAGCATTGCTGTAGTTGTAATGCCCCGCCTGATTCATCACCGCGATATAGACGCCGGACTGCTGCAACGGTTTGATATCGCGCAGCGGCAGCAGCAGTTTTTCGCGGGTATTGCGCGCCGGATTGAGATCGAAGCGCCCGGTATAGACCAGCTCGGCCATCTTAAGCAGATTATCCGATTCCCAGTTGCTCAGGGAGTTACGGTACTCCCACTGGCTCACAAATGAGGCCAGCGATTCCGGCTTCACGCGGTAGAAGTTTACATCCACGTTGTTGACGTTCAGCGCCATCACCGGCAGGCCTTCGACCACTTTACCCGGCAGGAGCGAGCCCCTGCTGGCAAAGCCGACAGTCGGTTCAATATCCCGAGTGGTGATCGCCTTTTCGTAGTCGATGCCAAAGGTCGCTTTGTTCAACGCCTGCAGATCGCGCTCCACGGTGACCACCAGATTGCGATTCGGCTCCAGATGGCGCAGACGCAGCTCTTTCAGATTTGGCGCGAGCTCCCAGGCACCGTCCACTTTGCCGCTCTTTTTATCGACGACGTGAACCGTGCGGGCAAAATCCTGATCGGGGTTGAGCGGAACCGAAAACGTCAGAACCAGAGTGGATGCGCCATCGAGCTGAACTTCCGAGGCATCGAGCAGCGTGAGCGCTTTACCCTCACTCTGCGCGGCGAGTTTCGCGAGCTTATCCGCATCCGGTTTGGCGGGCGCTTCTGATGTGGTGGTGGAAGCCGCGGGTGCGGCCGCCTGAGGTTTATCGTCGTTGTTATCGCAACCAACGAGTGTAAACGTGGTGAGAAGCGCGAGCGAAAGCGCAGCTAAGCGAAACGGTGTCATCCTTTATCCCTGGTCCGTGGAGCCTGTTAGTCGTCATCCGAATAAGTATTATCCGCAAGTTTCACGAATACAAAAGTCCAATCTTAGAATCTGGAAAGCGGCTCGCAGATTGCTCCCGACTCTCCTGCGGCTGCGATACCGATCATCGTTCAGATCACAGCGCTAAAGGTTACATGTAACCTTTAGCGTCATTTGTTTTTAAAACAATAAGATAGCTAGATATCCAGACAGATCACCTGCTAACTTACATCTTAGACGCACGCTGAGTGCGCGGTTCACTAAGAGAGATAGCCATGAAACGAGCCGTGAACGCCCTACAAAATTTCGGAAAATCACTTTACGGACCGGTACTTATCTTACCGATTGTCGGGCTGTTTATCGCCTTCGGCAACGTGCTGGGTAACGGTAATCTTGCCGAGTATGTGCCGTTTCTCGGCCATCCTCTGATTCAACACATTGGCCAGCTGATTGCTAAATCGGCGGTATCGGTTCTGGTCAATCTGGCGCTGGTCTTTGCAGTGGGCATTCCTGTTGGCCTCGCCACGCGGGACAAAGGTTACGCGGCGCTTATCGGTCTGGTGACTTTTGTGGTGTTTATCAACGCCATGAATGTGACGCTCCAGCTACAAGGGCATCTCGCCCCCGCCGATCAGATGAAAGCCGCCGGACAGAGCATGGTATTAGGCGTGCAGGTTCTCGAGATGGGCGTTTTCGCCGGTATTCTGACCGGTGCCCTGTCGGGATATCTGTACAACAAATACTCAGGCGTACAGTTTAACGGCGCTATGGCGATCTACTCCGGGCACTGTTTCGTGGCGATTATCATGCTGCCCGTGTCGATGCTGCTTGGCGTGGTGATGAGCGAGCTGTGGCCCTTTGCCCAGCATGGCATTAGCGCCATGGCATTAGCCATTAAAGGTTCTGGTCCGTTTGGCGTGGCGATTTACGGTTTCCTTGAGCGCATCCTGGTGCCAACCGGTCTGCATCACCTGGTCTATACGCCGTTCCTGTACACCGAACTGGGCGGGACGCAGGAGGTGTGCGGCACCGTCTATCAGGGCGCACGGAATATCTACTTCGCCGAAATGGCCTGCCCGGAAGTGAAACAGCTCAGCAGCACGGTCGTATGGGATGCACGCGGAATAAGCAAAATGTTCGGCCTGCCTGCCGCAGCGCTGGCGATGTATATGACCGCCCGACCGGAGCGCAAAGCGCTGGCGAAAGCCATCCTGATCCCGGCGGCGCTGACTTCGCTGCTGGTCGGCGTAACCGAACCGCTCGAATTCTCCTTCCTGTTTGTCGCCCCGCTGCTGTTTGTGGTGCATGCGGTGCTGACCGGGATTGGCATGATGCTGTTCTATCTGTTTGGCGTTCATGCCATCGGCGCCAACGGCATTATCGATTTCATTCTCTACAACCTGCCGCTGGGCACGGAGAAGTCCAACTGGCCGATGTATATCGTCGTCGGGCTGATTATGTTCGCGCTCTATTTCATCGTGTTCCGCTTCCTGATCCTGCGTTTCAACATGAAAACGCCGGGACGTGAGGACGACGAACAGGAAACCCGTCTGTACAGCAAGCAGGAGTATCAGGCGAAAGGCAGCAACGACGGGCTGGGCGAGTCCATCGTGGTCGGTCTCGGCGGGCGAGAAAATATTGAAGTGGTAGATAACTGCTACACCCGACTGCGCGTCACCGTGAAAGATGTCGACATCATCGATGAGCCACGGCTCAAGGCGACGGGTGCAAAAGGAATTATCAAACAAGGTAACAACGTTCAGGTGGTCTACGGGCTGCACGTCAAAAAAATGCGAGAAGCCGTTGAGACGTTTCTCTGAAGGAGCCAAACATGTTTAAACCTCCCTTTATTCTCTCCATTGCCGGTGGTGGCAGCACCTACACACCCGGCATTGTGAAAAGCCTGATGGTCCAGCTGCAGGATTTCCCGCTGGCGGAAATCCGCCTCTACGACATCGACGCCGCGCGCCAGGACACCATCGCGCCCGTGGTCGAGAAAGTGATTCGCGACCACAGCCAGAGCATTAAATTCACCGTGACGCACGACCCGGAAGTGGCCTTCAGTGGTGCCCATTTTGTGTTCGCCCAGATGCGCGTTGGTCAGTATAAAATGCGCGAGCAGGACGAGAAGATCCCCCTGCGCCACGGCGTCGTCGGTCAGGAAACCTGCGGCCCTGGCGGGCTGGCATACGGGCTACGGACAATTTTGCCGATGGTCGAACTGATCGATCTGGTAGAGCGATACGCACACGAGAAAGCGTGGATCGTGAACTACTCCAACCCGGCGGCAATTGTGGCTGAAGGCGTACGTCGCCTGCGTCCTAACGCCCGCGTGCTGAATATCTGCGATATGCCGGTGGCAGCGATGCGTAATATGGGCGCGATTCTGGGCGTTGATCGTCACAAGCTGGAAGTGGACTATTTCGGCCTGAACCACTTCGGCTGGTTTACTCGCGTGCTGGTCGATGGCGTGGACAGATTGCCTGAGCTGCGCCGCCACATCGCAAAATACGGCCTGCTAACGGAAGATGCAGCCAAAACCGACCCGCAGCACTCAGATCCCTCGTGGGTGAAAACCTGGCGCAACATCAAGCCGATCATGGATAACTTCCCGGAATATCTGCCGAACCCGTATCTGCAGTATTACCTGATGCCAAATCAGATTGTTGAGCATCAAAACCCGGATTATACCCGTGCCAACGAAGTGATGAACGGGCGCGAGAAAAAGCTGTTTGCCGCCGCCGAAGAGTACAAACGTACCGGGATTTTGTCCGATGCCTTCCACGTCGGCGTGCACGGCGAGTTTATTGTCGATGTGGCCCGTTCGCTGGCGTTCAACCTGCGTCAGCGCCATCTGGTGATGGTCGAAAACCGGGGGGCGATCACCAACCTGCCGTACGACGCGGTAGTGGAAGTCCCGGCCTATATCACCTCCGAAGGGCCTGAGCCGATCCGTGTGGGTCAGGTGCCACTGTTCCACCAGACGTTGCTGCAACAACAGCTCGCCTCTGAGCAACTGCTGGTGGAAGCGACCATCGAAGGCAGCTACGAAAAGGCGCTGCAGGCATTCACCCTGAACCGCACCGTGCCGACGATGGAACATGCAAAAGCCATTCTCGATGAGATGATCGAGGCCAACCGCGACTACTGGCCCGCGCTGCAAAAAGCCTGGCAGGACGGCGAAGCGGTGAAAAAATAGGGGGTTGCTCGCGAGTTGAACGTGGTTTGCTTGTCGGTGTCAGATAAAACACCGACAATCCTTTTTTAAGGAAAAAATGGAGGCACCCATGTCCACCTCATATTTTGTCGCAGCCGACTGGCTTCTCGAACATAGCGACGACCCGGAAGTGCAAATCCTCGACGCGCGCATGGCCCCGCCAGGGCAGGAGCATCGCGACGTTCCCGTTGAATACCGCGCCGGACATCTTCCGGGCGCGGTCTTTTTTGATATCGAAGCCCTCTCCGATCACACCTCTCCCCTGCCCCATATGATGCCGCGCCCGGAGGCCTTTGCCGTGGCCATGCGTGAGCTGGGCGTGAGCCGCGATAAACATCTGGTGGTTTACGATGAGGGCAATCTGTTCTCCGCTCCGCGCGCATGGTGGATGCTGAAAACCTTCGGCGTAGAGAATGTGTCTATTCTGGCCGGTGGCCTGGCAGGCTGGCAGCGCAATGAACTGCCACTTCAGCAAGGGGATGTCGCTCTGCCGGAAGGCGACTTTGACGCGACGCTGGACCCAAACGCCGTGAAACGTCTCACCGACGTTCTGCTGGTGAGCCACGAGAAAACGGCGCAAATTGTCGATGCCCGACCGGCGCCACGCTTTGCAGCCCAGGCTGATGAACCCCGTCCAGGCCTGAAACGCGGACACATTCCCGGCGCGCTCAACGTGCCGTGGGGCGATCTGGTATTTGAAGGCGAGCTGAAAACCACCGATGAACTGAGTGAGATTTTTGCCCGCCAGGGGGTGGATTTGCATAAGCCTGTGGTTGCCAGCTGTGGCTCCGGCGTGACCGCCTGCGTGGTGATTCTTGCGCTGGCAACGCTCGGCGTGACCGATGTGACGCTGTACGACGGTGCGTGGAGCGAATGGGGCGCCCGGGACGATCTGCCGATTGAACCTGCTCAGTAATGGATAACCGACTGGCAACACTGCTCACGCGCGGGGAGTCCCTGACCCGCGCGGAATATCGCGTCCTGGCCCATCTCACGGAGCATCCGCTGCTGGTGGGCAATATCACGGTACGCGAGCTGGCGCAGGCGACCTTTGTCTCGACGGCCACTATTATGCGCCTGTGTCAGAAGCTGGGGTTTAGCGGTTTTAGCGAGTTTATCTGGCACTGCAAACAGCTGCTGACCGACACACCGCACATTGCGGCACAGGCGCAGGATTTGCCTCACCTGCCCGCCCTGTTCAGCCAGTTTATCGCCAACTATCAGCAGACGTTTCAGTGGGTCACGGAAGAGAAGCGCCGTCAGTTTGCCACGCTGCTGCGCGAGAAAGAGAGTTTCTTTCTCTACGGCGCCGGGTTTTCCTATTTGTTCGCGGAGTACCTGACGAAAAAGCTGCAGGTGCTGGGCAAAACGGCCTTTATCTCCGGGCCGGGCGACAGCCGGAATATTTTTCTGAGCAACGCCGCGCGCTATCAGGTGTTTATCGCAGTGTCGCGCAGCGGTGAAACAGAGCAGGTGCTGGATAAAGCGCGGATCGCCAAAAACGTCGGCATGACGGTGATTGCCTTTACCCGCGCGTCAGCGAATACGCTTGCCGGGATGGCGGATTTGCATTTCGCCCTGTATGACGAAGCCGTGCATTATGCCGCCGAGGCCGCAGGCGTGACGTCATTTGAATCGAATCTGGTTTTGCTGATGGATTTGTTACTGCTGGAAGCAACGGGGTGAGTGTTCACCCCGCGAATATCAGATAATGCGGGTGGTTTTCAGATCGCGCAGGAATCCGCCCCAGCGACGTTCATAGAACGGCGTGATGTGCTCGGTAATAAAGTGGCTAATGCCCTTCTCACCTTTCACGACCTGACAGATATCAATCGGCTCATCGCCCGGCAGCGTGTCGGTCGCAACGCTTCCCGCCGCCTGAATGATCTCGTCGATGTCACCATCGGCTTCAATCCCAATCAATAGCACCGGCTGTTCTTCTGCGCTCTCTTTGATAGAGCACAGAAACGCGCGCTTCACCGGCTTGATGGTTTTAAACAGAGTGGTCAGAGAGTCGATCATCTGCGCCGGAGGCTCAGCCACTTCAGACAACAGCAGCGTTTCGCCACCCTCCAGCACTTCCTGCGTGCTAAGCGGGTTGCCCTCTTCGCCAATCAGATGGCTGATTTCACGCGGAGTAAACTCTTTCCCGGTCGGCAGTTTTGCATTGAGGAAGAGCGTTTCACCGAGCGTCATTTCAAACAGCGTGCGCACGGGCATGACGACAAACGCCTGTTCGTCTTCCACCGCTTGCTGCAGGGCTTCCAGCGAGGTGAAAAACGGGATAACAGACGTGCCGTCGTCTTTTTCCCAGTGCAGCAGATCCAGCGCGCTGTCTTCCACAACCTGCTCGCCCTCAGCCGCCGTTCCCGGAACCCAGACGGTGGACTCCAGCAGGGTGCGGAAAAATGCCGGACGGTGGGCTGGCTCAGTGGCCGCCTGCTCCAGCAGAGTTTCTAATTCGTTTTTGGTTTCGGACATAGTTTCGTTACGTTAATCGCCCGGCGGCGCAGCGCTTGCACGGGCCTGCGGGGTTTGTAGGCCGGGCAGCGGCTACGCCACCCGGCAGGACGACTACTCAGCAGTCAATAAATTGGCAATCGTACGCACACCCAGACCGGTAGCACCCGCAGACCACTGTTCCACGCCCGCTTTGCGGTAGGTGGCAGAGCAGTCAATGTGCAGCCAGCCTTCGTGATAGTTCTCAACGAAGTGGGACAGGAAGCCTGCGGCGGTGCTTGCGCCAGCCGGATACGCTGCGCTTGCGGTGTTGTTCAGCTCGGCAAAGTTAGACGGCAGTTGGCTGCGGTGGAATTCCGCCAGCGGCAGACGCCAGAAAGGTTCGTTCTCAGCGGCGGCACTCGCCAGCAGGCGTGCGGCCAGTTTGTCGTCGAAGCTGAACAGTGCGTGATAGTCGTTACCCAGAGCGGTTTTCGCCGCCCCCGTCAGGGTCGCCATATCGATGATCAGCTCAGGTTTCTGCGCAGAGGCATCAATCAGACCATCCGCCAGCACCAGACGGCCTTCGGCGTCGGTGTTCATCACTTCGACATTTTTACCGTTACGGTAGCGAATGATATCGCCCAGCTTGAACGCATTGCCGCTCACCATGTTGTCTGCGCAGCACAGGTACAGTTTTACGCGCTTGTTCAGACCACGGGTGATGGCGAATGCCAGTGCGCCGGTAATGGTTGCCGCGCCGCCCATGTCGGACTTCATCGAGTCCATAAACGCGCTCTGCTTCAGGCTGTAACCGCCGGTATCAAAGGTAATGCCTTTGCCGACCAGACACGCGTAAACCGGCGCTTCTTTGTCGCCGGTCGGGTTGAAATCGAGAGCCAGCAGCACCGGTGGTCGCTCAGAGCCGCGACCCACGGTGTGAATCCCCATGTAGTTTTGCTCGCGCAGATCTTCACCTTTGGTGATGCGATAAGACATTTTATCGCCTGCGACTTTGCACAGCAGATCGACCGCGCGCTGCGCCAGCTGTTCAGGGCCCAGCTCTTCCGCCGGAGCGTTAATGGTGTCGCGCACCCAGTCGATGATGGTCAGACGGTTTTCCAGCTCTTTCTGCGCGGGTTCGTCGAGGTTTGCCCACTCGACTTTACGGGTGCCTTTCGGGCCTTTGTAACCCGCCCAGAATGCCCAGCTGCGATCCGTGTCCCAGCCTTCTCCGGCCAGAGTGACGTGCTTGATGCCCAGGCCGTCAATTTTACGCGCGGCGCGCTGGATCAGACCCAAATCGTCGGAATCGTTCAGGTGCAGGGTGATGCCGTCATTGTTAATGCTGTAGGTGGCTTTGTCGCCCCAGCGTGCGTCAGCAGGCTGTGTAGAGAGCGTAATTTTCATCGCTTCGGTCATTTTATTTTTCCTTATTCGCAACGAGCAAACGGGCCGCCAGAAGGCAGCCCGTATGATCTTTCTTTCTGTTAAACGTCTGCTTCATCTAACCAGACTAACAGAATCGCCTCCAGAATTTTTTCATTGGATGCGCTGGGATCATCGTCAAAATCTTCCAGATCGCAGATCCACTGATGCATATCGGTGAATCGTACGGTCTTCGGATCCAGATCCGGGTTGGCGTCGTACAGCGCCTCGCCGATTTCGCGGCTGTCGGTCCACTTCAGTCCCATACTACCCCCTGTTAATGCTCACGCGCATGGTTGATAGTGTAACGCGGGATTTCGACCACCAGGTCTTCATCAGTGACGCGCGCCTGGCAGCTTAAACGGCTGTCTGGCTCCAGACCCCATGCTTTATCCAGCATGTCGTCTTCGTCTTCGGTGCTTTCCGCGAGGGAGTCAAAACCTTCACGCACGATGCAGTGGCAGGTGGTGCAGGCACAGGATTTTTCACAGGCGTGTTCCACTTCGATACCGTTGCGCAGGGCAACGTCGAGGATGGTTTCGCCGGTCTCAGCTTCCAGAACTGCGCCATCCGGACAGAGGTCCGCATGAGGCAGAAAAACAATCTTTGGCATATTAAACCTCGTCCACGGACTGGCCTTTCAGCGCGACACGGACAGACTGGTCCATGCGGCGAGCGGCGAAATCCTGGGTTTGTTTATCAACGTTTTTAATCGCTTGTTCTATTGCGTCAGCGTCATCGCCAACCGCCACTGCGCGTAGCTGCGCAACGGCGTCGTCAATGGCCTGGCGCTCTGCGGCACTTAACAGCGCGGCATCGGCAGTGAGTGCGCCTTCCAGACTTTCCAGCACGCGCGCGGCTTCCACTTTCTGTTCCGCCAGCATACGTGCCTTCACATCCTGTTCGGCATAGCTCATTGAATCCTGAATCATGGAGGCGATTTCGCCGTCGGTCAGACCGTAAGACGGTTTCACCTGGATGGATGACTCCACGCCGGTCGATTTTTCCATCGCCGTGACGCTGAGCAGACCATCGGCATCCACCTGGAAGGTGACGCGGATATGCGCCCCGCCTGCTGGCAGCGCAGGAATGCCGCGCAGCGCGAAGCGCGCCAGCGAGCGGCAATCCTGGACCAGCTCGCGCTCGCCCTGCATCACGTGGATAGACATCGCAGTCTGGCCATCTTTGAAAGTGGTGAACTCCTGCGCGCGCGCCACGGGAATGGTGGTGTTACGGGGGATCACTTTCTCGACCAGGCCACCCATGGTTTCCAGCCCCAGAGAGAGCGGAATCACATCGAGCAGCAGCATTTCGCTGTCCGGCTTGTTACCGACCAGAATATCCGCCTGAATCGCGGCCCCAATCGCCACCACTTTATCCGGGTCGATGGAGGTGAGCGGCGTGCGGCCAAAGAATTCGCCCACGCGTTCACGCACCAGCGGTACGCGCGTTGAGCCGCCGACCATCACCACTTCCAGCACTTCGCTCGCGTCGACGTTGGCATCTTTCAGCGCACGACGACAGGCCAGCAGCGTGCGTTTTACGAGCGCAGCAATCAGTTCGTTGAACTGCTCGCGGGTGATTTCGCCACGCCAGCCCGCCACGTCAACGGTGACTGACTGCGCATCGCTAAGCGCAATTTTGGCGTCGATAGCGGCATCCAGCAGTTCGCGCTGAACACGCACGTCGCTGCGATTGGGAATTCCCGCCTGCTCGCGAATGTAATCCGCCAGCAGGTGGTCGAAGTCATCGCCGCCGAGGGCTGAGTCGCCGCCGGTCGCCAGCACTTCAAACACGCCACGGCTGAGGCGAAGAATGGAAATATCAAAGGTGCCGCCGCCGAGATCGTAAACGGCAATCACCCCTTCCTGGCCGGAATCGAGACCGTAAGCAATTGCCGCAGCGGTTGGTTCGTTGAGCAAGCGCAGCACATGCAGGCCCGCCAGACGCGCAGCGTCTTTCGTGCCCTGACGCTGTGCGTCGTCGAAATAGGCTGGCACGGTGATAACAACGCCATCCAGTTCGCCTTCGAGCGTCTCGGTCGCGCGCGCCGCGAGCGCTTTGAGAATATCGGCAGAGACGCGAACCGGGTTGAGCAATCCGGCGTCGGTGGCAATCATCGGCAGGCCGTTAACACTGGCCTGCAGCTGATAAGGCAGATGCGGGTAACGCGTTTGAATATCGGCCAGCGAGCGGCCCATCATCCGTTTTACCGAGCTGATGGTATTGGCCGGATCTTTCGCGGCATTGGCGCGCGCGTCATATCCCACCGAATGGCCCTGCTGCTGGTAGTAAACGACAGAGGGCAGCAGATGACGCCCTTCGGCGTCTGCCAGCGTTTCCGCCTGGCCGCTGCGTACGGTCGCTACGAGGGAATTGGTGGTGCCTAAATCAATGCCCACCGCCAGACGACGCTGGTGCGGTGCGGCGCTCAGACCAGGCTCACTAATTTGTAATAAGGCCATGTTAAGCTTCCAAAATCAGAAATCGAGCAGCTTTTCTTCGAGTTGTTCAGCACTGCTTCGCAGTTTATCGAGAAAACGCAGCTTGCGTACAGTATCTGCCGCCACGTCCCACGTCTCGTTATTCAGTTGTTCAACCATCTGCTGATGGCGGGTATCGAACATCGCTTTCACCCGTTTGATGAAGCTTTCAAGACGCACTTCGTCTTTCGCCTGTTCGATCTCATCCAGCTCTTCGCGAAGCTCCAGCTGTTCCATCAGGAAAGCGGTGTCGCGTACCGTGTGTTGTTCACTTGCCAGATCAAAACCGTACAGCGAGAGCAGATATTCCGCACGCGCTAAGGGGCTGCGCAGCGTTTGCCACGCCTGATTAATGGTGGCTGACTGCGAAACGGCAGCCAGTTGCTCCGCCTGAGACCCGCTGGCAAATTTATCAGGATGGAATTGACGTTGCAGATCCTGAAAACGAACCGTCAGGGCCTGGATGTCGATCGGGTACTGGGCGGGCAACCCGAAGAGGGTGAAGTAATCCATAACAATCTCAGGGTTAGCCAGTTAGAACAAACCCCACACGTAGCCAGGCCACGGTGGGGTTTCGGTTAACGCGCAGTTAAACGTGGAAGCTTTCGCCGCAACCGCACTCGTCTTTTACGTTCGGGTTAGTGAATTTAAACCCTTCGTTCAGGCCTTCTTTGACGAAGTCCAGCTGAGTGCCGTTGAGGAATTGCAGGCTCTTGCCATCGACTACTACCTTCACGCCTTTGTCTTCAAACACGGTGTCATCAGTCGCCGGTGCGTCAACAAATTCCAGTACATAAGCCATCCCGGAACAGCCGGAGGTACGTACGCCCAGTCGCAGGCCAAAGCCTTTACCACGGTTCGCCAGAAAGGCGCTTACTCGCGCGGCAGCGCTGTCGCTAAGGGTAATCGACATAACAAAACCTCAACTCTTCTTATTTCGCTTCACGTTTGCTTTTGTAATCCGCAATAGCGGCTTTGATCGCGTCTTCTGCCAGAATAGAGCAGTGAATTTTCACCGGTGGCAGTTCGAGTTCGTCAGCAATATCGGTATTTTTAATTGCCTGTGCTTCGTCCAGAGACTTGCCCTTCACCCACTCGGTGACCAGGGAGCTGGATGCGATAGCAGAACCGCAACCGTAAGTCTTGAAACGCGCGTCTTCAATGATACCTTCATTGTTGACTTTAATCTGCAACTTCATCACGTCGCCGCACGCTGGCGCGCCGACCATGCCGCTACCAACGCTTTCGTCGCTGTTGTCGAAAGAGCCAACGTTGCGTGGGTTCTCGTAATGATCAATAACTTTTTCGCTGTAAGCCATGTTGAATTCTCCTTCGTACCGATTAGTGATGTGACCATTCAATGCTGTTCAGATCCACGCCCTGTTTGAACATTTCCCACAGTGGAGAAAGGTCACGCAGACGGCCAATGGAGTTACGAACCAGCTTGATGGTGTAGTCAATCTCTTCTTCGGTAGTGAAGCGACCTAAAGTGAAACGGATAGAACTGTGTGCCAGCTCGTCGGTCATGCCCAGTGCACGCAGCACGTAGGATGGCTCGAGGCTTGCAGAAGTACAGGCAGAACCGGAAGAGACCGCGAGGTCTTTCAGCGCCATAATCAGCGATTCGCCTTCAACATAGTTGAAGCTGACGTTGAGAATGTTCGGAGCGCCCTGCTCGAGATCGCCGTTCAGATAGACTTCTTCCATATCTTTCACGCCGTCCCACAGACGGTTACGCAGCGTGCGCAGGCGCGCCATCTCGCTTTCCATCTCTTCTTTCGCGATACGGTAGGCTTCGCCCATGCCCACGATCTGGTGAACAGGCAGAGTTCCTGAACGCATGCCGCGCTCATGACCGCCGCCGTGCATCTGTGCTTCGATGCGGATACGTGGTTTACGACGAACGTACAGCGCGCCGATACCTTTCGGGCCATAAATTTTGTGGCCGGAGAAGGACATCAGGTCCACTTTCAGCTGGCTCAGATCGATAGGCAGTTTGCCCACGCTCTGGGTCGCGTCAACGTGATAGATGATGCCGCGCGCACGGCAGAGTTCGCCGATTGTCGCGATATCCTGAACCACGCCGATTTCGTTGTTAACGTGCATGATAGACACCAGAATGGTGTCGTCACGCATGGCCGCTTCGAGCTCTTTCAGGTCGATAATACCGTTGCTCTGAGGGGCGAGATAGGTGACGTCAAAACCTTCACGCTCGAGCTGGCGACAGGTGTCCAGCACGGCTTTGTGTTCGGTTTTGCTGGTGATAATGTGCTTGCCTTTTTTCTGATAGAAGTTGGCAGCGCCTTTGATCGCCAGGTTGTCGGATTCGGTTGCACCGGAGGTGAAAACAATTTCACGCGGGTCGGCGCCAACCAGCTCAGCAATCTGATTACGGGCGATATCAACCGCCTCTTCAGCATGCCAGCCAAAACGGTGAGAACGGGAAGCTGGGTTACCAAAGTTTCCGTCCAGGGTCAGACACTGCATCATTTTCTCGGCAACACGCGGGTCCACCGGCGTGGTTGCGGAGTAATCGAGATAGATCGGTAATTTCATTGCTCTATAAACTCCGTACATCGCTTCAATGCAAGGAATCAGGCTAACCGGCTGGATGTACGGCCGAGTACACGGGGCAACGGGTGCCCCGGCCTGATTCGAAAAATCTTATCGTTTTTTTACGCGCGCAGTTTAACGTCGATTGCGTCTTGCGCGCGGGTGCTGCGTTGGTTTTCGTGATTATGCTGGCGGCCAGACACTTCCATAACTTCCTGGTTGTTAACCAGTTCACCGAGGGTGATGTTATTCAGGAAGCCGGTCAGACGGTCGCTCAGATCGCGCCACAGCGCGTGGGTCAGGCATTTATCGCCGCCCTGACAGCCGCCTTTGCCCTGGCAACGGGTCGCATCAACAGACTCATCAACAGCACTAATGACTTCGCCAACTGCAATACTGCCCGCGTCTTTACCCAGCAGATATCCGCCGCCTGGGCCGCGAACGCTGGAAACCAGTCCATTTTTACGCAATCTGGAGAACAGCTGTTCCAGATAAGAGAGGGAAATACCCTGACGTTCAGAAATATCAGCCAACGGAACCGGGCCCGATTCAGAGTTGAGCGCAACGTCCAGCATCGCGGTCACAGCATAACGCCCTTTAGATGTCAGTCTCATGTCTTACTTAACCTCAAACTCGCCCCTGCCCGGGGTTTTTTATTGTAAAATGGGGGGTATTGCATAGCAGGGCCAAGTCTGACATTCCCGACTAAATTGGTCAACTATTTACTTGACTGTTTTAGTCAAGTATTTAGCCTTATGTGCGCTCTACGCCTTGTCGGGTGGCGCTTTGCTCACCCGACTGACCAGAACGTCGGCCCGTTCAAGCGAAGCGCAGCCGGGCAATCAGGCGTTACTGTTGCTTATTCTTCTGCTCAATAATCGACGCCAGCATCCCGCGCAGAATGTTCAGCTCCTGCGTTTCCGGGCGGGCGCGGGTAAACAGACGGCGCAGCTTGTTCATCACCTGGCCTGGATGCGACGCGCGAATAAAGCCCGTCGTCAGCAGCGTTTGCTCAAGATGTTCGTAGAAACGCTCTAAATCGTCCACCAGCGGATACGCAGCGTCTTCTTCCTGCTCCGGGGTGACGCCTTTTTCCTGGGTCGCCAGCCACGCCATACGCACTTCGTAGGCAATAACCTGCACCGCCATCGCCAGGTTCAGGGAGCTGTATTCCGGGTTCGCGGCAATCGCCACGTGGTAATGACACTTCTGCAGCTCGTCGTTGGTCAGGCCAACGCGTTCACGGCCAAACACCAGAGCGATCGGCGCCTGCTGGGCTTCAGCAACGCTTTTCAGGCCGCATTCGCGCGGATCGAGCATCGGCCACGGCAGCGTACGTGAACGTGCGCTGGTGCCGACGACCAGGCTACAGCCCGCCAGCGCTTCATCAAGGGTATCGACGATCTGAGCGTTGCCGATCACGTCGCTCGCCCCTGCTGCCAGTGCAATAGCCTGCGAGTCGGGTTTAACCAGCGGATTGACCAGCCACAGATTGGTTAAACCCATGGTTTTCATAGCGCGGGCGACAGAGCCCATATTGCCGGTGTGCGATGTTTCGACCAGTACGATTCGGATGTTTTGCAGCATAATTAGTTTTGTCTGAAGCCAGTGTCTGAAGAATATTCGGCCATATTATCATAAACGAGAGACATGATCCGAACTCGCTGCTATACTCTGGGCCGTTTTCGTTTCCCCTGTTCTTTAACATCCAGTGAGAGTAACCGATGCAACATCCTATGTTGACCATCGCCGTGCGCGCAGCGCGCAAGGCGGGTAATGTAATTGCCAAACACTACGAAACTCCAGATTCTGTAGAAACCAGCCAGAAAGGCAGCAATGACTTTGTGACTAACGTCGATAAAGCCGCAGAAGCGATTATTATCGAAACCATTCGCAAATCTTACCCGCAGCACACCATCATCACCGAAGAAAGCGGTGAACACGCAGGCGAAGATCAGGATGTTCAATGGGTAATCGATCCACTGGATGGCACCACCAACTTCGTTAAACGCCTTCCTCATTTCTCTGTTTCTATCGCTGTACGCATCAAAGGCCGTACTGAAGTGGCCGTTGTTTACGATCCAATGCGTAACGAACTGTTCACGGCTACCCGTGGTCAGGGCGCACAGCTGAACGGCTACCGTCTGCGCGGCAGCAACTCTCGCGATCTGGATGGCACGATTCTGGCGACCGGTTTCCCGTTCAAGGCGAAACAGCACGCTCAGACCTACATGAAAATCCTCGGCAAGCTCTACACCGAATGCGCGGATTTCCGTCGCACCGGTTCTGCTGCGCTGGATCTGGCCTACGTTGCCGCTGGCCGCGTTGATGGTTATTTCGAAATCGCGCTGAAGCCGTGGGATTTTGCTGCAGGCGAGCTGATTGCTCGTGAAGCAGGCGCACTGGTTTGCGATTTCACTGGCGGTCACAACTACATGCTGAGCGGCAACATCGTGGCCGGTAACCCGCGTGTCGTGAAAGCTATGCTGGCAAACATGCGTGACGAACTGAGTGAAGCGCTGAAGCGTTAATTCCGTCTGTTGTGCCCGGTGGCACTGTACTTCCCGGGCCTACGATCCTGTAGGCCGGATAAGTGCAGTGCCATCGTTCGTTTTAGAACGGCCGTAACCCCCGCCCTACCGGCACCGCACTGATCCACATCGTCACCGCCGCCACCAGTAAAATCACCCCGCCCGCTAACGCCAGCGTCGTCCAGCCAACCTGTCGCCACAGTACCGGCGTTGTGTTGCCGCTCAGTTTGACCGCCAGCTGGCGAAAACTGTGGACCAGCAATGCCAGCGAGGTAATCGTCAGTGACGTTCCCGCCGCCATCGCCAGAGCGGATACTACGCCCCAGCTAAATACACCAATCACCTTACTGAACAGCAGCACCATGATCGCCCCGGAACAGGGCCGCATTCCCATCGACAGAATAATCATCAGCCTCGCGCGCCAGTCATCTGTGCCCTGTAGCTGCTCTTGCGTCGGCAGATGTTGATGCCCGCAACCGCAGTGTGCGTCGTGAACATGATGCGCCGTGAAAGCTTTAAACGTTGGTTTTCGAAGTAATGCCCGCAGTTTTTTGATCGCCCGCCAGCAGAGCAGCACCCCCAGCACGCCCACCAGTGCATAACTGCCCTTCTCCAGCCAGAAGCTGCTCATGTGCAGCTGTCGGGCAGGCAGTTGTAGCACTGTCAGCACCACAACCACCAGCGCAATCGCCACCAGCCCCTGCAACAACGAAGAGGCGAGCGTTAATCCGATACTCGATTTGAGCTTTGAAGGGTGAGTCGCAAGCCAGGTGGTGATGACGATCTTCCCGTGCCCTGGCCCCAGCGCATGCAGCACGCCGTACAAAAAGCTGAAGATCAGCAGCGAGCCGCCCGCTTTGGTCGGGTTTTCCGCCACGGCCTTGAGCAGCCCGCTCATCTGCTGATTCACGTCGCGCTGCCAGAGGATGCTTTTCATCATCACCTGCGGCCACGCCTGCCAGAGCCATAACGCCCCGATGGCCGCTAAGATCAGAAACAGTGCCAGCGGCCACAGGTGCAGCCAGCGGCGTTTTTTGCTGAGTGAAGTGGAGATCACTGACATTGCACGGTCACCTGCTGCGCAAACTGTTTACCCAGCTCCATATCTTCCGGCGGCGCATCCGCTTTATCGAGAGAGAGCGCAAAATTCATCGTCTCTTCGCTGGGTTTTGGCGTATGAACCGCAATCGTGCAGCGCTTTTGCAGCACCGCGGGCAGCGTTGCGTCTTTGTCTTCGGCATAACTCATGTCGACGTAGTAGCTCGGGTCAAAGGTTGAAAACGTATACTTCTGCCCCGCCAACGGCTGAGGTTCGGCCAGCGGCAGAATAAAGGTTAATACCGCCTGGTGCCCGTCGCGCTCCATGCCGTAGGTCGTGGGGCGATTAAGAAATTTCACTTTCTGGCCGTTGTGCCAGAACTCGGTGAAGTAGTGCTGACCGAGTACGTTGGCCATCACTTCCGCCGCCAGTTTTTTCCAGATCTCATCGCCCGGTTTCGCATCGCCCGCGTCATAGAGTAGATCGGCTGATGTAATTTCATCCATCGTCCAGCGCATTTTCAGCCCGCTCAGGTGCGTATCGTCTGCGACAATCTCCGTCTGCAGGCTGATAAAACTGTGAGGATGCGCGACGGCGGCAGAAGATAAAACCGCCAAAAATAGCGCCGTGGCGCTGTGTTTAACTATTTGCATCGATTCCTCACGTCAAAAATTCTGTGATGTTCTCCCGCATTCCTGACGGAAAGACCCACGGGTGCGCTTTCCTGCGCACATCCTTTAGCTATTCTTATCGAATACTCCTACTGGATACCCGACAGATGATGACGACCCTCGAAAACCCATCTGTGCTTTCCAGTTCGCAGCGCCGCTGCCAGGTGCTTTTGATGCTTTACCTGCCAGGTATTGCCGTGACCCCGCAAAGTATTGTTGATATCAATGGGGTGGACGACGACATTGCACGGCAAGATATAGCCGAGACACGCGATGAGATCCAGCGCTATCACCGGCTGAACATCGTGACGCATCATGACGGCAGCTACCGAATTGAAGGTACGACGCTCGATCAACGTTTATGCCTGCTGCACTGGTTGCGACGGGCATTGCGGCTGTGTCCGCATTTTATTACACAACAGTTTACCCCGGCGCTCAAAACCGAGCTTAAACAACTCGGCATTGCGCGTACGCTGTATGACGATACCAATCTGCGCGCGCTGATCAACTTCTGTTCGCGCCGCCTGCAGCGCCACTTCGAGTGCCGCGACGTGCAGTTTTTGCAGCTCTATCTGCAATATTGCCTGATCCAGCACCATCTGGGGCAGACGCCGCAGTTCTCCGCTGTTCAGCGCCACTGGGCGCATTCGCGCGGTGAATATCTGGCAGCACAGGAGATCGTCCGCCACTGGCAGCGCCGCGTGCGGCAAAGCCCCCATGCCGATGAGCCGCTGTTTCTGTCGCTGCTGTTTATGATGCTGCGCACCCCCGATCCGCTGCGCGATGCGCATCAGCTGGACCAACGCCTGCGCCACGCCATCTCACGAATGATCGGGCGCTTTCGCGGGCAAACAGGAATGCGTTTTAGCGACGAACAGGGGCTGACGGATCAGCTGTACATCCATCTTTCCCAGGCGCTGGACCGCTCGCTGTTTGGCGTTGGTATCGACAACAGTCTGCCCGAAGAGATCGGTCGCCTCTATCCGCGCCTGATGCGTACTACCCGGGATGTGCTGTTTGAAGTGGAGGCAGAATTTGGCCTGCGGTTTTCCGATGAGGAGATGAGCCTGGTGGCGGTGATTTTCGGCGCCTGGCTGATGCAGGAGACCGACCTGCATGAAAAACAGGTGGTGCTGTTAACGGGCGATGATAAAGCCTGCGAAGTGATGATTGAAGAGCAGCTGCGCGAGCTGACGCTGCTGCCGCTGAATATCCGCTATGTGTCGCTCCAGACGTTTCAGAAGGACGGCGCACCGCGCGAAGCGGCGCTGATTATTACTCCGTACCCTACCGCCCTGCCGCTGTTCTCGCCGCCGCTCATTCATGCCGTAGAGACGTTGAATGCGCAGCAGCAGGAACATATACGCGCCATGCTGGAATCATAGCGCTTCGCTGCGCGCTGCCACTTTGGGACGTACCACCATAGCCGGCAGCGCCACCAGCGCCATCACCCAGAACACGCCGTGGCCGAGGTGCTGATAGAGGAAGCCCGCAAAGACCGTCATCACGGCGATACTGCCGCCCATCGCCACCGCCGAATAGACCGCCTGGAGACGAATCACTTCGCTGCCCTGACGCGCAGCAATGTAGCGCATCGCCGCCAGATGGCACACGGTAAAGGTACCGCAGTGCAGGATCTGAGCCACAATCAGCCAGGGGAGATCGGTGGTCCAGCCCATAATGCCCCAGCGCAACACGCCGCAGACGGCGGAGAGCAGCAGCAGATCGCGCGCACCAAAACGGCGGAACAGCTTCTTGCTGAGAGCAAAGATAATGACTTCCGCCACCACGCCGAGCGACCAGAGATAACCCACTGCCGACGCGGAATACCCCGCCCCCTGCCAGTAGATGGCGCTAAAACCGTAGTAGGCCGCGTGAGCGCCCTGCAGCAGACAGACGCAGGCCAGAAAACGCCAGCTCTGTTTAATCAGTGAACGCCAGGCGGCCCAGCCGGTGCTCTCCTGATGACGGCTTTCGCCCTGCGGTTTCACCGACGGCTGCAGCAACATCCCCAGTAGCATTGAGGCAATACCGACGCTTAACAGCGCCAGAATCGCCCGATAGTCGTAGAGACTGACCAGTTTGCCCACCAGCGCCGAGCCAATCACAAAGGCGATGGACCCCCACAGGCGCACGCGTCCGTAGTCCATCGTCACCTGTTTTTGCCAGGTGTTCGCCAGCGCGTCCGTCAGCGGTACCAGCGGCGAGAAGAAGAGGTTAAAACCGACCATCACCACCATCAGCCACGCAAACTGCTGATTCACCCAGAAGCCCGCGAGGAACACCAGCGTCAGCAGCGCGAGGATGCGCATGGCCTTAATCAACAGAGAGGGATCGCTGACGCGCGGCGCAATCAGCAGGCTACCCAGGAATCGCGCCACCAGGCCTGCACCCAGCAGAATGCCGATGGTTTCCGGCGTCAGGCCGATACCTTTGAGCCAGACGCTCCAGAAAGGCAGAAAAATACCGTAGCTAAAAAAGTAGGTAAAATAGCTGAGCGCCAGCCAGCGCGTGGAATGCAAACCCATGAATCCCTCCCGTTTTGGAGGCGCTAGTCTGGCGCTAAAAAGGGGCCGACGCAAGCGGCTATTAACAGCTGATTAACAGGAATTTGCCCTTGATTCAGCGGCAATTTCTGTGGCTAAACGGGTGCGCTCATCCTGGGCTAACGCCGCTAAATCAGGTTGTCCGGCGTGATGACGGGCATTCACCGGATGGCGCTGAGGTTCGCGGCATAAGCGTGCTTCACCCGACATTCGAAACAGCATCAGCCACGGAGTTTGCGATGATATTGTGATAGCCATCACATTACCTCTGACAGACAGCGGCTGTTTATTCGCTCCTGAAACGCTTACGCCGACGGAGTATCGAGATTGCATTCAGGCCGCCCAAAGCGGGAACGGGGCGAAATGCACGGGGACTCGGAGCAGACTTGCGAAGGGTTAAGCGGCTGATAATTTGGTCTTATGGCGGAGTTACCGGTTGTGTATTAGCTTTATGATAAGCCCCATCCAATAACGAGCCTGCCATGAACACTCTACGCTATTTCGATTTCGGACAGTCCCGCCCGCTGGTACTGCTGATTGCACGTATCGCGATTGTTGTGTTGTTTATTATTTTTGGTATTCCGAAAATGACCGGTTTTGATGGAACGGTGCAATATATGACGTCGCTCGGCGCACCGATGCCGATGCTGGCAGCCATTATTGCGGTGATCATGGAAGTGCCCGCCGCGATTCTGATTGTGCTCGGGTTCTTCACCCGGCCGCTGGCGCTGCTCTTTGTCCTCTATACGCTTGGGACAGCGGTGATTGGTCACCACTACTGGGATATGAGCGGTGATGCGGTTATGCCTAACATGATTAACTTCTACAAGAATATCAGCATTGCCGGCGCGTTTTTGTTGCTGGCCGTGACCGGGCCGGGGGCGATATCCATCGACCGTCGCTAGATAACATAAAGGCCGCTTACGCGGCCTTTATTATTTCTGCGAGCAGAATTACGCGTAGACAGGGAAACGTGCGCAGATATCCAGCACTTTACCTTTAACACGTTCGATCACAGCTTCATCGTTGATGTTGTCGAGAACATCACACATCCAGCCAGCCAGCTCTTTCACTTCCGCTTCTTTGAAACCGCGGCGAGTAACAGCCGGAGAACCGATACGGATACCGGAGGTCACAAACGGGCTCTTCGGATCGTTTGGTACGCTGTTTTTGTTAACGGTGATGTTTGCACGGCCCAGCGCGGCGTCGGCTTCTTTACCGGTCAGGTTTTTATCAACCAGATCCAGCAGGAACAGGTGGTTCTCAGTGCCACCAGAAACCACTTTGTAACCGCGGTTCAGGAACACTTCCACCATCGCTTTCGCGTTTTTCGCCACTTGCTGCTGGTAAACTTTGAACTCTGGCTCCATCGCTTCTTTCAGGGCAACGGCTTTCGCTGCGATAACGTGCATCAGCGGACCGCCCTGAGCGCTTGGGAAGACGGCAGAGTTCAGTTTTTTGTACAGATCTTCGTCACCACCTTTCGCCAGGATCAGGCCGCCACGTGGACCTGCCAGGGTTTTGTGGGTCGTGGTGGTGACAACGTGTGCATGTGGAACCGGGTTCGGGTAAACGCCTGCTGCGATCAGACCGGCGACGTGCGCCATATCAACGAACAGGTATGCGCCGATGCTGTCTGCGATTTCACGCATTTTTGCCCAGTCAACCACGCCGGAGTAAGCAGAGAAACCGCCGATGATCATCTTCGGTTTGTGAGTCTGCGCCTGCTTCGCCATGTCTTCGTAGTCAATTTTACCGGACTCATCAATACCATAAGGGATGATGTTGTACAGTTTACCGGAGAAGTTAACCGGGGAACCGTGAGTCAGGTGGCCACCTTGCGCCAGGTTCATACCGAGAACGGTATCGCCCGGCTGTAGCAGCGCGGTGTAAACCGCGAAGTTCGCCTGAGAACCAGAGTGCGGCTGTACGTTCGCGTAGTCTGCGCCAAACAGCTCTTTAGCACGGTCAATCGCCAGTTGTTCAACGATATCAACGTATTCGCAACCGCCGTAGTAGCGTTTGCCCGGGTAACCTTCTGCATATTTGTTGGTCAGCTGAGAACCCTGCGCCTGCATTACGCGCGGGCTGGTGTAGTTCTCGGAGGCGATCAGTTCGATGTGCTCTTCCTGACGTACTTTTTCCTGCTCCATAGCCTGCCACAGTTCGGCATCATAATCGGCAATGTTCATTTCACGCTTTAACATCCGCATCTCCTGACTCAGCTAACAATAAAATTTTGGCCTGAAAAGGCTGTCCTGATAGACGACGGGCAACAGTATAACCGAATAGTGTTGCGATAACAGGTCTTGACAAAGGATTTTACGCAAACGTTTACCTACCCGCCACGCAAGGGTTTGAGGAATAAAGACCTCTCGATTTTCAATGGATTTCTTTTCAGGTTTGTGATGCAACTATTTCATCATGCAAAGAACCATTTACAAAGCAGGGCTATTTTTTATAAGATGCATTTGAAATACATCATTAGAGTAACAATCGAAGGAAGTTGCTATGTTAGACGCTCAAACCATCGCTACCGTTAAAGCCACTATTCCCCTGCTGGTCGAAACCGGACCGAAACTCACCGCCCATTTTTACGATCGCATGTTCGCTCACAACCCGGAGCTGAAAGAGATTTTCAATATGAGCAACCAGCGCAACGGCGATCAGCGCGAGGCGCTGTTTAACGCCATCGCCGCGTATGCCAGCAATATTGAAAATCTGGCCGCGCTGCTGCCTGCGGTTGAGAAAATTGCCCAGAAGCACACCAGTTTCCAGATTAAACCTGAGCAGTACGATATCGTCGGCAGCCACCTGCTGGCGACGCTCGACGAGATGTTCAGCCCAGGCCAGGAAGTGCTGGACGCCTGGGGCAAAGCCTACGGCGTGCTGGCGAATGTGTTTATCAATCGTGAAGCGCAAATCTACAGCGAACACGCGACGAAAAACGGCGGCTGGGAAGGCACGCGCGCGTTCCGTATCGCCGATAAAACCCCGCGCAGTGCCCTGATCACCAGCTTTGAATTTGAACCCGTCGATGGGCTTCCGGTTGCAGATTATCAGCCGGGTCAGTATCTCGGCGTATGGCTGAAACCAGAAGGGTTCCCGCATCAGGAAATTCGTCAGTACTCTCTGACGCGCAAAGCGAATGGAAAAGGCTATCGTATTGCGGTGAAACGTGAAGACGGCGGTCAGGTTTCTCACTGGCTACACAATCACGCCAGCGTCGGCGACGTGGTGCATCTGGCGGCACCTGCGGGTGATTTCTTTATGGCGGTAGAAGCGAACACGCCTGTCACGCTGATCTCAGCGGGTGTCGGCCAAACGCCGATGCTGGCGATGCTCGATACCCTCGCAGCGGCAAACCACAGCGCGCAGGTGAACTGGTTCCACGCGGCAGAAAACGGCCAGGTGCATGCCTTTGCGCAAGACATAAAAACGCTGGGTGCCACGCTGCCGCGCTTCACTTCTCACATCTGGTATAACAAACCGGAAAGCGATGACGTGTTTGATAGCGCAGGGCTGATGGATTTACGGACTCAGGAAGGCACGTTCAGCGATCCGGCCATGCAGTTTTATCTCTGCGGTCCGGTTGGCTTTATGCAGTTTGCCGCGAAGCAGCTGGTTGAATTGGGCGTGAAAGCAGAGCAGATCCATTACGAATGCTTTGGTCCACACAAAGTGCTGTAACGCAAAAAGCCCCTTTCAGAGGGGCTTTTTATTACGCCAGGCAGTTCGCTCTACCCGGCCAGTGACATTTACGCCGTCTTAAATCGCTGCGTCGTCTTCTTCACCGGTACGAATACGGATGACGCGCGCCACGTCAAAGACGAAGATCTTGCCGTCACCGATTTTACCGGTCTGCGCCGTGCGGATAATGGTATCCACGCAGGTATCGACGATATCGTCAGTCACCACAATTTCGATTTTCACTTTCGGCAGGAAATCCACCATGTACTCTGCGCCACGGTACAACTCGGTATGACCTTTCTGGCGACCAAAGCCTTTCACTTCGGTGACTGTCATCCCGGTGATACCGACTTCCGCCAGCGCTTCACGCACATCATCCAGTTTGAAAGGTTTAATAATCGCATCAATCTTTTTCATGGTGGGTCCTTAAACGCTCGCCTGTCTGTAGCCTCGTAATCGATTGCTCACAGTATCATAGTCAGTCAAATTTTGCGGCACTACTCTTTAAAATCGTTCGCTTCCAGCTCGTGCCGCGACAGCAGTTTGTAGAACTCAGTACGGTTACGCCCGGCCATGCGCGCGGCGTGGGTGACGTTACCCTTGGTGATCTGCAGCAGCTTACGCAGATAGTTGAGTTCGAACTGGTTACGCGCCTCGACAAACGTGGGCAGCGCGGTGTTTTCCCCTTCCAGCGCCTGATCCACCAGCGCATCGCTGATCACCGGCGAAGAGGTCAGCGCCACACACTGCTCAATCACGTTGACCAGTTGACGCACGTTGCCCGGCCAGCTGGCGGTCATCAGGCGTTTCATGGCGTCGGTGGAGAACGCGCGCACGAAGGGTTTGTGGCGATCGGCTGACTGGCGCAAAAGATGGTTCGCGAGCAGGGGAATATCTTCTGAACGTTCCGCCAGAGCGGGGATTTTCAGGTTTACGACATTAAGGCGGTAGTAGAGATCTTCGCGAAACTCTTTGCGCTCCATTGCTTTCGGCAGGTCGCGGTGCGTGGCCGAAATAATGCGCACATTAATATCGATATCCCGGTTGCTGCCGAGTGGGCGCACTTTGCGCTCCTGCAACACGCGCAGCAGTTTGACCTGCAGCGGCGCAGGCATATCACCAATTTCATCAAGAAACAGCGTGCCGCCTTCCGCCGCCTGGAACAGCCCTTCACGGCTGCTGACCGCGCCGGTAAAGGCCCCGCGCGCATGACCAAAGAGTTCAGACTCCAGCAGCTGTTCCGGCAATGCGCCGCAGTTGATGGCGATAAAGGCATTTTTACTGCGCGGGCTGGCGTTGTGGATCGCCTGGGCGAGAATCTCTTTCCCGGTACCGCTCTGGCCGTTGATCAGCAGGCTGACGTCCGACTGGGCCACCATCCGCGCCTGCTCCAGCAAGCGCAGCATCACCGGGCTGCGGGTCACAATGGATTCGCGCCACTTCTCATCCACCGACGGGGCGGAGTGTTCCAGCGCATCATCGATGGCTTTGTACAGCGCGTCTTTGTCCACCGGCTTGGTCAGGAAGCTAAACACCCCCTGCTGCGTGGCGGCGACCGCGTCCGGAATCGATCCGTGGGCGGTGAGGATAATCACCGGCATCCCAGGCTGCAGCTTCTGAATTTCCACAAACAGCTGCATCCCGTCCATCTCGTCCATGCGCAGATCGCTAATCACCAGATCGACCTTCTCACGCCCCAGCGCTTTCAGTCCTTCAGCGCCGCTTTCGGCAGTGACCACGCTGTAGCCTTCGCTGACCAGACGCATTCCCAGCAGCTTGAGCAGGCCGGGATCGTCATCCACCAGCAGGAGATGGGCAGGTTTGCGGCTTGTCATGGCTTCACATCCTCTTGTTTCGGCGTCTCGCTCTCCTGCTCCGGCGTTTTGGCGGGCTGCGCAGTGCCTTTCGTATTATCCGGCAAATAGTTGCTGGACGGCTTGCGGGTGGAGAGCTGACGTTCGATATCCGTCAGGTTTTCCAGCTTGCGGGTGGTCGTATCAAGCTGGGAACGTAAGTATTGCTGCTGCTGGCGCAGGGTATCCAGTTCGCCATCTGCGGACTGTTGCAGTTTGCTGTAGCGGAAACGCTCTTCGGCGAGCTGCAGCTGTAGCACCTGCCCGTCACGCCACAGCTGATACAGCGGGCGGATCTGCGCCGGGATCTGCGGGCTGAGCGCATCCATCCGCGACGTATTGTTGCGACGCTCTACGGGATTAATTTTGGCATTGGCCAGCAGAATGCCGCGCTTAAAGGTGTCCTGCCAGGTGTCGTCAGCCCACTGATGCGCCTGCGCGCGCGCCACAGCAGGGGCGAGACGCTCGGCGCAATCCATGCCGCGCAGCCAGAACAGCGGGTTCGATTCGACATCATGGCCGTTGAGCTGCCAGATATCGTCACAATCGGTGGAGAGGAAATCGGCCAGCTGATGTTCAGGTAATTTATCTTCTTGTTTATCGCTGATCGCACTTTTTGGCGTGTGCGCCACGCAGCCCGCCAGCAGCAGACATGGCAGACCTAAGCGTAAAATTTTACTGGAAAACGTCGCGTTAACCGCGCGGAAAAAGACGTGTGACATACTCACCAGACTTAGATTCATTTCATTGATTTTTCCGGCTCAAGGGGCAGCTCAATGCGAAAACAAACATCTGCGCGATCGTCGTGGGAGATATATAACTCCCCGTGCATCCGCCGTATGCAATCGCGGGCAATGCTTAAGCCCAAACCGCTCCCTTTAACCGCACCTTTTCGCTGATGACTTCCCTGGAAAAAGGGCTCAAAAATCATCTTCTGTTCGTCATCCGGGATGGGACTACCGGTGTTGGCGACGTCAATACAGACCCGTGAATTGTGGGTAAAACTGCGAATATAAATGTTACCGGATTCAGTACCATAGTGCACCGCATTGGAATAAAGATTATCCAGCACACTCATTAATAGCATAGGTTCGGCAAAACAGACCGGCTCCTGGAGATCCAGGTCGGTATGCATCATTTTAGCTCGCGCAGGCAGGCTGTGGGCAGAGAGCACCATATCCACCAGCGGCTCAATCTCGACGTTTTCCAGCTCGACGGCACCGTCGGCCAGTTTGCGATTGTAATCAAGCAGTTGCTCAATCAGCTTCTGCAGATTGCGGCTGCTGTCATCGAGAATCTCAACAATTTCTTTTTGCTCGGGGGTCAGCGGCCCCGCCACTTCGTCAGCCAGCAGCTCGGTGCCTTCGCGCATACTGGCGAGCGGCGTTTTCAGCTCATGAGAGATATGACGTAAAAATTGATGGCGCTGTGATTCCAGCCACTGTAGGCGCTCGGAGAGCCAGATGATGCGCTGACCGACGGATCGCAGCTCACGCGGCCCTTTGAACACCACGGTGTTACCGAGGGATTTACCCTCCCCCAGACGGTTAATCATCCGTTCGATGCCCTTCACCGGGCCGATGATCATGCGGGTAAACAGCAGCACCAGACCGAGGCTAACCAGAAACAGTACCAGCGCCTGCCAGCCAAAGAACTGACCGCGTTCGGCGATCTCCTGCTGCAGCTGTTGTCCGCGAGAGAATATAACGGTGCGCGTGGACTGCACCATCTCGGTATTGGCGTTAGCAAAGGCTTCGAGGCGTGCGGTCGCGACCTCGTCCGGCCCGCTGTTTTTGCACTGCAGTTGCGCCAGATCGTTAAGATCCTGGCGCAGCGCCTGATAAAGTTTGTCGTCGGGGAGAACGCCCGCATGTGCGTCGAGCATTTCGCTGTAGCGCTTGCGCTGGTTCTGATAGACCTTCGCCAGCGTGCGGTCGTCGAGCACGCAATACTGGCGGTAGCTACGCTCCATTTCCAGCGCGGCATTGGTCATCGCCTCGCTGCGGCGGGCATCGATCAGCGTTGTGCGGTTGGTTTGCGCCGCCTGAGCGCTGAGGGCATTGAGGCTCTGCCACGCCTGCCAGGCCAGAACCAGCAAGGGTAACAGGATCAGCAGGAATGCCATCATAACGAGCTGTCGCAGGGAGCGAGGGAAAATTGACCAGCGTTTCAACGCATGACTCTCTCAATGTGGGTGTTGAGTGATGCTAACTGAGTCAGCCCGTCAGATACAACAAAGCCGGGTAAAAACCCGGCTTTGTTGTGAAAAGAGGCGGTGCCTTACTCGACGTTTCGCCCTGGGTCTGATAAAGCATCGCTATAATCAGTAGTTGGACGGCAGGCACCTTGTTGTGCGTCATTCGAAGTTTATGTAGCGCGTCCCGAAGGGGCTGACATAAGAGGGTGAATGAGCCACTGGTTAATATTATGCAACAGCCGTGCCAGAATGCAAAACAAATTATTATCATCATGATATTTAACACATTTATGGCAAAACAACGTTAGTTGCTGACTGAACGATTTCTAGGCTAAGTGTCGCTAATTAGATACACCTTCTCATCACTCTTACGTACCCATTTAAAATCAACGAGTTACATGTCTCCTTTTAGCGACAGGGTTGTTATGCGTTTGTCGCATTTTTGCGACAAAAAAAGCCCGATGGCGCTAACGCTCACCGGGCCTACGATTTTAGCCTTTTGAAAGCCGGGCAAACACAGTGCCGCCCGGCATTGACAGGCTGATTACCCTAACTGCTTACGCGCATTGCGGAAGATACGCATCCACGGGCTGTCTTCGCCCCAGTTTTCCGGGTGCCAGGAGTTGCTGACGGTACGGAATACACGCTCAGGGTGCGGCATCATGATGGTGGCGCGGCCGCTTTCGCTGGTCACGGCAGTAATACCGTTTGCTGAGCCGTTAGGGTTTGCCGGATAGGTTTCCGTGACTTTGCCAAAGTGATCGACGAAGCGCAGTGCCACCAGCCCTTTGCTTTCGAGCGTAGCCAGATGCGCAGCATCGCGGACTTCCACCTGCCCTTCACCGTGTGAAACCGCAATCGGCATCTGCGAGCCCACCATCCCCTGCAGCAGCAGAGACGGGCTTTGGGTCACTTCAACCAGGCTAAAGCGCGCTTCGAAGCGGTCGGACTGGTTGCGCACAAAGCGCGGCCAGGCGTCGCTGCCAGGGATCAGCTCGCGCAGATTCGACATCATCTGGCAGCCGTTACACACGCCCAACGCCAGCGTCTGCGGACGGTGGAAGAAGGTTTCAAACTCATCGCGCACACGATTGTTGAACAGAATGGATTTCGCCCAACCCTCACCTGCCCCCAGCACGTCGCCGTAAGAGAAGCCGCCGCAGGCGACCAGTGCCTGGAAATCGTCCAGCCCGGTGCGCCCAGCCAGCAGGTCGCTCATGTGGACGTCGATAGCATCAAAGCCCGCACGGTGGAACGCTGCCGCCATTTCCACGTGGGAGTTCACGCCCTGCTCGCGCAGAACCGCCACTTTCGGACGCGCGCCGGTCGCAATGTAAGGTGCCGCCACGTCTTCATTAATGTCGAAGGAGAGCTTCACGTTCAGACCCGGATCGCTGTCATTCGCTTTGGCTTCATGCTCCTGATCGGCGCACTCAGGGTTATCGCGCAGACGCTGCATCTGCCAGGTGGTTTCGGCCCACCACATACGCAACGTGGAGCGGCTTTCGCTAAACACCGCGTGACCGTCCGCTTCAATCACGAAGCGATCGCCGCTGACGGCTTTACCCAGATAGTGTACGCAATCCGCCAGACCATGCTGCGCCAGCAGCGCTTCAACGGCATCGCGGTCAGCAGCACGGACCTGAATGACCGCGCCCAGCTCTTCGTTAAACAGCGCCGCCAGACGGTCGTCGCCCAGCGAAGCGATATCTGCTTGCATACCGCAGTGGCCGGTGAAAGCCATCTCGGCCAGTGTTACCAGCAGGCCGCCGTCTGAACGGTCGTGATAGGCCAGCAGTTTGCGATCGGCTACCAGCGCCTGAATGGCGTCGTAGAAGCCTTTCAGCTGCGCCACGTCACGCACATCTGCCGGTTTGTCGCCCAGTTGACGATAAACCTGCGCCAGCGCAGTGGCACCGAGAGCGTTATGGCCTTTACCGAGATCAATCAGCAGCAGGGCGTTATCTCCCGTAGCCAGCTGTGGCGTGATGGTGTGACGCACATCTTCCACGCGGGCAAAAGCGGTGATGACCAGCGACAGCGGAGAGGTCATTTCGCGCTGCTCGTTGCCCTCCTGCCAGCGGGTTTTCATCGACATAGAATCTTTGCCGACCGGAATGGTAAGACCCAGCGCCGGACAGAGTTCTTCACCGACCGCTTTTACGGCTTCATACAGACCCGCGTCTTCGCCAGGGTGCCCGGCTGCGGCCATCCAGTTTGCGGAGAGTTTGATGCGTTTGATATCGCCAATCTGAGTCGCAGCGATGTTGGTCAGCGCTTCGCCGACCGCCAGACGGGCAGAGGCGGCGAAGTCCAGCAGTGCAACCGGGGTACGTTCGCCCAGCGCCATCGCTTCGCCGTAGTAGCTGTCGAGGCTCGCCGTGGTCACCGCGCAGTTCGCCACCGGGATCTGCCATGGGCCAACCATCTGATCGCGGGCCACCATACCGGTCACCGAGCGGTCGCCGATGGTCACGAGGAAGGTTTTTTCCGCTACCGCCGGGAGGTGCAGGACGCGATTCACGGCATCCGCAATGGCGATCCCGCGCACATCCAGCGCTTTGCCTGCGGCTTTACGGGTTTGCACGTTGCGGGTCATCTTCGGCGTTTTGCCCAGCAGCACGTCAAGCGGCAGATCAATCGGCTGATTGTCGAAGTGCGGATCGTTCATGGTCAGATGCAACTCTTCCGTCGCTTCACCAATGACCGCGTACGGTGCGCGCTCGCGGCGGCACAGTTCGTCGAACAGCGGCAACTGGTCCGCAGAGACCGCCAGCACGTAACGTTCCTGGGATTCATTACACCAGATTTCCAGCGGGCTCATGCCTGGCTCATCGCTCAGAATATCGCGCAGGTTGAAACGCCCCCCGCGGCCGCCGTCGCTCACCAGCTCCGGCATGGCGTTAGAGAGACCGCCCGCGCCGACGTCGTGAATGAACAGAATAGGGTTAGCATCGCCAAGCTGCCAGCAGCGGTCGATCACCTCCTGGCAACGACGCTCCATTTCAGGGTTGTCGCGCTGTACGGAAGCAAAATCGAGGTCTGCGTCAGACTGACCAGAGGCCATTGAAGAGGCCGCCCCGCCGCCCAGACCGATATTCATTGCCGGGCCGCCGAGAACGATCAGTTTCGCGCCGACGGTGATCTCACCTTTCTGCACATGATCGGCGCGGATGTTGCCGATCCCGCCTGCCAGCATGATGGGCTTGTGGTAGCCGCGCAACTCTTCGCCGTTGTGGCTGTCGACTTTCTCTTCATAGGTACGGAAGTAGCCGTTCAGCGCCGGGCGACCAAATTCGTTGTTAAACGCCGCGCCGCCCAGTGGGCCTTCGGTCATGATGTCTAACGCGGTGACAATGCGCTCCGGCTTGCCGAAATCTTCTTCCCACGGCTGTTCAAAGCCAGGAATACGCAGGTTAGAGACGGAGAAACCGACCAGGCCCGCTTTTGGTTTTGCTCCGCGTCCGGTTGCGCCTTCGTCACGGATTTCGCCGCCGGAACCGGTCGCTGCACCCGGCCATGGCGAAATCGCCGTCGGGTGGTTGTGCGTTTCCACTTTCATCAGGATATGCGCAGGCTCCTGATGGAATGCATAGCGCCCTGCTTCGCGATCGGCGAAGAAGCGGCCCACCTCAGAACCTTCCATCACCGCCGCGTTGTCTTTATAGGCAGACAAGACGTGGTCAGGCGTTTGTTCCATGGTGTTTTTGATCATTTTAAACAGCGACTTCGGCTGTTCTTCACCGTCGATAACCCAGTCGGCGTTGAAAATCTTATGGCGGCAGTGCTCGGAGTTGGCCTGCGCGAACATATAAAGCTCGATGTCGTTCGGGTTGCGGTTCAGCTTCACGAACGCATCCTGCAGGTAGTCAATCTCGTCATCTGCCAGCGCCAGACCCAGACGCAGGTTGGCATCAATCAGCGCCTGGCGGCCTTCACCCAGCAGATCCACGCTCTGAACAGGCGCAGGCTGATGGTGCGAGAACAGCTGTTGTGCATCATCCAGCGACGCGAAGACGCTTTCCATCATGCGGTCGTGCAGCTCAGCGGTAACGGCCTGCCATTGTTCAGCGGTCAACGTCGAGGCTTCAACGTAATACGCCACGCCGCGCTCCAGACGATTAATCTGGCTCAGGCCGCAGTTGTGGGCAATGTCAGTGGCTTTAGAAGACCAGGGGGAGATGGTGCCAGGGCGAGGCGTCGCAAGGATCAGTTTGCCGGTTGGCGTATGGCTGCTCAGGCTCGGGCCATACTTGAGCAGACGTTCAAGCTGCTCGCGCTGCTGCGCATCTAAGGGAGCATTCAGGTCAGCAAAATGGACATACTCAGCGTAAATATTGCTTACCGGAAGGTCGGCAGCCTGAAAACGTGCCAGCAGTTTGTTGATACGGAAGGCAGACAGTGCAGGCGAACCACGCAGAATTTCCATCATAAGTCTCTCGTCTTCGAAGCGCCTGAGGCGCTTACAGTGTGCGCAAGGGGAAAACGGGCGTCATTATAGAGAATCCTGAGCGCCGACGAAACCGTTTGCGTCGAAATAAAATCATCTCGCATTTTTATCCATAGGTGTGACCTGTCTCTCTAATTTGTTGCCAACTGTCGTAAGTTTGCGCAAAATGCCGCTCAATCAATGGCAAACCTTATTCTTAACATGGCTACAGCACACTGAGGCAACGCACGGCGCAGAGAATTAACTAATTGAAAAAATTAAAGATTAATTATCTGCTCATCGGCATTGTAACCTTGCTGCTGGCAGCGGCCCTGTGGCCTTCAATCCCCTGGTTCGGCAAAGCCGAAAACCGTATCGCCGCGATCCAGTCGCGGGGGGAGCTGCGTGTCAGTACCATCAGCTCTCCACTCACCTACAACAACGTTAACGGCAAAATTACCGGGCTCGATTACGAACTGGCGCAGCAGTTTGCCGACTACCTGGGCGTGAAACTCAAAATCACCGTTCGCCAGAATATCAGCCAGCTGTTTGACGACCTGGATAACGGCGATGCCGATATGCTCGCCGCCGGGCTGGTCTATAACAGCGAGCGCAGCAAAAACTATCAGCCAGGGCCGACCTACTACTCCGTTTCTCAGCAACTCGTCTATCGCGTGGGCGGGGTGCGCCCGCGTACGCTTGCTGCCCTTAACGATCAGCAGCTCACCATCGCGCCAGGCCATGTGGTGATTGACGATTTGCGCTCCCTGAAAGAGAAGAAATACCCGGATCTCAGCTGGAAGGTCGATGACAAACTCGGCACTACGGCCCTACTGGAACAGGTAAAAGATAAAAAGCTGGCGTACACCATCGCCGATTCCGTGGCGATCAGTCTGTTCCAGCGTGTACATCCGGAGCTGGCCGTGGCGCTGGACGTGACCGACGAACAGCCCGTCACCTGGTTTAGCCCTCTCGACGAAGATCAAACCCTCGCCGCCGCGATCCTTGATTTCTTCAATTCGATGAATGAAGACGGCACCCTCGCGCGGCTTGAGGAGAAGTATCTCGGTCACGGCGGCGATTTCGATTATGTCGATACCCGCAGCTTCCTGCGCGCGGTCGACAGTGTGCTGCCGGAACTCCAGCCGCTGTTCGAGAAATACGCCCAGGCGATCGACTGGCGCCTGCTGGCGGCGATTTCTTACCAGGAATCTCACTGGGACGCCCAGGCGACTTCACCCACCGGCGTGCGTGGCCTGATGATGCTCACCAAGAATACGGCGCAAAGTCTCGGCCTGACGGATCGCACCGACGCGGAACAGAGCATTAGCGGCGGCGCGCGTTATCTGCAGGATATGATGGCGAAAGTGCCGGAAACGGTGCCGGAAGAGGAGCGGATCTGGTTTGCACTGGCGGCCTACAACATGGGTTACGCGCATATGCTCGACGCCCGCGCGTTGACCGCCAAGACCAAAGGCAATCCTGACAGCTGGTCTGACGTTAAACAGCGTCTGCCGCTGCTGAGCCAGAAGCCCTGGTACAATAAACTCACGTACGGCTATGCGCGCGGGCACGAAGCCTACGCGTATGTGGAAAATATCCGCAAGTATCAGATAAGCCTGGAAGGTTATCTGCAGGAGAAAGAGAAGGAAGTGATGGAGGCAGAGCAGCTGGCGCAGAGCTATCCGGTGGTATCACCGAATGAGCTTAATCACCCGACGACTTCAATTCTGCCTTTTGTTGCTTTTTCTGCTGACGGCGCATTCGAAAGAAATCGCTTAGTAGCCCCGAACACTCTGGTGCAAGTACCCCACCGATAATCTGGACCTGGTGGTTCATGCCCGGATGACCGAGTACGTCCATTAAGGAACCCGCCGCGCCTGTCTTTTCATCCCGTGCGCCATACACCAGCGTCCCGATGCGGCTGTGCACCATCGCACCAGAACACATCACGCAGGGTTCCAGCGTGACATACAGCGTTGTATCCAGCAGACGGTAGTTCTGCAGTACCAGCCCGCCCTGACGCAGAGCCATGATTTCGGCATGCGCAGTCGGATCGTGGCGCCCTATCGGACGGTTCCACCCTTCGCCAATCACCTGATTGTTATGCACCAGAACGGCACCCACGGGCACTTCGCCCTCATCCCAGGCGCGTTTTGCAAGGGAGAGCGCATGGCGCATCCAGTATTCATGATTGAGTTCAAGGTCAGACAACGAAAGGTACTCCAGTCGGAAAGCGGGCGGCATTATACACACCCGTTATGATTAACACTATTCCAGTTGCTGAAGTTCGCCTGAAGGGGTAACGCGCCAGCGGTGCTGGCAGAAATAGAGCAGCGGGTTGTCCTGCTTGCTGTCGCTGTAGCCGCTGTAAAGGCGCAGCGGCGTGCCGATTTTTTTCTCCAGTTGCACCACTTTCTCGTGCCCCAGACAGCGCAGCGTCAGCACCCATCCGCCGTAGGCGCGCCCCATTTGAGTGGCAATCAGATTCACGCGCGGCAACCATGGCGTGTCAAAATAGACCTGCTCCACCAGCGGCTGCGGCGAGCCGGTGATAAGCCAGATATCGGCGTCACTGGCGTTGAGGTACTCCGTCAGCCGGTCCTGAACCACCGGAAACGCGGTAACGTGCCCGCGAAACCAGTGGACGAAATCCTGTTGCAGCTGGCTGAGCCGCGCGTCGCTGTGCCCAAAGGTGCAGCCCCATAACAACAGGCTCATTGGCCAGCGCGCCGCGCGCCCTTTTATCAACAGTGCGATCCCAATAATCGGCAAAAGTGGCAGCACGAGCAGTGCGTTAAAGGGCTGGCGACGCAACAGATAGCGCATAAAACTGCCAAACATATCCTGCTGATGAAGCGTTCCATCCAAATCGAAAAAGACAACGCGGCGCTCGTGATTAACCAAACCTTACTCCTCTGGATCGTGGAATCCTAACAGCCAGGTAAACAAGAACCCGGCGATAATCGCTACCAAACAGCCTAACAGATAGAGCATGACTTTTCCGGTCACGATGGTTAATGCCAGCGGTAAACCGGAAATCCCGAAAGTAATAACGGTAGCCACTTTCCAGTAGCTGATCAACGCCCCACCCATCGCTCCGCCCAGACAGGCCGCGAGGAAAGGTTTGCCAAGCGGCAGCGTGACGCCGAAAATCAGCGGCTCACCGATGCCCAGCAATCCGACCGGCAATGCACCTTTGATCACTTTTTTCAGCCGGTCGTTGCGGGTTTTCAGCAGGATAGCAATCGCAGCACCGACCTGCCCCATCCCCGCCATCGACAGAATCGGCAGCAGCGCGTTGTAGCCGTGCGCCTGCACAAGCTCCACGTGAATCGGCACCAGCCCCTGATGCAGCCCGGTTAACACCAGCGGCAGGAAGGTACCGGACAGCACCGCCCCCACCAGCAAACCACCACGATCGATAGCCATCGACGCCCCGTGCGCAATCGCCTCGGAGATCCAGCCGCCTAACGGCTGCAAGGCCACAATCGCCACCGTACCGGTGATCAGGGTGGTCAGCAGCGGATTGAGGATCAACTCAATCGAGCCCGGCAGCAGGCTGCGCAGACGCTTCTCGACCCAGCACATCAGGGCGACGACCAGCAGCACCGCGATGACACCGCCGCGTCCGGGCTGGAGCGCTTCGCCAAACAGGGTAATTTGCGCCAGCTGCGGGCTGGAGAGGATCCCCGCCATCACGCCGCCCATCGCCATCGAACCGCCGTAGACTTTCGCCGCGTTGACCCCCACCAGAATGTTCATGATGGCAAACACTGCGCTACCAAAGATGCCCAGAATCCCGAGCAGGTTTGGATAATGGGTCGCAAAATCGCCGACGATATCCGGGCGTTTGAGGATATTGATAATCCCGGTAATCAGACCCGACGCGATAAACGCCGGGATCAGGGGAATAAAGACGTTGGCCAACTGGCGCAGCGCATCGCTCATCGGGGCTTTGTATTTGGCTTTGGCCTGCGCTTTGTTGCGATCCACATCGCCTAAAACCTCAGCGCTTTCACCGATCATCAGCGCACGCATCGCATCAACGACCTGCGCGGCTTTACCCGGCCCGACAATCAGCTGGTGCTGTGCGCCCTGCTTTACGTAGCCGCTGACGCCGGGGAGCTTTTTCAGACGCGCCAGATCGAGCTGGTCGTCGTCCTGAACTTCGACCCGCACGCGCGTCATGCAGTTTTCGAGACGGCGGATGTTTTTCTCCCCGCCAATCCCCTGCAAGATGTCGCTGGCGAGCGCTGCTGTTTTTTCCATATACGCCTCAGTTTTAGTTTTGTAATGCAGCCCGCAAGAATCCCTGATGGGCTTCCAGTTTTGCGCGTGCCGCTGTGGCGTCCAGTCCGCTCAGAATCATCAGAATGGCCGGTTTAACGTCGTGATCGGTTTGTTGGAGAACAGCTTCAGCTTCTTCGCGGCTGGCGCCGGTGGCTTCCACAACCATACGGCAGGCGCGATCCACCAGCTTGATGTTGGTGGCTTTCATGTCCACCATCAGGTTCTGGTAGACCTTGCCGAATTTCACCATTGCCCCCGTGGAGATCATATTGAGTACCAGCTTTTGCGCGGTGCCCGATTTCAGGCGCGTCGATCCGGTCAGCGCCTCTGGCCCCACGACAGGAGAAATGGCAATCGCCGCAACCTGTGCAATCGGCGAACCGGGATTACAGGAGATCGCCACCGTCGTGCAGCCCAGCTGTTTGGCATATTCCAGACCGCCGATGACATAAGGCGTACGCCCGGATGCCGCCAGGCCGACTACCAGATCGTTTTTGCTCAGGCTCAGGGCGGCGAGATCATCCGCGCCCAGCTGTTTATCGTCCTCAGCTCCTTCGACGGCTTTCAACAGCGCCCCCGGCCCACCGGCAATCAGCCCAATCACCAGACCGTGCGGCACGCCAAAGGTCGGCGGACATTCAGAGGCATCCAGTACCCCGAGTCGTCCGCTGGTCCCTGCCCCCATGTAAATAATGCGTCCACCGGCTTTCAGCGCGGCGGCGGCGGCATCAACCGCTTTTGCCACCTCAGGCAATGTCTCTTTCACTGCCAGCGCGACCAGCGTATCCTGTTGATTAAAACGGTTAACAAGATCGAGTGTGGAGAGCGCATCGAGATCCATGGTTTGCGGATTACGGGTTTCTGAAACGAGTGAGCCAAGATTCATTTTTTGTCCCTCAGGAATTTTTAATTCATATTAACCGTACTATAATGGAATATAAAATTCATTCAGGCGAGCAAAATTCTGTTTTGCAGCAGCAATCACATTTCGCCAGGAGGCGTATGAACTGTTTAATTCGAATTCGCCAGCGGTACGCGGGATTTGCCCAGAGCGATAAAAAACTCGCGGATTTCCTGCTTTCCCAGCCCGATCATGCGCGTCATCTCAGTTCTCAGCAGCTGGCAAGCGAAGCGGGCGTGAGCCAGTCCAGCGTGGTGAAATTCGCGCAAAAGATTGGTTTTAAAGGTTTTCCAGCATTAAAACTGGCGATCAGCGAAGCGCTGGTCAACAATCCAAATCCGCAATCGATGCCGTTGCACAATCAGATTCGCGGCGACGATCCGATGCGTCTGGTCGGTGAAAAGCTGATCAAAGAGAACGTGACGGCGATGCACGCTACGCTTGACGTGAACAGCGAAGAGAAGCTGCTTGAGAGCGTGGCGATGCTGCGCGCGGCGCGGCGAATTATCCTGACCGGCATTGGCGCATCAGGGCTGGTGGCGCGTAATTTTGGCTGGAAACTGACTAAGATCGGCTATAACGCCGTGGTTGAACAGGACATGCACGCCCTGCTGTCTACCGTGCAGGCGATGGACCCGAATGATTTGCTGTTAGCCATCTCCTATTCGGGAGAACGCCGGGAGATCAATCTGGCGTCTGATGAAACGCTGCGCGTCGGGGGTAAAATCCTGGCGATTACTGGTTTTAACCCGAATGCCCTGCAGCAGCGAGCCACGCGTTGCTTGTACACCATCGCCGAAGAACAGGCCACCCGCAGCGCGGCGATTTCCTCTACCAGCGCCCAGATGATGCTGACGGATCTGCTCTTTGTCGCACTGGTACAGCAGGATCTGGAACATGCGCCGGGACGCATTCGTCACAGCGAAGAGCTGGTAAAAAAACTGGTTTGAGCAGGGAATGAGCGTATAATGCCCGCCCTGTTTGTGATGTTTCTGAGATTTTCCTGATGGCGCTGTTAATCACCAAAAAATGCATCAATTGCGATATGTGCGAACCCGAATGCCCTAACGAGGCCATTTCAATGGGTGATAGCATTTATGAGATTAACAGCGATCGCTGCACCGAGTGCATCGGCCATTACGAAACGCCGACCTGTCAGAAAGTGTGCCCGATCCCCAACACCATTCTCAAAGATCCGGCCCATGCCGAATCAGAAGAGCAGCTGTGGGATAAGTTCGTGCAGCTGCATCACGCGGACAAACTCTAGCTTTCGATGATCACCGTGGCGCAGGCGTAATGACGTTCATCTGCCAGCGTAACGTGCATATGGTTCACACCGAGTCTTTCTGCAAGCTTTTGCGCCTCGCCCCATAACCGCAGACGGGGTTTGCCCAGCTCATCGTTAAACACTTCGAACTGATTAAACGCCAGCCCATTACGAATCCCGGTCCCGAAGGCTTTCGCCGCTGCTTCTTTTACCGCAAAGCGCTTTGCCAGAAAACGCACCGGCTGTTGGTGCGCTTCCCAGATGGCCCATTCGTTGTCGCTGAGCACCCGTTTTGCCAGGCGATCGCCACTACGGGCGATCACCGCTTCGATACGGGCAATCTCAACGATGTCCGTGCCTAAGCCCAGAATCGCCATTACTGACGCGCTTCCAGCATCAGACGTTTCATCTCGGCAACGGCCTCTTTCAGACCGCTCATCACCGCGCGACCGATAATCGCGTGGCCGATATTCAGCTCGTGCATTTCCGGGATCTGAGCGATCGCCTTGACGTTATGATAGGTCAGGCCGTGACCGGCGTTGACTTTCAGACCCAGGCTCGCGGCATAGCGGGCTGCGTTGGCAATGCGCTCCAGTTCTTTGGCCTGGGTGGCTTCGTCTTTGGCATCCGCGTAGCAACCGGTGTGAATTTCGATGTACGGCGCACCGACTTCTGCAGCGGCCTTGATCTGTTCGACATCCGCATCGATAAACAGGGAAACCAGGATACCGGCATCGGCGAGGCGTTGGCAGGCATCCTGCATTTTGTCACGCTGACCGGCGACATCCAGCCCGCCTTCGGTGGTCACTTCCTGACGTTTTTCCGGCACCAGGCAGCAGAAATGCGGCTGGGTTTCACAGGCGATCGCCAGCATCTCTTTCGTAACCGCCATCTCCAGATTCATGCGTGTGTCCAGCGTCTGGCGCAGGATGCGTACGTCACGATCGGTGATGTGGCGGCGGTCTTCACGCAGGTGAACGGTAATGCCGTCGGCGCCAGCCTGCTCGGCGATAAATGCCGCCTGAACCGGATCAGGATAAGCCGTACCGCGCGCATTACGCAGCGTGGCAATGTGATCGATGTTGACGCCTAACAGTAATTCAGCCATGACAATCCTCGGTTTTCTCATTGTTCATTAACGCTTTGGCACAAACTGCCTGAATAATTCGCGGCTCTTTAAGGGCTTGCCTCCAAGATACGGCTTGAGGGCAATTCGGGTAAAGCGTTTTGCCGCGCGTAAGGTATCCTGGTCAGGAAACTCTCGCTCATAGAGCGCCCTGAGGTGCCGCCCGGTGAACGTCGTGTTATCGATCACCACGCTGGCAATAAACCCCTTCTCTTCGCGATAGCGATAGGTCATGGCGTCCTCTACGGATTCGCCGCTTCCCGCGCAGTGCAGAAAATCAACGCCGTAACCGAGGTGGCCAAGCAGCGCCAGCTCAAACCGGCGTAATGCGGGTTCGGGCGTGCCTGTTGCGCCAGCCAGCGCCTGGATGCAGTGCAGATAATCGAAAAAGAGTTCGGAGAAGCGTGTTTCGTGTTCAAGGACACGTGAAATGAGTTCGTTGACGTACAAACCGCTATAGAGCGTGATGCCTGACAGAGGAAGCGCCAGGGAGACGGCTTCGGCACTGCGCAGGGTTTTGACTTCGCCGCGTCCGCCAAAGCGAACCAACAGCGGGGTGAAGGGTTGTAACGCGCCCTTCAGGTTAGAGCGTTTGGAACGTGCGCCTTTTGCAACCAGGCGCACACGACCCGACTCTTCCGTGAAGACGTCCAGCATCAGGCTGGTTTCGCTCCACGGACGGCTGTGAAGGACAAAGGCTCGCTGCCATCCATCCACGATGTGGTGTCTTAGACGTCGTCGCCGTAACCGAGACTACGCAGGGCGCGCTCGTCATCAGCCCAGCCTGATTTCACCTTCACCCACAGCTCCAGGTGAACCGGTGCTTCAAACATCTCCTGCATGTCTTTACGCGCTTCGATGCCGATGGTTTTGATTTTGGCGCCTTTGTTGCCAATCACCATCTTCTTCTGCCCTTCTCGCTCAACGAGGATCAGCCCGTTGATGTCGTACCCGCCACGCTCATTGGTCTGGAAACGTTCGATTTCCACGGTAACGGAGTACGGCAGTTCGGCACCAAGGAAACGCATCAGTTTTTCACGGATGATTTCAGAGGCCATAAAGCGCTGGGAACGGTCGGTGATGTAATCTTCCGGGAAGTGATGGATCGCTTCCGGCAGATGTTTACGCACGATACCGGCGATGGTATCGACGTTCATGCCCGTTTCCGCAGACAGGGGAACGATGTCGAGGAAGTTCATCTGGCTTGCCAGGAACTGCAGGTGCGGCAGCAAATCGGCTTTTTCCTGCACGTTGTCAACTTTGTTGACCGCAAGAATCACCGGCGATTTGCCATCGCGCAGTTTGTTCAGAACCATCTCATCGTCTGGCGTCCAGCGGGTGCCTTCCACCACGAAGATGATCAGTTCGACATCACCGATAGAGCTGCTCGCCGCTTTGTTCATCAGGCGGTTGATGGCACGCTTCTCTTCCATATGCAGGCCTGGGGTATCGACGTAAATCGCCTGATATGCGCCTTCCGTGTGGATGCCGACGATACGGTGACGCGTGGTTTGCGCCTTACGGGATGTAATGGATATTTTCTGCCCAAGCAGATTATTCAGCAAGGTTGATTTGCCGACGTTAGGACGTCCGACAATGGCAACAAAACCGCAGTAACTCTTTTCTTCGCTCATTCCAGCTCCAGCATTTTTAACGCCTGTTCGGCGGCAGCCTGTTCCGCCTTGCGACGGCTAGAACCTGTGCCAACCACCGGTTCACTCAGGCCGCTAACCTGGCAATGGATGGTAAATTCCTGATCGTGTGCTTCGCCGCGCACCTGCACCACCAGATAAGATGGCAGCGGGAGGTGGCGACCCTGCAGATATTCCTGCAAACGAGTCTTAGGATCTTTTTGTTTATCGCCTGGGCTTATTTCGTCCAGACGCGTTTGATACCAGTTCAGAATGAGTTGCTCTACCGTCTGAATATCGCTGTCGAGGAAAACACCACCGATTAATGCTTCGACAGTATCCGCGAGAATTGATTCACGGCGAAAACCACCGCTTTTCAGTTCACCCGGCCCAAGTCGCAGGCATTCGCCCAGTTCAAACTCGCGTGCAATCTCGGCAAGCGTGTTGCCGCGCACCAGCGTAGCGCGCATACGGCTCATATCACCTTCATCCACACGAGGGAAACGGTGATAAAGCGCATTTGCGATCACGTAACTTAAAATGGAGTCACCTAAAAACTCGAGGCGCTCATTGTGTTTGCTGCTGGCACTGCGGTGGGTTAATGCCTGTTGCAACAACTCCTGATGCTGAAAAGTGTAGCCCAGCTTCCGTTGAAGCCGATTAATTACGATGGGGTTCATGCGATACCAGTAAATGAATGCGTCAAAAATGCAGCACACGAAACCGACCTGATAAGACCAACGCGGTTTCGTGTGCCGTGGCACTGAGTCAGCGCCAACCTTAAACTTCGGGGGAATATTCTATACGCAACGACAGGGTATGTCGTTAGCCAGGAGAGATTATCTCTTAAATAATTCACGTAACCCTCATTTAAGAGGGTTACGTGTGCAATTATCAGGAATTAATGGATTCCGCCAATGCGATTCAGACGAACGCCGGTCGGCCACTCCCCTTCCTGTTTTTCGAAGCTCATCCAGATCGCGGTCGCTTTACCGACCAGATTCGCTTCCGGAACAAAGCCCCAGTAACGGCTGTCCGCAGAGTTGTCGCGGTTATCACCCATCATGAAGTAATGTCCTGGCGGAACGATCCAGGTGGCGAGCTGCTGGCCTGGCTGCTGGTAGTACATACCCAGCTGATCCTGCGCGATCGGAACCGTCAAAATGCGATGCGTCACGTCACCCAAGGTCTCTTTACGCTCAACCAGACGAATTCCGTTCTCTTTGGTTTCGCCTTTCGGCATCTGGAAGAAACCGCTGGTCGCTTCGCCGCCGTTACGACGGGCAAAGGTCTGCACAAAGTCGCTCGGCTCCACGTTCGAATAGGTGATCGGCAGCGCATTTTCACACGCCGTACCGGAGCTACAGCCCGGCTGAACGGTCACTTCTTTCGCGACAGGATCGTAACTCACTTTATCGCCTGGCAAGCCGACGGCACGCTTGATGTAATCCAGACGCGGATCTTCAGGGTATTTGAAGACCACAATATCACCGCGTTTTGGATGACCGGTTTCGATTAACGTTTTCTGATAGATAGGATCTTTAATGCCGTAGGCATATTTCTCTACCAGAATAAAATCGCCAATCAGCAGCGTAGGCATCATCGAACCGGACGGGATCTGGAAAGGTTCGTAAATAAACGAACGCACCACCAGAACAATCGCCAGAACCGGGAATACGGAAGCCCCTGTTTCCAGCCAGCCCGGTTTCGGGCTGACTTTCTTCATGGTTTTCGCATCCAGCTGTTCACCCGTAATAGACTGACGTTCGCGACGTTTCGGGGCGAAGATAAACTTATCCAGACACCACAACAGCCCCGTCACCAGGGTCGCTATGACCAGGATCAGGGCAAACATGTTCGCCATGCCAACTCCTTAAGGATTATTTTCCGTCTTTACCCACGTGCAGAATGGCAAGGAACGCTTCCTGCGGCAGCTCAACGTTACCGACCTGCTTCATACGTTTTTTACCATCTTTCTGTTTCTGCAACAGTTTCTTCTTACGGCTTACGTCGCCGCCGTAGCATTTCGCCAGGACGTTTTTACGCAGCTGTTTCACCGTAGAGCGGGCAATAATGTGGTTGCCGATGGCGGCCTGAATCGCGATATCAAATTGCTGACGCGGGATCAGCTCTTTCATTTTCTCGACCAGTTCACGGCCACGGTACGGCGCGTTATCGTTGTGGGTGATCAGTGCCAGCGCATCAACACGCTCGCCGTTGATCAGCACATCCACACGCACCATGTTGGACGCCTGGAAACGTTTAAAGTTGTAGTCCAGCGACGCATAGCCACGAGAGGTAGACTTCAGACGGTCGAAGAAGTCGAGCACCACTTCCGCCATCGGGATTTCATAGGTCAGCGCCACCTGGTTACCGTGGTAAACCATGTTGGTCTGCACGCCACGCTTCTCGATACAGAGCGTAATGACGTTGCCCAGGAACTCCTGCGGCAGCAGCATGTGACACTCCGCGATCGGCTCACGCAGCTCTTCAATATTGTTCAGCGGCGGCAGCTTGGACGGGCTGTCGACGTAGATAACGTCTTTGTTGGTGGTCTGGACTTCATACACTACGGTCGGTGCCGTGGTGATCAGATCCAGATCGTATTCACGCTCAAGACGCTCCTGAATGATCTCCATGTGCAGCAGACCCAGGAAGCCACAGCGGAAGCCGAAGCCCAGCGCAGTAGAGCTTTCTGGTTCATAAAACAGGGAAGCATCGTTCAGGCTCAGCTTGCCGAGCGCATCACGGAAGTTTTCGTAATCGTCAGAGCTGACCGGGAACAGGCCCGCGTAAACCTGAGGCTTCACTTTTTTGAAGCCTGGCAGCGCTTTATCAGCCGGATTACGTGCCTGAGTCAGGGTATCGCCTACTGGCGCGCCCAGGATGTCTTTGATGGCGCAAACCAGCCAGCCAACTTCGCCGCATTTCAGTTCAGTACGATCAACCTGTTTCGGCGTGAAGATACCCAGACGGTCAGCGTTGTACACCTGACCGGTGCTCATCACTTTGATTTTGTCGCCTTTACGCATGGTGCCGTTTTTAATACGCACCAGCGATACCACGCCAAGGTAGTTATCGAACCAAGAGTCGATGATCAGCGCCTGCAGCGGCGCATCTGCGTCACCTTCTGGTGCCGGGATATCACGTACCAGACGCTCCAGCACATCAGGAACACCGACACCGGTCTTCGCCGAGCAGCGCACTGCGTCTGTGGCGTCAATACCGACAATGTCTTCAATCTCTTCCGCCACGCGCTCTGGATCGGCAGCCGGCAGGTCGATTTTGTTAAGCACCGGCACCACTTCGAGATCCATTTCCATCGCGGTGTAGCAGTTGGCCAGGGTCTGAGCTTCTACGCCCTGCCCGGCATCAACCACCAGCAGCGCGCCTTCGCAGGCTGCCAGCGAACGAGAAACTTCATAAGAGAAGTCAACGTGGCCTGGGGTGTCGATGAAATTCAGTTGATATGTTTCACCATCAAGGGCTTTGTAGTCGAGCGTGACGCTCTGCGCTTTGATGGTGATACCACGTTCGCGTTCCAGGTCCATGGAGTCCAGTACCTGGGCTTCCATTTCACGATCAGACAGGCCACCGCAAATCTGGATAATACGGTCAGAAAGCGTCGACTTACCGTGGTCAATGTGAGCAATGATCGAAAAGTTACGTATGTTCTTCATATAGTTAAATAATTATGCCTTACGAATTCCTGGAGGCCGCTGTTCTTAGCCTGACGTTTTTCAGTGCGAAAACGCAGCATTCTACACTACATCTTCGTCACCAGGAAATGCTGTTAAAGCCAAGCATAGCGTCAGAGAAGGACGTTTTGTTTTATGGGATGTAAATAAAGATAAAGCCCGATGAATTATCGGGCTTCTGAAGAGAGCGTTTCCACACGCAGCATGTCTGGCGGAAGCCCCACGCTGAGGATAACGGGCTGCCAGGCTTCTTTCTCAGCAAGCTTTTGAGAGAAGCCGCGCGCCAGCATAAACCCGCCCACGCCGCCCAGCACTCCGCCGCTCATCGCCGCGAGATCGGTGCCAAACAGCATCTGGAAAATTCCGGCGACCACAAACAAGCCCACCAGCGGGGAGAGATACACCAGCATGGCGGACCCCAGCAGGCTGCCTTCAGCAATGCCCAGTTCCACCTTTTGCCCAACAGCCAGAGGCTCTGCAATTGGCACAGAGATGGTGTGCGTGGTTTGCGGCCCCAGCTTATTCAGCACCCGGCTGCCACAGCCAGCGCGCGAGGCGCAGCTGTTGCATGACGCTTTCACGTCACAGCTCACTAGCGCAACGCCATTTTGCCACGAGACAACGGTGGCCCATTCTTTGATCATTGTGCGGCCCTGAATTTAATGCTGTCAGCAATGCGTTTCGCCGTCTGCGGTGGCAGTTCACCCACAATCGTGATTTCGGCATTATCCCGCAGCGTCGTGCTCACGGTCCGGCGTCCGGTACGAAGCATTTGCTCGCTGCTGTTAGCAGACGCCCGATTGATGTTCACCGAGAAGCTGAACAAGCCGTCAGAATAGAGACGCGACTCGACCGGCGTTTCAATGGTCGGAAGCTGACGACGGCTACTGGATATCTCGCTGAAACCTTGTGGGATCCACGCTGGCACCCAGTTGAAATTCACCGTATCGCCCGCAGGCACTGACAGAAGAGGCGGAAGGCTCGCTTTCGCCAAATTCTGCATGCTGTTACCCACCTGACCATTCACCGTAAAGGAAATCACGCGGAACTGCTCCAGCGTTTCGCCGTCCCGATCGAGGAGATCGACGCGCATCGGCAGTTTGCTCTCCGCATCCATCCACACGATGTAGCTATAGCGTGTGCCGTCTCTTGCCACGACACGAATCACTTCACAAAGCCGATCCGCAATGCGCGTACGGCCAACGGAAATGAAATCGTAGTAAGGCGACAGACGTTTGAAATCGGTATAAACGAGGGCCGGGAGCGAGTCGACAATGTAATCGCCATTAAGCGTAAACGGCTCAAGGCCTGGCTCAAAATAGCTGATTTCATTACCGCGCTGTACAACCTCACGGCGCGGGCCGTCGAGTTGTAAAAGCTGGGCGAGCGGCTGGTTATCAAGACGGGCATGGCGGTAGCGTAACGACTCTACACCTTGCTTGTTGATACTGATAAAGGCCAACTCGTAGTTGAGTGACTGGCTCGCCATATTCATCTGCTGCAACAACGCCCCGGACGATAAATCAGCCGAGGCGTTGGTAGAGAAGAACAGGCTACCCGCCACTAAGGACATGGCGCACCAAAGTTGCTTCATTACTGCGATTGCGTTCCTAAAGTTTGGTTTCCTGGCACTTGCACACCAGCCTGCTGGGTCTGTGCCTGCTCAAACTGGAGCTGCTCAGAGTGCAAACGACGCTGCAACTCATAGTCCTGCAGCATCGCATTAATGCGACGACGCTGTTCCTGGACCTGCTGTTGCTGGCCCGGGCTGACTGAGGCATCGGCAGATGGCACACCCAAGCTAACCGGACTTGCTTTACCCATCATCGGCAGTGTATTGAACACTGGCGCTTCAGGCTGCTGGTTAGCTTCTGATTGACCGTTATAGTGCTGGACGCCAACGATAACTGCAAGCGATACGCATGCAGCCACACCCATTTGGGTTAATTGGCTCGCCCACGGGCGCACTTTTTTCCAGAATGGCATCTTCTGCCATTGATGTGGCGCAGGTTGAGCTTCAGGGATCAGCGGAGTGGTCTGATGTACAGGCTCGTTCTCAATTGCCGCCATTACGCGTGCTGAGATATCGAAATGGAGAACATCGCCCGTATCACCACGCATAGAGTCGCGGATGAGATGGTAACTCTCCCAGGTCTTTTGCATCTCGGGAGAGTGAGAGAGCTCGTTAAGCAGCTCACTGTCCAGCGTTTCACCATCCATTAAAGCGGAAAGTTTTTCTTTCTGCATGCCTAATACCTTTTCCAGTATCCCGCTATCGTCAACGCCTGATAAGCGGTTGAACTTTATTATCAATAGCTTCTCGCGCACGGAAGATTCGCGAACGAACCGTTCCGACCGGACAGTCCATGATAGCCGCTATCTCTTCATAGCTAAGTCCATCAAGCTCCCGCAAGGTGATTGCCATGCGTAAATCTTCCGGGAGTGCCTCGATCGTGCGAAAAACGATTTGTCTCAGTTCTTCTGACAACATTAAGTTCTCAGGGTTCGAAATTTCTTTCAATGCGCCGCCGCTTTCGAAGTTTTCAGCGTCTATTGCGTCCACATCCGTTGAGGGCGGACGACGGCCCTGAGCGACCAGATAATTCTTTGCTGTATTGACTGCAATACGATACAGCCAGGTGTAAAAAGCACTATCCCCCCGGAAAGAATCCAGCGCGCGATAGGCCTTTATGAAAGACTCTTGCACTACATCAGGAACATCTCCTGACGGTACATAGCGGGATACCAGACTCGCCACTTTATGCTGATAGCGAACCACCAGTAAGTTAAAGGCTTTCTGATCTCCCTTCTGGACCCGTTCAACCAGGACCTGGTCCGTTAACTGCTCGCTCATCCGAGGTAATGTCTCCCCAAACCTAAATTCCACGCGTTATCGAAACGCCACTCTAAAAACACTGCAATGTGAGCAAGCACGAGGTTAGAGGGTCTATTCATCAATAAGTTCCGTTACGCGTCTGTTTTTGTCCATCGTGTCGCAGACTGTTCATTTTCTCTCATTATAAGTCTGTTAACGATACGTACCCAATTTCTGATGAGAAATGGTATTTTTGCTGCCAGAAGAGTACCGCAACACAGGGTTTATTTCACTACATAATCTGAAGCTAACGATCTGCTTCGCAAAATATTTTCGTTCTTTTACGCCTTTTTTGAGGTTGTGTTTAAGTTTAGGCTGCGCAACAGCATTCAAAAAAAACGTGCGATTCATCGCATTCGGGTGCTATTCTGGCCAAACACTGTTTAGTAAATTAAACAAACATCATGAACACAACTCCAGAACTGCATTGTGATGTACTGATTATTGGCAGCGGCGCTGCCGGGCTCTCTCTGGCGCTTCGACTGGCCTCGCATCAGAAAGTGATCGTACTGAGTAAAGGGCCGATGAGCGAAGGCTCGACGTTCTATGCTCAGGGCGGTATTGCTGCGGTGTTTGATGAAACGGACAGCATTGCGTCGCACGTGGAAGACACGCTGATCGCTGGCGCAGGCATTGTCGATGAACACGCCGCAGAATTTGTGGCCAGCAACGCCCGTCACTGTGTGCAATGGCTTATCGATCAAGGCGTTTTGTTCGACACGCACGTTCAGCCGAATGGCGAAGAGGGGTATCACCTCACCCGTGAAGGCGGTCATAGCCACCGCCGCATCCTGCACGCAGCAGATGCAACGGGCAAAGAGGTCGAAACCACTTTAGTCGCTCAGGCACGTAATCACCCCAATATTCAGGTGCTTGAACGCAGCAATGCAGTGGACCTGATTATCTCCGATAAAATTGGTCTGCCGGGCACGCGACGCGTTGTAGGGGCGTGGGTCTGGAACCGGAATAAAGAGACGGTTGAGACCTGTCAGGCTAAATCGGTGGTGCTGGCAACAGGTGGCGCATCGAAGGTGTATCAGTACACGACGAATCCGGATATCTCTTCAGGAGACGGGATCGCCATGGCGTGGCGTGCAGGTTGCCGCGTCGCCAATCTGGAGTTTAACCAGTTCCACCCCACCGCCCTGTTCCATCCTCAGGCGCGTAATTTCCTGCTTACCGAAGCCCTGCGTGGCGAAGGCGCGCATCTCAAGCGCCCCGACGGCACGCGCTTTATGCCAGACTTCGACCCGCGTGCTGAACTGGCCCCGCGCGATATCGTCGCTCGCGCCATTGACCACGAAATGAAACGTCTCGGCGTCGACTGTATGTATCTCGACATCAGCCACAAGCCCGCCGATTTCGTGCGCCAGCACTTCCCAACTATCTATGAAAAATTGCTGGGGCTTGGGATTGATCTCACCAAAGAGCCGGTGCCGATCGTCCCTGCGGCGCACTATACCTGCGGCGGCGTGATGGTGGACGATCATGGCCGTACGGATGTGGATGGGCTGTACGCCATCGGTGAGGTAAGTTATACCGGGCTTCACGGCGCGAACCGCATGGCGTCAAATTCGCTGCTGGAGTGCCTGGTTTACGGCTGGTCTGCCGCAGAAGATATCATCAAACGGATGCCCTACGCCCGTGAGGTGGCACACCTGCCTGCCTGGGATGAAAGCCGGGTGGATAATCCGGATGAACTGGTGGTCATCCAGCACAACTGGCATGAACTGCGGCTCTTTATGTGGGATTACGTCGGGATTGTACGCACCACCAAACGTCTGGAGCGCGCCCTACGCCGGATTACGATGCTGCAGCAGGAAATTGACGAGTATTACGCCAATTTCCGCGTATCTAACAATCTGCTGGAGCTACGCAATCTGGTCCAGGTGGCGGAGCTGATTGTCCGCTGTGCGATGATGCGCAAAGAGAGTCGGGGCCTGCATTACACGCTGGACTACCCCGATCAACTGGCGGAGTCTGGTCCGTCGGTGCTGTCCCCTCTCATTCACATAAACAGATAAAACGCCTGGGTCAGCGCCGTGTAGGCTTCGGAATAACGCTGATCTGGCCCGCGAATCACCATCCTGTCGCTAAAGCACTCACCTTCTTTTGGGGAGAGTGCTAATAAAACGCGGTGCGGAAGTCTTGCTTCGTTATCGGCGATATCCGTTCGCAGGCGTAAATACCAGCCGATATCGAGCGCTTTTTTGATAAACGCATTACCGGTACTTTCGGGCAGAACAACGCAGAAAAATCCCTCTTCTGAGATTAAATTCGCCGCCGCCATTAACAGGGCGGTGTGATCCAGCGAACCAGTGTATCGCGCCTGATCGCGTTCCGGTGTCGCGCATTCCACGCCAGGCTCAAAGTAAGGCGGGTTGCTGACTATCAGATCGTAGCGCGCCGTTTGCTCCGGCGCCCACGTGAGGATATCGGCGCACTCCACCTGAACGCGAGACGCCCAAGGCGATTCGGCGGCATTCTCGCTGGCCTGACTGGCGGCCTGCGCATCAAGTTCAACAGCATCGATGGTGACGTGCTGCTCCGTACGTTGCGCCAGCATCAGCGCCAGTAACCCACTTCCACTACCAATATCCAGAATTCGCTTAACCTTCGCGACGGGCGCCCACGCTCCCAGTAATATACCGTCAGTGCCGACTTTCATCGCACAGCGATCGTGGGCTACAAAGAACTGTTTAAACGTAAAACCATCGCGGCGCAGCTGCGCTTTGGGTTGAGACATGTCAAAGCAACCTTCTTAAATAAAACCGGATTAGCATAGGGGAAAGCGAAGTGGTGGAAAAGGGATATCCACAAACAGATGAAGATTGCAGCCATAACGTCTATAATCAGCGCCCCACACAGAGGTAGAACATGACTGTAACGACTTTTTCCGAACTTGAACTCGATGAGTGCCTGCTGGAAGCTCTCCAGAATAAAGGCTTCACACGCCCAACTGCCATCCAGGCGGCTGCTATTCCGCCTGCGTTAGAAGGCCGTGATGTACTCGGTTCTGCGCCGACAGGCACCGGTAAAACGGCGGCATACCTGCTGCCCGTCTTGCAGCATCTGATCGATTTCCCTCGCAAGAAATCTGGCCCACCGCGCATTCTTATCCTGACTCCAACACGTGAACTGGCCGTGCAGGTGGCAGAACATGCGCGTGAACTGGCCGCGAATACGCATCTGGATATCGCCACCATCACCGGCGGTGTTGCTTATATGAACCACGCCGAAGTGTTCAGTGAGAACCAGGATATCGTGGTGGCGACAACCGGGCGCCTGATGCAGTACATCAAAGAAGAAAACTTTGACTGCCGTGCGGTGGAAACGCTGATCCTCGATGAAGCTGACCGCATGCTGGAACTCGGTTTTGCGCAGGACATCGAACACATTGCGGGCGAAACGCGCTGGCGCAAACAGACGATGCTGTTCTCCGCCACCCTGGAAGGTGACGCAATTAAAGACTTCGCTGAGCGTCTGCTCAACGAACCAGCGGAAGTGTCTGCGACGCCATCCACGCGCGAGCGCAAAAAGATTCACCAGTGGTATTACCGCGCCGATAACCTTGAGCACAAAGTCGAGCTGCTGAAACATCTTCTGAAACAAGATGATACCACCCGTACCATCGTGTTTGTGCGTAAGCGCGAGCGTGTGCATGAGCTGGCGAACATGCTGCGTTCAGCCGGTATCGATAACTGCTATCTTGAAGGCGATATGCCTCAGGCGAAGCGTACCGAGGGGATTAAGCGTCTGACTGAAGGTCGCGTCAATGTGCTGGTTGCCACCGACGTCGCAGCACGCGGTATCGATATCCCTGATGTCAGCCATGTCATTAACTTCGACATGCCGCGTACCGGTGACACCTACCTGCACCGTATCGGTCGTACCGGCCGTGCGGGTCGTAAAGGGAACGCTATCTCGCTGGTAGAAGCACACGACTACATGCTGCTCCTGAAAGTTGGCCGCTATATCGAAGAGCCATTGAAAGCTCGCGTCATTGACGAACTGCGTCCGACCACGCGCCCACCGAGCGAAAAGATGACGGGCAAACCGTCCAAGAAAGTGCTCGCGAAACGCGAAGAGAAGAAAAAAGAGCAGGCGAAAGAGAAGCCGCGCGTGAAGAACCGCCATCGCGATGCCAAAAACATTGGTAAGCGCCGTAAGCCAAGCGGTACGCCGCCAACGTCGCAGAACGAAGAGTAAAAAAAAGCCGGGTTAATCACCCGGCTTTTTTATTCCCCCAAAACCTCAAGCCTTACAGGCTTTCAGTAAAGGTACGCGCGATAACGTCACGCTGCTGTTCTGGGGTGAGAGAGTTGAAGCGTACCGCGTAGCCAGAAACACGAATAGTCAGCTGCGGGTATTTTTCTGGGTTCTTAACCGCATCTTCCAGGGTTTCACGACGCAGAACGTTAACGTTCAGGTGCTGACCGCCTTCCACGCGAACTTCCGGCTGGATGTCCATTGGGATCTCGCGGTATTCGATTTCGCCCAGTTTGTTGACCGGAACGATTTCGTCTTCAGCAAAACCGGCTTTAGCAACCACACAACGCGCTTCGCCTTTTTCGCTGTCCAGCAGCCAGAAAGAGTTCAGCAGGTCGTCGTTTGCAGCTTTAGTAATTTGGATACCTGTAATCATGTCATGCCTCCAGGGCTACATTAATTAATGAATGTCGGCCTCTCGCGGCCAATTGGTAAAACCATTGTTGCTTGAGTGTATATATATCAGCCGGCACCCCATGATTCTTTGATTTAAATCAACAAAAACCGCAACCATACAAATAGTGTGGTTTTATTTTGTTGCTTCAGATCAATTTTCCAGAGCCAACTACCTACCCTGATTTGAGTATTTCAAATTAAATTGAAAGACTTAGCCGTAAATGTCGCGCAGAATTTTGCTCCCTTCCTTGAAAAGGTTAAGCTAGGCGCAATTGAGATATGCAGGAGAGCATGATGACGACCCCTTTGACATGGCATGACGTGCTGGCAGATGAAAAGCAACAGCCTTATTTTGTGAATACGCTCAGTACCGTCGCGCAGGAGCGGCAATCCGGTCAAACGATCTATCCTCCCCAGAAGGATGTGTTTAATGCCTTCCGTTACACCGAATTGAATGATGTGAAAGTGGTCATTCTGGGTCAGGATCCCTACCACGGTCCTGGACAGGCGCACGGCCTGGCATTTTCGGTTCGTCCTGGGATCGCAACACCCCCTTCCCTGCTGAATATGTATAAAGAGCTGGAAGGATCGATGCCAGGCTTTAGTCGTCCGGCGCACGGTTATCTTGAGAGCTGGGCGCGTCAGGGCGTACTGCTGCTCAATACCGTGTTAACGGTTCGCGCGGGACAGGCTCACTCCCACGCCAGCCTGGGCTGGGAGACCTTTACGGATAAAGTCATCAGTCTTATCAATGAACATTGTGAAGGCGTGGTGTTTTTACTGTGGGGCGCACATGCGCAGAAGAAAGGGGCGATTATCGATGCCCAGCGTCATCATGTTCTGAAAGCGCCGCATCCCTCTCCACTGTCGGCTCACCGCGGATTTTTTGGCTGTAACCACTTTGTTCTGACCAATGAATGGCTGAAAAAACGCAATGAAGCGCCAATCGACTGGATGCCCGTGTTACCGGCTGAAAGCGAGTGATTTTTCGGAAGGGATAAAAATAATTATGCCCGGCTATCACCGGGCATAATTGTAGACAACGCAATATTATGCTTTGTTCTGACGCCACCATTCAGCCAGCAGGACGCCGGTTGCAACGGAAACGTTGAGGCTTTCGACTTTACCTGTTCCGTCGATTGAGACGCTCAGGTCGGCAGTAGAGAGCGCGGCATCGGACAGACCATCACGTTCCTGACCCAGTACCAATACCATTTTGCGCGGCAGCGTCGCTTTGAACAGCGGCGTACCTTTATGGCTGGAGGTGGTCACGATGGAGTAACCCGCCTGGCGGAACTCTTCGATAGCATCCAGAACGCTTTCGCCAGTAATCGGCTGCACATGTTCCGCACCGCCTTCGGCTGTACGAATCGCGGCACCGGATTCGACAATCGCCGCATCCTGCAACAACACACCTTTCACGCCGAAATGGGCGCAGCTACGCATCATCGCACCCAGGTTGTGCGGGTTGCCCACATCTTCCAGTGCCAGTACGCAGTCATCGGCATCAGCCTGGCTGACCCATTGCTGCACCGTGGTGCCGTTACGTTTTTTGATCAGGAAGCAGACGCCGCCGTGATGTTCAGTACCAGATGCTTTGGTCAGCTCCGCATCATCTACCACATGGTAGGCTTTACGGTTTGCTGCCATCCAGCGCAGGGCCTCTTTGAAACGCGGCGTGACGCTCTGGATAAACCAGGCGCGAACGATGCATTCAGGACGGCTCTGGAACAGGGCCTGACAGGCGTTTTCGCCATAGACGCGGGTCTCTTCCGCGCGTTGACGGCGCAGGACTTCCGGATCGATAAAGCTCTTACCACTGATTCCACCGTGATCGGCTTTCGCCGGCGTTTCTTCACCCGGTGCACGGGAAACGGTGCGCCATGGGGATGCATCACGAGGGAAATCATCGCGTGGACGGTCATCGCGACGGCGATCGTCACGCTTACGGTCATCACGTTTGCGGTCATCACCGCGGTTATTTCTGTCATCGCGGGCGGGGCGACGGCCACCGTCTGCACGAGATGGTCCCGGACGGCCCCCACCCTTTCCGGTACGCGGATTTTGGGTGCGTTTGTCAGAATCATCATCACTGCGGACATACATCACTTTGACCTTGCCGCTTTTATTCTTCAGTTCGTCGTTCATGCTTTTCTCCACCAGCGCTGCGCGAAGCGCGCAGATTACCCGATGTGTCAGCGCATAGCCATTATTTCATACAAAAGCCTGTGACTATTGTTCCCATTGAATAAAACGCATTGTCGTTTCAAACAAGCTCAATGATAATATGTAACATATCAGAAACATTATCGGCACTTTGCCGCTTTGTCCCACTGCTCTATCAGAGGTTAGTTATGAATACCGTATGTGCCAACTGCCAGGCTCTCAATCGCATTCCGGATGACCGAATTGATGATGGAGCGAAATGCGGGCGTTGCGGTCATGAGCTTTTCGATGGCGACGTGATTAACGCAACCGGTGAAACCCTCGATAAATTACTGAAAGACGATCTGCCGGTAGTCGTGGACTTCTGGGCACCCTGGTGCGGCCCATGCCGTAACTTTGCGCCTATTTTTGAAGATGTCGCCGAAGAGCGCAGCGGTAAAATGCGCTTTGTGAAGGTCAATACAGAAGCGGAACGCGAGCTGAGTGCGCGATTCCGTATTCGCAGCATTCCCACCATCATGATTTTCAAAAAGGGTGAAGTCGTGGATATGCTCAACGGTGCCGTACCAAAGGCACCTTTCGAAAGCTGGCTGAATGAAACGCTCTGACAATCACGGGGCACTGCTTGTGCCCCGCTGTTCCCTCTGCGAGAATGGCGTTTTTTCTGCGCCTCTTCCATGACTGATAACGCCGTACTTCAATTGCGCGCCGAACGCCTGGCGCGTGCGACCCGCCCTTTTCTTGCCCGTGGCAACCGCATTCGTCGCTGCCAGCGCTGCCTGTTGCCGCTAAAACAGTGTCTGTGTGAGACGCTGGCTGCGAGCCACGCACAGAGCCGTTTCTGCCTGGTGATGTTTGACACCGAGCCGATGAAACCCAGCAATACCGGACGGTTAATCGCCGATATTCTGCCGAATACGGCCGCGTTTCAGTGGTCCCGCACCGAGCCGCCGCAGGCACTGCTCGATCTGGTCGCCAGTCCCGATTATCAACCCATGGTGGTGTTTCCCGCCTCCTATGCCGGTGAAAGCCGCAGGGTGATCGCCGCGCCGCCCACCGGCAAACCGCCGCTGTTTATTATGCTGGACGGTACCTGGACCGAAGCGCGAAAAATGTTCCGCAAAAGCCCGTATCTGGATGCACTGCCGGTGATCTCCGTCGATCTCTCCCGCGTGTCAGCCTATCGCCTGCGTGAAGCCCATGCCGAGGGACAATATTGTACGGCGGAGGTGGCTATCGCCCTGTTAGATCTGGCGAACGACACCGAGGCCGCCAGCGCCCTGGGCCGCCATTTTTCCTGTTTCCGCGAGCGTTACCTGGCAGGAAAACCCACACATCAGGCCAGCATCACAGCAGAAGAGATGGAAAGCGTTTAAAATCATCAGGTCACTCGCGTTAACAGGAGACTTGTATGAGCCAGCGAGGGCTAGAAGCGCTACTCCGCCCTAAATCCATCGCCGTGATCGGAGCCTCGATGAAACCCGATCGCGCCGGATATTTAATGATGCGCAACCTGCTGGCCGGGGGCTTTAATGGCCCTGTCATGCCTGTCACTCCCGCTTATAAAGCCGTTCAGGGCGTCCTCGCCTGGCCGGACATACAGAGCCTGCCGTTTATCCCCGATCTTGCCATCCTGTGTACGCACGCCAAACGCAATCTCGCCCTGCTCGACGCGCTGGGTGAGAAAGGCTGTAAAACCTGCATTATTCTCTCTTCGCCGCCAGAACAGCAGGCCGAACTACTGGCCAGCGCGAGCCGGTACCAGATGCGTTTGCTTGGGCCTAATAGCCTTGGGTTGCTGGCGCCGTGGCAGGGGCTGAATGCCAGCTTTTCTCCAGTGCCGATTCGAAAAGGCAAACTGGCGTTTATCTCTCAGTCTGCCGCCGTGTCCAACACTATTCTTGACTGGGCGCAGCAGCGTGAAATGGGCTTTTCATATTTCATCGCGCTGGGCGATAGCCTGGATATTGATGTCGACGAGCTGCTCGATTTCCTCGCGCGCGACAGTAAAACCAGCGCGATACTTCTCTATCTGGAGCACTTAACTGATGCCCGACGTTTTGTTTCTGCTGCGCGTAGCGCATCACGTAATAAACCGATTCTGGTGATCAAAAGTGGCCGTAGTCCCGCAGCGCAGAAATTGTTGCACTCTCACTCAGGCATGGACCCGGCCTGGGATGCGGCCATTCAGCGCGCTGGTTTGCTGCGCGTACAGGATACCCACGAGCTTTTCTCGGCCGTAGAAACCCTAAGCCATATGCGCCCGCTGCGTGGCGAAAGGCTGATGATTTTAACTAACGGTGCGGCCCCCGCAGCGCTCGCCCTCGATGAGCTGTGGTTGCGTAACGGGAAACTCGCCACCCTGAGCGATGAGACGATTCAGCGGCTTAAAGAAGCACTGCCAGCCAGCGTCACGCCGGGTAACCCACTGGATCTGCGGGATGACGCCAGTAGCGAGCGCTATGTCAACGCGATCTCCCTGTTGCTGGATAGCCAGGATTTTGACGCGCTAATGGTGATTCATTCCCCCAGCGCCGTCGCCCCCGGTAGCCAAAGCGCACGCGCGCTGATTGATGCTGTCAAAAACCATCCACGCGGGAAATACGTCACGCTGTTGACCAACTGGTGCGGAGAATACTCTTCTCAGGAAGCGCGGCGTTTGTTCAGCGAGGCAGGACTGCCCACCTACCGCACGCCGGAAGGCACTATTACTGCGTTTATGCATATGGTGGAGTACCGCCGCAACCAAAAGCAACTGCGTGAAACGCCCGCATTGCCCGGCAATCTGGCCGCCAATGCGACCGAAGCGCACAACCTGTTACGCCAGGCCATTGAGGACGGTGCGTCTTCTCTGGATACCCATGAAGTACGACCCATTCTGGATGCCTATGGTATGCAGACTTTACCCACCTGGATTGCGAGCGACAGCGCCGAGGCGGTGCATATTGCCGAACAGATTGGTTATCCGGTGGCGTTAAAACTTCGTTCGCCAGATATTCCGCATAAGTCGGATGTGCAGGGGGTGATGCTTTATCTGCGCACCGCCGCGGAAGTACAACAGGCCGCCGAGGCGATTTTTGACCGCGTAAAAATGGCCTGGCCGCAGGCGCGAGTTCACGGGCTTCTGGTACAGAGCATGGCGAATCGCGCCGGAGCTCAGGAATTACGAGTCGTGGTTGAACACGATCCGGTCTTTGGCCCGTTGATTATGCTGGGTGAAGGCGGTGTTGAGTGGCGACCGGCAGAACAGGCCGTGGTTGCCCTGCCGCCGCTGAATATGAATCTGGCTCGCTATCTGGTGATTCAGGCTATTAAGAGCAAAAAGATCCGCGGTCGCAGCGCGCTCCAGCCTTTAGATATTATCGGGCTGAGCCAGTTTCTGGTCCAGGTCTCTAACCTGATCGTCGATTGTGCTGAGATTCAGCGGCTGGATATTCATCCGCTGCTGGCGTCGGGCAATGAATTTATCGCGCTGGATGTCACACTGGATATTGCGCCCTTTACAGGTGATCGCGAAAGCAGACTGGCTATTCGCCCGTACCCTCTGCAACTGGAAGAGTGGGTGGAAATGAAAAATGGCGAGCAGGTGCTGTTTCGCCCAATCTTGCCCGAAGATGAACCTCAGTTGCGAGCCTTTATCGCTCAGGTGACGAAAGAAGATTTGTACTATCGCTACTTTAGCGAAATCAGCGAATTTACCCATGAAGATTTAGCCAATATGACCCAGATCGACTACGATCGGGAAATGGCGTTTGTTGCTGTTCGCCATCGTGATGAAGGCGATGAGATCCTGGGTGTCACGCGGGCAATTTCCGATCCTGACAACGTGGATGCCGAGTTTGCCGTGCTGGTTCGCTCCGATCTGAAAGGCCTTGGTCTCGGTCGGCGTTTGCTGGAAAAACTGATTGGCTATACCCGAGATCACGGTTTGCTCTGCCTGAATGGCATTACTATGCCGAATAACCGCGGCATGATTACCCTGGCGCGTAAACTCGGATTCGACGTAGATATTCAGCTGGATGAGGGAATTGTCGCCCTCTCGCTCCGCCTGGCATCGACGTCTGCTCAAGAGTAAGGTACTGGAAATGTTGACCACTTTCGTCAGTTCTGGTGGTATCATTGTCCGCTTATGTTGTCTGCAGATGCCAGATAACCCTTCAATGAACAGAGAAGATACGCACTGTGATGTTGTCAAAATTTAAGCGTAATAAACATCAACAACACCTTGCTCAACTACCGAAGATTTCTCAGTCAGTTGATGATGTCGAGTTCTTTTATGCTCCCGCCCATTTCAGGGAGACGCTTCTGGAAAAGATTGCGAGTGCCACGCAACGTATTTGCATTGTGGCGCTTTATCTCGAACAGGATGAAGGTGGACGCGCGGTTTTAAGCGCGGTCTATGAAGCTAAACGCCAGCGCCCGGAACTGGACGTTCGTATACTGGTTGACTGGCACCGTGCGCAGCGTGGCCGAATTGGCGCTGCCGCATCCAACACCAATGCCGACTGGTACTGCCGTATGGCACAGGAAAACCCAGGCGTTGACGTCCGTGTGTATGGTGTTCCTGTCAATACGCGCGAAGCCCTGGGCGTTCTGCATTTCAAAGGATTCATCATTGATGACAGCGTGCTGTACAGCGGCGCCAGCCTCAATGACGTTTACCTGCATCAGCTCGATAAGTATCGCTACGACCGCTACCATCTGATTCGCAATGCGCAGATGGCGGACATCATGTTTAACTGGGTCGATCAAAACCTGGTTCATGGTCGTGGCGTCAATCGTCTTGACGATCCGAATCGTCCAAAAAGCCCGGAAATCAAAAACGACATCCGCCTTTTCCGTCAGGAATTGCGCGATGCGGTTTATCATTTCCAGGGAGACGCAAATAATGAACAGCTGTCCGTTACGCCGCTGGTCGGGCTGGGAAAATCCAGCCTGCTGAACAAGACCATCTATCATCTGATGCCGTGTACTGAGCAGAAGCTGACGATCTGTACGCCGTACTTCAACTTACCGGCAATCCTGGTGCGTAATATTATCCAGCTGCTGCGCGATGGGAAAAAAGTCGAAATTATCGTTGGGGATAAAACCGCGAACGACTTCTTCATTCCGGAAGATCAGCCGTTCAAAATTATCGGTGCGTTGCCCTATCTTTATGAAATCAACCTGCGTCGCTTCCTGAGCCGCTTGCAGTATTACGTCAACACCGATCAACTGGTGGTCCGCCTCTGGAAAGACGAAGACAACAGCTATCATCTGAAGGGGATGTGGGTTGATGATGACTGGATGCTGCTGACCGGGAACAACCTCAACCCGCGCGCCTGGCGCCTGGATCTGGAAAATGCCATTCTGATCCACGATCCGCGACATGAGCTTTCAGCCCAGCGTGAACGTGAACTTGAGCTGATTCGTACCCATACGACTACCGTTCGCCATTACCGCGATTTGCAAAGTATTGCGGACTACCCGGTGAAAGTGCGTAAGCTTATCCGCCGTTTACGCCGTATTCGTATTGACCGTCTGATTAGCCGCATTCTGTAACGACCAGGCCCTGTCAGTGACGGGGCTTTTTTTTGGAGTCTGTTATGCGCGTTTTGCTCCTGCTCATTTCCCTATTACTTTCAGGCTGCAGTCATATGGCTAATGACAGCTGGCAGGGTCAGGATAAAGCCCAGCACTTTATCGCCTCAGCGATGCTTTCCGCCGCCGGTAATGAATACGCGCAGCACCAGGGTGTGAGCCGCGATCGCAGCGCCGTTTACGGATTCATGTTCTCCGTCAGTCTGGGTGCCTCGAAAGAGTTATGGGACAGCCGCCCTGCAGGGAGCGGCTGGAGCTGGAAAGATTTTGCCTGGGATGTTGCCGGTGCCACCACCGGCTATGCGGTGTGGCAACTGGCACATTATTAAAGACGAATGCCTTTCCCTTTGCGGTGTAGCATCAGTGAGACAATAAACGCCAACGCCCCCATCACGGTGACATACCAGAAAAAGGTGTTTTCACTGCCTACCGATTTCAGTGTTAACGCGACATATTCTGCCGAACCGCCGAAGAGTGCATTAGCAACCGCATACGACAATCCCACTCCCAGAGCGCGGACCTGAGCAGGGAACATTTCTGCTTTCAATATTCCGCTTATCGACGTGTAAAAACTCACGATAATCATCGCCACCATCACAAGTGCGAAAGCAGCATAGGGTGATGAAACATGTTGCAGCGCGGACAAGATTGGGACTGTACATAGCGCGGATAACCCACCAAAGATGAGCATGGATGTCCGCCGCCCGATTCTGTCTGACAGTGCGCCAATCAATGGCTGAATCAGCATGAATACAAATAAAGCCGCCGTCATGACGATACTGGCCACATTGGCATGCATCCCGGTGGTGTTCACCAGGTACTTTTGCATGTAAGTGGTGAACGTGTAAAAGCTCAGCGAACCGCCAGCGGTAAACCCTAATACCATCACAAAGGCTTTCCGGTTACGCCATAACCCTTTCAACGAACCTGCTTCTTTCAGCGCCCTCACCTCTTTTTGCGAGGTTTCATCAAGCTGTCGGCGCAGCCACAGAGCCACGACCGCCAGAACCGCTCCCATCGCAAAAGGTATGCGCCATCCCCAAGAATGCAATTGCTCATCCGTCAGCACCTGCTGCAGAACAACCACCACTAAAATAGCCAGCAACTGCCCGCCGATCAGTGTGACGTACTGGAAGGAGGCGTAAAAACCTTTCCGCCCTTCCACAGCAACTTCACTCATGTAGGTAGCACTTGTACCGTATTCACCGCCGACGGAAAGGCCCTGGAACAATCGAGCCAGTAATAACAGCGCGGGTGCCCACGTACCGATCGTGTCATATCCCGGCAGACAGGCAATCACCAGCGATCCGAGGCACATCATGCAGACAGAGATCAGCATTGAGATTTTACGCCCTTGTCTGTCTGCAATTCGGCCAAACAGCCAGCCGCCAATTGGACGCATCAGAAATCCTGCAGCAAATACCCCTGCGGTTTGGAGCAACTGGGTAGTCGTGTTGCCGGACGGAAAAAAGATATGAGCAAAATAGAGGGAACAAAACGAGTAAACGTAGAAGTCGAACCATTCAACCAGGTTGCCGGATGACGCGCTGACAATCGCCCATACTCTGCGCCGGGTATCGCTGTCAGCCAGCGTCCCGTGCGATGTGATACCTTCGGTCATTTAAGTGTGCTCCTGCCATAAGACTTAAGCGTGTTGGACACTAGCATCCAATCATTTAGTAAATGAAATGTTATATTTTTGTTATATTTAACATTGTGATTTGAATCACACATTTACTTAGCAGGGTAATCGATTAGGAGGAATACCAGGAATGCAACGGAGTGGTGAGAAAGTTTCACGGAGGGAAGCAGAGGCATAAACAAGAAAGGAAAAAAACGCAAAGAGGCCATCCTTGCGGATGGCCTCTTCACTTGTTTGATGCCTGGCAGTTCCCTACTCTCACATGGGGAGACCCCACACTACCATCGGCGCTACGGCGTTTCACTTCTGAGTTCGGCATGGGGTCAGGTGGGACCACCGCGCTAAAGCCGCCAGGCAAAT